>Ga0209381_1000007_pt1 | contig 774402 bp, 646 predicted proteins | sample DewCreD2012metaG_FD_184111 | JGI IMG/M metagenome (GOLD analysis project Ga0209381, IMG submission 184111) | Hot spring sediment bacterial and archeal communities from British Columbia, Canada, to study Microbial Dark Matter (Phase II) - Dewar... ... | reverse complement strand
CAACCACGAGCGGCCGAAACGAAGCCTCGGCGGGTGCACACCCGACGAGGCCGCTCACCGAGCTGGGCTCCGCGCTTCCCCCCAGCGCTCCGCCCAGCTCGTCCCCCAGCCCCGAACCAATGATCCTGGAGATCTCTCATAATGGGTGGGCCACACAATGGGGGCAGGTCAATCGTGCTGCAGTCGATTTCCGACTACTGCAGGACGACACCGTCCAGCACTGCATGTGGTAACTTCCTTGTAAAGAGCATAATCGAAAACTTCCAGAAGAGACGACCATGAAGCGTCAGGGAATCCTACCTAAGATAGCTCTTATACTGATCTTCGACAGTTTGATTTGTGAAGTCACTCGCATTGCGTGAGTTGTGAGATGTGGAGTTGACGTTGGCACGACATTTCGCCGCGCAGCGCAGGAGTTGCCCGGGGGTGGTGGATCACCCTCACCAAGGTGCGTCACCGTCGCCGGAGGCCTGACACCCGCAGCGGTGAACGCGTGGTGCGCCTGCCCCTGCAGCCCCGTGCGGAGGCGGTACCGCTGGCCATCGAGGCTCAGGTCCACCGCCGAGAGCTGCCGAAGATCCCGCATGAGATCTGGCCAGGAGACCTGCGCGCCACGCTCGTCGAGCCGGCACTGCAGATCCACCTCAAGCCGCAGCGCCAGGAAGCACGCGACGATGTGCCCGACGATCGCCTCGTCGTTCTGGTGGTATATGGGTCGGACCTCCAGCGTCGACGTGGTCTTGCGAAACGCCCGCTCCACTCGCCAGAGGCTCTTGTACGCGAGGGCCACCTCTTCGGCGGGGAGGTCCGTGTTGGTCCGGAGGACGAATGTCCCACCCAGGCGAGCATCGGCCTTGACGGCCTTCTGGTTGATCGTCACACTCCCCTTGGCCACACTCACGAAGCGGGCAAAGCCCTTGTTGCCGATCACCCACTTCGGACCGCGCTGTTTCAGGGTAGTCTCGAGCTTGGCCAGGATCGCCTCCCGTGCGGCGCCGTCCTTGACCTGCTCGTGCGGGTTGCGGCAGACGATGTACCGCTTCCCTTCGACCATGACCTCCGACCTCGAGGTTGTCCGCCACACTCTGGTATCGGCCGGCCCGAGCCAGCACGGTCGCGGAGACCTGCTTCTGCCGCCGCATGCGGGTGCCGAGGATGAAGTCGAATGGCGGCGTCGCCGATTCGGTCAGCAGCCGGATGCTCTTGGCCGAGATCATCCCTCGGTCCGCCACGACGATCACCCGCCGGATCTTGAGTCGGGTGCGGAGCCGGGTGATCATCGCGGCGAAGGCGTTCGCATCCGCCGTGTTGCCCGGCAGGATGTCCCAGGCGACGGGGGAGCCGGTACGGTCGACGGCGACGCCCAGCACCACCTGCGGCTGATCCGGCCGGCGGTCCCGGGAGTGTCCCCGACGAACCAGGGTGCTCGCCTCGTCGCGCCACACGAACGTGCTGGTGGTGTCGATGAACACCAGGTCGAGATCCTGGTTGAACAGGTCGCGGTCACGGACGAACAGCTCCCGCTCCAGCTCCTCTCGGACCTCGGCCAGGAAGCCCACCGTGCGGTAGAGGTGCTGGAGCTGAATCGCCTCGAAGCCCGGCGCCTCGACCGTGGCGAGCTATTGCGATCCAGCGAGGTCACTCGCCGCCTCGCACAGCCGCTGCAGTGCCAGGGCGAACGCGGTGCGCTCGAGGTCGAACTCGACGCGGCGCTCGGAGGCCAAGCGGCCGAGGATCTCCGGCAGGCCCTGCTGCTGCCACAGCCGGCCGAAGACAAGCGATGGTCCCCAGGACCGCGAGGCGTGCGCGGCAACGCCTTCGCTCCTCACCCGCTCCACGACCTTCACTCGCTGGCTGAACGAGGCGAGCGAGGCGAGGAGCCTGTCTAGCGTGCCGTCGGCGATGATCTCGTCCTTGCGGCCCAACGTGGCGATGACGTGCTGGCGGACTGCGCTGCCGCGGCGCCGGGACTCCACGATCTGCAGGTATTCGTAGGTGTACCCGTCTCGGACGCTACGTTTCACCCGGACGAACATACAGACGATCTAAATCCACAAGAAGACATCGTCAAGCCATGCTTCGGCACTACATTTCGAACGAAACTCGCTTCCACGGCTCGTAACTTAGTGCTGCTCAGTACCAGGCCTCCCACAGGGACCTCCAAACTATAGAAGATCAGTCACATCCTACCAAACCATCGAGAAGAACGAGCCCTACTCCTCCCAAGCGTTAGCGGTGGCTGTGAGACGCTCTTAGGAGGTTCTCAAAGGGGCTCCAGTTTTTATATAATCCCTCTGCGTGCTTGGGGAGTCACCCATGCATTCTTGGGGACGGCGACAGCAAACAAGTTCCTTTGGATTGCGAGGCCAGCTCAATGGTGCAGGGGTTTCCTATGTGCTCCTCATGGGCGAAAACCGGGTGGGCTCAAACCCCGACAACAACGTAGTCTTGGCCGTTCCCGGGGTTTCTCATTACCACGCGGTAATCATCTGTGAGGATGGGCGCGCCTGGGTGCGGGACAAAGGCAGCACAAACGGCACCTTTCTAAACGGCCTGCGGGTTACCAATGCCCAGCTTGCTCCCGGTGATGTGGTGCGCTTCGGTCCCGTGCAGCTCCAAGTGACTGAGACTGCGTCAGCAGGGCTGGTTGAGTCTGGGCGGGAACCGCGAGCGCCCGAAACGACGCTTGGGGCAACCTCCACCTCGCTCCAAACTGGAATTCCCCCCCACTGGCTTCTGGCTCTGGAGCATTGTCTTCCGGTAACCACTTTCACAAACGCGCAGGAGGTGGGAAGAGCACTCCGCACCCTTGTCAAAACACTCGGCGCCAGGGGCGTCCTAGTAATGCGGCGAATCGGAAAGAATCGTCTCACAATCCTACACTCTGTCGGGGCCGTAGTTGCACCGGCGCTCTTGAGCCATGTTCAAGAGGCACTGACCATGGCGCCCGCCGGCCTGAGAAGCCCTATGTCCATAGTCAGCTTGTTCTTGGACGATATAGACCCGCCCCTACTGGTGTCGTGGTGCTACAAGAGCCGCTTCCCTAAAGTCCTGGTCGTCGCGGGCGATTTTCCTGGCCGCGGCGCAGCACGGCCTCTCGTCGAGTTGGTCTGCCGGGCTTTGGAACGTGAACCGGCCCCGGTGACGACCCCTGCGGCCCCGTTTACCCTCGCAGGAGAAGGGGGACTTGTTTTTCCCGCAGGGTACGTTCCCGGGGCATCGCCGGCTATGCAAAGGGTATACCATCAGCTTCGCCACCTCGTGGCGGGCGATATTCCAGTCGTGATTTCCGGAGAAACCGGGGTAGGGAAGGAGCCACTTGCCCGCATCCTACATCTCTCATCCAGCCGGCGCCACGGGCCATTTGTGGCGGTAAACTGCGCAGCGATTCCGAGTGAGCTTCTGGAGGTTGAGCTCTTTGGTATCGAGGCTGGGGTTGCCACTGGCGTGGCAAAGCGACAGGGAAAGTTCCAACTGGCCAGCGGCGGGGTACTTTTCTTGGATGAAATCTCTGACATGTCCCCGGCCTTGCAAGCAAAGCTCTTGCGAGTTCTTCAGGAAGGGGAGGTGCACCCCGTGGGCGCTCGGCGGCCGGTGCAGGTAGACGTGCGCGTAGTCTCGGCCACCAACGCCGACTTGATGGGGCTTGTGGCTCAAGGGCGATTTCGTCAAGATCTGTATTTCCGGGTAGCCGGTTTCACCCTTCACGTTCCGCCGCTGCGGGAACGGAGGAATGACATTCCAGATCTTATTTTCCACTTCATGGAACGGTTCTCTCGGGAGATTGGCAAGCCAGTTGGCGGAATAGCCCCTGGAGCTCTTGAAGCGCTTGTGGGCGCAGCGTGGCCCGGAAACGTGCGGCAGCTTGAGAACGAAGTCCGGCGGCTAGTCTATCTTTGTCCTCCCAATGAACCTATCGTTGAGCACACCCTCTCGGGGGAGGTTGTTGGCTCGATGCTAAGGCCATCGCCGGAAGAGCTGGAAAGGGACCTGAAGTTGGAACGGCAGAAAAGAGAACTAGAGCGCCGGCTAATTGTGGAGGCATTTAGTCGGTCTGGCGGGAGAATGGGCAAAGCTGCGGAGCTTTTAGGCTTGTCCCGTCAGGGACTGCGCCTAAAAATGCTGCGGCTGGGCTTGAGAGGTCGTGGTCGAGGTTAGGCACGATACGAGGCAGGGTGGGTAGGTCGAAAGGCAGGATTTGGGGCCCTCCCGACGGATAACAGCGTTGCAATTCGGGAACTGGCAGGCGCCGTGGCAAAGTCGCGGATCCCCTGCTCCCTCGGAGTTGGGAAGGGAGAGTGACCTGCCCGCATCGTGTGGTCCACCCGTAATGAGAGGTCCCCTGGATGGACGGTAGGTAGCTGATCCGCACGCTGGGCGGAGCGCGGGGGGAGGCGCGGAGCCCAGCGCGCGCCGTGAAGTCAGCCGGCGGGATGGTGCCGGGCGAGCTGTGTGGGCGCCACGTGTTGTCGCGCCGTCTCCATCGTCCGACGGGTATCGTCCAGGCTGTCGAAGCAGTGCGGATTCCAGCACGCGTCGCGGACCTTGCCCTGAGAGCTCTCGATGAACGCGTTCTGGATCGGCTTGCCAGACTCGGTGAAGCGCAGCCTCACGCCCACCGGCGTGGCCCAGACGTCGAGCGCGTGGCTGCGGAACTCCGGTCCGTTGTCCATCGCGATGGCCTCGGGCACGCCTCGGGTCACGACCAGCCGCTCCACGCCCCGGATGACTCTGCCCGCAGGCAGGGAGTGGTCGAACGCGATCGCAGGGCACTCGCGCGTGGACTCGTTGAGGACGCCCAGCAAACGGAAGGTCTTTCCGTCAGCCAAGGTGTCGGACATGGCGTCCATTGCCCATCGGTGATTGGCCCGATCAGCCCTTCGTAACGGCTCTCTCGGTCCCGCTGCACGGCGGTTGCGGCGCCAGCGGCGCAGCATGAGCCCTTGCTCCCGATACAGCTTGTAGACCCGCTGCCTGCTTCACCGCCGAGATCTGTTCTTCGGGAAACCGGCTCCCTCTCATGCCTTGCTCCTTCCCCCGAGTCTTCCGGCCAGCTGGACCAGCCCGAGGGGTGCAGGTCAGGCGCCTTTACGGCGGGACTTGACGAGCTAGAGATTTTCGTGCCTCTCTTTACCGGAACCGCTAGGGTTCCCCCCACGAATATGGGGTCACCGTATATTCAGAAGCAGCCACCGTCAGGCCGCACCAGCTCATCCGGTGGCAGTGCGTTTCTGCCGACATTCGCGCTCGCGGCTGGTACTTCGTTCTGCCTGAGCAACCAGTCTTTCGGGGATCACGATTCACTGTCGAAAATCACTTTGGGCAACTTCGCCGGGAGAGAGCCCCGACATAAGCCGTCACTGCACACGCAACGAGCCCGCTAAAAGAATGGACCTCGCCCCCTGACTCACGGGCGCCGTGGTCATCCCTGCAAGGTACCGCCCAGCCCCCCGGTTTTCCCCACCAGCCCCAGCCCCCACGTGTAACATCGCCGGAGACGATCCTTTGTCCAGCGCCTGCTCGCTCAGTGCATAGCCTAACCCCACCGCTGCAGAGATTAAAGAGGTAAGCTCTACAGGCTTGCCGGCAGTCCTCTGCCCCCACTACCCGAGACGAATGACGCCTTCAGCCACCGCCGCGCAACCCTAACGCCGCTTAGCGGTGAGGCCCACAAGCCACCCGTTCTTTCCAGGGCCCCAAACCCTAACTCAGAGGAACACGTGAGGACACAACTGCCGGCAATAAAACAGAGAGCTATCCCGCTTCCACCGGAACCCTCATCCCTTCCCTTGTTTAAATCGAGAATGTGTAGCTGACGCCTTGTCCGCTCGACAGTGTAACCGTTCTCTCTGGGAAATTAATGTCCCTAACCTCCCGTCCAGAACTATCGAAGACAGTGATGGAAGCACTCACACGGTATGAATTCGGTGACGAGGTCTGCTCCTGTACCCGCACCTCTAGTCTATGCGCACCCCTATCTAAATAAGCCGTACCCGAAACAATAACGTCGTAAAACGACGAATTGGAAGAATAGTCCCGGATAACTTCATTATCGATTAAGAGTTGCACTCGGCGCATCGTGTACTGGTACGAGGAGTGAGAAACCATTCCAACAGCCAGTACGCTATATTCTTTCTCTGGCTCCGTAGGCGAGGACCCACCACCGCAACCGGTAGGAATAACGGCCAGAGCTAGACCCAAGCTCGTGGCGAAGGCACGGCAGACGCGTCTAACCATTTGCAACCTCCCGGCATCTGCTAATCAATTCCAAAATCGAACATCTCAGCCTGGGTAGCCTCGAGCCCGCCCGAAAAGCCTCCACGAAATAGAAGCCCGTATTCACCCGGTGCGAGGTCGACCTTAGGCACAATCTGCCACACGCCTGGCTGCGATTCCGTGAGTTCGTAGTCTACAGTCCAGTCCTTGTCCGGGGAGTTCCACGACTTCATGCCGAAGAGTCCAGCTTTGCCGACCTTAACTGAACGGACCCCATCGTCGTCGTCCCGCTCGCATTTCACAAAGAACAGCCGCCCTCGCGGACTCTTACTCATCCGAATGACCAGCGTTGGTCTTCTATCCGATACGCGCAAGTCCGCTCTCAGACCCGGGAAGTCAAGAAAGAGCAGATAGGTCACCGCTGCGTACGTCGCACTGAGATCGCCGAGTACCGATGTCATCTGAGACGTACCCGTAGAAGTCTGTAGCCACACCCCTTCTTCGCCTCCTGCCGACGGGCCCGTTGAAGCGCGCTGTCCGGTTGCGGGTGGAGTGATAGCTTGGGCCCGCTTGAGCATTGCCTCAATCACTGCTTTGCTCGCGCCCTGTTCTTTGAGTGCAATTAGGCTATCGGTGTCCAAGCGGAAATTGACCTGAGGCGCCTGGTTGATTTTAGCAATAACGACGTCATCGCCGAGCCCGAGTCTGCAAAGCTTAACCACGTCCTCGTTTGTAAGCGGTTGTTCCGTTGTCCCTTGGGCCCAGGCAATATGGGCGCAGCAAGCAAGAGTGGCCATTACGATAAGCGCCCGGCCGCCATTCGTGGCTGGTCTTCTCCAGGAAAAGTTCATGCGTGCCTCCTTTCTTTGTGAGTCACTGGTGAGCCAAGTCTCTTCGCAGCTCCATCTCCTCTGCCCCGACGGTACTCAGGCTGCTAGCAACCAGAATAGCGAGCCTCGGGCTCGGAAAAACCCAGGAGCCAACGGCAGCGATGACCGAGCCACACGCGGTTGGCCTCGCAAAAGAACAGCATTTCCGCCCGTTCCCGTGGTTGCAGCTCCTGCAGTGCTGCCTTAGCAGCTTGTCCCCTCATACTAGCTGTCTCCGACCTTCGGTGCTCGTGGCCGTCAATAGCCGCAGCAACAGGTTAAGCAAGGACTATGCCAAACCCGTTAACCACCCCTATCAAGGACAACTCCATTACGGGTCAATGGAATACGAAGTTTGGCCAAGTTGGTTCCTCCCCATCTTCGGCAATGAGTGGGAATGGCAGTTTCCTAAATCGGTAAATTGACTTGCCATCCGCGATACTTGAGCGACCTACCGCAAGACCCCCCAACGTAACTGATTCAGCCTATTGCTAGCGTGAGCACGGTGTGCTGCCCGTTTCAGTCGATCGCCCTTGCGGTGGACGGCGGCCCGGAAACAGGAGGTGTGCTCCGGCTACTGCGGGGCGAGACGCTGGAGGCGGTTCGCCGGGACGTGGGCGTGCCGATGTACCGGATCGCGGACTGGTGGGACCGGGCGAGGATGGGGATCACCGCGGCGCTGCACGAAGGCCGTGGGGACGGGCGCGATGAGGCGCTGAAGCAGGCCCGCCGGAAGATCGACGATCTCCTGATGGAGATCGAGCTGCTAAGAAAGACCCGAAGACGCCGGACGGGCGGCGCACGTGGAGGCCGTGAGCCGGGAGAGGTCCAACCATACGGGCCGCACCTACGGGGTGAAGCGGGTCTGCTCCGTGGGGGACGTGCCGCGATCTACGGTCTACCTCCGGCGGAAGCGGGCGCAGACGCCCGAGCCGGGCCGGCCCGCTTCGCGCAAGCGCGGCCCCACGACGTCCCCTAGCGATCACGAGCTCCTCACGAGGATCCACGCCTACCTGGAGACGTCGCCCGTCTCCGGCGAGGGCCACCGGAAGGTCTATGCCCACCTGAAAATCGCGAAGGGCGTGCGCACCAGCCGACCGCGGGTCCTCAGGCTCATGCGCGAGCACAACCTGCTCTCGCCCTACCGCCATCCCCGGGGCAGCCTGAACGCCCACGATGGGACGATCACTACCGGCACACCCAACCAGGTCTGGGGCACCGACGGTTGCCGCGTCCAGACCGTGGCGGAGGGCTGGGTGTGGGGCTTCATCGCCGTGGACGATTTCAACGCCGAATGCGTGGGCTTCCATGTCTGCAAGGAGGGCACGCGCTTCCACGCCCTGGAGCCCATCCGCATGAGACTCGAGAGGGTCTTCGGGTCCGTGGGGCACGATGCCGCGCACGGCCTCGCCCTGCGCATGGACCACGGGTGCCAGTACACCAGCGACCACTTCCTGAATCAGATCGCCTACTGGGGAACCGCCCAGAGCTTCTCCTTCGTCGCCCAACCCCAGGGCAAGGGCATCGCCGAGCGTTTCATCAAGACCCTCCAGCAGCAGGCCGTCTACGGCCGCATCTTCCGAAACGTAGAAGAGGTCCATCAAGCCGTCGCGAGGTTCGTGCGGCATTACAACCACCACTGGCGCATCCAGCGGCTCAATTTCCTCACCCAGGCCGAGGCTCGACACCTCGCCCGTAACCGCGAGGCCGCTTGATGCGAGACTCTGTCCCCGCAATCAGGGGCAGAACACCGACGCTGGACCTCGAGCTCGACGGCCAGCGCTACGGCTTGCGCACCGATCTTGCCGGCAGTGCCTTCGAGGCGTTCGCGGCCGCGGGCGTGCGCCTGCCGGCGGCGGTCACATACACCTCGGCCCGGCGGCGCCACCGCCAACCGCGCCCGCGAAGCCGGATCTCGAAATGTCGTGCCACAGTCTATCTTGAGACTCGCAACCACTTCACCGTGCGAGGGTTCCGAAAACTGACTGTCGAAGCTCAGCCTTAAGCGGCCGTTGCAACTCTCGATGCGGCCATTCTCGGTGCGGCGCTCCGGTGGGGTCAAGCGCACTTCCGCGCCCCGCTCGTCGGCCCACTGGTCGAGGGCCTTGCTGGTGAACGTAGGCCCGTGGTCGACGGCGATTCGCTCGGCCAGGCGCGCTGGTGACCCACTTCGTCGAGGACGCGGGCAATATCCACCTCGATGGCCAGGTATGCTCGCGTGGCATCGTCCACGATGTTGAGTGTCCTCAAGCGCCGACTGTCCGCCAGGACGTCGCTCATGACGTCCATGGAGCATTGCTCGTTCGCCCGCTGCGGCACCAGCCTCGGCCGGCGGCTGGCCGGGGCTATAGGCGGACGGCCTAGGGTGGGGGCTTAGGGGACATCCAGATTCCCGCACTGCGGAGAGGGGTCATCATCGGTGGCGTGTCGAGGTGACACGCAGGAGGCGGGAAGGCAGCGACCCTGCTTCCCCCATGGGGAGCAGGCCACCTCCCCTCGAGGGGGTTCCCTCGTGAGGCAACGTTCCCTTCTCGAGAGATTTCCCATGCGTTGAGGGGAGGGGGTAGACAAGCTCGTGAACATGCACTACAATATGATAGAGAAACGTTGGAGGGAGGCGGCGGCCAAGCAACCTATCAAGAGAGCCATTCAACAAGAAGCCACTCTATCGTAAGCCTTTCAAGGTTGTACCCGCCAACAAAGGCCAACCAAGACGGCTTGTTACCACCGCCCTCCCGTTTTCTTCACCGAACCGCCGGGACCTCCCGGCGGTTCACCTTTTTCGGGCGAGGCCCCGATCCCCCCGATCACCAGCCCCCGCGCACGGCGAGGGGGGCGAGGGCGGCGCAGGCCGTGGCCTCGGCGTCCAGCTTCAAGGCGTCGCTGCGGGCGGCAGCGGCGAGCAGGCGGGCGGCCGCGTCGAGGGCGGCCTCCTGCCCCTCGGCACCGACGCCGCGCAACGCCCCGAGGAGCGCTCGCGCCGCCACCAGGTGACCCTCCCGGTGTTGACGGACGAGGGCAGCAGAGAGAACGAGCCCCAGGGAGTCCCCCTCCAGGGCGGCCCGGAGCCGGGTGCCGAAGGATCCCAGCAGGTCCGGCAGGGCCGGCCCGTCGGGGTGGACGAGGAGCCGCGCCTCGCCGGCAAGCTCGGTCACTAGTTCGCGGGCCGTTGCCTCGTCGAGGCCGTGGAGGGCCTGTACGAGGGAGGCGAGTTCCTCCTCGCCGGGAGGGGGGACGCGCAACACCACCGAGCGCGACAGGACCGTCGGCAGGACGCGGGCCGGGTTGGCGGCCAGGAGAAGGAAGGTGACGTGGGCTGGGGGTTCCTCCAACGCTTTGAGGAGAGCCGACGCCGCGTGCACGTTGAGCGGGGGGGTGTGGGCCGAGTCGATGACGATGACCCGATGGCGGCCCTCGTAGGGGAGCTGGGGGAGTCGCTGCACCACCTCCTGAGCCTGCTCCATCCTGATGTCGTGGGCGCCCTCCTCAACGCGGACGATCTCCACGTCCGGGTGCATGCCCCGGCGGACCCGGTCGCAGGCGTGGCAGGCACAGTCGGGGCGACCGCCTGCGGGGCAGACGAGGCCCGCGGCCAGCTCCACGGCCAGGGCCTCGCGGCCGAGACCGGTGTCGCCCTCCAGGAGCAGGGTGTGGGGCAGCGCCCCCTCGGCGGCGAGGGCCAGGCAGCGGCGCAGGATCCGGGCGATGCCCTCCCAGCGACGCGGGAGCAGAGCCTCGTCCGGCCAGGGGAGGAGCGAACTCACGGAAGCACCCCCTCCAGGGCGGCGAGAACTCGGGTGTGCACTGCCTCGCGCTCGCCCCTCCCGTCCACGAGGCGAACTCGCTCGGGCTCCTCCCGCGCCAGTCGTCGGTAACCCTCGGCCACCCTGGCGTGGAAGGCCAACGCCTCGTCCTCGAACCGACGGTTGTCCGCCGTGGTCTCCGCGCGCCCCCGCGCCCGCTGAAGCGCTTCCTCCACCGGCAGTTCGAGCACGAGTGTGCGGTGGGGGCGAAGGCCGCCGCACGCCTGGGCGTTGAGCAGCGCGACGGTGTCCCAGCCGAGCCCGCGAGCCGTGCCCTGGTACGCGAGGGAGGAGTCGGCGTAGCGGTCGGCAAGGACGAAGCACCCGGCCGCCAGGGCCGGCAGCACCACGCGCTGGGTGAGCTGGGCGCGGGCAGCTTCCAACAGGAACAGTTCGGCCAGGGGCACCGGGTCGGTGCCCGGGTGGAGGAGGAGGGCGCGGAGTTGCTCGCCCAGAGGGGTCCCCCCCGGCTCCCGGGTGGTCACCACCCGCTGGCCGGCAGCCCGCAAGCGGGCCGCAAGCATCTCGAGCTGGGTGGTCTTTCCGCTTCCCTCGACGCCCTCAAACGTGATGAAGCGGCCTGCCGACACGCCGGCATTCTAGCAGCGGCGCCCCGGCGAACCGGACGAGCCGGCGCGCGTAGTATCGTTGACCGGAGCATGCGCCGCCTCGCCGCCACCGGTGCCCTGCCGATCCTGGGTTTTGGGGTTTTCGCCCTGCTAGTGGCGGGGTTGTCGGTCCTCGACATGTTTCTGCCGCGGCCCTACGACGGGGTGGTGCTGGACCCGGGCCGCAGCGACCTCACGGTGCGCAGCGTGCTGGAGCACTCTGGCGCGGCGGCGGCGGGAATCCAGGCCGGCGACCGCATCGTCGGTATCGCTCGAATCATCGTCCGGACGCCTTCCGAAGCGGCAAAGGCCCTCCAGCAGCAGCGCATTGGCCAGACCGTCCCGTACCTTCTGGAACGCGACAGCCAGCTTTCGGAGGTGGAGGTTACGCTTGGGCGCCGCTCCCTGGGGACGCCCCTCTACCTGTACTCGTGCTTTTTGGGGCTTCTCTTCTTCGTCATCGGCCTGTACGTGCTGCTTCAGCGCCCGGACGCCCCGGCCGGTTCCCCCTCTCACGTGTTCTTCATCCTCTGCACCTTGTTCTTGCTCTTCCTGGTCTGCCGCCTGCGCCCGGCGTCCTACTCCTGGGTGGACGGGGTGGTGCTGACCACGGGCACCCTCTCGCTGCTCGCCCTGCCAGCGGCATTCCTCCATTTCTTCCTAGTGTTTCCGCGCCGGCTCGTCTTCACCCTGGCCCCCCCGGACGCCGGCCAGGCCTCGTTCGTGCGCTGGCTGGAGCGTTTCCTCAACGGCTCCCCCCATCTCTTCACGCTGCTCTACCTGCTGCCGCCGACACTTTTCGCCGCCACCCTGGTGCTCGCGCCGGTTTTCCAGGTGCAGGTCCGGCTCGTCTCGGGGGCCCCCATCACCAGTTGGGTGCTCATGGGGGACTACCTGGTCCTCGGCCTGCTGGCGCTGCTCGCCTCCCTGCTCCAGGCGGAGGGGGGGCGGGAGCGTCGCCAGATTGCCACGGTGTTTGTGGGGACGGTGCTGGGCGTGACGCCGTTCCTGGTGCTGGGGGTGGCGTTCCCCTCGGTGCTCAACAACGATCGCTACCTGCTCACCGGCGTGCTGCCGCTGATCCTGGTGCCGTTGACCTTCGGCTACGCCATCGTGCGCTTTCAGTTTTTCGACATCCGCATCATCGTGCGGCGTTCCCTCCTCTACACCGCCACCACCGCCGTGGTGTCCGGCTCGTACGCGGTGGGCATCGCCGTGTTCAACTATGTGTTCCGCAACGCCACCATCGGTCGCTCGCCCCTCTTCCCGCTGCTGCTGGCGGTGGCCATCGTGCTGCTCTTCGACCCGCTGCGGCGGCGTTTGCAGGAGCCGGTGGACCGCTTCTTCTTTCGGGATGTGTACGACGCCCGCCGGGCCGTGGAGGAGATCAGCGAGACGCTGACCCGCGAGTTTTCCCGGGAGCGCCTGGAAGAGCTGCTCACCGAACGGCTTTCGGTGGTGCTTCACCTGGACTGGGTGAGTCTGTACCGTGGCGACGGGCGGGGACCGCTGCGGCTCGCCGGCCGCGGGGCGCTGCCCCCGGAACTGCCCGCCGGCTCGCTGCTGGTGCGAGAGCTCTCGCGCATCGGTAAGGCCACCCGGCTCGCCGTGTTGGAACCGTTGAAGACGTTGGACCCCGCCTGCCGGGCCACGCTGGACCAGTTCTCCTCGGCCGGGGCGCGGTTGCTGGTGCCGCTCGCCAGCCGAAGCGTGCTCCAGGCGCTGCTCGTGGTGGGGGGGAAGAAGTCCGAGGAGGAGTTCAGCTCGGAAGACCTCCAGCTCATCAACACGGTGGCCAACCAGGGCGCGATCGCCATGGAAAACGCCCGCCTGCTCGAGGAGCGGACGCAGCAGGTGGAGCTGGCGAAGGAGCTGGAGATCGCGCGGCGGGTCCAGTTTTCCCTCATCCCGGCGGAACTGCCGTGTCGCGACGGCTGGCGGGTCGCGGCCCGCTGCCTCCCGGCCCGGCAGGTAGGGGGCGATTTTTACGACGCCCTCGCCGGGCCCCGGCCCGGGTCCTTCGCCCTCGTGGTGGGGGACGTCTCGGGGAAATCGGTGGCGGGGGCGATGTTGATGGTGGCGGCGCGGGAGATCCTCCAGACGGCAGCGCTGAGCGGCGCCTCGCCGGTTCGCATCATGGAGATGGCCAACCGCGGTCTCTACCGGCCCCAGCCGCGCCTGTTTGTCGCTTTGGCGTACCTGCTTCTGGAGGGGGAGGGGCAGGTGACCTACGCGCTGGCGGGCCAGCCAGCGCCGCTGCTGCGTCGGCGCGATGGCCGCGTGGAGGCCCTGCCGTTCCCGGAGCATCGCCTGCCCCTGGGCGCGCTCCGGGAGGGTTCGTGGAGTCTGCAGAGCGTGCAACTGGAGCCCGGCGATCTCCTGCTGGTCTATTCGGACGGTGTCACCGACGCCCAGCGACCCGACGGCGAGGCGTTCGGCAGCGGGCGTTTGGAAGCCAGTCTCGCCGCTGCCCCGCCCGGTGCCGAGGCCGTCGTCGAGCATCTGCAGGGCGAGCTGATGCGCTTTGCCGCCGAGGCCGAGCCGTACGACGACATGACCTTTCTTGTCGTGGCCCGGGAGGCCCGCGGTGCCGCGTGAGGGCGTGCCACGCTCCGTCCCCTCCCCCGAAGGGTGGCGGCTGGCCCGCCTGGAGTCGCTCCTCGACTTCTCGCTGGCCCTGGCCGGCCCCCGCCGCGAGGGGGAGATCGTCGAGGAGCTGGTGCAGCGGGCGGTGGGGTTGCTGGACGCCAGCGCCGGCGTGGCCATGGCGCTCCTGCCCACCATGGAGCCGCTCCTGGCCGCCAACGTGGCGTGGCCGATGGCTCTGCCCGACGCAGCGCAGTTCCTGACGGCGCCCGAGCTGGCTACGGTGCGGGCGGGGGAGGTGGTTCGCTTGGCGGGAACCGTGCTGGGCAGCGGCTTTGGCGAAGTGCTGGTGGCCCCCTGTGTGTGGCGGGACGAGCTGTTGGGCCTGGTGGCGGTGGCCGACAAGGAAACGCGGGGTGGCCGCGCCCCCTTCGACGAGCAGGACGCCACTCTGCTGCGGTCGCTGGCCCTGCTGGCGGCCCCCGCCATCGCCTCGGCCCGGGAACTGGAACGGGTAGAGCGGCGGCGAGAACTGCTCGAGGAGGAGAACCGGGCGCTGCGGGCGGAGGTGGCGGGGGAAGAGGGGCTGATCGGCGAGTCGCCGCCGATGCGGCGGGTGCTGGAGCTGGTTCGCCGGGTGGCACCCACCGACGTCACCGTGCTGCTGCGGGGCGAGTCGGGGACCGGCAAGGAGCGAGTCGCGCGGCTCTTGCACTCCCTGTCGGCCCGGGCCGCGGGCCCCTTCGTCGCCCTCAACTGCGCAGCCGTGCCTGAAACGCTTCTGGAGGCGGAGCTGTTTGGTATCGAACGGGGGGTCGCCACCGGCGTGACGGCTCGCGTCGGCAAGCTCGAGCTCGCCAACGGCGGCACGCTGTTCCTCGACGAGGTGGGGGACCTGTCGCCGCTGCTCCAGGCCAAGCTCTTGCGGGTCGTGCAGGAACGCGAGGTGGAGCGGGTGGGGGGACGTCAGGCGGTACGGGTGGACGTGCGCCTGGTCACCGCCACCAACCGGGACCTGGAGGCCATGCTGGCCGCGGGCGAGTTCCGCCGGGACCTGTACTACCGCTTGCGGGTGGTGGAGCTGACGTTGCCGCCGCTGCGCCAGCGGCGGGGGGACATCCCCCTCCTCGCCCGGCACTTCGTGGAGCGGCACGCCCGCCGCCTCGGCAAGGGGCCGCTGGCGCTCTCCCGCGGCGCCCTGGAGGTGCTACTGCGCCACGACTTTCCCGGCAACGTCCGGGAGCTCGAGAACGCCCTGGAGGCGGCGGTGGCCCTGAGCCACGGCGATCGGCTGGTAGCGGAGGACGTGCGGCTGGCCCTGGGCGCCGCCGAGACCGGTGCCGCCGGTAGCGAGCGCCTCGCAGAGGTGGTGCGAGCCCACGTGCTGAAGACGCTGGCGCGCTGCCGCGGCAACCGTGCCGCGGCGGCCCGGGAACTGGGGGTGGATCGCTCTACGCTCTACCGGATGCTTGTGCGGTGGTCTGCAACAGCCGATGCAGATCGCATCGGTAAGGCTCACGATTATGTAGAGCATACGCTTACGAAGACACGTAGGGACCCATGATGGCCGAATGTTGCATGATGCAACGGATTGCGTGCTGCCGGGGGGAGGTTCGGCTGCCGGTGAGCCCGCAGTGGGCGTCGTTTCGGGTGTTTGGCACGGCCCTTGCTCATCGAGGCGGGCATGGACCTTTCGGCGCCCGCGGCCATCGCCAACCGCCTCATGGAACCCCTCACGCACCCATTGACGGCGGTAGTGGGCAGCCTGCTGCCCGCCTCCTTGCCCGACGGGCGGACCTTCGAGGCGGTGCTGGAAGCCGCCGTGCGGCTGCTTGGCCTCCTCCTCGCTCTCTGAGCGGCCCCCCGCTGGCGGCTGGTCATGACTGAGGCGCAGCGGCTCCGGCTGGTGTTGCCACCGCGGCCCCAGGCGGAACTGCTGGCGGGTGCGGCGGTGGAATCGCTGGGCCGCCGCATCGGCTTTTCCCGTGATACCCTGGCGGAGGTGAAACTGGCCGTCGTGGAGGCGTGTCTGAACGCGCTGGAGTACGGCGGAGGGCAGGTGGAGGTGGAACTCAGCGGGTTTCCCGGCCGCCGGCCGTGGCTGGAGGTGGTGGTGGTGGATCACGGGCCCGGTTTCGCCCCCGACGCTGTGCCGACGCCCAGCCTGGAGACGGTCCTCCACGCGGAGCGCAAGCGCGGCTGGGGGCTGGAACTGATGCGGCACCTCATGGACGAGGTGGAGATCACCTCTGCACCGGGCTGCACCCGGGTGCGGATGACCCGTCGCGAGGGAGGGCGATGACGGTGGACACCTTCGAGCTTGGGGTCGCGTATCGGGACGGCCGGCTCGCCGTCATCGAGGTGGCGGGGTACATCAACAACGAGGCCGGCGAGGCCATCGCCGCCACCGCCAGGCGCTTGGTGGAGGAGGGCCACCGCACCTTGCTGTTCGACCTGGAGGCGACCCGCATCATCAACTCCATCGGCATCTCGCTGCTGCTGGAGGTGCTGGAGATGCTGCTGGAGGCCGGCGGCGTGCTCGCCTTCTGCTCGCTCTCCCCCTCCATCGCCAAGACCTTCCAGATCATGGGGTTGTCGCAGTACGCCCGGATCTACGAAAGCCGCACCGCGGCCCTCGCTGCCCTCACCCCCTCGCCATGAGCGAGGTGGCGCCCCTGCTCGAGCTGGCTCGGCTCCACACCCGGGAAGGGGGGGCGTTGTTGCCCCGAGCCGTGCTGGACGAACTTCTCCGGCACACCGGCGCGGTGGGGGGCGTCCTCGGCGTCGGGGGTCGGGAGCTGGCCCGGGCCGGCGAGGCGACCGGATCGCAGCGCTGGGAGCTGCTTTCCGGGCGGGACGAGTTCTGGCTGGAGCTTGCCGGCGGCTGCGAGCCGGAACCGGTGGTTCGCCTCGCGGCTGGTGTCGTGCTGGGGTCGTGGCTGATGCGGGAGGAGCTGAAGGAGGCCCGATTTGCAGAGCGCCGTCGGCTGTGGGAGGTGGAGTCGCTGCGAGCCATTGCCGAGGCGCTGGGCGGCACCCTCGACCCCATTCGCATCGCCGAGGAGATGGTGCTTCGCGTTGCCGCTCTCCTCGACGCCCGCCGGGGCGAAATCTGGTTGACGACCGGCGGCGGGTGGCGGTTGGGGAGCGCGGTGAGCGGCGCGGCCACGTCGGCACCGTGTTCCGACGGGTCCTGCACCGTGGCGGCGCGGGTGGGGGGGGCGGTGCTGACGCCTGCCGAGGCGGCGGCGGTTCCCGATGAGGGAATTCTCGACGAGACGCGGATGGCCTTGCCGGTGATCGGGCGGCGCGGTCGCCTGGCGGTGCTGGCTCTGGCGGAACGGGAGGTCCGCGGTGGGACGGCGCCGTTCACCGCCACGGACCTGGATACCCTCGCCCTCTACGCCGCCCAGGCGGCGGTGGCCCTGGAAAACGCCATGCTGCACGGTGAGGCATTGGAGCGCGAGCGCCTGGAACGGGAGCTCGAACTGGCGGCGAGCATCCAGCGCCAACTGCTGCCGGCATCCTTCGCCGCCCCCCGGGGCTTCGAGATCGCCGCCCGCAGCGACGCGTGCCGGCATGTGGGCGGCGATGTCTACGACGTGGTGACGACACCTCGGGGCACCGTCCTCATGCTCGCCGACGTGGCCGGGAAGGGGGTGCCGGCGGCGCTTATGGCGTCGTCACTGCACGCCGCCGTCCACCTCCTGGCTGCTGCCTGCCCCGACATTGGCGAGTTGGCGCTCCGGTTGCACGACCACCTCCTCGTCGCGACCCCCGCCAACAAGTTCGCCACCGCCTTCGTGGCCTGCCTGACGGCGGACGGGACGCTGGAGTACGTTTCGGCGGGCCACAACCCCGCCCTGTTGGTGTTCGCCGATGGGCAGGTGGAGACCCTGGCGCCGGTGGGCCCCCCGCTGGGGCTTCTCCCGGACTCCACCTACCCGGCGCAGCGGGCCTGGCTGCCGCCGGGGACCATGCTGGTGGCGTACACCGACGGTCTCTCCGAGGCCCCCTCGGCGGCGGACGACGAGGACTTCGGCCTGGAGCGAGTCCGCGCCAGCGTGGTGGCCAGCCGCCACGAGCCGTTGCCGGTGGTCATCGACCGTCTCTTCGCCGCGGTGGAGCGGCACACCGACGGGGCGGCGCTGCACGACGATCGGTCGGTGCTGGCGCTGCGGCGTTCGGGGATGTGACCTGCCTCACCGACGTGGGGTGAACGGGGAGCGATACTCCCTCGCGAGACGCCTCCTCCTTTTCCTCCTGCCCCTGCGGGGGCAGATTTCTTTTCCTGCCCCATTGACGGCCGCAGCAGACCTCAATACAGTAGGGGACATCAGGTCCCGTTGCTTTGGGCACGTGAAAAGGGAAGGAGGCAAGCATGACGAACACAACCAATCGGCGCTGGCTAGTGGCGGTGGGGCTGCTGCTGGCGCCAACCCTCGCGTTCGGTGCCGGGTTCGCGCTGTTCGAGCACGGCGCTCGGGGCGTCGCCATGGGCGGTGCGTTCACCGGCGTGGCCGACGACGCCACCGCCGGGTACTACAACCCTGCCGGTCTCGCGTTCCAGGACGGCAGCGAGGCCATCGCCGGCGCCTACTTCATCGGCTTCGACAGCAAGTTCACCGGCGACAACCCGTTCCCAGGTCAAGGGTACCGCTCCAAGCAGGAGGACCAGATCTTCTACCCGCCCCACGCCCACGTCACCGGCGGGCTTGCCAAGAACATCCGCTGGGGCTTCTCCATGACGGCCCCGTTCGGCCTCGGGACGTGGTGGCCGGACGACTTTGCCGGCAAGTACATCTCCAAGCGTATCGACCTCAAAGTGTTCAACTTCAACCCCAACCTCGCGATCAAGCTGTCGAACCACATTGCCCTGGGGGTGGGGCTCGATTACTACATGGCGCAGGTGGACCTCACCAAGTCGGTGGGGGTCGTCAACCCCTACACTCAGCAGGTGGCCGAGGTGGGCCAGGTGCACATGTACAACGAGTGGGACGGCGACTGGGGGTACAACGCCGGCCTCCTCGTCAAGTTCGGCGGGGGGTTGTCGGCAGGCGTGACGTACCGCTCCCGGGTCAAGGTGGTGTTCGACGCCGAGGCGTCCTTCGTCCAGTTCCCCACCGGCAACAGCGACTTCGACCAGGTGGTGGCGACCCTCATCCCGTTTGACCGCAACGTTCCCGGCGAGACCGAGATCAACTTCCCGGCGGAGATCCGCTACGGGTTTGCCTGGCAAGGGGAAAAGCTCACCCTCTCGGCCGACGTCGTGAAGCAAGGGTGGGACAGCTTCCAAGAGTTGCCCATCATCCTCGAGGGGTACCCGCTGCTGTCGTCGGTGCGCCCGGAGCATTACGAGGACAGCTTCACGTACCGCGTGGGGGCCGAGTACAAGGCCTCTCCCGCGTGGGCGTTCCAGCTCGGCTGGCTGCGCGATCAGACGCCAGTTCCGGTCCAGACGGTGACGCCGATGCTGCCCGACTCCAGCCGTGACGGGGTCTCCATCGGCGTGTCCTACAAGCTTTCCGACAAGATGTCCGTGGACGTGGGCTTCCTGCACCTCATGTTCGACGAGCGCTCCACCAAGGGGGTCAACCCCGACGGCTTCAACGGCACCTACAAGCAGACGGCGGAGCTCCTCGGCGTCAGCATGGGTTACAGGTTCTAGGAGGGAACGATGAGAAATCTCGCGCGAACCGTTGCCATCGGCCTCGCCCTCGCCCTCGCTGCGACGGGCACGGTGTCGGCGGCCGACTTCTCCAAGTACGTGGCCATGGGCGACAGCCTCACGGCGGGCTTTGCCTCCGGCGGGCTCATGGTCAACTACCAGAAGGACTCCTACCCCGCCATCCTCGCCCGCCAGTTCGGCATGACCAGCTTCCAGCAGCCGACGGTGAGCGACCCCGGCATCCCGTCGGTGATGATCCTCCAGGCCCTGCGTCTGACCTCGCAAGGGGTGTCGCCGGTGATCGTGCCCAAGTCGTCCTCCACCGGTGCGCCCACCAACGCCACCTTGCAGGGCCCGTACAACAACCTGGGGATCCCCGGCGCCAAGGTCAACGATCTCCTCACCAAGACCGGCAACATCCAGCGTCTGGCGGCCGGACAGTCCACTGCTGCCACCGTGATGTACGACCTGATCCTCCGCGACAACACCACCACCGCCATCCAGCAGGCCATCGGCGCTGGCGGGACCTTCTACACGGTGTGGATCGGCAACAACGACGTGCTGGGGGCGGTGACCACCGGCGTGGCGCTGGATGGGGTCACGCTCACCCCCGCCGCCACTTTCCAGACCCAGTACGCCACCCTTTTGGGCGCGCTCAAGCAAAACCGCCCCGGTGCCGCCATCATGGTGGCCAACATCCCGGCGGTCACGGCGATCCCCTTCCTCACCACCATCAAGCCCTACCTCATCAACCCGGCCAACGGCGCCAAGATCCCGCTCATCGGCGAGCAGGGGCTGCTCACCGAGAACGACTACGTGACCCTTGGCGCATCCTCGCTCATCGCCCAGGGGATCGGCGTACCCACAGCAGCAGGGGGTACCGGGCGGCCGCTGCCGGAGGGCTCGTTCGATCCGGCCACGGGCACCCTCACCCCCGGTGTGATCCTGCGCGCCGCCGAGGTTGCGGCCATCAAGGCCCGCCACGCCGAACTCAACAGCATCATTGCCAACGTGGCTGCCCAGGTGGGCGCCAAGGTCTTCGACGTCAACTCCCTCTTCGGCTCCATCCTCGCCAACGGCTATACGGTGGGCGGCGTGAAGCTGACGGCAGCGTTCCTCACCGGCGGCATCTTCTCCTACGACGGGGTGCACGTCCAGAACCTCGGCAACGCCTTGCTAGCCACGGAAATGATCAAGTTCATCAACGCCGCCTTTGGCGCCTCCATACCCGAGGTCAACCTGCGCCAGTACCTGATGGGTGCGGCCTCGGCCACCAGCGTGCTGGCCGGCACCACCCAGTTCAGCCTCGCGGCCTGGCAGAACCTGCTGGCGACCACGGTTCCCGAACTTGTCAGCAGCGACAACCCGGCCGTCCCGGGGGGCCTGAAGCTGGAGGTCGCCGTGGGCGGGGGTGCGGCGCAGTAGCGCGCTCGCAAGCGTCGTTCCCAGGGGCCGCCTCCGGGCGGCCCCTGTGGTCTTTGGCGCAGCCGTGACGCGGTGTGGTACAAAACGGGGGGAGGAGGACGGTATGGACTACCCCATCTGGAACCTCGCCATGGGCGGTGGGGTGCTCATCGGCATCGTGGCCATTGCCCACGTGCTGGTGTCGCACTTTGCCGTCGGTGGCGGCATCGCCATCGCCGTCGTGGAGACGCTGTCGGTGCGCCGGGGCGACGGCGCGCTGCGCCAGCTGGCGCGTCGCACCTCTTTGATGCTCATCCTCGTCTCCACGGTGTTCGGCGCCATTTCCGGGGTCGGCATCTGGGTCACCATCGGCCTCGTGCACCCTGCCGCCACCTCGGCCCTGATCCACAACTTCGTCTGGGCCTGGGCCACCGAGTGGGTCTTCTTCATCCTCGAGGTGGCCACGGCGCTGGCGTATTACGCCACCTGGGACAAGGTACGGCCGCGCACCCACCTGCTCCTCATTTGGCTGTACGCGTTCGCCGCCTACATGTCGCTGGTGATCATCCAGGGGATCATCGCCTTCATGCTGACCCCGGGGCGCTGGCTGGAGACGGGTGCCTTCTGGGACGGCTTCTTGAACCCCAGTTACCTGCCAGGGCTTCTCCTCCGCACCGGTATCGCCCTGTTCCTGGCCGGGGCCTACATGACCCTTGCTGCGCTGCGCGAGCCGGACGCCAGTGCCCGGGCACGGCTCGTCCGGTTGCTGGCGGCCTTCCAGGTGGTGGGGGTGCTCGTGGCTTACGGCGGCTACCGGTGGTGGGAAGCGGTACTCCCGGAGCACGTTCGGGCCATCTTCCTGGGCGGCTCGCCGCTGCTCGCGAGCCTCGCCACCACGCGGCACCTGCTGCTCTGGGCGCTGGCCGCGTACCTGGTGTTTGCCCTCCTCGCGCTGCTCGCCCCGCGGGCTGAGCGCTGGCCCGTGGCGGTGGTGGCCATGGTGCTGGCCTTCACCTTCTTCGGCGGTTACGAGCGGTTGCGGGAAGGGGTTCGCAAGCCCTTCGTGATCCGCGATGCCATGTTCTCCAACGGGATTCTCGTCGGTGAGATCCCTTCCTTGAACCAGCGCGGCGTGTTGACCAAGGCGGTGTGGGCGGCGCGGGAGGACGACGGCACGCCAACGGGGAAGGGACGGGCGGTGTTCCGGGCCCAGTGCGCCTCCTGCCACACCATGAACGGTTACCTGTCCATCCGCCGCCTGGTGGAACCGGCGGACGCCGATACTCTGCGCGGGATCCTCACCATCATGCGGGAGGACGGCGAACAGCTCGTCCAAAGCCCCCGAGGCCAGCCGCTGCCCACCCGTCAGCTCAACTACCCCTTCATGCCGCCGTTCGTGGGTACCGAGGAGGAGCTGGAGGCACTGGTCTCCTACCTCGTCACCCTCAAGCCGACTCAGGTCGGGGAGGTGTCCCGTGAACAGTAACCTCATCCCTGCCGTGGACCCGGTGCCGCTGCCCGGTCCGCCCTGGCTCTTCCACCTCCTGTGGATGGTCACCTTCTTCGTTCACCTGCTGTTCGTCAACGCCGCCCTGGGCGGCTCGCTGCTCGCGGCCCTCGCGGGCACTGGCAAGCCAGCCGGCCGGGAGGCCGCGGCAACGCTGGTGGAAATCAACGCCTGGGGGATCTCTTTCGCGATTACCTTTGGTGTCGCCCCGCTCCTGTTTATGCAGGTGCTCTACGGGCGGTTCTTCTATTCCGCCGCCATTCTCGTGGCCTGGTGGTGGCTGGGGATGCTGGGGTTGTTGCTCATCGGCTACTACCTCAACTACGTGGCCAAGTTCCGTCTCCGCGCGGGCAAACCGGCGGGGGCGGTCCTGGCGGTGGAGGCAGTCTGCTTCCTCGGCGTAGCCCTCATCCAGGTGGTGGTGAACCTGCTTCACCTCCAGCCGCACCGTTGGGAGGGGGTGGCCGACCGCGCCTGGGCGGCCCTCACTGACCCAACGCTTGTGCCTCGCTACCTCCACTTCGTCCTGGCCGCCGTGGCCATGACCGCCGCCATCCTGGCCTGGGTGGCCCTGCGCCGGGCCAACGCCGGGGGCGACCGGCACACCGCCTCGGAGGTGGCCAAGTACGGCGTGCGGGCCGCCCTCTTTGCCACGCTCCTCCAGCTCGTGGACGGGTTCTGGCTGCTCTTCGCCCTACCCGAGGACGTCCTCAAGGCCTTCATGCGCGGCGGGGCCGCCACCATGGTTCCGCTCACCCTGGGTATCCTGGCGGGGGTGACACTCCTCATGGTGCTGGCCGGGGTCACGGACCCGCTGGCGCAGGGCACGAGAGTGCGGCGGGCCGCCGAGCTCATCGTCCTCGCCATGGCGGTCATGGTGGTCACCCGCCACCAGCTCCGCGACCTGTACCTGGCACCGGTGCGGGCCGCCGAGGAGATGGCGGTTCGCCCGCAGTGGGGGATCCTCGTGGTCTTCCTCGTGACGTTCGTGGTGGGGGCGGCGATCACCGCCGTGGCCATGGTGCGGGCGGCCAAGGACCGGCCCGCCCCGGGCGAGCGCGCGGCGTAGCGTACTCGCGGGGTCGGCGCGGCGAGCGCCGACCCCGGCTTAGGCGGCCAGGCACTCCCGGGCGGCGCGGATCGCGACGTCGATGTCGGCGTCGCCAATCTCGTAGTGCGTCACCATCCGCACCTCCAGGGGGCCGAAAGCGCCGCACAGCACGCCGCGCTCCCGCATCCCCGCCACGAACCGCTGCGACGGCGGCAGGGTGCCGGCGGGGAACGCGTCGGGCCGCAGGCGAAAGACGATGATGTTGGTGAGGATCCGGGCGGGGTCGATGTCCACGGCGGGCAGCTCCGAAAGCGCCTCGGCGAGGCGACGGGCCCTGGCGTGGTCCTCGGCCAGCCGCCCCACCATCTCGGTGAGAGCGACCAACCCGGCGGCGGCCAGCACCCCCACCTGGCGCATGCCGCCGCCGAACACCTTGCGCACCCGCCGGGCCTCGGCAATGAAATCGGCGTCCCCCACCAGCATGGACCCCACCGGAGCCGCCAGCCCCTTGGAAAGGCAAAACATGACGCTGTCGCAGTCGCGGGCGAGTTCCGCCGCGGAGGTGCCGAGGGCGGTGGCGGCGTTGAAGATGCGGGCGCCGTCCAGGTGCACGGCCAGCCCGTGCTGGTGGGCTACCCGCGCCAGCGCCCGCGTTCTGGCCCCGTCCATGGGCAGACCGGACCAGAGGTTGTGGGTGTTCTCCAGGCACAGGAGCCGCGTGGGGGTGCGGTAGCTCACCTTGGGGTTGATGGCCGCCTCCACCTGCGCCGGCTCCAGGAGGCCGTTGGCGGTGGGGATGGGGCGCGGTAGCGCGCCGGAAAGGGCGGCCATGGCCCCCATCTCGAAGTTGTAGATGTGCCCTCGCGCCTCGATGAGCACCTCGCTGCCAGGATGGGTGTGGAGGTGCACGGCAATCTGGTTGCCCATGGTGCCGGTGGGGACGAAGATGGCCGCCTGGCGCTCCAAGGTGGCGGCGGCCAGTTCTTCCAACTTGCGGACGGTGGGGTCTTCCCCGTAGACGTCGTCGCCCACCTCGGCTGCGGCCATGGCCTGCCGCATGGCCGGTGTGGGCCGGGTCACGGTGTCGGAGCGGAGATCGATCATGACGCTATGATAGCCGGACGGTGCCGCTGCGAGCGCGGAACGGCGCGGCGGCCGCGAGGGGAGGGCGGTGACGGAGCCGATGGAGGGGGGCTTTTGCAGCATTGCCCGGGAGGGCGAGATCGAAGAGCTGCGTCTGGCTACCAACGGCCTGCGCGTGCTCCTGGTGCCGCAGCCGGAGGTTCCCGTGGTGGCCGTGTGCGTGGTCTATCACGTGGGATCGCGCAACGAGGCCACGGGCCACACCGGCGCCACCCACATCCTCGAGCACCTGCTCTTCAAGGGGTCGCGCCGCTTCGATCCAGCAGCAGGCCGCTCGGTGGCCAGGCTCTTGGAGCGGGTGGGGGCAGGGTTCAACGCCACCACCTGGTTCGACCGCACCAGCTACTACGAGGCGCTCCCCGCCGAACACCTGGAGCTGGCCCTGGAGATCGAGGCCGACCGCATGCGGGGCGCGCTCCTGCGCGAGGCGGACCTGGCGGCGGAACTCACCGTGGTCCGCAACGAGTTCGAGCGTGGTGAGAACGATCCCTTCGAGGTGCTCCTCAAGTACTCCTTCGCCATGGCTTTCCGGGAGCACCCCTACCGCCACCCCACCATCGGTTGGCAGAGCGACCTCGACAACGTCTCGCTCGAGCGCCTGCGGGCCTTCTACGACACGTTCTACTACCCGGACAACGCCACCCTCATCCTCGTGGGGGGGTGGGAGCGGGAGCCGGCGCTGGCCGCGATCCAACGGCACTTTGGGCCGATCCCGCCGGCCCCGCGGCCAGTGCCCCCCATGCGCGTCGTGGAGCCCCCCCAGGAGGGGGAACGCCGGTTTGTGGTGCGGCGCCGAGCGGAGGTGGGCTGGGTCGCGTGCTCTTGGCGAGCGCCGGAGGCGGCCCACCCGGATACCCACGCCCTGGCCGTGCTGGCCGACATTCTGAGCGGAGGCGTCACCTCCCGTCTGTTCCAGCGCCTGGTGGAGACGGGGCTGTGCGTGGACGCCCAGGCGCTCCCGTGGCAGCTCCGCGACCCGGGGCTCTTCCAGGTGGTGGCCACCCTCAACGATGGCGCAAGCCACGCCGATGTGGAGCGAGCCATCCTTGAGGAGGTCGAAGCCATCGCGGAAGGGGGGGTGAAGGCAGAGGAACTCGAACGGGCCATTGCCCAAGTGGAGGCGCAGGCGGCGTACCACCGGGACAGCCCGGCCCAGGTGGCCTCGGCCCTGGCGGAAGCCGTGTCCTGTGCCGACTGGCGGTTCTACCTCTCGTACCTGGAGCGGGTGCAGGCGGTACGCGGCGAGGACGTGCGCCGGGTGGCCGCCACCTACCTCGTGGAGGACAGCCGCACCATCGGGTGGTACGTGCCGCGCAACCACGAGTCGCACCTTACCTCGCCCCCGCCGCGGCGGCCGGCACCGCTGTGCTGCTTCCTTCGACGCGAGCTCGCCCCCCGCGTGAGCACCAGCGAGTTGCCGGGCGGAGCCCGGGTCGTCCTCATGGAACGCCACCACAACCCCACCGTGCACATCCAGGGCTCCCTCCTCGGCGGCCCCGGACTGTTCCCCATGGAGCGGTGGTCGGTGGCCTCCATGCTGCCGGAGATGCTTGAGCGGGGGACGCGCCGGCACGACCGACTGAGCTTGGCTCGCCTGTTGGAGGACCGAGGCGTCGAACTCGGCGTGTCCGGCGATGCCTTCAACCCCATGGAGGTGCTGGTGGGTGGGCGGTGTCTGGCGCCTCACCTCCCCTTGGTTCTCGAAACCCTGGTGGAGATGTTGCGGGAGCCGACCTTCCCGGCGGAAGAGCTGGAGCGGCTGCGGCAGCTCCGCCTCGGCGAGCTGGCCCTCGCCAGTGAAGACACCTTCCAGCGGGCCTTCGATGCTTTGAGCCGCCTCGCCTACCCCCCCGGTCACCCGAGTTTCCGGCGCCCCTTGGCCGCCCGGCAGGCAGGGGTGGCCGCGGTGACGCGGGACGAGCTGGAGGCCTTGCACCGCACTATTGCCGGACCTGCCTCACTGGTCCTGGCTCTCGTGGGCGATTTCGAGACGGATGCCGTGATCGCCCAGCTCTCTCGCCTGTTCGCCGGGTGGTCCGGAGGGGTTCCGGCCTGTCCCCCCGTGCCGCGCATCGCGCCGGAGGAGAACCGGCCGGACGAGGTCCTGGAGCACATGGAGGACAAGCCCAACCTGGACGTGGTACTGGGGCACCCCGGGAACCTGCGCCGCGCAGATCCGGATTTCGTGGCGGCGCTGCTCGGCAACTCGGCGCTGGGCCAGTCCCCGCTGGTCTCGAGGCTGGGCCTGCGGCTTCGCGACCAGGAGGGGTTGACCTACGGCATCGTCTCGCGCTTCTTCGGGGCTTCCCTGGTGGACGGTCTCTGGGCAGTGTCGTTCTCCGTGGGCGCCGCCAACCTGGAACGGGCCCTGGCGGCGGTGCGGGAGGAGCTCGTGCGCTTCCTGGCGGACGGACCTACCGACGCCGAGCTGGAGGACGAGAAGCAGGCGTGGGCGGGGGCCTACACCCTGACGCTGGCGGATCCGGCCGGGCTGGCTCGGGAACTGGTGGGGCTGCTGCGCCACGGGCGGCCACTGTCGGAGCTCGACACCATCACCGAGACCATCCTCGCCACCGACCGGCAAGCCGTGCTGGAAGCGATCCGCCGGCACATCCGTCTCGACCATCTGTCCCTGGCGGTGGCCGGCTCCCTCGTTGAAAAGCCGGCCGCGCCAGGCTAGGATTCGACGCACATGCTGCGGGAACTGGAGGTCCGCAACCTCGGCATCATCGACGCCCTGCGGGTGGAGTTCGCCGAAGGGTTCACCGTCCTCACCGGCGAGACCGGCGCCGGCAAGTCGCTCCTCGTTCAATCGCTGCAGCTCCTGGCTGGGGAGCGGGCCGACGCCGACCAGGTGCGCAGCGGCAGCGACCGGCTGGTGGTGGAGGGGTGTTTCGCGCGGCCCGACGGGGAAGCCGCCACCGCGCTCTTGGAGGAGCTCGGCGTCGGCGATGGCGGCGAGCTGGTCATCCGCCGGGAGGTGACCGCTGCCGGGCGCTCCCGGGCGTGGATCAACGACACCCCGGTGACCGCCGGGGCACTGCAGCGCATCGCCCCGTTCCTCGTGGCCATCCACGGCCAGCACGAGCAGCGCGGCCTCTCCGATGCGGCCACGCACTTGGGCCTGGTGGACACCGCCGGCGGGCTAGGCGCGGCCGTGGCAGAGGTGGCTGGCGCGTTCGACGCTTGGCAACAGACCCGCTCTGCCCTGGCGGCACGGCGGGCAGCCCTGGCCGGCCGGCGCGACCGACTGGACGTCATTGCCTTCCAGATGCGCGAGCTGGAGGAGGCCGCCCTGCGGGACGGCGAAGACGCAACGCTGCGCGAGGAGCGTACCTGGCTGCAGCACGCCGAACGCATTGCCGAACTGGTGGCGGCGGCGCAACGGGAGCTCGGGGGCGAACGGGGCTCGGTGGCTCTCGCCCGGGCGGCGCGGGCCCTGCGCGAGCTGGCCGGCCTGGGTCTGCCGGTGGGCGACACCGCCCAGGGGTTGGAGCAGGCCCAGTGGCTGGTGGAGGAGGCGGAGCGGGAGCTGGCCCGGTTGGCGGACCGCTCACCGGCCGACCCCGGTCGCCTGGAGGCGGTGGAGGCTCGCCTGGCGCTTCTGGAACGGTTGGCCCGCAAGTACGGCGGGTCGCTGGCCTCGGCCTTGGAGCACCTTGCCGCGCTGCGGCGGGAGCGCGACCAACTGGAAGGGGCTGAGGATGACATTGCCCAGCTGGAGGGGGAAGAGGCGGTGCGGGGCGCGACCTTCCTGCAGCTTGCCCGGGCTTTGTCCGCCCGCCGCCGGCAGGCCGCCGAGCAACTGTGTGCGGGGGTGGTGGAGGTCCTGCGGCGGCTCGCCATGCCCCGGGTCGCCCTGGAGTTCCGCCTGGCCCTGCGGGAAGCGGCGGGCGGCCCGTTGCGCGTGGACGGGGTGGCCGTGGAGCCCTCTCGCGACGGTATCGACACCGGCGAGCTCCTCATTGCCACCAACCCCGGCGAGGAGTTGCGCCCCCTCGCTCGCGTCGCCTCCGGGGGCGAGCTCTCCCGGGTGCACCTGGCCATACGCACCGTGCTCCGCGGCCTGAGCCCCCACCGCCAGCCCCTCACGTTGCTCTTCGACGAGGTGGACGCCGGTATCGGCGGCCGGGTGGCGGACGAGTTGGGGCGGTTGCTTGCGGATCTGGGGCAACGCGACCAGGTGCTGGTAGTCACCCACCTGCCCCAGGTGGCGTGCCGCGCTGGCACGCACCTGGCGGTGCGCAAAGTGCTTGCCCGGGGGCGAAGCGTCACCCGGGTCGAACGCCTGGACGGGGAAGCACGGGTGGACGAACTGGTGCGCATGTTGGGCGGCAGCGCCTCCACCCCCGCGGCACGTCAGCACGCCCGAGAACTTCTGGCAGGCGGGTGACCCACCGGTTGAGGTTTTCCGGGGCGGCGGATCTGCCAGCGGCCGTGGCCGCCGTCGCCGAGGCCGCGGAACGCCACGCGGTGGTGGCGGTTCCCACCGAGACCTTCTACGGTCTCGCCGTGCCCCCCGACGATGCGGAGGCGGTCCAGCGCCTGCTGGAGGCCAAGGGGCGGCCGGCCGAGAAGGCCCTGCCGGTAGTAGGGGCCAGCCTCGAGCAGCTCGAAGCGCTGGTTGCCGTGCCGGCCACCGTGCGCCGCTACCTCAGTGCGGTCTGGCCCGCGCCACTCACGGCCGTGCTGCCGCTCAAGGTCCCCGTGGCCTGGCGTGGCGAGACGCTGGCGGTGCGGGTCCCGGCCCATCCGCTGCTGCGGGCGTTGCTGGCCCGGCTGGGCCCGCGCACCGCCACCTCAGCCAACCGCAGCGGTGCCCCCCCGGCCCGTTGTGCCGGCGAGGTGGAGGCGGCGTTGGGGGCAGCCGTGGACCTCCTCCTGGACGGGGGTACCACCTCAGGGGGAGCGCCATCCACCATCGTGGATTTCACAACCTTCCCACCCATCCTCTTGCGCCCCGGGGTCTTTGCCGTCCCGGAGGCGTGGGGGGTGAAGAGCGCATGAAATTTCCACAGAAACTGTGGAAAACCCTGTGCAAAACTCGCGTCAGCCGCCGCCAAGCCGACCTCCTGCAACGGGTTATGCATCCTGCACTGGTTCCTGTGCGACCGTCTAAACTCTTGATATAACAGGTTTTCTCGGTGTACGCTGGGCTGGCCGACACTTCCGCGCCGCTGGTCGGTTGGCGTCTTCCACAGCCCGCGGTGGAACACGAACTTACGACACCCGTCGCCGGGGCAGCGGGCCGTAAGTGGGGGAGAGGGGCGAGTTGGCCGAGCCCCCCTGCCTGTGCTAGCGTTGGCGCCCTGCGGGGGTGACGGGATGCACGAGGAAGCCACCGATCGAGGCAAGCCGCGGTACGGGGAGCGGGTGTTCGTGGCGGAAACCGCAGTTCTGATCGGCGACGTGGAGCTGGCCGACGACGTCAGTGTCTGGTTCGGCGCTGTTCTCAGGGCGGATCTCAACTCCATCCGCGTCGGCCCGCGCAGCAACATTCAGGACGGTGTGGTGATCCACGTGGACGAGGGCGACTACCCGACGCTTTTGGGCAGCGACGTGACGGTGGGCCACGGGGCGGTGCTCCACGGTTGCCGGGTGGAGGACGGGGCGCTCATCGGCATGAACGCCACGGTTCTCAACGGGGCGGTGGTGGGCCGGGAGGCGGTGGTGGCCGCGGGGGCGCTGGTGCCGCCCGGTCTCGAGGTGCCGCCCCGTACCCTCGTCGCGGGGGTTCCGGCCAGACCCCGAGGTGAGGTGGACCCTGCTGCCCTGGCGGCCATGCGGCGAGGGGTGGCGGTGTACCGTGAGCTCAAGGACCAGTACCTTTCCCGGCGGGCCCCGGGAGGGGGGAAGCGATGATCCAGCGGCCCCGCGGTACGAGGGACATCCTCCCCCCTGAGGGGCTGCTCTGGCAGGCGGTGGAGGCGGTGGCGCACGACGTTTTCACCGCCTTTGGCGCGGCCGAGATCCGGACGCCGGTGATCGAGGCCACCGAGCTGTTCGTCCGCTCGGTGGGCGAGACCACCGACATCGTCCACAAGGAGATGTACACCTTTGCCGACCGCAAGGGGCGCTCGCTGACGCTGCGGCCGGAGGGGACGGCGGGGGTGGCGCGAGCGTGGATCGAGAACCGCCTCCAGGACCGCTCCCACCCGCTGCGGCTCTACTACATCGGCCCCATGTTCCGCTACGAGCGGATGCAACGCGGGCGCTACCGGCAGTTCGCCCAGATCGGTCTGGAGATCCTGGGGGCCGAGGCGCCTTTGGCCGACGCCGAGTTGCTGCTGACGCTGTACGAGTTCCTCTCCCGTCTCGGCTTTGCCGATCTCGTGGTGCACCTCAACAACCTCGGCGACCCGGAGGACCGCCCCCGCTACCTCTCGGTGATCCGCGACACCCTCGCCCCCCGGCGAGAGGCGCTGTGCGCCGATTGCCGCCGGCGGCTGGACGAGAACCCGCTCCGCGTCCTGGACTGCAAGATCCCGTCCTGTCAAGAGGTGGCCGCGGCGGTGCCGCCGGTGGACGCCGTGGCCTCGGAGGGGTCCCGCCGCCACGTGGCTGCGGTGGAGGATCACCTTTCGGCGCTGGGCATCCCATTCCAGCGCAACCCCCGGCTCGTGCGGGGGCTCGACTACTACCTTCGTACCGTTTTCGAAGTGGTCTCGCCCCAGCTCGGCAGCGGCGCAGTGATCTGCGGCGGCGGCCGCTACGATCGTTTGATTGCCGATCTCGGCGGGCCCCTCATCCCCGGCACCGGCTTTGCCATCGGCGAGGACCGCCTCATCGAGGTGCTGCCGGAGTCGTTCCGCGCCCGGGTGCTGGCGCGGCCGCGCCTCTACGTCGTCCCCCTCGGGGAGGCCGCCCACCGGGCGGCGCTGGCGCTGGCCCGAGACTGGGTGCGGGCCGGCATCAGCCTGGAGCTGGAGCTGGCGGGGCGGTCGGTGAAGGCCGCCCTGCGGCGAGCCGACCGGGACGGCTTCGCAGGGGTGGCGATCCTCGGCGAGGAGGAGCTGGCTCAGGGGGTCGTGGCGTTCCGCGACCTGCGGCGGGGGGAGCAGCTTCTCGTAGCGCCGGCGGAGTTACCGGCCGTCTGGGCGGTTCGCTGCGGCAGTAAGGCCAGGTCGGTCTAAATGCGGACGATGAACCGCACCGCGGCCATGTGCTCCGTCTCCACGAGGCGGCCCTTTCGGGTGGGGTCGCCCAGTTCGGAGTTGCCCCCGGAGACGATACCGCGTTGCCCGTCCTCGAAGTCGAGAGCGGTGATGGTGGTGACGTCGAAGATGACGCGGAAGTAGTAATTCAACATCCAGTTGAGTCCCACGGTCAGTTCCCGCACGTCGGCGGAGCCTTGCAGGACGGCGGCCGTCACCACGTTCCCCTCGCCGACGCCGCCGGAAAAGCCCGTCACTCGCACCGCGTCGAAGAGCTCTGGATCGGTACGGGTCCGCGAGTAGCGCGCCAGCACCTCGAAGGCGCCGGTGCCGCTCCCCTTGCCGGTGAACGGCTTGAGCGGGTTGGGCTGCCGCCAGCCAGAGGCGTCCACCAGCTTGCGCTCGCCGGTGAGGTAGTAGGAGCCCCACAGCGAGAGCGAGCGGACGGCGCCGTCCCGCTGCAGCACCAGTTCGCGGTACCGGCGGGAGCTGCCGGCCATCGCGTCGTGGTAGACGGCAATGCCGTCCCAGCGGGCCTCCAGCCACTCGGCGCTCAACGTCAAAGGGCCGCGCAGATAGAGAACCTCGGCCCCCACCCGGGTGCGGGAGTCGATCTCCGAGACGAGCACGTCGCTGTTTCGGCCATCGCTGCCAAGCACCTGATCGGCTCGCCAGCGCCAGAGGAGGGACTCGTAGTTGGCCGCCATGAGCCCGCGAGTTTCAAAGCGCCGGGTGGCCACCGAGGTGAGCCCGTAGGTGCCCTCGCCGACCAGGTACAGACCCTCTAGAGGGCTCCCGTCGCGATGGCGGAACGGTTGGTAGAAGAGCCGCAGGGCCGCGTCCTTGTGGTCGTCCACGTCCCCCTTGCTGCCCTCCACGTCCACGCCGGTGCCGTTGTACACCCCGAGCTGGTAGGTGAGCGTGTCCCTCGCCACGTTGCCCCAGAGCATCAGACCGCGGTCAAAGAAGGGGTAGAGCGGTTCGGCAGTGCCGCGTTCGATGAAGTTGACCTGGTTGTCCAGGGTGAGCCAGTTGGTGGAGAACGGCACCTTCATCTGTCCGATGCGCAGGTTCACCGCCTTGCCGCGCCCCAGGTCCAGGTAAGCGTTGCGGATGTAGGGATTGTCCTCCATGGCCGCCTGGATGCGGACCGTTATGAAGTCGAAAACCTTGGCGTTGACGTCCAGACGGGCGCGACGGATATCGAAGGAATCCGGGGCGACGCTGTCGCCAAAGTACGAGCGGCTGTCGAGCTGGAAGGAGGCCGCCAGCCGAAGCTCGCTCGTGCCGTCGGGGGTGCGCAGCACGAAGCCGTTGCGGAACACCCCCTCCAAGGGCACGCCCCCAGAACTCGTGCGCTCCGGCGCCGGTGTGGCGGTGGGGGAGGGCGGGGTTGGTGGGGGAGTCGTTGACTGCGAGTTCTCTCCGGCGAGACTGGCCGCGGCCAGACACAGGGCGATCGGCACGTAGGCAATGGCTTTCACGGCTTTCCTCCTGGGGTGGTGGGGCACAAGCCCCGGCGATGCGCCTCCCGGCACGGCTGCGAGACGGTCCGGCGGGTCAGCCAGGAGTGTGCACGCGGCGGGGGGCCGGGGCGCTGCACCCGAGCATCCTAACACGCCGCCCTGGTGGTCCCGGGGCACGCCGGTGGCAGCCTCGGTCCCGTGGCACAGCCTTCTCGCCAGGGGTGAGAGAGCGGTTCTTCTGCTGCGCCGCCCTGGCGCAGGCTACCATCCAGGGGAGCCGGCGGGGGTGGAGGCTCCTGCGGGGGCGTAGGCTGGCAAGCATGAGCGGAGAGTGGGTTCCCCAGTGCGTGATCTCGGGCGGCCAGACGGGGGTGGACCGGGCAGCCCTCGACGTGGCCATGGAGCTCGGGATCCCGCACGGGGGGTGGTGCCCGCGGGGGCGACGGGCCGAGGACGGCCCCATCCCCCGCCGTTACCGCCTGCAGGAGACACCACTTCCCAGCTACCGCCAGCGCACTGCCTGGAACGTGCGGGACAGCGACGCCACCCTGGTGCTGGCCCGGGGACCGCTGCGCGGCGGCACAGCCCTCACGGTGCGGGTGGCTGGCGAGCTGGGCCGCCCCTGCCTCGTGGTGGACCCCGCCGAACGCCAGCACGTCCCCGCCCTGCGCACCACGTTGCGGGAGCTCGAGGTGCGTCGCCTCAACGTGGCCGGGCCGCGAGCCTCGCAGGGGGAGGGGGTGTACGAGGAGGCGAGAGCCTTCCTCCTGGCACTCCTCGCGCCCCAAGAGCCGGTCAGTCGATGACCTGGGCCGGCAGGAAGACCGGGTCGCCGGTGAGGTTGTCCACCACCGAGGCGTAGGCAAAGTACCGGGCGCCGGTTGTCGTGCTCTTCAGCGAGATGTAGCCGGCCTCCACCGGGGACGCCGTCACCTGCTCGAAGACCTTGTCGTACTGGCGAAACTCGAAGGGTCGAAGTTCGAATGTCTTGCCGCCGATGAGGAAGCCGTTGGAGGTGTAGAAGAGGGCATCGATGGTGATGGTGGCCGGGGTCGCGTTGACCAGGCCCAGGTTGGTGCGGTAGCCGCTCTGCAGGCTCGGTTCGTGGGAGAGCTGGATGATGCGAGCGGTGGCGTTGTCGTGAATGGCGTGGGCCCGAGCCACGGCAGGGACGTACTGCCCGTACGTGCCATGGCTCGTCTGGTTGTAGGTGCGGCTCGAGGCGATAATGCTGCCGCTCACGGGAACGATGCGCACCGCCCCGGCGCCGGTGAACTGGAACAGGCTCGCCAGCGCATCGGTAAAGCGAACGGTGCGGCGCGCGGGCAAGGTGTAGGTAACGGTCTGCGGCTCCACGTTCTCCTGGTTGCGGATGAGGAGCTGCACCGCGAACTCCGCGGCGTCCATGCCGGTGTTGTGGACCTCGATGTCGGTTCGCCACTGGGTCCCCTGGTACCCCTGGAGGTGGGCGGCGGTGGCAATGTACAGGTGATCCTCGGTGGGGAGCTCGGTGATGGTCACCGTGGTCTCGCCGGCCACGTCGTTGCCGCCGATCTTCCCTTGACCGGTCACCCGGTAGGTGCCGGCAGCGGCGTAGGCGTGCTCGATGTAGTCGCAACCCCCGAAGAGGTCGCAAAAACCGCTGTGCGTCACCGACCCCGTGGTGTGGTCGCCGAAGTCGAAGTTTACGTAGTCGCCGGGGCTGAATACCTTGGGCGTGAAGGTGAAGGTGATGACCTCGCCGGCGAGGGCCGTGCGTTTGGACGGGGTGATTTGCAGCTCCGCCGGGGCGGCCGCGGCCGCGGTCACCCCGAGCACGGGCAGCAGGCCTCCCAGCACGGTTGCGAGGATTGCGGTTCGGCGCATGCTCCACCTCCCATGGTCGTCGTGCGGCATGCGCTTCCATTGTAGGCCCTTGGCCAGGCGCCGCCAAGGTCGCGCCCGTGGGGGGGAACCTGGCCCCAAGACGGCTCGTGCTAGCATTCACGAGCGCGGCGCGCCCCCGTGGCCACCGCCGTCGTGCCGGGAGGGTGGTGTGGAACCCATCGTCTACCTCGACAACGCGGCAACCAGCTTCCCCAAGCCCGATGTGGTGCACGAGAAGATGAGCGCCTTCTACCGTGCCTACGGTGTCAACCCCGGGCGCACCGGCTGCGACCTTGCGCTCAAGGCCGAGGAGATGATCGCCTCCACCCGGGCCAGACTCTCCGCCCTCTTCAACCCCAGCCTGGTGCGCGCCGGCGTGAAGAAGGACCCCAACCGCCTGGTCTTCACCGCCAACGCCACCCACGCCCTGAACCTGGTCATCCAGGGGGTGCTCCGCCCCGGCGACCACGTGGTGACCACCGCCACCGAGCACAACTCCGTGATCCGCCCCGTCAACCACATGGGGGCGCGAGGGGTGACGGCCACCTTCGTGCGCCCGGACGCCGAAGGGTACGTGGACCCCGACGCCATTCGCCGGGCCATCACGGCAGCGACGAGACTTGTCATCGTCAACCACGCGTCCAACGTGATCGGCGCCGTGCAGGACCTGGAGGGGATCGGCGCGGTGTGCCGCGAGAAGGGGGTCCTCTTTGCCGTGGATGCCGCGCAGACCGCCGGGGTACTCCCCATCGACATGGCGGCATGGGGGATCAGTTACCTGGCCTTCACCGGTCACAAGGGGCTGTTGGGCCCCACCGGGACCGGCGGCTTGTGCGTGGCCGACGACGCCGAGATCTCCAGCACCGTCTGGGGCGGCACGGGGGTACGGTCGGCCCACCCCTACCACCTGGACGAGTTCCCGTACCGCCTCGAGGCGGGGACGCTCAACCTGCTGGGAATCGCCGGCGTGTCGGCGGGCCTGGACTGGATCGAGGCCACGGGTCAGGAGGCCATCCTCGCCCACGAACTGGCGCTGCTCGAGCGGCTCCAGGAGGGGATCAAGGACATCAGGGGGCTCACCGTTCACGGCACCACCCGGCTCCAGCGGCGGGTGGCGGTGTGTTCCGTCACCATCGCCGGCTACGACCCCTCCGACGTGGGTACGATCCTGGACGTGGACCATGACATCCTCACCCGCACGGGGCTGCAGTGCGCCCCCCTGATCCACGACCATCTGGGCACGAGCCCCCGCGGCACCGTTCGCCTCTCCATCGGGCCATTCAACACCGAAGCCCACATCGACCGCGCCATTGCCGCTCTTCGGCACATTGCCGCGCAGCGCAACTGAGTCAATTCCCACGGTGCTATAGTGCCGACGTGGCCCGCCACGGCGCCTGATCGTTGCGGCCGCAAGGGGGCGCATGGACCTGCCCATCCGTCGGTTGCTGCAGCCCCGCTCCCTGGAGGAGGCTCTCCAGTGGCTTGAGGAGATCCCCGACGCCCGGGCCGTGGCTGGTGGCACGGACCTCGTGGTGCAGCTCCGCGACGGCCGGCGGAAGGCCGCAGCGGTGGTGGACCTGGGGAGGCTCGACCTGGCGGGGATCCGCGAGGGGGACACGGGGGTGGAGATCGGCGCCCTCACCCCCATGGACACGCTGGCTCGCGACGGGCGGATCGCCGACGGCTGGCCAGCCCTCGCTCAGGCCGCCAGTCTCGTGGGGGCCTGGCCCATCCAGTGCCGGGCGACGATCGGCGGCAACCTGGCCAACGCCTCCCCCGCCGCCGATACCGCCCCGCCGCTCCTGGTGGCCGACGCAGCGCTGCGCCTCGTGTCGCGGCGCGGCCAGCGCACGATCCCTCTCCGGGGTTTCTTCCGCGGTCCCGGCCAGACCCTCCTCGAGCCGGGGGAGCTCATCGCGGCGGTGTGGTTGCCGCGCCCACCGAGTGAGGCCGGGGCGAGGGCGTTCGAGCGGTTCGTCAAGGTGGGGCCGCGGCGCGAGCAGATCATTTCGGTGGTGAGCGTGGCGCTGCGGGTGGTACTGGTGGACGGGGTCATCCGACGGGCGGCGGTGGCCTTGGGGGCGGTGGCGCCCACGCCGGTGCGGGCCGGCACGGTGGAAGCGTACCTCGAGGGGCAGCGGAGCAGCGCGGCGGTGCGGCAGCGAGCAGCGGCCCTTCTCCAGCAGGACATTGCCCCCATCGACGACGTTCGCGCCCCGGCGGCGTACCGGCGCGTGGCGGCGGCGGTGGTACTGGACCGGCTCCTCGAGGAGGCGGGGGATGCCTGAGGCGGTGACGGTGCGGCTGCGGCTCAACGGCGAGTGGCGCCAGTTCACCGTCCCGCCGGGGCGTCGGCTCCTGGACCTCTTGCGGGAGGACGCGGGGCTCACCGGCACCAAGGAGGGGTGCGGCGCCGGGGAGTGCGGGGCGTGCACGGTCCTGCTGGACGGTGTGCCGGTCACCTCCTGTCTCGTGCTGGCCGGGACCTGCGATGGCCGTGAGGTGCTCACCGTGGAGGGGCTGGGCGAAGCGCCTGGGGTCCCCCACCCCGTGCAGCGGGCGCTGGTGGAGGAAGGTGGGGTGCAGTGCGGCTTCTGCACCCCCGGGCTCGCCGTGACGGGTGCTGCCATCCTGGCCCGGGGGGTCCGCGAGCGCCACGAGCAGGCTCGGCTGCTCTCCGGCAACCTTTGCCGCTGCACCGGTTACGTGAAGGTCTTGGACGCGCTGGAGCGCGCCGGGAGCACCGACGATGGCGCCTAGGGAGCAGCGTCCGGGGGTTGCCGAGCCGGGCGTTGTGGGTCCCCTAGGGGGCCGCCACCCGCGGCCCGACGCCTGGGGCAAGGTTCTCGGGCAGACCCGCTACGTGGGCGACCTTTCGCTCCCTGGCACCCTCCACGCCGGCATCCTCACCAGCTCTTTGCCCGCGGCCCGCATCCGCGCGGTGCAGCTGGAGGCTTGCCGGGAAGTCCCTGGCGTCGTCGCCGTTCTCACTGCCGCCGACATCCCGGGGGCCAACTCCATTGGCGTGATCTTCCCCGACCAGCCCCTGCTGGCGGTGGACCGGGTGCGGATGGTGGGGGAGCGCCTGGCCCTGGTGGCGGCTCGCAGCCCCGAGGCGGCCGCCGCAGCGGTAAAGGCTGCCGTGGTGGAGCTGGAGCCGCGCCCCGCCGTCCACGACCCTGTGCAGGCCCTCTCCGCTGGGGCGCCTGCGGTGCACGAGGGGGGCAACCTGGTGCGGACCTTCCAGGTCCTCCGCGGCGACCTGGGGCGCGCGAGCCGGCGCGCTACCGTGGTCGTGGAGGCGGAGTACCGGGTCGGCGGGCAGGAGCACGCGTACCTGGAACCCCAGGCCTGCCTGGCGGTGCCGGAGGGGCGGGAGCGGGTGACCATCCACGCGTCCTGCCAGTGCCCCTTCTACATTCAGCAGGGGGTGGCGCGGGTGCTGGGTTTGCCGCTGGCGGCGGTGCGGGTGATCCAGGCCCCCACCGGTGGCGGCTTCGGCGGCAAGGAGGATTACCCCACCGAACCGGCCGCCTGCGCCGCGCTGCTGGCCTGGCACACCGGCCTGCCGGTGCGCCTGGTGTTTCCCCGCGAGTTCGACATGCAGGTGTCCAGCAAGCGCCACGCCATGGTGATCCGCCACCGCTGGGGCGCCGACGGCGACGGGCGGCTGCGCTTTGCGGAGGTGGAGACCTTCATGGACGCGGGCGCCTACGTGGGGCTGTCCACGGTGGTGGCGGAGCGGGCCAACGTGTCCGCCATCGGGCCGTACCAGGTGCCCGCGGTGCGGGTGCGGACCCACGTCGTCTACACCAACAACCTCTTCGGCGGTGCCTTCCGCGGCTTCGGCGCGCCTCAGGTCACCCTGGCCGGCGAGGCCACCATGGACGCCCTGGCCCGTCGCCTGGGGCTCGACCCCGTGGAGTTTCGGCGGCGCAACGCCCTGGACGATAACCGGCGCGTCACCTGCACCGGCAGCCGCCTGCGGCGACCGGTACTCGTGAAGCAATGCCTGGAGCGGGCTGTGGAGCTGGCCCGCGCCACACCACTGCCCCCCGCGCCGAACCCCTACGAGGTACGCGGCACGGGGGTCGGCCTCGTCCTGTACGGGTGCAACCTTCACCACGGCGGGCAGCGCCTTGACCGGTCCTCTGCCGTGGTGATCCTCCAGCCCGACGGCTCCGCAGTGGTGCGCGTGGGCGTTACGGAGATGGGCCAAGGGCTGCTGGCTGCGGTCCAGACCATGGCGGCTCAGGCCCTGGGAGTGCCACCGCAGCGGGTGGAGGTGTGCGTGCCGGACACCTCGGCGGTGGCGGACTCGGGGCCCACGGTGGCCTCCCGCGGTGCCCTCGTGGCAGGGCATGCCGTGCTGGACGCGGTGCGCCGGCTACGGCGCAGGCTCGCCCCGGTGGCGGCGGCGTTGCTCGGCTGCGCCGCCGGCGAAGTGGAGTGGCGGGACGGTGGCGCGCAGGTCAGAGGGCAGCCGGAGCGGGCGGTCCCCCTGGCGGCACTGGCGGCGGAGATGGCGGCGCGGCGCATCGAACCCATCGCCACCGGCTGGTATCGCTCGCGACGGCGGCGCTTCGACCCCAAGACCGGTCAGGGGGACGCCTACGACTTTTACGCCGTGGCGTGCCACGTGGCCCAGGTGGCGGTGGACCCCGGCCTGGGCCTCGTGCGGGTGGAGGCGGTGGCGGCCGCCCACGACGTGGGGCGTGTGCTCCACCAAGCGGCCCTGGAGGGCCAGATCCAGGGCGGGATCGTCCAGGGGATGGGGTGGGCCGTCTCGGAGCGTCTGGTGCTCCAAAAGGGCCGCCTCGCCAACCCCAACTTCACCGACTACGTCATCCCCACGGCCAGCGATGTGCCGGTCATCCGCATCGACGCCATCGACAGCCCCGGCGCCAAAGGTCCCTTTGGCAGCAAGGGGATCGGCGAACCGTCGCTCATCCCCACCGCGGCCGCGATCCGCAATGCCGTTTGCCGCGCCCTCGACGTGGAGATCAACGAGTTGCCCCTCACGCCGCCCGTCATCGTGGCTTCCCTGGGTCCCCGCCACCCGTACGCCGGGGTGGTGGCAGGCGCTCTCGGCGCGGCGCCAGGGGCAGGGGATGGCTAGCTCCGCCCTGGTGCTGGGGCGGGAGTTCCCACCGGCGCCCCACGCGGCCACCGGCCGCGTCGCCCTGGGCATCGTCCTCACCCTGCTGACCGTTCCGGCCGCTCTGATCGGCCCTGTGCTCTTTTGGCTCCCTCACGCCATCACCTACGGCGTCGACGCCGACTTGGTCACGGTCACCCTTGACCATGGTCTCTGGCAGACCAGCAAGGTGCTGCCGCGGGCTCGCATCGTCGAGGCGCGGGCGGTGGAACTCTCGGGCGGCCAGCGCCGGGCGGGGAGCAGCCTGCCGGGCTACTGCGCCGGGAGCTTTGTCTACCGGGGGATCGGCACCGTCTGGCAGGCCACCAACTGCTCCTCCCAGGCGGTGCTGCTGGTGCTCCACGACCCGCCCCAGAGGGTGGTCCTCACGCCTTCGGACCGGGACGGCTTCCTGGACACCGTCGAGTCGGGGGCCACCGCCAGCTTCCGGCCGGCGCCGGTCACTCCCGGGCCGGAGTGGCTCGTCTTCAGGTTCTTCACTCTGGTCTTGGTCCCGCTGGTGCTGGTCGTGCCGCTGCTGTTCTTCCTGGCGCCGGGGAGGCTCCGGTACACCGTGGGGGACGGGGCCTTGAGGGTTCGCACCATGTTCGTGCGCCGCACCTTTCCCTTGGCCGGTATGACCGCCCGCCGGTACCGCCCGGGCCGCCGCCTGAAGCTGTGGGGGAGCGCCTTGCCCGGCTACTACACCGGCAGCTTCCGTCTCGACGGGCGGACCACCAGGGTGTTCGCCTCCACCCTCCAGGAGGGGGTGCTTCTCGAGGGGGAGTGCCGGGTGTTCGTGACGCCTGCGGATCCCGAGAGCTTTCTCGCCACGCTCGCCGCGCACGGCGCCACCGTGTCCGGATAGCACGTCCATCGGCCTGGGTCACGCCAAGCCGATCTCGAGACGTCGAAGCGCTCGTGGCTTCAACGTGCGCCGCTGAGCAGTTTCCGCACGTTCCTGGGGAAGGCTTCGGCAAGATCTGGGGGTGTCCACCGATGCTCGCCGAGGAACTCGTCGAGGACATCGTCGCCCACCGGTTCGAGAGCCGGCACGGCACGCCCGCCCATTTCACGCAGGGCAAGCCCCGCTGGGAGCGGCGGCAATGGCAGAGCCTCCGCTTCCAACGGCGCCGCACAGAGCGCCGTGGCTGCGCGCAGCAGCGGTTGCTCGACGGCAACGGTCCCTGCGCGGCACCCCGCGAGGAGTGCAAGGCCTTCGAGGATCCGTGCCCTCGCATCCTCCACGAGGTTGGGGAGCAGCGCCACGAATTCTGCCGCCAGCGCGCCAGCGCTCACGCTGCCGCGCGCCAGCCATTGCCGTTGACCGTTCACTTCGACGAACCCTTCCGTTTGCTCGGCGATGCGGGCCGCCTCGTCGCGGACTTTGGCTGCAGCGGTCGCGGATGAGGCGTCCGCCATGAGCTCCCGGATGGCGGCGGCCATGGCTTGCGCGTTGCTGTGCGTCACCGTCCCCGCGTACTGCCCTGACGGCACGTCGGCCACGAGCCACACCACCCCGCTGTCCGGGTAGCTCACCCGCTCGAAGAGGGTGAGCGAGCCGTCGGGAAAGCAAAGCCACACCGAGACACTTGTCCGCGCCACGCCCGGCCCGGCCAGGGTGAGCACATCCCGCGTCAGCGCCGCCCGTTTCCGCTCGTCGGCGGCCGGGTACTCGTCACGAACCCGGGAGGCCAGCTGCTGCCACTTTCTGGACTCCTCTTCACCCAGCGACTCGGCGTCGACTGCGGTGGTCCGGACCACGAGCACGCCAGCCACCGCCGTGCCGTTGCTGCTGACGAATACCCCGCGACTGTACGACAGCGGCGAAAGCAGCACCTGTGCCGGCGTGGCGGCCAGCACCAGGGCGAAGACGATGCTTCCCATGACGACACCCCCTAGCAATCGCCGAAGTCGGCAATGCAGTTCGTCATGCAGATATCGTAGGCATGTTGCGCCGCCTCGAGGCAGGCATCGAGGGCGGGCCCCGTGAACCCGCAGCTTCCGGAGATCCTGCTCGTACTTCTGGTCGCACCGCTCGCGACACTCCCGGCAGTCGTGGGGACCGCCTTTGATAGGGACCGGCGGTCGCCTCGTCGCGAGGGCGGCCGTGGGCCACATGAGCGCCACGATGGCGAGGGTGAGGCTGGCGGTGCCGCACCGTCCGCTGCGGCAACCTCGAGGTTCCGCCGGGTTGGCGATGGGCGTCTTCAGTGTTCCCTCCTTTCACCGACGTGCTGCCGGGTCTGTAGCAAAAAAAAGACCTGTCAAGCCCCCGGGGATCTCCCACACCCGCCGCGGTCCGGCTCGTTTGGGGGACGCCGGTGAACCAACCGTCCCGCACGACGGTGCGCAGGCTTGGCCAGGACCGCGCCAACGGGGAGGTCGGTACAGGGGGGAGGGTCGAGGAGATGACCCCTGGTCCCGGTGGTCGCTACTCGTTGCGTTCCTGCAGGGGCTTCAGACGGAAGACGCGGACCTCCCGCGCCTGGAAGAGCGGTTCCACGAGGTTCTCGAAGAAATCGGCCAGTGCGGCCTGGCCTGCCGGTGTGGCAGGGGTGAAGTAGGCGCCCCGGCGGTTCATGGCGGCGATACGCCGCGCCTCGCGGGCGTTGAACACCAGGTGAGTGATGCCGCGCCGGTGCAGCTCCCTCGCCACCGCCTGCGCCGAGCCCAGGGAGTCGGCGAGGGCGGTGAGGAGCGGGACGTGGAACGGGTCCTGAACCACCAGATCGCGGTCGAAGTAGAGGCTGCGGGCCTCGGCCACCAGCAGCAGTTTGGCGTCGGCGGGCAGCTTCTCGTTGACGAAGCGGGCCGCCGCCCAGTAGTCGGTCTCGCTGGCCACCACTTCCTCCACGGGCCACAGGCCCAGCGCCGCGGCGGTGCGCTGGAGTGCCAGAGGCGAGAGGCCGCCCACCACGCCCCACCCCATCGCCAGTATCACCAGGGCCTGGCTCGCCCGGCGCAGGGCACCGCCGAGGGCCGCCTCGAGCCGGGCGAAGGCGGCGCCGGCGAGGGCCGCGGCCAGCGCCAGGGGGGCGAGGAGGTACCGCCCAAGCTGCGGCAGGACGCTCCAGGCCAGGACCCCGGCGAGCAACCCGATGCCCAGCCACGCCGCCGGGCGCCGTCGTTCGGTGGCAAAACCTAGCAGCGCCAGGGGGAGCATACCCAGGTACACGGGGCCCACGTCGCCGGCCACGCCACGGGGGGAAAAGGTGCCGAGGAGTACCGCTGCCGCCGCGCTGCCGAACCAGCGCCGGACGCTGGCCGGGTCCGCCCCCGGCAGGCGCAGGCCGTCCTCCAGGGAAACGCCGGCCATGGCCGTGTTGCCCGCGAAGGGGAAGAAGGGGTGGCCGGCGGCCAGCGCGTTGCGAACCAACCACGGCGCGACCGCGAGCGCGGCAGCGGCGAGCAAGAGGCCGGTGCGTTGCAGGCGCGGCAGCAGCTCGCGAAACCGCTCGCCCTGACTGGGGAGGAGGAGCACCGCCGCAACAAGGGGCGCGAGCACGGTGCCGAGGGCGAGGGCCTTGACACCCACCGCGGCGCCTGCCAGCAGGCCGGCCAGGAGGGTGGGTCGCCAGGCCCGCCGCGGGTCGGCGGCAGCCCGCAGTGCGGCAAGCCAGGCGCCGCCGGCAAAGGCGGTGGCGCCCAGATCCGCGGCGGCCCAGGTGGCGGTGCGCAGCACGGCGGGGGTGGTGGCCAGCACCGCCGCCCCCCAGGCGCCGCCCCGCGCCCCGGCCAAGCGCGCCGCCACAGCGGCAACGGTGGCCACCGCCAGCACCCCCATGGCCCAGTGCACCACTTGCGCGGTCCACGGCGGTCCGGCGGCCAAGGCGTAGGTGAAGAGCAGCCCCATGTTGGCGGGCAGGTACGAGAAGTCGTGGCCCGGGAACAGGACCATGCGGCCGTGGCGCAGCCAGTGGTAGGGGAAGGCCAGGTGGTAGTTGAGCTGGTCGTAGAAACCGGACGGGACCGCCAGGGGGAGGAAGGTCACCACGGCGGCGGCGGCCAGGAGCACGCCGGGCGCGCCGCGAGGGAGGGTGAAGGCGGGGGCCCGGCGCAGCGCCGCCAGGCCAGCGAGCGCCGCGGCGCACGCCACCGTCAGCAAGGCCATGGGGCGGAGCAACGAGACCGTCGCCAGGAGGAAGGCGACCCCCGCCAGGGTGAGTGCACCCCCCGCCACCTGGAGGACGGAGACCTCCAGGGATTGCTCGTCCGTGGCGAGGAGCCGGGGGACCCACCGCCCGGCCCCGAGACAGGCGAGAAGGAACCCCCCCGCCACCGTGGCCGTGGCCGCCAGGGTGCCGATGGGTTGGGGGTTGCCTACCCGCCGGTAGCCGAGCAGGGTGGCGCCGAGGGCCGCCACCAGCACGGCAGCACCGAGGATGGCGCGACGCCGGTCTGGCCCGTTCACCGCCGCCATGGTAGCCCAGGCGCGGGAGGCCGCGGCTCAGCGGGGAAGCGGTGCCTGCCCTGCGACCAGCGCGGCCACGGCCTCGAGATCCGCCGGGGTGGGGGGCGGGAGGGGGAGACCGCGGGCCGCTGCTGGGACGTCCTTGAGGCCGCTGCCGGTGACGAGAAGCACGACCCGCTCCTCCCGCGTCACGAGCCCTTGGGCGAGGGCCGCCTCCAGCCCCGGAAGCACCGCCGCCGCAGCCGGCTCGGCGAACACGCCGGTGGTGCTTGCCAGACGGCCAATGGCAGCGACGATGGCCTCCTCGGGCACCGTCACGGCACCACCGCCGCTGCTGCGGATGGCGGCCAGCGCCATGGCGCCGTTGCGGGGGGCGACCACCACCAGCGAATCCGCCACACTCGCCGCTGCGGGCTGCGGCGCGACCTCGCTGGCCCCGGCCCGCACCGCCCGGGCAATGGCCGAGGAGCCCTCGGGTTGCACGGCGAGGAGGCGCGGCGGGCAGGGGAGAAGGCCGGCCCGCACGAGGTCCGCAAACCCCTTGGCCAGGCCCGCGACGATGACCCCGTCCCCCACCGGCACCACCACCGCGTCCGGCCGCTCCGGCGCGAGCTGGGCAGCGATCTCCAGGGCCGCGGTCTTCTTGCCCTCGATGGTGAAGGGGTTGTAAGCGGTGTTGCGGTTGGTCCAGCCGAACCGCTCGCAGGCGGCGAGGGAGAGTTCGAAGGCGTCGTCGTAACTCCCGTCCACCCGCACGAGGGTTGCGCCGTAGGCGACACTCTGCACCAGCTTGGCCGCCGGCGCTGCCGCCGGCACGAACACCACGCACCGCAGGCCCGCCGCGGCGGTCAGGCAGGCGAGGGCCGAGGCGGCGTTGCCGGTGGAGGCACAGGCCACGGTGGAGAGGCCGTACTGGCGCGCCTTGGCGACCACCAAGGCCGAGGCCCGGTCCTTGGTGGAGCCGGATGGGTTGCGGGAGTCGTCCTTCAGCCACAGGTTGGGCATGCGCAACGCCCGCCGCAGTTGGGGCACGGGCAGCAACGGGGTCCCCCCCACCGGCACGGGCGGGAAGTGGGCGGGGGACTCCACCGGGAGCCAGGGTGTGAGGGCGTTGGGGTCGGCAAAGGTGCCGTCGGGGTAACGGTCCGGCAACGTGTCCAGAACCACCTGCAGTACCCCCCGGGTCGCTCCGCCGGGTTGCTGGTGCGCGGCGCAGGCGGGGCAGACGTACTGCACCTCGCCCTCCTGGTAGCGGGCGCCGCACTCGAAGCAGCGAAAGGTGAACGAAGCCATGGTCGTGACTTATCCCCGCCGACCGCCGAGGCCCGCACCCCTGCGCGGCTCGGGGTCAGCGGCGGCCGCCGTCACATGGTCAGTGCCATGAGCGCCTTTTGCACGTGCAGCCGGTTCTCCGCCTCGTCGTAGACCACCGACTGCGGCCCGTCGATCACCTCGTCGGTGACCTCGCGGCCGCGGTCCGCCGGCAGCGGGTGCATGTAGATCATGTGCCGCTTGCCGAGGGCCATCTGCGTAGCGCTGCAGCGCCAGCCCGGGTACTTTTCGATGAGGGCCAGCGCCTCGGCCTTGTCCTGGGTATGGAGCAACGGCCCCCAGGACTTGGGGATGACCACGTCAGCGTCCCGGAACGCCTCCTCGAAGTCGTGGACGATCTCGAACCTCGCCCCGGCGGCTGCGGCGTTGGCCCGGGCCTGGGCCTCGATCTCCGGCATCAGCCGGAACTCCGGCGGGTACGCCAGCGTCACGTCGATGCCAAAGCGGGGCATCATGAGGATGACGCTCTGCGGCACGGAGATGGGGCGCACGTAGTTGGGGGCCGAGGTCCAGGCCATCCCCAGCCTCAGGCCCCGGGTGTTGTCGCCGAACTTTTCGCGAATGGTGAAGTAGTCCGCCAGGATCTGGCACGGATGGTAGATGTCGCACTGCATGTTGATGACCGGCACCCGCGAGTGCCGGGCCACCTCCCGCAGGTAGGCGTTCCCCTCGCCATAGGCGCAGTGGCGGATGGCGATGCCATCGCCGAAGCGCGAGAGCACCGAAGCGGTGTCCTTGGCGTTTTCCCCGTGGCTGATCTGCATCCGGTCCGGGGACAGGTAGATGGCGTGGCCGCCGAGCTGCGTCATGCCGGTCTCGAAGGAGTTACGGGTCCGGGTGGAGGAGTCGAAGAAGATCATGTAGAGCGTCTTCGCCGAGAGCAGCGGCGTCGGCTTGCCGGTGGCGCGGGCGAGCTTGAGTTCCTTCGCCAGGGCGAAAATGGTCTCCAGCTCGTCCACCGTCCACTCCTGAGTGGTGATGAAGTGCCTGCCTTTCAGGTTCGTCTGCATTGTCCTCTCCCAGTGGTCATGCAACGACGGGTGCAGCGACCCCGCTCCGCGACCCCGCAGCCGAACCCGCCGTCCGGGCCCCGGGGCGCTGCCTCGATCATGCTCGACCCAGCCACCGGTGCAGAGCCGCGGGGATCCTCGCATAGACGGCGGTGGCCTTCACGAGGTCCTCCACCGCCACCCACTCGTCGGTGGAGTGGGACAGCTCCTCCCTACCCGGTGCGAACCCCACCGTGGGGATACCGAGGCGCCCCATGCTGGCCACCCCGTTGGTGGAGAAGGTCCAGCGGGAAATCCGCGGGGGTGCGCCCAGCACCTCCGCCGCGGCACCGGCAACGCCCTGCACCAGCGGGTGATCCTCGGCCAGCACCCAGGTGGGGAAGACCTGCTCCTGCGCCACCTCCCTGCCGGTCCAGGCGGTACCTTCCCAGCGCAGGACGCGCACCTCGGCGTCCCCCAGGTGGGGGAGCGCGGCAATCTCGGCCAAGGCGCGCTCCGGTGTTTCGCCGGCGGTGAGCCTGCGGTCGAGGACGACCCACGCCGAGTCCGGCACCGCGTTGAGGGACGGCGAGGTGCACGCCACCCACGAGACCGTGACGGTGCCCTTGCCGAGAAAATCGTCCACCGAAAGCCGCGCGCCGAGGGCCTCCACGTCGGCAACGATGGGAGCGAGTTTGTAGACGGCGTTGACGCCGCGCTCGCAGTGGGCGCCGTGGGCGGACACCCCGCGGGTGCGGATCTCGATGCTCATCCGGCCCCGGTGCCCGCGGAACACGCCGAGATCGGTGGGCTCGCCAAGGACCACCGCGTCGGGGCGCACCCCTTCCTCACCGATGAGGTGCATGAGGGGGAGCCCGTCGCAGGCCTCCTCCAGCACCGACGCCACCAGGACCAGGGTCACGCCGTCCAACCACCCCTGCTCGGCAGCGATGCGAGCGCCGTGGGCCATGCAGGCAATGGCCGGCAACTCGTCCACCGCCCCGCGACCGTAAACCTTGCCGTCGGCCACTTTGCCGGCGAAGGGGTCGAACGACCACGCGCTGGGGTCGCCTACCCCCACGCAGTCGATGTGGCCGTCCATCATCACCGTGAGGGGGCCGGAGCCGACCCGCGCCACCACCGAGCCGAGGGCGTCGAACCGCACGTCAGTAAAGCCCAGGCGCTCGTACTCCGCCTTCACCCGCGCGCACCGCGCCGCTTCCCGGCCGCTCTCCGCCGGGATGGCGATCATCTCCCGCAGGAAGCGGACCACCTCCTCCTCGTACCCCCGCGCAGCGCCCAGCGCTCGCTCGCCGGCCGTCATGGTTACCCCCACTCCCCGAGGCCGCTGCCTGGCACCCGGACCCCCGTCTCCCGGTTGAAGGCGGCAATGGCCTCGTCCCACAGCGGGAGCTGTCCCTGCAGGTCGGTCCAGAAGGACGGGCTCCAGAGGGCGTGCAGCTCCTCCACGCTCTTGCCCTGCTGCTCCACCCAGGTGAAGTACTTGAGGTTGTGGATGGCCTTGCGCCCCTCGTAGGTGAGTTCCCGCAGGTGATCGGTGGTGGCGCCGAGGAGGAAGCGCTCGAGGTCCAACTCGGCCTGCCGCTCGTCGTACGCCCCGCGCGCGGCCGAGAGTTCCGCCAGGCGGGTGCGGTACAGCTCGGCGGAGTCGGTGAAGCTGGTGAGGAGCACGTCGTGCTCGTCGAGCTCGAAGTACCGAGCCGTCTTGACGGCGGCCAGCAGGTTGCAGATGGAGGAAATGCCGAGGAGGGGGAGCTGCGCCACGGTGGCCTCCGCCACCCCCCGGCGCACCAGCACCGCCTGGCCAGCCCCTTCGCAGAACAGGCGCAGCAGCCGCACGGTGGCTTCGTCGTCGATGGCGGTGACCACGTCGGTGGTGCGCACGTTGTGGATCCACGGCACGTGCTTGTCGCCGATCCCCTCGATGCGATGGGCGCCAAAGCCGCAGGCCAGAAGCGTCGGGCACTGGAGCGCCTCGGCAACGGTGATGACGCACCCGCCACACCGCGTCTTGAGGTAGTCCCCCGCCCCCAGGGTCCCGGCGGAACCGGTGGCCCCCACCCAGCCGGCCAGACGGTCGCCGGGGCGCGCCAGGGCGCCAAACGCCTCCTCCGCGGCCGGCCCGGTGACGCCAAAGTGCCAGAGGTAGTTGCCGAACTCTTCGAACTGGTTGAAGATCACCGCCTCCGGCCGGGTGCGGCGGATCTCCCAGCAGGCGTCGAAGATCTCCTTGACGTTGGACTCGCACCCCGGGGTGGCGATGATCTCGGCGCCAATGGACTCGAGCCAGAGGAACCGCTCGCGGCTCATCCCCTCGGGGAGGATGGCGACGGCGGCGCAGCCCAAGAGCGCCGAATCGAAGGCGCCGCCGCGGCAGTAGTTGCCGGTGGAGGGCCACACCGCCTTGTGCACCGTCGGGTCGAACTCGCCGCTCACCAGTCGCGGTACCAGGCAGCCGAAGGCGGCACCCACCTTGTGGGCACCGGTGGGGAAGTGCCCGCCCACCAGGCCGACGATCCGCGCTGGGACGCCGGTGAGGGTTGCCGGCAGCTCCACCGCGTTCACGGGCCCGAAGCCGCCGGTGGCGGGGTCGTTGTGCCAACTGATGCGGAACAGGTTGGCCGGGTGCACGGCCTGCATGTCGATGGGGCGCAGGGCCGCGGCGACGGCGGCGGGGATGCGGCGGGGATCGCGCTGTTCGGCAATGGTGGGGATGAGGATGCCGCGCGCGCGGCAACGCTCGATGGCGTGCCGGCGGGCCAGCCGCCGGGTTTCGTCCTGCACGGGTCGCCCTCCCGCCGCGCATTGTACGCGCGTTGCCGCGGCGACGCTCCGGCCAATGAGTGTTAGCCTTGGCAGGGGGGACGCATGGGCGAGCCGGAGCCGATCCTCTCCACGGCGGCGCTTCGCGCCGAGGTGGAGCGCTGTCTCTACTGCGAGGAGAAACCCTGCCAGGCGGCCTGCCCGGCGGACTGCTCGCCGGCCGACTTCATCATGGCGGTGCGCGGCGGGCGGGCGGCGGACTTTCGTCGCGCCGCGGCCATGATCATGGCGGCCAACCCGTTGGGCGGGGTGTGCGGGGTGACGTGCCCGGACAGCCACTGCATGGCGGCCTGCGCCCGGGCAGGGCTCGACCGCCCCATCGAGATCCCCGCCGTGCAGGCCACCATCGTCGAGCGAGCGCGCCAGCTGGGCGTCATGCCCACCTTGGAACCCGCCGCCGGCGGCGGCCGGCGGGTGGCGGTGGTCGGCGGCGGTCCGGCGGGCTTTGCGGCGGCTGCGCTGCTCGCCCACGAGGGGGTGGCGGTGGACATCCTGGAAGCAAGGGAACGCCCCGGCGGTATGGCGGCGTTGATCCCCCCTTTCCGCCTCCCCCGCGCCATCCTCGATGCCGACCTGGCCTTCGCGGCCGGGGCTGGCGAGGTGCGCGTGGTGACCGGCACCGTGGCGCCGCGCCCGGAGCAGCTTCTCGCTGCGGGCTACGACGCCGTGGTGGTGGCCAGCGGCCTCGACGAGCCGCTGCGGCTCGGCATCCCCGGCGAGGAGCTTGCGGTGAGCGGCCTGGCGTTCCTGGCCGCGCCGGCGGCCCACCCGGTGGCCGGCAAGGGGGTGGCGGTGGTGGGCGGCGGCGCGGTGGCGGCCGACTGCGCGTTGACGGCGGTGGCGGAGGGGGCGGGCTGGGTGGAGCTGTTCGCCCTGGAGAGCCTGGCCGAGATGCCCCTCACCGCCAGGGAGCGCGAGGCGCTGCTCCGGGCCGGCGTGGCGGTGAGCGGACGGGTCCGGGTCGTCCGGGTGGTGGGGGACGGCCACGGCACGAGGGGCGTGGAAACCGTGAAGGTGAGCCTCCCGCCGGGGCAGCGGTTCCACCCTGCTGCGGTGGTGGATCTCCCCGGAACCACCCAGTTCCGCCCCGACATTCAGGCGGTCATCGTGGCCATTGGTGCCCGCCCCTCGGCGAGCCGACCGGAGCAGCCCGGGATCGTGGTGGCCGGGGACGCCGTCCACGGCCCCACCACCGTGGTGGAGGCGGTGGCCTCCGGCAAGAATGCGGCGATGGCTGTGCTTGAGTATTTGCGAGGATCGCGGCCGTCCACCCCGCTCCAGGTGGCGGCTCCCGTCCCCGTGCCGGGGGCAGCCCGCCTCAAACCCAAATCCGCCGCCGTGCTGAAGCGCCTTCGCAAACTCCCGGTCCCGCTGGACGCCGAGTTCTTCGGGACGCCCATCGCCTCGCCGTTCCTGCTCTCGGCGGGCCCCCCCACCGACGGGTACGAGCCCATGCGCAAGGCCTACGAGGCGGGGTGGGCGGGAGGGGTGATGAAGACCGCCTTCGACGGGGTCCCCGTCCACATCCCGGCGGCCTACATGTTCCGCCTTGGGGCGAGGACCTTCGGCAACTGCGACAACGTTTCCGGGCACCCCCTGGAGCGGGTGTGCCGGGAGGTGGAACGGCTGCGCCGGGAGTACCCCGACCGGCTGACCCTGGCCTCCACGGGGGGGCCGGTGACCGGCGACGACGAGGCCGATGCCCGGGTGTGGCTCACCAACACCCGCAAGTTGGAGGCCGCGGGCGTCTGCGGCATCGAGTACTCCCTCTCCTGTCCGCAAGGGGGGGACGGGACCAAGGGGGACATCGTCGCTCAGGACGCCGAACTCACCGCCACGATCGTCGAATGGATCCTGGCCGCGGCGGACCCGGCCGTGCCGAAGCTCTTCAAACTCACCGCAGCGGTCACCTCCATCGTGCCCATCGTGGCGGCGGTGCGGGAGGTGTTCCGCCGGTACCCCGCCGCCAAGGCCGGCGTGACCCTGGCCAACACCTTCCCCACCCTGGCGTTCCGGCCATCCCTCGGGCGACGGTGGGAGGAGGGGGTGGTGGTGGGGATGTCGGGGGAGGGGGTGGCGCCCATCTCCTACTTCACCCTGGCCCGGGTGGCGTCGCTGGGGGTCACGGTCTCGGGCAACGCCGGGCCCATGGACTACGCCGCTGCCGCCAACTTCCTCGCCCTCGGCTGCCGCACCGTGCAGTTCTGCAGCGTGGCCATGACCTACGGGGTGGGGATCGTCGCCGAGCTGCACTCGGGGCTCTCGTACCTGCTGGAGAGCCGGGGCTTTCGCTCGGTGGCGGAACTCATCGGCTGCGCCCTCCCCGAGCCGGTGACCCCCTTCGAGCGCCTGCCGGCGGCCAAGGCCATCTCCACCGTCGACGAGGGGCTATGCGTGCACTGCGGAAACTGCACCCGCTGCCCCTACCTGGCCATCGCCCTGGACGACCGGCGCTTGCCCCGCACCGATGCGGCGCGCTGCGTGGGGTGCACGCTCTGTACGTTGAACTGCCCGACCGGGGCGCTCGCCATGCGCCCGCGCACCGAGGCGGAGGCTGCGGCCCTTTCTGAACGGTGAGGGGAGCGTGGACACCATCCTCGTGGAGAACGGAACCGTCGTCACGCTCGGGCAGGCCAACCGCGTCTTGCCCGGGCACGATGTGCTGGTGGTGGGGGGGAAGATCCGCCGCATCGCGCCCCACGGCACGATCCCCGCCACGGAGTGCCGCCGCCTGGACGCCTCCGGGCGCCTCGTGATGCCAGGCTTCATCAACGCCCACATGCACTTCTACTCCACCCTCGTGCGCGGTCTCGGCAGGGCGAGGCGGGCCTCCAACTTCCTGGAGGTGTTGCAGCACCTCTGGTGGCGGCTGGACCGGGCACTGGCGCTGGAGGACGTGTACCTCTCGGCCCTGACGGTGCTCCTGGACGCCATCCGCCACGGCACCACCACCCTGGTGGACCACCATGCCTCCCCCGGCGCGGTGACCGGGTCCCTGGCGGCCCTGGCCCGGGCGGTGCGGGAGAGCGGGGTGCGGGCGTGCCTGTGCTACGAGGTGTCGGATCGGGACGGCGCGGCGGTGGCGGCGGCTGGGCTCGAGGAGAACGCGGCGTTCGCCAGGAGTTGCGACGCCGCCGGCGACGGGCGGCTGCGGGCGCTGGTGGGCCTTCACGCCTCCTTCACCCTCACCGACGCAACGCTGGAACGGGCGGCGCGATTGGCGCGCGAGCTGGGGGTGGGGTTCCACGTGCACGTGGCCGAGGCGGCCGCCGACCAGGAGCATTGCCGCGCCCAGCACGGCTGCGGCGTGGTGGAGCGGTTCCAGCGGCACGGCGTGCTCGGCCCGCACACCATCGCGGCGCACTGCGTCCACGTGGACGAGGGGGAGTTGGCGCTGCTGGCCGAGAGTGGTACGGCCGTGGCCCACTGTCCCCAGTCCAACGCCAACAACGCAGTGGGGGTCGCCGACGTGCCCGCCATGCTGCGGGCAGGGGTGCTGGTGGGGCTCGGCACCGATGCCATGACCGTGGACATGCGGGAGGAGGTGCGGGCCGCGCTCTGGCTGCGCCGCCTGGCAGCCGGAGACCCCGGGGCGGGGTTCCAGGAGACGCTGGGGTTGCTCATCGAGGGCAACCGGCGCGTCGCCGAGCGGCTCTGGCCGGGTCTGGGCCTCGGCGAGTTGCGGGAGGGGGGGGCAGCGGACATCGTGCTCCTCGACTACCACCCCCCAACTCCCCTCAACGAGCACACCTTCCTGGGTCACCTGGCCTTTGGCCTGGCGGCGGCTGCGGTGGACACCACCATGGTGGGGGGGCGGGTCCTGATGGCGGGCAAACGCCTGGAGATCGACATCGACGAGGCAGCGGTGGCGGCGGAGGCGCGAGCCCGGGCGGCGGCGCTGTGGGAACGGTTCTGAACGACTCGGATCGGGGACGGCGCCTGCTCGTTACGGGGGGGCGGGTGTGGCGCGAGAGCGGGGCGCTGCTGGCCGACGTGCTGATCGAAGGCGGGCGGGTCGCCGCGGTGGAGGGGGGGCTCAAGCCGAGAGACGGGGACGAGGTCATCGACGCCTCGGGCCTCGACGTGTTCCCGGGTTTCCTCGACATCCACGTCCACGCCGGCGACCGCATCGGCCCCTACGAGCTGGCCGACTCCTGGGCCAGCGCAGCGCAGCTTGCGCTTCGCAACGGGATCACGACGCTGTTCGGGTTCGTGACCCAGCGGCCGGGCGAGACCCTCACCGAAGCACTCCACCGGTGTCGTGCCCGCTCGGCCGGGGCCGCCTGCGAGGTCCGCTTCCACCTCACGCCCACCCGCTGGCCGTGGGACTGGTCCGAGATCGAGACGCTGATGGGGGACGGTTTTCGGACCTTCAAGCTCTACACCACCTACCGCGACGCCGGGCTCTTCACCCCCTACGATCGTCTCGCCGAGGCGATGGGGCAGCTCGCCCCCCGGGGCGGGCGGGTGCTGGTCCACTGCGAGGACGAGGCGACGCTGGCGGAGGCGGCGCGCTGCGCCGTCAACTTCCGCGATCCCTTCTCGCACGCCCTCCTGCGACCTCCAGCCGCCGAGGTCGCGGCGGTGCAACGGGTGGTCGACCTGGCCCACCGGACCGGCTGCCCCACCCACGTGGTCCACGTGTCGACGGCGGAGGGTGCCTCGGTGGTGGCCGCGGCACGGGCCGCCGGGGCGCCGGTGAGTTGCGAGACGGCCCCCCACTACCTGCTCCTCAGCGACGACTGCCTGCGCCACGGCGACGGCCACCGCTTCCTCTGCACCCCGCCACTGCGGGGCGAGGCGGTGCGCGAGGCGCTGGTGGAGCAGGTGCTGGCGGGGGCCGTGGATTGCCTGGCCACCGACCACTGTCCCTTTCGTCGCGACGACAAGGACGCCGGCCACGGCGACATCCGCGCCGTGCCCAACGGCCTGCCGGGGGTCGGCGCCCTGGTGCCACTCACCTTCGAGGCGCTGGTGATGCGGTACGGGATGCCGGTGGCGCGGTGGGCGGCGGCCCTCACCTGCGCCCCCGCCCGGGTGGTGGGGCTGGACGGCGAGCTGGGGGTCGTCCAGCCCGGCGCTCGGGGGGATCTCGTGCTGCTGGCGCGCACCGGGCCGCCGCAACCAGTGCAGGCGAGCCTCGCCGATGTGTACGACCCCTACCGCGGCGCGTCAACGTCCGTTTCGGTACGGTGGGTGATCCGGGAGGGGCGTGTGGTGTTGAGGCCCGGGGCACGCCACGCGCCATGAGGTGTCCTGCGCTCGCGGGCAGGCCGGGGAGCCACCGCGGCCGGCAGGGACGACCCGGTCGGTGCGGCGAGGGGAGCGGCAGGGGCAGCTCGTGTATACTTTCACAAGCGGAGGGGGCATGAGCATCGAACGAAAACTCTTGGACCTCGCCCATCGCCGGGAACAGGCCTACCGGGCCGGCGGCGAGCAGCGGGTGGCCAAGCAACACGCCCAGGGGAAGTACACGGCGCGGGAGCGGGTGGAGCGGCTCCTGGACCCGGGGAGCTTCGAAGAGTTCGACATCTTCGTCACCCATCGCTGCAGCGATTTCGGCATGGACGCCGAGCACCCCCTCACCGACGGCGTCATCACCGGCCACGGGACCATCGACGGTCGGCTGGTCTTCGTCTTTTCCCAGGACTTCACGATTTTCGGCGGATCCCTCTCCAAGGCCTACGCGGAAAAGATCTGCAAGATCATGGACCTGGCCGCCAAGGTGGGGGCGCCCATCATCGGGCTCAACGACTCGGGGGGGGCGCGCATCCAGGAAGGGGTGGACGCCCTGGCGGGTTACGCCGACATCTTTCTGAAAAACGTCCTCTACTCGGGCGTGGTACCGCAGATCTCGCTCGTGCTGGGGCCCTGCGCCGGGGGGGCGGTCTACTCCCCCGCCATCACCGACTTCGTCCTCATGAGCCGGCAGGGATCGTACATGTTCCTCACCGGTCCGAAGGTGGTCAAGCAGGTCACCTTCGAGGACGTCACCGCCGACGAGCTGGGCGGCGCCGAGGTGCACGCCACGCGCAGCGGCGTCGCGCACCTGGTGGCCGACAGCGAGGACGAGGTGCTGGCCCTCACCCGCCGGCTGCTCTCCTTCCTGCCGCAAAACTGCCGGGAAAAGCCGCCCCTTGCCCCCTGCAACGACCCGGTGGACCGGTGCGACCCGGCCCTGGCCTTCATCCTCCCTGACGAACCCTCCAAGCCCTACGACGTGAAGTCCATCCTCCAGCTGGTGGTGGACGACGGCGACTTCTTCGAGATTCACCGGGACTGGGCCCCCAACCTGGTGGTGGGGTTTGCGCGGGTGGGCGGGCGTCCGGTGGGGATCGTCGCCAACCAGCCGCAGGTGCTGGCGGGGGTCCTGGATAACGCCGCCTCCATCAAGGGTGCGAGGTTCGTGCGCTTTTGCGACGCCTTCAACATCCCCCTCGTCACCTTCGAGGACGTGCCGGGGTTCATGCCGGGCACCGCCCAGGAGCACGGGGGCATCATCAGGAACGGGGCCAAGCTCCTCTTTGCCTTTGCCGAGGCCACCGTGCCCAAAGTCACGGTGGTGCTCCGCAAGGCCTACGGGGGCGCGTACTGCGTGATGGGTTCCAAACACATTCGCGCCGACGTGAACCTCGCCTGGCCCACCGCCGAGATTGCCGTCATGGGGCCGGAGGCGGCGGTGGAGATCATCTACCGCAAGGAGCTCGAGGGGGCACAAGACCCGGCGAGTCGGGCCGCGACCCTCAGGGACGAGTACCGGGAACTGTTCGCCAACCCCTACGTGGCGGCGCGCAAAGGCTACCTCGACGATGTCATCGAGCCCGCCACCACGAGGTTGCGCATTGCCCGGGCACTGGAGATGCTGGCGGACAAGCAGGAGAGCAACCCCCCGTGCCGGCACTCCAACATCCCCCTCTAGGAGGCCAACGTGAACGCCCTCGAGGCCCTCACCGTCACCGTGCTCGGCCTGACCGCCACCTTCGTCGGTCTGTCGTTGACGAGCCTCCTCATCGTGGCGCTCTCGGCGCTGGCCGCGGCCCGCGCGCCGCGGCCGGCCAAGCCTGTGTCGCTCCCCGCCGCTGCGGCGGTCCCCCCGGAAATTCTCGCTGTCATCGCCACGGTGCTGGAGGTGGAGCGCCGGCTCTACTACCGTGCCGTTCTCCCGCGAGCCGTGGGAGAGGCAGCGCCTGCGGGGGAGGGGAGAGAGGGGGAACGTCCGTGAGGAGCTATGTCCTTGCCATCGGTGGACGCCAGTACCGCGCTGAACTCCTCGAGCTCGGTCCGGAGCGGGCGCGGGTGGTGGTGGACGGGACCGAGTACGCCGTGGACCTGGTGGAGATCGGTCGTCCGGCGTCGGCGCCAGAAAAGCCCCCAACCCCAGCCCCGGCCGCAGCGCGTCGGCCGGCACCAGCCCCCCGTCCCACCAGCCGAGCCGCCGGGGAGGGAGCGGTGGCACCGCTGCCCGGCCTGGTTGTGCAGGTGAAGGTCAAGGAGGGGGACACGGTGCGGGCCGGCCAGCCGGTTCTCGTCATGGAGGCGATGAAGATGGAGAACGTCATCGCCGCGCCCTACAACGGCACCGTGACCCGGGTGCTGGCAAAGGAAGGGGACAACGTGGCCGAGGGCGACCTGTTGCTCCTCATCGCGCGGCCCGACATGACCACTCTCTAGGGGGCAGCGTGAAACCCTTGTCTTTCGTGCTCGTTGCCGCGGCAGTCCTAGGGGGGGCGCCGGCCGCCGCCACCGCATGGGACGTTCACTTCGATCATCGACCGTACCTGGAACTCCGCTGCGGCAGCCGGGAGGGGGTGGAGCCGGTGCGGCGGGACCAGCAGGGGAGGGTCGTGCCCCCCACCGTGGGAACGCTCCACGACCGGGAGGGCGGCGTGATTGGTCGCTTCACCGTGGTCCACGCCAGCGAGACCAGCGCGGTGGCGAGGGTGGATGCCCTGGCGCAGGGGGTGACGCCGGAGCAGGTGGATCACGCGGCCATCGACGCACGTGGCCTTCGCTTCGTGACTGTGCAACCGCTGCCCGCGGGGCGAACCGTCTGCATCGCGGCCGGTTGGAACACCGCTGCGGGCCTCCAGCACGGCGCCAAGGGGGTGCTCCGTACCCGCGACGGTACGCTGGCCGGGCAGTTCGCCATCGTCGGCGTGGGGCCGGAGGAGAGCGTGGCCACCGTCATCGAGTTCGCCCCGGGCGTGTTCGCCCGCGACGTGGCGCGGGCGGAGCTGCGCGGTCTCATGCAGCAGGTGGCCGCCTCCAGTGGCTTTGCCAACCTGTCCTGGCGCAACGTGGTGATGCTGCTCATCGGTTGCCTGTTCATCGCCATGGCCATCACCAAGGAGGTGGAGCCCCTGCTGCTGGTGCCCATCGGCTTCGGCATCCTCATCGGCAACATCCCCCTCCCCCTGCAGATCTTCAACTCGGTGTCGGTGTACATGATCGACCCCGTCACCCACGAGTACGTCTTCAACACCACCACGAACAGCGTCCTGGGGATGCTCTACTTTGGCGTGCGCACGGGCCTCTTCCCGCCGCTCATCTTCCTTGGTATCGGCGCCCTCACCGACTTTTCGGCCCTCCTCTCCAACCCCAAGAGCGTGCTCTTGGGCGCGGCGGCGCAGGTGGGGATCTTCGCCACCTTCCTGGGGGCGCTGGCGCTCGGCTTCTCGCCGTCGTCGGCGGCCGCCATCGGCATCATCGGCGGCGCCGACGGCCCCACCGCCATCTTCCTCTCCTCCCGCCTGGCCCCCGCTTTGATCGGCCCCATTGCCATCGCCGCCTACTCCTACATGGCCATGGTGCCGCTCATCCAGCCACCGGTCATGAAGCTCCTCACCACCCAGGCGGAGCGCCGCATCCGCATGAAGCCGGGCCGCAAGGTCGGGCGGCTGGAGAAGGTGGCGTTCCCAGTTGCCGGCCTCATCGTCACCACCCTGGTGGCGCCCGGGGGGCTGCCGCTTTTGGGGATGCTCTTCTTCGGCAACCTGCTCAAGGAATCGGGGGTCACGGGGCGGCTCGCCAAGAGTGTGTCTTCGGCGCTCCTCGACATCACCACCGTACTCCTCGGCGTGGCGGTGGGGGCCTCCACCACGGCCCAAGTCTTCCTCACCCCCCAGTCCATCCTCATCTTTGCCCTCGGCTGCCTCGCCTTTGCCGCCGCCACCGCCGGCGGTGTGCTCTTTGCAAAGTTCATGAACCTGTTCTGCCGCGACAAGGTCAACCCGTTGATCGGTGCCGCTGGCGTCTCGGCGGTCCCCGACTCGGCCCGGGTGGCGCACCTCGTGGGGCAGCAAGCCGACCCAAGCAACTACTTGCTCCAGCACGCTATGGGACCCAACGTGGCGGGCGTCATCGGCTCGGCCATCGTGGCGGGCGTGTTCTTGGGACTGTTCTAGGAGGCGTGGATGAACAGCATCATTGCGGTGGTCCCCAACATTTGCGAAGGGCGCGACGAGGCGTTCATCGAGAAGCTCTCGGCCACGCTTGCGGCCGTGCCGAACCTGTTGATGCTGGACGTCTCGGTGGACCGGGTCCGCAACCGCACGGTGTTCTCCTTTACCGGCACCAAAGAGGCGGTCTTCACCGGCGGTCTCGTGCTGTACGAAGAGGCGCTCAAGCACATCGACATGCGCAAGCACAAGGGGGAGCACCCGCGGGTAGGCGCGGTGGACGTCTTCCCCTTCGTGCCCCTCAAGGGGGCCACCATCGAGGAGGCCAAGGCGTGGGCGGAGGAGTTCGCCGCGCTGGTGGCGGCCCGCTTCAACCTCCCCGTGTACCTCTTCGCCGAGTCGGCGCGGTATCGCTACCGGCGCGACATCGACAACATCCGCGCCGGCGAGATCGAGGGGTTCGCGGAAAAGATGAAGGACGTGCGCTGGAAACCCGATCTGGGCCCGGACCGCTTTTCCCCCGACACCGGCGTCACCATCATTGGCGCCCGCCACCCGCTAATCTCCTTCAAGGTGTTCCTCTCCTGCGGGGAGGAGGAGGTGGCTGCAGCGGTGGCCCACGCGGTGGCCGACGCCTCGGGCGGGCTGGTGCGGGCCCACGCCGGCCTCGATGGCGACTCGGGTCTGGCCATGCTCTCGGTGGCGGTGACCAACTTCGAGACGGTGCCCATGTACCGGGTGGTGGAGAACATCCGCCTGGAGGCGGCGCGCTTCGGGGTGGTGATTCGCAAGATCGAGATGATCGGCCTGATCCCCGAGATCGCGCTGATCGCCGCTGCCGAGTACTACATGTGTATCCAGGGTTTCAGCTACGACAAGCTGCTGGAGCGCAACATCATGGCCCACTTGGGGGAGCGTCCGCTGCTCGGCGAGTAACAAGCAGCGAGGCTTCCCTGGCCGACTACTTCTCCTCGTCGTCCAGTTCGGCCATGCGCCGAAGGATGGAGAGGGGGCTCTCGCCCACGGCCCGCCGCATGAGTTCCTCCAGGCGCTGCTGGTCGTGTTCGAACTTCTTCTTGAGCCGGTGCTCAAAGGCGTCCCGCACCACCTTGATGAGTTCGTCGAGCTCGTACGGCTTGGGCAGGTAACTGAAGGCCCCGAGCTTCGTGCACTCGACGGCGGAGTCGAGCGAGCCGTGGCCGGTGAGGATGATGACTTCCAGGAACTTGTGCTGGGACTTCAGGATCTCCAGAACCTCGCGGCCGTTCATGCCGGGCATCTTGAGGTCCAGGATGGCAATGTCGAACTTCTTGTGCCTCGCGGCCTCGATGGCCTCGGGCCCGTTGGTCGCCTTGGTGACGTCGAAGTCGCGCAGTTCCAGGCGCCGGGCAATGGCGTCCAGGAACTTCACCTCGTCGTCCACCACCAGCAGCTTGATCCGTTCGCTCATCCCTCACCCCCCCGGCGCCCAGGGTGGCGTTGTCCAGGCACCGGCGGTCGGCTCGCGCCGGGCGCACATGCTCGCCTGCCAGGGTAGCGCAGGAGACCCGGCACCGGCAACGGCGCCGCTGCCCGGCTCACGAACCCTCTTTCGCCGCCGGCAGCACCACGGTGAAGGTGCTCCCCTCCCCTGGCGCACTCTCCACTAGGATCGTCCCCCCCATGTTCTTGACGATGCCGTAGCTCACCGAGAGGCCGAGTCCTGTGCCCTTGCCAACCTCCTTGGTGGTGAAGAACGGCATGAAGATGCGCTCCAGGTTTTCCGGCGGGATACCGATCCCGGTGTCCGCCACCGCGATGTGGACCTCGTCCCCCACCGCCCGGGTGGAAATGGTGATGCGCCCCGCCCGGGTGATGGCGTCGCTGGCGTTGGTGAGGAGGTTGACGATGACCTGCTCGAGCTGGCCGCGGTCCACCAACACCTTCGGCAGATCGGTACCGAAGTCCCGGACGATTTCGATGTTGGAGACCGCGCTCTCGTGATCGAACAGGCTCGCCACCACCTCCTCGACGATCTCGTTGACGTCGTAGAGATGGGGGGTGGCCTCGCCCTTGCGGACGAAGCTCAGCAGTTTGCGGGTGATGTCCCGGGCGCGGAAGACCGCGTCGTGAATGGACTCGAGGTGGCTCGCCAGTTCCTCGGGCGTGATGCGGAGCCCAAAGGCCGGGTCCATCATGTCCCGCACGAGCCCGGCCTCCTCGGCGATCACCGCCAGCGGGTTGTTGATCTCGTGGGCCACCCCGGCGGCGAGCTCGCCCACCGAGGCCAGTCGCGCCGCGTGAAGCAGCTGGTCCGACAGCTGTGCCCGCGCCTTGTCCTCGGCCTTCTTCCGGCGCACCACGATGGTGGTGCGGACGACGATGGTGGAGAGCACGGCGAGGATGACGGCGGCGGTGATGGCGGCCACCGACCGGTCGAACCCCGGTCCCGGCAATGAGGCACGGGGACCGGCGGCGAGAACGATGAGGGCCCAGTCGGTGATGTCGAGCCAGGAGTACGCGTAGTCCAGACGGCCGTGCTCGTCCACGTGCTGGGCGGTGCCGGAGCGGGGCTCCCGGGGGGGGACGAGGGCGTGGAGGTGTTCGGCCAGGGCCGCGGGGACACTGGCCATCTGGAACGTCCCCGCTGGGTTGACGAGGAACGATGTCACCTCGGCGGAGCCCCGCAGCGTCGCCATGTACTCGTAGAACCGCTCGGGGTCCAGGGTGGCACGCAGGACCACGGGGCCGGTGTCGGTTTGCCGGCGAACCGCAACGGTGAAGTGGGGGCGCCGCCGAAACCCCGAGTAGATGTCGGTGAGCACGAAAGGCGCGTCGGAGGCCAGCAGCGACGTGAACCACGGCTCCTCCCCGTAGTTGCGACCCACGAGCTCAGGGAAGGGCCCGGCGTAGGTGCGCAGCGCGCCGCTCTCGTCGAAGTAGCCGAGATCCACGAAGGCGTCGCTGTCCTTGCGGAGCTTGGCCAGCCTCTCGGCGATGGAGGCGGGGGTGGGGGGGATCGGCAGGCGGGGGTCCTCGGCCAGGTTCACCAGGTTGACGACCCGCTCGCGCAGGAAAAGGTCGAGGGTCGCCGCGTGGCTCTCCGCCACCGCCAGGAGGTGGGCGCGGTGGCTCTCGCGCAGCAGGTCGCGGTACTGGACGTTGAAGTAGATGGCCAGGAGCAGGAGGGGGGCGAGGTAGGAGAGGAGCAGGCGAAGGAGGGTCTGCCACCAGAACTGGCGGTACGGATGGGGGGAACTCGCCGCCGTCACCAGGGCCCTCCGCGCACGCTCGCCTCCCTCGCCGTCCGGCACGGTCACCATACCATGCAGCGCGCCCCCTGGTGCCGCCGCGCTGCCCGCGACCGGTTCCGCTGGAGCGACCCTCGTAGCCCTAGGAGGTGGTACCCTTCCTCGCCGTCCGGAGGTCGGGGAGATGAGCTGGAGGGAGACGCTGCGTCGCACATTTCCCGAGAGCGTGCCGTTCCTGTGGCTTCTGGAGCGCTCGGCAGGGCTTCTGGCGAGGGCGGGTTTTACGCGAGCAAACACCCTCTGCGCCAACGTCACCTGCCGGGACGAACTGATGAGTCCGTGGGTACAGCGGATGGCTGCCATCTGGGGGGAAAACTTCGATCTTGCCGGGCTGGGCGGCTTCCCCTCAGCGGGGGTAACGGGTTTTCGGGCCTGCGCCGCGCACGTGCCAGACGGTGGCCACCTCCTGGTGGTCTACGGGGCCCACGTGGGCATCTCCGATGCGGGTAGCCTGGGGCGGGTCCGGCGGCCGGGGATGGCGCAAGAGACATCGGCTTGCGGGGCGGTGCTGGGCCTTCTTGCGCGAATCACCGCCGATCCCGGCTACGCCCCGGTGGACGACCCCCTGGACGTGGAGCAGGGCGCCCTGGAGCGAGACCTCGTCCCCTTGCGGGGGCGGATCCTGACGGCAGCGGACCCCGTGGCGGCGATTACCGCCGCTGCGTATAACGTCGTCGATGGGCGGCTACTGGAGATCGTTGCCGCCAGCGGCTACGCCGGGAACATCGCCTTGCTGGGCGGCATCACCGTCCACCTGCCCCGCCCCGCGACCGACCGTTTCGTCCCCTACCGCTTCGAGGTGCGGCGCGCCGGGACCCGCGTGACCGACCTGCGGCCCGAACTCTCACCGTGACGTCCAGCGCGGCCCTCACCGGGGCGCTGTGAAGACCTCCATCCCCATGGCTGGCCAGAGGATCCACACGACGACCACCATCAGTGCCATGAGTAGGAGACTGGCGACGATGCCGGCGCGGAAGAACTCGCCGGAGCTGAACTGCCGGCTCTCGTAGGCAATGGCGTTGGGGGCCGCGCCGATGAGAAGGAGGAACGGCATCCCCGCAGCCACCAGCGAGCCAAACAGGATCACCTCGCTGCCCACCCCCAGATAGGGCGCGATCTTGAGGGCCACGGGGAGGCAGATGGCGATGGCCGCCACGTTCATGATGAGATTCGTGAGTATGAGGACGAAGAACACGACACCGAGGATGAAGACGAGAGGCGGGGCGCTCTTCAGGGCGGTCACCGCGTTCACGGCGATCCAGTCCGCGGCCCGGGTCTCCACCAGGCAGTACCCGAGGCTCATGGCGCCCCCGAAGAGCAGGACGATGTTCCAGGGTATCTGCTCCAGGTCGCCAAGGTCGAGAATCTTGAGGAGGAAGAAGAGCAGCGTGGCGAGAAGGATCACTCCGGTCTTGTCGAGGGCTTTCAGGGCCGGGATGAACGAGCGGAGGCTCATCGCCGACACGGCGGCGAGGACGATGATGAGCGCCAGGCGTTCGTTCAGCGACATCGGCCCGAGACTGGCGTACAGCTCCCGTGCCCGGGCCCGCAACCCCGGCACGGTGGCGCGCTCCGGCTTGAAGAGCACGAGACAGAGCAACCACAGCAGGAACACCATTGCCCAACCCACCGGCGCCAGGTAGTAGGACAGGCCGAAGAAGGACACCTCCTTGCCGGCGATCTGCTTGAAGAAGCCGATGGCCACCGCCCCCCGCGCCGCGCCGAGGAGAGTGATGATGCTGCCGGCGCCCGCCACGTAGGCCATACCGATGAAAAGCCCCTTGCCGAACCTGGTGGGCCGGTCGCTCTCCTCGTAGAGGCGGTAGACGGCCACCAGGATGGGGAAGACGGTGGCGGCCACCGCCGTGTGGGCCATCACGTGCGTGAGCAGGGCCGTGAGGACGAAGCACCCCAGGTAGATGCTGCTCGTTCGCTCGCCGACGATGGCCAGCATCTTATAGGCCAGGCGCTTGGTGAGGCCGGTCTTGGTGAACACCATGCCGATGACCAGGGAGCCGAAGATGAACCACACCGACGGGTTCCAGAACTCCTTGAGGGCCAGTTCGACACCGCTCACCGCCTGCGCCTCGTCGCGGAAGAAGCGGTCCGGGCGGATGAGAAAGAGTGCCTGCACGACGGCAATGGCAATGCTGGTGACGCCAATGGGCACCACCTCGAAGATCCACCACACGCCGGCGATCAGGAACAGCCCCAACGAGGCCTTGCCCTGGGCGGTGAGCACGAAATGAGTCCCCTGCGGGTCGACGGCGTCCGGCCACGGCGGCGAGAGGTAGACGACGGCAAACAGGACGACCCCCAGCAGGATGAAGAAGAGACGCTGCCAGTCCACGTCGCGTCGCGGCCTCTTGGCGACCAGTCGCAGGACCAAACCGCGTTGCTTGGTGCTGTCCATCGGCGTCCGCACCACCTTCCTGCCCCGAACACTGCGGCGCCCCGCGGGCGCCGCCGTGCGCTACCCGCTCCCCTCCGCCTCGCTGCCCCCATGCTCGGCGATGAACTCGGCCACGGCATCGAACACGGCCGTCATGAGCACGATCCCCGCCACCTTGCGCCCGTCCAGCACCGGCACCAGGTCGATCTGGTGGTGGATCATGGTGGTGATGACGGTGCTCAGCGGGTCGTTCACGGTGACTGTCCCGCGCACCGGCCTCATGACGGTGCTCACCGGCGAGCGGGCGGCGCGCAAGGCGGCCCGGGAAAAGAGCGAACTCCAGCGAATCGGCAACTCGAAGGCGGTGTCGCGAAACGGCACCAGGCGCCGCAGGTGGGCATCCACCCGCTCCGCCTCGCGCAACTGGGGGACGAGCCCCTTGAGCAGCTCGCGCCGGGACACGATGCCGGTCAGCTCGTCCTTCTCGTCGGTCACGAGGAGGTAGCGGGGGGGGATGCAGTGGCCGTCCGGGAAGCGAACCGCTGAGGCGCCCAGGGCGACGATGGCCTCGCGGATGGTCACCCATTCGTGGACGGTGGGGTAGGCATCCGGCGGCAGCATGACGTCTTTGGCCTGCCGGTCCTCCGCGGCGAGGAGGAGGCCCGGCGGCCCCTCCACCGTCTCCTCCTCCACGTCCGGCAGCACCCCGCGCACCCCGGGGAGGCCTCGCACGAAGCGGAGGATCTCCCCGCGGTGCGCCTCGAAGCTCCGGCCGCCGGAGAGGTGGACGATCCCGCCTCGCGCCACCACCTCGATATCGTCGGCCTCGAGGCCGGAGTGAAAGATCAGCTCGGCACGCACCCGCGCCGCCAGGGCAAAGTCCTTGAACCCTTCCAGGCACTCTGCCGTGGCCCGGTACTCCCGGCGATTCACCAATTCCACCACGAGATCGGCCGCCGCCTCCAGCGACAGGGTGGCGAGGTTGAGCACCAGATCGTAGAGCGCCGGATCCCCCCACTCGACGCCGAAAACCTGCTGCATCCACTTCATCCGCCGCTCGTCCATGGCCCGGATGTAGGCGGCCGCTTCGGCCTCGCCTACCCCGCGCTCGGCCATCACCGAGCGGACCCGCCACTCGAGGGGGGCGATGAGGCGGACGCGCAGCAGGCACGGCAACCCCTGGAGGAGGAACTGACCTCCCAGTCCGTGGTAGATGCCGGTGCCGTTGTCGAGCAACTGGGCGAGAGCTGCCCGCGACGCCACGATGTACCGCTCCCGGTTGCGCGTCAGGCGCTCCCAGAAGCTCGGCGGCGCGTCCAGGGCGCGGACGATGTCGTCCTCGCTCACCCCGTAGCCACTGGCCGCCTCGGCCACCATCTCCTGGCTGATGACCTTCCAGCCCAGGCGCTGCCCGAGCAGCTCGGCGAGCTTGACGCCGCCGGAGTGGGAACCGCGGGAGATGACGATGGTGGGCACTGGTCTTCACCCCCTCCCTGGCGACGGCACCCCGCCGCGCCTTGTGCCCTGAAGGGCCCGCAACAACTGCCGTCGTGGTTCAGGCAAGCGCGGCCAACCTGTCACACCCGGCGAGGATAGCCGGCCGCAGCGCACTGTCAAGTTGGCGCCGGGGCGCGACCCTCGGGGAGCGACGCAGCGACGCGCGGGGGCCGGGGAAGCAGGGTGAGCGAGAGTGCGGGTATGATCGTGGCCGCCTCCGGAGCGACGGCCTCGGCGGCAGGGGGGACAGCGGTGCGGCTGGGCGTGCGCCTCAAGACGATCTTGCCGCCCCGGCGACGGCGAACACGACCGCTGCCGCTTCTGGAGCGTTTCCGCCACTTTCGCACCATTGGCGCCGCCAACAACGCGTTCCTCGAAACGCTCGGGGCGCTGGCCGAGCGCTCGCGAGCCCTTCTCCCGGTGCAGGTGGGGACGGTGATGGCGGCGTACGAGTCGTTGACGGGGACCGTCCAGGTGATGGTGGAACACCTGGTGGCCATGAGCGGGGGCCGCTACCGCAGCCTGCGCGTCCGGTTCGAGGAGCTGGAGCGCGACCTGGGCGCCCAGGTGCTCGGCCTGCGGGCCATCGAGTACGGACCGCTGGTCATGTGGCCGGGGGAAGGCGCGCCGCTGCGGGCGGAGGAGGTGGGCCCCAAGGCCGCGCGACTGGATGCCGTCCGGCGCCAGACGCGAATGCGCGTCCCCCCCTTCTTCGTGGTGAGCATTTACGGCTACCGTCTCTTCCTCGAGGCCACCGGGATCCACGACCTGGCGGCGGAGCGTTTCCTCACCCTCGATCTGCGGGACGGGGAAGAGGTGGCGGCCGCCGCCGAGGCCCTCCGCCGGGCGGTGATGGAGGCGGAGGTACCGGAAGCCCTGGCGGCGGAGCTTCGGGCCGCGTACCGCAGACTCGTGGCCGAGCACCCCTCCCCCTACGGGGTGGCCGTGCGCTCCAGCTCGGTGGTGGAGGATTCCCTGTCGTCCTTTGCCGGCCAGTTCTCCAGCGTGCTCAACGTGGCCGAGGGCGGCCTTCTGGAGGCCTACAAGACGGTTGTGGCCAGCAAGTTCGGCGTGGGCGCGCTGCGTTACGCAGCGGCCCGCGGCATCCTCCACCAGGAGATGGCCATGCCGGTGCTGGTGATGGCCATGGTGCCGGCAGAGGTGAGCGGCGTGGTGTACTCCCGCGACCCCCGGTGCGACGGTTGTGCCCTGGTCACGGCGGTGCGCGGGCTGGCCCAGCCCATCGTGGAGGGCCGGGTAGTGCCCGACCGCATTGTCGTGGCTCGCCGCGGTCCCACCCGCGTGGTGGAAGTGACCCCGGGGAGCCGCGGCACCGCCCTGCGCTGCAATCCGGGCGGTGGCCTCGTGGCGTTGGCCGAGGGGGAGGAGCGCAGCGCCCCCGCCCTGGCCGAGGACGATGCCGTGTGGGTGGCCGACCACGCGTGGGTGTTGGAGGAGCGGTTCGGCACGCCCCAGGACGTGGAGTGGGCCATGGACGGTGACGGTACCGTCTTCATCGTCCAGGCGCGGCCCCTTGCCATGGCCCCACCGGCCGCCGGCGCGCCCCCGCCGGCCAGCGCAGCCCCCCCTCTGCTCACGGCGCTCCCCGCGGCGGGGGGCGTGGCTTGCGGGGTGGTGACGCGCCTTTCGTCCCTGGACCGGCTCGGCGACGTCCCCGACGGCGCAGTGCTCGTAGTACCGGCCAGCGACCCGCGCCTCGCCGAGGTGGTGCTACGGGTCGCCGCCATCGTTGCGGAGAGCGGCAGTCCTACCGGCCACATGGCCACGGTGGCCCGGGAGTTCGGCGTGCCGTGCCTGGTGGGGGCCGGCGAGGGCGCGGCGCAGCTGCGGGAGGGGGAGGTGGTGACGGTGGACGGGTGGCGAGGGCAGGTGTTCGCTGGCGAGGTACGAGAACTGCTGGCTGCCGCCCCGCCCCCCCAGATCCGCCCGCCTGAGCGGGACGCGGCCCACCAGGCCCTAGTACGCCTGCTGGAAGCGGTGGCCCCCCTCACCCTCACCGACCCGGAGGCGCCCACCTTCCGACCGGCCAACTGCGCCACCCTCCACGACGTGGCACGCTTCGTTCACCAGGTCTCCATGGCGGAGATGTTCGGGATCGACACGCTCGCGCCGCGGGAGCGTCGGGCTGCCCGCCGCCTTGCCTGGAAAGTGCCGTCGGAGGTGCTGGTCCTGGATCTCGGCGGGGGCCTGGCGCCCGGGAGTGGGCGCGAGGTGCGGCTGGAGGAGATCGTCTCCGCGCCGCTGCGGGCACTGGTGGAGGGGATGACCGACCCGCGCCTGCGCCTGACCGGGCCGGTGGGCTTCGACCTCAAGGGGTTCATGTCGGTGGTGGTCCGCAGCGCCGCCGACGACCAGCGCTACGGCGAACCCAGTTACGTGCTGTGCGCCACGGACTACGTGCACTTTGCCTCCCGCCTCGCCTACCACTTCGCCACGGTGGATGCGGTGGCCGGCAGCCTCCTCAACGAGAACTACGTGCGTTTCCTTTTCCACGGCGGCGCGGCGGTGGCCGAGCGGCGGGAGCATCGCGCCTATTTCCTGGCCACAGTCCTCGCCGGCCACGGCTTCAGCGTTCGCCAGAGCGGCGACCGGGTGGAGGCGTGGCTGCGCAAGCGACCGGCCGAAGCCATCCTGGCCGGGCTGGTGGTGCTGGGCCGTCTGATGATGGCGTCGCGGCAGCTCGACATGGTGATGGTGAGCCGGGCCACGGCCGATCACTTTGCCCGGGCGTTCCTCGCCGGCGACGTGGGGTTTGAGACCGTGCGCGACGGCTGACGGCTCGGGGGGACTGCACCGCAGCGGTAGCGAATCGACAGACGCCGGTCGCGAGAGCAACCCCGAGCAGGGTCCAGGGCCATCCCGCGTCGTCAACCCCCGGGCGGGGAAAAGCTGGCGACGGCCTCCCCCTCGTCCTCGAAGACCTCCACGAGGGGCAGGAGCTGGGACAGGTGGAGCGAGGTGCGTACCCGGTCCCCCGGGCGCAGGAGCTTGAGCGGCATGCCGAAGCGGCGGGCCAGCTTCCAGGCGGCTGCCAGCTCGCCGACCCCGGCGCTGTCGATCCGCACCACCTGGGCGAGATTGAGGAGGATGCCGCGCCCCCCACGGGCCACGAGGTCGTCGGTGACGACCCGGAGCGCTGCGTCACCGTCCCCCAGGACGAGGCTGCCCTCGAGATCCACGATGGCCACCTCGTCCCGAATGCGGACCGCTGCGCGCATGGGGCATTCTACCCCCCGCCGTGCCGGCGGCGCAGCTCGCCCAGGGCGACCAGGGCGGCGTGACGGTAGAGGTCGGCCAGAGTGGGGTAGTTGTAGAAGGTCTCGGCGATCTGCTCAGCGGTGGCGCCGCCGCGCAGGAACGCCTGCCCGATGTGAATAAGCTCGCTGGCGCTGGAACCCATCAGGTGCGCCCCCAGCAGTCGACCGTCCGCACCGTCGAAGACGAGCTTCAACACGCCACCCTCGTCGCCAATGATCTGGCCTCGGGGGTTTGCCCCGTAGTGGGCCAGGCCAATCACCGGAGAGATGGCGCGCTGCCTGGCCTGCTCCTCGGTGAGCCCCACGTAGCTGATCTCGGGAATGGCGTAGATGGCGAAGGGCATGTCGTTGGTGGGGCCGAGGGGTCCGGGGATGCCGAAGGCGTGGCGGGCGGCTCGCCGCCCCTGCTCCATGGAGGTGGAGGCCAGGGCCGGGTAGCCGATCACGTCGCCCACGGCGTACAGCCCGGGCACGCCGGTCCGGTAGTTCTCGTCCACCGGAATGAGACCGTAGGCGTTGGGCACGAGCCCCACCGTCTCCAGGCCAATGTCGTCGGAGTTGCCGTCACGCCCCACGCAGTAAAGGAGCGCCTCGCTCTCCAGCAGGCGGCCGGCGGCCGTCAGGCAGCGCACCGTGGGCGGCTCCCCCGGCCGCACCTGGATCTCCCGGTACCGGTCGGCGTGCACGAGGGTGACGCCGAGCCGCGCGAGTTCCGTTTCGAAGCGGGCGACGATCTGGCGGTCCAGGTAGGGGAGGAGGCGGTCGCGGGTGTCCACCAGGGTCACCGGGATCCCCAATGCGGCAAAGATCGAGGCGTACTCGACGCCGATGACGCCCGCGCCGAGAACCGTGAGCGAGCGCGGCAGGCGGGGCATGGCAAGAATGGTTTCGCTGTCGAACACGGCCCGGCCGTCGAAGGGCACGTCGGCGGGGCGGTTGGGGCGCGAGCCGGTGGCGATGATGATGACGTCCGCACGGAGCAGCCGCTCTCCCTGGCCCGCGGGCAACGCCACCGCCACCGCACCGACGCCGCGCAGCCGCCCGTGCCCGTGGATCACCTGGATCTCGTAGCGGGCCAGCGAGCGACTGGCGAATTCCAGCTCTCGTTGCACCACCTGCCGCTCCCGGTGCATGAATTCACCCACCTGGACGTTCTCGTCGATCTCCACCCGGATGCCGTGCAGCTTGTTGCGGGTCAGGGAGAGGTAAAAGATCGCGCTTTCACGCAGCGTCTTGGAGGGGATGGTTCCCCAATTGACGCGGTTGCCGCCCACCACGTGGGCGCGCTCCACCACCGCCACGCGCTTGCCGGCCCGGGCGGCATGAATGGCCGCACGCTCCCCCGCCGGCCCGCACCCCAGCACCACCAGGTCGAACCGCTCCATGCCCCATCTCCCCCGTTGACCTTACCCCATCGCATCGGGCAGGCGCCACCCTCGTGCCGGCGCCGCGGCCCACCGCCAGAGCATGGTCGCGGCAACGAGACGACCGAGGAGGAGCGCCCACGCCGCAGCGGCCACCCCCACGGCCCCGAGCGGCCCAACCGCCAGCGCCAACGTGGCCGTGACCACGCCCAGCTCCACGGCAGAAGCGAGGCTCACCTCCCGAGTGCGTCGCCGGTAGATGAGGGTGCCGCGCGCAAAGGCCAGCGCCACCTCCAGGGCCGGCAACGGGAGGAGGAGGCGCAGCGGCGGAACCGCCAGGGCCGCAAGGGCAGGGGACAGGCCGGCCACCCGGCCGTACCAGAACGAGGCCAGCGGCGTGAAGGCGAGAACCGTCAGGAGGGCGGTGAGGGCCAGGGCGAGGGAACGGCCGAAGCGTTGCAGTGCCGGTCGGGCCTCCTCGCCGTTCCCGAGGAGCGCGACGCTCACCTCCTGAAAGGCGATCCCCGGGGCCCGAAAGAGAAACAGCAGGGAGTTGAGGACCGGCAGTACTGCTAGGGATTCCAGGGGGAGCCGGCCGCGGGCGGCGAAGAAGGTCAACAGCGGCGTGATCCCAAAGGCCATGAGGGTCGTGAGGGCCAGGGGCAGGTAGAAGCGCAGCAGGGTCGCGAGGGGGATCCCCTCCCCGACCGGCCCCCGGTGGATGGCGCGCAGCGTCTGCCGCACCATCAGGCGACTGGCGAGAGCCTCCATCACCACGCCGGCGGACAGCGCCCCGGCTCCCACCACGGCGCCGGGCACCGCCCCGGAGAGGTGAAGCACCACCCCTGCCAGGGCCATGGAGACGAGGCGCACCACGGTGCCGTAGGCGACCCGGCGGGTGAGCCCGTGGCGAATCAGGATCCCCTGGTAAAACCGCCGGTAGCCGATGGCCGCCGGCCACGGCAGCAGCGCCGCCACCGCCAGGTGGCTGGCTCTCGCCACCTCGCCGGGGAGCGCCAGCACCGCGTCGCCGAGAAGGCCGAACACCGGCGGCACGGCTGCCAGCGCCATGGGGGCCGTCTGGACGGCGCAGAGGGCGTAGGTGAAACGGCGCACCGCCCGCAGCGACCCCCGGTCGCGCACCAGGGCGGTGGAGGCACTCATCAGCATCACCACCGGCGCTTCCACCACGAACGCCACCGCCATCGCCACGCCGAAGGCGGCCAGGTTCACCGCGGGGTCGGTGGTGCGGGCGATGAGCGCCGCCACGAACGGCCCCTCCGCCGCCATCATCAGCCAGGTGGCGGCGAGCGGCGCCCAGAAGCGGAGAATGGCGCCCTGGCTGGGAGCCTGTCCATCGCTCACCGGCAAGACCCGTTCATTATCTCCTCGCCTTCAACGAAGTTCGGCGCCCCGAGGACAACGTGAGCTGTCTCCGGCCTCGCTGACGTCGTCGTAGCGAACGATGGTGCCGCGCAGGATTTCTCGCTCCTCCAGTTCGTGCAGCAGGTAGCGCCACGCGTGATGACGCCCGCGGGGTACGAGCCGCTTCTCGGCGAGCTGGAAGAACCGTCCGCCATGCGCGACCACCTGCTCCTCCCGCCACGGTTTCTCCTCGGTGGAGTAGATCTCGAGCATGGAAAAGCGTGAGTCGGCGGGCTCGACCACCTCGTCTGGCCGAGACGGACCGATGAGCGCGGCGATCTTTGCGCTTTGCCCCCACACGGCGAGGGCGGCAACGGCCCTCCACGGGAGCGCCACCGCCGCCATGCCGAGGTGCCTGCCGGTGAGGGAGGCATCGAGGGCGCGCAAGATGCCTTCGCCGAAGCAGTAGACCAGGAAGAGCGTGCGAGGCAGGAGTAGGTAGGAGAGGAAACCCAGGGTGCCGACGCCAAAGAACTGCCCGTAGTCAAGGACCGGCTGGTTCGTCAGGTACGTCCACCCCGCGGTCCGGGAAAAGGTGGACACGTAGTCGATGAGGCCGACGATGAAGAACGCCACCGCGGCGATGATCTCCACCACGCCGGACGCCACGTGCCACGCCGCCGTGCTGTAGGAAGCCAGGCGCCCTTGGCGCTTGACGTGTTCGGGAAAGGTGGCGACGACGAACGCCACAAGTGCGTCCCGAACCGCCTCGGCGAACGCGCGAGCCCGGCCCACAACCCCGTCACGCCTCCGCAAGCGTCTCCACCTTCTCCTGGAAGACGATGCCACGGGCCGCGAGCTCGGCCATCATGAACTGGTAGCAGGCCGCGTCGCGCCCCACCAGTTCGGGGGGCGAGACCCCCTTGCGGGTGAACAGCCCACGGGCCAGCATTCGCACCGCCGCCGTACACGTGTAGCCGGTGGTGCGGGCCATGGACGTCGTGCCTGTGGCGCGATGGTAACGGTCGAGGAGGTCCCACTGGCGTCGCACCGCGCGCCCCCCCTCGCGCCCCTCGACGATGACCCGCAGCACCGTGAACTCCTCCTCCCCCTCGGTCAGGTGCCAGGCCGGCAAGAGAAGGCGGGCCGTGAGGTCCAGCGGGCGCACGGCCGTGCCGTTCACCGTCACCGGTTCGGTGGCGAAGAAACCGGCTTCCCGCAACATCCGCATCTTCTCCGCGTGCCCCGGGTAGCGCAGGGTCTTCTCCACCATGGTGGGGACCGGGGCGGTGGCGAGGAGGGTGCGCAGCCCATCGGTGAGGAAGGCTTCCAGTGTGCCCACGCCCGGGACGTCCACCAGTTCCACCTCCGACAGGGCGGGCAGCACCACCTCCTGGCCCGCCCGGCGGCAGCGGGCCGGCCGGGTGTACTCGGCGATGACGTCCATGGGCGAGAACGGCGCCTTGTACTCCCACGGCCAGCGGCGTTCCACCGGCAACCCCCCGACGTAACAGGCAAATTGGTGCACCGTTTCCATCGTGGCCAGGCAGCGACCGAGGATCAGGTTGTCGCAGCCGGGGGCCACGCCGCAGTCCACCACCGCCACGCAGCCGTTGGTGGTGGCAAGTTCGTCCAAAAGGAACGGGTCCTCGGGGAAGAACGAGATGTCCACAACGTTCTTGCCGGCCGCGAGGACGGTGCGCAGGGTCGCGAACCCCATGGTGCCCGGCACCGCGCCCACGACGATGTCCGCATCGCGGATGACGCGGAGGATCTCGGCGGGATTCGCAAGGTCGGCGCGTTCCGTGAGGACGCCGGCGGTGCCGGCGAGGCGGTGGAGCGTCTGCTGGGAGCAGTCCACCGCCCGCACCTCGAAGCCGCTCGCGGCGAGGTCCCGCACCATCGCCCCACCCACCCTGCCCGCTCCCAGCACCGTGATTCGCATCGACACCTCCCGAGGCGCTCATCGTAACCCGGTTGGCCCCCGTCCGCTCGCTGCCCTGCGCCCCCGCAGGCTCCCGCGCCGGCGCCGGCACAGCTTTGCGTTACCGTCCCACGCGTCCCAGAGGCCCGGTCCCCGATGGCGGGGAAGACCGCCAGCGGCCGCCTGCGCGTGGTGGTGACGGGGCCCCTTCCGAATCAGGGGCGGGCACCCGAAGCGCGAAGTGCTCAGCGCGAGCTAACCCGCCGGCGCACCCGGGCGTCGGGGAGAGTGGGCAGGTCGAGAAACGACCCGGGCTCGCCGCCCAGAAAGACGGTGATCTCGGCGGGGGTGGCAGCGGCACCGGGTTCGTCGGCGAGGGAGGAGCCGTCCTGCGGGTTGACGTCGAAGCGGTCGAAGTTGGAAGGGGCGACCAGCAGGCCCAGCCTGTGTCCCGCTGGAATGGTGACGGAAATGGGCGCCAGCGTGACGGTGACGCGCACCGGTGCGTTGGGGGTGAGGAGTTTCCGGTCCGAAAAGGAGTCTCGCAGCGACGCCCGGCGAATGCCGTCCACCAGCAGCAGTAAGCGGCCGTCCGGGGTGAGGTGGGTGAGCCGTACCGCCACGTCGGTGTCCACGGCATCGGCGGCGAGCCAGATGGTGAGGGAGGGCTGCCCCTCCACCACGAGCGGCCGGGACAGCGGCGGTGTGGCAAAGACCAGCACGTCGGGTCGCCCCGCCAGGGGGGAGAGATCGCCGGGGCCCTGCCGGTTGCCGTTGCCCTCGACGATGATGGGGCCCCACAGGGTGGGGACGGGGTGAGCCGGATCGGCGAGCACGCTCGGGCGTGCCTCGGCTGCCGGCGGTTCGGCGGCAAGGCTGCCGCCAGCAGCGAGGAAGAACCGCCGCGGCCGCGCCGTCGCCGCCGGCCAACTCTCCCCCTCTTCCCATACGTCCTCGTTGATGCGGAACGTCCTCGCGAAGCGACGCTCCTCCCAGCCGTTGGCGACGCCGCGCAGGAAGCGGTCGAAGAACGCTTTGGCCTCGCGGCTGGCCTCCTGCTGCGCCGCCGGGTAGGTGAGCTGCCCCTGTGCAAGCGTGCCGGTGGCGGCGCCGCCGTGGGTCCACGGCCCCACCAGCAGCCACTGCTTGCCCCGCGCCCCCTCCCCGCCCCGTTCCTGGATGGCCGCCGCCAGCGCCATGGTGGCCGCCGTGCCATGGTCGTACCAGCCGGAGATGTGGAGCATGGGGATGCTCATGTCTTCCGGTTGGGGGCCGAGCCGCTCCGCTGCTTCCCACATCGCATCCTTTAGCGGGTGGGCGCGCACCAGAGTGCCGCCGCCGAAGTGAGCGGCAACGAACTCGTTGCGGTTGCGGAAGTAGACCCCACCCGGATAGTAGGCCTCGTACTCCTCGCCGGCCTGGGCGACGATGGGCACCGCCGCCCGCAGGTGCGGTGGGTGCGCGGCGGCGGTCTCGAACTGCACCTTGCCGAGGGCGGATGGCCCCCAGGTGCCCACAGCGCCGGTACACCAGCTTTGGCTCGCCACCCACTCAACGGCGTCGGCGCCGTCCCGGCCGCGGTCGGCGTCCGGCCTTGCCGCGCCGGCCGAGGCGAAGAAGCCGCGCCAGTCCACCACCACGAAGGCGTAGTCGGGGCTCTTGAGGAGGGGATCGTCCCCCGACTCCACCGGGAACACGAAGCGGAACTGCCGCTTGTCGTAGGGGGTCTGGATGAGGATCGCCGGCCAACGACCGCTCGCCGCCGGCAGGTAGACGTCCGCCGCCAGGCTCGTGCCGTCCCGCATCGGGATCTGGGCGGGGATCCACAGGTGCGAGAACGCCCCAGCGTGGGTGGCGAGGAGCCACCAGAGGGCCGGAGCGAGACGGCGCACGTGGCGTTCGATCATGCCCATCACGGACGGTCGACACGCCTGCGGGGTTGACACGGCGGCCCCTCTACCAGCCGATGCGTTTGCGGGCCTCCGTGGCACGGGCCGCCGGGGAGTCGCGCATGGGCAGGCTGGTGCGGCGGATCCCGTCGAAGCGGGCAAGGGCCGAGGCGACGGCAGCGGCGGTGGGGACGAGGCCGATCTCGCCCACCCCCTTGCTGCCGTAGCCGCCGACGGGGTCGGGGACCTCGACGAGAATGACCTCCACCTCCGGCATGTCGGCGGCGGTGAGGATCCCCAGGTCCTTCATGCGCAACGACCGTGGCCGCCCCTCGTCGCACGGCAACTCCTCGGTGAGGGCGTAGCCGAGCCCCATGTGGATGGCCCCTTCGATTTGGCCGACGCACGCCAGGGGGTTCACGGCCCTCCCCACGTCGTGGGCGGCCACCACGCGCTCCACCCGGCCGGTCTCGTCCAGGATCACCACCTGGGTGGCGTAGGAGAACGCCATGTGGGTGACCGGGTTCTCGCCGCCTTCCCCGGGGGCCGTGGTGAAGTCGCAGACGAACTCGCCGCAAAACTCGCGACCGGCCAGCGTCGCGAGGGGGGAGGTGCGCAGGGCGGCGGCAAGCTGGGTGGCGGCGCGCCGCGTGGCGGCGGTGAGGAGGGCGGTGGCCCGGGAGGCGGTGGTCATGCCGCAGCGGGCCTTTTCCTCACTCGCCGTGCGCACGGCGATGGACGCCGGGTCGAGCCCCGTCTCCTCCACCACCACCTGCCGCACCACGGTGAGGAGCCCCTGGCCCATCTCGGAAAACCCCACCACCACCTCGACCCGCCCCCCGTCGTGGACGCGGATGACGGCCCGGCCGCTGTCGTCGAGGCCGTTGCCGATGCCGGTGTTCTTGATGGCGCAGGCGATGCCGGCGCGGGGGGAGCCTTTGTAGACCTCGCGCACCGCCTGCAGGGTCGGGAGGATGCCGCACCCCTCGTTCATGAGCTGGCCCGTGGCGAAGCGATCGCCGGGGCGCAGCACGTTGCGCTCCCGGATGTCGTACCCGTCCAGACCCACGCGCTCGGCGAGGAGGTCCATGATCCCCTCGATGGCAAAGGCGGCCTGGTTGGCGCCAAAGCCGCGCATGGCGCCGCACGGGGGGTTGTTGGTGTAGACGGTGCGGGCCTCCACGTCCACGTTGGGGACCCGGTAGGGACCGCAGGCATGGCCAGCGGCGCGCTCCAGCACCTTGGCACCCACCGAGGCGTAGGCGCCGGTGTCGCCGACGATGCGGGCGCGCACCGCTGTGAGGTGGCCGTTCTCATCGCAGCCGGCCTCGTACTCCAGGGTGAGGGGGTGGCGCTTGGGGTGGATCAGGATCGACTGCTCCCGGGTGAGCACGCAGCGCACCGGCCGGCCGAGGAGGAAGGCGGCAAGGGCGGTGTGCGCCTGGATGGAGAGATCCTCCTTCCCGCCGAAGGCGCCGCCGCAGGGCACCTGTTCCACGCGCACCGCCGCAGGCGACAGCCCCAGCACCGCGGCGATCTGCGCCTGGTCGTCGTGCACCCCCTGCCCCTGGGAGTACACCACGACCCCCCCCTCGGTGGGCGCCGCCAGGCACGCCTCCGGTTCCAGGAAGGCGTGCTCCACCCGCTGAGTGGTAAAGCGCTGGCGCACCACGTGGGCCGAGGCGGCCAGCGCGGCGTCCACGTTCCCGCGGGCGTAGGCACAGACCTCCAGCAGGTTGCCCCCAGGGTGGAGGTGGGGGGCGTCGGCGGCCAGCGCCGCCTCGGGGGAGGTGACCGGCGGCAGCTCCTCCACGGCCACCCGCACCAACCGCGCCGCCTGCCGGGCCCGGAACTGGCTGTCCGCCACCACCACGGCAAGGACGTCCCCCACGTAGCGGGTCTCCTCCCCCACCGCCACGAAGACCGGCCAGTCCCGAACCACCAGACCCACGTGTCGCTCGCCGGGCACGTCGGCAGCGGTGAGCACCCGCACCACCCCGGGGGCGGCCAGCGCCGCCGCGGGATCGATGCCGAGAACCCTGGCGCGGGGGTGGTGGGCGAGCACCACCGCCGCGTGGAGCATGCCGGGCAGCTTCATGTCGGCCACGTAGGGGTGGCAGCCGCAGGCGTGCTCCACCCCCCGGTAACGGGGAGCGCTGGCGCCAACCCCGGCGGGGGAGGCCGGAGTGGATCGCCGCCCCCCCTGCCTCTCGCCAAAGAACTCGCCGCGTCGAGGGCCGCCCGGGGGGAGCGGCCCGCCCTGCTCCCACACCTCGGCGGCAGCGGCGATGGCATCGAAGATGCGCAGGTAACCGGTGCAGCGGCAGATGTGGGCGCCCAAAGCCCGTGCCACCGCGTGCCGGTCGCGGCCCTTGCCCCGGTCCAGAAGCCAGGCGGACCGGAGCATGATGCCGGGCGTGCAGAAGCCACACTGCACCGCGCCCTCCCGCACGAACGCCGCAGCCAGCAGCTCTCGTTTCGCCGGCGCCAGCCCCTCGAGGGTGAGGATGGCCCGGCCGGCAACGTCCGCCGGCCGCTTCTGGCAGGCCAGGGCCGGCCGACCGTCGAGGAGGATGGTGCAGCACCCGCACACCCCTTGGGCGCAGCCGTTCTTCAGCGAGGTGACGCCGCAGACGGTGCGCAGCACTTCGAGGAGGTGCATCCCCTCCTCGTACGCGGCGGTGACGGTTTTGCCGTTGAGAGTGAATGAAACCTCGGACATCCCGCCTCCTCGCGCGCCGGTCAGGTCGGGAGCTGGCGCCCGGGCCTCATTGTACGGCGGCGTCCCGCGCCGGAGGCTCGGTCGTGTCGCCCCTCGGGCGGGCGGCCCTCGACCCTGGCACGCTCCCGCGTGCTGCGGGTCGAGACTCCAGCGGCCGCGACCCGGCAGGGCGTCCTCGGCGGTGGGCCCTCGCCGTCGGCGGCTGCGCCACCGCGGCGTCTCCCCGGCCTCCCGCGCCCGCCGGGTGCCCACGGCCTCCGGAGCGATCGCCGCGCCGGCCCGAGGGGCGGGTTCGGCCCGCCCGCCCCTCGATGAGCCTCGCGGGTGCAGGACGCGGCACTGATCAGGAGCTGCTCGGGCATCGCGACGTCCGGACCACCATGATCTATACTCACGTCTTGAAATCGGGAGGACGAGGTGTTCGCAGCCCCCTCGATCGCCGCTGCCCGACGTTGTCGCGTTTGCACATGGGTCGTACGCGGCACGCGGTGTCGTGTTGCACGCGGGCGCGCCCGGTCTGCCGCTGCTGCAAAGGTCGCTCGATCAGGAGCTTTCGCCCCGTATTCCGTCCACGCCACGTCGGCCAAACACGACACCCCACGCCGCCTTTCCCGCCTGTCAGAATGTCGCCGACTATTGGTTAGCCTTCCGAACCACCGCATGACAAAACCCAAAGGCAGGATTTATGGACCGAAAGAACAAGTCAGAAACCAACCGGAATAAGCGCCCGATAGAATCCTACGAGCATCGGGACAAGCAGCGCGTCAACAACCCGCCCGTGGGACTGGTGACGCCCGATACCGACCCCGACGCCGGCCAGCAGAAAAAGACCTACGCCTACGACCCGCACCTGGATCCGCAACTGGTCTGGGCGGGCAAGGCCGAGCATACCTCCTTCGAGGTGCCGACGGTCTCGCTCCACGTCCACGAACGTATCGAGCCGCGCACCATCCTCGAGGCCGTGCGGAAGAAGAACGGCCAGCAAGGGCCGATTCAACTGGGGCTGTTCGATGAGGAGCGCCGCGAGCCGCTGCGCGAGGCGATCGAGTTCTACCAGCACCGCCACGGCTGGACCAACCGCCTTATTGCCGGCGACTCGCTTTTGGTGATGAACTCGCTGCTGGAAAAAGAGGGCCTGGCGGGCAAGGTGCAGATGATCTACATTGACCCGCCCTACGGCATCAAGTACGGCTCGAACTTCCAGCCGTTCGTCAACAAGCGCGACGTGAAGGACGGCAAGGACGAAGACCTGACCGCCGAGCCGGAACAGATTCGCGCCTTCCGCGACACTTGGGAACTGGGCATCCACTCTTACCTCACCTACCTGCGCGACCGGCTGCTGCTGGCGCGGGAACTCCTCACCGAGAGCGGCAGCATCTTCGTGCAGATCGGTGATGAGAACGTGCACCATGTGCGGGAGTTGATGGATGAGGTGTTTGGGGCGGGGAATTTTGTCAACATCGTCGTCTTCCGCAAGACGACCGGACGGTTCGTATCGGAACTACTCTCGACTAGGGTGGATTACATCATTTGGTACGCAAGGAATAAAGACAATATCAAATATCGGCAGCTGTATCTGGACAAACCAGACGACACAAGCCTTTTCGGATGGGCTGAACTGCCAGATGGCCGACGCATTCGGGTGAACGCTGCAAATAGACCCCAGATCGCAGAAGGGGCGCGCTTTTTCCTTGATGACCGCCTTGTGTCGCCCGCCCCAAGTGCACATGATGCTCCGTTGCTTGTCAATGGGCGCTCTTTTCTTCCCGGCCCAAACCATCACTGGCGAACCAATAGTGAGGGACTGCAAAAACTTCTCGCTGCCAACAGAATTCTTCTTCTGGGGAATACGCCCCGTTTTCTCTACTACCAGAGAGACTTTCCTGTAACACCCTTGACAAGCGTCTGGTCTGACACACTCGGTGAAAGAGACTCAATATATGTTGTTCAGACTAATCCGCTCGTGATCCAACGCTGCCTCCTCATGACCACCGACCCGGGGGACCTGGTCTTCGACCCGACTTGCGGCAGCGGCACCACGGCCTACGTGGCCGAGCAGTGGGGCCGGCGCTGGATCACCTGCGACACCTCGCGCGTGGCGCTGGCCATCGCCCGCCAGCGGCTGATGACCGCCGTCTTCGACTACTACGAACTGGCGCACCCCAAAGAGGGCGTCGGCTCCGGCTTCAAGTACAAGACCGTCCCGCACGTCACGCTCAAGTCCATCGCCAACAACCCGGAGATCGACGGCATCTACGCCCGCATGCATCCGGCTGTCGAGCAGGCGCTGGCCGACCTCAACGCCGCGCTCAAGGGCAAGCCGATCCGATTCCAGGTCACGCAAGGCGGGCGCGCCGGGCAATTCGTGGACTTCGCTGCGCCCGATAGCGCCACCTTCACCCTGCCCTCGGGGCAGGTGGTCAAGGTGAACGAACTGGTGGAATGGGAGGTGCCGTTCGAGTTTCCTACTGATTGGCCCGAAGCGGCGCGCAAACCGTTCGAAGCCTTCCACGCCGCCCGCCGCGCCATGCGGGAGGCCATGGATGACGCCATCGCCCGCCACGCTGACCAGGAGACGCTCTACGACCAGCCCTACGTGGACCGCAAGAAGGTGCGCGTGACCGGTCCGTTCACGGTGGAGGCCGTCCCGGCGCCGGTGGTCAAATCGCCGGACGAAATCCTCGTGGAGAAGTCGCAACCTGCCGATGCGTCCCTCGCCCGCTCGGGCGAGACGCTGCGTCAGGCCGAATGGCGCGACGAACTCCTGCGCGCCGGCATTCGCGGCAAGGTCGGGCAATACATTCGCTTTGCGCGCCTGGAGCCGCTCCCCGGCTGCCGCTTCCTGCACGCCGAGGGCGAGACCCGCCCCAGCGACGAGGGGGCTGACCGGGTCCGCGAGACGGCGCCCGCCTACAACCCGATGCGCGTGGTCGTATCCTTCGGCCCGGAGCACGCGCCGCTGGAACAGCGGCAGGTGGCGCAGGCCATCGAGGAAGCGCACACGCTAGTGCCCAAGCCCAGGCTGATCATCTTCGCCGCTTTCCAATTCGACCCGGAAGCGGCCAAGGACATTGACGAGACGAACTGGCCGGGCGTGACGCTCCTCAAGGCGCAGATGAACGCCGACCTGCTCACCGACGACCTGAAGAAAAAACGCGCCAGCAACGAATCGTTCTGGCTGATTGGCCAGCCGGATGTGCAGGTCGAGCGCATCGCCAAGGGCGAGGACAAAGGCAAGCTGCGCGTGTCGGTGCACGGTTTCGACTACTACAACACCAAGACTGGCCAGATCGAATCGGGCGGCGAAGACAAGATCGCGGTGTGGATGCTGGATACCGACTATGACGGGCGTAGCCTCTACCCGCGCCAGGTGTTCTTCCCGATGGCGGGCGACGGCGAAGGCTGGACAAAGCTGGCGCGCAACCTCAAAGCCGAGATTGACGCGGAGCGGATCGAGGCCTACCGCGGCACGGTGTCGCTACCGTTTGAACCAGGCGAGCACAAGCGCATCGCGGTGAAGATCGTGGACGACCGGGGGATTGAGAGTTTGAAGATTATGGAGATTGACATATGAAGATCAAATCTGTACGCATTCGAAACTTCCGCTCGATAAAAGATCAGACTATCGAACTTGACAGCTACAACTGCTTCGTCGGAGCAAATGGCTCGGGAAAGTCAAATGTGCTCCATGCCCTCAATGTTTTTTTTGGGGAATCGGACATACCGGGCTTGAATACTCGTTCGCTCAGTGAGGAAGATTTTCATAGTAAAAACACAAAAGATCCAATCGAGATAACGGTTACCTTTTCAGATCTTTCAGAGGAAGCTAAAAACGAACTCAAGCATTATGTGCGACATGATCAATTGGTTGTATCAGTAGATGCGCGATTTGATCCTGTTACAAACACAGCCGAAGTAAAGCAGTACGGTCGCCGAATGGTAATTAAGGATTTTGCGCCGTTTTTCGAGGCTGAAAAGCAAGGGAAGAAAGTCGCAGAGCTCAAAGAAGAATACAACAAAGCGCGAGCTGCACATCAGGATCTTCCAATTGCCGGCACAAAGGACGCGATGATCCAGGCTCTTCGTGATTATGAGGAGAAAAACCCGGAAAAGTGCGAGGAGCTCCCCAGTGAGGACGAGTTCTACGGTGTATCGAAGGGCAAGAATCTCCTCGAGAAATACATCCAGTGGGTGTACGTGCCCGCGGTCAAGGATGCTGCGAGTGAGCAGACAGAATCTAAAAACACAGCCCTCGGGAAGCTCTTGGCCCGTACCGTTCGTTCTAAAGTCAACTTCAAAGAGCCACTCGATACCATCCGCAAGGAAATCCAAGAGAAGTATGGACAACTTCTTGCCGATAGCCAAGCGCAGCTATCCGAAATATCTACAGCTCTGCGAAATCGCCTCATGCAGTGGGCGCATCAAGACGCAACGCTTCGGTTGAAATGGCATCAGGATCCTGAAAGGGCGGTACGTGTGGATGAGCCTTTTGCTCAGGCTATTCTTGGTGAGGCCGGGTTCGAAGGGGAGCTTACGCGGTTTGGGCACGGACTTCAACGTTCGTTTATTCTCGCACTCCTCCAAGAACTCTCTGGTAGCGCGGGCGACGCAGGCCCACGGCTGATTCTCGCCTGTGAAGAGCCGGAACTCTATCAACATCCCCCGCAAGCAAAACATCTTTACAACGTGCTCGTGAAGCTGAGCGAACAAAACTCTCAAATCTTGGTTACAACCCATAGTCCATACTTCATATCAGGTGAGGGCTTCGAAAGCGTCCGGATGGTCCGGAAAGTGAATGGTGCTTCGTCCGTTACTAGGACCACCCATCAAGAGGTGGCGAAACAAATTGCGGATGTCCAAGGCCAGCAACCCACCAAAGCGAGTGGACAGTTGGCAAAGATCCATCAAGCACTCCAGCCTGAGCTCAGCGAAATGTTCTTCGCGTCTAGGATCATATTCGTCGAGGGGCTAGAGGATACCGCTTATCTGACGACCTACCTTCACCTTCTCAACCTGTGGGATGAGTACAGAAGACTTGGCTGTCACATCATCGCTGCCGACGGAAAGAGTGAAATCCTCCAGCCGCTCGCGGTAGCCAAGTGCCTAAATATCCCTGCTTTCGTGGTGCTGGATTCAGATGGTGACAAGCCGGACAAGAACGGAAGCAAGGAGAAACATCGCAAAGACAATAGCGCGATTCTTAAGTTATGCGGTGTGCCCAATCCCGAACCGTTCCCGTCTGAAACGTTCTGGGGGGACACCGTGGTCATGTGGCCCTCAGATATCGGGCAGGTGGTTGAGCAAGAGATTGATAAAGAGAACTGGGATCGGTATCGATCTGAGGCTGATGCCAAATATGGGCATGCCGGCAATTTGCGGAAGAACGCGTTGCACATTGCATCGAGACTCCAAATAGCTTGGGGTGCCGACAAAAAATCAGTTTCTCTCGAGAAGTTATGCAATAAGATCATGGAGTTTGCTAATAAGAATGAAAATAGAGAGGGAAATTGATGCCACAGACCACCATTGACCGCCTGATCATCAACTCGCCCTACGAGGAGCCGCAGCGTCACTGGCGCTACGACCGGGAGACGCGCACCTTCGAGCTGGTCGAGGGACGCCGGCCGGCGGGATACGTCGTGGCAACGCCCGGGTCTAAATCCTTCGACGATCCCGGCATTTTCGTCGAGATTCCGCTTGTCAATCAGATCCGCCCTCGCGTGAAAGCCTGGCGCGAGGCGGGTTATCCAGGTGTGACCAGCATCACCAAGCGCCTGCTGGAACACTGGCGCGACCCGGAGGAGTTTGACACGCGCCGGTTCTTCTTTTGCCAGTTGGAAGCGTTGGAAACACTCATCTGGCTCACGGAAGCCCCTGCCGCCGAGCGCGTGGGAATCGAGATTCCCGGCGATGGCGGGCCGTTCCTGCGCCAGTGCTGCAAGATGGCGACCGGCACCGGCAAGACCATCGTCATGGCGATGGTGATCGCCTGGCAGGTTCTCAACAAGGTGGCCAATCCGCAGGACGCCCGCTTTTCCAAGAACGTGCTGGTCGTCGCCCCGGGGCTGACGGTCAAAAAGCGCCTGGAGGTGCTTTACCCGGCCGGCGAAGGCAATTACTACGACGCCTTCGACATCGTGCCCTCGGCCCTGCTGGACAAATTGCGCCAGGGCAAGGTGCTGGTGCGCAACTGGCATGCGCTTGCCTGGGAGAGCGAGGCGCAACTCAAAAAACGAAAGAGCGTGGACAAGCGCGGCCCCAAGAGCGATGAGGCTTACACCCGTGCAGTGCTGGAGGAGATGGCAAATGCGCGCAATATCCTGGTCATCAACGACGAAGCGCACCACGCCTGGCGGGTGAACTGGGAAGCGGAAGGCAAGTACCTGCGCCAACGCGATCTCAAGGACAGCGCCGAGGAGGCCACTGTCTGGATCGGCGGGCTTGACCGGCTGCACCGCTCGCGGGGCATCCTGAAGTGTTACGACCTCTCCGCCACACCCTTCACCCCCTCCGGCAAGCAGAGCAGCGAGGAGGCGCTTTTTGGCTGGATCGTGAGCGACTTCGGGCTAAACGATGCCATCGAGTCGGGCCTGGTGAAGACGCCGCGCGTGGTGGTGCGCGACGACGCCGTGCCGGACGCCAAGACCTACAAGTCGCGGCTCTACCACATCTACAACGACCCGGAAGTAAAAGACGACCTAAACCGCAAGGCTGAGCCGCACGAACCGCTGCCCGACCTCGTGCTGAATGCCTACTACCTCCTGGGCTACGACTGGCGTGAGGCGTGGAAGGCGTGGCGGGACGCCAGGCTGCCCACCCCGCCGGTGATGATCACGGTCGCCAACCGCACCGAGACGGCCGCGCGCGTGAAGCATGCCTTCGACACCAAGCGCATTCACATCGACGAGTTGTGCGACACCGAGCGCGTGCTGCACATCGACTCGAAGGTGCTGGATGAGGCGGAAGCGCGGGACGAGCCGACCGCCGCCCAGGCGCCCGAGGAGGAAGACAGCGAGGCGGAAGATGAAAACGCTGCCTCTCCCGCGCGTAAACTGACCAAAGCGGAGCAGGCGGAGCTCCTGCGGCGGACCGTGGACACGGTGGGCAAGGTGGGGCAGCCCGGGGAGAAGATTCAAAACGTCATCTCCGTCGGCATGCTCTCCGAGGGGTGGGATGCCAAGACCGTCACCCATATCATGGGTCTGCGGGCCTTCACGTCGCAGCTGCTGTGCGAGCAGGTAGTGGGCCGCGGCCTGCGGCGCACTTCCTACGAGCTGAACCCCGAGACAGGTTTGTTCGATCCGGAGTACGTGAATATCTTCGGCGTCCCCTTCACCTTTCTGCCGCACGAAGGCGGCGAAGACGGTCCGCCTCCCCCACCCACGCCCAAGACCGCGGTCGAACCGGACCTGGCAAAAGCCCATTTCGAGATCCGCTGGCCGAATGTGGTGCGCATCGAGCGCGTGTTTCAACCCACGTTGATCCTGGATTGGTCGAAGGCGCGGCCGTTGGAACTGGACGCGGCGCAGACGGCGCAGGTGGCGGAGCTCGCGCCAATCCTCGAAGGCAAGCCAGACTTCACCAAGATCAGCCGCATCGAGTTCGAGCGCTTGGCACGGGAGTTCCGCACCCAGCGCATCATCTTCGAGACGGCGCGCGACGTGTTCGACCAGATGAAGCACAGCTGGAACGGCAGCCGCGAGGTGTTGCTGGCCCAGTTGGTGCGGATCGTCGAACAGTTCATCGCCGCCGACCGCATCACGATCACGCCGCCCTTGTTCTACCAGGACGAATTGCGCCGCCGGCTGATCATCACGGTCAACATGTCGCGGGTGGTGCAGCATGTCTGGGAGGCGGTACGGCAGGAGAACACCGAGCGGCTGACCCCTGTCTTTGACCGCGATCATCCCATTCGCTCCACGGGCGAGATGCGCACCTGGTACACCGGCAAGCCGTGCGAACGGACGAAGAAGTCACACATCAACGTCTGCGTGTACGACAGCACATGGGAGGCGTCGGATGCCTTTGTGCTGGACAACAGTGATGCCGTCGCCGCCTGGGCCAAAAACGACCACTTGGGCTTCGAGGTGCTGTACGTCTACCGCGGCGTGGTGCGCAAGTACCGGCCGGATTTTCTCTTGCGGTTGGCTAACGGCGACATGCTGGTGCTGGAGACGAAAGGTCAGGACACCGAACAGGATCAGGTCAAGCGCCGCTATCTGGACGAATGGGTGCAAGCGGTGAACGCGCATGGCGGCTTTGGCCGCTGGCGCTGGGCAGTAGCACGAGACCCTGGCGAGATTCGGGACGTGCTCTTGCAAGGCGAGGAGGCGAGAAGGGGAGGCTAACAACCGGTTGCAGCGGACCGTGCTTCGCTGTCGCTCGCACGGCCGTTGAAGCGCGGCGTTAGGCTCGACTTCCGCTGAGGCGGAATGTATCCTCATTGTTGACACGTGGGGAGGTGCCCGTATGGAATCGCGAGTTCAAAAATGGGGAAACAGTCTGGCGGTCCGCATCCCCAAGCCCTTTGCTGCCGAGGTCGGCCTGCGAGAGAACGCACAAGTCGAACTCAGGGTCGCCAAGGGCGCGCTCGTCATTACGCCACGCCCTCGTCACACGTACCGTCTGTCCGATCTCCTCGCGGCGGTCCGCCGCTCCAACATCCACGGCGAGATTCCCACGGCCGAACCGCGCGGCAAGGAATCCTGGTAGCAGCAATGCCCTACGTACCCGACCGTGGCGACCTCGTTTGGCTTGAGTTCTCGCCGCAGGCCGGCCACGAGCAAGCCGGCCGCCAGCCCGCGGCAGTCCTCTCGCCAAAGCCGTACAACAGCAAGGTGGGCCTCTGCCTCGCGTGTCCGGTGACTGCACAGGAAAAGGGGTATCCCTTCGAGGTCGCCATACCCCCTGGCCTCTCAATCGCTGGGGTCATCCTCGCTGACCAGATCAAGAGCCTCAATTGGCGCGCTCGCAAAGCCAGCTTCATCGGCTCGCTCCCTGCCCAGGCCCTGGATGAACTCCTCGCCAAAGCAAGCTCGTTGGTCTCCCCATGATGGCCGTCAAGCCCAACAAGGCGCTGAAGCTGACACGCCGGGCTTAGGGCCTGCTTGGTGGGCCTGGCTTCGCTGACGATCAGATCTTGCCGCGTCGGGACAAGGTCCGGCACTCGTGACACTCGTGCAACCGCAGGTGCCGGGTGGGGGGAGAGGATCCGCCCGTCGCGCCAGGCCGCCATTGCGCAGAAGCGTGCGGGGACCAGGCGTCGAGTATCCGAGCGGGATGTCGACGGCGCCGCCGCCGGCGGCGAACGGCGAGGGACCTCGCGAGGAGACCGGCCGCGGGGTCGCACGCGGAGGCGTCCACGAGAGAGCGAGTGCGGACGCGCGACCGAGCGGTGGCGGCAGGCGCGAAGGGCAAGACGAGCGCGCCGCAGGCTCTGGAGGCCAGAGCACCCCGATGCGTGCCGGAGAAATCTGGATCCTTCGAACCCTCAGCCTTGCATTCTCCCGCGGGAAGAGCGAGAAGACGTCTTCAGACCGGCTGCTCACGCCGGCGGACGGACGATTCCGATGTACGGCAGGGTGCGGTAGCGCTCCGCCCAGTCGAGGCCGTAGCCCACCACCCAGACGTCGGGGATGTCGAACCCCAGGTACCTGAGCGGCACCTCCACCTGGCTGCGCGCGGCCTTGCGCACCAGCGCGCAGCAGGCCAGCGAGGCCGGCTGGCGGGTCGCGAGGTTGCGCAGCAGATAGGCGAGGGTGTGACCGGTGTCCACGATGTCCTCCACCACCAGCACATGTTTGCCCTCGATGGCGCGGCGCAGGTCCATGATCAGCCGCACCGACCCAGTGGTGGTGCCGTTGCCGTAGGTGGAGAGGGCGATGAAGTCCACCGAGCGGGGGATGGTGAGCTTGCGGGCGAGATCCGCCAGGAAGATGAACGCCCCCTTCAGCACCCCCACGAGGATGAGATCGTCCACGCCGGCGTAGTCGCGGCTGATGCGTGCGGCAAGCTCCTCCACCTTGGCGGCAATGGCCGCCTCGCTGATGAGCACCTGGGGCAGCTGGTCATCCATGGCGTTCCCCCTCCTCACCCGAGGCCCGGTCCGGGGCGCTGGCAGTGGCGCGACACCGGCCGCGGCCGTGCCCGTCGCAGCTACTACCCTTCGGCGATCCGGCGGAGCTGCTCGATGTGGTTGCAGTCGTGGCCGGCGAGCAGTTTGGCCATCAGCTCGACGCTCTCCACCCCGCGCTCCGGGTGCACCGCCGTGCGCGCCCACTGCTCCGGCGCGAGGGAGCGCAGCAGGCGCAGGTTCCACAGGCGGAGGGCCCGGAACACCTCCAGGGCCAGCGATGCGTCGAGTCCCTGGTGGAGGGCCATCCAGCGATTCTCGTCGAAGGGTTGCACCCGGTGTTCGTCCTCGGCGAGCACCTGGCGAAACCGGAAGGCGTAGCCAATCTCGGCGTCCGCCACGTGGACGAGGATCTGCCGTGCCGTCCACTTCCCTGCGCCGTAGCTGCGATCGAGGCCCTTCTCGCCGAGCTGCCAGAAGAAGTCTTCCAACCGCGCCGGCGTCGTCTCCAGGATCGCCAGCGGGTCGCGATCCCCCACCAGGGCGAGGACCCGCTTCGCGTAGTCGTTCATCGCCGCCACCTCCCTCTTACCGGTAGCTTAGCAGCTCCGCGGGGTGGGCCCGGCGGCCGGCAACGCCCGCCGCCAACGCTTCCGCCCCCGGCTCCCGTAGAATCGGCGACGATGCTGGCGCTCGTGCTGTGCCTGGCACTGGGGGGCGAGGTTCCGGTGGAGCCGCACCTGGTCGGCGCGCCCATCGTCGCCATCCGCATCGTCCGCCACGACGTCTTCGACCTGGACGACCCAGCCACCGCAGCGTGGCCGTACCGGCTGGCCGACAAGCTGCACGTCCTCTCCAAGGAGGGCTACATCCGTTCCATGCTCCTCTTCCGGGAGGGGGAGCCCCTCGACCCGGCCCGTCTCGCCGAGAGCGAGCGGCTGCTGCGGGAGAGCGGTCTCCTCAACCCCGTCACCATCACCGCCCATGCCGTCCCGGGGGGGGCCGAGGTGGTGGTGGAAACCCGGGACCAGTGGACCACCCGGCCGGGCCTGCGGTACGGCAAGACCGGCAACCGCACCTCCTACGGCCTCGACCTGTCGGAGAGCAACTTCCTGGGTTGGGGGAAGCACGTGGAGCTCGACATCCGCAGCGACGCGGAGCGGCGCTCGTGGACCGCCATCTACCGAGACCCGCTCTTCCTCTCCACCCGCTGGCGGCTCGAGCTGGCCCATCAAGACGCCTCCGACGGCAAGACCGAGGCGGTGGCGGTGGCGTACCCGTTCTTCTCGCTCCTCACGCCGCTGGCCGGCGGCGCCAACTGGCGGCACGCTCGGCTTAAGGAGTACCTCTACTCGGACGGCAAGAAGGTGGTCTCGGGTGGCGTCGAGGCGCGAACCTACGGGGTGTGGGGCGGGGTCCGGGTGCCGTCCCCCGAGCCGACGGTGGATCGCCTCACCGTTGGCTTCTTCGGCGAGGAGCTGCACTACTCCGGGTGGGCGTACCGGCGGGGCGGCAGCTACGAGCCCCCTCCGGACCGGAAGCTGGTGGGGCTCGAGGTGGGGTGGCAACGGCAGGTGGACAACTGGGTGGTGGTGCAGGGGCTACGGGGGTGGCAGCGCCAGGAGGACGCTGCCCTCGGCCCCAATTGGAGCGCCGCGGTGGGCATCTCGCTCCCCTCGTTGGGCGGCGAGGCTGGGCGCGCACGCTTTTCCGGGGAGTTCTTCGCCGCCTCCCTGGTGCGCCGCGCGTACCGGTGGGTGGAGGTTCAGCTCACCGGGCGGCTGGAGGACCAGCGCCCCCACAACACCGTCCTCCGCGGCGAGGTTGGGCTCAAGACCACCGGCCGCCGCAGCTTCCTGCTGCGAGGCGTGGCCGACGTGGGCTATCGGCTGGACCGAGACCGGCAGCTCACCCTCGGCGCCGACACGGGGTTGCGCGGCTGGGACCCGGATACCTTCGACGGCACCTCCCGGGCGGTGATCAACCTGGAGTGGCGGCAGCAGATCGGCGGCGAGATCCTCCACCTGGGGGTGCTCGGTCTCACGGCCTTTGCCGATGCGGGGCGGACGTGGGGGGCGCGGGTGGGGCCGGGGACCGAGGGGTGGCGCGGCGACGTGGGCGTGGGGCTGCTCTTCGAGAGCACCCGGGCCTCCATCCTGCGCATGACCCGCCTGGAGGTGGGCTTCGGGGACGACGGCTCGGGCCCCGTCGTTCTGTTGCTGTCCGGCTCGCTGTTCTGACCGCACTGGGATGCTCGCAGCTGGCTGGCGCCCCGGCCGATATGGCCGCTCAGGGCAGCTCGGCGAGTCGCGCCACGTAGAAGTCGGCAGGGCCGGGGATGGCGGACAGGGGCCACGACACGGCGTCGGCGAAGCCGGCAAGGACCACGCCGCCGTCCCGGGTGAGGGTCAGGTCGTAGATGTCGTCGTTGTCGGGGCCGCCCCAGGTGAGGGACCCGAGCAGCTCGCCGGTGCCGTCCAGCCGGGCGAGCCAAAAGTTGTCGTAGTTCATGTCCGCCGTTTGGATGACTTGCGAGTAGCCGCCGACGAGGTAGCCCCCGGCGGGCAGCTCGACGACGGCGAAGGCGCCGTCCCAGCGGCCGGGGCTCTGGAAGATTCTCGTCCACTCCACGTTGGCGTCGGCGTCGAGTTTGACGACCCAGGCGTCGGCGCTGGGGAACTCCTCGTGCACGCTGGTTGCCCCCACGAGGACCGCTCCGCCGTCGGCGGTGGCAACGGCCTCGTGAAGGATGGTCTTCGGGCCCTCGTCCCACACCTTCTGTGCCTCGACCTGGCCGCCAGCGTCGACGACGAGAACGGAAGCGTAGCCACGCTGCCACAGCCCGCCGCAGCCGGCAGTGCAGGTCACCTCTGCCACCACGAACCGGTCGGCCCCCAGCGGGGCAACGGCGACCCCCATGTCCTCGCTGCCCAGATCGTACGTTCGGGCCCATTCTCCCTCGCCGGCAGGGCCGAGCCTGAGCAGCCACAGGTCGGATTTCCCATCCGGGCTTGCGGCCGGGGTGGCCTGCCCGACGACCAGCAGCCCCCCGTCGGCGGTGGCGATGACCTGGTTGGCGCTGTCGTTCCCGTTCCCGCCGAAGGTCCGCTCCCAGATCGTCGCCCCTGCCTGGCTCACGGCAAAGATCCAGGCCTGCCGGCCAAGAGGGAACACCACCGTGCTGCCGGCCACCACCACGTCCGTGCCGAGGGTCGCCGCCGACGTGAGGAGATCGGCGCCGGGGCCGCCGGTCTGCCGGGTCCAGAGGACGTTGCCGAAGCGATTCAGCTTGACGATCCAGCCGTCCCAGTTGCAACCCAGCTGGCAGGGGGTGGGACCCGTGATCCCCACCACCACGATCTCGCCGGTGGGTAGCTCGACGACGTCCCAGGCCAGGTCAGCATTGCCGGCGTTGTCAAGCTCCCGCGTCCAGGCGAGGCGAGGGGGGAGCCGTCGCCGCACCCGCCCGGTGGGGGGCTCCGCCGCGGAGGGGAACACCCCTTGCGGTTCGCTCGTCGGCAGCACCCATCCGGCCAGCCGGAACGGCGGACGGCCTCGCCGAGGCGTCGGGTGGGCGGAACCGGCGGCGACGCGGGCAGCCGCACCCCCCCGCCGCAACGGTGCGGGGGAGGGGCGCTGGGCGCTATTCCCCTCGTCGTGGGCACGCCCCGCGGCGCACCGCCAGCCGGGGAGGGGAGCGACGCCTCCCCCACAGGCCGCGCCGATGGCCGTCAGAAGTGCAGTGGCACGCCACCCCAGCATGTTCCACCTTCCTGAGAGCTACGTTCGGTCGCTGGGCTCCCCCCGTCAAGGTGGAGCCGGCACTCCGGTGCTCCCAGCGCCCACCGCAGGCGGACCGGCGCCCGCCGAGCCAACGGATCTCGACGCCGCGCGGGGAGCGCTTCCCGCCCCCGACCCCGTGGCGGATCGTGCTGCCGGTCTCGTGTGGTGTGGCTCGCGTCCTGGCCCGTACCCTCGCTTGCCAGAGGCGACAGGCAGCGCTCAGGCGCGGGAAACGTACTCGCCGGTACGCGTGTCCACGACGATCTTGGTGCCCGCCTCGATGAACATGGGCACCTGGACGGTGATGCCGGTCTCCAGCTTGGCGGGTTTGGAACCGCCCGCTGCCGTGGCGCCGCGCATGGGGGGCTCGGTCTCGACGATTTCCAGGACCACTGTGTTGGGGAGCTCGATCCCCACCGGCTGGTTCTCGAAAAAGTCCACGGTGATGATGGTGTCCGGCAGCATGTAGCCCAGCGCATCCCCCAGCACTTCGTCGGAGAGGGTGATCTGGTCGAAAGTCTCGGTGTTCATGAAGTGATGGCCGGACGGGTCGGAGTAGAGGTACTGCATCTCCTGGGTGTCCAGGGTGGCCTTCTCCACCCGGTCCTCCGACCGGAACCGGTGCTCCAGTTGGTTGCCGGTTTTCACGTTGCGGAGCTTGCACTGGACCATGCCCCGCCAGTTCCCCGGCGTGATGTGGGTGACTGTCAGCACCCGGTGGAGCTGACCGTTGTGAAGGATGATGTTGCCCGGACGAAGCTCGGTTGCCACCAGCTGCATGGAACTGCCTCCGCCCCCGGCCGTGCCGGGGGACGCAAAGTATAGCATCCGCAGCGCCCAAGGGCCCTGGGCGTTGCCCTTCGAGGGCGAGCGGCGTATCGTTGCCAGCCGGGGGGTGACGATGGATCTCAAACTGCGGGGCAGGCGCGCCCTGGTGACCGGTTCGTCGCGCGGTATCGGGCGCGCCATCGCGTTGTCGCTGGCGGACTTCAAGGTGGATGTGGCGATCAACTTCTTCCGCAACCGGGCGGCGGCGGAAGCGGTGGCCCGCGAGATCGAGGCCCGGGGGGCCCGGACGCTCCTCCTCAAAGGGAACGTCGCCAACGAGGAGCACGTGGCGCGCATGTTCGCCGAGATCCGGGACGCGTGGGAGGGGCTCGACATCCTCATCTCCAACGCGGCGTCGGGGGTGCTGAAGCCGGTCACCGACCTGAGCCTGCACCACTTTCACTGGACCATGGACATCAACGCTGCAGCCCTCCTGCCGCTGGTGCAGCACTTCATCGCCCTGCCGGGCAGCGGCGAGAAGGTGGTGGTGGCCGTGTCGTCACTAGGGGCGGTGCGGGCCATCCCCAACTACACGGCGGTGGGCGCCTCCAAGGCGGCGCTGGAGTCCATGGTTCGCCACCTGGCGGCCGAGCTCGGGCCGCGCGGGGTCCGGGTCAACGCGGTGTCCGCCGGGACGGTGGACACCGATGCGCTCAAGCACTTTCCCAACCGGGAGGAACTGTTGGACGAGTCGCGTCGCCGTACCCCGGCGGGGCGGCTGGTCACCCCCCAGGACGTGGCCAACGTGGTGGTTTTCCTCTGCACGGAGTTCGCCTCCATGATCCACGGCCAGACGCTGCTGGTGGACGGCGGCTACTCGATCCTGGCGTGATGTGGGGAGGTCGTCCATCGTGAACCGGCCCCTCGTCATCGGCCACCGTGGGTTTGCCGGCCGCTTCCCCGACAACAGCCTCGCCGGGGTGAAGGCAGCGCTGGTGGCGGGCGCCGACGGGGTCGAGGTGGACGTGCGCCCCAGTGGCGACGGCGTGTGGGTGTGCCACCACGATCTGCGCTGCCGCGGCACGCCAGTGGTGGAACTGGCGAGCGGCGCGCTGCGCCGGTGGGGGGTGGCGAGTCTGGAGGAGGCAGTGACGGCGGTCCCGGCGGACCGTTGGCTGTACGTGGAAGTGAAACCGCTCCCCCGTGCCGCCCTGGCGCGGCACCTGGACGGATTGCTGGAGCTGCTGTACCGCCGGCCCCACCGGCTGCGGGTGATCAGCTCGTCACTGCCGGTGCTGGGGGAGCTGGAACGGGTGCTGCCGGGGGCTTCCTTCTCGTGGGTGTTCGCCGAGCTGCCCGAGTGGCTGCCGGTGCGGGTGGAGCTGTCGCCCCGCCATACCCTCGTGGAGCGGCTCCTTGCCGCAGGCCGCCCCCTCCACCCGTGGACGGTGAACCGACCGAGCCGAGTGCAGCGGCTGGCGACGCTGGGCGTGGTCTCCCTCACCACCGACTATCCCGACCGGGCCGTGGAGGTGCTGGGTGGGTGAGCTGCCCCGCGTGGGGGTTCTCATCCCCAACCTCTTCGTGAGGGTGCCGGTGGACAGCGCGGTCCGCTCGCTGGGGGGCGAGCCGGTGCCCCTCGCCCGCGTGGCGGATGCACGGGTCACCGGCTGCCCTCTGGTGCTGGCCGATGCGGACGCGGTCACGGACGAGGAGATCCGCTCACTGTGTCAGGCCGGCTGTGCGGTGGTGGTCTTCGGTCCTCACCGAGAGGGGGAGCGGCTCACTGCGGCCCGGCGGGCCGGCGCGGTGGCGCTGCCCCGTTCGCTGTTCCTTGCGCGCCTGCCGGAAATCCTCGCGAGCGCCCTGGCGGCGCCGGGCGGCGGCGGAAAGGGCGGCGCCGCGCTATAGTTCGTGCAACCCGCGTCCGGCAGCGTGGCGGGAAGGGGGAAGACGATGCAGCGGAAGATGCGCTGGGCGATCTGGATGACCGTGGCGCTGGCGCTGGCGCCGGCGGCCGGCGGCGCCGAACTGGAGAAGGGGACCAAGGAACTGGCCCTGAGCCTGTTGGTCCAGGACACCTCGGACGCGGGCTTCTACCTCAACGGTACCGGCCGGTTTGGCTTTCTCGTCACCTCGCAGCACGAGGTGGGGGCGCTGGTCTCCGCCCTCTACGTGCGGCCCGACAGCGGCGGAACCATCAAGGCCGGCTCCCTCGGTCCCTTCTACCGCTTCAACTTTGCCACCACGACGCCGGCCCTGCTGCCGTTCGTTGGATTGGCCGCTTACTCCTACCTGGGCGACCTGCGTGACTCGGTGGACTGGGGGTGGCAGGCGGAGAGCGGCCTGCGGGTGCTGGTGTCGGCGGCGGCCTCCGTCAACGTCGCCACGTTCTGGAAGCGGGAGTACATCAACAGCCCCTGGGTCACGGGCGACCGCGTGTTCGGCTTGACGGTGGGGCTTTCCCTATTCCTCTAGCGCCGCGCAAGGGCGATCTGATGGGTGGCGGTGAGGAGCAGCAGCACGCGCTCGCCCTCGCCGATCACCCCGCCGGCCCGCAGCGCCTCCAGGGCCGCGAGGGTGGCGGCGGACTCATAGCCGGCCGCGACACCGAGCCGGCCGAAGGTGGCGAAGGCGTCGAGGATGGCGCGCTCGCCCACCGCCACGGCGGTGCCCCGGGAGGCGCGCAGCACGCGCAGCATCTCGTGCCCCATGATGGCACCGGGCACGTCCAGCCCGTCCGCCACGGTCCCCCGCGACACCACGGGCGAGACGTCGCTGTCGCCCCGGTGGAAGGCCTCCACCACGGGCGCGCAGTTGGCGGACTGGACCGCCACCATGCGGGGCAGGTCGGCAGGGGTAAGCGCGCCCACCTCCACCAGCTCCTCGAAGGCCTTCCAAATGCCCACCAGCCCCGTGCCGCCGCCGGTGGGGTAGACGATCCAGTGGGGCAGCGGCGAGCACTGCTCGGCAATCTCGTACCCCATGGTTTTCTTCCCCTCCAATCGCCCCGGCTCGAAGAACGTGGACAGCTCCACCAAGGTGCCGGAGGCCAGCTCGGCCCCGACCTCCTGGCGCATCGCCCGACCCGCCTCGGCAATGTTGGCGCCGGCGAACCGGACCTCGGCGCCAAACCACCGGCAGGCCCGGTGGTAGATGGAGTCCCGCCACGGCTCGGGCATGTACACGAGGCAGGGGTCGACCCCCAGACGCGCGGAGAAGAGACTCGCCGCGACCCCTGCGTTCCCCTGGGTGGGGAGGCAGAAGCGGCGCGCCCCGCACAGCGCCCCGAGGGCCACCGCCACCGCCAGGCCCCGGTCCTTGAAGCTGCCGGAGGGGTTGGCCCCTTCCTGCTTGAGCCACACCTCAACGCCGTACCGCGCGCCAAGGGCAGGGTGGCGCACCGTGGGGGTGTCGCCCACATCGCCGGCGTAGGCGTCGCTCAGACCCTGGACGGGGAGCACCTGCTCGAAGCGAGGGAGCCCGCGCCGCGGCGGCGGTGCCGGTGCGCACAGGCCAGAGAGTCGGTAGCGGAACACGAGGGGCTTGCCGGGCTTCGGGCAGCACCGGCACAGGCCGAGGGGCGAGGTGAGGTCGCCGATCGGCAGTTCCTGACCACTCTTGGAGCACACCACGCTGCGGATCGCCGGGTTCGCGCGCACTGGCCACCACCTCCCGGCCGCCCCGTTGCCGTGGCGGCCGGGAGCCATGGTAGCCTCGTTCATGCGCGCGTACCTCTCCCGTTGGGTTTGCCGTGACGCGGAGAGCAACCTCGCCCGCTTGCGGGCGGAGGGGGAGTCTGCGGGGCGGCAGGCCGATCTGGTGGTGTTCCCGGAGAGTTTTCTCCACGGCTACACCCGCCGCCTCGAGCCGGCGCGGGCGCGGGCCGTCTTTGCCGAGCTCTCCGCCCACCACCCCGAGGTGCTCTACGTGTTTGGCTCGCTGTCCGAGGACGGCCGCAACCGCATGACGGTGTGGTGCGGCGGCCGGCAGGTGGCCGCCTACGACAAGGTGCACCTCTTTGCCCCCAACGGCGAGCGGGAGCTGTGGCAACCGGGGGATCGGTACGCGGCCGTCCGCTGGAAGGGGATCACGGTGGGACTCGTGAATTGCAACGACCTGCGGTTCCCCGAGCAGTGCCGGACCTTGAAACGTCGGGCGGGGTGCAGCGTGTTCGTGGTGGCGGCATGGTGGCCGTGGCGGCGCGACCACGTCTGGCGCACCCTCTTGCGCGCCCGCGCCATCGAGAACGCCGCGTGGACCCTGGGCTGCTGCGTGGCTGCGTCGGACGATCCGGGCGAGCCCTTTGCCGGCGCCGGCAACTATGTCTTCGACCCGCACGGCGAGGCGGTGCGGACCGCCGACGACACCTCTTACCGCCTCGACCTCGACGGCGTGCCGCCCCCCCTCGTGGACCCGGTGGCCGACGCTCGGGACATTGCCGAGGTGGAGCTGACCACCGCCTGAAAATCCCGGGCGCGGGCACGGCGCGCCAGGAGGTCGTGATCGGCCCGCCGAATGGCCTCTTCCAGGCGTTCTCCCTTCCCCTGCACCGCCCACCCCACCGAGAGCGGCACCGGCGGCCTGGCGCGGCCGCTGCCGGAGAGGCGGCGCCCCACCGCCTGCGTCTCGCTGGTGCTGCCGCCGGCCAGCAAGAGCACGAACTCGTCGCCGCCAGTGCGCACCACGGCGTCCTCCTTGCGCACCCGGGCGAGGAGGAAACGCGCCACCTCGGCTAGCACCCGGTCGCCAGTGTCGTGGCCGTGCTCGTCGTTGTAGGCCTTGAAACCGTCAATGTCCACCGCCACCACGCCCCACCGGCAGTGGGTGCGGCTCTCGAGCTCGCGCAGGAAGAAGCGGTTGTAGCAGCCGGTGAGGGAGTCGCGGATGGCCATCTCGCGGAGCTGCTCCTCCAGGCGCTTGCGATCGGTGATGTCGACGAGGATGCCGTGGTAGAGGATCTCGCCGTTGTCGGGGTCGGTGACCTGGTAGGCGGTGTCGAGAACGGTGCGGACCTGGCCACCTGGCGTGCGGATGGTGAACTCGAACTCGCGCACCGAGCCTTCCCGCGCCAGGATGGCCAGCTCCTCGGCTCGCCGCGCCGGCTCCACGAGGAGATCGGCGGCGGTGATGCTCCGCAACTGGGCGAGCGACGTCACCCCGAACATGGCGAGGAACGCCGGGTTGGCGTCGAGGATGCGCCCGTGGACGTCGGTGATGTACACGCCTTCCTTGAGGTTGCGCACGAACCTGCCGAGCGTGCGGGCGTCTCTCAAACTGCGCAGCCCCTCGCCGCCACGGTCTGGCCGCTGGCGCCTCGGCGCGCTCCGGTTCGTGCGGGCCCCTTCCTGGTCCACGGCAACCTCACCTGCAACTGTACCGCACGTGCGCGGGCGTCGCGTGATCCCCAGCGGTGTCAGCGCTTGACGAAGAGGTAGAGGGCCAGCCCCACCAGCACCGCGGCAAAGATTTTCTTGAAGGAAGCGGTGGAGACGTGCTCCACCAGCCGTGCCCCGAGCTGCGCCCCGACGATGCCGCCCAACCCGAGGAGCACACCCACCCGAACGTCCACGTTGGCCAGCTTGTTGTGGGCGACCAGCGCGGAGAGGGAGATCACGACGATGGCCATGAACGAGGTGCCCACGGCCTTCTGGGCCTGAAACCCCAGGAACAGGAGGAGCGGCACCATGAGGAAACCGCCGCCGAGGCCCGTGAACGCGGCGGCCAGCCCGATGACGACGCCGGCAAGAACGAGAACGACCTGCTGCATGCCCCACCTCCCCGGAAGCCGGATGCTACCGCAACGACGGGCGCGGCGGGAGGTGCACGACGGGTCGGTGGCGTCTACAATCGTGGCACGGCAGGCGACGGTGGAGACCGGCACGTTGGTGGGCCCGTACCAGATTCTCGAACCCCTGGGCGCCGGGGGGATGGGGGCGGTGTACCGCGCCCTCGACACGAGACTCCAGCGCCAGGTGGCGGTGAAGGTGCTGCCTCCCGCCCTGGCCGGCGACAGCGACCTGCTCCGCCGCTTCGAGCAGGAGGCGCGGGCCGTCGGCGCCATCAGCCACCCCAACATCCTCGCCGTCTTCGACGTCGGTACTCACGACGGCGTCCCCTACATGGTCACGGAGCTCCTGGAGGGGGAGACGCTGCGGGCGCGACTGCGCGAGGGCGCGTTACCGGTGCGCAAGGCGGTGGAGATCGCCATGCAGATTGCCCGCGGGCTCGCCGCCGCCCACGAACGCGGCTTCGTCCACCGCGATCTCAAGCCCGACAACGTCTTCCTCACCACGGACGGGCTCGTCAAGATCCTGGACTTCGGTCTTGCCAAGCTGGCCCGCGGCGCCGTTGCCGACGAGGCGGGCAGCCAGCTGGCCACCGCCCCCGCCGCCACCGCGCCGGGTGTGGTGATGGGCACGGTGGGGTACATGGCGCCGGAACAGCTCCGCGGCCAGGCGGTGGATTTCCGGGCCGACGTGTTTGCGTTCGGGGCCGTGCTCTACGAGATGCTCACCGGCCGGCGCGCCTTTTCCGGGGAGACGGTGGCCGACACCATCACCGCCATCCTCCGCGAGGACCCCCCGGAGCTGGCCTCCCTCGGTCGCCACCTGCCCGCCGGGCTCGAGCGGATGCTGGCCAGGTGCCTGGAAAAGGAGCCTGAGGAACGGTTCCAGTCCGCCCGCGACCTGGCCTTTGCCCTGGAAGCCCTAGCGCTGACCTCGGGTCCGAGCGCGTCCCGCCTCCCCCGCCCCGGCGGGCGGCGTGTGGCGCTGGCGGGCGTCGCCGCGGCGGCCGCCCTGGTGGTGGGTGGGGTGGTGGGCTTCGTGGTGGGGCGAAGGGTCGCCGGGAGCGGGGTGCCCACCTTCCAGCAGCTCACCTTCCGCCGCGGCACCATTGCCGCCGCCCGTTTCGCTCCCGATGGGGCCACGGCCTACTACACCGCGTCCTGGGACGGCAAACCGTCGGAGACCTTCGCGGTGCGGCTGGACAGCCGCGAATCCCAGCCCCTTGGGCTGGGGCGGGCGCGCATCCTGGCCGCCGGGGCCGGGGACCTGGTGGTCATGCTGATGGGGGGCGGCAGCCCCATGGGGACGGTGGCGCTGGCCCCCCTGGGGCCCGGCGCGCCGCGTCCGGTGGCGGAAGAGATCTACGACGCCGACCGAAATCCCCGCTCTGGCGAGCTGGCCATCGTCCACGAGGTGGAGGGCAAGGCGAGGCTAGAGTACCCCATCGGCCACGAGCTCCTCACCGCCGAGGGGTGGATGCAGGACCCCCGCATCGCCCCGGACGGGACGCGAGTCGCTGTGGTGCACCATCCGGTATTCGGCGACACCCGCGGCAGCGTGGTCATCGTCGAGCGGGGGAAGCGGCGTCAGGTTCGCTCCAGCGAGTGGAAAGACATCGGCGGGCTGGCCTGGTCCCCGGACGGCAAGGCGGTGTGGTTTTCCGCCACCTCCCGGGGCGCCGACCGGGCGATCCGCGTGATGACGGTGGGGGGCGCCGAGCGCCTGGCGGTGCAGGCGCCGGGCCGGCTGGTACTGCACGACGTGGCGCCGGGGCCAAAGCTCCTGGCCAGTCGCTCGGTGGCGCGCCGGGAGGCTCGGGGGGTGTTGCCGGGTGGGGAGGGGGAGCGGGATTTCACCTGGTTGGACGGCACTTACGTGGCGGATCTGAGCGCCGACGGCACCACGATCTTGTTTGGCGAGTCCGCGGAGGGCGGCGGCCCCGGCTACTCGGTGTTCTTGCGCCAGGCTGACGGCGCACCGCCGGTGCGCCTGGGGGAGGGGCTGGCGTTCAGCCTTTCACCGGACCGGCGCTGGGCCCTCACCCTCCGCCCCGGCGAGCCCCCCGCGCTGGTGCTGCTGCCCACCGGCGCGGGACAACCCGTCACCTTGCCCCGGGGGGCGATGGCGCGCTACCACTGGGCGTGCTGGTTTCCGGACGGGCGGCGGATCCTGGTGGTCGGCAACGAGGCTGGGGAGGGGACACGACTGTTCGTGCAGGAGACCCCCGACGGGTTGCCCCGGCCGGTGGGGCCGGAGGGGGTGATCGCTTTCCGGTGGAACGCCATCACCCCCGACGGCAGCGCCCTCGCGGCCGGTTGCCCGAGGGAGATCCCCGCCCCTGTTTGTCTGATCCCCCTCGACGGCGGGCCGCCCCGGCCGTTGCGGGGTGTGCCGCCGGGCAACCAGCCGATCCGCTGGAGTGCCGATGGGCGGTGGCTGTTCCTCCGCGGCCCGCGGGCCGAGTTGCCGGTGCGTATTCGCCGGCTCGACACCGTCTCCGGCACGGTGGAGGCGTGGGGGGAGGTGGGGCCGAAGGACGTGGCCGGTGTGAGCACGGTGAGCGACGTGCTGCTGACGCCCGACGGCCGGTACTACCTCTACCACTTTCAGCGCAGCCTCTCCGACCTCTTCGTCGTGAACGGCGTCCGCTAGCGCGGGGCCGCCGCCCCTCCCCCGGCGCCGCCGGCAACACCTATAATGCGCGGCCGGAGGGTGGCCCATGGAACGCGGAGGACTCGTCGAGCACCTTGCGGACCCCGACGCCTACCCGGAGCCGACGAGCCGCGTTGAGGTGGTACAAACCCACATTTCGTGGATCTTCCTCACCGATCGTTTCGCCTACAAGGTCAAGAAGCCCGTCAATTTCGGTTTCCTCGACTACACCACGCTGGAGCAGCGGCGGGCCTGCTGCGAGCGGGAGGTGATCCTCAACTCCCGGCTCTGCCCGGACACGTACCTGGGTGTGGTGGAGATCACCGACAGCGACGGTCGGCTGGTGATCGGGGGCGAGGGGCCCGTGGTGGAGGTGGCGGTGAAGATGGTCCGCCTCCCCGACGAGCGTATGCTGCGGAAGGTTCTCGCGCGGGGGGAGGGCGACACCGAGTTGTTCGTTCGCCTCGCCCACACCCTGGCGGCGTTCCACGCCCGGGCTCGCCTGTCCGGCGAGGCGGCGCAGCTCAAGGGACTCGAAGGCGTGCGCTTCAACTGCGAGGAGAACTTCCAGCAGACCGAGCGGTACGTGGGTCGGCTGCTGACCGCTGGGGACTTCGAGCTGATCCGCACCTCCACCCGCCTGTTCTTTGCGCGGCGCCCGGCGCTCTTCGCCCGGCGGGTAGCGGCGGGCAGGATCGTGGACGGCCACGGCGACGTCCACCTGGATTCCATCTGCGCCACCTCCCCGCCCCGCATCTTCGACTGTATCGAGTTCAACGAGCGGTTCCGCATCCAGGACGCGGCGGAAGAGGTGGCGTTTCTGGCCATGGACCTGGAGTTCAACGGTTACGCCCCCTTTTCCCGGGTGTTCGTGGACGCGTACGTGGAAGCGGCCGGGGACCCGGAACTGGCCGACCTCCTGGCCTTCTACAAGTGCTACCGCGCTTACGTCCGCGCCAAGGTCCATTCCTTTCTCGCCGAGGATCCAGCGGTGGGCGCCGAGACGCGGCGCGGCAGCGAGGCCACCGCCCGACGGTACTACGAACTGGCCGCCCGCTACGCCACGCTGTTCAACCCGCGGCGCCTGATCGTCACCTGCGGCCTCACCGGCAGCGGCAAGTCCACCCTGGCCCGGCGACTGGCGGAGCGCTACCACCTCCACCTCATCCGCTCCGATGTCACGCGCAAGGCCCTGTTGGGCCTGGCGCCGGAGGAGCGGCGGCACGTCCCTTTCAACGAGGGGGAGTACGCCCCCTCCATCACCGAGCGGACCTACACAGCCATGGTGGAGGGCGCGGCAGCGCGACTGGCGGCGGGCGATTCGGTGATCCTAGACGGCTGCTTCATCAAACGCCACCAGCGAGCCGCCGCCGTGGAGCTGGCCCGCCGCCTTGGCGTGCCGCTCCTGGTGCTGGAGTGCCGGACCGCCGAGGAGGTCATCCGCCAGCGCCTGGAGCAACGGGCGCGCAAGACCAGCGCCGTGTCCGACGGCCGCTGGGAGATCTACCGACAGCAGGTGGAGGAGTTCGAGCCGCCGGACGAGCTGGCCGGCGACGAGCGGGTGATCGTGGACCGCTCGCGGCCGGTGGAGGAACTCTTGGAGGAGCTGGCCGAGGTTGTGCCCGCCGAGTGGCAAGACGCAGGAGCGCTGCCCGAGGCGGCCCGATCCCGCGAGGCACCCTAGAACGCCCCTCGCCACGTCGTGGTACCGTCCCGCGAGCGGCACGTCGGGCTGTCACCTCAAGTCGGGGTGTGCGGCATCGCCTGTGGGCTGAGCGTCCCAGCAGCGGGTGGCGGGGCGGCCGTGCATGGCCACGCTGGTGTTGCTGTGAGCCGCGAGGGAGTGGGGAGCCGTGCTCGCAAGTCGGTCCCCGGGGCCCGGCGGACCCGTCGCAAGCCGCGGCAACGTGGAAGCTGGGGCAGACTACAATCACCCCACGGGAGCACCATGGGACGCAGACGTTTCAAGCGCTACCAGCCGCCCGGCACCTCCCCGGGAACCCTGCCCAGCACCGGCGTGGAGGCGGATCTCGTGCTGTTCCGGTACGGCCAGGGGGGTGTCGAGCGGCACGCCCCCCGCACCGTGGCCGAGACCCTGAGCCTGCCCCGGGACAAGGCGTGGTTGCGGATCCTCGGCCTGGACAGCCAGGTCCTGGGGGAGCTGGGAACGGCGCTCAAGGTCCATCCCCTGGTGTTGGAGGACGCCCTCAACCCGGGTCAGCGGCCCAAGACTGAAGAGCACGAGGGGTACCTGTTTCTCGTGGTGGACATCCCGGTGCTGGAGGGGGAGAGGCTTGAGGAGGTCCAGATCAGTGTGCTGCTCTTCCCCGACCTGGTGGTGAGTGTCGAGGAGAGGCCCAACGCCCTTCTTGCAGGGGTGGAGAGGCGACTTGCCGCCGGTCATGGGCGACTGCACCAGCTGGGCACTGACTATCTCCTCTATGCCCTGGTGGACGCCGCGGTGGACCACTTCTTCCCGGTGCTGGAGGGCGTCGGTGAGCAGCTGGAACGGCTCGAGGAGCAACTCCTCCAGCAGCACGACCAGGTCCTCGGCAGCCTGCACCAGTTGCGGCGCGACCTTCTCCGCCTGCGCCGCTCCCTCTGGCCGCTCCGGGACGCGGTGGGAGCCCTCCTGCGCAAGGAGAACCCCATGGTCTGCGAGACGGTGCGGGTGTACCTCCGCGACGTCCAGGACCACACCTTGTACCTGCTGGACATCGTCGAGACCTACCGGGAGATGGCCGCGAGCCTGCTGGACCTCTACCTCTCCACCGTGGCCCAGCGCACCAACGAGGTCATGAAGGTGCTCACGGTCATCGGCACGATCTTTCTCCCCCTCACCTTCATCGTCGGCGTGTACGGCATGAACTTCCAGCACATGCCGGAACTCGCCTGGCCCTGGGCCTACCCCCGCCCTCTGGGCCCTCATGGTGTTGCTGGCGCTGGGAATGCTCCGGGCCTTCCGGCGCCGCGGCTGGATGTAGCGCCGCCCACGCCAAGCGCCATGAGCAGGCGGGCACCGGCGCCGACGCACCGCCCCCCGCAGCCCCCGCGTGGCGCGCAAAGGTGCGCTGCGCCTTGGCCCTTGCCGCGCCGAGGTTGCTACGATGACGGCGTGCGGAGCATTCTTGCCGGCACCGAGGCCGTCGTGGCGAGAGGGGTGGTGTCCTCATGACCGGTGTGGCGGTGAGCGAGCTCCACGTCTACCCCGTCAAGTCCCTGGCCGGCGTGAGCGTCCCGGCGTGGGAGCTGGACGCCTTTGGCCTGCGCATGGATCGCCGCTGGATGGTGGTGACCCCGGAAGGGAGGTTCATGACCCAGCGCGAGTTTCCGCAGATGGCGGCGATCCAGGCGGAACTGGCCGGGCAGGGCCTCCGCTTGCACCACCCCCGTCTGGGGGCGCTCGAGGTGCCCCCCACGCCGCCCTCCTCCCCCCGGTTCACGGTGCGGATCTGGGACGACGACGTGGAGGCCGTGACGGTTGGCGACGCTGCCGACGCGTGGCTGAGCCGGGCGATCGGCTCGCCCTCTCGGCTGGTCTTCTTCCCGGAGGATGGCCAGCGGTTGGTGGATTCGAGGTATGCCCGCCGCGGCGAGCGTACCGCCTTCGCCGACGCTTTCCCGCTGTTGCTCCTCGGCCAGAGCTCGCTGGATGATCTCAACGGCCGGCTGGCCGCCGCCGGTTATCCCCCGGTGGAGATGCGGCGCTTCCGCCCCAACCTGGTGGTTGCGGGGGCGGCGCCCTATGCCGAAGACGGCTGGCGCCGCATCGTCATTGGCGGGATTCCCCTGCGGGTGGTGAAGCCGTGCTCGCGTTGCGCCATCACCACCGTGGATCCCGAGACCGGCCGCCGCGCTGGCAGGGAACCCCTCGCCACGCTGGCCACCTATCGCCGGGTGGGCACCAAGGTCTTCTTCGGCCAGAACCTCATCCACGAACGCCCGGGGAACCTGCGCGTGGGCGACCGGGTGGAAGTGACAAGCGCAGCAGCGAGCTGAACGGGGCCGGTCGAGACCGTGAACAACGGTCGCCGGGCCGATGGGCGTACGGCCCGCTCCACCGCCTCACCGCCGACCGCTTGGTGGCAGGGATAGGCAGCCGGGGCACGGACGCCGGGACAGCGGGGTGGGTTCCCCTGCGAGTTCCCCCGGGCCTCGATGGGCCTGGTCAGAGCCGCCAGGGGCGCTGCCGGCGGTGCCGAAGCGCGGCGCGAAAGAGCCAACTCGCGAAAGGAGCCGACGATGCAGATGAACGATCTTCTCGCCCAGATGGGGGGCCTCAGCTCGATGGCGCGCGAGCTGGGGATCAGCGAGCGCCAGGCGGCGAGCGGCGCCGAGGCGCTGCTGCCGGCAATTCTCGGCGGGTTCAAGAAGCGGGCACAGGCGCACCCGGCGGGGATCGAAGGGCTCGGGGGACTGCTCGGCCGGCTCGGCGGCGCCAGCCTGCTCGAGGATGTGCTGGCGCCTCGGCCGACCGAGGTCAGCCGGGGTAACGACGTGCTCGGCGAGATCTTCGGCTCCAAGGACGTGAGCCGGGCGGTGGCCCGCGACGCCGCGTCCCGGTCGGGGCTCGACGTGGCCGTGCTCAAGAAGATGCTGCCGATGCTGGCGATGCTGGTCACCGGCTTCATGGCGCGCGGGCACGGTGCGGGAGAGGGGGCGCAGCCTTCTCCCGGCGGCGGGCTCGGCGGGATGCTCGGCAGCATGCTGGGCGGGATGGTCGGCGGCGGGGGCAGGACGGCGGCCGGCGGCGGGCTGGCCTCGATGCTGGACCTGGACGGCGACGGCAACCCCCTGGACGACATCCTGGGGATGCTGGGCGGCGGGCGGTAGCACGGCGCTCGCGTCGGGAGAGACGACATGCACTGGGTCATTTCGCTCGCCATCGGCGGGCTCGTCGGCTGGCTGGCAAGCCTCGTTATGAAGACGAACGACCAGATGGGGTGCATCGCCAACATCCTGGTCGGAGTGGGGGGCTCGCTGCTCGGCTACTTCGTCGCCGGGCTGCTCCGAATCGCGCCGCGCGCCGCCTTGCTGCGGTTTGCCGTGGCGGTCGGCGGGGCGGTGGTACTGATCGCCATCCTCCAGGGGCTCGGCCTGCTCAAGAAGGCGTGACTTCGGTGGAACGGGCGTCGCCGCCGCCGGCATCGGTCTGACGTAGGCCTTCTGGCGCGCCACGACGAAGCTGGAGGTGTACCCGCTCGTCGCGCTGTCGGTCGTGGCCGCGCTCGCCGCCACGGTGCGGTCAACCGGCCAGGACGTGCTGCAGGTCGGCACCTCGGGTGGGGGCAAACCCCCGCCTCGCCCTTTGGGTTGGCGAGGAACGGGGCCTCCCAGCGCGAACTGGCGCGGCGACAGACGTGCACCTTCGAGGTGCGGTTCGCCCCCGTTGCCCCCGGCACCTTCAGCAATAGCTTGGATCTGCCCACCAACGCCGCCACCCCCACCCTCACCGTCACCGGCCGCGCCCTGCCACAAGAGCCGATTCCGCTCCTGGGCGGCGCCGGTCTGGCCCTGGGAGCGCTGGCCATGGCGGTGGCCGGAGTCTGGCTTGCGTTGCGCCGGGGGGCGTGAGGGGCCGTCCGGCACGCCCCCGCCGCTGTCAGTAACTGTGCGGGTCGAGGCGGACCTTGCCGCGGAACGTCCAGTACACCACCGCTGTGTAGCCGATCACGAACGGCATGCCAATGGCGGCAATGACGAGCATGATGGTGAGGGTGCGGGGGCTCGAGGCCGCGTTGGCGATGGTCACCGACAGCGCCGGGTCGTTGGCCGCCGTCACCAGGTTGGGGAAGAGGGCGGCGCCGAACAGGGCAAGGAGCGCGGCAATGGTCACCGAGGAGGAGAGGAACGCCTGACCGGCCTTGCGCCAGTAGAGCGCGCGGGGGATGTTGGCGATGGCCAGCACCGCCACCACCACGGCGGCGGTGCCCAGGAGGGGGAAGCGCTCGAACTTGGCCGAGGCGCGCGGGATCAGCACCAGGGTGAAGATGGTGGCGAGCAGGTACGTGGTGAGGAACAGGCCGAAGCTTCGCCACATCCACACCTCCAACCGGCGCTGCAGCTCGCCCTCGGTTTTCAGGTTCAAGAACATGGCCCCGTGCATGGCGAAGGTGGCGACGACGAAGCAGCCGATCAACAGCGCGTAGGGGTTGAGCTGGTCGAGGAGGGAGGAGGTGACGTTGCCGCGCTCGTCCAGGGGGACGCCGATCATGGCGTTGCCCACCGCCACGCCGAAGAGGAAGGCGGCCAGGAAGGAACCGGCAAAGAACCCCCAGTCCCAGGCGTGCCGCCAGCGGGGGGACGACATCTTGGAGCGGAATTCCAGCGACACCGCCCGGAGGATGAGGGCGAAGAGGAGCAGGATGAGCGCGGTGTAGAAGCCGGAAAAGACCGTGGCGTAGGCCTCGGGAAAGGCGGCGAAGAGAGCGCCACCGAAGGTCACCAGCCACACCTCGTTGCCATCCCAGATGGGCCCGATGGCGTTCATGGCAATGCGCCGCTCGCGATCGTCGCGGGCGACGAAGGGGTGGAGAATGCCAACGCCCAGGTCGAACCCATCGAGGATGGCGTAGCCGGTGAGGAGCACCCCCGCCAAAACGAACCAGATGGTGGCCAGCGTGCCGTGGTCCATTGCGCCCTCCTTACCGGTCCGCGCCGGTGTACGACTCGGCGTGCCGGCCGAGCCGCGCCGCCGTGTCCATGAACCCTTCGGTCGGTGGCGGTGGGCCCTCCCCGTCGTCGGGGCCGGCCTTGATCTTGCGGTCGAGGATCACCACCCACAGCACCCCGAGGGCCAGGTAGACAAGGCCGAACAGGATGATGGAGCCGAGCACCTGGTCACCCCGCACCGCCGGCGAGACAGCCGCGGCGGTGCGCAGCCCCTCGTGCTCGCGGTACTGGAGGGTGCCGTCGGCACTGCGGAGCGGCTCGCCGGCGGCGTCCCGTTCCAGGGGCGCCTGGACGATCCACGGCTGCCGCCCCACCTCTGCCGCCACCCAGCCGAGCTGGTTGGCCGCCACCGGCCCGATCACGGCCACCACGAACACCCGCAACAGCCACCGCTGCTCGAACAGCCGCCGCCGCCACAGCAGCACGCTGGCCAGCAGCGTCAACGCCACGAAGGCCATGCCCAGCCCCACCATGACGTGGTAGGAGAGGAACGGGACGAGCACTGGGGGCCGGTCGGCGGGGCGAAAGGCGTCGAGCCCGAGCACCGGCGCGGTCGCGTCGCCGGTGAGCAACCACGAGAGCAACCCCGGAATGGCCACTTTGAACCGCACCGTGCCGTTCGCCTCGTCGGGCCAACCTGCCACTGAGAGGTCGCCGCGGCCGGTGACGAACTGCCCCTCGAAGGCGGCCAGCTTGGCGGGCTGGTGGCGGTAGACGTTCTTGGCCTGGAGGTCTCCGGAGACGACGGCGGCGAGAGAAAAGACCGTGGCGAAGAGCAGGGCGCCGGCAAACGAGCGCCGGGCGAACTCCTCGTGGCGGCGCCGCAGCAGGTAGTAGGCGGAGATGGACATGATGAAGAAGGCGCCCATGATGAAGGCGCCGATCCACACGTGGACGAGCCGGTGGAGCGACGAGGGGTTGAAGACGACGTCCCAGAAGTTGACGACCTCGGCCCGCAGGGCGGTGGCACCGCCCACCACCAATGGCGCGCCATCCCGGGTCACGGCCACCACGTGGTGCCCGGCTGGTGTCTGCTGCCAGGAGTTGGCCACCACGATCCACACCGCCGAGAACATGGAGCCCAGCGCCACCATGAGGGTGGCGAAGAAGTGCATGCGGGGGGAGACGCGGTCCCACCCGAACACCAGCACCGCCAGGAACCCGGACTCCAGGAAGAAGGCGAAGATCCCCTCGGCCGCCAGGGCCGAGCCGAAGACGTCGCCGACGAAGCGCGAGTAGGTGGCCCAGTTGGTGCCGAACTGGAACTCCATGACGATCCCCGAGGCCACCCCAACGGCAAAGTTGAGGGCAAAGATCTTCGTCCAGAAACGTGCCGCGGTCTCGTAGATGGGCTCCCGGGTGGCGAGGAAACGAGCCTCGAGCCACACCATCACCACGCCCATACCGATGGTGAGCGGGGGGAACAGGTAGTGGAACATGATGGTGAGGGCGAACTGCAGACGGGACAACCACACCACGTCCATTGGCGAGCCTCCCGGCGCGACACCGCCGCGCAGCCACGATGCCACACGCTCACGCGCCGGGCAAGGGCTCCCGGCTCAGGGCGCGGGCAGGTGGCGGATCACCCGGCGGGGGCGGGGCAGGGGCGGCGCGCCGAACTCGAAGGCCCCCAGGTCGGGTTTCGCGTCCCGCAGCCGCCCCTCGAGGTCCTCCAGAGGCGCCCCGATGGGGGTGCCGGCGTCGATGGCAGGGCTCCCCCCCTGGAGGCGGTAGTCCCCCTCGACGCCCCAGGCCGGCCGGACGAAGCGGGGATCCCCGCAGCGGCTGGCTGGGTCGAGTGTGACCAGATCGGCGCAGGTGACGCCAGCGCCGTCGCGGGTGATGACGGTGTCGTTGCGGGGCAGGTGCAGGAGGGTGTGGTCGAGCACCAGGGTGCTCGCCGGGTGCACGTAGATGGGGCAGTTGTCACCGCGTCCAGAGACGATGGTGTTGCGCAGCACCACCTCCACCGGGGTCGGCTCGCCGTACTGCACGTACACGACGTAGTTCTGCCCCGCCTCGTCGTCCACCGTCACGTTGACGATCTCGAACCGGGCGCCGCGCTCCCGCTCTTGGTGAATGACGATGGCGGCCCAGGGGGAGGGGGTGGGGTCGTCGTCGCCGCGCCCGTACACGAGGGTGTTCTCCACCCGACTGTTCCGTCCCCACAGCTTCACGCCGTCGCAGGAGTTGTTGGCCACGATGCAGCGCCGGATGGTGGTGTTGGCCGCCTTGGAGTCGAGACCGTCGCCGGCGTTGTGCTGGGCCACCGTGTCCTCGATCAGGACGGGCCCGTCGGAGGGCTCGATGCCGAAGCCGTCGGGCCGGTCGTAGGGGCGGGAGGTCCCGTCTCCCCCCTGGTAGTAGTGACCGCTCCACGAGAGGGAGCACCCCTGCACGGTCACGTCCCGCCACCCCCCCTGCTCCCCTGCCGGTCCGCCGAGGGCGCCGAAGCCGCAGTACTCGATGCGGCAGCGGACGACGCGCAGGTCTTCCGCGTCCTGGATGTTCATGCCGAACTCGTCGAGGTGGTGGATGAACAGGTCGGACAGCACGATGTGTCTGGCTGGGGCGCCGAGGATCTCCACACCGTCGCGGAACCAGCACCCCTCCCCCGAGGCGCTGCCGTCGTGGGTGATCTCCAGGTTCTCGATGCGCACGTACTCCGCTCCCCCCAGGGCGATGGCGGTGAGCAGGTTGTCCCGCCCGGCCAGGACCGGGCGGTCCCCCTCCTCCCCCCGGATCGTCGTCCAGGCGGCGGCGGTGCCGGAGGGCGGCACGATGGTGTCCCCCTCGAGGTCTGCCAACACGTAGGTGCCGCCGAGGATCACCAGGGTGTCCCCGGCGGCGAGCTGGCGGGCCCCGAAACCGGGCGTGGCCCAGGGGCGCTCGCGGCTGCCGGGATTGGCGTTGCTGCCGCTGGGTGACACGTAGTAGGTGGCGGCCTGGGCCGGTGCCCGGGCCACGAGCACGGCGTAGAGCAGGATCAGGCAGCGGGTGCGGGGCATCGCTCGCACCTATCCTACCCGCGGTGGGCGGTGTCCTCAACGGTGCTCACGGCGTGCTGCGCCCCGTGGCAAAGTCCTCCCCGCGCTCCTCCGGTTGGCCCCACTCCTTGGGGTGGAGGTAGGTGCCCTGCTTGTTCGGCGGCTTGATTTCCTCCACGGGGATCCTGTGCGCTTCGGCAAACGGGTCTTTGCGGATGCCCGTCACCTGCCAGCACACCTCGACGTTTCCGTAGTTGGTGCGAATGGCGAAGCGGTGGTCCGCGATTTTCTTGACAACCTTGGCCAGCACGAAACGGTCCGAATCGTCAATGACCGTGAGCTGGTAGCGGAAGTCGCGGTTGAGCGCCTCGAACCAGTCGGGCAGCACCACCTCGGCGTAGCCGTCCTCGTCGGTCATCACCACGCCGTCGTAGACGTTCTTCATGTCCGGCGATTCCACGAAGGAGTGGTACAGGTACTTGTGCTCGGGGTCCAAAGGGTGGTCGATCTTGAACGACCCGCTGCTCTTGCTGAGTGTCCCATGAACGTGGACGTTGCCCTTGAAGTAGCCGGCGTGGCCGCCGGAACTGGAGCCGTACACGCCGTAGTCGGCGCTACCCAGGTAACCAAAGTTGCCGCTGCTACTGTGCCCGCCATACACCCCGGCGGTGCTGCCAGTGCCCAGCACGCCGTAGCCGCCGCCGCCCAGGTAGCCGTAGTTGCCGCTCGCCACGTTCTTGCCGTACACGCCAATGTCACTTTGGCTCTCACCGTAGACACCCCGGCCTGTGGAGCTGTGACCGTAGACGCCATACCCATTTGTGCTCGCGCCTTCCACACCGCGGCCGGTGCTGGACGAGCCCGCCACGCCGGCCGTGGCGGTGCCGAGCGAACCGGCGTTGCCCCCTCCACTGTGGAAACCGTAGACGCCATGGTCGGGCCCACCCAGGAGGCCGTAATTGTTAGTCGAGTGGTTCAAGCCGTAGACGCCGTCGCTCGCCTCGCTCCTCCCGTACACGCCGTACCCGTTGACGCTGCTGCCACCCGCACCGTAATCGGCGCTTCCGAGGTAGCCAAAGTTATTGTTGTTGTTGATGCCGTACACGCCGTACGTGCTGCTCGTACCAAAGACCCCCACGTCTCCGTTGCTTGCGCCCCACACGCCGTAACTCGTTGAACTTTGCCCGTAGACCCCCACTTGACTGACACTGTGACCGTAGACGCCATACCCAGTCGTACTTGCGCCTTCCACACCGCGGCCGGTGCTGGACGAGCCCACCACGCCGGCCGCGCTCCCTTGACCCCACACGCCGTAACCGTCGTTGGTGCCGAGGGCGCCGGAACTGCCGGTCGCCGAGTTCTCGCCGTAGACACCCCGGCCTGTCGAGCTTTGACCGCAGACGCCATCCCCGCTCGTGCTCGCGCCGTCCACACCGCGGCCGGTGCTGGACCTGCCCACCACGCCGGCCGTGTCGGTGCCGAGGGCACCGTAGTTCATGGTGTTGTTGTGCTGGCCCAAGGCGCCGAACAAGAAGCTGCCCAGTTCGCCATGGTTGCCGCTCGCCACGTTCTTGCCGTACACTCCCACGTTACCTTGGCTCTCACCGTAGACACCCCGGCCTGTGGAGCTGTGACCGTAGACGCCATCCCCATTTGTGCTCGCGCCTTCCACACCGCGGCCGGTGCTGGACGAGCCCGCCACGCCGGCCGCGCTCCCTTGACCCCACACGCCGTAACCGTCGTTGGTGCCGAGGGCGCCGGAACTGCCGGTCGCCGAGTTCTCGCCGTAGACCCCGACGCCACCAGCACTTCTCGCGGTGATGGCACCGCTTCCGGCCTGCCGCCGCGCCGCCGCGGCAAGGTCGGAGCCGCCCCCACCGACGGCGAGCGTCGGGGCCCCGGCGATGCGGCGGCCGGTGTCGTCCGTACCGGCGGTGCCGCCTTCGCCTGGTGACGAGCCTGCCTCGGTCACGAGGCGGTCCGGGTAGTGCATCTCCACGGCCCACGGGTCGTCGGAGCCGTTCGCCACCGAAACCCCGAAGGCAATGACCCTGCCCGCGCCGCCGCTCACCTCGAGCTCGATGCGACCGTTGGTCACCCCGGTGCCGAACACGCTCCACAGGTTCTCCTGCCGCTGCTCGCGCGCGCCGATCTCCCAGCTCACCGGATCCGCGACCTGGGTGCCGGTCTCGTCCAAGAGCCGCAGGGTGAGAGTGCAGGGGTTGCCGGTGGTTTCCACGACGCCCACGTCGAAGTGGACGTCGGCCACGTTGCGGTGGGGGGAGGTCTGCCGCACCCCCACGATCTGGGTCCGTTCGCCGGTGCCGATGGCAAAGGAGGCGGGGATGCCGCCAGCGAACTGCCCCTTCGAGTCCCGGTCGGTTCCAGTGGGGGTGCGGGTGGAGAGTCGGGAGGCGACGAGCAGGCGGCGGTCGGCGACGATGCGAAGCGCGCCGAACGTGGACTCGTGGAACATGAGCTCCACAGCGTCGTCGTAACGCTTGACCTCGCCGGGGCGGATGGTGTCGCTGTACGAAGCCGGCGCGGGGTTTGCCTGCCGCGGCAAGAGGTAGAACGTCACATCAGCCGGCAAGTCCTCGGCGTTGTAGACCCAGACGGTGGTGCGCCACCGCGACCCCCCTGTGGCGGATCCCACCAACGGCAGGTACACGTCGGTTCCCGAGAAGCCGGCCCAGGAGAGGCGGGCCACGGCCAGGACCACGGCGACACGGATGGCGAGACGGGTGCGCATGCCTTCCCTCCTTCCCCGCCCGACCTTCGGCGGCCCTGGTGGGGACCCCAGTCGGGCGGGTTTCGTCGCGTACCAGAAAACCGGGGGTGGGGCGGGAAGTCTTGATCAATGGTGAGGAATTCTGAGCAATTCTGAAATTGGGGCAAACGGCCGCGCCCCGCTGCCCTCACGGGGGCGGGTGCCGCGCCGGGTAGGGGTGCCGAGCCAGCAGCTCGTGCGGCGCGGGTTCAGGCTCCCGGGAGCAGCGCGCCGCGGAAGAAGGCCACGACCCGCTCCACCACCTCCTGCCGGCTGGGGGTGGGGGTTCCGCCGGCGGGGGAGAGGCCGTGGCCGGCGTTCTCCACCACCAGCAGCTCGGCCGGCACCCCCTGCTCGTGGAGCGCGGTCAGGAGCGCTTCGGATTGGGAGAGCGGGACCAGTGTGTCGTTGCGGCCGTGGACCAGGAGAAACGGCGGGTCGTCCGGCGTGGCGTGGGTGACCGGGCTCGCCTGCGCAGGGTCGAAACCGGCGAAGATGGCAGGGTCGCTCACGGGGTTGCCGGGGAAGGCAACGGTGAAGTCGGCCGGGCCGAAAAAGTCCGCCACCGCCTGAACGCGACTCGACTGCTCCACGAACTCGCCGGTGGTGAACGGGGCCGAGGGGTCGCTGGTGCCGAGTAGCCCCACGAGATGCCCGCCGGCGCTGGAGCCCATGGCGCCGAGGCGGTGCGGGATGATGTGATAGGTGGGCGCATTGGCGCGGAGGAACCGCACGGCACAGGCCACGTCCTCGATCTGGGCGGGGAACGGGTGGGCGGGGGCCAGGCGGTAATTCACCGACGCCACGAGAAACCCGGCGTGCTGCAGCGCTGCCACTTCGGGTGGGACGTTGGACTTGTCGCCGGAGGTCCAGCCGCCCCCGTGCACGTTCACCACGGCGGGCCACGGTCCCGGGGTGGTGGGGTAGTAGATGTCGAGGGTCTGCGGGCTGCCGCCAGGCGAGCAGTAGGTGACGTTGCGTTCCACAGTGCCCAGCTTGGCCTCGTCGAAACTTGCCTGCTGCCGGTAGGCGAGATCCACGAGGTCTTCCGAGGTCACCACCGTGAGATGGGCGGTCGCCCAAGCCACCAGCTCCTCGTAGGCCTGCCAGATCGCCTCCTGTTCGGCGAGGGGCCGCACCGTGGAGGGGTCGGGCGCCTGGAGGTTCCAGGGCGGCGGGAGGGGCTGCCCCCTCCTGCCGTTCTCGATGGTGTAGTAGATGGAGCTCCAACCCTCCGGACCGGAACGAACGAAGTTGTTCTCGTGAATGAGGGCAGTGACGAAGGGCGCTCGGGGATTGCCCGCGGCCCGCCAGCGCTCCAGCTCGAGCTCGAGAATGCGCAACGGTCGGTAGAGATCGGCGTCGGGGCGGCTCATGAAGTTCCACCAGAAGTTGTCGCCCCCGTCCACCACCGTGGTGCGCGTGACGCTAAAGTCGCTGGGGCGCACCAGGAGGCCGTTGGTGAAGACCAGCGGGGTTTCGAGGTCCGTCCCGGTCTCGTGGTAGATCACCGTGGCCCGCGCCCCCAAATCCCTGTACACCTGCTGGGCCGTGGAACGGAGCACCGGGTCCGAGGTGGGGGCGCTGGCCACCACGGGCTTGCGACCGAACAGCTGGGTCACGGCCAGGTAACCGCCGGGGCGCGAGGGGTCCAGCTCGCCGGTTTCGAGGTCGAGGGCAAAACTCTCGTAGCGCCGCAGTGCCTCGTAGAGATCGCCACCACCCAAGCCGTCGAGGGCCTGCCCGAACCCCGGCGTCAGCGGGTGGGGCGGCCGCACGTGGTAGGAGATGGTCATCGTCGACCCCTTGAGCCGCTCCACCACCTCCGGGTGGCGTTCGGCCAGGACCTGGGCCACCTCCGCCGTGACGTAGAAATCGCCCCGCACCCCGTACCGTTCGAAAATGTCCACGAGACGCTGGAGGGTGGCCGCGCTCTCGTCCGGGTGGACCCAGTCGTGCACGTTGATGGCAAAGGTGATGAACCCTTGCGAGGAGGCGGAGCCGCTGGGCAGGCGGCGGCGTACCGGCCGGGTGCCCCCGCCCTGCTGCTCCCATGCCGCGTACGCCTGAGCCATCTCGCCCAGGATGGCCCAGCGCACCGCGCCGGCGGTCACGAGGGGATCCACCTCCTCCGCCAGGAACCGGTCCACTGCGGCAAAGGGTGCTGCCGGGTCGCCGCGGAGCTCGCTGGGGTGGAGGGTGAAGTGCATGACGTTGACGCGGTCGGGGCGGACTTGTGCCAGGGAGTTGTGGAGTGCGTCGGCCACGGTGGCCAGGTAGTCGCCGGCGCTCTTGACGTTGCTCACCGTGTAAGCGCCCTCCGGGAGGAACACCACCGGCCCGTGGGGATCGTGGGTGAGGAAGGCGGAGAAGTCGCTCCCGTCGGTGCCGCCTGCCGGCCGCCACGGGTGGAGCGTCCGCACTGCCTCGGGGATCTCCTGGGTTCTTGGGTTCTTCCAGTCGCTGTTCACGGTGAGCCCCGCACAGCTCGCCGCCTGGAACACCCCCGGGTAGAGGTTGCCGCCGCTCCAATAGCTCACGTCGACACCGCCCGCCGCTTCCCTCACCCAGGCGATCTCCTCCGCCATTACCCGGCACCACGTCGCAGTGGGGAGCTGCGAAGAGTTGGCGCCCAGGTGGGCGTCTTCGTGGAAGTGCAGGCCAATCTCGTGGCCCCGGGCGGCCAGTTCGGCGAGGAGCTTCTCCCCTCTGGTAACGGCCACCTGAGTGAAGGGCGACTGAGCCTGCACCGTCATCCGGCCGCCGTGCCGCTCGACAATGGCGGCCAGGGCCCGCAGATCCTCCACGTGCCGGCGGAAAAAGGCGTCGTTCCAGTAGTCCCCCTGCCCGGACACAAAGCCCTGGGCAGTGCGGCCCATCGGTTCGATGTGGATTCCGATGGAGAACAGCAGTACCGGCCCCTCCTCGCCCGCAGCGAAGCTTGCGGCCAGGGCGGCGCAACCCGCCAGCGCCGCCAGCCGCGCGAACCCGCCGAAGTGACGTTGACTACCTGTCGAGTGACCCTGGGCGTTCATCGGCACCCCCATGGATGGTGAGACGGGCCGCGGTCGTTACGGTTGACTCCGCTCGGGTGGCGCCCGCCGCCGGAGGCCCCTACGAGCCGGGGCGGTGAGGCGGGGGAGCCGTGGGGTCGGCACCGTCCCGTACCGCCGCGTGGGGCTCAGGGGTCTGCATGGCCGCCATGAGGGTGGCAAAGTCCTCGGGGCCGAGCGCCTGTTCGGCGTCGCAGCGGGCCCGGGCGGGGTGGGGGTGGACCTCGACGATGATGCCGGCGCACCCCACCGCCTTGGCCGCCAGGGCCAGGGGCGCCACCCACTGGCGTCTGCCGGCGGCGTGGGAGGGATCCACGATCACCGGCAGGTGGGTACGCTCCATGAGAACCACCACGGCCCCGAGATCGAGGGTGGCGCGCATGGCGGGCTCGAAGGTGCGGATGCCACGCTCGCAAAGGATCACCTGCTGGTTGCCGCCGGCGAGGATGTACTCGGCGGCGTGCAGCCACTCCTCCAGCGTTGCGGACATGCCGCGTTTTACGAGCACGGGCTTGTGGCAGCGTCCCAGCTCGCGCAGGAGCGGGAAGTTCTGCATGTTGCGGGCGCCTACCTGGAGGAGGTCCACCCGCTCGGCCAGGCGACCCACTTGTTCCGGGGACATCACCTCGGTCACCACCGGCAGGCCGTGGGCTCGGCCGGCCGCCACGAGGAGGTCCACCCCTTCCCACCCCAACCCCTGGAAGGCGTACGGGCTGGTGCGGGGTTTGAACGCGCCGCCGCGCAGGATCGCCGCCCCGCATCGGTGCACCAGGGCGGCGGCAGCCTGGATCTGCCGTGCCGACTCCACGGCGCACGGGCCGGCCATCACCACGAAGGACCCCGGGCTGCCCACCGCCACGTTCCCCACCTGGACGACGGTGGGCGTCGGGTGGCGGTTTCGGCTGGCCAGCGGCATCCCCTGTTCGGGGGGCGAGGGGGGCGAGGGGGGCGAGTGTCGGGCCGACCGGCGCGGCGGGGGGGCGACCCCACACGGTACCCCCGGGTCCACGGTCACGCCCTCGGGGAGGGGCGCCCGCGGGTAGCAGCCCAGCACCCGCAGGACGCGAGCCCTGGCTCGCAGCTCGTCCAGGGCCGCCCGAAAGGCGGGGTCGGCGCAATCGGCGTCCACGTCGATGAAGAAGGAGTACTGCCACGGCCTGCCGCGGATCGGCCGGGACTCCAGGCGTGTCAGGTTGAAGCCCTGGGTCGCCAGGGCCTGCAGCGCCTCCACCAACGCCCCCCGCCGGTGTTCGGTGACGAGGAAGAGGGAGGTCCGCGCCTCCGGTCCCGCCGGCGTCTCCAGGGGCTTGCCGGCGAGAACCCAGAATCGCGTGTAGTTTTCCTCCTGGTCGGCGATGTCGGTGGCAATGACCGCGAGACCGCGCAGCTCGGCGGCTTCCCGGGAGGCGATGGCCACCTGCTCGACGATGCCGTCGGCGCGCACCCGGTCCACCGCCTCGGCGGTGTCCACCCAGGCGCGACACTCGACCCCGGGCAGGGTGCGCAGGAAGCGGGTGCACTGAGCCAGGGCCGCGGGGTGCGAAAGCACGGTGCGGATGCGCTCCCTCGGAAGCGGCGCGAGCCCTACCAGGCAGTGCTCCACCCGCAGCACCTCCTCGCCGACGATGAACAGGTCGCGACCGGCCGTCTCGTCGAGCACCTCGTGGATGCTGCCGAGGATGGTGTTCTCCACCGGGACGACGGCGCAGTCCGCGGTGCCGGCCACCACCGCGTCGAGGGTGGCGGCAAAGGTGGGGAAGCCCATGGCGTCCAGCTTGTCGAGAAAGTGGTTGCGGGCAGCGATCCACGAGAAGGCGCCGGGGGCGCCCTGGTAGGCCACCCGGGGGCGGGCGGTGAGGCGCTGGTGACGCCGGTCGGCCTGCCACCGCCGCGATGCTGCCATGACCTCGCGCAGTACCCGTCGAGCCACCGCTGGGTCGAGGCCGGCGGCCACCGCGCGCCGCGCTGCTTCCTCCAGGACCTGTCGCTCCCGGGCAGGGTCCAGGACCGCCTGCCCCAAGGCGGCCTTCACCTCGGCGATGCGGCGGACGCCCTCCATGCGGCGGGCGAGGGCCGCCACGAGAGCCTCGTCGGCCCGGTCCACCTGGCTTCGAAGGCGTTCAAGCTTGCTCATCGCTCTCCCCTCCAACGCAAAAGGGCCCGCCGGTGGTACCAGCGGGCCCGGGTGCGTGCAACGGTGAGGTCCTAACTCGCCATGCTGACTCCCGGCCCGCTCTCCGCGCGGAAAGCGGGCCCGAAGAAGAACGCAAAGGTGGCGACAGCCTTCATCAGCTCCAGATTAGCGCACCTCGCCGCCGCCGCCAACCCCCTCCCGTCGAGGTCGCCAGGGACGGTGCCCCGGCATCGGGGGGCGGCAGCACCTCACAACGCAGCGGTGGAGGCGCCCGCCGGCTTAGGGGCGAACGACGGCCCAACGGGGGGAGCCGCACGAGTGGACCACGAGCGCAACACTGGTGACGGTGATGGTGACCACGCGGTCTGCGGGGACGCCGCCGCGACCGAGCCGGTCGCCTGCCAGACGGCGGTCAGGTGGGCAGCGCTCCCGGAACCAGCGCCCAGGCCCCTCACTCCACCTTGGCCCGGGTGAAGAACCGCTTGCGATGGCCCTTCTTGGCCAGGGGTCCGGGAAGTGGACGTGCAGTCCCGCCAGACTGCCCGGCGCCCCGTTGTCCACTCCGGCGGCGCCGTTGCAACCGGGCGGGACCGGGCCCGGTGGTTGCGGCGCACCGTCGAGACGCTCCCATGACGGGGTATGATCGCCGAGGATGCGGCGGACACTCCTGCACCCGTGGGTGCGGCGGGCAGTGGCAGTGGTGTCGGCGCTGCTCGCCGGCACCACAACGGTCGCACCATCGGGCGAGCCGCCGGGCGGACGGACGCTCTTCCGCAGCTACGGCCCGGAGCAGGGACTGGGGGACCCCACCATTTCCTGCCTGGCCCAGGACGGGCGCGGCTTGCTGTGGATCGGCACCGAGACCGGGCTGGTACGCTACGACGGTCGCACCTTCCGTCGCTGGACCAGGAGGGACGGGCTGCCGGGCAGTTGGGTGACCAGGATCCTCCCCGTGGCCGGCGACAAACTCTGGCTCGTGACCACCCAGGGTCTGGTGCAATTTGCGGACGGCCGCATCACACCGGCCCGCTTCGGCCCGGCAGGCACCCCTGGCAAGCCGGACCGGAGTCTCGTGGACGTGGACCGCGCCGGTCGTCTCTGGGTGCTGCGCCGCGACGCCGTCCACCGAGAAACGAGCGAGGGGTCGCTGGATCCTCTGCCGGGCCGTCCCCCCGGGCGCAGCAGCGCCCTCGCCTGCTCGGCGAATTCGGAGCATGCGTTCGTCGCCATCGCCAACGCTCTGTACCGGGTCAATGGCGAAGGCGTCTGGACGCCGTTGGGGGAGCTGCCGATTCCCCCCGAGGAGGAGATCGAGGGCATGGCCGAGGACGGCACGGGGCGACTGTGGATCGTCTCGGCACGCCACCTGCTCTTCCGTGACACGGGGGGGCCGGTGGTGGATGCCTCGGCGCTCCTCCCTGCGCCCCCCTTCACGGAGGCCATCCCGGTTCGCAGCGGCGGCTGGGTCCTCGTCCCGACCAACGCCGGGCTGTTGATGCTCTCGGGCGAGCGGCGCGAGCTCGTGGATCGCGCCGCGGGGCTCCCCTCCTTGTGGGCCAGGACGGGGCTCGTGGACCGCGAGGGCAACCTGTGGGTTGCCGGCCCCAGTCTCTACCGGCGGCTGGGCCGCGGCTTCCTGCGCGCGTTCACCGAGGAGGATGGCCTGCCCAGCAGCGTGGTGTGGGTGGTCCGCCGCATCGGTGGGTTTCTCGTGGCGGGCACCAACGACGGCGTGGCGTGGTTGGACGCCGACGGGTGGCACCGCGTGCCGGGCAGCGAGGGGCTGGCCGCCTCCGCCATCGAGGAGGACCATGCCGGCCGGGTGTGGATAGCGTTCTCCAACGGGCCGCCCATCATCCTGCGCGGGTTGCAGGGGCGGCCCACCGTCAAGACCTTCGCCTCGCTTCGACCGGTGCCGAGGCGTTCCGGGGCGGCGCTCCCGGAGCCTCTCGGTACGCCCTTCGCGTTGCTCCGGGATGGGCGCACCATGCTGGTGGGGGACGACGGGCTGGGCCTATTCCGGGCCGACCTGGACGCCGGCACGATTGCCCCCGAGTTCACCCGCGACGACGCGGGGAGCAGGAGCCTGGTGATTCTCCGCGTGGCGGCCAGCGGATCCGGGGTGATCTTCGCGGCCACCAGCGAGGGGTTGCTGCGCCACGATGGCGGCGGGTGGCGGCTGTTCACCCCCAAGGACGGGCTTGCGTACGCCTACGTGGCCGGGGTGTTGCCCGAGGAGGACGGGTCGTGCTGGGTCTGGTACCAGGAGCCGGCGGGGATGGATCGCGTGATGGAGGAGACCGGTCGCCTGCGCGTGGTAGAGCACCTGGACACTGCCACCGGCCTCGCCTCCGATCACGTGTACGCCGTGGTGAAGACTCCGGACGGCGCCCTCTGGGTCGCGCTGGACCGGGGGGTGGACCGGGTCCGTGACGGGCGAGTCCTTCACCTCGGTCGTGGTGCCGGCCTGGTGGGGGAGGACTGTTGCGCCAACGGCAGCTGGTGCGACGAGGACGGCGACGTGTGGGTGGGCACCGCCACGGGCCTCGCCCATATTGCCATGCGGCAGGAACCGGCCACGCCACCGCCCCCCATCACCCTCTTCACCCGGGTGGTGACCGGGCAGATCAGCCACGAGCTGCCCGTCCCGCCGCGCCTCCGATTGGGCTCCCGCGACACCACGGTGGAACTGCGCTGGGCCAGCCCCACCTTCGTGGACGAAGGGGCCGTCCGCTGGGAGGTTCGGCTTGCGGGTCTCGACGAGGAGTGGCGGCCCTTGGACGAGCCTGCCGCGCAATACCCCAGGCTCCCCGCTGGCCGCTACCGCTTCGAGGTCCGGGCCCGCTTCGCGGGGGGACCGCCGGGGCCGACGGCGGCGGTGGACCTGGAGGTGGCCGAGCTGTGGTGGCGGGGGTGGCCGGCGTTCCTGCTGGCTGGCGTCGCGCTGATGGCGCTGGGAGCCGGGGCGGTGCGGTTGCGCCTGCAGGCGGTGGCCCGGCGGGCGGCCCGACTGGAGGCTCTGGTGGCCCAGCGCACGGCCGAGCTGCACCGCGCCAACCAGGAGCTGGCCAACGCCAACCAGGCCCTCGCCGAGGCAAGTCTCACCGATCCCCTCACGGGCTTGCGCAACCGCCGTTACCTGTCGCTGGTGATCGAGCCGGAGGCGGCGCGCGTGGCGCGCCTCTACGCCACGGCCGGTCAGGGGCAGGTCCTGCCCAACCAGGACATCGTGGTGTTCATGATCGACCTCGACCGGTTCAAGGCCATCAACGATACCTACGGGCACGTGGTCGGGGACGATGTCCTTCGCGCCACCGCCCGGGCGCTGGCAGAGATGGCCCGTTCCAGCGACACGGTGGTGCGCTGGGGTGGCGAGGAGTTCCTCCTCCTGGCCCACGGCACCAACCGCGGCGACGCCGCCGAGCTGGCGGAGCGCATCCGCCGGAGCGTGGCCGAACAGGAGCTTCCGCTGCCGGGGTCCGCGCCGTTGCGCTGGAGCTGTTCGGTGGGGTTCGCGGCTCTGCCCTTCGATCCGCGCTGGCCGGCCTGGCTCTCGTGGGAGCGGGTGGTGGCCCTTGCCGACGCGGCCCTCTACCTGGCCAAGGAGGCGGGCCGCAACGCCTGGTGCGGCATTGCCCCGGGTCCGGGCCTGCGACCGGAGCTGCACGACGAGCAGCTGCGCCGCGACGTTGCCGGTCTACTGCGCACGGGTCTGCTCGAGGCGAAGGCGAGCCGCCAGTTGCGCGGCTGAGCGGCGCAGCGATCCTGAGCGGTGTCGGCCGATGCCCGGTGGTGCTGCGCCGGGTGCAGGGCAGGGCTGCGGCGCCGGGACAGGAGGGGCCCGCGGGGCAGCGCGGGACGACCCGTCAGACCGGTTCGTGGCGGGGGGTGCAACGCCGGCGTCGGTCGGGTCTGCCGAGCCGGACGATAAACACGCTGCCCACGAAGGCCGTGCCCACCACCACCGCCGCCAGGACTGCCCTCGGCTTATCCCGGCCGAGCAGGGCGACGGTGGAGATCCCGACGGCCAGCCACATGATGGCAAGGGTTGTCGCCACGGCCCGCCGCGGCATGGCGCCGCCGCCGAGGTAGCCCAGGAAGGGTCGGAAGAGCCGCACCCTCACCAGCCGTTCTTCAAGCCACGGGCAACTCCGGGCAAAGCACCAGGAGGCCACGATGAGGAACACCGTGGTGGGCAGACCGGGCACCACCGCACCCACGGCCGCCAAGCCGACGCTCACGACGCCCGCGGCGGCGAGCAGGAAGCGGCTGAGCCGGCTGCGAGCCAGCGGGGGAGCAGTGCTTGCCAGGTCGCCTTCCGCCGTCATCCCCGCACCCTCCTTCACGAGGGGGGAACCAACGAGAGCCCTCGTTTCATTCGCGCCGGCAGTGACCGTCACCCCGACCGGCGTCACTCGTTGGCCAGCAGGTAGGCGGTGGCGAAGGCCAGGCGGGCCAGGCGCTGCACTTGCGTCGCGTCGAGGGCCTCGGCGGTGTCGCCCGGCTCGTGGTAGGCCGGGAAGAAGTTGCCGAAGAACCGGACCCAGCCCACGCCGGCCCGGGCAAAGTCCCGATAGTCGCTGCCGCCGTGGGTGCCCGCCGTGCGGTCCAAGTGGAGGGCCAGGCCCGTGGCCCGGGCAGCCCGCTGCAAGGCGGCAACCAGGTCGGGGCGATCGGGGGGGAGCCCCGGTTCGGCAAAGTCCGCCGGCGCCAGGTCCCGCATGAAGGTGTCCGGGTCTGGGTGGCGGCTATCGAGCAGGAGCTTGCGGATCTCCTCCTCGAGCCAGGGGTGGCCGATCATGTCGAGGTTCAAGTAGGCGACGGTGCGGGCCAACGGCCACCGGGGGTGGCGCACCCAGTGACCGGAGCCCAGTTTCCCCTCCTCCTCGCCGGTCCAAAAGGCGAGCAGGACGGTGCGGCGCGGTCGCGGGGCGAGGCCGGCAAACGCCTTGCCGATCTCGATGACAGCGGCGACACCGGACGCGTTGTCGTCGGCGCCGGGGTAGACAGTGCCTCCCACCTTGCCCAGATGGTCTAGGTGCGCGCCAACGACCACGGCCGTGTCGGCCAGTTTCGGGTCGGAGCCCGGGATTGCCGCAACGATGTTGCAGCTGGACGCCAGCCTCTCGCGACCGCTGATGCGCAGGGTGGCGGTGACGCCAGCAAGCTCCCGGGGCCGCGCCGCCGCCGCCGCGGCGAAGGTCAGGCCGGAGGGAGCCAGGAGCGCGTCCGCCACGGCGGGGGAGACGACCACGAGGGGCGGCTCGTCGTCCGGGTAAGGGACGGGATCGTACGGGAGGAACACCCGCTCCGAGAACGGCTCGTCCTCCATGGCGGTTGCCACCCGCTCGGGCTCCTCGGCCACGAGCACCAGGGCCGCGCCCAGACGGCGCAGGGCGGCGCGCTTGGCAGCGTACCGCGGCCGGGTCTCCGTCGCCCCGTAACGGGCCACCAACTCCGGGGTCTGCCACGCCTCCCCCGGCGGCAAGCCGCCCAGCACCAGCGCGACCTTGCCGCGCACCTCGAGCCCCGCCAGGTCGTCCCGCCCCAGTGCCGGCTCGCAGATGCCGTACGAGGCGAAGACCACGTTGCCGCCGAGCGTGACCGGTCCCAGCTCGGGGAGGGTCAGATCCACCCCCGGCAGGAAGGTGCGCGTCAGCGTCCCGCCCGCTGCGTGCGCCTCGACGGTCAGCTCGGCCGCGCGCTCGCTCACCTCCCGCAGCGGTACCTGCTGGCGGTAACCGGCCGGGGCGCTGGTGGCTGGGGCCGGGAGCGGGCCGATGCCGGCCAACTCCAGCTGCGCCACCACATAGGCCGCCGCCGCATCGAGCCCCTGGCTGCCGAGACCGCGGCCCTCCAGGGCGGGGGAGGCGAGGAACCGGATGTGGGCCGCCAGCGCGGCTGCCACGATGCTTTCCAGTCGAGCCTGCGCGGGGGCTGCCAGGGGAACTACCTGCCCCACCGGGAGGAAATCGTCGGCGGGCGTCCCGGCCAGGGCTGCCACGGCGGTGAGGGGTACCAGGGCAAAGGCGATGGCTCGCATGACCACCCCATCATGGCAGATTCGCATCTCGGTGGAGAGGTCGAGGCACCCCCCCGGCGCGTTGCTGAAACCTCTCGTCGGCCGGCGGGGGGTTGCCATCAGCGGGTGGCTCCGAGAGCGCTCGCCCCAGGGTGTGCCACAGCGCAACCGGTGATGCCCGGGGCGATTCCTATCGGGCGGCAGGGGAAGGCGCGGAATGGCCGGCGCGGCGGCCGGGTTGGGAGAAAGTATGCAGGCCGCACTCTTCCGGTCGACGCTGGTGGTCTGCGCCGTGGGGTTGGGTGCGTCGCCGGTGCCGGGCGAGCCCATGGGCAAGGCTTGCGCACTCCTGGGGCCGCCCAGGGTGGAGTTCGACCGGAGCACCAGCGACAGCCCCGCCCCTTGGCCCCCGGCGCCGGGTTTGCCCGCCCCCCCGACGGGCGCCCGGCTCGCGCCGGGGACCTACTGGGTCCACCTGCGGGCCGTAAACCCCACCTCCTCGCCCGTCACCTGCGTCTTCCAGGTCGATCCCTTCGCCCCGCTGGCGGAGCTTGCTGTGGCCGGCAGCGACGGCCCCGTGGCCCGCACCGGTTGGCTGCTGCCGCTGCCAGCGCGGGCCATGGCCAACCCGCAGCCGGTGCTGCCGGCGGTGCTCGCGCCCGGCGTCACCCCCATCACCATCCGCCTCTGGGTCCCCAACGATCCCTTGCGTCTAGCCGAGAGCACCGAGGTGACCGTCACCACTTTGGAGACGTTCGTCCGTGAGGCCCGCACCTTCGACCACCTCAACGGCATCTATGGCGGCATCATGGTGGCCGTGGTGTTGTACAACCTCTTTCTGTTCCTCTCCTTGCGGGAGCGGCTCTACCTGCTGTACGTGGCCTACGCCACCTGCTTCGGGCTCATCTGGCTGATCCGTGCCCGCATGGGCCTGGTGTTCCTCTGGCCCGACTGGCCGCGCTGGGACGCCCAGGCCCACTACTTTGCCACCGGCCTGGCCATCGTCGCCGGCAACGCCTTCACAGCTGCGTTTCTCGAACTGCGCACGTATACCCCGAGACTGGCCGCGGCGCTGCGGGGCATCAGCGTCGTGACGCTGGCGACCCTCGCAGCGGCGGTGGCCCAGCGGTTCACATGGATCGAACGGCCGCTGGCGATCCTGGCGCTTGCCGCCTGCGCCGTGTACGTCACGGCAGGGTTGCGGCGACTCGGGCAGGGCAGCCTCGCCGCCCGCTACTTCCTGGCGGCCACCGGCATGGTGGTGGTGGGGACGGTGGCCTATACCTTGGCGTTCTTTGGCGTGCTGCCGGTGACGTTCTTCACGGCGAACGCCGCCCAGCTCGGGTCGGCGGCGGAGATGGTGCTGTTGGCGTTCGCCCTGGGGAACAGGATCCGCGCATTGCGGCAGCAGAAGCTGCAGGCCGAGGAGATGTCCCGCACCGACGCCCTCACCGGCCTCGCCAACCGCCGTCTCTTGGACCGGCTCATGGACGAGGAGTGGCGCCGGGCGTACCGGCAAGGGACGACCCTGGCCATGCTGCTGGTGGACGTGGACCACTTCAAGGCCTACAACGATAGCCTCGGGCACCAGTCCGGCGACGACTTGCTGCGCCGTCTGGCCCTGGAGATCGCCGCGCTATGCCGCCGCCCGGGGGACGTGGCGGCACGCTACGGTGGGGAAGAGTTCGTCCTCGTGCTCCCGGGGGTGAGCGGGGAACAGGCCAGCCGGCTGGCCGAACGGCTGCGGCGCAGGGTGGAGGAGCAGCGGTGGCTGCACCCCGCTTCGCCCCTCGGCCCCTGGGTCACGGTGAGCTGCGGTGTGGCCGCAGGGCGGCCCGCCGAGGGGACCCCCGTCGCCGACCTCTTTGCCGCAGCCGACCGGGCACTTTACGTGGCCAAGAACGAGGGCCGCAACCGGGTGTCGCTGGCCGCACCCCGGCCCGTGTCCAACGTGGTTGGGTAGACGAACCGCGTCGCGGTGCGGGACGCCCGAGGCAAGCGGACCGAGCGACGGGGCGGTCAGCTTGCCTTGGCGTTGGGGATGCCGAGGAGGGGGGCGAGGTAGGCGCCGGTGAAGCTGCCGGGAGTGGCGGCGACGCGCTCGGGGGTGCCCTGGGCGACGATGCGCCCGCCGGCCTCGCCGCCCTCGGGGCCGAGGTCGATCACCCAGTCCGCCGTATTGATGACGTCGAGGTGGTGCTCGATGACGATGACGGTGTTGCCCCGGTCCACGAGGGTGTGGAGGACGGCAAGGAGCTTCCTGACGTCGTCGAAGTGGAGGCCGGTGGTGGGCTCGTCGAGGATGTAGAGGGTCTGGCCCGTCGCCCTCCGGGCCAGCTCGCGGGAGAGCTTGATGCGCTGCGCCTCGCCCCCGGAGAGGGTGGTGGCGGGCTGCCCCAAACGGATGTAGCCGAGCCCCACGGCGATCACGGTGTCGAGGATGCGGGCGATCTTGGGGTGGGCGGCAAAGAGGTCGCGGGCCTGCTCGGCGGTGAGCTCCAACACTTCGGCGATGTTCAAGCCTTTGTAGCGAACCTCCAGGGTTTCGCGGCCGTAGCGCTTGCCCTTGCACACGTCGCAAGTGACGTAGACGTCGGGGAGAAAGGACGCTCGCATGCTCCTTGACAGCGAAGGCCCACCCGCCGGCTCCTGCTGAGGACTCCCCTGTTGCCTCACGGAAGAATCTACACGAGCGGTACACGTTGACTCACGGGAGAATCTCTTCAAGAGGATGCTCCTGTGTGTCCGTCGTGGGGGGTGTGGGTGCTGTGGGAATCCCGAGGGTGGGGGGTGAGGGCGGGATTCCCAAGAGGTGTGGGCAGCCGGGAGGTGTGGGAGGGGGGCTTTCCACACCTCGGGAGCATCCACAGCCCACCCGCCAGCGTTGCTACTCTCGCCTTGAAGCGTGATGATCTGGCGGTGCAGCCGATCGATGCGCCGTTGCAACGCCGCCGGGTTGAGCGTCGCATCCAGGGCCAGGAGTGCCTGCTGGCTCTGCTGGCTCGTGTGCGGCAAGGTGATGCCCTCACCCTCGCAGGAGCGCTGCAGGTGGTGGTTGCCGGTATCGCGCTGCAAACGCCGTCACCACCACTCGCCGCTCAGCCATCCACAGCCTCATCTCCACATTCCTCTCCGGCAGCCCTCATCCCCTCACTGCCTTCGAGTAGATTCTCTTGTGAGGCAACGATCCCGCTGCGAGGAGATTGTTCGTGAGTCAACGCGCGAGTTTGACACAGCGGAGCACCGCCTTAATATTCGTGTTGGCTTTTCACGAAAGGGGGTTGCTATGAAAGTTGCCGTAAGCGTTCTCGCCCTCGGGGCCAGCTTCCTTGCTGGCGGTCTTCAAGCCCAGGAGCAAGCACACCGCGTGGCCGTGTTGCCACCTGAGGTGGCCGCGCAGGTCCCTGCCGAAACCTTGGAGCAGGTAGCGCGGGGTGAGATTCCTTGGGACGAGTTTGCCGCAAGCTTAGGCATGGAAGTGAGGCCCCAGGCAGCGGCAGAAATCCTAGAAAAGCGCTTTGTGGTGCACTGGCTTTACCACTACACGGGCCTATCCGCGGCTATAGGCGAGGATCCCGTGGGGGAAGCTACCATTTCGGGGCGCTGTTCCTCCCTGCCTCTTACCGACGCAGCCGGCAGCCCGGCGATGTATCCCGGTTACTGGTGGGATACCAGCGTCGCGACCAATTCCTGGCAAGCCCCCGCCGACAGTGCGACCTGTACCACGGATCGCACCGACATTACCTTTTACAAGCTCACCTGGGTGAAGTCTCCCTCAGCGCAAGCGGTGCAAGCGTGGTTTGGCTCCTCGGATTACTTCAAGCTGTGGATCAACGGCACCCTCGTGGGTTCCCGCACCTCCGGCGGGCCCAAACCGTTCACCGTGGACGAGTACAAGTACCCGGTGACCCTCCAAGCCGGCTGGAACCTCACCGTCGTCCGCCAAACCTTCCCGCAACTGGGCCCCGGCGACGATCCGGACCCCAACAACCGCACGAAGTATTTTTCCTTGCGGTTTGTCAAAGATGCTGCCGGCTCGCCCGTGACCAACCTGGTGGCCACCTTCGACCCCGACCCTGCCTGCGATGAGCGCGGAGGCTTGTCCGGAGGCGTTTACAGCAAAATGCTGATCCCGTCCGTGGCGCACCTTGCCGGCTTTGCCGGCTCCCAATGGCGCACCGACTTGGAGATGTACAACGCGTTCCCTTGGCCCTTTGAGTGGCGTTTTGCCTACTTCAAAGAAGGCAACAACTCCGGCGCGCCGGACGCCAGCAAAACCGTGACGTTGCAGCCGTACGAAAGCCTGGTGGTGAGCGATGCCCTGCAAGCGGCGAGCTTTTTTAACGTTGCCGGGGAGCAAAAAGGTTACGCTTGGGTTTCCGGGCCGTACTACTACTGGTTGACACGTTACGGCTTCTTGGCCGCCAAGGTTTACAACCAAGCCAGCACCGGAACCTTTTCCATGGCTCTCCCCCTTTGGTATCCCTACGACTACAGGGAGAGCAGCTACTTTTACAACGTCCGCAACGGGGCGTACCGCACCAACCTGGCAATCATCCCCATGCCCAACAAGGACTCCGAGTATCGCGTTCGCGTGATCCTTTTTGGAGCCGATTTCCCCACGCCTATCGTCAAAGAATGGCCGGAAAACCCAAGCGAAAAGCTCAAGGGCTTTGCCCAGCTCAACAACGTGTTTGCTTACCTGGGGGTGGGTTCCCTCAATACCAACCGCGCACAGCTTGTGTTGGTGTTCGTAAGTAGCTCTTCCGGTACGTACTTTTTCCCCTACGCGACGGTCAACGACCAGGGCACCTCGGATCCCCTGCTCCGCGCGCCTGGTAGCTACGTTTCTGCCCCACCGCCGTGGTGAGGGTTACTCCGTGGGCTTGATCACCACGGCGATACCGGAGGCTTGGAGGAGCTTGGCAAACTTTGTGGCGTCTATCTCTTCGCCAACGATGCTGCCGTAGTGCATGGGAAGCGCCACTTTCGGCTTGATGGAGAGGGCGGCTTTCGCCGCCCCTTGCGCGGCCATGACGTAGGTGCCAGAAACGGGCAGCAAGGCGACATCGGGGGCGAGGTTCGCCATTTCCGGGATGAATTCCGTGTCACGCGCGTGGTAGCGGGTGATGCCTGCCACCGTAAACACGTACCCTAACCCGCCGTACGCCTTGGGGTGGAACTGCTTTTGGAGGTTGTAGGCGGGCACAGCCTTGACCGTGACCCCAGCGAACGTCTTGGTTTCCCCTGCCGCTATGACCTGCACCCCGCAAAGCTTCTTGGCCACCGTGGCAGGCCCCACAATGGTGGTGTTGGCTTTTTGAATCTTGGCCACGTCTTCGGGAGAGCAGTGATCGAAGTGGTCGTGGGTGATGAGGATGAGGTCGGCCTTGGGAAGCCCGTCGGCAAGCTTGAAAGGGTCCACGTACACGACCGGTGGGCCGTCTAAGCGGAAGCAGTCGTGTCCCAACCAATGGAGATGCTCGACCATAGCTGCCTCCCTGCCGTTGCCGGCCATGCCCAAAACCAGGAAAAGGGCGAAAAGCATAGGCGCCTGCCTTACAGGGCATCGGCGCGGGTGGAAAGCGGCCCGCGGGAGTTGCGAGCCAGCCGCACCTGCGCCGCGTACGGTCCAAAGCCCTGGTACGCTTCCTTGATTCGGGTGAGGGCGTTGGAACGCCAATCCACGTAGGGGTTGTCAATTTGCACCGGGTCCAAGCAGCCGGCCAGGACGACCGTGGAGCTCAGAGAATAGGAATTTCCTTTTCACCCGAGTTTGACAGCAACGAGGGCATTTCGGGGCGTATTCGCCGGGGGCTGGTCCGTGTTTTCAATGACTTGCGGTCTTGAGTCATCGAGAAAACGCCGAAGAGTGCTAGAACATGCGGTATCGTCTGAGACCTGACAGCGAGTGTATTATTGGTATGATCACTAGAGCATGTTCATCCGTGAGAACCCGCAGCGACGAGCCAACGGCGCGGTGGTCAAGTACGTCCAGCTGGTCGAGAGCGTTTGGAACCGCGAGAAGAAGCGCTCCGAGCCCCGCGTCCTCTACAACTTCGGCCGGGCCGACGACCCGCAGACCGTCGAGCGTCTCCGCCGCCTCGCCCGGAACATCCTGCGCCGCGTCCCGCCCGAGGAGATCGTCACCGAAAACCCCGAGTGGCGGGTGGTGGAGAGCTGGCCCTACGGCCACGTCTACGTCCCGGAGCAGCTCTGGCGACGCCTGGGGCTGCCGGAGGCCATCGAGAGGGCGCTCGGAGCAGCCAAGGTGGAGCTTCCCGTGGAGCGGGCGCTCTTCGCCACGGTGGCCAACCGTGCGGTAGCGCCGGCCTCGAAGCTTGCGTGCTGGGTGCGGTGGCTCGGTGAGGACCTCTGGATCCAGGGCACGGACGGGCTTGAGCTGCACCACCTGTACCGGGCGATGGGCCTGCTGCACGCGCACCGGGAAGCGCTCGAGGAGAAGCTTTTCTTCCGGCTGGCCGACCTCTTCAACCTCGAGGTGGACCTGGTCTTCTACGACACGACGTCGCTGTACTTCGAAGCTGACGAGGAGGATGGGTCCGGGCCGCGCAAGCGGGGGTACTTGAAGGACGGGCGGGGGGCGCCCCGCAGATCGTGGTGGGGCTCGCGGTGACGCGGGAGGGCTTTCCAGTACGGCACTGGGTGTTTCCGGGGAGCACGCTGGACGTGACCACGGTGGCGTGGGTGCGGGAGGACCTGAGGGGCTGGCGGCTGACCCGGTGCGTGTTCGTGGGCGACGCGGGGATGGTCTCGGCGGAGAGCCTGAAGCTGCTAGCGGGAAGCGGCGGGCGGTACATCGTGGGGATGCCGGTGCAGCGGGGCGGGGAGGTGGCGAGGGGGGTGATGCGGCGGCCGGGGCGCCTCCGGAAGGTGGCGCAGAACCTCGAGGTGAAGGAGGTGGTGGTGGGCGAGGGGGAGCGGCGCCGGCGGTACGTGCTCTGCTACAACCCGGAGGAGGCCGAGCGGCAGCGCAAGCACCGGGAGAAGGGGCTGGCCGAGCTCGAGGCGGAGCTTGCGACGCTTGCGCAGACGGAGAGCAAGGAGCACAGCAAGCGGGCGTGCGCGCTGCGGGCGAGCCGGCGGTTTGGTCGGTATCTGGCCACGGCGCGGGGTGGGAAGCTGGTGATCAGCCGGCGGAAGGTGCGGGAGGCGGAGCGGCGGGACGGGAAGTTGGTGGTCCACACCAACGACGACACGCTGTCGGCGGAGGACGTGGCGCTGGGGTACAAGCAGCTGATGCGGGTGGAGCAGGTGTGGCGGCAGCTCAAGACGAGCCTCGCGATTCGGCCCGTCTACCACTGGGCGCAGCACCGGATCGAGGCGCACGTGGCGATCAGCGTCCTGGCGCTGCTGCTCGAGCGGATGGCGGAGGTCACGTGCGGCGATACCTGGCGCAACATCCGCCACGACCTCGAGCGCATCAAGCTCGCGCAATTGTCGGCGCCCGAGGGGACCGTCTGGCAAGTCACGGAGCCCACCCGGGAAGCGTCCAACAGGCTGAAAGCACTCGGGATACCGAAACCTCCCCTGCTCCTCGACCACGCCTGGTCTCCTAGACACACGGCCCAACCGGGCAATCAGTCGTAACTGAAGGTGTGCAATGGGGTTACACCGACTCTAGCTCTAGGCGGTGTCAAAGTCGGGCATAAGCATCAGACTGCAAAAAAGGAAACTGCTCAATTCATCGTCGCACCGGCCGCAAGCCATCCTGCCCATCAGCGTTCCGCCGGCACGACGCCGAGGCTCAGCGTCAGCTCATCCCGTTGCGGCGGATCCGAAAAGGGATCGGGCATGGAGCGGAGGGCCACCGGCCCGCCATCGCGCCACCCGAGAACAATCGCCTCCGCGCGCACCGGCACGGTCAGGCGTTCGCCAAAGAAGCAGCGGAATGCGTAGGCCTTGAGCACGTAGGGGCCCTCCTCAAAGGTCGAAGGAAGATCCAGGACCCAGATGGGACGCGCTGATGGCAGCGCGGCGCCGAAGCGTTCGACCGCCGCGCGCGAGAGGTCCGCCGCTGCGGACCAGAGGCGGTTCTGCCAGACGAGGCTGGGTAGAGACAAGGCAAGGATGAGCGCGACCGCCACCGGAGCGAGGGAAGACCGGTGCCAAGCGATCACGAACAGGCAGACGGCAAAGACTCCGGGAAGATAAAGCAGGCGACCTCCGGCGGTGCTCCCTGGTTCCAGGCCGACGAAAACGACGGGCGTCAGCGAGACCGCGAAGCCCAGCAGCAAGGCAGCCGCCCGTCGCCAATTCTGCCTCAACAGCCGCCCGAGTGAGATCGTCCAGAGCACGGTCAGGACAAACGCGGCGCCGGTCGGGAGCAAAGGGTACCTCGGCAGGGGAAGCTGGACGAACGCCCGCCCAAAGCGCATTGCATTCTCGAGAAGATGGCTCGCCTTCACGAGGTCACCGAATCGGCCGTAGGGTCCCTCCAGTCCCGGCAACACGCGCGAGCGGAGAAGCAGGTAGCCCACCACCAAAGTGGCGAGCACTGAGACGGCCGCGGCGAGCTTGCGGGATGGGGGCCGCGCGAACGGTCGGGCTGCGACGACGGTGAGGAACAGGGCCGGGATAGGGACTGCCGATTCCTTCGAAAGGAGCGCCAGGGCCGCACAGGCGAGCGCGGCAGCCGCCAACATCCCCCGGCGAGGTCCCGCAGCCTCGAGGTAGGCGCTGCCCAACAGGCACGTCCCAAGCACTGCGGCCGTCGCCAGCAGGTCGAACTGCGCACTGGTCCAGAAGAAGGCCTCTCCAGCCCACGGCGATGCAAAGAAGAGAGCGAAGCCAGCGATGGCCGCAGCTCTGTCGGCGCCGAACCGGCCCAGCAGCAGTGCGACAAGAGCAGCATTGAGCGTGTGCAAGGCCAGCGAGATCACGGCGTAGCCTGCCGGACTATTCCAGCCGAACACCTGAGACTGCCAGCCGAAAAGAAGAACAGCCACGGGGCGGAAAAAACCGCCGGTCTCGCGGGTCATCAGCTCCCGGAAACCGAGACCGGGCGCGCCAGCCAAGATCGCGAAATCGTCGTAAAGGAAAAACGAGCCGGCGGCATGCGGCAGGAAGATGCCGAGGAAGAGCGCTGCAGAAAACACGACTGGCACTGCGGCTAAGCGCATCCGATCCTGCGGAAACCCGGACTGAGCCATGCTCTCGTTACCACACCGACAGCGGCATCAGTGCCACCATCCAGCCCACTGCACCACCGACTAAGATGCCCGCGATGATTTCAACGCGCGCATGCCCGATCCTCTCCCTGAGCGGGAGAGTGTCTTGTTGATCTCGAGCGATGGTGTTGATCGCTTCGGCGTGCTTGCCGATCTGAAGTCGCAGGCTGTTGGCGTCCAACATCACGATGAAGGCGAGGGTGACGGCAACACCGAATGTCGGATGCCCGATCCCTTCCCGGAACGCAATCAGCGCCGCCGTGCTGCTGACCACCGCGCTGTGGTTGCTGGGCAGGCCGCCGTAGCCGATTTCCCCGAAGGCGAGTCGGCCCGTGCGGATGCTGTTGATCAGAAACTTCAGCGAACCGGCAACGAGCCAGGCCAGGAAAGGAGTGATCACGTAGCTGAGGTCCATCGCGACTCCCTCACACCGGCGACAATGCCCAAATGCTGACGCCGACGCAGAGCACCACGGTCAACAGAAGTTGCCAGTATTCCAGCAGCGCATCCGTCGGCGATTCGTCTCCACCCAGTGACTCGACGACGAACCAGTAGCGAAACAAGCCGAACAGGGCGAAAGGTATGGTGACCACCATATTCGGCCGAGCCGAAATGACAAACAGGCTGTAGAACACCAGCGAACCTGTCGCGGCCATTTCCGCATAGCGATCGACGAGCGCCACCGTGTAATGTTTTAGCACCTTGCGTCCTTCCGTGCCGCTGCTCGCGAGCTCGTGCCGGCGCTTGACGGCGGCGAGATAAGGGATAGGAAGTTCCTTTCCACATGAAGCCGAGGATAGGCTGGCTCAGGGCGGTGTCAAGGGCGGGTGGCGTGGCCTGAGCAACGGGTGGGGTGGGCCAGGGGGGTTCGGGGGAAGGTGAGGGCAGTGGGCAGTGAATCAAGGGGCGAAGCCGTGCCCGGCAGGGCAGCCGGGCACGGCTCCACCCGGGCCGCATCGGGGGAGAGCGTGGAACAGCGGCCGGAGGTCAGGCGGCAGCGGTGCTGGCCTGCGGCGGACCACGCTGATCGGCGGGCTTGGCGGCAAGGTGCCGGAGGATCTTCGTGGCCACTCGCGGCTCGGTGATGAGGGCGATGATGCGCATCGTCTCGCCGCATCGAGGACACAGGAGGGGATCGACCTCGAAGATGCGGCGCAGCAGCTCGGCCCACCGGCGGCGGAGGGCGCGCCGCTCGGGGTCGGCCGGCGGCGCGGCAGGGGGCGGCCGCGAGGCATCCGTTTGCTGGGTGGCGCCTCGCGCCGCTGCCTCGCGCTGCCCCCGCGCCCTCACCACGCTGGAGTAGGCGCCATAGGAGCGGACCGTGTGCCGGTGGGGACCGGGAATGTGCATCACGACGCGGGCGAGGACGTCCTTGGGGTCCGGTGGCGCCGCCGCAGTTGGCGCTTGGAATCCCGGCTTGCAGCGCGCGGCATAGGCGATCGCCCAGGTGTGCTCGTCCACGTGTAGCCGCTCGAGGCTGACGGGCGGGCGCAGCAGATAGCGGGCGAGGCGCTCGAGGCCATCGCGGTCGTCGGGCGGGACGGTCACCGAGGTGTGCAGGGAGAACCCCGAGTGCCGCCACGACAGCAGCAGGCGCATGCGCTCCCCGGACAGCAGCCCCTCGCCACGCAGCAGCGTGACCTCGCGGAGGGTTGGGTGGGCGGCGAGACGCGGGCTGGGGTGCCTTCGTCCGGAGCTGCGGCGGGCGGCTGGAGGCTGTGGGTTGCGGTCGCCAGCGCGGCGATGGTGACCCCGCAACACCGATGGCGGAACAGGAGCGCAGCTGCCTCGCCGTCGATGAACGGGACGGCGACCCACTCACCGCGTGCGTCCCACCCGCCGCGGGTCACCAGCCCGTGCACGTGAAGAAGTGAGCAGGGATTCATTCCCTGCGAGCGCGGGGGCTCAGGGGGCCAGCTGCGACGGGTGGGCGGGTGCGATGTCGCAGGACCCCCCGCGGCTGAAGCCCGCAGCATCTTCGGGATCGGGAACACCCACTGGGCGTGGCCCACATCGGCGAGGACCTCCTCGCGCAGGAAGGCGGCCAGCTCCGCCGCGCGGTTGGCGGCGCAGGAGGGGCACAGCCCGCGGCCCTTGCACGACAAGGCGATGAGGTACTCGGCGCGGCATGAACCGCAGCGGAGGCGGGCGAAGCCATTCTCCAGGATGCCGCAGTCGAGCTACGCGCCCACCGCCTTCTCGGCGGCGGCTCGCCAAAACCCGTAGCGCCCCTCGAAGCGCTTCTCCCAGCCGTCACCGCAAGCGGCGCAGTGCGCTTGGGCGAGGCGATACACCAGCGTCGCCTGAGGCTGGCGCAGCTCGTAGAGGGCGCAGGTGGATGCGGCCACGGCTCGCTCCGAAGTCGTGGCGTGGACGGGTGAGACAAAGAATGCGACCGGGACGGGAAGGCCGTCAAGCGGCGGTGGCGGCTCTGCCGAGGCGGCGGGCATTCATGGGATGCTGTCACCTCGGCGGCAGGTCGAAGGCGGCGCTTGCGACAGTACCGAGCGCCGGCCCGGACGCCGGTCCCCGGGTGCTCAGCTTGCCTTGGCGTTGGGGATGCCGAGGAGGGGGGCGAGGTAGGCGCCGGTGAAGCTCGCGGGGACGGTGGCCACCTCCTCCGGCGTGCCCTGGGCGACGATGCGCCCGCCGGCTTCGCCGCCTTCGGGGCCGAGGTCGATGACGTGGTCGGCGGTCTTGATGACGTCGAGGTGGTGCTCGATGACGATGACGGTGTTGCCCCGGTCCACGAGGGTGTGGAGGACGGCAAGGAGCTTCCTGACGTCGTCGAAGTGGAGGCCGGTGGTGGGCTCGTCGAGAATGTAGAGCGTCTGCCCGGTGGCGCGGCGCGCCAGCTCGCGGGAGAGCTTGATGCGCTGCGCCTCGCCCCCGGAGAGGGTGGTGGCGGGCTGCCCCAAACGGATGTAGCCGAGCCCCACGGCGATCACGGTGTCGAGGATGCGGGCAATCTTGGGGTGGGCGGCAAAGAGGTCGCGGGCCTGCTCGGCGGTGAGCTCCAAGACTTCGGCGATGTTCAAGCCTTTGTAGCGAACCTCCAGGGTTTCGCGGCCGTAGCGCTTGCCCTTGCACACGTCGCAAGTGACGTAGACGTCGGGGAGGAAGTGCATCTCGATCTTGATCTGGCCGTCACCGGCGCACGCCTCGCACCTGCCGCCGCGCACGTTGAAGGAAAAACGGCCAGGCTTGTAGCCCCGGGCCCGGGCCTCGGGGGTGAGGGCGAAGAGTTCGCGGATGGGGTCGAAGACCTTGGTGTAGGTGGCGGGGTTGGAGCGGGGGGTGCGGCCAATGGGGGACTGGTCGATCTCCACCACCTTGTCCAGGTAGGCCACCCCCTCGATGTCGTCGTGGGCCCCGGGGCGGTCGAGGGCGCGGTAGAGGGCGCGGGCCACGGCCTTGTAGAGCACCTCGTTGACCAGGGTGGACTTGCCGGAGCCCGAGACGCCGGTGACGGCAATGAAGGTGCCCAGCGGGAACGCCGCGTCGATCCCTTTCAGGTTGTGCTCGCGGGCGCCGCGGACGACGAGCCGCTTGCCGTTGCCGCGGCGGCGGGTCTTGGGGACCGGGATGGTGAGCTCGCCAGCCAGGTAGCGGCCGGTGAGGGAGCGCGGGAACGACGGGATCGCCGCCGGCGGGCCCTCCGCCACCACCTCGCCGCCGTGGACGCCGGCGCCGGGGCCCAGGTCCACGATCCAGTCCGCCTCCCGCATCGTCTCCTCGTCGTGCTCGACGACGAGGACGGTGTTGCCAAGGTCGCGCATCCCCTTCAGCGTGGCCAGTAGCTTGCGGTTGTCGCGCTGGTGCAGGCCAATGGATGGCTCGTCCAGGACGTAGAGCACCCCCATGAGCTTCGAGCCGATCTGGGTGGCCAGGCGGATGCGCTGCGACTCGCCGCCGGAGAGCGTGCCAGAGGTGCGGTCCAGCGTCAGGTAGTCGAGCCCCACCGAGGCCAGAAAGCCCAGCCGGTCGACGACCTCCTTCAGGATCTTGGCGGCGATCTGGCTGTCCCGCTCGGACAGCTCCAGGGCGGAGAACCAGGCGAGGGCGTCTTTCACCGACATCCCGGTGAGCTCGTGAATGGTCCGGCCCCCCACCCGCACCGACAGTGCCTCCCGCCGCAGCCGGCGGCCGCCGCAGGCGGGGCACGGCCGCATGGACATGAACCGCTCGATCTCCGCCCGCGCCTCGGGGGAGGTCGTCTCCCGGTAGCGCCGCTCCAGGATCGGCACGAGCCCCTCGAAAGGGGCGCGGTACTGCCAGCTCGATCGCTCGCCCACGAAGGAAAAGTGCAGCTCCTCGTCGCCAGTGCCGAACAGCACGGCGCGGCGCGCCGCCTCCGGGAGGCTGGCCCACGGTCGGGTGAGGGAGAACCCCATGGCCTGGGCCAGGGTCTGGAGCTGCCGCCAGCGGAAGGAGCGGCGCCCTTCCTGGACCCCCACCACGGCGCCGGCGGCCAGCGACCGCGCGGGGTCGACCACCAGCAGTTCCGGATCCACCTCCTGAACGACGCCGAGGCCGGTGCACGAGGGGCAGGCACCCTGGGGCGAGTTGAAGGAGAACAGGCGGGGCGACAGCTCCGGCAGCGCAAACCCGCAGGAAGGGCAGGCGTGGCGGGAGGAAAGGACGAACTCCTCGCCCCCCTGGGGCGCGACCCGCACCACCCCTTCCCCCACCTTAAGGGCGGTTTCCAGGGAATCCACCAGGCGGTTGCCCAGGTCCTCCCGCACCTCCAGGCGGTCCACCACCACCTCGACGGTGTGCTTCTTCCTCTTGTCCAGCTCCGGCGGGTCGCTGGCGTCCACCAGTTGCCCGTTCACCCGGGCGCGGACGAACCCCTCCCGGACCATCTGGTCGAACAGCTTGCGGTGCTCGCCCTTCTTGGCGGCGGCCAGGGGCGCGAGGAGGAGGAAGCGGGTGCCGGGGGGAAGCTGGAGGATCCGGTCGGCCATCTGCTGGACGGTCTGGCCGCGGATGGGCAGGCCGCAGTCGGGGCAGGAGGCGACCCCCACCGAGGCGAAGAGCAGGCGCAGGTAGTCGTAGATCTCGGTCACCGTGGCCACCGTGGAGCGGGGGTTCTTGGAGGTGGTCTTTTGCTCGATGGAGATGGCCGGCGAGAGCCCCTCGATGGTGTCCACGTCGGGCTTGTCCATTTGCTCCAAGAACTGCCGGGCGTAGGCGGAGAGCGACTCCACGTAGCGCCGCTGCCCCTCGGCGAACAGTGTGTCGAAGGCGAGGGTGGACTTGCCCGACCCGGAGACCCCCGTGATCACCACGAGCTTGTTGCGCGGGATGTCCAGGTCGATGTTCTTGAGGTTGTGCTCCCTCGCCCCGCGGATGGAAATGGTCTCCTGCATCGCCTCCCCACAACCCGGCCGGCAGCCGGAACCTTCCATTCTAGATCCGTTTCCCGGCGCCGGGGAGGGTGCTGCCGGGAGCGCCCGGGTTCGTCGCGCCGAAGTGGTGCCGGGCGGAGCAATGAGACCTTGAATCTGTGTCGCAACGAGTGTATGTTGGCCATAAGGAGGTTGCTATGAACGCCGCCGGCGCTCGCCGCCAAGCTTTCGCTGTCCCTGTGGCGTTGGAGGTTGTGGTCCTGTGCCTTGTCGCTGCCCTGCTGGCGCGGGCCAGGCCGGCGGCCGCGCAGGATTGCCCTGCCCACCTCATGAACTGGCGAACCCTTCCGGCAGGCTACGTGGGGGAGCAGGAGTGCACGTACCTCGCCAACTGCAACAACCCCCCGCTCCAGCCGGCCTCCGGCTACCACTGCTGCAACGATGGGCAGGACAACGACGGCGACGGGCTCACCGATGCCAACGACCCGGATTGCCAGCACGAATACCTGTGTCAGGACGGCATCGACAACGACGGCGACGGGCTCACCGACGGCGCCGATCCCGACTGCAAATGCCTGGCCGACGTCACCGGCTTCACGGGATGTACCGCCAACGACACCAAGATCGTGCTCATCGGTCTCGGCAACCAGACCGACGGCTGCATGACCGGCTCGGACTCCCAGACCATCTGGCTGCGCGCCGAGATCACCGCCGGCGCCAACACCCGGTACGACCTGGGGATGTGGATCCACCTGGACGGCCTGACCACGCTCACCGGCCTGTGCTCGCGCAGGAGCCTCAAGCCCGTCACCACTCTCAACGGCCCGTACCAGCCGGCCACCGGCTACGGGCTCTTCGACAACGACGACGGAGACGCCTGCGGCGACACCAGGGCCACTGACGGGATCACGGTGTACCAGTACACGTTCCCCATCACGACGCCCTGCGTGCCCACCACCGACGGCTTCCTCTCCATGGGCCGGTGCGGGAGCTGGGCCCAGAACGAAAAAACCACCTGCAACGGCTTCTGGGAGGCCCTTCCGGGCACGACCTCGAAGTGTCGCTGCGAGGAAAACGCCACCAACATCCCGGCGCCGCAAGTCTCGCTGTCCTGCTCCACCAACCGCACCGAGGCGCGCCCCGGTTGGTCGGTGGAGTACACCATCACCTACTCGAACGCATGCACCTGCACGCCCGACTCCCGGCCGGAGAACGTCCGCTGCTGCACCGCCGCTTACGTGCGCTTCCCCTTCTCCTACGCCCACGGCACCATCTCGAACCTGAAGATCGACGGCGTGGCGGTGAGCCCCGGCGACCCGCGGGTGGTGGACGTGTTCGACACCAACACCCGTCTCGGCACGTTGACCTGGACCCCCACCTCCGCCCTGGGGACGCTGGGCATCATCGGCGGCGGTCGGACGCAGACCCTCACCTTTACCTTCACGGTGGACCCCAACGCCCCGGCGGGGTCCCTCGCCAACCAGACCGGCTCCGAGTGGTCGGCGGACGGCACCTTCACCACCGTGGTGTCGCAGCCGCTCTCGTCGAGCTGCCCCATCACCGTCAACCCCACCTACGCCACCGTCAGCGACGTGGCGCTGCTGGTGGACGGCGGTATCCCCACCCTCACCTGGACGGCGAGCGCCGAGGTGGGGGTGGTGGGCTACAACGTCTACCGTCGGGACGAGACCGCCGGCGAGTGGGTCAAGGTGAACCCCTACCTCCTGCCGGCCCTCTCGGCGCGGGGCGGCTCCACCTACCGTCTGGCCGATCCAGCGGCGCCCCTCGACGGTCCGGTCACCTACCGGATCGGCGAACGGGAGTTCCGTGGCGGGGAGACGCTGCACGGGCCGTTCCCCGTGGTCGCCGGCTGGCAGGCTGCGCCTGCGGCGGCACTGGACGAGAACGGGTTTGGCGTGGCGCCGAGGCCGGCCTCGGCACGGCTGGCGGCACCGGGAGCGGCGGGCTCGGCGCGGCCGCGGGTGGCGGCGCGTGGTGTTGCGGCGGAGCGGGAGGATGCACCGGCGGTGGGGAGCGTCGGTGCCAAGGTGACGGTGGCCGGGCGGGGGCTCGTGGCGGTGAGCGCTGACCAGCTTGCCGCTGCCCTCGGCAGCCCCCTCGCCAAGGTCCAAAACGCGGTGAAGAACGGGCAGCTCACGGTGTCGAACCGTGGCCGAGCGGTGGCCTGGCAGGGGGCAGGGGACGGCAGTCGCCTGTGGTTCGTGGGGGAGGAGAGCAACAGCCCATTTGCCGCCGCCAATGTGTACGTGGTGCGGGAGGGGCGGGGCGAGACCATGGGGAAGGGCACCGTTGCGGGGGCGGCGCCGGTGAGCGGCGCTTGGTTTTCCGAGACGGTGCGCTTCGAGAGGGACCTCCTGCCGCGCGTCTACCTGGGCTTCGCGGCCAACGAGGACTTCTGGTACTGGGATTTCGTCATGAGCGAGAACCCCAGCTACGCCCGCAAATCGTTGCCGTTCACCTTGGAGGGGGTGGCGACCGGCGCCGGGGACGCCTCACTGGAACTGTTCCTCTCCGCGGTGAGCGACACCCCCGCCTCGCCGGACGGGCGGGCCACTGTGGCGGTCAACGGCCACGAGGTGGGGGAGACGTCCTGGGACGGCCTCACCATGCACGCGGCGCGCTTCACCTTCCCCTCCACGTATCTCTTGAATGGCGGCAACACGGTAACGATCACGGGCACCACCGGCACCCTCCTCGTGGAGGCGTTCACCGTCACCTACCCGCGCACTTTTCGGGCAGCGGGGGACGCCCTGTTCTTCCGCGCCGGGAACAACCCCAGCGTGACCGTGAGCGGCTTTTCCACCAGCGACATCCGTCTGTACGAGGTGAGCGACCCAGCGAGGCCGCGGGCCCTGAGTGGTTACTCCCTGGGCAGCGCCGCCGACGGTACGTGGCAGATCAGCTTTGTGCCCGCCGGCGCCGCCGCTGCCTACCTGGCGGTGGCAACGCCAGCCGTTGCGGCCCCCCTGGCGGTGCGGGCGGACCTCGCGTCGGACCTCGCCAACAAGCAGAACCGGGCCGAGTACGTGGCCATCGCGCCGGCGCCGCTGCTGGCGGGGGCGACGGCACTCGCCCGCCTGCGCGAGAACGCAGGGCTGTCCACCTTGGTGGTGGATCTTGAGGACGTGTACGACGAGTTTTCCTTCGGCATGCCGGACCCCGAGGCGGTGCGCCGTTTCGTCCGGGCGGCGGTGGCCAACTGGCGGGTACCGCCGCGGTTCCTCGCCATCATCGGCAAGGGGAGCTTCGACTACCGCGACAACCTGGGGCTCGGCGGCAACCTCTTCCCGCCCATGCTCGCCCCCACGGCCTACGGCCTGTTCGCCGCCGACTCGCTCTTTGGGGACGTGGACGACGACGGCGTCCCCGAGGTGGCGGTGGGTCGCATCCCGGCGGTGAGCGTCGCCGAGGTGGAGGCTTACGCGAGCAAGCTGGCAGCGTACGAGGCGGCGGGGATGGAGGGGTGGGCCGGCAGGGCGGTGCTGCTGGCCGACAACGCCGACCACGCCGGTAACTTCCCCGCTGACGCCGAGACGCTGAACGCCGGGATACCGTCGGGGGTGACGGTGGAACGGATCTTTCTCGGGGCGCCGTACTCGGCTGAGGAGGCGCGGCGCCGGGTTCTGGCTGCGGTGGCCGACGGCGCGGCGCTCCTGGCCTATGTGGGCCATGCCGGGGCGGACCGCCTGGCCGCCGAGGGGCTCCTGCTCTCCGCCGACGCGGGCGCCATGACCAACGCACCGCGGCTCCCGGTGATTGCCGGCTTTACCTGCTACGCCAACCTCTTCGCCCACCCAGGTCTGACCTCCATCGGCGAGGAGCTGGTGCTGGCGCCGGCGGGGGGGGCGGTGGCAGTGTGGGCGCCTTCGGGGCTTGCGGTGAACGCCACCTCGGTGCAGCTCGGGACGCGATTCATGCCGGCGTTCTTCGCCGCTGCGCCAACCCTCGGCGAGAAGGTCCGGGATGCCCTGAGCGCCTTTGCCTCCGCCGGCGGCGATGGCGAACACCTGCGCATCTACACCCTCCTCGGCGACCCGGCGGTTGCGGTGAGGGGGCGGCACTAGCGCGGCGCGACGGGATCCGGGAATGCCCGCGTTGCCTGTCATGGTATAGTACAGGTGCCGGGGTTTTCCGTGTCAGGGAGGGAGCGGGCAGAAAGGCGGGACGACACGGGCGGTGGAGGTGTAACATGGCGCGACGGGTTCTCATTCTCGTCACGTGTCTCGCCCTCCTGGGAGCGGCGGGCGCGCAAGCGGGCAGTACCCGCCCCGGGGAGTTGTTCATGCCCCAGGGCGAAAATGCCCCTACCGCCAGCGGGGACTACATCATGTCCACCGGCGGGCTCAACACCCCCTACCGGTACTTCATCGAGGTGCCGGCGGGAACCTCGCGGCTGGTGGTGGACCTCTTCGATGCCGACGTGGGGGCCGGCGGGACCGGCGAGGCGGCTGCCAACCGCGACCGCCAGCGCGGCGGGAGCTGGGACACCACCGCCACCTACAGGCTCTACGACCCGTCCGGCACAGCGGTCACGACGAACTTCACCACCGGCAACACGACGTCACCGACGGGTGCCGACAACAACTGGCTGACGCTCTACGACAGCAGCGCGGCGTCCCCGGCGCCGGCGTTCGGAAGCTTGAGCACGAACACGGTCAACACGGCGACCTCCGTCACGGTGACCAATCCCACCGGCACGGCAAGCGGTGATCTCCTCATTGGGGTGGTGGCCATCAACGCCGCCATCGGCAGCAACATCACCGCCTCGGCGGGGTGGACGCTCCTCAGCCAAGGGAACTGCGCTACGGGGGGGGATTCCTGCCGGCTGGCCGTGTTCTACCGCTACTACGACGGCACCGGCCCCTCGGTGACCTTCGCCTGGGACGGGACGAACCGCAAGGCCATCGCCGGGGTGCTCCGCTACACCGGCGCGTCCGGGGCGCCCGTCGCAGGCACGCTGGCCACCGGCACCAGTAATGCGCCGACCTCCCCCGCGGTCACCACCACCGTCCCCAACTCGATGGTGGTGCGCGTGTTTGCCGCCGGGGACAACCTCTTGAGCGGGACGCCGTACCCTGCCGGTCACACCGGGCGGTACGCCCTCCAGATCGGCGGGGGCGGTACGGACGTTTCCTCGGGCGCGGCGGACCGGGTGCAGGCCGCGGTGGGGTCCACGGGAACCGCATCCTTCGCCCTCACCGCGTCGGCAAACTGGGGCGCCCAGACAGTGGTCATCGCGCCGCCGCTCGTCGCGCCGGCCGCCGGGCACTGGGAGCTGCGGGTGGACCAGACAGCCGGCGGGGACGACCTCAACGCCCTCGGCATCCGCGCCCACGACGGTACGGCCGGGGCAGGGGGCACCGAGATCCCCGTCTACTACGACTCCCACGCCCAAATGGGGGTCAACCCCGATCCCGCCTCGCCCACCCGCAGTTACGGCCTGTTCCCCTACGTCACGTCGGGGTGCTCGTGCTGGGAGAACGACTTCGATTACGACGTGGGCAATGGCACCGGCAACGGTACCGCCCCGTACCAGTACGGTCGCATCCAACTGTGGACCCGCTCCAACAACAACTCCACGGACCCCGCCGACCGCCTCCAGGACATTGCCTCCGCCTCCCTGGCCGGCGACAACGTGTGGCAGCGCGACGCGGTGAACGCCTGGACGACGGCCGTGGACGCCGACGAGTACGGGGTCTGGCGGGCCGACGTCGCCATCAGCACTTACACCGTGGGCGGGGTCGAGAACGGCAATTACACCAACTTCTACATGACCAACTACGCGGCCACCGGCGCGGCCCCCGCCGCCAACCCCACCCCCAACGCCTTCCGCGTCTACCTCGCCGACGACGCCGGCAACCCCCCGGTGAAGCCGTACATGAAACAGCACGTGCGCCACGTCTCGGGGCCCAACCCCCCGGGGGTCGGGCAGACGGAGCGGGTGCGCGTCACCGTCTCGGTGGTCAACCCCACCGCCTCGCCCATCACCTTCTCCACACCCGCCAACGTAGTGACGGCCCGGGTGCCCGGTGCGGGCACTGGCGGCACGGCCACCTACGTGGGGGGGAGCCGCCAGCTGAGCCAGGGGAGCTGGGTGAGCAGCGAGCTGGCGGACGGGGGCACCGGCGACATCGTCTGGAACCCTGGGACGGTGGCGGCGGGGAGCGCCGCCTCCATGGCCTGGGACGTGTACGTCACCCCCTCCTCCTCTCCCTACTCCATCCCCGTGGTGGGGACGGTGGCCTCTGGCAACGGCACCCGCGGCCAGTGGCTGGACGAGACCGGCAATACCAGCCAGGCTCGCGCCACCTACCTGTTCGGGCCGCTCTGCGAGTTGACCTTGTCCGGCAGCGTCATCACCGAGGCGTGGGTGTCCGGGATGTGGGGCGAGAGCGACCCCGCCGGGCTTGTGGTGGGGTGGGAGACGGTGTCGGAGGTGGGGACTACGGGGTTTGAGCTGTACCGGCGCGACCGTTCCTCCGGCGAGTGGGGCAAGGTGCACGACGGGCTGTTGCTGGCCATGCACGACGCGCCGCAAGGGGGCGTGTACCGGTTCCTGGACCGCGAGGTATCAGGCACCGAGACGCAGCAGTACGCCCTCGTGGAGGTGCGGGTGGACGGCGAGGCCCAGGTCATCGGCCCCTTCGAAGTGCTCCCCGGCCGGCAGAGCAACCGGGGCGGGTTCGACACCCCTAGCGAGACGTTCACCCGAGAGCCGCGGCGCCCCCCCACGGGGCCCCAGCGAGCGGCGGAGCGGGGCGGCGGGGGGCCGGAACCGGCGCCGTCGCTGCCGGCACCCAGTGCGCTCAAGCTGGGGGTGGACACCCTCGGCCTCTACGTAGTGCCCACCAGCGCCGTGAGTTCCGGGGGTACCGTGGGCGGCGGGCGAGGGGGGGTCACGAAAGCGTCCTATTCCCTCTCCAACGGAGGCCTGCCGGTCGCCTGGACCCTCACCCCGGCCAAGGACGCCATCCTCTTCGTTGGCGAGGGGATCGACAGCATCTACACGACCGACAACGTGTACCGGCTGAGCGCGGGGCTCGGCAGCGCCATGGCGACGGTTGCCACCACTCGCCCCTGGGCGAGCCAGCCGGGGCTCGCGTTCACCGCCACGGTGCACGCCGAGGAGGACCGTTTCCCGGCCACGGTGGTGGCCACCGATCCCGCTTCCGACTACTGGTACTGGGACTACCTCGCGGCCGGCGACCCGACGCACGGCCGCAAGAGCTTCCCGATCCAGGTGGTTGACCTGGCCCCGGGTCGAGCCACCTTGCAGGTGGCGCTGCACGGCGCGTCCGCCACTGGCGTGGCCGGGGAGCACGTCGCCATCGTCCGCGTCAACGGCCAGGAGGTGGGGCGTACCGCCTGGGAGGGGATGCGGGCCCACACCGCAGCCTTCGCGGTGCCGGCGGGGCAGTTGATGGAGGGCGCCAACACCGTGGAGGTGGAGGCGCAAACCGGTCCCGGTGCGGCCTACAGCATCGTCTACGTGGACGCCTTCGACCTGGCCTACCGGCGGAGCTACCGGGCCCGGGACGAGGCGCTGGTGTTCACGGGGGACGGCAACTCGGTGGTGACGGTAACGGGTTTTGCCGACTCCCGCATTGCCGTCTACGACGTGACGACGCCGCAGCAGGCCAAGATTGTCGCCAACACCCTCGTGTCCCGCGAGGGGACGAGCTGGGCTGTGACGCTGGTCCCGGCATCCCCCAGCGCGCGCTACCTGGCGGTGAGCCAGTCCGGGTGGCGCGCCCCCAAGTGGACGCGGGCCGATACGCCGTCCTCGTTGAAAACAGCGGGCGGCGGGGCCGATGTGGTGGTGATCGCGGGGGACGGGCTCGCTCGGGCCGCCCAGGAGCTGGCAGCGCTGCGCACAGCGACGGGGCTTTCCGCCACGGTGGTGAACGCCGAGGACGTCTTCGACGAGTTCGCCTTCTCCATCCCGGACCCCAACGCCATCCGGGACTTTCTCGCCTACGCCTGGCGCAGCTGGGCGCACCGGCCGAGGTACGTGGTGGTGGCCGGGGCCGGTCACCTGGACTACCGGAACCGGCTCGGGTACGGCGGCAACCTGGTGCCGCCCCTGATGGTGGCGACCCCGTGGGGGCTCTTTGCGGCGGACAACGCCTTCGGCGACCTGGTCGGCAACGACGGCATACCGGAGGTGGCGGTGGGTCGGCTGCCGGCCCGCACCGCCGCCGAGCTGCAGGACATGGTGGCCAAGCTCGTCGCCCATGAGCAGGCTGGCGGCGCTGGCTGGGCTGGGCGGGCGTTGCTCGCTGCGGATGCCGCGGGTGGCGTGGACTTTGCGACCGACAGCCAGCGGCTCGCCGCGGCTCTGCCGGCGGGGTTTGCCGTCGAGGCCATCCGGCTCGCCGAGTTGCCCTTTGACGAAGCGCGCCGTCGCTTCCTTGCCACCCTTTCGGCGGGCGCCGGCCTGGTGGACTACGTGGGTCATGGCGGCCTGGACCGGCTGTCCGCGCAGGGGCTGCTCACGAACGGTGACGTGCCGCTGCTGGCCAACGCCGGCAGGCCGCCGATCCTGGTGGCTCTCACCTGTACCGTCAACCGCTTCGAGTTGCCGCAGTACCCGTCCCTGGGCCAGACCCTGCTGCTCCAGCCGGCGGCGGGGGCCGCGGCGGTATGGGGGCCGTCGGGGCTGTCGAACAACCTGCCGGCGGTGCGGATGGGAACGGCCTTTCTTGGTGCCCTGAACGGGGCCGGTGTCCGGTTGGGCGACGCCGTCCTGGCCGCACTGCGGGTGGGGGCGGCAGCCGGTGGGCGGGCGCTGGTGGACATCTACAATCTGTTGGGGGATCCCGCCATGGTGGTGAACGTGCCGAGGCCGCCGTTGCCGCCGGGACCCGGTAGCGGAGGAGAGTGATATGGGGGGAGTCGTGGAGGCACAGGGCAGTCAGCAGGGGGGGCGTGGGGCGGCGCGCCGCCCCTACGAGAAGCCACGCATCCTGTTGCAGCAAGCCATCGAAACGGTGGCCTCGGTGTGCACGCCGGCCCCACCGGCCAAGGCCAACCTGGGTTCTTGCCCGGCGGGGCCGCTCCAGACGTAGAACCGCCAGGGTCGCGACGAGCTTACCCGCCGACCTGCGCGGCGTCACCGTCCGACGGGTCGCCTTTGCCGGCATTGGCGAGCCGGGCGAGTCGGGCGGCCTGCGGGTAGACGGCCAGCGGACTGCCGGTGAGCTGCTCCGCCAGGCCGGGGCAGAAGTGCACGCCGGCTGGCTCGGGGAGGGCTGCGGCAACGGTGGCCCGCGCTTGCACGGTGATCTCCCGCACCGTCCGCAGTGCCGCTGAAGAGCGCCAGATCTCCCCAATGGAACGCTCGCGCAGGTTGCCGAGGGGGCGGCGCCACTGCACGCAGGGGTACACGTTGCCGAAGGGGTCCACGGTGAGGCTGGATGAGCCTGCCCCACAGTGTTTGCTGACGGGCACCGGCGGCATACCGTCCTCGGCGGGCAACGCCAAAGCTGGCTCGCCCTCCCGGTCGCGTTGCCGCTGCGCGAGAAAGCGGTAGAAACGTCGCAGCCCCTCGTCGCTCGGCGCGAGCTCAAGGGGGGTGCGGTCGCCGTCGTCCCGGGGGGAGACGGTGGGGTTGACGGAGAGGGGGACCTGGAGGGAATCGGCGAGGGCAAAGATCGCCTCGATCTCCCCCTCGTTCCAGGCGGTGAGGGTGCAGTTGAGCTTGACCCGGACGCCGGCTTCCCGCAACAAGCCCACGTTGGTGACCAGGCGCTGAAAACTGCCGGGCACGCGGGTCTGTCGGTCGTGGGTGGCCGCGGTGGCCCCGTGCACGGAGAGGTCCACCACGAACGGGTCGATCTCGCGGCGCAGGCGCGCCACCGTGGCGGGGGAGAGGCTGTGGCCGTTGCTCTTGATGCGAATCACGAACCCCAACCGCCGGGCTTCGCCGCCAATGAGGAAGAAGTCCGGGTGGCGGAGCGGCTCGCCGCCGGTGAGTACCAGGTGCATGACCTGGAGGGAAGCCAGCTCGGCCAACAGGGCCGCGTACTCGGCGGCCGAGAGCGGCGTGCCGCGGGCCGCCTTGTCGTTGTAGCAGTACACGCAGGCGAGGTCGCAGCGGTAGGTGAGTTCCAACATCACCGAGTGGAGGATGTTCTCGTTCCAGGTTCGGGCGATGAAGTCGGCGTACGTCCGCATCACCTGTCCGTGCCGTGCACTTCGGCCACCGAAAGCTCCACGAGGCGGGCGGCAAACGTCACCACGTCGGCCAATGCCTCCTCGGCGCTCACCTCGAACGCTTCGGCCACCCGGCTCGCGATGGCGGCAAGGGAGGTGGCGCCGTCGAAGGCAGCCACCACGAAGGCCGCCACCGGGTTGAGCACCATCACCTCGCCCCGCGCCTGGCTGAGCAGTACCATCTCCTCCCCCACCGTGCGGTAGCGCACGTCGGCGCACAGGGAGAGGACTGCTGTGGGCGCGATCACTGGCCGGCCTCCAGGAGCGCAGCCACCTGGTCGAAGGGCGTGTCCCGCGCCACCTCCAGCACGCCCCTGGGGACCTGCCGGAGGAGCGACGCCAGCGCCTCCAGAAGGGCCGGCGTTCGGTGCGGGTCGGCGTTCAGGTACGGCGCGCAGGCCGCCGCGTACCCCACCATCTCCGCATGACCCACCGGCCGGAGGGCGAGGTGCGGGGCCTGGCGAAGCCGGTACACGCCCCCCAGGCGGAACGGCTGGGCGGGGGTTGGGTCGTTGCCCAACAGACCAGCAAAGGGCAGCTTTTCCACCATCGTCCCCTCCCGGGAGGGGGCGACGGCGTTCATGTCGTCGGAGAGCACCACAAAGCCCGCCGCGCTGGCGTTGGTGGCGATGGTGGTCTTGCCCGTTCCCGACGGGCCGAGGAAGAGGTAGGCCCGGCCCGCCACCACCACCGCGGCGCTGTGGAGGAGGGCGCCGCCAAGCTGGAGCAGCCGGTACGCGGCTGTCACCCGGAAGGTGTTCTCAATCCCTTCCAGGAACAACCCCTCGCCGGCGAGGGAGGTCCACAGGGTGGCCGACAGTGTCGGCCCCACCTCCAACCGACTCACGAAGGTGAGGCCCACGGCGCGGACCCACTCGGGCCGGGCCTCGAACTCCATGGCGTACCGCCAGCCGGCCAGGTCAAACCGGCGAAAGGCCGCTTCCGGTATGCGACGCACCCGGGTCACCACGGCAGGGGTGGTTCCGGGGGTGCCGGCGTAGTCCGAGAAGCGGGCACGTATGGCGTCGCGCTGGGAGCGGGCCAGGCCCACGAACGCGTAGGGGCCACCGGCAAAGTGAACGACGAGGCGGCAGCGCCCCCACGCCCGACTGCCAGTGCGCCCGGGCAGGTGCTCCGGGTGGTGCAGGAAGCTGGCGCCGAAGACGGCGGCGTCTCGGCTCAGGGAGGGTGCGTGAGAGAGGTCGGACACGGCGTCGGATAACCTTTCGTTCCCGGAGAGACTCGTGGCCTCCCCGCATGTCCAACCAACGCTGCGAGGGCGTCCCGTCATTTCCCGCCGCCGGCGGCAGCCGGCGTCCCAGTGGGCGCAGCGGCATCCCTAGGGGGGGCGGTGGGCGCGGGGGGTAGCCCCAGCGCTTGCCGGAGCTGCCCCTCGTCGAGCCAGCCCGAGTGCAGCCGGCCGTCGGGGAAGATGTAGGTGGGGGTGGAGGTGACGCCATGGCTGCGCAGCAGGGCCACCCCGTCGTTCAGGCGCTTGATGCCCGCCTCGCACGGGGTCTCCACGCTGTAATTGGCGAGGTACTCCGGGTACCCCTTGCCGTCGCACAGGATGGAGGCGCACTCCCGGCGGCTCGTGTCGTTGAGGGCAAGGAACACGAAGCGCGCGGTGATGAGCCCTTCGCTGGCGAGTTTCTCGATGGCCTTCTGCCCCTCCTTGCAATAGCGGCAGTGGGGGTCCACCACATAGAAGAACGACGTCGTGCCGGTGCCCACCGTGAAGGCCACCGCCGGGGCCAGGGCGGCGAGGTCTTCGGGGCTGAAGCGGTTGAGCTCCTCCAGCGCCTCCCGGGTGAGGTTCCGGCCGGTGCCTAGGTGGACGAGAGGGCCGAGCATGGCCACGGTGCCGGCCGCGTCGGTGTAGAGGATGCGTCGCTCGCCGCGCAACAGCACCTCGATCTCGCAGAGGCCGCCGATCCCCACCGGCCTGACCCGGCCGACGGAGACGTCGCCGTCGAGAACCCGCCGTGCCGCCGCCTCCACCGCGCTCCCCTCCGGGCAGGGGGTGGGCGCCGGGGGCGGCGTCTCCTCGACGCCGATGAGGGCCAGGGTCAACAGAGGAGCAAGAAGCGCAATCATCGAACCTCCCGACATCATGGTACCCGGTGCTGCCCCTGTCGCTCTCGCTACCTCCGGAACTTGACGGCGGCCTCCGCCTCCCGGTCCAGGGTCCGGCGCCGGATGGTCTCGCGCTTGTCGTGGAGCCGTTTGCCCTTGGCCAGGGCAAACTCGAGCTTGATCCAGTTGCCCTCCACCCCCAGGGCCAGGGGCACTGCGGTGAGCCCCTTCTCCGCCACCTTGCCGGCGAGCCGCCGGATCTCCCGCTTGTGGAGCAGCAGCTTGCGGCGGCGCAGCGGCTCGTGGCCGGCGTAGCCAGCGTTGTCGTACGGGGAGATGTGGACGTTGACCAGGAACGCCTCGCCCCCCTCGAAGGTCACGTAACCGTCCTGGAGGTTGACGCGCCCCTCCCGCACCGACTTCACCTCGCTTCCGGTGAGGGCGAGCCCGGCCACGAAACGCTCCAAAAGTTCGTACTCGAAGCGGGCGCGACGGTTCGTGACGAGGACCTTCACGAACCCACCACCGCCTCCAGCACCGGCACCAGCGTGGGGTCGAACTGCTTGCCGGCCTCCTCCCGGATGGCCGTCAGGGCCGCGTCGCGCCGCATGGGCCTGCGGTAGGACTCGGCGGAAGTGAGCACGTCGTAGACCTCGGCGAGGTGGACGATGCGGCTCGCGAGAGGGATGGCGTCGCCGCGGAGGCGGTCCGGGTACCCCTCGCCGTCCCAGCGCTCGTGGTGGTGGCGGATCGCCGCCGCGAGACCCCCCGGGAACTCCGAGTCCTCCACGATGCGGGCGCCCACCGTGGCGTGACGTCTGAACAGCCGCCGCTCCACCTCGCCGATGCGCTCGGCCCGGTAAATGCGGGCCAGCTCGGGCTCCCGCATCCCCACGTCGTGCAGGTAGCCGGCCACGGTGATGAGCTCCTCTTCCTCCTCCGCAAGCCCCAACGCCATGGCCATGCGCTGGGCCAGCTCGGAAACCGCCTGGGCGTGCTGCCGCAGCGCCGGCATGCCGTGCTCGCCGGGCTCCAGGAGGGTTCGGGCAAGGTTGCGCGCGGCGCGGCGGTAGGTTTCCACCTGCCGGGCCAGGCGAGCGTGCCGGGCAACGAGGGCCTGGACGGTCTCGGCGACGGTCCCGCCGGAGGAGAGCACGGACAGCACGACCCACACCGGGGGGCCGGGCACCACCAGCGAGGTGGCAATCTCGTTGGCGTGCTCGCCGCCGGCGTGCTCCTCCTCGTGCCAGCTCCAGCTGCCGGCCGGCGGCACCTTCACCCCCAGCCCCGCCAGGTGGCGCAGCTGATGGGTGGCGAGCGCCTCGCGCTGCGGCGGATCCAAGGGCACGGTGCGGGAGAGCAGGACCTCCACCGCACTGTCGCTCACCACGGTGAGCGCCGTCGCCGCCACCCCCGGCAGGTCGGCGCAGCAGCGCGCGACGCGTGCCACCTCAGCCAGCGTGGCCTCGTGGAGACGGTGGGCGGGACCCGCCTGGAGCCGTCCCACCTCGGGCTCGACGCTGGCCGGCGCGGCGGTCGGCGCGGCGGCGCCGTACATCCCCAGCTCTCGCAGGAGCCGCTCCATGGCGCCGGCGATGGCCCGCCCCCGCGTCTGGTCGTCGGCGGTGAACTCCTCCCGGCGGGCCTTGTCGCGGACGTCGAGGAAGCCCACCAGCCGCCCGTCCAGCGACAGCGGCACGGTCATGAGTCGGGCCGTCCCGGCCTCGGCGAGGAGCGCCGCCAGATCCGGCTGGCGGCTCGCGTCGTTGGTGAAGGCAGGTGCCGTGCGATGGCGGCGGATCCAGTCCCACAGGGGGCTGGTGGCATCGACCTGGGCGGCGAGGGCGTCGCGGCGGCCAAAGCCGTACTGGGCCGCCACCTCGAAGTTTCCTTCGCTGCCCAGAAGGTAGAGGGCCGCTTTGGTGCTGCCCAGCTCCTCCAGGCAGCGGTACAGGACCTCCTTGGCACGGCGTTCGCGGTCGGCGTCCCAGGCTGGCAGCATTTCGATCCCCGGCAAGAGTTTAGCACCCCTGCGGCGAGTCGTGCCCTGGGGCAATGCGCTAACCGTTGGCAGGAAGGAGGTTGCCGTCGGTGTGGTAGAGTCGGGGCACGATGGTGCTGGCGGTGCTCCTGCTGGCGGCGGCGGCGCCCCCCCTGGATGTCGCGTTGACGGCGGCGCCGGCCCGCCTCTCGGTGACCCTGTCGGTGCGCCAGGAGCTGCCACGCGAGTGGCTGGAGGCCCTCGCCGGCGGGGCGCCGGTGAGCATCACCTACCGCATTCGCCTGTTTCGAAACCGACGGTGGCTGTGGGATCGCCGCCTCTCCGGCCACGAGCTCCTGGTCACGGCCCAGCGGGACCCCCTCACCGGGGTGTTCTCCCTTGCCGCCGAACTGGACGGCGAGGTCCTCGCCTCCGGCCAGGCGGGCACTCTCGAGGAGGCCACCCACTGGGTGACCAACCCGCCCACCGCCGACGTCCCCGTGCCTCTCCACCACGAACCGCTGTGGCTGGTGGTCCGGGCGGAGTTCCTGACCCGCTACAAGCTGCTGGTCTTCCCCACCACCGTGGGGACCGATTGGATCACCCGCGCCGTGCCGGAGGCGCCGTGACCACGTGGCGAAAGCGGTGGCAACGCTACCGCCGGCAAAACCGCTTTCTCATCGGTCTCTATCTCGGCCTGCTCGTGCTGGCGGGGCTCGGCTTCGCCCTCTACTCCCGGATGGCCGCCCTGCCGCCGGAGGAGATGACCAACCGGCTGCTGACGTTCCTCCTGTGGTGGTTCGACCTCACCCTCATCGCCATCCTCCTCTTCATTCTCTTGCGCAACTTCGTGCGCCTTGCCCTGGAGCGCCACCGGGGTATTCTCGGCTCCCGCTTCCGCACGAAACTGCTGTTGTCGTTTCTGGCCCTCATCCTCGCCCCGGCGGCAATGCTCTTCCTGATCGGCGTCCTGCTCCTGTCCCGGGCCGCCACCTTCTGGTTCTCCGCGCCGGTGGACGGCATCGCCCGAGCCGGGCTCGAGCTGGCCGAGGGGGTACGGCTGGAGAACGAAGCCCGGGCGCGCCGGGCGGCGACGCTCATCGCCCAGGAACTGGCGCGCCTGAGCTCGGACCAGGCGCGCCTGACGGAGATCGAGCGGCTGCACGCGCTTCTGGGCAACGATTTCACTGGCTGGGTGCGGGGCGACACGCTGTTGGTGGAACTCCTCGACCCCCGGCAGCGCGCCCTCGCCCGCCTGCCGCAGCTCGAGCTGCCGCCGTCAGGGGAGGCCGGCGTGCGCGGGGAACGCTTCGGCGGCACGGTGGTGGCCCGGGCGTGGGCCCCGCTGCCGGACGGTTCCATGGTGGTGGTGGCCTCGGCGCTGCCGCCCGCGCTGGTGGCGCCGCAGGCCTCCCTGGCCGCCGCCGGGGCGGCTTACGAGCGTCTCAAGCTCGACCGCCCCACCATCACCGCCACGGTGATCCTGAGCTTCGGCGGCCTGGCACTGCTGGTGGTCTTTGCCGCAGCGTGGCTGGGGCTCTACCTGTCCCGCCGCTTCACCGAGCCGCTCCTGGCCTTGGTGGCCACCACCGAGCGGGCAGCGGCGGGGGAGACGCTGGAGGAGGTGCCGCTCCCCGCCGAGGACGAGGTGGGGCTGTTGGTGGGCTCCTTCAACTCCATGGTGCGGCGGCTGCGGGACCAGGAGACCGAGCTGCGGGCCACGGTGCGGCGGCTCGACGCGGTGCTGGGCGCCATCCGCACCGGGGTCCTGGAGCTGGACGAGGGGCGCAGCCAGGTGCGGGGCAACCCCGCGGCGGCCGCCCTCCTGGCGCTGCCCGAGCTGGTGGATGGCGTGGCGGTGACGCGGCTGGAGGAGGCAGGCCTCGCCAATTTGGCCGCGGTGATCCGCTCCGCCGAGGCGGCGGTGCGCGGCTCCCTCACCGTCTACCCCGGCGGCGTGGCCCGCACTCTGGAGGTGGCCGTGGTGCCCTTGGGCGCCGAGGGGCTGGAGCTGGGGTGGGTGGTCGCCCTGGAGGATCTGACGCCGCTGCAGCGAGCCCAGCGCCAGGCAGCGTGGAGCGAGGTGGCACGACGCATCGCGCACCAGATCAAGAACCCCCTGACCCCCATCCGCCTGGCCGCCGATCGCATTGCCCGCCACGTGGAGCGGGACGACGGCAGCCTGCGCCAGGTGGTGCAGGAGGGGTGCCAGGCCATCGTCGAGCACGTGCAGGCGATGCAGGCCATGGTGGACGCCTTCTCCCTCTACGCCAAGCTGCCGCCCCTCGCCCGCCGGCCGGTCCCCGTGAAGGAACTCATCCACAAGGTGGCCACCCTGTACACCGGGGTCAAAGAGGGGGTGGCGATTCGGGTGGAGGCCGAGGACGTGGGCGAGGTGGTGCTGGACCCGGAGCAGTTCCGGCAGGCCCTCGTCAACATCCTCGACAACGCCTTGGAGGCGGCCCCCCCCGGCAGCCAGGTCGAGGTGAGCCTCCGCCGTGAGGGGGACACGGCGGTGGTGGAGGTGGCGGACCAGGGGCCAGGGCTTGCCGTGGACGACCCGGAGGTCCTGTTTCAGCCCTTCTTCTCCACGAAGGGTCGCGGCTCCGGCGTGGGGCTTGCGGTGGTCCAGCGCATCGTCACCGACCACGGCGGCACGGTACGCCTGGAACCGAACCGGCCCACGGGGGTGCGGGCGGTCGTCCGTTTGCCGCTGGGGAGTCCGTGACCAGCGAGGTGGTGCGGCCGTTGACCGCGGGGCCGTGGCACGCTAGCATCGAGTGATGTCGTACCCTGGCGACCAAGGGCTGGATCCCGTGGTCCAACAGCGCATCATGACCGCCTTTGGCGAGGCGGTGCGCCTGTACCGGGAGGGCCACGGCGAAGAGTGCCGGACGATCCTCCGCTCGATCCTCGAGATCGACCCAGCCTTCACGCCGGCCCAGCGGCTCACCCAGGCCGTGACTTCGGGGGCGCCAGTGAACCTGGGGGAGCTGCTCGGCCAGGTCTCGGCGGTAGCCGGGGTGCGGCCAGAGGCGCTTCTCGCCAAGGCCAAGCAGGCCATGACGGCCCGCGACTTTGCCGGAGCCGTCGTGATCCTCCAGGAACTGCTCCGCGAACTCCCGGGCCATGCCGAGGCCCGCTCGCTGCTGGCCGAGGCCCAGGAGCGCGCGCGGGCGGCCGCCGAGGTGGGCGGCTACGTGCAGCGGGCCCGCCAGGCGCTGGAGGTGGGGATGGGGGAGGCAGCGGCCGACTTCCTCGCCGCCGCCGAGCGCCTGGACCCCACCCACCCCGAACTGGAGGCCGTGCGACAAGCCGTGGCGGGCGCGGCGAAGGCTCCAGCGCCACAGCCCGAGTTCGAGTTCGACGTGGAGGCCGGAGGGCCGCCAAAGGCCAGCCCCGAGCCGCCCCCGCCGGCACCCGCCGCGTCCCCCCGCGGGGCGGTGGAGGGGCTCGAGTGGGCGGACGAGCCCGAGCTGCTCCAGGAAGGGGCTCCGCCCCCCGCTTTCCAGGCCGCCACCAGCGAGTTCCTGTTCTCGGCAGCGGAGGACGAGGCGCGGCCCAGCCGGGCCGACGACCGGGTGGCGGCGCTGCTGGAGGAGGGGCAAGAGGCCTTCGACCGCGGCGACTACGCCGCTGCCATCGATACCTGGTCGCGCATCTATCTCATCGACCCTCACCACGCCGAGGCGGGGCGCCGTGTGGAGGAGGCCCGGCGGCGTCGCGAGGAGGTGGAGCGGCTGGCGGAGCACCGCTTCTACGAGGCCCGGGACGCCTTCGAGCAGGGCCGCACCGATGAGGCCCGGCGACTCTGCCAGGAAGTGTTGCAGTTGCAACCGCAGCACCTGGAGGCTCACGACCTCCTGCAGCGCCTGGACACGCCGGCAGCACCGCCTCCCCCCCCGGTGGCCGCCGAGGAGGTGCCGGAGGAGGACCTGTTCCGGGACGACTTCGTACCGGCCCGGGCGCCGGCCTCGGGGGCGATACCGGTGGCGGCCGAGGCTCGCCCGGTGCGCCGCGCCGCACCACCCGTGCGCACCAGCCAACCCCGGGTGGCGGGGCTGCCGCTCCCGGTGGTGGCGGCGGTGGGCGGGGCGTTGATCCTTCTTCTCGTCGTTGGCCTCCTGTTGCGCGGCACTCTCCTCGGCGGCAGCGACGACGAGGTGCTGTCGGGCCTCGCGGAAGCCGAGAAGTTGGCAAGTCAGGGGCAGTTCCAGCAGGCCGTCACGCTGCTGCAGAGCCTGAAGGTGGAGGGGGAGGCGGCCAACCAGGTCCAGCAACGTCTCCTCGACTACCAGCGACAGCTCCGCTCCGCCAAACCCGCCAGCACGCCGGACGAGGCCAAGCTCGCCCGGGAGGCGTTGGCGGCGGGTGGTCGGGTCAAGGCCCTCGGCATCATCCGCCAGGGACTGGCCAAGGTTCCAGGCGACAAGGAGCTTGGGGCACTGGCCGCGGAAATCGCGGCGGTAAGCCCGGCGATCCCCCCCCTCGCTGACGCGGTGGCGGCCCGCAACTACGAGACCGTCCGCCAGCAAGCCGCGGCGCTGCTCACCACCCTGCCCGGCGATCCGGAGGCGGAGCGCTTGTGGCGTGCGGCCACCTTCAACCTGGCCGTGACGCTCCTGCGCAAGTACCAGGTGGGCGCGGCCTACCCGCTGCTGGAGGAGCTGGCGTCCCGGGGGGACGACCCGGAGGCGAGGCGGCTCAAGGAGTTTGCCAGTCACTACCGATCGCAACCCGTCGATCCTCGCTACCAGATCTTCGTCAACAGCGTCGAGCTGCGCCCCCTCGAGTGATGTCGCCGCAGCAGCGCTCCCCGGAGCAGTTGAACGTGCCGCTGGTCTGGGAGGTGGAACCACCGCCCGAGCCGGACGCGCGAGACGACGATCCGTTTCCCCCAGGCGGACCGGTGACGGCAGGGTTCGGTCAGCTCTTGGCTGCAGCCGTCCTCGATGCGGGGGTGGTGATCCTTGCCGTGGGGGGCTCATGGCTGGCGGCGGCGGCGCGCGGTGCTACGCTCCTGCCGTCGCAACTCCTCACGGCTGGAATCCTCGGCCTCGAGGTGGCATCGGTGGCCGCGGTGACCGGGCTCATGGGCTGGCGGGGCACCCCGGGAATGCTGCTGGCCTCGGCCTGTTTCCGCGAGCCCATCGCGCTGCTGCGGGCCGCGACGGTGTGGGCGGCGTGGCTCGCTTCACTCCCTCTCCTCGGTCTGCCCCTGCTCGTTGCCTGGGGGGGGCGGCGAGTGCTCGAGCGCCTGGGCGGGTCGCCGCTCACCCGGAGGTGTCGGGGCGCGGCCGCTTGAAGACCATGCCGATGTGATCAGTGGCGCCGGTCTTGAAGTTGATGGCCGTGATCCCCACCAGCTCCCAGCCGTCCTCCCCGAGCCGGTTGAGCTGGGGTTCGTACGTGGGATCCAGCCGGTAGTTCTCCGAGCGAATGTTGAGGATCTTGTACTCCCAGAGCGTCCGCGCCATGCCCACCTCCCGTTCCCCCATTGGATCCTAGGTGCGCGGTGACCGGGGAAAGTATACCATTCGGATCGATGCCCGCCACTGGCTCGCCGCAGCTCTCAGTACTCATCCCGGCCTACAACGAGGCGTTGCGTCTGCCGGCCACCCTCGAGCGGGTGGCGGCCTTCCTCTGCGCGCGGATCCTGCCCCAACGCGCCGAGATCCTGGTGGTGGACGACGGTTCCCGCGACGCCACGGCCCGCCTAGCCGAGGAGTTCGTGGCCCCAGAGGGGGTGACGGTGCGGGTGGTGCGGCTCCCCGAGAACCGCGGCAAGGGGGCGGCGGTGCGGCAGGGGTTGTTGGCCAGTCGCGGCGCCTGGGTTCTCCTCACCGACGCCGACCTCGCCACCCCCATCGAGGAGTACGACCGGCTCGCCGCCGCCGGCACGCCGGTGGCCGTGGGGTCGCGCGCCCTGCGCCGAGAGCTCATTCAGCGCCGCCAGCCGTTCCACCGCGATGTGCTCGGGCGACTCTTCAACTGCGCCCTGCGCCTGCTCGGTCTCACCACGCTTCGCGACACCCAGTGTGGCTTCAAGCTCATCGAGGGCGGGCTGGCGCGGCAGCTCGGGCACGAGTTGCGGCTCGACGGCTTCGCGTACGACGTGGAACTGCTGGCGCGAGCGGCTCGCCGCGGCGCCGCCGTGACGGAAGTGCCGGTGCGCTGGTTCCACGTGGCCGACTCGCGGGTGCGGACGTTCGCCCACGGACTCGAGATGCTGCGCGACGCCCTGCGCCTTCGCCTCTGGCTGTGGCTGGGACGCTGACGGCCACCGCCGCTGTCCGTCGCGACTCGCCCCGCCGCCCCGTTCGTGGTACCGTGCCGCCATGGGCGAGGTGCGGGGCGGCTGCGAGGCGGTCGTGCGCCTGTTGGTGGTGGTCACTGCCGTGGGGTTCATCGGCAGTTGCGCCAGCGGCCATCCTCCGCCCGGGGGCGGGACCGAGCCGGCCCCGGCGGGTCAGCCGGCGCCACCCCCCGGCCGGGTGCCGGCGGACCACACCAAGGACAAGGACGGCGTGCGCCATAGGCCCGGTTACAAGCAGCCGGAGGGGGTATGCAACCCGTGCCATGGGGCGAGGCTGGAAGGCTCGGCCGTTGCCCCTTCCTGCACCGCGTGCCACGGCCGGGAGTGGGACTGATGCGGCGCCGCTGTCCGGCCCCGTGGTAGTCTTTTCGGGCCGCGCGGCAGCCGGGGAAGCACCGGCTCGCCGGGACGGCCAGAACCGGCGATGAGTCTCCGCGGCGACCTCCGGACAATCCACCTGGCCGAGATTTTCGATCTCATCGGTCGCGGTCGGCAGACCGGCACGCTCCACGTGCGGCGGCGGTCGGTCCACAAGTGGATCAGCTTTCAGGATGGGCGGGTGTACTCCACCGCCTCCAACGACCCGCGGGAGTACCTGGGCCACTTTCTGGTCCGCCAAGGGCTGGTGTCGGAAGAGCAGCTGTTTGCGGCCCTGGTCCGCCAGGAAGCCGAGGGGCGGCCGCTGGGCGCCCTCCTCGTGGAGGCTGGGCTGCTGTCGGAGGCCGACCTTCTGGCGGCTCTCCGGCTCAAGGCGGAGGAGTCGTGTTACGACGTCTTTCTCTGGTCCACCGGCACCTTCGAGTTCGTTCCCGGCGAGCCGCCGCCCGACTTTGCCATCCACCTGTCGCTGGACGTGGTGGCGGTGATCCTCGAGGGGGGGCGACGGGCGGACGAATGGCAGCGGGTGCGCGAGCTGATCCCCTCCACGGCCACCGTTTTCGAGGCCACCGGCGACGCTCCCCAGGGGGGGTTGGCGGAACAGGTCTTCCTCTTGGCGCGGGCGGGCAAGACTCTGGCTGGGATTGCCTTGGCACTGCGTCGCTCGGAGCTGGAGGTGGGGGTCCTGCTGCGGGACATGCTGGAGGCGGGGCGGCTGCGAGTGAAGCGGGTGGTCAGCGAGGACGAGGAGGTGGACCGCTCCGCCACGGTGGAGAAATTACTTCGGGACGGTCGGGCCGCCCTGGCCGACGGGCGGGTGGACGATGCCGGCCGGGCCTTTGAGGCGGTGCTCCTCGTCGACCCCCTCAACCAGTTTGCCAAGAAGGGCCTCACCGAGGTGGTACGGGCCAGGGAGGGCACACGCTCGGCGCCCCCCGCCCCCGCCGCCCCGCCGCCTGGCTCGCACCCGGGATCCCCCGCGACGGACATCCTCGACGCCGTGCCGGAGGTGGCCGTGGACCTCGACGCGCTCGGCCGGCGCCGGTTGGAGCCGCTGGAGGGGTTCATCCTGTCCCGCATCAACGGGAGCTGGACCGTGCGGCAGATTCTCAAACTTTGCCCCGTCGCCGAGGAGCACGCCCGCAGGTGTTTCGAAGACCTCCTCGCCCGCGGCTACGTGCGGCTGCGGTAGCAGCCGAGAGCGTCACCCACCGCCGTAGACGGGGAACGCCCGGGTCAGTTCGAGGACGTGCTGCCGCACCTCCCGCCACACGCTCTCGTCCTCGCTGCGCAGGACCCGGTCGATGAGGCGGGCGATGAGTCGCATCTCGTCCGGCCCCATACCGCGCGAGGTGACCGCCGGTGTGCCGATGCGGATGCCGGAGCCGATGTAAGGTTTGCGCGTGTCGAAGGGGACGGTGTTCTTGTTGACCGTGATCCCGGCCTGGCCGAGCCGTTCCTCGGCCTTCTTGCCGGAGATACCGTCGGGGCCCAGGTTGATGAGCATGAGATGGTTGTCGGTGCCGCCGGAAACCATCTTCCAGCCGAGTTCCATGAGGCTCTCGCAAAGGGTCTTGGCGTTGGCCAGGACCCGCTCGATGTAGAGGCGGTAGGCCGGGGTCAACGCCTCGGCGAAGGCCACCGCCTTGGCGGCGATGACGTGCATGAGCGGCCCCCCCTGGACGCCGGGGAACACCGCCTTGTCCACGGCCTCCGCAAAGGCCGCCTTGCACATCACCATGCCGCCCCGGGGGCCGCGCAGGGTCTTGTGAGTGGTGGTGGTCACGAACTCGCAGTAATCCACCGGGGAGGGGTGGAGGCCCACGGCCACCATCCCGGCGATGTGGGCAATGTCGGCCATCACCATGGCGTCCACCTCGTGGGCGATGGCGGCGATGGTCTCGAAGTCGATGATGCGGGGGTAGGCCGACGCGCCGCAGACGATGAGCCTGGGGCGATGCTCCTTGGCGAGAGCGCGGAGGGCGTCGTAATCGATGGTCTCGGTGTCGCGGCGGACCAGGTACGGGACGATGCGGAACGTCTTGCCGGAGTAATTGAGGGGGTGGCCGTGAGTGAGGTGGCCGCCGTGCGAGAGGTCCATGCCGAACACCACGTCCCCGGGTTGGCAGGCGGCCAGGTACACGGCCATGTTGGCCTGGGCGCCGGAGTGCGGCTGGACGTTGACGTGGTCGCAGCGAAACAGGCGCTTGGCCCGTTCCCGGGCGAGTTCCTCGGCCACGTCCACGAACTCGCACCCACCGTAGTACCGCTTCCCCGGGTACCCTTCCGCGTACTTGTTGGTCATCACCGAGCCCATGGCCGCGAGGACGGCGGGGGACACGAAGTTCTCGCTGGCGATGAGTTCGAGCCCCTGGTCGATACGGCGGCGCTCGGCCGCCAGGGCCTCGGCAATCTCCGGGTCCACCTCCCGCACCGCCCCCTCGAGAGCGGTAAAGAATTGGCCTTGCTGCGTCTCCTTCATGGTGCCTCCTCCCTCGCGTCGATGCCTTCCACGCGGCGCTGGTGGCGGCCGCCGTCGAACCCCGTGGTCAGGAACACCTCGAGGATCTGCGTGGCGACGCCGGGGCCGGTGGTGCGCCCGCCAAGGCACAGCACGTTGGCGTCGTTGTGGCGGCGCGCCGCCTCCGCAGTGAAGGCGTCGTGGCAGAGGGCCGCCCGTACACCCGCGTGGCGGTTGGCCGCCATCGACATGCCGATGCCGGTGCCGCACACGAGCACGCCCCGGTCGACCTCCCCGGCGGCGACCAGGCGGGCCACTCGGTGGGCATAGTCCGGGTAGTCCACCGGGCCGCTCCCCTCCGGCCCCAGGTCCACCACCGTGTGCCCCAGCTCCCGGGCACGGGCCGCCAGCAGCAGCTTGAGGTCGTGCCCGGCATGGTCGTTGGCGATGGCGATGCGCACGCTAGCCTCGCGCGCCGGCGCCGCCCGCCGGCGCGGTGTGGGGATGGTACAACGCCTCGTACTCGGCCAGGGCGAAGCTATCGCTCATCCCCGCCAGGTGGTCAACGATGATCCGCACGAAGCGGGGATCGGCGTGGTAGTGGCGGCTGACCTCCTCGGCGATGCGCGGGATGGGGACGTCGCGGAGGTAGGGGCGCCCCGTCTCCTCGTGGAAACGCAGGAGGACGTAGGTGGGCAGGGTGAGGGGGTTTTCATAGTGAGCCTTGAACAGGCCGGCCACCACCAGGCGGGCGCGGTGGTCCTGGCGGTTCACCTCCTGGTGGTTGATGATGAACCGGTAGATGAACCCCTTCAGCTCCGCGAAGAGCGCCTCCACCCGGGGGGAGAAGCTCACCATGGTGGCCGGCATGCGCTCCGCCGCTGCCAGCCAGCCGCGGCGGTCGGCGATCCGGTGTCGGGTCAGGTGGCGGGCCACGTTGCGGGCGGTGGCGGCCAGGGCGTCGGTGACGAAAAGGTGGATGAGCCCCCGCTGAAGGATGGCGGCCCGCCGGAAGCGGCGGCGCTCGCTCCGGTATGCCTCGCCGGCTCGCTCGATGACGGCGGCGGCTGCGCCCAGCCGCTCGATCTCTTCTAAGGACACGGCCTCGGCGTGGAGACCGTCCTCCAGATCGTGGGTCTGCTGGGCAATCTCGTCGGCCAGGGCGACCACCTGCCCCTCGAGATGGCACGGCAGGCCGAGCCGCAGGCCCTCGGTGGTGGGGAGGGGGAACGGGAAGTTGCGCCGCCAGCCGGTGTGCTTGAGGATCCCTTCCCGCACCTGGTCGGAAAGGTTGAGCCCCGGGTGGTCGTAACGGCGTTCCAGCAGGTCCACCACCCGCACCGACTGATAGTTGTGCTTGAAGGTGCCCACCTGCCGCACCACCTCGGCCGGCAGCGGGCAGCTCGGCTCCTCACCGGCCAAGATGCGGGCCAGCGCCTGTTCCCCGGAGTGGCCGAATGGGGTGTGCCCCAGGTCGTGGGCGAGGGCGATGGCCTCCACCAGGTCCTCGTTGAGCCCCAGAGCCCGGGCCATGGTGCGGCCGAGCTGCGAGACCTCCAAGGTGTGGGTGAGCCGGGTGCGGGGGTGATCGCCCGCAAAGGGGACGTAGACCTGGGTCTTGTGTTTGAGGCGGCGGAACGCCCGCGAGTGGAGGACCCGGTCGCGATCGCGCTGGAAGGCGGTGCGATAGTCGAACTGCCGACCAGGGTCGGCGATGGGCAGCCGCCGGGTGGCCTCGGCGGAGGGGTAACCGAAGAGGGCAAGTCGGCGCCGCTCGGCCCGTTCCAGCTGCGTCCGGTCGCGCACCGTTGGTTCACTCATGGTTTGCCTCGAGCCACGCCAGCGCCTCCCCCACCAGCCGCAGCGAACCCGTCACCAGCGTCGTGGAAGCCGCCCGAGCTCCGGCCAAAGCCTCGGCCACGCTGGGGGCGGTGCGGCATCCCGGGAACGCACGGGCCAGCTCGCTGGCCGGGGTCGCTCGGGGGGACGGCAACTCCACCACCGTCACCCGCCGCACCCACGGCCGCAGGAGCTCCGCCATGGCGGCCAGCGGCTTGTCGGCCAGGCAGGAGAACACCAGGTCCAACTCCGGGAGGCGGCGCGCCGCCAGGTGCGAGGCGAGGGCAGCAACCGCCTCGCGGTTGTGCGCCCCGTCGAGGAGAAAGCGTCGCCCGCCGTGCTCCCGCCGATCCAGGCGCCCTGGCCATCGGGTGGCAGCGATGCCGCGGGCCAGCGCGCCAGCGTCCAAACGGGGGAGAAGGCCGTGACGGGCGAGAGCCGCGGCTCCGGCCAGAGCGAGACGGAGGTTGTCTTGCTGGAAGTCTCCCTCGAGGGGCAGCTCGGCAGTGCCCGCCACCCCCCCCAGGCGGAAGGCCACGTGCTGGCACCCTTCCCCCGGCGACGCCAGCAGCGTGACGGAGGCCCAGTCACTGGCAAGGCTCAGGGGCGCCGAGGCGGTGTCGCGGATCACCCCTTCCACCTCCCCGTCCCAATTGCCCACGATGGCCTCGTACCCGCGCAGGGCCGCGGCCTTTTCCGCGGCAATGTGGCGCCGGGTGGGGCCGAGCCAGGCCTGGTGATCCGTGCCGACGTTGGTGAGGAGGGACACGGCAGGGGGGAACGCGTTGCTGGCGTCCCAGCGACCGCCGAGCCCGGCTTCCAGCACGGCCACGTCCACCCCTCCCGCGGCGAACTCCATGATGGCGGCCACGGTGAGGGTCTCGAAGTACGACAGCTCGGGGAACTGCTGCAGCGAACGGAGCAGGGTTTGCAGGCGCGCGGTGGCGATGGGCGCTCCGTCAACGCGGATGCGCTCCTCCACCCGGACCAGGTGGGGTGAGGTGGTGAGACCCACCCGCAGGCCGTGAGCGGTGAGGATGCTGGCGAGGAGCGCGGCCGTGGACCCCTTGCCGTTGGTTCCCACCACCAGCACCGAGCGCAGCGACCGCTCCGGGTGGCCGAGTGCCGCGAGGGCGGCGTGGACCCGCTCGAGCCCGGGCAGGATGCGCTGCTCCAAGCGCGGGGCGAGCAGCGCCTCGCAGGGGCCGACTAGCGGCGCCGACGCGGACACCGGGCGCCTCCCCCGGCGGCCCAGGGCCGGGCGGCAGCAGGCTCTCCAGGCATCAGGAAAAGTGGGCGAGGCATCGGGCGAGGGTTTCCTTGAGCTCGTGGCGCGGCACGACGAGGTCGAGCATGCCGTGCTCGAGGAGGAACTCGGCGCGCTGGAAGCCCTCGGGGAGCTTCTGCCGGATGGTCTGCTCGATGACCCGCGGCCCGGCAAAGCCAATGAGCGCTCCCGGCTCGGCAATGTTGAGGTCGCCCAGCATGGCAAAGGAGGCGGTCACGCCACCGGTGGTGGGGTCGGTGAGAACCGAGAGAAACGGCAGGCGGGCCGCGTGCAGCCGGGCGAGGGCGGCGGAGATCTTGGCCATCTGCATGAGGGACAACACCCCTTCCTGCATGCGGGCACCACCCGAGCAGGCCACCGTCACGAGGGGCAACTTGGCCTTCAGGCAGTGCTCGATGGCCCGGGTGAGCTTCTCCCCCACCGCCGAGCCCATGGACCCCCCCATGAAGGCGTACTCCATGGCCGCGATGACGACACGGTTGCCGTTGAGCCGGCCCAGGCCCACCAGCAGGGCGTCCCACCGCACCCCCTTCTCCCGCAGGGCCTTCAGGCGGTCGGCGTAGGGCTTGGAGTCCACGAACGCCAGGGGGTCGGTGGAGAACACCGACCCGTACAGTTCCCGCCACTTGCCGTTGTCGAAGAGCTGGGCGAGGCGGGTGCGGGCCGAGATGCGGTGGTGGTGACCGCAGCGCGGACACACGAACAGCCCCCGCTCGAGATCCCGCCGGTAGAGGATCTCGCGGCACCCCTCGCACTTCAGCCACAGCCCCTCGGGCAGGCGACTGGCGGGGCGAGCGTCGCGGTCCGGCCGCTTGAACCACACCATGGCCGCGGGGAATCTACCATTCTCCCTCCCCCCTGGCAAGGAAACCCCTCAGGAGAGCCCGACCGGGACGATGTGCGGCACGGCTCCATCGCCGGCCACCACCCGCACCGTCACCCCGAACACCGAGCGGAACAGCGCAGCGTCGGCGAGGGCATCGGGCCCGCCGCGGGCCACCACCCGGCCCTCCTTGAGGAGGAGGAGCTGGTCGGCCAGGCGCAGGCCGAGGTTCCAGTCGTGGACGACGAGGACGACGCTCGTGCCCTGGCGAAGGAGGTCCCGGACCACCTCGCCGAACTCCAGCTGATGGCGCACGTCCAGGGCGGCGGAGGGTTCGTCCAGGAGCACGGCGAGGGGCTCAGTGGCGAGAACCCGGGCCAGGAGGACGCGCTGCCGCTCGCCCCCCGAGAGGCTGCGCACCGGCCGCCGGGCAAAGGGGGCGAGGCCGAGGCGGTCCATGGCCCGACGCACCGCCGCCCGGTCGGCCGGGGACGGGGGGCGCCACGGACCGAGGTGGGGGGCCCGCCCCTGCTCCACCACCTCGGCCACGCTCAGCGGGAAAGAAAAGTCGACCCACTGGGGCAGGTAGCCGAGGCGCTTGGCGATCTCGCGCCGACGCCAACGGTTGAAGGGGCGGCCCAGCAGCTCGATGGCTCCGGAGGTGGGGGGGAGGATCCCGGCCAGCAGGCGCAGCAGCGTGCTCTTGCCCGCCCCATTGGGGCCGAGGATGGCGGTGCAGGTGCCGGCCTCCACCTCGAGATCCACGTCGTGGACCACCGTCGACCCGCCATAGCCGCCGCAAAGCGCGGCCGCGCGCAGGAGCGTCACGGCGCTCTCCGCAGCAGGGCCACGAAGAACGGCACGCCGAGGAGGGCGGTGACGACGCCCACCGGGAGTTCCACCGGGCTCAGGAGCCGGCGGGCCACGAGATCGCCCAGAACGGTGAGGCCGGCGCCGGCCAGCGCCACCCGGGGCAACAGGCGGCGCACGTCGTTCCCCCACAGGAGGCGACACAGGTGCGGTGTGGCGAGGCCCACGAAGCCGATCACCCCGGCGAAGGCAACGGCGCCGCCGGAGAGGGCGGCGGCCGCCAGAAAGACCCGCCGTCGCACCGCGGCGGGCTCGACGCCCAGCGCCGCGGCAGATTCCTCGCCGAGGGCGAGAAGGCCAAGGTCGCGAGCGTGGTAGGCCAGCACCGCCATGGGCACGGCCAGGTAGGGGGCGAGCCAGGCCACGGCGCTGCTGCTGGCGCCGGCAAAGGAACCCATGGTGATGGCCAGGGCGCCGGGCAAACGGGGGGACGGGGCGGTGGCGAGGATCGCCAGGATCATCGCCGAGGTGAAAGCGTTGGCGGCCACGCCGGCGAGGATCAGTCGGGTGGAGGAGGTGCCGAAGGGTCCTCTCGCCATCCACCACACCGCGGCGGTGGCGCCAGCAGCACCGGCCATGGCGGCGGCGGGGACGACGCCGAGAAGGGAGGCGGGGAGCACGGCGTAGGCAGCGGTGGCGGCTGCTGCCCCGCCCCCCGAGACGCCCAGCAGGAACGGATCGGCGAGGGGGTTGGCGAGGAGGCTCTGGAGGGCGGCGCCGGCAAGGGCAAGAGCGGCGCCGACGCCCGCGGCCAGGAGGACCCGGGGCAGGCGAAGGGAAAACACGATGGTGGCGGCCTCGGGCGTGCCGCCGCCCAGGAGGGTGGCCATCGCCTCGGCAGGGGCCAGGGCCGGCCCTCCCGCCACCAGCCCCGACAGCAAGGCGGCCGCCACGAAGCCCGCCAGGGCCAGGTCGCGCCCCTGCGTGCTCACGGTGCCGCCTCCCGCGCCGCCAGGAGGACGTCCAAAGCCAGCAGCAGCCGAGGGCCCGGCCGGCTGGCAGGATCGGCGGGGAGCCAGATCAAGGGAAGCGTGCCCCGGCGAAGGCGAAGGCCGGCGGGGCGGCGTAGCAGGGCGTCTACCAGTGGCCGGGAGTCGGGGTCGGCGGGGGCGACCAGAACCTGGAGGGCGGGGTCGAGGAGCACCTCAGGGTCTACCCGCGGGTAGCGCCCCCCCCGCGCCGGGGCGCGGTTGTCAAGCCCGGCAAGCGCCAAGAGATCGTGGTGCACAGTCCCGGGGCCCGCCACCATGAGGGGGTCCCACCAGGCCACGTACAGTGCGGTGCGGCGCGGCAGGTCGGCCGCCCGCCGCCGGGCTGCGTCGCAGTGGCTGGTAATGTCCGCTGCAAGTCTCTGGCCGGTCTCCGCCGCCGCCACCAGTTGCCCCAACAGCAGGCACGCTTCGGCAAGGCGGGCACAGGAGGTGACATCCACGGTGGCGACCCGCACCCCCACGCGGCGCAGTGCGGTCACCACCGCCGGATCGTTGCCCGCAGTGGAGGCCAACACCAGGTCGGGGCGCGCCGCGACAATGGCTTCGGGGTCGCTGACGGCGACCCGGGGGAGGGCGGCCGCCGCAGGTGGAAAGTCGCTGAACGGCGCCACGGCCACCAGGTGCCGACCGGCACCCAAGGCAAACACCAGCTCAGTGACGTCGGGAGCGAGGGTGACGATGCGACGGGACGACCCGGCGGGGATGACCGCCCCCACCTGGTCGCGAAGAGGCCACGCGGCAAAACCCACGCTGCCGAGCGCCGTCGCGAGGACGACGCTCGCCAGCCCGACCGACCACGTGAGTCCGGTTCTACTCGCCGCCCGCCTCTTCGAGGTCGTTGGGGATCCCCAGACGCTGGCAGGCTGCGTCGTACATCTGCCGCGCTGCCTTCTGCGCCGCCTGGAGTTCGGCGATGCGCTGCTTCACCCGCTGCAGTTCGTCCTGGATCTGATTCTCGAGGTCGGCGATCTCCTGTTTGGTGACCTTGAGGGTCTCCTCGTAGAACTTGCGCTGCTGGTCAGTGAGAACCGTCATGTCCCGTGCCTCCGTTCATGGTCTAAATGGAATCACTGCAGTGTAATAGGTCCGCACCTTGACGCCGTTCAGGGTGGCTGGTTTGAACCGCCACTTCTGCACTGCGCTCACCGCTGCCGCGTCCAGCCCCAGGTCCGGTTTGACGCCGCGCAGCACGGTCGTCTCCCGCACCGCGCCGGTTTCGTCCACCAGGGCTTGGATGATCACCGTGCCGCCCACCCGTTGCCGGGCGGCAAGGGGCGGGTAGTTGGGCCGCGGGCTGACGATGGGTTCGGGGGGGATGAGGCCGGCGGTGCTGACCGGTACGAAGTCCCCCTCGCGCACCTGCGGCTCCTCGGCCACTGCCGGCACGCGGGTGGCGACCGGTGGCGGCGAGGGCTGGGGGGTCGGGGTGGGAATCGCCGGCGCCGCCGTCGGCGCAGGGGAGGCGACGGCGGGCGGGGCGGTGGGTGCCACCGTGGCGACCACCGCCGGTGCCGGGGTTTCCACCGGTGGCGGTGTCGGTACGCCCGCCCGGGTCGGCTCCGGTCGTGGCGTCGCCCCTGCCGCGGCCGGCGTCGGCCGGGTTGGGGGTGCTACGGGTTCGAGAGGGGCCGGTTGGGTGGGCGCTGGCTGCTCGGTGGCCGGCTCGGCCGGCGTGAGCCCTTGCTGGGCCAGGGCCTCTTGGGTGAGCTGGCGCGCCAGTTCGACGGTCTCAGGCGGGGGTGTGGGGACGGCGCCGCCGCCACCCCCCTTGAGGCGGGGCAGGAGCATGACCCCCAGGACCACGGCGAGCACGGCGACAGCCCCGCCGGCCACCAGCCCCACGGGCAGCTTGCGGGGTGGCGGCGGCGTGACGCCGCTCTCCATGGGGGGCGGCAGGACCACTGCCGGCTTGGGCGGCGCAACCGCCGGCGCCGGGGCCTGCGGTGCCGCAGGCGCGGTTGGCTTGACGTCGGCCACGGGCGGTGCCGCTGCGACCGGCGGCGGGGGTTGGGGAGTGGGTGCGGCAACGGCGGCCGCAGCGCCTTCGGCCGGCTTCTCGCGGCCGGTGAGCCGCGCCAGGAAACGGCCCAGCTCGCTGGCGGTGGGCGCCGGCCGAATCCCCTGCAGCAGCCCGTCCAGGGCGGCGGCCAACTCGGCGGCGGTCTGGAACCGCTCGTCGCGGTCTTCCTTGAGCGCCTTCATGATCACGTCGGAAACCTCGGCGGGCACGGCGGGGTCCACCACGTGGGGTGGCGTGAGGCGCGGCGAGCGGACTTGCTCGAGGATGGAAAGCTCCGAGTCCCCGGCAAAGGCCTTGGTTCCGGTGACCATCTCGTAGAGCACGAGCCCCAGCGAGAAGATGTCGGATCGGTGGTCGATCCCCTTGCCCCAGGCCTGCTCCGGGGACATGTACTGGAGCTTCCCCTTGAGCGCGCCGGCGCGGGTGTGGGAGGCCTTGGAGGCGGCCTTGGCAATGCCGAAATCGCAGAGCTTGATGTCGCCGTCGAAGGAGATGAGCACGTTTTGCGGCGACACGTCGCGGTGCACCAGGGCCATGGCGCGGCCCTGGAGATCCTTCTTGCGGTGCGCGTAATCGAGGGCCGCCGCCAGGTGCGAGCCGATGAACAGGGCGAGGCCCAGCGGCATCCGCTGGCCCGACTCCTCCAGCATCCGCAGGATCGAGCGCAGGTCTTTGCCGTCGATGTACTCCATGGCGATGTAGTAGGAGCGCTCGATCTTGCCCAAGTCGTAGATGTGGATGATGTTGGGATGTTGGAGCTGGGCCGCCAGCTTGGCCTCGTCGATGAACATGGTGACGAACTCGTCGTTGTCCGTCAGGTGGGGGAGGATGCGCTTGATGGCGACGATCTTCTGGAAACCCTCGACACCCTGCATGCGGGCCTTGTAGACCTCGGCCATGCCACCGGTGGCGATGGGTTCGATGAGTTCGTACTGACCAAACGGCGTGCCGCCAGGCAGCGGCGCCATTCTCGCCGCCCCCCGCGGCGGTGGCGGCGGCTCCCGGGTCGCGGCCGCCGCCTGGGGTGGCGGCGCCTCGGGACGTGGCTTGGCCTTGAGGCGCGAGATGTCGAGGCCGGAGAGTGTCTGCTCCAGGAGCCGGTCCACGGCCGTGTCGCTGGGGCGGGCCGTCTCGCGCCCGGCCGGCTGCTCGGGCTTGGCGAGGACGTCCCCCAGCGTGCTCTCCAGCACCCGCTCCACGGCGGTGTCGGGCTTCGGGGGCCGCGGTGGGGGCGGGGTGACCTTCAGGGGCTGGGTGACCGCCACGTCCATGGACGGCTGAGGCTGGGCAGGCTTGGCGGCGGGGGCAGGCGCGGGTGGGGGTGGCGGAGCGGGTTTGACGGCGGGCGGTTCGGGGCGGATCTGGATCCGCTGGGTGTCGGCCGGCGTCGGGGCAGCCTCCGCCTCGTCGGCGATGAGGTCGCCGAAGAGGTCCTCGGAGGTCACCGTCCCGCCGCCGGGTTGCAGGCCGGCGCTGCGCCGCAGCGCCTCCAGCACCTCGTTTCGCGTGTCGGTGCTCACCGGCGCGGGGGCGCGGGGCGCTTCCAGGAGCGCCCGGACCTCGGCCAGTAACTCGTCGGCGGAGAACGGCTTGGCGACGATGGCCTGGGCCCCCAGGGCGGCGGCGTCGGCGTGCCGATCGCTGCCGCTGTACCCGCTCATCAGGACCAGAAAGGGAGTGTGCCGCAGACCGGCCCGAGCCCGGAGCTGGGTGATGGCATCCTCGATCTTGAGGCGCGGTAGAACCGACGTGATGATCACCAGCTTCGGCTCGACCTTGGCGCAGGCCCCAACGGCCGCGTCGATGTCCTTGACGACGTCGACCCGGTAGCCGAGGGGCGAGAGCGCTTCGGTGACCCGCGAAATCGTCCGTGGCTCGTAATCGATGAGGAGAATGTTTTGGCTCATGCCTCCGCCACTTCGTCAACGAACCCCATTCATTGTGCTGGGGCGGAGCCGGCAAGTCAAGCCGCACTCGGGTGGCGTACCACTGCTCCGGTGTAGAATTGGGGCGCCGGGCTGCCACCGGCGGGGGTCCGCATGTCGGGTCACAACAAATGGAGCACCATCAAGCACAAGAAGAGCAAGGCCGACGCCAAGCGCGGCAAGCTGTTCACCAAGATCATCCGGGAGTTGACCACCGCGGCTCGGGAGGGCGGAGGTGACCCGGACGGCAACCCGCGGCTGCGCGCGGCGATCCAGGCGGCCAAGGCGGCCAACATGCCGTCGGACAACATCACCAAGGCCATCCAGCGGGGGACCGGGGAACTGCCGGGGGTGGCGTACGAGGAGGTGGTGTACGAGGGGTACGGCCCCGGCGGCGTGGCGGTGATGCTGCAGGTGCTCACCGATAACCGCAACCGCACCACCGCCGAGATTCGCCACCTCTTCGGCAAGCACGGCGGCAACCTGGGGGAGTCCGGGTGCGTCTCGTTCCTCTTCAAGAAACAGGGGTATCTCATCCTTCCGAAAAGCGCGGGGAGCGAGGACGAGGTGATGGAGGCGGTCCTGGAGGCCGGCGCCGAAGACTTCTTCGCCGAGGATCCCGAACTCTACGAGGTGTACACCGCGCCCGAGGACCTCCACAAGGTCAAGACGGCCCTGGAGGCTCGCGGTTTCCCCGTGGAGCAGGCCAAGGTGGAGATGGTGCCCACCACCCAGGTGCGCCTAGAGGACAAGAAGGCCGATCAGATGATCCGCCTCATGGAGGCCTTCGAGGACCACGACGACGTGCAGAACGTATGGGCCAACTTTGACATCGACGCCAGCCTCCTGGAAGCCCGGTGAGGTTCGGCGGGTCCTCGGCGTCGACCCCGGTTCCCGGGTGACCGGATGGGGATTCATCGAAACGAACGGGCGGCAGGTGGTGGCGGCGGCGTACGGGTGTCTGCGCCCCCCGCGGGGGGCTCCCCGCTCCGTTGCCCTGGCTCGCCTGGCGGACCAGCTGGACGAGGTGGTGGTCCGGGAGCGGCCGGACAGCGCGGTGGTGGAGGTGACCTTCGCGGCGTCGGTGCCCCGGGCAGCGTTGGCGCTGGCCGAGGCGCGGGGCGCCGTGCTGGCTGTCCTGGGGCGGCGAGGCGTGCCGGTCCTGGAGGTGGAGCCGGCCCGCGTGAAGATGGCGGTGGTGGGGTTCGGCAGGGCCGAGAAGCGGCAGGTGGCGTTCATGGTCCAGCGTCACCTGGGGCTCGTCACGGCGCCGCCCAGCGATGCGGCGGACGCCCTGGCGCTGGCCCTCTGTCACGTGTGGAGCGCTCCTTGACGTGCCCGGGGGGGTGTGGTAGCATCACGCGTCGTGGCTTGTGCTGTCCAAACAGCGGTTGGCGAGCAAGATAACAAGGAGGCTGGGGGATAAACCCCGGCGCCAGGAACCGAGGAGGAAACGTCAGTGTTTGGAGACCTAGTAAATTACTTCCAGCAGGGTGGTCCGGTGATGTGGCCGCTTCTCATCTTCTCCATCCTCACGGCGACCTTCATCATCGAGCGGTGGTTGGCGCTCCGACGCGCCAAGATCAACGTCAACGAGTTCCTCTCCAAGGTCCGTAAGTCGCTCCTGGTGAACCGGGACGTGCGGGCGGCCATCAAGGTCTGCGAGGAGAACAAGGGCCCCGTCGCGTCCGTGGTGAAGGCGGCGCTGCTCCGCTACGGCCACGCCAAGGAGGACATCGAAAAGAACATCGAGAGCGCCGCGGTGTTCGAGAGCGGGCGGCTCGAGCGGGGGCTCATGGTCCTCTCCAGCTCCGCCAACGTGTCGCCGATGCTCGGCTTCCTCGGCACCGTGACGGGCATGATCAAGTCCTTCGCGACCCTGGCCGCTGCCGGTCTCTCCAACCCCGGGGCCGTCGCCGCCGGTATCTCCGAGGCCCTCATCACCACCGCCACCGGCCTGTTCATCGCCATCCCGGCGCAGCTCGCGTACAACTACTTCATGAGCCGGATCAACAAGTTCATGCGCGACATCGAGACGGCCTCCAACATGCTGATGGAAACCTTCGTGGAGATGGACAGCGAGCGTTACGGCAGTGGAGGCGGTGCGGAGGCGTAAGATGCTCAAGTTCAGGCAAGTCGGGCAACGGCCGGACCCGTACATCCCGACCGCCTCGATGGCTGATATCGTCTTCCTCCTCATTATCTTTTTCGTCATCACGTACAACATCGAGGTGGACAAGGTGCAGGTGCAGCTGCCGCGCACCTTGATCCGCGAGGACGTGCCCCGCGAATCCGCCTACGTTTCCGTCGACCTCCAGGGGGTGATCCGCGTCTCGGCGGGCAAGGAGACGGCGGTCCCCGTCCCCAGCGTCGAGGAGGTGCAGTCTTTTGCGGCGGACGTGGTGGCGCGGGACCCCAAGCACGCGTTCGTGGTCAAAGCCGATAAGGGGACGCGCTATCAGGTCGTCGACCAGATCATCGACGCCCTGAAGCAGGCAAAGGTCCAGACGATCTACCTCCTCTCGGAGCAGCGGACCGTCGAGGACCAAGGGTAGGGGGCGGCCATGAGGATGACCAAGAAGCGGGCGAGCGCCGAGATCTTCACCGGCTCGATGGCCGACGTCACCTTCCTTCTCATCATCTACTTCATGCTGACGATGGCCTTCTCGAGCACCAAGGGGCTCGACTTCGCGGTTCCCAAGGAAGACCCCACTCGCTCCGAGGTGCAGGCCGAGGAGGCCGTGTTCGTCCAGGTGCGCGCCGACGGGTCCTACGTCGTGGACAACAAGCCCATGCCCCTGGATCAGATCGCCATGTACCTGCGCACCAAGATCGATCCCGGCTCCAACCCGCCGGTCATCTCCAAGCCGGTGATCCTGCGGCCGGCGCCGCAGGCGCCGTACGGGGCGATGATGGATGCCTTCGACGAGCTGCGGCAAGTCAAGTCCAAGCTGAACCTGGCCAAGGATCTCAACATCACGCTGCCAACCCAGCGCGAGGTTGAGAACGTGTGGGGCGCGCTCGGCGTCCTGATACAGTGAGGGGAGGCGAGCATGAGCGACAAGGCGCCCGCCGAGAACACCGCGGCACCACCGGTGCAGGACAGCTACCTGGCCGAGCTGATGACGCTGGCCGAGGAGTACAACGAGGACCGGAAGCTCCTCCGTATCGCCACCGTCGCCGCCGTGGTGTTTCACATCGTGCTGTTCATGATCCACTTCCCGGAGATGGCGGCCAAGGTGCACGCGGCGCAGAAGCAGGAGCGCAAGATCTTCGTGGTCCAGCAGCCCAAGTTCAAGCCGCCGGAGGTCCGCAAGCAGGTGGAAGTGCTGCGCCCACGCACCGTCCGCGTCCCCATCCCCGACCCCACCCCGGACGAGCCCGAGCCGGTCCGCCAGATCGAGCCCGAGGAGACGCTCCCGGACGTGATTCCGGATGACGCCATCTTTGGCGTCCCGGACGCCCCGCCGGCGCCGGTGGAGGAGACCGGCCCCATCCGCGTGGGCGGTCAGATCAAGGAGCCGCGCAAGGTCCACGAGATCAAGCCCGTCTACCCGGAGATCGCGCGCAAGGCCCGGGTGGAAGGGGTCGTGATCCTGGAGATCACCGTGGACAAGCAGGGGAACGTGCGAGATGTCAAAGTGTTGCGCTCGCTCCCCATGGGGCTCACGGAGTCGGCGGTGGAGGCGGTGAAGCAGTGGAAGTACGAGCCGTCCACCCTCAACGGTAGGCCCGTGGAAGTTCTTATCACAGTGACTGTTACCTTCAGGTTGCAGTGAGGAACGACCGTGGCGCTCCAGGGCTCTCTCGCTGACATCGCCTTCCCCGACGTGATCCAGCTGGTGAGCGTGTCGGGGAAGACCGGCGTGTTCAGCATCTCCGGCGAGGGGGTCGAGGGGAAGATCTACCTACGCGACGGGCAGATCACCGACGCCTACGTGGGCGGCCTGCGCGGCGAGAACGCCGTGTACGAGATGGCCATCTGGCAAAAGGGCCACTTCATCTTTACGCCCAACGTGGAGTCGGACCAAATCACGGTCACCAAGTCCAACGCAAGTTTGATGATGGAGGCGGCGCGGCGGCTCGACGAGTGGCGCGTGCTGCAGCGCCGCATCCCGTCCCTGGATCTCATCCCCTACTTTCAGCCGCGGCAGGCCGGCCAGGACCAGGTGACCCTCTCCCCGCAGGAGTGGGTGGTGGTCACGAAGATCGACGGGCAGCGCACCATCCGCCAGCTGGAGCAGGCCACGCAGCTCTCCGCCTTCGAGGTGTGCAAGGTGCTGTTCGGCCTCATTTCCTCCGGTCTCATCGGGCTGCGGGACACCCACGAAAGACCGGTCCAGGGGGCCCCGGCCGGCCCCTCGGCCACCACGCTGTTGGCGCTCACCGAGAACGTGCGAAAGATCGCCGAGGAGCTGGTGGGGCCGGGGGGGGCCAAGTCGGTGGAGAAGCAGTACCGGCTCGCGCGGACGGAGATCGAGCAGGGGAAGGGGATGGCGGCGGTGCAGAGCATGGTGGACCACCTCGCCAGGGTCATCTCGCTCCTCAAGGGCGGGGAAGAGGCCGGCGAGTTCTTGCGGCGGGTGACGCCGCTGGTTTCCGGATAGGGAGGCCGCATCACGATGACGGGTTCGTTCACGCGACGAGTGGCAACGGGACTTGCCGCGTTCGGCTTGCTGGCCGGAGTTGCGGCGGCGGACTGGAACGCGGGGGTGGCGGCCTACCAGAAGAAAGACTGGCAGACGGCGCTGCAGGAGTTCCAGGGGGTGGTGAAGCAGAACCCCGACTACGCCGGCGGCCACTTCATGCTGGCCAAGGTCCTCTCGAACCTTGGCCGCGACGCCGAGGCGCTCAAGGAGTTCCGGGAGGCGGTGCGCCTGGAGCCGGGCAACGCCGGCTACGCCGTGGCGGCGGCTCAGGCTCTGGTGGACCAGGGGCACGCTGCCGAGGCGGCTGGCGTGCTGCAGGGCATCGCGGTGGATGGGCTCAAGCCGGCACAGAAGGCGGCAGTGTTGGTCGCCAAGGGGCAGGTGGCCCTCGCACAGAACAACACCTCGCAGGCCATCGAGCTGGGCAAGCAGGCGACGCAGGTGGATAGCGGCAACGCCGAGGCCTGGGGGCTGCTCGGCAACGCCTACTCGCGGGCGGATCGCAACGCCGAGGCTTTCGAGGCGTATCGGCGCGGCTTCGACCTTTCGGGGAACACCACGCTGGGCCGCAACGCCGTGGCGGCTGGTACCCGGGCGGCACGGCTGGCCAGTGGCGCCCAGAAGCGCACGCTGTACGACGGCGTGGCGGCGGTGGCCACCAAGTTGGCCGAGCGGCGGGGCGGTCCGGAAGGGGCGCTGATGGCGGCGGAAGCGCTGCTCGGCGCGCAGAACTTCAACGAGGCCCTGGCGTGGCTCGATCGGAGCGGCCTGGACAATGCGCTCGTGCTCTACTACCGCGGTCAGTGCTACCTGGGCAAGGAAAACCTCGCCGAGGCGGAGGCCAACTTCCGCAAGGCGCTGGCCAAGGGGCCGCAGGCGGAGCTGCGACGGCAGATCTACACCTCGCTGGGCTTCGTGCTGGACAAGGCCAAGCGCTACCAGGAAGCGGCCCAGGCGTACGAGCAGGCCGGCAACTCCACCAAGGTCGCGGAGATGAAGAACAAGCAGGCCCTTGCCGAGCAGAACAAGAAGGCCGACGAGGAAGCGGCGCGCATGAAGAAACTGGAGGAGCTGCAGCGCCAGTACCAGAGCATCGGCGGGGCCCCCACTCCACCGCCGAGCCGTTAAATCCGCAAGCTTTTCATTGCGGGCCATCCGCCGCGGCGGATGGCCCCTTGCTGTCTGGCGGTCAGTTACGGTTCCCGGGGCAGCGAAAGGAGGCCGATGGCCGCCCCCACGAGGCCCAGCAGCGCGCCGGCCAAAGGGAGGGCGAGGAGCGCAACCGGCGCAAGCGGCAGGCCCGGCAGGAGCGACCTCACCACCGCCCACATGGCGGCGAGGAGCACGCTACCGAGCGCCCCGCCGGCCACACCGAAGCTCACCCCACACGCGAGGTAGGGGGCGCGAATCGCCCCCTCGTGGGCACCGATGAGGCGCATGATGCCGATCTCGTCGGCGTGGTCCAGGACCAGCAGGCGCACCACCAGCAGCACCACTGCCACGCACCCGGCGAGCAACACCGCCGCCGCCGCCGTGCCGGCCACCGCCAGGCGGCCGGTCACCTCGGCGAGACGCTGCTGCCATGCCCGGGAGCTCTGGACGAGCCCAACCTCGGGCCGCCCCGCAAGCCACCTTGCCACCTCAGCCTCCCCCGCCGCCGGCACCTCGGCCTGGAGAAGCGGAGGGAAACTCCCCTCGGGCAGCCCGGCCAGCACCGGGGCGAGCTCTGGAAACCACGAGGCGAGTTGCTGCTGCACGGCGGCCGGGGGCAGCAGGAGGGCCGTGGCCTGGGGGAACGCGGCGCGCAGCGCCTGCTGGAGGGACGCGCCGTCGGCCCCCGCATTCAGGGTGGCCACCACGTTGGCCGTCCGACCTTCAGCCAAAACGTGATCCGCCAGCCACCCCCGCACCAGCACCAGGACGCCCCCCCAGGTGGTGGCCACCGCCACCAGGAGCACCGCCACCAGCCCCACGGCGCCGGACTCCTGGAGCTGCCGGCGGACCTCGCGAATAAGGTGTCCCCTCACGCCTCGATCCCCCAGGCGTCGCGAACCACCGTGCCGCGCTCCAGCGTGAGGGTGCGGGCCGGGTGGCTCGCGATGAGGGAACGGTCGTGGGTGGCCACCAGCACGGTGGTGCCCTGGTAGTTGATCTCCTTGAAGAACTCCATCAACTCGTGGGACCGTTCCGGATCCAGGTTGCCGGTGGGTTCGTCGGCGAGGATGAGCTCCGGCTGCCGCACCAGAGCCCGGGCGATGGCCACGCGCTGTTGCTCCCCCCCCGACAGCTCGTCGGGGAGTGCGTTGATGCGGTGCTGCAGCCCCAGCCGTTTGAGGGCGAGATAGGAGAGCCGCTGCTGTTCCCGCTCGTTCACGTCCAGGAGCGACAGGACGAAGGAAACGTTCTCGCCCACCGTGCGCCGGCGGAGCAGCTTGAAATCCTGGAACACCACGCCGAGACGCTGGCGAAACTGGGCCACATCCCTGCCCTTCAAGGTGGCGAGATCGAAACCCGCGACCCGAACGCGGCCATGGTCGGGGAGCTCGGCGCGATAAAGGATGCGCAGGAGCGTGCTCTTGCCGGCACCGGAAGCACCGGTCAGAAAGACGAATTCCCCGCGCTCGACGAAGGCGTTGATGCCGCGCAGCGCTGGACGCCCGTTGTAGAACTTGGCGACGTCCTCCAGGAGAATCATGGCCTGCCGCCGCCCCTTTGCCCGTCGCGCCGCGCGGGGGGACGGCAAGCGGCGGCCCACCGCCGACCCCTGCACGATCCGCCGGACCCAACCCCTGCCTGTCCGGCCGGCCCGTCCCGCTGCGGACCCTGACCCACGCTGCCTCCGGCCGGCGAGTGTAGCATATGCTGATGGCTGAAAACCTTGCCCAAAGTGGCCTGACTACCGTGCCGATCGGCTCGGCTATGGTCGTTCTTGCTGACGCCACGGCCTCTCCCGGCGCGCGAACCGCCGAGGAGACCGTGCGGAGCGCCCTGCCGGCCCTGGCGAAAGTTGCCGGGCGTGCCCTGCCGGTGCTGTACGGCGAGCAGCGGCACACCGCCGTCACCTTCGTTTACGGCCAGCACGGCCCGCTCCCGGCGACGGCACACCGCGTCGGGGTCTGCGACGCGCTCATCACCGGCGAGCCGTACGTGGCGCTGGCGGTGGTGACGGCGGACTGCCTCCCTGTCGCCCTGGTGGGGCGCGACGTGGCGGCCATGGTCCACGCGGGGTGGCGGGGGCTCGCCGCCGACATCCTCGGCCGGGTGGTGCGGCGGCTTGCCCTCGAGTTCGGCACGGCGCCGGAAACCTTGGCCGCGGTGATCGGCGTTGGCGTGGGACCCTGTCACTACCCGGTGGGACAGGAGGTGATTGACGCCCTGGCCGGGCATCCCCTGGCCCCCTGCCCGTGGCAGGAAGGGGATCGGGTGGACCTGGGGGCCTGGGCCGCGGCGCGCCTTCTCGCGCTGGGAGTGCCGGCGCCGGCCATCCTCCGGATCCCGGGGTGCACCGCCTGTTCCCCCAGCCACGCTTCCCACCGGCGAGACGGCACTCACGCTCGTCGGCAATGGAGCGCCGTGTACCTCGGCGAGCCGTGAGCCCGCGGAGCCCGATCAGCCGCCGTGCAGGGCCGCGACGCCCTCGACGGCTGCGGGGAGACGGCCGCGCAATTGCCCGCAGGCTCCGGCGATGTCCCTCCCCCGGCTCCAGCGGACCGTCACGTTGAGGTGAGCGGCGGCCAGGACGCCGGCAAAGGCATCCACCCGCTCGGGGGAAGGGGAGACGAGGCCCGGCAGGTGATCGGGGTCGGGGTTGAAGGGGATGAGGTTCACCTTCACGGGAATGCCGCGCAACAAGGCGGGCAGGCGCTTGGCGTCCTCCGGCGAGTCGTTGATGCCGGCCAGGAGCACGTACTCCACGGTGATGCGTCGCCCCCGCTCGAGGGGGAAGCGACGCAGCGCCGAGAGGAGGTCGGCGAGAGGCCAGCGGGCAGCCACAGGCATCAGCGCGGCCCGCTGCTCCTGGGTCGTAGCGTTGAGGGACACCGCCAAGTTCGGGCGCCGCTTGAGGCCCGCCAGCCACTCCAGGCCGGGCAGGATGCCGCTCGTGGAGACGGTGATGCGCCGGGGGCTCACCGTCTCGAAGAGAAACCGCAACGCCGCCTCCACCCCGCGACGGTTCAGGAGCGGTTCCCCCATCCCCATGAACACCACGTTCACGGGGGAACCCACGAGCCCTTCCCGTCGGACGAGGGCGCGGTACTGGGCGAAGATCTCGGCCCCGGTGAGGTTGCGCCCGGCGCCCAGCGCCCCGGTGACGCAAAAGGTGCACCCCACGGCGCACCCCGTCTGCGAGGACAGGCAGAGGGTGGTCCGGCCAGAGCCTGGCATGGCCACGGCTTCCACCACTGCCCCGTCGTCGTAGGCGAGGGCCAGCTTGACCGTACCGTCGGCGCTCCGCCGCTCGTCCACCACGCGGGGCACCGTCACGGTGGCGTTGGCGGCCAGGTGGGCGCGCAGCGACTTGGGCAGGTCGGTCATCTCCTCGACGTCGGCGGCCAGGCGGCGCAGCAGCCAGTGGCGCAGCTGCGCCAGGCGGAAGGGGCGGGGATCGGCAGCCGCCACGAGCTCACGCACCGCCTCCTCAGGCGCATCCAAGAGGTCGATGGGGGAAGGTCTGGGGTGGTCGGACATGCCTCCTCGCACGGCCCGTTCGGGCGGGCACCATTGTGGCACGCCGCGGGGCCCGTGCGCGCTACCATGCCGGGGTGACGGGGGAACGCGAGGAGGACCGACAGGTAGCGAAGTTGGTGGGCGAACTCGGCCTGGCGCCGCGGCGGATCGCTCCCCTAGCCGGCGATGCCTCGTCGCGGCGCTTTTTTCGCGTGTGGCTGGAGGAGGATTGCCGCGTCGTCGTGGCCCTCTACCCGTCGGGGAGCGCGGCGGTGGCGGCTCACGATGCGGCGGTGCAGCAGTGGGCCATCGCCCACGACCTGCCGGTCCCGCGCCTGCTGGCCGTGGGGCCGTGCGGCACCGTCAGCGAGGATCTCGGCGACGAGCACCTGGAAGCTGCCTGCACCGCCCGCGGCGCCGACGTCGTGGGGCCGCTGCTGGCAACGCTCGCGGCGTTCCAGAGGGCGGACTGGCACGACTGCCCGAACCCGCCCTTCGACGAGGGATTCTTCCGCCGCGAGCTGGCGCTGTTTGCCGAGTTCGCCGGCCTTGCTGCCCACCGCCGGGTGGCGAGCTTCCTGGACGAGCTGGCCGGGGCGCTGGCCCGGCACCCCTACCGACTGGTTCACCGGGACTTCCACCTTCACAACCTGTTCTGGTGCCGAGGGGCAGTGGTGGCGGTGGACGGGCAGGACATGCGGGCCGGCCCGGACACCTACGACGCGGCATCGCTCCTGCGGGAGCGGCGGGGCAGCGAGCTGGTGGCACCACTGCTTGAGCCGGCGGCCATCGCCGCCGCGTGCGGCTGGGCGCCCGGCTGGGAGGAGCGCCTGCTCCAGTGCGGCGCCCAGCGCGGCCTCAAAGTGATCGGCACGTTCCTCCGCCTGGCTGCCGGTGGGCGGCGGGGCTACCTGCGCTTTCTGCCGGAGGCGTGCCGGGCGACACGGGAAGCCGTTGCCGCCCTGGGTGCCCCTGAGACACTCGTCCACAGAGTTGCCGACCTCGCTGCCGCAGAAGAGGTATAATCGTGAGGGAGGCTCTTTCCCATGCTGGGTTCCGTCGGACTCCCCGAGCTGCTGGTGCTGCTGGTGATCGTGGTGATCATCTTTGGAGCGAGTCGCCTGCCCCAGCTGGGGCGGGGCCTCGGCGAGGGGATCCGCAACCTCCGCTCGGCGCTCCGGGGCGGGGAGCCGCCCCGCGATGAGCGCGACTCAAAGGAGCCCTGAGGGTCCGGCTGCCACGCGTTCCACCGCCTCCAGTTCGAGCCCGGTAAACTCGCGGTAGGCTGCCGCGACGCGCTGGACGAAGGTGCGGGTCTCCCGGTACGGCGGGATCGTCCCCCACCGTTGCACGGCGCCCGGCCCCGCGTTGTAGGCGGCGAGGGCGAGTTCCACATCGCCACCGAACTGCTGGAGCAGCGCCGCCAGGTAGCGGCAACCCGCTTCCAGGTTCACCGCGGGGTCGGCCACCTCCTCCAGCCCCATGAGCGCGCCGGTTTCGGGGAGCACCTGCATCAGGCCCACGGCGCCGCGGGGCGACACGGCGCGGGGGTCCCGACCCGATTCCACCTCGATAACGGCGGCCACCAGCGCCGGATCGAGCCCCACGCGGGCGGCCGCCGCCTGGATGTGGGGCGGCACCTCGGCCGCCCGCTCCAGCCACCCCGTGCTTTCCAGCGGGAGGGAAACCGTCGACCGCGTCACCGGGTCTGCCGGCTGGTCCAGCGGTGTCACGGCCAACTTCTGCCCCTCCCAGGCGAGCAGCGAGCCCAGGGCAAGGGCGAGCCACAAAGCGGCCTGACAGCGACCGCGCAGCATCTCACCGGCCGCGGTGCGGCTTCACCCCATTGCGCTGCAGCTTTTGCCGCAGCGTGTTGCGGTGGACCCCGAGGGCCATCGCCGCCTGGGACAGGTTGCCCCCGTGGCGGGTCAGGGCTTGCCTGACGAAGCGAGCCTCGAAGGCGGCCACCGCCTCCTCGAGGGTCAGCCCCCGGTCGAGCAGCGCGTCGGCCAGCGATACCACCGCGTCGGAGATGGCGCGCAGGCCGTCCCCAGGATCAGAAGCCTCGTCGCTCACTTGACCTCGACCCGATCCCCCACGGCCAGGGGCAGAGAGGACGACATGATCTTGGCGGACGCCCAGTGCTCCCCCACCGTCAGCACCGCGGCCTCGCCGAGGACGATGCGCGGGGCCCCCGGCACGGGATTGTCCCGGTAGAGCGTGCACACCGTGCCCGGCGCTAGGTTGTCGGCGCTCCCCAGATCGATGAGCACCACGTGGTCCTGCCCAAAGGTGACGATGCCGTCCTTGCTGTAGACGATGTACCCCTTGGGCTTCTCGTTGGGGAGGTCGCAGCGAGTGGTCGGCGCGGTGAGAGCGGCCATGGGGATGGGCAGCGCCTCGAACGGCTTCAGCCAGTTCCCCACCAGCACTTCGTCGCAGGAGGACATGATCTCGGCGGTGGCTGTGTGGTCCTGGGCGCACAGCACGCGCACGTGCCCCACGTAGCGCATCATCCGCCCCAGCACCGCTCCCGTGGCCGGGTGTCGCACCCGCCCCCCCGGGGCGATGACGAAGTACTCTTGGCCCGCCTCCACCCCTTCCGCCGTGCCCTTGGAGAGATAGACAATGTCGCCCGTGAAGAAGCTCGCCTGGTACTGCATCTGCTCGGCAGAGGTCACGGTCATCTCCGGTTGCTCATCCACCGGCCCCAGGTAGCCGAAGCAGTAGATATCGTCCTCCGAACCTACGGGGACCAGCTCCAGAGCCTCAACCTCGGTAGGTTCGCCCCCACCGGCCACCGCTGCGCCCTCGCCCTCCGCTGCCCCGCCGCCCTCGACCGGCGCGCCCTCGCCGGCCGGCGCAGGCGCCGGCGGTACCTCAGCGGCCTTCACGCCGATGACCAGGGGGTCGCCCGGGTAGATCCAGTGGGCGTCGCGGATGTACTGGTTCTGCTCCCAGATCTGCGGCCACAGGTACGGGTTGCCCAGGGACTTGGCTGCCAGGTCCCAGAGCGTGTCCCCCCGTTGAATGATGTAGACGTTGGTACCGGGGGGGAACTCGGTGGGCGGATCGTACGGCGTCCAGTGGTCGCCGACCAGGTGGAGCGGCCGCGGAGGGGGACTCACCGCCTGCTCGGCCACAACCGCAGAAGCCATGAGGACAGCTACGAGAGCGACGGTTGTGCGGACCATGGCACTCTTCTCCTTCGGCACAAGCTGTTAGCTCCGCCTCCCACAATAATGCACCCCGCCGCCCCCGTCAACGGTTACCGCCGGCGGCTGGCGCGGTGGTACCGCTTTGTGCGCCGGCCGGTGCCGCGGCCGAGGACAGCGCCGCCTCGATCTCCGCCAAAAGCGCCTTGCCCTTGCCTGCCGCTGCCGATTCCGGGAAGTTGGCCAGCAGGTACTCGATGCGCATCCTGGCACCATCGAAGGCCTTCAGGTTGAAGTAGTAGCGCGCCACCAGGTACTCGTGCTCGGCGAGGGTCTCCTGACTCGACCGGAGCAGCTCCCGGGCCTCGGCAGCAAACGGGGAGTTGGGGAACTGCTCCACCACTTGCTTGAAGCTCGCCACCGCCTCCCGCACCGGCGCCAGGTCCCGCATTGGACCCCGGGACTGGGAGAGGCTGCACTTGCCCAGCATGAGCAGGGCGTAGGGGCGGTTCGGGTCGTTGGGGTAACGGTTCGAGAAGTCCCGGAAGCGGAGCTGCGCCTCGGTGAGCCCTTCCACGGTCTTGTCGGCGAAGAAGGTCTCGGCCACCTTGAGCGCGGCCTGCCGCCCCACCGGGTCGTTGGGGAAGGCGTCGGCGAGGAAGGTGTAGTACCGCCGGGCCTCCTCCCGCTTCTTGGCGGCAGCGAGGGCGTCGCCCTTCTCCAGGATCTCCTCCTTGGAGAGAGCGCCCACCTCGTCGAAGAAGCGAGTATCGTCGCGGGCCGACTTGCAGCCAGCCGCAAGAAGGACGAGCACGAGAAAAAATGTGATCCGCCTCACACCACTTCCCCCCGCAGGGCAGCCACGGCGTGGTGCCGGTCGGCCGCCCCGAAGACCGTGGTCCCGGCCACCAGGACGTTGACGCCCCGCCTCCGCAACTCCGCCGCGTTGTCTAGGTCGACGCCGCCGTCCACCACCAGCTCCACCGCTGGGGCCAGGGTCGTCCGCTCCTCGGCCAGGCGGGCGATCTTGTCCAGCATCTCCGGGATGAAGCGCTGGCCGCCGAACCCCGGGTTGACGGTCATAACCAGGACGAAATCCACGTGCGCCCAGCACTCGCGAAGGGCTGCCGGGGGCGTCAACGGGTTGATGGCAACGCCGGGGGCGAGCCCCAGCTCGCGGATCCGGCAGAGCGTCCGGTGGAGGTGTGGCACCGCCTCCAGGTGGACGGAGAGGCGATCGGCGCCGGCGCTGGCAAAGGGCTCCAGCAGCGTGTCGGGGTGCGCCACCATGAGGTGCACGTCGAGGGGCAGGTTGGTGAGTTGCCGCACGGTACGGCACAGCGCCGGGCCGAAGGAGAGGTTGGGGACGAAGACCCCGTCCATCACGTCGAAATGCAGCAGATCGGCGCCGGCGGCAGCCACCGACGCCACCTCCTCCGCCACCCGGCCGAGATCGCAGGCGAGCAAGGAGGGGGCCACTCGCACGCTCATCGGCTCACCCACAACGCCACCACCTCCGCCTCCGCCACCGGCCCACCCGCTGCGGGATCCTGGCGCAGCACGAGCCCCGGGGCAACGCCGGGGTAGCGGACCAGCTGAAGGGCGGCGAGGCGGAACCCCAGCGCCCGAACCACCCGGCTTGCCACCGCCTCCTCGACACCCACGAAATCCGGCATCACGTAGCGGTTGCGCCGGGGCGCCGTGTTGACGAGCAGGTCCACCGCCGCCCCGGGGGCCGCCAGCGCCCCGGCCGGCGGCGCCTGGGCCACCACTACGGCGGCGTCGGCCTGGCCGGCGATGGTGCACCGGCGACCCACCCGCAACCCCTCCCCCTCCAGCTCGGCCTCGGCGAGGGTCAGGGGCAACCCCGCCAGGTCGCCAACGCGTCGCACCTCGCCCCCCTGCGACCGGTAGAGGCGCACCACCGCGCCGCGCTTGACCTCGAGGCCCGCCCCGGGCCGCTGGCGGGCGATCCGCCCTACCGGCACCTGGGCGTCGAACACATCCTCTTGAAGGTTGGCGAGAAGACCGGCGTCCTGGAGCACGGCGAAGGCCCGCGCGGTATCCATGCCGCGGACGTCGGGGACCCGCACCGCCGCCGAGCGCAAGCCCACCCAGAGCACGAGCCACGCCGTCAGCGCCCCGCCGGCGACGAAACCGACGAAAACCGCCAGCCAGCGCAGGATCCGCGCTCCCATGGCGCGCCAATGTAGCATACCCCTTGTGCCGTTCCTGGGCGCGCACCTCTCGGCGGCGGGCGGGGTTTCCCGGGCCGCGCAGGCGGCGGCGGCCTGCGGTTGCCAGGCCTTGCAACTCTTTCTCCGCCCGCCCGGACGGTGGCAGGCCAACGAACTGCCCGCGGCGGAGGTGGCGCGGTTCCGCGTCGCCTGCGAGAACGCCGGTATCGTCGGCCGCTGCTTTGCCCACGCGCCCTACCTCCTCAACCTGGCGAGCCCGGACGAGGCTCTGCGTCGGCGCTCGGTGACGGTCCTGGCGGAGGAACTACGCTTGGCCGGGACGCTGGGGCTCGCCGGGGTGGTTCTCCACCCGGGCTCGGGGACCGGCTCGCCGCGCCCGGAGGCGGTGCGGCGTTGCCGCGACGCCATCGCCGAGGCGCTGGACCTGGCCGGGGAGGGGGCCGCCCCGCTGCTTCTGGAGGGCACGGCAGGGGCGGGGGAGCAGCTCGGCCGCACCGTGGGTGAGCTCGCCGCTCTGGTCCCGGCCTCGTGCCGGCGGCAGATCGGCATTTGCCTCGACACCGCCCACCTGTGGGCCGCCGGTCACGACCTCGCGGGGGCAGGCTGGGACGAGGTCCTGGCGGCCTGTCGCGACCACTGGCAGCGGCCGGCGCCGGACCTCCTCCACGCCAACGACACCCCGGTACCCTGCGGGTCCCGGCGGGACCGCCACGCCTTCCCGGGCGAGGGCCTGCTGGGAGAGAGGGTGTTCCGGCGCCTCCTCGCCGACCCGAACCTGGCTGGGGTGCCGGTGATCCTGGAGATCCCCCCGGGCCGCGGCAACGCCAACGTGGTCCGGGCCCTGGCGCTGTTGCGACGGTGGCAGAGCACCGGCCCCGGGGGTAGCGGACGGCGGCCTAGCGGGAGGGGGAGGGGAGCAGGCGGTGCCAGTCCAGCGGCAGGTTCTTCGCCACGTCGTTGATCAGGACCACGACCACCAGGGCGATGATGAGCCAGAAGCCGATGGAGATGATGCGCTCCTTGGTGCGCATGGAGAAGTCGCGGCGGATGGCCGATTCCGCCGCAATGACCGCCAGGTGCCCGCCGTCCAGCACCGGGATGGGCAGCAGGTTGAAGATGGCGAGCTGGAGCGAGATGACCCCGAGGAGCCAGATCAAGCTCACCACGCCCGACCGCGCCGCTTCCCCCGAGAAACGGGCAATGTCGATGGGCCCCGACATTTGTCGGATGGAGGAGCGGCCGGTGAGCATCTTGCCGATGACGGCGAGGGTTTCCCGGGTCATCCGCACGCACTCGCGACCCGCCTCCGCCACCGCAGCGGGGAGTGGGAGCCGCTGCAGCACGGTGGGGTTCGGCGGGGGGATGCCCAGCTTCCCCTGGCCGTCCACGTTGCGCGGGGTGGCCTCCAGGTCCAGGCGCTGCCCCCCCCGCTCCACGGTCACTACGAGGCGCTGCCCGGGGCGGCCCCCCACCAGCCGGATGAGGTCGTAGAAGTGGCGGGTCGGCTCGCCGTCGATGGCGACGATGCGGTCGCCGGCGGCAATGCCCGCGGCCTCCGCGGCGCTCCCGGGCAAGACCCGCGGGACTTCCGCCGGCAGTGGCGGCGCCAGCCCCGCATAGCCGAGCTCGTAGCGGCTCTCGGGGCGCGGCGTGAGCGTCACCTCCAAGGTGCGGTCGCCGCGCTGCAGGCGAATCACCAGCGTGCGACCGGGGGAGGAGAGGGTGGCCATCTCCAGCTCGCGCCAGGTGGGGACAGGCTTGCCGTCCACCGCCAGCACCCGGTCGCCGGGCTCGATCCCCGCCGCGGCAGCGGGGGAGGCCGGGTCCACCCAGGCAATGTCCGGCGGCTGCTCGTGCCAGGCGGGGACCTGCACCCCCACCCAGAAGGCCAGGGCAAGAAACGCCACAGCGCCGGCCACGTTGGCCAGGGGGCCGGCGACGAGGATGACGGCGCGCTGCCAGCGGGGGAGGAGCTCCTCCTCAGCGCCTGCCGCACCCACCTGGCTTGACTCGTCGGGCCCGAGGCCGGCGATGCGGACGTAGCCGCCCAGGGGGACGAGGCTCACCCGGTAATCGGTCTCGCCGCGCCGAAACCCGAACAGGCGCTTGCCGAAACCGAAGGAAAACACGCTCACCGACGCCCCCACCGCCCGGGCGGCGAGGAAGTGACCGCCCTCGTGGATGAACACGAGAACGCCCAGCACCACGATGAGAGCCAAGAGATTCACGAGCACGGCAGTCACCGACCCCTCATGCCAAACCCTTAGTGTTGCGGCGGAATTTCGCCACAGCCTCCCTCGCCTCGCGCCGGGCGCGGTCGTCCGCGGCCAGCACGTCCTCGAGACCTCGCAGGGCGTGGGGGCGGGCGGCCTCCCGCTCGCTGACCGCCTCCACCACGGCGGCAATGGCCGGGAACGCAATCTCCCCGGCGAGGAACGCGGCAACGGCCACCTCGTTGGCGGCGTTGAGGGCCGCGGGCACGGTGCCGCCGGCCCGCAGCGCCGCCCGGGCCAGGCGGAGGCTCGGGAACCGGACCTCGTCCGCCGCCTCGAAGTGGAGCGCCCCCACCTCCACCAGGTCCAGAGCCCCGAACGGCGAGGCCAGCCGCTCGGGGTAGGCGAGAGCGTAGAGGATGGGGAAGCGCATGTCGTTCACCGAGAGCTGGGCGATGAGCGTACCGTCCACGTACTCCACCAGGGAGTGGACGCGGCTTTCGGGGTGGACCACCACCGCGATACGCTCCTCGGGCAGGCCGAAGAGGTGGTGGGCCTCGATGATCTCCAGCCCCTTGTTCATCATCGTCGCGGAGTCCACGGTGATCTTGGCTCCCATCCGCCAGGTGGGGTGGGCGAGGGCCTCGGCCACCGTCACGGTGGCCAGCGCCTCGGGCGGGGTGGTGCGGAACGGTCCCCCGGAGGCGGTGAGGATGAGCCGCCGCACGGTCCCCTCGGGGCCCACCCGTAGCGCCTGATGGAGGGCGTTGTGCTCGGAATCCACCGGCAACACCCGGGCGCCGGTACGGGCGGCGGTTCCCATCACGAGGTCCCCGGCCGCCACGAGGGTTTCCTTGTTGGCGAGGAGGAGCTCCCGCCCCAGCTCGACGGCCCGCAGCGTCGGCACGAGGCCCAACGCACCCACGAAGGCCCCCACCACCGTGGTGACCTCCGGGTGCGTGGCGGCGCCCACCCGCCCCTCCTCCCCGGCCAGCACGGCGAGGTCGGGGAACTCCCCGGCCAGGGCCCGGGCGTCGGCCTCCTCGGCCACCGCCACCAGCTTCGGGCGGAAGGCGACGATCTGCTCGCGCAGGCGCTCCAGGTTGTGCCCCGCCGCCAGGGCCACCACCGCAAAGCGATCCGGGAAGTGGCGCACCACGTCCAGAGTGGCGCAGCCGATGGAACCGGTGGACCCGAGGATTCCGAGGCGCTTCACCATGCGTTGCGCACTGCCAGGAAGAGCGCCAGCACGAACGGCGCGGCAAAGAAGAGAGAGTCGGTTCGGTCGAGGAACCCACCGTGACCGGGGAGGGTGTCGGCGGAGTCCTTCACCCCGGCGTCCCGCTTGAAGAGCGACTCCACCAGGTCGCCCAACGGGGCGAGGAGGGAGAGGAGCGCCGCCAGCGGCAGGCCCACCGACCAGGGGAGCTCGGGGAAGAAGACCGTCCGACACACCCACACGGCAAAGAACGACAGGGCCGTGCCGCCGGCGATCCCCTCCCAGGACTTCTTGGGACTCACCACCGGGGCGAGCCGGTGGCGGCCGAAGCGTGTGCCCACGTAGTAAGCCCCCGAGTCGCCGCCCCAGATCACCAGGCAGTGGGTGAGGAGCACTTTCCAGCCCAGCTCCCCGAAGGCGATGCGGAGCAGCCCCATGGCGCCGCCGGTGACGGCGAAGTAGACCGCGACGAAGACCGCGCCGGCAATGGCGCCGCTCGCCCCGGCCACCGGCCGCCCGGCGAGGAGGTGGGCGACGGGGACGAGCAACACCACCGCGGCGAGCACCGCGCCCGCCCCGGGAAGCCCGCCGAGCCAAATGGCGGGGAGGGCGAGAGCCAGCGCCAGGAGGGGGGGCAGGGTGGGGGTGGGGGGGTGCACGCGGCGAAGGATGGCCACCAGCTCCCGCGCCGCCAGCAGGCTCACCACCCACACCGCGGCCAGGAAAACCCACGGTGGCAGGAAGACGATGGCGCCCAGGATGGCCGGGAGGAGGAGGAACGCCGTGGTTTCCCGGTTGCCGATCACCCCAGCTCCTCGCCCCGCTCCTCGTCGCTGGCCGTCGGGCCGCCCTCGATGACGCCGCCGAAGCGCCGTTCGCGGCGGGCAAAGTCCGCCACCGCCTCGATCATGTGCGCGGCGCGGAAATCCGGCCAGAGGACTGGGGTGATGTACAGCTCGGTGTACGCCACCTGCCAGAGCAGGAAGTTGGACAACCGCTGTTCGCCGGAGGTCCGGATGAGGAGGTCGGGGTCGGGGGCCCCGGCGGTGGCCAGATGCGCGGCCACCCAGCTCTCGTCGATGGCCGCGGGGTCGAGGGCGCCGCTCGCCGCCTGCCGGGCCGCCTGCCGCACCAGGTCGGTGAGTTCCGCTCTCCCGGAGTAGTTGAGAGCGAGCTGGAAGAGCAGCCCGGAGTTGCCGCGGGTGACCTCCACCGCCCGTGCGAGCCCTTCCTGGATCTCGGTCTCCAGTTCGCCGATGCGGCCGATGGGGCGGAAGCGGATGTTGTGCTCGGCGAGCACGTGAAGCTCCTTGCGCAGGTACTCCTTGAGCAGGCCCATGAGGGTGCGGACCTCCCAGCGCGGCCGCTTCCAGTTCTCGGTGGAGAAGGCGTACAGCGTCAGGGCCTCGATCTCCAGGCGGGCGGCCGTCTCCACCGCCTCCCGCACCGCTCGGATACCGGCCCGGTGCCCCTCCACCCGCGGCAGCCCCCGCTGCTGCGCCCAGCGCCCGTTGCCGTCCATGATGACGGCAATGTGGCGGGGCAACCGCTCGGGCGGCACGGCATCGAGCAGCCGCCGTTCCTCCGAGCCAATGGGGGCGATCTGGTCGAGGTCCTTCATGCGCCGAGGCAGTCTAGCACGCGCCTTTCAGCGGCCGCCGCGACCTCGAGGGGCGGGGCGCCGGTAGTACACCCGCTCCAGGGTGAGGCCGTGGGCTGGGGCGGTGGGCGCCGGTGGGCGGGTGGTGGGATCGGCCAGCAGGGCGACAAGCCAGGCCGTCTCCTGTGCCCCTCGCCCCACCTCCACCACGGCGCCGACGATGCGCCGTGCCATCCCGCGCAGGAACCCGTCCCCCACGAGGTGAACACTGGCCCGCCGCCCGCGCCAGCGAAGCCGCGCCTCCACCAGGCTCCGCACCGTACCGCGCTGGCCGGTGCCGGCGTGGCCGCTACGGGCAAAGGCAGCAAAGTCGTGGCTGCCGACGAGCTGCCCGAGCGCTTCCGCCATGCGCTGGAGGTCCGGCTGGCTCGGCAACACCCAGGTCCGCTGCGCCTGCCAGGGCGGCAACACCACCTCCCAGGCGAGGCGGTAGCAGTAGTGCTTGCCGCAGGCGTGGCGGCGAGCGTCGAAGGTGGGCGCCACTCGGCGCGCGGCCAGCACCCGCACCTCGGCGGGCAGGCGGGCGTTGAGCGCCGCCACCAAGCCTGCGGGGGGGATGGGCAGCGGCGCATCGAGGTGCACCACCTGGCCCGCGGCGTGGACCCCGGCGTCGGTGCGGCCCGCAGCGGTCGCCCGAACGGGGGTGCCGAACAGCGAGGCCATGGCCGCCTCCAGGGTGCCCTGCACGGTACGCGCCCCCGGCTGGCGCTGCCACCCCGCAAAGGCGGTCCCCAGATAGGCAAGGCGGAGGGCGAACCTGGAGGGGCCGTCCATGGCGGTATTATCTCGCGCCAGAACAGGCGGACCGAGGCTTGAGGCAGGGCCGGCAGAAATCGTACAATGCGAGCCGACGTCCGACGCTGGTGAGGAGAGATCATGGAGACGTTACGCGACCTGTTCGAACACGTGGTGACCACGTTTCCGGCCCGGCGGGAGTTGCTGCGCATCAAGGCCGGCAAGGGGTGGCGGAGCCTCACGGTGAAGGAGTTCGAGCACGCCACCCGGGACTGCGCCGAGCGGCTGCGCGGCGCAGGCATCGCCGCCGGCGACCGGGTGGCGCTGTTCTCGGAGAACCGCCCCGAGTGGCACGTGGTGGACTTTGCCTGTCACTTGCTGGGGGCCGTGTCGGTGCCGCTCTACGCCACCCTCCCTGCCCCCCAGGTGCGGTACATCGTCAAAGACTCGGGGAGCAAGCTTGTGGTGGTTTCCGGCAAGGAGCGGACGCGGACCGCGCTGGAAGCGGTGACGGATCTGCCCGAGGTGCGGGTGGTGGGCATCGACGAGGGGCTCGCGGACGGCGTCCCCTCCCTGGCGGAGCTGCCGCTGCCCCCCCGGCGCCAGCGCGGCGCACTCCCGCCCCTGGCCGGCAAGGACCTGGCGAGCCTCATCTACACCTCCGGTACCACCGGTGACCCCAAGGGGGTGATGCTGTCGCACCGCAACTTCGTCTCCCAGATCGAGGCGGTGCGGCCCCTCTTCCCCATCACCGACCGCGACGTCTCCATGAGCTTCCTGCCGCTCTCCCACGTGTTCGAGCGCACGGTGGACTACGTCTTCTTCGGCTACGGCGTGCAGATCAACTATGTGGAGTCCATCGAGCGCGTGCCGACCCAGCTTGCGGAGATCCGGCCCACCATCATGGTCTCGGTGCCGCGGCTGTTCGAGCGCTCCTACATCAAGATCATCTCCAAGGTGCAGCAGGAAGGCGGCGCCAAGAAGCGGCTCTTCGAGTGGGCCCTCAGGGTGGGGCGCGAGGTGCGCGAGGCCGAGTGGCGAGGGGAACGCCCCTCGGCCTTTGCCCGCGGCAAGTACGCAGTGGCCAAGGCGCGCATCTTCTCGAAGGTGCTGGAGCGGATGGGCGGCAGGTTGCGTTTCACGATCTCCGGGGGCGCGCCCCTCGCCCGCGAGGTGGCCGAGTTCTTCGACATCATCGGTCTGCCGGTGCTGCAGGGGTACGGGCTCACCGAGAGCTCCCCGGTGATCGCCGCCAACCTCCTGCACCGCAACCGCCTGGGATCGGTGGGGCCGGTGCTCCCGGGGGTGGAGGTGCGCATTGCCGACGACGGCGAGATCCTGGCCCGAGGCCCCAACATCATGATGGGGTACTGGCGACGCCCTGAGGCCACGGCCGAGGCCATCGATGCCGACGGCTGGCTGCACACCGGCGACGTGGGCTATCTCGACCGGGACGGCTTCCTCTTCATCACCGACCGCAAGAAGGACATCATCGTCACCTCCGGCGGCAAGAACGTGGCGCCGCAGCCCATCGAGGGGCGGCTGGGCGCTACCCCCTTCATCGCCCAGGCGGTGCTCATCGGCGACAAGTACCCGTACCTCACCGCCCTCATCGTCCCCAACTTCGAGAACGTCGAGGCAACGCTGGCGGAGAGAGGGATCAAGGGCCTCTCGCGGGAGGAGATGGCCGCTCACCCCGAAACCGAGGCCCTGATCGGTGCCTCGGTGAAGGCCGTGAACGCCGAACTGGCGATGCACGAGCGGATCCGCCGCTTCACGCTGCTCAAGCGCGAGTTTTCCCTGGAGGAGGGGGAGCTAACCCCCACCGTGAAGGTGCGCCGCCGGGTCATTGCCGAGAAGTACCGCGATCTCATCGAGGCCATGTACCTGAAGACCCAGCGTGCCGGGGTCTTCGAGCTTACCGACTGACGGCCGTCGCCGGGCCGCTGCAGGAGGCGCGGGGCCATGCCCCCGAGGGGTCGCGGCGCCTGCCCGCCGCGCTGTGTTCAGGCGCTCCACGGCGAGTCGTGCGGGCCGAGAATGGCGACCACCGAGGCCGGGGGTTCCAGAGTTTCCAGGAGGGCGTCCGGCTCCAAAGCGGCCAGCACGGCGGCGGGGGTCCCACCGCTCGCCACCGCCACGGCCCGGGTGCCGCCGGCCCTGGCGCAGCGGATGTCGGCCTCGGCGTCCCCCACCACCACCGCGTCGGCGGGGCGGAATACCCGGCCCAGGCAGTGCCGCGCCCGCTCCAGGGCCACCGGCACCAGGCGGTTGCGGTCCGGCGAGTCGGAGCCGAAGGCGCCGAAGGGGAAACGGTGGGCGAGGGAGGCGGCTTGCAGCTTGATCTCGGCACCGGCGGCCAGGTTGCCGGTGAGCAGACCGACGGCAACGCCGCGCCGGGCGAGTTCGTCGAGGAGTTCCACGACCCCGGGGAGGACGGTGACGGAACCTGCGGGCAGCGTCTCGCGCAGGCGGTCCAGGTAGCGGGCAAAGAGGCGGGGCAGGTTGGCCTCCACGGTGGCGGGGTCCACCCCCGCGGCGGTCAGCAACTCCCGGGCGATGAGGGGGTCGGTCTTGCCCGCCCAGCGGTAGTTCTCGATGGGGCCGCGCGTGCCGAACACCTCCTCGAGAGCCGCACCGAAGGCCGCCCCCGCCCGCCCGCCGGTGGAGATGAGCGTGCCGTCCACGTCAAAGAGCACCAGGCGGGAGTCGAGACGCGACACGGGGGAGTCTACCACCGTCGGCCCGGCCGGGCCGGTTTGACACGATGCCGCGGCATTTCGTAGCATCCCGCGACGGGACGCGGCATGCTGACCGGGTTCAACACCGATATCGAGTTCGAGGGTACGACCTACCACGTCCAGACTGAGGACCGCTCGGGGAGCAACCCGCTCATCGAGTCCCTCGTCTACATGAAGGGCGAGATCCTTGCCACCCGGCGCACCGAGTACCGATACCTCCTGGAGGCTGGCGCTGGGATGGCGGACATCCAGGCCCTCATGGAGCGCCAGCACCGCGCTATCATCGAAGCCATCCGCAACGGGCGTATCGACGTGCTCACCGAGCCGCGGCTCGGTTCCGAAGGTGACACCACGGTCTCCCGCCGCCCACCGGTGGTGGCGCCGCCTGGCGACGGCGGACAGGCCGGGCAGCGCAAGGGCCGGACGCTGGACGAGGTGATCGCCGAGTGGCTGGCGGAGCAACAGCAGGTGGCGCAGCTTCGCCTCCAGGTGGTGGGGGGGGAGGCGCTGCGGTTCGGTAGCGATTTCACCCTCCTGGCGGAGGTCCGCAGCGTGCCGGGGGACGCCCCGCTGAAGGGGGTGCGGGTGGTGGCCCGCCTCCTCTCCACCGTGGCCAAAGCCATGGATCTCGTGGCTGGCGAGACGGACGAGCGGGGCGCGGTGGAACTGTCGGGCACCATCCCGGTGCTGGAGAAGGGGACGGCGCTGCTGGTGGTGGCGGCACAGCACGGCCAGGCCGCCGACGAGGCCAAGTTCCTCGTGCAGCGGTAACGCACCCCCCGGGGCCGTCAGGAATCCAGGCGGCCGCGCAGCAAGGCCTCGAGGCCGGCCCTGGCGATGGTGGGGTTTTCCCGCAGGCGCCGCACCGAATACGGGTACCAGTGGGTGCCGAACGGCACGTAAACCCGCAGGCGGTGGCCGCCGTCGGTGATGATGCGGCGCAGTTCCGGGTCCACCCCCAACAGCATCTGGAACTCGTAGCGGTCGGGGGGGAGCCCGAGTTCGTGGATGAGGGCCAGGCTCTCGCACACCAGCCACTCGTCGTGGGTGGCGATCCCCACGTAGGCGCCGCCGGTGAGCAGGGTCCGCAGGACGTGCACGAAATTGCTCCGGATGATGTCCCGCTCGCAGTAGGCGATGCGCCGCGGTTCCAGGTAGATCCCCTTACACAGCCTGACGTTGGCCTTCTCGGCGGCGAGCGCGGCAGCGTCCGCCAGGGTGCGGCGCAAGCGAGCCTGGAGCACCACGCCGGTGCCGCCGGGGTAGCGGGCGATGAGCTGGCGGTAGATGCGGAGGGTGGCGTCGGTGGTGGGGGAGTCCTCCATGTCGATGCGGACGAAGGTCCGCTGGGCCGCAGCCCGCTCCAGGATGGCGGCAATGTTGGCCAGGCACAGCTCCTCGGCAATGGCGAGTCCCATCTGGGTGGGCTTGAGGGAAATGTTGGCGTCGAGCCCGTGGGCGCGGATCGCCTCCAGCACCTCAAAATAGGCGTTGACCGCGGTCTGGGCCAGCTCGCGACTGGTCACGCTCTCGCCCAGCACGTCGATGGTGGCGCAGCACCCCTCCTGCGCCAGCCGCGTGACGGTGGCTACCGCGTCCTCCAGGCGGGAGCCCGCCACGTACCGGCGGGCCACGAAGTGAACCACGAAGCGGGGAGTGACGGGAAGGGTGGTGCGAACCAGGGTGTCGAACAGACTCATGGGACCCTCCGAGCGTTGGGGGTGCGCGCCAGGGTGAGGACGGAGACCTCGTCGGCCCCGGCGGCGAGAAGCGCACGGCTACACCGGGCCGCGGTGGCGCCGGTGGTGAGGACGTCGTCCACCAGAAGCACGCGGCCAGCAACTCGCCGGCGGGGGGTGAAGGCGCCGGCAGGTAGCTGGAGGCGCGCGCTGCGGCTCTTGCCCACCTGCCGGGCGCGACCGTGCCGGCGCAGGGCCGGCACCAGCGGCGCGCCGAGGGCCGCCGCCACGGGCGCGGCGAGAAGCCGCGCGTGGTCGAAGCCGCGCTGCAGGGCCCGCCCCCAGCTGGTGGGTACCGGCACCACCGCCTCGGGGACCGACCAACCGGTGCGCCGGAACGCCCGATGGAGCAGGTCGGCCAGGGGTAGCGCCAGCTCATCCAGGCGGCGGTCCTTGAGCAGCAGGATCAGCGACCGCAGGGCGCCGTCGTAGGGGCCAAAACTGGCGGCTGCCGTCCAGGGCGGCGGGGCGGTGCGGCACTGGAGGCAAGGGCGCATGGCCGCGTCGGGGTCGCCGCAGCGTGGGCAACCCTCCCCCACGTGGGGCTTGAGCTCGCACCAGCACCGGGCGCAGACACCGCCGCGGCTGCCCCGCCACGGCAGGGGCTCCTCGCACAGATGGCAGCGAGCGGGGAGAAAGGTTTGGACGAGGGCCTCGGCGAGACTCGCCATGGCGGCGGGAGTGTAGCAGCTTTTCAGCACACCGGAAAAACGCTACCCTGCCGCGGGAGGCGAGACGATGCGGCTCTTGTTGGTGGTGGTGGCGGCGCTCTCGGCCGGTCTGGCGAGCGCCCAGACGGGCATGCTGGGGGTAGGCGGTGGGGTGAGCTGGGAGGTGCGGCCAGAGGGGTTTTCGGGCCGGGATTTTTTGCGCGGCGACGATCCTTCGCTGGTGGTGACCGCGGGTGCCCATCTGGGGGCCGACACTCTCGTGCGGCTGCAGGCCCGGGACCTCTCCCGCACCACCCTGGTGGGGGGGGCGCCGTGGACCGGCCGGTTGCGGGCGTACACGGTGGGGACCGACTACTTCGTGCCCGGCACCTTCGGGCAGGCCTGCTTTTCCGGCGGGGTGGGGGTCTACCGCCTCGATCTGGCGGGGGAGAACGCCCCGGCCGGCGTGGAAAGCCAGGAGTTCGGCTGGTACCTGGGCGTGGGGGAGTGGTTCCGGCTGTCCCACCGGGGGCGACTGGTGGGGGAGATCGTGATGGACCGCACCGGCCACCCCGGAACCCCCACCCTGCTCACGGCCAACGTCATGCTCGTCGTCCAGTTCTGACCGTGCCGCACGTCATCCTTGCCGGGCGTGCCGACCTCGAGCGGGCGTGGCTGGAGCTGCCCACCGGCCCCTGGCGGTGGGGGCACGCGGTGGCTCGCGTGGAGGGGCGGTACCTGGCACCGGATCGCGGCACGCTCCTGGTGGCCGGCGTGGTGGTGGAGTACGGCCGCCCCCTCCACCCGGTGGTGGCCGTGACCTTCCGGGAAACGGAGACCGCCGTCCACCTGTGGCCGGTGGTGGCGGTGGAGCGCACCGACGCGGTGAAGCGGTTCGTGGCGCGAGTGGCCGAGGAACTGCGGGCCTTCGGGGCGGGCACCGCCACCACCACCAACCTGGCTGCTTACCTGGGCGCCTGAACCCCGATTCGCCGCCGGCCGGCGGGCTACCGACTCACGGGAGCGCCTCGCTCCCCTGCTGCAGCTCCTCTTGGTGCCGGGTCTGGAGGTTCTCCAGCTGGTCGCGGATCGCCCCTGCCGGGCCGCCGACTTGGGCCGCCGGCGAATCCAGCGCGGCCAGCGCTTCCTGCACCAGGCCGCGGGCGCGCCGCCGCTGCGGGTCCTCGTCCCGGGGGCCGGCGGCGAGGAGGGCGTCCGCCGCGCCGCGCAGCTTGACGGCGGCGCGGTAGGCACCGCTGCCCGGCGTCGCGGAGGCGGCCCACCCGGCGCAGGTGGCGGCAGCCGCCGAGAGTTCCTCCCGGGGCAGGTCGGCAAATCCGGAGAGTTGCTCCAGTCGCTCGGCCAGGCGACGGGCCTCCTCCTCGTCGAAGGGGACCGCAGGGGCGTTCTCGCGGAGGGCGGGGGCAACCGCCCGCACCGCGTCGAAGGTCTGCTCTGTGCGCCGCGTCGCGAGGATGAGCACCACGGCCACGGCAACGAGGATGACCACGAGACCGAGAACGCTGCGCATCGCTACCCTCCTCGGCAAGAGTACACCCCCGGAGGCGGGGTGACGCCCCGAGAGGACGGTTCGCTGCGCCCGGGCTGCGCAGCAAGGGTGGGAGTCTGGCACGGGCGCTGCATGCGGCCGGCGTGGAGGTGCTGTCATGCGTGCTCTTCGCCTCGCTGCCATCTGCTGGGTGCTGGCCGCGGGACCCCTCGCGGCCCGAGAGCTGACCTGGGTGTACGTGGTGCCGGCGGCCGCCAACACCACCGGGCTCGGCGGGACCGACTGGCACACCGACCTGACCCTCTACAACCCCCACACCACCTCGCTGCCGGTGGTCATCCACTTCCTCCCCTCCGGGCGCGACAACTCGGGCGGGGTCCCCACCGTGGAGCTGGAGCTGGCGCCCTGGGAAACCCTCAACCTGTGGGACGTGCTGGGCCCCCACGGGTTCGATGCCCGGGGCAAGACCGGGGCGTTGCTGGTGTACGCCGATGACCGGCGGCTCTCCTGCGGCGGCTCGGCCTGCGACTTTGCCGTGTTCTCCCGCACCTACACCTTGAAGCCGGGTGGCGGGCCCGGGGAGTTCGGCCAGGGTATCCCCGGCTTCCCGGCCAGTCTCGGCCTCGACCGCAGTGTCATCGCCTACCTGCCCCAACTCACCGACGACAACGACTTCCGCACCAACCTCGGGGTGGCGTCGTGGACCGCCGCGCCGGTGACCGTGCGCATCGACCTCCAGCGGGAGGACGGCACGGTCGTCCTCCGCCGCGACCACGTGGTGCCCGCGTACGGCCACATCCAGTGGCGGGTGGAGCGTGGGATCTCGGGCGGCACCGCTGCCGTCTACGTGGTGAGCGGACCGCAGGACGCCATGGTCTACCCCTACGCCTCAGTGGTGAACTGGACCACCGGGGATCCCGCCTACGTGGAGGCCCACCTCACCACAGTGGGGTTGTCGGCCCAGGCCGCGGCACCGTCCGCCGCCCGGCCCCGGCCGCCGGCCTTGCCCGTCCCCAGCTTCTCCCGCCAGGCTCTGACACGCTCCCGCTGACGGCGCCGGCGGCCCGACCGGGGGCCGCGCGCCGCCTTGCTACAATTGCCCCGGTATGGTTCAGTTCGATAACCAGTACAAGCACGTCAAACTCAAGGTCGTCTACTACGGCCCGGCCCTTGGCGGCAAGACCACGTGCCTCAAGTACATCCACAAGGTCACCGACCCCGAGCGGCGGACCAAGCTGTACGCCCTTGCCACCGCCTCCGACCGTACCCTCTTCTTCGACCTGTTGGGGATCGACCTCGGCCGCGTGCGCGGGTACCGCTTGATGCTCCAACTGTTCACGGTCCCCGGGCAGGTGCAGTACAACGCGACCCGGCGAGCGGTGCTGGCGGGGGCCGACGGCGTCCTGTTCGTGGCGGACTCGCAGGTTTCCCAGCGGGAGGCCAACGAGCAGAGTCTCGCCAACCTTGCCGAGAACCTCCGCAGCAACGGCCTCGACCCCGACGCGATCCCCCTCGTCTTCGCGTTCAACAAGCGCGATCTCCCCGACCTTCTGGACTGCGCCACTCTCAACGGCTCCCTCAACCCGCGTGGGTTGCCGTGGTTCGAGACGGTGGCCACCACGGGGGTTGGGGTGATGGAGTCGTTTGCCGCCATCACCGAGGCCACCGTGCGCTCGGTGGGGGACCGGCTTGGGCTTGGCGCCCAGCCCGAGGCCATGGCGCGCCTCATCGAGGGGGTGCGGCAGGCGCTGCAACCCTTCGTGGGCGCCCTCCCCCCCGCCGACGCCACCGTGGTGATCCGCCCTCAGGCCACCGGCGCCACGCTGTCAGGGGACGAGCTGGTCACGGAGGCGGTGCGGGCCAATCTGGCCATGACCGATCTCAACGCCCGCCTGGATCATCTGGGGCGTGAACTGTCCCGCCGCGTCCAGCAGGTGCGCGCCGTCAACGAGTTCGGCCGGCGGCTGGCGGGGGCCGGCAACGCCGAAGAGGTGACCACGGCGCTGCTGGACGCGCTCCTCGCGGAGCTCCGGGTGGCCTGCGGTGCCGTCTTCCTCGTCCGAGACGGGGGGCTCGCGGAAGCGGTGCGGCGCGGGCTCGCCGCCGACCCCTTCGCCCAGCCGCGGCCGGACGGCAGCTCGCCCCTTGGGGCAGTGGTGGAACGAGGGGAGCCCGTGGTCGTCTTCGTGGACGAGACCGGGCCCATCGCCTCCAGGTTCAGCGAAGAGCTCCTGGGGCTGGGGCTCGCCTCGGCCATGGCGGTGCCGCTGCAGGTGCAGGGGCGGGTGCTGGGGGTGGCCACGGCCTACGGCGACGCTGCCCGTGGCGCCTTCGACGACGACGACCGCGACCTGGCCGTGGGGCTCGCCGCCACTGCCGCCGTGGCCCTGGCCAACGTGCGGGCCATCGCTGCCCTGGAGCAGGCCAAGGCCAACCTGGAAACGGCGGTGGCAGCGCGCACGAGGGAGCTGGAGATGGCGCTGGCCCAGCAACGGGTCCTCACGGAGCAGCTCGAGGAACGGCGTCGGCAGCTGGAGGCGGCCAACGAGCAGCTGCTGGAGCTGGAGACCCTCAAGGGTGAGCTGCTGGCCCACGTGGCGTCCGCCTTCGACGAGCCGGTCCGCTCCATCCAGACCGCGGCCCGGATCCTCGCCCGGGAGGAGGGGCAGACGGAAAAGGCGGCCAAGCTGGTGGAGGTCATCAACACCGAGGTGACCCGCCTGGCCGACCTCATCGCCTCGGCCCGACAGGCCACCGCCCTCGACGCCGGGCGTGGCGGTCTGGCGCCGGCGCCGGTGGCGGTGGCGGAGTTCATGAAACGAGTCCTGGCCCCGCTGCGCACGGCCATCGGCGAGCGCAAGTTGTCAGTGCAGGTGAAGGTGGCGCAGGGCCACGAGCACCTGCTGGCCGTCGCGGAACCGCTGGAAGTGGCGGTGCGGGCAGTGCTGCGCAACGCCGTGGAGTACAACCGCCCCGGTGGTAGCGTGACCGTCACCGTCCGGCCGGTCCAGCGGGACGGCCGGGCGTTCACGGAGATTCAGGTGACCGACACCGGCCAGGGGATGCCCGCCGAGGAGATCGCCGCCGCTCCCGGACGCTTCTGGCGCGGTCGCGCGGGGCGCGCCACCCCCGGCGGTCTGGGTCTGGGGCTCACGGTGGCCCGGCGGGTTGCCGAGGTCCACGGCGGCGCCCTGGAGATCCAGTCGGAGGAAGGGCACGGCACCAGCGTGTCGTTCTTCATCCCCGGCGCCCCCTGACGCGACGGGGCGGTCGCTTCGGCTAGACTGACCGTGCCATGGCGCACCTCGCGGTCCTCACCGCCAAGCCCGATCTGCCCCTCTACGCCGGGCTCAAGGAGGCGGCCCGGGCGGCCGGCCACACCCTGACGGTTCTGGACGCGCTGCGGCTGGCGGCGGTGAGCGACCCGCCGGGGGTGTGGGACCCCCAGCACGGGGCACCCCTGGCCGGCGTCGAGGCGGTGCTGCCCCGGGTGGGCAACTGGCGCCCCGACTCCATACTTGCCGTGCTGGCCGCGTTGGAGGCGAGCGGCGTCCCGACCCTCAACCGGCCGGCGCCCATCCGCCGCGGCCGCGACCACTGGCGCACCACGCTGGCTCTGGCTGCCGCCGGGCTGCCGCACCCCGAGACCGTGGCAGGTTCCGAGCCGGAGACCCTCGCGGCAGCCGCGGCGGCGCTCGTGGGCTTCCCCTGCGTCGTCAAGCAGCGGCGCTCCCGCATGGGGGTGGGGGTGATCCGTTGCGCCTGCCGCGCCGAGCTCGAGGCGGTGCTGGACACCCTCTGGCGGCTGGGGGAGGAAGTGGTGGTGCAGCGTTTCTGCCCGCCTGGCGGGGTGACTCGCCGGGTCCTCGTCCTGGACGGGGAGGTGCTGGGCGCCACCGAGCACCGGGCCGGGCCGGGGGAGTTCCGCGCCAACGCGGCTCGGGGCGCCACCGTCGCGCCGGTGGCGCTCGGCGTGGCCGAGGCGGACCTTGCGGTGGCGGCGGCGGCAGTGGTGGGGCTCGACTTCGTGGGGGTGGACCTGCTGCTGGACGGCGACCGCTGGGTGGTGGGGGAGGTGAACCCCACCCCAGGGTGGAAGCACTTTGCTGCGGCCACCGGGCTGGACGTGGCGGGGCGGTTGGTGGAGGCCCTGGCGCGGCGGGCCGTCCCCCCATGAGTGGCGATCCCTTTCGCCTGGCCGGGGAGGTGCGGCTGCGGCCGGGGCGGGAGGCGTCGGTGCTGCGCGGCCACCCGTGGGTCTACCGGGGGAGTCTCGCCGCTCCCCTGCCGCCCTCCCTCGCCCCCGTGGTCGTGCGTTCGGCCAACGGGGAACGGTTGGGGGTGGCGTTGCCGGGCGCGTCCGGGGGTTCGCTGTCGCTGCGGCTGGTGGCGTGGGGGGAGGAGGTGTGGGACGCGGCGGCGCTGCGCGGGAGGCTTGCGGCAGCGGTGGAGTTGCGCCATCGGCTCGCCCTGGACGCCGACGCCTACCGGCTCGTGCACGCCGAGGGGGATGGTCTGCCCGGTCTCGTGGTGGACCGCTACCGCGAGCACGCCGTCATCGAGTTGTTCGAGGCGGCGTGGGAGCCGTACCTCGAGGTGATCGCCAGGTTCCTGGCCGGCCCGGCGGGGTGCCGGACGGTGCTCCTACGGCGCCCTGGAGCCGGCCGGGGGGAAGTGGAGGTGCTGCGCGGGGCGGTGCCGAACCGATCCGTCATCGTGCGGGAAGGTGCGCTGCGCCTGGCCGCTGATCTGGCGCGGGGGCAGAAGACCGGGCTGTTCTTGGACCAGCGGGAGACGCGACGGCGGGTGGGCGAACTGGCCGCTGGCCTTTCGGTGCTCAACCTCTTCTCGTACTCTGGCGGGATTGCCGCGGCGGCGCGGCGCGGCGGCGCGGTGGCGGCGGTGAACGTGGACGCCTCCGCCGACGCCCTGGCCCTGGCCCGGGAGACGTATCTCGCCAACGGCCTGCCGGTGGACGAGGGGGAGTTCGTGCAGGGGGACGCCTTCCAGCTCACGCGCGAGTTGCTTGCCACCCCGCGGCGGTTCGACCTCGTCGTCGTGGACCCTCCCGCCTTCGTGAGGCGCAAGGCGGAACTGGCCAGAGGCCTTTCCGGCTACCGCGACATCAACCTTCAGGCGCTGCGGCTTCTGCGCCCAGGCGGCCTTCTCGTCACCTGCTCGTGCTCGGCGCTGGTGAGCGAGGAGCAGTTTGCGGGGGCCGTGCTGGCTGCGGCGCTGGACGCCGGGCGCCGCGTGACGGTGCTGGAGCGCCGCGGCGCTGGGCCCGACCACCCGGTGCTCCTCGCCTGCCCGGAGACGCGCCACCTCAAAGTCCTCCTCTGCCGCGCCTGACCCGCACCGCACGTTCCTTGCTCAACGTCTCGGGGCCACGTCGAGCGACGTAAGCGGCCCGCGGCGGCAGGAGTGGCGCGCGTCTGCACCGCACGCTGCTGCTCCTCCGCGCCGGGGGTTGACAGCTCTTTTTTTTGTTAGAGGTGGCGGAGCGTCTTCTTCGGGAGGAGGGTGCCATGATCAAAACCCATGAGCGAGCTCAAGAACGCAGCGGAAACCACTGGCGAGGCTTGCTGTTCCTTGCTGCCATCGGGACGGCGCTCCGAGTCGCTGCCACCGCACGCACCGCCGCAGGGCAGAGCTGCCTGGTGTGCGAACATGTGCCGGGACCGTTGGAGGCCGGGACGTGCAGGCTTGCCTTCTCAGGCTTTTCGCAATGTTGCGCGGGACAGGAGTGCCAGCAGGTGGAGCAGAACGGCCAGCTCGTGGTGACGTGCACGCCCCGCTGCAGCGCCAGCGGCTCGTGCCAGACCACCGGCGGCGCGGGCGGCGCGACGAAGAAGGAAGGGAGCACCGTCAACAGGTTCACCGACTGGTCGTGGTTCTGCGACGCGGACAAGGCAATATGGGAGTGTGGCCGGTGAGGGTGGTGGGCGAGCCCTGGATTGTTCCTCTGCGCCGGTCGCTGGGCCGGGCGAGAGGGCTTGCGGTGCGGCGTGCTGCGGGGTTGCTTACCTTCCTGGCCGCATGGCTCTGCGCCTCACCCCGCGGGCACGCGGAGGAAGGATCCCTGCACGTGCGCTTTGCCGAACCGGTGTGCGCTGCCGCAACCGAGAAGTACGTCGGCATCCTCGACGGGCAGAGCCTCGTGGCCGAGACACTGCTCGACGCCGCCACCTGCACGTGGACGGTCACTCTGCCGCCGGGAAGGTACGGCGCACTGTGCAGCGCGGGAGGGTTTGCCGCTACTGCACCGCGGCCAGTGGCAGTGATGGCGCACGAAGTGGCCGACTTCTCCTGCCAGCTCGCGCCGTTGAGCCAGGTGAGGGGAACCCTCGTGCGCAGTGACACCGGCACGCCGCTCGAAGGGGGTACCGTCCAGGTTCTCTCGGTGGTGCTCGAAGACGTGCCGTTCCCCAGTGCGCTGTTTGCCGAGCACCTGGCGCGCAAACACAGGGGGGTTGCCGATGCGCACGGTCGCTTCAGCGTGCCTGTCCGCCAAGGCGAGGAGACGCTGCTGGTCGCGTCGGCCCCGGGCATGGCCCTGGCGGGGGTCGGGCCGGTGCAAACGACAGCGCCGACAGGAGACGTGGGCAGCGTGGAGCTGGGGGAGGGGGGCGAGGTGGAGGTGCTGCTGCCGACGGACTTGGACCCTGAGGATCGCTGGGTGTTTCTCGGTCGGCTATCGGAGTCGGCGGAGGGGGATCCGCAAGCGGCCCCTCTCCAGGATCCAGCAGCCAGCTGGGACGTGCTGACGGCAATCCTCAGTCGAAGGGTCGAGGGTGACGGCATCGTTCGCTTTACCTCGGTTCCGCCGGGCCACTACAGCGCTGTGCTGTGGTCGGTTTCCCCGCGCACGCTGTACCGCACCCGTGGCAGCGTGCCCGACGGCGCAGCCGTGCGGCCTTCCGCCGCATCGCCACGCTTTGTCGTCACCCCTGGCGCGATGGTGAGCGTGGCCGTCGAGCGGCGGCGCGTGGAGCTCGTGGTGACGGTGAGGGGGATCTCGCGGGGGGAGCTCGACGGGTTTCGACCCAGCGTGCTCCTGGTGAGTTCGAACATTGCGGCGGAGGGCGCGTGGCTGCCCGGTGGCAACGACGACCCGCCGCGTTTTCGGGCGGTCCTCGAAGCGGCTGGCGTGTGGCTGCCCCAGCTCGTCGTGCAGGTTGGGGAGCAGTGGTTGCGACGAGCCGGCGAGCCGGTTGTCGTGACCCGCGACCGCCGCACCCTCGAGGTCACGATGGAACTCACCCGACGTCCCATGGAGGGCGTGGTCGTGGCGGGCCGAGGGCAACTCCCCGTGGCGGCGGCAGCGGTGGCTGTGGGCGGGGCGGCGGCCTGTGACCTCTCGTCGTTCTGGTGGAGTACTGCAACCGACGCCGAGGGGCGCTTTTCCTGCCCCACTTGCCCCGCCGAGGCAGTCCCCGTTTGGGCCTACCACCCCGTCGCCGGCTCCGCGTACGTGCCGAGAGGGGAGGGCGCCGTCACCTTGCAGCTCGAACCGAAGCGCCGCGTGATGCTGCGGTGTCTCGACGAGAGTGGAGAACCCCTGGAAGGGGTGACTGCCGCTTTCCGGCCGGTTCCGGGCGCGCCGTTGCACGTCGGGTCGCCGTCCGACCGTGACGGCCAGCTCGACATCCGCGGCCTGCCGGAAGTGGATGGGGAACTGGTGCTGCAAAGCTTTCAGGCCCAGGCGCGCGACCTGCCCGTGGTCAAGGTCAGTCTCCCGCGCACTGCCGCGGGGTACATCGGCAGCTTCGTCTTTGCAGCCGCCGGCGCGGTGTCCTTCGAGCCCGCGGCGGAGAGCCGCCTACTGGAGGGTGCGTCCTGGCTCGCCCTCGAGGGGCCCGGGGGACTCCTCGGCAACGTGTTCGAGAGAGCCTTGGGCTACGGGCTTTCGACCGGCTCTACCCTCGGCCGGTCCTTCGAGTGGGAACGCGTCCCTCCGGGTCGCTACCGCCTGGTGGCCACGGACCCGCTCTGTCGGGTGGTGCGCGGCTCCAAGCCGTTTCTCGTCAATCCCCGGCAGCGCACGCAGCGCCACGAGTGACGCCAGGACCGCGCCGGCCACCACCGGCGATTCGCTGGCGCGGTGGGTGGCAGCGGGAACGCCCTTCGACCGCGAGCCCCAGGCTGCCCCTCTCGCTCGCCCGGCGGGGAACCTTGACGGGTGGGGCGGTGGGTCGTAGCCTCGGGGAGGTCGGGAGGGGAGATGAAAGCGCTTGTGGTGGTAGTGCTTCTGGTGCTTGCCGGGCTGGTGGCCTACAACCTTTGGACCACGGGGGAGGTGCGGCTGCTACCGCGGCAGGCCACCGCCGCGGAGCGCGAGATCGAGGGGCTCCAGAACGAGCTGGCCGCGGCCAGGCAGCGCTTCGAGACCGCGGTGGCCAAGGCGCGACAGTCCGGCGCCGACGTGGCGGCCCAGGTGAGTACCGCGCGGCGGGAGGTGGAGCGCATCGAAAAGCGGCTCACCGCCGCCATCGCCCGCCTGCAGGGGGGGACCAAGGCCGAGGTGAACCGCTGGTCGGCCCGTGCCGCCGAGCGGGCCCAGGCGCTCAAGCGGGCGGTGGAGGCCTTCAAGCGAGAGCTGGAGTAGCGCTGCCAGCGGCGCCGGCGGCTGGGCGCACCACCCAGCGGGTACCGCCTCGGCGAGCCCGGGCGGACCGCCGTCCAGGGGCGGCGGCGAGGTTCGTCAAGGGTTAGCCAGGCCGCTGTCGAGCCCCAGGGCGAGCCCAGCCCCCGCCGCTACCTGGAACCCGTTGCGAAGGGTAACCAGAGAAGCGGCGCGGAACACCACGCCGGTGGCGGCGACGAGGACGTTGGGGCCGGCCGCCAGGCTGCCGCACGAGGTGACGGTCTGCGCGGCGTTGAACGTCTGGTTCGTGATCTCCACCACGCACGCCGGGTTGACGGTGAGGACGGTGGCCGCAGCCGGCGTCCAAGGGCCGCGGTAAGTGGTGGCGCCGCAGGTGTCCACGGCACGCAGCCGGCTGTAGATGGTCGTCGTCTGGCTGCCGTTGTGGACCACCAGGGCACTCGTCCCGGTCACCACCGTGGTGGTGGCTGGGGAGAAGGTGGGGCTCGTGCTCTCCTGCAACTCGAAGGTGGTGGAGGGGCCGCTTCCGGTCCAGGTGACGAGGTAGGGGGTGCCGAGGGTGCCCGAGGGGGGCGCGGTGAAGGTAATCACGTCGGTGGCCAAGCAACCGGCCACCGGTGCGGCGTCGATGCGGTAGACGGTGCCGCCGGTGGAGGAGTAACCAGCAACGTACACCTCCCCCTCCGCATCCTCGCCAAAGGTGGAGATGTTCAGGGACGTGTCCAGCAGTTCCAGGGCACGCCAGCTGCCATCGCCGCGCTGGGTGGCACCCCAGATCCGGCCGCTGCAGTAGTCGCCGAAGAGGTAGATTCCGTTCAGGCGCGGAGAGAGCGAGCCGCGATACCGGTAGCCGCCGGTGACCGAGCAGTTGCCATCGGTGTGCGGGTACTCGAGGATGGGGTCAACAAGCCCGCCCGGGTCGCAATTGGTGGCGGGGTTGTAACAGTGGCCCCCCTCCTTGAGCCGCCAGCCGTAGTTTTCCCCGCCGCTACTTTCGGCCGGCTGGACGTCGATCTCTTCCCAGAGGCCCTGGCCCACATCGCCGGTGAAGAGGTCGCCGGTGCGACGGTCGAACGCCATCTTCCAGGGGTTGCGCAGCCCCAAAGCCCAGATCTCTTCCCGCACACCGATCTGGCCCACGAAGGGGTTGGAGGGGGGGATCTGGTACGGGGGAGGCCCGGACACGTCGAGGCGGAGGATCTTCCCCAGCAGGTCGCCCAGGTTCTGGGCGCGGTTGTCGGGATCGCCTGCGGATCCCCCGTCCCCGAGCCCCACGTACAGGTAGCCGTCCCGGCCGAAGAGGAGGGGGCCACCGTTGTGGTTGGTGTAGGGCTGGGGCTGGGTGAGGACGACCACCTCCGAGGAGGGGTTAGCCAGGTTAGGGTTGGCGGAGCGGGAGTAGCGCGCCACCGTGCTGGTGCCGGTCACGTCGGTGTAGTGGACGTAGAAGAAGCCGCTGGTTTCGTAGTCCGGGGCAAAGGCCATGGCGAGCAGGCCGCGCTCGCCGCAACAGGAAACCTGGGTTGCGAGGTCGAGGAACGGCGAGGGCAAGAGGACGCCGTTGTCGACGATCCGGATGGCCCCGGACTGGAGGGTCACGAAGAGCCGCCCCGGGCCGTCGGAGGTGATGGAGGTGATGCGCGGCAGGCCACTGGCCACCGGCACCAGCGAGAGGGAGAGGTAGCCGCCGAAGGGGGGCTCCTCGGCCGACCATGCCGGGCCGCTGGGGGAGCCGCCCACGCGCAGCTCGCCGTTGCTGGGGCCGCCGCTGGCGCCGGAGGTGTCGCCCAAGGTGGTGCCGCTCCCTTCGTCGAAATGGTAAAGGGCTGCCGTGCTGCCGTCGGTGATGAACGGCTGAGCGGGGCGGGTGAAGGTGCCGCTGTAGCGCAGGACGGTGGAGAGGCGCAACTCGTCCAGGTAGCCGTTGAAGGAGGGGTAGCTGGGGCCGGCGTCGTGCTTCTCCGCGGCCAGCACCAGGAACGGGTCGCTGTTCGTGCACGGGCCGTTGCAGTAGTTGCCGGGCACCCCGTCGTCGGGGTAGGAGACGTCGCCGTCGGGACCGTCGCCGTGGGCCTCCAGCACACCGTCCACAAAGAGCCAGAGGAAGCCGTCACTGCGGCGCCGTTGCACGGCAACGTGATGCCAGGCGTCGTCCAGCACCGAGGTGGTACCGCAGATGGTGAGGTCGCCGGTGCCGTCGCCGGAGACGCCGAAGACCACGCGTCCGGCGGCCAGCGACAGGCCGAACTTGCGGTCCTGGTTGTAGCGATCGCGGTCGAGGACGATGTTGCCGTAGATCCAGTTCACGTTGGCGCCGCAGCTCACCGGCCCGGCGGTGTTGTTGGCCAAGGAGCCCCGGAGCCAGAACTCGATGGTGAAGTCGGTGGCCCCCACGTCCGCCGGCGGCCCGGGCAGGTTGGTGGCCGGGTCGTCCACGCGGATCTTCACACGATCGATGTCGTTGACGCCGTTGCCGTAGAACCGCAGGGAGGTGCCGGCCAGGGCGGGGGGCGACGGCAGCATGGCGAAGACGACGGCCGCCACGGCCCCGAGCAGAGGCGAAGCCCCCGCCGCCGGTGGCCGGCGCCGACGGGTGGTGAAGGGCAGTGCAAGGGTCGCCTGGCTCATGCGTTTCAACCCAACGCGGCCGAGCCCGGCGGCCATTCCCGACTTGACGCGTCCCCGGTGGCGGTCTACACTTGCCGTTCCTCGGCGGTGCCGAGGTGTGTTCTTTGGCAGCGATGCAGGGACGAGGGCGGGTAGCAAGGGCCTCGCGAAGGCCACCCGCCGGTAGCCCGCGGCGAGGGCGCGTAGCTCAGTTTGGTTAGAGCGCTACCTTGACACGGTAGAGGTCTGCGGTTCGAGTCCGCACGCGCCCACCATGGGTCGCCGCACACGGTATGGGCGCGTAGCTCAGTTGGTAGAGCGCATCCCTCACACGGATGAGGCCTGCGGTTCGAGCCCGCACGCGCCCACCATGCCTTTTTACTCGCCGTCCCTGCACCGCTGCGGGACGGCGTTTTTTTGTCCCCGGCAGCACGGCCGGGGGAAGGCGGATGGCGATGGACGAGGAGATCACCCTGACGTTGCCCGATGGGAGCCAGCGAAACTTCCGCAGCGGCGTCACGCCGCTCGAGGTGGCGCGGACGCTGGGGGCGCGTCTGGCCGCGGCGGCGGTGGCCGGGGAGCTGGACGGCGCCATCGTCGACCTGCGCGCCCCGCTGACCCGCTCGGGGGTGTTTCGCATCCTCACCACCGCCGACCCCGAGGCGGGGGAGGTGATCCGCCACTCCGCCGAGCACGTCATGGCCGACGCCGTAGAGCGCCTGTTCCCCGGCACCATCATCGACGCCGGGCGCCAGGATCACTCGGAGAAGTTCCAGTACGACTTCCGCTTCCCCCGCGGCTTCACCCCCGAGGATCTGGAGCGCATCGAGGCGGAGATGGCCCGCATCATTGCTGCCGGCCAGGAGTTCACCCGGGAGGTGGTGAGCCGCGAGCAGGCCCGGGAGTTGTTCGCCCGCCGGGGGGAGGAGATCAAGCTCCTGCGCCTGGAGGACATCCCCGAGGGGGAGGAGATCACCATCTTCCGCCACGGGGATTTCGTGGATCTCTGCCGCGGGCCGCACGTGCAGCGCACCGACCAGATCGGCGCCTTCAAGCTGCTGGAGACCTCCGGGGCCTACTTCAAGGGGGACGAGCGCAACGAGATGCTGCAGCGCATCTACGGCACGGCGTTCGCCACCCGGGAGGAGCTGGAGGCCTACTTTGCCCGCCTGGAGGAGGCACGGCGCCGCGACCACCGGCGACTGGGCAAGGAGCTGGACCTCTTCTCCTTCTCCCCCCTGGCCCCGGCCTCCGCCTTCTTCCACCCCAAGGGCGCCGTGGTCTACAACCTCCTGGTGGACTTCATGCGGGAGCTGTACCGGGAGTACGGCTACCAGGAGGTCATCACCCCGCAGCTCTTCGACGTGGAGCTGTGGAGGCGGTCCGGCCACCTGGAGGCGTACCGGGAGAACATGTTCTTCTCGGAAGTGGAGGGGCGCGAGTTCTCCATGAAGCCCATGAACTGCCCCTCCCACTGCCTCATCTACGCCACCCGCAGCCGGTCCTACCGCGACTTGCCGCTGCGCCTGGCCGATTTCGGTCGGTTGCACCGCTTCGAGCGCTCGGGGGTGGTGCAGGGGCTGACCCGGGTGCGCACCTTCGCCCAGGACGACGCGCACATCTACTGCACGCCGGAGCAGATCGGCGAGGAGGTGGGGCGGCTGTTCGAGTTCATCTTCCGGGTGTACGGGACCTTCGGCTTCCAGCAGCCGGTCATCTACCTGTCCACCAAGCCGGAGAAGGCCATCGGCGACGACGCCCTGTGGCAGACCGCGGAGGCCCAGCTCCAGCGCTGCCTGGACGAGCGGGGGGTGGCGTACACGGTAAACCCCGGCGAGGGGGCTTTCTACGGCCCCAAGATCGATTTCGTGGTTCACGACGCCATCGGCCGCGAGTGGCAGCTCGGCACCATCCAGCTGGATTTCAACCTGCCGAACCGCTTCGAGCTCACCTATGCGGCGGAGGACGGCACCGAGAAGCGGCCGGTTATGATCCACCGCGCCATCCTGGGCTCCATCGAGCGGTTCTTCGGCGTGATGCTGGAGCACTTTGCCGGCGACCTGCCGCTCTGGCTCGCGCCGGAGCAGGTGCGGGTGCTGCCGGTGTCGGACCGGTTCCTGGAGGCTGCCCGCCGGGTCCGCGCGCGGCTGGCGGCGGCCGGCGTCCGGGCCGCGGTGGACGAGCGCAACGAGAAGCTTGGGGCGAAGATCCGCGACGGCGAGCTGGAAAAGGTCCCGGTGCTGCTGGTGATCGGTGGCCGGGAGGCGGAGTCCGACACGGCCAGCGTCCGGGTGCGCCACCGGGGCGATTTGGGCGCCAAGCCGGTGGACGCGATCGTCGCCACCATCACCACGGCCACGACCCAGCGGTCGCTGGATCCCTGGCCGGAGGCGAACTGATGCCTCCGGCTGTTGTTGTGCTGACCCGGCGCGGCGCCGCGCCGGGCGTGAACGCGTAAAGGAGGACGGCATGCCCAAGATCAAGACCTTGCGGGCGGCGGCGAAGCGGTTCAAGCGGACGGCGTCGGGGAAGTTCATGCGGCGCCACGCCTTTCACAGTCACATCCTGACCAAGAAGTCGGCCAAGCGGAAGCGGCACCTGCGGGAGGAGGCCGTCATCTCGCACGCTGACAAGAGCACCGTGGAGCGCATGCTCCCGTACGCCAAGTAGGAGGTGAGCCGTGCGCGTCAAGAGGGGTCACAACCGGGTGCAGCGCCGCAAGAAGATCCTCGCCCTCGCCAAGGGCTACTACGGAACCAAACACAACGCGTACCGCATCGCCAAGCTCCAGGTGGAGCGCTCCCTCGCCTACGCCTACCGCGACCGGCGGCAGCGCAAGCGGGTGATGCGTTCGCTGTGGATCGTCCGCATCAACGCCGCGGCCCGCCTGCACGACCTGTCCTACTCGCAGTTCATCGCCGGCCTCAAGGCCGCGGGCTCGGCCCTCGACCGCAAACTGCTGGCCGATCTGGCGGTGCGCGACCCGGAGGGGTTCGCCGATCTGGCGAAGCTGGCCAAGAAGGGGCTGGCCAGCAAGATCTCGGGGTGATGACCGCCGAGTTGGAGCGCATCAGGGGCGAGTTCCTGGCGGCCCTCGCGGCGGCAGCGGGGGACGCTGCCGCCGTGGAGGCGGTGCGCGTCCGCTTCGCCGGCCGGCGCTCGGGGTTGTTGCGGCAGCTCGAGGATACCCTCAAGTCCCTCCCGAAGGAGGAGAAACCCGCCTTCGGCAAGGCCCTCAACGAGCTCAAGCGGTTCGTGGAGGAGCAACTTGCTTCGGCTCAGGCGGAGGCGGAGCGGCGAACCGCGGCCCGGGAGGCGGTGGACGTCACCCTCCCCGGGCGGCGCCCCCCCGCCGGCGCGCTCCACCCCGTGACGCTGGTGCGCCGGGAGGTGGAGGAGATCTTTCTGCGCATGGGCTACTCGGTGGCGGACGGCCCCGAGATCGAGGACGACTGGCACAACTTCGAGGCCCTCAACATCCCCCCCGATCACCCGGCCCGCGACGATCAGGACACCTTCTACCTGCCCGGCCGGCTGCTTCTGCGCACGCACACGTCGCCGGTGCAGATCCGCACCATGGAGCGCCAGCGCCCGCCCATCCGCGTCATCATCCCCGGGCGGGTGTTCCGCCGCGACTCGGACCTCCGCCACTCCCCCATGTTCCACCAGGTGGAGGGGCTGGTGGTGGACGAGGGGATCACCTTTGCCCATTTGAAGGCCACCCTGGAGGCCTTCATCCGGGTGCTCTTCGATCCGCGCCTGTCGGTGCGCCTGCGGCCGGGGTTCTTCCCCTTCACCGAACCCTCGGCGGAGGTGGACATCACCTGCATCCTCTGCCTGGGCAAGGGGTGCCCGCTGTGCTCGGGGTCGGGGTGGATCGAGATCCTGGGCGCCGGCATGGTGGACCCCCGGGTGTTCGCCGCCTGCGGGGTGGATTCGTCCCGCTACACCGGCTTCGCCTTTGGTTGTGGTCTCGACCGGGTCGCCCTGCTGAAGTACGGTCTGCCGGATCTGCGCTTGCTCTTCTCCGGGGACGAGCGGCTGCTGCGGCAGTTCGAGGGGGTGCGGCGATGAAGTTCTCCCTGGCCTGGCTGCGCCGGCACCTGGCCGGCGACTGCAGCGCCGACCGGCTGGCTGCTCGCCTCACCGCGGTGGGTTTCAACGTGGAGCTGCGTGAGCCGTGCGGGGACGACGAGGTGTGGGACGTGGAGGTCACCACCAACCGGCCGGACGCCATGAACCACCGCGGTCTGGCCCGGGAAGCCGCAGCGGCGGGGTGCGGCACCCTTGTGCCCCTGGCCGTCTCGCTGGTGGAGGGGGCGGAGCGGGCGCACGCGCTGGCCCGGGTGACGGTGGAGGACAGCGTCGGCTGCCCGCGCTACTGCGCGCGGGTGGTGCGCGGCGTGCGGGTGGGGCCGTCCCCCGCCTGGCTTGCCGGGTTTTTGGAGCGTTGCGGCATTCGCTCCGTCAACAACGTGGTGGACGCCACCAACTACGTGCTCCTGGACGTGGGCCAGCCGCTCCACGCCTTCGATCTCTCCCGCCTGGCCGGGGCCGAGATCCGCGTCCGGCGAGCCCGGCCGGGGGACCGCCTCACCACCCTGGACGGCGTGGTCCGGGAGCTGCACGGGGACGACGTGCTCATCTGCGACGCCCGGGGCCCGGTGGCCATCGCCGGCGTGATGGGGGGGGCGGACACCGAGATCCGCGCCACCACCACCGACGTGTTGATCGAGTCGGCGACCTTCGACCCCCTGGCGGTGCGGCGCACGGTGCGCCGCCTTGGGCTCAAGACCGAGGCCTCGCACCGGTTCGAGCGCGGTGCCGATCGGGCCATGGCGCGCACCGCCGTGGATCTGGTGGCGGCCCTCATCGTCCAGGTGGCAGGGGGCGAGGTGGCGGCGGGGGTCATGGATTCCGCCCCCACCCTGCCGCCCGGCCGCACCATCGCCATGTCGCTGGCGCGACTTTCCGCCTTTGCCGGCTGCGAGATCCCCGCCGACTTCGCAATTCGCGTTCTCACCGATCTGGGCCTGGAGCCCCGGCGGGAGGGGGACGCCGTGACCTGCCGGGTCCCCAGCCATCGGGTGGACCTGGAGCTCCCCGAGGACCTCTACGAGGAGGTGCTGCGGCACTTCGGTTACGACGCCGTGCCGCCGGTCCTTCCCCCCGCTCGGGGCGGCCCCGGCGAACGACTGGGCTCGTGGCCCGTCACCGACCGGGCCCGGGACGCCTTGATGGCGGTGGGGGCCGCCGAGGCCATCACCTTTGCCTTCGTCCCCGCCGAGTGGGACGCGGCTCTGGCCTCCTCCCCTCTTGCCGGGCGGGGCGCCGCCGTGACCATCGAAAACCCGCTGTCGGCGCGCCTGGCCCTGTTGCGCCGATCCCTGCTGGGGGGGCTTGCGGACGCGGCAGCCGCCAATTTGCGACGCGGCGGCTCCCGGGTGCGCCTGGGCGAGGTGGGGCGGGTGTTCTTCACCAACGAGGGGGGGCCCCGGGAGGAGGAGCGGTTGGCGCTGGTCCTTGCCGGGACCACCGGCGCGTGGGACGAGAGCCGGCCGGTGGACTTCTTCGACCTCAAGGGGCTGCTCGAGGGTGTGCTGGGGGGGTTGGGGGTGGTGGGGGCCACGTGGCAACCGGCCTACGCGGGGGTGCTGGCCCCCGGCGAAGGGGCGGCGGTGGTGCGCGACGGCCAGGTGATCGCCGTGGCCGGGCGGCTCGCCGATGACGCCGCCGCCCTCTTTGACCCCCCAGCGGCGCTGTGGGTGGCGGAACTCGACCTGGCCGCGGCGGGGCCGGCGACCACCCCGGTGTTCCAGCCGCTGCCGCGGTTCCCGGCGGTGGTGGCCGACCTCACCGTCCGCCACCCCCTGGCGCTGACCTGGGAGGAACTGGTGGCGGCGCTGCGGGCCGCGGCGCCGGAGTGGCTCGTGGAGGTGGCGCCGGTGGTACGCTATCGGGGAGAAGGGGTGGGGAGCGACGAGGTGAAGACCACGCTGCGGCTCACCTACCGCCACAGCGAGCGGTCGTTGACCCAGGACGAGGTGAACGCGGCACACTTTGCGCTGATGGAAGCGCTCGCCGGCAAGCTGCCGGTGAGCTTCACGTGAGGCCCGCATGGAGATGTTCGAAAGCCTGGAAAGCCGCGTAGTGCGCCTCATCGAGGCGTACCAGGACGTCAAGGCGCGAGCGGCGGCGCTGGAGCAGGAGAACGCCGCCCTGCGGGCGGCGGGCGCCAGCGCCGACGTCGCCGCCCTGCAGCAGCGCATCGCCACCCTCGAGCAAGAGCGGGAGGAGGTGCGCGCACGGCTCGAGCGCCTGATCGGCCAGATCGAGGCGCTCGAGGTGTAGCCCCTGCCGGGCCACCGGGCCACGCCCCGGCGCCGGTGCGAGGTGAGCATGTCGGAACGCAAGTACAGACAGCGCGGGTACATGGAAAGCGAGCAGCGGTCCGAGCCGCGGCCCAAGCCGGCGGGCCCCAAACCGCACCCGCTGGAGCGGGGGCCCCGCGGGCGTGGGCTCGGGGCGCCCACGGCCACCGTGTTCCGCTGTCGGGTGTGCGGGGAGAAACATGCGGTGGCCACGGTGACCGTCGAGACCACCTGCCACCGCTGCGGGGCCGACCTCCACACCTGCTCCAACTGCGTCCACTTCGACACCGCCCGCCCCAACGAGTGCCGCAAACCGGTCCTCCAGCGCGTGGCCAACAAGAGCAAGCGCAACGACTGCGAGTACTTCGCTCCCAACACCGTGCAGGAGTTCGCCCCGGAACCGGCGGCGGCGAAGGACCCCCGCGCAGCGTTCGACGCGCTGTTCCGCAAGAAGTAGCGGCACGCCTCTCCCTTGCCAGCCTCGCCGCTCGCGCCGGTGCGGGCGCCGGGCGCGGCCAGGCCGCGAGCCGTACGGGACGGCGGCGGTCTGGGGTGGCGACCCTAGCCGGCGGCGGCTGCGGTGTTTCCCAATTTGCCCCTCGGTGCGGTTCGCCCTGCGCGGAGGGCGCTGGAACGAATCGCCCCGAAAACCGGGGGGTGGGTCCGGTTTCCGGGGCGGCAACGCGAGCCGCGCGCGAGACCGCACGCGGGCGAGGCGGCGGACCGCGGGGTCAGTCCATCTGCCGGCGCAGGTAGGTGGGGACATCCAGATCGGAGATGTTCCCCACGTTGATGCCGTAGTCGGGCGGCAGTCCGCCGGCCAGGAACGGGCTCGAGACGGCAGTGGCCGCCGGACGCTGCTCCTCCCGGCTGCGGGGCCGCTCCGCCGGGCGCGGCGCGGTGGTGTCCTCCGCCGACTCGCCGAACCCCGTGGCCACCACGGTGACCTGGATCTTGCCGGCAAAGTCGTCGCGCTGCGCGTAGCCGAAGAGGAACAGGCAATCCTCGGCGCAGCGCTTGTTGATGTACTCCGCCGCGTCGTTGATCTCGGCAATGGTGGTGTCGGGGCCGCCGCAGAAGTTGACGAGGACGCGCTGGGCGCCTTCCAGGGAGGCCTCCTCCAGGAGCGGCGAGGAAAAGGCCTGCTGGGCCGCCTCGATGGCGCGGTGTTCGCCGGAGCCGACGCCGATGCCCATGAGCGCCATGCCGCCGCCGCGCATCACCTTCTCGATATCGGCAAAGTCGCGGTTGATGATCCCCGTCTCGTTGATGATGTCGGAGATCCCCTGCACCCCTTGCCGGAGCGCCTCGTCGGCGAGGAGGAAGGCGTCGCGCACCGACATGGCCGGGGAGACCATCTGCAGGAGCCGGGAGTTGGGGACGCTGATGAGGGTGTCCACGCAGCGGCGCAGCTCCTCAATGCCCTTGTCGGCAATGCGCGCCTTGCGCGGGCCCTCGAAGGCGAAGGGTTTGGTGACCACCGCGACGGTGAGCGCGCCGGCGTCCCGGGCAAGACCGCCGATGACCGGCGAGGCGCCGGTGCCCGTGCCGCCGCCCATCCCCGCGGCAATGAAGACCATGTCGGCGTTCTCCAGGTGCTCGATGAGTTCGTCGGTGCGGTCGAGGGCGGCCTGGTGGGCCGCGTCGGGGTTGCAGCCGGCGCCGAGCGCCTTGCCGTGACCGTTGGGCGTGATGAGCTGGATCCGCACTGGGGCCTTGCAGGCCCGCAGCGCCTGGCCGTCGGTGTTGACGGCAATGAACTCCACGCCCTTCACCCCCGCCTCGATCATCCGGTTGAGGGCGTTGCAGCCGCCGCCGCCGACCCCCACCACCTTGATGATGGCGGGCGCCGACTCTTCGTCCAGGATGATGCGGGGGTCCTTCTGGTTGGTGTCGTCGAACGTGATCATGGTTCCACCCCTTTCTTGGCAAACAAACTGCGAACGAGTTTCGAGACGGCGTTGGAGCGCTTCGGGCGCACCCGCACCGGCGGCGTCGCGCTCAACACGCGGGTGCCGGAGGCGTACGCGAGCAGGCCCACCGCGGCTGCCGGCGACCGCGACGGCAGCTCGGAGTTGGCGAGCAGGCACGTGGTGTCCGCCACGCCCTCCAACTCGCCGAGCCGGCAGCGGGTGACGAAGGCTTCCTCCGCCACTTCGGTGATGCCCTCCAGGTGGCTGCCGCCGCCGACCAAGACGACACCGGTGGCGGGAGACTCGTCGGCCGACTGGCGGAGCACGTCGGCAGCGATGAGTTCGAAGGTCTCTAGCACCCGGAGCCTGACGATCTTGCACAACTCCAGGCGGGGAACGATGAGGCTGCCCCGCCCCTCGATGGTGGGCAGGGAGACCGTCTCCTCGGCGCCAATCTCAGCGAGGAGCATGGAGGCAGCCTCACGCTTGGCCTTTTCGGCCCCCGCCACGGTGGTGGTGAAACGGTACGCCAGGTCGTCGTTGATCTTGTTGCCTCCCAGCGGGAAGCAGCCAGCGGCAACGATCCGGTCGCCGACGTAGGCCGCGTAGGAGGTGTTGCCGAAGCCAATGTCGATCGCCAACGATCCCAACCGTCGCTCGTCGGTGGTGAGACAGGCCAGGGCCGACGCCACCGGGGTGAAGAGGAACTCCTCCACCTTGAGCCCCGCCTTGTTGATGGCCTCCTCCAGGGTGCGGACGGGGCTCTCCTGGCAGGCCAGCACGTAAGCCTCCACGGAGAGCTGGCGGCCCACCATCTCCACCGGGTCCAGCAGCCCCTCCTGATCGTCGAGGGTGTAGGTGTGGGTGAGGACGTTGAGGACCATGTGGCCAGACGGTAGCGGCTGACGCTGCACCGCCTGGTGGAGCTGGTCCAAGTCCCTCGGCGTGACCTCTCGCGGGTGGTTTCCGAGGGTGATGGAGGCGCGCGTGACCCGGCCGCTGACAAAGGTGCCAGCGGTGGTGGCCCAGACGCTCTCCAGAATTGTGTTGGCCATCAGCTCGGCCTCGTCCACCGCAGTGCGGATGGCCTGCACCAACGGTTTGAACTGCACCACCTGACCGTTGCGCATCCCCGCCGAGTCGGCGACCCCGACGCCGCGAATGAGCAGCTCGGCGTGCTCGTCCAGCTCGGCGATGAGGGCCAGGACCCGCCGGTTGCCAACATCCAGGGCGCCGAAGATGGCCGGCGGGCTCACGACGGAGCCTCCGCCGGGGTGGGGGCCGCGGGGAGAACCGCAAGCCGGTGGGGGAGGCGGGCGTCCAGCCGGCGCGGCGGGGCGCCGTGAGCAGCGAGCCACGCCGCCAGCACCTCTCGGGCCGACCCCACCGCCTCGGGGGCGGCAGGGTCGGCAAGGACGACGCACGGCGCTCCGGCAAAGGTCAACGCCACGTCCGCCGGCCCCAGCCGCTGGGCGCTCTCCAAGCGTTCCCCCCAGGCGGCCTCCAGCGCGGGCACGGCGCGCAGGATCGCCCGGCGCTCCTCCGGGAAGGGGACAAACCCCACGAGGCGCAGGCGAGGCAGCGGGCCAGGGGCGGTGCCGAGCAGCCGCCCCTCGCCGTCCACCAGCTGCGCCTCGCCGCCGTCCGTTGCCACCGCCACCGGGGTACGCTCGACCACCGTGCAGGAGACGATGCCGTCCAACGACACCGAGACGTGGGCGTCCGCCACCCAGGGGAGCGCGCGCACCGCAGCCCTCAACTCGTCGGGGCGCGCCGCCACGGTGGGGGTGCCGAGAGCGGTACGGAGCACCCCCTCCACCTCCAGCGCCGGGAAGCGGCGGCAGCCCTGCACCCGTACCTCGCGCACGTGGAGGGCCCCCGCCAGCGTCGCCGTGACCGCCAGAGCGCCCACCAGGAGCACGGCGTGGGGCACCAGCCGGCGGAACCGGCGCCGGGGCCGGATCATGCGCTCCCCCCCGCCAGCCACCGCTCGCCCAGGTGAACCACGTTGCCGGCGCCGAGGGTGAGAAGCAGGTCGCCGGGGCGGACGATGGTGGCGAGTTGCGCCAGCGCCTCCTCGAACGAGGACGCGGTGGTCACCTGCCGGTGGCCGAGGCGGCGCGCCGCGTCGGCCACACGTTCGTGCGTGACGCCCGGCAGGGGTTGCTCCCTGGCCGGGTAGATGGGGACGATGAGAACCACGTCGGCGCCCAGGAGGGCTTCGCCGAACTCGCGAGCGAACCGCTCTGTGCGGCTGAACAGGTGGGGCTGGAAGACCGCCACCAGCCGCGCCTCCGGGTAGACCTGCCGAGCCGCCTGGAGGGTTGCCGACACCTCCGTGGGGTGGTGGGCGTAGTCGTCCACGAGCACGACGCCGTCCCGCTCCCCCTTCCGCTCGAAACGCCGGGCCACCCCGGTGAACGAGGCAATGGCGGCGCTGGTGGCCACAAAGGGGACGGAGAGCTCCTCCGCCACCGCCACCGCGGCCAAGGCGTTGAGCAGGGCATGGCGGCCGGGCAGCGGCACCTGGAGCTCCCCCATCTCCGTGCCGCCCACCACCACCCGGGCCCGCACCCCCGTCGGGGAGAAGACGGGGGCCCGGGCGTGGACGTGGGCCTGGGGGGAGAGGCCGTAGGTGAGGACGCGGCGGGAAAAGGCGGGCAACAGGCGGCGCACCCCCGGGTCGTCGAGACAGGCGATGACCGCGCCGAAGAACGGCACCCGGTTGGCAAAGGCCGCGTAAGCCTCTTCCATGGCCTCGACGCTGCCGTAACAGTCCAGGTGCTCCGCTTCCACCGTGGTGATCACCGCCACGGCGGGGTGAAGGGCGAGGAAGGAACGGTCGTACTCGTCCGCCTCACAGACCAGGTACTCGGAGCGGCCGAGCCGGGCGTGGGCGCCAAGGGCGTGGACCCGGCCGCCCACCACCACGGTGGGGTCGAGCCCAGCCCGGGTCAGGACGAAACCGGCGAGGGACGTGGTGGTGGTCTTGCCGTGCGTGCCCGCCACCGCCACCGTCCACTTGATGCGGGAGATCTCGCCCAGCATCTCGGCGCGGCGAATCACGGGGATCCCCCGCGCCCGGGCCGCCTCCACCTCAGGGTTGCTGGGGGCCACCGCAGAGGAGTGGACGACCACGTCGGTGCCGGCCAGGTGGCCCGGGTTGTGCCCCACCGCCACGGCGATGCCGAGCGACCGCAGCCGCTGGACGGTCTCGGTCTCCGCCAGGTCGCAGCCGGAGACCTGGAGCCCCTCCCCGTGGAGCAGCTCCGCCAGGCCGCACATGCCGGCCCCGCCGATGCCCACGAAGTGAAGGTGGCGAACGTGACCGAAGTTCATGGATGCTCTCCCACAGCGGCAGCGTCCGTGCCGCCGCCGCGCCGAGTCAGCACCAGCTCGGCGACCCGGGCGGCCGCGTCGGCGAGCGCCAGCCTCGCCCCCATCGCCCCCCGTTGCGCGAGGGCGTGGGGGTCGGCGAGGAGCCGGGCGAGGACGGCTGCCATTGCCGCCGGCGTTGCCTCCCGTTCTTCCAGGATCTCGGCGGCTCCCGCCGCCGCCAGTTCGGAGGCATTGGCAAGCTGGTGGTTGTGGGCGGCGGCGGCAAAGGGCAGGAGCAGGGCGAAGCGGCGAGCGGCAGCCAGCTCGCAGACGGTGAGGGCGCCCGCCCGGGCCACCACCAGGACCGCCGCCGCCAGCGCCTCCTGCGGCTGTTCGAGAAAACCCACCACCTCCGCTGCCACGCCGGCGCCGGCGTAGCGAGCCCGTGTCTCCGCAAGCCAGCGGGGACCGCATTGGTGAACGACGCGGGGGCGACGGGGCGAGGGCAAAAGTGCCAGAGCTTCCGGGAGGAGTCGGTTCAGGAAGGCGGACCCCTGGCTTCCGCCCATCACCAAGAGGTGCCCGTCGGGGGGCGGGGGTGGCACGGCGAAGAACGCGGGGCGAACCGGGTTGCCCGTCCAGCGGGCCGGCAGGGACGGGAAGCGGCTCACCGTGGAGGGGAAGCCGCAGGCGATGGCGTCCGCCCACGGCGCTAGCAGCCGATGGGCGAGACCGGGGCGCGCGTTCTGCTCCTGGATCACGAGGGGCACACCCAGGAGTCCTGCCGCCAGCGCGCCGGGCAGGGCGGCGTAGCCCCCCACCGAGAGGACGGCGTCGGCCCCTGCCTGGAGCAGGTACCTGGCCGCGGCACCCACGGCGGGGAGCAGTGCCGCCACCGCCAGGGCCGCGGCGAGGCGACCGCGGCCAGCAGCGCCCTGGACCGGTAACAGGCGCACGGGGATGCCCGCCGCCGGGACGCGGGTCGCCTCGAGACCGCGACGGGCACCGATCCAGCCCACCGCGGCGCCCCGCCGACGCAGCTCCGCCGCCACCTCCAAGCCAGGGAAGAGGTGGCCCCCGGTGCCGCCCCCCGCAATCACCACCATCCTCACATCCCCTCCTTGGCGACGTTGAGGAGCAGCCCCACGGCCACCATGGTCATCATCACGTCGGACCCGCCGGCGGACACCAGGGGGAGCGGCAGGCCCTTGGCGGGCAGGAGGTTGAGACACACCGAGGCGTTGAGGAGGGTCTGCACCGCCAGGGTGGTGGCAAGGCCGCAGGCGAGGAAGGCGTGGGCGGGCGTGACGGCCCGCCGGGCGGCCAGAAAGCCGCGGGCCGCGATCACCCCCAGGAGGGTGAGGACGGCCAGAGCGCCCACCAGCCCCAGCTCCTCGCCGACGATGGCAAAGATGAAGTCCGAGTGAGGCTGCGGCAGGTAGAACAGCTTCTGAACGCTCTGCCCCGGGCCGCGGCCCAACACCCCACCGCCGCCCAGGGCGATGAGGGACTGGTGGACTTGGTAGGAGGTGGTGCCGAAGTAGGCGCGCACCCGCTCCATGCGGTACGGCGTGGCGACGACGGCGACGGCAACGAGCAGCAAGGCGACGCCACCCAGGGCAACGACGTTGCGCCAGGGCATCCCGGCCACGAAGAGGATCGCGCCGGCCCCGGCTAGCACGAGCACCGCCGAGCCCAGGTCCGGGGCCACCAGCACCAGCACCACCGTCACCGAGGCGAGGGCCAGCCCGACGCGCCAGACGGTCTCGGGGCGACGCTCCTCCCTCGGGCGCCCGCCGAGCCAGGCAGCCAGGGCCAGCGGCAGCGCCACCTTGGCCAGCGCCGACGGCTGAATGGAGCCGATGGGGAGCTGCAACCAGCGGTGCGTGCCGGCGATGCGCGGCTGCAGGAGGGCGATCCCCAGCGCGAGCCAGACGAGGGCCAAGAGCGCCAGGGCGAGCCGGCGGCTGAGCAGCCGGTCCAGAGGCACGAAGGTCGCGGCGAGCAGGCCGAAGCCGCCCAGCAGCACCGCCACGGCCTGGCGCACCGCGAACTCCGACTCGCCGACGCGGTAGTACTCCCGGGCGAGCGGTGCCGAGGCGGAAGCCACCATCACCACGCCAAAGCAGGCGGTGACGAGGGTGGCGCCGAGAAGCCAGCGGTCCAGCTGGCGCCGCATCGGCATCACCGACCCCCGGCGAGCGCCCGGGCGAGACGAGCGAACTCGTCCCCCCGATGGCGGTAATCGCGAAACTGGTCGAAGGAGGCGCAGGCCGGCGACAACAGCACCACCTGGCCGGGCAGGGCGAGGGCGGCGGCCTGCTGGACGGCGCGCTCCAGCGTGCCGCACCGTTCGATGGGGGCAGCACCGGCAAGGGCCGCGGCGAGGCTGTCCGCCGCCTCGCCGATGAGGTAGACGCGGGCCGCCTGCGTCGCCACGGCGTCGCGCAGGGGCGCAAAATCCTGACCCTTGCCGAGCCCCCCCAGGATGAGGTGGACGGCGCCGCGGGGGTAGCCGGCGAGCCCGGCCACGGTGGCCCCCACGTTGGTGCCCTTGGAGTCGTCGATGAAGCGCACCCCGCCCGCCTCCGCCACCACCTGGTGGCGGTGCGGCAGGGCCTCGAAGGCGGCGAGAGCCGCGGCAATGGCGGGGCGGGGGACGCCGAGGCGAGCGGCGGCGAGCGCGGCGGCGAGGACGTTGGCCACGTTGTGATCGCCGAGGAGCCGCAGCTCGTCGCGGCGCAGGAGGGCCTCGCCGTCGAGGCGGAGCACGCCACCGTCCACCGCCGCATCGGCCCGCCGGTCGCGCAGCGAGAAGAAGGCCCGCCGGCCGGGGGTGGCGAGGGTGGCGGTCGCCTCGTCGTCGGCGTTGAGGACCGCCACGTCCTCTTCCCGCTGGTGGGCGAAGAGCCTTTCTTTGGCGGCGCGATAGGCGGCCAGGTGAGGGTGGCGGTCCAGGTGGTCGGGGGAGAGGTTGAGGAACACCCCCACCGCCGGCCTCAGCGTGGTGCACCCCTCGAGCTGGAACGACGAGAGTTCCCACACCAGCACGTCCCACGGCCCGGCCAGGGCCAGGGCGCTGGCGGGCTCGCCGATGTTGCCCCCCACACCGGTGCGCCACCCCGCCTGGCGGCAGATGGCGCCGACTAAGGAGGTCACGGTGGTCTTGCCGTTGGAACCCGTAATCCCGACGAGGGGCACGGTGGCCAGCGCACGAAAGGCCAGCTCCACCTCGGCGATGACCTCGATCCCTCGGTTCCGAGCCGCGCCCAAAAGCGGCAGCTCGGCGGGAACCCCCGGCGAGACCACCACCAGGGAAACGCCGTCCACCGCCGCCGGGTCGTGGGTGCCGAGGACCGTCTCGGTGCCGGGGGGGAGGGAGGCCAAGCGGTGCGAGAGGCTCTCAGCGCTGGCCCGATCGTTTACCCGCACCCGGTACCCCTGCCGGGCGAGGAGCGCGGCGGCGGCGGCGCCGGAGTCGCCGAGCCCCACCACCAGCGCCAGGGGAGGGTTCGGGCTCCTCATCGCACCTTCAAGGTCGCCAGCGCCAGGAGGGCGAACATGGCAGCCACGATCCAGAAACGCACCACCACCTGGGTTTCCGCCCAGCCGGACAGCTCGAAATGGTGGTGCAGCGGGGACATGCGGAAGATACGGCGGCCCCGGAGCTTGAAGGAGGCCACCTGGAGGATGACGGAGAGTAGCTCGGCCACGAAGAGCCCGCCCACCACGATGAGCAGCAGTTCCTGTTTGGAGATCAGGGCGGCGCAGCCGATGGCGGCGCCGAGGGCCAAGGAACCCACGTCCCCCATGAACACCTGGGCCGGGTGGCAGTTGAACCAGAGGAAGGCGAGGGCCGCGCCCACGAGCGCTGCGCAGAACACCGTCACCTCCCCCGCCCCCGTCACTGCCGGGATTTGGAGGTAGCGGGCGAGACGGGCGTGACCGGCCAGGTAGCAGAACACCGTGTAGGTGGCGGAGGCGATGAGGACCGAGCCGATGGCCAGCCCGTCCAGCCCGTCGGTGAGGTTGACGCCGTTGGAGGTGGAGACGAGAACGAAGGCCGCAAATGGGATGTAGAACCAACCCAGGTCGAGGATGACCGTCTTGAAGAAGGGGACGGTGAGCGCGCCGGCGTGGGGGGCGTGGCCGGCCACCGCGCGGATGGCGGCGGCGGCCAGCAGCCCCACCACCACCTGGAGGGCGAACTTCTCCTTGGCCCGCAGCCCCAAGTTCTTACCCCGCCGAACCTTGAGAAGATCGTCGAGCCAGCCGATGCCGCCGAACAGCAAGGTCGTGAGGGTGACCACCCACACCCACGGCTCGGTGAGGTCCCCCCACAGCAGCACGGGCACGAACATGGCGAGCAGGATGAGGATCCCGCCCATGGTAGGTGTGCCCGCCTTGGCCCGGTGCGAGGCCGGCCCCTCCTCGCGGATGGCCTGGCCGATCTGCAACCGTTGCAGGAGCCGGATCAGGGGCGGGCCGAGGAGGAGACCGACGAGGAGCGCCGTGAAAATCGCCAGGGCGGCCCGGAACGTGATGTACCGGAACACGTTGAGCGGACTCCACAGGCCGCGCAGCTCGAAGAGGAGCCAGTACAGCATCAGCCAGCCTCCACGAGCGCGTCCACGACCCGGTCGAGCCCCACCCCCCGCGACCCCTTGACCAGCACCACGTCGCCGGGGCGCAACAGGCCGGAGAGGACGTCCGCGGCACCCGCGGCGTCCCGGACGACGCGGCATTCGGCAGGGGCGGCGGCCCGGGCGAGGACTTCTGCGTTGCTGCCGCCCACCGCCACCACCACCGCCGCCACCTGGCCCGCGGCGGCCCCCACCTGGGCGTGGAAGGCGGGCGCTCCGGCGCCCAACTCCAGCATCTCGCCCAGCACCGCCACCCGGCGACCCGGCGTCTCGCCCAGCAGTTCCAAGAGGCGCTGTACCGCGACGGGGGAGGCGTTGTAGGAGTCGTCCACCACGGTGATGCCGGAAGGCAGACGGTGCACCACCCCGCGCCGAGGCGGGGGGGTCAGCGTGGCGGCCCGGGGCGGGAGGGACTCGGGGGGCACCCCGAGCGACAGGGCGCAGGCGGCAGCAGCCAGGACGTTGTCGGCGCTGTGTCGTCCCGGCAGCGGCAGCGACAGCGGCCAGCGCTCCTGCGTACTGCACAGCGAGAAGGTGGAGCCGAGCAGCCCCCGGCTGCGGTAGTCCTCGATCCACAGGTGGCTGACGCCGGGGGCGCCGTAGGTCACCACCCGCCCGGCAAAGCGCGGGGCGAGAGCGGCGACGCGGCGATCGGCGGCGTTGAGCACCAGGACGCCGTCGGCAGCGAGGTGGGGGATGAGCTCGGCCTTGGCCTCGGCAATGGCGTCCAGATCGGGGAAGAACTCCAGGTGGACCGGCGCCACCACGGTGTAGAGGAGGGCGTCGGGCCGGGCGATGCGGCCGAGGCGGTCCAGCTCCCCCGGGTGGTTCATCCCCAGCTCCGCCACCATCCAGGCGATGCCCTCGGGCTGGTTGCACAGCTCGGTGGGGAAGCCGGCCTGGGAGTTGCGGCTATCCCGGGTGGCGCCGGTGGGGAAGGTGGTGGCGAGGAACGCGGCGAGGTGCTCCTTGGTGGAGGTCTTCCCCACGGAGCCGGTCACAGCGGCGAGCCGGAAGCCGCCGCGGTAACGTTGATCGGCGGCCAGGCGCTGCAAGGCGTCCAGGGTGTCCGTCACCACCAGCTGGGGGAGCGCCGCGTCGCCGCAAGGGCGCGCCACGAGCGCCGCGGCGGCGCCGCGGGCGGCGGCTGCGCCCACGAAGGCATGACCGTCGGCCCGTTCCCCGGGCAAGGCCACGAACAGGTTGCCTGGCGCCACCTCCCGGGAGTCGAAGGCGACGCCTTGCACCAGGACGTCGTCGGCGCCACGCAGGTCGGCGCCCAGGAGGGCGGCAATCTCACCGGTGCGCCGCTCCATCATGGCCGCCTCCGGCGCGCCATCTCCGCCACCACCTGCCGATCGTCGAAAGGGACCCGGCGGTCGGCGAAGATCTGCTCGGTCTCGTGCCCCTTGCCGGCCACCAGCACGACGCTCTCGGCATCCGCCACGGCCAGGGCGGCCGCGATGGCCTCGCGGCGATCCTCGATGGCCAGCGCCCGGGGGTTACCGCTGGCCCGGACCCCCTCCATGATGGCGGCCATGATGGCCTGGGGATCCTCGCTGCGGGGGTTGTCGGAGGTGACGATGGGGACGTCGGCCAAGCGCCCCACCACCTCACCCATCGGGGCGCGTTTGCCGGGGTCGCGGTCCCCGCCGCAGCCGAACACCACCACGAGCCGCTTGGCCCCCACCTCCCGGAGCGCCGTGAGGACCTGGGCGAGGGCGTCCGGGGTGTGGGCGTAGTCCACGAACACGGGGAAACTGGTGCCAGCAGCGACGGGTTCCAGGCGGCCGGGCAGCGGCGCGGCCTCGGCGAGGGCCTCCCGCACGGCGTCGAGCCCCCAACCGAGCGCCAGGGCCGCGGCGGCGGCGGCGAGGGCGTTGCGCACGTTGTGCCGCCCCACCAAGGGGAGGCGCACCGCGGTGCTGCCCTGGGGGGTGGCGAGCCGGAAGCTGGAGCCGTGCAAGGTGAGGGTCAACCCCTCAGCGCGCACGTCGCAGCCGGCTTCGAGCCCGAAGCTCAGATCGCCCTGGCGCGGTTCCGCCAGGAGCCGGGCCATGGTGGGGTCGTCGGCACCGATGACCCGGCGGCCCGGCGGGTCGGCGCGGAGCAGCTCGAGGAGCCGCCGTTTGGCGGCAAAGTAGTCCTCCAGGTCGCGATGGAAGTCCAGGTGGTCCCGGGTGAGGTTGGTGAAGACGGCCACGTCGAACTCGAGCCCGGTCACCCGCTCCAGCGCCAGCGCGTGGGAGGAGACCTCCATGGCCGCCAGGGTGCCGCCCGCCGCCACGAGCTCGGCGAGCAGCGGGGCAAGATCGGGGGCCTCCGGGGTGGTGCGGGACGCGACCTGGCTGCGGTGGGGCAGGGTGTAGGCGAGGGTGCCGAAGACCCCGACGCGCTCGCCGGCGGCGCGGGCCATGCGGCCGATCAGGTCCACCACGGTGCTCTTGCCGTTGGTGCCGGTCACGCCCACCATCCGCAACCGGCGGTGGGGGTTGCCGGCCAGGGCCCAGGCGGCCATGGCGGTGGCCCTCCGGGGCAGGGGGGTGGCGAGCCAAGAGATCCCCGGGCCGGGGTCGCGGTCGGAGAGCACCGCCACGGCGCCCCGCTCCAGCGCCTCGGCGACGAACTCCACGCCGTGGTGGCGGGCGCCCGGGAGGGCGGCGAACACCTGACCCGGTTGCACCGCGCTGGCAACGTGATGGATGCCCGTCGCCTCGCGCCCAGGGTCGCCACGGAGCAAAGCCCCGCAGGCGGCGGCGAGTTCCCCGAGCGTCATACCCGGGCCCCCTCTGCAGGCTGGAGGGCCAGGAGGGACACGAGGCGCGCGGCGACCCGGCCAAACACTGGCGCCGCCACGTCCGCGGCCCAAAAGCGAGCCTGCGGCTCGTCGATGCACACCACGATCACGATCTCCGGACGCGGCAGGGGGAGAAACCCGGCGAACCAGGCAATGTGGCGCCCTGCCTGGTAGTTACCCGCAATAGCCTTCTGCGCCGTGCCGGTCTTGCCGGCAACTCGCAGGCCGGGCACGGCGGCGGCCCGGCCCGTCCCCTCCTCCACCACCGCCTCCAGCATGTCCCGCAACGCGGCGGCCACCCTCTCGTCCACCACCCTGGTGGGGGGCGGGACGCGGGCCGGGGTCACCACCTGCCCGGTACTGTCCCGGGTCTCGAGGACCAGGGTGGGGGTAACGAGGAGGCCGCCGTTGGCAATGGCCGCGTAGGCCCGCGCCACCTGGAGGGGGGTGGCGCTGATCTCCTGGCCGATGGCGAGCCCCGCCCGGGAGAGGGCCGACCACTTGGCCACGGGGCGGTAAAGACCGCGGGCCTCGGCGGGCAGCTCGACGCCCGTGGGGGAACCGAACCCGAAGCGGCGAATCGTCTCGTCCAGTCGTTGCGGGGCCAGCCGGTGGGCGATGCGGATGGCACCGGCGTTGGAGGACTTGGCCAGCACTTCGCTGACCGGCAACATCCCGTAGCGGGCGTGGTCGCGGATGAACGCACCGGCCACCTGAACTCCGCCCCCGGAGCAGTCGATCTGCTCCCAGGGCTGGAGCACGCCTTCGGCGAGGGCCCCGGCCACCACGAACGGCTTGAACACGGAGCCGGGTTCGAACACCGACTCCACCGCTTGGTTGTGCCGAACCCGCGGCGGCACCGCCCCCACGTTGCCGGGGTCGTAGGCGGGCAGCGAGGCGAGGGCGAGGAGTTCACCGCTCTGGGCGGCCATCACGACCCCCACGGCGGCGGCGGCGCCCACCTCGTCGAGGGTCCGTTGCAGCTCCTCCTCCAGGACCTGCTGCGCCCGCGAGTCGATGGTGAGGCGCAGCGAAAGGCCAGGCCGCCCCGGTTTCTCCAGGGTGAGGTCGAGGGGGGTTGGGGAGCGCTTGCCATCCCGCAGCAGGCGGTACACCGCTGGGGTGCCGGAGAGGGTGCGGTCGTAGAACGCCTCGATCCCTGCCTGGCCCGTCCCCTCGGCGTCGACGAAGCCGATCAGCGGGCCGGCGAAGGACCCGTGGGGATACTCCCGGCGCTCCACCCGCAGGGTGCCCACCCCCCGCTGGTCCAGTCTGGCCACCCGCGGCGCCACTGCGGGGTCGAGGTCCCGGGCCAGCGTGAAAAACCCCGAGTGGCCGGCAAGCTCCGCCTTCACCGCCGCGGCGGACATGCCCACCAGGGGCGCCAGGCGCTCGGCCAGCGAGTCTCGCACGTCGCTCGGGATCTTGCGGGGGTTGGCGTAGACCGCCACACGCTCCAGCGACCCGGCGAGGAGCCGGCCGTCGCGGGTGACGATATCCCCCCGGGGCGCCTCCACCCGCACCGTCTGCTCCCGCTGGCGGGCCGCCTCGGCCTCCCAGTCGGGCCCCTGCAGCACCTGCACCTGGACCAGGCGCACCCCCACCGCCAGCCCCCACAGGGCGAGCGCGGCCACGAGCAGGCGGAGACGGGAGGGCCAGGGTGTCACCGGGGTTCCTCCAGGGACGGCTGGTTCCCCTGGGGGGGCACCATCGCCACCAACACGCCGTTGGGGGCGAGGAACTCGATGCGTTCGGGGGGCACCGGCGCAAGACCCAGGGCCGCGGCCTGCTGGGCCAGTACCGGCACCGCCGTGAGCCGTTCCCGCTCCAGCAGCAAGGCGCGCTCCTGCCGCTCGAGGCGCTCCACCTCCGCGGTGAGCTGGGCGATGGCGTAGCGCATCCGCACCACCGCCTGGTGGGGCGCCACGAACGTGCCGAGGACCACCGCGACGACCACGCCCCCCCCGGCGCACCAGGTGAGGAAGCGAGTCCACCGCTCGTCGAGCTGTCGCTCGATCCAGGAGTTGGCGGGGCGGTAGCCGATGATCCTCACCCGCCCCTCCTCTCCGCCACCCGCAGGCGGGCGGAACGGGCCCGGGGGTTGGCGGCCACCTCGGCGGCGGACGGGCGCACCGGCTTGGTGGTGACCAGTTCCAGGAGCGCCTGGGGGGAGCAGGAGCAGCGGACGGTGCCCGGCGGGCAGACGCAGCGGCCGGTCAAGCGGCGCATGGTGGTCTTCACCAGGCGGTCCTCGATGGAGTGGAAGGCGATCACCGCAAGCCGCCCGGCCGGGCGCAGCAGGGCGGTCGCCTGGGCGAGGGCGCCGGGCAGGGCCTCGAGCTCGCGGTTGGTGGCGATCCTCACCGCCTGGAAGGTGCGGGTGGCGGGGTCCGTGCGACCGCCGCGCCGTCGGCTGGCGGCGAGCACGATCTGACGCAGTTCCAGCGTGGTGCGAATGGGGCCGCGGCGACGGGCGTTGGCGATGGCCCGGGCAATCCGCCGTGCCGCCGGTTCCTCTCCGAAGTCTCGCAACGCCCGCACCAGTTCCTCCTCGCTGACCGTCTCGAGCCACTCGGCGGCCGTCAAACCCTGCGGCGCAAAGCGCATGTCGAGCGGCGCGTCCAGTCGGAACGAAAAGCCACGCTCCGGCGTGTCGAGCTGCAGCGACGACACGCCAAGATCGAAGAGCACGCCGTCCACGCTGGCGATGCCCAGCTCCCCCAGCACCGCCGCCAGCTTTTCGTACGAGACCTCCACCAGCGAAGCCCGCTCGCCGAAGGGCGCCAGGACCTGCCGGGCCGTGGCGAGGGCGGCCGGGTCCACATCGAGCCCCACCACCCGGGCTGCGGGAAAGCGCTGGAGGATGGCGGCGGCGTGGCCCCCCAGACCCACCGTGGCATCCACGACAATGCCGCTGGCTGCCGGCGCGAGGGCCTGCAGCACCTCCTCCACCAGCACGGGTCGGTGACCGCCGGGGGGCGAGGGGGGCCTGCGGGGCGGTGGGCCAGCGGGGCGCCAGGTGGGGTCGCGTGGGGGACGACGTCGGCGCGTCGGCGGTGCCATCCGCGTCCACTCATTGCTCGAGCGCCGCGAGCGCAGCCAGTTCTTCGACGGTGAAGGGCTGCGCCAGCTCTGCCTGGGCGCGCTCGCGGGTCACCACGGCCAGGAAGCGACCGCGGCCGGAGACCACCACCTCGCCGTTCATGCCGATGGCCTCTCGGAGCAGGGCCGGGATCAACACCCGCCCCTGCGCGTCCATTTCGTCGTCCTGCCCGTAGTTGGCGTGTTCCAGCAGGCGCGTCACGAGGGGATCCATGGAGGGCCGGGCCAGGAACCGGCGTTCGATCTCTTCCCACACGGCCAGCGGGTAGATGCGCAGCTCGTGGGGGGCCAGTGAGGTGATGAACACGCTGGGGCCGAACCATTGCTCGAGCTGCGTCTTCAGCCGTGTGGGCAGCTTGAGACGCCCTTTCTCGTCCACCGTCGCCTGGTAACTGCCCCTGAAGATGTCCATCGCCCCCACCCTAGGCCGCGGATCCGCGCGTTGGCCACGCTGGTCCACTTCGATCCACTTTTTTCCACTGCCATCTTGAGGCGGTGGGTCGGCAATGTCAAGAGGTGCGGCGAAACGGCGGCTCCCGCAGGGCGGGGGAGGTTACGGCGCGGTGAGGTACTCCGGGTGAACCTCCACCACGTAACGGGTCTTGAGGTCGGCGACGATGGCCGCGAGGCGCTTGAAGTGCCGCTCGTTGAGTTCGCGCTCCCGCAGCTCCCGGGCCACCTCGTCGAAGGGTTTCGTGGTGGGGGCCAGGCGCTCGACGAGGAGGATGAGATGGAGCCCCGCCGGGCTCTCGAACGGGCCGGCCAGCTCACCGGGGGCAAGCCCCTCAATGGCCCGGGCCACCTCGGGGCGGAGGTCGGTGATGAGGACCTCTCCCATGTCGCCGCCCACACCGTTGCCAGCTGCAGTCTCGTGTTCCACCAGGACGAGGAAATCGGCACCGGCACGTACCGCGGCGGCGAGCCGCTCGAGCCGGGCGCGCTTGACGTCGGCGTCGCGGCGGTCGGCGGCAAGGGGGACCACGATGTGGTGGAGGCGCACCCGCTCCGGGATCGTGAACGAGGCCTTCTCCCGCTCGTAGCGTTGCCGCAGCTCCTCCTCGGTGATGGGCAACGGGCCCACCTCCTTGGCGAGGACCCGCCGCACGAGGATGGTGTCGCGCAGGCGGTCGCGTAGCTGGCGCTCGCTCATGCCGGTGGCCTCCAGCATCGCCCGGAAAGCGGCATCGTCGGCAATGCGGTTGTCCTCCTTGAGCTGCGCCAGGGCCTCGTCCACCTCTTCCTTGGTGACGTCCAGCTTCAGCTCGCTGGCCCGCTCCAGCAGGCACAGCTCATCGGCGGTGTCCTGGACGAAGCGCTCGTAGTCGGCAGGCTGGAGCGGCTGGCCAGTCTCGGCGGCACGCTCCGCCATGCGGCGGTGCATGTCCCGAACGGTCAGGATGCGGTCGTTGACCCGCACCACGATCCCTTCCACCAGGTGGCGCTGGGCCACGGCGGCGGCGAGCAGAACGGCCATGGCAGTGGCGAGAACTTTCATGACGACTCCTCGAACGGGTTGCGGCAGGGGAACGGCGCCCCAGTGCAGGGGACGGTCACGCCGACCTTGGCGGCAAGCTGGCGCAAGCACGCACGGCGGCTGCGCTCCGCCGCCTCCCCCATGAGCTCCTCGCGGACGCGGACCCGGGAGGCGTCGCTGCTGCCGGCCCCCCGCCGCGCCGTCACCTGGAAGACGTGCCAGCCGCTGTTGCTGGCCACCGGCTGGCTCACCCCCCCCTCGCCGAGCCCGAAGATCACGGCCTCGAACTCGGGCACGAGCTGCCCCCGCTCCACCCAGCCGATAGCGCCTCCCTCGGCAGCGTTGGGGGCGCGGGACAGCTCCTTGGAGACGGCGACGAAGTCCTCCCCCGCCTCCAACCGCTGGCGGGCGAGTCGGGCGGTGGCCAGATCGGGGAGGATGAGCTGGCGCAACAGTACCCGCTCCCCGGCTGGGGCTCGCTGGGCCAGGCGGGCGGCAATCTCCGCCGGGCTGGGCTCCGCGGGGGGCGGGCACAGCTGCGCGAGGAGCTGCCGGGCGCGCATGCTCCGCGCGGCGAACGGCAGGTCGCGATCCGCCGGGTCGGGGGAGGCGGCTAGGACCACCTCCTCCTCCAGGTAGCTCTCGAACAGGGCGGCAGCAAGCTCCGGCGCCACCTGGGCGAGGGGCTTACCGGTCTCCTGCTGGACCACCCGTTCCACATCCTCCAGCGTGACGGGACGCTTCCCCACCACCGCCAGGGCGGATGGGCGCTGACCGCAGGCAGCCGCCAGCGCTGCCGCAAGAAGCACCGCGGCCCACCGGCGTTGCCAGCTCGCCCCTGCCGCTGCCGGCCCCCGCCCCGTCGGGGCCCGGCACCGGGCTCTGCCTGGCGGCGGGGGGAACATGGCAGCAGGGGTCATCGGGGCGGGTTGGGAGGGGTCAAGTAGCGGGCGAGGAACGCCCAGATCTTGGCGCGGGCGGCACGGGCACTGGGGATGTCCAGCCGGTCGAAGCTGTGCCCCCCCGGCGCGTTGTCGAAGATCTCGTACTCGAACTTCTTGCCGGCCGCCTTGAGCGCTTGGATAAGGTGCTCCACCTCGATGACGTTGACGTCCTCGTCGTTGGTGGTGGTGTGGATCCGGAGGGGGACGGCGAGCTTGTCCACGTGCCACACCGGCGAGCGGCGCTTGTACTCCTCGATGTCCTGCCGCACGGTCTTGCCGATGTGGTAGTCGGCACTGTAAAGGTCCAGGTAGTCCTTGTCGTGGTAACCCATCCGCATCACGAGGTCGGAGACCGGCACCCCGGCAAACACGCAGGCGTACTCCCGGGGGTGGGCGAAGGCCTCCATGAGGACGATGAGCCCGCCGTGACTCCACCCCAGAAGACCCACCCGCGTGGCGTCCACAAAATCGAAGGTGGCCAGCGCCCACTCCTTGGCGGCGTGGACGTCCTCCACCTCTCGCCCGCCGTAGTCGATGAGTTTGTAGAAGTCTGCCCCGTAGCCGGTGGAACCGCGGTAGTCCGGCGCGACGATGACGTACCCCTGGTCGATGAGTTCGCGGACGATGTGGGCGTGGTAGGTGGTGAAGTCGGCGTGGACACCGCCGTGGGGGAGAACGACAAGGGGGAGCTTGACCCCCGCCGGCCGGTTCTTGGGGACGAAGGTGTAGGTGTAGAACTTGATGGGGTTGCCGGCGCCGGGCGCGGTGGGGTTGGCGGGGTTGGCGTCCGGCGGCCCGGTGATGCGCCACTTGTCCACCACCGCCACGTCGCCAACCCGCTGAAACCAGGCGACGTCGTCGATGGCCTTGGCCAGCTCGTCCAGTCGGTGCTCCAGCTGGGCGTTGGCCGCTCGCAACTCGGCAAGCTCCTTGGCCAGCGCCGACTCGCCGCCCTGACCGGCGTCCTGGCCGAGGACCGCGGTGGACAACGCTACGGCGAGGACGGCTGCAATGGCAATGGCGGGTGACTTGGACATCGTTCCCTCCTCGCAAGAGAAGACCGTGGCGACCCCCTCAGGCTCCCGGCTGGCGCGGGGGTTGCGGCGGCATCTCCATCTTGAACGGCTTCGGGCGCTTGTCCGGCGGGATCGGGTTGGGGAAGAGCTTCGGTGCCTCGGTGGGTGGCAGCAGCTTGTACGCCATGGTGTCGCGCCGGCTGTGTGGCTTGATCTGCCCTTTGAAGTCGCGACCCAGCGTCACCATCTCCGAGTTCAGCCACACCTCCCCCAGTTTCACGGGCTTCGCCCAGGTGATCAGCATGCCGTCCGCCGTGACGCCCTTGCCCAGGTCGGTGGGATCGCTCTCCGCCCGCAGGACGGTGAACCGCTCCCGGTGCAGGTAGATCCTCCAGTTGGGGGAGATCTGCGGGGTGAAGAAGAAGTTGGACGGGAGCGCCAGATCGAGCCGCCAGGCTGGCGTGCCGTCCACCGAGTCGGCCACCACCTGCCGCACCGTCACCCCGTCCCAGGTGAGGGAAAACGGCATCAGGAGCTGGAAGAGGTCGGTGCGAACGACGCGCTCGATCATGTAGACCGTCATCGCCCGGCTGTCCGCGGCGCCTCCGGTCACCGCCCAGCCGCCGGTGCCGTCGTCGCCGGCGACGATCTGCCGGGCCACGTTCTCGAGGCGGGCCGGGATCGGGCCCGGGGCCTTGAAGTAGAAAAACACCTCGCTGTTGGTTTCCGTGCCGTCGTTGGCCACCTCGTGGCGGTTCAAGGTGAGCTGGACGATGCCGAGGGCGCGGAACTTGTCGAGTCCACCGGCAGCCTCGCACGCCCGGCGAATCACCTCGTCCGCGGGCGGCGGGCTCCCCCCTTGCTGGGCCCCGGCAGTGGCCGCGAGAGTCACTGCGGCGACGACGAGAACGGTGGTCAATGCACTTTCACGCACGGTCATCATGAACACTCCCAACCCCTGTCGCCGCCCCCGGCGCAGGGCTCTTGCTGAAATCGTCCGCGGGTACCCGGCGCCGGCGGTGACAACGGCCGCCTCCGCCGCGCATGGTAGCGTGCCCCTCTCTTCTGTGCCATCGCTGCCGCGACCCGGGTCCGCCTGGTGCCGTTGTGGCACGTGCCGGTGACAGGCGCCCGCCGCCGCGGGGACGCCGGGGTCCTCGCTGGCAAGCTGTACAGGGGCACGGGGCCGGGGCCGCGGTGCGTCGGCATGCCGGCCAGAGATGCGAAAGTCGTGCCATGTGCTCGGGGGAAAAGGGGATGGTCGGGGCGAGAGGATTTGAACCTCCGACCACACGGTCCCGAACCGTGTGCTCTACCAGGCTGAGCTACGCCCCGACCCGGCGGCCAAGGGTACACCACCCGCCGCTCCCCTGCAACCGCTGCGGGGTCCGCGCCGGATCAGTTGCTGCCGGCGCCCATCCGCCCGTGCACGTCGATGAAGGTGCCGAGGCCGGTGAGATCGATGGCCAGGCGGTAGTCGCGGGTGCGGTAGGGTTCGATGCGGTAGTCGCGGAACTCCAGGTAGGCGGTCCAGCAACTCCCGCGGAAGCGCAACGCGTAGCGGTGCTCCAAGAGTTCCGCCCGGTGAATGTCGTACGCGCCGCTCGCCTCCAACCGCCAGGGAACGGAGCTGGGGCCGAGCCCCAGCCCCAGGCGGGCCTGGGAGGAGGTGGCGCCGCCGCGAACCGGGTCGAAGCTCGAGTACCAGGTGAGGTTGACGCTGGCCGCGGGCACGTACACACCGGCCGAGAACGCCGAGCCGCGCAGTTTCTTGGTCACGGCGTCCAGTTCGGCCCGCGCGTCCACCGTGGTCCCCTGGGCGGGACTGGTGCGCAGCCACACGCTCAGCGGGCCGTACCGGCTCCCCTCGGTGCCGCTGCGCGGGAAGGTGAGGAGGTCTGAGAAGGAGTACTCCTGGGTGATCTCCAGCGTCGCCACCTCGCGGCTTCCCTGTTCGCCGCGCTTGACGAACAAGCGGTTGGCGAGGGTCGCGCGGAGCCGGTTGGTGACGAGGACCGAGTCCTTCTCGTCGAAGATGGGTATGGCGCTCACCTCGCCCGGGTCGGAGACGTACGCGTACTCCAGGCGTGGCTCGATGAGATGTTTGAGCTCGAGCGCCTCGCCGCTCCACACGCGCGAGAAGGATGGCCCCACCACCGACAGCCCTGCGGTGCCGTAGGTGCGGGTGATGGGCTCGTCCTCCAGGGTGGTGCGGTTGGCGCCGTAGCGGGCTGTGTAGTACGTGGCTCGGGCCCCCAGCGTGGGTGTCAGGTTGAGCCACGGCAACCCTCTGGTGAGGATCGACAGGGTCGGGAAGAGGTCGAAGCGGGAGTAGCTGCCGGCAATGGCGCCGGAGCGGTCCACGGCGAATTGGTCGGCCACCCCCACGAGGCTCACGTAGAAGGGGGTGCGACCGATCCGCGTCGAGCGGAGGCGGTACTCCAGCTCGGGGCGCCGCTCGAGAACCACGGCGCTGGTGGCCGATGAGAAGTAGGTTTCCCGGTGGTCGGCGCGCAGGTTCACCGTCTGCGGCCCCCACGTGCGGGTGAGGGTGAGGTACGAGAAGAGCGTGCGCATGGCGTTGTTCTCGAAGGTGCGCTCGAACCGCTGGAAGAAGTCCAGGTCCGAAACGTCGTTGAGCTCGGCCTTCAAGGAGTAGCCGCCGGGGAAGAGCTGGGCGTACTTGCCGAGGGCCTTCCACTGCCAGTTCTCGACGTCCGGGTCGCGAACGGCGTAGAGCAGCAGTTCGCCGCTGGCGTTGTCGGCGGGGGTCCAGCGGACCTCCTGGCCCACCCCCACGAACCCTTTTGAGTACAGATCCACGTACGTAGTGGTGTCGAGGGAACGGGACAGGGGCCAGAAGAAGGCGTTGCCCAGGTAGGCGCCGCGCCGGTCGTTGTAGCCGATGTTGGGGACGAGGAAACCGGCCGCGCGCTCGCGCTTGACCGGCCACAGGAGCCGGGGGGTGTAGAACACCGGCACGCCGCGCACCTTGAACGCTGCCCCCTTGAAGTGCCCGTAACCTTCCAGCTCCACCAGGGCCTCCCGGATCTCGATGCTCCACGGCGGCGCCTCGTCGCCGGCGAGGGTGCAGCTGGTGAACAGGCCTTCCCGGAAGCGGTAGTGGGTCTCGTCCAGTTTCTCCACCTCGCGCCCCTGGAAGCGGTAGCTGGGCGGGAACGAGGCGTCCACCTCAAAAAAACTCCCCACCTTGCCGCGCAGGTCGAAGTCCAGCCGGTCGCAGGCCACCCGCACCCCGCCCTGGTCGAGCACGACGTTGCCGGTGGCGCGCACCCGCAAGGTGGCCAGGTCCACCTCCATCTCGTCACAGCGCAGCGACACGTCCTGGTAGGCGATCCTCACGTCGCCGGTGCCGCACCAGACCTGATCCTCGATCCACTGCTGGTTGAGGGCCTCGAGTTTGACGAGCTGGTCGGCCGGCGGGACTGCCGCCGGCGAGGGAACGGCGAGGAGCTGCGCCACCGCCAGGGCCGCCGCGAGGGCCAACGGCCGACGCCGGCGCGCACACCTGCCAAGACGCCGGCCCATCAGCCGCCAAACCCGCGACACCACACGCCCAGCGCCTTGCTCTCGTCGACCCTCATGCAGCCCTCCCGGCCCAGGCCATTGTAGACGCCCCGGCTCCCTCGGGTATGCTGGCAGGTGCCGTGCGCTGGCTGGGACTGGACATCGGCGCCGCACGGGTGGGGGTTGCCGTGTGCGACGAGGCGGAGGCGGTGGTGACGCCGCTCTCCACCATCCCGTTCCGCGGCCCGGCGGACCTGGCGCGGCGGGTGGCGGCCATGGCCGCCGAGCGGGGCTGCCGGGGGGTGGCGTTGGGCCTGCCGCGCACCGCGAGCGGGGTAAGCCGCGGCGAGCGGCGGGTGGCCGAGGTGGCACGCGAGCTGCGGCGGCAGGGGGACCTCCAGGTGGTTTTGGTGGACGAGGTGGGGACAACCCGGGAGGCGAAGCAGCGACTGGCGGAGGCCGGGCACTGGGGCCGGCGGCTGGCGGCGCGCCTGGACGGGGTGGCCGCCGCCATCATTCTCGAGGAGCTGCTCCAGACCCGCCGCGCGGGGGCCTGCGCGGCGCCTGCCGTTGACCTTGATGGCGGGCAATGCTAGCGTTTGGCGTGGTGTGGTAGGGGGAGGGTCGGTCATGGCAACGTCATACGGCACCTTCGGCAACTTCCTGCTCCTCAAACAGCGTGCCCAGGACGGGCTCGGGTCGCTGTGGCGGGCCGGTGAAATGGAGCGCGGGGGCTTCACGCGGTTCGTGTGGCTGCGGCGATTCGACGTGGTGGGGCTCGATCGCACCGCTCTGGAGGCCGACGCCGCGTCCTTCGCCCAGATCAGCCAGCTCTTCAAGGCCACCAACGTGGTGCGGAACGCGGTCTTTGGCAGCGAGGACACGATCCCCTACTTGGCCTGGGACTACGTCCCCGCCCAACCCCTCAGCCAGCTCTTTGAGCGGGTCGCGAACGAGCAGTTCCCTGTCGCCATCGACAACGCGCTCCTCATCACCGAGAAGATCGCCGCCGCCCTGGCCGCCGCCCTCGCCGTGGAGGTGGGCGGGGAACCGCTCATCCACGGTTTTCTCGTTCCCAGCATGGTGATGATCGGCAACGACGGCGAGGCCCAGGTGGCGGGCTTTGGGCTGGGCCGGGGGCTGCTGGCCAACCTGGACCGGGTGTCGGTCCAGGAAATGGCCGCCCCCTACCTGGCGCCCGAGGTCATGAGCACACTCCACGGGAGCCGCCGCGGTGACGTCTACTCCCTGGGGGCGATCCTGTACCAGCTCCTGGCCGGCGTGCCGCTCCCCCGGGACGCCCAGCAGCGGGCCCAGGTCCTGGCGGCGCCGCGCCTTCACGTGGACGAGGCGCCCATCCCGGACGACATTGCCGCCATCCTCCGCAAGGCTCTGGCGCCGCGCCCCGAGGACCGGTACTCGTCGGCCGCGGACTTCAAACGGGAGCTGGAGAAGTTGCTGTACGGCGGCGCCTACTCCCCCACGACGTTCAACCTGGCGCTGTTCATGGACCGTCTGTTCCGCCAGGACATCGAGGAGGAGGACCGAGAGCTGCAGCGCGAGAAGACCATCGACGTGACGCCCTACTACAAGCCACCCAAGGCGGCGGGCCCGGAGGTGGCGGCTGCGCCGCCGCCAGCGAGCCGCACCGGCCTGTACGTCGCCCTCGGCGGGGTGGTGGTGCTGTTGGCTGTCATCGCCTACCTGCTCTTCGGCCGGCCGGCCCCCAAGCCGGTGGACGAGGAGGCGCAACGGCGCATGCTCACCGAGATCATCAGCTCCCAGGTGGCCGAGGCTCTCAAGCAAAAGGAGCAGGAACTGGAGCGGGTTCGCCAGGAAACCGAAGCGCTGCGCAAGCAGCTCGCCCAGCAGACGCAGGCGGCAGCCAGCGGCGAGCGGAAGCTCACCGCGGAGGAGCAGCGCAAGCAGGAAGAGTTGCGGCAGGAGCTGGCCCGCCGCGAGGCGGAACAGCGGCAGCGCGAGGCGGAACTCCAGCGGCTGCGCGAGGAGACCGCCAAGGCGGCGGTGACCGCCAGTCGCCCGACGGTGGCACCGGTGGCGCCGGCACCCGCGACCCCCATCCCCACGGCCGCGCCGGCAGCCACGCCGGCGCCCACCGTTGCGCCCACCGAACCGCCGCGGGCGCTCCCCACCGAGGCCCCGGCACCGGTGGCGCCGGCCGCCGCTGCCCTGACCGAAGGGGTCCGGGAGGGGGACTACGTGCCCTTCGCTCAGGTGGACACCCCGCCCCAGGAATTGGTGACGCAAAAGCCGACCCTCCCTCGGGCGGCCGTCATGGCCCGGGCTGGGCAAGGGGTGGTGATCCTCAAGGCGACGGTGAACGCCAAAGGGCTCGTGGAGGCGGTGGAGGTGTTGCGTGGCTTCCCCACCCAGGGGCTCGGCGTCGACGAGGCGTGCGTGGAGGCGGTGAAACAGTACCGCTACAAGCCGGCCACCAAGGGTGGCGTCAGGGTCAAGACCGACGTCACGGTCACGATCCGGGTGGACCTGACGCGAACCCGGTGAGTGGGCCGGGCATCCGGCTCGCCGTACGCTGTGTACGGCCGACCGAACGGATCGTGGAGGCCGCAAGCTTTTGAAATGGCTGTAATCCGGCATGGCTGTTGCAAAAGCGCGATGAGGTGTCCTCAGAGGGCCCGCGGCGCATGGGGCGCCGGCGGCCCGGCGAGGTCGGGCCAGGAAGGCCCGAGAGGAGAAAGGAAAGGAGAGGAGATGAGGCGAAAACTTGCAGTGGCAAGCAGTGTGCTGTGCCTGCTGGTGGGCACCATGGCCTGGGCGGGCACCACCGGGAACCTGAGCGGGACCGTGGTGGACGACCAGAACCAGCCCCTCCCGGGTGTCACCATCACCATCGAATCGCCGGCTCTCATCGGCGGTCCGCGCGTGACGGTCACCGACAGCAACGGGAGCTTTTCGTTCCCCGCCGTCGCCCCGGGCCTGTACACCGTGCGGGCGGAGCTTGCGGGGTTCATCACCCAGGAGCGCAGCGAGGTGCAGGTGCGCCTGGACCGCACCACCGAACTCAACATCCAAATGCCGCTGTCGAAGTTCGGTGAAGAGATCACGGTGGTGGCCGAGACGCCGGTGGTGGACCCGAGTCAGGTCTCCACGGCCCAGAACTTCACCGCCGACTACCTGAAGTACGCCGCCATCGGTTCGGCCAGCCGCTCGTACCAGAGCGTTCTCGGCCAGACCGCCGGCGTGGTGGGCACTGGCAACCCCAGTGTGTTCGGTTCGACGCTGGGCGAGAACGCCTACTTCATCGACGGCATCGACACCACCGACCCGGTCACCGCCACCTTCGGGACCAACTTTAACTTTGACGCCATTCAGGAGATTTCCTTCCAGACCGGCGGGTTCGAGGCCGAGTACGGGCGCGCCACCGGCGGCGTCGTCAACCTGATTACCAAGTCGGGAGGCAACACCTTCTCCGGTACCTTCGACATTCGCTACCGCACGGATTCCTTCTACTCCTCCGGCGACCACTTCGACGCCGACCAGCAGGAGGTGAAGTTCGTGGACCCCTCCGCCACTCTGGGCGGACCGATCCTGCGCGACAAGGTGTGGTTCTTCGCCTCCTACGAGGACATCACGTCGGACCTGACGCCGTACCTGTCCCCCACCACCCGCTCGTACAAGGGCCAGAACTACATCGGCAAGGTGACCTGGCAGGCGAGCGCCAACTGGCGGGTTGTGGGCAAGCTCTCCGGCGACCCGGCGGACATCGACAACGCCAACGCCTCCCAGTACCGAACCCCGGAGACGACCCGCTTCCAGACCCAGGGCGGGAAGATCTACCAGGCCGAGGTGTCCGGCGTGCTGTCGCCGGCGCTGCTGCTGAACGTCCAGGCCGGCATCAACCGCCAGAACCTCGACTCGTACCCGCAGAGCGGCAACCTTGACGCCGTCGCCCACTACAACGACGACACCGGTCTGTGGAGCGGCAACTACAGCAACGCCCAGTACTCGGACCGTGACCGCGACGACTACAAGGCGAACCTCACCTACTTCGTGGACCAGCTGGCCGGTTCCCACGAGTTCAAGGGCGGTGTCGAGTACTCCAAGATGAGCTTTTGGTCCCACAACTTCACCACTGGCGGCGGGTTCTACTACGAGGACATCACCGTGGACCCGGAGGGAGGGGATTTCACGCCCATCCCGTTCGCCATGTGGGAAAGCCCTGACAGCGGGGCGCAGACCTACACCGGCAAGCTCCAGACCGCGTTCCTGCAGGATGCCTGGAAGCTGACGCCCAACTTCACCCTCAAGCTCGGCGTGCGCTGGGACGGCGTGAAGTACAACACCAACGACGGCAGTGAAGTGGGCAACATGGACAAGGTGCAGCCGCGAGTCGGCTTCGCCTGGGACATCACCGGCGACGCCAAGAACGTGGCCAAGGTGTCGTGGGGCCGGTTCATGCACCCCAACGCCTTGACGCTGCCGAGCTTTGCCCGCACCACCACCGAGCCCACCAGCGCCTGGCTGTCCTGCTCCACGTTCTTCGGCGACATGAATGCCTGCAAGGCGTACGTGGCGGCCCGCGAGTCGCGCGGCTACCGCTGGCGGCAGGGCCCCGACGACTGGGATCCCGCCGGGTGGTGGCTCAACCCGCGCAACGTCTTCTCCTCGGCCCCCAACCAGATCGACCCCGATCTCAAGGCCACGTACGCGGACGAGCTCATCCTCGGCTTCGAGCGGGAGATCTTCAACCGCACCTCCATCGAGGTGAGCTACGTGGACAAGGAGACCAAGGACATCTTCGAGGACACCTGCAACGGCAACGTGCCGACGCCTCACGAGGATGCCGACTGCGACTACTACATCATGACCAACATCCCCGGCCTCAAGCGCGACTACAAGGCCGGTATCGTGAAGTTCGAGACCCGCGCCAAGAGCTGGCTGCACATCCTCGCCTCCTACACTTATGCCAAGTCCCGCGGCAACGTGGAGTACACCCAGAACGCCGGCACGGACTTCGACATCTACCCGTACCACTTCACCAACACCTACGGCTACCTCTCCGACGACCGGCGGCACCGGGTCAAGCTCAACGGCTACGTGATCCTCCCCTACCAGTTCGTGGTGGGCATCGACGCCTTCTGGTCCTCGGCCTTTGCGTGGGCGCCCTATCGCGACCTCGCCTCGCCGCTCTACGGCACCGAGTTCCTCGAGCCGCGCGGCAGCCGTCGGGGCAACAGCAACTACCAGCTCGACATGCAGGTCTCCAAGGGGTTCCAGGTCGGGCCTGCCAACCTGCAGCTCATCATCGCCCTGCAAAACGTCCTCAACACCGAGCGTGTGACCGGCGTGTGCGAGCGCGACGGCGGGTGCGGCAGCTACGACCTCGGCGAGGCCGACTCCTGGCAGACGCCACGCCGCTACGAGTTCGGTTTCCGCGTCGAGTTCTAGACGTACCCGAACGGTTCATCTACCGGCCCACCCTGGCGGTGGGCCGGTTGCTTTTCGGGCACTTGGGGGGGAGTCGGGGCTAGGTCGTGTGCCGCGAAGGTGCCGAGCAGGTTTGCGTCCCCAGCGGCAGGAGTCTTGCGAGCTCGCGGCCGTGCGTGCGTTGTCCCGAGCCACGTCCCACCCCCGACCTGGAACGGGACCGCGAAGGTAGACGACTACCGGCCGTTGGCGGGGCGGATGCTCGCCAGGAACTCGGCGTTGGTCTTCACTTGCTTGAGCTTGGCCGTGAGGGCCTGCATCGCCTCGGCGGGGGAGAGCGGCGCAAGGGCGCGCCGGAGCAGGTGGACCTTCTCGATCTCGTGGGGCGCAAAGAGCTTCTCCTCCTTGCGGGTGCCGGATTCGGCAATGGCCATGCAGGGGAAGATGCGGCGCTCGAAGAGGTCCCGGGTGAGCGTGATCTCCATGTTGCCGGTGCCCTTGAACTCCTGAAAGATCACCTCGTCCATGCGGGAGCCGGTGTCCACGAGGCAGGTGGCGATGATGGTGAGGGAGCCGCCGCCTTCGATGTTGCGGGCCGAGCCGAAGAACCGGCGCGGCTTCTCCATGGTGCGGGCGTCGATGCCGCCGGAGAGGATGCGCCCGGACCCCTTCTGCTGATTGTTGTAGGCCCGCGACATGCGGGTCAGAGAGTCCATGAAGATGACCACGTCGTGCCCCAGCTCCACCAGGCGGCGGGCGCGCTCCAGGAGCATCTCCGACACTTCGATGTGACTTTCCGCCGACTCGTCCGACGAGGAGGCGTGGACCTCGCCCCGCACCACGCTGCGCCTCCAGTCGGTGACCTCCTCCGGGCGCTCGTCCACCAGCAGGACGAAGATGATGGCCTCCGGGTGGTTGACGGCAATGGCGTGGGCGAGCTGCTGGAGAAGGACGGTCTTGCCCGCCTTGGGCGGGGCGACGATGAGGCAGCGTTGCCCCTTGCCGATGGGGGCAATGAGGTCCACCACCCGGGGCTCGATGATGTGCGGTTCGGTCTCCAGGCGAAAGCGCTCCAGCGGGTCGATGGACACCAGTTCAGAGAAGGGCGTGGCGGCGGCGCGGTACTCCTCCGCCGGCATCCCCTCGATGGTGACCGGCCCCCTGAGCAGCAACCGCTTCCCTGCCCCCCCTGCCGTGGCGTGCCCCTCCAGCAGCAGGCCGCTCTCCAGGTTGTAGGTGGCGAGGAGCGCCGGGTCCACCAGCGGGTCGGTGGGCGACTGGCGGAAGCCGCGCTCAGCCGTGATGAGCACCGCCTTGCCGTCCTCCCGGCGCAGGAGGTAGCCGCGTACCGGCACGCTGGCCTCGCCGGTCACCGGCTGGCCGCGCTTGCTGCGGCGCCGCCGCGAGCGGCCGCGCCGCCCGCCCCTGGGTCGTCCTCCGTGTTCCTCGGCCACGGCAGCCGGACCGGAATGCTCCGCTTCACTCATGGTGGGCAACCTCTCTTCGCCAGCCGTATGCACGCCGCGCGCGTCCCCCCGCGGACACTCACCAGCGGCCTGTGCATCGTTGTGCGCGTGCGCGGCGGAGATGGCGTCGCCGCCGCGATACTTGAGCTTAGCACAACCCGTCTTGGCCGCAAGACGGGCCTGCCGCCGCCCCCCCCTGCGCCAGCATGTCGGCAAAGACGCGCACGATCTCCTCGTCCCACCAGCCCTTGGCGGCCTCGGCGCGGAGCGTGGCCAGCGCCGCCTGCTCCGTCATGGCGGCGCGGTACGGCCGGTCGCTGGTGAGGGCGTCGAAAACGTCCACCACCTGGAACACCCGCGCAAGGTATGGGATCTGCTCGCCCACCAGCCCCTCCGGGTAGCCCGAGCCGTCGCGGTGCTCGTGGTGGCAGCGGATGATGGGGATGACCGTGCGCAGCGCCCGGAGCGGCGAGCAGATGCCGACGCCAATGGCGACGTGGGAGCGCATCACCGCCCACTCCTCCGGGGTGAGCGGGCCTCGCTTGTTGAGGATCGCGTCGGGGATGCCAATCTTGCCAATGTCGTGGAGGTAGCCGGCGCGCCGCAGGGCGGTGATGGCCTCCTCGTCGAGGCCCAGACGCTCCCCCAGCCGAGCCGCGAGGTGCGCCAGGCGGTCGCAGTGCTCGCCGGTCCCCTCGTCCCGGGCCTCCACGGCACGGGCCACGGCGAAGAGGATCTGCTCGGCGCTGTCCAGGTCCTGGATGAGCCGCCGGAACGCCACCAGGTTGCGAACCCGAACCTCCAGCTCCACCAGGTCAAACGGCTTGGAGAGGAAGTCCGTGGCGCCCACCTCCAGGGCGCGCAGGCGAGCCTCGCGGGTGTCGAGGCCGGTGAGGAACACCACCGGCAGTAGGCGTGTGTCCGAGTTTTCCTTGAGTCGCCGGCACACCTCGAAACCGTCCAGGCCGGGCATCACCACGTCCAGGAGGATGACGTCGGGGGAAGCCTCCGCCGCGACGCGCAACCCCGACTCCCCGTCCTCGGCCTGCAGAACGCTGTAACCGAGTGGCGCCAGCGCCTCCACCACCGCGTTCCGGTTGTCCGGCTGATCGTCGATGACGAGGACCGTGCCCTGCTGCCCCATGGCCTACGCCATGATAGCCGACGACGCAAGCGCGGCCGCCTGCAGGCGGCCGCGCCACATCTGCACGCAGGGGGACGGCTACGGCATGCGCAGGATGTAGAAGCTGGACCGCCCAACCCGCGGGTCGTACACGTAGAGCCGCACCATGGCGCCCGAGCCCACGTCCCGCAGCGCCTCGGTGAGATCGGAGGGGGAGGCCACCTCGGTGCCGTTCACGCTGACGATGACGAGCCCCGGCCGCAGGCCGGCCTCGTCGGCGGCGGAGAGGTCCTCCACGTCGGAGATGACCACACCGGTCACCGTGTCGGGGATGTCGAGCTGTCGCCGGGTACGCCGGTCCAGCTCGTCCACCTGCAGCCCCAGCTTGCCCACCGGGGTGCCGCTGGAGCCGCCGCGCCCTTGGGCTTGCTCGCCGCTCGCCGGCCGTTCCTTCAACGTGGCGGTGAGCGTCTGTCGCTTGCCGTTGCGGATGACCTCCAGTTTGACCTTCTCGCCGGGGGGCAGGGAGGAGACGCGGTCGATGAGATCCCTGGTCACCTTCACGGGGGTGCCGTTGACGGCCACGATGACGTCACCGGCCTTGACACCGGCCTGCTCCGCCGGACCGTCCTTCTCCAGGTCCTGGACCAGGGCGCCCTCCCGGGAGGGCAGCTTGAACGCCTCTTGCTCCTTCTCCTCCACGTCCTTGACGAACACCCCCAGGTAGCCGCGGACCACCTTGCCCGTCTTTTCGAGCTGCGGGAGGATCAATTTGGCGGTGTTGATGGGAATGGCAAAACCCAGGTTCTGCCCCGCCGCATTGATGGCCGAGTTGATCCCCACCGCCTCCCCGCGGAGGTTCACCAGGGGCCCGCCCGAGTTGCCCAGGTTGATGGCGGCATCGGTCTGGATGTAGTTCTCGAAGCTGCGCTCCAGGAGCCCCAACGCCCGGCCCTTGGCGGAGACCACCCCGACGGTGACGGTGTGGTCCATAGCTAGGGGGTTGCCCACCGCCATCACCCACTCGCCCACGCGCAGGGCGTCGGAATCGCCGAGGGGAAGCGGGGTGAACGGCCCGCCCTCCACCTTGATGAGGGCCAGGTCGGTGGCCGCGTCCAGGCCGACGATCTTGGCCTTGCGCTGGGTGTTGTCGGCGAGCTGGACGTTGATGGTGTCGGCCCCCTCCACCACGTGGTTGTTGGTGAGGGCGAGACCGTCGCTCCTGATGAAGAAGCCGCTCCCCGCCCCTTGCCGCTTGCGCGGGCGGCCGCTGTCAGGCCCGAACGGCTGGGGCCCGAAGAAGAACTCGAAGGGGTCCATGTTGCGGTGGAACTGCTGCAACTCGCGGCCGGTCACGATGTCCGTGGTGGTCACCGAGATCACCGACGGCACGACCCGCTCGGCAAGGGCGGCAAAATCCGGCAGACCAGCGGCCGCCACCGGCGCCTCGGCGATTGGCGCCGGGCGACTGGCGGAGCCCTCCGGGGTGAGGCCGAGTCCCCCGGCCAGCACCATCCCCAGCGCTGCCGCCGCCACGGCCACTACGCCAAGGGTCATCACGCGTTGTGCCTTCGGTTCCTTCATCGTCGGCATCCTCCGTCAAAGGAGCGGCTGCTGCCGCTCCTCGAATGAGCCGAGCAATCTTCGTGCCAGGTTTTGGGTTCTTGCGCGCCCGGGCGAGGGTAGCAAGGGGTGGGGGGAGCGTCAGATTGACGCGGGGGTCGGCGCCGTTGCCACCAACACCCGGTTCTTGCCCGCCGCCTTGGCGGCGTACATGGCCCGGTCGGCGGCGCCCAGGAGCTGGTTGCGGCGCTGGTCCGAGGTGCCGCTGCGGGGCACGTGGTCGGGGTAGACGGCCACGCCGATGGAGCAGGTCAAAGGGCCGTGGAACTCCACCGGGCCGGAGGCCCAGGAAAAACGGCCGCGCAGGAACACCTGCTCGCGCATGGCGGCAGCCAGCTCCTGGGCGATGCGGACCGCAGCCGGCAGGTCGTGGTCGGGGAGGATCACCACGAACTCGTCGCCGCCGTAGCGGGCCAGGGTCACGCCGGGGATCCGGATCACCCGGCGCATCAGGTAGCCCACTTCCTTGAGCACCTGGCTGCCCGCCAGGTGACCGTGGGTGTCGTTGACCCCTTTGAAATTGTCCAGATCGAGAAAGAGCAGGGCCACGCGGCCGCCCTTGGCGTCCGCGGCCTCCAGGTCCGCGGCCAGGCGCCGGTGAAAGTAGCGGTCGTTGGCCAGGCCGGTGAGGTCGTCGCTGCGGGCCGCCTCGCCGGCCCGCTTCGCGTCCAGGAGGTTCTGGATCGCCACCGAGGTGTAGGCCGCGAAGATCTCCAACAGCGCCAGGTCCCGCAGCGAGAACGGCTTGCCGTCCGCCCGGTTGATCAGCTCCAGGGCACCGCACACCGTGGCGCCGATGCGGATGGGGACGGCGACGACGGTGCGGGTCTCGAACTCGTGCGTCTCGTCGAACCGCGGTGAGAAGAACGGGTCCTCCAGCGGGGCCGCCATGAGGTGCGAGAGGCCGTTGCGGTAAACGTGGCCGACGATCCCCTCCGAAGCGGGGATGCTGGCGCCGAGCAGCTCATCGGCCCGGGGGCCGAAGGCAGCGATGAAGTACAGCGACGTCTCCTCCGGGTCCGAGGCTCGCTCGAAGGGATGGTCGAACAACACCGAGCCCGCCTCGGAGGGGACGAACTCGTTGGCGCGTTCCAGGATCTCGCGGATGAACAGGCCGGCGTCCATCACCTCCGGCACGCCGGTGTCGTGACGGTACCGCTCGAGGAAGGGCAGCAGCTCCGAGGGCGGCAGCACGCGAATCTCTCCGGCGAGCGGTCCCACGCGGTGAGTGTAGCAGCGCTGGGCGCCGCCGCGCACCGGCAACCGGGGCGCAGCTGCCCTTGACCCACGACACCGCGTCGGGTATTATGTTTGCCTCGCCCCAGTGGGGCGGGACCGGTGCCGCGGGGTGGAGCAGTCCGGTAGCTCGTTGGGCTCATAACCCAAAGGTCGCAGGTTCAAATCCTGCCCCCGCAACCAACGCCACCTGTGGGCCGCCTCGGGCGGCCCTTTTTGTGACTCACCCATCACCCACCGGCCTGGGAGCGGGCTCGCCAAAACCTATGTCGGGTACCGGGTCCGCTGGCCCCCTCGGCCGCGAGCGCCCTGCAGCCCGTGGAGGGGGCGGGAGCCGGGCGGGGGGTGGTCCGCTGCGGGCTACCCCCGGGCGCTGACAAGGGCTTGTGAAAGCGCTACACTTGCTCGCCGTCTGCGGGCGGCACGACCTTTCCCAGGGGGTGAACCGTGAGCACAGCCAAAATCATCTGGACCAAGACCGACGAAGCGCCGGCGCTGGCGAGCTATGCGCTGCTGCCCGTCGTCCAGGCCTTCGTGAAGGGGAGCGGCGTGGAGGTGGAGACCGCCGACATCTCCCTCGCCGGACGGATCATCGCCAACTTCCCGGAAAACCTCGATCCCTCCCAGCGGATCCCCGACCACCTGTCGCTCCTCGGCGAGCTGACCAAGAAGCGAGAGGCCAACATCATCAAACTCCCCAACATCTCGGCCACCGTGCCGCAGCTCAAGGCGGCCATCGCCGAGCTGCAGGGGAAGGGGTACGCCATCCCCGACTACCCCGAGGAGCCCACGACGGACGCGGAGCGGGAGCTGCAGCGGCGTTTCGCCGTTTGCCTCGGCTCGGCGGTGAACCCGGTCCTGCGCGAGGGCAACTCGGACCGCCGACCGGCCGCCACCGTCAAGGCGTACGCTCGCAAGAACCCCCACAAGATGATGAAGCCGTGGCCCGCCTCGGGGTCCAAGTCGAGGGTGGCCCACATGAGGAGCGGCGACTTTTACGGGACGGAGACCTCCATCACCCTCGGGCAGGCCACCGAGGCCCGCATCGAGTTCGTCGACGCCAACGGGGTCGCGCGGGTGCTCAAGGAGAGGCTGCCGCTCCAGGCCGGCGAGGTGCTGGACAGCGCCGTGATGCACGTGGCCGCCCTGCGGGCGTTCTACGCCGAGCAGATCGAGGAGGCCAGGCGCGACGACGTGCTCCTCTCCCTCCACCTCAAGTGCACGATGATGAAGGTTTCCGACCCGGTGATGTTTGGCCACTGCGTGTCGGTGTACTTCCAGGAGGCCTTGGACAAGCACGCCGAGACCCTCAAGCGCATCGGCGCCAACGTCAACAACGGCCTGGCCGACGTGCTGGCCAAGCTGGAACGGCTGCCTGCCGAGCAGAGGGCCGAGATCGAGGCGGACATCGCCAAGGTCTACGAGCACCGCCCGCCGCTCGCCATGGTGGACTCCCGGCGGGGGATCACCAATCTTCACGTGCCCAACGACGTCATCGTCGATGCCTCGATGCCGGTCGTGATCCGCGACGGCGGTCGCATGTGGAACGCCAAGGACGAGTTGCAGGACTGCATTGCGATGATCCCGGACCGGTGTTACGCGCCGGTCTACGCCGAGGTGTTCGAGGACGCCAAGCGCCACGGGCAGTTCGATCCGGCCACCATGGGGAGCGTGTCCAACGTCGGCCTGATGGCGCAGAAGGCCGAGGAGTACGGCTCCCACGACAAGACCTTCATCGCCCCCGCGGCCGGCTCGATTCGCATCGTCGACGCTGCCGGGCAGGTGCTCCTGGAGCAAAGGGTGGAGGCTGGAGACATTTTCCGGGCCTGCCAGACCAAGGACGCCCCGGTCCGCAACTGGGTGGGGCTGGCGGTGGAGCGGGCCCGGGCCGCGGGGGCGCCGGCCATCTTCTGGCTGGACGAGCAGCGCGCCCACGACCGAGAGATCCTCAAGAAGGTGCGCGCGTACCTCCCCGAGTTCGACATGGAAGGGCTCGACATCCGCATCATGAAACCGGTGGAGGCGATGCGCTTCTCCCTGGAGCGGATTCGCCGAGGGCTCGACACCATCTCGGTGACCGGCAACGTCCTCCGCGACTACCTCACCGATCTTTTCCCCATTCTCGAGCTGGGGACCAGCGCCCGGATGCTGTCCATCGTGCGATTGATGAACGGCGGCGGCTTGTTCGAGACCGGCGCCGGGGGGTCTGCCCCCAAGCACGTGGACCAGTTCCTCAAGGAGGGTCACCTGCGCTGGGACTCCCTCGGCGAGTACTGCGCCCTCGTGCCGTCGCTGGAACTGGCGGCGGAGGTGCACGGCTTGCCCCGGGCGAAGGTGCTGGCCGCGACCCTCGAGCAGGCCATCGGCGCGTACCTCGAGAACGGCAAGCTGCCGTCCCGCAAGGTCAACGAAATCGACAACCGGGGCGCCACCTTCTACCTGACCCTCTACTGGGCCCAGGCCCTTGCCGCCCAGGGCGACGACCCGGAGCTTTCGGCCCGCTTCGCCCCGGTGGCCCGGGAGCTGGCGGAGAAGGAAGCGGTGATTGCCCAGGAGCTCCTCGCCGCCCAGGGGCAGCCGGTGGACATTGGCGGCTACTACCTGCCGGACGACGCCAAGGCCGCCGCTGCCATGCGCCCCTCCGCCACGTTCAACGCCATCATCGAGCGGCTTGCCGCGAACTGACCCAGCGCGCCGGTGCGGCCACCCACCCCGGGGTGGGTGGCCGCACTTGACCCCTCCTCCCAGCCGTATTACGATCGGCGCTGTCGTCATACGGAAGGCCCGATGGGCGAACTGGCCAGGCTCAGTTTTTCCCTCGAGCGGCCGCTCCTTGAGCGGCTGGAGAAACTGCGGCGGGAAGCCCGCTACGGCAACCGCTCGGAGTTCCTGCGCGACCTCATCCGCGCCCGCCTGGTGCAACGGGTGTGGAAGCGCAACGAGGAGGCGGTGGGCACCATCACGTTGGTCTACGACCACCACACCCGGGGCCTCAACCAGCGCTTGCTGGCGCTGCAGCACGACCACCACGCCCTGATCCTCGCAACCACCCACGTGCACGTGGATCACGACCGGTGCGTCGAGGTAATCCTGGTGCGGGGCCGGGCTGGGAGGATCCGCACCATCGCCGACGGGCTGCGCACCCTAAAGGGCGTGCTTCACGCCGAGCTGTCCATGACGGCAACCGGGCGGGAGCTGGTCTGATGTTCGGCGCCTCCACGGTGGCACGGACCCAAGAGTATTACGACTTTCTGGGGAGTCATACCGAGCGCGGCACGGCGGCTCGGGGAGGGGAGGAGACATGAGCTGGAGTGACGGCACGGAACGGCTCGAGGCAAGCGTTGCAGCACGGCGGATATGGTGCGCGGTGCTGGGGGTGGCACTGGGTCTCGGCGGGGCGCTGGCGCAGGAGCCACGCGAGAGCTCTGCCAGCCCCGAGCAAGCAGCCAAGGGGGGGACGACGGCGGAGGGAGAGCCGACGGCGACGTTTCAAGAGGCTCTCGAGGTGGTGGCGCCCCCCATCGTGGAGGATGTGCGCGTCACGCCCTTTGCCGTGGAGGTGACATCGGTGGGCCGGCGCCAGGTGGAGGAGATGGCTGCCGGCGATCTGCCCAGTGCGCTGCGCCGCGTGCCCGGCGTGACCATCTCCCGGTTCGGCCTGGTGGGGAGCTACGGTGGCGCGGACGGGGGCGCGGTCTTCATTCGCGGCCAGGGGTCGGGGCGGCCAGGCGCGGAGATTGGCACCTTCGTGGACGGCGTCCCGCGGGTGGTGCCGGTGTGGACCCACCCGGTCATGGACGCGCTCCCCGCGGACGCCGTGGATCGCATCGACGTGTACAAGAGCGCGCAGCCGGTGCTGTTGGGGAACATGGCCTTCGCCGCCGTCGACCTGGTGCCGAAACGCCTCACCAGCGAGGGCACCGCCACCCGGGTCGCGGGCTCGTTGGGGGAGTACGCCACCCGCGGCGCGACCCTGGAGCACGGCGCCAAGCACGGCGCCCTCGACTACTACCTGCTGGGCAGCATCCGGCGTAGCGACGGCCACCGCCAGGACAGCGCCGGTCGCGTCGAGACCCTTTACGGCCGGGTGGGGTACGAGCTGGCCGCAGGGTGGGGGGTGAGCCTGCAGGTCCACGGCACGGACTCGTGGGCCGACGACCCTGGCTCGCTGGGGGCGCCGGCGCGGGGTGTGGTGCCCCGGTTTGCCCTGGACGAGACGCTGGTCATTGCTACCCTCGCGGAAGCGCACGGCGCCCACCGGGGTACCGTGAAGCTCTACCACGACGGCGGGACCATCGACTGGCTGCAGTGGGACGCGGGTCGCCGTCACGCCTTCACCACCGTCACCGACTTCTCCAGTTACGGCGTGCGGGCGCGGGAAAGCTTCTCCCTCCCGTCGCGCACCGAATTGGTGGTGGGGATCGATCACGACGTCTACGGCGGCTGGGCCACGGAGCGTCGCCCCACCGGCTCCTTCCGCTTCCCCGACACCACCTTCCGCAACACGGGCGCCTACGGCATGGTGGCGCGAACCTTCGGGAGCGCAACGGAACTCACCCCCTCCTTCGGGGTCCGCTACACGCGCTCCGCCGACTTCGGCGGCCAGTGGGGCGGGCAGGCGGGGGTGGTGCTGCGGCGCGGCGCCACCTCGGTCCACGCCAACCTGCTCCGCGCCTTCAACCTGCCCGGTGTCTTCGTGGTCGCCATGTACGCCCAGTGGGGGGCCGGCGAGCGGTGGCAGGCGCTGGGTCCGGAGACTCTGAACCACGGCGAGGTGGGCGTCGCCCACCGTCTCGGCGAGGGTGCCGGACTGCGGCTCGTGGTGTTCAAGGACCGGGTGCGCGACGCGTTGCGCTTTGTGCCGCCACCGCCGCCCCCGCCGTCCTTCGCCAACGTTGGGGACTACACGATCCAAGGTGCCGAGTTCTCACTGACGCTGACCCCCCACCCCACCGCGTCCCTCTTCGCCGGCGCCACCTTCCTCGATCCCTCCCCCGACGACGTGCCCAACGCTCCCCGGCGCTCCTACACGACCGGTGTCTCCTGGCGGCCGGGGGAGCGCCTGCGCCTGGGCTTGGACGCCGAGTGGCTGAGCCGCCAGGCCGTCCTCAACCCCCGCTTCGCCCGCTCGCAAGCCTGGATCGACGGCTACGCCCTGCTCAACGCCACGGTGACGGTGGCCCTGCCCGAGGGAACGGGGCTGGCCGGTCAAATCGTTCTGGCGGGGGAAAACCTGACCGGCGCCGACTACGAGTACCGCCCCGGTTACCCGGCCCCGGGGCGCGTCCTCTCCCTGGGGGTGGACCTGCGGTTCTAAGGCGCGGCGGGGGATGGTGGGCGGCGGAGCGCGTGGCAGGGGGGTATACTGCGTGGCGCTGGCCGCGCCGCCTGCGAGCGGCCAGGAACCGGCGCGGGCCGGGACGGTTGCGCCGGGGAAAGGTGACGACCATGCGCGCCACGGTGCGTCGCGGGGTTTGCCTCGCGCTGGTTTTGCTCCTCCTTCCCGCCCTTGCCTCGGCGGAGCGGAAGGCCCGTCTTCGGGGCAGGATCGTCGACGTCAACGGCGCCCCCATCGAGGGCGTCGAGGTCACCGTCACCTCGCCGGAGATCCCCTCCTTCAACGTCACCAAGGTGACGGATCGGCGGGGGATGTTCATCGTGGACTACTCCCGCGTCAACGTGACCTACGTGTACCGATTCGAAAAGGCCGGCTTCCAGCCCCTCGAGGTGCGGCAGGTGTGGAACCTCGAAGGCACCCAGGACGCCGAGTGGGCCCTCCAACCCGCCACGGTGCAGCTCGCCGAGGGGGTGAAGCCAGCCTCCTCCTCGGTGCCCGCGGTGGAGGCGTACAACGAGGGCATTGCTGCCTTCAAGGCCAAGGCCTACACCGCCGCCGAGGCCAAGTTCAAGGAGGCCGTCGGCTACGACCCCAACCTCCAGCAGGGGTGGGCCGCTCTGGCGGTGGTGCAGGTGGAGCTGGGCCTCTTCGAGCAAGCGGCGAAGGCGGCGGAGAAGGCCATCGCCCTCGGCGCCAGCGACGAGGCGGTCCTCACGGCGCGCTGGCAGGCCTACGCCGCCCTCAAGGACGAGGAGAAGGCCGCCCAGGCGCTGCGGGATCTGGAGGCGGCGGGTCGCCGGGCCGAGGAGGCCAAGCGGTTCCACAACGAGGCGGTGGCGCTGGCCAAGGCCGGCAACAAGGAGGCGGCGCTCGCCAAGTTCCAGCAGGCGTTGAACCTGGATCCGAAGCTCGTGGAATCGCAGGTGGGCCTGTCCACGGTGGCGCTGGAGCTGGGCCGCTGGGGCGAGGCCGCCGATGCTGCCGAGGCGGCCCTCAAAGTGGACCCGAAGAACGGCAAGGCGGTGCGCCTGCGTTACAACGCCTGCCTCCACCTGAGCGACCGGGGGCGGCTCGCCGACGCGCTGGTGGGGCTCGCTGCCGTCGAGCCCACCGTGGCCCGCGACGGGCTGCTCAAGCTCGGCTTCGACGCCTACGACGCCGGCAACATGGCGGAGGCGCGGGAGCGCTTCAGCAAGGCGCTCGAGATCGACCCCAATCAGGCCCTCGCCCACTACTACCTGGCCATTGCCTACATCAACGAGGGCGCACTGCCCCAGGCCCGGACGCACCTGGAGGCGTTCCTCCGGTTGGCGCCGGACCACCCGGAAGCGCCGAGCGCGCGGGAGATGCTCAAGACGCTCCCCACGCCGTAGGCGCGCCCTCCGTTTCTCAGCTGGGCGCCGCGGTGCCCGCGCCGCCCGGCGCGCCTTGCACCGGCGCAAGGTCCTGGGAAGTATCTCCGAGAGGCGTTGACGCTGAGGGGTCCGCCGGTTGACAGGGTTGCTGGCCGATGCTAGCCTCGGGTGGGTTCCGACGACGATGGCGAAGCGTTGCTAGTGCAAGGAACGAGAACCTGGCTCCCCGCGGCCGGGGGATGGTCCTTCCGGCCAAGCCGGGAGCCGCGAACATGGTTGGGAGGAGAGGAGGAACACGCTATGGACGGTTCGGCAACTCGCACCATCGGCCTGGCTGCCGTGCTCCTCGCCGCCGCTGTGGGCCTTGTCTGTTTCGGCCCGGCGGCCGTGGCGCAGGAGACGCAGCCGCAACAGCAGGCGGAACAGCCCGCCGAGCAGAAGTTCGCAGAGGAAGTGGAGGTCACCGGTACCCTGATCCCGCGCCCCACCCTGGAGGCCATGAGCCCGGTGTCCACCCTCGACATCGAGGAGCTGACGTACCGGGGCTCCACGCGCATGGAAGACCTGCTGGTCGCGCTGCCGCAGGTCTTCGCCTCGCAGAACTCCATCGTTGCCAACGGCGCCAGCGGTACCGCCACGGTGAACCTCCGCAACCTCGGTGAGGTTCGCACCCTGGTCCTCATCGACGGGCGGCGGGTGGCGGCGGGCGACCCCGGCTCGCCGGGCGCCGACCTCAACTTCATCCCGGCTTCCCTCGTCAAGCGGGTGGACGTGCTCACCGGCGGCGCCTCGTCGACGTACGGCGCCGACGCCGTGGGCGGCGTCGTCAACTTCATCATGGATCGCGAGTTCGAGGGGATCACTGGGGGGATTCACTTCTCCGGCTACCAGCACAACAACGACAACGAGCTGGCGCGGCAGATTCAGGCGGCCCGCGGGTTCACGACACCGCAGGGCAGCACCTGGGACGGCAACCAGTTCGCCGTCAACCTGGCGCTGGGCGGCAAGTTCGCCGACGGCAAGGGGCACGCGGTGATGTACATCGACTACCGCGACATCTCGGCGTTGCTCAAGGCCAAGCGCGACTACACCAACTGCTCGGTGTCGAGTGGTGGGCCCACCGGGCCGGTGTGCTCCGGCTCCTCCACCAGCGACACCGGCCGTTTCGACGTCTATCGCCCCAACGGCTCGCGCTACGGCAGCTTTACCCTCGACACCTCGGGCGCCGGCAACACCTGGAAGGACCGCGCGGGGTACGTGTGGAACTTTGCCCCCTACAACTACCTGCAGCGCCCTGACACGCGCTGGGTGGCAGGGGGCTTCCTCACCTACGACTTTGCCCCCAACGTGCAGGGCTACATGGAAGTGGGCTTCATGCACGACAAGACCGACGCCCAGATCGCGCCGTCCGGCGACTTCTTCGGGTCCACCTTCGAGTTGAACGTGGACAACCCGATGCTCTCGCCGCAGCAGCGGCAAATCCTGCTGGACGCTGGCTGGGGCCCCCACGACATCGCCACGGTGATCATCGGCCGTCGCTCCGTGGAGTCGGGCGGCCGCGTGGATCACCTGCAACACAACCAGTGGCGCATCGTGGCCGGCGCCAAGGGGGACTTGGCCAAGGGGTGGAGCTGGGACTTCTCCGGCCTCCTCGCCCAGGTGAGCGCCCCGGAGGCGTACGAGAACGACTTCAACTCGCTGAACATTCAAAACGCCCTCATCGTCGACGGTGACCCCAACGACCCCAGCACCTGGCACTGCCGCGACGAAGCGGCCCGGGCCGCCGGCTGCGTGCCGTGGAACATCTTCAAGGCCGGGGGCGTGACCAAGGAGGCCATCGACTGGCTGACCATCGATCTGCTGTCCGAGGGCGGCACCACCGCCAAGATGCTCACCGGCGTCCTGAACGGCGACCTCGGGGAGTACGGCATCAAGCTCCCCGGCGCCTCGGAGGGGATCCAGGTGGCCCTCGGTGCCGACTACGGCCGTTTCGAGATGTTCTACCGCCCCGACCAGGCCTACCAGGACGGCATCGCCTCTGGGCAGGGCGGCACGGCGGTGCCGGTGTCCGGCGCGTACGAGGTCAAGGAGCTGTACGCCGAGGCGCTCATCCCTATCGTTCAGGGGGCCCGCTTTGCCAAGGACCTCTCCATGGAGCTCGGTTACCGCTGGTCCGACTACACCACCAGCGGTAGTTGGCCCACCTACAAGGCGCAAGCGTCGTGGGCGCCGGGCGGTGGCCTCAAGCTGCGTGCCGGGTTCAACCGGGCGACCCGCTCCCCCAACGTGGTGGAGCTGTTCTCCCCCCAGAGTTACGGCCTCGGCGGCTCCACCGACCCCTGCGCCGGCCCCAACCCCAGCGCCACCCTGGAGCAGTGCCAGCGCACCGGCGTGACGGCGGCCCAGTACGGGCACATTGACGAGAGCCCAGCCGGTCAGTACAACACCCTGGGCGGCGGCAACCCCAACCTCGACCCCGAGGTGGCGGACACGATCAGCGCCGGGGTGGTGTTCACGCCGGAAGGGACCAGCTTCACCGCGGCCCTCGACTACTACAAGATCGAGGTGGACGACACGGTCGGCTCGCTGCGGGCGGACGACGTCATCGCCTACTGCCTGGAGACCGGCAACCCCACCCTCTGCAGCCTCATTCACCGCGACCGCTTCGGCTCTCTCTGGATCGTCCAGGGCGAGGCCTACACCGAGGTCACCAACCAGAACATCGGCCGCCTGGAGTCCGAGGGGATCGACCTCAACCTGTCGTACGTGTACCCGTTGGGCAAGAGCATCCTCTCCTTCAACCTCACCGGCACCTATCTGCTCGCCAACATGACCGACACCGGCATGTACTCCTACGACTGCGTGGGCTACTTCGGCGACCTCTGCAACAACTTCTACGGCGTCGCCTACGGGCTCACCCCCAAGTGGCGGCACCTCTCGCGCATCTCCTGGGAGAGCGGCCCGGCGGTGCTGACCCTCGGCTGGCGGTACATCCACACCATGAAGCACGAGTCGCGCTCCTCCGACCCCGGCCTCTCGGACCCCGAATCCGCCGACTTCTGGAAGGCCAACGGCTCGTACGAGATCGATCCGGCCCACTACTTCGACCTGGCCTTCAACTACGACCTCACCGACAACGTGCAGTTCACCATTGGCTGCAACAACATCCTCGACAAGGAACCGCCGCTCGGCTCCGGCATCGACAACCTGGACTACGGTCCCGGGTTCTGGGGCGCCTACGACGTGTACGGCCGTTACCTGTTCTCCAGCATCCAGTTCACCTTCTAACCGGCAACCTTGCATTGGACTGGGGGCGGTCCCCAAAGGGGCCGCCCCTTGCTGTTGCCTGGCCTCGTCGGCCCGGTCCTCACGGGGGAGGCGGCGAGCCGTTCCCGAGCAGGTTCGCGATCTTTGCGGCGTAGTGGAAACGCAGACTCGTCGAGGCCGCCAGTCGCTCGGCCTCCACAAACCACTTCCGCGCCTGCGCCTGCTTCCCGGCGCGCAGGTACGCCACGCCCAGGAGAAAGCAGAACTGGTCCTCGCTGGGCCGCAAGCGCACGGCCACGGTGAGGTGCTCGATGGCGGCCGCCACCTCACCGCGGGCCAGCGCCTGATGGGCCAGGTTGTACCGGTAGTACGGGTTTCGCAGGCGGTGGGCGACCACCCTGGCGTGATACTCGGCCGCCCGATCGCCGTCCCCCAGGCGCTCGTACAGCGCCGCCAGGTTGCTCATGGCCACCAGGTCCCAGCGGGCGACGCTCAAGGCCTGCTGGTACGCGGCCTCGGCGTGGGCAGGATGCCCGTGGCGCTGGTACAGCGTGCCCAGGTTGGTCCAGGCCGGCGCAAAGGAGGGGTCGTTGGCGAGGGCGGCGCGCAGGTACGCGAGAGCGCCCGCCGTGTCGCCGGCGCTCATTCGCTCCACCGCCATGTTGTTGCCGTAGTGCGCCATGGCTCGCCGGTCGGCGATGACGCGCATGGGGTAGGAGGCGCGGAAATCGGCAATGTTGAAGTCCACCACGCGGCTGCCCTCGCGTCCCAGATCCACCCGCACGTTGACGTGGCGGTTGAGGACGAAGGTGTCGTTGTCCAGCGTCCAGGCGGGGGGGACCTCCACCTCCTGGAAGCGGGCGTCGAGCCCCACCTCCCGCGCCAGGGCCGCAAACATCCCGGCAAACGACAGGCAGTTGCCGCGCCGCGCCCGGAACGTCTCGGCGGCGCTGCGGGTCACGGCGTCGTACTGGATGCCGAAGACGCCGCTGTCGATGATGGCCGCCACCAGGTTGTGAAGCTTGACCTTGCCGGTGCCGCGGCGGTCCACGTGGGTGGCCAGAAACTCCCGCATCTCCGGGGTGAGGGCCAGAACCTCGCTGGCCCGCACCGCCACCGGGGGCGCGTCGGGCACCAGGAGGGACCCGGCCAGCAGGTCCGCGGTGGTGATGCCGTCACCTGTCGCCGCCTCGGCGGGAGCCGCCACCCCCGCCATCAGGGGGCCAACGACCAGCAGAACCGCCACGCTGGCCCGGGGAGGGCGGTGCGAAACGCCCCGGCCGTACCCCTCCCCCCGCTCGAGCGAGGCACTGCTGCAGCGTGGGGCAGCGACGCCAGACACGGCCCCTCCTTCACGGCGGGGACGGCGCTGACAGCGGGGGGAGCCGTCCCTGGCCGCGCAGCCGGGCCGCCCGCTCACTCTGGCTCGTAGGAGATGGCAAAGGGCGCCTCCCGGTTCAGCAGGTCGACACGCACCACGGTCCGCTGTCGGTTCCTGATGAGAACGGTGGTGGCGAGCTGCTTCCCCTTGAAGGCCACCACGAGGCGGTGCTCGCCGGCGGGGAGGTGGGTGACGTTGAGGACCGACCGCACCTTGTCCCTGGTGCGCCCGGCGATGCGGACGGTGCACGTCTGTGGGTTGGAGATGAGGCGGAGCGAGCCCTTCCCCTCGTGTACGGCCCGAACCTCTCCGGCGATGAGATCGCCGCGAACCGCATTCTCGGTGCCAGGGTGGAGAACGATCTCACCGCTGATGCTGGCGTAGCCTTCCTTGGTGAAGGTGATGCGGTGCCGCCCCGGGGGGAGGTGGTCCAGGCGGAGGGTGGGGGCGGTCTTTTCCTCGCGGCGCCCGGCAATCTCCACGGTGCAGTTCTGGGGCGCTGACGTCACCACGAGGGTGGTGAAGCGTGCAGGCTGCTCCCCCCGCGGCGTTGCGACGGGCTCGGGGGGCAGCGGGACGAGCTCCGCCACCCGCACTTCCGTGGGCGCCTCGCCCACCTCCACCTCGTAGCTCTGGGGGACAAAGCCGTCCGCCTCCACCCGAATGGTGTGGCGGCCGGGGGGCACGTCGCGCAGGAAGAGACCGTCGTCGCGGGCGCTGGACGTTCCCACAGGGGTGCCGTCCAGGACGATGCGCAGCCCCGGCGGGCAGAGGACCTGCACGTCGCCGGCCAGGGCCGGGATGGCCAGCAGCAGCGCCAGCACCCCCGCGGGCCGGCGGAGCCGGCCAGCCGAACGGCGGGCAGACGGCGCCCCCCGCACCCGGTCGCCTTTGCTGCCGTTGCGTGCTGTCCCTCGCATGCGTCCTCCCATTTGCCGCGGCTCGTGCCCGTGTCGGGCCGCAGCCCAGCCCCGGGCCCGTCGGCTACCCCTTGGGCCGTGGCGTCGTCCGCTCGGCCACGATCTGCTCCGCCGCCTCCTTGCTGGCCACTGCCTCGACGCGAACGATGCGGCAGCGGGTCAGCCGCCCGTAGTCGGAAAATACCAGGATCGCGCCGGTCTCCGAGCACACCGTGCCCCACGCCCCCTCGATGGTGATGCGCGAGGACACCTTGAGGTGCGGGTAGATGGTGTCCAGGGTCAGGAGGTAGTGCTTGTCGGGGCCCTCGCGAAGGTACACGTAGCGCCCGTGGAGAGGGGTGAAGCTGTAGACCCGGCGGAGGTTGAAACATGATTCGGTGGCCGGCGGGGAGCCTGGCCGCGGCTCGATGGTGTGGGTCGGGGCGCAGGCGAGCCCCGCCAGTGCTGCCAGCACCATCGCCCCTGCCGCACGTTTGCGCCACCAAGGATCCATGGCACCCCTCCCCTACGCCCTCGCCGCTGGGCGCAGCCTCTCATAGGATCGCACAGGTGTGGAAGGCCGCCCACCCCGACGCAGGGGTGGCGCCGAGGGCGCGGGGGCGGTACGATGGCGGGCACCGGCGAACTCGCCGGGGAGGGTGCCATGGTTTCGGAGCGCGCATTCAACGAGATCCTCCTGGAGATCCTCAAGGATCCCGACCTCAAGGTGGTGTTTGAGGGCAATCCGAGAGGGTTCCTGCGTCAGCGGGGGATCGTGGTCCCGGACGATGTGGAACTGCGCGTTCACGAGGACACGGCCCGGTTGCGCCATATCGTCATCCCCTATCTGGAAGGGCCTCCCCCAGCCACCGTGGAGGAGCTGGAGGAGCGCCTGGCTCGCAGCGCAAGTTTCGCGTAGTGGCAGCGGCGCCGGGGCGGCGAGCCGGGCGAGTCTCCGCCCTCCTGGAGCCCCTCCCCTGCTGACAACGATGCTGGCCTGGGGGGCTTGACAGCCGGCCAGCCATAGGGTTCACTTGCAGCATCATGGCGCGGCGGGAGCGCGGGGATGGGGCATAGCGGTCCGTCGACCGCCGTGCCGGTGGTACTCCTCTACAATCTCGACCCCTCCTGGTCCCCTGCCGATCGGCAGGAGATCGAAGCCGAGGTGGAACGGCTGTGCGAGGCGCTGGCCGCCGCCGGGTGCGACAGCGGTCCGAAATGCCTTCCCACGCCGGATGTGGCAGCGGCTCTGGCCGACGGCGATCCTGGGGAGTGCGTGATCTTCAACTGGTGCGACGCGCTCCCTGGTGTGCCCCGCAGCGAGGCGGAGGTGGCACGGGAGTTGGAGTCGCTGGGATTCACCTTCACCGGTTCCCCCTTCCAGGTGCTGGAGCTTTCCTGGCGCAAGGAGGCCGTCAAGGCACGCCTGGCCGCCGCCGGGGTGCCCACCCCCGCCTGGACGGTCGTCCGCGCCGGCGACGTCGATGGGTGGCGCCACTTCCCGGCCATCGTCAAGGCGGCCCACGAGCACGCCAGCCTCGGCCTGGGGCGGGACTCGGTGGTGATGGGGCGGGAGGAGCTGGCGGAGCGGGTGGCCCACGTGGTGGAAACCCTGCACCAGCCGGCCCTGGTGGAGGACTTCATCGACGGGCGAGAGTTCCACGTCACCGTCTGGGGGAACGGCAGTCTCGCCACCCTTCCCCCCGCCGAGATGGACTTTGCCGCCGTGGCCGATCCACGGGAGCGGCTGTGCGGTTACGACGCCAAGTTCACCCCGGGTTCGCCGGCCTACGAGGCGATCCAGCTCGTCCTGCCGGCCCCGCTCTCGGCGGGGGAGCGTGCCGAGTTGGAACGGGTGGCGACGGCAGCCTACCGGGCGGTGGGGTGTCGCGACTACGCCCGTATCGACCTCCGCTTGCGCGACGGCGTGTTTTACGTGCTGGACGTGAACCCCAACTGCGACCTGTCCACCGAGACCAGCACGGCGTTTGCGGCGGCCCTGGCGGAGGGGAGTTTTGGGCGGTTCCTGGCGCGTCTGGTGGAGTTGGCCCAGCGGCGCCACCCCCGCTGGGGCGGGCGGGTCCGCAGGGTGTGACTCGCCCGGGAAACGCGGGCCGTCGGCGGTGTGGTATCCTTCCCATCAAAACTGGCGCGGCAACGATGCGGAGGGAAGCAATGGGCCCGTGCCCGCCGCAACTCCCGGGAACCGGGACCTTGGCCCCTACCGGTCGGAGCGCGAACGGAGGACGCGTATGACAAAGAACGGGTACGCCATCGTCAAGGTCAAGGTGGATCTCGCGAGGAAGACAGTCACCTGCGACCCCGACCCATTCAAGTGCTACTGGGAAGCGGGGCCGGCCAACGTCCGTTGGACCTTCCCCGACCTCCCCCGGGAGGTCGCCGCGGTGCTCATCGAGTGGCAGCGGGGCAACGATCCCAAGTACAAGAACAAGCCCATGTTCCACGCGCAGGGGGTGGCGGCTTCACTGAGCGGTTCGCATCTCGGTGACATCGTCACCGCCGGCAACGTCAGGGAGAGGGGCAAGTTCAAGTACGCGGTGACGTGCGTGGACGGGCAGGGCAACGTGCTGGCGAGCGCCGACCCGGAAGGGGACAACGACGACATCCCCAAGCCGTAGGGCGGTGGTACTCGCGATCAGCGGGCCTGTTCCAAGAGCGTCCGGAACGCCGGCACGTCGCGGAGACGGTCGAACTCCGGACCGGCGAACCACGCCCGGGGTGCGCCCCGCTCGATGGCGCGCCGGGTCCAGGCGAGGCAGGTGGTGGCGTCGCCGTTGATCGCCGCCACCAGGGCCGCCACGAACACCGTTTCCGGGTTGTCGGGGAACTCCTTGATGGCGTCCTGGGCCGCCAGCACTGCCTCTTCGCCGCGCCCCAGGTGGGCCAGGCAGCGGGCCCGCAGGTCGAGGAGGGTGCGGGTGCGCCGCCCCGCCTGGAGCTGCCCCTCGCAGAGAGCCAGGGCGCGGCGGTAGGCCTCCACCGCCCCGGCGCGGTCCCCCGCCGCCCACAGGCCGTCGGCTAGGTTGGCCACGGGGAGGGGGTCGTTGGGGGCGAGGGCGCTGGCCTTCTTGTAGAGTTCGATGGCCTCGCCGTACCGCCCCTGGAAGAACACGGCGTTCCCGAGGTTGGTGAGGTCCGACTTGCTGCCCCGCTCGGTCACCACCTTGCGGTAGAGCTCCTCGGAGCGCTGGAACTGCCCGGCGTACATCTCCACCTCCGCGAGCTTGGCCAGGGCCGAGAGGTTGGCGGGGTCGGCCGTGAGGATGGGGGCCAGGGCCTCCCGGGCCCCCTGGTAGTTCCCCTGGGAGCGGCGTGCGTCGGCGAGGAAGTAGAGCGTCTGCCAAGCCGGGCGTAGGGCGTAGGCCCGCCGGAGGGCGCGTTCCGCCTCCTCGTGGCGGCCGAGGGCGGTGAAGGTCCTCCCCAACTCGGCCCAGGCCAGCGGGTCGCCGGGGCGGGCCCGGGTCAGGGCCTGGGCGCGTTCCAGAGCGGTGTCGGCGTCCCCCGTGGCCAGCGCCACCGCCACCTGGAGGCGACGCACCTCGGGGTCCTCTGGCGCCAGCTCCTGCGCCCGGGCCAGGGCGGCTTCCATCTCCCGCCGGTGCCCGGGGTCGTGGGTGGTGGCGAACAGGTACCGGTGGATGGCCACGAGATCCACGATGGGGGCGAGGTAGCGGGGTGAGGCGTTCCGGGCGCCGCGCAGCAGGTCGATCTCCTCGCTGTAGTTGGGACTGGTGCGGCCAGCCTGCAGTCGCGCCTCGACGGTGAGGTACGCGCGCAAGGCATCCGGGGTGACGTCCCGGCTGGCGGCCGCCGCGGCCGTAAACCCGCGGTAGCCGTCCTCCAGGGTGGTGGCAACCCGGTCTTGGAGGATGAAGAGGTCGTCGCTGCCGGTCTCCAGCGTGTGGCTCCACAGCACCCGACCCGTCGCGCCGTCGACCCGGGAGAGCACCACTCGCCACTGGCGGCCCTCCTCGCCCCGCGTCAGGGAAGCGTCCACCAGCTCCCGAACGCCCAGCTCGCGGGCGATCTCGGTGGCGCGCCGGTTGTCGCCCGCCACGCTGCGCACCTCGCGGCCGGATATCGCGACCACGTTCTCCAGGCGGGCCAGGTGAGCCACCACGGCATCGGTGACCGCGGCGGCAGCCAGCGCCGCCTCGTGACTCGTTTCGCTGACGCTCGGCGGGAGGACGGCGACGAGAAGGGGCGGCGAGCTGGCCAGCCAGCCGAGGCGAACGGCGGCACCCACCGCCAGGGCCAGCGCCGCGACCAGGGCGGTCAGCAGCAGCCAATGCTCCCGGACGCGGGAGGCGAGAAGGGACACGGCAATAGCGCGGGTCGCCATCGCCGTGCCCCCTGCCACCTCGGGGGCCCGGAGGGCGCGGGCCACGTCCTCCGCAGACTGAAAGCGGTCGGCGGGCTGGCGCGCCATGCACCGCTGGACGACCGCCACCAACGGCGACGGCAGAGCGGGGTTGGCGCGGTGGAGCGGCTCGTAGTCGCACCCCGCCACCTTGTGCATGATCTCGGCGGCGCTGCCGCCGTCGAAGGCCGGCCTGGCGCAGGCCAGCTCATAGAGGAGGGAGCCCAGGGAGAAGATGTCGGAGCGGGCGTCCACCTCCCGCCCCAACGCCTGCTCCGGCGACATGGCCTTGGTGGTGCCCACCACCAGGCCGGCGGCGGTGAGGTGCGCCGGCTCGTGCTGAGGGCCGGTACGCTTGGCGAGGCCGAAGTCCAGGACCTTGATGTGCCCCTCGGGGGTGACCATGACGTTCTCGGGCTTGACATCGCGGTGGACGATGCCGTGCCGATGGGCGAACGCCAGGGCGTCGGCCACGGCCGCGCCGATGCGGGCAACCTCCCAAGGGGGGAGTGGCCCCTCCTTGATCACCGCCGAGAGCGGCCGCCCCTCCACGAACTCCATGACGATCCAGTCGCGCTCGTCCTCGTGGACGATCTCGTAGACGTGGGCCACGTTGGGGTGGGACAGGGCGGCGACGGCCCGCGCCTCCCGAAGCAGGCGCTCCCGTTGTTCCGGCGAGGGGACGTTGCGGAGGATCCCCTTGATGGCCACCCGACGCTGGAGATCCGCGTCCCACCCCTCGTAGACCTCACCCATCCCGCCGGCGCCCACGACCCTCGCAATGCGGTAGCGACCGATGCGTTCGGGGACCATCGGGAAACGATTCTAGCGCGGCGAGAGCGGGGTCGAACGCAACGCCGCCGCGGCCCGCCCGCGCACCGCGGCGGTGTCCGGCAACGACAGCGCGTCGGCGAAGGGGAGCGCGCGCCCCCGGCCGGAGTCGATGGTGCGCAGCACGATGCGGTACTCGGCCTGGGCCCGCTCCTCCGCCCCGTGACGGCGCAGGCACTCGGCCAGGAACAGCCGAACCTGGAAGAGGTGGGGGTCGAGGAAGAGGGCGGCGCGATAGGCGGCAAGGGCCGCAGGCCCGTCGCCGGCAGCCTCGTTCACCAGCCCCTCCAGGGTGTGGGCGGCGGCGTCGGTGGGGGCAGTGGCGAGCGCTGCGCGCACCGCCTCCCGGGCTGCCGCCACCTCTCCGGCCGCCAGGGCACGGACGGCGGCGGCCAGCGCCTCTTCCGCCCTCGAGGGCCAGCTGGGCGGCGGCCCGGCGGGGGCCGGCTCGGCCCCGGGGCGCGGGTGGGGTGGGGGGGGCGTTGAGGCTTGCGCTGGCGGGGCCGCTGCGGGAGTTCGGCGACGCCGGTCGGGCTGGCGCTGGGGGTGGCGGTAGCAGAAGCAGTCCCCCAGATCCACCGGTGCCAGCTGGTCGGTGAGCTGCCACAGGGTCTCGCAGGCGCCGAGGAAGAGGAAACCGTCCGCCGCCAGGACGCGGGCCATCCCCCGAGCCAGCCGGCGCTGCGACTCCGGTCGAAAGTAGATGAGGACGTTGCGGATGAAAATGAGGTCGTAGGGCGGCTCGGGGAGGAGCCACGGTTCCCTGGCCAGGTTGAGGGCGCGGTAGTCAATGCGGCTTAGAATGGCGGCGTCGAGCTCGAACCCGTCGTCCCGGGGGCGGAAGTAGCGCCGCCGCAGCGGCTCCGGCACCGGCGCCACGGCTCGCTCCCGGTAGCGGCCGCAACGCGCTGCGGCCAGGGCCTCCTCGTCCACGTCGGTGGCGAGGATGCGCCAGTCCCAGCCGAGCAGCTCGCCCATCTCGGCGAGAACGATGGCGAGGGTGGCGGGTTCCTCGCCGCGGGCACACCCGGCCGACCAGATGCGCAGGGTCCGGGAGTCGCTCCGGCGTGCCGTCAGTGCCGGGACGACCACCTCCCGCACCGCCCGAAAGTGCTCGGGGGTGCGGAAGAAGAACGACTCTTTGACGGTGACGAGGGGCAGGAGGTGCCGCCACTCGTCGACCAGAGCCCCCTGCTCGAGGGCGTCCACGTAGGCGGCCAGGTCCGGCAGCCCCCTGGCCCGGGCGCGCAGCAGGCCAGCGTCGAGGAGCGCCGGCAGGTGGGAGGGGGAGACCACGTTGCCGCTCGCCTCCTCCACCAGGCGGGCGAAGCGACGCGGGGTCTCCTCCGCCGCCGTCATGGACGAACGCAGTTGCGCCCGGCCGCTTTGGCCTCGTAGAGGCGAGCGTCGGCAAGCGCAATGAGCGCGTCTGCGGTGGCCTCGCCGGTCAGCTCGGGGAGGGCCGCGGCGCCAAAGGAGGCGGTGACGCTCACCTGGCCGCCGGACGGCAGCGCCACGGCCTCCCGCGCCACCGCCTCCCGCAGCCGTTCGGCGGTGCGTCGCGCCGCCTCCAGATCGGTCTCCGGGAGGACCGCAAGGAACTCCTCGCCCCCGAACCGGCCCAGGGAGTCGGCCGCCCGCAGCGCCCCGCGCATGGCGCGAGCCGCCGCTTGGAGCACCGCGTCGCCAGCCAGGTGGCCGTGCTGATCGTTGACGTGCTTGAAGTGGTCCAGGTCGCAGATCACCACCGCGAGGGCAGTGTCGTAGCGGTGGGCACGTTTGATCTCCGCCACCAGCCGCTCGTGGATGGCCCGGTGGTTGAGAAGCCGCGTCAGCCCGTCCAGCATCGACAGCTCGCGCAGCCGTTGGGCCAGGCGAGCGTTGTCCAGCACGAGCCCCAGGTGACGCGCCGAGGTCTCCACCAGCGCCTGCGAGGTCTCCTCGAACTCGTGGCGCTGGCGGGGGAGGATGGCGAGGCGCCCCACCGCGTCGTGGAGCTCCAGATCCAAACTAAAGAGACCCTCGAGCGGAACGGCGTCCGGGGCGTCCCGTTCGCCGTGGAGCACCACTTCCACCGGCGTGCCGGGCATCGCCGGCAGGGCGTCCAGCAGCTGCCTGGCGAGGGCCTCGATGGTCCGCTCCGCAGCCGGCCGCGGCGCCAAGAGGTGGACGGTCACCAGCTGCGGCTCGGCGATGCCCACCGCCATCAGGTGGGCGTCCACGACCTCGCTCAGTGTGGCCAGGCCGGTGCGGATCGCCTCGGAAAAATCGCTGGTGGCGATCCCGCGTTCCAGCAGGGTGTTGACGAAGGTTGTCCGGAGCAGGGTGGCGTCCAGCTGGCGGGCCACCCGGCCGAGAATCTCGGTGGCGCTGCGGGGGGCGGCCTGGCCCGCCGTCGGTGCCGGGCCGCCGTCGCCCAGGAGGCCGCGGACCACCTCCACGATCTCGCCGGCCGCCTGGTCCTTGGTGAGGTAGCGATCGGCCCCCGTCCGGTACCCCCAGAAGCGGGACGGGGCGTCGCCGTGGCTGGTGAGGATGATCACCGGCACGTGGACGGTACCCGGGTCGCTCTTCAGCAGTCGCACGAGCTGGTAGCCGTCCATGATGGGCATTTCCAGATCGGTGACGACCACATCGGGGGGGGACGACAAAGCAGCAAGGGCCCCCGCAGCGCCGTCGGTAGCCTCGCTCACGGCAAACCCGGCCCGACTCAGCGTGCGGACCAGGAGCGCCCGGGTGACCGGGCTGTCCTCCACCACCAGCACACGCCCCCCACTCACCGGCCACCTCCCTCCAGGTACTGAGCCAGCAACGCCCCGAGCTGCGCCGGCGGCAGGGCGACCTCCACCGCGCCTTTGGCCGCTGCCACTCTCGGCATGCCGAAGACTACCGAAGACGCCCCATCCTGCGCCAGCGCGAGGCCGCCGTGCCGGCGCAACTCGGCCAGTCCCTCGGCGCCGTCGGCCCCCATGCCGGTGAGGATGACACCTGCCGTCTCGGTGGGGAAGGTGCGGGCGCAGGAGCGGAACAGCTCGTCGGCGGAGGGGCGGTGGCCGGCCCGCGGTGGCGTGTCCCGATCCAGGCGCACGGTCTCGTCCGGCGCCAGGAGCAGGTGCGCCCCCGGCGGCGCCAGGCGCACCCGCCCCGGCGCCGCTCGCTCACCGTTCCGGGCCACGGCCACGTCGGCGCTCAGCTTGCCGGCCAGCCACCCGGCCAGGTTCTCCTCGAACCCGCTGGCAATGTGCTGGACCACCAGGACGGCCGCCGGAACGGGCGACGGCAGCGCCGAAAGCAGCCGCAGCACCGCTTCGGGGCCGCCGGTGGAGGCAGCCACGGCAATGAAGCGGAGGCGCCGCGCGGCGGGGCGTATCGCCGGCGCGGGCGCTTCGCCCCCGGCGGCGGCGTCGCGGGGCGTGCGGCCCGCCGCAGCCAGCTCGCGCACCAGGCGCGGCAGGGCCTGCTCGAGCTGGCGCCACCCCTCCGGGTCGGCGGGTTTCGGCAGGACCTCCACGGCGCCGCAGCGGGTGGCCTCGAAGGCGCGGGTAGCGGGGTGCTGGGGTTCGCGAGCGGTGAGGACGAGGATCGGGGTGGGTCGGCGACTGGCGATCTGCTCGATGGCTGCAAGCCCGTCGAGCACCGGCATCTCGATGTCCATGACCACCACGTCCGGCTGCAACGCGGTGACGAGTTCCACGCCCCTGGCACCGTCCGCGGCCTCCCCCACCACGACCAGGCCAGGGTCGCGGTGGAGCAACCGCCGCACCAGGGAGCGGACGGTGGGGGAGTCGTCCACCACCAGCACGCGGGTCCGCCCCTCGTCGCTCATCGCCCGCACAGCCTCCGCACCATCGCCACCAGCTCTAGAGCGTCCAGCCCTTGCTTGACGAAGTAGGCGTCGGCACCGGCCTGGAGGGCGGCGAGCCGGTCCTCGCGGCGGCTGCGGGTGGAGACCACCACCACCGGGAGGACCGCCCACGCCGGGTCGGCCCGCAACCGGCGGGTGAACTCCAGGCCGTCCATCTCCGGCATCTCGATGTCGGTGACCACGCAGTCCACGCTGGTCTGAGCGAGGGCCTCCAGCGCCTCGGGAGCGCTCGCCGCCCCCACCACCTCGAAACCGGCGTCCTCCAGCAGGCGCCGCTCCATCTCCCGGGTGACGAAGGAGTCTTCCACCAGGAGCACGCGCAACCGCCGACGGGCCGGCGGCGGCATGGCGAGGCGCTCGACCCGCCGCTGCGTCCCCGGGGCCAAGGCTCGGGGCGACAGGACGGCCACCGGTTCGCCGGAGGCGAGGATCGCCAGGCCGTCCACGACGCCAGCGCCGTCGCCGAGCACGGAGGTGGGGCGGACCAATACCTCCTCCTCGCCCTCGACGCTGTCCACCGCCACGGCGAGGGGCTCCCCCGCCGAGCTGCCGATGAGCAGCATCTGGCGGGCGGCCGGCTCGAGGCCGAAGGTTTCCGCCAGCGGCAGGAAGGGCAACGTCTCACCCTCGCGCACTGCCACGCACCGGCCGTTCTGGCGCTGGATATGGGCGGCGGCTAAAGGTTCCAGCCGTTGGACGGCAGCAGCGGGAATCCCGAACCGCACGGGGCCGACGCGGGCGAGGAAGATCCGCTCGCCGCGTCGCGCTGCTGGTACCTCGAGGGTGACGGTGGTGCCGTAGCCGCGGCGGGAGGTGAGGGACAGCTCGCCCCCCAGGCGGTTGGCCACCGCCGCCACCACGTCGAGGCCGACCCCGCGCCCGGAGATGGGAGAGACCGCTGTGCGAGTCGAGAAGCCAGGCCGCAGCAGCAGTTGTAGCGCCTCCTCCGGGGTTGGGTGGGCGTCCTTCGGCAGCAACCCTCGCTCCACGGCGGCCAAGACCACCGCCTCGCTATCGATCCCGGCACCGTCGTCGGCAATGGTGAGGCGGACGCGGGAGCCGCAAGGGGCCGCTTCCAGCCGAACCGTCCCCCCCCGGGGTTTGCCCGCCGCTTGCCGTTCGGCGGGGGGCTCGATGCCGTGGTCCACGGCATTGCGCACCACGTGCAGCACCGCCTCCTCCAGTTGGGTGACGATGCGGCGGTCCAGCGTAGTGGCCTCGCCGGCCACCGCCACCTCCACCTCTTTGCCCAGTTCGCGGGCCAAGGTCCGGGCGTGGCGGGCCAGCGAGAGAAAGAACGGCCGCAACGGTTGCATCTGCAGGGCAAGGAGGGCGTCCAGCTCGGCGTCGGCGGCCCAGGCGAGCGCGCGCTGGCTGCGCGCCAGGGCCAGGGCCTCCCGGCGCAGGGAGGCAATGAGGACGGCGAGCACCTGGGCGGGTCCAGCGTCGTTCACCCCACGCTCCGCCAGGGCGGCCAGCTCTTCGAGCCGGGTGGCGAAGCGAGCCATGCCGCGGGCCCGGATGCGCAGGGCCAGGGCGTGGTCCGCCGCTTCGTCCAGCGCCTCGTCCGTGGCCGACCGCGCCGGCGCGGGGGTGGATGTCGAGGCGGCGGGCGTGGTCGTTGCCGTCACGGCGGCCGTGTCGGCCGACACCGCCGCGGGCGGCTCTGCGGGGCGCCCCGGCGCTAGCTCCGCGAGGAGTCCGGCATCGTCCTGGGGCTCATTGCCGGCCGCCACCTCGTCCACCATCGCGGCGAGGGCGTCCACCACCCGGGTGAGGAGCGCCCCCGGCGGCGAGCCCCCCTGCAGGAGCTCCTCGGCGGCGTGGCAGAGGGTCGCGATGGCGGTGAGGGAGAGCATCCGGCTCGCCCCCTTGAGGGTGTGCAGTTCGCGACGCAACTCGACGACGGCGCCTGGCTCGTGGGCAAGGCGGGCCGTGAGGGCTGCGAGGGTCACCAGGCGGTCGCGGGCCTCCGCCACGAAGAGCGGCAGGAGATCGGCAAACTCGCTGTCCATGGCCGTCACGGGCCGCGTCTCCTCCCCGCGTCCGGCGCCACGCCCCTGCACCCGTCGCCCACGCCCACTCGCCTCGCCCTCAGATCTTGGTCCAGCTGCGCAGGTTCACGTCGAGCCCCAGCACCGCCACCACCTCGCCGCGGCTGTCCCGGACCGGGGTTGCCACGGTGAAGCATGGCTCGCCGGTGAGGATGGACTGGTAGAGGGGGGTGAGGATGGCGCAGCCGTCCCGCATGGCGCTCTGGAACCAGGGACGGTCGGCGAAGTTGGCGCCCACCGCCACGCTGGCGGGGACCTGCCGCTCGGCCCCCGGCTCGCCGCCCAGGGCAAACGCCAGCATGCTGCCGGTGTGGTCGGTGAGATAGGCGAGCTCCACCGAGGGCGCCTCGCGCACCGCTGCGGCCAGCCATCCCTCCGCCGCCTCCCAGTGACCACTGTGGGCGGCCAGGGCGGTCGCCCACCGCTCCACGAGGTTCTTGAGGGAGCGGGGGGAGTCGAGGCGGAACGACTGGGTGAGGAGCTGGATCGTAAGGGCAAGGGTGTCTACCTTTTCCGCGGCGCCCCGGAAGCTCTTCAAGCTTTCGGCCATCTTGTGGATCACCTGGCTCACCTCCCGCAGGGTGAGCACCACCTGGTCGGAGGCGGTGCGCTGCTCCTCGGTGGCCAGAGAGATCTCTCGCGCCGCCCGAGCGGTGTCAGCGAGCGCGCCGCGCAGCTCGGCAATGGCGGCGGCGGCGCGGCGGGAGCGCTCGAGGACCCGCGCCGCTTCCTTCCCCGCCTCCTCGGTGGCCACCACGGCGGCCCTGGTGGAGGCGGCAAAGTCGTCGAGGATGGCGCGCACCGAGTCCACGGATTCCCGCGAGCGCTGGGCGAGCCGCCGCACCTCCTCGGCCACCACGGCGAAACGCTTTCCGGATTCGCCACCGGCGGTGGCCTCGATCCCGGCGTTCAGGGAGAGGATGTGGGTCTCGTGGGCAATCTCGGTGATGAGGTCGAGGATCCGGTAGATCTCCTTGGCGCGGCTGCCCAGCGTGTCGGCGCGGGTGGCCACGTCGCCAATACGCTGCTGCACCGCCTCCACCCCGGCCAGCGCCTCCTCCACCGCTGCCGAGCCGGCGGTACCGCTCTCCTCGGCCTTGGCGGCAAGCTCGGCCTGCCCCGCAGCGCTGCGGGCGATCTGTGCGGCGGTGCGCGCCAGCTCCTCCATGGTGGCGGTGATCTCCACGACCGCTGCAGCCTGTTCCGCCGATCCCGACGCCAGGTCGGCGGCGGTTCGGTGCACCACGTCGCTGGCCGCGGCGGTCTCCGTGGAACTGTTCTGGATCTGCTGCACGAGCGACGACAGGGACGCCACGGCTGCCGAGAAGGCCTGCCGCAACTCCTCGGGGAGCGGGGCGGCGGCGCTCTCCAGGCCGGCAAGGTTGCCGCGGCGGATCCGCTCGAGGGAGGCGAGCAGCGCAGCCTGGAGGACCTCCCGGTCGCGCTGCGCCGCGGCCAGAGTGCGGCTGGCCCGGCGCTGGGGGCGGATCACCGCGCCGATGTACACCGCAATGCCCACCAGCGCGGCCGCGAGAAACGCGTCGAACAGGTAGGCCGGCGCGCCCCAGGCACCGGCCACCACCAGGGCGAGACACCCCGCTGCTGCCAACGCGGCCACCACCAGCACCCCCACCACCGACCCGTCCCGCGCGTTGCGCTGCCCAGCCTTCATGATCGAGCCTCCCCTCGTCTCGTCGCGGCCCGCCGCTGCCTCGTGGGCGGTGGTAACTACCCGTCAGCGGCCGCCGAGGGCTTCAAGGTCCAGCACATGGACCACCTTGCCGTCCATCTCCACCGCCTCGCGCACCACGCCAGAACCGACCCCAGCTCCCGGCAGGGTTGCCAGGCGCAGGGCGGCGTCCGCGGCCAGCCCCACCGCCTCTCCCCCACCCGCCCGCACCACCACCGTGACCGGGAACTCTGCGGCGGGCCCCGGCGGGGCGCCCACCAGGCCGGCCAGGTCGAAGATCGGCAGCGGCTCGCCCTCGTACTCGGCCAGTCCCAGGAGGTTGGGGTCGGTGGCCGGCAGGGGGAACACGTTGAGGGCCGGCACCACGCTGCGGACGCGTGGCACGGGCAATGCGCAGGCGTGCTCCCCCACGGCCACGAGGAGGAATTGCTCCAGCGGCCCGGACCGGTCCGGCGCGCTGCTCATGAACAAAGAGTAGCACCGCGGGCAGTTGGCCTGGGCCTAGCGGTGGTCGGCGGAGGGGGCACCGCCGAGGAGGCGCAGCAGTTCGTCCCGTCGGAGCTTGCCCCGATCGGACAGAGGCAGTTCGGGGACCAGCACCACTCGCCGCGGCACCTTGTGGGGGGAGAGGCGGGCCCGGCAGGCCGCGAGAATGGCCCGGACGGAAAGCCCCGCTGCCTCGTCCACCGCCACCACCGCCGCCACCAGATCGCCCCGGTGGGCGTCCGGGAGCCCCACCACCGCCGCCGCCCGCACCCCCGGGATGGCCTCGACGACCCGACGCACTTCGTCGGGGTGGACCTTCTTCCCGGCCACGTTGAGGATGTCGGCCACCCGCCCGCGCAGGGTGAGCCCCCCTCCGTCGTCCAGGACCCCCAGGTCGCCGGTGAGGAAGCGGCCCGGCGCGAGGATCTCGGGGGGCGACGCCGGGACCGTCCCCGCTGCCACCGCCCGGGAGCGCACGAGCACCCGCCCCTCGAGGCCAGGTGGCAGCGGGTGCCCCTCCTCGTCCACCACTTCCACCGTGACCCGCTCCATGGCGGTGCCCACGTACCCGGGCACCGAAGGCGTCTCGTCGCGGCGGTCGTAGGTGATGCCGCCGCACTCGGAGGAGCCGTAGAACACGTGCACGACCCGCCCCGTGGCTCGGTAGAACGCTGCTGCGTCCGCCGGCGCCAGCGGCGCACCGGCGGTGAGGCACACCCGCAAGGTGGCGGTGGCCTCCGGGGTGGCGATGGTGGCCAGGGCCCGGATCATGGCAGGGACGGCGGGGAAGTGCTGCACGCCAGCGGCGGCCAGTGTGTGCACCAGGGCTCCGGGCAGCGCCGAGCTCGGGAACGCCAGCGGCGTACCCAGCAGAATGGCCGGCACCAGGCACGAGCCGATCCCGTAGGAGTGGGTGAGCGGGATGGCCGCGAGGGTCACGTCGCCGGGCCGAACCCCCATGGTGCGCATGATCTGCACGGTGTCGGCGGCAAGGTGTCGGGCGCTCACCGCCACCGCCCGAGGGGCACCGGTGGAGCCCGAGGTGAGCTTGAGCACCGCGGTGCCGGGCGGGAGCGGCACCTCCTCGAAGGGTGGTCCGGAAGCCAGGGCGATGACCCCGTCGGACCAGACCACCCCCAGCTGGGCCAGGCGCTCCTGACTGGCGACGATGGCCCTGGCCCCCACGGTGGCGGCGCAGCGGGCCAGCTCCTCGGTGGGGGCCGCGGCGTCCACCAGGGCGACCCGGGCGCCTCGCTGCCGCAAACCCAGGAACGCCGGCAGAAAGCTGCAAGTGTTGGGCAGCGACAGCGCCACCACGTGGCCCGGCCGCACGAATTCCGCCACCGCCTGGGCAAAGGCATCGGCTGCCGCAGCGAGTTGCCGGCGGCTGGCGAGAACGCGGCCGTCGGCGCTCAATAGCGCCGGGGCTTCGGGCGCGGTGCGGACGAGCCTGTGAAAGGCCCGGAGGAGGGGGCAGGGGACGTCATTCATGACCTTGCCGCAGGCGCTGGAGCATGGTCTCCACCGTGGCCTTGGCGCGGCGCTGGTAGAACTCCTCCAGCACCGTGCGGACCTGGGGGTGGGCCGCGACGATGCGCTGGAGGTCCTCGGCGAGGATCTCGATGAGGGTCACCGGCTCACGAGCGATGATGGTGGCGGTGCGGGGGCGGCCGGTGAGCACGGCCACCTCGCCGAAGAACTCGCCGGGCCCGAGGTCGGCCAGCACCACCTCGCGGCCCCCGGGGTCGTTGGTGCGCACCTCGACGCTCCCCGACTCGATGAGAAACAGCGAGATGCCAGGATCGCCCTCGCGGACGATGACATCGCCGGGGGAAAAGCTGCGCACGCTGGTGGAGCTCAGGAGGTCCTCCAGCACCTCGGCCGGGAAGGACGAGAAAAACGTGGAGGCGTCGCGTTCCCGTTCGAGCTGCTGGGGGTTGGCGTCGGCCAGGAGTTCCGGCGGGGGGGGAGCGGCGGGTGGCGGCGCCGCGGCCGCCGCCGGTGGCTGCGGCGATGGGGTGCTGGGGGCGGGCACGGCCCGCTGGAAGCGCTCCCGCTGCAGCTTTTCTGCCTCTTGCTGGCGGGCGATGAGTTCGGCGAGCTCCCGCGTCACCTCGCTGCGGCTGGGATCCAGGCGGAGGATCTTGTTGGTGACGGCGATGGCCCTCGCGTAGAACCCCTGATCGGCAAAGTATCTGGCCAGCTTGCGGTAAAGCTCGATGGCCCGTTCGCGGTCGCCGGCGAGGCCGAGAATTTCCGCCTGCCGGAGCAGCAGGTTGAAGTTCTCCGGGCGCTTCTTGAGCTCCTCGGCAATGGCCTCGTGGGCGGCGGCGTAATCCCGCCGCGCCAGGTACTGGTCGAGGAGTTCCAGCCGCGCCTTGGGTTTGAAGATCATTCCCACCCCAATCGTTGGGCGAGGGCTGCCGCCGCCCGCCGGGCCTCGCGGCGGATGACGTCGGGGTCCGCCGTCACCAGCACCCCGTCCCGCACCACCACCGTGCCGTCCACCACCACGTGGCGCACGCTTGCCACGTCGCCACCGTACACTACCACGGTGGCCGGGTCGGTGAACGGCTGCATCGCCCAGCTCCCGAGGTCGAGGACCACCAGGTCGGCCCGCCACCCGGGGAGCAGTCGCCCCACCTGGTCCAGCCCCGCCACCTCCGCGCCCCGCCAGGTGGCCATGGCCAGCACCTCCCAGGGGTCCACCGCGCCGGCCCCGTGGCGAAGGTTGTGGAGGGTGCCCGCAAGGGCCATCTCGTGGAAGATCGACAGGCGGTTGTTGCAGGGGGGGCCGTCGGCGCCGAGCCCCACCCGCACACCCCCTGCCAGCAGGCGGGGGAGGTCGGCCACGCCGGAGGCCAGTTTAAGGTTGGCCCCGGGGCAGTGGGCGACCCCGGTGCCGGTCTCGGCCAGCAGCGCCACCTCCTCCCCGTCCAGGTGGATGCAATGGGCCAGCACGGTGTCGCGGCCAGAGAGGCCAAGCTCGTGCAGGTAGGCCACGTTGCCGCGCCCGGTGGCACGGCGCACGGCTTCGGTCTCGTCGCGGTTCTCGCTGGCGTGAGAGTGGAGCAGCCAGCCGTGGGTACGGGCCAACGACGCGCTCTCCCGCATGAGGCGGGCGCTGCACGAGAGGGCGAAGCGCGGCGCCACCGCGTAGCGAAGCCGCCCACCGCAGGCGCCGTGCCACCGCTTCCCCCACCCCTCAGTTCGCGCGAGGGCCTCGTCGAGGGGCGTGGCGAGACCAGGCGGCACGCCGTCGCCGCCGTCCATCAGGCAGGCGCCGGAGGTGAGGCGGATCCCCAGCTCGGCGGCGGCCGCGAAGACCGCGTCCTGGTCGTGGGTGGTGCCCATGTCCAGCGCTGCGGTGGTCCCGGAACAGAGCAGTTCGGCAATACCGAGGCGGGCCGCGGCGTCGACCTCGGCCGGCGCCAGGGCCGCCTCGTAGGGCCAGATGTGGTCGCGCAGCCAGTGCAGCAAGGGCAGCCGCTCGGCGCGGTGGCGCGCGAGGCTCTGCACCACGTGGACGTGAACCTGGACGAAACCCGGCAGCACCAGTGCCCCCGCCGCGTCCAGGGTGTCGCAGGGTTCTGGCGGTTCCACCCGGCCGACCTGAGCGATGCGGCCGCCCTCCACGAGCACGTCGCCGGCGAACCACAGACCGGGCTCGGTGAGCGGGACGACGATGCCGCCCCGCAGGAGAAGCGACCCTCGCGTCATCGCCGCGATTCTCGGGGCAACCGTGGCCGCTGTCAAACGACGGGCTGGGAGAAGCGGCGGCTCCGGCGGGTCTGCCGCCGGGGCGACGGCTGGGCAGGGCAACGGCCCGGCGGCGCGGGAGCGCCGCTATACTCGCCGCGTGACCCGCAGCCCGCGTCTCAAGCTGGGCCAGCTCGCCCTCTTCGTCGTCGTGGTGGTGCTGCTGAATTTCCAGTTCACCTGGTGGCTCGCCAACTCGTTGCGGGAAAACCGGCGCGTTCTCGAGCTCCAGCGGGAGCTCGCCAAGGCGGAGGCGGCCGCCGCTGCGGTGGGTGTGTCGCTACACCTGGAACGGGCGGTGCATCGCCTGGTTGGCCTGCCGTTCGGGGTGATCCCCTCCCCGTGCGACGAGTTTCCCGAGGTGGAGGTGGTGGCGCAGCCCCGCACCGCCCTGGGGTGGGAGCGGTGGGGGGGGGCGCCGGTGCTGGTGTGGCCCATCTCCCGCCAGCGCAGCGTGGCGGCGCGGCTGGACGTGGCGGCACTGGCCCGCTGGCTGGCTGCCGCCCACCCCGGGTTTCGACTGGTGGCGGCGCCTGACGCCGAGGGGGCCACGGCGCGTGGGGAGTTGCCGGCGCCTTTGGAGCGGTACGTGGTGGTGGCCGACGAGGCCCGCTGGCAGGGGGTGGTGGCGGCGTACCGGCGCCGGGTCGTCACGGTGGTGGCTGCCGCGGTGTTCTTTTTTGCCGCCATTGCCGTGGCGGTGGGCGTGCTGTGGGGGGCGTTGCGGCGGGAGGGGATACGGGAGGCCCAGCACGAGAACTTCGTCTCCGGCATCACCCATGAACTCAAGACACCCATTGCCGGGATTCGTCTCGCCATCGAGACCGTGCTGTCGGGGCGGGTGGACGCCGAGGGCAGCCGGCAGTTCCTGACCAACGCACTGGCGGACGCGGACCGTCTCGCGGGTCTGGTGGAAAAGGTGCTGGAGGTGACGCGCTTTGCCGGGGGCGCCCACCGCCTGCACATCGCCCCCAACGATTTGAGCCAACTTGTGGAGGAGGAGCTCGTGGCGGCCGAGCGGCGGGCTGCGGCCCGTGGGGTCGTCCTGGAGTCGACCATCGAGCCGCTGGTCCAGGCGCCCTTCGACCCGGAGGCCCTGGCCATTGTCGTCTCCAACCTGCTGGAGAACGCTCTCAAGTACGCCCAGGGGAATCCGCCGCGAGTGACCGTGCGTTTGCAGGTGGTGCGGGGCGAGGCGGTACTGGAGGTGGAGGACACCGGGGTTGGGATTGCCCAGGGCGAGCTGGAGGCCATCTTCGAGCCCTTCTACCGGTCCTCCGACGAGATCACTCGGCGCACCCCGGGCACCGGCATCGGGCTTTTCGTGGCCCGGGAGATCGTGGCGGCGCACAAGGGGCGCCTCACCGCCTGGAGCCGGGGGCGTGGGCACGGTGCCACCTTCCGCATGGTGATCCCAGGCGCCAGCGTGGTCGCAGAGGACGAGCTTTCGGAGTACGATGAAGGATCGAGGTGAGCTATGGCAAGTCGGATTTTGATCGTCGAGGATGAACGACACCTGGCCGAGGCGCTGGCCCACAACCTGAAGTTCGAGGGGTACGAGGCGGCCGTCGTCGGGGACGGGGAATCCGCCCTGGAGCGGCTGTCCAACGAGGAGTTCGACCTGGTGGTGCTGGACGTCATGCTGCCAGGCATCTCCGGCTTCGAGGTGTGCGAGCGGCTGCGGGAGGCCTCCAACCGGGTGCCGGTCCTGTTCCTCACCGCCCGCACCACCGACGCTGACCGTCTGGCCGGCCTGCGGTACGGCGGCGACGACTACATGACCAAGCCGTTCCTGCTCGAGGAGCTGGTGTTGCGCATCCGCGGCATCCTCCGTCGTCAGGAGTGGTACCAGACGCCGGTGGCCGAGCGGGGGATCTTCAAGTTCGGCGACAACGAGGTGAACTTCCGCACCTTCAAAGCCAAGGGGCCGCGCGGGGAGGTGCAGCTCACCGAGAAGGAGTGCATGCTCATGAAGCTCCTCGTGGAGCGCCAGGGGCAGGTGGTGTCGCGGGAACTGATCCTGGACCGGGTGTGGGGCTACAAGTACGGCTCCTCCTCGCGCACCATCGACAACTTCATCGTTCGCCTGCGCCGCTACTTCGAGAAGGATCCCCGGCGGCCGGTGTACATCCACTCGGTGCGGGGGGTGGGGTACCGCTTCACCCCGGAAGGCAAGTAGCGCCCCGCCCCGGTCCCTTGACTTGGCGGCAGCCCCGCCCTAGCATTTGCGTGGGCTTCAAGGCCAACCCGTCCACGCCTGGACCCCCGAGAGTGGAGGAGTGTCATGGCACAGGTCGATCAGGACAAGCTGAAGGCGTTGGAAACCGCCGTCTCGCAGATCGAACGGCAGTTCGGCAAGGGCGCCATCATGCGCCTCGGCCAGCAGGAGGCGGTGGCCGTCAACGTCATCCCCACCGGTTCGCTGGGGCTGGACGCGGCCCTCGGCGTGGGCGGGATGCCGCGGGGACGGGTGATCGAGATCTTTGGCCCGGAGTCGTCGGGGAAGACGACGCTGGCGCTGCAGGTGGTGGCGCAGGCGCAACAGAGCGGCGGGCTGGCCGCCTTCATCGACGCCGAGCACGCCCTCGACCCGGAGTACTGCGGTAAGCTGGGCGTGGACGTGGACAACCTCCTCGTCGCCCAGCCCGACAACGGCGAGCAGGCGCTGGAGATTGCCGAGACCCTGATCCGTTCCGGCTCGGTGGACGTCATCGTGGTGGACTCGGTGGCGGCCCTGGTGCCCCGGGCCGAGCTGGAAGGGGAGATGGGGGAGGCGGCGGTGGGGCTGCAGGCCCGTCTCATGTCCCAGGCCATGCGCAAGCTCACCGGCATCGTCTCCAAGTCGAAGACGTGCGTGATCTTCATCAACCAGATCCGGGAAAAGATTGGCGTCATGTTCGGCAACCCGGAGACCACCACTGGCGGGCGGGCCCTCAAGTTTTACGCCTCGGTGCGCCTGGACATCCGGCGCATCGGCCCCATCAAGGCCGGCGAGGAGGTGGTGGGCAACCGCACCAAGGTCAAGGTGGTGAAGAACAAGGTGGCGGCGCCGTTCCGGGTGGCGGAGTTCGACATCCTGTACGGCGAGGGGATCTCCAAGGCCGGCGAGCTACTGGACCTGGGGCTGGAGCACCGGGTCCTCACCAAGTCGGGCACTTGGCTGTCCTACGGCGACACCCGGCTCGGCCAGGGGCGCGAGAACGCCAGGCAGTTCCTGCGAGAGCACCCGGAGATCGCGGCGGAGCTCGAGGCGAAGCTGCGCTCCATGCTGCCGAGCCTGGCCCGTCCGTCGGCGGGGGGTGACGAGGCGTGAGGAGAGTGCGAGCGAGGGCCTGGTGAGAGCCTGGGTTGCGCCCCGCTACGGGCCGCCGGAGGTGCTGCGGCTCGTGGAGATGGCCGACCCGGTGCCGGGCCCGGGGGAGGTGGTGGTCCGGGTCCGCGCCATCGGTCTCAACTTTGCCGATTGTGCGGCACGGCTGGGGGTCTACCCCCGGGTGCCCCGCCCCCCCTTTGTCCCGGGGATGGAGGTGGCGGGGGTCGTGACGGCCATCGGGGAAGGGGTGGACCGGGCCCTGGAGGGCGCCCTGGTGGCCGCCGTGCCCATCTTCGGCGGCCATGCGGAGGCGGTGCGGGTGCGCGCCAGCAACGTGCGCCCCCTGCCGCCGGGGATCGACGCCACCGTGGGGGCGGCGGTGACGGTCACGGGGATCACCGCCGACCACGCCCTCCGTACGGTGGGGCGGGTGCGGGCCGGTGAGCGGGTAGTCATCACCGCCGCAGCCGGGGGGGTGGGCACCATGCTGGTGCAACTGGCCGCAGCGTCGGGGGCCGAGGGGATCGCCGTCGCCTCCACCCCGGCCAAGCGCGAACTCGCGCTGCGGTTGGGCGCGGTTGCTGCCTTCGGCTACGAAGCGTACCGGGAGGCGGTGCGCGGGGGCGTGGACGTGATTCTCGACTCGGTGGGGGGCAAGCTTTTCCGCACCGGCTGGCGCGCCCTCCGCGGCGACGGCCGCTACGTACTCTTCGGCCTGGCTGCCGGGATGGGCAGGCGGCGGGTGGCGTGGCTGCGGGCCGTGCGGGAGGTGGCCAGCATGGGGGTGGTAATCCCATCGCTGCTGGTCTCGCCATGTCGCACGCTGGCCGGTTTCAACCTGTCGCTGGTGCCGCACTTGGCCGCCGAGATGCACGAGCGTTTCCAGCGGACGCTGACGGCGGTGGCCGCGGGTACGCTGGAGCCGGTGATCGGCGCCACCTTCCCCTTTGCCGAGCTGCCCCGCGCCCACGCGCTGTTGCAGGGGCGGGGCTCGGTGGGGAAGGTGGTGGTGACGGTGCCGTAACGGCTCGCCCCCGGCGCTGCGCTACACTCCTGCCGTGCGGGACGCTGGTCGGGTGCTGGTGGTGGACGACGACGCCGCCAACCGGGTGGCGGTGCGGGCGATCCTGAGCGGCGAGGGGTTCTCGGTGCGGGAGGCTGCGGACGCCTTTGCCGCCCTCGACGCGGTGGAGGAGGAGCCGCCCCACGCCATCCTCCTCGACCTCAAGATGCCCGGGATGGACGGCCTCGGGCTTCTGGACAACCTCCGTCGGCGAGAGCTCGGCGTGCCGGTGGTGGTGCTCACCGGGCACGGCGACGAGTTCACCGCGGCCTCCTGCCTGGAGGCCGGGGCGGACGCCTACCTGGCCAAGCCGCCGCAGCGGGCCGAGCTGTTGCTGGCGATCCGCAACGCCGTGGCCCGGGGGAGGTTGGCGGAGGAGAACCGGCGCCTGGCGGGCGGGGGCGAGGAGCCGCCGCCGCTGTTGGGGGACTCTGCGGAGATGCGGCAGCTCCGCGAGGCCATTGCCCGGGTGGCGCCGTCCCGGGCCACCGCCCTCATCGTCGGCGAGTCGGGCACCGGCAAGGAGCTGGTGGCGCGACGCATCCACAACCTGTCGCCGCGCGCCCGCCAGCCCTTCGTCCGCGTGAACTGCGCGGCCATTCCGGAGGAACTCATCGAGTCCGAGCTGTTCGGCCACGAACGGGGCGCCTTCACCGGGGCGGTGCGCAAGCAGGTGGGGAAGTTCGTGCAAGCCGACGGCGGCACCATCTTCCTCGACGAGGTCGGGGACATGTCCTTGCGCACCCAAGCCAAGGTGCTGCGGGTGCTGCAGGACGGGGAGGTCGAGCCGGTGGGGGCCGGCGCGGTGCGCCGCGTGGACGTGCGGGTCATTGCCGCCACCAACAAGGACCTGGTGGCCGAAGCCCAGGCCGGAAGGTTTCGGGAAGACCTGTACTTCCGACTGTCGGTGGTGATCCTACGCACCCCCCCGCTGCGCTCGCACCCGGAGGACATCCCGCTGCTCGTGGAGCATTTCACCCGCCTCGCCTGTCAGGAGTACAACCGGCGGTGCAAGCGCTGGAGCGCCCGGGCCCTGGCCCAGATGGCCGCCTACCCGTGGCCGGGTAACGTGCGGGAGCTTAAGAACGTGGTGGAGCGCGTGGTGATCATGGAGCTGGACGACGAGATTCGCAGCGTCGACCTGCTGAACGTTGCTGCTGCCCGCGGCGACGCCACGCTGGAAGCGGTTTTCGACGCGCCGTCCCTGGCCGAGTTCCAGGAGCGGGCCGAGCGGCTGTACCTCGAGCGACAACTCCAGCGCCACCACTGGAACGTGGCCGCCACCGCCCGGGCCATCAACACGCCGCGCTCCAACCTCTACAAGAAGATCGAGGCGTACAATCTGCGGCGGGAGGAGTGATGGGCGGCATTTCCCTCGACGAGATGAAGGCCGTTGGCGCGCTGCTGGAGGGTCACTTCCGGCTTTCCTCGGGGCTCCACTCGCCCCGCTACCTCCAGTGCGCGCTCTACCTCGCCGAGCCGGAGCGGGCCGAGGCGGCGGGCCGACAGCTGGCGGCGCTGCTCAAGGGGTGCTGCGCCCAGCTCGTCATGGCGCCTGCCCTCGGGGGCGTCATCATCGGCCACGAGGTGGCGCGCGCCCTGGGGGTGCCGTTCTACTTCACCGAGCGGAACGCCCAGGGGGCCATGGAGCTCCGGCGCGGGTTCGCCGTGGAGGAGGGGACCCGGGTCCTGGTGGTGGAGGACGTGGTGACCACCGGCGGTTCCACCCGCGAGGTGATGGACGTGGCCACGCGGCTGGGGGGGAACGTGGTGGGCGTGTGCTCCATGGTCAACCGCTCCAACGCCGACAACCCCTTCGCCCCCCTCCCCTACAAGGCGCTGCTGCGGGTGGAGGTGCCCACCTACGAGGCGGACCAGTGCCCCCTGTGCGCCGAGGGGATCCCCATCTCCAAACCCGGTTCGCGCCCCACAAATTAGGCCCACCTCCATATCACCCACAGCCAGGAGGCGGCAAGGGCAAGGAGCGCCGCGCTCCGCAGCCAACGCGGCAGCGGCGTGGGTATCACCGGCACCTCCCCCCGCACCGCCAGCCACAGCGGCGCTGCGAATCCGCCGCCCAGTAGTACCAGAGCAGCGAGAGCGGCAAGAGGGTTGGCGGCGAAGGCGGCCAGGGGGCGCCCTTCCAGGAGCGCCACCGCCGCGTGGGTGGTGCCGCAGGTGGGGCAGGGGACGCCGGTGAGTTGGCGAAAGGCGCAGGGGGGAAGGTACGCCGCCACCGCCAGCCAGAATCGGCGCAACAAGAGCGCTGCCGCCGCGCTGGCTGCCCACAGCCAGGCGAGCGCGCGCTCCTCCCGCGAGGCCGGTCGCCAGCGCAGCGGCCCGCTCACGGTCTCAGCGGAACCGGGAAACGAGGCCAGCGATCCCCACCCCCAGGCCGAGGGCGGCCAGGACGCCGCACGCGCAGCACAGGAGCAGCGGCAGGAGCACCGCCAGCGCGGCCTTCCCCTGGCTCGTCCGGTGGACGACGGCAAGACCGATGATCTGCAGGACGATGGCCCAGATGGCGGCGATCAGGCCGCCGCAGAAGGGGACCACGTTGAGGATCTGGACGGTGCTCCCGTAGCAGACCACTCGCACGGTGGCAGCGAACCCGGAGGTGGCCGCGCCCACGAGCATGAGGCACAGGTGGACGATCGCCGACCAGAGGAACACGCTGATCACCACGAAGACGGGCGCCAGCACCATCATGGCCAGGCTCCAGGCGGTGGGCACGGCAAACCCTCCCCCCCGCCCCATCATCGGCATGAGGCTCATGATGGCGCCGTGGAAGGCCAGGTTGTAGAGCTGGGAGGCGACGACGCCGATCCAGCCGAAAAGCACCGCGTAGAAGATGGGCCGGCCGAGGTCTGCGGCGAGGGAGACGCGGGCAAAGGCCTGGCTGGGCTCGGTGAGGATCAGCTTGGCGGTCTCGTACAGGCCCTCGAGGAAGGGGTAACCCGGCCGTTCCCAGGGGAGCGGCTCCGGCCCGGGGGGCGGCGGGGCGTGGGGCGGCTCGGGCGGCAGCGGTGGCATGGTGTCGGCCATGGCGGGGTTCCCTCCTGTTGCCGAGAGTGTACCGCAAGGCCGGGGGCGTCAGGAAAGGTCGCGAACGGTGGCGGCGATGCGCTCCAGGGCCACGTCGGCATCCTCGCGGGAGAGGTCCAGGAACGGCCGCAGGCGGATCCCCGCCGGACCGCAGGGCAGCACCAGCAGGCCGTGCTCGCGAAGGGCACGGAGGAGGCGATGGCGGGCGTCGTGGTCGGGGCAGTCGAAGGCCAGCATGAGCCCGCGGCCGCGCACCTGCGAGATCCGCCCGGGGAACTCGCGGGCGATGGCCTCAAGGCCGGCCAGGAGGTAGGCGCCCTGGGTGCGAGCGTTGCCCACGAGGCCGTCGGCCGCAATCACCTCCAGCACCCGCGTGGCCCGCACCATATCGGCCAGGTTCCCCCCCCAGGTGGAGTTGATGCGGGAGGGGACGCGAAAGACGTTATCGGGCACCTCGTCGATGCGCCGGTTGGCGGCAAAACCGCAGGCCTGCACCTTCTTGCCGAAACAAAACAGGTCCGGCTCGACCCCCAGCCCCTGCCAGGCCCACATGGTGCCGGTGAGACCGAGGCCCGTCTGCACCTCGTCGAAGATCAGGAGAAAATCGTGCTGGTCGGCGGCTCGTCGCAGGGCGGCGAGGAACTCGGGTCGGAAGTGGTTGTCCCCCCCTTCGGCCTGGATCGGCTCGACGATGAGGCAGGCGATGTCGTCACCGAAGCGGTTCACGGCCGCGTCGAGCTCGGCCAGGGCTTGCTGCTCGGCGGCCTCCACCTCGGCGAGGTGCTCGGCAAGGGGGAAGACGATCTTGGGGTTGGGCAGACGCGGCCAGTCGAAGGTGGGGAACAACTCGGTCTTGCGGGGGTCGAAGGTGTTGGTGAGGGAGAGGGTGTAACCGGAGCGGCCGTGGAACGCCTGGCGGAAGTGGAGCACCTTGGTGCCCACCTGCGGGCCGCGGCCGCGCGCGAGGTTGCGCCGCACCTTCCAGTCGAAGGCGGCCTTCAGTGCGTTCTCCACGGCCAGCGCGCCGCCCTCGATGAAGAAGAGGTGGCCGGCGTGGCTCTCCGGCACGGCGAGCTTGGCGAAAGTGGCCACGAACTCCGCGTACAGGGTGGTGTACACGTCGGAGTTGGCAGGTTTGTGGAGGGCGGCCACGAGGAGGCGCTCGCGAAACTCCGGGTCGGCCAGGGCCGGGTGGTTCCAGCCCAGGGCCTGAGAGGCGAAGTTGGAGAAGAGGTCCAGGTACTCCCGGCCGTCCCGTTCGTCCACCAGCCAGGAGCCGTGGGAGCGGCGCAGGTCCGGCACGATGTGGAACCCATCCACGAGGATGTGCCGCGCCAGCGTGGCGTGGACCTCGGGCGCGGGCACACGAATTCCCTTCACGGCGTTCGACATTCCCGTTCCTTTCGTTTGGAGAGGGGCTCAGCCGCCCTTGCGCTGCGGCGCGAGCACCATTGTCAGGTCACGACCCTCCAGGGCGCCAGGTTCGCGTTCCACCCGGACCAGGTCGCCCAGCTCCCGTTTCACGCGCTCCAGCACTTCGTAGCCGTTCTCGGGCCGGCGCATCTCCCGGCGCCGGAACATGATGGTCACCTTCACGTGCTTGCCCTGCTCGAGGAACCGGCGCGCCATGTTGAGCTTGGTGTTGAAGTCATGATCCGCGACCCCGGGGCGAAACTTCACTTCCTTGACCTCGATCTGATGCTCCTTCTTGCGCGCTTCCCGGGCCTTCTTCTCCTGTTCGTAACGGTACTTCCCCCAGTCCATGACCTTGCAGACGATGGGCCGGGCTGTGGGTGCCACCTCGACGAGGTCGAGGCCGCGCGAGCGGGCGAGGGCAAGGGCTTCTTCGATGGGAACGATGCCGACCTGAGTGCCGTCGACATCCACGAGACGGACCGGGGAGAGGCGGATCATCTCGTTGATACGTACGCGTTCACGTTCCTCGGCTATGGCTTCCTCCTCCTTCTGCAGGGCTCATTCGCCCCAATCCCGCGGGTCACCGCTGGACGGGAGGAGTATACCAAAGGGAGCGGTGTCAAGTGCCTCTCTCGGGATCTGGCCGGGGTGGGTGGGGGGCGGTCGTGCCGGTGTCGGGCTGCGGGGCGGGGCTCCGGTGAACTTTTGACTCGCCGCGCCGGGCACGCCCACAGGGCCCGGCCACGCCACGACAGTTGGGAGAGATGTGCAGGGTAGCCGGGGCAGACCGTGACGATCCTGGCGCACGGCGGGAGGACCTGCCAGGACTTGACAAATAAGGAATATAGTCGTATTGTCAATTATGATGAGACTGATTGGTGCCCCGAGAGATGCTGTGAAAAAAAGCACAAGGAGGAGCCTATGAAACAGATCGTGTGGTTCGCAGTGGGCGGGGCGGTGCTGCTCGCCGCTTGGGGGTTGGCGGCGGACAAGCCAACTGACGGCAGGACGCTCTACAAGGAGTACTGCAAGCCGTGTCACGGCCCCAACGCCGCCGCCGGCGAGTTCACCCCCATGAGCCTGATCGGCGAGCAGTGGGAACGGTTCTTCGCCGAGAAGCTGGTGCCCTCACACCAGTCGGTGACGGACCCCAACCATGGCAACCGCCCGGTGTTGGAGGTTCTCACCCCAGAAATCCTCAAGAAGATCAAGGAGTTCGCCATCGAGCACGCGGCCGACTCCGAGCACCCCATGACCTGCGGATGAGGAAGGAGGCCACCATGACCCGTCGTTTTGCCACCCACGCTGCCGCAGCGCTCTTGCTGCCGGCCCTGGCGCTTGCCCAGGCCGGGGCGGACGACCCCGCCACCCTGCGCAAGGAGATCAAGGAACTGGAGAAGCGCCTGCAGAAGGTGGAGAAGAAAGCGGCCCAGGACCGCATCCGCTTCGGCGGTGATTACCGCTTCGAGGCCCACTCCATCGCCGCCGACGTGCCCGCCCACGTGGACGGCATGCGCCTGCAGAACCTCGTCATCAACACCCTCTTCTACTACGGCGCCACCGGTCAGTTCCCCGCCAACGTGGACGCCGTCAACGCGCTGATCCGCTCCCACTACGCCGACTACCTCTACTTCACCAACACCCTCACCTTCGACCAGCTCAAGGCGGCCATGGGGATGTTCCCCCCCGAGGCCCAGCAGCAACTCTTCGGGATGCTGATGCCCGCCGCGGCGGTGGCCGGCTACGACGCCGACAACTCGTTGATGTACACCAACCGCCTGCGTCTCTCCATGGAGGCGGACGTGGCGGACAACGTGAAGTTCTCCGGCCGTCTGGCCATGTACAAGACCTGGGGGGACTCCACCGGCGTCCAGGTGTTCAACGGCCAGGCCAACAGCTTCGCCATCGACGGCAACACGGTGGGCGTGCCCAACTCCGACATCCTGCGGGTGGAGCGGGCCTACTTCGACTGGACGAACCTCTTCGGCACCGGCCTGTACCTCTCCATCGGCCGGCGGCCCTCCACCGGGGGACCGCCCATGCACCTGCGGCAAGGAGAGCTGCGCGGCGGCAGCCCCATGGGGGCCATGATCGACTTCCAGTTCGACGGCATCACCGTGGGCTACCACCTCAACGAGAACTCCACCTTCCGCCTCTGCTACGGGCGGGGCTACGAGAGCGGCTTCGGCAACGGCGACGTGCTCCAGCAGCCTGCCGACCGCCTCAAGGACGCCGACTTTGCCGGCCTCAACTGGGACATCTACGCCACTGACGACATGCTCCTCCAGGCCACCGTGGCCCGGGCCTTCAACCTCACCGACGGGTTCAACGGCCTCATCGTGCTGCCCAACAACCCGGTCACCGGCCAGCCCATCGGCGCGCCGCTGGTGATGCGGTTCTCGCCCTCCGCGAACCTGGGCGACATGGACATTGCCGGCCTCGTCCTCATGCGGCGCGACGGCCCGTTCGACTGGTTCGTCAACTTCGACTACGTGAAGAGCCACCCCGACAACGTCACCACCCCCTTCGGCGGCCTGTTCTCCGATCCCTTCGAGACCCCCACGTCGCACTCCGGCTCCATGTGGTACGTGGGCGGCCGGTACAGCTTCAACAACGACGCCACGATGGTGGGGCTCGAGGTGAACCACGGCTCCAAGTACTGGTTCAACTTCACCCCTGCCCAGGACGACATCATCGCCCCCAAGACCGCAACCCGCGGCGACGTGGTGGAGGCGTACCTCATCCACAAGGTGGCCAAGCGCTTCCTGGTGAAGCTCGGTTACATGGATTACAGCTACGACTACTCAGGGTCCGGCTGGCACCTCGGCGCCCCAAAGAAGCTGGATGCCAACCCCGTGCTCGGTTTCCCCACCTACGAGAGCGCCAGCATGTTCACGCTCTCCATGTCGGCACGGTTCTAACAGCGAGTCGCACCCGGCGGGGGGCGCCCCGGCGCCCCCCGCCGCGGCAGCCTGGAAGGAGGGTTCGCCCATGACGCGTCGCCCGGTTCGTCTCTCGCTGGCCGCTGCCCTGCTGGTCGCCGCACTGCCGGCGTTCGGGCAGCAGACCACCCACCGCGACTACTTCGAGCACTACGAGGGGACGAAGACGTGCCTGGCCTGCCACATGGAGGAAGCGAGGAGCTTCTTCCACTCCCAGCACTACCAGTGGCAGGGGCCCACGCCGGATATCCTCAACGCCGGCGGGAAGCGCTACGGCAAGATCAATGTCATCAACGACTTTTGCACCGCCGTCGGGCCCTCCTGGATCGGCAACGTCACCAACTCCCGCGGCGAGGTGATCTCTCAAGGGTGTTCCAAGTGCCATGCTGGCTTGGGGCTGCAGCCGAGTCCCGAGGAGAGCCGGGAGCAGCTCGAGAACATCGATTGCCTCATCTGCCACGCCCGGGGCTACAACCGCACCCTGGTCCAGACCGCCGAGGGCGGGTGGCAGTGGCGGCCGGTCCTGTGGAAGAACCAGGAAGGGCTGGACACCGTGGCCAAGCGGATCGGCCAGCCCACCCGGACCACCTGCCTGCGCTGCCACGCCGGCTCCGGCGGCGGCCCCAACTTCAAGCGCGGCGACCTGGAGTACGCTATCACGGAGAACGACCGCACCTTCGACGTGCACATGGCCAAGGACGGCGCTAATCTCGAGTGCTCCGCTTGCCACGGCGGCTCGCACCACAAGATGCGCGGGCGGGGGGCGGACCTGTTCGGCAACGAGATGCCCGACCGTCCGGCCACCTGCGAGGACGCTAACTGCCACGGCGCCGCGCCCCACGCCGCCGAGGTGCTCAACCTGCACGCTCGGCGCGTGGCGTGCCAGAGCTGCCACATCCCCACCTTTGCCAAGGCCGATGCCACCGACATGGTGCGCGACTGGTCCACCCCCCACTACCGCGAGGAGCAGGACAAGTGGAGCGCCACCATCACCATGGCCAAGGACGTGGTGCCGGTCTACGCCTGGTACAACGGGACAACCACCGCTCAGCTCCCGGGGGTGGCGGTGACGACGAGGGGCGACGGCACCGTGGTCATGATGGCCCCCGCCGGCAACCGCCGCGATCCTCGCGCCAAGATCTACCCCTTCAAGCTCCACCGGGCCAAGATGCCGGTGCTGGCGGGGCGGCGCTGGCTCCTCCCCATTGCCGTGGAGGACTTCTTCGCCTCCGGTCACCTGGACGAGGCGGTGCGGAAGGCGGCCCGGGAGTTCTACGGCGTGGCGGAGGCGAGCTACACTTGGGTGCCCACGGTGCGGTACATGGGGATCTCCCACGAGGTGGTGCCGGCGGCGAAGGCGCTGGCCTGCCTGGACTGCCACGGCGCCACCAGCCGCCTCGATTGGAAGGGGCTGGGGTACCACGGCGACCCGGTGGTCACCGCCATGCGCGCCGCCCACCCCGGGCGCTGACGGCGGCGAGACCTCGCAGCGGGGCTCACGAAGCGCTGGCCCGCTTGCGGCGGATGAGCATGAGGTTGCGCACGTACACCACGAGGCCCGCCGCCTGGCCGAGGGTGAAGACGGGGTCGTGGCGCAGCACGGCGTAGACGAGGAGGGTGGCGCCGCCGGCCAGGGAGAGGTACCAAAACGCGGTGGGCACGACGCTCTCGCGCCGGTTCTCGGAGACCAGCCATTGGACGATGAACCGGGCGGAAAACAGGGCCTGGCCGACGAACCCGAAGGCCATCAGCGGCGTGGACGGAAGATTCATGGGCGCAGCCTCCAGCGGAGGTGGCGGTCCTGCAACCAGCGCACGCCCAGGGCGTCGCGCAGGCCGCGGAAAGCCCGGTCGAAGGTGCCGTACTTGGAGACCCCGCTCGCCCTCGGCCGGTGCTGGACCGGCACCTGGGTGACGCGGTACCCCTCCAGGCGCAGCAGCGTTGGCAGGAAGCGGTGCGCCCCCCGCCACATGCGTACCGACCGGATCGCCTCCGCGCGGAACGCCTTCAACGGGCAACCGGTGTCGATGATGTCCTCGCGGGTGAGGCGGTTGCGAACCCAGTTGGCAAAGCGCGAGGAGAACCGCTTCCACCAGGAATCGTGGCGCACCGTGCGGACGCCCACCACCGCGTCCCACTCCGCCAGCGCAGCCAGCAGGCGAGGGATGTCCGCTGGGTCGGACTGGAGATCGGCGTCCAGTTGCACGATGGCCGTCCCTCGGGCGTGCCGGAAGCCGGCGTCCAGCGCCGCCGACTGGCCGTGGTTGCGGTCCAGGTGGAGAACCCGCACCACCGCGTGACGGCGGGCCAACTCCTCCGCCAGTTCCCCCGACCCATCGGTGGAGCCGTCGTCAACCAGGACGATCTCGTAGCTCTGACCGAGCCCGTCCAGTGCCTCCTTGAGGCCGGCCACCAGTGGCTCCAGGTTGTGGACCTCGTTGAACACCGGCACCACCACGGAAATCGCGCACGACGCGGGCACGCCGGCAATTGTAGCGCAGGGGTCGCTCAGAACTCGGCCCGCTCCAGCTGGCGGATGCCCAGGCGCAACGGCAACGAGGTGGCGAGGGCGGCGAGGAGCACGACGGCGGCCAGGGCCGCAACCAGCAACCAGGACGGGGCAAGGTCGTGGCGCAGGCAGCGCAGCGCCACGGTTTCGGCGGCGGCCACGAGGATCACGTAGGCGAGGCTGGCCAGGAAGGTCAGCGTGCCGCCCATGCCGGACACCACCCGCGCCGGCTCCTCCGCCGTGAAGTCCGGGTAGAGACTGCCGAGCCCCACCGCCAGGCCCGACAAGGCGACGCCGGAGACCAGCACGGTGCCGACGGCCACCGCAAAGGGGGCGGGGGGCAGCCCCAGCCGCCAGGAGGAGAGCGCTACCAGACCGACGGTGAGGGGGGAACAGATGGCCACGGCCAGGGCAAATTTCTGGAGCACCACGAGGCGGCGCGGCACCGGGGCGAGGCCGACGATCCAGAACCGCCGCCCTTCCAGGCTCACCAGCGGGAAAAAGAAGCGCGTCGTCAGCGTGGCGAGGACGAGGAGCGAGGCGACGGTGTTGAGGAGGGTGATGAAGGACCGCCAGAACGCCTGGTCGAACTTGGGGGAGGAGGTGCGCATGGTGGCCACGTAGAGGGCCAGCACGCCGAAGAAGATGGCGAACTGCGACCACTGCGCCGGGTCGCGGAGGAACACCGTAACGTCTTTCAAGGACAGCCACCGCGCGGGCCCAGGCACGACGCGGAAGAGTCGGCCCAGCGCCCAGGCGCGGCCGGTGGGGCGCCGCCTCGGCCGCCGCCCCGAGGCGAGGGCGGAGAGCCCCGGGAACAGCAGGAGCGCCGCGGCCTCGCTGGCGACCCATACGGCAAAAGCAGCGTTGGCAACGAGCAGGAGCAGGTGGAACGTGGCGTCCGCCGTCGCCCCCTGGGAGGCCTCCACCACTGCCGCAGCGAACCACTGGCTTGGCAGGAAGGGGTTCTCCGCCCGCGCGGCCAGCTCCACGAGGGGCGCCACCTCGAGGCCGGTTTCCCGCTGGGCGGCGGTGAGCTGCTGGTGGAAGGCGAAAGCAAAGCCGGTCAGCAGGGCCGCCGCGCCCGCCAGGATTGCCGCTCGGGGCAGGCGCGGCAGCACCCTGGCGAGCACCATGGCAAGGACCGCGCCCCCCGCCGCCGGGATCAGGACGAAGGGCAGGTACCCCGCCACCGCCGCCAGGTAGAAACCCGGCGGCGCCCGGCGCACGAGGCCGTAGGCGAGCAGCACCGGCGAGCCCAGGAACGCCGAGGCCCACGAGGCGAGGAACACCACCTCGGCAAGGCGGGCCAGGAACAACGTCCGCACCGGCAGCGGCAAGGTGGCAAGGTACGCGGTCTCGCGGGTCCGGTAGAGGGTGGAAAAGGCGAGGAGGGCGTTGGAGAACAGCAGCATCACCAGGAGCACCAGGGCAAAGGCGGACAACAACCGCGGCAGCAGCACCTCCGACAACGAGAGGTCGCGGGTCCCGAGCAGCTCGTGCCCGAAGCGGTCCAGGAAGCGAAACGCGCCCCAGGCGGCGGCAAAGGTCGCAAGCCACAGCAACGCCACCGACAGGGCAATGAACGCCAGCTTAAGCCTCGACTCCCGGCGCAGGCCCGCCAGCGTGTGGCGGAGAATTTGGAGCTTGCCTTCCAGAAGGGCCCCGAGCTGGCTCATGGCTCGTCGCGGGTGAGTTCCAGGAAGACGTCCTCCAGTGAACCCGGCCGGGAAGCCAGGCGCGTGATCTCCGGCACCGTCCCGGTGACGAGGAGCCTCCCCCTGTGAATCACCCCCACCCGGTCCGCCACCTCCTCGACGATGGACAGCGTGTGGGTGGACATGAAGACGGTGAGCCCCTGCCGGGTCCGTTCCTTGAGGTAGGTGCGCACGCGGCGGATGCTGCGCGGGTCGAGGCCCACCCACGGCTCGTCCACCACCACCACCTGGGGTTCGTGGAGGAAGGTGGCGGCAAACGACAGTTTCTGCCGCATCCCGTGTGACAGGTCCCCCACCAGCTCGTCGGCCACGTCTTCCACCTCGAAGGTGGCGAGGGTCTCGGCGATGCGGTCGGCAAGCCCGGCTCCGTCCATGGCGTAAAGGCCCGCCACCAGGCGCAACAGCTCCCGGCCGGTGAGGCGCTCGTAGAGGAACGGCTGGTCCGGCACGTACCCGAGTAGGCGCTTGGCCGCCAGCGGCTCGCCGACGATGTCGAACCCGCCGATGAGCGCCCGCCCCGAGGTGGGGCGAAGGAGGCCGGTGAGCAGCTTGATGGTGGTGGTCTTGCCAGCGCCGTTGGGACCGAGAAAGCAGAAGAACTCGCCGCGGCCGACCTCCAGGTTCAGCCCCTGCACCGCGACCTTGGTGCCGAACACCTTGGTGAGCTCTTCCGTGCGGATCATTCGACGGTCACCACCTCCACCTGCAGCCGGCCCAGGTAGGCCAGCACCTGACCCCACCGCTCGACGCCCCCCGCCACCAGCTTCACGTGGGTGGCGTCGGCGATCTCCTGGCCGAGCGTGGGGTCCACCCGCACCCAGCGCCCCACCCACACCTCGGGCCAGGCATGGTAGCCGAACGCCCCCAGCTCCTCGCTCCAGACGATCCCCACCGCCATCCGACACGGCACGCCCGCGGCCCGGGCCAGGGCCGTGAAAAGGACGGTGTGCTCGTTGCAGTCGCCCTCGCGGCTCGCGAGGACGTCCAGGGCCGAGGGCAAGCTCAGCACCGATCGCTTGTCCAGCTCCGTGAACACCCAGCGGCTCAGTCGCTGGACCCGCGCCCACGGCTCCGCGGCTCCGGCGACGATGGCGGCGGCCTGGGCCAGGATCCGCGGGTGGTCCGACTGGACGAGCGGCTCGGGGGCGAGGAAGCCAGCCGGCGCCACGGTCCCCGGCACGACGGGCAGCGGCGGCTGCTGGGCGATGCGGTAGGCGCCGCCGCCCAGCTGGATCTGTGCGTCGTCCTCCGGCGGGGTCTCCTCCACGCCCGCGAGACGAACGACCATCCGCCGGGCGCCGCGGAACGGCCGCTGGCCGCGGGGCGCCACGAGGGTGCGGGCGAACAGTTCCGGCGCCGCGGCCATCTCCGCCCCCGCGAGCGACGCCTCGCGGGTGAGACGGCGGAGCACGAGACCGAAGGGCGTGGAGGCCTCGAGGATCTCGCCCTCACCGTCGGTCCAGACGGTGAGCGTGCTGGCCCCGGCTTTCACGGCGAGGACCTGGGCCGCGCCCTCCGGTCCGCCGGCGGGTCGCTCCCGCTCCGGCAGGCGCCGCACCCGCACCCGCGCGGGCGTGAAGGTGAGGGGGTCGAACCCCGACACCGTCGTCTCCTCCCCCGGCGCCAGGGCCGGCAGGGCCGTCCCCAGCGGCGAGGCGGCGGCAAACGCTGCCGTGTCCAGGCGGGTACGCACCGGCACCTCCTCGCCGGCGGAGTACAGCACGGCGTCGAGGACGCCGTTGGCGATGGTCCCGCGCACGGCAAGCTCGTGCTCGCCGGAGGTGACCGTGCCCTCGATCTCTGCGGGACCGTCCCCCAGGGGTCGCCAAAGCGAGCCCCCCAGCTTCACCTGCGCCGGAGAGCCGGCCGCCGCGACGGAGAGGGAGGCGGTGACTTGGACCGTGGCCCCCGGAACCCCGTTGCGGTCCTCGGCCCGCTGGACCAGGTACACGGTGCCGAGGCGGCCTTCCGGGGCGAACAGCCCGTACCAGCGCTCCCGCGCTGCGGGGGGAGGCGCGGCCCGGCCGCTCCCCCGCTGTCTGGGCAGCACCTCCCGCTGCACCAGCCACGCCGTCATCGCCACCCAGAAGGCCACGATCACGAGCCCGACCAGCCGCCGGCGCGTCCGCCCCCGTTCCTCGCCCACCCCCGCATTGTAGGTGCCCGGAGCCGCGGCGACCGGCGAGACGGTGGCGGAAAGAAAGCGGCGCCCGGCGGTGCCCGGCATCCCTGGGCACCAGGCGCGGCACTGCGGCCTGGCCTGGCTGAACACGGGATCGCCAGCGGCGACTACTGCAGGCTGGAGAGGCGTCGGCGCACGGGGTGGGGGGAGGCGGGGGCGGACTCGATCCGCAGCAGGTGCACCGCCGGTGCCGCGATGGGAACGGCGATGACCCCGCCGGGTGCGTGCTCCTCGGTGCCGGAGGCAACGACGTGGACGTCGCAGTCGCCGACCACGCAGGGGTGTGCGTCCGAAACCTCCACCACCTCCCAGCGGAACCGCTCCGGGGCGTGCGCAAGCCGGAGCCGGTACCCGCCCTCGGGGCTGCCCTGGTTGGCGACGAGCACGCGCGCGGACGCGCCGTCCTCGGAGCGACCGGCGATCACGGCAAACCCCTCGGTGTCGCCGCCGGTGGTGTTCAGGCGGAGCGGCGTCCGGGCAAACTCCGCCCACAGCCTGAAGGCCAGGCCGGAGCGTGACCACTCGGGCTCCGAGAGGCCGTCGCCGCACATCCCGAACATCCCCACGCCGTCGGTTCGGTAGCGAAACGCCATGGTGATGTCGGTGTCCTGCAGGTAGGCCAGCGCTGCGGCCGCGTGGGCCGCGTTGTAGGCCGACTCCACGACGAGCCGACAGCCTGTGGCCTCGCAACCGGCGCCGCCTGCGAGGTTCCACTCGGTGTTGAAGAGCTCGGCGTCGGCAAACCCCTCCTCGTCGAGCAACGCGCGCAGCTGGCGTTGCGCGCGGGCGAGGGTGTGCGGGTTGCCCATGTGATAGACGTGCCAGGTGAGAAAGTCGAGCGGGGCGCCCACCGACCGAACGTGGCGGAGCAACCCGCGCAGCCACGCCTCGGCCGTGTGCCCGGCCAGGCCCGGCCCGCCCACCTTGGCGGTCGGGTCGGCTTCCTTCACCGCCGCAGCGGCTCGCGCGTAGAGGTCGTAGAACGCCTCCGGCGTGTCGCTCCAGAACAGCGGGCCGTTGGGCTCGTTCCAGATTTCCCAGTAGCGCACGCCGGCGTACGTCCCGCCGGCCCAGCCCTGGTTGACGTGGAGCACGATGTGGCGCACCACCTCGGCCCACTTCTCGGCGCTCATGCGCGGCGTCTTGGGGCCGCCGTAGCTCTCGCCGAGGCGGAAGAGCACCTCGAAGCCGGCGGCGCCGGCGGCGGCGATCTCGTCATCCGTGGAGGCGAAGCGGAAGGCGGCAGGGTCCGCCGGGTCGGCTGCGGGGTTCGGGAACACCACGGAGACGTCGAAGGCGGTGTGGACGTCGTGGGTGCGGATCATTCTGATCCCCGCCGCGGCGAGCCGCGCCGAGTAGTCCACGAGAACACCGCTGCGGTTGAGCAGCCGGGGGCCCCGGTTGGTCTGGGCCAGCATCCGGACCGCCCCGTCGTCGCTCGCGAGGTCGACCGACAGGTCGCGCCAGGCCCCTGGTTCGAGCCTTTCGAGCCATGCCGCGTCAAAGCGGGCGGCCCCCCACTGGCCGTGCCGCACGCCCAGCACCACCTCGAGGCGCGCGCTTCTCTGGGGGGCACGGAGGCGCCACGCCAGCTCGTCCCAGGGGAAGGTACCGGCGAACGACTCGGTGCCGGTCTTCCAGACCACCTCCCGGGCCGAGTCCCGGAACGTCAATTGGGCGTCGCCTTCGCCGGAAAGGTCCTCTGCCGCGGCCCGCACCACCACGCGGTACCACGCGCCCGGCTCCACCGGCACCTCCTGGCGCCAACCGGCGTCCCCGCTGGACGCGCTGCAGGCGAACGCCACCTCGAGGACGCCGGCCTCGTCCCAGCGCAGGGTGGCGCACCCGGCACCCTCCGCCCTGACCTGCTGCCACCCCCCGCCGCCCGCCGCGAGCTCGCCGTTGGTGAGGAGGTTGCCTGCCGTGGCTGCCGCCGCGACCAGCAACGACGAACCGAGGGAGAGAAGGGGCCTCACACCCGCAGGGACGAGCGGCGGTGGATGAGCGTTGACATCGGCCGGACAGAGCCGGCTCCGGAGGGCGAGCGGAGGGGAGCCTGGGTGCGGCGATCGGGGGCGTTGTCGTCGCGCCGGGAGATGAGGGCGGGACGGCATCCGCCCGTGAGCCTGGATCGGTTGCTCCTGAACGAGCATTCTCAGGCGATCAGCTAGGCCGCGGGCATCAGAGCAGGTGTCGAGCCCAGATCGGCCCCGGCGCCACTGGAGCCTTCTGACTTCCTCGCTCGCCTCGTGGTGCACATCCCGACCCGCATCGCCCTGTCATTCGCTGCTACGGCGCGTACTCCAGCGTCGTGCGGGCGCGGCTGGAGCGGCGGGCGGCGGCAGCCGGGGGCAGCGGGGCTGCGCCGGCGCTCCCACTCCCCGAGCACGAGCCGGCTACCCCGGGCTCCCTGCCTGTCATGGCGCCGGTGGCTCAAACTCCCAGCGACGTGCGCACCCCACGCCGTCGCTGGGCTGCGCTCCTGCAGCGCATCTACGAGGTTGACCCTCTCGTGCGCCCGCGCTGTGGCGGAGGCATGCGCATCATCGCGTTCATCACCGAGTCGTCAGTGATCGCGAAGGGCCTCCGGCACCTTGCCGCCACGGGCGCCGATCAGCGCAGCCCGCCGCAGACCGGCACCGCTGCCGCCTGAGCTCCGGCTGCTCTTCCACACGTTCGGCCGCTGCGGCCCGGCCGGGGCTTTGCGTGGCCGGCCTGCCGGGTAGGGCTCTGCCCTCCGCCTCCATGGCTTGACCCCCCTTCACCCCCTGCCCGCCCACCGACGTCTGCGGCAAGCCAGCCCGCGATCTTGACACCCCTTTGAGCTGCCCTACACTCAACCGCAACGGAGTTCCTATCCTTGAACCCGAGGAGGGCTCGACCGTGCTGTGCAGCAAGACCCTTTTGCGACACTCGCTGTGGCTGGCCGCATTGTGCCTCACCGGGTGTGCGTCCAGCCGGCCGCAAACGCCGCACATGGGCTCGGCCCAGGATCGCCTCGACCACAACCGCTCGTGTTGGGTCACGACACCGGCGATCATGGCCGGCCAGCCGTTCAGGGCCGGCAGCCTGGCGTACGCACCGCACCGCTGGCCGGTCCTGCCCGAGATCACCCTGGTGGGGCAGGAACCTGCTCCTGATGGTCTGCCCACGGGCCAGCTGGTGCCGGTGTTCACCGGGCTGCGCTTGCCACTGTCGGAGGCGCGCGGCGGCTGCGAGCGCAGCGACCTCGAGGACCTCGTCGACTACCTGGCGCGGGGACCCGACTCACACCACGGGGTGGATCCGCTGCCCACGTGGGGGAACGTTGCCGCGGGGGCGGCGCCCTACGCGCCGATGCTCGAGCTTTTGGGCTCGACACGACTGAGCGCGATGGATGTCGCGTCCATCCGAGCGTGGGCCGCCGCCCACCACGCCAAGGCCCAGGACCTCGAGCTCGACGCGCGCTATCTGACGGCATGGTTCACTGCCGCCATCGCAATTCGCTTCGGCGAGTTCTACTTTGCCCTGTACCGCCCACAGACAGCCGCGGGTTGGTCCCGCCTCGTCGTGTTCCCGGTGAATCCGGGCCGGCTGGACTTCACCTTGCCGCTTGGAAGCCTGGAACCGTTCCCGAAGCCGGAGTAGCGGGTTTGGCCTTGATGTGCCGCCACGCGAGCCGCTGCGCTGGCGGCGTTCCTGCGCGATGAGGTGCTCGCCGATGTCGGCCACGCCCAGTGCTCTTCCCCATTGCGAAGATGCTGAGGAGTGAAAGTCGAGACGTGAGCTCTCAGTGGGGAGGGCGGCCTTGCTGACCGAGGTCATTGGTTCGTGTCCGTGTCGCCAGGCAGTGCGCGACTGTTCCGTGGCGAACGGGACGGTCGCGCGAAACGTCGGCATGGGTGTCGTGCCGTAGCATCACGTTCCGCGGCGTGGGCGCACCTCGTTCTGCCCCGTCATCCAGGCATGAAGGTCTCCTGGGCGTCGCGGGGGACAGGCCAGTCGCTTTCGAACTCGCCGTGGGTTTTCGTGTCGGCCTTGGTCCGCTCGAGCGCGGCGACCTGGGTCTCGGTGAGGATCACACCCTCTTGGCCCACCTTCGCCTCGAACGCCTCCAGGCGTAGCTTCCTCGTCTGCAGGTTGTGGCTTAACCAGACCAACCGATCCTGCCACCGGTGAGACGCTGATGGGTTCCTGGGCGAGCCCGTTGGCGACACGGGCCTACCCCCAGGCCGGCTGCCCGACGGCCGGCGCGGCGACCGCCCCCTCGATCTCCACGGGGACACGCTGCTCTAAGGGGGGACTGTCGGCGCGACAGGCCCTGTACCGCCGCTTCCCTTCCCACCCAGCGCCACGAAGCGATAGGAGGTGTCCCGGCTGTGGCCCATCACCCGGAACCCTGCTACGCGTCGCCGAGCTGCGTGGCCAACTCCAAGAACCCCACCTCCGCCTTGATTCCCTTCTGCTGCTGGGCCACGCTCTTTCCCACTTCCGCTCGCCCCACAATCGAGGTGGCCGGAACCAACACACCCACCAACTGTCGGCTTTGGTCCTAGCACTTCCTCCTCAGCGGTTCTGGAGGACGACGCGCTGGCCCTCGGCGAGCGTGAACGCGCGCGGGCCGCTCTTGAGCTCGACGGTGTACGCACCCGGAGGCAGCGGCTTCCACTTCCCCGTCGCGCTCACCTCTCCGACCTCGACGCCGTGCGCGTCGCGGATCAGGTGGCCGTTGATCGTGGCGTTACTCACCTCGATCACACCCGGCCGCAGCAGCGTGCGCTGGCCGGCTTTGAGCACCACGTTCGGCCACAAGGCACCACCGAAACGGACGTCGTACGTCCCTGGCATCACCGCCACCACCGACGCGATCGCCGAGACCAGCGCCACCGACAGCCCGGTCTCGGGGTCGACGACCTCGTGCCCGGCGAGGGTCGGGTGCTCGACCTCGAGGATCGCCGGCTCCAGCCACGTCTCCTCGCCGGCGCGCACGCGCACGCTCTTCCACATCGTGTTGCCGACAGTCACGTTGTAGATGCCGGCGGGCAGCTCCATCGAGCGCCGCGTGTGGCCGAGCCAGCCCAGCTCGTTGCCGGTCGCTGGGTCGATCACGTGGCTGCCCTTGACGTCGGCGCCGCGCACCCCGAGCGTGCCGGTACCCGTCTTCTCAGCAACCGGATCCGCCTTCGCGGCGACCGCCGCCGCGAGCGCTTTAGCAAGCTGTCCAGCGTCGGCGGCGCCCCAGCTCTTCCCCCCCGTCACCTGGGCGATGCACGCGAGCTGGGCGAGAGCAGTCTCGTCGGCGCCGAAGCCGATGGTGTGAACCAACGTCCTGGCCTTGGCGGTGGCGAGCGCCCGTGCGGTGGCGCAGGGGTCGCCGTCGCAGGTCTCGATTCCGTCCGAGACCAGCACGATCACCCGCTCGGAGCCGTCGGCCGGGAAGTCGGCCGCGGCAAGCTCGAGCACTCTCGTGATCGGTGTATAACCCTGTGCCACGAGCGCCGCCGCAGCGGCGGTCACCTTCGTCCCCACCGCGCCGGCGGCGCCGAACGGGACGAGTAGTGCGGTGTCGGCGCAGTCGTGCTGTTCCCGCGGCGACCCGGCGCCATAGACGCGCAGGGCGATCACCGCGTCGGGGGGTAGCGAGGCGACGAGCGTGCCGAGCGCCAATCGGGCGGCGGCGATCTTCGGTGTACCGTCGGCGAGCCTCCCGTTCATCGATCCCGAGGCGTCGAGGATCAGCTCGACACTGCGGCCACCGCCGGAGGCAACGAACGGCACGAGCGCGGCGAGCACGACGAAGCCGGGACGCAGCAGTGCGTGGCGGCTTGACGAGCGCATGAAGACCTCCCTCGAGACAGCATACCGCTCGGTCGGTCAGACGAAGTCACCGCCGCGGAGTTGACAACGGTGGCGAGAGAGCGGACGGATTGCGTCCCTGATTGTTCCTCGACTCAAACAAAGGCTGGGGGAAAGACCGGGGGGCGAGAGGGCGGGCGTTCGGGGTCGATCCGGCGGAGCCGGCCCCGATCCGCCGGCAACCCGAGGAGGGGCCAGTCGCCTGCACACGGGTGCTGCGGCGGCGCAGAGCCAAAGCCGCGGCCAGCAACGGCCTTCTGTGCGCCGCGTCACCGCGGTATCCTGCTTGCGGATTCGTCCTGTACACCGTGACCGTGCTGGAGCGTCACTAGAGGCAGGAAGGGAGGTGCCACATGAAAAGGCTCGCAACCGTCACAGTCCTTGCCGCTGCTGGGGTCGTGGCAACATTGGTCGCCGAGGCGGCTCCCCCCAGGGTCGTCGCCCGCGGCCCGCGTGGGGCCGTGGTCGTCAGGCCCGGGTTCCCGCTGCGGCGCACCCTGCCGCACGTGGTGGTACGGGCGCCACGGGTGACGGTGCGGGTCGCGCCGGCGGTGTTCCTGCCGCCGCTGGTCTGGGGCGCCGGCGTGGTAGTGCTGCCCGGGCCGGACCGCATCGTGCGCGAGGACAGCGAGACGCTAGAGCGCTCCGAGGGCTGGACCGACTTCACGCTCAACATCGACGACCGCGGCACGAAGTTGTATTTGCAGGTCGCCGGAGGCCGGGCAAAGATCAGCTTCGCCGAGGTGGTGTTCGAGAACGGGGAGACACAGGTCGTCGACTTCAACGACCAGCCGGTCAAGGCCGGTACCTACACCCTGCTCGACTTTGCAAATGGCCGTCGAGTCGACCACGTCCGCATGGTGGCCGCCGCCGTGGCGGACTCGGTGAGGATCACCGTCGCGATGGAGAAGTAGGCACAAGGCGGCGCCTCCGCCCTGCCGGCGGGTCGAGCGGCACGGTCAAGCTGCGGCGGCTTCCAGCTTGCTGACGCCGCTCAGGAGCTAGTCCCAGATCCCGAGCTCGGCTTTGACCTCGTCGGAGGCGTCGGTCTTGGGGTCCCAGGGCGGGTTCCACTCGAGCTGGACGCTGCCCTGCGTGACGCCGGGGAGGGTGCGCACGGTGTGTTCCACCGCAGCCACGATCTCCGGCCCTTCCGGGCAGAACGGCGAGGTGAGGGTCATCGTGACGGTGACCGACGCACCGTCCTCGGCGACCTCGACCCGGCGGATGAGGCCGAGCTCGACGATGGAGATGCCGATTTCCGGGTCGGTGATGTGGACCAGGGCCTCCTTGACGGCCTCGGGGGTGAGCTGGCTCACGGGGCGCCCTCCTCCTCGGTGGTGCTGTGGGCCTCGCCGCCGCCCTCGCGCCAGGAGCGGATGGCGTCGCGCAGGGTGACCCACGGCAGCAATGCGCACGTGACGCGGGCCGGGCTTACCACCTGCGCCGCGCCGTAAGTGCGCCAGGGCCTGGGGCGGGACGCAACAGTACGGTCGAACTACGGGCGGGGATCCGACCGGCGTCACCTCTGGGTCAGCTTCATGTCCGGCCAGACGATTTCGTCCTTGGCCTTGCCTGCCGGCGCGGTGACGTGTGCGAGATAGCCAGACCCCCGGGCGCCGTCGAAGGTGTCGCCCACGAAGCAGAACCCTCCGCGGGGAAGGGGGACGCCCGCGTAGGCGGTGATGCGTTGGGCTCGTCCGAACAGGCGGTCCCAACGAATGGTGCCGTCGGCGCTCATCCCGGCGACCCATCCGACGTAGTGGTACGGGCCCCGCGTGCCGCGGCCGAAGCCGGTGAGGAGGAACCCTTCCGGGCCAGCCGCAATGGAGCGGGGCTGCAGCTCGGGGGATCCGTCGTTGGTGCGCGGGTAGCCGAACCATCGCTGCCAGCCACGTGCGCCCGATGGGGCGTAGTAGGTTGCCACGCCGTGCTCCATGTCGTAGCTGAACAGGGGCGACCTGTTGGCCTGCGCAAGCACGACGACGCCGCCGGCCGGGTGCAGCGCCAAGCCGACAGCCGTGAGGAACTGGGCCGTCTCCTTGCCGAGCCGGTCGCGCCACACCTCGTTCCAGCGAGCGTCGAGTTTGACAACGTAGACCTCGCGCGCGTAGTCGGTGTCTTCGCGCTCTCGAGTCTCGGTCCAGGCGACGTAGACATTCCCGTCGGCATCCTGCCGGGCAGCGGTGTAGGCGGGGAGGAAGTTGTCGACCTCGACGAGAGGCGATGTCGAGACGCGCGGGATCACCTTGTCCCTGACCACCGCACCGTCCCTGTCCAGGTGGATGAGGACGACGCCCGTGTTGGCAGCAGCCGCGGCGACGAGGAAGCCGTTGCCAACCTCCTGGACCGTGTCGGCGGACACCGAATCGCCTCGGCGGGTCCAGTTTCGCTCCCAGATCGTCGCCCCGTCCCTGCCAAACTTGCACACGTAGGCCGAGCTCTCGGTTGCCACGACCCCCTGGCCCGTGCCGACCGCAACGAGGCCACCGTCGGCTGTCTCGATGAGGGCGTGCGCAGGATAGTAATTTCCGAGGACGTCCCCCCACCGAAACGCCCGGCGCCACAACTCCCTGCCCGCCGGATCGAGGCGCGCCACGAGGAACCCGGGGTCGCCGGTCCCAGCAACCGCAGCACCACCGTCGGTGGTTGCCGCCACCGAGAAGGCGATGTGGAAGTCCCGCAGTGTCGTACTGCCAAAGCCTGCAGGCCCACCAGCGGAGACGGCGCCGGCCGGAGGCCTCGTGGCGGGGGGCGGGGCCTCGATGGTCGCTGTCCAGGTGAGTCCCACCGGGTACCACGAGGCGGTGCCGGTGAGGGTGCGGCCGTCCGGCGAGAGGGTGCCGGTGTAGGTACCGCCGTTCCCGTGACGATAGAAGATCGCGACGCCACGAGCGAAGGAACGCAGTTCGAGGACGTCCTGGACCTTCTGGCCGTTGGGCCCGGACCAGGCCGCATCGAAGGTGTTGCTGTCCGGACGCCGTGTCCAGGTGCCGTACCAGACGTCCACCTCGACGACTTTGAGCGTGGGGCCTAGCCACGGGGCGATGACCCCGCCGGTCGATTGTTCTGCCGCGGGGGCCGACGCCACGGCTGCGATGGAGAGGACGAGAGCGACGGCCGCCCTCGTGACCAACGACAGCAGATCGGGCTGGACTGTCATGACCGTGCCTCCAGGAGACTCCGTGGCATCGTAACACCGCCTCCGCAGGAAGGAACCGGCCGAGCGCCATTCCTGCCGACAGGCTCACGGGTGAGAGGCGCTTCTGGAGCGCAGTGCATGATTCACTGAGCAGGTACGCATGGAAAGAACCAGTCCCCGCGTGTCTGCCACCCTTGTTTCGTTCTGCCTGATCGTCCCTGCGTGGCTTGGCGCGGCGCCGCAGAGCGTGGACTCGGCAGGAGCGGCACAGCCTACTCAGGTCGTTGTGGTTTACAAGGACGGGCGGGAGAGCCCTCACCCGCTGGCGGAGGTAGCGCGCATCGAGTTCCGCTCCGAGGCGGGCAGCACCATCGCCGTTCCACCGCCCGCACCGCGCGTGCCACGAATCGCCGGGCTCTGGGAGGAGGTCGACGGCCACTGCGCCGGCACTCGCTGGGAAATCTTCCAGAATGCTGAGACGGTGTGGAAGATCATCGCCAAGGTTCGCTGCCGCGGCGGTGAGTCCGCGCACTGGCAGACCTTCGCGACGCGCTGGCAGGATCCGCGGACGCTGGTCTACACGGTGACATTATCCGACAAGCCCACGGGGTGGCTCGGTACAAACGACCATGTGCTCACCCTGACCGGAGAGGATACCGCCGACGTGATGTGGCGTGCCGGCGGGTCGAGCGGCACGGTCAAGCTGCGGCGGCTTCCAGTTTGCTGACGCCGCTCAGGAGCTACTCCCAGATCCCGAGCTCGGCTTTGACCTCGTCGGAGGCGTCGGTCTTGGGGTCCCAGGGCGGGTTCCACTCGAGCACCACGCTCCCCTCCACCACGCCGGGGAGGGTGCGCACGGTGTGCTCCACCGCAGCCACGAGCTCCGGCCCTTCCGGGCAGAACGGCGAGGTGAGGGTCATGGTCACGGTGACGGACGCCCCATCGTCGGAGACCTCGACCTTCCTGATGAGGCCGAGCTCGACGATGGAGATGCCGATTTCCGGGTCGGTGATGTGGACCAGGGCCTCCTTGACGGCCTCGGGGGTGAGCTGGCTCACGGGGCGCCCTCCTCCTCGGTGGTGCTGTGGGCCTCGCCGCCGCCCTCGCGCCAGGAGCGGATGGCGTCGCGCAGGGTGACCCACGGCAGTAATGCGCACTTGACGCGGACGGGGAAGTGCCGCACGCCCTCCAGGGCCTCCAGGTCCCCAGGGTCGCTGCCGGGCGGCCAGCTGCCGCCGTGCATGACGGTGCGGAACGCCTCGGCCCGCGCCTCCGCCTCGGCCACCGGCAAGCCCGGCAGCGCTTCCGCCATCATCGAGCCGGAAGCGGTGCAGATGGCGCAGCCGTGGCCTTGGAGCTCGACACCGGCGATGCGGTCGCCGTCGAGGGCGAGGGCGAGCTGGACCTCGTCGCCGCAGACGGGGTTCAAGCCGTGGGCGCGGGCGTCCACGCGCGGCAGCGGCTGCCGCCCTCGTGGGTGGCGGTGGTGGTCGAGGACCACCTCGCGGTAAAGCTCGTCCAGGGCAATATCGGGGCGGTCAACCATGGCTGCCCCCCCGGCCTAGGGGCTGGCCGTCGCGGGACGCAGGGCACGGGGCAGGGGCACGGGAGTCACCAGGGGTGCTGGCGCGGGGAGGCGCGGGGACCAGGGTCACGATGGCCCTCCAAAGCCGAAGTAGCGGCGGGCGTCGCGCAGCGCCTCCACCAGGGTGTCCACGTCGTCGCGGTGGTTGTAGACGGCAAACGACGCTCGGGTGGTGGCGGGGACCCCGAGCCGCCGCATCAACGGTTGCGCACAGTGGTGACCGGCCCGTACCGCCACGCCGCGGGTGTCCAGGATCGTCGCCAGGTCGTGGGGGTGGATGTCCGGGTCGCTGAACGAGACGAGGCCGCCGCGCTGGCTGGCGTCCCGGGGGCCGTGGAGGACGAGACCGCCGATGGAGGCCAGGCGTTCCAGGGCGTAGGCGGTGAGCTCTTCCTCGTGCCGGCGCACGGCCTCCATCCCCAGCTCCTCCAGCAGGTCGAGGGCCGCGGCAAAGGCGACGGCGTCGGCAATGTTGGGGGTGCCCGCCTCGAACTTGTGCGGGATGTCGTTCCAGGACGCAAAGTCGAGCCGCACCTCGCGGATCATCTCGCCGCCGCCGAAGATGGGCTGCATGATCTCCAAAAGTTCCGGCCGGGCGACCAGGAAGCCGAGCCCGGTGGGCCCGTACATCTTGTGGGCCGAGAAGGCGAGAAAGTCGCAGCCCAGCTCGGCGAAATTCACCGGCTGGTGGGGGACGGACTGGGCGCCGTCCACCACGACGACGGCCCCCACCCGGTGGGCCGCCGCGGCAATCTCCGCCACCGGGTTGATGGTGCCGAGGACGTTGGACATGGCGGTGACGGCCACAACGCGGGTGCGCGGCGTGACGAGCTGCGCAAAGACGCGCATGTCGAGATGACCGCTCGCGTCGATGGGGACGTGCTTGAGCGTGACCCCTCGTTCCCGGGCGAGCATGATCCAGGGCACCAGGTTCGAGTGGTGCTCCATCTCGGTGAGGACGACCTCGTCCCCCACCGAGAGGCGAGCACCCCACGAGCGGGCCACCAGGTTCACAGCCTCGGTGGCGTTGCGGGTCATGACCACGCCGCGGGGGTCGGGGGCGCCCACGAAGCGCGCGACGCGCCGCCGCGTCTGCTCGAACGCCGCGGTGGCCTCCTCGGCTAGGGTGTGAACGCCGCGGTGGACGTTGGCGTTGACGGTCTGGTAGTAGCCGACAAGTGCCGCCAGCACGGAGTCGGGCTTCTGCGTGGTGGCGGCGTTGTCCAGGTAGACCAGGCGCCGCCCGTGGACGGTGCGGGACAGGATGGGGAAGCGGGCAGCCAGCGTCCGGGGGTCGAGCGGTGGGGGGGAGGCGGCGGGCACGTTCACTCCGTGTGGAGACGCGCGGCCACCAGGGCCTCCAGGCGCTGCCGGGAGGACTCGGGGAGGCGGGCCAGGGTCTGGTCCAGGAAGCCGAATACGATGAGGCGCAGGGCGTGGTTGTGGGGCAGGCCACGGCTGGCGAGGTAGAAGAGCTGCTCCGGGTCGAGGGGCGCCACCGTGGCACCGTGGGAGCAGCGCACGTCCTGGTTGAGGATCTCGAGTTCCGGAATGGACTCCGCCCGGGCTTCCTTCGACAGCAGGAGGTTGCGGTTCTCTTGGTAGGCCTCGCATTCCCGGGCCCCCGCGGCGATGCGGATCATGCCGGTGTAGGCGGAGCGTGCGGCGTCGGTGAGGGCCACGCGCACGTCCAGGTTGGAACGGGTCCGCCCGGCCAGGTGAATGTGCTCGGTGTGGTGATCCATGTGCTGTCGGTCGCCGCCCATGGCCACGCCGAAGGTTTCGGCCTCGGCGCCCTCCCCCGCCAGCACCACGCCCACGTCGGCCTTGTAGAGGGACCCCCCGAACGAGGCCACGGCCAACTGGAACCGGCCGTTGGCCGCGACCCGCGCCCGCGCCGTGAGGTGGCCGGTGACGCCGGCCTCCCAGCGCTGGATGAGGGCGTGCCGCACGCTGGCGTCCTCGCCCACGAAGATTTCGCTGACGCCCAGCACGAGACTGCCCGTCTCGCCGGCGGTGTGGCCCTCGAGGACTTCGAAGGAACTGCCGGGCTCGGCCACCACGAGGACGCGCGGCACCGCCACCGCCCCGCCGGGGCCGGCCAGCAGCCGGAGGCGGATGGGTTCCTCCAGGGTCACCCCCCGGGGCACGCGCACCAGCACGCCGCCGCGCCACGCCGCCGCATTGATGGCCTCCACGACACCGTGGGTCGGCGGCACGGCCGTGCCCAGAAGATCCGCCGCGCCTCCCCGGTGCAGGTCTTCCACCACCACGCCGGCGCGCCTGGCCTCCTCGGAGAGGTGCACCAACCGGATCTGGCCGGCGGCCACCAACGCCGCAGCGGCGGCGGGGTCGTCCAGCCGCCACTGCTCCGGCACCGCTACCGGTACCGGGGCGGTGGGGTCACTGGCCGGGAGGAACCGGGCGGGGTTGGTGTACTTCCACAGGTGGCGGGCGCGGTTCGGCAGCACAAGAGGGTCCAGCAGCGAGCGGGCCTCCTCGCGGAGCGCGCGCAGCGCCTCGTGCTCCCCCACCGCCCTCGACAGCTCGGCGATGTGCTCGATCTGCAACGTCGGATTCGGTTCAGCGCTCATGAGTCACCCTTCTCCCCATCCCTGCTCGCCATCGCGTGGTTGCGGCGGCGAGATGTCGCCTGTCCCACCGCGGCGGCGCAGGCCTTTCCCCGGCACGCGCCGCGGACCCAGGTCCCCAGCCGGCGGCCCTCACCCCACCGACCCTTCCATCTCCAGGGCGATGAGGCGGTTCAGCTCCACCGCGTACTCCATGGGCAGCTCCTTCACGAACGGTTCGATGAACCCGTTGACGATCATGAGGCGCGCCGCGTCCTCGGACAGCCCCCGGGAGCGCAGGTAGAAGAGCTGCTCGTCGCCGAGCTTGGAGACGCGCGCCTCGTGCTCCACTCGCACCTCGTCCTCGTCCACCTCCATGGTGGGGTAGGTGTCGGTGCGGGCGTTGTCGCCGATCAGGAGCGCATCGCACTCCACGGTGGTCTTGCACCCCTTGGCACCCTTGCGCACCTTGACGAGGCCCCGGTAGGTGGCGCGCCCGCCGTCCTTCGAGATGGACTTGGAGGTGATCTGCGAGGTGGTGTTGGGGGCCAGGTGGATCATCTTGGCCCCGGCGTCCTGGTGCTGACCGGGCCCGGCGAAGGCGATGGACAGCACCTCGCCGTGGGCCCGCTCCCCTTTCAGGATCACCGCCGGGTACTTCATGGTGAGGCGCGAGCCCAGGTTGCCGTCCACCCACTCCACGGTGGCGCCCTCGTGGGCCACCGCCCGCTTGGTGACGAGGTTGTAGACGTTGGTGGACCAGTTCTGGATGGTGGTGTAGCGGATGCGGGCGTTCTTGAGGGCCACCAGTTCCACCACGGCGGCGTGGAGGGAGTTGGATGAGTAGACGGGGGCCGTGCACCCCTCGATGTAGTGAACCTTGGACCCCTCGTCGGCGATGATGAGGGTCCGCTCGAACTGCCCCATGTTCTCGGCGTTGATGCGGAAGTACGCCTGCAGCGGGATCGCCACCTCGGTGTGGGGCGGGACATAGATGAAGGAGCCGCCCGACCACACGGCGCTGTTGAGGGCGGCGAACTTGTTGTCGGCCGGGGGGATGACGGTGCCGAAGAAGCGCTTGACGATGTCCGGGTGCTCGCGCAGCCCCGAGTCCATATCGAGGAAGATGACCCCTTGCCTGGTCAGCTCTTCCTTCACCGAGTGGTAGACGACCTCGGATTCGTACTGGGCGGTGACCCCAGCCAAGAACTTGCGCTCGGCCTCCGGGATGCCGAGGCGGTCGAAGGTGCGCTTGATGTTCTCGGGGACCTCGTCCCAGCTCCTCCCGGATTTCTCGGTGGAGCGCAGGTAGTAGGTGATCTCGTCGAAATTGATGCTCTCCAACATTTCCGTGTTGCCCCACGTCGGCATGGGCTTGGCCAGGAAGATGTCCAGGGCCTTGTGGCGGAACGCCCGCATCCACTCCGGCTCGTTCTTGATGCGGGAGATCATCTCCACCACCTCGTGGGAGAGCCCCTTGGGCGCCTTGAAGACCGCCTGCTCCGGGTCGTGGAACCCGTAGCGCTCGACGTAGTCCTGGCCGAGATCGGCGAGAGGGTGGGGCGCAGACATCATGCACCTCCTGCGGGGGCCGCGGGCGCCACCCAGTCGTAGCCCCGCGCCTCCAGCTCCAGCGCCAGCTCGGGACCGCCAGAGCGGGCGATGCGGCCGTCCATGAAGACGTGGACGACGTCCGGCCTCACGTAGTTGAGGAGACGCTGGTAGTGGGTGACCAGCAACACGCCGGTGCCGTCGGCCACCGCCGCGTTGATCCCCCCGGCCACCACCTTGAGCGCGTCGATGTCGAGGCCGGAGTCGGTCTCGTCCAGCAGCGCAAAGCGGGGTTGCAGCATGCGCAGCTGCAACACCTCCAGCCGCTTCTTCTCGCCGCCGGAGAAGCCGTCGTTGAGGTAACGACTGGCGAAGGCCGCGTCCATCTCGAGCTCCTCCATGCGCACGAGCAGCTCCTTCCGGAAGTCCCGCACGCTCACCTCGCGGCCGCGAACGGCCGTCACCGCCGCGCGCAGGAACGACGCCACCGTCACGCCGGGTACCGCCACCGGGTACTGAAAGGCCAGGAACAGCCCCTTGCGGGCCTTCTCGTCCGGCGACAGCTCGGTGATCTCCTCGCCGTCCAGGAAGACGCGCCCCTCCAGCGTGTAGGCCGGGTGGCCCATCAGGGCGGCGGCCAGCGTGGACTTGCCGGAGCCGTTGGGGCCCATGATGGCGTGCACCTGCCCCGGGGGAACGGCCAGGTCGACGCCCTTGACGATCTCTTTCTCGCCGACCCAGACGCGAACGCCGGAACAGGCAAAGAGCGGGGTTTGGGACTCGGACATGCAGCACCTCTCCTTCATGGCACGGCCGTCGGCGCCGTTTCCGTCCGCGGGACGGCAAGCGGCCAGCGAGCGGCCAGATGAGCACGGGCCGCCCCCTCCCCTTCCGCCAGATTGGCGAGGGTGGTGCGGCGCAACAGGTCGTCGATGAGGGCCGAAATGTGGCTCCACACCGGCCGGAGGGAACAGTCGGCCAGGCGGGTGCAGGCCGCCTCTCGCCGCCCCCCCCGGCGGGTGCAGAACGACGGCTCGAAGGGCAGCGTTCCCGTGGCCCGGAGCACGCTGGCCACGGTAATGGCGCTGGGCGGCGCGGCCAGGCGGTAGCCGCCGCGCCGACCCCGCACCGCCTCGACGAGCCCTGCCCGTCGCAGGCGCGCCATCACCTTGGCGGCGAACGGCTCGGGCAGCCCTTCCGCCGTGGCCAGCTCGGCCAACGAAATCGCCGCGCGGGGGCGGAGGGCGAGCTGCACCATGCAGCGCATCCCCACTTCCTCCATGGCGGTGATCTTCATCGCTCTGACCCCCTCCATCGGGCGTCGGTGCGCCCGGCAGAGGGGTCAACGAAGAAAAGCCGACCAAAATTTCCGAATTGGTGCTCGCCCCCGGACCGGGGCGTGGCGTGCCGGGCCGGCGGCCGCCACGGCTCGGGGGAGAGGCGAGGGGGCGGCAGCCAGCGGAACGGTTTGCCGTCACGGGTGGCGCGCCGCGGGCGGCCGAGCGGGGAGCCGCCGCGGCGCTACGGCGATGCCAGGGAACCGTCGATGCCGACGACGAGGGAGGCGCCGGCGGCCACGGCGCAGCCGTTGCGCAGGGTGACGAGGCGGGCGGCGCGGAGGGTGAGGGCGCCGGGGGGCACCACCGTCAGGTTGGGCCCGGCGGCGAGGCTGTCGCACGAGGTCTCGGTGCGGGGCGTGCCGACGACGGTGTCGTGGACCACGCGCTGGCATGGGCCGCCGACGGCGGCCTGGCCGGAGTCGGGGTCAACGACGAGGCTGGAGACGTCCACCGCCTCGAAATTGCTGCCCGCAACGGCAGCCAGTGTGGCCAAAACGTCGTTGTCCCAACGCTCGTCGGGTGCGCCGGAGAGGTACCAGTTGCTGCCGTTGTCGGCGAGGATGAGGCCGTAGGTCTTGAGGGCGTTGAGGATGACCTGCACCTCGGGGGGGAAGGGGGAGACGTCGAAGGACGCCTTGAGGCGGAAGCGCTGCCCCATGGGGGGGCGGGTGGGGTCGGTGGAGGAGGAGGCAAAGTGCCGCGCCGGCCACACGTACGCGCGTTGGGTGAGGGCGGCGGTGAAGCGGATGGCGTGGGGGATGACCCCCGCCGCCACCTCCTCGTAGCGCACCAGCCCGGGGAGGATGGGCAGCCCCGCGGCGTCGGCGGAGGTCCAGCCGGCGGGGCGCAGGGCGTTGGAGGTGAGGTCGAAGCGGGCGCCGGAACCGGCGTGCCAGGAGCCGTCCGGCTGCGGCCAGGAGTCCCAGGTCTCGTAGAGGACGCAGGCGTCTCGGTCCAGCACGATGACGTGCCGGTCGCCGGTAGAGTTGGGGCCGCCCTCGATGGGGGCGTCGGCGGGGATGGGGTAGGGGCCCGGGTCGCTCTCGTCCTCATAGTCGAAGGCGATGGCCACCCGCGGCTGGTTCCCGGGCACGGTCACGAAGGGGATGCCGATGGGACCGCCGTCCCAGGTCCCCGAGCCGAAGTCGGCGTGAAGGCCGCGAGTGGCGCCGATGGTGGCGATGTACGCGTCGGAGGCGGGGTGGACGGGGAGGGCGTCGATGGGGACGTTCCAGACGTTGTCATCGGGGAAGATCTGGCAGCCGCCGATGGCCGGCGGGCTCGCGACCCCGTCCCACCCGGCGAGCCGCGCCAGCAGCCACCAGAAGGCGCGCCCCTTGAGGATGCAGTTGAGCGGTTCCGAGTGGGCGCAGTCGCCGCAGGCGCCGCTCTGGGCCGCGAGCTCGTGGCCCGGGTGGGCGGCGAGCCACTGGACGGCCCAGTTGCCGCTGGCGTAGTTGCAGCCGTCGTCGGCGAAGAGCGACATGAAATCGGTGGTGCCGTCGGGGTCGTACGATTCGATGTCGGCAAAGTCGAAGAGCACCTTGTTGTTGGTGCGGCAGTAGGCGCGGATCTGCTCGTTGCGCTGGTGCAGGTTGCCGTGTGGACCGGTGCCGTCCAGGTGGCCGGTCATGTAGACGAAGGTCACGCCGGGGTACGCGGCCTCCAGGGCGTTCATGGCGTCCAGGTAGGCCTGGATCCCCGCCTGGGTGTTGTCGGACACCCCGCCGCACCACGACCAGATGACCACGTTGCGGTCGTTGTCGGGGAGCGAGAGCATGGCCTGGGTGGCGTCGCGCCAGGCGAGGTCCCCGAGGTGGCCGAGATCGTCGGCCCCGCCGGCGTTGCCCCAGTAGTCGTTGAGGAAGACGCCGGGGACGAGCCCCCAGTCGGACGAGGTGAAGTTGTACGCCGGGCCTGCGGTGGCACGCACTGCCGCGAGACCCGCCACCAGCTGGCTGCCGTGGGAGGTGTGGCCGTAACCAATGCGGAGGGTGGCCTTGGCTTGCTCGATCCAGGTCCGCGGGATGCGGCCGAGTTCGGTGGCGCGGTGGTCCACGACGATGGGCCCTGTTCGCGGCGAGGCTGCGACGCTCGATGTCGCCCCGCACGCCAGGGCCGCCGCCAAAAGCCCAGCGGCGCAGAAAGCCGCCCCCAGCGCCGGCGGCAGGATCCCGTGGAACGCCGCATGGGGGGCGCGGGGGTTCATGGCGCGAGCCTACCAGCCGGCCGCCCGGCGGTCGGTGACGCCCGTCACCCGCGGTGCGCCGCCGGCCGGTGCGCCCCGCGCCTGCGGGTTCTGGTAGTGTAGGCGCGGCAATTCGGCAAGGGCGCTCGTGCGGGAGGGCGGATGACATCCCTGGAGAAAACGGTCAAGGTGGACGCGGCGTTCGAGGCGAACCGGGACCACTGGCGCATGGTGATGGAGCGGCTGGCGGCGGAGGAGGCGCGCCTGCGCGAGGGGGGCGGCAAGAAGGCCGCGGCGCGCCAGAAGGAGCAGGGGAAGATGCTGGTGCGCGAGCGGCTCCGCGCCCTGCTCGACCCCGGCAAGCCGTTCCTGGAGCTGGGGGTGTGGGCGGGGTGGGGGATGTACCAGGAGTGGGGCGGGGCGCCGGCCGCCGGCGTGGTGACCGGGCTCGGCATGGTGGAGGGGCGCATCTGCGTGATCGTCGCCAACGACGCCACCGTCAAGGCCGGGGCCTGGTTCCCCATCACCTGCAAGAAAGTGCTGCGGGCCCAAGAGATCGCCATGGAGAACCGGTTGCCGGTGATCTACCTGGTGGACTCGGCCGGGGTCTTCCTCCCTCTCCAGGACGAGATCTTTCCCGACAAGGAGCACTTCGGGCGGGCTTTCTACAACAACGCGCGGCTGTCGTCGGCGGGGGTGTACCAGATCGCCGCCATCATGGGCCCCTGCGTGGCGGGGGGCGCGTACCTGCCCATCATGTCCGACGAGGCGCTCATCGTCGAGAAGACCGGGTCCATCTTTCTGGCCGGGCCGCACCTCGTCAAGGCGGCCATCGGCGAGCAGATCGACACCGAGGCGCTGGGCGGCGCCGAGGTGCAGTGCGACATCTCCATGGTGGTGGACGATCGCTTCCCGGACGACGCCTCCTGCCTTGCCTCGGTGCGGTCCCGCATCGCGGGCCTGGCGCGGCCCCGGCTGGCGCCCTACGACCGGATTGCGGAGCGCCCGCCGGCGGTGGATCCGGCCGGGATCCTGGGCGTGGTGCCGCCGGATCGGGCGCGTCCCTACGACACCTACGCCCTCCTTGCCCACCTCCTGGACGGCTCCGAGTTCGAGGAGTACAAGGCCACCTCCGGTCGCACCCTGGTGTGCGGCACCGGCCGCATCAAGGGGTGGTCGGTGGGGATCGTCGCCAACCAGCGGGCCATCGTCACGCGCCGTCGCGGTCTTGACCCTAAGGAGCGGGAGATGCAGATCGGCGGTGTCATCTACCCGGACGCCGCCGACAAGGGCACGCGCTTCATCGAACTCATGAATCAGAAGGGGATCCCGCTCCTGTTCCTGCAGGACGTCACCGGCTTCATGGTGGGGTCCAAGGCCGAACGGGAGGGGATCATCAAGGACGGCGCCAAGATGGTCAACGCGGTGGCCAACTCCACCGTGCCGAAGATCACCATCTTCGTCGGCAACTCATACGGTGCCGGCAATTACGCCATGTGCGGCAAGGCCTACGGCCCGCGGTTCATCTTCGCCTGGCCGTCGGCCTCCATTGCCGTGATGGGTGGCGACCAGGCGGCGCAGACGCTGCTGTCCATCCAGCTCTCCAAACGCGACGACGTGAGCGAGGAGGAGAAGAAGGCGCGGCTGGCCGACATCAAGGCCCGCTACGACGCCACCCTGGACCCCCGCTACGCCGCCGCGCGGCTGTGGGTGGACGGGATCCTCGATCCCCGCGATACCCGCGAGGTCGTCTCGGCGTGCCTGGAGGCCTGCGCCCATGAAGGGGAGCAGAAGCCGTTCCACTGGGGGGTCCTCCAGACCTAGCGGGAGGGGCGGGGCGGGGGAACGCCCCGAGAACCGTTGGCCCAGGGCGCCCGCGAGGCTCGCGGTGGCCCAGACCACGTATGACCCCAGACGGCCTGCCCTCGCTCTCCCCCGCGGTTTTCCTCCCGGACGGCGGCGGAGCGTCGGCTGACAGGGTGGCAGGGTTGCCGTATGCTCGTGGGCACCTGTGCCGGGTTCGCCCGGCATGGCGGGGGGGTATCGTTGCGACCGATCAAGACGTTTCAGGTACGGGCGGCGCTGCCGCCGCCCCTTGCGGCCCTCGAGGATCTGGCCTACAACCTGCGGTGGTCCTGGGACCACGAGACCTGGAGCCTGTTCCGGAGAATCGATCCGGAGTTGTGGGAGCGCACGGGCCACAACCCGGTACACCTGCTCGGCGCTGTGGCCCAGGGGCGGCTCGAGGAGTTGGCCGGGGACGAGGCGTTCCTTGCCCACCTCGAGCGGGTCAAGCGCGATCTCGACGCCTACCTGGGCGGTAACGGAACCTGGTACCGCAAACAGTTCGGCGCGGCGGACCGGCCGTTGGTGGCGTACTTCTCCATGGAGTTCGGGCTCACCGAATGCTTGCCCAACTACTCAGGGGGTCTCGGCATGCTGGCCGGCGACCACCTCAAGTCGGCCAGCGAGCTGGGGCTGCCGCTGGTGGGTGTCGGGCTCCTCTACCAGAAGGGCTACTTCCGGCAGTACCTGAGCCCCGAGGGCTGGCAGCAGGAGCGCTACCCCGTCAACGACTTCCATACCATGCCGCTGCGGGTGGTGCGCACCGACAAGGGGGAGCCGGTGCGCATCGCCCTCCCCATCGCGGACCGCACCGTGCTCGTGCAGGTGTGGCAGGTGCAGGTGGGGCGCGTGCCCCTGCTGCTGTTGGACACCAACCTGCCGGAAAACCCCGGCGATCTCCAGGACATCACGGATCAGCTCTACGGCGGCGACATGGAGACCCGCATTCGCCAGGAGGTCGTGCTGGGCATTGGCGGGATGCGGGCGCTCCGCGCCCTGGGTTTGGCGGCCCGGGTCTACCACATGAACGAGGGGCACTCGGCGTTCGTGGGGCTCGAGCGGATCCGGCGCCTGAAAGTGGAGGAGGGCCTGTCCCTGGCCGAGGCTTGGGAGATCGTCTCGGCCAGCACCGTCTTCACCACCCACACGCCGGTGCCAGCGGGCATCGACGTCTTCCCCCGGGAGCTGGTGGAGCGCACCTTGGAGCCGTTGCTTGCCGAGATTGGCGGCAACCGGGAGACGCTCCTGGACCAGGGTCGGTTCCGCCAGGGCCAGCGGCACGAGCCGCTCAACATGGCGGTGGCGGCCATTCGCCTGTCCGGCTTTGTCAACGCGGTCAGTCGTCTGCACCGCCGGGTGTCGCGGGCCATGTGGCGGGAGCTGTGGCCCGGCATCCCCGTGGAGGAGCTGCCGATCCGCCACGTCACCAACGGCGTCCACCCCTCCTCGTGGATCTCCGAGGACATGCGCAAGCTCTACGACCGCTACCTCGGGCCGCGCTGGGCCGAGGAGCCCGGCGACACGCGGGTGTGGCAGTCGGTGCACAAGATTCCCGGCGAGGAGTTGTGGCGCACCCACGAGCGGCACCGCGAGCGCCTCGTGGCGTTTGCCCGTCGCCGTCTCGTGGCGCAGCTGCAGCGGCGCGGCGCAGGGCCGAACGCCCTCGCCCAGGCCGAGGAGATCCTCGACCCCGAGGCGCTCACCATTGGTTTTGCGCGTCGCTTCGCCACCTACAAGCGGGCCACCCTGTTGCTGCGCGATCCCGAGCGGCTGGCCCGTCTGGTGAACGACCCGCAGCGGCCGGTGCAGATCATCTTCGCCGGCAAGGCGCACCCCCGGGACGACCACGGCAAGTCTCTGATCCGCGACATCGTCCATCTGGCCGAGCGGCCGGAGTTTCGGCGCCGCATCGTCTTCATCGAGGACTTCGACATGGTGGTGGCCCGCGCCTTGGTCCAGGGGTGCGACGTGTGGCTCAACACCCCCCGGCGCCCGCGGGAAGCCAGCGGCACCTCCGGCATGAAGGCGGCCTTCAACGGGGTGCTGAACCTGTCCATCCTCGACGGGTGGTGGGACGAGGCCTACTCGCCCCAGGCCGGGTGGGCCATCGGCGCCGGTGAGGAGTACGCCAACCAGGACGAGCAGGACCGACTGGAAGCGGGGGCCCTCTACGACATCCTGGAGCGGGAGGTGGTGCCGCTCTTTTACGCCCGCTCCAGCGACGGCCTGCCGCGCTCGTGGATCGCCATGATGAAGACAGCCATGCAGGAGCTGTGCCCGTTCTTCAACACCAACCGAATGGTCCACCAGTACCTGGTGGAGGCGTATCTGCCAGCCCACGAGCGGCGCACACTCCTGGAAGCCGTCGGCTTCCAGCGGGCGCGCGGGCTGTCCCGCTGGCGCCGCAAGGTGCACCGGGGCTGGCCCCAGGTCCAGCTTGCCGAGATCGACGCTGCCATCCCCAACGAGCCCCGGGTGGGCGACACCTTCCCGGTGCGGGTGGCGGTGGCGAGCGGTACGCTCCTCCCCGCCGACCTGGACGTGCAGGTGGTGCTCGGTTCCCTGGACGAGCGCCACGAGATCCTGACCGATGCCATCATCTCCATGACCTTCCAGGGGACGCGGGAGGACGGCCGCCACCTCTATGCCGCCCAGTTGCCGTGCACGGCGAGCGGGCTTCGCGGCTTCACGGTGCGGGTGGTGCCCCGCCATCCGGACCTCGGGCACCCCCACGGCACCGGCCTGGTGCGCTGGGCGAGCTGAGAGGGGCCGCCGGTCCGGAACCCCGGCGGTCGGGGAACGCCGCCGGTTGCTCGACGCCTGGCGCTACCGTATGCTCAGCGCCACAGGGAGGGAGAAATGGGCAAGACACGTTGGATCCTCGTGGGTATCGCCTTTGCGGCGGGAGTGGCGGTGGGCGTCGCTGCCAAACTGCCCACCACTTCGCCGGCGCTCTTCGCGGGCAAGGAGCCGCGCCAGGCCGCGCTCGCCCTGCTGGAAGTGGCGGAGGCCCAGGCGGAGAACGGGAGCTGGGAGAACATTGGCGTGGCCCGGGTCTACTACCTCATGGGCGAGAAGGCCAAGGCCGAGGCCATCCTCCAGCGGGTCACGGCGGGCAAGATGAAGGCCGACGACTGGCTGCGCATCGGCCGGTTGTACGAGGAGGCCGGGGAGTGGGACAAGGCCCGGGAGGCCTTCGACAAGACCCTCGCCCTCGACCCCAAGGACGAGGACTATCCGGTGGAGATCGGTGCCCTATACAACCTGCACGGGGACCGCGCCAAGGCCGAGGAACTGTTCACGCGGTCCTTCCAGCTCAAGGGGGACGAGGTGTGGAGCACGCTGGACGCAGCCGGCTCTTACGTGGGGGTTCGGCCCAGCCGATAAGACGGGCACGACTGATCCGCGGCGCGGCGAGGGAGAGTTTAGGGCGCTCAGCGCAGCCGGATGTCGATGTCTCCCACGCCGGTGTTCACCTCGATGGTGGCGGCGCCGGGGCCTTCGGCGCGCAACTGGTGGCCGACGAAGCCGGTGCCGCGTTGGCGGCCGGCGGGGGAGCGGAGGACCACATCGCCCACGCCGCTGTTGCCGGCGATGCGCCCGTATGCGGCCCAGTTCCCCTCGATGCGCACCTCGCCCACCCCCACTTCCACGCTCACGTTGCCGCTGGCATCCAGGATGCGCACGTCCCCCACGCCCAGTTTGATGGTTCGGGCGAGGTGTTCGGGCAGCAACACGAACCAGCTCTCGTGCCACTCCTTGGTGCGGCGCTGGTGGCGGACCTGGAGCTCGAGGGTGTCGCCGCGCTCCTCCACCGCGAGTTGGGCGGCGTCCAACTCCTCCGCCTGCCGGCGGGAGCGCCGCGAGGAGGAGTCGGCGGAAATCTCCACCCGCACCGAGATCACGGGCTGTGTCGAGGCGAGGATCTCCACCTCCCCCACCCCTGCCTGGATGTGCACCGTGGCCACCCCCTCGACGGGGCGTTGCAGCTCCAGCGTTCGGGCCGCCTCGCCGGCGTGGGCCGCCGAGGCCAGAAGGGTGCCGACGAGCAGGATCGAGGGTCGCACGGTGCCTCCTCACCCCCTCCAACGAATCAGCTCAAGCTTGGGTTCGCCGCTCACCGGTCGGGGACGAAGGGGTTGGTGGCCATCTCAACGGCCACGGTGGTGTCGGGGCCGTGGCCGGGGACCACCCGGGTCTCGCCGGGGAGTCGGTAGAGCACCTCCCGGATGGAACGCTCCAGGGCCGGCAGCGACCCCCCCCACAGATCGGTCCGGCCGATGGACCCGGCAAAGAGCACGTCCCCCACCACGGCCACCGGGGGAGTCGTGGCGGTGGCAATGAGCACCACGTGCCCGGGGGAGTGGCCGGGGGTGTGGCGCACCAGCACCGACTCGTTACCCACCGTCACGGTGTCACCGTCGCGCAACTCCCCGTCCTCGCGCACCGCTTCCGGGGCGGGGAAGCCGAACATGGTGGCCTGCATGGCGAGGTTGCGGAGGAGCGGGAGATCGTCGCGGTGGAGGAGCAGCGGCGCCGAGGGGAAGGCACGCTTGGCCTCGGCGGCGCCGTAGGCGTGGTCCAGGTGGGCGTGGGTGAGGACGATGGCGGTGACAGGAACGCGCCTGCGCTGCACTTCCTCCAGCACGACCTCGACGTCGAACCCGGGATCCACCAGGACCGCACCGCTGGAGTCCTCGGCCTCCAGCACCACGCTGCGGGCCAGGAACGGCCCGAGTTCGAAAGCGGTGACCCTCACTGCCTCCCCTCCGCCACCAGCTCGTCCAACAGTCGCCCCACCAGGGCGGCCAGCTTGCCCTTGGCCGCCTCCCCCACCTCCAGGACCTCCTCGTGGCTGAGCGGTCCCTTGGCCACGCCGGCGGCGGGGTTGGTGGCCAGGGAGAGGACCAGTACCCGCATCCCCAGGTGACGGGCGGCAATGACCTCCTGGACGGTGGACATCCCCACCACAGTGCCGCCGGCCCGCCGCAGCATCTCGATCTCCGCCGGGGTCTCGAAGGAAGGCCCCAGTACGCCGGCGTACACCCCTTCAAAAACGGCAAAGCCGACAGCGCGGGCGTGACGCAACGCAGCGGCCCGCAACACCGGGTCGTAGGCGTCCGTCATGTCCGGAAACAGCGGCGGCCGCCAGCGTCCCCACGCCCCTACCAGCGGGTTGGTGCCCTGGAGGTTGATGTGGTCGCGCACCACCACCAGACTGCCGGGGGGGATGGCCGGGTCCATGGCGCCGGTGGCATTGGTGGCGAGGTAAGCCGGCGCGCCGAGCAGGCCGGCGAGCCGCGGGATGGCGGCCACCTCCGCTGCGCTGTACCCCTGGTAGAGGTGAAAGCGGCCGTTGAAGACGAGCAGGCCGTCGAGGCCTCGCCGCCACACCGACACCGTGGGGGTGTGGCCGGGGAGGGGCACGATGTCGAAGGGGAACAGCTCGGGGTAGGGGACCTCGGCGGTGCGCTCCCACCCCGGGGCAGCCAGGGTGATCCCCGACCCCGCAACGAGCGCGGCCCGTACCTGCCCCACTGGGTGGCGACGGGCGAGGGCCTGCGCTGCGGCCTCCAGGTGCTCAGGGGCAAAGGTCTCCATGGCCGGCGAGCATAACACGGGCCTGATGGCCGCGCTCCCCTGGCCGAGGCCGGGTGGGGTGTGTAATAGTGGCGCATCCACCGCCTGCGCGGTGCTGGAGGTGAGTATGGGATGGCTTCCCGACCCGTTGCATCCGGCTGTGATTCACTTTCCCATCGCTTTGGTGTTCGTCGCCCTGGCCTTCGAGCTGGTGGCCCGCCACCCGCGCGGCCAGGGGCTGGCCACGGCGGCCGGTGTGCTGGTGGTGGTGGCCGCCCTGGGTGCCGTGGCTGCGGTGGTGACGGGGAACTGGGCGGCGGACGAGGCGGTCGTGTCACGGAAGGTGGCCGAACGGGTGGAGGACCACGAGGAGCGGGGGGAAGTGGCCATGTGGACGCTGCTGGTGGTGGCGGCAGTGCGGGTCCTTGCGGGGGCGCGGCGTTGGCTGGCCGGGGCGCGTGGGTGGGTGTACATCGCCCTGCTGGCCCTTGCCGCAGTGGCAGTGGTGCGAGCCGCGCAGGCGGGTGGGCGGCTGGTCTTCGAGCACGGCGTCGGCGTCGCTGCCGCCACCGGTGAGGCGCCGGGTCCCTCCGCCCAGGGAGAGACGGCGGCGACGCAGCCGTGAGGAGGAACAGCACGTCCCCCGCGCGGGGAAGGCTCCCCGTGAGCCGTGTCCGGCTGGTTCTGGGTGTGCTGGTGGGCGCCTCCTTGGCAATCGGGGCAGCGGCGGGGAGCCAGCCCCGGCAGCTGGCGTGGGCCATGGTGGCCCACCGCACGCCCCGCATCATGTGGGCCAACATGAAGCACTACATCCCGGTGCGGGTGCGCAACGCCGGTTCGCTCCCGTGGGCAAGCGAGAGCGGCGACAACCTCGCCTACCACTGGCTTCGCCCCGACGGCTCGATGGTGGTCCGCGACGGCCTGCGGACTCGCTACCCGGCTCCCGTGGAGCCTGGCGAGGTGGTGGATGTGGTGGCGCTGGTACAGGCACCTTCCGAGGCCGGGCGGTACGTGTTGGAGTGGGAGCCGGTGCGGGAGTTGGTGCGCTGGTACGGCCCGCCGGAGGGGGGTGAGCGGCTGCGCATACCGGTTCTGGTGACCTGGCGCTGCGCCTGGGTAGGAGCGGGTTTTGCTCTCCTCACCGTGGCAGCGCTGGCAGGGGGGAGGTGGGCTGCCCGCCGGCGGCCGGCGCTGGGTTGGTGGTGGCGCGCGATGCTGCCGCCGGTGTGGGCGTGGGGGGCGGTGGGGCTCATCACCGTGGCGTTTTCGGAGCTGGTGGGGCGGCAGTTGTGGACCGGGACCGGTTGGCTGGTCGCCTCTGGCGCGGCCGCCCTCGCTCTGCCGGTAGTGGTGGTACCGGTGCGGGCCCGGCCGGCGGTGGCCGCGGCGGTGGCGCTCCTGGTCACCATCGTCACCCTGGGCGACCTCGTCTACCTGCGCTGGTTCGGCAATATCGTGCCGGTGACGGCGCTGGCCGGGCTGCGTCAGCTCGGCCAGGTGGAGGGGAGTGTCCGTGCCCTCTTTGCCCCCACCGACGCCTGGCTGCTGCCGGCCGGGCTGGCCGGCCTGCTGTTGGCGCTGCTGCCGCCGCGCTGGCGGCGGGAAACGAGGCCCCCCAGTCGGGAGCGATGGCTCGCTGCGGCCGTGGTGCTGGGGACCCTTCTCCTCGCCTCGCTGCCCGCGGGGCGGGCGCTGCGGCGGGCGTTGGCCGACCCCGCCACCGCGGAGCAGGTGTTCTCGCAGCAAATGCTCGTGGGGCAGTGGGGGATTGTCAACCTCCACCTGCTCGACGCCGCCCGCACGCTACAGTCGGTGAGGGCGCCAAAGGCGCCACCGCCCCAACTCCTCGAAGCTGTCCGTGCCCTCTTCGCCCGGCAGGCGGCGGCCGCACCGGCGAGCGGGCCGGGGTTTGCGGCAGCAACCGGGTGCAACCTCGTCCTCGTTCAGGTGGAGTCGCTGCAGCAGTGGGTGATCGGCGCGCGGGTCCTGGGGCAGGAGGTGACCCCGTTTCTCAATTCTCTGGCCAAGCGCGGGCTGTACTTCTCCGGCGTCTACGACCAGAGCGCGGAAGGGCGCTCGTCGGACGGGGAGTTTGCGGCGCTCAACTCGCTCCTGCCGCTGCCGCGGGGGGCGGTGGCGTTTCTCCGCACCCGCAACCGTTTCTTCGCGCTGCCCGCGGTGTTGAAGGCCCAGGGCTACACGACCCTCTCCGCCCACGCTTTCGAACGGGGGTTCTGGAACCGCGCCATCCTCCACCCCCGCTACGGGTTCGACCGCTCCCTCTTTCAGCGGGAGCTGGGGGGCGGCGAGGTGATTGGCTGGGGGCTCGCTGATGGGCCGTTCCTGCAGCGGATGGTGCCGCACATTACTCACTTGCCGCAGCCGTTCTTTGCGTTCCTCATCACGTTGGGGCTGCACCACCCCTTCGACCAGTTCCCCGCCCGCCACAAGGTGCTGGACGTGGGCGAGCTGGCCGGCTCGCCGCTCGGCAACTACATCCACGCCATGCACTACGTGGACGGGGAGCTGCGGCGGTTCGTGACCGCTCTGGACGAGGCCGGCGTGCTCGCCCACACTGTGGTGGCCATCTACGGCGACCACGAGTCCGGCCTCCCCCTGGACGAGAACTTGCTGCGTCTCCTCGGCGCGGGGGAGTGGCGGCCCTCGCTGCCGCTACGGCTGCGCCGGGTGCCGTTGCTGGTGCGTCTCCCGGGTCGGGAGTTGGCCGGGGAGGTGGGCGAGGCCGGCGGTCACGTGGACATTGCCCCCACCCTTCTCCACCTGCTGGGGGTGCCGCGCCCCCCCTCGTTCCTGGGCACGGCCATTCTGCCCGGCCGCGACGCCATTGCCGTCATCCCCGGCGGGTCGGCGGTGGGGCGAGGGTTGCTCCTTGCCAGCCGGGGCGCCGGCATCCCCGACGGGGGGGCATGCTTTGCCGCCGACGGCAACTCGCGGCCTCTCTCCGAGTGCCGGGCGCTGGCGGAGGAGGCCCGCACCGTGATCCAGGCCTCGGCGGCGGTGCTGGATCACGACCTCGTCCCCCTCCTGGCCGGGGGGAACCCTGGGCGTGCGGCGGTTGAGGGCCACTAACACCGCGTGCTACCGTCCCGCCCATGCGGGAGCGCCTGGCTCGCCGGCCCGAGGCCATCCGCGCCATGTTCGCCGGGGTGGCGCGGCGGTACGACCTTCTAAACCGCCTGCTGTCGCTGCGGCGTGACGTGGCGTGGCGGCGGGTGCTGGTGGCTGCGGCGGCCGCCGCCCCCCCCGGGCGGGTTCTGGACTGTGCCACCGGCACCGGCGACGTGGTGTTGGCAATGGCCGGCGACGGCCATGTGGGGGCGGACTTCTGCCTCGACATGCTGGCTTTGGCGCGTCGCAAGTCCATCTCCCGGGGGCGGCGGGTGGCCTGGGTGGCGGCGGACGCTCTGGCCCTCCCGTTCCGCGACGGCGCCTTTGCCGCCGTCACGGTGGCCTTCGGCATCCGCAACTTTGCCGATCTGCCCCGAGGTCTGGCCGAGTTGCGGCGAGTCCTCGGGCCGGGGGGTGTGGTGGCGATCCTGGAGTTCCAGCGGCCCCCTCACCCGGCAGTCCGGCTCTTTTCGCGGCTGTGGGGGCGCCTGGTGGTGACGCCGTTGGGGCGGGCACTGTCCGATGACGGGGCCGCCTACGCCTACCTCCCCGCCTCGGTGGAGGACTTCCCCGACGGCCGACGGCTGGCGGCGGTGTTGGCGGAACAGGGGCTCGAAGTGATCCAGAGCCGCCAGGTGTCATGGGGGATTGCAGCGGTGACGGTGGCGCGGCGAAGGGAGGTCGTGTGAGCGCGCGAATTCTCGATGGGACCGCGGTGGCGGCGCGCCTCCGCACGAGGGTGGCCGAGGAGGTTGCCGAGCTGGCAGCGCTGGGGGTGCAGCCGCGACTGGAGGTGCTGCTGGTGGGGGACGATCCGGCGTCCAGGGTCTACGTGGGCGCCAAGGCCAAGGCCTGCCAGGAGGTGGGCATCCGCTCCGCCACCCGGGCCTTGCCAGCGGGCACACCCGCTAAGGAGCTGGCCGATGTCATCGACGCGCTCAACGCCGACGACGATGTGGACGGCATCCTGCTCCAGCTCCCCTTGCCCGGCCACCTGGACAGTCGCGGCTTTCTCGACCGCATCGATCCCGGCAAGGACGTGGACGGCTTCCATCCCACCAACGTGGGCTTGCTCCACCAAGGTCGTCCCCGCTTCGTGCCGTGCACCCCCGCCGGCATCGTGGCGCTCCTGGAGGACGCGGGGGTACCTCTGGAGGGGGCCCGGGCGGTGGTGGTGGGCCGCTCGGAGATCGTCGGCAAGCCCATGGCCGCGCTACTTCTGGCTCGCCACGCCACGGTCACCATCTGCCACTCCCGCACGCGGGACCTGCCGGCGGTGTGCCGGGAGGCGGACGTCCTGGTGGCCGCCATCGGCCGCCCGGCCATGGTGACGGCGGCGTTCGTGCGCCCGGGCGCGGTGGTGGTGGACGTCGGCGTCAATCGCGTGGAGGACGCGGCCCTGGTGGAGCGGGTCTACCCCGGTGACGAGGGGCGGCGGCAACAGCTCACCCGGCGCGGCTACACGCTGGTGGGGGACGTGGACTTCACGGCGGTTCGGCAAGTAGCGGGCGCCATCACGCCGGTGCCCGGCGGCGTTGGTCCCCTCACCATCGCCGGCTTGCTCGCCAACACGGTACGGGCGGCGCGGCAGCGGCGGGGTCTCTAGCGTGCTGCGGGTCGGCCTCACCGGCGGCGTGGCGAGCGGCAAGAGCACGGTGGCGAAGATGTTGGCCGGACGGGGCGCCGTCTGCCTGGACGCCGATCAGGTGGTGGCTGCCCTCTACGGTCCCGGCCAGCCCGGGGCGCTCATCGTGGCCGAGGTGGTGGGGGGCGAGGTGCTGGCCGGGGACGGATCGGTGGACCGGGCCAGGCTCGCGGCCCGCATCCTCGAGGATGCCGCCCTCAGGCAGCGTCTCGAGGCCCGCGTCCACCCGCTGGTGCGCGCCGAGATCCGTGCCTTCTTCCAGCGCCTGGCCGCGGCCCCTACCCCGCCGGCGGTGGCGGTGGTGGAAGCGGCGCTGCTGGTGGAGACCGGCAGTTACCGTGACTTCGACGCCCTGGTCGTCGTGGTGTCCCCCCTGGCGCTGCGGCGGCAGCGGGCGCTCGCTGCCGGCTGGCCTGCGGCGCGGTTCGACGGCGTGGTGGCTGCCCAGGCCAGCGACGAGGAGCGCCGTCGCGTGGCCCAGTTCGTCATCACCAACGACGGCGATCTCGCCAACCTGGAGGGCCAGGTGGCGGCGCTCTGGGAGCGGCTGCTGGCGCAGGCGGCCGAGCAGTGAACGGCGCCTTGCCGGGCCGCGGGGGGCGTCACGACGCGGGGAGCTGCGCGCGCAACGCGCGGAAGGCAAGAGCCCGGTGGGAACGGGCGTTCTTCTCCGCCGGCGGCATTTCGGCGTAGGTCCGGCCGCCGCCCCACTCGGGCAGGAAGACCACGTCCCAGCCGAACCCCGAGCTCCCGCGCGGCTCGTGGGCAATGGCGCCGGCCACCACGCCCTCCCCCACCCAGGTGGCGGTTCCGTCGGTGAGGACCGCCACGCAGTGGGCGGTGGCCCGCCGGTCGGGGAAACCGTCGAGGATGCGGGCCAGGGAGGCAGGGCCTGCCGCCTCCATGAGCCAGCGGACGAGAGGGCCGGGGAACCCGCCCAGGGCAGCCAGTTCCAGCGACGTGTCCTCGACCAGGACCGGCTCCCCGACCCGCCGGTAGGCGTCGGCGGCCTTCGCCCGGGCGATGGCCACCACGTCGAGCCCTTGCGGTTCGGGGAGGTGGAGCGGGAGCCGCTCCAAGCGGCGGCCGAGGATGGCCTCGGCCTCCTGCAGCTTGTGGGCCGAGCTGGTGACGAAGACCACGCGCTCCAACACTCAGCCGTCCTCGCCGGGGAGATCCTCCGCGCGAATGCGGAAGGTGTTGAGGCGCCCCTGGAGCCCGCGCAACGACACCTCCCCCAGGTGCTCGGCGGGGAAGAGGTGGCCGATGGCGTTGTAGGTCTGCTCCCCCACCACGATCTGACCGGGCTGGGCGACCAGCTCCTCCAGTCGCGCGGCGACGTTCACGGTGTTGCCCAGGACCGTATAGTCCACGCGCATCTCCGAGCCGATCTCCCCCACCACCACGAGGCCGGAGTTGATGGCGGCCCGCACCTCCACCTCATCCAGCCCCGAGGCCCTGCGCGCCTCGTTCCAGCGGGCGAGGCGCCGCCGGATCCCGAGCGCGGCCCGCACTGCCCGCTCGGCGTGATCGGGTTGGGGGAGGGGGGCGCCGAAGAAGGCCATCACCGCGTCGCCGATGAACTTGTCGATGGTGCCGCCGAACTCGAACACCGACTCCGAGGCGAGGGAGAAGAACTCGGCCAGGAACCGGGCCACCTCGGTGGGTTGCATGTGCTCGCACCGGCTCGTGAAACCGACGATGTCGGCGAACAGCACCGACACCTCCCGCGTCTCGATTCGGTCCGTGTCGCCGGCCCGCTTGCGGTCGACGATGACCTCCACGACGGCGGGGGAGTGGTAGCGGCAGAGCCGTTCCCGAACCCGCCGTTCCTCGCGGATGGAGTCGTTGAGACGGGCGCGGTCGATGGCCACCGCCGAGTAGTTGGCGAGGGCGGTGAGGATGTCCAGATGCTCGGTGGTGAAGCAGCCGGTGACCAGGGGCGTGTCCACGAACAGCACGCCGATCACCGAGTCCCGGTGCCAGAGCGGCGCGCACATGGCGGACCGGATCTGGTGCAGGCGCACCGACAGACCGGCGGCGAACCGCTCGTCCACCTGGGCGTCGGAGGTGAGCACGGCCACCTTCTGGCGCGCCACCAGGTCGAGGATGGTCTGCGAGACCGGGGCCTCCTCCAGGTTGGCGCCGCCCCGGGAACGGGCGATGCGCAGCTCAGCCGTGCCCTCCGGCGTGAAGAGGAGGACGTAGGCGCGGTCGGCGGGGAGCTGGGCGAAGATGGCCTCCATCACCTTCTCCAGCACTGGTTCCAGTTCCTCCACCTCGAGGAGGGTGCGGGCCACCTGAGCGAGGGCCTCCAGCACCCGCTCCCGGTGGCTGCTGGCGGCGGACACCCCCTTGTGTGGGGTCTCGGTGCCCTCGAGCTGGAAGTCCTCCCGGAACGCCTCCAGGGGGCGCAGGAAGGTGGACGAGCCCACATCCGCCACCAGGGAGGGGGGGGTGGCGTGGAAGCGCAGCTCGAAGTTGCCGATCTGCACCCGGTCGCCCTCCCCCAGACGTGCCTCGTTGACGTAGCCGCCGTTGAGCTTCAGCCCGTTGGTGGAACCCTCGTCGACGATCCACCAGCCATCACCGCGCAGCTCCACGCGGGCATGCCGCCGGGACACGGAAAAGTCCTTCAGGACGATCTCGTTGTCGGAGGCCCGACCGATCCGGTAACGCCCCTCCTCCAGGGAAAGGCGCCGGACCTCCTCGCCCTCTTGCCAGCGCAGCTCGGCCACCCCTTCATTCTAGCCGCATTCGCTTGAACCGGCGGCTCACGGCGGGGTGGCGCGCTCCAGCGCCGCCAGTTGTCGGCGCAGCTCGACGTTGCCTGGGTCGAGCTGGACGGCCGTCTCCAGGTGGCGCCGGGCACCGGCCAGCTCCCCCTGCTGCCAGAGAGCGGCAGCCAGGTTGCTGTGGGCGCGCGGGTTGGTGGGTGCGAGCTGAACTGCGCGTTCCAAGCACCGGCGGGCCTCCTCCAGCTCCCCCTGCTCGCCCAGGAAGACCCCGGCGTTGAGCCAGATCACCGCCGAGTCGGGGAAGCGACGCCGCCCCTCGGCAAAGGTGGCCCTGGCGCGCGCCAGCTCGCCGCGGGATGCGTAGTCCAGGGCCGACTGGACCACTGCCATCTCCCGGTCGCGGACCCCGGTCTCCACGGCGAGCCAGAACTCCCGGTCCGCCTCGTCGAAACGCCCCTGTTTGCGCAGGAGCAGGGCTAGGTTGTAGTGGGACGGCGCGTAGGTGGGGTCGGCATTGATGGCCTGCCGAAACGCCTCCTCTGCGCCGCGCGGGTCCCCCGCCTCGCCGCGGGAGCTGCCGAGGTTGTTGAGGCGACGGGCTTCGGCGCGGTCGAACTGGGGCACCGGAACCGCCGGCGCCGTGGACGCAGGCGCTGGCGGGGTAGGCGACGCAGGCCCGGCCAGGTACCCCAGCGCCCGGAGCTTGGCAATCTCCTCGGCCCGCGCCTCCGGCGGCAGGTCGCCAACCGGAGAGGTGAGCGGTGGAATCAGGGCGGAGTAGGAGACCCGCCCTTCGGGCGCGTCCACCACCAGCCAGCGAGGCACGGCTCCCGGCATCTCCGCCGCGGGGGGAAGGCCCCCCAGGGCCAGCAGAGCGGGCGCAACGTCGAGGACGCGCAGCCGCTGGCGCTGTGGTGTGGGCGCAATGCCCCGCCCGAAGGCCAGGAACGCCCCTTCCGGGTCGTGCCACATCACGGCGGTGGCGGTGTGGGCACCCGAAGGAACGCGCGGGCGCCGCTCACCCCAGGTAAAGCCGTGGTCGGAGACGATGACCAGGCGATCCGCAGGGCCGAGGCTTTTGACGATGCGCCCGAGCCAGGCATCCACGAGGGCGAAGTAACGCTCGACAACTCCGCCGAACCGGCGTGCCTGCGCAGGGTCCACACCCGGCAAGGGCGGCGGCATCATGGGTGCGAAGAGGTGACCCACCGTGTCCGTACCTTCCAGGTAAGCAAGAACCACGTCCGACCCCCGGGCCAGCTCGGCGTCCGTGAGCCGCTCGATGGTGAGAGTGGCCGCCACAAGTTTGGCCAGGCCCACGACGGGGTCGTCCCAGTTGCCGCCAGCCCGCCGCACCTGCGCCAGCTCCTCCTCGGCAAGGCGCACGAGCGGGGCCACCATGTCTGGGGTCACGTCCGCCGCCTTCACGGCGAGTCGGTGGGCCAGCTCCTCGGCCTCCGGCGGGTCGGCCAGGCGCGGCACCACTGCGGAAAGGCCTAGAAGCTGCTCCGTCAGCCTGTCCGAGTAGACCCGGCCGGCCGGCGGCGCCGCGGCGGGGAAGGTGGCCCACCAGCCGATGGTGGCGGTGCGGCGACCTGCCGCTCCGAACATCTCCCACAGCGCCGTGGCCTTGCGTGAAGCGGACGTGACCGGACGCGGCGGCCCCCCGGCCGGGTCGGGTTCGAGAAAGTCCAGCACGCCGTGGACCTCGGGACTCACGCCGGTGGCGATGGTGGTCCATACCACTGGCGAGATGAGCGGCCGCGACACCTCGAGGACCGCGTGGGCGCTACGCCGGAGCAGGGCGGCCATGGTTGGCATCTGGCCCCGCCCCGCCAGCTCGTCGACGAGCTTCCAGTCGAGGGCGTCAAGGCCCAGGACCACGAGCCGTCCGCGGCAAGGCGCCCGGCGCCTCAGCTCGGCGGTGGCCGCGGCGCGCACCAGGTCGTCGCCGCCGCGGGCGGTCACGCGTGCGGCGACCAGGCGGAGCGGCGCGAACCGCGAGGCAAGCTGCGTTGCCAGATCGGCTGCCGCCACCTCCGGATCGTCGGGGAAGCTGCTGCGCCACAGCGGCGTGGCCGCAAGCACGCGGCGGGCACCGACCTCGTCAATGGGAAGCGGGCCAAGCCACTGCCGCCACGCCTGCTCCCACCCTAGCCGCCGGATGGAGCTGGCGTCCACGGGGAGACGACCGTGGCCGGCAAGCCGTACCTCCAGGGTGCCGGGCAGCACCGCCCCGCTGGCCAGCGGCATGTCCACCGGGATGTCGAGCACCACGCCTTCGGCATCCACCGCCAGCCTCTTCCGCCCCTCCACGAAAGGCAGGGAAAGATCAAGACCCGGCCGGAGGAGTCTGACCGTGGAGCCGAACCGGGCCACCGCTACCCCGCGCCGGTCAGCCTGCGGCACGACCACGGCAAGGGCCGCAAGCAACGCAGCCGCGGCGAGACCCGCGAGAGCCGCCACCCGGCCGCGCAGCCTTGGGGGACGCGCTGGATCCTTCCTCATGCAGCCCATTGTAGGCGCCTTGACCGATTGGGGCGCGGTGTCTGAGCCGTGGTCCGAGCCAAAAAAGCAGCGCCCGGAGGCTCGCCTCCGGGCGCGGAAACTGCATCGTGTTGACGATCAGTACTCGACCTTGAAGCCGAGCACGTACGCCCGGGAGGACTGCCATGAGGTCGGCAGGTTGTAGGTGGATGCCGTGGTCGAGTTGCCGCCGCGGCCGGTGGGGAGCTGGTTGTCGAAGAGGTTCTCCACGTCGGCGTAAAGGGCAATGCTGACGGGACCGAGCGTGAACGGCTGCTCCAGGTGCAGATCGGCCTCCCACAGGTTGCCCACTTCGCTGCTCCCCTGCCGCTCCAGTGGCACGCTCCCGTAGTCGCCGGGCCTGTAGCGGGTGTAGAGGTAGCCGGAGTTCCAGTAGGCGCCGAGTCCCACGATCATCTTCCAGGGGGTCACGTAGGAGCCGTAGACCTTGAGCCAGTGGGGAGACTGGATGTCGCCGTACCACAGCGGGTTGAAGTCATCGGGAGTGTCGCCGTAGGCGCCGAACTGGCTGTAGGCGGTGGACGCCGTGGTGCCGCCGGTGCCCTGCCACCCCTTGGCCTTGATCACATAGGTGTAGGACCCAAGGAACTGGAACCCGTCGGGCCCGAACCGCTTCTTGAAGACCAGCTCGACCCCCTGGTACTCCTTCCACGGGTAGTTCGTCCTCACCACCGTGCCGTCTTCCAGGACGACCCGGGAGAGCGGCGCGTTGGTCCACAGGGCCACGCCGTCGTACTCGGGGTCCACGTCCTCGATGCTCTTCTCCTGCTTGCGGTAGACAAAGTTGATGCCCGCGGCGAAGAGGTCGGAGAGACGGTGGTCGTAGCCGAAGGTGACCTCGTCCACGTAGATGGGATCGAGGCCAGGATCAACCTCGAAACCGCCCGCCGCCGTCGGCACGTCCCAGCGCAACGTCCAGCACGAATCGGGGGTCTGCCACCAGTTCCCCGACGGGCTGCACGTCCCGTTCCAGGTCCAGTACTGCTGGTGGGTGGGGGTGTCGCTCATGTAGGCGCTGATATAGCCGGTGGGCAGGTCGTAGAAGCGCGACACCGAGCCGTGCAGGGAATTCCCGTTCAGGTCGTAGGCAAAGCCCAGACGGGGCGCGATCTGGTCGCCAAAGCCGAAGTTGACCACTTCGGTGCCGACGTTGTTCTTGGCGCTGTACGATTCGGCTCGCACCCCCATGTTGAGGGTCAGCTTGCCGATCTTCCACTGGTCCTGCAAGAAGATGGCCCAGTAGGTGTCGCTGGTCTTCACCTTTTTCACCTGGTTGGTCCAGGTGTACCGGGAATCGGGGTTCGCGCCGCGGCTACGGTAGTAACCGGCCGGGTTGTAGATGCGGCCCGCGTAGGGGTTCATCTCCAGCCACTCGACACCAGCCTTGAACTGATGGCTGGAGCTGCCGCTGTCCATGAAGTAGGAACCGGTGAGGAGCAGGCCGTCGCGGTCGCGGAAGGAGGCGTAGTCGTAGTAGGCGGCGCCGCTGTAGTACCCCACGTTGCGGTCCGCAAAGAAGGGCACCTGGCCAAAGCCGCTCTCCTGCGGCTTGACGTTGAGTTCCTGCTGGTGATGCTGATACTTGGCCTCCATGAAGAAGGCCGGCGAGAGCACGCCGTACCACTGGGCCGAGTAGTTGTTGCCGCCCTGGAACTGGGTCTGCTCGGCGGACGGTGCGTAGCTCTGCGAATTGATGGCGCGGAGGTTGCTGATGTCGATGGGGTCCTCGTTCCAGTAGCCGACCAGGGAGTGGCTCGGGTTGATCTGCCAGGTGAGCTTCACCGAGGCGGCGTGCCCCTTGTAATTGGACGTCACCTCGCTGAGGGTACCGTTCAGGCGGTCCTGGTAGGAGGCGTAGCGGGAGTAGATCCGGTCGCGGTCCCGCTGCTCGTACCCAACGTAGAACCACAGCATGTCTCTGAAGACCGGGCCGCCCACGGTAACGTTGGGCCGGAGTTCGGTCTCCCGGGCGCCGCCTGCCTTGCGCCGGCCGGTTTCCGGCTCGATTTCGGGATCGGCGTTCCAGCTCGAGTCCCGCATCACGGCGCGGAAGGTGGCGTGGAACTCATTACCGCCCGACTTGGTGATCAGGTTCATGATGCCGCCCACGGCCCGCCCGAACTCGGCCTGGTAGCCACCCGTCTGGACCTGGGCCTCCTGGATGGTGTCCCAGTTGATCTGGGTCCCCCAGGTCTGGGTCCGTGGGTCGGTGGTATCCACACCATCGATGAGGATGGCGTTATCATCGCCGCCCGCGCCGTGCACCGACGGGTTGTTCTGGCCTGCGTTCGGCACGCCCGGGATCATGTACCAGATGGTGTTGTAATGGCGGGTCGTGGTTCCGGCATCCAGGAGCTTCCACTCCACCGCCGTCTCCATCGTCGACTTGGTGGTGTCCACAACGATCCGCTCAGCGCTCACGGTGATGGTCTCCGCGAACTGCGAGAGGGCCATCTGCGCCTGGACCTCGGTTTCCTTGCCGACGTTCACAACGATGCCGGACTGCTCCAGGGTGTTGAAACCGGAGAGTTCGAACCGCAGGACGTAGTCGCTCCCGGGGGGGACCGGCACGAAACGGAACCGCCCCGCCTGGTCCGTGACGGCGACCCGTGTGCCCTGCATGTAGGGCCCGGACAACGTGACGTTGACGCCAGGCAGCGGCTGCTGCTGGTCGTCCAGGACCACGCCGGTGACCGACCCGTAGCGCTGCTGCGCCGCCAGCGGCAACGCCAGCAGCATCACCACGAGAACTACACCAAGACGCCTCATGATCTTTCCTCCTCCTGTCGGGGTGTTGCGAAACGGTCTGCAGCGCACCGCCCACGCCCCGGCGGTTGCCGACCTCGATAGCGCGCCCTCTCGGACACACGCCGCTTCATGGCAGACACGCAGCGTTCTTTTGCAATTAATTTGCCTAATTCTATCAAGGTCACGGTTGCGACGCGGGTCGAAGTATTCGAGATTTCGTACACCGTGCGCGAAAAACCGAACCACTCGCCGAGCCGCCTGACGCGTTGCCGCGGAAGGACTTGCAGCCCATCTACTTCTGGTCACCCCAGGGGAGAGGGGGAAGGTGCCTTGCGTCCAGCTGGGCGAACGGGTCTGCGGGCCAGGTCGGACCTGCCGGACACCCGCTTTGTCGGGCAGCTGGCCCTACGGGGCGGTGGCCGTGGCGTTGCCCCCCTCGCTCATGGCGGCGTAGAGAGCGCCTTCGGCCTCGGCGAGCAACTCGGCTGGGCTGCTGTGCCGGGTGGGGCGGTACTGGGCGACACCGGCGCTGGTGGCGGGGCGGCGAGAGCCGGCGGCACTCTCCACGATGGCTCGCCGCAGCCGGTCCAGGGTGGTCATGGCGGCTCGCTCCTCGGTGTCGGCGAGGAGGAGTGCGAAGGTCCCGTCCCCGCGCCGGGCCAGGAGATCGACCTGGCGCAGCGAGCGCCGCAGGACCCTGGCAGCTGGCGAGGCGCCGTAGTCGCCGGCCGGCGCCGGTTCCGCGCCTTCCACCCGCAGGAGGGCCACAGTCAGCGGGGTGGTGGAACGCCGGGAGCGGTCCATCTCCCGGCCGAGGGCGGCGATGAAGCGGTCGTAGGTCAACAGACCCGTAGCCAGGTCCATGGGCTCGCCCCAGCGGCGCTCCGCCCAGCGACTCACCAGGGCGAAGGAGAGCACCGCGGAAAACGGGATGAGGCCGATGGGAAAGTGAAGTTCCCCGTACGCGACGCCGCGGCGCGGCACCACCCCCACGTCCACCAGGATGTCCACGGTGACCATGGCCGCGAACAGGCCGGCCAACGTCACCAGCGTCCGCCCCCAGAAGGCGCCCCACAGGTGCCGCAGGGCAACGCGGAGGGTCTCCACCGCCACCGCCACGGCCACCAGTTCCGCCACGTGAACCCAGAAGTAGAGGTCGCTCTCGTCCCGCCACACCACGGCAAAGGCGGCCCCCAGCCCGAGCAGGCACTGGACGGCAACGACGGCCACGGGCAGCCGGCGGCGGGCAAGGGCGTGGAGGGGCGCGGGGAACACCGCCACTGCCGCCAGCAGGGCGGCCACGTTGATGCGAAAGTTGACGTTCTGGCCGAACAGACGCGCCGGCCCCCAGGTGGCGTAGGTGACGAGGTACACGCCGATGGCCAGGAGAAAGGCGGCAAAGGTGAGATGCTCGTGCGCCTCGCGCTGGGTGATGAACAGCGCCACCTGGATGAAGACCAGGGTGAGGAGGAAGGAGGCCATCACCCAGAGCGCAATGTCGCGCAACACCTCGGCGCGGAGCACCGCCTCCCATCGGTCGAGACGCGGCGGGGGGCCGAGGAACCCGCCGAACCGCGACTTGTTGAACACGTGGACGGCCAGCTCGTTGTACTCGCCGTACCGGGCCGCCTCCTTGGGGATCAGGTAGAAGCGGCGCACCAGCGTCGCCTTCTCGAAGTTCGGGGGCGGGCTCCCGGTGCTGCCGACCGGTCGGCCGTTGAGGAACACCTCGTCCACGTCGCCAATGGTGCCCAGATCGAGCCCCAGCGTCTCGCCGGCGAAGCGGGAGGGGAGGAAGAAGGCGAGGCGGTACCAGGCGTGGCCGTTGTAGGAGGGGTAGCCCTGGCGCTCCCACGCCCCCGGCACCTCGATGCGCTGCCAGTACCGTCGCTCGCGGAACGGGCTGGCCCACGCCGGGTCGTGGCCGGTGCGAAACAGCCACTCCCCCGCCAGGGAGCAGGGGAGGTTCTCCACGGTGAGGGTGTCCTGGGCGGCGGCGAGGCCGGCCAGGAGCCAGGCAGCGGCCACCAGTGCCCCGACGCGTCTCATGGCGTCCCCCCGACGCCGGGCGGGCAGGGCACCGCCACCGCGCCGGGGAAGGCGGCGGCCAGTTGGCCGGCGGCGCGGACCGCGGCGGAGCGGTCGCCCACGCCCGTGGCGCGTACCCTGGTGAGACCGCCCCCCGCGGGACTGAGGCGTACGGCAAAGCCGGCCTCCTCGAGCCGCCGCCGGGCCCTGGCCGCGTTCTCAGCCCGGGCGAAGGCGCCCACCTGGACCTCCCAGCACGACGTTCCCACCATCCCGTCCCCCGGTCGGAGCACCTGGATGCGCACCGGCACCACCCCCTCCGCCACCGCCCCGAGTCGTTCGGCGGCGGCGCGGGAGAGGTCGAGGATTCGCCCCTCCACGAAGGGGCCGCGGTCGTTGACCACCACGGTCACCTCCGCGCCGGTGCGCAGGTGCCGTACCGACAGCTCGGTTCCGAAGGGCAACCAGCGGTGGGCGGCGGTCATCTCGTGCATATCGTACCGTGATCCCGAGGCGGTGGGGCGGCCGTGGTACGGCTCCCCGTACCAGGAGGCGAGCCCCTCCTCGGTCCAGCCGACCGCCACTGCCGCCGGCGCCTGGGGGGGCGAGGGCTGCCGGGACGAGGCACAGGCGGCGAGAGGGGCCACCGCCAGGACCGCCACGGTCCGGAAGCCGGCAGCCGAGCGGTGCCGCCCCCGCCAGCTCCCCCCCCTCGCCGGGTGGCGGCCGTTGCCGCCTGGCGTCCCGATCACACCCGCGGCTCCTCGTCCCCCGCCGCCGGGTGGCTGGCGAGCCACGGCTCCACCACCTCCTCCAAGAACTCGTGCACCTGCTGGGGGGCGCGACCCACGAAGCGGCCCGGCTCCATCAGGGCGGCGAGGGAACTCTGGTCGAGGCCAAACTCCTCCTCGGCGAGGATGAGGTCCAGGAGCGGGTTGGCCTCCCCCTCCACCTTGACCCGGCGGGCCGCTTCCCGGGAGAGCAGGCGCAACTTTTCGTGGAGGCGCTGCCGATCGCCGCCACGGGCGGCGCCGGCCATGAGGACCGCCTCGGTGGCCATGAAGGGAAGCTCCTCCGCGAGGTTGCGGGCGATCATGGCGGGGTAGACGACCAGCCCGGCCGCCACCGAGCGCCAGAGCACGAGGATGGCGTCGGTGGCCAGGAACGCCTCGGGGAGAACCAGGCGGCGGTTTGCCGAGTCGTCGAGGGTGCGCTCCAGCCACTGGGAGGCCGCCGTCCACGCCGCGTTGGCCTCCGCCGAGATCACGAACCGGGCCAGGGCGCACATGCGCTCGGCCCGCATGGGGTTGCGCTTGTACGGCATCGCCGAGGACCCCACCTGACCTGCCTCTGCCGGTTCGTCGAGCTCCTTGAGCCGGGACAGGAGCCGGAGGTCGGTGGCGAACTTGTGGGCCGATTGGGCGAGCCCCGACAGGCAGGAGAGGAGGTAGAACTCCGGCTTGCGGGGCGAGGTCTGCCCGGTCACGGGGTAGGTGCCGGGGAAACCGAAGGCTTCGGCAATTCGCCGATCCAGCTCACGCACCTTGGCGTGATCGCCGAGGAGCTGCAGGAACGACGCCTGGGTGCCGGTGGTCCCCTTCGCGCCGCGCAGCAGCATTCGGCGCCGTTCAAACTCCAGGCGTTCCAGGTCCAGCAACACATCGGCGAGCCACAGGCACACCCGCTTGCCCACCGTGGTGGGTTGGGCCGGCTGGAAGTGGGTGTGCCCCAGGCACGGCAGGGCGGCGTGACGGCGTGCCACGTCGGCGAGGGCGGCCACCACCGCCGCGCCCCGCGCCAGCACCAGGTCGGCGGCGTCGCGGAGCTGCACCAGGTCGGCGTTGTCGCCCACGAAGGCGGAGGTGGCGCCCATGTGCAGCCAGGGGCCCGCGGCGGGGGCCACCTCGGCGAGGGTGCGCACGTGCGCCATCACGTCGTGCCGGGTCTCCCCCTCGATCTCATCGGCGCGAGCAAGCTCCGCCGCCGTGGGTTCCAGGTGGCGGGCGAGCTCCGCCACGGCCTCGGCGGGGATGGGCACGCCCAGGTCGCGTTCGGCCTGCATGAGTTCCAGCCACAACCGCCGCCAGAGGGCGAACTTGCGCCGCGGCGAGAAGATGGCGCGCATGGCCGGGGAGGCGTAGCGGCTGGCGAGGGGGTTGACGAACTCGTCCATGGCGCCATTGTGCCACTTTCGCTGCCCGGCTTGACGGGGGCACGGACGGCGGCGACAATCCTTTACCTTCCGCGCGGGCATTCCCCGACAGCGGACGGAGGATCTCGTGAGTCAGGACAGTGCAGCCCCTCGGCGGAAGGTGGCCCTCATCGCCTTCGGTGGTAACGCCCTGCTCCGCCCCCAGGACCACGGCACCCAGGAGGAGCAGTTCACCCTGGCGTGGAAGGCCACCCGCTGGTTGGTGGAGATCATCCACCGCGGCTTCGAGCTGGTCATCGTCCACGGCAACGGACCGCAGGTGGGCAACATCATGATCCAGGTGGAGGAGGCCATCACCAAGATCCCGCCCCAGACGCTGGACGTGTGCGTCGCCCAGACCATGGGCTCCATGGGCTTCATGCTCCAGAACCAGCTCCGCAACCGGCTCAACGAGGAGCAGATGTCGAAGCCGGTGGTGACGGTGCTGTCGGAGGTGGAGGTGGCGCGGGACGACCCCGCCTTCGAGAACCCCTCCAAGCCCGTGGGCCCCTACTTCACCGCCTACCGGGCCAACGCCCTCATGCAGGAGCAAGGGTGGCAGATGGTGGAGGACGCCGGCCGGGGGTGGCGCAAGGTGGTGCCGTCCCCGCCGCCGCGGCGGGTGCTCGACGCCTGGGTGGTCAGGCGACTGGTGGAGGAAGGGGCGGTGGTCATTGCCGCCGGCGGCGGTGGCATCCCGGTGTACCAGGACGTGGGCGGTTACTTCCGCGGCGTCGAGGCGGTCATCGACAAGGACTACACCGCTGCCCTCCTGGCCAAGGAACTGGACGCGGACCTCTTCATCATCCTCACCCAGGTGCCCCAGGTGGCGGAGAACTTCGGTCGGCCGAACCAGCGCTGGCTGAGTCAACTCACCGTGTCACGCGCGAAGGAGATGCTGGAGCAGCACCAGTTCCCGCCCGGCTCCATGGGGCCGAAGATCCGGGCGGCGATTCAGTTCGTCGAGGAGACCGGCAAGGAGGTGCTCATCACCGACGCCGAGCACCTCAAGGAGGCTCTCGCCCGCGCCGGCGGCACGTACATCGTGGCCGACGGAAAGGAGGCATGACATGCTCAGCAACCCCTGGCAGCGACACAAGGACCTCGTGTCCATCCACGACCTCACCGCGGAGGAGGTTGAGGCGCTCTTTCAGCTCGCCGCCAACGTCAAGGCGCGTCCGGATCGCTACCGGAGCTCACTGGCCGGCAAGACGCTGGCCATGATCTTCGAGAAGTCCTCCACCCGTACCCGCGTCTCCTTCGAGATGGGGATGTACCAGCTCGGTGGCCTCGCCACCTTCCTGTCGAGCCGCGACATCCAGATCGGTCGGGGCGAGCCCATCTCGGACACGGCCAAGGTGCTCTCCCGCTACGTGGACGGCATCATGGCCCGCACCTTCGCCCACGAGACCGTCCTGGAGCTGGCTCGCCACGCCACCGTGCCGGTGATCAACGGCCTCACCGATTTGCTCCACCCCTGCCAGGCCCTCACCGATTACTTCACCATGCGCGAGAAGTTCGGCCACACCAAGGGGCTCACCCTGGCCTACGTGGGCGACGGGAACAACATGTGCCACTCGCTGATGTTCGGCGGCCCCAAGTGCGGCGCCAACGTGCGCGTGGCCACCCCCGAGGGCTACCGCCCCAAGCCCGAGATTGTCGCGGCGGCGCAGGCCGACGCCCAGGCGGCGGGGACCACGGTGGAGATCTTCTCCCGTCCGGAGGAGGCGGTGCGGGGCGCTCACGTGGTCTACACCGACGTCTGGGCCTCCATGGGGCAGGAGGCCGAGGCCGAGGCCCGCAAGAAGGCTTTTGCCGGCTACCAGGTGACGCCGGAGCTCATGGAGCTGGCAGCGCCAAACGCCGTCTTCATGCACTGTCTGCCCGCCCACCGCGGGGAAGAGGTGGCTGCCGAGGTGGCGGACGGCCGCTGGTCGGTGATCTTCGACGAGGCGGAAAATCGCCTCCACGTCCAGAAGGCCATCATGCTCCTGCTCATGAACCGGTAGGGGCAGACGGCGTCGCGGGGGGCCGGAGTCGCCACCGCCCGTTCCCCACGCGCCTTGCGAGTCGGGGCGTGAGGCGGCACGCTCACTGGCGAGTTGCGCCGTGAACGGGCGGGGTGGCGTGGCAGGAACGACGGCAGTGGGGCTGGCGCCACCCCGCGAGCGCTGCACCGCATGCCGCTTCCTGCCGCGGCACACGCGCGCGAGGGAGCCTTTCGAAGCTGGCGGTCGGTGGCGGCGAAGGCATAGATGTGCCGTGGTGTCCCGAGGCGTCAACCGATCGAGAAGTGCGTCAGGCGCGTGCCGACGGCCATCTCAGGCCCAGCCGCGGCACGTTCCAGCTCCCGCGAACACCACGCCAAGCATGACCCCTTCTGCGCTTTCGAGCCCGCGGCCAGGGCGTGAGTCGCCAGCTTCTTCTCTCCCACCGTCGTGTGAAGGGCTGCCGGCAGCGCACCCCAGGGGCTGGCAACCGCATCGGCCGGGGCAAGCCTCGCTGGCGAGGCGTGGCCTGGCGTGGCGCGCCATCCTGGCGCGCCGCGGCACCGGCACTGACCCGACGCTGGCGTAAAATGGCACTCCCCTTGCTTGCATGGCGAGGGAGCTGCCCGCCAGTGCTGCCCCTCGTCCGTGCGGCGGGCGCCCCAGCCAACTGGGAGGTGCACCGTGATCGAAGTGGAAGGCCTGAGCAAGCGGTACGTGGACAAGGAGGCGGTGGCTTCCGTCTCCTTCTTCGTTCCCGAGGGGGAGGTGCTCGGTTTTCTCGGCCCCAACGGCGCCGGCAAGACCACCACCATGCGCATGATCACCGGCTACCTGGAGCCCACCGCAGGGCGGGTGCGGGTGGCCGGGATCGACGTGGCCCGCGACCCCATCGGCGCCCGCGCCGCCATCGGCTACCTGCCGGAAAACGTGGCCCTCTACCCCGAGATGCGGGTGGAGGAGTACCTGCGCTTCCGGGCGGCGGTGGAAGGGGTGCCGCGCGGCGAGGTGAAGGCCCGGGTGGCCGAGGTGGCCGAGCGCTGCATGGTGGCCGACGTGCTCCGGCAACTGTGCGGCACCCTCTCCAAGGGGTATCGCCAGCGGGTGGGGTTGGCCGGCGCGCTCATCCACCGCCCGAAGGTGCTGATCCTGGACGAGCCCACCATCGGCCTCGACCCGCGGCAGATCGTCAAGATCCGCGAGCTGCTCACGGAGCTGGGCCGCGACCACACGGTGATCCTCTCCACCCACATTCTCCCCGAGGTGGAGCAGGTGTGCCGGCGGGTCCTCATCATCGACCGGGGCACCCTGGTGGCCGACGGAACCCCCGAGCAACTCCGCGGGGGGCTGGCCGGCAGCGCCGAGCTGGAGGTGGAGATCGAGGCGGCCGGCGACGGGGTGGCGGCCGCGCTGGCTGCGCTGCCGGGGGTCGCCGACGTGACGAGCCGGGGCGACGGGCGCTACCGCCTCACCGTGGAGGGGGGGGTGGATGTGCGGCGCCAAGTGTTCGCCCTGGCCGTGGAGCGGGGGTGGGTGCTGCTGGGGCTCGCCCAGAGCACCCCCAGCCTCGAGGACGTGTTCCTGCGCCTCACCACCCGCGACGTGGCCGTCGAGGAAGCGGCGCAGGGGGAGGTGGTCAATGGGTAAGACCTTTGCCATCGTGCGGCGCGAGCTGGTGGCGTACTTCTCATCGCCGCTCGCCTACCTGATCCTCACCGCGTTTTTGTTCTTCAACGGGTACGTCTTCTGGCTCATCGTCGCCTATCTCAACGACCCGCGCTCCCAGGCCATGGCGCCGCTCAAGCTCTTCTTCGGCGGGACCATCTTCTTCTGGCTGTTCCTCCTCTTCATGGTGCCGGTGATCACCATGCGGCTGCTGGCGGAGGAGCGCCGCTCCGGCACCCTGGAGGTGCTCCTCACCTCGCCGGTGACGGAGGGCCAGGTGGTGTTTGGGAAGTTTCTGGCCGCTCTCCTCTTCTACCTCTTCCTGTGGGTGCCGACCCTGGCCTACGTGGCCATTCTGGCCGCGCACGCCACCATCGATCCCGGCCCAGTGGCGGCCGGCTACCTGGGGATCGCCCTGCTGGGGGTGCTGTTCGCCGCAGTGGGGCTGCTCACCTCGGCTTTGGCCAAGAATCAGATCGTTGCCGCGGTGTTTGCCTTTGCGGTGCTGGTGGTGCTGTTCTCGCTGGGGCTTCTGGAGCAGCTCGTCAGCACCCCGTGGCTCAAGAGTGCCCTGGGGTACATGAACCTGTGGGACCACATGGCCGATTTTGCCCGGGGTCTGGTGGACACCCGGCACGTGGTGTACCAGCTCTCGGTGGCGGGCCTGAGCCTATTCCTGGCCACCAAGGCCCTCGAGGCCGCCAAGGGGAGGTGAGCGATGAGACGGGACAAAGTCCTCGCGATGTCCTCCACCGCCGTGGCCACCCTCTTGGTGGTGGCCCTGGTGGGGATGGTGAACTGGTTGGGGTTCCGCCATTACAAGCGGGCCGACTGGACGCGGTCCAAGGTGTACTCCCTCTCCGACAAGACCACCGGCATCCTGAAGGGCGTGACGACCCCGGTGGAGGTGGTGGTCTTCATGACGCCGGCGACGCCGTTGTTCGACGAGACCAAGGAGCTGCTGACCCGCTACCAGGCGGCGTGCCCGGCGCTCAAGGTGGAGTTCATCGACCCGGACCGGGATCCGCTGCGCACGCAGCAGCTCGCCAAGCAGTACGGGGTGGCGGCGGCCAACACCGTGGTGTTTGCGGCGGGCGGCCGCACCAAGTACGTGACCTCCGACCAGCTGGCCGAGTACGACTACAGCGGCATCCAGCTCGGCGAGGGGCCGAAACTCAAGAGCTACAAGGGCGAGGAGCAGTTCACCTCGGCCATTCTCGGCGTCGTCAACCCGAAGGTGCCCAAGGTGTACTTCGTGACCGGCCACGGCGAGCTGGACCCCGACGGCTTCGGCGGCGAGGGGCTGTCGCAGCTGAAGACGGCCCTGGAGCGAGACAACCTGGCGGTGGAGAAGACCACCCTCCTCAGCGGCACCGTCCCCGAGGACTGCGACCTCCTGGTGGTGGCGGGCCCCCAGGCCCCCTTCACCGAGGTGGAGAAGACCGCCATCTCGAGCTACCTGGACAAGGGGGGGCGGGCCCTCGTGCTCCTCGACCCGGTGCTGGGCGGGCGCCAGCGGCCCTCCGGCCTGGAAGAGGTCGTGGCCCGTTACGGCGCCAAGGTGGGGGATGACCTGGTCCTCGACCCGGCGCGGCGGCTGCCGTTCTTCGACCTTTCCGCGGTGTACGCCGCCGAGTTCCGCAGCCACCCGGTGGTGGACCGGATGCAGGGGATGGCCGTGCTCCTGCCGGTGGCCCGGTCGGTGACCACGGTGAGCGTCGCCGGCGCCACCTCCAGCCAGCTCATCGTCACCTCTGCGGAGGGGTGGGGGGAGACCGACATCGCCGCCATCATGGCCCGCCGCCCCATCGACAAGGACGCCAAGGACACGCCGGGTCCGGTGTCGCTGGCGGTGGCGGCCCAGTCGGAGGGGAACAAGGAAACCGGGTGGCGGCTCGTGGTGGTGGGCGACTCGGACTTTGCCAGCAACGGGCAGCTCGCCAACGCCGGCAACCTCAACCTCGCGCTCAACGCCGTGAACTGGCTCGTCAAGCGCGAGGAGGCCCTCGGCATCGCCCCGCGCGCCCCCGAGCAGGTCCACCTGTACCTGTCGGCGAGTCAGATGCGCACCGTGGCGCTGGTGTCCTTGCTGGGGCTGCCTCTCGCCGCCGTGATCGCCGGCGGTTTGGTGTGGTGGCGGCGCCGCCGGTAGGGAGGGAGCCATGCGGCCTACGCGACTCGTGCTCCTCGCTCTGGTAGTTCTCGGCGTCGGCGCCTACATCGTGCTGGTGGAGCGACACGCCCCCACCACCGACGAGCTGGCCGAGCGGAAGGACAAGCTGTTTGCCACCCTCGACCAGGAGGCCGCCCGCCGGGTGGTGGTGGACAACAGCCACGGCCACTTCGAACTGGAAAAGCAGGGCACCGAGTGGCGGCTCACCGCACCCGTGGCGGACGACGCCAGGGAAGGCGCGGTCACGAGCCTCCTCTCCTCCCTGCGGTTCTTGAAGGCGGAGCGGACCCTGGACGTGGCGGGCCTGTCGTTGAAGGAGTATGGGTTGGACCCCCCGGCCCTCTCGGTCACGGTGACGGACGACAAGGGTGGTGCGTTCACGCTGAAGCTGGGCGGGGAGCTGCCCCTGGGCAACACCCGCGCCGCCATCACCGACGGCAAGAAGGTGTTCATCGTCAACAAGTACATTGCCTCGGACCTGGATCGTGACTTGGCCGGCTGGCGCTCCGACCAGCTCGTTCAGGTATGGTCCTCCGACGTGGCCGCGCTCACGGTGGTATCCCCGGCCGGGCGGGTGGCGCTGGCCCACTCGGGCAGCGTCTGGACCCTCACCGAACCCCTGGCCGACCTTGCCGACCGCGACCGGGCCGAGGGCCTGGTGAGTGACATCAATGCGGCGCGAATCAAGGAGTTCCTCGACGGCCAGCCGGACCTGGCGGCGTTGGGTCTGACGACGCCCCGCGCCGAGGTCACCATCGTTCGCAAGGACAAGCCGCCAGTAAAGCTGGAGTTCGGCCTGGAGCGCGACCAGGACGGGGCGAAGCAGGTGGCGTGCCGGCGCGGCGAGCGGGTTTTCTGGGTGGACGCCAACGCCGCGGCCCGCACCCAGACGCCGCCGGAGCAGTGGCGCTCCCCCTACCTGGTGCGCCTCGACACCTGGGCGGTGGAGCAACTGGAGATCACTGCCGGCGGTGCGTCCGCCAAGTTGGAGCGCAAGGATGGGCAGTGGCGCGCGGCAGGGGGCGAGGTGGACAGCGCCGCCGTGTCGCGACGGCTCAACACCCTGGCCGACCTCAAGGTGGTGCGCTTCGACGTGGCCAGGCCCACGGGCGACCCCATCGGCACGGTGAAGGCCACCACCAGCGATGGGACCGTGGTGGAGGCGAGCTTCTTCCCCGCTGCCGCGGCGGGGGAGCGGGTGGCGGTTGTGCCGGGAAGGGCCGGCGCGTTGGCGGTGGACGCCGCCCGGGTGGCGGAACTCCTGGAGGACCCGGCGGCGCTTGCCGCCCCCCGGCCGACCCCTTCGCCGGCGGGGACGCCCTCGGGTAAGGCGTCCGGATCGGGCAGCGGCGGGTAGCGTCTTTCACCGTCGGGACGGGCCGGGGTTGCGGCCTGGCCCGCCCGCAGCGCGGCGCCTTACTCCTCCGGTACGGCAATGCCGAGGCGGCGGATCATCTCGTTGAGGGTGGACGGGCGCACCTTGAGCAGGGCGGCGGCCCGCCGCTGCACCCCGCCGCAGTGGGAGAGGGAGGCCTCGATGAGGGCTCGGGTGTAGCGGTTCACCGCCTCCTTGAGGTCGATCCCCTCGGGCGGCACCACGGGCAACCGCCCCCGCTCCGGGGTGCGCACCTCGTCGGGCAGCAGGTCGGCGCCGATGACGTCGCCGGTGGAGAGCACCACCGCCCGTTCGATGACGTTCTCGAGCTGGCGCACGTTCCCCGGCCAGTGGTAGGCCAGGAGGATGTCCAGGGCCTCCGGGTGGAGCTGCAGGTTGGGCTTGCCGTTCTCCTCGCCGAAGCGGCGCACGAAATGGTTGGCGAGGGCCGGGATGTCGTCCTTGCGGTCGCGCAATGGCGGCAGCTCGATGGTGATGACGTTGAGCCGGTAGTAGAGGTCCTCGCGGAACGTCCCCGCCGCCACCATCCCCTGGAGGTCGGCGTTGGTGGCGGCAATGATGCGCACATCCACCCGCACCGTGTGCTCGCCCCCCACTGGGATGAACTCCCGCTCCTGGATGACCCGCAGTAGCTTGGCCTGGGTAGGGGGGGTGATGGTGCCGATCTCGTCCAGGAAGATGGTGCCGCCGTCCGCCGCCTCGAACAGGCCGCGGCGGCTCGTCACCGCGCCGGTGAAGGCTCCCCGCACATGGCCGAAGAGGGTGGATTCCAGGAGGTCGGTGGGAACGGAACCCGTGTTCACCACCACGAACGGGCCAGCGGCCCGGGGCGAGAGTTGGTGGATGGCGCGAGCGATGAGTTCCTTGCCGGTGCCCGACTCCCCGGTGATGAGGATGTTGGAGCGGGACGGCGCCGCCCGCCGCACCAGTTCGATGACCGACCCCATGGCCGGCCCGCGCCACACCAGGTTGTCGATCCCTTCCAGGCGCTGGCGCAGGGCGCGGTTTTCCGTGCGCAGGCGGCGCTGCTCCAGCCCCTTGCGGACCGTGAGGATCACCTCCTGGTTCTTGAAGGGCTTGGGAATGTAATGGAAGGCGCCCTCCCGCATGGCGGCGATGGCGGTCTCCACGGAGGAGTAGGCGGTGATGACCACGACCACCAGCTCGGGGTCCCTGCCCTTGAGCTCTTTGAGCACCTCCAGCCCGGGCCGGTCGGGCAGCATGAGGTCGAGGAGCACGAGATCCGTGTCCTGCTCGTCCACGAGGCGAAGCCCCTCGGCGGCGGTGCCCGCCTGCACCACCTCGAACCCTTCCCGGCGCAACAGCGTGCCGAGCACGTCCTGGAGCACTGGTTCGTCGTCAATGATCAGGATGCGCATGGATCTCCCCTCCTTTGGGGAAGGCAACCTCCACCACCGTCCCCCGGGGCTGGTTGTCACGCACGGTGATGGTGCCGCCGTGGGCCCGCACGATGTCCCGGCTGATGGCGAGGCCGAGCCCAGTACCGCCGCGCCCCTCGCGACTGGTCACGAACGGTTCGAACATCCGTTCGCGCAGCGCCACTGGCACCCCCTCGCCGGTGTCCGCCACGGTGAGCGTCACGCCGTCTTCCCCGTGCCGCACGGTGGCCTCCACCCACCCCCCCCGCGGCGTGGCCTGGAGGGCGTTACGGAGGAGGTTGTGGGTGACCAGTTCCAGTTGAACCTCGTTGCCGTCCAGGGGCGCCGGGCCGTCCGTACGTGAGGCCAGGCGAACCCCCTGGCGCGTCGCCTCTGGCGCCATCTTCTCCACCTCGGCGGTGACGATGGCAGCCAGGTCGCAGCGGCGCCGCTGCAACCCCGTGGGACGCGCCAGCTCCATGAGGTTGGTGACGATGCGGGCCACGCGGAACGCCTGCTCCTCCAGCTTCTCCACCAGCGGCGCCCGGGGATCGCTCGCCGGCGTCAACTCCCGCAACAACTGCGCGTAGGAGGCGATGCCGGTCACCGGCGTGTTGACCTCGTGGGCCAGACCGGCGGCCAGCCGCCCCAGGGCGGCAAAACGTTCCTGTTGGGCCAGGCGCTGTTCCATGGAGAGTTGCTCGGAAATGTCGTCGAGGGCCACGATGCGGCCGTCGAAGGAGCCAGGCTCGGTCTCCAGCACGGCGATGGAGACGAGTCCCGCGCGCCAGCTGCCCGCCAGCGGAAAGCGTACCGGCACGCCGGACACGTTGGCCGGCAGTTCGGTGCGCCACTCGGGGGGAAGCTCCACCAGTTCGGCAAGGTCGTGCCCCACCAGCGCTGCCTCCCCGCGGCCCAACAGTTCGGCCGCCTTACGGTTGGTGCGTAGCACCCTGCCGCGGGCATCGCAGATCAGCAACGCCGCCGCCGACGACTGGAAGACCCGCTCCAAATAGTCCTCGAGCAGGCGATGCTCCTCGATCTGGAGGCGCAGATCCTTGAGCAGCAGCGTGTTTTGCAGCGCCAGCGTGGCCTGGGCCACGAGAGCCGAGACGAGGCGCCGCTCCCCGTGGCCGAGGGGCAACTGGCCCCGCCGGCGACCGCAGTAGAGGACGCCCACCAGGCGCCCGTCCCGACTCAGGGGGAAGCGGTGCCAGATCCCCCCCTCGTGCAGGGGGACTTCCCCCGTGGTGGGGAAGGGCCCGTCCACATCCGCCGCCGTGAGAACGGGGAAGCGGGGGTCGGTGGGGACGGGCTGGAGGCGGCCCCGAGTCTCCAGGTAGGTCACCACCTGATCCACGCCTAAGGCCTCGCTCACCAACTGTCGCAGGCGCGCCAGCAATTCCTCCGGATCGTGGTGGCTCGCCGCCTCCTCGGCAAAGGTGGTGAGGGCGCGGCGGGCCGCCAGCCGCTCCCGGTACTGGAAACGTTCCAGCGCGTTGAGGAGGTGCCGGCGCGCCGGTACCGTGAGGGCGGCGAGCCCAACCCCACCGGCCACCGCCACTACGTTGCGCAGGTTGCCGAGGCGAAAACCGATCTCGGTGAGGGCGTAGGCGAGGAGGGCGAAGGAGAGGCTGCCGAAGAGCACCGCGATGCCGGTGGCCAGCACCTGCCGGGTGATGTCCTCGAGATCCCACAGGCGGAACTCGAGCAGCGAGGAGGCCACCCCTAACGGGACGAGAGCGAGCGGCAACAGCGACAGCCAAGAGAGAACCTCGAGTTCCGCGCCGGCGAGCTGCGGGATGAGGGACAGCACCAGGTAAGGGGTGAAGCCCGCTGCTGCCCCCAGCGCGACCCACTCCACCTGGCGGCGGCGGGTCGGGTCGTCGCGACTGCCCAGGTACGAGCGCACCCCCAGGACCGCCGCGGCCACGATCCCCCCCACCACGAGCACGATGGTGGCGAGGTCCAGGGTTTCCGGGAGGAGGACGTTCCCCACCACTGGCGGCAGCCAACCGGCCGCCAGGGCGGCGCGGCCCATCGCCACCAGCACCGAAGGGAGAAACGCCGCCAGACGGAACAGGCGCCCGGCGGAGACGCGGGGGAAGGTGGCGAAGAACACCACCAGGAGGGGGGGCAGGGCGAGGCGGCCAAAGTCCCGGGCCAGGAGGAGCAACTGGCCCACCGGCGCCCGCGGCAAGGGGGCGGGAATGACCACGGCCACGAAGAGCGCCTGGGCCAGGGCCAGGAACCGCCCGGCGTGGCTCCCCGGCTGGCCGATGAAGACGAGACTCGCCACCACCAGCGTGAACATGGCGGCAAAGGCCACCGTCAGGTAGCGGACGTCGATACTGGGGACCGGCGCGTAGTAGGCAACCTCCCGCACCAGGCCGCGCTGTTCCACCGCCAACAGGTGAACGCGCTTGGCGAACAGCCAGCGCTCCAGCTCGGCCTGGTTTGCCGGCTGTTGCCCGTCCACCGAGAGAATGGTGTCGCCCCACGCCAGCCCGGCCCGGGCCGCACCGCTGCGCGGCTCGACGGTCACGACCAGAAAGCCCCGGGCCGCGGGCACGGCGACAAAATCCAGGCGCTGGAACTGCCCCACCCGGTGGACCACGCCCCCCAGGCCCGCGGCCACCGACACGACCCCGGTGACGAGGAGGACCAGCGCCAGGCCCAGATGGCCGCGGAGCTTGCGCCACCCCAGACGGGGGATGGGGAAGACTGCCGAGTCGCTGGAAGCACCGCCGGGCGTCCGCACCATCGGTCATGATATACGAGAATCCGAACGGTAGGCGTTCTATGTTCGGATTTCCGAAAACAACCCCACAGGCGCCCCCGCCCCCCTCACCCGCGCCGTCCCCCTTTACGGACCTTTAGCGCTTGCCGAGCACAATGGTGCCGCTGCGGGACCGCACCGAGAGCTGCACCGCCCCCTCGGCAGCGGCAAGGGTGAGCTCTCGGTGAGGCCTGTCCCAGGTGCCGTCGAAGCGCGAGCGGACGTGACCGCTGGCGGTGCGCACCTTGCCAGCGAGGGGCAGGTTCGGGAGCAGGAGGGTGATGTCCCCCGAGGCCGTGTCCACGCGGACGCTGTCGCCGGGGGTCAAGGCATCGAAGGAGGCCCGCACGTTGCCGGAGGCGGTGGTGACCGACAGCTCCCCGGCCAGGGCGGCGAGGCGAACGTCCCCGGACGCCGTCTCCACGAGGGTTCGGGCACAACCGGCGCGGAGGGTGACGTCGCCGGAGGTGGTGCGCACGTCCGCGAGGTCGAGCCTGTCGCCGGTGATCTCCACGTCGCCGGAGGTGGACTCCACCACCACGGCCCTGGCGCCGCCGCTGATCTCCACGTCACCGGAGCTCGTCTCGATGCGCGCCTCGCTGGCCATGCGAGCAGAGCCGCGGAGCACGACGTCGCCGGAGCTTCCGTTCACTTCCAGCCGGCAGGATGGGGGGATCGTGACGACGAGGCTGCCGTTGGTGGCGGCAAAACCCACGAAGGCCACGCTGCCGCTGCGCGGGAGGGTGATGGTGAGGGTCTCGGGGGTGTCGTCGAACCGCGGGCGGTGCCGGGTGACCCACCGCGCCGCCTGGCTGCGGGAGGTGGCCCGGGCCTCCAGGCGAACGTCGACCGCAATCTCGGGTGCCTCGGCCACCACCACCTCCACATCCAGGGAGCGCGACTCGATGCGGACGAGCTTGCCGGCCGAGGCGGGGAAGGTGTGGTGCTCCGCAAGCTCGCTTCCGGTGCGCGGTCGGTCGCAGGCAAGGACCGCCACGGCAAGGGGCAGGGCGGCGAGGGTTCCCTTCGGGCGCATGGCCACCTCCAGTTGTCTCAACGGGGAAGGAAGACAGCGGGTTCGCTAGGCACGCAGCGTCTCCAGCATCCGCACCGCCAGGCGCAGGAAGTCCGCCTCGGTGACGATGCCGAGGAGCTTGCCGTCCCGGTCCACCACCGGCAGGCAGCCGAACTTGTTCTCCAGGAGGATGCGCCCGGCCTCCGGGACGGGCATGTCGGGGGGCGCGGTCACGGCGTCGTGCATCAGTTCCCGCACGGGGATGGTGGCAAAGAGGGTGCGTTCCTGGCGTTGGCTCACCTCGGCGAAGACGCTCAGCGAGGCGGCCAGGAGGTCGCGGTGGGTGATCAGCCCCACGAGTTTGCCGTCCCGCACCACGGGGAGGTGGCGCACCCGGCCCCGTTCCATGCAGGCCCGGGCGTCCGCGAGGGTCTCGTCCTCGGTGAGCGTCACGAGGTCCCGACTCATGATGTCGGCCACGGTGAGCCGGTGCGGCATGGCCGGAGTATAGCCCTCTCGCCCTCGTCGTTCCGTGATCTTCCGCACTGCTCGCGGGCGGGGGTTTGGGGAGAAAGGTCCGGCGTGGGGAGGGGCGCAAACAGGGCAGTGGGGGTCATCCTCGGGGGAAGGGTCTCGCCTGCCGTGCGGCGTACCCCGCCGGGGGCCGGGGAGGGTCGCCGTTCCCGGACCGCGGGCCGGAGAAGTGCTACTCTCGCCACGGCCCGGGAGGACGCCGATGCAGGGCAGAACGATCGTCGCGACGCTGGTCCTTGCTCTCGCTGTGGCGGGGTGCGAGACGGAGGTGCCGACGCCGGAGGAGCGAGCGGTACTGGAACCCCTCGTGCGCACCTTCCTGGTGCAGCTCGCCGCCGCGTACGGCGCCATGGACACCAGACCGCTCGAGGGTATCGGCGCCCCCCGCCTGCTGGAGCGGGCGCGCCACGACATCGACCTCCTGAAATCGGGGGGCGACCGGTTGGAGCCGGTGCTGGTGGAGGTGACCATCGACACCATGAAGGTCCTGCGCCACGCCAACGCCTACGTCACCTGCACCGAGGTGTGGGACACCAGGCGCTTCGACGCGTTCACGGGCGAACTCATCGGCCACGACGCCCACACCGTCCTCCACTCCTCGATCCAGCTCAAGAAGATTGAGGGGCGCTGGCTGGTTCTCTACCGCGAGGTGGAGGAGACCCGCACCGGGCCTCGCCTGTCGCTGCCCACCCCGCCGCCGAGGTAGCCGTGCCCGCCACCGTTGCCATCGTCGGCCGCCCCAACGTGGGCAAGAGCACGCTCTTCAACCGGCTGACCCGCAGTCGCAAGGCCCTCACCCACGATCTCCCCGGGGTCACCCGGGACCGGGTGGCCGGGGAAGCACAGCTCGCCGACGGTCGGCGCGTGGTGGTGGTGGACACGGGCGGGTTCGAGGCGGCCAGCGACGACGTCATCCCGCGGCTGGTGCGGGAGCAGGTGATGGTGGCTGTGACCGGTGCCGACGCCGTGGTTTTGGTGGTGGACGCGGCAGCAGGGGCGACGGCGGCGGACCAGGAAATTGCCGATTTGCTGCGCCGCCACGGCCGCCCAGTGGTGGTGGCCGCCAACAAAGCCGACCGACGCGAGGGCTCCTTAGGGGCGGGGGAGTTCGCCGCCTGGGGGTTCCCGGTGGTGAGCGTGTCGGCGGAGCACGGTACCGGCATCGGCGAGCTGTGGGCGCAGCTGGAGCCGTGGCTGCCGGCGGCGGACACCGAGGATGAGGCGCCGACCCCGGAGCTCTCGGTGGCCATCGTGGGTCGCCCCAACGTGGGCAAGTCTTCGCTGCTCAACTGCCTGGTGGGGGAGGAACGGGTCCTCGTCTCGGCCGTGCCTGGCACCACCCGGGACGCGGTGGACGAGTTGCTCACCTTCCGGGGGCGGACCCTGCGGCTCGTGGACACCGCCGGCATCCGCCGTCGCGGGCGCACCGACCGCGGCCCCGAGGTGCTCTCGGTGGTGATGGCGCGGCGCGCCATCGAGCGGGCGCAGGTGTGCGTGGTGGTGGTGGACGCCGCCGAGGGGATCACCGCCCAGGACGCTCATGTGGCGGGGCTGGTCCTGGAGGCGGGGCGAGCCGCGGTGGTGGCGGTAAACAAGGCCGACCTGCTGCCGGCGCGGGGTGGCGAGGCCCGGCGGGAGCTGGGGGAGCGCGTGGCGGAGCGGCTCAAGTTCCTCAAGGGCACGCCGGTGCGCTTCACCTCGGCGCTGGGCGGCCAGGGGGTCACCGCCCTCCTCGAGGCGGTGGTGGCCGTGGGGGAGCGGTTCACCTCCCGCATCCCCACCGGCGAACTGAACCGCGTCCTCCGGGCGGCCTGGGAGCGACGGCCACCACCGGGGGGGAAGCGGCCGCCGCGGCTGTACTACGCCACCCAGGCGGGGAGCGCCCCGCCCCGTCTGGTTCTCTTCACCAGCGGAACCGGGGCCCTCCACTTCTCGTACCTGCGCTATCTGGAGAACGCCGTGCGGGACGCCTTCCCATTGGACGGCGTGCCGATTCGGTTTATCATGCGGGGGAAGGGTACGTAAGACCCATGGTCCAGTTCCGACCCGACAAGCACGAGATGATTGGCAAGATCGTGTACTACGGTCCGCCGCTCGGGGGGAAGACCACCAACTTGCGTACCCTTCACCAGGGTTACCCGGCCGATTCCCGAGGCGAACTGGTGGTGGTGCCGACGGGGGGGGACCGGACCATTTTCTTCGACCTCCTGCCCATCGATGCCGGCAAGCTGCGCGGCATGACGCTGCACATCCACCTCTACACGGTGCCGGGCCAGGTGCACTACAACGCCACCCGCCAGATCGTTCTGCGTGGGGCCGACGGCGTCGTTTTCGTGGCCGACTCCCAGCGCGAGTTGCTGCGCGCCAACCAGCAGTCCTGGGAGAACCTCAAGGAAAACCTGTTGCTGCAGGGGCTCGATCTCGCCGAGGTGCCCCACGTCATCCAGTACAACAAGCGCGATCTCCCCGGCATCATGCCGGTGGAGGAGCTGGACTCCATCCTCAACGAGTTCAACGCCCCGTTCTTCGAGTCAGTGGCCACGGTGGGCATCGGCGTGGAGGAGACGCTGCGGGCGATCGTGCGGTTGGTGATGCGTTCGCTGCGGGACCGTTTCAACCTGCCCCAGGGCGGTGCCGTCACCCAGCCGGTGGCGGTGCCGGCGCCGCGGCGGCAAGAGGCGGCGGAGCAGGTGGCGGGCCCGGCCGGGCGGCCCCTGGAGGAGGCGGCCGGCGTCACCCAGCGCATCGTCGTGCCCCTGTCGGGGGTGGGTTCCCCGGCCGCTCAGCCCGAAGCCGTGGCCGCTGTACCGCCCGCCGCGCCGGAGGAAGCGCCGGCGACGCATCCGGAGGAGGCGGCGGGCCCGTTCCCCGAGGCGCCGCCGCCGGCGGAGCCGGTGTTCCCTGCGCCGGCGAGCCCCGAGCCGCTCCCCGTCAGCGAGGTGGCGTCGTTCGGGGACTGGCCCGCGCCAGAGGAGGAGCCCGCCATCGTGCCGGAGTCCCCGCCCCCCGTCGCCACGGTGGCATCGGCCGGGGACGTGGAGCAGGCCGAGGTGGGCAGCCCCGCGGTGGAGCTGGCCAGTGGCGACGAGAGCGCCGTCCCGTTCGCGGTGACGCCACCCGAGGCCCCTGCCGCTCCTTTTGCCTTTGCCGCCCCCGAGCCGCAGGAGCCGGCGGCAGCACCGCCCCCCGCCGAAACACCGGTGGTGGCCGTGGCGGCCAGCGCGGCCGTGGCCGAGGCGGAACCGTTCGTCCTGGACGACCAGCCGTTCCCCGACCTGCCGGCGCCAGAGCCCGCCGGTGCGGCGGATGTGTTTGCCATTGCCCCGTTGCCCCCCCAGGAGCCGGAACCGGTGGAGCGCGTGGTGCTCGGCGAGCTGCAACCGCGCATCATGGCGGCGCTCGGCAACGTCCGCGAGCTGGAGCTGGAGATCCCGGTGCCCGCCAGGTGGATCGGCGGCAAGCGCATGACGGTACAGTTGCGCCTGACCCTCGTCCCGCAACAGGAGAGCGACGATGAGTGAGGTGGCAATCCCCGACAAGGACGACTTCAAGATCGGCGAGGTGTGCGAGATCGTGGGCGTCAAACCCTTCGTCCTCCGCTACTGGGAGACCGAGTTCGCCGAGCTGGCGCCGGCCAAGGGTGCGGGGGGGCAGCGCACCTACACCAAGGCCGACGTGGAGATCATCCTCCGCATCAAACAACTCCTTTACGAGGAGAGATTTACCGTTGCCGGGGCGAAGAAGAAGCTGGCCGAGGAGCAGGCGGCCAAACGGTCCAAGCCCAAGGCGCGCCTTGACAGCAAGGTACCGGAACAAGTAGAAAGGCTGCGCCGGGTGCTGGCCGACGTCCGGCAGGAACTGTTGGAAGTGGTCGGCATGTTGAAGGAACCGAGTTGAGCGTCCGGTCGGGACGTGGCGCAGCCTGGTAGCGCACTTGAATGGGGTTCAAGGGGTCGCGAGTTCGAATCTCGCCGTCCCGACCAGTTCTGACCATCGACCACGAGCCACCGCCAGGTGGCTCGTCGCGCTTCCTGCCCGATCCCTTCGACCTCGCCGTTGCCGAAAGGCGCCAGGAAGGCCCGGTGGGCCGCATTGGGGGCCCGGCCAGTGTGCGGCTTCGGGGGCGAGGGGGGCGCCGGCCGCCGCCGGCGAGCCCACGTGGCGGGAGGGTGCCTGCCCTGTTGCCGCCACGCTTTTCGACGCTGCGCCCGGGGCGTGACGGGTAACGGGCCGGCCAGGCGCAGGGGTCCCTCGCTCGCGCCGCGTGCCGGTCTCCAGGGGGGCTTGACAACGGTCCGGACGTGACCTAGTGTATTAGAGCAGTAGTACACCTGGGACGGAGGACCCGTGGGCTCGGGCATCCATGTTGATTTCAACGACGCCGCTCCCATCTGGCACCAGATCGAGGAGGGGGTGCGTCGCCTGGTGGCGTCGGGAGCCTTGGCCCCGGGGGCGCCGCTGCCGTCGGTGCGCGAGCTGGCGCGGGAGTTGCGCATCAACCCGGCCACCGTGGCCAAGGGATACCAGCGCCTGGTGGACGCCGGCGTGCTCCAGGTTCGCCGCGGCGAGGGCACCTTCGTGGCGGACGCCCCGCCCGTCGCCAGCGAGGCCGAGCGCCGCCGCGAGCTTTGCGACGGGGCCCGGCGCCTCGCTGCCCTGGCCGTGACGTTGCGCGCCTCCCTGGACGAGGCAAAGGCAGCGCTGGAAGCGGCGTGGGAGGAACTGGTGCAGGGCAGGAAAGGAGGGGCGTGATGGGTGACGCAACGGTGCCGGTTCAGGTGAGCGGGCTCCAGGTCCGGTACGGGGCGCACTGGGCGGTGAGGGAGGTGTCGTTCACGGCGCCAGCAGGGGGGGTGTACGCCCTCCTGGGGCGCAACGGCGCCGGCAAGTCGTCCATCGTCCGCTGCCTGCTCGGCCAGCAGCGGGCCAGCGGAGGGCGGGTGTGGCTGCTGGGGGCGGACCCGTGGCGGCGGCGCGCCACCCTCATGCGCCGGGTCGGGGTGGTGCCGGAGGAGCCGGACGCCCCGCCGGCCCTGTCAACACGACAACTTACGGCGTGGTGCGCCCGCCTCTACCGGGGGTGGGACGCTGGGCGGGTGGCGGAGCGGCTGCGACGGTTTGCGGTCCCCGTGGACGTGCCCTTCGGCAGCCTCTCCAAGGGTCAGAAGGCACAGGTGATGCTCGCCCTCGCCCTGGGGCATCGCCCCGAACTGCTGGTGCTGGACGACCCCACGCTCGGGCTCGATGCCGTGGCCCGGCGGGCCCTCTACGAGGAGCTGGTGGACGAACTCGCCGATCGCGCCACCACCGTACTCCTCACCACCCACGACCTGACGGCGGTGGAGGGGATTGCCAGCCACGTGGGGGTCCTCGCCGCCGGCGAGATGCTCGTGGACGAGCCGTTGGAGTCCCTCAAGGCGCGCTTCCGCAGGTTGCGCCTCGCCTCCTCGGCGCTCGCCACGCCCCAGCTGGACCAGCTCGGGTTGGTGACGAGCCGCCGTGGCCCCTGGGGGCTCGAGGTGGTGGTCTCGCGGCTGGACGAGGGAGGCGCTGCGCGGCTGGCCGCCAGCGGGGCAGTGGCGGTGGAGACGATGAACCTCGAGGAGATCTTCGTGACGCTGGTGGGCAACGGGGCGGGAGGTGCCGCATGAGAACGACCTTGCTGGTTGCCTGGAAGGAGTTGGCCGAGCGCAAGCACGTCCTGTTCGCCGCCGCTCTGAGTTCCGCGCTGCCGTTCCTCGCGCCGCTGGCGCCGTGGTTTGCGGGGTGGCCACCCGGCGAGATTCGGCTGGCGGCGGCGGCAGTGGTGGCGGGCATCCTCGCCGTCGGCGTGGCGGTGATCCACGGCAGTTCCACGGTGGCGGGCGAGGTGGCGGCCCGCCGCCTGTCGTTTCTGCTCAGCCGACCGCTGGGCTCCTTCGCCATCTGGACGGGCAAGATGCTGAGCGGTCTCGTGCTGGCGTGGCTGGTGGCGCTGCTGTCGTTCCTCCCCACCGCGGTCCTGGGCGGGCCGGAACTGCTGCGTGACCGGGGGCTCGAGAGCTTCTCGGAAGACCTTCACCTGGTGATCCTGGCGCCCCTCGTCCTCCTGCTGCTGGCCAACGCCCTTGCCGCCATGTTGCGGGACCGCTCCGGCTGGTTGGCGTTCGACCTGGTGGGGTTGGCGGCGGTAGCGCTGCTGTCGCTGTGGGCTCGCAACGAACTCGAGACCATGACTGGCTCATTGGGGTACCTGGTGGAGACCGTGACGACCCTGCTGCAGGTGGTGGCGGTGCTGGCGCTGTTCGTGGCTGGCGCCGTGCAAGTGGCTGCGGGGCGTGTGGACGGCCGCCGCGGTCACCGCGCCCTGTCGGCGGTGCTGTGGGGCATCACCCTGATCGCAGCCGCCGCCGCCCTGGGCTACGGCCGCTGGATCGCGGCGCCCCCGTTCTCGGCGGCGCGGGACGCCGGAGGGGTCGTTCCGGCCCCCACCGGGAGCTGGCTCTTCGTGGAGGCCAGGGTGCCGAGCCGGGGCAACGTGTCCTGGCTCTGGCTCGTGGATGCAGCCAGCGCGAGGGCCTTGCGCGTCGGCCCGGACGCGAAGATCGGCAGATTGAGCTTCGCCCCGGACGGCCAGCGAGCGGTCTGGTCGCGCAGCCTCTCGCTGGGCGAGGGGAGCCGGTGGTGGCCATCCGCGGCCAGGAGCACGGCCAGGACGGTGGATCAGCTCGTCACCCTGGACCTTGCCGAGCCAGCGCTGCGGCCGCGGGGAACGACACTGCTGTTCGATGGGGTGCGGGACATCGAGCTGTCCGCGAGCGGCCGGCGGGTGGCCGTGGTGGACGGCGAGCGGGTGGCGGTGTTCGACCTCGAGGGGGAGCGACTGCTCGCCAGTCTTGGCCGACCGCCAGAGGCGGTGGTCTTTGTGGCGAGGTTCGTGGGCGAGGATCTGCTGGTGGTGTTCACCGGCGAGCGGAGCGACGACAGGGGCTGGCGCTGGCGGATGGCGGGCCTTGCGGTGGACCCCTCGCACCGGCGGCTCGTGGAGGTGTGGTCCTGCGATAGGGCGGTGTCGCCTTCCCGATGGTTTGCCAACGCCGCAGGCGACCGGCTGCTTCACTACGCCGTCGGCTTGAGTGACGTCAAGGGCGGCGCGTGGCTCGAGCGGGAGGTTCGCAGCGGCAACGTCCTCCGCACGTTCCCCAGCGAGCCCGAGTGGTGGCCGTGGGCCGGCCGCTACCTGGCCGACGGGCGCGTGGTGCTGGCGGAATCCCGCGGGCGCAGCGGCCGCCTGCGGGTGGTGGAGCGGGAAGGGACGGCGGCACGGGTCATTGCGGTGGGGGAGCTGGCAAGCATGGCGCTGGGGCCGGAGATCCGCCCCGGGGTGCTCCTCCTCTGGGCGGAGCGGGTGATCCCGGGACCGCCCCCCCAGGCGGTGCCGGAGAGCCTGGCGGTCAACCTCGAGACGGGGGAGTGCGAGGTGGTGGAGCCTGGGCTTCGGTTTGGGGAGCCAGCTCCTGCGAATCTTTTCGGGCATACCGTCGACGTGGGAGGCCTGTCGGCGAGTCTGTTCCGCACCGAGAACAACGCGCTGGTGTTCCGCGACCCGCGCACCGGCGCCAGGCGCACCTTGTTGCGGGGGCGATGACGGGCGGATCCAACCCGCCGGCGCGGGGCCGCCCCCGTTACCCTGCCCGGGGCGGGATCGTGGGGGGTGTCACCCCGTCTGCTGGAAGCCTTCGATGAGTTCGCGGATCCGCTGTGCGTCGGCCTTGCGGAAACCCCGAGCGACAATGGGGTTGGTGCCGCCGGCGGAGTCGATGCGCACCTGCGCCCAGATGATGCCCATCTCGATGCTCACCGAGGCCACCTTGGGGATGGGGATGCTCTCCTCGCTCCCCCCGAACAGTCGCGGTTTGACGCGCACCACCCGCGCCGGCGTGATTTCCAGGCGGACGGGGAAGAACAGGTTGCCGCGGGTAAGCCGGCTGGCCGTGAAAACGTGCCGCTGGTCGGACATGGCTGAACAGGCTCCTCGCACGGGATCGCCTCGGGGGCTCCCTTCTCCGGAAGTCTAGTACGCTCGCCTTGCCGGGGCCCCGCGGCCGCCCGGGGTTGGTGCCGAGGCGGGGCGGGGGTAGAGTGGCTGCAAAGTGAAGGCGGCGGGGCCCCGCCGCCGGGGGGTACGATGCGAAACCTTCGTCCAGCGCTGTTTGTTGCGCTCCTGTGGTGCGCCAGTGCCTTGCCCAGCAGCGGCGGGCCCGTGACCGTGACCATCCTCCACACCAACGACCTGCACGCCCACGTGGAGCCGGTGGCGTACCGGGGCGGGGAACTGGGCGGCTACGCCCGGCACGCCGCGCTGGTTGCGCGCTTCCGGGCCAGCGACCCCAACCCCGTCCTGTTGTGCGCGGGCGACACCTTCCAGGGGACGCTGGCCTTCAACGTCTACGAGGGTCTGGCGGATCTGGCCATCATGAACGTCATGGGCTACCAGGCCATGACCCTCGGCAACCACGAGTTCGATCGCGGGCCCGCGGTGCTGGCGCGGTTTGCCGCCCTGGCTCGCTTCCCCCTGCTGGCGGCCAACCTGGACCTCGCCGACGAGCCGAGCCTCGCAGGGGTGGTCAAACCCTCGGCGGTGCTGGAGGTGGGTGGCGAGCGCCTCGGCATCGTCGGTGCCGTCCCCCCCGATTTGCAGAGCATCTCGAGTCCCGGACCCACGGTGCGACTACTCGACCTGGAGTCCAGCGTACAGGCCGCCGTGGACGCGCTCACCGCGGCCGGCGTGGACAAGGTCATCCTCCTCTCGCACCTGGGCTATCGCGACGATCTGGCGCTGGCGCCCAGACTGCGGGGGGTGGACGTGATCGTCGGCGGCCACTCCCACACCCTGCTGGGCGCGGTGCCTCACCTGCCGCAGCCTGCCGGGGAGTACCCCACCGTGGTGCAGGACCGGGACGGTCACACGGTGCTCGTCGTCCAGGCCTGGGAGTGGGGCAAGGTGCTGGGGCGGATCCAGGTCAGCTTCGACGAGGCGGGGCGAGTGGCAGGCTGGGACCAGGCCGGACCGGTGCCGGTGGACGCCTCGGTGCCGGAGGACCCGACGGTGAAGTCCCTGGTGGCGGCGTTCGAGCGGCCGCTGGCGGCGGCCCGTGACCGGGTGGTGGGCCACACCGCCGGGGGGATCGCCAGAACCCGCGTGACCGCGCGGCACGCCGAGAGCCCCATGGCCAACGTGGTGGCGGACGCCATGCTGGCGGCCACGGCGGCGGCGGGCTCGGTGGCTGCCTTCGTGAACATTGGCGGCGTTCGCGCCGGCATCGAGCCGGGGCCCATCACCTACGGCCAGGCGGTGACGGTGCAGCCCTTCGCCAACACCCTGGTGCAGATCGACCTCACCGGTGCGGAACTAAAGGAAATCCTGGAAGAGACGCTGGGCAACCTGCCGGGGAGCGCTGCAGGGCTGCTCTGCCCGTCCCGCGGCACCTCCTACGTCATCGACCTCGCTAAGCCCGCCGGCCAGCGGGTCCGCGACCTCGTCGTGGCGGGCCTGCCGGTCGCGGCCGATGCCCGCTACCGCATCACGGTGCCGAGCTTCATCGCTGCCGGCGGCGACGGCCACGCCAGGGTGGCGCAACTTGCCGGCCGCCGCTACGACACCGGTCTTGTGGACGTGGACGCGCTTGTGGAGTACCTCAAGGCCAACGACCCCACCGAGGGCCGGCTGGAAGGGCGGGTGACGGTGGTGGGGCTCCCCCAAGCCGGAGAGGAGGGCGGCGCCGGTGCCTCCTCGTCGCCCCCAGTGGCATCTTGACAACGTCTCGGTTTAGATTTATTCTTACCGTGATGGACGACCTGCTGGCCCTCCTGCGACGCGTGGGGCTCCAGCCGACCCCGCAGCGGCTGGCCGTGGCTCGGTACGTCCTCCGCGCCAGGTGTCACCCCACGGCCGAGGAGGTCCTGACCGCAGCCCGGCGGGAGTGCCCCACCCTCTCCCGGGCCACTGTCTACAACACCCTGTCCCGACTGGTGGAGCGGGGGCTGGTGAAGGCCTGGACCATCAAGGAAGGGGTGGTGATCTTTGACGGCCAGACGACGCCGCACCATCACCTGGTGGACGTCGCGTCGGGGGAGATCGTGGACATCCCCTGGGAAGCGGTGGCGGTGACTGGCGCCGAGGCCCTGGAGGGGTTCGAGGTGAGCGAGGTGCAGGTGGTGATGCGGGGCCGGCGGCGGTGAGGCACCGGAGGGTCCCGCCGGAAGGCAGGGCCGCCAGGGAAGGGGCGCAGGGCTGTTGCTGTTCTCTCGCCCCCGCGGCCGGGCCAGCGGGAGCGGCGTAGCGATTCGGCGAGGACGCGTCGCCCGAGCGGCGACGAGCAGCAACGAAAGGAGGTTGTAACCATGGAAACCGTGACTTCCACCCCCATGCCCCGGATCGGCGATCCGGCGCCCGCCTTCAAGGCGGTGACCACCCAGGGCGAGATCGACTTCCCCAAGCAGTTCGAGGGGAGCTGGGTGATCCTCTTCAGTCACCCGGCGGACTTCACGCCGGTGTGCACGTCGGAATTCATGACCTTCGCCACCTTGGAGGAAAAGTTCACCGAGCTGAACTGCAAGTTGGTTGGCCTCTCCGTGGATGGCCTCTACAGCCACATCGCCTGGCTGCGCACCATCAAGGAGAAGATCGAGTACAAGGGGATGAAGAACGTGGAGGTGACGTTCCCGCTGATCGAGGACATCACCATGGAGGTGGCGCGCAAGTACGGCATGATCCAGCCCGGCGAGAGCTCCACCAAGGCGGTGCGGGCGGTCTTCGTCATCGACCCGAAGGGCATCATCCGCGCCATCATCTACTACCCGCTGAGCCTCGGGCGCAACTTCGACGAGCTGCTCCGCATCCTCGTCGCGCTCCAGACCGCGGACGCCTTCGGGGTCGCCACCCCGGCCGACTGGCACCCCGGCGACGACGTCATCGTGCCCCCGGCGGGCTCGTGCGGTGCCGCCAAGGATCGGGTGGCGGGCAAGGAGCCCGGTATCACCTGCCACGACTGGTTCTTCTGCACCAAGCCGCTGCCCAAGGAAGAGGTCTTCAAGGCCGTGAAGCGGGCCTAGCCCCTGAGCCCATGGCCACAGGCTTCGGGGCGGGGCCCCGCGTCGTGGCGCCGACAACGACGAGCGGGCCGCACCAGCGCGGTGCGGCCCGCTGTTTTGGTCGTGGGTCGCGCGTCAGAACCGGGCGACGAACTCGATACCGACGATGCGCGGTTCGTTGGTGTAGCCGGTGAGGTTGTTGAAGTCGATCCCCCCTTCCAACGTTTTCTCGTCGAAGAGATTCCTGGCGAAGAAGGCGACCTCGTAGGCTCCCTTCTGCCACCCGTAGCCGAGGCGGAGCCCGAACTCCAGGCCGTCGGACTTGAACTCCTTCGATTCGTACAGGAAGAAGTGCTTCTCGCTGAAGTACGCCCAGTCGAGGGCGGTGAACCACCCCTTGTCGATGGGGTCGGACTGGAAGTTCACAATCCCGTTGAAGATCCATTCCGGCGCGTGGGGCAGCGAGTTGCCGTCGATGAGGACCAGGCCGTCGGCAGTGCGGGGGTCGGTGATGGTGCACCCGCCACCGCAGGGCGCCACGGTGAGGTTGCGATCGGCAATCTCGGTGTGATTCCAGCTCGCCCCCAGAGTGAGCCAGAGGTTCTCGCTGGCCACGTACTCGATGTCGGCTTCGAAACCGTGGCCGTTGGTCTTGTCGGCGTTGAGGAGGGTCGCCACGTTGTACTGGCCGCCCACAGCGGTGAGCTGCTGGCCGTCCATGCGGAAGACGTAGGCGGTGAGGTTCGAGCGGAGGCGCTTGTCCGCCAGGATGGACTTCACCCCCACCTCGAAGGAGGTGATCTTCTCCTCGTCAGCGACGGAGACGCCGTTGGTGGCCGGGTTCTGACCGTTCTCGAAGTCCGGCGCGAACATGATGCGCCCCTGGATGCTGGGGGCCCGGTAACCGGTGGCGAGGCGGGTGAAGAGGTTCACGGTGTCGCTCCACCGGTAGGTGGCCGAGAGGTCGCCGCTCACGTTGCTGCCGTCCACCGACCGACGGATCGGCGCGGTGAGGGGCGGCTGGAACAGCGGCTGCGGCCGGTCCGCCATGAAGTCCTTCTCGTCGTTGGAGTACCGCAGGCCGGCCTTGGCCGACCAACGGTCCGAGAGGCGGGTGTCCACCGAGGCGAAGAGGGCGTAGGAGGTGGCGTCCTGGTGCTGGATGGCGTAGCCGTTTTGGGGGTTGCCGGGGGAGAGCGAATCGTAGCTGAACGAGTCGACGTCCAGCTCCTCGCTGAAGTAGTAGGCGCCCACCAACCAGCGGAACGCCCCCGTGCCGTTGCTGGCCAGGCGAATCTCCTGGGTGACCTGGTCGAGGGCGGGGATGCCGTCGGCGCTCTCCGAGGGGAACGGGATGAGGCCGGGCCCGTAGTGCCCCTCCCCCAGGAAGACGGCGCCGTACCCGCCGTCGATGTCGCCCCGGCTGTACATGTCGTCGATGCGCTCCCAGCCGGTCACCGAGGTGAGAGTGGCGGCGCCGAGGGCATAGTCCAGCTTGAGGACCGCCCCCATGGAGGAGATCTCCTGCTTGTTGCGGCCGTCCTGCCAGACCCGGTCCTGCCGGTACCCGGCCACGAACTCGTTGGTGCCGGGTTTGATGATGTTGGCGCGAAAGATCCGCGCAGTGCCGTCGATCTTCCAGCCGTGGACGTTCAGGAGTGCGCTCACGTTCTCCCCTGGTCGGTAGAGGAGCTGCAGGCGGTACGCGGAGTTGGCGTACCCGCCGAGAGCCCTCTCCGGACCGGGCTCGTACAGGTTGTCCACCCAGTCGCTCTGCGACTGGTAGAGAGCGGAGAAGCGGTACGACAGCGTGTCGCTGATCGGTCCGCCGACGCCGCCGTTGATGTCCACCGTGTCGTGACTGCCGTAGGCGACGCGGAAACTGGCATCGAAGGCCCGGGTTGGCTTCTTGGTGTCGAACTTGACCACCCCGGCGGGGGTGTTGCGGCCGAACAGGGTGCCCTGCGGGCCGCGCAGGATTTCCACCCGGTCTAGGTCGAAGAGCGGCATCCCCTTGACCACCGGGTTCTCCAGCACCACCTCGTCCACCACCATGGAGACGGGCTGGGAGGCGTTGAGGTCGAAGTCGGTGTTGCCGAGACCGCGCATGTAGAACCGCGGGAAGGCGCGGCCGAAGGAGGACTCCAGCATCAGGCTGGGGACGCGGGCGGAGAGGAAGCGAATGTCCGGCCCGGCGGTCATGATCACGCCCAGATCCTCGCCGGTGAGGGCCGACATGGCCACCGGCACCTCCTGCACGTTCTCCTCGCGCTTCTGCGCCGTCACCACCACCTCTTCCACGAACTTCCCCTCGCTGGCCGCCGGCTGCTCCTTGGCGGGCGGCGGCGCCTCCTGGGCGGCGACAGCCGCCGCGAGGCCCGCCGCCAGCACGGCGGCCAGAATCCAGACGGGGTGCAGCGTAGGTGTCCTCTTCACGGTACCCTCCTCCTTCCGCCCTTGGCGGAGTGGCAATCGGCGTGATGCCTCGAGTCTAGCACCGGCGGCTCCCCCGTGCGCCGGCCCGCGGAGGGGCTATCATGGCGAGCGGCCGCCCGCGGGCGCGGGCGCCCAAGGAGGTCGCATGCGCATCCGCCACCCGGGACTGGCCGTGTTCCTCTTCCTCGCCTGTGTGGCTCTGCCGATGCTCGCTGCCGGACCGGCCGGCACGGACGGCACCACGGCGACAGTGGAGGCCACGCTGCGGGAGTACCTGGCCGCCCGCCAGAGGGGGGACGCCCCACGTCTGGCCCGGGTCCTCCACCCCGACCTGGTCAGTCGCCAGCTCGTCAGCGCCAACGGGGGGCAGCGCGAACTGCGCTCGGCGGGCGCTCCGGCGGTTTCTCCTGGTGCACTGCCGGCGGGCCAGGGGGGGGAAGTGACAATCCTCGACGTCACCGGCGCCATGGCGGCAGCCAGAGTGGCCACCGCGGAAGGCACGGAGTACCTCCATCTGGCGCAGGTGAACGGGGGGTGGAAGATCGTGGACGTTCTCTCGCAACGCGACAGCGAGGCGCTGGCCGCCAACCCGCTCCTGGGTGAGTGGCGCACGCCCTTTGGCGCACCGCCCTTTGCGGCCATCGAGCCGGCCCACTTCATGCCCGCCTTCCGGGAGGCGATCCGTATCCACGACCTGGAGATTGCCGCCATCGCCAGCAACCCCGCACCGCCCACGTTCGCCAACACGGTGGCGGCGCTGGACGACTCCGGCGAGCTGCTGGCGCGGGTCAGCAACGTCTTCAACCTGCTCACCAGCGCCGAGACCAACGACGAGCTGCAGCGCATCGAGGCGGAGGTCAAGCCGCTCCTGGCCGCCCACGCCGACGACATTGCCCTCAACGAGGCGCTCTTTGCCCGGGTGAAGGCGGTATTCGCGGGTCGGGACAAGTTGGCGCTGGACCCGGAGCAGGCGATGCTCCTCCAGCGCACCTACCGCCGCTTCGTGCGGGGCGGCGCCAACCTGGCTCCTGCCGAAAAGGAGCGCCTGCGGGCCATCAACGGCGAGCTGTCGCGGCTCACCGTCAAGTTTTCCGAGAATCTCCTCAAGGAAACCAACGACTACCGCCTGGTGGTGGAGGACCCGGCCCGCCTCGCCGGTCTCTCGCCGGAGCAGATGGCCGCGGCGGCGGAGGCGGCGAGGGAGGCCGGGCTGCCCGGCACGTGGGTGTTCACCCTCAAGGCCCCCAGCATCTGGCCGTTCTTGCAGAACGCGGCGGACCGGGAGCTGCGGCGCGAGATCCTCACCGCCTACAGCAAGCGTTGCGACAACGGCGGCCCCACCGACAACAAGCAGGTGTTTGCTCGCATCGTTGCGTTGCGGGCGGAAAAGGCGGCGCTGCTCGGCTACCGCACCTGGGCCGACTACATCCTCGACGAGTACATGGCCAAGACGCCGGCCGCGGTGTACAGGCTCCTGGAGGACCTGTGGCGCCCTGCGCTGGCCAAGGCGAAGGCCGAGGCCGCGGACATGCAGGCGATGATCGACGCCGAGGGGGGCGGGTTCACGCTCGCCCCGTGGGACTGGCGCTACTACGCGGAGAAGGTGAAACGAGCCAAGTACGACCTGGACGAGGAGGCCATCAAGCCGTACCTGGTCTTGGACAACGTGCGGGCTGGCGCCTTTGCCCTCGCCAACAGGCTCTACGGCGTCACCTTCACCGAGCGCACCGACGTCCCGGTCTACCACCCGGAAGTCAAGGTCTTCGAGGTTAAGGAGGCAGACGGCAAGCACATCGGTCTGCTCTACATGGATTTCCACCCCCGCCCCGGCAAGCGGGGCGGGGCCTGGTGCGGCAGCATCCGCGATCAGTGGATCAAGGACGGCACTTTCGTCACGCCCATCATCTACAACGTGGGCAACTTTTCCCGGCCCACCGCCAACGGCCCGGCGCTCCTCACCGTGGACGAAGCGGAAACCCTCTTTCACGAGTTCGGGCACGCCCTCCACTTCCTCTTCTCCGCGGTACGTTTTCGCGGCAGCGGCACCGTCGCCCAGGACTTCGTGGAGCTGCCCAGCCAGATCATGGAGAACTGGGTGTTCGAGCCGGCGTTACTCGCCCTCTACGCCCGCCACGTCCGCACCGGCGAGGTGATGCCCGAGGAGCTGGTTCGCAAGATCCGTAACGCCGCCACGTTCAACCAGGGGTTTGCCAACACCGAGTACCTGGCGGCCGCCCTCCTCGACATGGACTGGCACACGCTCACCACCACCGAGCCGCAGGACGTCACGGCCTTCGAGAAGGCGAGCCTGGCCCGCTGGGGGCTGATCCCGGAAATCTTGCCGCGCTACCGCACCACCTACTTCCTGCACTCCGCCGACGAGTACTCGGCGGGTTACTACAGCTACATCTGGAGCGCGGTGCTGGACGCCGACGCCTTCCAGGCCTTCCAGGAGACCGGCAACGTCCTCGACCCGGCTACGGGAAGGCGCTTCCGTGCGTTGCTGGCCAGGGTGGGCAGCGAGGACCCCATGGAGCTCTTCAAGCGGTTCCGCGGCCGGGAGCCCAAGGTGGACGCGCTGCTCGCCAAGCGCGGCCTGAAATGAACTAGGGGCAGCGGAGGGAGACACGGCAGGTCGTGCCGCCAGCGGGGGTGAGGCGGCACTCGTCTCGAGCCGTGCCAGGGCTCGGGGCCAGGGGAGAACCGGACCTCCCCATCGAGTTCCCCGTCCGGCAGCAACGGGAACCCTTGCGGGTTCGCGGTGACCCAGCGGTGCGTCCGCGCCGCCGGGGATGCCAGCTGCTTAGCGCTGGCCCGGGTCCTCGCCGTCGCGAGGTGGTGTCGGCCGGGCCCGGGCCTCGAGCATCAACTCGTCGGGAAGCCGCTGGATGCGGACCGGGTGTTCGCCGGGGGCTGCCGGGAACAGCCACGCCTCGTCATTGGTGATGGCCAATTGGGTGTACGTCACCGCCCGATCCGGGTGCAGGCCAATGCGCCAGAAGGGTGGTTCGCCGGCCCCGGCAAACACGTCGAGGAACTGCATGGCGTCAATGAGGTGCGCGCCCAGGAGGACATAGACCAGGCCATTCCGGACAACGAGATCTCTCGCCACCGACGGCGCCTTCACCGGCTGGTAGCGCGCGGCGGCCTCCTTCCGGAACATCCGTGTCACCGCCTCGGGACGCTCCCCCTCCCAGCGCACCTCGGCGGTCAGCCGTTCGTCCTTCCACTCCCCCTTCACCGTGCCCGAGGACGTCAGGCGGCGCAGGCGGTAGAGGCGGTGCCGATCGGCAGCCCACAGCGTGCCATTGGCGGCGTCGGCGGCAACGACCAGGCTCTGGGTCATGGCGAGGCCGAAGGGGTCTGGCCCTTCCCCCTCGTCCGGGGCGAGGAACTCGTCCTTCACTGTGCCGTCGAGCGCACAGCGGGTGAGGAGCACCTCCTTGCGCTGGAACGGTCCCTTGCCGCCGGTGCGAGCCACGAACTCCACCGGCAAACGGGCGATCACGAGATCGCCGTCGGCCATCGCCAAGTCGGCGACGAAGGTGGGCAGGGCAAAGGTGGCTCTGACCTTCTCCTGGTCGAAGACGGTGACACGCCCGCGGGCAGCAAACGCAAAGAGCTTGCCCCTGTCGGCCACGGCAAACCCCGACACGCCGGGCGCGGCAAGCTCGCTCTGCCACCCTGGGATGGTCCGTGCATTCCGCTGCGTGCCGTTGGGGGCGTAGGTCGTGACCGTGCCTTCCTCGGGGTCGAGCACGTAGATGGTGTCCCGCTCGTCCTGGGCCACCAGCATGCCCCGCCGCCACTCCAGCCGCTCCAGGTCCTTTCGCCCAGGCTGGTCGGCCCTGATCTCCATGACTCCCCACCCCACCATCCCCTCCGCCCACCCGGGCCGCTCCGCCGGGAGCTGACCCGCGGTGGGAAGCGAAGCGGCGATCGCCAGCAACCCCCAAGAAACTGCTAAGCGGCTCATCGTCATCGCTCTCCCCCCACTTCTCGTCCCTTTGCACCAACTGCTGGCAGTCCCCACGCCGGATCGTCCGTGCCATCCTACCGCCAAGGAGCTGTCTGGCGCCATCCCGTGGCAAGAGTGGGCGCTCAGCGCTACCGCTGGCTATTCAAGGCGCCTTGCGAGACCCGCGATTAGCACTGGTACTCGATCCAGCCTTCGAACTCGTTGGTCTCGTCGCTGAAGAAGAGGCAGATGCAGCCGCAGTTCGGGCTTTCGGGGATGCAGACGTCGATGGGCCCGCAGGTCACCCACGCCCGTGCGGAGGTCGCCGCTCCTGCGGCGATCATCACGACCAAGGCAGCGGCCATTCGGAGAAGAAACCTGCGCATGGGGAACATCCTCCTTTCGAGCTATCACCATTCTCTCTCTCTCTCTCTCTCTCTCTCTCTTGTCAAGCCCCGCTGCCGAGCGAGTTCCGGTGCCGCGGGCACGAGGCTGCTCGCCGGGGCGGTGTGGGTGTGGCTCGGCGCCAGGTCACGTCACGGCTCGGCCGACCCGCGACGGGAGCGGCAGAACCTTGCGGATACGCACGGCGCGACCCCAGGGTGAAGCGGGGCGGCTGAAGCTTTCAGGTGCGGCGGAGGAGTTCGGCCACGAGGCGCTGGCGGATGTCGTCGCGCACGGCCCGGAAGACGGCCAACCGCTCCTCCTCGGTGCCGGTGGCTGCCGCCGGGTCGGGGAAGGAAATGTGGACCTGCTCCACCGGCCGCGGGAAGAGGGGACAGGTCTCCTTGGCCGAATCGCACACCGTGATGACCAGGTCCCAGTGCTCATCGAGGTAACGGCTGACGTGCTCGGGCCGGCCGTCCGAGATGTCCACGCCTGCCTCTGCCATGACGCGGATCGCGAGAGGGTGGACGGCGGCAGCCGGGGCAGTACCGGCCGAGTGCGCCTCCCAGTGGTCGCCAAGGAGGTGGTTGACCCACCCTTCCGCCATCTGGGAACGACACGAGTTGCCGGTGCAGAGGATCAGAACCCGACGTCGGGGCGCGGTGCTTGTGGGGGATTGTGGGGAATGCGGGTTGGCCATGACCTTCCTCCCGTGGCTTGACAACGGAAATCCATGGTACCATATTTCGGGTTGTGACGAAATGAGGACCGCCCTCGAACACGCCGTCAACGTCCACAAGGCCCTCGGCCACGCCACCCGGCTGCGCATCCTGGCCATGCTACGCGGGGGTGAGCTGTGCGTCTGCCAGCTCAACGCGGTGCTCGGGGTCGCCCCATCCACCCTCTCGGCGCACCTGGCGGAACTCAAGGACGCAGGGCTGGTGGCCGAGCGCAAGTCGAGCCGCTGGGTCTACTACCGCTTGACGGGCGGGGAGGCGGCGGAGGTGCTGCAGGCGCTCTGGACGGCGCTGGCCGACGACCCGCAACTGGAGCTGGACGCTCAGTTGCTGGCCCGAGTCGCCGAGTACCCGGTGGAGGCTCTCCGGCAGCCCGGCTTCGACGTGGCGGGTCTGCGCCGGGCGTGCTGTGCCGACACTTCGAAGGAGAGTTGCGAATGAGCGATCAGCTGAAGCGGATGAACGTCTTCGAGCGCTACCTGACCGTCTGGGTCGCCCTTTGCATGGTGGTGGGCGTCGTTCTCGGCAAGGCGTTACCGGGACTCACAGCGGCGCTGCGCGGCATGGAGTTCGGGTCGGGCAGCCAGATCAACATCCCCATTGCCGCGCTGATCTGGCTGATGATCTACCCGATGATGCTGAAGATCGACTTCGCGTCCATCGCCCGGGTCGGCAAGAAGCCGAAGGGGCTGTTCATCACGATCTTCGTCAACTGGCTGGTCAAGCCGTTCTCCATGGCGTTCTTCGGCTGGCTCTTCTTCCGCCACCTGTTCCTGCCGCTGATCGGCCAGGAGATGGCGAGCCAGTACATCGCCGGCGTCATCATCCTCGCCGCGGCGCCGTGCACCGCCATGGTCTTCGTGTGGTCGTACCTCTCCGACGGCGACCCCGCCTACACCCTGGTGCAGGTGTCGATCAACGACTTGATCATGCTGGTGGCGTTCGCGCCCATCGTGAAGTTCCTCGTGTCCGGCGCTACCGACCTGGAGGTGCCCTTCAACGTGCTGCTCTACTCCGTGCTGATCTTCGTTGTCATTCCCCTCGCCGCGGGCATGCTCTCCCGCGTGTGGCTGATCCGTTCCAAGGGTATCGAGTGGTTCAACGACCGCTTCCTCGCCTTCTTCCACCCGGTCACGGTGCTCGCCCTGCTCGCCACGCTGGTCTTCATCTTCGCGTTCCAGGCGGAGAACATCACCTCGCGCTGGTTCCACGTGATCCTCATCGCAGTCCCGATCCTCATCCAGGTGTACTTCAACTCCTCGCTCACCTACGGCCTCATGAGGCTGTTCAAGGTGGAGTATCAAGTCGCGGCGCCGGGGGCACTGATCGGTGCGTCCAACTTCTTCGAGCTGGCGGTGGCAACGGCCATCGCCCTCTACGGCGCCGGCTCCGGCGCAGCGCTGGCCACGGTGGTCGGTGTCCTCGTCGAGGTGCCGGTGATGCTCTCGGTGTGCAAGGTCTGCCTCGCCACCCGGCACTGGTTCGAACCCGCGCCGCTGGCGCAGAACGGAGTGACCCATGTTTAGGAGCGTGCTGTTTGCCACCGACCTGTCGGCGGCCTCGGACCTCGCCCGCGACTGCGTGGCCAGGTGGGGTCGCCTCGGCCTCGCCAAGGTCACCGTGGCCCACGTGCACAACGTCCAATACGCCGGCGGCGGCGCCGGCCTTGAGGAACGGCTTCGGGCCGACCACACGCCGAAGCTCGAGCGCCAGGCGCAGCGGGTTCGCGATGCCGGGGTCGACGCGTCATGGCGGCTGGAGTTCGGCGTCCCCTACCTCGAGGTGGATCGCATCGCCCGCGAGGAGGGGGCCGAGGCCGTGGTGATCGGCTCCCACGGCGGATCCTGGGTCAAAGAGGTGTGGCTGGGTTCCATTGCGGACGCCATCCTGCGCCATGTCACGCTCCCCGTGCTTGTCATCAAGGTGAACCGTCTCCTAAAGCTGCCACCGCAGGAGTGCGCCGGCGTGTGCGACTCGATGTTCGACAGGGTTCTCCTGGCAACGGATTTTTCGCCCGCCACGGCAGGCGCCGTCGACACTGTGCGCGCGCTCGCTCGCCACGGGGCCGAGATCAGGCTTCTTCACGTGCAAGAGCACTCGCGCATCTTCCCCCATCTGGCCAGCCGTCTCGACGAGTTCAACCGCGAGGACACACGGCGCCTGGAGTTGATGGCGGAAGAGTTGCGCCGCCTGGGTGCCCGCCAGGTCACGCACGAGGTCCGCACCGATCATCCCGTGCCGGGCCTGCTGGCCGTCATCGGCGAGTGGCAGCCGCGCCTGGCCGTTGTCGGCCGCCGCGGCCGGGGTGGGATCGCGCGTCGGTTGATCGGGTCCGTCTCCCACGAAGTGGCCCGCGAGAGCCCGGTGCCGGTCCTCGTGGTGCCGTCCAGGCAAGCGTGAAGGCGATGCCCGCGCACGACATCCTCGCTCAGTGTGGTGGTCAGCCGAGCCAGATGCGGGGCGCCGTGAGCCCCATCAGACCGAGCGCTGCCGTTGCACTCGTGGACGCCTCGCGCAAGCTGCACCTTCATCGCGACGGGGCGGTGCTCCGCATGGTGAACACGTTGGGTCTTGCGGTGTACCCGGTGATCACGGTGGACGGCGAGATCGTCTCCATGGGGCCGCCGGTGATCGACGAGTTGGCGCCGTTGCTCCGCGGGCGGTTGGGGGGCCACGATGAGTGACAACACCGAGATGGCCGCGTTGCTCGCCAGGGCCGAGGCGATTCTTGCCCAGCGGCGTACCGTCGCCGTGGTGGGTGTGTCGAGCGATCCGCACAAGTATGGGCGCGAGGTCTTCGACGTGCTTCGCCCCCTCCACACCGTGCTGCCAGTGAATCCGCGGCTGGCCGAAGTGGATGGGACCCCCTGCTACCCGTCCGCCGAGGCATTGGCGCAGCCGGTGGATGTGGTGGTCTTCGCCGTCAACCCCGAGCTGACCGAACGGATGGTCCCGGCCTGGCTTGGACGCGCGCCGGTGCTCTGGCTGCCGCCCGGGTGTTTCACCGAGCGGGCCGCGGCCCTGGCGCGGGAAGGCGGCGCAGAGGTCATCGTCGATCTCTGCCCGGTATTCGTGACTCGCCGATTGGCGGCACGGAGGGGGTAGGCCATGGGGATGCATGTCGCAGCCGTCGCGGTATGGCCGGCGCTCGTTCCTGACACCGTGGCTGCCGTCGTGGTCGGGAACCCTTGCCGCGGCGGCGGCTTGCTCACTCGCTTTTCGAGACAGGGGCACGAGCTATGACCGGGCATCGCGACATCAAGGGTGCCGTTCGCCAGCACTACGCGGCCGTGGTGCGGAGCGGGTCGAGCTGTTGCGGGCCGGCGGGGGCGAGCTGCTGCGGCCCCGTCGCCCCAGCGCAGATCGCCCAGGCCATCGGCTACGCCCCCTCCGAGGTGCAGTCCGTCCCCGATGGCGCCAACCTCGGCCTTGGGTGTGGCAACCCGCTGGCGCTCGCCGAGTTGAGGCCGGGGGAGGTGGTGGTGGACCTGGGTTCGGGGGCGGGCTTCGACTGCTTCCTCGCCGCGTCCCGCGTGGGACCAACCGGCCGGGTGATCGGCGTGGACATGACCCCGGAGATGGTGGAACGGGCCCGGGCGCTTTCGGTTCGCGACGGGCTCGCCAACGTCGAGTTCCGTCTCGGCGAGATCGAGGCCCTGCCGGTGCCGGACAACGTTGCCGACGTGGTGATTTCCAACTGCGTCATCAACCTCTCCCCGGACAAGCCGCGCGTCTTTGCCGAGGCACTGCGGGTGCTCAAGCCCGAGGGCCGGCTCATGGTTGCTGACCTGGTGCTCCGGAGGCCCCTCCCCGAGGCGGTGCTGCGGTCGGTGTCGGCCTACGTGGGGTGCATTGCCGGCGCCTGGCTCCGGGACGACTACCTGGCCGCCATCACGGCGGCGGGGTTCGAGGCCGTGCGCGTGCTGGAGGAGTCGAGCTACGCGGTGGCCAGCAGCAACCCCGACGAGTCCGAGCTAGCCCTCCTCGAGGCCCGCGACCTGTCGCCGGGCGAGATCCGGGCGGCCCTCGATGCGGTGGTGAGTATCAAGGTTTCGGCCCGCAAGCCCGGCGTCGCCGAGTAGCTTGACAGAGACCATACGAGATCCTATATTTCGCGAGACGACGAAATGCCAGGTGCTCACCATCCAGAGACCAGGATGACCCGGAGGAACCCAATGAGACGGCTTACGGCCCCCATGTTCATCGTTGCGGTTGCTGCCCTGCACGGGCTGGCCGGCGCGGCGGCGCCGCCAGCGCAGCCAGTGCCAATCCCGGCGGCTACCCCGGACGAGCTGGCGTCCCTGATCGGCAGCGGCAAGTGGACAATCATCGAGTTCGGTGGCGAGCACTGCATCCCCTGCAAGGCGATGCAGCCGGTGCTGCAGGAGCTGCGCGACGCTCTCGGTGGCAAGGGGGTGATCCGCAACTTCTGGATTCAGCAATACCCTGCCGTGGCCCGGGAGCACAGGATCATGGTGATGCCCACCCAGGTGGTCATCAACCCCCAGGGTGAGGAGGTGCTGCGCCACCAGGGGTACTGGGATGCGGCGGAGTTCAGGGCCGCCCTGAGGAGGGTCGGCGCGCTCTGATGCAGGCGTTCCTCCAGTCGCTGGCCGACCAGGCTGCGGCCGCCCCGCCGCTCGTCACGTTGCTGCTCGTCTTCCTGGGCGGTGTAGTCTCGTCGGCAAGCCCCTGCGTGCTCGCGGCGGTGCCCCTCGTGGTGGCCACCGTGGGGGGGGCGGCCTCGTCCCGGGGACGGGCGCTGGTGTTGACGCTGGCATTCGTCTTCGGGCTCGCGCTCTGCTTCACGGCGCTCGGCACCCTTGCCGCCCTCACGGGGACGCTCATCGGCGACGTGGGCTGGGCCTGGAAGGCGCTCCTCGCTTTGATCCTGCTCGTCATGGGCCTCCACCTCGCCGGTCTCCTGTCGCTGCCACTGCCACAGCTCGATGGCCGATTGTTTCGGGGCGCCGGGCCCGCGGGGGCGTTTGCGCTGGGTGCCCTCACGGGCACGCTGTCGTCGCCGTGCGCGACGCCCATTCTGGTGGTTGTTCTCTCCCTCGTTGCCTTCGAGCGGAAGGTCATGTGGGGGACGACGCTTCTGGCAGCGTACTCGCTGGGGCACGTTGTGCTGCTCTTCGCCGCCGGTGCGGCGTCGGGCTTTGCCGCGGCGTACCTGGGCAGCCGGGCGGCGGTGTGGGCGAAGCGGCTGCACCAGGCGTTCGGTGTGATCCTTGTCGGCGTGGCGGTGACCCTTCTGGTGTCGCTGCTGCGCCACGTGGTTCGGTAATTTCTCGTCGCGAAAGGAGCGTGTGGCATGAGCGAAACTCCCAAGACCATCGAAATCCTCGGGCCTGGCTGCCCACGGTGCAAGGAGACCTTCCGGGTCGTCCAGAGCGTGGTTGCCGAGGCCGGGCTTCCCTGCGAGGTGGTGAAGAACGAATCCATCGACCGGATGGTGGAGCTGGGCGTGATGGCCACCCCGGCGGTGGCGGTGGACGGCCGGGTCGTCCTGTTCGGTCGCATCCCAACCCCCGGCGACGTGCGCAAGGCGCTGAACCTCGGCTGAACCCCCAAGAAAAGGACCCAACGTCATGACAGAACGCACGAAGTTGCTCGTCATCCTCGGTGTGTTCCTGGCGGCGTACTTCGTGCCGGTGGAGAGCCCGCGGGTGCAGGGCGCCTTCCTCGAGGGTCTGTTCCTCCTCAAGGACTACGCCCGTCAGCACGTGCTGCTGTGCCTGGTGCCGGCGTTCTTCATCGCCGGCGCGATCAGTCACTTCGTGCGGCAGGGCGCGGTGATGCGCTACCTCGGCGCCTCGGCGCCGCGGCCCGTGGCCTACGGCGTGTCCTCGGTCTCCGGCGCGATTCTGGCCGTGTGCTCGTGCACCGTGCTGCCGCTGTTCGCGGGGATCTACAAGCGCGGCGCCGGGCTCGGCCCCGCCGTTGCGTTCCTCTACTCGGGACCGGCGATCAACGTGCTGGCCATCATTCTGACGGCCCGCGTCCTCGGCATGCGGATCGGCATCGCCCGCGCCGTGGGTGCGGTGACCTTCGCCGCGGTCATCGGGCTGATCATGGCCGCCGTGTTTCGCAAAGAGGACGCTGCGCGTCTGGCCAACGGCCCCGACCCGTTCGCCCTGGCGGCGGAAGGCGAGGCACCGCGCCGCGCGGGTTGGCAGGACGCCGCCTTCATGGGGACGATGATCGCCATCCTGGTCTTCGCCAACTGGGGCGCGCCGAATCAGTCCGTCGGGGTGTTTGCGGCGATCTATCGCATCCACTGGCCGCTTTCGGTGGCGCTTCTGGCCGTGCTCGCGGGGATGATCGCGCGCTGGTTCGACCGCGAGGAGCTTTCGGGGTGGATGCAGGCCACGTGGGCGTTCGCCAAGCAGATCACCCCGCTGCTGCTGGGCGGCATCCTGGTCTCCGGCTGGCTGATGGGTCGGCCCGGCATGGACAACGGCCTGATCCCCTCGGCCTGGGTGGCCTCGACGGTGGGGGGCAACTCTCTGCTCGCCAACCTCGCCTCGAGCATCGTGGGCGCGTTCATGTACTTCGCCACCCTCACCGAGGTGCCGATCCTGCAGACCCTGCTGGGTTCAGGTATGGGCCAGGGGCCGGCGCTGGCGTTGCTTTTGGCGGGACCGGCGCTGTCCCTGCCGAACATGCTGGTGATCAACTCCTACCTGGGGCCGAAGAAGACGATCACCTACTGCGCCCTCGTGGTCATCATGGCCACGGTGACCGGCCTCGCCTTCGGCGCACTTGTGGGCTGAGAGGAGGCGGCGGTGAACGACACGAGACCTCGCGGCGGTTGGTGGCTCGGCATCGCGAGCCTGGCGGCGATTGTCGTCCCTACACTGGCCGCCTGGCGCAGCGGCGCCTGGTTCTGGACCGCGATCCCGGTGGGTTTCCTGTTTGGGTTCCTGCTCCAGAAGGGCGATCTCTGCGGCTCCTCGGCGATGAGCGAGGTGCTGCTGTTTCGCGACGCCCGCAAGCTGGCGGGCCTCTGGGTGGCGATTGCGGTGTCGATGGTCGGCTTTGCGATCATCGAGAAGCTCGGCTGGGTGACGCTGCGGCCCAAGCCGCTGCTGTGGGCGAGCTGGATCGTCGGCGGCGTGATCTTCGGCGCCGGCACGGTGCTCGCCGGCGGCTGCATCTCGGGGTGCCTGTACAAGGCCGGCGCCGGCAACCTCAACTCGATGGCGGCGCTCGCCGGCATGCCGCTGGGTATCGCCGCCGTGGAGCACGGTGCGCTGAGCCCCGTGCACGCGTGGTTGAAGCGCCACGTCATCACGGCCGCCGACGGCGGTCCGGTTACCATCTCCTCGCTGACCGGCTTGCCGTACTGGCTGCTGGCGGTGGGCTTCGCGGCCGCCACGCTCGCCGTTGCGCTACGGCGGCGTCGGCGAGAGGTGCGCGTCGCGGACGAGCCCTGGGTGCGCCGCCTGATGTGCCGCCCCTGGAAGCCCTGGCAGGCCGGGCTCGGCATCGGCGTGCTTGCGGTTTTCGCGTTCCTGTCGGCCGTGGCGAGCGGCCGCAGCTACCCCCTGGGGGTGACCCACGGCGTGCTCCACGCCTATGAGATCGTTGCCGACTCGGTGAGCATCGACACCGGGCGGCCCTCCCCCACGGCGGCCCAGACGTCCGCACCGGCAACGCCGCAAGGCGGCGCGGCAACTGCGAGTGTGACACCGGCGAAAAGGAAGGTCAGCGCCTGGCTGATCCTGGTGGTGGTGTCGATGGTTCCGGGGTCGTGGGTCGCCGCCAGGCTCGCGGGGCAAGCGAAGCTGCTGCCCAAGCCGCCGGAGCAGACCGTCACCGCGTTCTTCGGGGGCATCCTCGTCGGGATCGGCGCCGGCTTCGCCACCGGCTGCGTGGTGGGGAACATCCTCTCGGGATGGGCGCTGATGAGCGTCGGCATGCTCCTGTTCGGCGCCGCCACGCTGCTCGCCAACTGGGCCTTGACCTACTTCTATCTCATGGGGGGCGGGCTGGTAAGCCGCTGAGGTTGTGGAAGAGGAATCGAGGAAACGATGGGCGAGAAGGTTGCAAACCGTCTGGTGCCGGCCGAGTGGGCGTTCACGTTCCATGGAGATCGGTGCCCCTTCATGCCGCTGGGCTAGCGCATGGGCGTGCTGCCCCTAAAACGGAGGGCGGCGGTTTTCGCCGTGACCGAGCGGGCGGACTTCGACTACCTGCCGCCCTCCGGCTCCTTCGTCCGCCACCTGTGCAGCGGCTGCGGGGAGTACGCGTTCGAGCGCGACACCTGCCTGGCCAACGGCAAGCACGTGTGCATCCCATGCTCCGGCTATGATTTGTGAGGCCGCAAGAAGGGCCAAGAGGAGACGCGCCATGGAAAAGAGCACACCACCGACCCCCATGGACATCCTGTCGTCGGTTTCGCCCGAGGGCGCCAGGACGTTCATGGAGCACCGGCAGGCGACGCTCGTGAACCCGTTGCTGCAGGCACTTCCGGAGAAGACCAAGCTCTTGGTCGGCATCGGCGTGGCGGCGGCACTGGGGTCATCCACCTGCACCTTGATGTGGACCAAGCTCGCCCGCAAGGCGGGCGCTTCCCGCGAGGAGATCGTCGAGGCCGTGCTCGTTGCCCGGTTGATGAAGATGGCAACCGTGAACGACACCGCCGCCGACGCGCTAGCCTGGCTCGCAGACCAGGGTGTCGCGTAACCGGACGGGAGGATTGCCCAGGCGCTGCCGCGCCCGCTGCGTCGTCCTGCTGGCACTGGCTGCGAGCTCGGCGGTGACCGCAGCCAGGGCGGCCGAACCGGTGACGCCCACCCGGTTCCATCTCGGGGCGGCGGTCTTCGAGTTCTCCGGTCAGTTGCGCCTGCGCTTCGAGAGCGAGGTTGGTCTCGACGTCAAGGGGTACCGGCCCGCGACCAGCGACCACTTCCTCCTGAGCCGAGTGATGCTCGACGGATCGCTCCGGCTCTCGCCTTCCCACCGGTTCTTTGTTCAGCTCCGCGACGCCCGGGAGACCGGCTCGCGCCTCGGCAACCACGACTTCACCGCCTCGAACCCGTTCCGGGACCCGCTGGACGTGAGACAGCTCTACTGGGAAGGTAGGCAACTGGGCGGGTCGATCCTCGGGTTTCGCCTGGGCCGGCAGCAGATCTCCTACGGCGACCAGCGGGTGTTCGGACCGGGCCAGTGGGGGAACACCGGTCGCTGGTACTGGGACGCCGCCTTGGTCAACATCAAGGGGTCGCGGCTGGACGCCGACCTGTGGGTGGGGCGGCCGGTCCGCAACCGCCCCGACGTGTGGCCGAACCGGCCGGCGGACCAACCGGTGGTGTCGGTCGCCTACGGTCGCGTGCTGGGCCTGCCGGCGCGCCTCGACCTGTTCGCGGTCCGCAAGCGGGACGACTCCGGGTTGGTGAGAGGAGAAACGGGGCCTGGCGACCTGGACTCGTACTCCCTCGGCTTCCAGGGTGAGGGCTCGTGGCGGGCGCTGGACTTCTCGCTGACCGCGGTCGGCCAGCGGGGACGGTGGGGCGCCGACGACATCCGTGCCGGGGGCGCCAGCGCCATGGTCGGGGTACGCCTGGAGAAGCCCTGGGAGCCGCGGCTGCGGGCCGTGTGGACCTGGGGGTCTGGCGACTCCGACCCAGACGACGGGATCCACGGCACTTTCGACGGCGTGGTGGGCGGTGCCGACATTGCGTTCTACGGTCATCTCAACCTGTTCTTCTGGGCCAACCTCCACGAGCGCGAGCTGCAGCTACTGCTGCGGCCGACCCCGCGGGTCGACCTTCATCTGAACGTGCACTCGTTCGCCCTCGCCAGGGCCCGCGACGCCTGGTACTCGACGGGGCTGCAAGCGGTGCGGCGGGACCCGAGCGGCGCCGCGGGCCGCGACCTCGGCTGGGAGCTCGACGCCCGCGCCACATGGTCGCCGCGGCCCGCATGGGAGCTGGCCGCGGGAGGCGGATGGTTCGTACCTGGGTCTTTCGTCCGCCGCACCGGGTCGTCGGCGAACGCCTCGTGGGGCTTTGTGCAGATGACATGGCAATTCTGACGCGATCGGTGGGATTGCATTAGGCGCCGGCACCTCTCAAGGCGTGGGGGTGGTGCGGTGGCACCGGGGAAGGGACACGGCCGTCGCCGGCAGCCGCGACCGGGCCACCACCGTGCCGGGCCCCCTCTCCCGTGGGACCGCAACCAGCAGCACTACGGGATCACCCACCAGATCCCGCTGCTCGCCGGCGGTGCGCTCCACGAGGGGCGCCTGATCGCCGAGTTGGCGCAGCGCGCCAGCGAGGATGTGGCGCGCTACAGTCGCGACGAGGTGCGTTACAACGTCCGCGCGGCCTATCGTAACGCGCTTGCCGCCACGCATGCGCTCGCCGCGCTCATCGCCTACGAGCAGGCGCTGGAGCAGGACGCCAGGGACGCGGACCTCAAGGTGAAGGTCGGCGCCTGGGCAAGCGTGGACGCCGCCAAGGTCCACTTCGCACTCGCCAGCGCCCGGGCGCAGCGGCAGGCCGTGCAGGCTCAGATCGACTCGCTTCACGCCCTGCTCGCGGCCCCCATGGGCGAGGCGCTGCCGGGCGATGCGGGGCGGACCGGCGGTTCCGGACTGGCCAAAAGGGAAGAAGTGAGGAGTTGGTATGACGGCGGGGACTTCCAAGAATCCAGCGGCACCATGCGATTGCTGGGGCGAAGAAACCCTTGCCAGGCGTTGCTCTCCCGCGGGTAGAATGGCGTATGTCCGGCATCGACCAGCTCCTGAGTCTGATCGCCAACAGCCCCTTTGGCGGTGCGAGCCGGGCGACAGCGCTGCGGCTCGCGCCGCTGTTCATCCCTCGGTGCTACAAGAGGGGTGAGGTGGTCTTCCTTGAGGGCGATGTCGGCGGCTCGTTCTTCCTCGTCGGGGACGGGCGCCTGAAGGCGTTTAGGACTCTTGCCGGGGGCCGCACGATCACGGTGTTTAACCTCACCGCTGGTGATTTCTTCGGGTTCATCCCGCTCCTCGACGGCGGGCCGTATCCGCTCTCGGTCGCCGCGGTCGAAGCGTCCGGCGTCTACGAACTTAGCCGCGAGAACTTCGTTCGCGGCATGGCCGAGAATACCGAACTGTCCATGCTGCTGCTCGGGTACATGGCGCACCGGATGCGCGGATGCTTCGATCAGGTCGGCCAGCTAGGCTGTCGAGGAGCCGTTGCACGCACGGCGCATGCGCTCCTCAGTCTCCTGCCAGCAACCGCTGGCAGAGGCATAGACGCCGAGGTTGTTCTGCCGTTCAGTCAGGTGGAGCTGGCGAGAACTCTCAACATCACTGCCGAGAATCTCTCGCGGGCGCTTGGAAGACTGAGCCGCGAAGGGATCATTGAGCGCATTGGCCGGCGCCGCATCGTCGTCCACAGCCTCACAGCCCTCCGGCAGGCTGCCGATCTGGCGTGAACGACGCTCCGGCGCGAGCTGGCATAGGAGCGACAGTCATTGGGATTTGCCGGCTCAGCGATGCTGATTCGTCGAGTGGTTTGCAGGGTCGCCGGTTGGGAAAACTTGTCGCCCGACAATGACAGCGGGTTGGCCCCCGTCTATTGTTAGCCTGGCTGCGTGGGGGCGGGAGGGTTTGGGGGCTCCGGGCCGCCAAGGGTTGCACCCTCGTACGAGGTGGATGCTGGTGATCGGATTCGAGGTTGGTTTGCAGTACCTTGTGAAGAAAGGCACAGAAAGGCAGCAAAACGAGGAGGAGGAGAGATGAGGAGAGGTCTTCAAACGACACAGTTGGCTTTCGCGGCTATCGCTACGGTCGCCACGATGTTGGTCGGGGCGCCAGCGCAGGCTTTCGAGCCGCAGATCGACCTGTCCGTCAAGGGTCAGGTCTTCCTGGAGTCGACGGACTTTGGATCGGGTGTCGACCGTAAAGGTTCGCGGACGGATATCCACTTCCAGCGTCTCCGCCTGACCGTGACCGCCATGATGGACGACGTCTGGGGGTTCAAGTTCCAGACCTGTGGCAACTGCGGCACGTCGAAGCAGGGCGCGCTGGGCTACGGACTGACGGCCCAGGACGTCGACTGGAACGACCGCGACATTCGGATCATCGACGCCTACGCCATCGCCAACTACTCGGAGCAGTTCAATCTGAAGATCGGTCTCACCAAGATCCCGCTGACGCGCGCCAACCTTGACGACTGCTACGCGCCGCTGAGCCAGGACCGCTCGATGTTCGTGTACAGTGCGTACGGCACCTCCCCGGCAAAGTTCAGCCGTGATTTCGGTGTCGTCGCTTGGGGCGGCTTTGTTGATGACAAGCTTCGCTACTACCTCGGCGCGTTTCAGGGGCGAGAAGGGGTCACGCGCACCGTCCATCCGTTCAGCGGCGCCACGGTGACCTCGTCGATCGAGCCGAAGTCGACGTTCGAGTACGTTGGGCGGCTACATTACGCCTTCCTCGATCCAGAGCCGGGTTCCGGGTATCAGGGATCGTACTTGGGCGACCTCAAGGTGTTCACGGTGGGTGTCGGCGCGGCCTACGAGCCGGATGCTGTCTACAAGAACGTCGGTCCGACCGGGCAGCTGATGAACGAAGAGACGGTCGACTACTCGGCTGTTGCGGTTGATGTGCTGTTCGAGTACCCGACGGATGCCGGAACGTTCACGGCAACTGGGCAGTACCTCAAGGTGGACTTCGAGGATGCGTACAAGACGAACTTCAACCCCGGCGATCGCCTCGCCAACATCACAGGCCTGAACGGTCAAAAGGACGGCTGGTATGCGAAAGCTGCGTACATCCCCCCGGTCAAGATTGGCGAGCGAGGGTTGCTGCAACCCTACGCGCTGGTGGAGGACTGGACCTTCGCGCACTTGCTAGGAATCAACGAGCAGCAGATTCGACAGGCGGGCGGGGGCCTGAACTACTACCTGAGGGACCAGGGCCTGCGGCTGACGTTTGAGTACCTCAAGACGGAATTCGGCAAAGAGACTGGTTTCATCGGGGCCCGAGTGGATCCCAACACTTCCGCGCCGCTCGACAAGCTCAAGGAATACAATAGCTTCCGCGTGATGCTGCAGTTCGATAGTGCTCAGTGGTAGCCTGTGTCTTGGTAAGGAGGGTAAGGGCAATGGCAAAGTACTTCGTTCTCGGGGTTGCGTTCCTGGTTGTTGTGGGCGCCGCAGCGGCTGTGGCCGCGGCACCGGCGCCGGTGACTGGAAAGGTTGTCGAGGTGAGTGACGGGCAGGTCAAGATCGCCATCGAGGGCGAAAAGCCGGACTGGGTGAAGAAGAATGCCCCCGTCAAGTTCGCCAACGGTGTCGGGAAGGTGCTCGAAGTCACACCCGATGACGTGACGCCTGTCGTCGTGACCGTGAAGACGAAGCTCGCGTCCTCGATGAAGGTAGACGACACCGTCACCTTCGAGAAAGGCAGAGCGATGACCGGCTGCTGACCTTTGGCTTCCAGGAGGCAGCAATGAGACGGTACCTCGAAGTGCTCGTCGTCGTGGCGGCGCAGTTAGGCGCCGCCACGACACTTGTCGCTCAGGCAGGCCCGCGCGATCGGAAGGCCGCGCCGGAGCCTCGCAAGGCTGATTCAATTGCGGAGCTGGCCGATCGTTACGACTCGTCGCCGTGCGCCGAATGCCATCAGGACGTCCATGACGAGTGGTCGCGGTCGCTGCACTCTCATTCGATCTTCGGTACCGGCCGCACGGCCGCGACGTTCATGACGGCTATCAAGAACGGGCTCATGAAGTGGCCCTCCTCGGGGGTGAAGGCCCCGAAGGACGTTACGGTGAAGCACCTGATGGGCTGCGCCAAGTGCCACCTGCCGCAGCTTGAGGAGGCCACCGACAAGGTCGCGCAGGAGATTGTCAGCACGATTGCCGAGTGGCAGGCGGGGATCGAAGAGGACGACAATGAGCGGGCGGAGAGCGCCAGGAAGAAACTTTCCTCGCTCAACATTGGCTGCCTCATTTGCCACAACCGCAACGCCATCACGCACAAGTGGTCCGATGGCTACCCACGGCGCGATGCGGTGTACGGGAGCCAGCGCGGCGAGCACCCGGCGCCGGCGTTCCCACGGATGGAACAGAGTCCTATCATGTCCGAGTCGATTCTCTGTGGGCAGTGCCACGGCCTTGGCCCTAACCTCGAGCTCGAAAATCCTACCCAGTGTGCGACCGCGTACGGGAGCTATCTCTTCGCCTACGTCCCCGAAGGGGGAAGCAAGACATGCCAGCAGTGCCACATGCGTGACTCGAAGCTAGGGCACGACATGCAGAGCTATCGCTCACCCGTCATGGCCAAGGCTGCAGTGGAGATGGAGGTTGAGGCGGCGGCGGTGCTGTGGCGCGACAACACGACCCTTCGCCCGAAGGCAACCGTCCGTGTCGCCCTGACCAACCGCGCCGGACATGGCATCCCCGATGGTTGACCAACGCCCAACCGGCTGGTCCAGTCGGTGACTGCAAGAGACACCAAGGGGAATGAGGTTTTTCGCGCGGAGCGGGTGTTCATGCCGATTCCGCAGCAATTGGGTCGGGGGCGGCGCATGGGTCGGGGTCCCTACGAGAAAAGCGGGCTCCTGGAGGACTCGAGCCTGCCGCCATTGCGCACCGTGAACTCCTCTTATGAGATCTTCTTCCCGGTGATCGAGTCGGAGACCGAGGAGGGAACCGTGCGTACGTTCCCGAGCGACAAGTTGGAGATCGCGGTGCAGCTCTGGTACTTGCCGTTCGGGACGATGGAGGACGATGCGTTCCTTTGGGCGGAGTCGACCAAGACCGTCTTTCTGCCGACGGACGGCAGTTAGCCTTCGTGGATCCGGCGCGGCGTGTCCACCAGTGGGCGAGGACGAGCGCTTGCGTCCAATCCCGCGTTGGGCTTAGGGTGGTTATGACGCGATTCGGTTGGTTTGTGTGGTTGCTTCTAGCTGCTCCAGTGTTGCTTGGCTGCAGAGCAGGCCCCGTCACCGTTGAACGTTGTCTTGGGTGCCACAGGCGACTCGAGGTCGCGTCCCAGTCGCACTCCGGCTGTGTGACATGCCACGGCGGGGATCCGAACGAACTCGACGCCGGGGCCGCGCATCGGCGCATGTACGTGGGAAACGGTGCCGAGGCTCCGGAGGCGTGGCAGCAAGCCTGTGGCACGTGCCACGAGGACCAGGTCGGTCGAATGACGAGCAGCCAAATGTTCACAAACGCGGGGATGATCGCGCAGATCCAGGCGACCTGGGAAGGAGAAGTTCTCGGTACCGTGTTCGCTGCCCGCGAGGCTTCGCTTTGGGCGCCAGACGGCAGTGAAATCCGCCACGTCTCGGTGGCCTCGCTCGACGGCCTGGCCGGCGAGCTGTACCGGAAGTTCTGTTCCCGCTGTCACCTCGCGCTGGCGGACGTGGACCCGACGGTTCCCGGCCACGCGGCGGGCTGCGCGGCCTGTCACTTCCCTTTTGGTGATGACGATGCGTACCAGGGTGGCGACCGCACGGTGAGAGGGCGTGCGCCGCACAGCGCAACCCATGCGATGCAGGGTCTCCCGCCGATGGCGGCGTGCGCGCGCTGTCACCACCGCAGCGGCCGCACGGCTCTTTCCTACCAGGGGTTGATGGACGGCAACAACGCGCTCGTACCGACCCGGAACGGTCGACCCGGACCGCTGGAGGGCAGTGACGCGCGCACGTTCACCCACATTGCGGCCGACGTCCACTTCGATGCCGGCATGGAGTGCATCGACTGTCACACCGCCCGAGAGGTGATGGGCGACGGCTACGCGCATGCCAGCATGGAGGGCCAGCTCGAAGTGCGATGCGAAGACTGCCACGGGGACGGTGCGCGCCGCCCTCAGTTCGAGGAGGTCTGGCGTGAGAGCGACGCCCCCATCCGTGAGTCGCGTCAATACGCCCGACCCCTCTCGCCTGGCACCCGTGCGGCTCTCACAAGCAAGGGTCGACCCTATTCGAACGTCGTCGAGTCCCAGGGGAAGATTGTCCTCACCACCAAACGCACTGGCAAGATGCTAACCAGCCCGGTCATCACCGGCAGCGCGGCGCACACTATCGTGGGTCATGGACGACTGGAGTGTTCCGCTTGCCATTCTCGCGCCGTGCCACAGTGCTTTGGGTGCCATACCAGCTACGACAAGCGTGAATCGAGTTGGGACTTCGTGAAGGACGAGGACAGTGCCGGTGCGTTCGCCGAAACCGAGGACGTTCGGACGCTGTACCCGTTCCCCCTTGCACTCAACGGGCGCGGCGGGATCGCACCGGTGACTCCCGGGTGTCAGACCTTCGTGACTGTGATCGAGGGCGATGGCCTGAGGTCGCTGGACGAGTCTGTGGCCCGCTATCAAGGCAGGAGGCAATTGCGTTTCGTGCCTTTCTACTCGCACAACACGGGACGACGAGCCGTCGGCTGCAGTGAATGCCACGGCGATCCGACCTTTCTAGGATTTGGGCAGCACATTCTCGAGGGCAACGCCGTTCGAAGCACGCTCCTGTGCGAGCGCAACTCGGAAAAGGCGCTCGACGGGTTCCTCTCGATGACCGGCGGTCGGGTCCTGGCACACGCCGCCATCTCCCGGGCCGGCGCCCGCCCCTTGCAGGAGAAGGAGGTCCACAGGGCGCTCCGGGTCAATCTCTGCCTCGTCTGCCATGAGCAGGCGGGGGATCCCATCTACCGGGCTAGACTCGACTATGACGCCCTGGACGATGCTCTCCATACTCGCCTGCTGGCTGGCCTGCGCTAGCCCGGTTCGGCAGGCAGCAGCGTCGCCGCATCCGGAGCAGGGGCCGGGGGTGACTGCTTGGTGTGTGAGCTGTCACGAAGATGCCCGCGCGGTCCTTGCGGGCCCCATGGCCACTCGGGCAGACGAGGTCGCTTTCGCGCGCCGCGCGTTCGGCACCGCGGGTGGCGATCGCTTCTTTGCCGAGTCTTGCAGCGGGTGCCACGTCACAGGCTGCGCTGATTGCCACGGCAATAGTCGCCACCCGGCCGGAAAACCCGCGGACGATGCCTGCCTGCGCTGTCATCACGGCTACTCGGCGGGTTGGGAGTACCAGGGGAAAGCCCCACGCGAGGACCACAGCCGGTTTCAGCGCGGCGGGATCTCGCAGTCGGAGCACTTCCTCAAGATGCTCCCCGATGTGCACATGGAGCGTGGAATGGCGTGCGCTGATTGCCACGCAATGAAATCCATGCACTCCAGACGAGCGGGAGCAAAGGCATGCCGGGACTGCCACGACGCCGTGACCTCCGCGAGTCCCGAACACGCAATTACAGGGCACCTGGAGAAGATGGCGTGCGTCGCCTGCCACGCCGCCTGGGCGGCGCAGGAGTGCGGGACCTTTCTGATCAGAGCGGTGACCGCGGAACAGCCAGAGGCGTTCGCTCCGTTGCCGCAATGGGGCCCTTGGCGTAAGAGTTCTCATCTGAAGCGTCAGGGGCCGCCGCCCCTGGGGCTTGATGAAAAAGGCCTGGTCGCTCCGATTCGTCCGCGATACATTCTCTTCGTCACCGACTTGAGCCAGGGCTGGGAGAATCGGCTGATGGCGGCGGAGTGGCGATCGTTTTCACCGCACACCGTGCGCCGAGGGAGCGTGGCCTGCGGTGGCTGCCACGACTCGCCGCGGCGTTTTCTCCTCGAACCGGAGGGCGAGCGCGTTCACCTCATCGACCAAGACGGCCTGATACTCGAGTCGTACTGGAACCGCAAAGGCCAGCGTTTGATAAATGGCTCGTTCCTCCCCGTGAATCGTTACCTTCGCATGAACAGGAAGACCCCCGAGTTCGCCCGCGGCGTCGTTGGACAATGGCAGAGACTACTCACTCCCGCCGATCCGCGCTTCGAACGATAGCGCTAGCGCTCGCTGGAGCGGCCAGCCTGTGGCGATTCCTCACGCCACGCGGTCGGTGGCAGGATCCTTCTGGCAACGGGATGATCCTCGTGGCGGAAGGTGACGTGCCTTCCGAAGGGGCGCTCGTGCTCCCGCAATATGGAGTCGCGATCGTCAGAACGGGCGCAGGGCTGCACGCACTCGACCTCTCCTGCACACATTTGGGATGTACCGTTGCCGCCACCGACGTGGGTTTTGCGTGCCCGTGTCACGGCAGCAGGTTCGACTGCTCCGGTAACGTCATGGCCGGTCCCGCACGGCGCGCTCTTCGTCGTCTCGAACTCAAAGCGGAGCGGGGGATTATCACGGTGAAGCGCACTTCCGGCGCAACTCGTGCGAGCGTTGGTTCGAGCGAAAGGTGTCGGTCCACGGGTGAGCCGCGATGCTGAAAGAACTCATCCGACACCTCTTCCCGCGAGCGGTTGCTGCCGACACTCTGAGGATCACGTACACGTTCTGTCTGGGCGGACTCGCCTTCACCTGTTTGCTGGTGCTGGCTTGCACCGGCTTGCCGCTGCTGTTTTACTACAGCCCCACGCCCGCGGGAGCCTATGCCTCAATTCAGTTCCTTGAAAACTCAGTCTGGGCAGGCCAGTTCATCCGCAGTCTCCACCGCGTTGCGTCGCACGGGCTCCTGGTGCTCCTGGCGCTGCACACTCTTAGGGTCGTTCTTACCGGTGCGTTCGCCGGTCCCAGGAGATTCAACTGGGTTGTCGGTTGCCTCCTGCTGCTTCTCTGTGTTTTCGGGGCCTACACTGGCTATCTGCTTCCCATGGACCAGCTCGCTTTCTGGGCGACACAGACTGGAATGGAGCTGGTGCGCGCTCTCCCCATGGGTAACTTTGTTCGGGATCTGCTAGTGCCGGACTCGGTAGGAGGACCGCTGTCCTTGCTGCGGTTCTTTGCCCTGCACGTGGCGGTGATCCCGCTCGGGATTTTCGGGCTGTCGATGCTGCACTTCTTTGTTGTCCGCAGGCAAAAGGGGCTGCTCCCGTACCTATGAGGCGCTTCGTCGCGTCGTCACCGCACTTCTTCAGGCCCGTCAAACGGTCGTTTCTCGGCGCCCTCGCGGCCCTTCTGCTCTTGGCGGTAGGATTCCCAGCACCGCTCGAGGTGCCAGCAGATGCCAGCGCACCACCAAACCCTGCGAAGTCTGCCTGGTTCCTGCTCTGGATCCAGGAGCTCGTGAGCTACCACACGCTGGCCATCTATGGGGTGCTGGTTCTTGGAGTCGCACTGTTTGCTGTGCCGTGGCTCTCGAGGCAGCACGTCGAGACAGCTGCGTGGTTCGGGCGTTCGCAGCGTGGTCTTGCAGTGACGTTTCTGCTCGTCTTCGTCGGCCTCACGCTCTTGACGGCGGTGGGGCTCTTCCTGAGGGGGCCCGACTGGCGCTTCGTCCTACCCTTCTGATCGCGCCGATCCTCCTCTGGCTCGGAGGGTGCATGAAGGCGGACACGCAGCCCGCTCGCGTCAGCGGTTGTGCGGAGTGCCATGCCGCTCACTATCAAGCCGAGGGTTCGTGCACATCGTGCCATGGAGGCGATCCCACCGCCCGGCGCCAGCGCCTCGCCCACCACAAACTCATCTTCGGGCGGGCGGCGGAGCATGGTCTTGCAGGTTCACGAGCGGTCGCGGAGGGGGAACGGCTCGTAGAAAGTCTGGCCTGCCGCCGCTGCCACACCATCGGCTCTGCTGGAAACCGCGTCGCCGCAAACCTCGACCTTGTCGTGAGGGAACGCGGGCAGATTGCGGTTGCGCGCTCAATCCGGAAGCCGGTGGAGAACATGCCAAGGTTCGGCCTCGACAACTCCCAAATCGAGGGCGTCATTGCCGCTCTGCTGCGGGCGGCCGGTCCCGGGCCCGGGGAGGCAACCTACCGCGTCCACTTCCGGCGCCGCAGGCTCGCGCCTGGATCAACCTTCGAACAGAAGTGTGGCGGCTGTCACAGAGCGCTTCTCGCCCAGGGGCCAGCGGGCCGCGGTTCGGCGGGGCCGAACCTCTCAGGCTTGTTCACGCCGTTCTACCCAGCAACCGCGCCGGGCGCTCGCCCGTGGACTTCCGGCACACTGGAAACGTGGCTGCGAAACCCGCGTCTGCTCCGGCCTCGGACAACGATGCGTCCCGTGCGGCTCCAAGTGAATGAATGGGAGGCTCTCTCAAACGAGCTCGGGGCGTCCGAAGGCCAGTAACTCGCGCTCGCCGAGTGTGTCGTTCGCCCTCGCAGCTCGACACCCCAGATCCTTCACGTCAGGTCCCGGTCCGCACGCGAACGGAAGGCGGTGGACACGGTGTCGTCGAGGATAGCACGGCACCACAGAGACTCAATGAGAGCAGAAACTCCGGTCCCGTCACAGCTCCGGCAATCGCCTGCTCTGAACAGGCTCTGTGCCGGTCCTGGGCTCGAGGACCAACGTGCCGCCGAGGTGGTCGTCGAAGGCGGCGGCGGCAGCAGCGAGCGCCTCGCCGGCCAGAGCGACGCGGCGCAGGCCGACCATCCTGGCGAGCAGTTCAGGTGGGGTGCGACGAACGATCCGCTGTGGCCTCTGCGGACGATCCATGGGACCCTCCACGCCAGCCCCTCGGAAACGAGCCGGCTATCGGAAACGAGCCGGCTACCGGTATGCTGACCGTTCGCTCAGGCCGTTCGCCTCGGCCGCCTCTCTCACCGTCCCCCCCAACTGGGTCACTCGCTCCACCAGGATCGGTCGACTCGCCAGCTTACTTTGGGAATTTTCGTGGAGGCCCATCCACCATTTCCAGCCTGTAGGTCGTGCCACCCACAGCATGCCAGCAGTGGCTCGGATGGAGCACTCCTGTCACTGACCGCTGTGCGGCCCAAGACCTAGGAGCTTGCCGCGGCTTGCGAGACACCGCCATTGGGTCATACTGACACGGTGACCGGGAACGTTGCTGAGCTGGATCGGCTGCTCGCCGGCACCCCGTTTGCCGGCGATGCCGCATCGCGGACCCTGGCCCTGCTCTTCACGCAGCGGGAGTTGCCGCCGGACACGCTCCTGTTTCTCGAGGGCGAGACCGGCGGCGCGTTTGCAATTGTCGCCGCCGGACGACTGCGCGCGTTCAGGCAGCTTGCTGGCGGACAGGAGCTAACCGTCTTCTGGCTCCGGCCCGGCGACTGGTTCGGCTTCCTGCCGCTGCTCGACGGCGGCCCGTTTCCGGTCTCGGTGGCGAGCGTCGAGCCGAGCCGCGTTTTCATGCTCCTCCGCGACGACTTCCGCACCCACCTCGAGAAGCACTCCGAGCTCTGCTTTCAGTTGCTGGCGCACCTCGCGGAGCGATTCCGCACGTGTCTCGACCAGCTCGGCACCCTCGGTCGGCCGGGAGCGCTCCCCCGCCTCGCCGCCGCCATCGCGTCGCTGGTTCCCCACGACCGTCACGGCCGCGTCGAGGTCGAGGTTCCCATGAGCCAGGTCGAGCTGGCCCGCACCATCGGTGTTGCGCCGGAGAACCTCTCCCGCGCCATGAGCCGTCTCGTCCGCGACGGTCTGGTCCGGCGGCTGTCGCGGCGGCGGCTGACCGTGCTCGACGCGGCGAGGCTGCGCGCGTTGGCTCACGGCGAGCCGCACCTGCGTGACGATCGTCAATGACGGCCGGAGCCACGCCTCCATAGCATGCCCCTGTCGCCGGGGATGACCGGCGCGGGGGTGCGCATGAGGTGGCTGTCGGCAGTGCTCATCACGGCGGTGTTGGTACCGGCCAGCGCCCGCTCGCTGACGATCGAAGAGGCCACGTCACAGGCGCTGGCCGCCAACCCCAGACTGCAGGCCGCCAAACTCGCCGCGCTCGCAGCAGCCCAGCGGGCGCGGGAGGCGAGCGGGCGCCGGTACGGTGAGGTGGACCTCGTCGGCTCGTACAACCACTTCGACACCAACCGCTCGCTGGTGCCAATCTCGATCGACCTGTTCAAGACGCCAAGCCTGGGGTTCTACCAGTTGCCGTGGGACCGCAACCAGCAGCACTACGGGATCACCTACCAGATCCCGCTGCTCGCCGGCGGTGCGCTCCACGAGGGGCGCCTGATCGCCGAGTTGGCGCAGCGCGCCAGCGAGGATGTGGCGCGCTACAGTCGCGACGAGGTGCGTTACAACGTCCGCGCGGCCTATCGTAACGCGCTTGCCGCCACGCATGCGCTCGCCGCGCTCATCGCCTACGAGCAGGCGCTGGAGCAGGACGCCAGGGACGCGGACCTCAAGGTGAAGGTCGGCGCCTGGGCAAGGGTGGACGCCGCCAAGGTCCACTTCGCACTCGCCAGCGCCCGGGCGCAGCGGCAGGCCGCGCAGGCTCAGATCGACTCGCTTCACGCCCTGCTCGCAGCGCTGATGGGCGAGGACCCCCCGGCCGGCGGGTATGAGCTGGCCGACGTCCCCGACGCGCCGCCGCTCCCCACCGGGAGCGCAGCGGAGGAGAGCAGCGCCGCGCTCTCCGGCCGACGCGACCTCGCCGCCGTCAGGTCGGCGGTCACCATTGCCGAGCGCAGGAAGACGCTGGCCAAGAAGGCGTTCGGCCCGCAGCTCGTGTTGGCGGGCAACGTCCTCGCGAACGCCGCTCCCGGGGTCGAGGACCGCATCGACACCCGCGAGTTCGGCCTCTACCTGAAGCTGCCGCTGTTCATGGGCCTGCAACGGGTCCACGCGCTGCACGCGGCCGACTTCGAACTCCAGGCCGCCCGGCAGCAGCAGCGGGCCAAGGAGCTGGAGGTGATGGCCCAGGTGCAGGACGCCCTCGGACGGATACGGGCGGCGCGCGCACAGCTCACGGCCGGCGAGGCGCAGCGCTCGCTCGGCGCCGAGATGGCGCGCGTGGAGCACCTCAAGCTCGAGCAGGGCGCCGGCACGATGGAGAACTACCTCGCCGCGCGAGCGCAGGAGATGCAGGGTGAGACCAGCTACTGGCAGGGGTTGTACGCCCTGCAGAGCGCCGTCGACTACCTCGACTTCGTATCGGCCCGAGGAGGCCAGCATGACTAAGAGGCTCGTACTCGTTGGGTTCGCCGTCATCGTCGTGGTGCTGCTCGCTCTCGTCGTGGTGCACAAGAAGCGCGAGCTGGCCAGCATGCCACCCCCCGCCAACCCGCCCGTTCCAGTCCGCACCGCTCTGGTCCGCGATGGCCTGGTGAGCAACAGCGTCGTAACCGTGGCGCTCATCCAGTCGGAGACGGCTGCAACCGTGGCTGCGCAGGCTTCGGGGGCGATCCTCGAGATGCGCCACCGCGAGGGCGACACCGTGAGCAAGGGCGAGCTGATGGCGCTCGTCGACCCGCGCACGCTCGACGACGCCGTGCAGGCAGCCCAAGCGCGGCTGGCCGCCGCCGAGGAGGAGTACGGCAAGCAGCAGGCGGTCTTCGCCCGCGACACCGCGCTGCTGGAGGGCGGTGCAATCTCGCAGCAGGCGTTCGACATCTCCAAGGCGCAGCTGACCGCCGTGGAGGCGGCCAGAGTCGCGGCGGAGAGGGCGCTCCAATCCGCCAAGGTGGTGCGCTCGTACGCATCGGTGTCCGCCCCGTACGCGGGGGTGGTCACGGCGCGCCTCGCCGAGCCGGGCGACCTCGCCTTTCCCGGCAAGCCGCTCTACACGATCCAGGTCCCCGGCCCCGTCAAGCTGCTGTCGAAGCTTGCACAGGACCAGTTGACGCGGCTTCGCGTGGGCGATGAGGTGAGGTTCGACAGCGGCAACGCCACCGTCCTGGCAAAGACCAGCCGCATCTACCCCGCCCTCGACGCGGCCCACCTCGGCTCGGTGGAAACCGTTCTGCCGCGCTCGCCGTTTGACCTGCCGGCCGGTGCCACCGTGAGCGCCCGCTACGCCGCCGCGCCGGCGCAGGGGCTGGTCGTCCCCAACGACGCGCTGCTCGAGGGGATCGCGGCGAACGTCGTGGTCAAGGTCGAGGACGGCGCGGCGCGACCCGTCCCGGTCACGATCGTGCGCCGCGGCGACACCGGCGCGGTCGTCACGGCCCAAGCCGCCGACCTGAAGGCGGGCGATCCCGTGGTCGTGGGCCTGCCGAGCGAGCTGATGGCCCTCACGGCGGGGACGCCGGTTGTGGCGCAGGCCGGAGGCGTGTCATGAGCTTCGTCGGCGCGTACGTGAAGAAGCCGCACCTGCTGCTCTCCGTCGTGCTACTGCTGGCGGTGGTAGGGCTCGTCGGGTTCTTCAAGATTCCGGTCAACCTCTTCCCCGACAGCGAGCGGCCGCAGATTGCGGTGGTCACGGTGTGGCCGGGCGCCTCGGCGGGGGACGTGGCGGGCGACGTGAGCCGCGTGATCGAGAAGGAGCTCAAGACGATCGAGCTGGTGCGCCGTGTCACCTCCACCGCCAACGACGAGGTCTCGGTGGTGACCGCCGAGTTCGAGTACGAGAAGGGGCTGGATTCCGCTGCGACGGACGTTTCCAACTCGCTCAACAAGATCCGCCCGTTGTTGCCGGCCGAGATCCGCCCGTTCCAGGTGTACAAGGTCTCCTCGGCGACGCCGGCCGTGCTCACCCTCGCGGTAACGCCGAAGCCGGGCTCGCACCTGGACCTCGCCCAGGTCCGCCGGCTGGCCGAGAACCCCATCAAGGAAAGGTTGTTGCGCCTGCCGAACGTAGAAAACGTCGAGGTATTCGGCGGCTACCAGAGCGTGGTGCAGGTCGAGCTCGACCCGAACCGGCTCCAGGCGTTCCGGCTCAGCCCGGGCCAGGTGGTCGAGGCGCTCACCACATGGAACCGCAACACTCCCGAGGGCTTGGTGCTCGCCCAGGGCAGCCAGATCCTGCTCAAGAGCCAGGGCGAGTTCGTCCGGCCCGAGGAGGTCGCCAATATCGTGGTCAGTGCTGCGCCGGGTCCACCTGTCTACCTCAGAGACGTGGCCAGGGTCCACCTCGGCATCCAGGAGCGTCTGTCGGCCTTCCACGGCAACGGCAGGCCGGCGATCGGCATCAACATCCAACGCGCGCTGTCGGGGTACGCCCTGCCCACCATCGAGTCCGTGCTTGGCGATCTGCCGAAGTTGCAGCAACAGTACCCCGGCCTGGAGTTCACCGTCGCCGACACCCAGGGCGAGCTCATCCAGACCAGCGTCTCGAACATGGTGGACGCGCTGCGCGACGCCATCATCATGACGGTCATCGTCATCTTCCTGTTTCTGGCAGATACCCGCGGCATGCTCCTCGCCGGCGTCTCGATCCCGTTCACCTACCTCATCACCTTCGCGTTCATGTGGCTGTTCGGCTTCGAGTTCGACATGGTGACGCTGACCGGTGTGATCCTCGGCGTCGGCATGCTGCTGGACGACGCCATCGTGGTACTGGAGAACATCGAGCGCCACTATCACAAGCTTGGCAAGGACATCACCGAGGCCGTCGTCGGTGGCACCCAGGAGGTGATGCTGGCGATCCTCTCGGGTACTTACGCCACGGTGGTGGTGCTGGTGCCGATCATCTGGATCGGTGGGTTCGTGCAAACCGTGCTGCGGCCGCTCTCCCTGACGCTCTCCATCGCGCTGATCGCCTCGTACCTGGTCTCGGTCACGATCCTGCCGATCCTGGCGCCGTTCATCTTGCGCCTCGGGGGCAGAATGGAGCGGTGGCGCTGGGAGCTTGCGCTCGACCGCTTCGTGCAGGGGAAGATCCTGCACCCGATTCAGGAGTTTTTCGTGCGCACCGTGGGCGTGGCACTGCGCTACAAGTGGGCGTTCATCGTCCCCGCAGTGCTGCTCCTCGCCTTCTCCAGCCGCAAGGTGGTCCCCCTCATCGGCCGCGACCTGATGCCCCCGATGGACACGGGGATTTTCCGCGTCACCTTCGAGAGCTACCCCAACACCTCGCTCGAGCAGACCGAGGCGCTGCTCACCACCGCCGAAGAGGCTATCTGGCGGCAGTCCGGCGTGACGATGACCTCGAGCACCCTCGGCTCCGAGCCGGGCGTGCTGTCGTTCGGTTCCGGCCGCAACCCGCAGCAGGCGTTCATCACGGTCCACCTCGTCAACCGCTTCCAGCGCAAGGAGACGATGTGGGCGATCGAGGGGAAGGTGCTCGCCGAGCTGCAGAAGATCCCGGGGATCCGCTTCCCGGCCGTCTTCGATTATGGCGCGACACCACTTTCCACCATCCGCTCGACTGTCGACGTGATGATCTCCGGTCCCGACCCCGTCGTCCTCGACGGCCTGCGGAAGCAGGTTCAGCAGCGGCTCATGACCGCGGGCGGTATCACCTCGGTGGTGCCCACCTGGACGCTGGACCGCGTCGAGTACCGCTTCCTGCCCGACCCCGAGCGGCTCGCCATCTACGGCGTCAACGCCGCCACAGTGGCGGCGCAGGTCGGCGGGCAGGTGCGCGGGGTGCCCGCCACGTTGTTCCGGGTGCCCAACCAGGATTCGTTCGCGGTGTGGGTGCAGACCGAGGCGGCTCGCCGCGACACCCCGGGCCGGTTGGAGACGCTGCCGATCATGACCCCGCGCGGCCCGGTCCCGCTCGCCAACCTCGGCCGCATCGCGACGGCCACCGTGCCGACCCTGTACACCCACCAGAACATCACCCCGACGGTCGATCTCCTCGGCTACCGCAACGTCCGGGCGGTCACCCACATCAACGCCAACGTGGACAAGGCGATGGCCGGGTTGACGCTGCCGCCTGGGTACTCGATCACGGAGGAGGGTGAGCGCAAGACGATGGACGAAGCGTTTTCGTCTCTGATGGCGGCGCTCCTCCTTGGGCTCGTCCTGCTCTACTTCTCGCTGATCCCGGCGTTCAAGTCGTTCCTGCACCCCCTCACGATCATGGTGGCGATCCCGCTTGGAATGATCGGCGCCACGTGGTCGATGCTGATCGTCGGCAAGCACCAGTGCATGCCGGCGTTCATGGGGATGATCCTGCTTGCTGGCATCGTAGTGAAGAATTCGATCCTGCTGATCGACTTCATCGAGGAGGCCCGGGGTCGCGGGGACAGCCTGCACGACGCCCTTACCGGTTCGGTGCGGGTGAGGACGCGGCCGATCCTGATGACCGCCGTCGGCACCGCGGTGGGGATGCTGCCGATCGCCCTGCAGTGGGCGATCGGTCTCGAGCGCCTCTCGCCGCTGGCCGTGGTGGCGATCGGCGGCCTGATGGTTTCGACGTTTCTGACGTTGATCTACGTGCCGGTGTTCTACGATCTGTTCGAGAACGCCAAGAACTGGATTACCGGCGGCCGCAGCGCCGTCCCGGCGAGCGGGGAAGCACCGGCCGAGTAGGAAAGCGGCCGGAGAAGGGAGGTTCTGCATGGCAAAGGATCTCAGCAACTCGCTTTGGCACGGCGTGCCGCGCCGTGAGATCCCGTGGTTCCCTAAGGTGGACGCCGAGGCGTGCATCGGGTGCCAGCTCTGCTTCGTCACCTGCGGTCGGGAGGTGTTCGAAATGACAGCGGATACGCCGTCCCGCGCCGAGGTGGCACGCCCGTACAACTGCATGGTCGGCTGCTCGACCTGCGCCATGGTCTGCCCCACCGATGCCATCGCTTTCCCGGACAAGGATCTGGTTCGCCGAGTCGAGCGCGAGCACCGGATCTTCCGGCAGGTGAGGCAGGAAGCATCGGCCAAGCGAGCCAAGGTCGATGCCGCGGAAGCGCGCGCCGCAGCGGAGAAGAAGCTCGCCGAGACGACGACCCGGGCGCGCGTCAGCATCGCCGGGACGTTCGGCGAGAAGCGCTTTCTCGTCAAACTGGACGAGCTGACTCGGGACCGACCGTTCGACATTGTCGATCTGAAGCTCGAAGTGCCGACCGTCAAGGGCCTGCGGGAGAAGACGCCGGCGTTCATGGCGTTCGGTGTGACCTCCACCGACGAGAGCGACGTCCGTGGCTTCCTGGCAGAGGTCAAGGAGTTGGTTCGGGCCAACGGTCTGGTCTGGGTGGACGAGACGGTTGGCTGAGCGGCTCGCCGCCGGCCGAGAACGACAACCGCAGGTGACGCAACGACACGTAATGTCGACGAAGCAAAGGAGAAGAACATGACTGATGACAAGAACCCCTTCACGCCCCCCGACTGGGCCTTCACCTTCCACGGCCACAGGTGCCCGTTCATGCCCCTCGGCTATCGGATGGGGCTCCTGGCCCTTGGAAAGCTCGGCGTCGAGCGGGAAAGGGACCACACGTTGCACGTCTTCCTCGAGATTGGGGAAGGTCATCCGCAGATGTGCCTGGGCGACGGCGTCCAGATCGCGACTGGTGCCACGTTCGCCAAGGGACTCATGGAGAAGACCTACTGGGGCAAGCTGGCAGCGACCTTCTGGTACCCCGGCAAGACCGCGGTGCGCTACGCCCTCAGGCCTGACTTTCTCGAGCGGTTCGGCAAGCTCGAGTTCTTCGCGTACCGCAAGCGCGGGATCGAGCCCTCGCAGATCCCTGAGGCCATCACCCAGGAAGCCATCGACTGGACGCTGGCGCTGCCCGACGAGGAGATCTTCACGGTGAGCGAACGCCCCGACTTCTCCTACACTCCGCCAAAAGGCTCGTTCAACAAGGCCGTGTGCTCGGTGTGCGGCGAGGTCGTCTTCGAGCGCTACGTTCGCACCAAGGACGGCCAGCCGGTGTGCATCCCTTGCTCGGGCTACAAGGGGTAGGGCAGGGCAGTCGACAGGCAGGAAGGTGAGCCGCGGTTCGGTGGGGTGGGTGTCCGGGCCGACATGGCGCGGCACCCGCCCCAGGAGAAGCTTCATAACAGGAGAGGACACCGCCGGTGAGCACTTCGTTCATGCTGATTGCATTCGTCACCATCTTCATTATCTCGGGCGTCTTCTCGATGTTCGGCAAGGGAGGGGGCTCGCTGTACACCCCGGTCCTGGTCATGCTCGGCCTGAGTGTCGGCGCGGCCATTTCGACGGCGCTGTTCCTCAACCTCGTGACGGCCCTGGTCGCCACCATCGTTTTCGCCCGCAACAAGATGGTGGATGTGAAGTTTTGTTTCCTGTTCCTGCCCGGGACGGTGGTCGGCTCGCTGCTGGGCGCCGTGCTCTCCACCCGGGCGCCGCGGGACCTTCTCCTCGGCATCTTCGCCGTGTTTCTGTATGTGGCGGGGGTCCTGATGATCGTCTCGGCCAGGAACAGGGGCAACGAGAGGGCGCTGGGCATCACCAAGAGGCTTGCTGCCGTCATTGTCGTGTTCTCGTTCGCGGTGGGCGTTCTCTCGAGCCTCATCGGCGTGGGCGGCGGGCTCATCATCTTCCCCTTTCTCGTCCTCTACATGAAGTACCCGGCCCAGCAGGCGGCGGGCGCCAACTCCTTAATCGTGACGGTGAGTTCGCTGGTAGGGACCGTGGGCCATCTTGCGCTGGGTTCGATGGACTATCGGTTGATCGCGGTGGCCTCGGTGGCCTGCATAGCAGGCTCCGCCATCGGTTCCCACGTCACCGTGAAGGCAAGCCCCGGTTTCGTCAAGGCGGCATTCGCGGGCATCATGTGGTTCTTCGCCACCCAGATTGCCCTCAAGCTTGCGGGGATCGTATAGTGTGGCGGGAGGTGGGGGAGCGATGAACCACCACGAGAGGGCGGGCAACGGCGCCATGGATCGCCGGCTCTGGGGCAGTGCGGTCGTGAACGGGGTCATCACGCTGGCGGAGCTGGCGGCCGGGGCGTTGGCGGGCAGCCTCGCGCTGCTCTCCGACGCCCTGCACAACCTGGGCGACACCGGCGCGGTGGTGCTGGCGCTCGCGGCCCGCCGCTTCGCCCGACGCCCGCCGACACTGCGTCACACGTACGGCTTCAAACGGGTGGAGGTGCTCGCCGCCCTCGTGAACGGCGTGGTGCTCATCGCCACCAGCGCCCTCATCGCCCGGGAGGCGGTGGCGCGCTTCCTCCACCCGCAACCGGTCCGCCAGGGCCTGATGCTGACCGTGGCGCTGGTGGCTCTCCTGGGCAACGCGCTGTCGGTGTGGTTGCTCCACCGCCACGAGCGGGACGACCTCAACGTGCGCAGCGCGTTCCTGCACATGGTCCAGGACGCTCTGGCCTCGGTGGCGGTGGTGGTGGCGGCGCTGCTGGCGCAAACCCCCGTCGGGCCCTACGTGGACCCGGCAGCGGCGGTGCTCATCGCCCTGGTGGTGCTCCGCAGCGCCTGGGCGCTGGTGTGGGAGACGGTGTCCACGCTCCTGGAAGGCGCCCCTGCGGACGTGGAACTGGCGCCTATGGCGGCGGAGGTGGCGCAGCGGTTTGCCGGCACGTCGCTGCACCACGTGCATCTTTGGCAGAACGGGCCGGGGGAGCGGCTCCTCACCGCCCACGTCACCCTGGAGCGCGTGCTGGACGGCGCGGCCATCGAGCAGCTGCTCGCCGCCATCAAGGCGTTTCTGCATGAGCGCTACGGCATTGCCCACGCGACCCTGGAGCCGGAGGTGGCGGGCTGCGGGGAGCGTGGTCTGTTGGGCAGCCTCCACGGGCGGGGTCCCGGGAATCGGGGGAGAAGCGGCAGTGTTTTCGACGGCGAGTGTCCCCCCCTCAACGGGGAGGCGGGAGGTTCGGCATGATGATCCGCGCCGTTTCGGGGATCGTGGCGTTCGTGGGCTTGATCGCGCTGCTTTCGGCCGCGGAGCCGCTCTCGTACCGCAAGGACGTGGAGCCGATCTTTCAGGGGGCGTGTGGCGATTGCCACGGCGCCAAGCGGCCGAAGAAGGGGCTGGTGCTGACGGAACGGGGGCGGGAGAATCTCCTCGACGTGCCCTCGCGCATGGAGCCGGACCAGAAGCTGCTGGTGGCCGGCGACCCGGCGGCGTCCTACCTGTGGACCAAGCTGGAGCACCGCCAGAAGGAGGGCCAGGGGATGCCGCGGACGATCTTTTCGGCCAAGAAGCTCCCGGCCGAGCAGCTGGAGGTGATCAAGCGCTGGATCGAGGAGGGGGCGGCCCCGTAGGCTCCAACGCGGGTGCCGTGGCCGAGGGGTAGGCACGGCCACACCCCAAGCCGCCAGCCCGCGGCGTGCGCGGCAGTGACGCTTCGCAAGGGGGGTGTATGACGGTTCTGTTCCTCAACTCGGATCGTCTGGGTACCGGCGATGACGAACTCGGGCGCACGCTCCTCCGGCTGTTCCTGGAGAAGCTTCTGGCCTCGGAGGTGCACGTGGATTTCGTGGCCTGCGTCAACAACGGGGTGTTCTTGACCACGCAGGGCAGCCCCGTGCTGGAGAGCGTGCGCGCCCTGGAAGCCCGCGGCGCCCGCATCGCCACCTGCGGCACCTGCCTCGACCACCACGGCTTGCGAGAGAAGCTGGCCATCGGTGTGGTGGGCGGCATGCAACAGACCGTGGAGCTCCTGGCGAGCGCCGAGCGCGTCATTGCGCCCTGCTGAGGCGCCCCGCCGCGCGGCGCGGCGGGCAGCTACTTCTTGGCCGGTTTGACCGCCGGCTTTTCCGGGACGATGAGGGTCACGTGGTTGAGGTTGAGCCAAGGGACACCGTCGAAATCCTCGTCGTCGTCCAGGAAGTTCACCCGCACCCAGCCCGCCCGGTCCACCTCCATCACCTCGCCCTTCAGTTGCTTGCGCACGATGGTGAAGGTGTAGACCTTCCCCTTCTCGAGAAAGGCGGGTACGAGATTCACCGGTGGGATGGCCGGAGCGGTCATCGCCGGCATCCCCTGGGCCGGCACCCGCGGGGCAGCGGCCGGGGGGGCTTGCTGGAGCGCCTGGCTCGGGGCCCACGCCGCCGCCAGAGGCAGGGCAGCAGCGGCACACGCAACGATTGCACCTCGCATGGTCTCTCCTCCTGCGCCGGCCGGTGGCGGCCCCACGGCCAGGGCGCTCAATCCTGCTCGTTGGCCAGTTTGACCTTCAGCGTCCGCGTCTCCTTCTCGGCGTCCGGGTTCACCTCCACCCTGCACCAGTAGTCCGCATACCTCGGCGCCGAGATCCGCACGAAGTACACCCCCGCCTCGGCGAACTCGAACTTCGTCTCGGCGAATCGGCGCGCCCGACCGATCACCTCGCCGTTGATGGTGACCACCGCCTCCTCCGGTTCCACCTCGAACCGGATCGCCTTCCGGCATGTGAGGGTGTCGGCCACGGGGGGCGTGGCGGTGGGTGCTGGGGTGGCTGCGGCAGGTGCCGCCGCGGGCAACAGCGTGGCGCCTCCTGGTGCCATCCCGCCGGGAATTCCCCCGGGGGGCAGCGCCCCTGGCACCCCGCCTGGCATCGCCTGGGCCGCCGGCACGGCAGCGGCGTTCCCCGCCGCGCCGGGAAAGCTCCCGGCCACACCTGGCTGAAGCTGGGCCCCCGCCGGCAGACCGGGGGGCACGGTGGGGAGGGCCGGGGTGGGCGCCGGGAGAACGTGGGGGCGCTGCACCAGGGGCGGTTGGCGGTTCACGGCCACCACCATCAGGCCAACGCCCAGAGCCAGGACGCCGAGGGCCGCGGCCCACAGCCACACCGTCCCGCGACCTCCCCGACGACGCTGCGGTCCGGCCGGACGGGCCGTATGTCCCTTCCCCGCTGGCGCGCTCACACGACGTCCCTTGCCCGCAACGTGAGGGCCACGGCAGCGAGGAGGACGACCAGCATCCCCGACAGCACCACCGCGTCGGTACCCACACTGGTGCGTACCCGACGGGAGAAATAGCGGTCGACAAACTCCCTCGTCTCCCGCTTGGCCGGCGCGGGGGCGACGAGTGCCGGTACCTCCCAGAGTGGCCACTGCTGGTTTTCCAGCAGGACGACTCCCTCGAAGGCCCAGCGGGTCGGCATGGCCTGGGCCGCCGCCGCGGCGGGGGCGCTCATTTCCGCCAGGGGCACGAAGGCGCCACCAAACATGATCATGGGCAGGAGCACCGTGGGCACCAAGGAGATGGCCACCTCGGAACTGGCGGAGAGCGACGACAGCACAAGGCCGCAACCGAGGCCCACCAGGGCCACCAGCACGCAGATGCCGAGGGTGGGGAGCAGCGGGGCACGGCAGCCGCAGCCGAGGAAGATGCCCCCCACCAGCACGAGGCACTGCACCACCGACAATCCGCCGAGCACCGTCAGCTTGGAGAAGAGGTAGGCGGGGATGGTGAGGTTCACCATCCGCTCGCGCCGGTAGATGGCCCACTCGGCGACGATCTCCCGGGCGGCGTTGGAACAGCCCAGCCACACCGCGGCCACCACCAGCATGAACAGGGCGCCGCCGGTGGGTGCGGCGACCTGCAACCAGCTGGCGTGGGTAATGGCATCCCTGGCCTGGGGACCGAACACCATGGCCGTGAAGAGGGCGATGGCCGGCGCCTGGACCAGCAGCATGAGGAAGTTCTCCCGGTCGCCGGCTTTCACGGCCGCACTGCGCCGGACCAGGGTCCACCACTGGCCGAGGCCGCGACGCCGCCGCGGTCCGGCGCTGCCGCGCGCGACCCCCACGGCGGGCACGCTGCCCGCCCGGTCGTCCACGTAGCGCCGCTTGGTGTCGGAGCGCTCGAACCGCCGGACCCATTCGTCAGCGGGGGCAGTGGCCATGCCGCGCAGCAGCCGGTCGGGGGACAGGTCGCGGGGCGAGCCGGCCCGGGACGCGGCTGCCGGGTCGAAGAAGGCAATGGCGTCGGGGAACGCCGGCCCAAAGTAGACAAGACGCCCGCTCTCGCCTGGCGCGTCGCGCCCCACCACCGCCACCTGGTGGAAGAGCTCGAACACATCCCGGCTCGGCTGGTGCACGGTGACGATGACGGTCTTGCCGGCGTCCGCCAGGGCGCGCAGGACCCGCATGACGGTGAGGGCGTCCTCCGACGAGAGCCCGGAGGTGGGCTCGTCCAGGAACAGCACCGATGGGTCGGTGAGCAGCTCCATGGCCACGTTGACGCGCTTGCGCTCGCCGCCGGACAGCCCGCGCCGCTCCGGCGTGCCGATGCGGGTGTCCTCGACGCCGCGCAGGCCGAGCTGGTCGAGGACACGGGCGATACGCTCGCGGATCTCGGCGTCGCTGGTGTCGGCGGGTAGCCTGAGCCGGGCCGTGTAGTAGAGAGCCTGGCTGACCGTCAGATCGCGGTGCATGATGTCGTCCTGGGGCACGTAGCCGAGCTGCAGGCGGAAGAGGTCGTACGTGGCGTAGAGGTCCTGGCCGTTGTAGAGCACCTTCCCCTCGGCGGGGGGCGCGTACCCGTTGAGAGCGGACAGGAGCGTGGTCTTCCCCGCGCCGGATGGGCCCATCACCCCCACCAGCTCCGACGGGAACACCGTGAGGGACACGCCGTCGAGCAGTCGTCCCCCGGGGATGTCCACCGCGATTCCGCGGGCCTCCACGGTGACGTTGTCGTGCCAGGCGTGCTCCACCATGGTCCCGTCGGCGGCAATGCGGTACGTAAAGGCGCCCATGGCCACCGTGTCCCCGTCGCGGAGAGGGACGGGCTTCGTGATGCGCTGCCCGTTGACGAAGGTGCCGTTGGTGGAACCCAGGTCCTCGATGAGGAGTCCCGCGGCGGTGCGGACGATCCGCGCGTGGCGGCGGGAAATCTCCGGGTGCGGCAGCACGTGATCGCACGACGGGTCGCGGCCGAACACGGTGGACGTGCGGGTGAGCGCCGGCATCTCGGCGGTGGCACCGCCCAGGCGCAGGGCGCCGCCGAGCAGGCGGCTCGCCGGCACCGGCAGCGTGCCAAAGTAGACGGTGTCGGACTCGGCAAGCGGCGCCGAGGTCACCTTGTTAGCCGCGTCGCCGATGCCAATACCGTTCACCGAACCCAAATCCTCGATCACCGCCTGGCCAGCCTCCACGGTGATACGGGCGTGGTGCGCGGAAACGAAGGGGTAGGCGAGCACCACGTCGTTGTCCGGCGCGCGCCCGACGGTGATGACGAGGGGGCCGGTGGCGTCGGTGGCCTGGCGGGAGCGACCGACCAGGGTGGTAGCGGGGTCGGGGCCCGCCGCCGTCGCGGCAAGCGGCGCACCGCACCCCTTGCACGCCCCCGCACGGGCCAGGTTGGTGGCGCCGCACGCCGGGCACTGGACTAGCTTCATCGCCACCCCGCTCGGGCCGAGACAACTGCGTGACAGACCCGCTGCGGCAAGCCTACCAGCTCCCTGGCGGCCCCACAAGGCGCCGCCGGCTCGGACCGCGGCCAGACTCCCCGGCAGCGACCGGGCCCCCGCTGCCGGCCCGTCGAGCGTGCCACCGCGGGGTTGGGGGGGAGGGGGCAGCCGGCCCGGACGACCGCGGCATGCGCCACGGTGGCCGAGTTGGGGCCTGCGGGGGTAGACTGCCAGCAACGGGCGATGGACGGCCAGGTGATCGTGGCGGGGGCCACGGGGGCGCTGGGCGGTCGCATCGTGGATGCCCTGTTGGCGCGGGGCGCTGCGGTGCGGGCGTTGGTGCGTCGCGGCGGGGCAGTGGAGAGGGCAGCGGCGCTGGCGCAGCGGGGCGCCGAGGTGGCGGAGGTTGCCTTCGACCGAATCGAGGAGCTGGAGCGGGCGTGCGCGGGAGGCGCCTGTGTCGTCTCGGCGCTGTCGGGACTGCGCGAGGCGGTGATCGACGCCCAGTCGGCGCTCCTCGATGCGGCAGTGGCGGCGGGGGTACCGCGCTTCATCCCCTCCGACTTCTCCATCGACTTCACGAGGCTGATCCCCGGGACCAACCGCAACCTCGACCTGCGGCGCGAGTTTCGCGAGCGCCTCGAAGCGGCGCCCATTGCCGCCACCTCGGTGCTGTGCGGGATGTTCATGGAGCTTCTGGCCGGTACCGCGCCCATCGTCCTCTTCCCCCTGCGGCGGGTGTTGGTGTGGGGGAGCGCGGATCAGCCGCTGGACTTCACCACGGTGGCCGACACCGCCGCCTTCACGGCGGCCGCGGCGCTGGACGCGGCGACGCCGCGTTTCCTGCGCATCGCGGGGGACCGGTGCAGCGCCCGCCAGCTCGCCGAGGCCGTCAGCCGGGTAACCGGCAAGCCGTTCCGCCTCCTGCGGGGGGGCAGCCTGGCGCGGCTGGAACGGCTCATTGCCGTGGCCCGCGTCCTTGCCCCCGGTCGGCACGCCCTCTACCCGCCCTGGCAGGGGATGCAATACCTGCGCGACATGTTCAGTGGGCGGGGCGCCCTCGACCCCCTCGACAACCACCGCTACCCGGAGCTCAGGTGGACCTCGGTGGAGGAGTTCCTGGCAGCGCGCCGATGACCGCAGTGGCAGCCGCTGGGCCGCTGATGGCCTGCCTCGACGTGGCCTACCGCGAGGCCCGGGCAGCGGCGGCCTGCGTGGCGTTTGCGGGGTGGGCCGACGGCACGGCGGCTCGCGAGCTGGTTCGGCACGGCCCGGTCGTGGCCCCGTACCGCCGCGGTGCGCTCTTCGAGCGGGAGTTGCCGCTGCTCCTCGCGGTGCTGGGTTTGCTGGAGCCCGCGCCGAACCTCCTCATCGTGGACGGGCACGTGTGGCTGGACGGGGCTGGGACGGCCGGGCTCGGGGGTCACCTCTTCGCGGCGCTGGGGGCCAGCGTGCCGGTGATCGGCGTGGCCAAGCGCCCCTTTGCCGGTGCCCCCGCGGTCCCGGTGCTGCGCGGGCGCAGCCGCCGGCCGCTGTGGGTGAGCGCTGCCGGGGCGGGGCAGGGGTGGGCCGCGGCGCGGGTTGCCGCCATGCACGGGCCGTACCGCCTGCCGACGCTGCTCCGGCGAGCCGACCGGCTGGCGCGGGCGGCGCTGGAGGGGCGGCCGACCTGAGCGCCGCGAGCTCAGCCGGCCGCGATGCGTCGCACCGTCTCTTCCAGCGCCCCCGCCTGACGTTCCAAGGAGCGCAGGAGGGTAAACTGGGCGCGGGCCCGCTCCAGGTTGTGGCCGGGGCGGTGGGCGGGGAAGTAGACGTCGCCCTGAAGGTGATCGGTGAGGAAACGCACCCCGCACTCCAAGGTGATGACCTGCGCAGCGGTGACGAAACCCTGCACCTCGGCCGGAACCAGGCACCCGGCGGTGCCGGCCAGGTAGCCTTCCACCAGGGCCGCGAAGATTTCCGGCCGAGCCTCCACCCGCCCAGTGTCGGTCGCGTCCTCGGCGGCGCCAGTCACCGTCGAGCGGACGAGGTCGCCAAAGTCGAAGAGCGCGCTCCCCGGCATCACCGTGTCCAGGTCCACCACGCACAGTGCTTGGTCACCCTCTGCCGCGAAGAGCAGGTTGTCGATCTTGGTGTCGTTGTGAACCACCCGCTCGGGGAGGGCGCCCGCGGCCAGGGCGTCCACCAGGGAGCCTGCCAGGGGGGCGTGGGCGAGCGCAAAGGCCAACTCGTCCCCGATGCCCGCGGCGCGGCGGCAGGGATCGTGAGCCGCGGCCCGCTGGAGCGCCGCCAGATAGCGCGGCGTGTCGTGAAAGCGCGGGATGGTCTCGGCCAGCCGCGGGCCGGGGAGGTCGGCCAGGCGGCGCACGAAGTCGCCGAAGGCTCGCGCCGCCTCGCGGGCCTGGGCGGGGTTGACCACCGTCGATTCGGTGCGCGCCCCCTCCACGAAGTGAGCGGTGCGCCACCACGAGCCGTCCGGCATGAGTGCGGCGAAACCCCCGTCGCGGGCGGGGAGAAAGGTGAGGACCCGGCGGGCCCGTTCCCCCTCGGGGAGGTGGGCGAACTGGCGGGCCAGGTGGGAGGTGACGCGGACGATCCCGGCCATGAGGCGCTGCGGGTCGGGGAAGACGTGGGTGTTGATGCGCTGGTGGACGTAGCGCTGCACGCGGCCACCGTCCTCCCAGCGCGCCAGGTAGGTGCGGTGGATGTGGCCGGCCCCCAGGGGGGTGGCGCCGCGAAAGGTGCCTTCGAGGCCGAAGCAGGCCCCCACCGCGGCCAGGTCCGCCTCGGCGTTGTGGCTCACGGCCCAGGCCACAGCGGCGAGGGGTAGACCCCTCGGTGGACCAGCTCGCGCAACCGGGCCACCACGGCGTCCCGGTCCTCACGGGCCGTCACCCCCAGCCAGGGGAAATCGGTGGTGAACACGCGGACCGTGGCCCTGCCGGCGGCGATGGCGTCGGTGACGGCGTGGGGGAGGTAGAACTCCGCGTCCGGGTTACTCTCGGCTCCAGCCAGGAAGCGCTCGAACCCTGCGGCAAGGATGGGAAAGATGTCGGCCTGGAACCCCCACAGGTTCATGGACACGGGCTCGCGGCCTGAGAAGCGGCGAGGCGTGCCGTCGGCCCCCAGGCCGGCGATGGCCGTGCCCACGGCCCGCACGCCCGTGCACTCCTCGATGCGGCCTAAGGTGTCGTCCGCCCTGACCACACACACCCCCCGGGACACCGGGCCGTGGGGGGAGAGGGTCTGGCCCAGCCGGTACGCCACCATGGCGTGCTGCCCGCCGTTGCCACTGCCCAGGAAGGCGGCGAGCGTGGCGATGCCCTCCGGCCCGTACATATCGTCGGCGTTGATGACGATGACGGGGCCGCGGACGTGCCGGCGGGCGGCCAGCACCGCATGCCCCGTCCCCCAGGGCTTGCGGCGGGTGGGGGGTGGCTGGTGCGGCGGGGGCAGGTCGTCCAGCTCCTGGAAGGCGTAGACCAGCTCGAGCCGCCCCTCAAAGCGGCGGCCCACGGCGGCGTGGAAATCGCGTTCCAGCTCCCGGCGGACGACGAAGACGACGCGCTGGACGCCGACGCGAAGCGAGTCGTAGACGGCGTAATCGAGGAGGAGTTCGCCGGCCGGCCCCATTGGCTCGAGTTGCTTGAGCCCACCGTACCGGGAGCCGATCCCGGCGGCCATGACGACAAGGTCCGGTGCCATGCTGGGGCATCCTACCACCGGCCTCGGGTGTCGCCAGCGGCGGGCGGGTACAATGTCCCCCTCGATCGAGGGTCCCGTTCCGGGGGAGGGCGATGGGGATAGCTACGCTGCTGGTGCTGGTATGTGGCGCGGCGAACGGCCGGCCGGCAGAGCTCATGTGGCAGGTCCTTTCCCAGCGTGCGGTGGCGGTGGCAGCCTGTGCGCCGGGTCGGGTGGAGAGCCACACCGAGGTCCTGGGGGGGAACGGTGCTGTGCGGGGGACCGTGGTGGAAACCTGGGCCCTTGCCGGCTGGGAGCACGGCCAGGCCAGCTACGACGTGCAGCGGGACGAGACCGGCGACCCGGACATTGCCGTCCAGCTCCGCCTCACGGGCCGGTCCACCCCGTTCCTAGCGTCAGCCGAGGGGCGGGTCACCCAGCGCGCGGCGGTCCCGGTGGAACTCGATGGCCGCTGCCTGATCCGCTTTGACTTCACGGAGAGGCGGGAGGAGAAGCCGGGCAAGACGGTCACACTGGATGGGTCGGCCTGGCTGGACGCCACCAGCGGTGCACCGTGGCGGGTGGTCTACCGCCACCCCGCACCGCACGCGCCGCTGAAGCGCTGGGAGTTGACCTTGCAGTTTGCCGACGATCCTGAGGCACCGCCGCTGCCGACGCAGGCGCGCCTGGAGATGGAGGGGCAGGTGCTGTTGTGGAAGCGCACGGTGAGTGTGCGGCAGAGCCTCACGCACTGGCAACGGCCGCCGTGACAAGGCCACCACGGTCCGCAACTCTCCCGGTTGCGGCCACACCCGCACCGAGTGCCGCTAGTCCACGGCGACGAGGGTGACGGTCACCTGGCGGGTGCGGTCGTCCCGGGCCACGGTGAGACTGACGCGGGCGCCTACCCCCGCCGACTCGAAGGCGTGGAGGAGGTCGTCCAGGTTGCGCACCGGCTCGCCGTTCACCGCGACGATGCGGTCGCGAATGCGCACGCGCCCCGACGGCGTGACCTGCAGCGGCTCAAGACCGGCGCGCTCGGCCGGGCTCCCCGGGTTGACCGAGCGGATCACCACCCCGTCCAGGCCGAAGCGCTGGGTCCAGTAGTCCGGGAGGGGGACGATGCCGATGCCTGGCTGGACCGGTTTGCCGTACTTGATGAGCTGCGGGACCAAGGCGCGGACGGTGTCCACGGGCACGGCAAAGCCGATCCCGGCGGAGGCGCCGGAGGGGCTGTAGATGGCGGTGTTGACGCCGATGAGGCGGCCGCGGGAGTCCAAGAGCGGCCCGCCGGAGTTGCCGGGGTTGATGGCGGCGTCGGTCTGGATCACGTCGCGGATGATGCGGCTGGAGGGGGACTCCAGCTCCCGCCCCAGGGCGCTCACCACGCCGATGGTGAGGGAGTGGTCGAGCCCGAAGGGGTTGCCGATGGCCAGGACCTTCTGCCCCACCGCCAGGTCCGCCGACGACCCCACCGGCAGCGGGACCAGACGGTCCGGCTCCGCGTCCACCCGCAGCACGGCGAGGTCCTTGTCGGGGGCCACCCCCACCACCTCGGCCTCCCACTCCGACTGGTCGGCGAGGGTCACCCGCACCGCCTGACCGGCGCTGATGACGTGGTAGTTGGTGACGATGTGGCCCCGCTTGTCCCACACGAAACCGGAGCCGCTCCCCTGGGGGATGCGGAGCACGTCCATGGAGAAGAAGTCGCGCCGGAGGGCCACGCTGGTGATGTAACAGACGGAGGCTGCCGACTGCCGGAACACCTCGATGTCCCGCCGCTCCGACTCGGTGAGGTCGGGGGGGAGAGGGCGAGGGGTGGGGAAAGGGTTCACGCCCCGCTGGGCGGGTCGGGTCGCCGCCGGCTGCAGGGGCGTGGCAAAGGGGGAGGGCAACAGGCGGGGGGCGAGCTGCCCCAGGGAGAAGCCGCCGGCAAGCAGGAGCAGCACCGGCACACCACAACCCGATCGGGCCATGAGATCACCTCCGCAGGACGCTGGTGCGCCCTCGCTGGGCGGAAGGGTAGCGCACCGGCCGCGGAGCTTTACACGCCCCCTCTCGGGCGGCACGATGAGCACCGAGGAGGCGAGCCGACATGACGAACGCTCGGACGATCTGGGCCGCGGCGGCGGTACTGCTCTGGGCGGGGGCGGTTGCCGGCCAGCAGTGGGAGCGGGAGGTGGTGCCGGTGGCGGTGACCAACTTCCCCGAGACGGTGCGTGTCGAGGGCAGGGTGGTGGTGGACGGGCCGATCCAGGGGACCCGCCTCGTCTCCCTGGCCGAGACCGTGGTGGCCCCGACGAGGAAGGAAGACACCACTCGCCTGGTGCCGGCAGGGACCGTGGAAACCAGCGGCTTTGCCGCAGCCGTGGTGAGTCTGCTCGTGGAGACCAAGGCGCCCCCGTCCCGGCCTGGGGAGGTGGGTGCGGTGCTGCTGCCCGACGACGAGTTCGTGCTCCGGGCGTTTCAGGAAAAGGGGGTGTTCTTGCTCGCCGAGGAGGTGGCAGCCGCGCCGCCTTCCCCGGCCTCCCCATACTTTGCCGCCAGGCCCGTGCGGTTCACCGTGGCCTACCCCCGCTACCGGGTCCTGCTCTACAACGCCAGCGACCGGTCGGTGAGCGTCACGGTCCACGTGTACCTGACCAACTGACGCCCCCGCTGCGCCTCAGCGCGCCACGCCGGCGCTCCGCCAGTCAGCGTGGGGCGGTAGGTTGCGCACGAACCAGTCCCACACCAGGGAGGGGTAGCTGCGGCTGGTCATGCCGCGCCGGGCAAAGAACGGCTCCAGGGCGCGGCGGAGCTGCGGCAGGCGGTACGCCGGGACGCCCGGGAAGTAATGGTGCTCCAGGTGGTAGTTGGACCAGAGGAAGAGGAGATCCCAGCTCCACGGGGACCTGGCCATGAGCGTGCCCCAGGCGGCGGGGTCCTGAGGATCGATGGCGTAATGCTGGCCGAGGCGGTTGAGGGCGAACCAGGGGGGGAAGGCGAGGAGGAGGGGAAGCAGGTGCACCCGGGCCCAGAGCGGGTACCCCCAGAGCGCGACCAGGGTGACGGCGAGGGCCGCGTGGAGGGCCGCGGCGGCCCACCGTTCCCTCACGATGCGTCGTCGCAGTGCGCCCTCGTAGCTGGCGGCCTCCCGGGCCGCAGCCCGGAAGTAAATGGGGAAGAGGGCGGGCGTCCAGTAGAGGAGTTTCACCAGTCGGGAATTGCGCTTGGGCGAGAGGTGGTGGCGCTTGGGATCGGCCTCGGGGTCGCCCAGTTCGGCGTGGTGGTCCAGGTGCCAGCGGGTGAACTGACTGGGGGAGATGCCGCACGGCAGGGCGTACAGCCAGGCCAGGAGGCGCTCCCACCCCGGTCGCCGCCGCCGGAACACGAGACCGTGCAGCACCTCGTGGAGGAGCACGGTGCCGTCGAAGGCGAAGAGGCCGACGAGAACGATCCCCACCGGCCACAGGAGGGGGACGCGGGACTGGGCCGCGAGAGCCGTCCCCGCAGCGCCCAGCGCTAGCCAGCCGGCGGTCATGGCGAGGTGCCGCACGCCGCTCTTCTCCTGCAGCGACCGGAGCCGCTCCCGGCCGACGCTGGCGGCGGCCTCGCGAACGATGCCACTGGCTGCCCGCTGCCAGTTCCCGGCCTGCGCCATACGCGTGCTCCAACCACACCGCTGGTGCCGGCATTCCCGGGCGCCGCTGGTGCGGCGGCCGCGACGGCCTCAGGGGGCGATGTCGAACTGGTAAGGGGGGAACTCCGGGGCGTCGTAGAGCTGCAGGGTGAGACCGAAGCGCTGCTCCAGCTCGTCGACGATGCCGCGCAGCTCGCCCCGCAGGGTGCGGGTGACCTCGGGGTGGGCGCGCACGGCAAACTCCCGGTGTTCGCCCCCCGCGGCCTGGCGCAGCACGGCCCGGCGGATCTCCAGACAGACGGTTTCCGGCGACTTGATGCGACCGAGGCCGCCGCAGGTGGGGCAAGGCCGCGTCACCAGCCGCTCGAAGGAGGGTTCGGTGCGCTTCCGGGTGAGCTGGACGAGGCCGAAGGGGCCCACGGGGGCAACGATAGTGCGGGCCCGGTCGGCGGCCAGCTCCCGCCGGAGCGCCTCGAGGAGCTGTTCCCTGTGTGCCTCCTCCTCCATGTCGATGAAGTCCACGACGATGATGCCGCCGAGGTTGCGCAGGCGCAGTTGCCGGGCGACTTCCCGGGCGGCCTCCAGGTTGATGCGCAGCGCGGTCTCCTCCAGGTCCACCGACCCCACGTAGCGACCGGTGTTCACGTCGATGGCCACCAGCGCCTCGGTCTGGTTCACCACCAGCGAGCCCCCGGACTTGAGCCACACCTTGGGCTGGAGGAGCTGTTCGATCTCGCTCTCGATGCCGAACGCCTCGAAGATGTCGAGCTGGCGCCGGTAGAGCCTGATCTTGGAGGTGAGCTCGGGCTGCAGTCGGTCGAGGAACTCCACCACCCGCTGGAACGCCTCCGTGTCGTCGATCCAGAACTCGCTCACCTGCGGGCCGGCCAGATCGCGGGCCGCGCGCAGCACGAGGTCGAGGTCACGGTGGATGAGGGAGGGGGCGCTCACTTGCCCGGCGCGGCTCTGGATCTGCCGCCACATGGCCTCCAGCATCGCGAGGTCGGCCAGGAAGTCGGCGGCCTGCCGGCCCTCGCCGGCGGTCCGGACGATGAGCCCCGAGCCCCGTGGGAGGCTCGCCACCAGCGAGCGGAGCCGCTCCCGCTCCGCCTGGTCGGTGATCCGCCGCGACACGCCGATGTGTTGGCTGCCGGGCAACAGCACCAGGTAGCGCCCGGGGATGGTCACGTGGGAGGTGGCCCGCGGCCCCTTGGCGGTGCCCAACTCCCGGGTGATCTGGACGAGGACCTCCTGCCCCTCCCGCAACAGGTCCTGGATGGGGGCGGCGGAGATGTCGGCCGGCTCGACGCCCTCCTCCTCCAGGGTTTCCGCCACATCGTCCACGTAGAGGAAGGCGTCGCGCTCGAGGCCGATGTCCACGAAGGCGGCCTGCATGCCGGGGAGCACGCGGGAAATGCGGCCCTTGTAGAGGCTGCCGACGATGGAGCGGCCTCGCTGGCGCTCCACGAACAGATCTGTGAGCACCCCGTTTTCGCGCACGGCCACCCGCGTCTCGTGGGGGGTGACGTTAACGTAGACCGCTGACGACACCGCGCCTCCACGGCGCAGTGTAGCGTGCTCGCCTGCGGTTCTCACAGCACCCGGTATCGAGCGTGCGGCGCCTTACACGTTGGCGAAGCGGAGGCGCCAGACGCTCTGGGCGAGGCCGAGGCAGATGCAGGTGGCGAGCACGGAGGAGCCGCCGTAGGAGAGGAGCGGCAGCGTGATCCCGGTGGTTGGGGCGAGCCCGAGCACCATGGCCATGTTGATGAGGCTCTGTGTCCCGAGGACGACGCCGATGCCCCCGGCGAGCAGCACGCCCTCCCGGTCCCGGCCGGCAATGGCAATGACGAAGAGCCTGAGCACCACGGTGGCGTAGGCAAGCACCAGCACGGCTGCGCCGGCAAAGCCGGTTTCCTCAGCCCAGGCGGCAAAGATGAAATCGGTGCGCTGGGCCGGCAGGAACCGCAGCTGCGACTGGGTGCCGGCGCGCAGCCCCTTGCCCGTGAGCCCCCCCGACCCCACCGCGATGCGGGACTGGCGTTGCTGATAGCCGGCGCCGGTGGGGGCGCGGGCAGGGTCCAGGAAGGTGAGGATGCGCTCCTGTTGGTACGGCTTGAGGTACCACAGCCACGCGGCGGCCAGCAGCGCGAGGCCCGCCGCCAGCAGGCCGAGCCAGGCCCGCCACGGCATGCCGCCGAGCCAGAGGGCCGCCGCGAGGATGGGCACGAAGGTGAGGGCCACGCCCAGGTCGGGCTGGAGGGCCACCAGCACGGCGGGGACCGCCACCAGGGCGGTGAGTTGCGCCACCGTCCCCGCGCTGAGGGTTTCCCGCTGGTGGCGGCCGGCCAGGGCTGCCACGGCAAGGAGCACGGCCACCCGGGCGAACTCCGAGGGTTGAATGGTGTAGCCGCCCAGCACCAGCCAGGAGCGGGTGCCGGCCCGCAGCGGCGCGACGAAGGGGAGCACCGCCAGCACGAGGATGGCCACGGCGTAGAAGAGCGGGGCGAAGCGCACGAGGATCCGGTAGTCGGCAAGGGAGAAGAGGATCAGGAGCACGACGCCGGCGAGCAGCCAGGCCAGCTGGCGAGAGGCAAAGGCCGGCTGGCCCAGGGCCCGGGAGGTGGAGGACTGGGCCAGGTGCGAGCAGACGATGATGGGCACGAGGGCGCCGAGAAGGAAGAGATCAAAGCGTTTCACGGGAGACCTCCGGGGCCGCAGGGGCAGCGGTGGGGGGGACCGGTTCCGCGTCGGGTCGGGCGAAGAGGAGGAGCGGTGTGGTGATTTCCACGTCATGGCCGAAGGCCTTGGCCAGCACTTGCCCGGCCACCGGGGCAGCGACCGCCGCCGCGTCGCCCCCGTGTTCCACCACGACCACCACCACCAGCGTCGGCGCCTCGGGCGGCGCGTAGCCAACGAACAGGGCGTGATGGCGCTGTTCCCACGGCAACTCCTGCCAGCGCACCCCCTCCCGCTTGCGGATCACCTGGGAGGTGCCGGTCTTGCCGGCAACGGGAACGGGCAGGGCGGCGAGGCGCCGCGCGGTGCCCTCGCTGCCAGCCACCACCCGGACGAGCCCGGCCCGCACGGTGAGCAGGGCGGCGGGATCGAGGCCGATGGGGCGGGGCGGCCGGCCGGTGCCGGGGACGAGGTGCGGGGTGACGAGGAAGCCGCCGTTCACCAGGGCCGAGTAGGCCACGGCGAGCTGCATGGGGGTGACGAGGATGGGCCCTTGGCCGATCCCCACCGAGATGGTCTCGCCGGCGTACCACTTCTGGCCCCGCACCCGCCGGCTCCACTCGTCGGACGGGACGAGCCCCCCCGCCTCGCCGGCCAGCTCGATGCCGGTGGGGGCGCCGAGGCCGAAGGCGGCGGCCCAGCGGGCCAGCCGCTCCAGGCCCGCGTCGTAAGCGAGGCGGTAGAAGTAACTGTCACAGGAGACCTCGATGGCGCGTTCGAGAGCCACGTGGCCGTGGCCGCCGGCCAGCCAGCAGCGGTACGGGTGGCCGTAGAAGCTGGTCTGGCCGGTGCAGGTGACGCTCTGGGCCGGGGTGCGCAAGCCGTCGGCCAGGGCCCCGGCGGCAAAGATTGGCTTGATGGTTGAGCCCGGCGGGTAGAGGGCCTGAAGGGCCCGGTTGGAAAGGGGTTTGGCCGGGTCGGCCAGGAGGCTGCGCCAGCGCTCGGGTTCCAGGTGACCAGCGAAGAGGTCGGGGTCGAAGGCCGGCTGGGAGAGGAGGACCCGCACCTCGCCGGTGCGCGGGTCGAGGGCCACCACGCTGCCCACGAGGCCGCTCATGGCGCTCGCTGCGCGCCGCTGCAGCTCCAGGTCCAGGGTGAGGGCGAGGGGGTGTCCCGGCTCGGGGGGTTCCTCGTCGAGGGTAGAGACCTGGCGCCCCAGCGCGTCCACCACCACCACCAGGTTGCCGGGGACGCCGCCGAGAACGTGCTGATAGGCCTTCTCGATCCCCGATCTCCCCACCAGCTGGCCGGGGCGCAGCCGTTCGTCAGCGGCCAGCTCGGCCGGGGTTGCCTCGCCGAGCTGGCCGACGAGGTGCGCCACGGTGGAGCCGGCGGGGATCGACCGACGGCTGGCGGGGTGCACGGAGAGCTCCTGGAAATCGGCCCGGTGGGCCGCCACGGCGGCCATCTGCGCCCACGAGAGGTTGTCGGCGATCACCGAAGGGAGGTGGGAGGTGCGGCGGGCCCGGTTGATCCTCCCGCGCACCTCGGTCTCGTCGGCCAGACCGATCCCCACCAGGAACTGGATGGTGCGCTCCGGGTCGCGCATCTCTTCCGGGAACAGGAGGAGCTGGAAAGCCGGGCGGTTGTCCATGACGACGTCGCCGTTGCGATCGGTGACGCGCCCCCGCGGTGCCTCCAGGGGCAGGCGACGGAGGCGGTTGTTCTCGGCCAGGGCCCGCCAGCGGGGCGCCTCGATCACCTGCAAGGAAAAGAGTCGAAAGAGGATGGCTGCAAACGCCAGGGCGAAGACCGCGGCGAGCATGGCAGCCCGTCGGCGCAGGGGACGCAAGTCGTCGCGGACGAAGGTCATAGCCGCTTGAGGACCTTGCGCCGTCGGTGTTCCGGTGAGAGGAGCTTGCGCCGCACGGCGGCGCCCGCCGCCACCGCCAGCGCCACGGCGCCGGTGGCCACCACCGTGGCGAGGCTGCCGACCCAACTCCAGGAGGGGGAGACCCCCAGCGACGCCACCACCACGCGGAACGCCAGATCGTTGGCGGCGGTGGCCAGGGCGGTGCCGCCGATCCAGAACAGCGGCCCCTCCAGTTCGAAGCGGCGCACCACGACGGCCACGGCCAGCCCGGCCACGGCCCCGGCAATCCCGCGCGGGCCGACGATGGCGTCGTCGAGAAGGTCGGCGACGAGCCCGAGGGCAAGGCCGAACCACGCCACGCCGAAGGGGCCGAAGCGGGTGGAGGAGGCCACCAGCACCACCAGGTACGGCCGGGCCGCCGCCATGAACCACCACAGACCGGGCGCCTGCAGCGCCAGCTGGGCGGCGAAGGAAAGAACCGCCGCGACGAGCAGGCCGGTCACGGCAGCGCCCGTCGCCTGCTGGCGAGGACCAGGGCCGTGGTCACGTCGGTGGGGCGCGCCGCCAGGGTCACCGGCACCAGCGTGAAGTACCCCTCGGTGCGCCCCTCGCCGGTGGTGCCGAGGAGGAGATCGGGGGGGTAGATCCCCTCGGAGCCGGTGGTCACCACCGGCAGCCCTGCCGCCACCTGGGTGTAGGGCGGCAGGCCGGTGAGGGTGGGGCGATCGCCACCGGTGAGGAGCGCCTCCCCGTCCACGCCGACGATGCGCGCGGCGGCGGCGGCCGAGGGGTGGGTCAGGAGCTGGACCCGGGCGGCGCTGGCTGAGACCTGGTCCACCCGCCCCACGACCCCGGCCTCCCCCAGGACCGGCGCGTCCACCGTCACGCCATGGGCGCTGCCGCGGTCGAGGAGCAGGGAGTGGCCGACCAGGACGTCCCGGGCCATGACCCGCGCCAGCAGCGCCCCGTCGCCGGTGGGCGGCAACGTCGCCAGGAGTCGGCTCCCCTGGCGCAGCAAGACGAGGTCCGCCGCCAGGAGCTGGTTGTCGCGCCGCAGCCGCTCGTTCTCCTCGCGTAGCCGGGCGAGCTCCGCCAGCGTCGCTCGCAGGTCCTGCCGTCCCAGGGAGACGTCGTGGGCCAGCGTGCCCAGCGCCATTGCCCCGTCCAGCAAGGGGCGGCTCAAGGTCGCTGCGGCAAGCCCCAGAGCGGTGCCGCGGGGGGTGCGGACCTGCGCGGCGCTCGCCACGTACAGCGCCAGGCACGCAGCGGCCAGCAGCACGGGCGGACGGGGCAGGACGGCCAGCACGTCAGTCGATGGAGATCTTCTTGAGGAGGGCCATGTCGGTGAGCATGGCGCCGGTACCGCGCACCACCGCGGAGACCGGGTCGTCGCAGTGGGCCACCGGGATCCCCGTCTCCTCGCGCAAGCGCTGGTCGAGGTTGCGCAGGAGGGAGCCGCCGCCGGCGAGGACGATGCCCTTGTCGATGATGTCGGCGGACAGCTCGGGCGGGGTTCGCTCGAGGGCGGTGCGCACCGCGTCCACGATGCTGTTCACCGTCTCCGCCAACGCCTCGCGGATCTCCTCGTCGTTGATGGTGAGCGTCTTGGGGATCCCCTCCACGAGGTCGCGCCCCTTCACCTCCATCGTTCGGCCGTCCTCGTCGGGCCAGGCGTTGCCCAGGGTGATCTTGATCTGCTCCGCGGTGCGCTCGCCGATGAGGAGGTTGTACTTGCGCTTGATGTAGCCGATGATGGCCTCGTCCATCTCGTTGCCCGCCACGCGCACCGAGCGGGAGTAGACGATGCCCGCCAGGGAGATCACCGCCACGTCGGTGGTGCCCCCGCCGATGTCCACGATCATGTTGCCGGAGGGCTCGGTGATGGGCAGGCCAGCGCCAATGGCCGCCGCCATGGCCTGCTCGATGAGGTACACCTCGCTGGCGCCGGCGCGCAGGGCGGAGTCCTTGACGGCCCGCTTCTCCACCGGCGTGATCTCCGACGGCACCGAGACGATGATGCGTGGGCGGACGAACAGATTGCGCCCGTGCGCCTTGCGGATGAAATACTCGAGCATCCGTTCGGTGACCTCGAAGTCGGCAATGACGCCGTCCTTCATGGGGCGAATCGCCACGATGTTCCCCGGCGTCTTGCCCAGCATTTCCTTGGCTTCCTTGCCCACCGCCTCGACGCGGTTGGTGACGCGGTTGACCGCCACGATGGAGGGCTCGAAGACGACGATCCCTTTGGCCCGGGTGTACACGAGCGTGGTGGCGGTCCCGAGGTCCACCGCCAGGTCGGACGAGAACAGCGAGAGGATGGATGCCAGTCCCATGATCGTTCAGTCAACCTCCACGTACACGGTCTCGATGTGCTCCGAGGTGTTCCCAGCCGGGTCGGTGGCGCGGATCACCAGGTCGTTGCGCCCCTCGCGGTGCACCACCACGGCCTTCTTGAAGGTACCGTTGCTCTCCACCACCACCGGCTCGCCGTTCACCGTCACCGTCGCTCCCGGTTCGGTGAGCCCCTGGATCAGCACGAAGTTCCCCATCTGTTTCGGCGGTTGTACCTCCAGCCGGGGCGGCGTGGTGTCGGTGAGCTCCTCCACGCGCGCACCGGCAAAGGCCTTGAAGGCGCGAGGGGCGCTCCACTCCGAACGCAGCCGCCCCTCCCCCACGGCGGCCACCCGCCAGTAGTACGTCCCCGGCCGCATGACGTTCAACGTTGCCACCGTGGCCGGCCGCTCCCGCGCCTCCACCTCGAGGCCGGACGGCGAGAACACGCGCGACCGGCTCACCTGCAAGTCGTACCCCTTAGCCCCCGCCACGGGGTTCCAAGAGAGGGTGATGCGACTGCCGGCGTCGAGCTCCATGAGGTAGTTGGCAGGGGGCGACCGGAGCACGGGGGTGGCGGGGATGGCGAGCTGCGCGCCAAGCCGGCCGGACGCCTCGGCCCGCACCGCCTGGCGCGTGGAAAGTTCGACACGATCGCCGCTCGCGCCGGTTACTCGGGCCTTGCCGCCGTACGCCGCCACCGTGGCGGAGGAATCCTGCCCCACGTCCACGCCCACGTGGCTGTCGGTGTCCACCTCGGCCTGCACGGCATCGGTGAGGACCAGCGAGGGGTTCGAGACGGTGTACACGTTGACCTGGCCCACTTCCAGCTTCACCTCGCCACGGCTCGGCTCACGCCCGCCCCGGGCCTCGCGGTGCACCTCGAGGAGGGAGTCGGGCCCGACCCGGAAGACGGTGCCGTCGGCGAACATGATCTCCGCCGAGGCGTCGGCGGCGGTCTTGACGAAGTCGCCGTTGTAGAGCCACTGGCGCTCGCGGGCCCGTTCCCACTCCGACTGGTTGGCCCGTTGCACCTCCACCTTCCCCTGCAGGGCAATGATCTGGCCCGAGCCTGCAAACTCCGGGTTGGCAAGGCCGAGGATCAGGTCGAACCGCCGGCTGGCATCGCGGGCGCGCGCCAGGCAGGCGGCGAACTCCTTGCGGGCAAAGTCCTCCTGGGCGTCGTCGAGGAGCCGGGAGGCCTGCTCGAACTCACTCCGCAGCGCGTCGGAGACCCCCGCCCGCCGCACCTCCTCCCGCGCCGCCACCGCCTCCCGCAGGGCGCGCCCGGCCCGCTTTTCGATGGGCTCGTGAAGGGTGTACAGCACCCCGGCCACCACCCCCCCCACCAGCACCAGGAAGAAGACGAGCAACCCCCAGCGGCGCGCCCCTTCGATGGACACGACCACCCAGTCGAACTGGAACGGGCGCGTGCGTCGGCGAGGCGGCGAGGTTGCCATGGGCCGCCGCCACCTTAGCACCCCCGCCCGAGCCGGCGCAACAGTCGGTCGGAACGAAGGTTGCCGCGTGGGGGCGGGTGGGATAGAATCCGTCGGCGTCGGTCGTTCGGAGGGCTGGCATGCTCAAGTTGATGCGGGACAACCTCAAGAACCTGAAATGGATCCTCTGGTTCGTCGTGTTCGTGTTCGTGCTCCTGATCTTCGTGGACTGGGGCGCCGGACGAGGCCAGGGGCGCGGCATGGAGGGGCTCGCCGCCAAAGTCGGCGGCAGCGTCATCACCGAGACCCAGTTCCTCCGTGAGCTGCGCGGGACCGAGGAACGCTACCGCCAGCAGTACGGCGACCAGTGGGAACAGCTGCGGCGGCAGGTGGACCTGGCCTCCATGACGTTGCAGACCATGATCGATCGCGAGCTCATGTTGCGCCAGGCCACGCGCATGGGGTTCCGGGTCAGTGACGAGGAGCTGCTGCAGAAGATCGTGTCGTTCCCCGGTCTGCAGCGCGAGGACGGGTCGTTCGTGGGCGAAGAGCTGTACGCCCGCATCCTGCGCGCCAATCAGACCACGCCGGAGGAGTTCGAGGCGGCATTGCGGCGCGAGTTGCTGCTGGAAAAGATGCAAAACGCGCTGCTCGGCGGCATCGTGGTTCCCGACGCCGAGGTGGAGCGGGAGTACCGGCGGCGCAACGAGAAGGTGTCGTTCGAGGTGCTCTTCGTGGGCTCCAACATGGCCATGGACCGCGTCACCGCCAGCGAGGCGGAGGCCCGCGCCTACTACGACAGTCACCCGGAGGCGTTCACCCACGGCGAGCAACGGCGGCTCGCCTACCTGCTCGTGGACAACCTCCGACTGCGCCGCAGCATCACGGTTCCCGAGGCCCAGATCGTCGAGTACTACAACACCCACCAGGACGAGTTCCAGGTGGCCGAGGAGGTGCGGGCTCGCCACATTCTCATCCGCCCCGCGAGCGACGACCCTGCCGGCTGGCAGGAGGCGCAGACGAGGGTGCGCGAGGTGGCCCGTCGGGCCGTCATGCCTGGCGCCGACTTCGCCGCCCTGGCCCGGCAGTACTCCGAGGACGAGGGGAGCAAGGCCGCCGGCGGCGACCTGGGTTGGTTCGGCCGCGGTCGCATGGTGAAGGAGTTCGAGGAGGCGGTGTTTGCCCTCCAGGTGGGGCAGGTCTCGGGCCCGGTCAAGAGCCAGTTCGGCTACCACATTATCAAGCTGGAGGAGCGTCGGCCGGCCGGGGTCCAGCCCCTGGAGGAGGTGCGGGAGCGGGTGCGGGAAAAGGTGGTGGAGGGGCTGGCCGATGCCGAGGGTAGCCGCCGGGCTGCGGCCCTGCGGGAGAAGATCGAGGCGGCCAAGCTCACCACCGACGAGCAGTGGCGGGCGCTGGCCGACGATGTGGTGACGTCCAACATCACCCCGTTCTTTGGGCCCGGTGAGCCCATCCCCGGTGTGGGCCGCGACCCCGATCTCCTGGCCGAGCTGGAAAACGCCAAGGAAGGTTTCATCGGCGGTCCGCGCCGCACCCCCCGTGGCTGGATGGTCTACCGGGTTGCCCAGTTCCGCAAGGCGGGCACCACCCCCTTCGAGGAGGCCAAGCAGGAGGCGGAGGAGGGGGCGCGGCGGGAGAAGGCGGTGGTACTGCTGCGTCAGGAGCTGGAAGGGCGACGCGCCAACCTGGCGTCGGCCGCGTTCTCCACCGTGGCGCCGCTGGTGGGCGGCACCGCCAACACCGTCACCGACCACACGCGCGGCGCCGCCATCCCCGGCGTGGGGGTGGCGCAGCCCCTGGAGGAGGCCATCTTCGCCACGCCGGTGGGCGGGGTGACGCCGGTGGTGGCGGTGGGGGACCGCGGGGTGGCCGTGGCTAAGGTCACCGCCAAGACCGCGGTGAGCCAGCAAGAGTTCGAGCGGGACAAGGAAACGATTCGCAAGAGCTTGGTTCAGGGTGAGTTGGAGAAGTTGCTCACGGCCATGCTGGCCGAGGAGAAGCGGGAACACCCCCCCACCGTCAACCAGGCGCTGCTGGCCCGGTTCAAGAACCGCGGGGAATGATCGGCTACCTGGCCGGCCGCGTGGTGGAGCTGCTCCCCGGCGTGGTGGTGCTGGATGCCGGGGGAGTCGGCTACGAGGTCAACGTGCCCCTCTCCGCCCACCCGGCCCTGGCTGGCTGCGAGCGCGCGAGCCTGTGGGTGCACACCCACGTGCGCGAGGACCAGCTCACGCTCTTCGGTTTCCCGAGCCGCCGGGAGCGGGACACCTTCCGGTTGCTGCTGCAAGTGAGCGGGGTGGGGCCGCGGACCGCCTTGGCGCTCCTCTCCGGGCTCACCCCCGACGACCTGGCCGAGGCGGTGGAGACCGGCCGCTGGCGCACGCTGGCCGGGGTCCCCGGGATCGGCCGCCGGACGGCGGAACGCCTCATCGTCGAGCTGAAGGGCAAGCTGGCGCCGCCGCCGCGAGCGACCGCGGCGACGGTGCGGGAGGATGCGGTGTCCGCCCTCGTCAACCTGGGCTACGCGGCGCGCGCCGCCGAGGAGGTGGTGGGCGAGCTGCTGCGGGCCGACCCCCAGGCGGAGCTGGGGGAACTGCTCCGGCGGGCGCTGCGCGCTCTGGTGCGGTAGCCGCGAGGGCGGGGGGTAAGATAGCCACATGCCGGAGCACCTTCTGGCGGCGGCGCGGGATCCCGCCGAGGCGCGGTTCGAGGAGACGCTGCGCCCGCGCAAGCTGTCCGAGTACATCGGTCAGGACAAGGTCACTGAGAATCTGGCCGTCTTCATCGGCGCAGCCCTCTCCCGCGGTGAACCCCTCGACCACGTCCTGCTCTTCGGTCCCCCGGGCCTGGGCAAGACCACGCTGGCTCACATCATTGCTGCCGAGCTGGGGGTGAGCATCCAGGTGACCTCGGGTCCGGTGCTAGAGCGGGCTGGCGATCTCGCCGCCATCCTCACCAACGTGGAGGAGCGGGGAGTGCTGTTCGTGGACGAGATCCACCGGCTGGCGCCGGCGGTGGCGGAGATTCTCTACCCGGCCCTCGAGGATTTCGTCCTCGATCTGGTGGTGGGGACCGGCCCCGCCGCCCGCACCATGCGCCTCGCCCTGCCGCGCTTCACCCTGGTGGGCGCCACCACCCGGGCGGGGCTGCTGCCGCCGCCGCTGCGGGACCGCTTCGGCATCGTCCACCGGCTGGACTTTTACGCCCCCGAGGCGCTCCAGCGCATCGTCGAGCGTTCCGCCGCCATCCTCGGTCTCCAAATGGGCGAGGGGGCCGCCGCCGAGATTGCCCGGCGGTCCCGGGGCACCCCCCGCATCGCCAACCGCCTGCTGCGGCGGGTGCGGGACTTTGCCCACGCACGGGGCGTCGCGGTAGTGGACCTGGAAACCGCCGCCTTCGGTCTCGAACGACTGGAGGTGGACCGCTACGGCCTCGACGAGTTGGACCGCCGCCTGCTCCTCACCGTCATCGAGCAGTACGGGGGCGGGCCGGTGGGGATCCGCGCCCTGGCCGCCACCTTGGGGGAGGATCTCGGCACTTTGGAGGACATTTACGAGCCGTACCTGCTCCAGAGCGGTTTTCTGCAGCGCACCCCGCGGGGCCGGGTGGCCACCGAGCGGGCGCGCCGCCACCTGGGGTTGCCGGTGGCACCGGCTCAGGGGGAGCTGTTCGGGGGGGAGCCGTGACGGTCCTGCCGGTCATCGTCAACCCGGTGGCGCGGGGCGGGCGCGCTGCGCTGCCCCGGGAGGCCCTGGAGCGGGCGGCCCACGAGCGCGGGATGCGCGTGGAGTGGCAGGTCACCGCGGGCCCTGGTCACGCCACCGAGCTGGCGGCCCGGGCGGCCCGGGACGGCCTGCCGATGGTGGCGGCCTGGGGCGGCGATGGGACCTACAACGAAGTGGCGCGGGGGCTCGTGGGGACCGAGACGGGTCTCTTGGTGCTGCCGGGCGGCACCTCGTCCGTTCTGGCCTGGGAGCTGGGCATCCCCCGAAGGCCGCTCGCCGCGCTGGTGGCGCAGCTCGCCGGCGAGCGGCGCGCCATGAACGTCGGCGTCACCGACCGGGGGCAGCTCTTTCTCCTCATGCTGTCGGTGGGCCCCGATGCGCTGATCCTCGCCAACCTGCCCAAAATCGTCAAACTACGCGCCGGCAAGGCCGGCATCGCCCTGCAGGCGTTCGTCGAGTGCGCGCGGGCGCGGCTCCCCCGCTTCCAGGTGCGGCTCAACGGGCGCGTGGCCGACGCCTCCTGGTGCATCGTCGGCAACGGCCGGTGTTACGGCGGCCCATACCGGGCCACCCCTGGGGCCGACCCATTTGCCCGGGGGTTTGAGGTGGTGGTGCTGGAGCGCCACGGCCGGCGAGCCGTCATCCCCTTCTTCTTCGCCATCCCTGCCGGACGGCATCTGCGGATGCGCGGGGTGAGCCGCAGCGCCGCCGAGGAGGTGGTCCTGCTCGGCGACGGTGGCGCGCCGTACCAGCTCGACGGCGACCCGGCCGGGACGCTCCCCGTGGCGGTGCACAGCCACCCTCGGCCGTTGTGGGTGCTGGTCCCGCGTGCCAACGGAGGCACGCCGAAACGCCCCTGACGGCAGCGGCAGCAGGGGCGTGCTAGCATCCCGGGCCGACGGAGGCGCCCCGTGCGCGACGCTCTCAACGCCATCCTGCGCCCCACCACCCTCGCCCTGGTGGGGGTCTCGTCGAAGGCCGAGTCTCTCTCCGGTGTTCTCCTCGGCAACCTCTTCGCCGCCGGGTACCGCGGTGCGGTCTATCCGGTGAACCCGCGGGTGCGGTCGCTGCGGACGCTGCGCTGCTTCCCCAGCGTGGCGGCCATCCCCGATCCGGTGGACTGCGCCATCGTCATGGTGCCGCGGGACGCGGTGGCCGCAACAGTCGAGGAGTGCCTCGCCGCCGGGGTCAAGGGAATCGTGGTGATCACCGCTGGTTTCCGGGAGGTTGGGGAGGCCGGCGCCGAGGTGGAACAGCGTCTTGTCCGCGCGGTGCGCGCCGCCGGCGCCGCCATGGTGGGGCCCAACTGCATGGGGGTCATGAACCTCGACCCGGACGTCCGGCTCGACGCCACCTTCTCGCCGGTACCGGCCCAGCCGGGGGGTGTGGCCTTCGCCTCGCACTCCGGCGCCCTGGGGGTGGCCCTCATGGAGGCGGTGAGCGAGATCGGTCTGGGGTTTTCGCAGTTCGTGTCGCTGGGCAACTCGGCGGACCTCAACGTGTGCGACTTCTTGGAGGTGTGGGAAACGCACGAACCCACCCGGGCCATCATGCTTTACCTCGAGGAGTTAGAGGAGCCGCGACGGTTTCTCGAGGTGGCCTCGCGCATCACGCCCCGCAAACCCATCCTCGTGCTCAAGTCCGGTCGCACCGGCGAGGGGCAGCGGGCGGCCAGCTCGCACACCGGCGCCCTGGCCGCCGGCGATGCCGCTGTGGACGCCGTGTTCCGCCAGGCCGGGGTGATGCGGTGCGCCACCCTCGCGGAGCTGGTGGACCTGGCGCGGCTGTTCGAGAAAGCGCGCCCGCTCACCGGGCGGCGGGTGGCGGTGGTGAGCAACGCCGGTGGCCCCGCCATCATCGCCACCGATGCGCTGGTGGGGGAGGGGCTCGAACTCGCCCAGCTGACGCCGGCGACGCAGAGCGCGCTGCGCGGGTTTCTCCCCGCCGAGGCGGCGGTGGGGAACCCGGTGGACATGCTCCCCTCGGCCAGCGCCGAGAACTACCGCGCGGCCATCGAGACGGTGACCGCCGATCCCGGGGTTGACGCGGCGCTGGTCATCACCGTCACGCCCCCCATGACGCCGGCGGAGTCCGTGGCGGAGCACGTGGCCGCTGCGGCCGGTGGCACCGACAAGCCCGTCCTGCCGGTGTTCATGACCTCGCCGCGATTCTTCGCCCCGGCCCGCCGCATCCCCGGCCTGCCGCCGGTGTTCGCGGCCCCGGAGACGGCGGCCCGGGCGCTGGGGGCGCTGGCGCGGCACGGGACGAGGCGGGAGCAGCCGCCGCTTGCCCCTTCCCCGACCGCGCCCAGGGGGACGCCGGTGGTGGCGGCCCGCCAGCGGGGGGCGCGACTTCTCTCGCCGGGGGAGTCCTTTGCCCTTCTTGCCGAGGTGGAAGTTGCCGTGCCGCCCTTCCGTTGTGTGACGCACGCCGGCGAGACGGTGGCCGCGGCGGAGGAGGTGGGGTTCCCGGTGGCGCTCAAGGCCTTTGGCGAGAGGATCGTTCACAAGACCGAGCTGGGCGCCGTGGCGGTGGGGCTGGCAACGCCCGCGGCGCTGGCTGCCGCCGCCGAGGCCATGGCGGCCCGCCTGGGGGCGGCAGGGGTCGCCGCCGAGGGCTTCCTGGTGCAGCGGATGGTGGAGGGGGGGCGCGAGGTCATCGTCGGGTTGAGCCGGGACCCGACCGTGGGCCCGCTGGTGATGGTGGGGCTCGGGGGGGTGGCGGTGGAGGTGTGGCGGGACGTGAGTTTGCGCCCCGCACCGGTGAGCGCCGCCACCGCCGGGGAGATGCTGGATGAGCTGCGCGGGCGGCCGATCCTGGGGTCCTTCCGGGGCCGCCCCCCGGCCGACGTGGCGGCGCTGGCCGAGGTCGTGGCCCGGCTGTCCAGGCTGGCCCTGGTGGGCGATATTGCCGAGTGCGACGTGAACCCCCTCCTCGTCCTGCCCGAGGGATCCGGCTGCGTGGCGGTGGACGTGCGGGTGGTGCTGGGCGGGTGAGGGCGGCGGTTCGACTTGCGCTGCGCCGGCTGACGAGCCGGCCTCGACAGACTGCTCTCAGCGTGGTCGGAGTGGCCGTGGGGGTGGCGGTGTTCATCTTCACCGTCGCCATGATGGACGGGCTGGTGGTGTTCTTCACCGAGCGCCTGGTCCAGGTGTCCCCCCTCCTCACGGTGCAGCCGGAGCGGCTGGCCGGGGCTGCCGCCCGAGCGGCTCTGGAGCAGGCCGCCGGGACCGAGCTGCTCTCGCTGTCGCGGCCGCCCATCCCCGACCAGCGACCGACGGTGCGCGGCGCCACGGTTCTCTCGGCGGCCATCGCCCGGGTGCCGGGGGTGGCGGGGGTGTCGGTGGCCGCGGCCGCGCCGGCGGTGCTCTCCTTTGGCGCGGTGGCCGAACCCGCCACGCTCGTCGGCGTGGACCCCCAGGCGGAGGCCGGAGTCACCGCGCTGCCCAGGGCGGTGCGCCGCGGGAGCTGGGAGCGCTTGGCGGTGCGGCGTCTGGGGGCGGTGGTGGGGGTGCAGCTGGCGGAGAGGCTCGGGGTGGAGGTGGGGGACCGCCTGGTGGCCGCGGGCGAGGCGGGGGGGAGGGTGGAGCTGGAGGTGGTGGGCGTCATGGCCACCGGCCTCGGGGCCATCGACGAGGCGAGCGCCTTTGTGAACCTGCCGGTCGCCCAGGCGGCGGCGGGGTGGGCCAGCGACGAGGGGAGCGAGATCCGCATCCGGTCCACCACACTCACAGGGCTCGAGCCGCTGCGCCGCCGCCTGGAGGGACTGACGGGCTACCGGGTGGAGACCTGGGAGGAGGCCAATCGGGCCTCCCTGCAGCTGTTTCGCACCATCGGCCTCACCACCTACCTGCTCACCGGGTTCGTGCTGGTGGTGGCGGGGCTCGGGATCTTCAACCGCCTCACCACCGTGATCCTGGACAAGGAGCGGGACGTGGCGGTGCTGCGCTCCTTCGGCTTCTCTCGCCGGGCCATCCAGGGCACCTTCCTGTTCGAGGGGGTGCTCCTGGGCTTGGCCGGCGCCGGGGCCGGATGCCTGGTGGGGGCGGCGGCCATCGCCTACTTCCGCGCGTTCCCCATCCGCTTCGCCCCTCGCTCCGACGCCGTGGTGGCCTACACGGAGTTGTACCTGGCCAACGATCCTCGCTACTACCTGGTGGTGGCGGGCACGGCGTTGGTGCTCTCGGCGCTGGCGGCCCTGGCGGCGGTACGGCGCGCCGTGCGGGCGACGCCGGTGGAGGTGTTGCGTGGCACCGTGTGAATCGCACGTTGGGCGGAGGCGCAGTGGCTAGAACGGTTCTGCGCGCAAAGGGGTTGGCCCGCTGGCTCGGCAGCGGCGCCAGCCGACGGGAGGTCTTGCGGGGGATCGACCTCGAGGTGGAGGAGGGGGAGTTCGCCGCCCTGGTGGGGCCTTCCGGCTCGGGGAAATCCACGCTGCTCTACCTCCTCGGCGGGCTGGACACGCCGGACGAGGGGAGCGTGGAGATCGACGGCATCAACTTGGCCGCCGTCGACCTGGACCGTCTGGCCATCCTGCGCAACCGGCTGGTGGGGTTCGTCTACCAGTTCCACTTTCTGCTGCCGGAGTTCACCGCCCTGGAAAACGTCCTCATGCCGTTGTGGGCGCGAGGGGAGGGGACGTCCCGGGAAGACCGGGCGTGGGGCGCGGAGTTGCTGGGGAGCGTGGGGTTGGGCGACAAGCTGCAGGCGCTCCCGCGGGAGCTCTCCGGCGGCGAACAACAGCGGGTGGCGGTGGCGCGGGCCCTCGTGAACCGCCCCAGGGTGTTGTTGGCCGACGAGCCCACCGGCAATCTGGACAGCGAGAACGCGAGGGCGGTCTACGAGCTGTTCCGCGAGCTCAACCGGACGCGGGGGCAAACCATCCTCGTGGTCACCCACGACCGGGAGTGGGCCTCCCGCAGCGACCGGGTGCTGCGGCTGCTGGACGGGCGGCTGGTTGGGGACGAGCGGAAGGAGGAGGCGCGGTGAGACGGTGGATGGTGCTGCTGGGGATCGTGGCGGCGGCGGCGTGGGTGCTGGGCCGGTTGGCCGTGCGGCAGTGGCGCGGGGTGGAGGTCCAGGAGGCCACCGTGGGGGTGGGGCGAGTGGTGGCGGCGGTGTACGCCACGGGTCGGGTGGACACGGATCGTCGCGCCACCTTGCGGGCGCGGGTGACGGCGCCGCTGGCGGAACTTCTCGTGGGGGCGGGCGAGGAGGTGCGGGTGGGGCAGGTGGTGGCTCGCCAGGACGACCAGGTGCTGCGCCTGGGCAGGGAGCGGGCGGAGCGGGAGGTGGAGGCGGCACGGGCCGCGCTGGCTCAGGCGGAGGACGCGGCGCGTCGGGCCGAGCAGCTGGCCGCGGATGCCCTCATCCCCGAGGAGGAACTGGTGCGCCTGCGGGAGCAGGCCCGGCAACTGCAGGCCGCCCTCTCGGCCCAGGAGGCGGCGCTGCGGCTGGCGGCGGAGCAGGAGGGGTGGGCCGTCCTGCGCGCCCCCATGAGCGGCAGCGTGGCGGCGATCCATCGCCGCGCGGGCGACCCGCTGCGGGAGGGGGACGAGGTGCTGACGGTGGTGGACCTGGGCCCGGCCTACCTGCGGGTGGCGGTGGACGAGCGGGACGTGGGCCGGATTGCCGTGGGCCAGCAGGTCCGCATCGCCTTCGACGCCTACCCCGAGCAGGTGCTCGTCGGTACGGTGTGGCGAATCGTGCCGGCCCTCGACCGTCTCACCAAGTCCGTGGACGTGCTGGTCCGCCTGAGCGAGGAGCGGCCGCCGTTGCGCCTCGACCTCACCGCCACCGTCAACATCGTTACCCGCGTGGTGGAGGGGGCCACCGTGGTGCCCCGGGATGCGCTGGGCGGCGGTGGCTCGCCCTACGTGCTGACCGTGGGCGGCGACCGCCGGGCGGTGCGCCGGGCGGTGGCGCTGGGGCCCTGCGACGAGGAGCGCTGCCAGGTGGTGTCGGGGCTGGCCCCCGGGGATCGCGTGATCTCGCCGCTGCCCGCCACGCTGGCCGAGGGGCAGCGGGTCTGGGTGCGGTGATCAACCACCTGCGCATCGCCGAGGCGCAGTTGCGGGGCCGCCCGCGGCAGGCGTTCATCGCTCTCCTGTCGGTGACGGTGGGCTCGGCGATGCTCATCGTGACCCTGTCACTCACCACCGGCCTGTCGCGGGATTTCATCGCCAAGACCACCGAGTCCTCCCCCCACGTGGAGATCCTCCCCCGGCGCAGCGGCGCCTGGCGGGCCGAACGGTTGCCGGAGAGCGGCGAGGAACTGGTGGCCCTCAGCCGCCACCACCTCCCGGACGAGAAGCGGGCGATCCGCGGCGTCGCTGCCGTCACCCGGGCGGTGCGCGCCATCCCCGGGGTGCGGGTCGTGACGGAAGCGGTGGAGGCGCAGGTGGTCCTCGCCTTCGGGACGGTGCGCCGCCCCGCTGCCCTGCTCGGCGTGAGGCCGGCGCTGGAGGCAGCGGTGACCGCCCTGGACGACAAGGTGGTGGCGGGTTCCTGGACGGCCCTCGCCCGGCGGCCCAACGGGGTGCTGCTGGGCGTCACCCTGGCCCGCGACCTGGGGGTGGAGGTGGGGGGCTCGCTGCAGGCCACCGGGGAGGGAGGGGGGGCCACGGCGCTGGAGGTGGTGGGGTTGGTGCGCTCGGGGCTGTCCCGGCTGGACAAATCCCTGGCGCTGGTGAACCTCCCCCTGGCGCAGGCCCTCACCGGCCTGGCCACCGACCAGGCCACCACGGTGCGCATCGCGCTCCACGACCCGGCGTCGGCGCCCGCCGTGGCGGCGGTTGCCGCGGCGCGCAGCGGCTACGTCTGCCGCTCCTGGCAGGAGCGCAACGCCGCGTCCGTGGAGGCGTTCGAACGCCAAAACCGCATCACCCTCGCGCTGGTGTTTTTCACCACGCTGGTGGCCGCCTTCGGCGTGGCCAACGTCCTCGTCCAGCTCGTCTCCGACAAGCGCCGCGACATCGCCATCATGCGCGCCGCCGGTTTTTCCCGCCACGACATCGGCATCATCTTCCTGCACCAGGGGGCGCTGCTGGGGCTTCTGGGGGCGGCGGCGGGTTGGGTCGGGGGGGCGCTGCTCATCCGGCTGGTGGCATCGCTGCCGGTGGATTTCGGCGAGGCCGCCATGCTGCGCAACGAACGGCTGCAGATGGCCGAGGAGCCGTGGTTCTACCTCCTCGCCCTGGCGGTGGCCGTGGGGGTCTGTACGATTGCTGCGGTGGGCCCGGCGCGCCGGGCGGCGGCTCTCGAGCCCACGGCGATCCTGCGCGGCGAGCGGTGACGCGCCTCACGCTGCGCCCAGCCCCCGGCGGCGCCGGCGCGGCGGCTGCCAGGGGAAGGGGCCGAGACGGTGGCACAGCTGCTCGTCGCTCGGCACGAGCGCGGCAAGGGCGGCCAGCGCCAGGTGCCGCCGCGGGTGCACCCACGCGGCGGCCAGCTCCGCGGCGGGCAGCAGAGCGAAGCGACGCTCGGCGAGGCGCGGGTGGGGCAGGGTCAGCGCCGGGCCCTCCATCACCAGCCCGGGCACCATGAGGAGGTCGAGGTCCAGGGGGCGTGGCCCGTGCCGCACCTCCCCCTCGCGTCGGCGCCCCGCTGCCGCCTCCAGGTGCTGGCAGAAGGCGAGGACGCGCAGGGGGTGAACGTCCACCTCGAGAATAGCCGCCGCGTTGAGGAAGTCGGGCTGGGGCGGCCCCACCGCGCCGGTGCGCCAGAGCGAGGAGACGGCGACCACCGGGAAACGGTGGGCGACGGCAGCGAGGGCACCGGCCAAGGTGGCGGCCACCTCCCACTGATTGCCGCCGAGACCCAGGAGCAGCCTCACCGGGGTGCTCTCCGGCTCGGGGTGCGGGTCGGAACGGTGGGGGTTGTCACGGGGGCAGCTCGTCGTCGGGGAAGAGGGGGGGGATGGGCTGCAGGAGGGGCTCCAGGCGTTCCATGACCAGCTCCCCCCACTGCTGGGGCCGGTCGATGGGGAGCCGGAGAGGGTCCAGGTGGCGGGCGGCCAGCTCCCGGTCCAGCAGGGCGTCGATGTCGCGCTGGAACGTGACGTCGGTGTCGCGCACCCCGTCCCAGCGCGGCCTGGTCCACAGGGGTACCTTCACGAGCAGGTCGTAGGTGGGCAACCAGGCGGCGAGGAGCGGCTCCCAGGCGGCCTGGGGGCCGGCGGCGTAGAGGAGGTAGCAGTAGTTGTCGAGGACCGAGCGGTCGCAGATCACCAGCTCGTGGGCCGCAGCGGCCTCGATCTCCGCCGCCATCTGCTCGTGGAGGATCCAGGCCTGAGCCTGCGCCGAGGTCTCCCGGTTGATGGGCAGGGGGCAACGGCGCGCCACCTCCCGCACCATCTCCACGTCCACGTCGCGGCGCTTGAGGCGGGCCGCCAGCTCGAAGCACAGGGTGGTCTTGCCGACGCCGTGGGTGCCCACTAGGGCGATCTTCATCGCTGCCGTTCCTCGATGGCGGCGATGGCGTCGAGGAGCTCCCGTGCGGTGCGAGGGCGCCGCTCAGGCTGCTTTTCCAGGCAGCGGAGGACCAGTGCGGCCAGCTCCGGGTCCAGGTCGGGGGCGAGGTCGCGGGGGTTCGGGGGCGGCTGTTCCAGGTGCGCCCGGAGGACGTTGCCGGCCGGGAACGGCAGCGAGGCGGTGAGGAGCTGGAAGAAGGTGACGCCCAGCGAGTAGATGTCGCTGCGCTCGCTGGGGTCGTCGCCGAGAATCTGCTCCGGGGCCATGTAGAAGGGGGTTCCCGTCGCCCCCGAGGCGCCGCCGTCCATCTCGTCCAGCCGCCGGGCGATGCCGAAGTCCAGGATCTTGATCTGCCGGCGCCCGGCAAACACCATGTTGGCGGGTTTGAGGTCGCGGTGGATGACGTGGTGCTCATGGGCGTAGGCCACCGCATCGAGGATCTGCCGGGCGATGAGAAAGAAGTAATTGCGGACGAAGGCGGGCTCCTCGCGGATGAGCTGCCCGAGGGTGGGGCCCTCCACCAGCTCCATGGCGATGAAGTAAGAGTCGAAGCCGCGGTCGAAATCGTAGACGTGGACGATACCGGGGTGGGAGAGAGCGGCGGCGGCCCGCGCCTCCCGCTCGAAGCGCCGGATCGTCTCCGGGGTGTGCTGCTTGGGGTTGAGGATCTTGACGGCAATGGTGCGACCGAGACGGGTGTCCTGGGCGCGGTACACCGCCCCCATCCCGCCGCGGCCGATGAGGTCGCCGAGGACGTAGCGCACCGAGGGGTCGGTGAAGACGTCCTCCCCGGGTTCGCCGGCGACGGTCCGCTGGCTCGCCGCGGCCTCCGCCGCGGCGCGCCGCGCGCCAAGGCTCTGCAGGCGCTGGGCCGCGTCCTCGAAGGTGTAGTCGAACTCCACGATCTTCTCCAGCGCCCCCTCCGCGGCCCGCAGGTCGCCGTTCTTCTCGAGGAGGAGCGCGAGGGCGTACCAGGCCGGCAAGAGGTCGCGGCTCACCGGGTGGCCGGCGGTGGCGCGCTGGACCGCGCCGATGGCCGCGGCGGTGTCGCCGTTGGCGTCCAGCCAGCGGGCCAGCTTGACCAGGTGGGGCGCCAGGTGCGGGAAGCTCCCGGCGTAGGTGGAGAGCAGCTCCCAGGCCCCCCGCAGATCGCCGTGCTCGAAGAGAGCCAGAAACCCCTCCTCCACCCGGCCGAGCCGGGCCAGCAGCTGCGCCAGCTCCGCCACTCGCCCGTGCCGCTGCAGCAGGTCCAGCGCCCGGGCCCAGTCCCCGGCCCGCTCGAAGGCCCGCGCCGCCTCCCCAAGCTCGCCGGCGCGCTCCCACGCCTCGCCGGCCAGCGCCCATTCGCCGAGCTCGCTGTAGAGGGAAGCGGCCAGGAGCGGGTCGCCGTGCTCGAAGGCGATCCCCGCGGCCTCCCGCTTGAGCCCGGCCTGCTGAAAGCGCTTGAAGGCCTCTTCCCAGTCGCCGGAGGCGGCCAGGGCCGCCGCCGCCTCGGCCACCAACCCCGAACGCTCGTACTCGGCGGCGGCGAGCTGAAACTTCCCCGAGGACTCCAGGTGGCGCGCGCGCAGGCGGGCGGCGTCCTCGATACGGCCGGCGAGCCGCAACGCCTCCGCCGCCCGTAACGGCTCACCGGCCCGCTCGAAGGCCCGGGCCGCCTCGGCGGGCAGGTCCGCCGCGAGAAAGAGATCCCCGGCCTCCTTGAAGCGGCCGCCGAGAAGGGCCACGCGGGCCGCCAGGTGGGGGCGTCTGGCGTCCCGGCCAGCGCGCAACGCCGCCTCGATGAGAGCCGGGGGCAGCCGCCGCGCCTCCAGCGCCAGCTCCGCCGCGTGGGCCGCCCGGCGGGGGTCGCCGGCCCGCAGGAACGGCTCGACGGCCAGCTCGGGCTGCCCCCCTTCCACGTACTGCTGGGCCTGTCGCAGCCACAGCGCCTGCGCCTTCTCTTTGTCGCCCAGGCGATGGTAGAGCTGGGCCGCGTCCCCCAGCGATTCCTCGCCGTGCCGTTCGAGGAGCCGCGCAGCCTTCTTCACCTGGCCCAGCGACCGCGCCACGTCGGCGGCGCGATCGAGGGCCCGCGCGCGCAGGAAGGCGCGCAGTGCTCGCCGGCGATGCCCCGCCTCCAGCCAGAACTCCCCCGCTGCCTGAAAGTCGCCGCGTCGGGCAGCGTGGAGCGCCAGGTCGGCGGGGCTACCCCGCCGCGGCGAGAAGACCCCCAAGCCGGCGAGAAGGAGGAGCAGCGCGACGAGGTGGCCCGGCACCATGACGGTGGGGGTGTTGGGCCAGAGCAGGAGCGGGAGCGTCTCGATCTGCTCCGGCCGGATGTCGACGAGCCAGAGGATCCACCAGGCGTTGAGCCAGAGGAGGAGCACCCAGGCGAGGAGGAGGCAGGTGCTCTTCCCCCGGCGCGTGAGGAACAGCGCCCGCACCCCTGCCGTCGGCAGCAGCGGCCCACACGTCACCAACGCATTGTAGCGAAGCTCCCCTCGCCCGCGGGAACCGTGCGGCAAGGGCGGCTGCGGGGCGACCGAGAGGGATGGGGGCCGAGGGTCGGCGCCCCCGCCCCGAGCCGAGATGGCGGCGCGGGGCTGGCTTTCGCCGGGCGATCGGCGGCAGTGGCGCGTACCCCGAAACCGGTGGGACGCCGCGGCGGGCACGGCCATTGTGGAGAGCGGCCGAGGGGGGCCGCGCAGGCGGCTGCGGCGGCTGAGGCCCCCTGGGAGGGTGGTCGGGTGCCCGTGATGCAGGTGGGGGACGAGTGCGGGTCCCCCTTGAAAGTTTACAATAATGCGCTCATATTTTGTTTTGCGGCTGAGGCCGCACGAGGATGAGCATGCGCGATCTGTACGAGGTGCTCGGCGTGGGGCGAGAGGCCACGCCGGAGGAGATCAAGAAGGCGTACCGCAAGCTGGCGCGCCGCTACCACCCGGACGTGAACCCGGGCAGGGAGGACGCGGCGCGACGCTTCCGGGAAATCCAGGAGGCCTACGCGGTCCTCTCGGACCCGGACAAGCGCAGGCAGTACGACCAGTTCGGCGTGGTGGACGGGCAACCGACGGGACCGCGCCCGGGAGCCGGGTGGTCTCGCCAGGGGCCGTTTGCCAACTTCGAGGTACGGGGTTTCGACGGTTTCCCCGATCTCGGCGACCTTTTCCAGGGGTTCTTCTCCCCCTTCCGGGGGCGGCGCAGCGCCCCCGCCGCACCGGTGGAAGCCTCGGTGGAGCTGAGCTTCGAGCAGGCGGTGCGGGGGGCTGCGGTGGTGGTGCCGGTGCGGCGGGAGGTGAGCTGTTCCCGGTGCGGCGGGGTCGGCAACGTGCAGGGGCGGGTCTGCCCGGCCTGCCACGGCAGCGGCGTGGTGGTGCAGACGGAACGGCTGCGGGTGCGGATCCCGGCGGGGGTGGGGGACGGCGACAGGGTGCGCACCGCCACCCGCGCCAACGGCGGGCAGGAGGTGGTGGTGGAGGTGAAGGTGCGCCCGCACCACTACTTCGAGCGAAAGGGGGACGACATCGCCAGCGTCGTCCCCATCACCTTCCCCGAGGCCTACCTGGGCACCGAGGTGGAGGTGGGGACCATCCACGGGCCGGTGCGCGTGAAGATCCCGCCGGGCACCCAGTCGGGGCAGCGGTTCCGGCTCCGCGGCAAGGGGGTGCGCAACGTCCGGACGGGCCTCGCGGGCGATCACGTGGTGACCGTCCAGGTGGCCGTGCCTAGGGTGGTCTCGCCGGCCGGTCGGGAGGCGGCGCGGCGGGTGGCCGAGCTTTACGGGGAAGACCCGCGACGCGGCCTCCCCCGCGGCCTCGACTAGAAAGGGCCTGGCACGAAAAAGGGCGGGTCTCCCCGCCCCTTTGCATTGCTAGCCAGTCGTCTCAGCGAGCCAGGTTCTCCACCAGGGGAATGGCCTGGTCGAGGGTCAGGTCCTCGCGCACCGCGAGGCTGCGCGGCGCCGACCACGAGGGGGCTTGGAAGACCACGTACTCGAGGCGGTCGCCGACAACCCGGTAGGCCACCGGCGAGAGATCGTTCCCCATCACCACCCGGGCGTCGTCGAGGCTGAAGTTCTGCGGCACCTGATAGCTGCCGGTCACTCCAAAGATGGGCATGTGGCGCTTGCGGGAGGCCACCGTGGGTCCCGGCGCCTTGGAGGAGATGGGGCCGCCTTCGTCGTTGGCGAGCTGGAACGTCACCGAGAGGAGGTTCAGCGAGCACGAGTCGAAGGAGCCGAAGAGCAGCAACGCCCTGTCCTTGGCGCTCTGGGAGACGAAGGTGGGGTGCTGAATCCCTCCCTCGTCGCCCTCCAGGGTGCAGCCGAGCCCCAGCGGCACGAGGTCGTCGAGGGCTTTGGACGCCACCAGCGCCGCTGGCTCGTCCCCGTCGCCGAAGCTCACCAAGGCGAGGCGCCCCCCCTGGGCGGTGTCGGCCCCCTCCCACCATGCCACGTGGAGGAAGCCCTCGCTCACAGTCACCGTGCTGGTGCCGCCGCGAGCCTCCGGCACCTCCGCCGACGAGGTGACGGAGGTGGCCAGCACCGTCGGGAAGCGGGGGAAGGCCGCGGCGTCGTCGGAAAGCTTGGTGATCTGCTCCCACTCGCCGTTATGCCACACCGCCAGGAAGATTTCCGAGACCCCCTCGACCCAGAGGCGCTCCCATACCACCGCCACCTTGCCGCTGACCTCGTCCACGGCCACCTGGATCTCGGTGTCCGTGGCGCCGTCGAAGCCGATGGCAAAGGGCACCTCAGCCCGCACCACCTGGCTCCCGTCGCGCTCGCCGGTGAGCACGAGCCCGGAGGGTTCCGCCGCGGCCCGCCAGAGGGTGCCGGAGCGGTCCAGGGCGTACGGCGCGGCGGCCGAGGCCGTCCCGGCGAGGAGCAGCGCGGCGAGGGCAAGGGCAAGGTGTCGCACGGTCCCCCTCACGCCTTCAGGTTGATGACCTCGCGGACGTTGAAGGCCTGCATGAACGCCTTCATCCCCGCAAAGTCGGGGTAGTGGGCGGCGAGCCGCTCCAGGTATTCGTTCGCGACGGTCTCGTCCCCCTCGTCCATAGCGGCGTCCGCCAGGAGCATCAGGGTGTTGCGCTCCACCGAATCGTTCCTCCACCGCCGCGCGAGCTGCAACGCGCGCTCGCCGTGCTGGCGGGCGAGCTGGAAGTCGCCCTGCTGGAGGGCGCCGTAGCACAGGTCCTGGTACACCTCGGCCAGGAGCTGGCTGCAGCCCAGCTTTTCCAGCGTTGCCGCCGCGTCCTGGCAGAGGGCGATCCCCTCCTCCACCTCGCCCATGCACATGAGGCAGTACCCCAGGTTGTCCCGGGCCACCGCCAGGTTCATGGGGTCGTCGCCGTCCTCGGCGGCGAGGGCGAGAGCGGTGCGGAAACAGCCGGCAGCCTCGGCAAAGCGCGAGTCGCGCAGGGCGAGGACGCCGAGCTGGTTGGCGGAACCCTTGCGGGCCCGCCGCTCGCCGCACGCCTCGGCGAGTTCGGCGGCCCGGCGAGCGTAGGCCAGCGCGCGCGGGATGTTCTCCTCAAACTCGTAGACCTGCGCGGTGTAGTAGGCCGCCATCCAGGCGGTGAACGGGTCGCGGGAGCGCATGAGGACGTGCTTGAGCTCGCCCACCGCGCCGTCGAGGCGATCCAACTCCACCAGCACCACGCAACGGTTGCAGAAGGCCCGGTCCTGGAGCTCCCGGTCGCCGAGGCGCCGCGCCTCCTCCTCGGCAGCGGTGAACAGGCGCAACGCCCGCTCCGGCCGGCCGCCGGCAAAGGCGCGCTGGCCGAGGGCGGTGAGGCGCAGGTACCGCTCACTGGGGCTCACGGCTCGTCCCTCTCCCCCTCCCGTGCGGCCTTGAACTCCACGAAGTCCAGGACTTCCTGCTGCGCTGCCGCCGAGAGTGACCGGAAGGATTGTAGCAGAGTCGTTTCGCGTTCTGTCAAGCGCCCCTGGGAGAGGTCGCCGAAAAACTCCCCGAACGACACCTCGAAGGCCCGGAGAATCTTGAAGAGCACGTCCAGAGGGACCCGGTACTCCCCCTGCTCCATGCGTGACAGATCCGACTGTTGGATGCCAATCTGACGCGCCAGCTCGGTCTGGGTGAGCTTGCGCTCCAGCCGATACTGGCGGATGCGCCGCCCCACCGCTACGCTGGCCGTCGGAGTCCGGGGTGCCCCTCTCACCGTCGCCTTGCCCCCCGCGCCCCCCTGTGCTAGGGTCCGCGGGTCACCTTTATGCTAGGTCCCCATAGGCCCGGTGTCAAGGTGATCGAGAACACGTGAAGGACCTTTACGCCAACCTCTGGAGGTGGCGGCGCCTGGTGGCGGACCTGGCCCGCCGCGAAGTGCGGGCCCGCTACGCCGGCTCGCTGTTGGGCGCCCTCTGGGCGGTGCTCGAGCCGGCGGTGCAGTTTGGCCTGTACATGACGGTGTTCGCCTTCTTCCTTGGCACGCGCCTTGAAGGAGACCCCCGCGTGGGTGCGTACGCCATGTACCTGGTGAGCGGCATGGTGCCGTTCTTCGCCTTCCAGGAGAGCCTGGTGCGCGCGGCCGGGTTCGCCCGCGCCAGCGCGGCGCTGATCCGGCACGTGAGCGTGCCGCTGGAGGTGCTCTTTGCCGGCGCCTTCGTCGCCATCCTGGCGCGCCACGCCGTTGCCTTCGGCATCGTGGTGGTGGCCGCAGCAGTGGCGGGTACCCTGACCCTCCCCCACCTGCCGTGGCTGCTGCTGGGGGTGGTGGTGCTGCTGCTCATGGCCTGGGGGCTGGCGCTGGCCCTGGTGGTTTCCGGCGCCGTACTGCCGGACCTGGCGCAGATCGTGGCCACCGGCACCATGGTGCTGTTCTTCCTGACGCCGGTGCTGTACCCGGCGACGCTGATCCCCGCCGCCGTCGCCCGGTGGCTTCCCGTTAACCCCCTCGTGGGCGTGCTGGAGTTGTTCCGCGCCGCCCTCACCGGTCCGCCGCCCATGCTGCTGCCGGTGGCCACCTCGGCCGCCGCCGCCCTGCTGTGTGCGCTGGCCGGCGGCGCCGTCTTTGCCCGCCGCGCCATGGCGGCGCGGGATCTGGTGTGAGCGAACTCAATCATGGCAACAAACCTCCGGGAGTAACCCCGGACGGAGGGAAGAGATGAAGAATCTAGCCATCGCATGCCTCGTCGTCAACGGCCTCGCCACCTCGCTCGTTTCGGCGCAGCCAGCGGCCCCCGCCGTCGCGCCGACGCCGCAGGTTGCGCCGACGCAGCAGGTTCCGCCGACGCCGCAGGTTGCGCCGACGGCCACCACGGCGCCGCAACCCGAGCCGCCGCAAACCTACGAGGAGTGGGCGAGGATGTACTACCAGCCCATGAGGGTGCGCAAGGAGGACGCCGTGGACCTCGGCAACGGCCGCGTCCGCATGCTGCGCATCTTCTCCAACCAGGAGTTCGAGCTGCTGGGGGAGGAGGGGGATTTCTTCGTGGTGCGGGAGCTCCCCGTGGACGATCCCAAGTCACACCTCTACAAGGCCATGCGCCGCGCCGACCGGATGGGAAGGTACCGGGAGGCTCGGCTGAAGTACTTCGAGGACAAGTACATCATCACTGGGCAGCCGGACCTCACCCCCCCCTTCACCGACCGTTACGAGTTCGTACGGGTGGACAAGGGGCTGCCCACCGAGGGCCGCTGGCAGATGTCGTTCGACGTGGTGGACATGAACGGCGACGGACGGCTCGACATCGTCGCGCCGCCGCCCCGCCTCGGCTCCCCGAAGACGCCCACCATTTACCTCCAGCAGCGCGATGGGAGCTTCACGGCCTGGAAGGACACGGTCTGGCCCGCGGATGCCCGGCTGGACTACGGTTCGGTGCGGGTGGCGGACTTCGACCGGGACGGCAAGCTGGACATCGCCATCGCCTGCCACTTCGCCCCGTCCTACATCCTGTACGGCGACGGCAAGGGTGATTTCCGGCGTTTCGTGGAGCTGCCCCGGGCCAACAAGGCGGTCACCTCCCGGGCGCTCGCAGTGGCGGATTTCGACAACGACGGTCGGCCGGACATCGCGCTGTACGCCGAGGTGGACGTGGACATCACCACCTCGCAGGTGGTGAACAACGGTCTCGTCTGGCTCGTCCTCAACAAGGCCGACGGGTTCAAGGTGGTGAGCGGCTTCCCGGCCCAGCTCCACGGCGACTGGCTCAGCGTCGCGGACCTCGACGGCGACGGCTGGACCGATCTGCTCCTCACCACCCGCAAGGTGTCCATGCGCGACCTGGTGTTCCGCAACCTGGGCGGTGGCGAGACCTTCGAGAAGCTGGCCGACAACGACATGCCGGCCCTCGCCTACGTCTTCGCCAACGCCGTGGCGCCGATGGACGGTTTTGCCGTGCCGGACCTCGTCATGTGTTTCGAGCAGTTCAGCCCGACGCAAACGACCAAGCCGGTGCAGGCCTGCGTCGTTTACCACTTCCATGACGAGCAGGGAAGGTTCACCACGAAGCCGACCCCGGTCCTGCTCCTCAAGAAGGAGGAGGAGTACAACAACATCAAGGGGATGGCGGTGGGCGACATCGACGGCGACGGCCGCAACGACCTGGTGCTCATCACCGTCTTCGGCGAGGTGCGCATCCTCATGCAGTTCCCGGACGGGACCTTCTACGAGGAGCGCTCGCCGGAGATTACCCTGGGCGAGACGGACCCCTTTGACGTCAAGATCGTGGACCTGGACGGCAAGGGGGTGAAGGAGATCGTCATTGCCGGTTCGCCCCGCGGCCAGGGGCCGGGGGGGGGCTTCTTCGTCTTCTCGCCGGTGCGAAAGACCGCCAAACCCTGACGGTGTGGTACCCTTCACCACCGTGGCAGGGGCCGTCGCGGGCGGCGGTGGGTTCTGGAGAGCCGGGGGGCTTGACAAGTCCGGCAGGGGGATGTAGCTTGATGCTGATGCAGCATACGGAGCGTTCGGGAAAGCCGCGAAGGCTCGAAAAACCCAACGGGGAGGTGATGCGAGCGAGCAGGGCGACGACCAAAGTGCTTTCGGCAACTCGACTCGTGAGCAGCACAACGAACGAAGGAGGAAGGATATGAAGAAGGCTTTGATTTTCGCATTGGCACTGGCGCTGGCGGGGGGTGTGGCGTACGCCAACTTCTGCGCCCGCGACTACGTGCCGGCCGCGACGCTGCTGGTCCCGTACGCGGCGGTGGAGATGGACTCCACGGGCCTCGTTCCCGCTGCGGTGGGCGGCACCACCCTGCTGTGGGTGACCAACGTCTCGTCCGAGCGGCAGCTCATCCACATCAGCGTGTGGAACGCCTACTCCAGCCCGGTGGTGGACTTCGACGAGATCCTCTCGGGCTACGACGTCTGGCGGATTGACTTCAAGGACATGCTGACCGGTCATTTCGACTACTTCGACACCGAGGGTGTCAACGGCTTCTGGGCTCCGCCTTCCAGCAAGCCCACGGGCTCCTCGACCAACCTAGGTCTCGTGGCGCAGCCGTTCGGCCCGAGCTCTAACTGCGTGCAGCCGACGCTGCCGGCGCCGCAGGACACCGACTACCCGGCGGACCTCGATGCGGCGAGCGGCTGCGCGTTCCCGTACGGGTACCACCCGGAGTACGGCAGCGGCATCGTCCGCCGCCTGCGGGGCGCCATCTACACCAACGACTACCAGCTCAACGTCTGCTCTACGCCGGCGAGCCTGGTGAGCAATCCGCCGTGGCTCGACGCCATCACCCGCAACCCCTTGTTCTTCTACGTGACGGTGGACGCCGTGGACGCCTGCTCCCGCGACTTCCCCAACAGCTCGGGGTACTGGTTGAACCACGTCACCCCCGACGAGGACAACGTCCTCATCGGCGACATCATCTACATCAACTACGCCACCAATCAGTCCGACTCGATCCCCGCGGTCCACATCGAGTACGATGCGGATAATCCTCAGGGTGGCCCGTACTTCTACAGCTTGATGGGCTATCCCACGGGCGGCGTCGACTTCTTGGAGCCGCTGGCCACGGCCTTTGCGTTCCGCTACATGAACGCGGGCGGCGTGTCCACCGACCTCGTGGTTTGGAAGACCACCTTCGACGAGATCTACATTTACTCGCTGCAGACCTACTTCTGGTGGGCCTCCGACCCCTACGTGTACTTCGCGTGGGACATGAACGAGAACTCCAAGACTCGCGGCGTCGGGCCCTCGGGCTTCGACACCCCCGAGCCCAACGTGATCCCCTTCGAGACCCAGAAGGTGCCGCTCAACACCGCCAACTGGACGGGCCTCATGGCCGGCGACGGCTGGATGCTGCTGGTGTTCGCCCCGTCCATTCCGTTCGCCAATGACGAGTACTTCTACTACATGCAGGCCTGGGCCGGGGTCGCCTACACTCTCGTCAACCCGCAGACCGGCGTGACCTTCTCCACCATGACCGAGGCGGCCACCATGGCCAACGCCTGGTGCTTCCCCACTCAGACGCTGGCTCGGCAGCCGATGCTCAGCATCAACTACGACTACGACGGGAACTGGTTCATGCAGTAGCCTGTAGCACACGGCAAGCGAAGCATTTCGGCCGGGCGGCGCGAGCCGCCCGGCCCCTTTTTGTGCCCCTGCTCACAGGAGCGGGTGGACAGACCCGTCACCGGCACCTATACTGAGCGGATGGAGGAGGAGGAACCCATGCGGCGAGAGAATCTTCGGTTCGTGGTCGCGACGCTCGTGCTGGCCCTGGCGGCGGCGCCGGCAGCGGCCCAGACCTGCTACGAGCTGTCGGCCAAGATCACGGACATCTGCCCCAACGGCGTGGAGGACAACTACATCACCGGTCAGCTCCTCCACACCCGGGTGGTGGCGGTGGCCGAAGGGTCGGCCACCAACCACTACCTCCTCTACCACTACCGCAACTCGCTTGACGTCTACCGGTTGAGCGACCCGCTGCGCCCGGCCAAGGTGGGCGGGACCCTCCAGCTCCCCTGGTCGCTGGACGAGGGGAACCACACCAACTTCACCGATCACCTGCAGGCCATGGTGACTGCCGACACCTTCCCGTACGTCTTTGCGCCGCTCTACACCTTTGGCTGGGACTGGTTCGAGGTGGGCGCGGCCCCCAGGTTCCTGCGCCTCGGGTACCAGCCGAAAACGCCGCTGCGGACCGGCTACAAGCGAGGGGCCATCTTCTTGGACGCCAACACCGCCTACCTGGTGGGGCAGAAGCTCGACAAGGGGAGCATCGACAACAACGATAGCTCGGTGAAGATCTACGAGGTCTCGACGCTGGGCGCCAAGTGGTCGCTGCCGCCCGCCTACGACGCCATGACCGACTACGCCGTGGTGGAGGCGGGCCGCAGCAGCGACCCGCCGCCCTTCGACAGCGGCAACTTCTCTCTGATGGGGGAGCTCGTCTACTTCACCTGGAAGACCGGCGGCCGGCAGTTCCTCCTCGTCCGCAACAACACCAAGGCCGTGCTGGTGGACGTCACAGACCCCGTCTTCCCGCGCTCCAAGCTCCTCCTCACCGCCTCGGGCAGCGGGGGGAGCCAGATTCTCGTGAGCCCCGCCCTCTTCAGCGGCTCTTGGGCCATCGACACGGTCCGCTCGCGGCTCATCGTCGCGTGGACCTCCGAGCCCAAGCTGGAGTTCTTCGACATTTCGGCCACCGCCTCGAGCCTCCCGTCGTTTGCCAAGGTGGGGCAGACGCTGGCGTGGTTGCCCGCCAAGCCCCCCGGCGACATCTTCTCCCCCTTCATGGCGGCGAGCGGCGACATCCTCTACATCGGCGCCAACGACGAGCAGCGTTACGTCAACTTGGGCGCCAACCCGCCGCAGGTCCTCGCTGAGCAGACCAACGTCACGACCCTCGTGCGCGTGTGCAACTACGAGGCGCTGGGCGGGGAGACCAGTTCCGACTCCGCCGTTTTCGTGCGCGACGGGGTCCACTTCGTGGCCCGCAACCTCAACTCCTCCGGCGACGTGCTGAAGATCAGCCCGGCGTGCATGTCCACCGAGCCCCGACCGAACCTCTCGGTGAGCGGCGGCTCGGCTGGCGCCACCTGCGCCGGTGCCGGCGCCAAGGGCTTCCCCGGCGACGCCTTCACCATCACCAACGAGTCGGCGGGGGCGTGGGTGGACGGCGACGTGTACATCACGCCGCCGGGAGGGGTGCGGACCCTGGTTGCGCCCGGGGCCTGGTCGCCCACCAACCGGAACTGGACGTGGACCGCCCCCATCGGCGGCCCCCTCGGCACCTACGCCTTCGACACCCGGGTCTACAGCGCCACGGGCGCCCACTACGACAGCTGGGACCCCCAGTACGCCACCACCAGGTACGTGACGATCTGCGGCGACCCCGAAGCCAAGATCACGTACACGCCGTCGGCGTTCCTCACCGGGACAGAGCTGTCGTTTTCCGGGGCCACCTCGGAGGGTCACCCGCAGAACGTCACCCAGGGGCAACCCAAGTTCACCTGGCTGTTCGCCTCGCCCAGCGTGTCGCAAGCGTCGGTAGTCACGAGCCTCGACGCCCCCACCTTCACGCCCACCTCGCGGGGGCGGTACTGGGCGGTGTTGGTGGCCCACTACCCGCACGCGGCGAGCGATCAGCTCGGCAACTGCACGCAAACAGGCAACCTGGACGTGGAGGAGTTCCTCGAAAACCAGGCCAACTTCACGAGCGCCTACGACGCGTGCGTTGCGGTGTCCTTCGACTCCCAGCCGTTCTCGGTGGGGGCGGTGAGCGTCACCCAGGAGGGTTCCAGTACCCAGCCGTTCCAGACCTCCAAGGCGGTGTCGCTGTCGGCGCCGTACAAGCTGGGGTCGGGGTGGACCGCCACCTTCGGCTGGAGAGTAAAGAACGGCTCGGGCGCCACCGTGCTCCAGCCGGCCGCCACGCCGGCGAGCAAGGTCGGGCTTGCCGACGGCACCGTCACCGGCACGATCCCGGCCTCGGCGCTGCCGACGGGCAGCTACACGGTGGAGCTGGTGGCCAGCGCCACTTCCGGCAGCGACACGGTTGCCCCCACCGTGGCGCCGGTCCCCTTCCAGCTCACCGACGTGGTGGCCACGCTGGACTGCCCATCCCAGGTCAGGGCTGGAACCAGTTTCGAGTGCACGGCGTTCCTCAACGCCGCGGCCGCCACGCTCAGGTGGGACTTCGGCAGGGCGCCGTGCCCCAACCAGGGATACACCCAGACGGTTGAATGTGACCCCAACGGCGGCATGGGGTCGCTGTGTACGGGGCAGTCGTACGCCTACAACAGCACAACTTCGTCAACCACGGCCACCGTCTCGGTGACCCTGAAGAACGCCTCGGGCGGCACCATCGGCGCGCCAGTGACCAGGACCATCACGGTGAACGCCGGGACGTGCGACAGCGGCACCGGCGGCGGCACCGGCGGCGGGACCGGCGGCGGTACCGGCGGCGGCGGCGGCACCTGCACCGCGGCGCCGGTGGCAAGTTTCACCTACACCCCCAGTGCCCCCAAGGTAAACGAGGAGATCCGTTTCACCGACACCTCCAGCAACACCCCCACCACCTGGGTCTGGGACTTTGGGGACGGCGTCGGGCCGCTGCCGGGGGGGTCGTCCGCCGATCGCAACCCGCGGTACACCTACTCGGAGGCCGGAACCTACACCGTGAGACTGACGGCAAGCAACGCCTGCGGCTCCAACTCGACGACGCGCGCCGTGACGGTGAGCCCGGCCCAGACCTGCACCAAGGCAAACCCGGCGGTGGCCTCCTTCACCTGGTCCCCCACGGAGCCCAAGGTGGGTGAGAAGATCTTCTTCACCGACACATCCACCGGCGAGCCCGAGACCTGGGCGTGGGACTTTGGCGACGGTGGCGGGTTGTTCCCCAGTACCACCTCGTCCGCCAGGAACCCGCAGTTTAACGGGTACCAGGCGGAAGGGACCTACACCGTCCGCCTCACGGTGGCCAACTGCAAGAACACCACCCCCTCCAGCACCACGCGCCAGATCACCGTGCGCTCCGCCTGCAGCGAGACGGCCCCGCCCACCGTGGACTTCACCTGGGTGCCCACGGGGCCGTTGCCGGGGGTGCCGCAGCAGCAACAGCCGTACGTTGGCCAGGAGGTGACCCTCACGGCCACCGGGACCAACAACCCCACCGAGTGGCTGTGGGAGGACTTCCAGGAGCTGCACAAGACCTTCACCACCAAGACCGTCAAGGTGACCTGGGAGACGGCGGGGCCCAAGAACGTGCGCCTCAAGGCCAAGAACTGCGTGGGGTGGTCCAGCCAGCTCCTCAAGGCGGTGACGGTCTACCCCGACGTGCGCCCGGTGACCGCCGCCTTCACGTGGAGCCCGGCCGCCCCCACCACGGGGCAGACGGTGGTGTTCAACGCGGTCTCCGATGAGGCGCACGGCAACCCCAGCGAGTTCTCGTGGCGCTTCGGGGACGACCAGAGCACGGCGGTGGGCCAGTCGGTGAGCCACACCTTCCAGTGCCGCGGCACCTACCAGGTGGCCCTCATCGCCCGCCGCGGCTCGATCCAGGACACGAGGACAGAGAGCGTGACGGTGACCGGCCAGGCCTGCGGGCCGGAGGCGGTGATCGCCGCCGACGCGGCCCAGGTGCAGGGGCTCAACAACACGCAGTGGCGCACCGACCTGCGCATCTTCAACCCGTCCGAGGCCAGCACTCGCATCTTCCTGGCGGTGCTGCCGGCGGGGCAGAACAACGTGACGCCGTTCCAGGTGGGCCCCTACACCGTGCCGCCCAAGGGCACCCAGGTGCTCAACAACATCCTCCAGATGTTCGAGCTGCTGCTCGGTCGCGCCTACAGCAAGGCGGCGTTGCGCATCACCTTCGAGAACGAGGAGGGGATGGCCCCCATCGTCATCGGCCGCACCTACACCGACATCGTTGGCGGCGGCACCATGGGGCAGTTCGTCCCCGGCCGCCCGGTGGTGCCCAACTCCACCCCATCGCCGTTGTGGATCACCGGCGGTCGCAACAACGGCACCTCGGAAGGCTTCCGTACCAACTTCGGCATTGCCAACCTGCGGGGCGACCCGGGCGGCGTGTCCGGCATCGAGCTCACCATGTACGACGCCACCGGCGCCCAGGTGGGCTTCAAGACCATGTCGCTGGCGCCGTACGGCTACCTGCAGGACGCGGTGAAGAACGTGTTCGGCTCCGCCGCTCTCGGCGAGATCGGCGCCTTTGCCTTGAAGATCGCCGTGCCGGAGGGGGCCGACATCGAGCCGTACATCTCGGTGGTGGACAACAAGACCGGCGACAACCTGCTGATCCCCGGCAGCGCCGCCGGGGAGGGGGTGCTGATCCTGCCCGCCGTGGCCCACAACCGCGGCGAGGCGGGGACGGTGTGGCGGACCTCGGTGCAGCTCACCAACCCCGACGACGTGGCCCACACCTGGGAGGTGAAGTTCCTGCCCAAGGGGGACGTCCCGGGGGCCTTCCGGAACGTGACGGTGGCGCCGCACCAGACGGTGTTCCAGGACGACGTGGTGGGCTGGATGTACTCGCCCATGGAGGCCCCGGAGGTGAGCGGCACGGTGCGGGTGGCGCCGGCGGACGGCAGCAACGTGCGCCCCATCGTTTCCGGCCGGACCTACAACCTCACCACGCGCGGCACCTACGGGCAGGACATCCCGGCCCTCTCGCCGGCCAACGGCATCAGGAAGGGTGGGGAGCACGAGCGGATGGTGCTCACCGGCATGTCCACCGCCGACATCTCCCGCTCGAACCTCGGCTTCGTGTGCCTGTCCGACACCTCGGGCGTGGACTTTGCCGTGTACTTCTACGACGAGTCGGGCAACCTCCTCAACCCGGAGGGCAAACCCTACACCTTCGCCATTGGCCCCAACGGCTGGGACCAGGACAAGCTGGAGAACCGGTTCAAGAACTTCTTCAAGCAGGACCTGCCGGCGGGCCAGCGGGTGGTCTCGGCGCTCATCCAGGTGCGTTCCGGCGGCCCCGGCTTTGCCTACGCCTCGGTGATCGACAGCGTCACCGGTGACCCCATCTTCGTGCCGGCCTACCTGTTGCCGTAGCGAGACTCGACCCATTCGGCGGCCCACCCCCCGGGGTGGGCCGCTGTGCGTCTAGCCGACCCGCCAGTCGTGGTCGAGGGCGAGGAGCGACGGCGTCCACCGCTCCCCGTGCACGCACAGCTTCTCCTCGGCGGCCACCTCGTCGTAGATGGCCAGCCCCTCCTCGTCGAAGAGGTAGGCGGTGACGGTGAAGCGGCCGCCGCTCACCGGGAAGCGCGGCACTCGCAGGCGAACCGTGTAGGCGGTGGCCCCGGTCAGGGGCGGCAGGCCGTCCCACGCCGTGGCGGCGCCGAACACGCAGCGCCCGAAGACGTCGTCGATCTTCACGGCGAGGTGGAAGGCGCGGGAGGCCTCGCTGCTCTCCACGGTGAGCTGGACCTCCAGCGGCTGGCCGGGGCGGAGCGCCCAGCCGGGGTTGCCGGCCTCGTCCAGAACGGCGATGTGCCGCACCCTCCCCACCTTTTCGGCGCACACGGGGCCCTTGCGGTCCCGCTCCTCCGGCGGCACGTCCTGCTCGGCCCGCGAGGCCAGGTAGCCCTCGTAGGCCTCGATGACCTCCCGGGCCGCCCCCACCGCCTGCACGCGCCCCTGGTGCAGCCAGAGCACGCGGTCGCAAAACATGCTCACCAGGTACATGGAGTGGGAGCAAAAGAGCACCGTGCGCCCCTCGCCGCGGATCGCCACCATGCGGTCCACGCACTTCTTCTGGAAGGCGCCGTCCCCCACGGCCAGCGCCTCGTCCACCACCAGCACCTGGGGGGCCACGTTGGTGGCCACGGCAAAGGCGAGGCGGGCGGCCATACCCGAGGAGTAGGTTCGCAGCGGCTGGTCGATGAACTGGCCCAGTTCGGCGAAGGCGAGGACGTCGTCGAGCCTGGCCCGCATCACCTCGTCCGGCACGCCGAGGAGCGCCCCGTAGAGGAGCGCGTTCTCGCGTCCCGTGAACTCCGGGTGGAAGCCGAGCCCCAGCTCGAGGATGGCGGCGGCCGGCTGGGCCACCGCCACGGTGCCGGCGTCTGGCCTACTGATGCCGGCGATGATGCGCAGGAGCGTGCTCTTCCCCGAGCCGTTCTCGCCGATGATGCCCAGCGCCTCCCCCGCCGCCACCTGGACGCTGACGTCGTCCAGCGCCACCTTGTAGGCCAGCCCCGCAGTCCAGCCGAAGAGGGCGGCGGCGCGTTGCAGCCGGCGGCCGAAGAGGGGGAACCGCTTGGTGACCCCTTGCACCAGCACGGCGGGCGTTCCCGGCGTCGTCATCTCCACTGACCGTTGCGGGGCAACTCCCATGGCGGCGGCAGCCTACCACACGGCGCCGGCGCCGGGGGCGACGGCTATACTGCCGCCCGTCCCGCGCCGCGTGGGCTGATGGCAGGAGGGGACGGTGAACGGTGAGGTGGTGATTCGGCCGTACCGGGAGGGGGACGAGGTCTCCATTAACGAGGGCTTCAACCGCACCTTCGGCACCAGGCGCGAGCTGGCCGAGTGGCACTGGAAGTACCCGGCCGAGCCGGAAGGGCGCTGGATCATGCTGGCGGTGGAGGCCGGCGGTCGGGTGCTGGCCCACTACGGCGCGGTGGCGAGCCGGTTCCGCTGCGGCGAGGCGACGGTCCGCGCCGGCCAGATCACCGACGCCTACGCGCTTCCCGAGGTGCAGGGCAAGAAGGTGTTCTCCGAGTGCTACGAGGCGTTCATCCAAGCGTTCGGACGACCCGGCGCGCTGCCGCTCATGTACGGGTTCCCCACCGTCAAGCACTACCACATGGGGGTCACCGTGCTGAAGTACGTGCCGTTGGGGCCGGTGCCGTTGCTGCGCTACCAGGGGGGCCGGCTGGGGGTGGGCTTGTTCGAGCGGGTGCGGGCGGGGTTCGACGCCGCTGCGGTGGAGGACCTGTGGGGGCGGGCGTCGGCGCGGTACCGGTTCGGCAACGTGCGGGACGCCTCGTGGCTTGGCCGCCGGTACGCCGGCCGCCCTGGCGTCAGCTACGTTCACCTTTCGGTGTGGCGCGGCGGGAGGCCCGAGGCGTGGGGGGTGGTGCGGGAGATGGGGGACCGGTTGGTCTGGGTCGACCTGGTGTGGGACGGCGAGCGGGAGCGAGCGCTTGCCGTGCTGGCCCGGAAGGTAGCCAGGCGGGCCGTGCGTCGGGGGGTGCCGGCGGAGTTGTGGTTGCGGGGGGACGCAGTCGCCGAGGCGGTGCTCACCCGGTGCGGTTTCCGCCGCCACGACGGGGAGGCGGCGCGCGCCGTGGCCCGTTCCTTCGAGCCCGTCGTGGATCTCGACGCCATCCGCACCGGCTGGTACGTGACGGCCGGCGACTCGGACCTGGTCTGAGAGGCGGCGGCGGCCGCCCCCACAGTATGATGCCAGCCATGCAGAACCCCTCGCCGCCGACACGCCCCACGCCGAAGCGGGCGGCAGTGGTCACGGCCTTCGACCCGGGTCGCTTCCGGGGGGGGATCGAGCGCTTCACTGTGGAGCTCGCCTCGCTCATGGAAGCCGCCGGGTGGCGGTGCACCGTGTGCCACGGCGGCAGCGTGGCGCCCACCGCGGGGTTCGCCAACGAGTTCCTGGCGCGCCTCCACGCTCTCGGTCGGCAGGTGGCGGAGGAGGCGTACGACCTCGTGGTCTGCAACAACTTCTATGGGCTCTCGCTGTTCCCGCCGTCGCAACCCACCGTGACCGTCTTTCACGCCACCCATGCCGGCTTTGCCGAGGCGACGGCGGGGCTCGTGGACCGGCGGACCACCCTGGAGTGGCGCTGGCTGTGGGGCGAGCTGGGGGACCGGGCGAGTTGCCTCGGGCGACGGCTGGTGGCGGTGAGCGAAGGGGTGAGGGAGGAGCTGGCGCACTACTACGGCGTGGATGGTGCGGCGGTAGTGGAGCACGGGGTTGACCCAGACACCTTTGCGCCGCGCCGTAACCCCGAGACCCGTCGTGCGCTGGGGATCCCTGCCGAGGCCACGGTGGGGATCTTCGTGGGGCGTTTCGACGTCACCAAGGGCAGTGACGTGGTGACGGAGGTGGTGCGGCACGCCGGAGAGGTTCACTGGCTCGTTGTCACTGCTAGCGGGGCGCCCGCATCGGCCCTCCGGGGGCTCGCGAGGGTCACAACGTTTCACGAGATCGAGCCGGCGCGTCTTGCCGAACTGTACGCGGCGGCGGACTTTCTCCTGTTCCCGTCGCGCTACGAGGGGTTCGGTCTCGTGATCCTCGAGGCGCTGGCGTGCGCCGTGCCGGTGCTGGCCACGCCGGTGGGGGTGGCGCGAAGCCTCTTCCGCGACCCGGTGCTGGCCTCCTTCCAGTTGCCCGCGGCCGACGCCCCGCGGGACGAGTTGGTGGCGGCCTGCCTCGCCCGCATCGCCGAGCTGCGGCAGGACCCCCACCGTGCCGCCGCGGTGGGCAGGCGAGGTCGCGAGACCGTGCTGGCACGGTACACGCACCGGCACTGGAGGGCCAACATGGCACGAGCGCTGGGGTTGGGCGATGCCTGAGCTGCTCCCCCCTCCGGCCAGGGCGGTGGTAGTGGTGGCTCCTCACGCCGATGACGAGACGCTGGGGTGCGGCGGCACCATGGCCCTGTGGCGGCGAGCGGGGGTACCGGTGCGGGTGGTGGTCCTGTCGGACGGGGCGGCGGCGGCCCCCACCGTGGGCATGGAACCGACGCGGCTCGTGGCGCTTCGCGAGAGCGAGGCCACCGCGGCCGCGGCGATCCTCGGCATCCCCGAACCCAGCTTCTTACGGCTGCCCGACGGGCGCCTGGCCGAGCACCGATTCCGCATCGGCAGCGAGGTGGAGCGTCTGGTGAGGGAGATGGGCGCCGATCTCGTGCTGGCCCCCTCGCCCACCGACTACCACCCCGACCACCTGGCCGCCGCCGAGGCGTGCTTTGCGGTCTTTGCCGGCGGCGGCTTCGCACTGGGGCTGTACGAGGTCTACGGCACCACCCGGTTCAACGTGCTGGTGGACATCACCGAGGTGCAAGAGGTGAAGGAACGGGCACTCGGCGCTTACCAGCACGGGTTTCTCGGCGCCCCGGAGGTGTTCGTGGAGGCGAACCGGGGGCTGGCCCGCTTTCGCTCGTTCCACGCGCGGCGGCAGGGGTATTTCGAGGCGTTCTGGCACCTCCCCCGCTTCACTGGCGAGGACCAACTCGTGAACTGGATCCTTGGGGGTCTCGCCATGCCCGACCCCGCCGCGGCACTGCTGTCCAAACTGCGCGCCACCGACGCACTGCTCGCCGAGGTGGGGCGCCTCGCCGAGCAACTGGCCGCACGGGATGGGGAGATTGCCGCCCTGCGCGCCCAGCTCGAAGCCATCACCACGAGCCGCGGCTGGCGGGCCCTGGACCGTTTCCGCCGCGTGCGGGGGCGGCTGCTGCCGCGGCGCGGTGGGGGGCGGTGAGCGCCATGGCCCGCCACCAGTGGGCGCGTTGGCTGCTACCGGTGGTGGCCGCTGTGGCGACGCTGCTCGGCCTGAGGGACGCGGTGGTCGCCCACGCGGCCTTTCGCGAGCGCGAGCGACGGGTGTTTGCAGACTGCATGGGCGCCATCCTCGACCGGGATGAGGGCAACTACATGCGCGTGGCGGAGAGGTTGCGGCGCGGCGAGACCCCCACCGACGACGTGGGCGGCGTGTCGTACCGGTCAGTGCTCTTCTCCTTGGCGGCCTTGCCGGCGCTGGAACGCTTCGGCTGCACCGGCGACGCACTCGACGCGCTGCGCGTGGGGGTGCTGGCGACGCGACTTGCGATACCGCTCGCTGCGTTCCTGTTCCTGTGGCGGTTCGGCGGCGAGGGGCGGAGGGCCAAGGCTTGGCTCGCCATGGCGCTGCTGGCCTGGAACAGCCAACTGACCCTCTCCAGCTTCTTCCTCCCCGACGTGCCGTCGGCGTTGCTGATCATCACGTGTCTGGCCGCCCTGGTGGGTGCTCGCCGTGCCGGAACGGCGCTGCTGGCCGGGGGGTGGGCGGGTCTGGCGGTGCTCGTGAAGGCAGACTTCCTCTACGCCCTCCTGGTGGTCATGGGCGTGAGGCTTGTGGCGGCAGTGCGGAGCCGGACGGGGGTGCGCGCGGCCGTTGCGGCCCTCGCCGGGTACGCACTCGTCCTCGGCGCGTGGGCGGCTCGCAACCATGCTTACACGGGCAGGTTCTTCATCACCTCCAAGGATTCGGTGGTCCTGTGGATCGGCAACGACGCCGAGGCGCGCGCCCATGGGTTCCGCTACCACCCGGTGTACATCCCTCCGGAGGTCTCGCAGGCACATGCTGGCGAGCCCATCGAGGTCTGGGGGCGGCGGTACTTTTACGAGCGCCTCTGGGAGCGAATCCGTGCCCACCCCCTCGAGGTGGCCGCCGGGGTTGCCAGCAAGTTTTGGCTGTACCTCACCAACAGCGGGGAGAATAACTTCGGGGCGTTCGGGCGGTGGGGTGTGTGGCTCGGCTGGGGTGTCAACGGCCTGGCGCTGCTGGGCACGTTGCTGTGGCTGACCCGCCGCTGGCCGGCCCCCCCGTCCCCGGCGCGGGACGCGGTCACAGTGGCCTGGGCGGCGAGCATGGCGATTCTGGCGGCGACGATCTTTGAGGCCCGCTACATGGTGCACGCCCTGACGCTGGCCACGCTGCTGTCCTCGTGGCTGGCCGTGGATGCGGCGCGCCGGTGGGGTGGCCCCCCCCTCAACGCATCGTCGCCGACCGAGACGGCGGCGTGACGAGCAGCAGCATCGTGACAAGCCCGGCCAGCCGGTGGTAGCTCAACGGGAAGAGATCGAAGGTCGGCACCCAGAAGACGAGTCCGGCAGCGACCAGCACGGCAACCGGCCGGTCCCGCCCGCGCAGTGCTGCGACCCACAGGGCCAGGGGGATGGCGAGGACGAAATGGTGTTCCCAGACGACAGGGGAGGCGACGAGCATGAGGCCAATCATCTCCATGGCGAGGGCGGTGGCGAGCGGGTGTTCCATCGTCATGCCTGCGGGCTGGGGGCGCGCGGCCCGTAGGTACCGCCACACCCTCACGGCAAACCAGAGCAGGACGGCCGCCGTCGCCGCGAAGGCGTAGGGCGCCGCGGCGAGTTTCAGACGAGCCGCCGCGGCCTCCAGCGTCTCCCCTGGCCCCACTCCGCTGACCACGGAGATGACGTTGGCGATGAGGCTGTGGATACTGTTGTCTCGCAGCGCCAGCCCGCGCTTTGGGTCGCTGAGGTAGTCCAGGAACCCAGCGAAAACCGACCAGGGCACGCCAGCCGCAAGCTCCGCCGCGACGATGCCCACGCTGGCGACGGCTGCGCCAGCCAGCGCCCGCCACCGTCGCGTGAGGACCAACGGGAGCGCGAGGGCAAAGGGGAGGAGCTTGAGGTGCCCGCCGAGGGCGACGAGCGCGCCAGCGGCAGCCGGCCTGGTGTCCAGGATGAGGATGCTCCCCAGCACGGTGAGGAGCACGAAAACGTTCACCTGGTCGTGTCGGACCGTCCGCAGCAGGGGGTTGTTCACGAGGAACAGAGCCGCGGTGAGCAGGCTGCTCACCAGGGGCGAGAAGCCCAGCCGGGCGGCAAAAGTCGCCGTGAGTCGGTAGGCCGCGAGGATCGCCAGGTACTGGCCGCACTGGTACAGGTAGAACACCACCGCCCACCCCTCCTCCACGGCCAGCTCGGGACCCAGCCGGGCCGCCACCCAGAGCACGGCCCGCAGGGCCAGACCCAGGGCGTGGGCGAGGAGGGGAGGGTAAATGTAGGGACCCGGGTAGGGGGAACGCCCCGCCAGCACGGCCCGTGCCCCCACCAGGTAGCTCTCGAAGTCCGCCGCCTTCCACGAGTACTCCGAGACGATGAACAGCCAGTGGAGGGCCACCGCCGCAAAAAGCAGGGTCGGAGCGAGGTCGGCTGCGGAGCGACCGCGCACCGCACGGGCATCCAGAGCCACAAGACACGCCACGAGGAGCAGCCCCGACAGACCGAAGAACTCGAAGAGCCGGTAGGCGTCCCCGTAGGTGGAGCGTGCCCACGTCACCGGCAGCAGCTGCAGGGCGAAGGGCAGCAGCACGGCAAGGCTTGCCGACCCGGTGATCAGGGCTGCGCGGGCCAGCGCACCCCGCTGTTGGCTCAGCCGGCCACGGGAAGCTCCGGCGGGGGCGTCGGACGGGGCTTGAGGCGAGGAGTTCGGCACGTCGCCACCTGGACCTTCCGCGGGCATCGTAGCAGGTCTTGCAAGCCGCGAACCCTAGTGGCGGGGGCCGGCGGGTCCCCGTGGTCGCCGGGGAGGGCAGGCTGTCCTCTCGAGGCAACGCTGCGGACCTCGGCGGCGGCGGCATCCGCCGCAGCGTGGGCATACGGATTGCTTGGAGGTTGCGTGGAGGGACGAGCCATGCGTCGCTTCCTCGTTGCTGCCCTGTTGGCGTTTGGAGTGGCGGGGTCGGTCGCCGCTCACCCGCGCCCCTGGCACTGGTGGTGGGGGGCGGCTTGGGGGCCGTGGTGGTGGGGCTGGGGGTGGTCCGCGCCGTACCCCGCCGCGCCGCCGGATGTGGCGGTGGTGGACACCGACGTCTCGCCGGAGGATGCCCGGGTCATCCTGGACGGCACCGTCATCGGCATTGCCGACGACTTCGACGGGTACCCCGGCTACCTGTTGCTGGAGCCGGGCACGTATGAGCTGGAGTTTGCCCTGCCTGGCTACGTGTCGGAACGAGTCGTCATCGAGGCCAGGGGCAGCCGCTTCTTCCCGCTGGACAACCGCCTCCAGCGCACCCCCGGCGAGACCCCGCCGCCGCGGTACGAGCGTCCCCCCCGCCCCACGCCCGGCCAAGTGTTCGCCAAGGAGGCCAAACCGCCTCGCCGCAGCGGCCCCGACCCGTCGCTGCGTCGCGACCTGGACGCTCGCTTCCGCCACCAGCGCCCGGTGGGGCGGGAAGGGGCCGCGCTGGACATCCGTGTGGAGCCGCCGGAAGCCTCGGTCTACCTGGACGGCGAGTTCGTCGGCACCGGCCGGGACCTCGCCGGCCTCCAGCGCGGTCTTGCCGTGACCGCGGGCAGCCACACCGTGGACGTGCTGGCGCCGGGGCGGCAGCCGCGCCGGCTGGAGGTGAGGGTGGAGGAAGGCGAGGTGCAGCAGCTGGTGGTGGAGCTGGACGAGTCGCCCTGAGTCGCGTTGCCGCCCCGGCCTGCGCGAGCGTCGGGAACGCAGCAAGCGAGAGGTGACCTTCGCTGTGGGGCGCGCTCCGCAGCGGCTCGCCGCCGCTAGCCGCCGGGGCGGTCCAGAATCTCCCGGACCTTGCGCGCCAGCTCGTCGATGCCGTACGGCTTGGCGAGGAAATCGTCACTGGGGCTGCCTTCGGACGTTGTGGGGAGGACGCTCTCACTGTAGCCCGAGGAGAACAGAAACCGCACCCCCGGGGCGAGTGGCGCGGCGGCCGCTCGCAGCTCGAGGCCGCCCAAGCGAGGCATCACCACGTCGCTGATGACGAGCCGCACCTCCTCGCCGTGCTGGCGCAGCACCTCCAACGCGGCCACCCCGTCCTCGGCCAGGAGCACCTGGTAGCCCAGCCCGGCGAGGGCCTCGGCAAGGACGTGGCGGACATCGGCCTCGTCCTCCACCACCAGGATCGTCTCGTTCCCGCCGCCGGGCGGGGTCTCCGGTTGGCGGCGGGGCTCGGCGGCGGTGCCCGGGGCGCTGGCCGGCAGGAAAACCTCCACGGTGGTCCCTCGCCCCGGGGCGCTCGAGGCCCGCACCGCACCGCCGTGCTGTTTTACCGTGCCGTACACCGAGGCAAGGCCGAGGCCGGTGCCGCTCCCCGGCGGCTTGGTGGTGAAGAACGGCTCGAAGGCCCTGGCGAGGGTCTCGGCCTCCATGCCCACGCCGGTGTCGGTGACGGCCAGGCGCAGGTAACGCCCCGGCGGGAGCTCGAGGCGCCGCAGCTCCTCCTCGTCCGGTACGACTTCGGCCAGCGAGATGGTAAAGGTGCCGCCCCACGGCATGGCGTCCCGGGCGTTGGTGGCGAGGTTCACGAGGATCTGCTGGATCTGCCCGGGGTCGGCGCGAACGATGTACTCGCCGCCGCCGTGGCGGAAGTCCACGGTAATGTTCTCCGGTAGGACGCGCCCGAGCATCTGGAGCGTCTCCTGGACCGTGGCCGCCAGGTCCACCTCCCGGGTCTCAAGAACGCGGCGGCGGGCAAAGGCGAGAAGGCTCCCGGCCAACTCGCCGCCGCGGGTGGCGGCACGCTGAATGACGGCCAGCTCCCGCTGTGCCACCTCGTCCCCCGCCAGGTGGCGCTGGAGCAGCTCCGCAGCGCCCCGCACCGCCATGAGGAGGTTGTTGAAGTCGTGGGCCACACCCCCCGCCATGGTACCGAGCGCTTCCATCTTTTCCGCCTGGCGCAGCCGGTCCTCCAGGGCGCGCCGCTGGGTCGTGTCCTCCACCGTGCCTTCGTAGTACTGGATGGTGCCGTCCTCGCCACGCACCACCTTGGCGTGCTCGCGGACCCACAGCAGCGTGCCGTCCCGCCGCTGCATGGGGTACTCAAGACCGATCACCTCGCCGTCCCGTTCCAAGAGTTCCTTGAAGCGCTGTCGGGGGAACGCCTCGGTGAACCCCACCGTCTCGAGATCCCGTTCGGCCAGCTCGGCGAAGGAGTCGTACCCCAACATCCGCACCATGGCCGGGTTGGCAAGCTCGATGCGGCCGGACGGCGTCGTGCGGTAGAGACCGATGGTGACGTTGTCGTAGAGGGAGCGGTAGCGGGCCTCGCTAGTGCGAAGTTCGGCGGCGATGCGTGCCCGCTCGGCAATCTCGCGGCGCAGCCGCTCGTTGGTTGCGCGCAGTTCGGCGGTGGCCTCCTCCACCAGCTCGGCGAGGCGATCGCGGTGACGCCGCAGCTCCTCCTCGGCGGTCTTGCGCTCCGTGATGTCCCGGGCCGCCGTGATCACCCAGCCCACCGAGCCATCGGCGTCCCGCTCGGGGATGAGCAGCCAGTCGATCCAGATCCCTGCCGGCAGCTGGAACTCGATGCGGTGGGTCTTGCCGGTGCGGAACACCTGGTCGATGGCGGCCTCCCACACCTCGCACAGCTCCTCGGGGAAGCCGAGCTCGCGGTGAGTCTTGCCGATGAAGTCCGCGGCCGGGATGCCGGTCTGGGACTCGACGATGGGGTTGGCGTAGAGGTGGCGAAACTCCCGGTCGAAGCGCATGATCACGTCCAGGGAGTTTTCCGCCAGCGCCCGGAACCGCTCCTCCGACTCCCGCAGCTCAGCGGTGCGCTGGGCCACCAGCTCCTCGAGGTGGGCCTTGGCGGCCTGGAGCTCTTCCTCGATCTGCTTTTGCCGCGTGATGTCAAAGGCGGTCCCGAGACCGGCCGGCTGGTCGTCGAGGATGATGCTGTCGGCAGAGAAATCGATCCAGCGGACCTCGCCGTCCTTGCGGAGGATCTTGAACTGGTACCGTCGCGGCGGCGCTTCCCCCCGCTGGCGGGCGAGGCCACGCTGACGGACCATCTCCCGGTGGTCGGGGTGGACGAGGTCCCAGAACTGCATGGCGGCGAACTCTTCCGGAGCGTACCCCGTGAGTTCCGCTGCCGCACGGTTCACGTACCGGATGCGCGTGCCCTGGTAAATGATGATGGCGGATGCGGTGCCTTCCGTGAGGGTGCGGAAACGCGCCTCGCTGGCCTCCAGCTCGCGGGTGGCGGTGCGCACCGCGGTGACGTCGGCGGCGGTGACGAGGAGGGCCGGTGCCCCCTCCCAGCTGGCGGCGCGGCGGCGCAGCGCGACCCAGCGGCGCTCGTCGCCAGCGGTCACCTCCCACTCGTGCCGTTCCGTGGCATCGCTGTCCTCGGGGGGGTTGGCGAGCCAGCGCCGGAAAGCATCGCGCTGCTCCGGCACCACCAGCTCCTCCAACGCGCGGCCCACCGCCGTTTCCGGCGGAAGGCGGAAGACTTCGGCAACCGCACGGTTGGCGACGACGATGCGCTGGTCTCGGAGGACCATGACGGCAATGGGGAGGGCGTCCACTAGAGCACGCCGCTGCTGCCCTTCTGCTGCCAGGCGGTCGGCCAGGGCCTGCACCTGCCGGGCGCTGTCCCGGGAGGCGCGAGCTACCGGCAGCAGCAGGGCCAGCCCGGCGGCCAAGAGGAGCGAGATGACGAGGGTCACCGCGTCGGCGGCGAGGCTCGCCGTCCCTGCCACGCCCTCGGCATCCATGAGGCCGAGGGCGGCAAGACCGCGGCGGGCCACCATGAGGGCCATGGCCGCCACCACCAGCGCCCAGGCGCGGCGGCCCCCGGTGAGCGGGACAAGCCGCACCGCCAGAAACGCGGCGGCAAGCTGGGCCGCCGTGGCTGCAGCAAGGAGAAGGAGGGAAAGTTCCACCATGCCACCGTGCGGCCAGCGATCGCCCGCGGCCGCCGTTGCGCGTCGAATCCCAGCTGGATTATAGCCCGCCGTGCACCACCGGGCGCTTCACCGATGTCGCCGTCACCAGGAGCTGGCGAGGGACCCCACCGCCTGCTCCACCGCCGTCAGCACCTCGCCTTGGGCCACCGCGGCCATCATGGCGTTGTGATCGGGGTAGAGGGGGCGGTCCTCCTCCAGGTGCGCCACCACCCGGCGGACCGCCGCCTTGGCGGCCTGGGTGCCGGCGCCGGGGGTGAAGTCGCGGAAGTCGAGAGCCTGGGCCGCGGCGATGAACTCGATGGCCAGGACGCCGTGGGCGTTGTCGAGGATCTGGCGCGCCTTGAGGGCGCCGTTCATGCCCATGGAGACGAAGTCCTCCTGGTCCGCCGCGGCGGGGATGGACTGGGTGCAGGACGGCTGGGAGAGGATGCGCTGCTCGACGATGAGCATGTCGGCGGTGTACTGGGAGAGCATGTGCCCGGAGAACATGCCGGCGCCCTTGGTGAGGAAGGCGGGTAGACCCACAGAGAGGGCGGGGTTGAGCAAGCGGTTCAGGCGGCGCTCGGAGAGCACCGAGACCATGGTGATGCCCGCCGCCACCAGGTCGATGGGCATGGAAACCGGGGTGCCCTGGAAGTTGGCGCCGGTGAGCACCACGTCTTCGTCGGGGAGGAAGATGGGGTTGTCCGCCACGCCGTTGAGCTCGGTCTCGAGCTGGCGCCGCGCCCAGGCAAGGGCGTCGCGCAGCGCGCCGACGACCTGCGGGGTGGAGCGCATGGAGTAGGCATCCTGCACCTTGACCTTGAGCTTGCCGGTTACCAGGTCAGAGCCCGCCATCACCTGGCGGAGGTTGGCGGCGCTGGTGATGGCCCCCCGGAAGCCGCGCAGCTCGTGGAGCCGGGCCTGGTACGGCTTCATGTTGGCCAGCAGCGCCTCGAGCGTCATGGCCGCGGCAATCTCGGCCTGTTTCACCCACCGCTCGGTGTCGAAGAGGAGCAGACAGCCGATGCCGGTGATGAGGTTGGAGCCGTTGATGGCGGCAAGGCCGTCCCGGGCCTGCAACCCCGGGACAGGGATGCCGGCCCTCGCCATGGCGTCCCGGGTGGGCATCCGCTGCCCCTCGAAGATGCACTCCCCCTCGCCCATGAGGGAGAGGGCGATCTGGCTCATGGGCGCAAGGTCGCCGCAGGCGCCCACGCTCCCCTTGGCGCAGGCGATGGGGGTGACGCCGCGGTTGAGCATGTCCACGTAGGTCTGAGTGATCTCCGGGCGGCAGCCGGAGTGGCCCTTGGCGTGCACGTTGATGCGCGACAGCATGGCGGCTCGCACGTGCTCCACTGGCGCCGGCTCGCCGATGCCGGCGGCGTGGTTGTAGATGAGGTACCGCTGGAACTGACGCACCTGCTCGTCCGAGAGGACGATCTCGGAAAACTCGCCGATGCCGGTGTTCACGCCGTACATGATCTCCCGGGCGGCGATCTTCCTCTCCAGCATCCCCCGGCAGGCGCGGATGCGCTCCACGGCTTGCGGTGCGAGTTCGACCCGTGCGCCGTGGCGTGCCACCGCCACGACATCCTCGATGGTCAGGTTCTGTCCGTCCACGACGATCGGCATGGTTACCCTCCTGGGCGCGGCGGGCGCCGCGACGCGGCGCCGGAGACGGAGTCTAGCGCCGTCTCCGGGGTTGCGAAAGATGTCACGAGCGGCGCCCCCCGCCAGCTTGCCATTCCCTGGCGCTCCGTGCAGACTGGCGAGGCCGGGTCGCGGTGCCGGGCCGGCAAGTGGGGCGCCATGACGAAGAAGAGGGCCGACAGCGACAGGATCTACCGCATCACCTTCCACAACCAGGGGAAGGTCTACGAGATGTACGCCAGGGAGGTGGCCTCCTCGGGGATGTTCGGCTTCGTGGAGGTGGCACAGTTCGTCTTCGGCGAGCGCTCCCAGGTGATCGTGGACTCCTCGGAGGAGGCCCTCAAGAGCGAGTTCGCCGGTGTCAAGCGGGCCTTCGTGCCGCTCCACGCGGTGATTCGCATCGACGAGGTGGAGCGCGAGGGACAGGCCCGCATCACCGTGGCTGAGAAGGGCGAGAGCAAGGTGGCACCGTTCCCTCTGCCCATCCCCCAGCCCAAGGGGGAGAAGAAGTAACGGCAGACGGAGCGAGGCCGGCCGTTTCTCGGCTGGACCGGCGCTAGCTGCCGAACCGCTCCAGATAGCGAGCGAGACGCAACTTGCGCCGCGTCGCCGCCGAGGACATGAAGCGAATCGTGCCGAAGACCGGCCGTTCGGGTCCCCAGGGGCGGTCGTAGCGGCCGAGGCACCACATGATGCCCGATGCGGAGTTGGGGTCGCGGCCGTCGAGGGCGAGGCGGTTGTTAAGTTCGAACATGACCTCGAGGGCCTCTTGCGGCGCCGGCGTCCAGGCGAGGATGTTCTTCCCCCAGAGCATGCGAAGGTAGCTGTGGATCGTCCCCTCGCGCAGCAGCTGGCGCTGGGCGGCGTTCCAGAGTGGGTCGTGGGTGGCGGCGGCGGCGAACGTCGGCAGGTCGTACAGGTGGTCGCGGCGGTCGGCAGCGTGCGCCTCCAGCGTGGCCCTGGCCCAGGGGGGGAGCGATTCCCAGCGCTCGCCGTCGTCCCGCTTGGCGGCAAAGTTGCCGCCCACCTCGCGCCAGGTGACCAGCTCGTCCAGGAACGCCTCGGCGTTCTCACTCATCCCCCACCACCCAGCTTTTTTGCCGTGCGCCCTCTCCGCCAGGCGGGCCGGCGTCCAGCCCTCGTGGGCGGCCAGGGCCGCGAAGACCTGATGGGCCCCCACGTGGCCGAAGTGGAGGTAGGGGGAGAGCCCTGAGGTGGCCTCCTCGTCGGGGTGGTTGCGGGCCGCGGCGTAGCGGGGCAGGCGCTCGCGGAGGAAGCGCTGGAGCACCTTCGCGCCGGTGACGGGGCCGCCGGGGACGGTGGCAACGGGGGCCACGTCGTGGCCGATCGGCAGCGCCGCCAGTGCCCCCGGTCGCCCTGCCAGCAGCTCCGGCGAGGCCGCCGGCCAGCGCGCCGCCACCACCTGCGGCAATGTGGCCGGACCGGGCAGGGGGGGGCCGGCCAGGGGGTCGGCCAGGGGCATGTCCCCCACCTCGGCGGGGAGCAGCCGCTGGAGCAGGCGGCGGAACGCGTAAGCGCTGGGGAAAACCGCGTCGGTGGCGCGCAGCGGCAGGAGCCCGTAGGCGTCCACGCACTCCAGCCGGACCGGCAGCGCGCGAGCGGCGGCCGCCACCATGCGCGGCAAGAAGAAGACCGGCGCGTCGTCGGTGACCACCAGGCAGGCCTGGCCTCCGAGTACCTCGAGGAGCCCCTTCCCCGCTCCGGGCGTCGGCTCCACGTAGGGCACGTACGTGACGGCATGGCCCGCGAACGCCGCTGCGTTGTCGGCCATGCCCTGGAGGACGAAGGCGTGCAGGCGGTCACAGGCCCAGCGGTAATCGGCCCGCAACGCCTCCAGGACCACCAGCGGTCGTGCCAGGTGGCGCGCCCACTCGACGGCCCGCTCCAGCGCCCAGTTCCAGCCGGCTCTCCGGTTCGCGATCATCCAGTACAGGACGTAGGCGCCGGCGGGGTTCACGCCAGCGCGGTTGGCGCTGGCGACGCGGAGGGGAGGGACGCGGGACGGCGGCTCCATGGCAGAAAGCCTACCAGGGTCGGAGGGGGCAGCGGCCCGCTCGCACCGCACGCAGGCCGCACCGGGACGGCACGGCCGCCGCCGCGCCGTCTCGGGGTTCCCCAAGGTGCGCCGGCGGGTGTGGCTAGGCGGCGGCATCTGCGGTAGGCTTTCGGGGGGAACCATGCGGCGAGAGAACGGGCCCGTCGTCCTCATCACCGGGGCGTCGTCGGGGATCGGCGCTGCCCTCGTGGGGGAGTACGTGCGACGCGGCGCCCGGGTGGTGGCCACGGCGCGGCGGGAGGAGCGCCTGGCGGCACTGGCCGCGGCGGCCGGAGGGGCGGTGCTGGCGGTGCGCGCCGACGTGACCGTGGACGGCGACCTGGAACGCGCCGTGGCCGCCGGGCTCGAGCGTTTCGGGCGACTGGACGTGGCCGTGGCCAACGCCGGCTTCGGCGTGGCCGGCCCCCTCGCGTCCCTGACCCTGGGCGACCTGCGGCGGCAGCTCGAGACCAACGTCTTCGGCGTGCTGCGCACCTTCTACGCCACCCTCCCCGCCCTCGCCGCAAGTCGCGGCACCTTTGCCGTGGTGTCCTCGGTGATGGGCTACCTGGCAGCCCCCGGCAGCGTCCCCTACAGCATGTCCAAGTTTGCCGTGCGGGCGCTCGCCGAGGGGTTGCGCGGCGAGCTGCGGCCGCACGGCGTGGCGGTGGTGCTGATCGCGCCGGGGTTCGTGGCCAGCGACATCCGCCGCACCGACAACCGCGGCGTGGTTCACGAGCACGCCCCCGATCCGGTTCCCCCCTGGCTCTGCATGCCGGCCGAGGTGGCGGCGCGCAAGATGGTGCGGGCCATTGCCCGCCGGCGCCGGGAGGTGGTGCTGACGCTACACGGCAAGGTGGCGGTCTGGCTGGCCCGTCACCTGCCGCGGACGACGGCCTTTCTCGTCTCCCGCAGTGCCGCCCGCACCCGCCGGGGGGGGCGGGGGTGAGGCCGCGCCCGCAGGAAGACCCGCGGGCCCGGCGCGCCAGTGGCGACGGCCCCGGAGGACCGCTGCGAACCGCTTTGGGGGGTTCTGTCATGCTTGCTGCCCGACTCGCTGCCGTCTGTGTCGTTGCCGCCGTGCAGGGCGGCCTCGCCCTGGCCGCGCCCGCCTACCTGCGCTTCCCGGCCCTGGCCGGCGACACCCTCGTCTTCGTGGCCGAGGGGGATCTCTGGCGGGTTCCCGCCAGCGGCGGCGTGGCCCAGCGCCTCACCACCCATGCCGGCGAGGAGACGCACCCCGCGGTGTCCCCCGATGGCGCCACGGTGGCGTTTTCCGCCAGTTTCGAGGGGCCTCTCGAGGTGTACGTCATGCCGCTGGCGGGGGGCCTGCCCACCCGTCTGACCTGGGAGGGCGGACGAGCCCTGGTGGTGGGGTGGACGCCGGACGGGCGCGTGCTCTACACCACCGAGAAGTACTCGGGTCTGCCCCAGGCCCAGCTGGTGACGGTGCATCCAGCGAGCGGAGCACGGCAGGTCCTGCCGCTGGCGCAAGCCGCCGACGGGTGTTTTGCAGCAGCGGGCGGCCCCCTGTTCTTTACCCGTCTGCCGTTCCAGGGGTCCCACACCAAGCGGTACCGGGGCGGCATGGCCCAGCAGGTGTGGGCGCTGCCCGCCGGCGCCGCCGAGGCGGTGCCGCTCACCGGCGACTTCCCCGGTACCTCCCGGCACCCCATGTGGTGGCAGGGGCGGGTCTACTTCGTGAGCGACAGGGACGGCACCATGAACCTGTGGTCCATGCGCGAGGACGGCAGCGACCTCGTGCAGCACACCCGGCACGACGGGTGGGACGTGGCCACGCCGTCGCTGTCCGCTGGGCGGATCGCCTACAAGCTGGGCGCCGACATCAGGATCCTCGACCTCGGCAGCGGCCGCGACGCGGTGGTACCCATCTCGCTGGCCTCCGACTTCGAGCAGTTGCGGGAGCGGTGGATCGACGCACCCATGGAGTACCTCACCGCCGCGCACCTCGCCCCGGACGGGGGGCGCGTGGTGCTCACCGCCCGCGGGCAGGTGTTCGTGGCGCCGGTCAAGCAGGGGCGGCTGGTGGAAGCCACCCGCCGGCCCGGCGTCCGCTACCGCTCGGCCCGCTTTGCCCCCGACGGGAAGAGTCTGCTCGCCCTCTCCGACGAGACCGGGGAGGTGGAGTGGTGGCGCCTGAGCGCCAACGGCGTCGGCGCGCCGCAGCAGCTCACCCGGGACGGCAAGGTTCTCCGTTTCGACGGGGTCCCTTCCCCGGACGGCACCCGCATCGCCTCCACCGACCAGGACCAGGAGCTGTGGATCCACGAGCTCGCCACCGGGCGGGGCGTCAAGGTCGCCACCTCGCCTCACGACGGGTTCGGCGGCCTGGCGTGGTCGCCGGACAGCCGTTACCTGGCCTTTGCCGTGCCGGCGCCCAACACCTTCTCCACCATCCAACTCTTCGAGGTGGCCACGGGGACCACGATCCCCGTCACCAGCGACCGCACCGAGAGCGACGAACCGGTCTGGAGCCCGGACGGCAAGTGGCTCTACTTCCTTTCCGACCGCAACCTGGAGTCGGCAGTGCCGAGCCCCTGGGGGCCGCGCCAGCCCGAGCCGTTCATCCACCGCCCCACCAAGGTTTACGCCGTGGCCCTGCGGCCTGGCCTGCGCTTCCCCTTCGCCCCCGCCGACGAGCTTTCGGGGGAGGAGGAGGCGCAGCGGGACGAGAAGGCCGAGGCGGCGAAGAAGGGGCGCGGGCCGGCCCCGGCGCGGGGCGAAGGAGGGGGCGAGAAGCCTGCGGTGGTGGTGCATGTGGTGGCGGAGGGACTGGCCCGCCGTCTGTGGGAGGTGCCGGTCCCGGCCGGCCGCCTGCACTCTCTCGCGGCCAACGACAAGCGGTTGTTCTGGCTCTCCATGCCGGTGGAGCGCGCCGACAAGGGAAGCCTCGTGGCCCTGGACATCGGCAACGAGGGGAGCAAACCCAAAACGCTGGTGGAGGATGTGGAGTGGTTCGAGCTCTCCGCCGACGGGAAGAGGATCCTCGTGCGCAAGGGCGACCGTCTCTTTGTCATCGACGCGGCGGCCGGAGAGCGGGTGAGTCTCGACGACGCGGCCGTGGACCTTTCCGGCTGGCGCTTCGCTATCGATCCCCGGGAGGAGTTCCGCCAGATGTTCCGGGAGGCCTGGCGCATGGAGCGCGACTACTTCTACGACCGCGGGATGCACGGTCTCGACTGGCAGGGGGTCTACGCCAAGTACGCCCCCCTGGTGGAGCGGGTCACCGACCGCAGCGAACTCTCGGACCTCGTGGCCCAGATGGTGTCGGAGCTGTCGGCGCTCCACATCTTCGTGCGCGGCGGGGACCTGCGCCAGGGCAAGGACGACATTGCACCGGCCTCCCTGGGAGCGCTCCTGGAACGGGACGAGACGGCGGGGGGCGTGCGGGTCGTCCACCTCTTCGCTGGCGACGAGGACTACCCGGAAGAGCAAGGGCCCCTGGCCCGGCCGGGGGTGGAGGTGCGCGAGGGGGACGTGATTCTGGCCATCAACGGCGTGCCCACCCGCGCCGTCCCCGATCCCGCCGTGTTGCTGCGCGGCCAGGCCGGCCGCCAGGTCCTCCTGCGCGTGCGGAGCGCCCACGGGGGCGAGCGGGACGTGGTGGTGGAGCCCATCACCCCTGAGGCCGAGGCGGAACTGCGCTACGCCGAGTGGGAAACCACCCGGCGGCGGCGCGTGGAGGCGGCCTCCGGCGGGCGCATCGGCTACGTCCACCTGCGCGCCATGGGTTCTCGCAACTACACCGAGTGGGCGCGCCAGTTCTACCCCGTGTTCGACCGCCAGGGGCTCATCGTGGACGTGCGTCACAACCGGGGCGGCAACATCGACTCGTGGATTCTCGAAAAGCTCCTCCGCAAAGCGTGGTTCTTCTGGCAGGGGCGCTCCGGCATGCCCACCTGGAACATGCAGTACGCGTTCCGCGGCCACATGGTGGTGCTGGTGGACCAGCGCACCGCCTCGGACGGCGAGGCCTTTGCCGAAGGGTTCCGTCGCCTGGGCCTCGGCAAGGTGATCGGCATGCGGACGTGGGGCGGCGAGATCTGGCTCTCCTCGTCCAACATCCTAGTGGACAAGGGGATCGCCACGGCCGCCGAGACCGGCGTGTACGGCCCCGAGGGGGAGTGGCTCATCGAGGGGTGGGGGGTGGAGCCGGACATCGTGGTGGACAACCTCCCCGTGGCCACCTTCCACGGTGCCGACGCGCAGCTGGAGGCGGCCATCGCCCATCTGCAGGCACTCATCGCCGCCGACCCGCGCCCCGTGCCGCCACCTCCCCCCTACCCAAAGAAGGGGGCAGGCGGACTCGTCCCCCCGCCGGGGTAGCGCCGCTCTTGCCCCTTTTGGCGGCGGCTGGCCAGGACGCCGCGCAATTCCGCCCAGAGGGCAGCGTAAGCGCGGGCCGCCGGGGAGGCCGGGGCAAAGGCCGTGAGGGGCATTCGGCGCAGGGCCATCTGCTCCACCGCGCTCGCCAGCGGCACTACGGTGCGGAGGAATCCATCGGCGCCCTCGGCGAAGCGGGCGGCAATCTGCCGGTGCAGCGCCTTGCGCCGGTCCACCATGGAGAGGAACGGCAGCACGGCCGGGGCGCCGCCGCCCAGTTCGGCGGCGAGGCGGCGCACGTCGGCCAGGGAGCGGAGGGAGAGGGGGGTAGGGATGACCGGCACCAGGATCGCGTCCACTGCCTGCACCACCGCCTCGGAGATCACCGACACCGATGGCGGGCAGTCAAGAAAGGCCACGTCGTAGGCTGTGCCCAAGGGCTCGAGCTTGGCGGCCAGTCGCCGCGCCGGCTGCTTGCGAGTGGCCAGTTGGATGTCCAGATGGCGGAGGGCGAGGCCCGCCGGGACGATGTCGAGGTTGGCGAAATCGGTGGCCCGCAGGAAGGGGGCCAGGGGCTGGGAGCGCCGAGCCACGGCCTTGGCGTCCAGGCGTTTGCGGGGTTTGACCCGGAACAGGAAGCTGGCCGCCCCCTGGGCGTCCAGGTCCCAGAGGACGGTGCGGAACCCTTCGCGGGACGCGAGGTGGGCCAGGTTGACGGCGGCGGAGGTCTTGCCCACGCCCCCCTTGACGGTCCACAGCGCCACCGTCAGCACGGGCGGTCCCCCCGTGGGGGTGCCAGGCTGCGCAGGCGGCGGCCAACGCCGGGGGCGGTGAGAGCCTGGAGGAGGGGGCCCACCTCCTGCCGGTGCCGCTCCCCCTCCTCCTCGAGCCACACCACCAGTCGCCCCATGGCAAGCAGCGTGGCCGCCTCGGCGCCGCCGGCCGAGGCCAACCTCTGCGCCAGGGCGGCGAGCCGGTCCCGTTGCAGGGCCGCGTCGTGGAAGGCACCCAGGGCATCCTGCAGCGCCTTGAGGCGCCCCACCAGCGGGGCAACGGTGTCTTCGGGGTAGAGGCTTGCGAAGAACTCCAAGAGGTAGCGCAGTTTCTTGCCGGCAATGCGGAGCCGGTGGAGGAGGGCCGGGTCGGCCGGGCCGGTAGCCACGGCGGTGCCGCGGCGCTGGAGCCGCTCGAAGGCCTTGACGATCCGGCCTGCCGCCACCTCACCGATGGCCTCCCCCCGCCGCCGGGGTACCGCGAGGGTGCGCCGGAAACGCCGGAGGAGCGTGCGGCAGCGGGTGCTGGCGAGGGCCGCTGCCACTTCCCCGTGGGCGGCAGCGCGATGCTCGCCGAGGAGGCGGAGCAACGGGGTCAGCGCTTCCCGTTCCGCGGCGGGGCAACGCTCGCGCAGCGCCTCCACCCGGAGCCGGAACACGTCCAGGTCCCGGCACGCTCCGGTCACGGAACCCAGCCAGCGGAACTCCTCTAGGATGGGTGGCGCCGCCGCAGCGGGGAGCAGGTCGCCCAGCTGCGCCAGGGCCGAGCGGGTCCGGCGCACCGCCACCCGCAGGTCGTGGAGGAACTCGGTGTCCACGTCCTCCACCACCCCCGCGAGGTTGGCGGTGATGGCGGCGAGCTGGGCGAGGAGGATGCGCCGTACCGCCTCGGCGGCGGGGAGGTGGGGTTCGAGGCAGAGGGTGGGCCGGCCCGGGATCTCCCCTGGGGCGCGCCCCCACCGCTGCGCCGCCTCGCGCAGGCCGTCGTCGACGGTGCCCACGCTGGCGTCGGCGGGGCCGAAGAGCGCGGCCACCTCGCGAAACGTCCCCTCGTAGCCGGGCAGACCTTCCACGATCACGGTGCGCACCGGCGGGCTCGTCGGGCGACCGTTCCGGTCCTCCACCGTGGCAGTCTCCAGGTGGACGCGCACCAGGGTCTTGCCGTCCCCGTTCAGGACCAGCACGCGCCGCCGCCGTACCGACTGCCGGCCCACCGGGAGAAGGGCGCGCACCTGGGCCATGGCCGCCAGGCGTCGCCGCACGGTGGAGTCGGGGAGATCGGTGGCAAAGCGAGGCGCGTTGGCCACGGGCAGTTCCGCGTACTCGCCGCCCCTCCTCCACAGCAGCAGCGTGCCGTGCGGTCCCTCCTCCAGCAGGGCGCGCGCCCCGGCCGCAAAGAGCCGCCAGTCGGCAGTGTCGAGAAAAGTGCGGCGCACCCGTTCCTCGGCGAGGATCCGGACCGGGAAGCGGGCGCGGAGGGGGGCCACGGGATCGGCAGCGCCCATGGGGAAGCGGCGCGCAAGGGGAGACGACGGCTTGGCCACGGCTCGAGCATACCAGGCGGGTCGTTGCCCGGGGCTACCGGAGGTGGCGGTGGAGGAGTTTTTCGATGTCGGCGAGGCGGAGGGGTTTGCGGAAGACGGCTCGGGCGCCGTCGGCAAGGGCCTGCTGGAGGCGCGGGGTGATCTCCGAAGAGCCTGCGTAGCCGGTGAGAAACACCGTGTGGGAAGCAACCTCCGGCCACTGGGCGCGGAGGCGGTAAAAACAGTCGATGCCGTCGAGGTCGGGAAGGTTGACGTCGAGGACGACGAGGTCGGGGCACTGGCTGGCGCAGCGTTGGAGCAATTCCTCTCCCGAGGCGGCGATCTCCACCCGCACGGCGGGGGAGGGGTCCATCGTGCCGGCGAGCTCGAGCACGGCGTCCCGCAGGACCGCCGCCGCTGCGGTCGCGTCGTCGACGATGAGGATGAGCTTTTCCACGTTCCACCTCCCGCTCTCATGCCCCTCGTGCTGCGCTTCCCACCGAAGCCGGAACTGCGTCCATCATACCCCGGGGAGGCAGGCAGCATTGCGGCCGATACCGGCGGGCCCACCGGCGGAAGCAAACCAACGTGCTGCCCCTGCAGCTCGCCACTGTTCCCCTCGCGGGCCGGCCGGTGGTCAGGTCTCGGGGTGGCCGCTGCTGCGCAGCGCCCCCGGTGTGTGGCAGGGCGTGCAGCGCATGCGGCCCATGGCAAGGGCGCCGCGCCCCCCTCGGCCGTGGCAAGAGAGGCAGGCCGTGGTGTCGGCGTCGGGGGCCGCCTGCCGTGTCGCCCCGGCGTTGAGGAGGAGCACCGTCTTGCGCGCCACAGAGGCGGCGAGAAGCCCGCAACGCTCGAAACGCTCCGCAGAGGCCAGGGGTTTCTTCGCCGCCCGGCACCAGGCAGCCACCGAGGCGTGGCAGAGGACCGACCCCGCTGTCACCGGGACGTTGGGGAAGCGGGCGGCAGGGGGCACGAAGTCCGGGAGAGTCTCCTGCTCGTACCAGGAGAAGAGGGCGGCGATGAGCGGCGAGGGGTTGGGGGCCAGCAGCGAGATGGCCGCCGCGGCGCCGTTGAGGGTGCCGCACAGGGCACCCCAGCCCCCGGCACCCCCGGCGCCGTAACCGAACATGGCGAAGGGGAAGGACGTGAAAGGGGGGCCGAGGCGGGCCGCCAGGTGTCCCACTACCCCTTCGAAAACGCCGCGCATGCACAGGCCCTTCTGGTAGACCTGGAAGGCGGCCCGCCCCACCTCGTCGGCGTCCAGGGGGCGGTAGGGCCAAGGGACGCTGGCCAGGGCCTCCAGCGGCACCGCGGGCGTTGCCGTGGGGGGCGGCTCCTGCGCCGCGCGGACGAGGTCCGCAGGGGCGACGATGCCCGCCAGGGCGCCGCAGCCGGCCAGGGTCGTCACGAAGCGTCGGCGATCCACCGTGGAGTGGGCCATTGGACCTCCCATGTGAACCACGGCACAAGAATAGCGGAAGACGACCATCACGCAAGACGAGCGGGGGTATCGGCCGCTTAGCGAGGGGGCGGCGATGCTAGAGTGCGCCGGTGGGCGAAACGCCCCGGGAGCGTGATCCATGCAGCTAGGTCGTGCCCTCGTCGTGTTCCTGTGCTGCCTCCCCCTGTCTGGGTTCGGCGCGACAGTGGCGAAGCCGCCGGCCCCTGCGGCGCCGCTCCCCGTCCCCCGCTTCCTGGTGCTGGGTCCGGCGCCGCTGCCGCTGCCCCTGTTCCACGACGAGCCCAAGGGCGGCTTCGGCCTCGCCGAGGCAGTGACGACCCCTCTGCTCCCGCTGGACTGGGACCGGGTGGCGCCGGGGGCGATGGTGCCGTGGCTCGGTGGCCCGCCACTGGCGTGGCGCGAGGCGTCCGTGGCCGGCAACGGGCGGGTGGTGTTGGGGGTGAAACCCACCACCCCCCTGCTGGCGTATCTGGTGGCGACGGTGCAAACGGACCGCTTTGTGCACGCAGAGGTGGAGCTGGAGGGAACGGGACTGGCGCGCCTCTTGGTGGACGGGAAAGAGATCGTGGCGCGCACCGGGGCGAAGGACGGGGCGGGGAGAGAGGGGAAGTTGGCCCTGACGCCGGGGACCCACCTCCTCGTGGTCCAGGCGGCGACGGAAGCGGGGCAGGGGGAGTGGTCGACGGGGGTGCGACTGCGGACGAGGTGGCCGGAAAGCCTGGGGTTTTCCCTCCCGCCAGCGCGGCAGCTGGACCTGCTGGACGTCCTCGACCGGCCGGACGTGACCTCGGTGGCGGTGTCGGCGGACGGCACCCTGGCCGCCCTCTCGCTGCGGCGCGTCATTGCCGGCACCGACGACGCCGAGAGCTGGGTGGAGGTGCGCGCCACCGGCGACGGCTCACTGGTGCGGACCCTGCGGGGCGGTTGGGAGGCCACCGACGTGGCCTTCGTGCCGGGGCGGCGGGCGCTTGCCTGGCTCGCCAAGGACCGCACCAAGGCCAAGGATGTGGAGCTGACCTCGCTGTGGCTTGCGGATCTCGAAAGCGGCGAGGTGCAGCCGGTGCTCGAGCGGGTGGAGGGGCTCAAGCGCTTCCGCTTTGCACCGACCGGCGATGCAGTGGTGTACGCCACGATCGCCAAGGCGGCGGCCGACTCACGCGGGGTGAAGGTGCTGGAGGGGCTGCTGGACCGCCAAAAGGGTTACCGTGACAAGGAATTCCTCTGGCTGGCCCGCCTTCCCGACGGGCCCCGCCTGCGTCTCACCGCCGGCTCGCTGACCACCCGGGCGGTGGCCTTCTCGCCGGACGGGTCGCGGTTGTTGGTGCGGCGGGAGGTGGAGGATCTCTCGGCCCGTCCGTACTCCCGGCACGAGCTGTGGGAGGTGGAGCTGGCGACGCTGGCTGGCCGCAAGGTGAGGGACTTCGGCTGGCTGGAGGATGTCTCCTACGCCCCCGACGGCCGCCTGCTGGTGGTGGCCGGCCCCTCGGCCTTCGGCGAGGTGGGCCGCAACCTCCCCGCCGAGGCGGTGGCCAACGAGGGGGACGGCCAGCTTTACCTCTTCGATCCTCGGAGCGGCCAGGTGGAGTGCCTCACCCGGGACTTCGATCCCGCGGTGATGGAGGCGGTGTGGCCTCGCGGCCAGCGGTCGCTCCTGCTGCGGGCCGAGGTGGGGGACCGGCAACGGCTGTTCCGGCTCGATCCCGCCGCCGGCACGATCCGCGAACTGGACGCCGGGGGGGACGTGGTGAGCGACTGGGCGGTGGCGGAGGACGCTCCCGTGGTCGTGGCGGCCGGCAGCGGCCCCTGGCGCCCGCGGGCCGTCTGGGTGCTGCGCGGTGACGGCGACGTTGGGACCGTGCTGACCGACCCGGCGGCACCGTGGTGGGGGAACGTCCAGCAGGGCAGCGTGGAGGATTGGCTGTGCACCACGGCGGCGGGCCAGCCGATCCCGGGGCGGGTCTACCTCCCCCCGGGCTTCGACCCTGCCCGCAGCTACCCGGCCATCGTCTACTACTACGCCGGCACCTCGCCGGTGACCCGGGACTTCGGCGGGCGGTACCCCAAGGAGTGGTGGGCGGCGCGAGGGTACGTGGTGTACGTGCCGCAACCCTCCGGCTGCACCGGCTACGGGCAGGAGCACTCGGCCCGTCACGTCAACGAGTGGGGAAAGCTGGTGGTGGACGAGATCATCGAGGCGACCCGAGCGTTTCTCACCGCCCACCGGTATGTGGACCCGCACCGGGTGGGGTGCATCGGCGCCTCCTACGGCGGTTTCACCACCATGCTGCTGCTCACCCGCACCGACATGTTCGCGGCGGCGGTGGCCCACGCCGGCATCTCCTCCATCTCGTCGTACTGGGGGGAGGGGTACTGGGGGTACGCTTACAACGCCCTCTCGGCGGCCGGTTCCTTCCCCTGGAACGCCCGAGATCTGTACGTGGACCGGAGCGCCCTGTTCGCCGCCGACCGGGTGAAGACGCCGCTGTTGCTCACCCACGGCACCGCGGACACCAACGTGCCGGTGGGGGAGAGCGACAGCTTCTACACGGCCCTGAAGCTGGTGGGCGCTCCGGTGGAGTACTTGCAGGTGGAGGGGGAGGACCACTGGATCCTCGACCACGCCAAGCGGGTGGTCTGGTCGCAGGCCATCGTGGCGTGGTTCGATCGCCACCTCAAGGGGCAACCCGAATGGTGGGCCGAGTTGACGGCCCCCCCGAAGCCAAAGGCGGGGGATGGCGAGCCCCACGGGGCACGGTGAGACGCGGGGGTGACCATGTGGCAACGAGCGATGTGCGGGCTGGTCGGGGTCCTGGCCCTGGCCGGGCCCGTCGTGGCGGCGCAACCGACGGTGCAGGAACTCCAGGCGGCACTGGCCCGTGCCGGGAGCGCCGCCGACCACGGCGACGCGGCCGCCGTGGTGGTCTTCGACCGTCGCGAGGTGGTGGTGGAGGACAGCGGGTTGGCCCGCACCACCCACCACACCCTGGTGAAGGCGCTCACGCCGGCCGGCGCCCGGGAGCTGTCGACGGTGCTCCTGCCCTACGACCCGCTGTCGGCGGACGTGACGGTGGAGCGCTGCCGGGTGCTGCGGGCGGACGGCTCGGTGGCGGAACTGGACCCGGCGGCGGTGCAGGACCACCCCGACCCGCAGAACCTCATCTTCTGGAACTCCCGGGAGAGGCTGGTGCCGGTGGGCCGACTCGCGGTGGGGGACGGGGTGGAGCTGGTCACCCGCCGGGTGGGGTTCACCTACGCCCTACTGGCGGATACCCCCGACGAGTCGCGGTTCGTGCCGCCCATGCGCGGGCACTTTTACGACATCGTGCCGTTCTGGTCGGCGTGGCCGGTTCTGGAGCAAACCTACCGCGTCACCATCGCCGCCGACAAGCACCTGCAGTACCAGTTCTTCAACGGGGCGGCGGAGGTTGCGGACCGGCGCGAGGGGGACAGGCGGGTGGTCACCGTCACCACCCGAGGGTTCAAACCTCTCCCCAAGGAACCGGCCATGGTGGCGTGGTCGGACGTGGCGCCGAAGCTCCTCCTCACCACCGCCCCGGACTGGCGGGCCAAGGCGGTGTGGTTCCACGGTGTGCAGGAGGAGTACGGCTCCTTTGCGGTGACGCCGGAGATCCGGGCCGTGGCGGACCGGGTCACCGCCGGCCTGACCAGCGACGAGGAGAAGGTGGCCGCCCTCACCCACTGGGTGGCGGAAAACATCCGTTACGTGGGGCTGCACATGGGCAAGGGCGAGGGGTACACCCTGCACCGGGCGTCCGTGACGCTGCGGGACCGCGGCGGGGTGTGCAAGGACAAGGCCGGGATGCTGACCGCTCTACTGCGGGCCGCTGGTTTCGAGGCCTACGCCGGGATGACCATGGCGGGCGAGCGCATCGAGGACATCGCCGCCGACCAGTTCAACCACTGCATTACCGTGTGGCGGCGGGGCGATCGCACCCCGGTGCTCCTCGACCCCACCTGGGTACCGGGGGTCCGCGAGCTGTGGTCGAGCCGGGAACAGCAACAGGAGGTGCTCATGGGGTTGCCGGAGGGGGCCGACCTCATCACCACCCCGGTCTCGCCGCCGGAGGCCCACCCCCTCGAGGTGCGCATCCTCTCCCGCCTGGGGACCGACGGCACGCTGGAGGGCACGCTGGCAGTGCAGGCCGACGGCCAGTCCGACGCTGGCCTGCGGCGGCTCTACCGCCGGGCGCTGCGCTCCGCGTGGGGCACCATCGATGCCGAGTGGCTGGCGGCCCTCGACCCCCGGGCCGAGGTGACTCTCCTCCAGCGCAGCGACCCCGACGATCTGTCGACGCCGTTCCGGCTTGAGGCGTCGTTCCGCATCCCCGGCTACGCAAGGGTGCTGGCGGACGGCAGTCTCGTCCTGGTGCCCCTGGGGGCCCGTCACCCGGTGGGGGTGGCGCTCCACGCCGAGGAGCTGACGCTGGACACCGGTCACGAGACGCGGCGGTACCCCGTGCGCATCGGCTGCTCCAAGCTGGTCCGCTTGAGCGAACGGCTGACGCTGCCTCGGGGGGCCAGCGTGACCGGGTTGCCGGAGGCGGTGTCGCTCGCCGGCAGCGCGGGGTTGGTCGCCTCGTGGCGGGTGGACGGCTCCACCCTGGTGGTGGAGGAGACGCTCTCGCTGCCCCGCAGAGTCTTCGAGCCTGCGGACTGGCCGGGAGTGCGAGCGGCGCTCGTGGCGTTCCGGAAGCTCGCCGAGCAGCGAGTCGCGGTGAAACCGGCGCAGCGGTCGGCGGGAGGTGGGCGATGAGGCGGGAACAGATCGTTCGGTGGGCTGTGCTCGGCTTGGTCGCCGCCACGGCCGCGGCTCAATCCCGCGCCCCGGCCTTCGTGGCGGTGGCGGGGCCCGACGCGGAGATCCTGGAGATTGCCGAGCGGTGGGAGCTGCAGGGGGACGGCAGGGTGGTCCGCGAGCGGCGCGAGCGGATCGCCGTCAACTCGTACGTGGCCATCAACCGTCTCCACGGCGAGGACCGGGTGGTGTGGGACCCTGCCCGCGACCGGGTGGAGGTGCTGTTCAACCGTACCGTGCTGCCGTCCGGCGAGGTGGTGGAGGCGCCGGACAACGCGGTGGTGGAGGATCTCCCCCCCCAGGTCCACCGCAACCCCCTGTGGAGCCGGTTGCGCCGCACCGTCGTGGTCCACACCGCCCTGGAGCCGGGGGCGGTGATCGAATGGGCGTACCGGCTGACGAGCCAGGGGGTCCCGTGGCTGGACGCCGAGGTGCCGCTGCGCCAGCCAGACCCGGTGCGGTCCCTGGAGGTGGCGGTGGACGTACCCGAGGCGGCGCCCCTGGCGTGGAGGATTGCCGGGGACACGTCGATCTCGCCGGAGGAGCGTCTGGGGGACGGCAGGAGGACTCTGCGGTTCCGCTGGCGCGACCTGCCCCCGCTCCCGGACGAGCCGGGCTCGCCGCCCCGCGGGGAGATGGTGCCGGTCCTGCGGGTGAGCACCGCGTCGGCGGGGGCAGCGCAGGAGGAGCTGACGCGGCGGGTCGCGGCTGCGGGACCACTCCCGGCCGGGGCGGCGGCCGCGGTGGCCGCGGCGGTGGAGGGGAAGGTCTCCTTCGAGGAGCGGGTGCTGGCCGTCCTGGAGGCGCTGCGAGCCGCCGTCAACGTCTCCGAGGACGCGGACATTGCCCTGGTGGGCACCGCGTTGGCGCCCCTCGCCGAGGTGTGGGGGCGCGGCTGGGCCACGCCCCTGGAGCTCGCCGCCATGGGCGCCGCCGCCTGCCGCGGGGTGGGGGTGGAGGCCACCGTGGGGTTGGTGGGCGCGCCGGGGCACGACGGCGCGGCGCTCGCCGGTTTCGTGGGCTTCCAGCGGCCGGTGGTGGCGCTGGCCGACCGTGAGGGGTGCCTGCGCTTGCTGGACCCCGTCCGTCCTGTGGCCGGGGGGCCGCTGGAGGAGGCGCTGCGCGACCGATCGGTGCTGATGGCGCTGCCGCGGCCGGCCGCTGCCCCGTGCCCCCGCAACGCCTCCCCCTGGCAGCGGGCCGTGCGGGCGCTGCTCACCGTGGACGAGCAGGGGGGCATCGGCGGCGAGTTGGAGCTTTCGGTGCGAGGTGCCGCCGTGCCCCACGCAGCTCTCGTGCGCGACCCGGCCGCCGTGGCCACGCAAGTGGCGGCCCTCGTTCCCGGTGGGACGGTCTCCAGCCACCGCACCGTGGCCCTGTCCCGGCGCGGGGCGGCGCTTGTGGTGGGGGTGAAGGGCACGCTGCCGGAGGCCGACACGAGCGGGACCAGGCGCTTTGCGGTGGCGGCGCCGCCCGAGCTGGCCGGCGAATCGCTGCCGCCGGCCCCGGTGGCGGCGCGGCTCACGCCCATCCTGCTGGGTGGCCCCGGGGAGGAGACGGTGGAGGTGACGCTGCGCCTGCCCGCCGGCTGGTCGGTGGCCGCGCTGCCGGTGCCGGCGCAGGTGGAGAACCCGTCGGGATCCGTGACGGTGCAGGCGGAGGCGGCACCGGACGGCACGGTACAGGTTCGCCGCCGGCTGGTGCTGGCGAAGCGGACGGTGCCCGCCGAGGCGGCCGGTGAGGTGCGGGCGCTCCTGACTGCGTGGCGTTCGCCGGCGTCGGTGGAGCTGCTGCTCACCTCACCGGGCGGCGGCTCGGCAGCCGTGGCTGGAACCAAGGGGGGAGGGGCGAGATGAAGATCCGCAAGCTGGTGGCGGCAGTTTCAGTGGCGTTGCTTGCCGGCCTCGGGCCTGCACGGGGCGACGAGCCGCCCGGGATGGCCTGCGCCCGGGCCAAGGCAGCAGCGCTGGAGCGGGCCCGGGCAGCGGGGGTGGAACCGGCCCGTGAGCTGCCGGAAGACGAAACCGCAGACACTACCGACGTCCTGCACTATCGCCTGGATATCGAGATCGACCATTCGCTGCAGCGCCTGGCCGGGCGCAACACCATCACCGTGCGCGCCGTGCAGGACGGTGTGGAGCGGATGGTGATCCGGCTCTGGCAGGGCTTCTCGGCGGCGGTGACGGTGGACGGCCGGGCCGTGGCGCCGGCCCGGCGCGACGCCCAGACCCTGGAGGTGCCGCTGGGGCGCAGCTACCGGGCCGGCGAGGAGTTCGTCGTAGCCATCGATTACAGCGGCACGCCGCAGACCGGCGGGATGGGCTCCATCACCTTCTCCACCCACAGCGGACGGCCCATCGTCGCCACTCTCTCCGAGCCGTGGTATGCGTACACCTGGTGGCCGGTGAAGGAGGACAACCGCGACAAGGCCAGCGCCGATTTGCTCTTCACCGTGCCGGCGTCGTGGACCGTGGCCGCCAACGGCGTGCTGGTGGAGATCGAGGAGGTGAGCGGCGGGCGGCGCCGTTTCCACTGGCGCACCGACTACCCCACTTCGCCGTACCTGTTCTGCTTTTCGGCCACCCCGTACACCACCTTCTCCGGGAGCTTCACCTTTGGGGGGAGCACGATGCCCGTGGAGTTCTTCATCTATCCCGAGCACGACACCCCCACCAACCGGGACGCCTGGCTGCGCTCGGTGGACATGCTGGGCGTGTTCAGCCTGCTCTTCGGGCCGTACCCCTTCATGGCCGAGAAGTACGGCATTTACGAGTTCCCCTTTGGCGGCGGCATGGAGCACCAGACGATCACCGGCCAGGGGGGGTTCGGCGAGGGGCTGACCGCTCACGAGCTCTCCCACCAGTGGTGGGGGGACATGGTGACCTGCGCCACGTGGCACGACATTTGGCTCAACGAGGGGTTCGCCACCTACAGCGAGGCCCTGTGGGCCGAGTTCCGCCACGGTTCCAGCGACCCGGCCGCCCGGGCGGCAGCCATGAGCGGCCTGCGCCCGGCTCGGGTGGACGGCAGCGTCTACTGCACCGATACCTCCAGCGTGAACCGGATCTTTTCGTGGAACTTCTCCTATGCCAAGGGGGCGTGGGTGCTCCACATGTTGCGCGGCGTCGTGGGGGACGAGGCGTTCTTCCGGATCCTCGAGGTCTACCGGCAGCGTTTCCAGTACGGGGTGGCCACCACCGACGATTTCCAGGGGGTGGCCGAGGAGGTCGCGGGGCGCGATCTTGACTGGTTCTTCCAGCCATGGGTGTACGGCACTGGTGCCCCCACCTACCGCTACGGCTGGCGACCGCTGGCCATTGCCGGGCGGGAGTACGCGGAGATTGCCGTCCAGCAGGCCCAATCCACCTCCTACGCCACCTTCACCATGCCGGTGGAGGTGGCGGTGAGCGTCCCCGGCGGCGTGGAGCGGGCGGTAGTATGGAACTCGACGCGATCCCAGCATTTCCTGCTCCCGCTGGGGGGGCGAGCGAGCGGCGTGGCGGTGGACCCCGACGAGTGGATCCTGACCCTTGGCAAGACCGAGGTGGCGTTCACCGAGGGCCCCCCCAAACTGGTGGCGGCGCAGCCGGCACCGGGGAGCCGGACGGTGGCGTCGGCCACCTCGGAGCTGCTCCTGGTCTTTCACAAGGCCGTGGTGGCAACGGCGGCCGAGGTGGCGTTGCGCGGCGAGCGGCGGGGTCCGGTGCCAGTGACCCTCCGGACGGAGGGGGACGGCTCGGTACTGGCGGTGGTACCGCCCGGGCCTCTTGCCCCCGACACGTACACCCTGACCGTCTCCGATGGGGTGGTGGACGCAGCGGCGGGGCTGCGGTTGGACGGCGAGGTGGGGCCGGCCGGTACGCTGCCGTCGGGGGACGGTGTCCCCGGCGGTAACGCCGTGTTCACCTTTGCCGTGGGGCGCGACGTGCAGCGGCGAATCCCGGCCGTGGGGCGGCCGTAGGCGAGGGGAGGGGACCGTGCGAGGGTACCTGCTGATGGGTCTGGTGCTGGCGGCACCGCTCTTGGCGGCGGCAGCGCCACCACCGGCGGCACTCCCTGGCGAGGTGGTGAGCCAGGTGGTGGCGCGCTTGGTGGAACGTTTCGGCGAGGGGCAGGCGGCGCGGATCCGGCGAGGGGTGGAGCAGGTGGCGGTGCGCTGGCGGCCCGCCGACGGCGACGCGGCCGCCTTTGCGGCCTTTTGTGAGGCGAACTTTGTGGCGGAGGAGGCCACCCTGCGGCGGGAGTGGCAGCGGCTGGAGGCCGCGCTGGAGCAGGTAGAGGGGCACCTCCACGAGGTCCAGCGAGAGCTGCGGCGGCCCCTGGACCTGGACCTGGGGCCTCTGGGGGCGGTGGATCGCATGCTGGCGGAGGTGGACCTGGCCGCTCACCTCCAGGAGGACCTGTTCCGCAGCAAGGTGGCGTTCTTTGCCCTCCTCAACTTTCCGGTGCACACCCTGGCGGAGCGGCGGGCGGCGGGACCAGGCTGGGACCGCGAGGCCTGGGCCCGCTCGCGGATGATGGATCGCTTCGCCGAGCGCATCCCCCCTGAGCTGCTGCAAGGGGTGACGGCGGCCATCACCGCGGCCAACCGATACGTGGCCGAGTACAACATCCGCATGGACCGGCTGGTGACCGGCGATGGGCGGCGGCTGTTTCCCGATGGGTTGCGGCTGCTCTCGCACTGGGGGTTGCGGGACGAGCTGAAGGCTGCCTACCGCGAGGCCGACCCCCTCCCGCGTCAGCGCCTCATCCAGCGTGTCTTCGAGCGCATCGTCCGCCAAGAGATCCCCGCTGCCGTGGTGGACAATCCGGAGCTGGAGTGGTGCCCGGACACGAACCTGGCGCGGGCTGCCGGGCAGGGTGACCCGTGGCGCCCCCTGCCGCGGGAGGAGGACGTGCGGTTCCGGCATATGCTGGCCGTGTTCCAGGCGCTGGCCGCCCTGGACCCCTACACGCCGACGGCACCCTCCGCCATCGCTCGGGCGTTCGAGCAGCAACGGCAAATGCCGGAGCCCGAGGTGGAGGGGCTGCTCGTGTCGGTCCTGACCTCGGAGGAGGTACGCCGCACCGCGGAGGTGGTGGCGCGCCGCCTGGGCCGCCCCTTGGAGCCGTTCGACATCTGGTACGACGGCTTCCGGACTACCGGTGGCCCCCCTCAGGAGGTTCTGGACCGCCTCGTGGCAGCGCGCTACCCGACAGCGGCGGCGTTTCAGCAGGATCTGCCTGGCATCCTCGCGCGGCTGGGTTTCAGTGGCGAGCAGGTGGCCTTTCTCGCGCCCCGCATCGTCGTGGACCCCGCCCGCGGCTCGGGGCACGCCATGGGCGCGGTGCGGCGGGAGGACGCGGCCCACCTGCGCACGCGCATCGGCCCTTCCGGCATGGACTACAAGGGCTTCAACATCGCCATCCACGAGCTGGGTCACAACGTGGAGCAGGTGTTCTCCTTGAACGGCATCGATCACTGGTTCCTGGCCGGGGTGCCCAACTCCGCCTTCACCGAGGCCCTGGCCTTCGTGTTCCAGCGGCGGGACCTGGGGCTGCTGGGCGTGACCGGTGGGGGGCCTGCCGCGGAGGATGCCCTGGCGGCGCTCTGGTCCACCTACGAGATTGCTGGGGTTGGGCTGGTGGACATGGGCGTGTGGCACTGGCTCTACGAGCACCCCGGGGCGACCCCCGCCGAGTTGCGGGAGGCGGTCCTGTCCATTGCCCGGGACGTGTGGAACCGCTACTACGCCCCCCTCTTCGGGACGCGGGACAGCGTGCTGCTGGCCGTCTACTCGCACATGATCGACTACCCGCTCTACCTGCCGGACTACGCCCTCGGTCACATCGTCGCGGCCCAGGTGGCGGAGGCCCTCCAGCAGGGCGACTTTGGCAGGCAGGTGGAGCGCCTGATGCGCCTCGGCAACCTCACCCCCGACGCCTGGATGCGGGCGGCGGTGGGGGAGGGGGTGTCGGCGGCGGCGCTCTTGCGCAACGCCCGCGCGGCGCTGGAGACGGTTCGGTGAGCTGGCGGATCCCGGGGGGTTGACATTTGGCCCTTGCGCATATATATTTCTTGTTGGTTATATGGTGATGCCAAGGCGGCGTCACCGGGAGGAACCATGGCCGTCGTCCATCTCACCAAGGACAACTTCAACGAGACCATCGAGAACAACGACATCGTCGTGATCGATTTCTGGGCCGAGTGGTGCGGCCCCTGCCGGGCGTTCAAGCCGATCTTCGAGAAGGCGGCGGAGAACCACCCGGAGATCACCTTTGCCTCCTGCAACACTGAGGAAGAGATGGAGCTGGCCGCGGCCTTCCAGATTCGCTCCATCCCGACGCTCATGGTGTTCCGGGAGAAGGTGCTGCTCTACGCCCAGCCGGGGATGCTGCCCGCCGAGGCACTGGAGGATCTGCTCGCCAAGGTCAAGGAGCTGGACATGGCCGTAGTGCACGCCGAGGTGGAGAAGCAGCAGCAGGCGCACGCCGCAGGCCGCTGAGCCGTATCGGCCGGCGGTGTCCGGCCGAGTGCGACGTCCTGCGGGCCGCGGCAGCGGCACTTCCCTCGGGGACGCTGGAAGCACCCCTCACCGCTCTGGGGCGGGATCACCCGCCCGCGTCGGGGTAGGCGGCCGCGGGTGCGCGTCTACTTCGCCGCGCCCCTGCTTCGCCGCAGCTCGTCCTCGATGACGGCCACGAACGCCTCGAGGGGTTGGAAGCCTTCCAGCAGGCGGCCGTTGATGAGGAAGCGGGGCGTGGCGTCCACCCCCAGGGCCTTCGCCGCCTCCAGATCCGCCTCCACCGCGGCCATCCCTTCCTCTGCCTGGCAGGCAGCCAGGCGGGCGGGGTCGAGCCCCGCCGCCTCCGCCAGGCCGAGCAATGTTCCCTCGTCGAGCTCCCCCTCGTGCGCGAACAGCCGATCGTGGAAGGCCCAAAACCCCCCCTGCCGGGCGGCGCAGGCAGCAGCGCTGGCGGCGGCGCGGGCCTGGGGGTGGGAGGGGAGGGGGAGGTGGCGGAAGATCAGGCGCACGTCGTTGGGGTAGCGGGCCAGGACGTGCGCCAGGATTGGCTGAACCTGGCGACAGTAGGGGCACTGGAAGTCGGCGAACTCGACGATGGTGACGGGGGCGGCGGGGTGGCCCCGCACCTGGTCATCGGGGCGTAGCGGCACGGCCACTCTGGGCGGCTCGAGCAGCAGCTCCACGCCAGCCGCGGCAAACAGACGCTCCTTGAGGGCATCGAACCGGGCCTTGCGTGCCTCGTCCTGGAGGTACGCCACCACCTGCTGCCGCGCCTCGGTGTCGTCGGCGGGGAGCTGGGCGCGGAACTGTGCGAGCAGTTCCGCCACCCTGGCCTCGTCGACGGGCGGGAGGTCCCGCCCCGTCTCCGCCTCCACGAACGCCTGGGGGGAAACCCCCGCACTCCGGGCTGCCTCCTCCACGAGACGGTCGAAGACCATCCCTTCGAGAATGGCGACCTCCACCTCGTACACCCGCTGGCGCGGAGCGAGGAGGGGTCCGGCGGCGCGCCGCTCGAGCTCGGCCGCCGTGATGGCACCGGTGGCAAATCGCGCCACCACCGCCTCACGGGCGACGGGGCCGGCGGCGGGGACCGCGCCGATGCGCGGCTGGCTGGCGCAACCCCCGGCTCCCACGGCAAGCGCCACCAGCAGGCCCTCGCCGAGCGTCCTTCTCCTCATCGGTGCCCCCTTTCCGGCGGCCAACGCCGCCGCGAGTCTACCAGGCGCCATCCGCCACGAACAAAGGCGCGGGGCTTGTCACCCCGCGCCCGACGGTTCGAAAGAGGCGGGGACTACGGCACGTACAGCGAGAAGTAGCGGTAGTTGTCGGCGTTGTACACGGCGGCGCTGGGGTTGGTCTTGGCGAGGTTCTGGCAGTTGGTGTAACCGTAGGTGTAGTCGTCGGTGCCGAGGATGGCGGTCCAGTGGGACGCCTCGTGGAGCAGGAAGCTGCCCCGTTGCGTCGCGCTGTAGTTGAAGAAGGCCGGGCAGATCCACACGTAGTAGGTGCGGTTCGGGTAGACGTAGGCAATGACGCCGGACTCGCAGCTGGTGCAGGTGTAGTTCCAGGTCTTGCCGAAGGCGTAGTAGATGTTGTAATAGCCGTTCTTGACGGTGCTGTAGCGGCTCGAGGTGTAGGTCCCGAACCAGGTCTTGTAGAGGGTGTTGGTGGAGCCCGAGGTGCCGGCGAGCTGGTTGTACGACTTGGCGGCCAGGTTCTGGCCGTAGGTCCGGGCCGTGGAGAGAGAGCTCTGCTGGGAGCTGGTGCAGCCGCTGTAGCCGAACTCGGGGAGCGGCGCCTGTTCCACGTCCACCTCGGGGGGCCCGTCGATGAAGACCTCGATGGTGTTGGACTCCACCGCCTGGATCTCATGGCTGCGCACCGCCCCCGGCGCCATCTCCCGAACGTCCTCGTCCAGGGAGCGGACGCCGATGGGGTGGCGGAAGGTGATGGTGTACGTGCCGCCGCGCCGCATGTCGTAGGCCTCGGAGAGGTCGACAACCGCCTCGATGGACTCGCCGGGGCTGAGGGTGATCCAGTCCTCCGCCGTGGGCCCCAGGCGCAGCACCATCCGGCCGATGTACGGCACCGGCTGACCGTCCCGGGTCACGGCAAACAGGTTGCTCTCGAACCCCCCGATGGGGGTGGTGTAGCGCAGGATCGCAATGTCGCGTCCCGCGGTGTTGGTGATGCCGAAGTGCAGTCGCGCCCCTTCCGCCGGCGTCAGCACCGCTCGGTCGACGATGGGGGTGAGGGACACGGAGACGGGCGCCGCCCACGCCGTGGCCCCAATGGCGACCGCAAGAATCACGCCAACCACGAACTTCACACAACGCATCGCTTCGTCCTCCTCAGTTCTACCTGCACGGTCAGTCTCGCAGTCCGTCACTGGCCCGGCGGCGCTGCGAGCCGTGGGCGCCGGGCCCGCGAGGGTCACCGAACGTCGGGTCGCTGGCCCATGGGCGTACCCATCCTTTCTCGTGGAGTCACTCGAACGGCAAGGCGTCGAACCACCATCGTTCCCCGGCACCGCGCAAGAGCTGGGAGACACCTTGAACCGTGGCGATGGCAAAGTCAAGCCCTCTTGCTCAGTTTGGTTACCACGCAATAAGCTAACGATGGGAGCGATCATGATGCGATATCCTTGCATCATGGCAGGGTGCAGACGACAACAGTGCAACAACGTTTCGAGCCTGTTCGCCTCGGCTCGAAGGAGGAAGGTGCATGCGCCTCGACGACACCGATCGCGCCATCCTGGGGGCACTCCAGCAGGACGCCCGGTTGCCGCTCGCGGAAGTGGCACGGCGGACGTCCCTGTCCCTCGCCACTGTGCACCGGAGGCTGCAGCGCCTGCAGCGGTGGGGGGTCGTTCGTGGGTTCTGGGTGGCCCTCGACCCGGTCAAGGTGGGGCTTGCCATCACCGCCTTCGTGCGGCTGCGCCTGCGCTACAAGGAGAACATGGAGCGCGACTACGCGCTGGTGGCGCAGATGCCGGAGGTGGAGGAGATTCACGTGGTGGCGGGCGACTACGATCTCCTCGTCAAGCTGCGCGGCAGGGACAACGCGCACGTCCTCGAGCTGGTGCAGCGGATTTACGGCATCATGGGGTTCTTGCGGTCCAACACCGAGATTTGCCTGGCGTCCCCGCTGGAACGCCTCACCGATGTGCGCACCGTCCCGGGCTAGGCCCGGTGCGGGCCGCGGACAGCCTGCTCCTCAGCTGCCGCCGGTGGGCTGAATGCGCTGCCGCACCGGGCGGCGGTTCACCTGGGCCTGCACGGTGAAGCTCCGCACCGTGCTGCGCGGCGCCACCACCTGGCCGCAGGCGTTGGTGGCGACCACCCGCCAGCTGTACGTGGCGCCGGGGGTGACGGTGACGCTCATGCTGGTGGCCGCCGTCTCCCCGACGAGCTCGGGGATGGCGGAGGTGCCCAGGTAAACCTGGTAGGAGGACGCGCCGGCGGACGCGGCCCACGAGAGGGTCACGGTGGAGCCCGCTACGGTGGCCCCGTCGGCAGGTTCCGCCAACTCGAACACCGCGGGGACGGCGCACGGCTGGATCGCCACGGAAAAGGAGATCGTGTCCCCCACCTCCGAGACGTCGAAGATAGAAAGGCCGCCGAAGGTGCCGTCGGTGAGGAACGAGGAAGGGTCGGTGTAGTCGTTGATGGTGATGCGGCCGTGATCGGCGGCAAGAGGCGCCTTAGCCGGGGTCCCGTCGCTGTCGTTGGTACCTCCGGGGCGGTAGATGTACACCTTGTCGGGGGGGCCGCAGCGGTTCCCATCCCAGGCCGGCAGGGCCCGCGGGTCGATGCGGTAGACCAGCAGCCCCGAGGTGGGGAGGGCCGACTCGAAGGTACCGGTGGCCTTCCGGTACTCGACGATGAAGCTCTGGGTGTCCAGGTAGGGGGAGAGGATCTTGTAGGCGTTGTTGGTGGGGGAGGTGATGGGGTTCAAGGTGTAACGGCCAGAGGTGCGGATGGTGGGGATGTCGTCGATGAACCCCAGGTAGCGCTGCTTGACGTACGCGCCGGTGTGGACGGGGATGTTGTAGTTGGTGGTCCCCATGAGGTCCCACTTCCACACCGGGTTGAAGTTGGGTTTCGAGGAGCAGTCGGTGTAGTGGTAGAGGTCCGGCGCGCCCAGGCTGTGGGTGATCTCATGGGAGAGGACGCCGGGGCGGACCATGGTCTCCAGCTCGAAGTTGAACTCGTACACGGCCTTGCCGTTGATGCTGGCGTTCTTGCCCTGGAGCACCCAGCGGTGCGGCCAGAGGAGACCGCCCCCCGAGTCGGCGCTGCCGCGAACGATGAGGGTGACGAGGTCCACCCGCCCGTCGCCGTTGGTGTCGATGGGGAGGGAGGCCGGCACTTGCGAGGCGATGGCAGCCACGGCGTTGGCGATGAGGGTCATTTCCCGGTCGGTGCGCTGGGCGTCCCCCTCGTACCCCTGACTGTTGAACACCGGGTGCTTGGGGAGGTAGTAGCCGCGCGGGTTGGGGTCCTGGTAGGACACCACGGATGTCCCCGTGGACACCGGGAAGAAGACGCTCCGCACCTCCGTCCGCCCATAGGACGCCTCCTTGAAGTACGCGAACACTGAGTTGCCCTCCTCGGCGTTGTGCATGGCCTCGTAGTTGGCCAGGGGGGTGGGGAACTCGGTCTGGTCGGCAAAACGGACGAAGATCACCAGGTTGGTGAGGCTCGAAAAGCGGGGCGCGCCCTGCGGCGCCGGTTCCGGTTCCGGCATCGCCAGCGCCATGGCACGGGCTCGCAGTTCCTGCGGGTCGGGGAGGAGGTGGGGCGCCACCCCCAATGCATGGGGGTCGCAGTCCCCCACCCGGCACGGGGTGGGCACGAGCTTACCGTCCACCTTGTCGGCGTAGACGAACGCCCAGGTCTCGGGGTCACGGACGATGACGAAGCCGTCGGCGTCGTGGAAGTAGTGGTAGGACTCGTCACCGCTGGCGAAGCACTCGATCACGGTGCCGTCCGGTTGCTCGATGGTCTGGGGGACGTACTCCAGGTAGGCGGCACGAGCGCCGCCCTGGGCCATCGCCAGGGCCACCAGCGCCACCAGCAGGCCCCTCGCCGCGCCACTACCACGCTGTCCGTTTCGTCGTTGCCGCTGCATCTCGCCACCTCCCCTGAGCGGAGATCCCGGGCCGGCCCGACCGGAAGGCCAGGCCGGCCTGGAAGTATAACGCCGTGCCGGCGCAGCGTCTTCCGCTACGGCACGATGACCGGCACCGTGGTGGGGTCGCCGGTGCCGGCGTCCACCACCGAGGCGTACGCCCAGATCTGGCAGCCGCTGGTGACCGGCTGCACCTTGGCGTAGGCGACGCTCTGGTTGCCGGCGCCGGTGGCGGACCCGAAGAGATCGTTGAGCTGAGCCCACCGTTCCGCCGGGACGCTCAAGGAGGCGGTGGAGCCAAGCTGCACGCCGCCCGCCGAGAAGATTGAGAACTGCACGGTGCAGGTGGAGGAACCCAGGTTGATGGCACCCACGTTGGTGCGGAACGAACCGCTCTTCTCCAGCCCCGGCAGGTAGCCGGTTTGTCCCTGACCGATGGTCTGGGCGAGCCGCACGGCCGGGTAGAACTGGCCGTAGGTGCCGCTGCTCGCCTGGTTGTAGGTGCGCGCCACGATGGCCAACGGGGCGCTGGAGGAGACGATTACCGTCCCTTGGGTGCTGGTCCCCGACGAGACCCCGAACAGCGACTCCACCACGTTCACCCACTTTGTCGTGCCGTTGCCAGAGAGGCTTGCCGAGCGCACGATGGGGGATGAGGAGGAGTAGAAGGTGAGGGTGAGGCTCGCCGAGGAGGAGGTGGCGTTGGCCACGGCGATGTCCGACCGCCACAGGGTGCCGCCGGCGCCGGGGTTGTGGGCGATGGCCGGGATGTAGTAGGTGTACGCACCGCCGCCCCCGGCTCCTTGGGTGACGGTGAAGGTCTGGCCGGCGATGGTGATGGTGCCGGTGCGGGCGCTGCCCGAGTTGGCGGCCACCGAGTACCCCACGGCACCGTTGCCCGAGCCGCTGGCGCCCGACGTGACGGTGATCCACGCAGCGTTGGACACCGCTGTCCAGGAACAGCCGCTCCCGGCGGTGACGGTCACGGTGCCCGACCCGCCCGAGGCCCCTACGCTCGCCGATGTGGGGGTGATGGTGTAGGTGCAGCCGCCCCCGGCGGTGGTCTTCCGGATCACCAGGTTGTCCACATAGGCGCCTTCGTACTCGAGGTTCTCGTCGGAGCGAAAGATGAAGGCAAACCACACCTGGGCCGCGCCAATGGCGTTGAACGCCGTGACGTCGGCAAAGTTGAAGGTGACGTGCTGCCAGTTGCCGCTGCCGCCCGAGGTTTGGTAACCGGAGAAGTTGGTGCCGTTGACCGAGATCATCCACTTGACGAAATCGTAGTCGGCCTCGCTCTGCAACCACAGGTCGAACTCCGCGGAGGCGGCGGTGGCGTCAGCCAGGGAGAACGGCCCGTACACCATCCAAGAGTTTTGGTTGGAGGCGTAGGTGCTCCCCGGCGACCGCGGCGCGCTGCCGCCGCCGGCGCACCAGGCGCTGCCGCTTCCCCCGGCGGCACGATAGGTGGAGTACCCCCAGGTGGTGCTGCCGCTGGTGAGCCAGCTGGAGGAGAGCCCACCCTCGAAGCCGTCCGAGAAGATCGTCACCTGTCCGCCACCCCCGCCGCTGCCGGCCTGGGTGACGGTGAAGGTCTGGCCGGCGATGGTGATGGTGCCGGTGCGGGCGCTGCCCGAGTTGGCGGCCACCGAGTACCCCACGGCACCGTTGCCCGAGCCGCTGGCGCCCGACGTGACGGTGATCCACGCGGCGTTGGACACCGCCGTCCACGAACAGCCGCTCCCGGCGGTGACGGTCACGGTGCCCGACCCGCCCGAGGCCGCCACGCTCGCCGATGTGGGGGTGATGGTGTAGGTGCAGCCGCTGCCGCCCAGGGTGACGGTGAACGAGATGGTGTTGCCGGCGGTGGTGACGTTGGAGATGTTGAGCCCACCGGGAGAGCCGTCGGACAGGAACGAGGAGGGGTTGGTGCCGTCGTTGATGGCGGTCCGCCCGGAGTCGGCGGAGAGGGGGGCCGAGGCCGGGTCCCCGTTGGCCGTGGTGGTGCCGTTTGGCCGGTAGATGTACACCTCGTCCGGAGGGCCGCACGGATTCCCGGGGCGCTGCGGATTGGCGGTGGGGTAGACCCGGTAGACCAGCAGGCCCGTGCCCGGCAGGGAAGACTCGAAGGTGCCGGTGGCCCTTCGGTACTCCACCACGAAGTACTCGGAACTGGAGTTGGGGGAGGCGATGCGATAGGCGTTGTTGGTGGAGGAGGTGATGGGGTTCAGCGTGTAGGTGCCGGAGGTGGTGATCTGGGGGATGTTGGCGATCCAGCCGAACCACTTCTGCTTCACGTAGGCGCCCGAGTGCTGGGGCGGGTTGCGGTTGTTGGCCATCAGGTCCCACCGCCACACCGGGGCGAGGTCTGCAGCCGAGGAACAGTCGTCGTAGTGGTAGAGGTCCGGCGCGCCGAGGGTGTGCCCCATCTCGTGGCAGAGGACGCTGACGTTGAGCACGCTATCGAGCTGGAAGTTGAAAGACCACACCTGCTTGCCGTTGATGTAGGCGGCCACCGTGTAGAGCGACCAGCGGTGCGGCCAGAGGAGGTCGCTCCACCCGTCCGGGGAACCGCGAACGATGAGCGTCACGTTGTCCACCTTGCCGTCCCCGTTGGTGTCCAGGTTCAGGGAGGTGGGCACGGAGGGGGCCGCGTACTCCACGGCGGCCTTGACGAGGGCGTGCTCACGGCTGGTCCGTTCCGCGTCCCCGTTGTACCCCTGAGGGTTGGTGGTGGCGTCGTAGGGCTGGTAATAGGCGCGGGGGTGCGGGTCCTGATACGAGATGACGCTGCCGCTGCCGCTGGTGGGGAAGAAGTGGCTCGAGATGGTGGTCTGGTTGTAGGAAGCCTCCTTGAAGTAGTTGCGGAGGGACACGCCGGAGGTGGCGTTCAGCAGGCCGTCGTAGTACGAGAGGGGGTTTGGGAACTCGGTCTCGTCGGCAAAGCGCACGAAGATCACCACGTTGTTGAGGGAGGTGTAGCTGGGCGCACCTTCCGGTCGCGGCGCCGGTTCCAGCTCCCCCGCGGCCATGAACGCCCGGCGCTCCTGGAGAACCTGCCGGCCCGGGCGCAGGCGTGGTTGGAGGCCGAACGCCGCTGGGTCGCAAGCAGCGGGGCGGCACGCGGTGGCAACCAGCTCGTCCCCCGCCTTGCTGGCGTACGCGAAGAAGCCGGTGGCCGGATCCTTGACGATGACGAAACCGTCCGCGTCGTGCAGCCAGTGGTAGTACTCGTCCCCGGAGGCGAAGCAGGAGACCACCGTGCCGTCGGGTTGCACGAGGATCTGCGGCACGTCCTCGAGGTACGCCGCCGGTGTTGGCAGCGCGGCGACGAACGTCAGAACAAGACCGATCAAAGCCGCGTGCCGGGCCAGCGAAAGGGGAAGCCTTCCCCCGAACCGTGATGGGTCGAAGACCTGCCGGTTCATCATGGAACCCTCCAGCTCCCAGTATAGGCCCCTCACACGACCGCGCCAGAGAGGCTGGAATCCCGCCCCGGGAAGCCGGGTTGGAGGCGCCGAGGGGGTGCCGGATGCTCTACTGTGGTGCGCTGGCCAGAGTGGCAATAGCGGCGGCAGCGGTGGTGCTGGCCGCGCGCTGCACCGCCTTCCGGTCAGGGGCAGAGCCCTTGCGCACGGTGCTGCACCCCGGCAGCGGGCAGCGCGACTGCCTCGTCGTCCTGCTTCCGGGTCGGGGGGACGGGGCGGAGGACTTTGCCGCCCGCGGCTTCGTTGCTGACCTGCGAGCGGCGTTGCCCGCCGTGGACGCCCTAGCGGTGGGCGGTCTGATGGGCCACATCCGGGCCGGAACGGTGCTGGAACGCTTGCGGGCGGACGTCCTTCAACCGGCCCGCCGGCTCGGCTACCGGCAGGTCTGGCTTGCCGGCATCTCCGCCGGCGGCAGCGCCGCCATTCTTTACGACGGCCGCTACCCCGGTGAGGCGACGGGGCTCGTTCTCCTCGCCCCGTTCCTGGGCGAGGCGAAGACGGTGCGGCAGGTGGCCGCCGCCGGGGGTCCGCGCGCGTGGGTCCCGTCTGCCCCAGACGGTGAGGACTTCCAGCAGGACCTGTGGCGCTGGGCGAAGGGCCCCGGTTCGGGCGAGGCGGTGGGGCGGGTGTTCCTGCTCTTCGGAGCGAACGACCGGTTTGCAGCGGGCCACCGCCTGCTGGCCGGCGTGCTGCCGACGCAACAGGTGTTCACCGCGCCAGGCGGCCACGACTGGCGGACCTGGCGTGAACTCTGGCGAGCCTTCCTCCGGTCAAATGCCCTGGCCCCCTGCGTGCCGCCGTCTCAGAGACGGGGGGAAGCCCCCTGCTCGGTGGCGGCAGCCTCGCTGCGCAGGTCGCCAATCTGCCTGGTGACGCGAAAGGCGCGCTTGACGAAGAGGAAACCGCCGACCCCCTCGGTGACGACGCGGGCCGGGTAGAGCAGCTCGCCGGTGCGCGCGAACTCCAGACGCACCATGAGCTCCTTCACGCCGCTCGGGAGGTCGGTGGGTGTGGCTTCGAGCCAGACCGGATCGCCGGTGGTGGCGCTCCAGGCGAGGCGACCGCTGGCCAAGCCCTTCTCCTTGTGGCTCGCCGCCGTGGGTGCGAACGTCGCGGCGCACAGATCGTCGACGCACTCGGTCGGGCCGAAGCTGAAGTGGCGCGCGTCTTCCCCCTCGGGCACGCGGAAGCCGAAGTCCTCCCCTTGGCCGCCGCTGTCCTTCCCCTTCCGTCCCTCGGCCTGCGCCTGGCCGGCGCGGGCCGCGGCCTCGGCGGTGATGTCCTTGCCGTTCTTCTCGGCGCGCACCACCCGCCGCACGGCCTTTCCCGTTGGAGGTGCCGTCACCCCCAGCACCACCGTGGAGGTGTCGGTGGCGGGCCCGCCGGGGGGGCCCACCGAACCCTCGATGGTTGCGGTGTAACTGCCGAGGAAGGTACCGTCGTCCAGGGCGTGAAGGGCTGCGCTGAGGCGGGCGAGGGACTCCGGCGGCGGACCAGCGAGGGCCGTGGCGGTGAGTGCCAGGGAGCCGAGGACGGCCACGGGACCTCGGGCACCGCCGCTGCCGGGCGAGCGCAGAGGTCTCATGAGCGCCCCTCACCGTTGCCCGGGGCGCAGAGCCAGCAGGCGGAAAACGGCGCCGTCGGCAGCTCCTGCTCGACGACGAGACCGGCGGCAAGGAGCAGGTCGGGCACGGGTGCGGCCACGAAGGAGGGGTAGTGCGGGCCCTCCAGGCGCTCGACGAGACGTACCGGCCACGACCCGCGCCGGGCGTAGTCCACCACCAGCACGTGGCGGGAGGCAATGCGGCGGGCCTCGGCAAGGGCGAACCGGCGGAGCTCGGGCGGCAAGCCGTGGAGGACGAAGGCGAGCGCCACGACGTCAAAGGAGGCGTCGGCAAGGCGGGGCAGATGGACGAGGTCGAGGTGCTCGAAACGTGCCCGAGGCACACGTCGCCGGGCACGGGCCAGGAGGCGCTCGGCCAGATCGATGCCGGTCACCGCATGGCCGCGCTCGGCAAAGGCCTGGGCCAGGGCGCCGGTGCCGGTGCCCACGTCCAGAACCGTGAGCGCCGGCGACAGGCCCAGGCGGGCCAAGGTGGCGCGGTAGCGGGGGAGCAGCGCCCGGTGGATGACCCAGTAGCAGCGAGCGGTGCGGTTGAACAACCGCCTCGTCCGCTGGCGCTCGCCGCGGCTTGTCTCGAAGTCCGCGTCCACCGGCGCATCGTAGCAGCGGCCGCATCCCCCGTGCGGTACACTGCCGGCAGCTCGGCGGAGGGAGGTGGACGCATGTCGCGCAAGGGTGTGGGCGTGGTGCTCCTGCTGGTTGGTATCGGAGTCGCCGTAGTGGCCGCCGCCGCGGACCTCATCGGCGTTGGTGGCGCTGCCGGCTTCGGCTGGAAACAGATCGTCGGCGTGCTGGTGGGGCTGGCGGTGGCCGCGGCGGGTGCCGCCAGACTGCGCTCAGGCACGCCCTGATGCCGCGCTGCCACCGAAGAGTGTAGTAAGCGCCGCGGCGCGGAAGGCGAAGATCCGCTCCACGTCCGGCCGCACCAGGAGCCGGTCCACGACGGCTCCACCGGGCACCGCGTACTCCACCCGGTCGCGGCATTCGGTGCCGCCGTCCCTGTCGATGAAGAGGTGCTCGTGGACCCAGCGGCGGTAGGGCCCGCGGAGCTGCTCGTCCACGAATCGCACCGGCGGCTCCCACACGGCGATGCGGGTGCGCCAGGAAATGGGCACGCCGTGCAACCGCAGTCGATAGTCGATGAGTGTCCCCGCCGCCATGGCGATGGGGAGCGGCGAGGTGATCCGAAAGTGCAGCCAGGGCGGGGTGATGCGCTCGAGGTTTTGAGCGTCGGCAAAGAACGCAAACACGTCCGGGCGAGGGCGGGGCAGGAAGAGGCTGGTTTCGAAGGTGTTCGTCCTCACGACGGATGCTCCTCGGGGCGGGCCCGCCCGCGCGGCGGCGGTCGCCCCCGGGAAGTCTCCGCAGACCGGGGGGCGGCGTCAAGGGCACCCTCGCCGGGGGCGGCAGGGGCTGCTACGATGCCGGCGGAGCAGAGATGACGGAACCCCACGAGCGACTCGGGCGCCCCCAGGTGGCGAGCCTCGACGAGATCCTCGGCGTACCCTTCCGCGTCCTGGACGACGGCTTCGTGCGGGTGATCGACTACATGGGTTCGGACGAGGCGGTGGTGCAGGCGGCGCGAGTGTCCTACGGCGCAGGCACCAAGCGGGTCAGCGAGGATCGGGGGTTGATTCGCTACCTCATGCGCCACCGTCACACCACCCCCTTCGAGATGTGCGAACTGAAGCTGCACGTGCGGGTGCCCATGGACACCTGGCGGCAGTGGATCCGCCACCGCACCGCCAACGTCAACGAGTACTCCACCCGCTACTCCATCGCCATCGACGCGGCGCAGACCACCCCCCCGGACGGCTGGCGGCGGCAAGCCGCCGACAACCGACAGGGGTCGGCGGGCTTCCTGGACGGGGAGTCGGGGGCGCGACTCACCGCCCGGGAGGCGGAGCTGCACCGGCACTGTCGGGAGGTGTACCAGGAACGCCTGGCCCTGGGCGTGGCCCGCGAACAGGCCCGCAAGGATCTCCCCCTCGCCACCTACACCGAGGCGTACTGGAAGATCGACCTCCACAACCTGCTCCACTTCCTGGCGCTGCGCATGGACCCCCACGCCCAGAAGGAGATCCGCGCCTACGCCGAGGTCATCGGTCGGGACATCGTGGCCCGCTGGTGCCCCCTCACCTGGGAGGCCTTCGTGGACTACCGGCTGGAGGCGGTCTCCCTCTCGCGGCTGGAGGCGGCGGTGGCGGCGGCGCTGGCGCGGGGGGATGCGGCCGCAGCGCTTTCGGTGGCCCGGGAGGCAGGGTGGTTGGAGACGGCCCGCGACGGCACCCTCAAGCGCAACCGGGAGCGGGGCGAGGCGGAGTCGAAGCTGGAACGGCTCGGGCTGCCGGTGCCGTGGCGGTCTGCCGCGGGCCCGCAGGACGCCGGCTGAGGGGACCGCTGGGATGGGAAGAGGGTGACGATGACGACCCGCGCAGCCGTGGAGGAGTTCCTCGCCCAGCGCCGCATTGCCGTGGCGGGGGTCTCGCGCAGCGGCAAGAAGTTCGGCAACCTCGCCTACCGCGCCCTCAAGGCGCGCGGCTACGCTGTCGTTCCGGTGCACCCCCACGCCGCCACGGTGGAGGGGGACCGCTGCGTGGCCAGCCTCGCGGCTCTCCCGGAGCCGGTGGACGGTCTCCTCCTGGTGGTTCCCCCGGCGGTGAGCGAGGCGCTGGTGCGGGAAGCCGCCGCCGCCGGCATCCGCCGCGTCTGGTTCCAGCCTGGCTCGTTCACGCCGGCGCTGGTACGCCTGGCGGAAGAGTCCGGCATGGTGGCGGTGGCCGGCGAGTGCATCATGATGCACGCCAAACCGGTGCGCTCGCTGCACGGTGTTCACCGCACCCTCCGCAGGCTCCTGGGCCGCCTGCCCCGGTAGGCGGTGCCGCCCTGCCCTTGCTACTTGCCCCACAGGGCGCGGAGCTTGTCGAGCTTGTTGTCCCGCCCCTCCTGAAAGCACGGGTTCCACTGGGTGCGCCCCAGCGAAGGCGAGAGCGGCGCGCATTCGTCGGCGCACCCGCAGTCGTAGGCAAAGGAAGACAGGTCGGCGGGGTCCATCCACGCCGACTTGAGCTTGCCCTTGTCCAGGTAGCCCACCTGGACGCGCCCGTTCTCCTCGGAGAGTTCGTAGACGAACACCAGGGCGGCTACCTTGTGGATCCCCACCACGGCGTCGCCCCGCGTGAAGGTGTGCCGGACCTCGGTGCTGGACTTGCTCTCGTAGCCGGGGGCGCCGTCGCGAACGACGATGGCCCCCTGTCCCTTGCCGAGCCGGCCGGAGTCCACCACCTCCCACTGGGCGGTGGCGGTGGGGATCATCCCCAGCATCGCCATCATGGTCACGACGGCTCGTGTCATCGTGAACCCCCTTTCGATCGTGCGCCGGCCGCTCACGTCGTCTCCGGCACCGGCCGCAGCCGCAACCCGACCATCTTCGCCTGCCCCAACTCCTCGCCCAGGGCGTAGTAACGGCGCACCTCGGGGGCGTAGAGGATGGGGGCGACCCGCTGGGGGTCCGGCAGCCCCGCTGCCGTCAGCACCTCCGGTGAGGCCTTGACGTCCAGGATCTCGCCGATGAACTGGGTGTGGAGGCCGATCTCCACGGTGTGGAGGAGACGGCACTCCAGGTGCAGGGGGAACTCCGCCACGTAGGGGGCGTCCACCAGGCTACTGCGAACGGCGGTGAGGTGCGCAGCGGCAAACTTGTCGGTGTCCCGCCCCGAGGCGATGCCGAGGAAATCCGCCTCCGCCACCTGGCTGGCCGCCGGGACGTTGACGGTGAACGCCTGGCGAGTGAGCAGGCAGCCGTAGGTGTACGTGGCCTTGCGCAGCGACACGCCTACGCAGGGGGGCCGCGAGCAGCACATTCCGGCCCACGAGGCGGTCATGGCGTTGGGCCTGCCCGCCTCGTCGTAGGTGGCGATGACCCACACCGGGGTCGGGACGATGATGGTTCGTGCGCCCAGAGACTGCTTCATGGTTGCCGTTCTCCTCCCCTCCGCGTCAGGGCGATGGCCCCGCTGCGGACGCTTCGCCACAGGTCCGCGAGGCTGCCCGAGCCGACCAGGGGCAGCGCGGGCGACGGGGGCACCGCATGGTCGTCGGCGATCCAGAAGGCGTGCATCCCCAGTTCCACGGTGGGGCGGATGTCCCACCCCCAGTCGTCCCCCACCATCAGGCACTCTTCGGCGGCTCGGCCGAGGACGGCAAGGATCTCGCGGTAGTAGGCGGGGTGCTCCTTGGTGGCGTGCATGTTCTCGTAAGTGGTGACGAGAGCGTAGGGGAACTCTTCCACCGGCACGCCGGCCCAGGCGATGCGCTGCTCGATGGCGGTGCGGGGGAAGAGGGGGTTGGTGGCAATCACCACGTCCAGGCCGAGGTCGAACGCCCAGCGAACCAGCTCCCGAGCTTGCGGGCGCGGGCGAGTGATGCGGCGGAGGGTGGGGAACGCCTCGGCGTAGAAGGCGTGCAAGAGCGGCTCTAGCACGCCCCGCTCCACGCCCAGCGCCGGGTAGAACGTGGCGGCGAAGACCTCCTCGTTGGTGGGGCCGCTGCCGTCGTTGTCGTTCATCGCCCGGGTGGCGGCCAGCAGCGTGGCCACGAAGCGTTCCGGCGGCACCAGGCCGGCGACGGACGCCGAGAGCGCCTCGAGGTAGGCGGGCACGAAGCGCTCCATGGGGTTGTCGAGGAGCGTCCCGTCCAGGTCGAAGAGGACCGCTCTCAGCATGCCGCACCGCCTGCCCCCCCCGGCTCGCCGGGTGGCCGCACGGCCTCAGTCCCGCTTGCCGTCGTCGGGCACGAATACCGACAGCACCCACGTCACGACGGTGACGATGAGGGCCCCCACGAAGGCGGCCCCGAAGCCGTCGATGACGAACCCCAGGTGGAAGGCCCGGCCGATCCACGCCGCCAGCAGCAACATGGCGGCGTTGATCACGAAGACAAACAGGCCGAGTGTGAGCACGATGAGCGGGCAGGTGAGGGCCTTGAGGATCGGCCGCACCACCGCGTTCACGAGGCCGAGGATGAGGGCCATGCCGGCGTAAGCGACCCAGGCGTTGCCGGTCACGCGGATCCCCGGCACCAGCCACGCGGCCACCACCAGCGCCAGCGCGGCAATGATCCAGCGGGCGATGAGCTTCATGGGTGCCTCCCTGCGTCCCCGAGCAGTCTAGCGCAGCTGGCAGGGGGCGGGACGGGGAGGCCCACCTTTCCCGGCCATGGCCCGGGCGCAGGGGTGGAGGTGGGGCGGGAGTGGGGAAAGGAGGTGCCGGCTGGGGCTGGAAGCCCGAGATCGGCTGCGCACGAGGCCCACCGACCGGCCTGGCCCAAAGGTCGGCCGCCGCCGCTGCCGCGGGCCTCCGGTCCGACGTTGGATGCCGGGGGCGCCGCCCGTGGTAAGGAGGCAACAGGGCTGGCGGCGGATCGACGGCTTCCGCGCCTCGCCCCCGCGACCCGTTGCCCCGGCGGGGGAGGGGAAGAGGGGATGGGGCGCGTTGCGGGGAATCAGAGAAGCTCGCGGAGACGGGCGTAACCGGCGCGGCTCACCGGCACCTTGCTCCCGTCGGCTAGCGTGGCGATGCGACTGTCCTTGGCGTAAAGGTCGATGCGGGCCAGGCGCGCAATGTTGACGATGAAGGAGCGGTGCACGCGGACGAAGCGGGCGGGGTCGAGGTCCGCCTCCATCTCGGCGAGGGTGCGCTGCTTGCGGTACGCCTTGCCGCGGCTGCGCAACACGACGGCGTCGTCCTGCGCCTGGACCACGTCCAGCTCCTCCACCGGGATGACGTGCACGGCGGCCCCGTCCCGCACCAGGATCCGGGTGGCCGGGCCGCGCCGTGGCCGGGCCGAGGCGACGAGCTCTCGCAGCGGCACCCCGGCGGCGACGAGACGGCGCGCCTTGGTCCGTTCGATGGCCTGGTGGAGGCGATCCCGCGCCGGCGGCTTGAGGAGGTAGTCCACGGCGTGAACCTCGAAGGCGCGCACGGCGTGCTCGTCGTAGGCCGTGACGAAGATGACCGCCACCTCGCGTTCCGCCAGTTCCAGCACCTCGAACCCGTCCAGCTTGGGCATCTGGATGTCCAGGATGAGCAGGTCGGGGGCCAGCTCGGCGATGGCCTTGACGGCCTCGAAGCCGTTGGCGCACTCCGCCACCACCTCCACGTCCTCCCGGTCGGCCAGGTACTCCCGCAGCAGCGCCCGGGCCGGAGCCTCGTCGTCCACGAGGACGGTGCGCAGCTTCCCGCTCACCCGCCATCCTCCCCCTGGCCCAGGCCGGTCGGGACCGCAGCGGGGAGCAGGAGTTGGACCCGGTGAGCGTCGGCTTGCCGCTGCACCTCCATGGCTGCGCTGCTGCCGTAGCACGCCGTCAGGCGCGAGCGGACGTTGGCGAGCCCCACCCCTTCGCCGGGACCCGGCGCGCCGTTGGGGTCGCACGGGTTGTCCACCGTCACCACCACCCTCTCGCCCTGCCGGCTTGCCGTCACCCGCACCTCGCCGCCGTCCACCAGTTCGGCGATCCCGTGCTTGACGGCGTTCTCGACGAGGGGCTGGAGGATGAGCGGCGGGACCAGGCACGCCCCGGCCGCCTCGTCCACCTCCTTGCGGACCCGCAGCCGGCCGCCGAAGCGGCGGGACTCCACCGCCAGGTACCTCTCGGCCAGGGCCAGTTCCTCCGCCAGGGGGATGGTGGCCCGCGCCCCCAGGCGCAGGCTCGAGCGAAGGAACTCGGCCAGGTCGAGGCACATTTGTCGGGCGGCGGCCGGGTCGCTGGAGGTCAGGGAGGCAATGGCGTTCATGGCGTTGAAGAGGAAGTGGGGGTCCACCTGGGCCCGCAGGGCGCGCAGTTCGGCCTCCCGGGCCGCCATCTCCAGTTCCAACTGCCGGCGCTCCCGGGCGGCGGTCTCCTCGGCGGAGATGAGGGCGTAGTGAACCGCCGCCATCACGGTGTACAGCAACACCGCCGCCACCGCCAGGACCACCACCAGGCGGGGGAATCGCTCGGTGACGCCGGCGAACTCCGGCACGGTCTCCAGCATCACCGCCCAGGTCATGGCCAGGAACAGCCACAGCACCGCGCACAGCAGCGCCGCCAGGAGATGCGTGGCGATGAGGCTCAGAAACGGCGTGCGACCCACCGGGACGGCGCGGCACGGGTAGTAGGAGGCCAGGCAGATGAAGGCGTAGACCAGGGCCAGCGGCAGCGACAGGAGGAAGGCCTCGAGCCACGGGGAGCCGGCGGCCATATGGGCGAGGACGGCCACCAGAGCCCCGAAGGGGACCCAGGCCGCGAGGTAGGGCCCGAGCCTGCCGGCGCGGGCAAGGATGGGGTGCATGGCCTCAGTTCTTCACTTCCACCCCGCCCATGATGGCGGTTCCCCGGACCACGAGGGCCGGGGAAGCCGCGCCGGCGGGGAGGGTGTGGTCCTCAATGGCGCCCATGATGGGCGTGCCCTCCACCTTCACCTGCCACCCCTGCGGGACCCGCACCTCGATACCGCCCCAGAAGGCAAAGACGTCCAGGACGGCGGGGCTCTCGACGATACCGGCATGGCGGAGGTCGAGCACGCAGCCACCCATCACTGCGGTGAGGCTGCCGCCGCGAAAATCGGCGGACGTGACGCGCCGCTCGACGCCGCCGAGGATGGCGGCGGCAGAGACCCGCTCCGGACCGGTACCGGTCGGGGGGGAGGGGGGCGCCGGCCCCGGCCCTGCCTCGCCATCGTCCACGCGGGGCGGCGGCGGGCCCGTCCTAGGACGGCTGGCCTCGGTGGCGCGCAGGATGAGGTGGGCGCCAAGAGCCACCAGGAGCAGCGGCCAGAGGTCGAAGATGCTGAACGGGATGATCCCCAGGTTGTCGAGGAGGATCACCACGCCGACCACGACCAACACCGCCCCAGTGGTGCGCCCGCGGCTGCCGGGGGGTTGGAGCACCCTGGCCAGCCCGGCCGCCACCAGGACGAGGGGCCAGTAGTCGAACAGCCGGCCGGCATCGATGATGTCCAGGCGGTCGAGGGTGAAGAGGACGCCCAGCACCACCAGAACCGCCCCCAGCACCAGCCGGGGAAGATCGTGCCCACCGTCACGCGAGTCCATCCATCACCTCCTGGGGCGCCGCGTCGCCCGCCTATTTGACCATACGGCAGCCGGGGCGGATCGTTCGCCGGCACCCGGCGAGTGGCGGCTTGCAGCCGGCGAGCGGTGCTGCGGGGCGGCTTGTCACGGCGTCGGGGCAGAGATATCCTGGCGGCACGATACCGAAACGCTTGCACGGCGGCGTGACACGGCCTTCCGGCACGTCGCCGGGTCCTGGAGGTGCACGATGGGGCGGGTTCTTTGCGGTGTCCTGGCGGCGACAACGGCAGTGTGGGCGGGGGCGGCGGGACCGGTGGCGGTCTCACCGGGCGGGCAGGACGAGGCGGTGATCATCGAGGGGCGCTGCCCCACCTTCTCGTGGGGTGCGGTGCCCCAAGCGGCCTCGTTGCGGCTCGCCGTCTACCGGCTCGAGGACGGAACGCCCGAGACGGTGCGGGCGCTGTTTTCGGTGGAGCTGCCGGGGGCGGCCTCGAGCTGGACCCCGCCGCGACGCTGGTGCCTGGAGACCGGGGGGGTCTACGCCTGGCGGGTGGGGGCGGTGGGGGCCGACGGGGAGGTGGAGTGGTCGGGGCCGGTGTGGTTCGAGGTGGCAGGGCCGCCGAACCCCGTCACGGTGGACCTCTCGACCACCGGCACGGGGAGCGAAGGGGGCGACGGGGGGAAGGGCGCCACCTCGGGCAGCGGCGTGGTGGCTTCCGGTGGCGCCGGGGCGCCGGGAGCTGCTGTCCACCTGCCAGCGGTGATGCGAGCCGGTTTCGCCCCGAGTTTCTCGGTGGGGCCGACGGGGAACGTCACGGGCAACGTCTTCACCGGCGACGGCTCGGGGCTTTCCAACCTGCAGAAGGGGAGCGTAGCGGGCCTTACGGCCGGCGGGGTCGTCTTTGGCGGCGCGGGGCTCGCCCAGGACGCGGCAAACTTCTTCTGGGACGACACGAACAACCGCCTCGGACTCGGGACGAACACGCCCAACGAGCAGCTCGAGCTGACGGGAAACCTGCGCCTCGCCGGCTACGGCGCGCAGATCCAGTTCGGCGCCTCGCGGTTCCTCCACGCCACCGGTTCGCTGAACACCTGGGTCGGCGAGGGAGCGGGGAGGGTCTCGAACACCGGCTATCAGAACGTGGGTGTCGGCTACCATGCCTTGTCCACCGAGGCCACCGGTGGTTACGGCTACCACAACACGGCGGTGGGTAGCTACGCCCTGGCCGGCACCAGCACCGGCTCCGCCAACACGGCGGTGGGGTTCTGGGCGTTGAAGTCCAACACCACCGCTGACAACAACGCGGCCTTCGGCGAGTTGGCGTTGCAGAACAACACCACCGGCACCAGCAACACCGGGCTCGGCAGCTACGCCCTCATGAACAACACGACGGCCTCACGCAACACCGCGGTGGGGATCAACGCCCTCTACACCCAGTCCTTCGCCAACGGGGACGTGGTCTACGACACCGACAACACCGCGGTAGGCGCCGATGCCCTCCGCTCCAACCAGCCGACCAACGCGGCGGGGACCAGCGGCAACGCCAACACCGCCGTGGGCTCGGGCAGCCTTTACGCCAACTCCACCGGCTTCGCCAACACCGCCCTCGGCTACCACGCCATGTGGGCCAACACCACCGGGCAGGCCAACACCGCCGTGGGTTACAACGCCCTCCTGGGGGCCGGTGCGGCCAGCTCCTGGAACACCGCGGTGGGGGGGAACGCCGGGTACAACGCCAGCGGGAGCTACGGTGTCTTCGTGGGGTTCGGCGCCGGGTATTCGGAAACCTCGTCGCACCGCCTGCACATTGCCAACTCCTCGGCAAAGACGTTGATCTACGGCCAGTTCGACAGCGAGGTCGTGGTCATTGCCGACAAGACCCCGGGGGTGTCGAAGGGGCTGGACGTGAACGGCTACCTGAGGGCACGCTCGTGGGCGCCGGACGCTTCGATCCAACTGTGCCGCAATACCCAGGGCGTTCTCGGCGATTGCGGGCAGCAGCCGGCCCCGGCAGCGGCCGGCTCCGCGGCCGAGGCCGAGCTGGAGAGGCTGCGGCAGGTGGTGGCTGACCAGCAGGCGCTCATTGCCGAGCTGGCCCGGCGGCTCGAGGCGCTGGAGGCGGCGGCAAACCCTCGCCCGTAGCCCGACCTGGAAGGGGGTGGCCGGTTGGGGGTCAAGGCCCGTTGCGGCGAGGGGCATCGCCTCGTGCGCGCGGGGGGTGCCGGCCGCAGCAAGTCGGCGCCGTGTAGGACGGGGGATCGGCCCGCGCCGTCCCCTCTCGACCCGGCTCGTGGCTCACCGCCGCCGCGCACATCGAGTGGTGCAGTGGGGCTGCTCGCGGCCCCCTGGCCGCGGGCAGCCTGGAAATGGGCGGCTCCCCGCAGCGGTGGGCTCTTGACACGGGCTGAGGCCGGCATGTAATTTTGGGAAAAATCTCGAGAGGCTTGAGTGACGTGCTCCCCCCCGCGCGCGTGGCTGTCGAGACAGGCCGGCCCGAGGCCGGAGTCGGGCTTCTGTCCCGCCAGGCGGGCCAAGGTGCAACTCCCGGAGCCGGGGCGTGTCGCCGCGAGCCGGGAGGTGCTTGATGTGGCGCAAGGGTTTTGCAGTCGTGATCGTCGGCATGCTGGCGGCGGCCACCGCGACCGCCGCGCCGCCGGCCACCGTCTCGCCGGGGCGCACCGACCTGGTGGTGGAGATCGCCACTCGCTGTCCCACCTTCTCGTGGGGGTTCGTGCCCGGGGCGGCCGCACTCCGTGTGGAGGTGTGGGCGGTGGCGGAGGAGGAGGCGAGCCAGGCCACCCGAGTCGTGGCGGTGGAACTGGCGGGGAACGCCACCTCGTGGACGCCGTGGGTCGGGCGCTGCCTCGCCCCGGGGATCACTTACGCCTGGCGGGTGGGGGTGCCCGGGGAGGGCGACGCGGTGGAGTGGTCCGAGGCAGCGTGGTTTTCCGTGGCGCCTGAGGTGGGCGTGGCGCCGGGGAGCGGGCCGGCGGCGCCCGGTGCCGGTGGTGGCGGCGCGCTGGCGCGCCCTGTCAACGGCGAGGCAGAGGGGGCCGGGGACGGCGCGCCCGCCGCCGCCGGCCGGCCGCTCCCCGCGCACGCGCGGGCCGCGTCGTTCTTTTCGGTGGGCACCGGCGGGGCAGTGTCGGCGGGGCCGGTAGTGGCGCAGTCCTTTGCCGGCGACGGCGCGGGCCTCACCAACCTCGACGCGGGGCAGCTCGCCAGCGGCACGGTGGCGGCCGCTCGCCTTTCCGGGACCTACGCCATTGACGTTTCGGGCACGGCGGCCAACGTCACCGGCATCGTTGCCGTGGGACACGGCGGCACCGGCGCCGACAACGCTGCCGACGCCCGCGCCAACCTCGGCGCGGCGGCAACGGCCCACACCCATGCGGGCAGCGAGATTGGCGGTTTGGCGGTGGGGGGTGTGACCTTTGGGGGAGGCGGGGGGGCGCTGGCCCAGGACGCGGCGAACCTCTTCTGGGACGAGAGCGCGAGGCGGCTGGGGCTGGGGACCAGCACACCCACGGAGCAGTTGGAGCTGACCGGCAATCTGCGGCTGCCGGTGACGACGGCCAGCGAGGGCACGCCGGAGGGGGGGGTACTGTTCCTCGGGGGGGAGCCATTCCTGCACGGCTACGCCAAGCCAGGTTCCGAGCTGCAGAACACCTTTCTTGGGTACCAGGCCGGCAACTTCACCATGGGGGGAGCGGAACCGGAGGAGGGTAACGAGAACACGGCGGTGGGTTTCAGGGCGCTCACGGCCAACACCACGGGTCGTGCCAACGTGGCGGTGGGTACCATCGCACTGCAGGGAAACACCACGGGGAACAGCAACGTCGCGGTGGGTGTCGGCGCGCTCGCCGGCAACGGCAGCGAGAACGTGGCTGTTGGGAGGAGAGCCCTCTCGGACAACACATCGGGGGAGCGAAACGTTGCCGTGGGCTTTGGGGCGCTCGGGAGGAACACCGAAGGGGTCGAGAACATTGCCATTGGCTACAAGGCCCTGGAGGGCAACGCGACGGGCACGCACAACACCGCCATCGGTAGCTTCGCCCTCTTCATGTCCAGTCCGACGGGCAGTGGCAACACGGTCGTGGGTGGCCTGGCGGGGTTTCAGGCGACGGGTAGCAACAATGTCTTTCTTGGGGCGTCCGCCGGTTTTGACGAGACCGCCTCGCACCGCCTGCACATTGCCAACAACTTTGAGAGGACGCTAATCTACGGCGAGTTCGACGAGGGCCAGGTGCTCGTTAACCGGACGGCCGCGAAGGAGAGCGCCACGGCCACGCTGGACGTGAACGGAGATCTGCGGGTGCGCGGGTGGGAGGGGAGCGGGGACGAGGGGGTGTGCCGCGATACCGAGGGGGTGCTGCGGCCGTGCTCGGCCGCGGGCAGCGGGGTGGTCAGCTTCAACGGGCGCACCGGGGCGGTGACGGCGCAGTCGGGGGACTACGCGGCGGCGCAGGTGACCAACGCCCCGGCGGGGAACATTGCCGCCACCGACGTGCAGGGGGCCATTGCGGAGCTGGATGCCGAGAAGGCGCCGCTTGCCCACACCCATGCGGGCAGCGACATCACCTCGGCGGTGGCGCAGGCGACCGACGCTGACACTCTCGACGGCCTCCACGCCAGCGCCTTCGTGCAAGGGGAGACGGTGCTGGTGATCGACGAGGACTTCGACACCCGCCCCACCGAGTTCGGGCTCAGCACCGTTTGGTGGCAGACCTCGGCGTCCGGCATGGGCTCTGTGCACCAGAACTACGAGGGTGTGCTGGCTCTGGAGAGCGGCCTGGGTGGGGGGGGAACGGCAACCCTGCGCGGGGTCCAGCAGTTCTCGCTGGCCGACGCGACACTCATCATGAAGGCCGTCGTCATGGCCTACGCCGACGGGTGGGTCTGGGGCGACTACCAGCCGCGGGGGTTTGCCACCGGCACCGACCGCGCCAACGCCATCGAGTTCATCTCCGTCTCGCCCACCTCGGTGGCGTGCCGCACCGTGGCGGGGGGCGCGGTGACGGAGACCACGGTGGGTATCGACCACTCGGTGTACGCAAAGTGGACCACCTATCAGATCGTGGCCTCGCCGAGCCAGGTGAGGTTCTACGTGGACGGCAAGCTGGTGGCCACCCACACCACCAACATCCCCACCACACCGCTGAACCTGCTCTTCAACACCTCGTACGGAGGCTGGGCCAACGTGCCCCTATACCTCAATCACGTGACCCTGGAACGGAGGTGGTGAGCCGGTCGGCCCCAACGAGTCGGACCACGAGCGGCGGCGAGTTAGCTCAGGGTTGCGTCGAGGCAAGAAACGGCAGCAGGGCGGCAAGCAACGCCTGCGGCCGCTCTTCCATCGGCAGGTGGCCGCACTGGGGGATGGCCACGAAGCGGGCGTTGGGTATCGTTCGCGCCGCCTTCTCGCCGTGGCGGGCCGCCAGGAGCGGGTCGTCGGCGCCCCAGACCACCAGGGTCGGCACGGAGATGGAGGCGAGGTCCACCGTTGGTACGGGGCCGGGGGCGGGGGCGGTGAGCCCCTGGTAGGCATCCACCGCCCCCTCCACCGCCAGGCGCCGCCAGTACTCGCCAACGATGTCGTCGGTGATGACGGCCGGATCGTACACGGAACGCCGGAGGCCGCGCCGGACGAACGCCGGTCGCAACGCCACCGCGCGCAGGAAGACGGTCACGAGGGGGCGCCAGCGGGCAAAGGAGCGCCGGCGGGCCGCCGCGTAGGTGGGGAGGGTGCTGTCCACCAGCACCAGCGAGCGAAGCCGGTGGGGGTGGTGGGCAGCGATCCACAGGGAGATGCCGCCGCCGTAGGAGTGGCCGACGAGGTGGAAGCGGTGGATGCCGAGGGCGTCGGCGACGCCGAGGACGAGGCGCGCCTGCCCGTCGAGGGAGTAGGGTTCCCACTCGCGGGGGCGCTCGGTCCAGCCGAAGCCGGAGAGGTCGAGGGCCACGACCCGGAACCTGCCGGCGAGCGTCGGTATCACGTGCCGCCAGGAGTAGGTGGAACCGCCAAAGCCGTGGACGAGAAGGATCGTCTCGCCGCTGCCCGCCTGCTCGACGTGGACGAGTTGCTCCCCCACGCGCAGGTAGTGCTCCGGAGGGAGGTTCGCCCGGACCTCGGCGAAGGGGGTCAGCGACACACACCCCCCCGTCGTGGCCAGGCCTGCCAGCAGGGCCAGGTGGCGCGTGGCGGTTGTTCGTCGGCCCAGGCGCACAGTGCGCGATTGTAACTGCCGCGCCAGGCCGCGGGTCACCGCTGGGGCGGGAAGGGCTGGGGGGCCCGGCGTGTTGGCGACGGTGGAGCAGGATGGAGGTGGACGGATGAGTGAGTCGTTCATCCAGATCGGCAAGCCAGCGCCGGCGTTTGAACTGCCGGACCAGGACGGGAACCCCACACGCCTTGCAGATTTCGCCGGGAAGTGGGTGGTGCTGTACTTCTACCCGAAGGACGACACCCCCGGCTGCACCACTGAGGCGTGCGAGTTCACCGACGCGCTGGCAGCGTTCGAAGGTCTCGACGCCGTGGTTCTCGGCTGCAGCCCCGACGACCCGGCGAGCCACAAGAAGTTCATCGCCAAGCATGGCCTTGCGCTACGGCTGCTCGCGGACCAGGACCACGCGGTGATGGCCCGCTACGGGGCCTGGGGTGAGAAGACCATGTACGGCAAGAAGACCGTGGGGGTCAAGCGCTCCACGGTCATCGTGGACCCCCAGGGCAAGGTGGCGTTCCACTGGCCCAACGTGAAGGCGGCAGGCCACGCCGAGCAGGTGCGGGCCAAGCTCGCCGAGCTGCAGGGCCGCTGACCGCCGGACGCGGTATCCTCGCCCCGCTCCCCGGTCCCCGGGGAGGGAGGCGAGCATGCCCGTGCGCGATCTTGCCGCGTGCCGCGCGGATTTCCCGGCCCTCCAGCGAACGGTGGACGGCCGGCCGCTGGCGTTCCTGGACGGGCCGGCCGGCACCCAGGTGCCCCGCCAGGTTATTGAGGCGATCACCGCCTACTACACCACGTGCAACGCCAACACCCACGGGGCGTTCGTCACCTCCCGGGAGTCCGACGCGGTGATCTGGGCGGCCCGGGAAGCCGTGGCGGCTTTCCTTGGCGCGCCGGCCGCCTCGTGCATCTCCTTCGGCGCCAACATGACCACCCTGGCGTTTGCGCTTGCCCACGCCGTGGGGCGGGAGCTCGGGCCCGGGGACGAGGTGGTGATCACCCAGCTCGACCACGAGGCCAACCGCGGGCCGTGGCTGGCGCTGGCCGAGCGGGGCGTCGTCGTCAAGGAGGTACCGCTCGTCGCGCCGGGAGTGCTCGACTACGACGCCATGACCTCCCTCATTGGCGGGCGGACCCGGTTGGTGGCGCTGGGGATGGCGTCCAACGCCGTGGGCACCGTCAACGACGTGGCCCGGGCGCGGGAGCTTTCCCGCGGGGTCGGGGCGTGGCTCGTGCTGGACGCGGTGCACTACGCCCCGCACTTCCCCATCGACGTGCGGGAACTGGATTGCGATGTCCTGCTCTGCTCGGCCTACAAGTTCTACGGCCCCCACGTGGGCATCCTCTACGCGCGCCCGGGGCTTCTGGAGCGGCTGCGCACCGACCGGCTGTCCACCCAGGAGCCGGTGGCGCCGTACCGCATCGAGACCGGTACGCTCAACCATGCGGCCCTTGCCGGGGTGAAGGCGGCGGTGGAGTACATTGCGAGCTTCGGGGAAGGGGCCGACCTCGGGGAGCGGCTCCGCTCCGCCATGGCGCGCATCGGCGCCCACGAGGGGGCCCTGGCCCGGCGCTACGCCGAGGAGGTGGCGGCGCTGCCGGGGGTGAGGGTGTGGGGAGCGCCCTTTGCAGGGCAGCGCCGGGCTCCCACCGTGTCCATCACCATCGAGGGGGTGGACGCCGGCGCTGCGGCCCGCTTCCTGGCCGAGCGCGGCGTGGCGGTGTGGGACGGCCACTTCTACGCCGCCCGGGCGGTGGAGATGCTGGGGCTGGCCGAACGGGGCGGGCTGCTGCGGGCCGGCGTCTCCATGTACACCCGCTGGGAGGATCTGAGCCGGCTCCTGGACGGGGTGGCCGCGCTGGTACGGGGGGCCGTGTGAGCCGCCCCCTGCGCCTGCTCCTCGTGGGGTTCGGCAACGTCGGGCGGCGCCTGGCGGAGATCCTCCTGGATCGCCCCTCGTACCCGGGGCTGGCGGGCTTCGACGCCACGGTGGTAGCCATCGTCACCGGCCGGCACGGGACGGTGGCGCACGGAGCCGGTGTGGATCTCGACGAGGCGCTCCGTGCCGTCACCGCTGGCCGCGACTTTTCGACGCACCCGCACCGCGCCTCTCTCGATGCGGCCGCGGCGGTGGCGAGCCTCGACTACGACGTGCTGGTGGAGACCTCGCCGCTGTCGGTGGCGGGGCGTGGGGAGCCGGCGGCGAGCTGGATCCGCGCCGCCCTGGCCCGCGGCCGCCACGTGGTGACCGCCAACAAAGGCCCCATTGCCTGGTGTTACCGGGAACTTGCGGCCCTGGCGGAGGCGCACGGCTGCCGGCTCCGCTTCGAGGCCACGGTGATGGACGGGGCGCCGGTCTTCTCCCTGGCCCGCCGTTGCCTGCGCGGCAACACGGTGCGGCGGGTGGCCGGCGTGCTCAACTCCACCTCCAACCTGGTCCTGGAGCTGATCGGCCAGGGCGCCTCGACGGAGGCGGCGGTGGCCGAGGCGCAGCGCCTCGGGGTGGCCGAGACGGACCCCACCTTGGACCTGGACGGCTGGGACGCTGCCGTGAAGCTCGCCTGCCTCGCCACCGTGCTCATGGGCGGCGACCTTCCGCCCGAGGCGGTGGCCCGCACCAGCGTCCGGGCGGTGAGCCCTGATCGCGTGCGCGCGGTGGAAGCTGCAGGCCGGCGCCTCAAGATGGTGGCGGAGGCGTTCTGGGATGGCGAGAAGGTGGTGGGACGCGTGCTCCCCTGCGAGCTGACGCCGGATGAGCCGTTCGCCCAGGTGCGCGGCCAGGGGTCCGCGCTGCGTCTGGTCACCGACATCCTCGGCGCCTTGCTCATCGCCGAGGAGGGGCCCGACCTGTCCAGCACCGCCTACGGGCTCCTGGCGGACCTGCTGGAGATCGCCGGCGAGTGAGGAGGAGCCGCGGCGACGCGGCGCGGCTGGTACGATGAGGGTGATGGACGCTGGTTCACCCCTCGACGTTCTGGTCAGTCTCTGCCTGGGCGTCGCCCTCGCCGCCGCCTGTGGGCTGCGGGTGTTCCTGCCGTTGCTGGTGGCAGGGGCGGCGGCGCGCCTGGGGTACTGGGAGGTGGCCGGGGGGATGAGTTGGCTCGCCTCCACGCCCGCGCTGGTGGCGTTTGCCGTGGCCACGGTGCTGGAGCTGGCGGCCTACCTCGTGCCGTGGCTCGACAACGCTCTGGATGCCATCGGCGCGCCAGTCGCGGTGACGGCAGGCACGTTGCTGGTGGCGGCGAGCCTGGGCGAGGTGAGCCCGTTGGTACGCTGGACGCTGGCCGTGGTGGCGGGGGGCGGCGCCGCCGGGGCGGTGCACGGCTTGCTGGCGGTGTTGCGCAAGGCCTCGAGCCTCGCCACGCTGGGCCTGGCGAACCCGGCCATCGGCGCGGCGGAAGGAGCAGGGGCGCTGCTGCTGGCCGTCTTTGCGGTGGCCCTGCCGATCCTGGCCGCGGCAACGGTGCTGCTCGCGGCCGGCTTGCTGATGGCCCTCGCCCGTTCCCTTGCCGCGCGGCGACGGGTGGCGTGACGCTGGGGGCCACCGCTCCCGCTGTCGTGCCGCCGCTCTGGTACACTCCGCCGGTGCCGACAACGCACGCCGTAGTGCCGTCCCCAGTCCCCGGCTCGCGGCGGCGCCCCGGGCCCCCCGGTGGGGCCGTCGGGGCGGCGGGTGGCGGGAGGTGGGCAGTACGCTGGCGAAGGGCCCTCCCCGGCCTGCTTATTGCCCTGGCCTGCGCCGCGGTCTACGCTCCGGCGCCGCGCGGGGCCTTCGTGCTGGACGACCTGGAGGCGGTGGTCCGCAACGGGTCCATCCGCCGTCTGGCCACCGCCCTCTCGCCGCCCACCAACACCTTGGTGGCCGGCCGGCCGGTGCTCAACCTCTCCTTCGCCATCTGCTACGCGGTGGGGAGGCTCGACCCGCTGGCCTACCGGGTGGGGAACGTGCTGGTGCACCTGGGGGCCGCCCTGCTGCTCCTCGGCGTGGTGCGGCGGACGCTGGAGCTGCCGACACTCCCCCCCTCCGTGCGGGAACACGCGCGCGGCATGGCCCTGGCTGCGGCGCTCCTCTGGGCGGTGCACCCGCTCACCACGGCGGCGGTGAGCTACACGGTGCAACGGGCCGAATCCCTCGCCGCCTTCTGGCTCCTCCTCGTTCTGTACGCGGTGCTTCGCAGCGCCACCGCCCGACGAGGCAGGGGGTGGGGCGCCCTCGCGGTGCTCGCCTGTGCCGCCGGGATGGGGACCAAGGAGACCATGGCGGCAGCGCCGCTCCTCGCGCTCCTCTACGATCGTACCTTCCTGGCGGGGAGTTTTGCCGCGGCCTGGCGGCGGCGACGCGGCCTGTACCTGGGTCTGGCCGCCACCTGGGCGTTGCTAGCGTGGTCGGTGGCCGCCACCGCCGGGCGAGGGGGGAGCGTGACGATGACAGCGACGCTGTCCCCGCTCCACTACGCCATGACCCAGTGTCAGTGGCTGGTGCGCTACCTCGCTCTGGTGCTATGGCCGCACCCGCTGGTCTTCGACTACGGGCTGCCGGACGCGGGCGTACCGATCCTGCGAAGCTTTGCGGCGTGGCTGCCGTGGGGGGCTGCCCTGGCGGTGCTCGCGGGCGCGGCCGTCGCTCTCTGGCGGCGAACGCCGGCCGCGGGGTTCCCGCTGGCCGTGGCGGCCGGCGTGCTGGCGCCGTCCTCCAGCGTGGTGCCCGTCATCACCGAGGTGGCCGCCGAGCACCGCGCCTACCTGCCCGCGGCCGCGGTGATCCTGCTGCTGGTGGTGGGCGTCGGTGCGGTCCTGCGGCTCCTGGGCGTCGAGCTGTCCGCGCCCCGGGTACGCGCCGCGCTTCGAGCCGCCGTGGCGGTGCTGGTGGTGGGGGCCGGGGTGCTGGCTGCCCTGCGGAACCTCGACTACCGCAGCGCCGAGGGCCTCTGGCGGGATACGGTGGCAAAGCGGCCCGACAACGCCCGGGCGCATCTCAACCTGGGGCTGGAGCTCGCGAGCCGCGGCGATCTCGCTGGTGCCGCCGCAAGTTTCGAGCGGGCCGCCACCATCAAGCCCGACTACGTGGAGGCCTGGGTCAACCTTGGCCGGATGCAGGCGGAGTTGGGCCAGCACCAGCGCGCCATCGAGCTCTACGACCGGGCCCTGGCGATTCAGCCAGACTTCCAGCCCGCCGTGTACAACCGCGGCCTGGCGTGGATGGCCCGCGGCGACACCGCCCGGGCAGTGGCGGACTTCGAACGGGCCATGACTCTGGACCCCCGGGATCCCGACCCCCTCGTGGCTCGGGGGTTGATCAAGGGGCAGCGAGGCGATCTTGCTGGCGCCATCGAGGACTTCTCCCGCGCCATTGCGGTGTCGCCGCTGGCCGCCGACGCGTACCGCAACCGTGCCGTGGCGTACTTCGAGCGGCAGCAGTTCGATCGTGCCCTGGACGACCTGGAGGTGGCGGAGCGGCTGGGCGCCCGCATCGACCCCCGGTTCGTGGACGCTCTGGCTCGCGCTCTGACGGCGAGGCAGTGACGGCCCTTACGGCGTCACGCTAATGGTGAGGCGGATCGTCTTGGCCTTGGCCAAGCCGTACCTCAGGGTGGACAGGGTCACCGTGGCGAGGTCGTGGACCTCGCGATCGTCGAGGCTTTCCGAGTCGCGGTACCCGTCGATCACTTCGCCCTCGGCATCCAGCCACTCGAAGGTGAGGTAGGCGTCCCAGTCCTTCGTGGATGAGTTGGAGTACTCCAGCTGGATCTGCACCGTCTTGAGGTACTCGGAACCCACCGGCCGGAAGAGCTGCGACTTGGTGATGGGCCCGCTCTGCTCCACCAGCCGGATGCGGTGCAGCGTCACCGGCCCTTCGGTGACGTTGAGGTCGATCCAGCTGCCCAGGGCAAACTCCACCTGCTTGGAGACGTTCTGTGCCGCCTGGGCGGGGAGCGCGAGGGAGAGCGCAGCACCAGCGAGCATGGCGACGATGAGTGGTTGGCGTTCACGCATGATCGGGCCTCCTCGTGTGCACATCGACCTGTTTCGCCTTCACAGTAGCATACTGCGCAGGAGGCGGGTGGCCCCTGCCGGGCCCTCGGGGGTGGGGAATGGTGGCGATTCTGGGCGGCGGACTCGTGGTGATGGCGGTAGTGATGGTGTTGTTGTGGTTCGTGCAGCGACGCACCGCCAACGCCGGCATCGTCGATGTGGGCTGGTCGCTGGGCGTCGGGGTCGTGGCCGTGGCGTGCACGGTGGCGGGGAGCGGCGACCCGATGCGTCGCCTCCTGGCTGGCGTTCTGGTGGGTGGGTGGTCGTTGCGCCTCGGTCTGTACATCCTCCGGCGCGTTCTCGCCGAGGAGGAGGACGGCCGCTACCGGCGGTTGCGGCAGCAGTGGGGAGCGGGGTTCCAGCGGCGGGCCTTCGTGTTCTTCCAGCTGCAGGCGCTCTTTGCGGTGGCCTTTGCCGTGCCGGTGGCGGTGGTGGCGTCCAACGCTAGGCCGGTGAGCGCGGCCGAGGCGATGGTGGCGGTGGGTCTGTGGCTCGTGGCCATCGGCGGCGAGGCTCTGGCCGACCGGCAACTGGCGGCGTTTCGTGGGCAGCCGGCCAACCGCGGCCGGACCTGCCGCCAGGGGCTGTGGCGATACTCCCGGCACCCCAACTACTTCTTCGAGTGGCTGCACTGGTGGACATACGTGCTGCTCGCCGCGGGCGCTCCCCTGTGGTGGCTCTCCCTCCTTGGCCCGCTCGCCATGCTGGTGTTTCTCCTGGCGGTGACGGGGGTCCCGGCCACGGAGGCGCAGGCTGCCGCGTCGCGCCCCGACTACCGGGACTACCAGCGAACCACCAGCGCTTTCATCCCCTGGCCGCCGAAGCGCTAACTGGCAGGCGGCGGCTCGCCCTCGCGGGGTCGGGCCCGGGCGAGCAGGAGGGTCGCCGAGACGATGATGGCGGCGCCCAGGATGGCGAGGGGTTCGGGGGTGTCGCCGAAGACGAGGATCCCCCAGCCGGTGGCAAAGACGATCTGCAGGTAGCCGACGGAGGTGGCGCGCCCGGCCCGCTCCTGCTGGAGGCCCAGCGTCAGCCCCATCTGCCCCCCCCAGGTGGCGAGGCCGATGCCGAGCAGCACGAGCCACTCCCCACCGTGGGGGATCACCGCGTGGGCAGCGGTGAAAGGCAACGCGAGAACGACGGATACCGCGGCAAAGAAGAAGACGATGACGTCCGCGTCCACGCCGCGCATGCGACGGATGAGCACGTAGGCAAGGGCCGCCAGCACGGAGGCGGCCAGGGCCGCGGCCACGCCTAGCGAATCCAGCGGCGACGCACAGCCGAACAGGAAGGAAGGCTGCGCCACGAGCACGACGCCGCCGAGCCCTGCCAGCGCCAGCAGCCACTCCCTCCGGCGCAGCCGCTCGCCCAACAGCGGCACCGCAAGGAGCGCCGTGAACACCGGGTTGGTGAAGTGGATCACCGTGGCCTCGGCCAGCGGCAGACGAACCACGGCAAAGTAAAAGCAGGTGAGGGCCGCAAACCCCACCAGGCTGCGCAGCACCAACAGCCCCAGGGCCCCCGTCCGGAGGGAGCCGCCGCGGCGCCGCAGCAGCGCATAGGCCAGCGTCGCCACCACCACGGCGCGGGCCAGCACGAGTTCCATCACCGGGAATTGCCGGCCGGCCAGCTTGACGAGCAGGCTCATCACCGAGAACGACAACGAGGACAGGGCGATGTACCGCAGTCCGGGGGAGATCACGCGGTCGCTCCGGCGCTGGGCGGCAGAACCTTCACCGTCCGCCATTATGCACGTCTCGCGCTCCCGGCCCACCGTCCTTCGCCAGCGCGTGCAGGCGGCCAGAGGCCGTGGCGGCTGCCACCGGGACTTGACAGAGGTGAATAGACTTTACTAAAGTCACATTAGTACTGAGGGCGAGCGCCAGGTTTCGGGGGGAGCCAGGCGCCACGCGACAGTACAGCCGGTCACGCCGCGAGGCGTGACCTTCTTTTTGTGCATCGCTGCGGCAGGTGGTGTCGGCGGGGGCGAGGGCCGGGCCGTCAGCGAGGGCGAGTCGCCAGCTGGTCCACCCGAGCAATATAGGCGGCCATCGCCTCTTCCCTGGTGAGGCCGCGCCGCGCGGCCCACGCGTCGTACTTGGCGCGGCCCACGAAGTCGAAGGGGCCTGGCTCCTCCCCGGTGACATCGCCCATGGTGGCTTGCTTGTAGAGACCGTAGAGCTCCAGGAGCACCTCGTTGGGCTGCTCGGGAAGGGTCCTGGCACGGGCAACCGCCTGCTGAAACTGACTCGCGAGGTCCACGGCGCCTCCTCTTGCGCATTGTACCGCCAGCGACGCCCGCGGCGTTGCCGCCCAGGTCACGCCGGCACGAGGCGGGGCCGTGGCGAGGTGGTAGTGAACGCCGTCACCGCGGCCGGCCGCCGCCCAGCAGGCGCGCCGGCAGGTAGATGACGGCGCGGAACAGCTCGAGCACGCCCCCGACCGCGATGCCGACGAGCCGGAACGGCAGCAAGAGGAGCCAGACGAGGGGGTAGAGGAGCAGCGCCAGGAGCGCCAGCGGCCAGCACAGCACGAACAGGATCAGCCAAAGGAGAAACTTGATCATTCCCCACCCCCTCCGCACAGAATACGCACGGCGGCGGGGCGGGTTCAGGGCGCGTCGAGAGCGGCCCGCCACGCTGCCATCTCGCGGTGGATGATGCGGCCGCGAAACCGCTGCCGCAGCTCGCGCAGGAACGGCAACGAACGCGCGGCGACCGCATAGTCCCCCCGTTCCCCGCTGAGCTCTTCGAGTGGCAGGTACAACGCCTCCCGTGAGAACTGGGGGGCGCACAGGAGGCGGCCCGCCAGCTCCGGCACCTCCTTACCGCCGGCCAGGCGGTAGGTGGCCCAGTCCTCCCGGGAGAGGCACTCCAGCAGATGGAGCTGGTCGCGGCGGGCGAGCAACCACAACTCCGCGGAGCCGGCGCGGGTGGTGTAGCCCGCAAACACCGTGCCGGCCGCCGCCCACTCCTGCAGCGCGGTCCCCTGCGCCGCGCGGGGCTGGGGGGCGACCCAGGTCGTGAAGAGCGCGGCCGCGGCCCCCGGCGCCTGCGCCTCGAGGTCGGCGAGGGGGAGGAATCGCCCCGGCAACCAGCGGCTGGCGAGCGTGCCGCGGGCGGCGGTGGGGAGGGTGGGCAGCCAGCGCGCGAGGGTGGCGGCGGCGTCCTCGGCCAGGGCGGCGCGGGCGGCCGTCAGGGCCTCGCGGATCTCGTCGGTGCGCCCCCCCAGTTTGCCGAAACTGACGGTCCCGCAGCCCCACAACTGCGCCATGATGACCCAGCGATCGGCGTCGAAGGTGAGCGCCTCGACCTCTGCCAGGAACAGAGGGGACAGGTCCGACCCCTGCGGCGCCAGCAGCACCGCATGGGGGTACAGCAGGGCCGCGAAGGGCACCGGCGCTTTCTCCCGGAAGGCAACGGTCCCGGAAAAACGCACGGGCTGGCCCTCCCCGGCAAGCCGGAGCGCCGCGGCTCGGGCGGGGAGCCACGCCGCAACGAGATCGTCTCGCAGGGCGGTGGCCTCCGCACCCAGCCGGGACAGGGTGATCCGCTCCGGCCCGAGGGTCAACTCGATGCTCCCGTCGTCGCCGCCGATGCCCTCGATGTCGCGCAGCAGCACGGCCCTGGCCGCACCTGCCGACGGGGTCAGGAGCAGGGAGTCCGCGGTGAGGGCCCAGGTGGCGGCGAGGTCGTGCCCGCCCGCCGCAACGGTGCAGGTTCGGGCCGTCACGCGACCTTCCCGCCGCACGCCGGGCAAAAGCGGGCGCCGGCCGGTACCCGGGCCCCGCAGCGGGGGCATTCGGCGGTGGTGGCCAGGCGGGCACCGCAGACCGAGCAGAACTTGCCGGGGACCGTCTCCTCGCCGCACGCAGGGCAGAGGACGGCAGCCGGCGACGCGACGTCCACCCCTTCCGTGAGGTCACGCTGCCGAAGCTTCTCCTCCGCCTGCTCGACGGCAATGGAGGCCTGCCTCGCCGCCAGCTCGCGCTGCATCACCGGCGCGCAGCGGGTGCAGAGGGCGCGCTCCCGGTTCCAGCACACCTGCTCGCACACCCACTGGCCGCACCGCTTGCACTGCACGAACAGCGGTCGGATCTCGGCCACCGCCGCCTCGAGGGCGCGATCGTGCTCGGGACCACCGATGGCCCGCTGGATCTCGTAGCTGCCCGAGGCGGCGCGGCCGAAGACCCCGCCGAGGATGTGGCCGGCGCCGCGCAGGAGGGATCCCGCAATGCCCACCTTGTTGGGTTGCCAGCTCGACATGTAGCCGTTGCCGCACCCCTCGCAAACGAAGCGAAACTGAAACCCGTTTTCTGTGGAGAGGTCCTCGTAGTTGTCGGTGAACTCGATGCGGGCCATCGGATGGTCCTCCCGGTGACGGCCCACGCTAGCGCCGATTCACCCGTCGGTCAAGCGCGGGCGAGGTCTCGCCTCCCGCGCGACCTGCGGCGGCGCCAGTCGGCGGGCGGCACCGGCTGGGGATCCGACCACAGGCCGCGCCGGGCCGTCCGGGCCTCCCGCTGGGCTGCCGCCAGCTCGCCGGCGCGGGGCGCGTGAGGCTCGTACCACCAGGCCAGCCCCTCCCGCACCAGCCTGAGTCCGACGTCTTCCCCAGCCACGCTCACGCGGCCGACGATCCGGCCGTAGCGGTCCTGCTCCACCACCTCCACGGTCACCTCCTTGCCCAGGGCCAGCTCGGAGGTGAACTGTCGCGCCCTCCTGCCGAAGGGCTGGCCTCGCTCGGGGCAGTCGATCCCCCACAGGCGCACGCGCACGGCGCGACCCGCGCGCATCACCTCGATGGTGTCGCCGTCCCGCACCGCCACGCAGGTCCCGCTGAAGCGTTCGCTCGCCCAAGGGGTGAGCGCTGCCGCGAGGGCGGCCGCGGCAACGATGGAGACTGAGGAGAGAGGGCCCCGCATCGAGTGATGTTAGCGCGGCGCCGATTCGGCGGCGTCGGGGATAACCGCAGACGTGAACCGCGGCGTCCAGGTGCTCGTTGTGGAGCGTGCAAGCCGCGAGCGCCCGCGCGACGACCGGCCACGGCACGGCGCACGACACGCCGCACGGCGCAGCGGCGGCGGGGGGCGGTGCCGAAAGGGGGGGAATGAAGCAGGTACTCTGGGCATGTGTGGTGATGGTCGCTGCAGCAGGGGCGATCGTCGCGGAAAGGGAGGAGGCGCAGGCCCCTCAAGGACCTCCGGGGGCGCATCCGGCGCCGCCGGCGCGCATCATCCCGGGGGTCAACGCGCCGGACCGCTTCCCGCGCGGGTGCGTGGACTGCCACGTCGTTCTGCCTGAGGCGGACGTGCGGATCAGCACGCTCATGAAGCGCTGGAATGAGGTGTGGAACCCCGGCTGATGGCGCACGCGCGGGCCGCGACTCCCTCCGGCGCGGTGCTTACCGGGCGGCATCCGCGGGTCCCCGAGGCGCTCGCCGACGTGCCGGCGGCGTGCCTCGTGTGCCACGGCAGGGACGCCAAGGATGCACCCCCCTTTGCGAGGCTGATCCACCTCGTCCACTTGACTGGTGGCGAGGAGAACCACTTCATGACGATGTTCCAGGGCGAGTGCACCCACTGCCACAAGCTCGACGCCGCCAGCGGCAGGTGGCACCTGGAGAGCGGGGCGGAGCGCTAGTCTTTCGGCCGCCGGCAGGGGGCGCGTCGGGTCTGGGCTCGCCGATCCGGCAGGCGCGGCAGTTGCCCGCCTCCGCCGCAGGTGGGAGCGCCCGCGTGATGCCGGCGGCATCTGCGTACTTCTGAGGCGCCGGCCGGCTCGTTGCGGGCGTCCGCGGCGGGAGTGGTACAGTCACGGTTGGGAACCGCACCGAAGCTCCGCCCGGCGGGGCTTTCCGCGTTGCGTGTTCGGGGAGGATTCATGTTGCTCGAAGGACGCGTTGCCCTTGTCACCGGCGCAAGCCGCGGTATCGGTGCTGCCACGGCTCGGCTGCTGGGCGCCGAAGGAGCCGCCGTGGCGGTCAACTACTTCCAGAGTGAGGCCAAGGCGATGGAAGTGGTTGCCGACATCGAGAGGGGAGGGGGGAGGGCGCGGGCCTACCGGGCCGACGTGCGCGACGGCGAGGCGGTGCGGGAGATGGTCCGTCGGGTCGGCGAGGAATTGGGTTTCGTGGACACCCTCGTCATCAACGCGTCCATTGGGTTTCCGGTGAAACCCTTCCTGGAGTACACCTGGGACGAGTTCGAGGCGAAGCTCACCGGGGAGATGCAGGCGGCTTTTTTCGCGGTGCAAGCGGTGGTGCCCGCCATGGCGCAGCGCAGACGGGGCTGCATCATCGGTATCTCCTCCGGCCTCTCGCGCCAGCCGGGGTGGGGGTTTTCGGCCCACAGCACCGCCAAGTCCGGGCTCGATGGGCTCCTGAAATCCCTGGCCTTGGAGCTGGGGCCCATGGGGATCCGCGTCAACACGGTGGCCCCCGGCCTCACCATCACCGACGCCACGGCCCACATGCCGCAGGAGCGCCGCGACCAGGTGGTGCGGATGACGCCGCTGGGGCGGGTCGCCCAGCCCGAGGACGTGGCCGGGGCCGTGCTGCTGCTGGCCAGCGAGCACGCCCGCTTCGTGACCGGGACCTACCTGGCCCCGAGCGGCGGCATCCAGATGCTGTGAAGCGCCGGCAGGGTCCGGCGGGGTTGTGGCGCCGACGCTACTCGCCGAGGAACTCGATCACCCGGGTCACCGCCGCCCGGCACACGGCGCAGAGGGGCTTGGCTCCCTTGGAGAACATGAGGCAGTCCAGCATGGGGCGGTAAAGGCCCTGCGCCGCGTACCCCGCCCCTTCGAACGCCCCCACCTGACCCACGAACCTGGATTGCGCGAGGTAGGCGTCCACCCGCTCCTGGTGCTGCCGTGACAGCTGCTCCGACTCCGCCTCCAGCGCCGCCACCTCCTGGGCCGGCGCCCCTTCCCGCTTGAGTCTGGCGATCTTCTCGTTGAGGGCCTGGCGGAGCTTCTGGTACTCGCCGTCCATGGCGTCGAAGCCGGCCTTCTCCCACGGGGTCGGGATCGGGGTGCCGGGGGTGACGAGGGCCTTCCACTTGAGGTTGCCGGGGTCGAGGAGGGCGGTGATGTTGGGCTCGGCTGGTTCGACGCCGCGGGGGTAGAAGTCGTTGTAGGCCACGGCGGAGGTGTAGTACTCGTCGGCGAGGCCGGCAAAGGCGTGGCCGAACTCGTGGAGAAAGATGTACTCGTGCCACTGGTTGTCGGTGGTGAAGGTGGCGTACAGGTTGTAGATCCCTCCCCCGCCGTAGCGGGGGGAGTTGACCATGATGGCGATGACGTCGTAGGGGACGGAGGCCGCCAGGTCGCGGACGGCGCGGTTGTCCTCGGTGAGCACGTAGCGTTCGGAACCCAGGGCGTCGAAGGCGGCGCCCAAGGGCGTGCGCCGGTAAGCGCCGTGGCTCGGCTCGCTGATGCCGCTGTCCTGGGAGGGCGCAAAGACCCCGCGGATATTGAAGCGGTCCTTGAGGGTGGCGTAGGGCTCGGCGGCCAGCAGGATCTTCGTGAAGCGCTCCAGGTCGGCCCTGAACTTGGCCTCCTCGGCGGCGGTGTACCCCTCGCCGAGGATTGCCAGGTCCACCCTCCCGTGGGGGTCGCCGCTCACCCAACTCTCCACCACCTTCACCCCCGCCGGCAGGGGCGGCCGGAGCACCGTCCAGGCGGCGGGGTCGATGTCGAAGGACGCCACCTCGGCGGTCGTTCGGTCCGCCCGGCGAACCTGGATGGCGAGACGGATCGGCCGCTTGGGGAAGGGGGTCCGGACGGACTCGTGGAAGGTGCGACGAACGCCCTTTCCGGCGTCGGGGGTGGTGCGGTACTCACCAAAAATGGAGTCGAAGCGCCGCGCGGCGAGCAGGCGGCCGGTGGCGAGGTCCGTGACGGTGGCGAGGTAGCGGCCGGTCTCCTCGCGGTCCACGAGGTTGACGCGGCTGCCGGCCCAGCTCCCCTCGCGGAGGACCCGGTCGAGGGTGAAGAACTCCTCGCTGGCGTTGCCGGTGTGGTAGAGGTCCACCCGCAGCGTAGCGTCCACGAAGTCGGCGGCAAAGGCGGCAGGGGTCTCGGCGGCCAGGGCGCGGCTAGCGGAGACCAGAAGCAGGCAGAGGAGGGCGAGAGCCATGGCGTTACCTCCGGGGGAAGTCTACGCGATGGGCGCGGCCGCCCGGCCCAGGTGCGGCGCCGCGACTGGCTCGGCCGGCTAGCGCAGGACGTTGACCTGAATGTCCGGCGAGTTGATCACGAACACCCGTTCGTTGTTGCTCTTGGGGTCGGCGGGGATGAGGAAGAAACCGGGCCGCTTGGCGTCGTACCCCTGCGTGAAACCGGTGAGGATCTCGCCGTCGGCGAGGCGGCAGGTCACCTTCTGGCCGTACATCTTGGCGTCGGTGAAGCCCTTCCGCTCGTGGTAGGAGCGGTCCCCCTCCAGCTTCTTGACGAAGAAGAGCGCCTTGAGATCGGCCAACTTCACCTCGATGATCTGCCGGTCCGCCGTCTGCAGGTGGAAGGCCGGCTTCGTGGGGAGGAAGTTGCTGGTCGTGCCTTTCACCACGCGCCCGTCCCGAAACCGTGCCACGACTTTGTTTTCCATGCGGTAAGTCTAGCGACGGCGAGGCGTCTGTCAACGTCCCGGCGACCCCGGGCGGGCGTGTCGCCGCTGCCGCCGGACGCCACGCCCCTGACCGCCAGGGGCTGCCTCGTGTGCTGCGGTGCCGCGGGGAAGCCTGAGGGCAGGTTCGCTGGCCTGTGCGGACACGGTGGCGACGAGAGAAGGGGTTCGAGAGCCGACGAAACGAGAGCCGACATGGGCGTGACACGAGGGGCCTCTTCTTCACGTCTTCAATCAGGAGTGTTATCCTCGGGGCCCCTTGGTGGGAGGAGGCCCCATGCGGCTGACGACCGTGTTCGTGGCGATGGCGGCGCTGGCGGTCGCGGTGGCCGCGCCAGCCCAGACCCCGGTCTTCATCAACGAGATCCACTACGACAACACCGGCACCGACACCGGCGAGGCGGTGGAGATCGCCGGCCCGGCCGGGACCGACCTCACCGGCTGGAGTATCGTCCGCTACAACGGCGCCAACGGGCAGGTTTACACCACCCCCACCGCGAACCCCGCCGGCTCCGACGTCCTCAGCGGGACCATCCCGAACCAGTGCAACGGCTTCGGCACGGTGGTGGTGTACTACCTCCAAAACGGGCTGCAGAACGGCGCCCAGGACGGCATTGCCCTCGTCAACGCGGCGAACACCGTCGTCCAGTTCCTGAGTTACGAGGGGAGCTTCACGGCCACCAACGGCCCGGCCTCCGGCATGACCAGCACCGATATCGGGGTGAGCGAGAATGAGGCGCCGCTGGGGCAGTCGCTGCAGCTCACCGGCACGGGCTCCAACTACGAGGACTTCACCTGGACCGCAGCAGCCAGCACCTTCGGTGCCTGCAACTCCGGCCAGACCTTCACCGGCGGCCCGCAGGCCCCGCTCATCAACGAGTTCGTGGCCAACCACACCGGCACGGACAACTACGAGTACGTGGAGGTCCGCGGCGACCCCTCCACCGATTACTCGGCGTTCTGGGTGCTCCAGGTGGAGGGGGATGCCGGCAGCATCGGCACTGTGGACGCCGCCTGGCAGGTGGGCACCACCAACGCCGCCGGCTACTGGACCACCGGTTTCCTCACCAACGTCCTCGAGAACGGCTCGCTGACGCTGCTCCTGGTCAAGGCGTTCACGGGGTCTGCAGGTATCGACCTCGACACCAACGACGACGGGGTCATCGACGTGACGCCGTGGGACCTCATCGTCGACAGCGTGGCCGTGCATGACGGCGGGGCCGGGGATTTGGTTTTCTCCGCCGCGGTCCTGGGCGTGTCGTACGACGGTGCGCCCTTCGCGCCGGGCGGCGCCTCGCGCATCCCCGACGGTACCGACACCGACGCCGCGACCGACTGGGTGCGCAACGACTTCGACGGTGCGGGGCTGCCGGGCTTCACAGGCACGCCCGTCTTCGGCGAGGCGTACAACACGCCGGGAGCCGTGAACGCGGCGGTTCCGGAGCCGGCTGGCGACCTCGTGATCAACGAGATCGACTACGACCAGTCCTCCACCGACACGGCGGAATTCATCGAGATCCGTAACAACGGAAGTGCCGCCGTGAACCTCGACAACTACTCGCTCGAGCTGGTCAACGGGTCCGGCGGCGGCGCGAGCATCTACGCCACTATCGATCTCCCCAGCGTCTCGCTGCCGGCGGGCGGTTACTACGTGATCTGCGCCAACGCCGCCACCGTCCCCCACTGCGACCTCGACGTCTCGCCCGACACGGACCTCGTCCAAAACGGCGCTCCCGACGCGGTGGCGCTCCGCTACGGCACGACCCTCGTCGACACGGTGAGCTACGAAGGCGACACGGGTTCTCCGTACACCGAGACCAGCGGTGTGGGACTCGAAGACAATCCCGGCGTGGCGTACGCCGGAATTTCTCGCTACCCCGACGGCAGCGACACCAACGTCAACAACGTCGACTTCTCCCAGCGCTGCATCACCCCGGGGGCGCCCAACTCCAGCGCCTCCAGCGACTGCCCCAACCCCGGCGCCTTCCTGGCGGTGCTCATCAACGAGGTGGACGCCGACACCCCTGGCACCGATGCCGCCGAGTTCGTCGAGCTGTACGACGGCGGGGTGGGGAATGTGCCCCTCGACGGCCTCGTCGTCGTCTTCTACAACGGCTCGAACGACCTCTCCTACGCCGCCTTCGATCTCGACGGGTACTCCACCAACGGCAACGGCTACTTCGTCATTTGCGGTAACGCAACGAACGTGGCGGGCTGCGATCTCGACGTCACTCCCGATACCGACCTCATCCAGAACGGTGCGGATGCGGTGACGCTGTTCCGGGCGAACGGGGCGGATTTCCCCAGCGGCACCGCCGTCACGACCTCAAACCTCCAGGACGCCATCGTCTACGACACGTCCGACGCCGACGACGCCGGGCTCTTGGTGCTCCTCAACCTGGGGCAGCCGCAGGTGGACGAGAACGGCGCGGGTAACAGCGCCGGCCAGTCGAACCAGCGCTGCCCGAACGGCTCGGGCGGCATGCGCAACACGGCGGCGTACGTGCAGGCCGCGCCGACGCCGGGGGCCGCGAACCTCTGCGTGAGCGGCACCTACGAGATTTGGCAGATCCAGGGCAACGGCCTAGCATCCCCCTACGCGGGCCAGGTCGTGGCCACCAACGACAACATCGTCACGGCGGTGGGGCCGCAGGGGTTCTTCATCCAGACCCCGGACGCCCGGGCCGACGCCGATCCCGAGACCTCCAACGGGATCTACGTCTACACGAACAGCGCACCGGCGGTGAACGTGGGCGACCAGGTGGACGTGGTGGGCACCGTCCAGGAGTTCTACGACTTCACGGAGATCGCCGGCGGGCCGGTGGTGACGGTGGACTCCAGCGGCAACCCGCTCCCCGCGGCCATCGAGTTCAACGCATCGCTGCCATCCCCCACGCAACCGCAGCCGGCCACCGCGTACGAACGGTACGAGGGGATGCGCATCACGATCCCATCGGGGCTGGTGAGCGGCCCAAGTCAGTACTTTGGCACCGACAACACCGCCGAGGCCTTCATCGTCGCCTCCACCGCCCGCCCGTTCCGCGAGCCGGGCATCCGCTACCCGGGGCTTCCCGGGCTGCCGGTGTGGGACGGCAACCCCGAAGTGTTCGAGCTGGATTCGGACAAGTTCGCCGAGAGCTTCGACCCCATTGCTGCCGGTTCCACCTTCTCCGCCACCGGGGTGCTCGGCTACGAGTACGGTGGCTACGAGCTGTGGGCCACCTCGCTCACGCTGGGGCAGGCGCCGCTGCCGGTGCCGGTCCGGCCGCGGGCGCCGGGCGAGTTCACCGTGGGCTCCCTCAACTGCTACCGGCTCTTCGACGATGTGAACGACCCCGGCAGCGCCGACGACGGCTCTGTGGAGTCCACCGCCGCCTACACCCGCCACCTGCGCAAGCTCTCGCGCTACATCCGCGAGGTCCTGGATGCCCCGGACGTGCTGGGCGTGCAGGAGGTGGAGCACATCGGCGCCCTGGAAGACCTGGCGGCCCAGATCCACGCTGACGACCCCTCCCTCACCTACACCGCGTACCTGGAGGAGGGCAACGACGTGGGCGGCATCGACGTGGGCTTCCTCGTACGCGACACCATGGCCGTGGACGCCGTCACCCAGCTCCAGAAGGACGAACCGTTCGTGTTTGGCGGCGGGCTCCTCCACGACCGGCCGCCGCTCCTCTTCGAGGGCCGCTACGTGGCCAGCGGCACGCCTTTCCCCGTCAAGGTCCTGGTCATCCACAACCGATCCCTCAACGGCATCGACGACCCGGTGGACGGTGACCGCGTGCGGCACAAGCGGCTGGAACAGGCCCAGGCGGTGGCCACCATCATCCAAGACCTGCAGGCGGCAGACCCCGCTGTGCACCTCGTGGTGGTGGGGGATTTCAACGCCTACGAGGTCAGCGACGGCTACGTGGACGTGACCGGCCAGATCAAGGGCGAGTTCGTGCCCGCCGACAACCTCCTCTCGGGGCCGGACCTCGTCGACCCGAACCTGGTGGACGAGGTCCTCAACCTGCCCGCGGCGGAGCGGTACTCCTACGTGCACGACGGCACTGCGCAAGTGCTCGACCATGCGCTGTGGGCCCATGGGCTCGCCACCTTTGCGCGGGGCATGGCCTACGGGCGCGGCAACGCCGACGCGCCCGAGGTGTACCTCCTCGACGACACCACGCCGCTGCGATGCTCCGACCACGACGGGCTGGTTTTCTACGTCATGAGCGACGCCAACGGCGATGGCTACCCCGACGACGCTCCCCAGTTTGCCACCTCGAGCAACGCCAACGGGACCGCCACCGGCACGGTCACCGACGCCTCGGGGGTCGCTTCCGTGGTTCTGGTGTCGGGGTCGGTCAACGTCACGCTGCAGACCTCCGGGAATCCCGGCGACTCCACGTGGGGGTGGACGGTGACCCTGGTGGACGACCGCCTGCCGGGCACCGCGGTGCTCGAGGCCAGGGACGCCGATGGGAGGGTTTCCCGCTACCAGATCTACCTCTCCATGGCCAGCCCCATTCCGGCCGCCTCGCCGGCCGGGCTGGTGGCCCTCGCCACCCTGCTGGCCGCCGCGGCGGTGGTGGCGCTGCGACGAACGTGACGCTGCGGGTCGGGGCGCGGCGCCGCCCCGAGCGCGCAGCCAAAGTGTGACGGGGGTCACGCCTCCCGCGGCGCTGCGCCGCGGGGATGGTATCGATCGGTGAATCGGTGGTAGGCTCCGCTCGAGTGGTGGGGAGGTTGCATGAAGTCGGGACACCTGAACGTGGTGGTGGCTGCCGGGGTGCTTGCCGTGATCCTGGCGACTGCCGCCATCCTGTGGAAGCGCAGCCACTGACGAGGTGCGTGCCAGCGCTCGCCTCCCCAGGGGGGAGGGGGAGCGGGTGAGCCGCCGGGGTGCCGGCGGAGGGGAGGCTCTGCGCGCGGTGGCGAGTTACTGGGCCGGCACCGTGGCCTGGGGCGGGTAGAGGCCCGGCATGGGCAGCTCCGGCGGCGACTTCTGCTCGACCCGCACCGAGCGCACAAAGTAGCCCGTCTCACCGAAGCAGGAGGTGGGAATCCCCTTGTGTTCGGTGTAATGCAGGGCGACCCACTGGCCCGTGGCCTGGCGGAGCTGTGCCGCCACCTCGTCGTCCCGCACCGAAAAGTGCCAGATGGTCGGCGCCACCCCCGGCACCACGTACTGGGCCAGCTCCCCCTCCCAGGTCTTGCACAGCCACCCCTTGCGGGAGAACTTCTGCAGCACGCCGGCCCGGTCCCCCTCGGAGTAGCTCCAGTGGAGGACGAACCACAGGTAGCCGGCGGCGGCCAGCACGACGGTAAGCAGCACGGCCAGGAGCATGAGGACGACGCCGCCGTGCTCGCGGGCGGCAAGGGTCGCAGGGCGACGAGGGGTATTGATCATGGTGAGCCGATGCTACCCCCCTCCTTGGCGCCCTGCAAGACGACCGCCCCCTGCCGTCGTTGCGCCTGCTCCTGCTACGCTGGAGCGGCTGTCCCCGCTGCCGGTTTCCGCGCGGTGGCGACGGTCGGGAGGTGAACGGTGGAGTTACTGGACGCGAGCCGCAGCATCGTGACGGTGATCGACCTGCAGGGCAAGTTGATGGAGATGGCGTACCGGTCGTCCATGGTGATCCGCTCGACGATCCGGCTACTGCGCCTGGCGGAGCTGTTCCAGGTGCCGGTGGTGCTCAGCGAGCAGTACCCGAAGGGGATCGGCCCCACCGATCCGCGGGTGCGGGCGGAGTTCGACCGCCTGACGGTGCCGAAGCGGTACCTGGAGAAGACCTCCTTTGGGTGCTGCGGCGACCCGCGGTTTGAGGCGCTGCTGGCCGAGGTGCGGCCGGGCGTGCCGCGGGAGCAGCGGCAGATCGTGGTGGCGGGGATCGAGGCGCAGGTCTGCGTCATGCAGACCGTGATCGAACTCTTGCGCACGGGCCAAAAGGTGTTCCTGTGCTGGGAGTGCATTTCCGGGCGGGGCGAGGAGTACCGCCGTCATGCCCTGGAGCGGATGGTGCAGGCCGGTGCGGTGCTCACCAACCACGAGTCGGTCGCCTTCGAGTGGGCGCGGGACAGCAACCACCCGGCGTTCCGGCAGATGAGCGCGCTCCTCAAGGAGGGGCAGATCGTCGAGTAGCCCCGACGCGGGCCGGTCCCCGGGGCCGGGGGAGGCCGGGGAGGCGAGGTGGGGCCAGTGATCCCAGGGTTTGCCAGCATGATCGCGACACGGGCCCTTGCGGCGTCGGCGGTGGCGCTGGGCAAAGCCACGCCGGGTGGGGGCGTGCCACTGCTTGCCGCTGCCCCGGCGGGTCATGCTGCGCCCCTCGGCGTGGTCCCGTGCGTGCTGGCCGTGGTGGGTGGCATTGTCCTGGCCGTGGCCCTCCACGAGGTGGGGCACGCCCTGGCGGGTCTGGCGCAGGGGTTCCGCTTCGTCATGCTGGCGGTGGGTCCGCTGTTGCTGAGCTACACGGACGGGCGGCTGCGCGCGCGCCTCAACCGTACCCTCTCCATGTGGGGCGGCATGACCGTGACCGTGCCCAGCAACGCCGAACGTACCGTCCGACGCTTTGCCTGGGCGGTGGCGGGCGGCCCGGCGGCAAGCCTCGCCCTCGCTGCGGGCGCCGCAGCGGCCTGGGCCGCCGTTCCCAGCGAGTTCGGCGTTCTCCGGCTCTGCCTCGCGGCCACCGCGGTGAGCTCGGTGGTGATCGTTCTCGTCACCGCGCAGCCGTTCGGCGCGGGCGGCGGTTTCGCGAGCGACGGCGGCCGACTGCTGCGGCTGCTGCGGGGCGGCGAGGCGGGGGCGCAGGAGGCGGCGTTGTTGTCGCTCTTTGCCCTCGCCGTGGCCGGTGTGCGGCCGCGGGAGTGGCCGACCGACGCGGTGGCGACGCTGCGCGGCGTGGGCGGCGGCGGTCCCTGGGAGGTGGCGAGCTGCGCCATGGTGGCGCAGCACTGCCTCGACCGGGGCGAGCTGGGGTGCGCCTCCGAGGCGGTGGATCGTCTGCTCGCCCTGTGGCCGCGCCAACACGAGCTGGTGCGCGCCGGGGTCGCCGCCGACCTTGCCTTCTTCCTGGCCTTCGTGCGCGGCGAGCCGGGGCGTGCAAGGAGCATCCTTGCCGAGGCCCGGGGGCCGCTGGTGGAGCCGCACCGGGTGCTGCGCGCTCGGGCCGCGGTGGCCCTGGCCGAGGGGGATCGGGAGGGGGCGTTGGCCGCGGCCGCCGCGGCGGCGGAAGCGCTGGCCCGGCCGTTCCTGGAGGCCAACGCCATGGATCGCGAACTCGTCGACGAGATCGCAACGCGGGCCCGGACACACCTCGACCCTGCCGGCCAAAACCAGGAGGGGGCCGAGCAGCGGCAGTCGGGGCACGGCCCGGCCGAGGGGGCGGTGCTGCCGCGCGAAGGCGGATGAGACCCACCCAGGCCCTGGCCTCCCCGGCGTGGTTCGCGGACGCCTGAGTGTCCCCCGCCCGAGGCTCCGCGGCCGGCACCGCTGCGGTGCCGATGCCCGCACGGTTGCCGCGGCACGAGCCTTCTCGCCGGGCCGAGAGCGGGGCCGAAGGCGAAGTGGGCAGGCGGCTTGGCGGCCGTAGCGGAGGACGGCGGGGGCGGGCCGACGTGGTATATCATCGCCGGCGTATGAAGCAGCCATTTCGGATCGCTCTGGGCTCGGACCACGGGGGCTTCGAGCTCAAGCAACAACTCGCCGCCTTCCTCGCCGAACTTGGCCATGCCGTGGAGGATTGCGGCACCTCGAGCCGGGAGCCCGTGGATTACCCCCTCTTTGCCCAGGCGGTGGCACGGCTGGTGGCGCGGGGGGAGGCCGACTTCGGGATCGTGGTGGACGGTGCTGGCATCGGTTCCGCCATGGTGGCGAACAAGGTCCCCGGCGTGCGGGCGGCGGCCTGCACCACCGAGGCCCTCGCCATCAACGCCCGGGAGCACAACGACGCGAACGTCCTTACCCTGGGCGCGGGCCACGTGGACCTGGCCACCGCCAAGCTCATCGTTCAGGTGTTCCTTAGCACGACGTGCAGCGAGGAGCGGCACCGGCGACGGGTCCAGATGATCCGCGACATGGACGCCGCGCTGGCGGCGGGAGGGGGGCTGGGGGCGGAGGATCTCCAGCGGGTGGTGGCGCGGGTCAAGGAGCTGTTGGGCCGGGGCAGTGCGCCGACTCCCGAGCCGGTCATCGCCCCTGCCGACCTAGCCAAGATGATCGACCACACGCTGTTGAAGCCGGAGGCCACCCGCGCGGACATCCGCAAACTCTGCGAGGAGGCGAGGGCCTACGCCTTCTACTCGGTGTGCGTGAACCCCGCCTACGTCCGGCAGGCCGTGGAGGAGTTGCGGGGCAGCGGCGTCAAGGTGTGCTGCGTGGTGGGCTTCCCCCTCGGCGCCCAGCCCACCGAGATCAAGGCGTTGGAGGCCCGCCGCGCCATCCGCGAGGGGGCGCGGGAGATCGACATGGTGCTCAACATTGGCGCCCTCAAGAGCGGTGACGACGAGGCGGTCTATCGCGACATCCGCGGCGTGGTGGAGGCGTGCAAGGACGGCCGGGCGGTGTGCAAGGTGATCCTCGAGACGGCACTGCTCACCGAGGACGAGAAGCGGCGCGGCTGCCGCCTGGCCATGAAGGCCGGCGCCGACTTCGTGAAGACGTCCACCGGTTTTTCCAGCGGTGGTGCCACGGCGGAGGACGTTGCCCTCATGGCCGCGGAGGTGGCGCCGCGGCGGCTGGGGGTCAAGGCGTCCGGGGGAATTCGCAGTTACGCCGACGTGGTGCGGATGATCCGCGCCGGCGCCACGCGGGTGGGGTGCAGCGCGTCGGTGAAGATCATGGAAGAGGCCAAGGCGGCGGCGGGGAAGGGGTAGAGCATGTCGGAGCTGCGCTGCTACGTGTTCCTGGACAGCCTGCAGCCCAAGTACGCGTCGTTCCTGGGTACGGTGGCGCAGGGGTTCCTGCCAGTGCCGGGGCAAGCGTCGCTGTTCGTGGAGGTGGCGCCGGGGATGGACATCATGCGCGTCACCGACGTGGCGCTGAAGGCCACGGACGTGCGCCCGGGCATGATGATCATCGAACGGCTCTACGGCATGCTGGAGATCCACTCGGACTCCCAGGCCGACGTGCGCGCCGCCGGCCGTGCCATCCTCGCCGCCTTGGGCCTCAAGGAGGAGGAACGGATCAAGCCCGAGATCTTCACGAGCCAGGTGATCCGCAACATTTCCCCCTACCACACCCAGCTCATCAACCGCAGCCGGCACGGCGACATGATCGAACCGGGGCAGTCTCTCTACGTCATGGAGTGTGCGCCGGCCGGCTACGCCGCCATCGCCGCCAACGAGGCGGAAAAGGCGGCGGACATCAACATCCTGGAGGTGCGGGCGTTCGGCAGCTTTGGCCGGGTGTACCTGGGCGGCGAGGAACGGGACATCGACGTGGCGTACCGGGCCGCCGAGCAGGCCATTGCGGACATTACCGGCCGGCCCGCCAGGGGGGGCGGGGCGTGAGGCTGGGCTGCTCGTGGCGTGAAAGGAACGAAGCGGGATGCTCCGGCCAAGGGTGACGGGGCAACGTAAGGGAGGCACTGTGATGCTGGAAGCGCTTGGGATGATCGAGACGAGGTCGTTCCCGGCCGTGGTGGAGGCCGCCGACGCCGCGGTGAAGGCCGCCAAGGTGGAACTGGTGGCCTACGAGAAGACCGGCGGCGGGTATACCACGGTCATCGTCCGCGGCGACGTGGCCGCGGTGAAGGCGGCGTGTGACGCGGCGCAGATCGCCGCCGGCCGCGTGGGCGAGGTGGTGGCGGTGCACGTCATTGCCCGTCCCCACATCAACGTGGACCAGGTCATGCCGCTCGGCCGTCAGACCGAGGCCAGGGCGACCAAGAAGTAGCGGTACGGCGTCGCGACGCGAGGCGCGGGAGGTCGGGCCGATGGTGCTTGCCAAGGTGGTGGGGACGGTGGTGGCGAGCCGCAAGGAACCCACCCTGGAGGGGCTCCGCTTTCTCCTCGTGCGGGTGGTGGACGAGCGCGGCCAAGAGACCGGCGCCAACGTCGTGGCCGCCGATGCCGTGGGCGCCGGGCCAGGGGAGATCGTGCTGGTGGCCGCCGGCTCCTCGGCTCGGCAGACCACCATGACCGACCGGCGCCCGGTGGATGCGGTGATCATGGCCATCGTGGATGCCGTGGCGGTGGGTGACGAGGTGACGTACAAGAAATGAACGGCGAGACAACGGCGGCCATGGACCGGCGCCCTTCCCGGCCCGACCGGCGGGGTGAGGGCCGGGCCAGACACCCCCGCCCCCGGACCCCCGGGCGGCGGGTACGGTGAGCGAGCGGATGGCACGGCTGACCGACCAGGAGATCGACGCCATCGCGCGTCGCATCGTCGCCGACCTGGAGGGGCGGCCCGCCGACCCCTCGGGCGGCGGCGTCGCGGCGCCCGACGCTGGTGGGATGGGGTTGTTCGCCACGGTGGACGAGGCCGTGGCGGCAGCGGCCAAGGCCCAGCCGGCGTTCGTGGCCTTGCCCCTCGCGCAACGGGCACGCATCATCGCCGCCATCCGCGCCACCATGCTGGAGAACGCGGAGGCGTTGGCGGCAGCGGGCCACCGCGAAACCGGCCTCGGTCGGGTCGAGGACAAGGTGGTGAAGAACCGGCTGGTCACCGAAAAGACGCCGGGGCTCGAGGATCTCTTCCCCGCCACCGTGAGCGGAGACCACGGCCTCACCCTCACCGAGCCGGCGCCGTTCGGCGTCATTGCCGCCATCACGCCCTGCACCAACCCCACCTCGACGATCATCTGCAACGCCATCGGCATGCTGGCCGCCGGCAACGCCGTGGTCTTCAACGCGCACCCGGCGGCCAAGGGGTGCTCGGCGCAGACGGTGGCGTTGCTGAATCGGGCCATCACCGGCGCCGGCGGCCCCCCCAACGTGGCCACCTGCATCACCAACCCCACCATCGAGACGGCCCAGGCGCTGATGCGCCACCCGGGCGTGCGCCTGCTGGTGGTGACGGGGGGTGGGGCGGTGGTAAAGGCGGCCATGGCCTCGGGCAAGCGGGCCATCTGTGCCGGCCCTGGCAACCCGCCGGCGGTGGTGGACGAGACCGCCGACCTCGACAAGGCAGCGCGGGACATCGTGCTCGGCGCCTCCACCGACAACAACATCATCTGTGTCGACGAGAAGGAGGTCATCTGCGTCGCCCAGGTGGCGGATCGACTGCTCAGCGCCATGGGTCGGCAGGGGGCGGTGGTGGTGCCGACGCAGCGACTCCGCGCCCTGGAGGAGGCCATCTTCGTCTCCCCGCCGCCGCCCCGGCACCACGGCGAGGTCCGGCGCGAGCTGATCGGCAAGAACGCTGCCGAGATCCTCGCCCGGGCGGGCATGGCGGTACCGGCGGCGACGCGGCTGGCGGTGGTGGAGGTGGGGCCCGACCACCCGCTGCTGTGGACCGAGCAGATGATGCCCGTTCTGCCCCTGTGCCGGGTGAGTTCCGTGGACGCGGCCATCGAGCTGGCGGTGGCGGTGGAGGGGGGCAACCGCCACACGGCAGTGATGCACTCCCGCAACATCGACGCCCTTTCCCGCATGGCCAAGGCTTGCGACTGCTCCATCTTCGTCAAGAACGGCCGCTCCCAGGCCGGCCTCGGCCTGGATGGGGAGGGCTACTGCTCCTTCACCATCGCAAGCCCCACCGGCGAGGGACTCACCGGACCGCGGTCCTTCTCCCGCTGGCGCCGCTGTGTGCTCGTGGACCACTTTAGGATCACCTGATGAAGACCCACCCGGCCCTGGCGCTCATCGAGTTTTCCGACATCCCGGTGGGCCTTCGCGCCACCGACGCGATGGTCAAGAAGGCACCCATCGCCCTGCTGCGCTGCGGCACCGTGACGGCCGGACGCTTCCTCACCATGATCGGCGGCACCACCGCGTCGGTGGAGGAGGCGCTGGCGGCGGCACTCCTGGCGGGTGGCCCGGCGGTCATCGAGCACGTCCTCCTCCCCGATGTGCACCCGCGGGTGGTGGAGGCGGTGGCGGGGCGGCGCAAACCGCCCACGAGCGGGGCGCTGGCCGTGGTGGAGACGGCCACGGTGGCGGCCACGGTGCGCGCCGCCGAGGCGGCGCTCAAGGGCACCGGCGTGGAGCTGGTGGAGCTGCGCCTGGCCGATCAAGGGTTGGCGGGCAAAGGGGTGGCGCTGTACGCCGGGGCCTTGCACGAGATCGAAGCAGCCGTGGCCCTGGCGCGGGCAGCGGCAGAGAGCGGTGGGGGGCACGTGTCCATCGTCGTGATATCGGCGCCCCACGAGGCCGTCTTTGCCGCCCTCGAGGGGGGCACGCTCTTTGCCACGGCGGAGCTGCTGGACCTTGGGGGGGAGGGCTGAGCGTGCTCCTCGGCCGGGTGGTGGGCACGGTGGTCGCCTGCGTCGTCTACCCTGGGCTGGAGGGCTGCCCGCTGCTCGTGGTGCAACCTTTGGACAAGACCGGCGCACCGAAAGGGCGGACGCTGGTGGCGGCTGACGCCACGCGCATGGCCGGCCCCGGAGAGCTGGTGTACTACGAGGGCGGCCGCGAGGCGGCCCTAGCGTTGGAACCCTCGTTCGTGCCGGTGGACCACGCCATCGTCGGCATCCTCGACCAGCTCGCCCTGCCCGGGGAGGTTCGGTGATCCTCGGGCGCGTCATCGGCACGCTGGTCTCCACCATCCAGCACCCCTTCTACCGGGCGCGCAAGCTCCTGGTCGTGGAACGCACCGACCCCGGCGGAGCCCCGCTGCCCGAATACCTGGTGGCGGTGGACGTGGTGGACGCGGGGGTTGGGGAGCGGGTGCTGGTGCTGGACGAGGGCAACGGAGCGAGACAGGTGCTGGCATCGCCGGATGCGCCGGTTCGCTCCGTCGTCGTCGGCATCGTCGACGCCGTCGAGGGGTGAACCGGCCGCCCCTGCCGGCGGTGGAGGACCCGTGACGGGCTACGCGGACGGTATCGTCGAGCAGTTCAGCGGGTGGTCCGCAGGGAAGAGCCGTCACCTCTTCCGACGGCGGTTGGCGGCGGCGCTGCCGTTCCTGCCGGCGCGAGGGCGGGCCCTGGACGCTGGCTGCGGCGACCTGGAGACGCGGGAGTTCCTGCGGGGCCGGCGGCCGGGCCTCGAGCTAGTGGGGTGCGACCTCGGGTGGGTGGTTGGTCCCCGTACCGTGCGGGCTGACGTGCAAATGCTCCCCTTCGCCGACGGCAGTTTCGACGCGGTGCTGCTCCTGGCCGTGCTCGAGCACGTGCCGCAGCACGAGGCGGCCCTGGCGGAGGCGCACCGGGTGCTGCGGCCGGCTGGCGTACTCGTGGTGACTACCCCCAACCCGCTGTACGGCCTGCCCATGGCGGTGGCGGGGCGGATCGGCCTGAAGTACCGGGAGGGGTACGACCACGGCATTTCCCTCGCCGCCCTGCGCCGCCTGGCAGGCGGGGTGGGCTTCGAGGTGGAGCACGAGGGGCGTTTCCTGCTGTTGCCCTTCCCCTCCCCGCTAGACCGCATCGAGCCGTGGCTCGCCAGACGCCGCCGGCTCGGCCGGCTGCTGCTCAACCAGCTGTTGGTGGCCAGGCGGCAGGCGTAGGCACGTTGACAGCACGGGCGTGGCCGCGCACACTGCCCACGCGTGAGGAGTAGCCCATGAGAAACCCCGTCGCCGTTGTGTTCCCGCTGTTGCTGGCGATCCCCCTCGCCGGTGCCGCCGAGATCGACCCCGACCTGCTGGCCGGGTTGAAGGCTCGGGCCATCGGGCCGGCGGGTATGAGCGGGCGGATCGCCGACATCGAGGCCGTCGAGGCCGACCCGTCCATCGTCTTCGTCGGCGCCGCCACCGGCGGCGTGTGGAAGTCCACCAACGGGGGGCTGACGTTCCGGCCGGTGTTCGACGACCAACCGGTGGCGGCGGTGGGGGACGTGGCCATCTTCCAGGCCAACCCCGCCATCGTCTGGGTGGGCACCGGCGAGAGCAACGTCCGCAACTCAGCCTCGGTGGGGAACGGCGTCTACCGCTCCACCGACGGGGGGGAGACCTGGCGGCACGTGGGCTTGGCAGGGAGCGAGCGGATCTCCCGCATCGTCCTGCACCCCACGGACCCCGACACCGCCTGGGTGGCGGCCCTGGGCCGCGAGTGGGGGGAGAACCCCGAGCGCGGCGTCTACAAGACCACCGACGGGGGCGCCACCTGGAAGCGGGTGCTCTACGTGGACGAGCGCACGGGCGCCGCCGATCTGGCCATCGACCCCACCAACCCCAATACCCTGTTTGCCGCCATGTGGCAGTACCGCCGCTGGCCGTTCTTCTTCCGCTCCGGCGGCCCCGGGTCCGGCTTGTACGTGAGCCGGGACGGCGGCGAGAGCTGGACGAGGCTCCAGGAGGAGGACGGCATGCCGAAGGGCCCGTTGGGGCGCATCGGCGTGGCCGTTTGCCGCACACGCCCCGAGGTGGTGTACGCGCTGGTGGAGGCGGAGAAGAGCGCCCTCTTGCGTTCCGAGGACGGCGGGCGCACTTTCACCACCGTCAACGAGTCCCCCAACGTGGCGCCGCGGCCGTTCTACTACGCGGACCTGCGGGTGGACCCGGAGTGGCCGAACCGCGTCTACTCCCTGGACTACGTGGTACGGGTGTCCGACGACGGCGGCCGGACCTTCACGCCGCTGCCGGGCTGCAAGGAGGGGCACGGCGATTACCACGCCATGTGGATCAACCCGCACGACGGCGACCACATCCTGCTGGGCGATGACGGGGGCGTGCGCGAGAGCCGCGACCGGGGGCGCACGTTGCGCTTCGTGGCCAACCTGCCGCTGGCTCAGTTCTACCACATTGCCGTGGACGACGAGACCCCCTACCACGTCATGGGGGGCATGCAGGACAACGGTTCCTGGCGCGGCCCCAGCGCGGTGTGGCGGCGCGGCGGCATTCGCAACCACGAGTGGGAGATGGTGGGGTTCGGCGACGGGTACGACGTGCAGGCGGACCCGCGGGACCCCCGCACCGGCTACGCCATGTGGCAGGGGGGCAACCTGCTGCGCTGGGACCTGCGCGACGGCTCTCGCCGCCCCATCAAGCCACCGCAGGGGGAAGGCCCGAAGCTGCGCTTCAACTGGAACGCGGCCCTCGCCCTGGATCCCTTCGAGCCCGGGACCATCTACTACGGCAGCCAGTTCGTGCACCGCTCCCGGGACGGCGGGGCCACCTGGGAAATCATCAGCCCCGACCTCACCACCAACAACCCCGAGTGGCAGCGGCAGGACGACTCCGGCGGCCTGACCCCGGACGTCACCGCGGCGGAGAATTACTGCACCATCCTCACCATCGCGCCGAGCCCGGTGGCCCGGGGGGTCATCTGGGTGGGCAGCGACGACGGGCGGATTCACGTCACCCGGGACGGCGGCGCCACATGGACCAGCGTGGAGGGAGGGCTCGCCGGCGTTCCGGCGCACACCTGGATCCCCCACATCGAGGCGTCCCGCTTTGCTGCGGGTGAGGCGTTCGTGGTCCTGGACGACCACCGGCGCTCCAACTGGACCCCGTACGTCTACCGGACCACCGACTTCGGCAGGACCTGGGTCTCGCTGGTCACCCCCGAGCTGCGCGGCTGGGCCCTCGTCATCGAACAGGACACGGTGAGGCGGGACCTGCTGTTCCTCGGCACCGAGTTCGGTCTCTACGTGACCCTCGACGGCGGCCGCCACTGGCTCCCCTTCCGCCACGGCGTGCCTACCGTGTCGGTGATGGACCTGGCCCTCCAGCCGCGCACCGCCGATCTCGTCATCGGCACCCACGGGCGTTCGGCCTTCATCCTCGACGACATCACCCCGCTGCGCGAGCTGTCGGCGGCGGTTCTGGCCGAGCCCCTGCACCTGTTCCCGATTGCCCCGGCCCAGCAGCACCTCCGGCCGGCGGAGGTGAGCGGGTTCGGACTCGGTCACGGCGAGTTTCGTGGCGAGAACCGCCCCTACGGCGCCATCATCACGTACGCCGTGAACGGCGCGGATCTGCCGCACCCCAACCGGGAGAAAGAACGGCTGCGCCGCGAACAGCAGCGAGCGGCACGGCTCGCGGCGATCCCCTGGGGGCCGGCGGCACCCCCGCGGCCGGAGGAGGAGACTCCCCCACGGTCCAGCGAGCCAAAGGTCACCATTCGCATCCTGACAGCGGGGACTGTGCTCCGCACCCTGGAGGGGCCGGCCAAGCTCGGCCTCAACCGAGTGGTGTGGGACCTGCGCCGCGACCCCTTCAGGGAGCTGCCCCGGGGCGGGGAGCGGGGGGACGACGAGGAGCAAGGGGGACCCGAGGTGCCGCCTGGGACGTACGAAGTGATCCTCACGCTGGGCAGCGCCGAGGCGCGGGGGCAGATCACGGTGCTCCCCGACCCCAACGCCCGCGTCAGCCCCAGCGCGTACCAGAAGCGGTGGGAGTGGCTGCTGGAGGCGGGGGCGCTGCGGGATCGTCTGGTGGAGGCGGTGTACCGGCTGCGCGACACCCGCGCCGACGTGGAGTCGGTGCTGTCCCGGCTGCGCGAGCGCGCGACCCGGAGCGTGCCGCCGGCGGCGCGGGAAGCGGAGCTCCGGAAGTGGGAGCAGGACCCCATTGCCGTGGCCGGGCGGGCCCTGATGCGGCGGCTCGGTGAGGTGGAGCGGCACCTCTGGACGCCGCCCGAGACCGTGGGCATCGTCGCCGACACCGATGCCCTGTCGAAGGTGGCCGAGGCCATGGCACCGCTTGCCGAATCGTGGGAGCCGCCCACGCCCAGCGACGAGGCGCGGCTGGCCACAGCCCGGGCCAGGGCCAACGAGGCTCTGGGCGAGGTCGACGCGGTGCTGGCCGGGGAAGTGGCGGCGTTCCGTCGCGCGGTGGACGCGGCGGGGGTTCGCCTTCTGGAGCCGTAGTGGCGCCCGCGCTGCGGCGGCTGCCCCGGCGGTTCCCGCTGGCGGCTGGTTGGCTGGCGCTGGCGGCCACCGCCGCGGCGGAGACGGGGGGGCCGTGGACGGTGTCGGAGGCGGTGGGGCTCGGCCCGCTGCTGCTGCGGCCGCAATCGCCCTTCAGCGTCCTGCGCTACTCGCCGCTGCCGCTGCCCCCCGCCATCGCCCCCGCGGGGGTCTGGCACGCGGGGTGGGTGATCAACTGGAACAACTACTTTGCCGTGGACCCGGGGGGCCGGTACATCGTGGACGCCGAGGCGCTGTCGCTCACCCTGGGCGTTTCCCACGCCTTGAGCGCGAGGACCGAGGTGGCGGTGAGCGTCCCCGTGTCGTACCGCGGGGGCGGCATCCTGGACGGCTTCGTGGAAGGGTTCGAGCGGGCCGTGGGGGTCCCCAACGAGGAGCGCAAGCGACACCCTCGCGACCGGTTCCTGGTGCGCGTGGTGGGGGACGACGGCACGGTGTTCCAACGCACCGGCAGTGCGGCGGGCTGGGGGTTGGAAGACATGGTGGTGCGTGTGCGGTACCAGCTCGCCCGCGGCTCCAAATCCAGCCCGGCGGTCCTCGTCTACGGCGGGTGGAAGGTGCCGGTGGGGCGGGAACACGCGCTGCGGTCCACCGGTGGCAGCGACCTGGCGCTGGGCGTCGCGGCCGGCCAGAAGCTTGGACGGTTTCACCTGTACGGCTCCGCCAGCGCCATCCAGTTCGCACCATCCCGTTTCGGCAGCGTGTCGCTGGCCCGGCGGCAGTGGTCGCTCTTCGCCGGCACCGAGTTTTGCAAGTCGCCGCGGACCTCCTGCCTGCTGCAGGCGGCGGTGACGTCCCCCGCCGCGCCGGGGTTTGCCGATTTTGGCAAGCGCACCTGGGAGGTGACGCTGGGGTTCAAGCGCGTGCTCACCCCCGACCTCCTCTTCGAGGCGTCGGTGCTGGAGAACCTCTTCGTCTTCGACAACAGCCCCGACGTGGGCTTCCACCTCGGTCTCGTGTGGCGCTCCACAGGCGGCGCTCGCTGACCACCAGCGGCGCGGTGGCGGGGTGTCGGTGGAGCACTCCGGCCGGTGCGGCCCGAAGGTGTCCACGAGACTCAGACTGGAGATGGGTGCGGTCGTAGCCGGTTGCTCGAGGTTGCCTCGGGGTGGCAGGTGTTGGCTGACCCGTTGGGTGAAGAATACGTGACATAAAGTCAAGTTGACTTTACATGGGAGGTGGAGCTGCAACGGTGAGCCTACGCAACCACGTTCGCACTTTCCGCGTTGCCCGCCCCCGACTGAGCCAGGCGGAGCTGGCCGAGAGGGTAGGGGTGTCGCGGCAGACCATCGTGGCCATCGAGAGGGGGAACTACAACCCGTCGGTGGAGCTGGCGCTCAGGTTGGCCCGGGTGCTGGGGACCACCGTGGAGGAACTGTTCGTGTTGGAGGAGGGGACACCGTGAGGGGCAAGACGCTGATGGTCGCTCGCCTGGTCTGGGTTGCGGCCGTCGGGGTGTTGATGGTGACGTGGAACGAGACCGCGTGGGTGCTGCTCCTGCTTCTCCCGGTGCTCGCGCCGCTGATGCGGGAACTGGCCCCCGCGCCGGATCTGGACGAGCGGCAGCGCCTCCTCGACTACCGCGCCAGCCACTACGCGCTGATGGTCTCGTAGCTGGTGCTGTTCGTGCTGTTCGCGCGCTCGTGGTGGTGGCTCGAGCGCGAACCGCCGGTGGAGCTCTGGCTGCTCGTGGTGGCGCCGCTCGTGGTGCGGGTGGTACTCAGCGTGGGCCAGGGGTTCGGGGGGCGCCGGATGGGGCTGATGCTCGGATTCGTCTGCGGCGCGCTCTGGCTCGCCCTCTCCTTGGCCTCACACGGCCTCGCACCGGAGTCGGCGGTGGGCCTGGCGATCGTTGCCGTCACCGCCATCGGCGCTCGCTTCCCCCGGTTCGGCGGGGGCCTGTTGATCCTCGCTGCAGAGGCTGCCGGGCTGTTCGTCGGACCCTTCGGCGTGGGCAACGCCGGCGGCAACCCCCTCGTGCGGGTCGTGGTGGGTCTCGCCCTGCCGCTGCCGCTCCTGCTCGCCGGGGTGGGTCTGCTGGCGGCAGCCCGGCGGGCCGGGGAGCCGGAAGCCGAGGCCGACGACGTGGCGACGGGTGGGTGAGGGCAACGGAACGCACGAGAGGAGCGGCAGGCCTCGGCCCTCGCTGGCCTCGGGCGCTCCCTCTAGCCCGTACCAACACAGAGTTCGTCGGGGTTGCGCGCCGCAGTGGCAGGCGAGCCGCCACTGCCGCGTTACTGGCCGTCCGCGCTGCTACTTGGTGTCGAGGATGAGGGGCAAACCGTCCTTGCCTGCGCCGATGATGATGACCTTGGCGTTTTGGGAGTTGGCAATTTTCTCCGTCGCTTCGATCCCCTTCCAGCGCAGCAACTGCTCGGAGATCCCCTTGGTGACGATGGCCTGGAAGTCGGCGATGCCCTGTGCCTCGATGCGCTTGCGCTCCGCCTCCTGCTTTTCCTTAAGCAACACGAACTCCATCCGCTGACTCTCCTGCTCGGCTCGCAGCTTCTCCTCGATGGCCTGAGTCAGTCCGCGCGGGAGCCCCACCTGGCGCAGGGGGGTGGACTCCACGGTGATGCCGCGCGGTTCCACCAGCCGCTGCAGGTCGGCCAGGATCAACCGCGCCAGCACCTCTCGCTCGGAGGTGTAGAGCGCCCGGGCTTCGTACCCTGCCGTCACGCCGCGGGCCACGGAGCGAAACTGCGGGACAAGAATGATCTCCACAAAGTTGGGGCCGATGGTCCGGTAGACCTCCGGGGCGCGGTCAGGGTTCAGGTGGAAGAGGGCGGAGATCTCGAGCTGGACGGTCAGCCCTTCCTTGGACGGCACGTCCATCGTCTCCTTGATCTCCTGGGTCTTGACGGACATCTTGATGATGCGGGCAAGGGGGTTGCGGAGGTTGATCCCGGACTTGAGGGAGATGGGCGACACGCTGCCGAAGAAGTCCACAACCCCGACGTGACCGGCGGGAATGACGGTGAGGAACTGGCTTGCGGCCACGAGGAGCGCGCCGATCCCCACCGCCAGCGGCACCGTCCCCGCGGCCCGCATCGTGCCATACTCCCGAGCGCCGCTGCGGCGGCTGGCCCGCCAGACCGCCATCCCCACCACGGCAACCAGCAACGAGACCATGAACAGCATGCCTGCCTCCTTGCCCTCGTCATTTCCGTGCGAAGGCGCTGCCGGCAGTATGCCAGCATCCCACGAGGTTTGCAGCTCCGCGCGCACAGGGCCTGTGGCCCCGGCCCTACCTGCGCGCGGCGCGGGCGAGCTTGAATATTCACGTTCGTCGATATATATTGCCAGTAGCGGCCCGCCGCGCCTGGCGGTGCGCCGGGGAGGTGGGGTGGAAGCAGCCATTCTCGCAGTGGCCAAGGCCCTCGCCGACGAGACCCGCATCCGGATCCTCGTCGCCCTGGCGCGGGAGGGGGAGTTGTCCTGCGGCGAGCTGGTGGACCGCTGCGCCGTCTCCCAGCCGACCGTCTCGCACCACCTCAAGGTACTGGCCGAGGCCGGGCTCGTGCAGGTCCGCCAGGCCGGGCAGCGAAGTCTCCACGTGCTGGACGTGGCGGGTCTGCGAAACACGGCAGCCGCGCTGCTGCGCCTGGCTGGCACGCTGCCGGCCGAGAACCCCCGACCCCTGGACGCCAACGACCCCGCCCACGGGCTCCCGGACATTGGCCCCGGGAACGTGGATTGATTGATCATCATCGATATACAGTGCTCTCCGTGTTGCGCTGCCTGGTCAGTTGCAACCGTGTCTCGATGTACGGTAGATTGATAGCGAAGGAGAGCGATTATGAGCGCGAACAAAAGGGCAGTGTTGGCAGGGGTGGTCGTGCTGGCCACCACCGTCCCGGCGGTGGCGGGGGTGATGTTCCGGTCCGAGACGACCAGCGACGACAAGCGGAACGCCGCGGCAACCAGCGTCGTGAAGGGATGGGTGAGCGGTGATTCGGGCAAGGTCGAATTTGTGGAGAGCGGCAACCCGATGACGGCGGCGGGGAGCTACCTCATCACCAAGGATGGCGGTGCCACAGTCATTCTCGTCGACCCGAAGGAAAAGACGTACATGAAGTGGGACATGGCGTCCGTGCTGGGCATGGCCGGCGGGGCGGTGAAGATGATGAACATGAAGTACTCCGAGCCGAAGGTGGAGGTGCTGTCGGAGGCCCCGGGCGGTCTGGTGGCCGGGTTGCCCACGACCCACTACAAGATCCGCACCTCCTACACGATGGAGATGAAGTTCATGGGCATGAAGAAGTCCTCGACGGTGGTCACCGAGGAGGATATCTGGGCCACCAGCGAGCTGGTGGAACGGGCGCTGGGAATGTGGTTCAAGAAGGAACCTCCAAAGACCGGGGACGCTGAGTTCGACGCCTTCCTTGCCAAGCAGATGCATGCCGTCAAGGGGTTCCCACTGAAGCGGGTGGCGGTGACCACCACCACCGACGAAAAGGGGAAGCGGGAAACCTCGACGATGACCATGGAGGTGAAGGAGTTGCAGGCCATGCCGATCCCTGCCTCCACCTTCGAGATCCCGGCCGACTACAAGGAGACGACCCTGTTCGGCGGGGAGGAAGGGGAGGGCGGCAACCCCTTTGCCAAGATGCTGGGCGGTAAGAAGAAGCCCTAGCGGCAAAGTGGCACGAGAAAGCGCTCCGGCCGCCGAGGCCGGGGCGCTCCGGTTATGCGCCCAGCACCGTCATCGGGTGCCGGGTGAGAGTCCCGGGGGAAATGGCGGCGACCGAGAGCGGCGCGCAACGGCACCGCCGCGAAGGCCTGTCTGGGGGAAGCGCCAAGCAGGGGGAGCTGGCCGAGGAAGAGGAACTGGGTATGAGGCGGCGCCGGCCGGGGCAAGCAAACCAAGACCCGAGAGGTGCCCGCGGGCAAGGGGAGGCGACGGAAATCCTGCGGTGGTGCGCCGAAAGCGGCTGGTTGTCCTGGGGAGTTCTCCCCTCACCCCTGAAAGGGCGATACCGGCAGACGGATCGAGACGTCAGCAGCGGCCAGCGGAGCCAGACCACCCGAGTGGTGTCGGGGGAGGGCCGAGCGGGAGGGGGAGCGAGGCGGCCGGTAGCCTCGGCAAGGGACGACTCCGGAAGTCCAAGCAAGTGGAGCCCCGTGTGGGCGAGTGGGTGAGGCCCGGGGCGCAGGGCGGAGCGGGGAACCTCCTCCGGTGACGAGGGTCGCCACGCCCTCGGGCACGCAGCGATCGGGCTGCCTTGCCTGGTGCCCTGACTTCCACCTTCCGAACGCCGGATGCGGGCCCGCATGGCCGGTGGTGTGGGAGGGGCGCGGCGGTCACGTGCCAAGACGCCGTATCCCGATCGGGGCCGAGGAGCGTGCAGGCACCTGATCAGGCCTGACGCCGGGGGTACACGGATCCTCCAGCGTCAGGCTCGCGTATACTCGCGCGGCGAGGGTCGATGCCATGCGGCTCGCCAAGAGGCTCCTCCCCTTTCTCGAGTGGCTGCCCCACGTCACGCGGGCGTCGCTGCGCGCGGATCTGATCGCCGGGATCACCGTCGCCCTCGTGCTCGTGCCGCAGTCCATGGCGTACGCGCAGCTTGCCGGTCTGCCCGCCTACTACGGTCTCTACGCGGCGCTCTTGCCACCCATGATCGCCAACCTGTTCGGGTCGAGTCGGCAGCTCGCCACCGGGCCGGTGGCCGTGGTCTCGCTGATGACCGCGACCGCCCTGGAGCCGCTTGCCACCGCTGGCAGCGAGAGTTTCATCGCCTACGCCCTGGTTCTGGCGTTTCTGGTGGGTGCGTTTCAGTTCGCTCTGGGAATGCTCCGGCTGGGTCTGGTGGTGAATTTTCTCTCCCACCCGGTGGTCAACGGCTTCACCAACGCGGCGGCGCTCATCATCGCCACCTCCCAGCTGGACAAGATCTTCGGCGTCACCGTGGAAAAGGGGGAGCACCAGTACGAGACGGTGATGGCGGTGGTGGCCGCGGCGCTGCGCTGGACCCACCTGCCCACGCTGGGGATGGCGGTGCTGGCCTTCGCCATCATGGTGGGTCTGCGACGCGTCAACCCACGACTGCCCAATGTGCTGGTGGCCGTGCTCGTGACCACCGTGATGTCGGCGTTGTTCCACTTCGATCGCCGGCAAACCGTCCCGCTCGAGCGCATTGCCTCCCCGACCTTCCGCGAGGCGGTGGTGCGCTTCAACGCTGCGGTGGCGCGGCTGTCGGAACTGGAGGCGCTGCGGACGGAGGGGCACCGGGCCCTCGCCGCCGCCGAGGAAAGCGCCACGGCGTTCTGCCAGCGCTGTCACCCGCCCCGGGACGTGGTGGCGTTTCGGGGGGAGGCCAGGGTCGCCGCGGGGGGGATCCCGGAACGGGCCCTCGCGTTGCACCAGATGGCCGGTCTTCTCGACCACCACCTCGAGGAGGCGCGGGGGGAGGTGGGCCGGTGGCGGCAGGAGCTGGTGTCCTACGTCTTCCTGCAGGTGCGGCAGGCGGACGGGACGATGGTGTTCGTGCCGCCGGACGCGGTGCCGGCGGGTGCCGCCAGCGACGGGACGAAGTGGCGCCCAAAGGTGGGCGCCAAACCGCTGGAGCTCTCCGCGATACCCCTCTCCGGTGGCGGCGCGGTGGTGGGCACGATCCCGAAGGGGTTGCCGTCGCCCAAGGTGCCGAGGTTCGATCTGCGCGTCATGGGGAAGCTACTGCCCTCGGCGATGATCATCGCTCTGCTGGGGTTCATGGAGGCCATCTCCATCGCCAAGGCCATGGCGGCCAAGACCCGCCAGCGGCTGGACCCCAACCAGGAACTCATCGGCCAGGGGCTGGCCAACCTGGTGGGGTGCTTCTTCCAGAGTTACGCGGTCTCGGGGTCGTTCTCCCGCTCCGCCGTCAACCTCCAGGCCGGAGGCCAGACCGGGCTGGCCAACGTCTTTTCCTCCTTTGTGGTGGTGGTGGTGCTGTTGTTTCTGTCGCCCACCCTCTTCCATCTGCCGCAGGCGGTGCTGGCCGCCATCATCATGATGGCGGTGGTGGGGCTCCTCAACGTGTCCGGCTTCGTGCACGCGTGGCGCACGAGCCGTTTCGACGGCGTGGTCTCGGTGGTCACCTTTGCGGGCACGCTGGCCCTCGCGCCGCACCTGGAATGGGGGATTCTCGCCGGCGTCCTGCTGTCCCTCGGCGGCTACCTGCTCCGGTCGATGCACCCGCACGTGGCGCGGCTGGCACCCACGCCGGACGGCGCCCTGATGGATGCGGCCCGGCACAACCTTGGAACCTGCCGGTACATTGCCGTGGTCGGGTTCGACGGGCCTCTCAACTTTGCCAGCACCAGCTACCTGGAGGACGAGATCCTGGCGCGGGTGGCCGAGCAGCCGGAGCTGCGACACCTGCTCATCTCGGGCCAGGGGATCACGGAGATCGATGCCTCCGGTGAGGAAACCCTGCGCCACCTGGTGGACCGCCTGCGGGCCTCGCGCATCGACGTCTCGGTGGCGGGACTTTCCGATGCGGTGCTGGATGTGCTGCGGCGCTCGCACCTGCTCGACCGCATCGGCCACGACAACGTCTATCTCACGGAGACCCGAGCCATTGCCGCCATTTTCGCGGCGGCTCACCGGGACGTGGTGGAGCCCGCCTGCCCGTTCCTTGGCGTCGTGCCGCGCCTGGTCGAGCTGTCGCTCCACCCCGACGGTTCGCTGCGCGACGCGGGCCGTCACCGCTTGCCCCTGTGCGGCTACATCACCGCGCTGCGGATCGACAGCCCGTTGAACCGCGGCAACGTCCGTTACGTGGAGGAGTGGATCCGCGAGAGGCTGGCCGACCGGCGGGAGCTGCGGGCGGTCCTGCTGGTGATGCACCCGGTCACGGCCATCGACACCGATGCGGCCACGCGGCTGGCGCTCCTTGCCCGCGAGCTGCGGGAGCGCGGGCTGCTGGTGGGCTTCAGCGGGGTGGGCGAGGAGATCCTGGACGTGCTGGAGGGGGCCGGCGCGCTGGAGGCCATCGGCCGCGAGACGATCTACCCGACCCAAGCCGCGGCGGTGGCGGCCCTGTGGGCTGCCGCTCACCGGGGTGTGGAAGAGCCCGGTTGCCCGCTGGCGGCCCTCGCGCCGCACCTCACGGAACTCTCGCTCCACCCCGAGGGGACGCTACGCGACGCAGCCGTTCACGGCTTGCGCCTGTGCGGGCGGGTGGCGGTGCTGCGCATCGACGGGCCACTGCCGTTTGCCAATGGCGTCGCGATGGCCCTCGAGCTGGAGCGCTGGTCGGCCCGGCGGCCGGGGATCCGCCACGTGGTTTTGGCGGGGAGCGCGGTCGGCCGCATGGAGGCCCGGGACGCGGGGAACTTCCTGGAGTTCGTGCTGGGTGCGCGTTCGCGGGGGTTCCGGCTGGCCCTTGCCGGATTCCCGGACCAGGCGCTGGAGCTTCTGGGCCGCAGCGGTGTCGTGGACGCCATCGGCGTCGAGGACTTCTTCCCCTCGGAGGCGGCGGCTTTGGCCTCGCTCTGGAACGAGGCGCACGCCGGCATGGGCGAGACGCCCTGCCCGCTGGAGCCGTTACTGCCTCGCCTGAGGGAGCTGTCACTCCACCCCGACGGGTCGCTCCGGGACGCCGAACGCTACGGCTTGGCGCGCTGCCGGTACGTGGCCGTGCTTCGCTTCGACGGACCCCTCGACTTCTCCACCATCGGCCTGCTGGAGCGGGGGGCGGTGGCGATCCTGGAGCGTCGCCCCCAGGTGCGCCACGTGCTCATTGCCGGTCACACCCTGGGGCGAATCGACGCCATCGCCGCCGAGGAGCTGGTGGGGGTGTTGGAGCGGCTGCGTGGCCGGGGCCTCAAGGTGTGCGTGAGCGGTCTCAAGGACGAGGTCCTGGAGTTGCTCATCCGCTCGGGGGTGCGGCGCGCCCTCGGCGAGACCTGCATCTTCCCGACGCAGGCAAAAGCCCTCGAGGCCATCCTGCCGGAGGCGCACCGCGGGGGTGACGAGGCGCACTGCCCCCTCGTCGAGGTGGTGTTCGAGTCGGCGTAGGCCCCGGGGCCTACCAGCCCCGGGTCTTGAGGATCTCGTCAATCTCCGCCTGCGTGGCGCGTTCCTCCGCGGCGAGTCGCGTGGCGCGAGCGGCGCGGATGCGCTGGACCAGCGTCTCCACGTCGGTGGGCTTTTCGAAGATGTCCACCGCCCCCAGCTTCGTCGCCGCCACGGCGGTGGCGACGGTGGCCCGCCCTGAGAGGATCATGATCTGGAGGCCCGGTCGCACCGCCAGCAACTGTCGTAGCGTCTCGAGCCCGTCCATGCCCGGCATGGCCAGGTCCAGGACCACGGCGTCGAAGCTGCGGGCGGTGGCCCGACGCACGGCCTCCTCCCCGCTCGTGGCCGTCTCCACCTCGATGCCGCGACGCTGCAGTCGCTCGCGCAATACGTCGAGAAACTCCACCTCGTCGTCCACCAACAGAACCTGGTCAGGACGCACAGTCCGCCTCCTTCTCCTCGGTCCCTGCCGGCGGCCCGCTCACGAGCCGCAGGCAAACGCGGAACCGGTCATTGGCGCCGGGCAGGCTCGCCAGCTGAGCCGGGCAGGCCGGCAAGACCTGCGCGAGCCGCCCGGTGAGAGCCTCGGTGGCCGCCGGCGCCACAGGATCGGCTCCCTCCACCACCAGCAACACCCCCCCCTCCTCCGGCTCGGCCTGCAACGAGACGGCACGCTGCGAGGACGCGCTGGCGAGGGCCGCGTCGAGGCAAAGGAACAGGGCGAGGTGCACGGCAAAGGGGTTGCCCTCCAGCACCACCGTGCGATGAGGGGGGTGGCAGGCGAGGCTCACTCGCGAGAGGCGCGCAAAGCGCTCGGTGAGGGATGCAAAGCTTTCCAACAGCTCGCCCACGTCGTAGAGCTGGCGCTCAGCGTCAGCGCTGTGCGCAAAGCGGTTGAGGTGGCGCAGGAGCGTGTGCCCGCGCTCCGCCTGCGTGCGGGTCCGCGCGGCGAGACTTGCAAGCCGCGCCGGGTCCAGCGGTTGCCCCTCCGCCGCCGCGTGCACGAGATCGTCCTGGAGACCGGCAAGTTCCCCGACGATGTTGAGGATGTTGACGAGTTCGTGGGTGGTGCCGGCGACGATGCGGCCAAAGAAGCCCAGGCCTTCCCGACTGTCGAGGACCCAGCGTGCCATGCGCCCTCCTAGCCCTCCCCCACCGACGACCGCAGGATCGCCAGGAGGGCGTCGAGATCCACCGGCTTCTGGAGGTACGCGACTGCGCCGAGTTCGACGCCGGCCTGGGCGTCCTCCAGTGAACTGTGGCCGGTGAGGAGCACCACTTTGAGGCCGGGGTGGCGCTGGTTGATCATCCGCACCACGTCGAGCCCGCCGAGACCGGGCATCTTGACGTCGAGTACGACGACGTCGAAGGACTCCCGCGCCAGCCGCTCCAGCGCCTCGCGCCCGGACAGGCACCCCACGGCAGTCACGCCGCGCAGTTCGAGCCGCTCGGTCACCGCCGACACGAGCTCCTCCTCGTCGTCCACGAACAGCACCCGGAGGTTGGATGCCACGCCTACCCCCTTTTCCGGGTCGGCAGGATCACGGTGAACCGCGTCCCGCGGCCGACCTCGCTCTCCACCTGGATGTCGCCCCCCAGCTTCTTGACGATACCGTAGGTGATGGAAAGGCCGAGGCCAGTGCCGGTCCCCTGCTTGGTGGTGAAGAACGGCTCGAAGATGCGGGGGAGGTTCTCGGGGGGTATGCCGACGCCGTCGTCGGCGATGGAGACGGCCACCTGGTCCGGCCCGAAAGGCTCGGCGACGATATCGATACGGCCGCCATCGCGCACCGCAGCAAAGGCGTTGTTGAGGATGTTGAGGAAGACCTGCTGGAGCTGGCCACGATCGCTCTCGATGGTGGGCAGGGTGTCGCTCAGGTCGAAATTCACCGTCAGGTTGCGGTACTCCGCCTCCTTGCCGAGGAAGCCCATGACCTCTTTGAGCAGCGTGCCCAGGTCGATGGGCTCGTTCTGGACGTCCATGTGACGGGCGAAGCCGAGGAGGCGGTGGGTGATGGTCTTGCATCGCTCCACCGAGCGGAGGATGGAATCGATGAGGTCGAGGAACTTCTCGCGCCGGGGGAACTCCGCTTCGAGGGAGACGAGATCCTTGGCGAGTCCAGCTTTCTCGTTGATGATGGCGAGGGGGTTGTTGATCTCGTGGGCGACGCCGGCGGCGAGGCGGCCCAACGAGGCCAGTTTGTTGCTGTACTCGATGTGGTGCATGAGGGCGGCGCGCCGGCGGCTGGCCTCGCTCAAGCTTTTGACGAACTGCCCCGACCCCCAGAGGATGACGGCCAGGATCAGGACGGCGCTCGCCACCGTGAAGGCAATGAGCTCGTTGCGCAGCGTCAGCCAGCGTCCCATGGCCTCGCCGGCCGGCTTGAGGAACAGGAGGACGAAGGGGGAGTTCTCGATGAAGGCGGCGCCGACGAAGAGGGTCTCGCCGCGGTTGTCCCGCATCTCCCGCACGTCCACACCGGCGGAGTAGGGGGGGAGGGGGAGGGGTATGGAGGTGAGTACGGGGCCGTAGCGCCGGGACGGCGACTGGAGTACCCCCTGTCGGTTCACCAGGAAGACGTCGTCCTCGCTGCCGAGGCTGGCCGGCATCACCAGCTCGCTCAGGAGCTCCGCGTCGATGGTGGCACGGAGGACGTAGAACCCCCCGTCGGCCCGCTCGTGACGCGACGCGATGACGAAGTGAGGGACGTTGCGGTAGCCCAGGAACACGTCGCTGGTGTAGGTGCCGCGCCGGGCCACCTCGGCGAACCAGTCCTGATCGCGGTAGTTCTTGCCCTCCAGTTTGTAGGGCCCGGAATAGCAGAGCTGTTCGCCGGTGCCGTCCACGATCCCCAGGTCCACGAACGCCGCCACGGTGAGGGAGCGGTTCATGTTGGCAATGGTGCGGGCGAGGGCGGCGGGGGAGCAGAGTTCCTCGAACGACCGGTCGTTGACGATGAACATGAGGGCCGACCGCCGCTCGGCGAGGAACAGCTCCAGCGAGCGCTTGGTGTTGAGGGTGATGCGGGCGATGGGTTGCTCGGCCTCCGCCCGGATGGCCGCCCGGTACTGGGTGTAGTTGAGGGTGGTGGTGACGAGGAGGGGGAGGATGGCCACCGTGGCGGTGGCAAGGACGACCGATCGCCGCAACCGCCGCGCCGCCCCGCTGGAAATCTGGGGTTCGAGGTCCTCGGCGCCAGCGCCGACGCTCCGACCCATGCGCGCGCCAAGGGCGGCGAACCCGAGTCGGGCTTCACTCGCCTTCGGTCTCGCGGGCACGGCTCACCTTGCGATAGGCGGCCTTCATGGTGTCGGTGAGGACGTCGAGGTCCACCGGTTTGCGCAGGTACGCAAAGGCCCCCAGTTCCGCCGCAAGCACCTCCTCGGCTTCCGACCCATGGCCGGTGAGGATGATCACCTCGGTGCGCGGGTTGGTGCGCTTGACGCGGCGCAGCACCTCGATGCCGTCGATGCCGGGCATCTTGAGGTCGAGGACGATGACGTCGGGCTCCTCGTTGGCCACCATGGCGAGGGCCTGCTCGCCGTCGTACGCGATGGCGGGGGTCATCCTCCGGGTCTGCAGCCGCTCCGAGAGGGTGTGGACGAACTCCTTCTCGTCGTCCACCAGCAGGATCCTCGACGGAACCTCCAGATCCACGTTGAAGGCCACGCCCGGTTCCCGGTACTGGGGGCCGGGGCGAGCCGTGACCGATGCGACGCCGTCCACCCCGCGGGAGACGTCCTCGATCTCCCGCTGCACGCGCTCGAGGAAGAGGGTGTGCTGCTTGATGAGTACCTCCACGGCGCCGCGACGGCACAGCACATCCACGTCGTGCCCCGCCTCGGCCAGGGCCAACCCCACCTGGGTGGCGAGGCGAAAGTCACGAATCGCCTCGGCCGCCGTGTCGGTGAGGCGGAGGACGGGGCGCGCCGCGTACTCCGCCAGGGAGGTCACCGCCTCCTCGACGCTCGCGTCCTGCATCGCCAGGAATACGTCGAAAAGGTCCTTGTCCCAGGGCCCCCGGCCACTCACCAGGTGGGTCCACTCGGCCCGCACCTCGTCGTCGCGGGTCACCGCGCGTTCGGCGTCCCGTCGCGGCATTCCCGTCGTCATCGCCCGCTGGATGCGCCATTCCCGGGGGGCCGCCAGGCACACCTTGAGCGTGTGGGTGAGGGTGGGAGGCAGCAGATGACCGGCGAGCCCCAGGTAAACCCACCCGTCCACCGCCACCTCTTCGGCCATGGCGGCACGCAACACGGCCAAGAGCCGTGTTTTTTCCCGTCGGGGCGTGCCGAAGAACGATGGCGGCCCGTACATCAGGCGCTCCAACTTCTTGGGGGCGACGGAAAAGCGTTCGGCAGCGCGGGCGAAGATCTCCGCATCGGTCAGTCGCGCGACGCCGAGCCGATCGACGAGCCCGTCCACCACCTCGGGGCCGTGGCAGAAAGCCGCCGCATCGACGACGATGACCGCCATGGCTGCACCCTCCCTCGGGGCGGGCCGCGGCGCGAGACGCCGCACCGAAGCCTGCTGCTGTCCCCTGCGCCGCCGCAACCGCCTCGGCGGGAGTCTAGCTGCAGTCGGGCCAGCGCACAACGTGGAAAGGTGCTAGGGTAAGAAGGCGTGCAACGAGCGCAGAGAGACCACAGGGCTGGGAAGGTGCACGGTGCCGGTCTGCTCCTTCCGGCAGCCGTGGCCGTGGTGGTGGCTGCGATGGCCAGTTTCGGCGCCCTGCGGGTGGTGGACGCCTCGTTCCGGCTGCGGTACCGCTCGGTGGACTTCGCCCGGCCGGCCGCGTTCTTCGCCCCGGCGGGATCGGTGGGCTCGAGCAAACTGGGGCGTGCCGCGTGGGCGGGGACCGGGCCGCTCGTGGTGCGGGTGGGGGAGGTTCGGTACGGCGATGTCGTCAAGGTGAACCTGCGTGCCCAGGAGGGGACCTGTGGTGTCACGCTGCGCGCCGGCAACTGGCCCATCGGCGTGGTGGCGGCCGGGCCCGAGTGGCAGGAAACGGAGGTGGTCGCCACCGGCAGCGGCGGCGCCCTCGTGCTCACCCCCGTCGCCGTACCGTGCCCCCTTCACCTGTCCCGCATCACCGTCACCAACGTGGTGGCCCACAGCAGCGGTACGTTCCCGCTCTACGTGCGGCACCGGGCCGAACCGGGCCCGAGGGTCGGGACGGGCGGTTGGTGGGCGCTGCTCCCGTTCCCCCTGGGGCTGGCAGTGGCGGCCTGGCGGCTTCGCCGAGGCGCAGGCAGCATTGGCGTCGCCGCGGCGGCCGCGGCCCGGGCGCTCCTGCCAGCAGCGCTGCTGGCCGCGACCCAGGCGGTACTCGGTCTGGGCTGGGGTCTCCAACTCGTCATGCCGCCGCGGACCTTTGTGCTGCTGTTGGTGGCGCCGGCGGTACTGGCCGGGGCGATCCGGAGCCGGGCGGAGCTGGCCGCCGCGATGGGGGCGCTGGCGCGGCAATGGTGGGCCCGGACCCGGCGGTTGGTGCAGGCTAGCCGCCCGGTTGGCCTTGCCCGGGCCCCTGGCGAGGCGTCGCCGGAGTTGGAACGCCACCCCGGTGTCGCGGCGGGGGGCGGTGACGCGGCGGCGGAAGCGGCGTTGCGCGGCCGGCGTCTCGGTGTGGCCACCCTGTGCTTCTCGGCTGTGCTGGCCGTGGCCGGGGTGCTCTTCGCGGTGGTCGTGATCCAGGACTTCGGCGCCCCCCTGGTGGGCAAGGGGGACCTTTCCCTGTGGGCGCTGGAGAACGCCTACGTCGGCCGGAACCTTTCCTTCACGCCGCTGCCCCGCCTCGACCTCCGCAACGACCAGCTCTTTTACCCGTACGGCGGGAACGCCGTCTTCCAGCCGTGGATCTTCGAGCTGCACCTGGCGGTGGCCGCCGCCACCCGCCTGCTCGGGCCGTGGGGGTGGTGCCAGCTCTACTTCCTGCTGTCGGTGCTGATCACGGCCCTGGGGGCGTTTCTCCTCCTCGTCCGCGACCACGGCGCCCTTCGCGCCGGCCTCGCGGCCTTGGCGGTGTCCTTTTGCGGTTACTACGCCATCGGCAAGTACGCCGGCCAGCTCGCAGTGGCCTGCGTCCACTGGACGGTGCTCGGGGTGCTGGCCGACGCGGTCATCGTCGCCCGGGTGACGGACCGCCGGCCCTGGTCGGCGCGGTTGCTCCTCCTGCGGGTCTTCCTCCTCGTTGCCGCGCTGGGGCTGGAGCTGGGCTACGTGGCGGGGCTCTCGCTGACCTCGGCTCTCGTGAGCGGGGCGTTCGTGACGCTCGTGGTTCTGGACCGAGCCGGTTGGGAGCGGGCCGGGCTCCGCGCCGCGGGGCGGAGTCTTCGCCAGCAACTGGCGGCCTCGGCCCGCGCCCACCCGCTCCAGGTGGCGGTGTTGCTGGGGGCGACGGCGGTGGCAGCGTTTCTGTACCTGCCCCTGGCTGCTCAGGTGGCGGCGGCGGCGCGGGAGTTTCAGTTCGGCGGCAGGGCCGCGTACTGGTGGGCGAACCCTCTCAGGCTGCTGCTGCCGATCCTGCCGGGGTTCGTTCGGTTGCAGCACGCTGACTTCCTGCACGACCAACCCGAGGGCGCCTTTGCGGCGAACCCCGGGCTCGCCTTCGTGCTGGCTGCCTGTACCGGGCTCGTGGCGGGGCGACGTCGGATCCTGGCCGCCCTCCCGGCCCTGACCATGCTGGCCCTGCTCCTCTCCTTCCACCCCCTTCACTTTGCCCCCCTCCGCCTGCTCCCGTGGTTTGCCTTTGCCCGGGTCACCGGCCGCTTCACCGTGGTCTACCCTGCGCTGCTGGTGGGGCTTGCCCTGCTGGCCCCGGCCCGGGCAGACAGGCGGCGTGGCAAAGTGGTGCTAGCCGCGTTGACGGTGCTTCTGGCGGTGGAGGCGGCCACCGCCTACCGGACTCACCTGGTGCGGCCATGGCGATTCCCCCGGCCCTCGCCAGAGTTTGCGCACCTCGTGAAGGTTGTTGCCGAGACCCCAGGGGAGGCGGTGTTCGACTGGCCGTTTTGTGTTGCCGCCGGCAACGGGGTGGGGACGGACCTGCTGTGCCCCTTCTACCAGGAGCAGTGCGGCATTGCCTCGCTCCAGGCCTACCATGGCAAGAAGATCGTCGGCGCTTACTTCGGCCGCCTCCACCCGAGGCAGATCCAGCCGTACCTGGAGGCAGGCTGGCCCTACCTATTTCTCCCCGACCACGAGAGCCCGTTCAAGGCCCGCCACCAGCGCCGCGACTTCGAGCCGGCAGAGTGGGCCTTCGTGGAGCAGTTCGTCCGTCTCGGGGACTTTGCCGGCGTGCTCCTCTACCTGGGTCGGCTGCCACCGGAGACGGTGGCCGCCTTCCACGCCAGGTTCGGGGAGCCGGCGGCGGCCGCGCGCACCGTCTTCGGGGAGGTGGAGTTCATCCCCAAGCCGGCTGCCTGGCGTGCGGACACCGACGTGGCCGCAGCGCGCCGCCTGAGTTTCCGGCCGCCGGTCCCCCTGCTCCCCCTTGGCCAGCCGGTGGCCATGGGCACCCCCGCCGCCGAGCCGTTCCTGGGGAAGGGGTGGGGGAGTGTCTGGAAGGGCCAGCGCACCACGCAGGGACGCTGGGCGGAGCTTTATGTTCGCACCGAGGTGGCGGAGGACTGCCGGCTGCGCTTGTCCGGGAGCACCTTCCGCGGGCAGCGAGTGCGGGTGGCCGTGAACGGCGTGCCGGTGGCCGAGTGGGCCCACGACGGCGGCACGCCGCAGGTCTTCGAGGCGGCGATCCCTGCTGGCCTGCTGCGGCGCGACAACGTCGTCCGCTTTACCCTGCCCGATGCGCGTTCGCCGAGAAGTCTCGGCATCAACGACGACGACCGCCTCCTGGGGATCACGGTGGCGTGGTTTCGCCTCGACCGGGAGGCGGCGGGAACCCCTTGACGGAGGTCGGCTGACACCATGGACGAAGGTCACTACCACGGCCAACCGGTGCGCGTGGTCCTCGTGCGGCACGGGGAGGCGTTTGCACGTGGAGAGCACCCCGGGCGTCCACTCACCCCCCGTGGCCAGGAGGAGACCCGGCGGGTCGCCGCGCGTCTCGCCGGGATGGGGCTGCCCATCGAGGAGATCCGCCACTCGGGGAAACGGCGTGCCGAGGAAACCGCGCTTCTGCTCGCCCAGGCCTTCCCTGGGCCGGTGCCGGTGGTGCGGAGCGCCGGGCTCGGCCCCGACGACCCAGTGGCGCCGCTGGCCCGGGAGCTTGAGCGATGCCCCCGCCCCCTGGTGCTGGTGGGTCACCTGCCGCACCTGGTGCGCCTCGCGAGCCTGTTGGTGTGCGGTGACGCCGAGGCCGGGGTGGTGGCTCTGCCCACCAGCGGCATGGCGGTGCTGGAGAAGGGGGAGGGCGGCTTTCGGCTGGTGGCGCTCCTGCCCCCCGAGCTGGCCTGACACGGCAGCCGAGCACCCCCGCGCCTTGCTATGCTGGCGCCTCCCGGCGCCGGCGCCCGGAGTGGAGGAGACCGATGACCGCGCCCCGACGGTTGCACCTGCCGCACACGCTGATCCTCATCTACGCCATGGTGGTGGCCACGGTGGTGGCCACCTGGCTCGTTCCCGGCGGCGCGTACGAGCGCGTGCAGCGCGACGGCAAGACGATGCCGGTGTCAGGGTCGTTCCGCTACGTGGAGAGCCGACCGCAAGGGCTCGCCGCCCTGTTCGTCTCCCCCGCCAAGGGGTTCGTGGACGCGGCGGCCATCATCGGGTTTTGCTTCATCGTTGGCGGCGCCTTCGGCATCATTCAGAAGACCGGTACCGTGACGGCGTGCATCCACAGCTTGGCGCTCTCCCTGGGCCGACGGCGGCGAGCGCGGGTGCTGCTGGTGCCCGCCATCATGGTCGTCTTCTCGTTGGCCGGCGCGGTGTTCGGCATGTGCGAGGAGACCATGCCGTTCGTCCTCATCTTCGTGCCGTTGGCCATCTCCCTGGGCTACGACACCATCACCGGCGTGGCCATGCCGTTCGTGGGGGCGGCGGCGGGGTTCGCCGGCGCTTTCTTCAACCCGTTCACGGTGGGGATCGCACAGGGGATCGCCGGTCTGCCGCTCTACTCGGGGCTGCAATTCCGGCTCGCGGTGTGGGCGGTGGGAACGGCGGTGGCCGTTGGCTTCGTCATGCACCACGCCGAGCGGGTCCGCCGCAACCCGCGCTTGTCGCCGTGTTTCGAGCAGGACGAAGAGCTGCGGCACAAGCTGAGTCTGGACGGCACCACTGCCGGGACGGTGGAGGTGCTGCCCCGCCACCGTTTGGTGCTGGCCGTGTTCCTCGCGGCGATGGTCGTCCTCGTCTTTGGCATCGTGAGGTACAAGTGGTACATCGACGAGATCGCCGGGCTCTTCCTCGCCCTCGGCGTGGTGGCCGCCATCGCCGGGCGGCTGTCCGGCGAGGAGGCCGCTCGTGCCTTCACCGACGGCGCCAAGGACATGATCTCCGCCGCGCTCATCATCGGCTGCGCCCGGGCCATCCTCCTGGTGGCTCAGGAGGGGAGGATCCTCGACACCACCTTGCACGCCATGGAGGGCGCCATTGCCTCCTTTCACCCGGTGGTGTCCGCCCAGCTCATGTTCGTCTCCCAGTGCGTGATCAACTTCTTCGTCCACTCGGGCACCGCCCAGGCCGCCCTCACCATGCCCATCATGGCCCCCCTCGGCGATCTCGTGGGAATCACCAGGCAGACCGCCGTGTACGCCTTTCAGCTCGCCGAGTACATCAACCCGATCCTCCCCACCTCCGGCGTCACCATGGGGGTGTTGGGCCTGGCGCGCCTGCGCTGGGAGGTGTGGGCCCGCTGGTTCCTCCCCCTCATGGCCATCTGGGTGGTGCTGGGGTTGCTCTCGCTGATCCCGCCGGTGTTCACGCGGTGGGGGCCCATGTAGGGCGCAGCGGCGCCTACTCCGGGGCGGCAGGGAGGAGGGGGTTACCCTCCCGGTCCACCACCTCCACCTCCACGGGGATGCCCCGGCGCACGCTCTCGGTGACCACGCAGTACTCCTCGAAGAGGGAGAGGCAGCGTGCCAGGCGCTCCTGCTCCGCAGCGTCCACGGGCAGCTCGATCCGGACGCGGAAGCCGCCGACCCGCAAACGCCCCTTCTCATTGCGCGTGACGGTGCCGCTCACGCGGGTGACAGCGCCGGCAATGGGGGTCTTCGAGCGCTGGAGGCAAAAGAGGAGGCTGGCCGTCAGGCAGTTGCCCACGGCCGCGGCGAGGAGTCGCGAGGCGTTGGGGCCGCGTTGGCTGCCCAGGGGCTGAGGTTCGTCCATCAACAGCGGGGGTGCGGTGTCCCAGTCCCAGCGTACCTTGAAGGCCAGGTCCGCCATGTGTTCCAGGGTGATGGTGAAGCCCTGCTCCGCCGCCATGTCCACCTCCCGGGGCGGGTCGCCCCGCTCCCAACGATACCGCAGCGGTGGGGGTGCTGGAACCGGGGCTAGACTTGCCGGGTGCGCTACCAGGGCGAGCTGGCGGAAGGGGTGTTGGTGCGTCGCTACAAGCGGTTCCTGGCGGACGTGGCGTTGCCCCACGGCGTGGTGGCCGCCCACGTGCCGAACTCCGGCGCCATGCGCGGCTGCTCGGAACCGGGAAGTCGTTGCCGGGTGAGTCACGCGGCATCGCCCCGACGACGTCTTTCCTGGACGCTGGAACAGGTCTTCGCCGGTCCCGTGGCGGTTGGGGTCAACACCTTGCGGGCCAACGCCCTGGCGCTGGAGGCGTTGACGACCGGCGTGATAGCGCTGCCCGGGCTGGGCGCTGGCTGGCAGGTGCGCCGGGAGGTGCGACTGCCCAGCGGCTCGCGCATCGACCTTCAGCTCACCGACCCCCGAGGCCCGTACTGGGTGGAGGTGAAGAACGTGACGTGGGTGGAAGCGGGGACGGCTCTCTTCCCCGATGCGGTGACGCTGCGCGGGGCTCGCCACGTGACGGAACTCGCCCGGCGGCTGGGCGCAGGCGAACGGGCGGCCATCGTCTACGTGGTCCAGCGGCAGGACGCCGTTCGGCTGCGGGCGGCGGCCCAGGTGGACGCCGCCTTTGCCGCGGCGCTGGCGACGGCCAGGGCGGCGGGGCTGGTGGAGGTGGCGGTGGAGGTGGCGGTGACGGCGGAGGGACTGGCCCCGCACCGGCCCCTCCCCGTGGTGGCGTGAGGGGGCGGGCTCACTCCCAGCCGCGCACCGGGCGCCACTCGCCCACCAGCGTGGTGCCGCGGACCACGTGAAAGCGGTCGAACATGGCCGCTGCCAGGCACGCGTGGTTGGGGACGATGCGCACCCGCGCGCCAACAGGGAGCGCGTCCCACGGCGCGCCGCGACCCAGGCGAACCACCGCGTGCTCCTGGGTGAGGGAGACGACCCGCAGGTGGGGCAGGACTCGGTCGCCGGCGGCGCTCAGGACGGTGCCGTAGGAGGGGCGGCGGTGGATGTGCCGGGCCCCTTCGTCCTTGGAAAGGGCCAGGGCGCCGGCGTCCAGCAGCACGGTACCCCGCTCGGGGTAGCGGCCAATCACGGTGGCGAGCACGGTGAAGGCGCAATCCGCCAACGTGCAGACCCCGAGCGCCACTTGGAAAGCGTCGAAGAAGACGTAGTTGCCGGGGCGGACCTCGGTGACCCCGGCGAGGTCCTCCGCGGCGAGCACGGTGGGGGTCGAACCGACGCTGAGCTCGGGCACGGCAAACCCGTCCCGCCGCAGCCGCTCAGCGGCGGTCACCAGCGTGTCCCGCTCCGCGCGCGCCACCTGCCGTACCTGGTCCCGGTTCCGGCAGTGGTAGGCCTGCCCGGCGTGGGTGAGGAGGCCGCGGAACTCCAGCTGGGGGTGCTGCACCATCCGCGCCACCAGGGCGGGGAGGGAGGGGTGGTCGGCGGCCAGGCCGGCCCGGTGGAGGCCGCTGTCGATCTTGACGAACACGCCGAGACGTACGCCCTGGGCGGTGGCGGCGGCCGCCAGGGCGTCCACGGTGGCGGGGTCGTCCACTACCAGAGCCAGGCGCGTCACCGTCCGGGCGAGGGCCGCCAGGGCGCCGGCCCGTTGCGGCGACGGGGACACAGCGTAAGTGATGTCGAGAAAACCGGCCGCGGCAAAGGCCCGGGCCTCGGCCAGGGTGGAGACCGTGATGCCGCCGAAGTGGTCGCAAACCTGCAGCCGCGCCGCTTCGATGCACTTGTGGGTCTTCACGTGGGGGCGCAGCCGCACGCCGAGCCTCTTGGCGTGCGCGGCCATGGCACGGGTGTTGCGCTCCACGGTGTCGAGGTCCACCAGGGCCGAAGGGGTGGGGAGGGCGTCGAGATCCATGGGTGGCATGGTGCCACGGGGAGGTTGCCGCGAAAAGCACGACGGCCGCCGGCCCGGGGGCCGGCGGCCGAGGTGCAGGCGCTGCGGGTCAGAACGCCCAGCGCAGACCGACGGTGTAGAAGGTCAACGTGCCGGTGAGGTCCGCAAGGTACGGGGTGTTGTCGGTGACGTCGACGGTGGAGGCGGAGAAGGTGCCGGAGAGCCGAGGCGTCAGGCGGGCCTCGCCGCGGAGGGTGAGCTGGAGGGTGTCGGTGTTGAGGTTCGAGTAGAGGTGGAACTCCGAGAAGTCGTAGGTGCTGTGGGGGAGCTTGGCAAGGATGTCGGCGGCGGCCGACAGGTCGATGGCGTCCATCCGGTCGGTGGCTCTCGTGTAGTTGGCGTCCAGGCCCACGCTGAAACGGTCGGAGCGGGCCAGGGAGCCGCCCACCGAGAAGGTCCGGAAGATGGCTTCGTTACGGGCGGTGTCGCTGCTCGAGCCAAACTGGCCGAGTGTCACACCGGCCGCTCAACCATCCATCAGCGGGATGCAGACGTGTTGCTCCAGCTTGCGGCTCCCGTACGTGGCCGCCACGTAGACGGTGGCGTCCTCGGCCGGCGCCCAGTTCCACGTGGCCGTGGCGGCGGAGAGGGTACGGGACCACTGGTTGAGGTCCTGTTCCGTGTTGTCGCCGTCCCAGGTGCGCAGCGACAGGGTGGCCATGGAGGATGCGCCGAGCTGGTAGGTGCCGGAGAGCTTCAGTTCGAGGAAGGAGGCCGGCGAGGCGGAGAGGTCCGCCGAGCGGGCGTCGTGGATCTGCCAGTACTGCACTGACCCCGGCACGATGGGAGATGCCGTGGGCGTCGTCTGCAGCGGTTCCAGGTTGCAGGCGCCGTCGACGATGGCAAAGGGGTGCTGGACGTTCCCGTAGCTGGCCGCCGCTCGCACCGTGAGCCCCTTGATGGGGCGCGCGTGATACGCAAGACGCAGGCGCTGCTCCAGCGTGGCGGTCTCCCCCGGCGCCACCTGGTAGGTGTCCCGGTCGATGGCGCGCACGTCGTACTGGGCCTGGAGCGAGGCGCCCCGGCCGAGGCGGTGGACGTAGCGGGCCGTGGCCTCGTTCACCGTCCGGTCGATGGCCGACTGGCGGAGGAAGTCGGGGTCGAGACCGTAACGCTCCCGGTAGGTCTTGCCGGCGTAGGGACCGGCCACCGCCGGCGGCTCCACGGCGTCGACGAAGGTGTCGGTGGAATCGATGGTGTAGGTGCGGGCACGGAGGGAAAAGTTGCCGACCTTGCCGACCCGCCGGGCCAGGAGCAAGGACGCGCCGCGGTACTCCACCTCGTTGCCGGTGCTGGCGTTGGTGAGATCGGTGCGAATGCCGGTGAGGTTGACGGCGAAGCCGGCGAGGTTGGGGTTGGCGAGCTCGACGCGGGCAATGTCCTTCTTCGTGCTGGGCACCACGTCGTAAGCGAGGGCGCCGTTGCGCGCGTCGTACTGTATGCGGTCGCGGAAGAGCGGGGTCCGCTGCGCCGGGTGCTCCACGAGCTCGTAGACCCGTTGCGGCGATGGGGCACGTTCGCGAAGGTCACGGTTGGCCACCCGGGCCGCAAGGCTCCAGCCGCCGAGCACCGCGCGAGCCTGGATGCCCGCCTCGCGGGTGTGCTCGTTCACCTCGCGCCCCTGGGACTGGACGTGGCAGGTGGAGCAGTGGGAGACGGCCAGCGACTGACGGTGCCCCTCCCGCCACTGTTCGCGGACGTCGGTGCCGACGGTGAGCCACGGCAGCGACTCGATCTGGAACTCGTTGCGGTTGGTGAGCTCGCTGAAACGGATCGCATAGGCGGCTGCCGGTTCCAGGTCGGTGGACCAGACCACCTTGACGTCGGAGATGGAACCGCGGAGGTTGTCCAGGGGGTCGTGGACGAGCCGGTGGGGCAGGCGGGTGAAGGTGGTGTGGGACCGGACCAGCCGGTTGACGTCGAAGGAGAGGGCGAGGTGCTGGTTGTCGTCGGAGCGTACGTCGGCCTCCAGGGCCAGGGCGAAGGTGTCGAAGAGCCCCTGGATGGCGGCGCGCAACTCCGGGCCGCCGTCGGTGTCCAGGTACTCCGCCGCCAGGTTGGGGCTCTTGTCGGTGGAAGCGCCGCGGCCGGCGCCCTCGATGGTGCCGTGCATCTCCTGCGCCCACGCGGGCGCGGCGAGGAGGACGGCGGCGAGGAGTGTGTAAAGGGTTCGCGTCGTCATGGCACCCTCCCTAGCGGACCAGCCCGGCGCCGCCACTGGTGACGGCCTGGCTGGGCATGTCCGAACCGTGGATCTGGGTGTGACACTGGGTGCACTTGGTGCCAAACGCCCGCTGGTAGCCGTGCTCGCCCAGGACGTTGGGGTAGCGCTTGCCCCCCACCGTGACCAAGCCGGTCTGGGCGATGGTCTCGAGCCCAGTGTGGAAGTGCAGTTCGTGGCACTGGAGGCAGAGGAACGGCTCGTTGGCGGTGAGGAGGTTGTTGGCCGCCGAGCCGTGCGGCGCGTGGCAGATGGTGCAGTCCTCCTCCACCGGCTCGTGCTGGAAGATGAACGGCCCTTCCTTGGCGGCGTGGCAGGAGGTGCACAGGTCGTTGGTGCGCTGGCTGGTGGCGAGGGCGCCGGGGTTGGCCCGATGCACGTCGTGACAGGAGGCGCACGTCATCTTCCCCTCCCGAATGGGGTGGTGGGAGGGTGCGGTGGTGAGGGCCACCATGTCACCGTGACAGGAGCCGCAGCGCGAGAGCGGGGTGCTCTGGCGGTGCACCGTGTGGCACGAGGTACAGGCCATCTCCGTGGCATGCAGGGCCGCGGGCCACTCGGAGAGGCCCCGCCCGGCGTGGCAGGAGAGGCAGACGGCACTGTCCTCGGCGGTATGCTCGCCGAACCGCACGAGGCTCGAGGGGTCGCCGCTCTCCACGTGCTGGCTGGGGTCACCGTGGCAGGCGGGGCAGCCCACCACCCCAGCCGGCGTCTCGAAGGGCCGCAGCCTGGCGTGCACCGACGCGGGGAAGCTTGCGGTGATGGCCTCGTGACAGGCTGCGCAGTCGGCCCACCCGGCAGGGGGCCCGGCGGCCGCGGCCGCAGCGGCCAGCAGGGCCACGGCTGGGATGACGAAGGTTCGCGTCATAACTCCTCCTCTCTCCATTTGGCCAGGTCATGGGTTGCACGTGGCAGGAAGGGGGGGACGGTGTCCGGAAAGGTGGCGTGCTGCTCGGATGCGCTCAGCCGCAGCGTGTCGCTGCCGTGTCGCGTGGAAGTCGCCCCGCCGGGGCGACACGAAGGGGCTCAGCGGAACAACACCGTCACCATGTTGTCAATCTAGCTCGCGAGGGCAGCTTTGTCAACTTTGGGAGTGTAGCACATTATGCTCCAAAGCCCCAATGAACAATAGCGACATAAGTTATTGATCCTGCGTTGCAGCGCCGGCGCTTGCCCCCTGCGTGCTAGAATGCGCCGCTTCGGCGCATGGGCGCAGGGGGTGGACGTGGAACCGTTGGAAACGCTGCGGGCACATCGGCGGGGCAAGCTCGAGGAGCTGCGCCGGCGCGGCGTTGACCCGTACCCGGCCCGCTTTCCGGTGGATGGGAGCGTGCGGGAGGTGGTGGCCGCCTGCCGGGAGCTGGATGCGGCGGCGCTGGAGCGCGAGGAGCGACGGACGCGCGTGGCGGGTCGCGTCACGGCGGTTCGGCGGCACGGCAAGGCGTGCTTCTTCGACCTGTCCGACGGGGACGCGCGGCTCCAGGTGTACCTCCGCAGCGGCGAAGTCCCGGCGGAGGTGTTCGCCCTGCTGGACACCCTGGATCTGGGGGACTTTTGGGGGGTCGAGGGGCGGCTCTTTCGCACCCGCACCGGCGAGCTGACGGTGCGGGCGGAGCGAGTCGTGGTCCTCGCCAAGGCGCTCCAGCCGTGGCCCGAGAAGTGGCACGGAATTGCCGACAGAGAGCTGCGGGCGCGGATGCGGTACCTGGACCTGGCCACCAACCCGACGTCGCGTCGGGTGTTCCTGGCACGGGCCGCCATCGTGGCCGGTTTGCGTCGGTTTCTCGATGCGCGGGGTTTCGTGGAGGTGGAGACCCCGATGATGCACCTCATCCCGGGGGGCGCCACCGCTCGCCCCTTCGTGACCCACCACAACGCCCTGGATCTCGACCTCTACCTGCGCATCGCCCCGGAGCTGTACCTCAAGCGGCTGGTGGTGGGCGGGTTCGAGCGGGTGTACGAGATCAACCGCAACTTTCGCAACGAGGGGATCTCCACCCAGCACAACCCGGAATTCACCATGCTGGAGTTCTACTGGGCCTACGCCGACTACCAGGACCTCATGGCGCTCACGGAGGAGATGTTGGCGGGCATCGCCACGGAGGTGGCCGGGGGTACGGTGCTGCCGTGGAAGGGCGGCCAGATCGACCTGACCCCGCCCTGGCGACGGTTCACCATGCGCGAGGCCATCCTTGCCCATTCCGATCTCGAGCCGGAGGATCTCGGCGAGCGCTGCCGCCTCGAGGCCGCGGCTCGCCGGCTGGGGGTGGAGGACGTGGGGCGCCTGACGACGGGGAAGCTACTGGCCGAGGTGTTCGAGGCCACGGCGGAGGCCCGCTTGCTGGACCCCACCTTTATCACCGACTTCCCCGCGGCGATCTCGCCCCTCGCCAAGCGCAAGCCGGGCGATCCTGACGTGGTGGAGCGCTTCGAACTGTACGTGGGCGGCATGGAGATCGCGAACGCTTTTTCCGAACTCAACGATCCGGACGACCAGCGGGCCCGCTTCGAGGAGCAGGTTCGTCTCTCCGGAGGCACGGTGGACGAGGACTACCTGCTGGCCCTCGAGCACGGCATGCCGCCCACCGCGGGGGAAGGGATCGGCATCGATCGCCTGGTGATGCTCCTCACCGACTCGCCCTCCATCCGCGACGTCATCCTCTTCCCGCTCCTCCGCCCCAGGGAGTGAGCAACATGGTCGGCGGTCCCCGGCCCGTGGTTGCTGCCCCCACCCTCCGCGCCGGCTCTGGCTGGGCGGCGGCCTCCACGAGCCGGCCGCTCGCCGGAAGGGACGTCGTGTGCCGCGAGGGTGGCGGATGGCGGTGCTGAGTCTCCTCGCAACACGGTACCTCCTGGGGTTGCGGCGCCGCACCCACGTCACTGCCGTGAGCGCCATCTCCTTCACCGCCATGGCGCTGGGCGCCGGCTCGCTGGTGGTGACGCTGGCGCTCCTGGAGGGGTTTCAGTCCACGATCCGGGGGGAACTCCAGACCAGCGGCGTCCACGCCCGGCTGCGGCCTCGCCTTAGCGGCCGCCTCCCCGAGGGGGGGTGGCTTGCCGCGTTGGAGCGTCGTCACCCGGAGCTGGCGATCCGCGTGGTCACCGCCGGGGCGGTGTGGGTAGTGAGCCCGGACGGCGCCACGCCCGCAGTGCTGGAGCTCGACGCCTTGGCGGGCACGGTGCAGATCAACCGGGTGCTGGCGGCGCGGCTGGCTCTCGGCGTCGGCTCAACGGTCACCGTGGCGAGTCCTCGGTTGACCCTCACCCCGCTCGGGCCGATGCCCACCCGCCGCACCGTCACCGTCGGGCAGGTCCTGGGGGGCCGGCCGGTGGAGGAGCGGGCCGTCATTCGCATGGCCCCCGCGTGGGGTGCGGCGCTGCTGGGCGGCGCCGTGGCCCAATCGGTGGAGCTGCAGGCCCGCGACCCGGCTCGCGCCTTCGAGGTGGCATCCAGTGTGCAAGGCGAAGTACCCGAGGGTGTCGAGGTGATCTCCTTTCGCGACCTGAACCGACCGCTCCTGGCCGCCTTGCAGTTGGAACGCACCATGATCGGTTTCGGCGTCGCCCTCGTCATCGTCGTGGCGGCTCTCAACCTGCTGTGCAATTTGGCACTGCTCGCGGCGGAGAAGCGTGCCGATGTGGCCATCCTGGCCGCCATGGGGCTGGAGCCCGGGGGCATTCGTCGGCTGTTCCTGACCTTGGGTCTCGGCATCGGTGCCTTGGGGGGGGTGCTGGGGGCCGCCGCCGGAGGCGTGCTGGCGACGGTCCTCGACCGCAGCCGCCTGGTGCCCCTGCCGCGTGGGGTGTTCGTGGTGTCCCACGTGCCGTTCCACGTCACGGCAGGCTCCCTCGCCATCGTCGTGGGGATTGCCCTGCTGGCGGCCTTCCTGGCATCCCTGGCTCCGGCCCGGGCGGCGGCCCGACGCGACATCCTCGAGGGGTTGCGTTATGAGTGAGGTGGTGCGCGCGGTGGGACTCTCCAAGGGGTACGGGGAGGGAAACCGCCGGGTGGAGGTTCTGCAAGGTCTCGACCTCACGGTCCGAAGAGGGGAGATGCTGGCGGTGGTCGGCCCTTCCGGCGTCGGCAAGTCCACCCTCCTTCACCTCCTCGGCCTGCTGGACCGGCCCGACGGCGGCGAGCTGGAACTGTTCGGCTCGCCGGTGGCGGGGCTGACGGTGCGGGAGCGGGCGCAATTCCGCAACACACGCATTGGTTTCGTGTTCCAGTTCCACGCCTTGCTGCCGGAGTTCACCCTGGAGGAAAACGTGGCCATGCCCCGCCTGATCGCTGGCGAGTCGCGCGCCAACGCCCGGGCCGCCGCGCGGCGGCTGCTGGCCAGTCTCGGGCTGGCCGACCGGGGGAGCCACTTCCCCGACCAGCTCTCGGGGGGCGAGCAGCAGCGGGGTGCGGTGGCCCGGGCCCTGGTGGGCGACCCGGAGCTCCTGCTGGCCGACGAGCCCACCGGCAACCTGGACACTGCCAACGCCGAGGCGCTCTTCGAGCTTCTACGCAACATCCATTTGAGGCGCAGCCTGACCAGTGTTATCGTGACGCACAACGAGGCCCTTGCTGGGCGCTGCGATCGGGTGCTGCGCCTCGTGGGGGCCGCATGACGTACACCATGGCACCCTTCTGGTCTTGCCTGATGGGCGGCCGCTCGAGCGGTGGGCCCTTGCAGCACTGGCGCGTATTCGCCCGGGCGGCGGTGCCGCAGCGACACCACTGGTGGTATCCGGCCTGCGTTGCCCTGTTGGTGGCGCTGGTCGTCCCGGCTCCGTGGGCGCTGGCCGCGGGCGACCGAGGGCCCAGCGTCGTCGAGGAGGTGGTGGTCGAGGGGGGCGTCAGCATCACCTCGGAAACCGTCGAGTACTACCTCGGGGTGAGCCCCGGCGACCCCTTCGACGAAGAGGCGGTCGCTAAGAACTTCACCAAGTTCTGGGAGTCGGGGCTCGTGGAGGACCTCAAGGTGGAGACGGAGGAGGTGGGGCCGGGGAAGGTGCGCCTCATCGTCACCATCAAGGAACGCCCCAAGGTCACCGAGTACCTGTTCGTGGGTAACAAGAAGCTCTCCACCTCGACCATCCGCGAGAAATTGGACGAACAGAACGTTTCCCTCTACCGCAATGTGCCGCTGCGGGAAGCGGAGTTGCGGCGCATCCGCCGGGCCATTGCCGAGGTGTACGCCAAGGAAGGGTACGCGAGTGCCGTGGTGGAGGCAGTGGTGGAGGAGGCCGGGCCCAACGCCCGCAAGGTCACCTTCAAGATCGACGAGGGCGCGAAGGTGCGCATCTCCCGCATCCGTTTTGAGGGGAACCAGGTGTACTCGGATGCCCGATTGAAACTGACCCTCAAGAAGACGAAGGAGCGGGAGTGGTACCGCCCATTCGGCAAGAAGATCATCTGGAGCAAGGAGGCGTGGGGGGAGGACTCGGAAAACCTCAAGAAGTTCTACATGAACCGCGGCTACAAGGATGTTGTCGTTGGCGAGCCCACCGTGAAGCTGGTGGCCCGGCACCCCGAGGCGCCCACGCAAAAGAAGAAGAAGATTTCCAGCGAGGTCACGATCCCCGTGGAGGAGGGCCGGCGGTTCCGGCTCGCCTCCGTGCGGGTGTCCGGGAACCGGGTCTTCACCGAGGAACAACTGCTCCCGCTCTTCGAGGTGAAGCCCGGGAGGATCTACAACTATTCGCAGATCGAGGCGGGAGCGGAGGCGATCCGAACCCGCTACCACTCCCAGGGGTACATTTACGCCTACACGAGCCAGCGCCCCATCGAGCACCCGGACGAACGGGACCTGGTGGACGTGGTGGTGGACATCTACGAGGGCGACCGGTTCCGCCTCGGCCGGCTGGAGTTCGCCGGCAACACCAAGACCCAGGAAAAGGTCATCCGCCGCGAATTTCGCCTCGTGGAGGGCGACTGGATGAACCTGTCGCTGTTCCGTACCTCGGTGTTCAAAGTCAACCAGCTCGGTTACTTCAAGCTCACCGAGGACCCCGTGGAGTTCAGCTTCGATCAGGACCGCAAGCTCGTCAACGTGGTGGTGAAGGGGCAGGAGGTGGGGCGGACCGACATCCAGTTCGGCGCCGGCTACTCCGAACTGGACGGTTTCTTCGCGCAGTTCATGTTCAACACCCGCAACTTCCTTGGCCGGGGCGAGACCCTGGGCGTGTCGGTCTCCTCCGGCCGGCGCGCCGACAGTTACGCCGTGTCGTTCAGCGAGCCGTACTTCCTCGATCGCCGCATGATGATCGGCGGCTCCCTCTACCACCAGACCTACGAGCTCGTGGATTTCCAGCGCGAGGCCAAAGGCGGCTCGGCCATGTGGGGGATGGGGCTGGGGATCTTCGGCAACTTCACCCTGGGCTACAGCTACGAGGACGTCTACGCCAAGTACACAGTCACCCGCTACGTGGCTGCCGGTGACGAGCCGAAGAACCCCCATCGCCGGCCGGTGCCGCCGCCGTACCGGGACACCCCGCTGCCGGACCGGTACTTCGACACCTACACCGGGGTGACGTCCTCCCTCACCCCAGGCTACTTCTACGACTCCCGGGACGACCCCTTCGATCCCAACCAAGGGGCGAGCCTCTACTCGCGGCTCCGCTTTGCCGGCGGTCCGTTGGGTGGCGATTTCGATTACCTGCGCCCGGAGTTCGGGGTTTCCCTGTTCCACCCGCTGCGACGGCGCTACATTTTGGCGGGGAACCTGGAGGCCGGCTACATCCGCCCGTTCGGGGGCACGGAGATTCCCGTGTACGACCGTTACCGGCTGGGCGGCGAGCGCACCCTGCGCGGGTTCCCCTACTACTCGGTGTTGCCGCGCAAGGCCAACGGCGACTACTTCTACACCGCCGGCGGCGCCCGCATCGCCGGCGATCGCTTCTTGCAGCTCAACCTCGAGTTCCAGATCAAGGTGGGGGGACCGGTGAAGTTCATCCTCTTCACCGACATCGGCAACACCTGGCACGAGCAGCAGGGGTGGGACCTCCGGCTGCTGCGCTACTCCGCCGGTGCCGAGATGCGCATCTTCTTGCCGGTGTTCCAGGCGCCGTTGCGTTTTATCTATGGCATCAACCTCGACCCGTTCCCGGACGAGAAGCGGTCGGACTTCCAGTTCTCCATTGGCACGACCTTTTGAGGTGGAGGGCCGGTTGATGCCGGGTGCGGGGGGTCCCGGCGCCGCTCCGGCCGCCCCCGGCGCCTGCTGACCCCCCGGTCCCCCACCGCTCGCCGGGAGTGGATCCCGGCTCGCTGGGGCATCACCCTCGATCCGTTCCCGGACGAGAAGCGGTCGGACTTCCAGTTCTCCATTGGCACGACCTTTTGAGGTGGAGGGCCGGTTGATGCCGGGTGCGGGGGGTCCCGGCGCCGCTCCGCCCACCCCCGGCGCCTGCTGACCCCCCGGTCCCCCACCGCTCGCCGGGAGTGGATCCCGGCTCGCTGGGGCATCAACCTCGATCCATTCCCGGACGAGAAGCGATCGGACTTCCAGTTCTCCATTGGCACGACTTTCTGAGGTGCAGGGTCGGTTGATGCCGGGTGCGGGGGGTCCCGGCGCCGCTCCGGCCGCCCCCGGCGCCTGCTGACCCCCCGGTCCCCCACCGCTCGCCGGGAGTGGATCCCGGCTCGCTGGGGCATCACCCTCGACCCGTTCCCGGACGAGAAGCGGTCGGACTTCCAGTTCTCCATTGGCACGACCTTCTGAGGTGGAGGGCCGGTTGATGCCGGGTGCGGGGGGTCCCGGCGCCGCTCCACCCGCCCCCGGCGCCTGCTGACCCCCCGGTCCCCCACCGCTCGCCGGGAGTGGATCCCGGCTCGCTGGGGCATCACCCTCGACCCGTTCCCGGACGAGAAGCGATCGGACTTCCAGTTCTCCATTGGCACGACTTTCTGAGGTGCAGGGTCGGTTGATGCCGGGTGCGGGGGGTCCCGGCGCCGCTCCGGCCGCCCCCGGCGCCTGCTGACCCCCCGGTCCCCCACCGCTCGCCGGGAGTGGATCCCGGCTCGCTGGGGCATCACCCTCGACCCGTTCCCGGACGAGAAGCGGTCGGACTTCCAGTTCTCCATTGGCACGACCTTCTGAGGTGGAGGGCCGGTTGATGCCGGGTGCGGGGTCCGAATGCCGTGGACAGTCGGTGAGAGGCGAATTTGCGGGTGCGGCGGGTGAAGGCTGCTACACTCGCCACGATGGCCAGCAAGCCCGAACCCCATCCGCCGTCGCCCCTGCGCCCTCACCCCACCTTGCCCGGTTACTACCGTGACGAGGGGGAACGAAAGATCTTCGTGCGCGGGATCTTCGACGAGACGGCTCAAGACTACGACGCGGTGGAACGGCTGATGGCTCTGGGTACCGGGTCGTGGTACCGGCGGCGAGCTCTGGTCCGTTCGGGGCTGCTTCCGGGGATGCGAGTGCTGGACGTGGCTTGCGGCACCGGCCTGGTGGCTCGGGAAGAGCTGCGCGTAGTGGGGGAGCGCGGCTCGGTGGTGGGTCTCGACCCCAGCGTTGGGATGCTACTGCAAGCCCGGCGCGGGCTGCCGATCGCCGCCGTGCTGGGCGTGGGCGAGACCCTCCCCCTTGCCGATGCCAGCGTCGATTTCCTGTCCATGGGCTACGCGCTGCGTCACCTGGCGGACCTGGCGGCGGCGTTTCGCGAGTTCCACCGGGTCCTGCGGCCCGGCGGGGTGGTCTGCATCCTGGAACTGACGCCGCCGGCCAATCCGCTAACCCGCAGACTGCTACGCCTCTACGTTCGGGGGGTGATCCCGGCCCTGGCCCGGCTCGCCGGACGCCGGCGGCAGACGGCACGGCTCTGGCAGTACTTCTGGGACACCATGGACGCGTGCGTGCCGCCGGAGGTGGTGTTGGCGGCCCTCCAGGCGGCCGGCTTCACGCAGGTGCAGCGGTTCGTGGAGATCAAGCTTTTTTCCGAGTACACCGGTTGCCGTCCCTAGCGCGAAAGCTTTGGGAACCCTCACGAGTCGTCCTCGGCAGGACTCTCTCGTTCCTCGCCGGCACCGGATGCAGTTGCCTCCTCGTGGCCCGCCGAGAGGTCAGCCACCGAGGTGGCCAGCAGGTGCGGCGGCGTGTCGTCGGGGGGCAGCACACCGAGGCGGGCGCACACCAGGGCCACAGTGACGGCGGTCGGTGGCAGGGCGAGCCGCCACGCCGACTCGTCGCGATCCAACAGGGCCGGGCCGTCCTGGAGGGTGGCGAGCACCCGGTCGCTGCGCTCGCCGAAAACCCGCTGGAGTTCCTCCCCAGCCACTGCCCCGCCCTGGGCGAGGGCGCGCAGGAGAGCCAGCACGGACGAGAAGCTTGGTGGGGTGTCATGGTGATCGTGGCCCACCACCCAGGAGACCTCCACACCCAGGAGGATCGCCAGCCACAGCAGGTAGATGGAGACCAGGAGGAAGAGCAGCAGCGACAGCGACCCGTAAATGACGTTCAAGTCCGAAGCAAAACTCACGTAGGCCTGAAACCCCAGATGGAGGGCCACGAGCAGCACCGTTGCGGCCGCCGCGCCGGCCAGCGCGGCGCGCCACCGGACTCGAGTGTGGGGGACCCACCGGTAAAGGCCGGTCAGCGCGAAGAAAGCGAACACCGCGGGCAGGGGCCGTGCCGCCGGGGCCACGGCCCGGTACCAGGGTTGACTCGACAGCCAAAAGAGGCCGGAGAAGAGGATGGTGAGCAGCATCGGCCCCCAGAAGAGGACGAGGAGGAACGACACCAAGCGCCACCGCCACGGCCGTCGGTGAGGGACGCCCCAGACCGTGTTGATGACCTCGTCGATCTGGTAGAGGGTGAAGAGGGCAACGATGGCGGACACCACCACCGCCGGCCAGCCCAAGGAAACGGTGCGCTCGGCGAACATGGTGAGGGTGGCCTGCACCCGCGCCGGGGAGTACGGGAGCATCGTAGCCATGGCCCGCACCACCAGTTCGGCGCGCTCCGGCTGGAACCGGGCCACGGTCACCAACGCCACGGTGAGGAGCGGCACGAGGGAAACGAGGGTGGCGTAGGCCAGCGCGCCGGCGTGCAGGGAGACGTTGTCCCGGGCCTGGGCACGGGCCACCCGCCCCAGGAAATGGACCACTCTCGCCAGAAGGGCGCTCACAGTTCGTGGGTCTCGCCGAGACCGGGGACGACGCAGCGCCATCCGAAGCGGTCGGCGAAGCGTTGGGCGAGGGCCTCGCTGGCCGGGGGCTCGCCGTGGGTGACGAAGACGGTGCGCGGCGAACGCTCAGCCTGCGAGGCCCAGATGGTGAGTTCATCGGCGTCGGCGTGGGCCGAGAGGGAGGAGATGCTGCGGACCTGGGCCCGCACCGGCACCATCTCGCCGAAGATCTTGACCTCCGGCTCGCCCATGAGGATGCGACGCCCCCGCGTCCCATCCGCCTGGTAACCCACGAACAGCACGGTGGTCTGGGGGTCCCCCAGGCGGTGGCGGAGGTGGTGGAGGATGCGACCCCCGGTGGCCATCCCCGACGCCGAGATGATGATGGCCGGGCCTTCCAGGTGGTTGAGGGTCTTGGACTCCTCCACCGTGGCCACGACGTGGAAGTTGGGCGGCACCAGGGGATCGGCCCCCTCGGCCGCCAGGGCCCGCATCTCCGGGTCGTGCTCGGCCACCGACTGGCGGTACGCCACCGTGGCCTCCCGGGCCATGGGCGAGTCCAGATAGACGGGGATGGGCTCGATGGCCTCATCGGCCACCAGCTCGCGGAGGTGGTAGAGCACTTGCTGGGTGCGGTCGATGGCAAAGGCGGGGATGAGCACCACGCTGCGCCGAGCCGTGGCGTCGCGGATCACCTCGGCGAGCTGTTCCGCCGGGTCCCCCGGGTCGTGAAGGCGGTCGCCGTAGGTGGACTCCACCACGAGGACAGTGGAGCCCGGGTAGGGTTCGGGGGGGCGGAGGATCGGGACGTCGTAGCGCCCCACGTCGCCGGAAAACGTCACCGTGATCCGCTCGCCCCCCTTGACCTTGAGGGCAAACTCCACTGCAGCGGCGCCGAGGATGTGCCCCTGCCGCCGGTAGCTGAAGCGCAGGCCGGGGCGCAGGTCGAAGGGGGTGTCGAAGGGTACCGGCGCCAGTGTGGCCAGGGCGTGCTGGGCGTCCTGGGTCGTGAAGAGGGGGAGGGCGGGGTCGTGGCGGGTCGATCCCACCTTGTTGGCGAAGCGGGCCTCTTCCTCCTGGAGGTGAGCGGCGTCGGGGAGGAGCACCCGCAGCAGCCGGACGGTGGGGGTGGTGGCGTAAGTTGGGCCGGTGAACCCCTCCCGCACCAGGCGGGGGAGGAAGCCGGTGTGGTCCAGGTGCGCGTGGGTGAGCACTACGGCCGTGAGGGAGGATGGGGGCACCGGGAACGGCTCCCAGTTGCGCTGGCGCAGCGGCTTCGGCCCCTGGAACAGGCCGGCGTCCACGAGGATGCGAGTGCCGTGGTCTTCCAAGAGGTAGCGGGACCCGGTGACGGTTCCGGTGGCGCCAAGAAAGGTGACGGTGGGCACGGACCCATCATAGCGAATCGCGGTGGGCGCCGTCGCCGGCCGTTGCCCGCGCCTTGCGCGACTGCCGGCGGGCAGCGTAGAATCGGCGTGCAGAACTGGCTGCGTGGAGGTTGCCATGACTGAGACCAGGAAGCCCACCAAGGTGGAGGAAAAGATCGACGCGGTGGAGGGCGCCGTGCATGAGGTGTTCCAGGGCGCCAAGGAATCCATTGCCGCGGCGGAGAGCTCGGTGGAGAAGGCCAAGGAGGTCCTCGGCGAGGGGTACGGCAAGGTGAAGACCCGCTCCGCCGAGGCCTTCGAACGGGCCAAGGAGTACCTTGCCGAGGCGCGCGCCTCCCTCGATGTGGCGCGGGAAAAGATGGGGGAGCTGTACGGCCGCTCCCGCGAACTGGCGGAGGAGGCCTACGAGCGGGCCAAGGTCCAGTTCGAGAAGGTGTCCGCCGAGGTCAAGAAGGGCTACGCCAAGGTCAAGGCCAAGATCGAGGAGGTGGACGTCAAGGAGGTGCGGGACGACGTGGTGGAGTACGTCCGCCGCAACCCCGGCAAGTCGCTGCTCATGGCGCTGGCGGCCGGCTTCGTCATCGGCTACCTGGTGCGGCGTCGGGAGCCTTGAGGCATGAAAGAGTACGAGGCGGACGATCTCAACGAGCTGGGCGAGGACGGGCCGGAGACGTTCGAGGGGGGAGAGGACGCCCTGGCGGACGAAGAGAACGCCGAGCGGCCGCGCAAGCGTTTCGACGCTGACGTGCTCCTCGACAAGGTGATCCCCGGCGAGATCGACTGGCGCCACCTCGTGCGCCAGCACCCCCTCCTCTGCGTGGGTGCGGCGGGGCTCGTGGGGTTCCTGCTGGGGCGCTCGCGGGGGGCGGCCATCGTGGCCGGCGCGTCGGCAGCGGTGACCAACGCCGTGATGCGGCAGCTGTCGGACGTGTTCGACGGCGAGGTGTTCGAGTTCTAGCGGGGTGCGGCAGCGGGCGTGGGACGACGCTCGCCTGAGCAGGCCATGATCCCCCGGCTGCTGTCCTGCCCCTGCGCGGGGAGGGAGGTGCCCTCGTGCCCCCGCGGGGGCGGAGGGCGGGGGTGACCCGTCTCCGCGGGCCGGAAAAGGGGGAAGCCGTGACGATCCCGACGTCGGTAGGCAGATACAAGGTGGAAGGGGAGCTGGGCCGTGGTGCCATGGGGGTGGTGTACCGCGGCAGCGACCCGGCCCTCGACCGCACCGTGGCCATCAAGGTCATCCGCGCCGGCGTGGCGGACTCCTCGGTGCCGCCGGAGGAGATGGAAGCGCGCTTCCTGCGGGAGGCCAAGGTGGCCGCCCGGATCCTCCACCCCAACGTCGTCACCGTGTTCGACGCCGGCCGGGAGGGGCACGCCCTCTACCTCGTGATGGAACTCATCGAGGGGGAGTCGCTGGCGGCGCGCCTGGCCCGGGGGGCCTTCCCCACCACCGCGGAAGCGCTGGACATTGCGGCCAAGGTGGCCGACGCGCTGGCGGCGGCGCACACCCTTGGCGTGGTGCACAGGGACATCAAGCCGGCCAACATCATGCTGACTAAGGACGGCGGCGTGAAGGTGGCCGACTTCGGCGTCGCCAAGGCCATCGGCGAGGGGACCGATCTGACCCGCACCGGCACAGTTGTGGGCAGCCCCGCCTACATGGCGCCGGAGCAGGTGCGCGGCGAGGCCATCGACGGCCGCGCCGACCTCTTCTCCCTGGGCGTGGTGCTCTACGAGATGATCATGCGCCGCAAGCCGTTCCCCGCGGACACGGTGACCACGCTGATCTACCAGATCCTCAACGAGGACCCCTTCAAGGACCCGTCGCTCACGGCACCGTTGGGGCCGCAGCTGCGCGAGTTCCTGCAGCAGTGTCTGGCCAAGAACCCCGCCGACCGGATCCCCGACGCTACGACCTTTGCCAGCCGCGCCCGGGCGATCCTCGCCACGCTCGCGGCGGCAAGCGTGGAGGCCACCGGCCCCACGCGGATGCTCACCACCCCCGCCGCGGCAGCGCCGGCCCCGGCGGCGGAGCAGCCACCCACCGCCGCGCTCGCACCGCCAGCGCCGCCACCCCAGCCGCGGGCTGGCGCGGCCGCCGGGGAACGTCGGCTGCCGTGGGGGCCGCTGCTGGTGCTGGCGCTCGGTCTCGTGGCTGTGGTCACGGCGGCCGTGATGCTCCTGCGGCCCGCTGGTGAACCCCCCGCCGGCGAGGCGCTGCTCGGTCAGGCGACTCCCCTCCCCCAGGCGACCGAGCCGCCGTCAGAAGGGGCGGCAACGCCCGTCCCCACCGTCCCCGGCGCCCCCGTCCTGACCATGGCCACGCCGGTGCCCACGCCGCCCCCCACGGTGGCTCCGGCGGCGTCCCCAGCGGCGGCCGTGGTGGCGGTCCCCACCTGGGCGCCGCCGACACCCGCACCCACCGCCACCCCGGTGGTGGCGGCCGTGTACGTGTGCAGCAAGGGCGCCGAGTTCAACGTCTCGCCGGAGGAGACGGAGGTCACCATCGACGGGCGCACCATTGGCATTGCCGACGACTGGGACGGCATGGGCGGCGGCCAGACCTACGTGTTCCCCGGCCCCGGCACCTACTGGGTTCGGCTCACGGCAGCGGGGTACCAGACGACCTGGGTGAAGATCGAGGTGAAACCCGACGCCAAGGACGAGATCGCCGACGTGGATGTGGAGCTGCCCGAGGAGTCGGCAAAGAAGGCCAAGAAGAACAAGCCGGAGTAACGAGCCAGGCGGTGGGTAAGGATCGCGCCGCGCCGGCGCGACGGCTGCGCCGTTGCCACCCCTCGCGGCAACGCCTACCCGGTCGCGGCCGCCAACACCATGGCGCCTAAAGCCACGGCGGCGCCGATGGCCAACAGCAGGTGGGGCAGGGTCCGGGCAAACACCGCTTGCTTGTCGAGGCGGCGGGCGATCATGACGAGCGCCAGCACCGTCGCCCCTAGCCCCCCCGCCACCGAGACCATCCTCACGAAGGTGACCACGGCAGGGTGGAGGAACGACCCCACGGGCGCGGCCCCCGCCGCGATGGGAACCCCCTGGAAGAGCCACTTCCCCACCTTGCCGAGGTAGCCGAACAGCTCGGCCCAGCCGTCACCCAGCACCTCGTCGGCCAGGGCCGAGACGTGAGCGGCGAACGCCAGCGGCATGAAGGCAAGGCCGTAGTGCGCCAGGTTCTCGCCGAGGCGTTCGCGGGAGGCGGCGGCGGAGAGCGTGGCCGCAACGGCAAAGGCGAGGAGCGCACCGCCGACGAAGAGCAGGAGGAGGAGCAATCGGACCACGTTGGGGTCGAGGGTCAGGGTGCGCTTGACGCTGGTCCAAAAGGGGGTGTGCGTGAAGTGGTGGCGGCCCATGATGCCGAGCAGGATGATGGCCAGCATTGAGACGGCGAGCACCGGCTGGGCGTTGCGCCAGAGCTCCTGAAATGGCGGGCGCAGGTTCAGCTGGACGCCACGGTTCTCGCAGTTCTTCAAACAGTTGGTGCACATCAGGCAGTCCACGTTGGAGGTCATGGAGGCGGGGTAGAGGAACATGGGACAACCCGGCGTGTGCTCGGTGCCCTTGTAGCAGGTGTGGTCGCCGCACTGGGTCTGGCAGACCTTCTTGTTGCCGCGGATCTCGATGGGCGCCATGGCGGCGTAGCCGCCCAGCCACGCCGCCAGCGGGCACAGGTAGCGGCAGAAGGCGCGCCGCTCGAAGAGCACGGTGAACAGCGCCGCCAGGCCGAGGATGACGATGAGGAACAGCGCGGTACCCCGCGGCGTGCCCTCCACGTCGAACACCCCCTCCAGAAACTCGGCCAGCAAGTAGGCGCCGATGAGCATCCAAAAATCCAGTCGCTTGAATAGCTTGGGGACCGGCAGGTCGAGCCGCTTGAGGCGCCCCACCAGCTCGCCAAAGGCGGCGATGGGACAGGTGGCGCACCAGACGCGGCCGGCCAGGGCGGCGGAGATGGGCAGCAGGGGGAACCACACCAGCCAGGTCACCAGCATCCCGGGGTTGGTGGTCTCGCCCGCCAACGGGTGGCTGAGGGGCCGGGTGGCGCCCCAGCCGGTCATGATGGCCACGAAGGCCACGAAGGCCAGGTTGATCCAGGTGGGGATGCCGAGCAGGGCCGGGGCGCGGAGCGCCTGTCTGATCCGGTCGTCCCGCAGCAGGTTGAGCTTGTGGATCTCCTTTTCGGGGGGGGCCACAAAGATGAGATCGGCGGGGATGATGGTGTCCTCGCTGGTGATGATGGAGGCCCGTTCGATGACGTTCTTGAGCTCCTCCACGTTGCCGGGCCAGGCGTAGGAGACCAGTCGGTCCACCGCCTCCCGCGACAACTGGAGGGCGCGCTTGCGATGCTTGCGGGCAAACAGGGCCAGGTAGTGCTGGGCCAGGAGGGGGATGTCCTTGAGTCGGTGGGCCAGGGCCGGGACCGCCACGGTGCGCTCGCGGAACAGCTCCTTGAGCTCCGGGATGAAGTGTTGCAGGGCCTCTGCCTCGCTCCCCGAGGCCACGAAGACGAGGCGGGCGTTGGCGTGCACGCTCTGCTGCCCCCACACCCGGTGGAACCAGCCCCGCCGCAGGTAGGTGAGGAGGAGGTGCTGTTGGTGGGTGTCCAGGAGCTCCGCGTGGACGATGGCCAGCGTGCCGTCGCCCACCATCTCCAGGTAGCCGATCTGCCCCTTGCCGCCGGTGGCGCTGGCGTCGGCCTCGACGCCGAACAGGGCCGCGCCCACCTTGGCAGGTTCCAGCTCGGCGAGGGACAGTTCCACGAACGGCTGGTCGGCCCGGGGGCTGGTGCGGTGCAGGTGGCGGGCGAAGGTCCGCTTGCCGCTGCCCTGGGGGCCGACGATGAGGATCGGTCGGTCGTCCGCCGCCAAGGTCTCCAGCTTCTGCTTGGCCCGTACCAGCTTGGGGTCCTCGCCGACGATGACCACGTCGGTGGGGGCGGCGAGCTGGGCAAGGCCGTCCCGCGGTCCTGCCGGCTCGGCCGTGATGGCGGCAGTGCGCAGCTTCTCCCGCACCCTCCCCACCATGGTGTCGGCAATGCGCGGCTTTTCCTGCTGCAGCCGGGCCACCGCCTCGCTCGCCAGTTCCAGCAGCAGCACGTCGCTGTGGGCAAAGAGGGTGACGGGGGCCACGGGTTCCGAGAGGAGCGCCCCTTCTCCGAAGAAGTCTCCAGGGATCAGAAGGTCCACGTCCCTCTGCCCGCCCTCCTCGTTGACGTGGGCGAGGCGCACCGCCCCCTTGACCACGAACAGCATGCGCTCGATGGGTCGCCCCTGCCGCAGGATGATGGCCCCTTTGGGGACGAAGCGGGGGACCAGGCCTGCCGCCAAGGTGGCGATGCCCTCGGCACCCAGGGCGGCGAGGACGTCGCAGCGGCCGAGGAGGGCGTGCTGCTTGTCGAGGGCGACCTCGGGGAGGGTGTGCTGAAAGGCCAGCACGCAGCGCCCCAGGGTGAGCCGCAAGCCAGGGGCGAGAGCCAGGCGTGTGACCGGCTGGCCGTCCACCAAGATGCCGTTGGCGGAGCCGAGATCCTCGATGACCCAGTGCCCCTCTTCGTACACCACCCGGGCGTGGGCGCGGGACACGGAGTCGTCGGCCAGGACCAGGTCGTTCCCCGGGGCCCGGCCAATCCGCACCGGTTCGGCGCCCAGCCGCACGAGGGTGCCGACACCCGCTCCCTCCACCACCTCCAGGGTGGGGCGCAGGGCCGGGTCCTCGCCGCCCTGGTCGCCGTCGGCGACGATGGTCCGCTCCTCGTCCCACGGGTCCTTGCTGGGGCGCTGGAGGAGGACGGTGGGGGATGCCAGGTTGTCGTCCATGTCGCTCCCTCCCGGGGTGACCTCAAATGTAGCCCACGGCCCGGTAGCGCTCGATCTTCTCCGGGACGGTCACCTCCCAGTACTCGTCGAAATCGAAGCGCGAGTAGTCGTGGGCCGGGGCTGGCCCGGTGTCCACCAGCAGGCAGCGGGCGCACTCCCCCTCCTCGACGACGAAGATGTTGTTGGGGCTCACCGATGTCTTGCTCTCGGGAAAGCGGGCGAACAGGTCGATGAGGCGGAGGATGAACGCCTGCACGGCGGCGCGCACGCGCCGGTGGCGCGGGCTCCCCGGCTCCCCTAGGGAGTCGTAGATCACCGCCAGCGACTGCCCCTCCAGACGCCTCTTGACCACGTAGTTGCCGTACGGGTCGTGGTCCACGATGGCCGGCACCGGCACCCCGTGGCGGGCGAAGAAGGCGGTGACCTGGCACTCCTTCACCAGGTGGTCGCGGCTGTAGGGGCGAGGCTTGGCCACCTTGAACACCGCCCCGGGGTCCTCCTGGAAGTCGTAGACCACGCCGTTCTCCCCCTCCCCGATCTTGGGCAGTCGGATGGTGTAGCGGCGGCCGCCCACGTCCACCGGCACACAGCCGTCGTGGCGGTTGAGCCCCTCCAGGACGTGGCTCGACTCGTTGTCCAGGTAGAGGTCGCGGAGGTCTCCGGCCAGCGACTCCACGTAGCTGCGCGAGCCGAAGCCCAAGACCGACTCCCCCTCCTCCTCCCGCAGGAACATCCCCATGTAGCGCGCCGACCTCAGGGCCGCCACCAGCTCGGTGATGGAGGCATAGTGGGGGGCGAAGAGCACGTCGAACAGGCGCACCTCGCGGCCGGACAGGGCCCGGTAGCCGCAGCGCCGGCACTCCTCCATCTGAACCCTGGGGATGCGGACGGTGGAGCCGGCCACCTCCACCTCGTGAGGCGCCTGGATGTGGGCCAGGACCCCCTCCTCGCAGCGCGGGCAGATGTCGATGCTGTAGGTGGATTCCACGCTGCGACGGGGCGTGGCCTGGCTCACCGCCCCACCCCCTGGCCGGTGGTCCCGTGGGTGGCCAGCAGCTCGGCGTGGGAGCGGTCGAGGGCGTGGAGACGCTCCGCCAGGATGATGGCAATGTTCCTGATGAGCTTGTAGGGGGCTGCCAGGTTGGCGTCCAACAGCTCGTTGAAGCGGTCCTGGTCGATTTCGATGAGCTTGCACGGGGTTGCGGCTACCACCGTCATGGTGCGGGGCACCTTGAGGAGGAACGCAATCTCGCCCAGCACCGAGCCGCGACCGATGCGGGTATGGAAGGAGCCCGGCGCCGAAAAGACGCCGCGCCGGGCCTCGAGCTCTCCCTCCAGCACCAGGTAGAAGTTCTCCCCCACCGCCCCCTCCCGCAGCACCACCTCCTCGGTGTCGAACTCGATGGTGCGGGCGGTCTTGAGGAGGAGGAAGACCTCGGAGGGCTTCAGGCCACGGAAGATCTCGAAGTCCTTGGCCTCGTCACGCTCGGAGACGGTGACCTCCTGGGGCACCAGCCACTGGAGGTACCCGGTGCGCTGGTACTTGCGGATCCGGTCCGGGAGCACCTCGTTCCAGTACCGCTCGAAGGTGAAGCCGTCGTAGTTCTTGTTGAGGGTGGTGCCGGGGTCGATGAGGACGAACTGGGTGGGGTCGCGAAACTTGCCGCCCTCGGTCAGGACGTAGATGTTGTTGGGGCTGATGGACACCTGGCAGTCGGGACGCTTGCGGAACAGCTCCAGCAGGCGGGTGAGGAACGCCCGGAGGCCTTCCAGGATCAGGCTCTGGCTACGGGAGGTGAGGGTGGGGAAGCGCAGGTACAGGCTCGTCACCGACTCCCCTTCGACGAACTCCTTCACCGCGAAGCGCCCGAGCGGGTCCATCTGGAAGATCCGGGGGACCGCCACCCCCTCCGCGAGGAAAAACTCGGTGGTCATCCGCTCCTCGAGCAGCCGTTCGCGGCACACCGGCTGCTGTTTGGCCACCTTGAGGCAGAGCCGGCCATGGGCGCCGGGCGGCATGGGGTCCATCGCCTCGAGGCGGTAGACCATGCCGCGGTCGCCTTCCCCCAGCGGGGGGAGGGCAAGCGTGAAGGTGGCGCCACCGTAGCTGCGGGTGATGCGCCGCTGCCCCGCCGCCTGCGCCTCCTGGAGGGCGGCAAAGAACTCCACCGCGCCGGCCTCGAGCTCTGGTGCTGCAAGGTCGGCGGGCGACGGACGGGAGTCGCTCATGGTTCACCTCGTTGGCCGGGGGTATCTGTGCGGCCGGTTTGTGACGCTGCTTCCACAATGAGCATGGTAGCAGCAGCAGGCCCCAGCGCCAAGGGCTGCCTCGCGGTGGGACCCGACGCTCCCAGCGCCACTGCCCCCAAGGGCGAGGCCGTCACTCCCCGCTGACACGGGACCCGTCCTGCTAGCATGGAGCAAGACGTTCCGTCGCGTTCGCCACGCCCAACGCTGACGGGGTCGGCACTGGGCGGGCAAGGGGAGAGGAGCAGGCCATGAGAACGATCCTCGTCGGTGTCGTCATCGTCGGGCTGGGCGCTGCCGTGGCGTGCCGGGGCAAGGCTACCCCGCCGCCTGCGCCTGCCGTCACCGCAGCCGCCGCCCCGAGCGGTGCCGGGGAGATCCCCACCTACCCCGGGGCCACCCGGGTAGCCTTCAGCGAGAAGGGGCCGGGGGACGGCTATAGCCGCAAGGTGAAGGCCACCTACCTCACCACCGATGCCCTCCCTGCGGTGCGGGCGTTCTTCGAGCGCGCCGTCACCGAAGGGGGGTGGACCGTGGCGAAGTTCGAGGAGAAGCCGGGCGAGGTGAAGTGGAAGCTCTGGAGAGGGTCGTCGGAGGCCGAGGTGGAGCTGGAGGTCAAGACGCCGGGCAGCGTCACCATCGGCATCGAGCGCAAGGACCGGTAGCGCAAGCCGGTCGAGTGGAAGCCGACACCGCGGGCTGAGGCCCGCCGAGCCGGGACGGGCTACTTCGCCCGGCCGCCGGGGGCGGCGGGCCTGGGGAGGGTCTCAAGGGCGCGCAGCACCGGGGCCGGCACGAAGCTGGACACGTCGCCGCCCAGGGTCCAGATCTCCTTGATGACGCGCGAGGAGAGGTAGGTGAACTCCTCGTTGGGGGTGAGGAAGACCGTCTCCACCTCGGGCCAGAGCCGACGGTTCATGAGGGCGAGCTGGAACTCGTACTCGAAGTCGGAAACCGCCCGCATGCCGCGGATCATGACCCGCGCGCCGCTCTGCCGCATGAAGTCCACCAGCAGCCCCGAGAAGGACGCCACCTCCACCTGGGGAGAGCCAGCAAAGGTCTCGCGGATCACGCGCACCCGCTCGGGGAAGGGCAGCAGGCCCTGCTTGTCGGTGTTGGCCAGCACGGCAACGATGACGCGCTGGAAGATGCCGGCGGCCCGCCGCGCGATGTCCACGTGACCCAGGTGCAGGGGGTCGAAGCTGCCGGGGTAGACGGCGATTGGCTTGCTGTGGGTCATGGCGTCTCCTCCGCCGCCACCGTGGCCCGGTTGTGGTGATCGTCCACGGCTCGCACGGACACCACGTGGTTGCCGGGGGCGACGGGTAGCCGGAACGATTCGGTGGGCCCGTCGAGGAGGCCGTCGTCGGCGGCAAGGGTGTGCCAGCCGGTCCCGTCGCGGTTCCACTCCACTCGCACGAGGGGGGAGAGGGCATCCTGGACGGTGATGACCCACCACTGGCCCTGGCGAGCGATGCGCACCACCGGCGGGGTGTTGTCCACCACGAAGGAGCCCGACAGGCGCACGGCGCGAGCCGGCTCCTCGGGGTTGGCCTCGGCGTCGCTGGCGGTGATGCGGAAGCGGTAGACGCCGTCCGGGAGGGCTTGGGTGTCGAGGGACAGCAGCGTGGCGTCCAGGTCGCGGCGCACCGGCATGAAGCCCTCCCGCCCCTGCCGGGCGATCTCCACGTCGAAGCGGAGCGGGTCGCCGTTGGGGTCGCTGGCCTTCCACGAGACGGTCTGGTAGCCGACCCGGTAGTACAGCTTGCCCAGGGTGCTCTGGCGTTCTCCGGCATCGTCGTCGAGGGTGGTGAAGATGCCGGAGAGGTCCGGGTGCTGCACCTCGACGATGCGGTCTGAGGGCGGCGGCATCTTGAGGAACACCTGGCCCGGCTCGTGCACGGTGACGCTCTGGATCTCCGGTGGCAGGTTGAGTTGCCGGTACGCCAGGCTCACCCCCGCCACCGTGGCGGTCCCCTCCGCAGGCGCCGCCAGTTCCACCTGCCACTGCGCGTAGCGGGCCGGCGGCACGGCCGCGGCGCCGCGGCCGCAGGGGAAGGGTGCACTCCACGCGCTCCAGGTGTCGTCGGGCTCGGCGGTGGCGCCGGAGCGCACGCGCACGGCGCAGCGTCCGCCGGGGTCCACCGCGGCGCTCACGCCCACCTCCCCCCAGCGGGCCGGCTGGCCCGCGTCCAGCGGGGGTGAGGTGAAGGTCCCGGCCGGGGCGCCGCGCCGCTCGAAGAGCGCCACCGGGCTCTGCGTCAGCACCCAGCGGCCGCCCCCCGCCAGGCGGGTGACCTGGGCGGCGTTCACCGTGTCGAGGCGCGCCGGGACGCCCTCCACGAGCTGCCACAACTCCCCCTCGAGGCCGGTGCCGATGACCAGGCCGCTCGCCGAGATGTCCAGCGTCCCGGCGAGCTGCTTGTCGAAGCGGTGGGCGGTGACCACCGCCCCTTGCGGCAGGATGCGCAGGATCTCCGACACCGCGTTGCTGGTCGCGGTACCGGTGCTGCCGTCAGCGGTGGTGACGGTCACCGACCCCTCCCCTTCCGCCGACGGTGCCTTGCCGAGGGTCGGGTCGCCGGTGAGGGCGGCAGCCCAGGCTATGCCGCTGCGGTCCACGGTCAGGGCGGCAATCTCCGAGAAGGACGAGTCGTGGAGAACCCCCAGCGGACCCTCCCCGGTCCAGCGCAGCACCAACCCCCGCCCCGAGGTGCCCACGAGCAACACGTCGCCGCTGGCAGCGAGGCAGCGGGCGTGGCGGTCGGGGACGGTGGTGAGCAGTTCCAAGCCGCTCGTCCCCAGGCGCAGCAACCGCCCCGGGTTGCCCGCCGCCGCCACCAGTTGCCCCTTGAACCAGGCAAGGTCCCACAGGTTGCCCTCCGGGAGCTTGCTGGCCACCGTCGGTGAGCCGCTCCCGGAGAGGCGCACGAGGGTCGCCGGCACTGCCGTGGCGGCCCAGAGGGTGCCATCCGGGGCCACCAGCAGCGCCGTCACCTGGTCGGCCTGGAGTTCGGCGAGTTGGGTCTTCACGCCGTTGCGGACGCGCCATACCCGGGCGGGGTGGCCGGTGCCCACGTAGGCGGTGCCGTCCGCCGCCACGGCCAGCGCCAGCCCCAGTGGTTCCTCGAACTCGGCCACCTTGACGAGGGGGGGCATGGCGACCAGCGAACCGTCGGGGAGGATGGCCACCCCCTGGGAGCGGGCATCGGCCAGGGCCTGGGGGGTGTCGGACTGGAACGTCTTCACGAGGGCCGCCCCGGCGCGCCTCGCGGGGGCGAGGGCCAGCGCCACGGCAAGCAAGACGCTTGCTGCGGCGGCAACGGCGTTGCGGCCTGTGCGCGACATCGGTGGTCTGTTCATGGCTGCTCCAGCGAGCGCCGTACCGAGAGGGGGATGCGAAGCGCCCCTTCCAGCGGGTAGGGCGCGGTCCAGCGCGCCGACGCCACGATGGCCGTCTTCAGGCGCTGTGGGGAACGGCGGCCGAGACCGGTGGCCAGCGTGGCGGCCCATGACGGGGGCAGCGCCGGCTGGGAGGCGCCCGGGTACGCCACCCCACGCTCCCGGGACTCCAGGGCCAGCACGAGGGCGGTGCTTCCCTCCAGGCGCGCCGCCTCGGCGAGGAGGCCGGCAAAGTCCGCCGGCTCCACGCCCTCCGCCTTGAGGCGGTAGTCGCTGAAGGCGGCCCCGTCGGCCACCACCAGGTCGAGATCGCCGGGCAGCGCGTCGGGGGGGACCTGGATGGAAAGGGATCGGAGGACCGCCGGCGCCCGGTACGGCTGGAGGCGCACGGTCACCGGCAGGGTCTCGCCGGGGCTCACGGTGGTGCGTGCCGGGGTGGCCTCGACGATGGTAGCGCCCAGCGGCTGCTCCCAGCGGGAGAGGCGGACGTCCACCGCCGCCAGGGGGGGGTGGGGGAAGGGGGAGGTCACGAACACGGCGCAGGCGGCACCGGCAAAGACCGCCGCCTGGGCCAGGGCGTCCGCGCCCCGGGCCGCATGGGCGAGAGTGACCTGGCGGCCGTCGGCAAAGGTCGCCTCCAGCTCGGTGTGCACCGAGGCCTCGCCGATGGCGGCGCCGCGGGCCGTCAAGGAAGCCTGCACCAGGTAGGCGAGAAGGAGGGGCTCCAGGGTGGGTAGTTCGGCCATCCGGAACAGCCACTGGCGCTGATCCCCGCCGCTCGCCACGGCCACCCGCACCGGCACGCCGGCGGGAGGGTCGCCTGCGGTGGCCAGCACCCCCGCCGGCCGGTCGGCCACGAACGTGCCAAAGGGGCGCCCCACGGAGAAGAGCTTGAAGGGGACCTGGTAAGAGTCCTGCACCGCCACCACCCGCGCCCGGGCGGCGGGGAGCCGTACCGAGCCCAGCGACAGGAGCGGGTGGCCGAACGCCCACAGGGTGTCCCCCTGTCGGGCGGTGACCGTGCCCCCCGCGGCCACCACCGCGTCCCCCCACGCCAGGAGCGCGGCGATCATGTCGCCGGCCTCAGGGACCCCGGCCACCTCGGCCCCGCCGCCGGCGGGCAGCGCCTCCAACCCGGCGGCGGCGAGCACCTCTCGGGCGAGTCCCCCGGCAGGGGGGAGGCCGCCCACGGCTACCGGCAACGGTCCACCGGGGCGTGTCACCGCCATGGCGGCCAGGGCCTCGCTGATCGGTACCTGGCGGGCGGCGAGGGCCACCAGCGAGGCGAGGGGGAAGGCGGGTGGTGCGGCACTGTCGGGCCCGGCGGCAATGGCGCGCATCTGGGCAAAGGGGGTCACGCCGGCCAGCGGGTCGCGGGCAAAGATAAACCCGAACGCCACGGCGCCCAGCAGCTTGCCGTCCACGTAGACGGGGGAGCCGCTCATGCCCGCCACCACACCGCTGCCGGCCAGGCGCTGGTCGGCGAGACGCACGAGAACCGCGGTGCGCTCGGGGGCCGCCGCGTCCAGCAGGCCCAGCACCTCCACCGGGATCTCGATGCGCTCGCCGTTTCGCCACTCGGTGACGCAAACCCCCCGCTGCCCTGGTTGCACGCTTTCCGGCTCCATCCACTGGAGGAGGGGGGGCGCGGCCAGCGCTAGGAGGATTGGCAGGACCACAGCGTCACGCCGTCGCCGACAACTCCCTCGTCAACTGTCGGCCGGTGAGCGGCAAGAGGGCGGGAAGCTGCTGGACGAGCTGGGCCAGCTCCTGGGGCAGGAGCGCCTGGGCGCCGTCCGACAGGGCCCGGGCGGGGTCGTGATGGACCTCGATCATCAGACCGTCGGCGCCCACTGCCGCGGCGGCCCTGGCCATGGGCACGACCTTGTGGCGCTTGCCCGTGCCGTGAGATGGGTCGACGATGATGGGGAGGTGGGAGAGGCGCTGCGCCGCCACCACCGCCGCCAGGTCCAGGGTGTTGCGGGTGTGGTCGGCGAAGGTGCGGATCCCCCGCTCGCACAGCACCACCTGGTAGTTCCCCTCGGACAGCACGTACTCCGCGGCCATGAGCAGCTCTTCGATGGTGGCTGCCATGCCCCGCTTGAGCAGCACCGGCTTGCGGGCCCGGCCGCAGTACCGCAGCAGGGGGAAGTTCTGCATGTTGCGGGCGCCGATCTGAATCATGTCGCAGGTCTCGGCCACCAGCTCCAGGGAGCGCTCGTCCAGGGCCTCGGACACCACCGGCATCCCCACCTGGCGCCCCACGTCCCGAAGGATCTCCAGTCCCCTCTGGCCGAGCCCCTGGAAGGCGTAGGGGGAGGTGCGAGGCTTGAAGGCGCCGCCGCGCAGCACGTGGGCGCCGGCGGCACGCACCGCCTGGGCGATGGTGAGGGTCTGCTCCTCGCTCTCCACCGAGCACGGCCCGGCGATGACCACGAAGTGCCCGCCGCCGATGGGGACGCCGCCCACGCGAACCACGGTATCGTCGGGCTTGGTCTCGCGGCTCACCAGTTTGTACGGGTGCGAGACGGGGATCACCTCGAGGACGCCGGGGAGGTTCTCGAACAGGGCCGGGTTGAGCGCGCCGGTGTTGCCGGTGATGCCGATGGCCACGCGCTGGGCGCCAGGGATGGGATGGGCCTTGAGACCGAGGCTCTCGATCCGCTCGGTGACGGCGGCCACCTCCTCCTTGGTCGCCGCGGTGGTCATGACGATGAGCATCGTGGGCTCCCCCCGTCAGGGCTATACTACCGGAGACGGGGAGGTTGTCAACGTGAAGAGGGCCGTACTTGTCGCGCTGTGCCTGTGGCTTTCGGCCTCGTGGGTGGGGGCCGTGTACGTCATCATCCTTCGCAACGGCAACCGGGTGGTGGCCCAGGAGAAGTACCAGGTGAAGGGCGCCAACGCCATCTTCCGAAACAAGACCGGAACCCTCATGAGCGTCCCCCTCGACCAGATCGACGTGGCCAGGACCGAGCGCGTGAACAGCCTGAACCTGGGGGACGCCGTGGCGCTGGAATGGGTGGACGAGGCCGGCCCCACGCCGGTGCCCACCCCTACCCCATCGGTGGCGACCCTCGGCAAGATCCGTCGCGGGCTCGCCGCGCCGGAGGCGGACGCCGCCCGCCCCACCCCCACCCCGGGCATCAGCTTTCGGGATCGGCCCTACAAGGACCGCCAGGTGGAGCAGGCGTTCACCGAGGGCCTCGAGCGGAGTCACCTCTACCTCTACCGCATGAGCGAGGGGACCCGCCCGGAGTACTTCTTCATCGAGATCCAGGTGAGCGGCCAGCCTGAGGTTCTCAAGGCGCTGGATGCCGTGGCCACCACGTACCACATCCTCAACCAGACGGCGCCGGATCGCTCGCCGGCGCGGGTGGAGATCCAGATGCTCAACGAGGCGGGGCGCGAGGCCGGTCTGTTTCGGCTCTCCACCGAGGACGCCGCCGAGCTGGCGCTCAAGAAGATTTCCGCCGAGGACTTCTTCGTCAAGCACGTGATCTTCTGAGCGACGGGAAGCCCCCTGGCGGGCACCGGCCCACAGCCGCGTTGGCCTCTCTGCGCTGATCGACCGGTCACCAGCGGGGCAACGAGGGAAGGCCAGCCCCGGAACGGAGCACGCGCCGACGCCGTTGTAGCATTCCCCAATGCTTGCCCTCGCCCTTGCCGCGTCACTCGCGCTGCCGCCGGTGATTGCCGATCCTCGCCGTGGCCCCTCCGACTTTGCCCTGGCGGGGGGGGGAGGCGCCGCGCGCCCAGCGGGCGTGCTGGTGCCCCTCCCCGACGACCCGACCGCCGTGGACCAGCGCTTCCTCGAAACCCTGGTGGCCTGGTCGGCCCGGGGGGTGCCGGTGCTGTCCCTGGGGGGCGTGCCGCCGGCGTCCCTGCTGCCGTACCTGGACGGCGCGGTCCTCGAACCGGCGCCCCCCCTCGCGGCCCTTCCCGACCTGCGACGGGAGCTGGGCAGCCTGCCGCTGTTCCTGCCGGCGGCGGACGCGGCGGGGGCGGTGTCGGCCCTCGCCGCCGGGGCGGCGGGGGTGGTGATGCCGGCGCCGCCGGCGATCTGGCGGGAGGAGTTGCGCGGGCTGGTGGAGGAGACGCGGCCGGCGGTGGTGGGCGGCGAACCCCTGGCCACCGCCCTGCGCACCGCCGACCTGGCCACCGTGGTGGGTCTGCCGCCGGGCTTTGCCGGGGGCGAGATCACGCTCCCCTCCGACTGGTACGGCAGCGCTCGCCTGGTGCGGCAGGAGATGGTGGAGCTGCCCGTCGTGCACCGCGCCGGCTCCGCCCGTGTCGTGGTGCCGGCGGTGCCAGAGGGGGGGCTCGTGATTGTGCAGCGCCCCGGTTCGGGGGGAGGCCCCGTGGAACTGGTGGAGGTGGCCGGCACGCGACTGCCGTCCGCCGCGGAGGTGCTGGCCCGGCACCAGCGGGCGGTAGCGCGTCAGGAACGCACGGTGCGGCGCTGGCGGGCGGTGCAGCGGCTGCTCGTGCGGGTGTACGTGGCGGACCTCGGTCGCAGCGTGGAAGTGGTGCTGGAGGGGCCGGCATTCCACACCGCCGGGGTGGGCACCGACTGGGAGATTGCCCGGGCGTGGGTGGACGGCGTGCCCTGGGACGCCGACGAGCTGCCCGACCTGCCGCTCCTGGAGCCGGAGCGGCCCCCCGTGCCGCCGCTGGCGCTGCGGCTGGAGCCTTCGTGGACCTACGAGCTTGCCGGGACGGCGCAGCGGGGGGGGCGCCAGTGCTTCGCCCTGGCCTTCCGGGCCACCGCGGCGGACGGGACGACCCGGCAGGGGACCGCCTTCATCGACAGCGAGAGCTTTGCCCTCGTGGAGCTGGAGGAGCAGGCCGAGAACCTGCCGGGGGAGGTGCGGGCCACGCGGTCGGTGAGCTCCCTGGCGCCGGTGACGGTGGCGGGCGAGACGGCCTGGCTGCCGCGACAGGTGGTGGCGGACGATCTCCTGGCGGTGTTCGGCGGCTCGGCCACCGTGCACCGGCAGCTCACCCTCGCCGAGCTGGTGGTGGAGCCGGAGGATTTTGCGGCCCAGCGCGCGGCGGCCTACGCCCGCCCGCACCGCATGCTGCGGGATGCGCCGTCCGGCCTCGCCCCCCTCCTCCCGGACGGGCAGGGGGGGCGCCGGGTGGGTGGTGGCGAGGGTGCGTCCCACACCTTTCTGGTGGCCGGCCTGGTCTGGGATCCCGGCCTCGATTTCCCCGTGCCCTTCGGCGGTCTGCAGATCCAGGACTTCGACTTTCGCGGTCGGGGCGAGCACCTGCGCGCCTTCATCGCCGGCGTGGTCAACGACGCAGCATGGTCGAGGCGCCGCGGCGCCGTGGAGTTGACGGCGCGGGGCTTTGCGCAGCTCTACCCCTTCTCGAGCTCGGTGTGGGTGCGGGGCGTGGAGCAGGAGGGGGAGGCGGTGAAGGTGATGCGCCAACGGGTCGGGCTCGGTGTGGCTCGCACGGTTGGCGCCACCCGGGTGCTCGTGGAGGCCGGGGTTGCGCGCTGGGACTTTCGCCGCACCGACGAAACCGCCGCAGCCTTCGTGCTGCCCCGGGACACCTTCGAGGGAGGGGTGCTGGTGGAGACCCAGACCGTGCTGGGCGCCACCACCCTCACCCTGGCGGGGGAGGGTGGCTGGCGGAACCGGTGGGAGGTCTGGGGCATGGGGGCGGCGAACCCGCCGGAGCGCCGCTGGCGGCGCGGCCGGATCGGCGTCGTTCGCGAGTCCACGCCGCTGCCCCTCACCAAGCTCACCTGGCACGGGGAGTTCATTGCCGGCTCGCACCTGGACCGCTTCTCGGCCCCTTCCCCGGGGCGCTTCGGGAGCGTGCGCATCCGCGGCATCGCCTCCGGCCGTGTGGCGCCGGAGCGGTTGGGGGTGGTGGGGGCGGCCTTTGCCTTCCCGCTGGGTCCGCGCCTGCGCCTGGAGGCCGGGGCCGACGCGGCCTGGGCCTGGGAGGAGCGCTCGGGGTACCGGGGCCGCGTTCTTGCCGGGGTGAGCGTCGGGGTTTCGGCCAGGGGACCGTGGAAGACGCTCCTCGAAGCCTCGCTGGGCTTCCCCGTGGCCACCCCTGGCCGGCGTGGGCCCGCGGTGGAGCTCCTGCTCCTCCGCCCGCTCTAGCCGGCGCAGCCTTCGGCGTCACGCTGCACCCCCCCCACCCTGCCTCAACGTTTCTTGGCGGGATCCGTAGACTCGGTGGAGGTACCCGTGCGAGACAAACTGGCAGGGTGGGGCGTTGCGGTCATACTGGCGCTCTCCGGCGCGGTGGCGGGGGGAGAGGAGTGGGCGTGTTCCCCCTGGACGTGGGAGGCGCCTGCCCCCCTGCCGTTGCGGCTCTCGGCCGTGGTGGCGCAGGGCGGGGCGTTCTGGGGTTTCGGCCCCAGCGGGGTGGCGGTGAGTGCCGACGGCCTGACGTGGCAGCACAGGACGTGGCGCAACGGCCAGATGAAGGCGGTGGTGTGGACCGGGAGGGAGTTCATCGGCGTGGCGGGGAACGTCGTGGCCGCAAGCCCCGACGGCGTGTCCTGGTCGGTCCGCCACGAGATTTGGCAGGACCCCATCTTCTTCACCTACGACCTCCGCTCGATTGCCTGGAACGGCGAGCGGTTCGTGGTGGTGGGAGAGGACTACAGCGGCCGCTTCAGCATGTGGTCCCCGGCCATGCTCACCTCCCCCGATGGGGTGAACTGGAGCCGCGGCTCCTTCCCCGCTGCCGCAGACCCTTCCCACGCCAGCCTGTCGGCGGTGGTGTGGACCGGTGACCGGTTCGTGGCGGTGGGGTCCTATCTCCTCGCCAGCCGTGACGGGGAAAGCTGGTCCAGCGACGAGACGGTGAGCGGGACGGCCGTCGCTGCCGGCGGCGGGATAATGGTGGTGGCGGGGGACGAGGGCATCCGGATCTCCCGCGACCTGGAAGCCTGGGAGGCGCTGCCGACGCCGGTCAGCGAAGCGCGCCTGCAGTTTCTCGGCGGGCGCTTCTGGCTTGCGGGCCGGTGCGCCAACTGTCCGGACCACGAGCCGTCGCTGTGGTCCAGCGCCGACGGCCGAAACTGGCGGCGCGAGAGGCTCGACGACCCTCTGTCGATACGGGGCCTGGCGCTGGCCGGGGAGCGGCTGGTGGCGGTGGGGGACGGGGCGGCCGTGCGCGACGCGACGGGCCGCTTCCGGACTCGCCGGGCCACCCTTTCGAGTGGGCTCACGGCGCTAGCCGCCGGGCCCGCCGCGCTGGTGGCGGTGGGGCAGCGTGGGGAGATCCTCGCCAGCGTCGGCGGTGAGGCGTGGCAGCGAGTGCTGTGGGGCGGGGCGGCGGCTCTGGCCGACGTGACCTGGGGCCCGGCCGGGTTCGTGGCGGTGGGGGAGGGGGTGAGCCTGGTGAGCGGAGACGGCGTCGCGTGGTCGCGCCACCCGAGCCCCGAGGGCGTGGGCCTGGCGCGGGTGGTGGCGGCGGGAGCCCGGTATCTGGCGGTGGACTGGGGCACCGGCATGTACCTGAGCGAGGACGGCGTGAGCTGGGCGAGGGTGGACCTGGCGGGACTCGCTGCGCCGCTGTCCTTCTTCAACGATCTGGCGGTGGGGGACGGCACCATCGTCGCCTCCGCCTGGAACCGCGACGCCGGCGGCACCCTCCTGGCGAGCCGCGACGGCACCACCTGGACGAAGGTGGCGGACACCGCCTCGGGCCTGCCGGAACTGGCGTGGGGGGGAGGGCGCTTCCTGGCCACCGATTTCGACAAGGTGCTGGCCTCGCAGGACGGGACGAGCTGGCAGGTGGTGCACACTGGCCTCGAACTCGTCGGCCTGCAGTGGCTCGGCGACCGCTTCCTGGCCTGGGACCGCGACGGTACCTGCTTCGTGAGCGGCGACGGGGCCTCCTGGCAAGCGATTCGGGGGCCGGGGGAGCCTGCCACGAGAAGCGTCGGCGCCGCCCTCTTTCGGTTGACGGCGGACGGGGCCATCCAGCGCTCCACCTGCGGGCCTGCCGAACCCCCCCTGTGGCTGCCGTCGCTGGCCCACCTGCCCGGTGCGGGGGGAACCCTCTGGCGCAGCGACGTGGAGCTGCACAACCCGGGGCCCGCACCCATCACTGCGGGTCTCGTGGCCACCCCGCGAGGGGCGGGGGTGCCGGCCGCCGCCTTGGGCCTCGCCCTGGGGCCGGGGGAGGCACGACGGCTGGACGACGTGCTGGCCGGCTGGCTCGGCATCGAGGAGGCGGCGACGGTGGTGCTGTCCTCCTGGGGCGGTGGCGCCTTGGCGGTAGCCCGCACCTACAACGCCGCCGCCACCGGCACCTACGGCCAGTTCATCCCGCCTCAGGCCGCCTCGGTGGCCGTCCCGCCCGGCGGCGAGGGGCGGCTGCTCCTGTTGGGTCACGCCGCGGATCGGCGCCGGGGGGTTCGCACCAACATCGGCCTGGTGGCGGTGGGAGACGCGGCGGTGGTGGACGTGGAACTGTGGCGGGGGGACGGGACCCGACTCGGCACCCTCCGCAGCAGCGTCCCCGCCGGTTCCTCCGGGCAGCTCAACGACGTCTTTCGCGCCGTCGCCTCGGGGGACGCCGCGGTCGCCTACGCCGTGGTGCGGCCCGACCCGGCCGGCGGCGGCGTGCTGGCCTACGCTTCGGTGGTGGACAACGTCACCGGCGACCCCGTGCTGGTGACGCCGGCCCGGGCCGTGGCCGCCGGGGAGGCGGCGTGGTTGCCGGGGGCCGGCCACGTGACGGGGCTGGGCGGCAGCGTCTGGCGCACCGATCTCGAGCTCCACAACCCCGGCGGCGATGTCGCCCTGGCCGAGGTGGATCTGTTCCCCCGCGACCAGGCAGGCGGGCCGGTGGCCAGCGTCACCGTGAGCGTCCCGGCCGGGGCCAGCGTGCGCCTGGAGGACGTGGTGTGGACGCAATTCCGCCGCCAGGGGGGCGCGACGCTGCGGGTTCGGCCCACGAGGGGCAGGGTGATGACCGCCGCGCGGTCGTACACGCTGTCGGGGGACGGCAGGTTCGGGCAGTTCGTGCCGGCGTTGTCGGCCGGCGACGCGGTGACGCCCGAGACCCCGGCCCGGTTGCTCATGCTGCGCCAAACGGGCACCGGGGGCTTCCGGACCAACCTCGGCCTCGTCAACGTCACCGCCCTCGAGGCGGTGGTGGACCTGAACGTTCTCGATGCGGCGGGCCGCCCCCTCGGGCGCCTCACCCGGTCGCTGGGGCCCTGGGCCTCGGTGCAGCTCACCGAGGCGCTCCGGCTGGTGGCGCCGGCCGGCGCCGACGACGCCGTGGCGGTGGTCGCCACGAGCACCCCGGGGGCAGCGGTGCTGGCCTACTCGTGCCTCATCGACAACCGCACCAACGACCCGGTCTTCGTCCCGGCGCAGCCCGAGCCCCGGCCGGCGTTCATGCCGTGACGGCAAGCCATAGCGCCGCCACGGCAAGGGTGGCGAGGGTGACCGGGATCCCCACCCGGGCGTGGTCCCGAAAGCTGATCCGCACGTCCAGGGCGGCGGCCTGATCCACCACGATGATGTTGGCGATGGAGCCAACGATGAAGAGGTTGCCGGCGAGCGTGGAGGCGAGGGCGAGGATGGTGCCGGCCTGGGGGTGGGTGGCGCTGGGGAGCAGCAGCATCACCGCGGGGACGTTGGAGACCAGGTTGGACAGCAGCACCGTGGCGGCGAACAGGATCGGCGGCTGCGCCACGTCAAGCCCCGCCGCAGCGAGGCCGCCGGTGAGGCGGGCGAGCTGGCCCGAGGCGGCAAAGGCGTGGTTCACCACGAACAGCCCCACGAACAGGACCAGCAGGTGCCAGTCCACCAGGCCGAGAACGTTGCGGGAGGCCATGCGGCGGCTGGTGAGGAGCAGCCCTGCGGCGGTAAGCGCCACCACCTCCCGGGCCACCGACGTGAAGAGGAAGCACGCCACCACCAGCAGCACCACCGCCGCCCCCTTGGCGGCCTGCCAGCGGTCGAAGGGGGGCGCCTCCACCCGGGGGATCGGGGTGTGGCGGTACCAGCGGCCGCGCACCTGGGACCGCACCACCAGCCACACCACCGCGCCGCCGAGGATCACCGGCACGGCGGCATCGGCCAGGTAGCCGGCGAAGGACAGGCGCAGGCTCTGGCCGATGAGCATGTTCTGGGGGTTGCCGATCAAGGTGGCGGCCGAGCCGACGTTGGCGGCGCAGGCCAGGGCCAGCAGGAACGGCACTGGGTCGAGGCCGCGCCGGGCGCACCCCTCCACCAGCACCGGCGTCATCGCCAGGACGACGATGTCGTTGGCGAGGACCGCGGAGAGCACCCCCGCCACGGCAATGAGCACGGCGAGAAGCCCGGCCGGCGAGAGCTGCAGCCGGGCCAGCCGGCGGGTGAGGGCGGCGTAGGCACCGCCCAGACGCAGTTGCGCCGACACCACCATGAGGCCGAACAGCAGCCCCAACGTGGGCACGTCCACCGCCTCCCACGCGGCGACTGGGGTGACGGTGCCGGTGGCCAGGAGGGCAATGGCGCCGAGCAGCGCAATGCCGGTGCGGTCGAGGGCCAGGTACGGCAGTTCCCCCAGCACCATGCCGGCGTAGACCACGACAAAGACACCCAGCGCCACCGCCTCATTCATGGCCCGCCCACCATACCACCCGCGGCGGGGTGCTAGGCTTGGGAGTCGCCAGGTGGCGGGGAGGCACGATGGAGCTTCGCGGATCGCAACGCAAGTACCTGCGGGGGCTGGCCCACGCCCTGCGGCCGGCGGTGCAGGTGGGGCGCGAGGGGCTGTCGGCGGGGGTGCTTGAAGCCTTCCACGCGGCCCTCGCGGCCAATGAACTGGTGAAGGTGCAGTTCCTCGCCGACAAGGACCGCGACACCAAGCGGGCGCTGGCCGAGACCCTGGCCGCCCATGGCGGCGCGGCGCTCGTCGGGGCCATCGGCCACACGGCCATCTTCTTCCGCCGTCACCCCGACCCCGAGCGCCGCCGCGTGCGCTTGCCGGGGGAGGAGGCACCGTGAGCGGGGCAAGGTTGCCGCGCTCGCCCCGCCGTCCCGCCCTGCTGGCGGCCGTTCTGGCGGTGACCCTGGCCGCTGCGTGTTCCCGCGCGCCGGGGCCGCCTCCCGTCTCCGCCGCGGCCGTGGAGGCCCACGCCCGCTTCCTCGCCGACGATCTCCTGGAGGGGCGCGGCATCGCCAGTCGCGGCGGGCGCCTGGCGGCGCTGTACATCGAGTCGGTGTTCCGGGCCGCCGGGCTTACCGGCCCCCTGGGCGGCTCCTTCCGGCAACCCTTCACCATGCGGGCCTTCGCCCCCGACCCTACGGCCAGCGTGGGGTGGGGCGACCGCGAGCTGCGGCGCGGCGAGGAGTTCGTGCTGAACAACATGGGCCTCGCCGAGGGCCGGTGGAGCGGCCGGCCTCTCTTCGTGGGCTACGCCATCCACGCCCCGGAGGAAGGGTGGGACGACTTCAAGGGGCGCGACGTGCGCGGCCGCCTCCTCCTCGCCTTTGCCAACGAGCCCGGCCGCAGCGACCCGGCCCGGTTTGGCGGCCGGGCCCTCACCGTGCACGGGCGCTGGACCACCAAGTTCGCCCTGGCGGCCCGGCTGGGGGCGGCGGGGATGCTCCTCCTCCACAACCGGGAAGACGCCGGCTACGGGTGGGAGGTGGTCCGCAACGGCTGGTCCTCGCCGACGCTGGTGCTGGCCGACGAGGGCCCGCTGCTGCCGCTGCGCGGCTGGCTCGCCGAGGAAGCGAGTGCCCGCCTGGCCGAGGCGGCCGGCACGTCGCTGGCCGCCCTGCGAGCCGCTGCCGAGCGCGCCGACTTCGAGCCCGTCGAACTCCCCGTGCCGCTCGTGGTGCGCGCTACCCTGGCCGCAAGCGAGGTAGGAGGGGCCAACGTGATCGGCGTGCTTCCCGGCCGCAGCCGCAAGGCGGTGGTGCTCTCGGCCCACTACGACCACCTGGGGTTCGGGGAAGCCGTGGACGGGGATCGCATCATCAACGGGGCCGTGGACAACGCCTCCGCCCTGGCGGTGCTCCTGGGCCTTGCCCAGGCCTACGGCCGGCAGGGGGAGGCCGAGCGGCCCCTCACCCTGGTCTTTGCGGCGGTGGACGCCGAGGAGGAGGGGTTGCTCGGTTCCACCTACACCACGCGGCACCCGGTGGTGCCCCTCGCCGACACCCTCGCCAACGTCAACTTCGAGATGGCCAACGTGTGGGGGCGGACCCGGGACGTCCTGGCCATCGGGGCCGAGCACTCCGACCTCGCCGACATCGTGGCGACGGTGGCCCGGGCCAGGGGGCTGTCGGTGACCCCGGACGACGCGCCGGAGCAGGGGTACTTCTTCCGCTCCGACCAGTTCGCCTTTGCCCGGGCCGGCGTCCCCGCCGTGTGGTTGGACGGCGGCACGGAGGTGGTGGGGAAGCCCCCTGGCTGGGGCGCGGAGCGGCGGCGGGAGTACCGGGCCCGCCACTACCACCGGCCGAGCGACGAGATCGGCCCCGACTGGGACTTCGACGGCCTCGTGCAACTCGCGGAGCTGACCCAGGCGGTGGTGGCCGAGGTGGCGCGCCGTGGGGTGGTGCGTTTCCGGCCGGGCAGCCCCTTCGCCGCGCCAGCCCGCGCCGACCGCTGACGCCGGCCGCGGCGAACGGGAGCACGCTAGGAAAGCGTGGCGGTGTCGGTCTCCGCCCCCTCGGGGACCTCGTCCCGCTCGGGGGAGCGGGGGCAATTGCGGTCCCGGCGGGCCTGGAGGTCCTCGACGACCGCCGCCTTGAACCCCTTCTCCCCTGCCGTCTCCAGCATCTGCTGGCGATAGGCCTCAAGGTCCACCACCTCGAACGCCACCCGCAAGGTGCGGAACGGCTTGGGGAGGAGCTGGCCGGGGACCTGGACGTGGTGAAGCCCGCCGGAGTAGCCGATGAGGAACTGCCCCTCGGGGATGATGCGGATGAGATCGGCGATGCCGCCCCGCACGGTCATGGGCTTGCCCTCGGCGTCGAGGCCGGTCTCCCGCTTCATCCGGCCCTCGGGGAAGATGACGATGAGGGAATCGCGGCGCACCAGGTCCAGGACCTTTTGCCAGGTGTCGTCCTGCTTGCGGGTGATGTCGATGACGTCCTGCGCCAGCATCTTGAAGAACGTGCCCACCAGCGGGCGGTTTGCGGTCTTGTCGGCGACCGGCAGCACGCCGCGGCGCGCCAGTCGCCACAGCAGGCGGTTGGGGAGGGCGCCCGCGTAGAGAGGTTCATAGAGGCTCGTGTGGTTGAGGCCGGCCACGAGCTGCACCTTCCCCCAGTCCGGCCGCGCCTCGCCGATCCACGTCACCTCGTGACGGTAGAAAATGCGGCTCAGCAGCTTGAGGCCGTACAACAGACCGAAAACGAGATATGCGCGCACGACACGCATGGCCAACCCCTCGACTCCCTTTGCGTCCACCGCGGGGGCGCCGACACCCGCACCTGCGTGCCGCCCCCTGTGCCCCCGCGGCCACTCGAGGCGGCATCCTACACGAACCTGGGCCGCGCGCAAGATCCTTCCAGCCGCACCGAGGCGCACCGAAATCTCGAGAACGCCTGCCCCCTCCACCTTGGTCGACCGGCCCCGGCAGGCTTGGCCTCGTGCCGTTCAGGCTCCGCTGCCGAGGACTGGCGGCGCCGCGCAGGCAGCCAAGGGCAAAGTCGGCAAGGCGCTCGCGTTTTGCCCTTGCGCTCTCGCGCCGAGAGGGAGGTCTGGCTGAGTTGCTCTCGAATTCGTTGCCGTGACGGCTGGAACAGCTGAGGGTCGCAATGCTGGGGTTTATGGTGCCTCTTGTCAGCCTGCCGCAGCGAGATCGGTGAAGGGTAGACCCCGACCAGGGGCATCGGCGTGCCGCTCTCCCGGTTGTGCTCTTCGAGGAGGTAGATCGAGGGCGATTCGGACTAGTGATCCACAAGGAAGATCCTTAGCGTGAGCATGTCGTTCTGGCTGTTCGCGATCGTGCGTGCGAGGACCGGCGCTGCCTGTTCGAGCTGGTAGCCAGCGTGGTCGGGCGGCGGTCGTCGGCGCACGAGCCGCCGCGAGGCCGCGCAGCGGGTTTGGCCGCGGGGCACCCGCAAGCCGTGCGGGGCGGGCGATGCCGGCGGTCGGGCCGGTCAGGGGCCCGACGGCACCGGCAGCGTGGCGAGGAACTCGTCGGTGGAGAGAACGGCGGCGTAGCTGCCCTGGAGGGTGGCGAGGGTGCTGGCGTGGACGTCCCCGGCCGCCACGGTGGTGCCGCCGAAGGCCAGGGCCCGGGTGGCGCAGGCGTCGTGGAGCACGACAACGTCGAAGCCGGCATCGGCGGCGGCCCGCGCCGCCGCCTCCACGCACATGTGCGTCTGCATGCCGCAGATGACCAGCCGCGTGATGCCGAGCCGCCGCAGCACGTCGGCGAGGGCGGTGTCGCGAAAGGCGTTGGCGTGATGCTTGCCGATCACCACCTCGCCGGGGAGCGGCCTGACCGTGGGGTGGATGCGATACGCGGCATCGGCCATGTCGGGGTCGGCGGTGTCCACCCCCTTGGGGAGGTGCTGGACGTGCACCACCGGCCAGCCAAGCGCACGGAACCGGTCGAGAGCGGCCCGCGCTCGGGCCGCCGCCGCCTCCGGTCGCTCCAGCGCCAGCCGCCCCTGGAAGTAGAAGTTCTGGATGTCGATGACGAGCAGGGCGGTGGACGGGCGGGGCGCCTCCGGGTCGGACGCCAGGGCCGGGGACGCGGCGGTGAGGGCCGCCAGGGCAACGGCCAGCGGTACGAGTCTGGGCACGGTTACCTCCCTCCCCCCGCCGCCGGCGGGCGGAACGCTTCGGCCACCAGCCACTCCTGCTCGCTCTGGTGGACGCGGGCGGAACCGGTGGCGGGGGAGCCGGCGGCAGGACGGCCCACGTAGGTGACGGGCAGCTCCCCTGCCAGCTCCCGCAGGAGCGGCGCCACGAAGCTCCAGGCCCCCATGTTGCGCGGCTCCTCCTGGACCCAGCGGATGCCCTGGACGGTGGGGAAGGCGGCGAGCAGGTCGGCCAGGTGCCGGGCCGGGAAGGGGTGGAGTTGCTCGACGCGCACGACGGCAGCGGTGTGATCCTCGCTGGCGGCGCGGTGGGCGAGGAGGTCGTAGGCCACCTTGCCGGAGCAGAGCAGGAGCAGGGTGGGGCGCTCCGGGGGGGTCGGGTCGGCGAGGATCGGCTGCCAGGACGACGCCACCAGATCCCGAGCCGAGGAGCGGGCCGCCTCCGCGCGGAGCAGGCTCTTGGGGGTGAGCACCACGAGGGGGACGGCGTGCTCCATGTGCGCTTGGCTGCGCAGGAGGTGGAAATACTGGGCGGCGGTGGAGGGGACGGCAACGCGCAGGTTGTCCCCCGCGGCAAGCTGCAGGAAGCGCTCCAGGCGGGCCGAGGAGTGCTCCGGCCCCTGCCCCTCGTAGCCGTGCGGGAGGAGCAGCGTGAGCCGCGCGTGCTGGTCCCACTTCTCGTGGGCGGCGACGATGAACTGGTCGATGACGATCTGGGCGCCGTTGGCGAAGTCCCCGAACTGCGCTTCCCACAAGACCAGCATGTCCGGGCGCATGACCGCGTAGCCGTACTCGAACCCGAGGGCCGCGTACTCGGAGAGGGGGGAGTCGTAGACGAGGAACGGCGGCTGATCCGCGGCCAGGTGCTGGAGGGGCGTGTACTCGGCGCCGGTCGTTTGGTCCACGAGCACGGCGTGGCGGTGGGAGAAGGTGCCGCGCCGCGAGTCCTGACCGGCCAGGCGGATGGCCTTCCCCTCCAGGAGCAGCGACCCGAACGCCAACGTCTCGGCGCTGCCGAAGTCCACGGCGTCGCTGGCCAGGGCGGTCCGGCGGCTGGCGAGCAGGCGCGCCAGCTTGGGGTGGACGGCGAACCCTTCCGGCACCTGGGTGGCGCGTTCCGCAATCATCTGCAGGGTACCCAGGGGCGCCGGTGGCGGGGGCGGCGGCTCGACGGGGGGCGGCGGCTCGCTGGGGAGGACGCACGCCTGCGGGGGGGCGGTCTCGCGGGTCGCCTCGAAGACCGCCTCCAGCTTGGCGTGGAAATCGTCCAGGAGCTTCTCGGCCTCGGCCAGGTCGAGATCCCCGCGGTTCACCAGCGCCTCGGTGTACAGCTTGCGTACCGAGCGCCGATTGCGGATCTTCGCCACCATCACCGGCTGCGTGAAGGCGGGCTCGTCGGCCTCGTTGTGCCCCCACCGGCGGTAACCGATGAGGTCCACCACCACGTCCTTGCGGAACCGCTGCCGGAAGTCGAAGGCAATGTCGATGACGCGGGCGCACGCTTCGGGGTCCTCGGCGTTCACGTGAAAGATGGGCGCCTGTACCATGCGGGCCACGTCGGTGGCGTAGACGCTGGAGCGGGCGTCCACGGGTGCGGTGGTGAACCCAATGCCGTTGTTGACCACCACGTGCACGGTGCCGCCGGTGCGGTAGCCGGGGAGAGCGCTCAGGTTGAGGGTCTCGGCCACCACGCCCTGGCCGGCGAAGGCCGCGTCGCCATGCACCAGGACCGGCAGGACCCTGGCTCGCTCGGCGTCACTGCGGGCGTCCTGGGCCGCCCGGGCCATCCCCTCCACCACCGGGTCCACCGCCTCCAGGTGGGAGGGGTTGGAGGCCAGGGTGATGTGCAGCCGCTCCCCGCGCGGCCCTTCCCAGTCCGCGGTGGCGCCCAGGTGGTACTTCACGTCGCCAGTCCCTTCCCGGGAGAGGGGATCGATGTCCCCCTCGAACTCGCGAAAGATCTTGGCGACGCTCTTGCCCAGCACGTTGGCCAGGACGTTGAGGCGGCCACGGTGGGCCATCCCCATCACCACCTCCTCCACGCCGGCAGCGGCGGCGCGCTGGAGGAGGCGATCCAGCAGGGGCACGAGGGACTCCGTCCCCTCCAGGGAGAACCGCTTGTGCCCGACGTACTTGGTGTGGAGGAAGCGCTCGAGGGCCTCGGCGGCGTTGAGGCGGTCGAGGATGCGCCGCTTCTCCTCCGGCGACAGCGGCGCGGCGCCGCCCTCCAGGCGCTCCTGGACCCAGGCCCGCTGCTCGGGGTCCTGGATGTGCATGAACTCGGCGGAGAGGGTGCCGCAGTAGGCCTCCCGCAGCGCCACCAGGATGTCCCGGAGCGTCGCCCGCTCCTTGCCGCCCAGGCCGCCGGTGAGGAACTCCCGGTCCAGGTCGAAGACGGTGAGGCCGTAGTGGGAAAGCTCCAGCTCCTCGTGGGTGGGGATGGCGTCGTCCAGGGGGTTGATGTGGGCCACCAGGTGCCCGCGGACCCGGTGCATGTGGATGAGCTGGAGGACCGCCGTTTGCTTGGCCACGATGCCGCGCTCGCCGTCGGCGCCGAGGAAGGGGTTGGTGTCGTGGGCGAGGCGGAACGGCTCGTGGGGGATCTTGAGGGAGGCGAAGATGCCCTCGTAGAAGTCGTCGGCGCCGGCGAGGAGCCGCTCCACCTCGGCCAAGAACAGCCCGCTCTCAGCGCCTTGGATGACCCGGTGGTCGTAGGTGCAGGTGACGGTCATCACCCTTGAGACGCCCAGGGCTGCCAGGGCGCGGGGGTCGGCCGCCCGGTACTCGGGCGGGAAGTCGATGGCGCCCACGGCAACGATGCAGCTTTGGCCGCGCATCAGGCGGGGCACGGACTGGCTCGTGCCGAGCATGCCGGGGTTAGTGAGGGACACGTTGGTGCCGCTGAAGTCGTCGGGCGAGAGCTGGTTGGTGTGAACCCGCCGGAGCACGTCGTTATAGGCCGAGAAGAACGCGGCAAAGTCCAAGGTGTCGGCGTTCTTGATGTTGGGGACCAGGAGCGCCCGGGAGCCGTCCTTCCTCGCCACGTCCACGGCAAGACCCAGGTTGACGTGCGGCGGGACGATCTTGTACGGCTGGCCGTTCACCTCGAGAAACGTGGTGCGCAGGGCCGGGACCTTGGCCAGGGCCTGCACCACCGCCCAGGCGATGATGTGGGTGTAGGAGAGCTTGCCGCCGGCGCCCTCGGCGAGGTGGAGGTTGGCGAGAAGGCGGTTTTCCTCCAGGAGTTTCACCGGGACCGTGCGCACCGAGGTGGCGGTGGGGACGGCAAGGCTCGCCTCCATGTTCTCCACCAGGCGCGCCGCCGGCCCGCGAAGTTCCACCGCCCCGGGCGGTGGTTCCGTGGCGGGGGGAGGCAGGGCCGCCGCCGCCGCGGTCAACCCTTCCATGGCTGGCCGCTTCGGTCCCGCCGGCTGAGGGGACGGCGTGCGACCCACCGCCGGCGTGTAGTCGGCGAAGAAGTCCCGCCAGCTTTCCGAGACGCTCTCGGGTCGTTCGAGGAACTGCCGGTACATCTCGTCGATCAGCCAGACGTTGGGGCCGAAGGTGTCGGAGCGGGAGGAGTTTTCGCTCATGCCGTCGCCTCGCCAGTGGGGGCGATTGTACCAACCGGCCGGCCCGTGCCCGCCCGGCTCACTCGCCCATCCCCGGGTCGCTCGCCCGCCGGTGCACCCCCAACTGCACCGCCGGTCGTCGGAAGAACAAGGCCACCGTCCAGTCCAGGGCCACCCGCAGCCGGCGCGCCCACCCTGGCATCTTGAGGAGGTAGACCGTCCGCCAGAGGAACCAGGCGGCAAAGCCCGAGAGGGTGATGCCGAACACCTTGGCCACGGCGGTGCGGCAGCCGATGGCGGCCAGGGCGCCGGGGGAGCGAATGACGCACGGGCGGGGGTCCTGCCCGCGCAGGACCCGACCCAAGTTGTTCGCCAGCGCCTCCGCCTGGCGCACCGCGTGCTGGGCGGTGGCCGGGTACCCGCGCCCCTGCGGGTCCGGGTTGATGGCGCAGTCGCCGATGGCCCACACGTCGTCGCGGCCGCGTACCCTGAGATCGGGCTCGGTGAGGAGCCAGCCGCCCGGGTCGGTGGGCAGGCCGAGACGGGTCAGGAGCGGGTTGGGGGCGATCCCGGCGCACCAGATGACGGTGCAGGTGGGGAGCCGCGCGCCGTCCGCCAGGGTGGCGGCGTCCGCCTCCACGGCGGTGACGGTGGTCCCGAGGCGGACCGAGATCCCCCGGGAGCGCAGCCGGTCCAGCGCGTAGTCCGCCAGATCGGGGTCGAGGGCGGTGAGGATGCGGGGCGCCATCTCCACCAACGTGACGCGGCCCTCGCCCCGCCCCACGTTGCCGTAGGCCCGCGCCGCCTCCCCCATGAACTCGGCGAACTCGCCGGCCACCTCCACGCCGGTGAAGTTGGCCCCCACCACCACCAGATGGAGGAGTGCCCGCCGCCGGTCCGGGTCGGCGGTGGCGTCGGCCCGCTCCAGGAGCTCGATGACGCGATCGCGCAGGGCCACCGCGTCGTGGAGGTCCTTCATGCCGAACCCCCAGCGCGCGAGCCCCGGTACCGGCGGCTGGCGGGTGACGCTGCCCAGGGCCACCACCAGGTGGTCCCAGTGCAGCTCCTCGCTCCGCTCCTCCCCCACCAGGGTGTAGGAGACGGTGCGGCGCCGGGTGTCCACCGCCGTGACCTCGGCGGTGCGCAGGGTGCTGCCGCGGAGGAAGTCCCGCAGCGGCACCACCACGTGGCGGGGCTCCAGCGCGCCGGTGCCGGCCTCCACCAGCAGCGGGGTGAACACGAAGTAGTTGGTGCGGTTGATGAGCACCACCTCCACGTCGAGGCCGGAGAGGGTGCGCTCCAGCCTCTGCGCGCAGGTGGCGCCGGCAAATCCGCCACCCAGGATGACGATTCGGCGCATGATCCGATCCGGGGAGGGGCGTCTGGGACGCTCGCTCCGCCTCCGGGAACGTGGCGGGCGGCCGCCCTCTTCCCCCGGCCCGCCCCAGGGCTAGAATGCCGCGGTGACCGAGCACACCGAGATCCTCGTCAAGGGCGCCCTGTCCCTGGCGGCGCTGGCGGTGGTGATCCTGCGCGCCCGCCGGCCGGGGAGGCTGCCCGCAGCGCGGGCGGGCCAGCTCCTCGGGGCGATGGCGGTGGTGGCCTGCGCCGCCTACTTCAACTTCGGCCTGTTCCACGGCTGGAGCTACGTCCACCACTGGGAGGCGTTCCACTACGTGCTGGGGGCGAAGTACTTCCCGGAGCTGGGGCACGACGGTTTGTACCTGGCCTCCGTGGCGGCGCAGCTGGAGAGCGCCCCGGAGGTGGAGTTGCCGGCGGAGATCCGGGACCTCGTCACCAACCGCATCGAGCCCGTGTACGCCCTGGCCGAGCAGCGGGCCGCCGTGCGCGCCCGCTTCTCGCCGGCGCGCTGGCGGTCCTTCGTGGCCGACAACGATTACTTCGTCCGCACCTGCGCGCCCGCCTACTTTGCGCAGATTCGCCGCGACCACGGCTACAACCCCTCCCCCACCTGGACCTTTGTCGGTCGCGCCCTGTGCCGCTTCCTGCCCGTCAACCGCGCGACCCTCACCTGCCTCGGCCTGTTGGACCCGCTGCTCCTGGCCGCCGTGTTCGCGCTGGTCTTCCGCACCTACGGCTCCCGCACCGGCGCCCTCGCCCTGGTGGTGTTCGGTCTCGGCTACCCCTGGCGGTTCGACTGGATCGGTGGCGCCTTCCTGCGTCTCGACTACTTTGCCGCCCTCATCGCCGCCATCTGCCTGCTGCGGCGGCAGCGGCACGCCCTGGCGGGGGCGCTGGTGGGTTACGCCGCCATGGTCAGGGTCTTCCCGGTCCTCTTTGCCGTCGGGCCGGCTCTGGTGGCGGTGCGGGACCTGCTGCGGCGGGCGGACGTCCGATGGGCTGTGCGCTTCGCCGCCGGGTTCGTGGCGGCGGTGGCGCTGGCTTTGGCGGCGGGAAGCCTGGCCGGGCGCGGCCCGGCGGCCTGGGGCGAATTTGCCGCCAACCTCGCCAAACACAGTAGCTCGTGGCTCACCAACAACGTCGGTCTGCGCAACGTGTTCATCTACGAGGCCGACACCTTCCGGCAGGAGCGGGTGAACCGCAACCTCATCGAGCCCTTTGCGCCGTGGGCGCTGCACATGAGCCGCCTGTCCGCGGAACGCAGGCCGTACTGGCTGGCCGGGATGGCGGTGTTCGGGCTGCTCGCGGCGGCGGCAGCGTGGCGGATGCGCCCGGAGGAGGCGGCCGGGCTCGGCGTGGTGCTTGTTTACGCTGCCGTCCTGCTCACGTCGTACTACTGGGTGATCCTCGTGGCGCTGGCCCTGCGCCGGGACCAGGGGGTGGCGGTGGGGTGGCTCGGCCTCAATACCGCCCTGTACGGCGTGCACCTCATCAAGCCCCGGGCCGAGGCGACCTTCGGCGCCATGTCGTGGGGTCTGGCCGTCCTCTTCCTGGCGTGGCTGCTGCCCCAGTTGCTGGGGCTCATCCGCCGGCGCCCGGCCGCGTCGGCGTAGATCGGTCGGCCAGCGCCGCCGCGGCGGCGAGGACCCGAGCGGCCCCCGCCGTCACGTCCCCCTCGGTGGTGAAGCGTCCCACCGAAAAACGCACCGTGGCGCGAGCTGTGGCCGCGTCCACCCCCATGGCCGCGAGCACGTGGGACACGGCACCCCCGCCGGTGTGGCAGGCTGCCCCCGGCGAGGCAGCCACCTCGCCGGCCAGGCGGTCGAGGAGACGGTTGGCGTCCACCCCGGGGAAGGCGACGCTTGCGGTGTTGGGCAGGCGAAGGTGGCGGTGGCCGTGCCGCACGAGACCGGCAAAGCCGGCCGACAGCAGGTTCTCCAGGCGATCGCGCAGGGCCGCAAGACGCCCGGTCTCGGCGGCCAGCTCGCTGCGGGCCAGCTCGCAGGCCACCCCCAGCCCCGCCACCGAGGCGACCGCCTCGGTCCCGGCCCGCCTCCCCCCCTCGTGGCCCGCGCCGCGAATCAGCGGGGCGATGGGCGTGCCCCGACGCACGTAGAGGGCGCCGATGCCCTTGGGAGCGTAGAGCTTGTGCCCGGCGAGCGTGAGCAGGTCCACTCCCAGCGCCTCCACGTCCACCGCGACCTTGCCCACCGCCTGGGCCGCATCGGTGTGCAGGGTGACGCCGCTTCTCCGGCAGATCGCCGCGATCTCGGCCACCGGCTGGAGCGTCCCCACCTCGTTGTTGGCGAGCATCACCGAGACGAGGATCGTGTCGGCGGAGAGGGCGTGCTCCACCTCCTCGGGGTCGACACGCCCGCAGCGGTCCACCCCCACCACCGTGAGGCGGATGCGGCCGCTGCGCTCGAGCGCCCGCAGCGGCTCCAGCACCGCGGGGTGCTCCACGGCCGTGGTCACGACGTGGCCGCCGCCGCGCGCCTCCACCACGCCGACGACGGCCCAGTTGTCGGATTCGCTGCCGCCGCTCGTGAAGACGATCTCCTCCGTGGCGGCGCCCAGGCACGCGGCCACCTGGGCCCGGGCCCGCTCCACCATTGCCCTGGCCTCCCGCCCCAGCCGGTGGCCGGAGGAGGGGTTGCCGTAGGCCTCGGCGAGGACCGGCACCATGGCCTCCAGGACGCGGGGATCAATTGGCGTGGTGGCGTTGTTGTCGAGGTAGATGAAGCGGCGATCCTCCATTCCGTCCCCCTCCCCATCGTACCGGAGCGCGACGGGCGCGGCGCGCCTCGCCCCGTGGGGCATAATCTCGGCGGCATTGTCGGTGCCGGTGCCATGAACGTCCTGCTCGTCTACGCCAACCAGTCCCGCGACCTCCTGCCGCCGCCCCCGGTGGGACTTGCCTACGTGGCCGAGGCGACCCGGCGGGCCGGCCACCGGGTGACGTTCGTGGACCTGCTGGCCAGCCGGCGGCCGGCGGTGACGCTGCGTCAGGCGGTGCGGGCGGCCAACCCGGACGTGGTGGGGGTGTCGATTCGCAGCCTGGACAACGTGGTGGCCCAGCGCCCCGAGAGTCACGTGGCCAGTGTTGCCGCCAACCTGGCCGTGATTCGCGAAGAGACCAAGGCCCCCATTGTCCTGGGCGGCCCGGCCGTTTCCATCGTGGGGGGCGAGGCGCTGCGGTTCCTCGACGCCGACTTTGCCGTTGTGGGGGAGGGGGAGGAATCCTTCCCCCGACTGCTGGCCGCGCTGGAGCAGGGAAGCGAGCCCACGGGGGTGGCGGGGGTGTGCCGGCGCGACGGCGGCCGGGTTGTGGCCACGCCCCCCGTGCGCCTGCCGGCGTTCTCCTCCTCCGGGCTCGAGCGTTGGGTCTCGTGGGGGTTTTACGACCGGTACGGCGCCACCTGGCCCATCCAGAGCAAGCGCGGGTGTGCCCTGTCCTGCGCCTACTGCGCCTACCCCCGCATCGAGGGGGTCTGCCACCGCCTGCGGGAGCCCGCCGAAGTGGCGGAGGAGATCGCCCGGGTGGCCCGGGAGGTGGGGCCGCGAACCTTCGAGATCGTGGACTCCACCTTCAACGTCCCCGAGTCGCACGCCCGGGCGCTGTGCGAGGCGATCCTGGCGCGGCGTCTTGCCGTGCGCCTGACCGCCACGACCGTCAACCCCCTGGCGGTGAGTCGGGAGCTGTTCGACCTCATGAAGCGGGCCGGTTTCCGCTCGATGATGGTGACCCCCGAGGCGGCCAGCGACGCCACCCTCGCCGGGCTCGACAAGGGTTTCGGTCGCGACCAGGTGGTGCGCACCGCCGAGCTGGTGCGCGAGAGCGGTCTCCCCAGCGCCTGGTTCTTCCTCCTCGGCGGCCCGGGCGAGACGGAGCAAACGGCGGAGGAGACGGTCTCCTTCATCGAGGAGTACCTGGCCTTCCCCGGCACGCTGGTCATCGTCACCACCGGGGTGCGCATCCTGCCCGGCACCGCCCTGGCCCGGCGCGCCGTGGCGGAGGGGGTGGTGGCCGCGGACGCCTCCCTCCTGGAGCCGACCTTCTACGTCTCGCCCCTGGTGAGCGAGCGATGGCTCCTGGAGCGGGTGAACCGCGCCATCCGTCGCCACCCGCACGTGGTGCACACGGCCGAGGAGGGGGGAGGGCCGACGGGCGGGGCGTTCGAACGCACGCTCTCGGCCCTCGGCCTGGCGCCGCCCTACTGGCGGTTCCTGCCGTACCTGCTGGCGCTGCCGCCGTTGCGCGCCGTGCGCGGCCGCTCACTGCGGTTCTGACATTCGGGGCCACGCCAGGTGCGGGCGTGGGGGAAGACAAGCCGCCTCGACAAGGGTGCGGTTCGTGGCGGCCGGCGTGGCCGGTTGGCGATTGGGCAGACATGGTGGGGCGAGCTGCCGCGCGAGGGCAAGCGATGCTGCGGCGGGCGAGGGTTCTCGCCGCGATCATCGCGTTCCTCGACGACGCCGCAACGTACCCGCTTGGCGCCTGCCAATGAGAAGACCGGTGCCGGCTTCGGTGTCGGCGGAAGTCGGCGGCGGCAGTCGAAGCCGGCTGCCGCCACCGGCGGCCATCGGCCGCCGAGGTTGTTAGAATAAAGCTCTGGAGAATAAGGGTTTGGCGGCCGAGGACAGGGCTGACCTGGGGCAGCTCTTGCGCCGGCGCAGCGAGGCTTTGGCACGCTACGAGCGCTGGAGTGAGCGAATGCCCCACGCTTCGGACCCCGCCGTCAGCCTCGCCTGCTTGGGCTTTCTCTGGGACCTTCTCCCCTCAAAGAGCCGGCAGCGCCCCGTCGACCCCGCGGGTGTGGGTATCATGCACCGCCGCCTAGCCGTTCTCATGGGCCGAGCGTGACGGCCCTTGAGCGCTGCCTGAGCGCGTTGGTGGCGCGCCTGGATACGCTGCGAATCCCCTATATGCTCATCGGCGGTCTCGCCAACGCCGTCTGGGGGGTGCCGCGGGCCACGCTGCACGTGGGTGTGACCGTCTGGGCGGAGGAGGAGCGCTGGCCGCAGCTGCTGGCCGACCTCGGGGGGGAGTTTGTTCCCATGGTGCCGGATCCCCTCGTCTTTGCGCGCGAGACGCGGATCCTGCCGCTGCAGTGGGACAGGAGGTGCGGGTGGACCGCATCCTCGGGCTGTTGCCTTTCGAGCGGGAGGCCATCGACAGGGCGGTGGCGGTTCGCCTGGCGGGGACGGTGGTGCGGGTGGCCACGCCGGAGGACCTGATCCTCATGAAGCTCGTCTCCCGGCGCCCCGGGGACGAGGAGGACATCCGCGGAATCCTGAGGCAGCGTCGAGGCCAGTTGGATTTCGACTACCTCGCAGCCGCGGGTCGGGGAGCTGGCGCGTCGGTTGGAACAGCCGGAGTTGTCGACCCGCTGGCAGAACTGGCTGGCCGAACTCGCCGCTGAGCAGTGAGCGGGCAACGTGGCTGAAAGCTCACCTGCCGCTAGAATGTGCGGCCGGGGAGGCGGCCGGGGCGCGCGTCCATGGTGTGCCGGGGATGTGTCGACGTGCTGGATCCAGTGCAGGGGGTGCCTGACAGCGTCACCCAAGGATCGGCACCTCTCGATTTCCGGGGACGGGTTCCAGGTGCAGGCACCGGCCGTGCACGTCCCGGCGCCGTCGTGAAACACCATCGTCGCCGCCAACCCCCCGCCGTCGCGGCATTGCGTACCCCCGGCCAGCAGCCCACGAGAACCCCCAGCTTGCGTACCTGGCAGCCTTGATTCGTCGCCGCTGTCGCCGTTACCGCTGCACAACTCGCTCGATGCCAGCCTGAACTGCGCGTTGACGTCGGTACGGTTGCCGCCGTTCGTGCTGCACCTCTTGGTGGTGCCGGTGCGGTCCCTGAAGCTGACGCCGCACGTCTCCGTCCGTTCAGGGTTCGTTTGGCATCGTTTGTTGCCTTTTGTGCATTCGTCAGTCCACGTGAATTGGCATGATCCTTGGGTGCATGTCGTTCCTTCTGTGCAGTTCTGCGGGCTTCCCCAGACCCAGCAGTTGTTGATGTATGCGCACGTCCGGTTCTGGGTTGTGGAGGGGCATTGAGTCTGTCCGCTGCTGCATTGTGATGTGCACTCCCGGATGCACGTGTTTCCGCTCCATACGTATCCTTGCGGGCATTGGTAGCATTTTTTAGGACTCTGGCAGAACTTGTCTAGCTCTATAGTATTTGCTGGTTGGCTTTCTAAGCATTGGTCTGGGCTGACGCAGAGCTCCCAGCATTTCGGCGGGCTGTCGTAGTTGCAGCGTTTCTCAGGGTTTGACTGGCATTGCCATTCTTGTCTGTCCTCGTGGTTGCACGTGTAGTCAGGGTGCATGCTGCACTCGTCCGTCGTACACACGTTATTGTCGTCGCAGTCCGCATCATCGACGCATCCGACGTCGATGCAGTCTCCCCAAGAGCATATGTTTGTGCAGGTCGTTATCTTAGGCCGGTCGTAGTCGCAGACGCTGGTCTCTCCCGGCTGGCAGCTGATCGTCTCCACGCACACGCCATCAGGCGCCCCGCAGCACTGATTCGACACGCATTGACCGTTGGCATTGCACGCTTCGCCGTTCGGCGATCCGCAGTCTGCTTGGCAGTAGGTTGACTGGCCATATAGATGCTCGCCAATTCCTTTATCGCAGTAGCTATTGCCACATATTGGGTTGTTGCAATCGTAGCAAGGTGGGAACTGGTTTGTTTCTCCGATATCGCAAGTGCCGTCATTATTACAAGCCGCCGAAACAAAGTGTGTGGCTAGAGCCGAGAGCAGCGCCAGCATCAGGAGCAGATTGACCCGCCTCATACTACGAAGCCTTAGAATGCTCGACTTTTAAAGCTATTGCTGAGTATGGCAGACACCGTGTGGCATCTAGCTACTCCAACCTGGATCAAACTCAGGGTCCGGCACACCCCCAGGCTTTCCTCCGTAATACTCAGGGTGCGCACGAACATGTGTTATGAGAAAGTCGCGAATGATGTTGTATGTGTTCCTCATTTCACTCTCCAACAATGGGAAAGGGGCGAGACCACCGTTTGGCTCCCCATAGAGAACGAAGGCTTTATACTCTCCAAAATCGTCGTTGTCCCAATATACTGGGTCCCAACCATGGTACAGTTCTCCATTCTGGAGCTGGCCATCTGCTTGTTCCCGCAGCCACTGTGTCAGCTCATTAACCGTTGTTCCATTAGTGTTTGCAGGGCTTTTCACGAGCTCAGCTGCGAGAGGCTGTGCGTAACTCTGTGTGCCACATAAATTGAATGTTGGATTCAGCATGCATTGTGCTTCCTGCAAGTTGAGATATATTCTAGTGTTGCCGAAGTCTGGTAACCATTTATCAACGAATGCTTGTACCGGGTCGCTTCTGTCTATGGGTTGTGCGATGATGAGTCTGGGGTCGTTCGTTCCTGCTACTGTGTTGCCGTTGACGACGCTTGCTGCCGCTATGACTCCTCCGCGCCATCTCGGGTTGATGTTTGGCGCTTTCACCACTATTGTGGCGTTCTCTATCGTCGCTCCTTCTCCTAAGATGTCTTCTGCCACTTTGTTGATGTGTCTGTACTCTCCTGGCAGCAGGTTGTATGTCTTGCTTCCCAGGAGTTCTCCGTTATCGGCGTATATCTCCACGACGGCGTCTTGTGCGGTGTCTGTTCGTACTTGGTTGCTGCTTGTCGTGTTTTGTAGTATGAGGTTCGTTCTGAAGTTTCTGTTGTGCACCACTCCCACTATTCTTCCTTCAAGGTCGTTCCGTAGGCTGTCTTTCCAGTTGACGGCCCGTACTGCCTGTCCGTATGTCTCGGTCTCTCCTTGCGCGTTCTGTCCTTCGCTGTACGTGCGCATGAATACGAGCAGGTCTCTTTCTGGTTCCTGTTCGAGCTGGTTGACCATTATTGTTGCGCTTGTTCCTAACGGGTATTCGAATAGTTCCGATAGTATGTTGGGGAATGTTATTGTTTGTCCTATATAGTAGTCTCTGCCTCGCCATTCGGGGGCGTCGCTGTTGTCTGCGCCTCTTGGGTATGCGAAGAAGTTTATTCCTGTTGAGCTGAAGGGGTTGCCGTTGATTGTGAGGACGTCGCTTCGCCACCGGCTGTTGTTCGCGCCTTCGAGGTAGGCGGCGGCGAGGAGCCAGGTGTTGTATTCGACTTCCAACCTGGTGATTCCGTCGAAGTTGCTTGCGTCGTTTGTTTTGTTGTCGATGATGCTGACGCTGCTGAACGCTTGTCCGTTCAGTGGTATGAATTCTATGTATAGTCCGTTCAGTTGCTCGTGTAGTCCGAATTTGTTTACGATGTCTACCCATTGGTACCAGGTGTTTGGTGTCACGTCAAGCACTTCGTGGACTAGCTCGTTGCTGCTCTTGTTCCTGATGCGTACCCGTACTTGGTTGCACTGGTTGTTGGTGATGAATCCGAGGTTCGCCCTGTACCTTGTCTTGTCGATGGGTCCGGGCAGGTATTGTTCTATTCCTGAGGTTCCGATCTCTTTTCCTACGTCTCCCCATTCTAGGCCGGGGTTTATCCACTGCCTGCCCGGCACTTGCTGGCCGAACTGCTTTCCTCCTCCAAGTCTGTTGTAGGTGTTGCTTTCTACGATTATTCCTTCTGCGAGCTCTTGTGGAATTATCTGGTAGAAGAGGCCGCCGCTTCCTTGTGTGGCGAACGCTGTTCCTATCACGTCGGGAAGCGTTACTGTTGTTCCTGGCTGTACCACTACCGGTACGAAGTTGTTCTCGTTTGCTGGTGTTCCTTTGGGCGCGTAGAACAGCCTTACGGTTACTGGTTCATCTTTGCGTCCGTTGTGTATCCAGAGGTCGGTATGCCAATCGGCCCCTGCAATCCCCTGCACCGCGGCGACGCCGTTCACGAAACCTGTCATCGGCTCCGCGGCCTGTGCTTTTCCTGGTAGCAGTCCCAAGCTTGCTGCGGTCATCGTCGCTCCTAGAAGCGCGTTTCTTGCGGCTTTCTTGCCCTTTCTTCCGAGAGTCTTGGCACCGGCACCGATTGTTTGGACCATGAGGGCACCTCCCACCTGTCGTCTGGTGCGGAGTGAGGGGTACGAACGGGCTTGTCCACGGCTCGATGCTACCACCGGTGGACCGCCCCCGACCGCTTGGACAGTGTGTTGATGGTAACCACGCTGCCGCCGGGAGACCAGTCAGGCCCCGGCGAGCGGCGGCGGGAGCGATGTGGCCGTGGCGTGGGCGCGTACCCACTCGCCGTGCCCCGTCGTGACAGCAGGGCGGCGGTCAGCTCAACATGAGGTGTGTGGATTGGCAGCGTGGGAGCCGCAGCCAGGAGCAGCGCGTCATCAGCCGGGCGGATCGCGTGGCGGCGTCACTGTCCCGGACGTCATGAGCGCCGCGCGGGTCGCGCGCTGCAGGTACGCCTGGGGGTGGAGGACGGGCAACGTCCCGAGGTCCTGCGGCAGGTGGCGACGCTGCTGGTGAAGGAGAATGACCGTCTCGTCCGCGAGGGGAGCCGCCTGCGCGCCGAGGTCGCCCGGCTGGGCCGCAAGACGTCCGGCGGGGTGCAGCAAGAGCTGGAGATCCGCAAGGAGCTGCTCGACCGTCGCGAGCAGGAGCTGTTTGGCCGCTCCCCCGAGCAGCGGCGGGTGGCGGCCCCGGAGTCGTCCGCGACGGAGTCGCCGTGCGCGGCCGCTCACTGCGGTGCTGACCACGTCTTGGCGCTGCCGGTTTGCCCGGGGGCTGGTGCACCGCGGCAGGCGCGGTACACTCGCGGCGGAGGTGGAGGGCGATGCGACGGACCCTGAGCGTCCTGCTGCTGTGTGCCTGCGTGCCCGTGGTGGCGGCGGAGGTGGCGCGCCGCACGGAAGGCCCCCTCGTGCTGGAGGGGATCCCGGAGATTCCGGAGGCCCTGGCCGAACGGCTGGAGCCGTACCAGAACAGCCGTGCTGCCGGCGTGGCCGGTTGGGCCGCCGACGGCAGCGGGCTGTTCATCGTCACCCGTTTCGCCGAGACCGCCCAGGTCCACGTGGTGGCCATGCCCGGCGGCGCCCGGCGGCAGCTCACCTTCTCCGCCGAGCCGGTGGGCGGGGTGGCGGTGTGCCCCGACCCCGAGGCGCACGGGTTTCTCTACCTCCGCGACGTGGGGGGCGCCGAGTTCTACCAGGTCTACTGGTACGACCTGCGAACCGGCCGCAGCACGCTGGTGAGCGACGGGCGCTCCCGCAACAGCGGGGTGCGCTGGTCGCTCCGCGGCGATCGCTTCGTCTACTCCTCCACCCGCCGCAACGGGCGCGACGCTGACGTCTACGTGGCCGAACGGCAGGCGCCGGATCGCCCGCGGCGGGTCACGGAGCGCGAGGGGAGCTGGGGGGCGGCCGCCTGGTCCCCGGATGGCCGCACCCTCCTGGTGGTGCGGGCCGTCTCGGCCAACGAGTCGCACCCGTACCTCCTCGACCTGGCGAGCGGGCAACTCACCGCCCTGGACCTGAGCAGCGAACCGGTGGCCTACGGCGGCTGGGAGTGGAGCCGAGACGGGCGGGGGCTGTACTTCACCTCGGACGCGGGCAGCGAATTCAAGCGTCTCCGTTACCTGGAGCTGGCGAGCCGGACGGTGAGCGACCTCACCCCCGACATCCCCTGGGACGTGGGCGACATCGAGCTTTCCCCCGACGGCAGCGTGCTCGCCTTCACCGTCAACGAGGACGGGTACGACAAGCTCTACCTGCTCGAGACCGCCACCCGCACCCGGCGGGCGGTGCCGGGGATCCCGGCGGGCCAGATCGGCGCCTTGCGGTTCGATCCGCGGGGAGCCCGGCTGGCCCTCTCCCTCAGCACGCCGAAGAACCCTGGCGACGCCTTCGTGCTGGACGTGGCCTCCGGCCAGCTGGTCCGGTGGACCTTCTCGGAGGCGGGCGGGCTGGATACCTCGAGCTTCGTGGAGCCAACCCTCGTCCGCTACCCCACCTTCGACACGGTGGACGGGAAGCCCCGGCAGATTCCGTGTTTCGTGTACAAGCCCTCCCGCCCGGCGCCCCCGTACCCGGTGCTCATCTCCATTCACGGCGGGCCGGAAGGCCAGTTCACCCCGGGGTTCAACCCGATGATCCAGTTCTACGTGGCCGAGCTGGGGGTGGCGGTGCTCGCCCCCAACGTGCGCGGCTCCACCGGTTACGGCAAGACCTACGTGAAGCTGGACAACGGCTTCCAGCGCGAGGATGCGGTGGCCGACATCGGCGCGCTGCTGGACTGGGTCGCCACCCAGCCGGACCTTGACGCCTCCCGGGTGGCGGTGATGGGGGGGTCGTACGGCGGCTACATGACCCTCGCCGCCGCGACCCACTACAACGATCGGCTGCGTTGCGCCGTGGACGTGGTGGGGATCTCCAACTTCGTCACGTTTCTCAAGAACACCCAGGCGTACCGCCGCGACCTGCGCCGCGTCGAGTACGGCGACGAGCGCGACCCCGAGATGCGGGCGTTTCTCGAGCGGATCTCGCCGCTCACCAACGCCGACCGCATTACCCGCCCGCTCCTCGTGGTGGCCGGGCGCAACGACCCGCGGGTGCCGGTGGGGGAGTCGGAGCAGATCGTTCGCACCGTACGCTCCGGCGGCGGGGAAGCCTGGTACCTGGAGGCCGCCAACGAGGGGCACGGCTTCGCCAAGAAGTCGAACCGGGACGTCTACGAACGGGTGGTGGCCATGTTCCTGGAGCGCTTCCTCCTGCCGCGGCAGTGACCCGGCGGCCGACCCGCATGCCGGAGGGGCTCGACGGGCCGGCGTTCCCCCCGCCCAGGGCCCGCCGGCCCGCCGTCTCAGTCCACCGTGAGCGTCTTGGAGAGGTTGCGGGGGTAGTCGGGGTCGAGCCCCTTGGCCACCGCCAGGTGGTAGGCGAGGAGCTGGAACGGCACGGCCCCCACCACGGCGTACTCTTCCTCGCTGGTGACCGGCAGCTCCACGAACTCGGTGGCCTCGGCGGCCAGCCCGGGGTGGGCGGCGGCAATGACGGTGGCCCGGCCGCCGCGGCAGGTCACCTCCGTGACGTGGTTGGTGAGCATGTCCGCCCCGGAGGGGGGGGCGGTGAAGAAGACCGGCGTGTCCTCGAACACCATGGCCAGGGGGCCGTGCTTGAACTCCGAGGAGAACATCCCCTCGCAGGGCAGGCCGGTAACCTCCTTGCACTTCAGCGCCCCCTCCAGGGCCACGCCGTGGCCGAGGCCGTAGCCGAGGATGAAGAGGCGGTCGCAGCCCACGAAGCGGTGCGCCAGCTCGCGCATGGGCGCGTCGGCGGCGGCGATGCAACGGGCCAGCCAGGTGGGCGCCTCCGCCAGGGGCTCGAGCGGCCGCCCCGCCAGACCGGCCGCCAGGGCGATGAGGGCCACCACCTGGTTGGTGTAGGTCTTGGTGGCGGGGACCGAGATCTCCCAGCCGCAGGCCAGCGGCAGGTAGATCTCCGCCTTGCGGGTGAGGGTGGAGCCCAGCACGTTGACGAGGCCGAGAGGCACCACGCCCCGAGGCGTGGCGAAGTTCACCGCGTTGAGGACGTCCTTGGTCTCGCCGCTCTGGGAGACGTACACCGCCACGTCGCCGGGGCCGAGGGCGTCGCCGTACTGTTCGATGAACTGCTGGGGCAGCACCGGCACGGCGACCCGACGGGCCAGCCGCGACCAGAAGGTGGAGCCGATCACGCAAGCGTGGAACGACGAGCCCGATCCCACCAGGAACAGGCGCGTGGCGGAGCGAAGGCGCTCCAGCATCAACGGCACGAACTCGGACGCCTCCAAAAGGTGCAGCAGCTCGCGGGCGGCGGCAGGTTGCTCGTGAATCTCCTTGAGCATGAAGTGGGCATAGCCGCCCTTTTCCGGGGCACCCATGTCGTCGCTCACGGTGCGGGGGGGCCGGTCCACCGGCGCCCCGTCGGCCACCCGGAAGAGCCGCGCCTGGTGCGGCTCCAGCACCACCATCTCCCCGTCCTCCATGGGGATGACGGTGCGGGTGAGGGGCAGGATGGAGGGGAGGTCGGAGGAGCAGCAGGTGAACCCCTGGCCGATGCCCACCACGAGGCCGGAGCCCTTCTTGACGGCCACCAGGCGGTTGGCGGTGCGATCGGTGATGACGAAGGCGAAGTCGCCGGCAAGGTCGGCGTAGGCGGCGCGCACCGCCTCCTCGAGGGGGAGACCGCGCCGCACGTGGCGTTCCACGGCGTGGACGCAGGACTCGCCGTCGTTGGTGCCGCGCACGATCATCCCCTCGGCGATGAACTGACGGCGCAGCTCGGCGTTGTTGACCACGTTGCCGTTGTGGGCGCCCACCAGCTCGCCGTGAGAGTCCAGGTGAGGTTGCGCGTTGGCCACCGACGGGGCGCCGAAGGTCGCCCAGCGGAGCTGGGCGATGCCGCGGCTGCCCACCAGTTCGTCGAAGCGCAGCCGCTGCGCCACCTCGGCCACCTTGCCCACGTCTTTGCGCAGGTCGATGCGGCCGGCGGCGTCCACCGCTGCCGCGCCCACCGAGTCGTAGCCCCGGTAAGCCAGCCGCTGCGCGGCCTCGGTGAGGACGGTGCCTAAAGGCCGCTCCGATTCGAAGACGATGCCGAAGATCCCGCACATGGTCGAACCCCTCCGCCTGCCGGGGCAGGCGCGCGATTGTAGCCTCTACGGCCGGAGCACGCCCTCCGAGTAGTCGAGAAATGGCTGGTAGGCGCCGAGGTCGTGCTCCACCTCCAGTTCCGGCGAGTGGGGGTCGCGGTTGCGGAGCACCACCAGTTTCCCATCGGCGGCGAGGAGGACGCGGCCCACCCCCTCGTCGAGGAGGGAACTTCCCAGCGAGTAGGCCACGTCCGGCGCGCCGATGAGGTGCAGCACGGTGGGCCCCAGGTCGAGGGGGGATCCGACCTTGTGGGAGACGCCGGGGGAGAGCCCCGGGGCGTGGAGGAGCAGGGGGATGCGGTCGCGGGCACTGGGTCCAACCCGGGCCGTCGTCCCGGGCGGCTCGACGCCCGACGGGTGATCGCCAAAGATGGCCACCACGGCGGTGTCCCACCGCCCCCGCTGCGCCAGCCCCTCCACCAGTTTGGCCAGGGCCGCGTCCACCTCGGCCATGACCGCCAGGTAGTCCCGCCGCAGGCGGTCCCCCTCCCCATCGAAGCGGTGGGTGGGGGCATGGTTGTCGAAGGGGCCGTGGCTCTGCATGGTGATGAGGTAGGCAAAGACGGGCCTCGGCAAGCGGTCGAGGATGGCCAGGGACTGGGCGACGAAGGCCACGTCTCGGGAGCGCCACCCGGCGGCGTCGCCGGTGTAGGCCGAGCGGTCAAAGAAATCGTGAAACCCGAGGCGGCGAAAGGCCACGTTGCGGTAGAAGTACGACCCGGCGTTGGCGTGCATGGCGCAGGTGGCGTAGCCGGCGGTGGCGAGGATCTGCGGCAGCGAGATGATGCGGCGGAAGTCGGCAGTGAGGAACCCGCTGTGGGAGCCGAGGGGGAGCAGGCCGGTGAGGCAGGCCAGCTCGGCGTCTGCGGTGCCCCCGCCGCGGTGCTGGGAGAAGAAGTTGGCAAAATCGAGGCAACGGCTGCGCAACTGGGCGAGGAACGGCATCACCGGCTCCCCGTCCACCGTGGCGTCCACCACCCAGGGGTCGAGGGATTCCACCTGGACGAGGAAGACGTCGGGGCGTGCCGGCGGGAAACGACGCTCGCGACAGGCGTCGGGGCTCAGGGGCCCGGGCCATGGCGCTGGCGGCCGGCGGGGTCCGAGCTCGTCCACGAGCTGGGCCGCAAATACTGGCACGAAGCCGTGCCGCTTGAAGAAGTACACGCCGTCGTAGCGGTACTTCCACAGCGGCAACCGGGAGTGGAGCAGGGCGTCCTTGGCGGCCACCGCCAGCAGGAGCGCCAGCAGCACCGCCACCCAGCGGCGCGGCAACCGGCCGCCGCGCAACCGTCCGGCGAGGCGGCAGGCGAGGGCGCAGGAGAGGAGGAGCAGCACGGCGACAACCACCTCCCGCGGGCTCAGCAACTGGCGAAGGATCTGCCCCGCCACCGGGGGCAGGAGACCGATCTGGCGGAGCAACGACAGGTGGGGAAACGCCTCGAAATAGCCCACGTACAGGGAGACGGCCAGGAAAGCGGCGAGCTGCAGGGCGTGAAAGACGGCGACCAGGGAGCGGCTTCTGGTCAGGAGGAGCAGGAGCAGGAGGGCGGCCGGGGCGGCCAGCGCGTTGGAGACGCTGAGCACCTGGTACTTCACGAGCTCGAGGCCGGTGAACCGGTTGAAGCCGAAGCTCATGGGCACGAGCACCAGGAGGTAGGCGGTAAGCTGCAGCGCCACCACGGCCGCCACCTCCAGCGGCGGCACAGGCACGGAACGGCCCCTGCCCGGCAGCGGGGCCAGGTGGCGCAGGGCCGCATCCCGCGAGCTGCCGTGCGTCGACCGAGGTGGTCTCGCCATCGTCTGGCCCGCGCCGATTCTAACGCGGCGCGGCAGGGGGCGCGACGGTGCCGCGGCGGGCCTAGAATCCCTGAATGGCAGTGCTGCGCTTCCCGGAACCGGTGGCCAGCGGGGCGCCCACGGAACTGGCGGCGGACCTTGGCGGGTTCCGTCTCCAAGGTGCTTCGGTGGCGGCGCGAGCCACCGCTCTGGCGGTCCCCGACTTCGGCGTGGCCCTGGACGTGGGCAGGCTCTCGCCGTGCGTCGCGGCCCAGCCGGTGGTGCTCCTCTCCCACGCTCACCTGGACCACAGCGCCGGGCTCCTCGCTTACCTCAACCTGCGGGTCCGCTTCCACCCGGAGGCACCGCCGGTGGTGGTTGTCCCCGCCGAGATCCTACCCGCATTGCAGGCGGCCCTGGCCGTGATGCCGGGGCTGGAATCGGTGCGCAAGCGAGTGAATCTCGAAGAGGTCCTGCGCGGGGTGCGCGACGGCGAGGAGGTCCCCCTCCCCGGCGGCACCGCGCGGGCCTTTGCCCGGGACCACGGCGTCCCCACCCTGGGGTTTGCCCTCCGCCGCCCGGGGGCCCGCCGCCCCGCCCTGGTTTACGCTGCCGACGGCCGGGCCGGACAGTTCGCCGAGCGGCCGGAGCTCCTGGACGCCGACGTTGCCGTAGTGGAGTGCTCCTTCGTGGAGGCCAACCGCCGGGTGGCGGCGGCCCTGGGCGGCCACGCCCACGTGCGCGATTGGCTGGAGATCGCCCCCCTCCTGCCGTGCAACGTCCTCGTCCTGGCCCACCTGCCGGCCCTCTCTCGGGGCGAGTTGCTCCCCCTCCTCCAACCGCTCCGAGCTGCCCTCGGGGCGGGGCGGGGTCTCCTTGCCTGGGCAGAGTGACAGCGAGAGCGTGTCAAGTTGGCAACTCCAGAGTGTCACACGATGGGAAATGGGGTTGACTTTTGCAAAATGAACCCCTAGAGTGTGCCAACTTGATCTTTGAGGAGGATCACATGAACAAGGCGGACGTGCTGGAGGCCTGCAAGGCCCAGGGTGTGCGCTTCATGCGCCTCACCTTCACCGACATCGACGGCATCATCAAGAACGTGGAAATCCCCGAGAGCCAGTTCGAGAAGGCGCTCGACGGGCAGATCATGTTCGACGGCTCCTCCATCGAGGGGTTCACCCGGATCGAGGAGTCGGACATGCTCCTGAAGCCCGACCCGGCAACCTTTGCCGTGTACCCCTGGGTGACGCCTCACGGCAAGGTGGCGCGCCTGATCTGCGACGTGTACAACACCGACGAGACCCCCTTCGCCGGCTGCCCGCGCCTGGCCCTCAAGGCGGTGCTGGCGCGGGCGACGAAGCTCGGTTACACCCTGATGGCCGGGCCGGAGGCGGAGTTCTTCCTCTTTCGTCTCGGCCCCGACGGTCGGCCGAACCACGAGACCCACGACGTGGGCGGTTACTTCGACCTCACGCCCGTGGACCTGGGCGAGGACGCGCGCCGCGATATCGTCGAGGTCCTGGAGGCCATGGGGTTCGAGGTCGAGGCGGCGCACCACGAAGTGGCGCCCGGGCAGCACGAGATCGACTTCAAGTACGCCGACGCCCTCACCACCGCCGACAACATCATCACCTTCAAGTTCGTGGTGAAGAAGGTGGCGCGCGACCACGGGTTGCACGCCACCTTCATGCCGAAGCCCATGGTGGGCCGGGCCGGCTCCGGGATGCACACCCACCAGAGTCTCTTCGACCGCAGCGGGAAGAACGTCTTCTACGATCCCGCCGCGCCCTGGCAGCTCTCCAAGGTGGCGCGCGGCTACATCGCCGGCATCCTCGCCCACGCCCGCGCCTTCGTGGCGGTCACCAACCCCCTCGTCAACTCCTACAAGCGGCTGGTGCCGGGGTTCGAGGCGCCGGTGAACGTGGCGTGGTCGGAGAAGAACCGCTCCCCGCTGGTGCGCGTGCCGGCCCGCCGCGGCGTGGGTACCCGCTGCGAGGTGCGCGTCCCCGACCCGTCGTGCAACCCCTACCTGGCCCTGGCCGTGATGCTGGCGGCGGGGCTGGACGGGGTGGAGAGGGGGCTCGAGTGTGGCGAGCCCGTGAACCGCAACATCTTCGAGATGTCGGAGCGGGAGAAGCGGCGCCTGAAGATCAAACAGCTCCCCGCCAACCTCGCGGAGGCGCTGGACAACCTGGAGCGGGACCCGGTGGTGACCGGCGCTCTGGGGCCACACATTTGCGAGAACTTCGTCCGCAACAAGCGGGAGGAGTGGCACCGCTACATCTCCACCGTGCACGGCTGGGAGCACGAGCAGTATCTGGAAACGTACTAGCGATGGCGGCTCCGCGGGGTATGGCGGGCCGGGCAAGATGCCCGGCCCGCCGCGCTCATTAGGGTTTGTACGTCACGAAGTGAAAGGTGTTCTGAGTCTTGTTGCCGGATGCGTCGAGGACGAAGACCAGGAGCTTGCCACCGAAGCTGTCCGTCAGAGCGAACCGCCTTTGGTCACCGAGCACTGTTACGACGGTGACGTAGCTCGCAACGTAGTAGTTTTCGTCGGAGATGGTGATCTCGTAGCGAGAGCTTGTCGCGTTCCAGGTGCTGCTCACATTCGACGTTCCGCTGGCTTTGGTGCCGTTGGCGTTGATCACCGCGTAGGCGATGGGCAGCGAGGCGTTGGCGTGGCCGGCCACCTGGATCTCCTTGAAGGTGCCCTTCCCCGTGGAGGCGTCCAGGGTGATGGTCTCCTGGTGGGAACCGTTGTAGAGGTGCAGCGTGCCGTTGTTGTCGAAGCGAAACTCGTCCTCGCCGCCGTTGCCGCCGAACCCTTTGAGGAGGGGGCCGCTTCCCCTCCCCTGTACCACCAGCGTGGCGTCGGTCCCCTGGGTCTCGAAGAAGCCGGCAATGCTGGAGGTGGTGCTGCTGTTGAGCGCACGCAGGGTGGCGCCGGGGATGCCGCCGCCGTAGGTGTTGGTCACTTCCAGCGTCTTGCTGGCGCTGGCCGCGAGCGCCAGCGGGACCGCCACCTTAACGCCGGTCACCGCCGCGTTCGCCAGGTCGGCTGTGGCCACCTGACCGTCCTGGATCTTGGCGCTGGTCACGGCACCATCGGCGAGTTTGGTGGTGCTCACCGCGCCGTCCGCCAGCTTGGCGGAGGTGACGGCGGCGCTGGCTAGGTCGGCGCTAGCGACCTGCCCGTCCTGGATCGCGGCAGAGGTGACCGAACTGTTGGCGAGCTTGGTGCTGGTGACGGCGCCACTGGCGAGGTGGCTCGTGCCCACGCCGCCGGTGGCGATGCCGAGGGGGGAGACGGTGGTGCCGTCGCCCGAGAGGGTGGCGTCGTGGGTGACGGCGGTGAGCCCGCCGGCACCCAGGAGGGCGTCGTCGAAGCTCATCTCGAAGGTGGAGGGGTCGGTGGAGCCGTTGGCGACGCCGGAGCCGAAGACGACGACCTTGCCCGTCCCGCCGGTGACCTCGGCCTGGAGGCGGGCGTTGGTGGTGGAGATGGCGGGGAACTCGGTGGGAAAGCGGAACTGCTTCTGCTCGTACGGGCGCAAGGTGTAAGCCTTGGAGCCGAGGTTGGCGCCGGTCTCGTCGTAGACGGTGACGGTGACGGTGGTGTTGGCGCCGGAAGTCTCCACAAAACCGAAGTTGTAGCGAAACTCCGAGGCGTCGGCCGGTGCGGTCTCGTAGACGCCGAGGATCTGCGTGGTCTGGCCGGCGCCGATGGCGAAGGATGCGGGGACGGCGGCGAAGAACTGGCCGACGGAGTCCTTCTGCTCCTCCCCTGCAGCCATGGAGTAGATGCGGGAGTTGACGACGACCTTGTCAGAGGCAACGATGCGCAGCGCGCCGAAGACTTCCTTGGCAAACATGGTCCAGATGGCGTTGTCGTAGCGGCGGACGTCCCCCGCCGGCAGCGTGTCGTTGTAGATGGGCGCGGCGGAGTTGTCCTTGTCCCGCTCGAGCAGGTAGAAGGTGAGGTTCACTGCGGCGGGGTTGGGGTTGTAGACCCAGACGGTGGTGTACCACTGGGATCCAGCGGCACCTGGTCGGCGCCCCACCGAGGGCAGGAAGACCTCGGTCCCGGGGAAGACGGCCCACGCCTCCGACGCGGCCAGGCTTGCCGCGAGGGCCGCAGTCACAACGACGAGTCGCATCGACGTTCTCATGTCGACCTCCTTTCGGGATCGGTCCGGTGCCTCGCATCGTCTTCTCTGTGCGTCACGCGGCCGTGCAACATGCCGGCGCGGCAGGGGGGGATGCGGGCAGGGTTGGTGATGGCGACCTCCGTTCTCGAAGACCTTGGAACATCATAGGCTCTCGGTGAGCCAGCGGCAACGGCAGTTCTGTGCGGTGCATCACGCGACCGGCCGGCGGCGGGAAGGGCGGTGACGGCCTTCGGGTTTGCAGGGGACGTGAGCGAGGGGTCTGGATCTGCCAAACGATTCGCCCACACTGGCGCGGTGGTGCGCCGGCTGCAGGGGGGCGCCCCGCTCCTTTTGGTGCGGGGCGCTGGGGCGCTGGCTGCCTTGCACCGCCTGGTGAGCCAGGACGTTGCCGGCCTCGGCGCCGGGGCCACCGCCAGGGCGTTGCTCCTCTCCCCCAAGGGGCGGTGTCGCTTCCCCCTGCTGGTGGGCCGAGTGGGGGAGGATGTGGTGCTCCTCGGCCCCGAAGGGAGTGGCGACGCGCTGCGCGCGAGCCTCGGGCGGTACCTGGCGCTGTCGCGGCTCGGTGCCGAACCCTTCTTCCCCGCTGGGGCGGCTGCCGAGATCCTCGGCGCCGGTTGGCCGGGGGTCCTGGTGCGGGCCGGACTCGTGCAGGAACACCTCGCGGAGGCTGGGGTGGCGGTGACGGCTGCCGAGGGCAGGCAGCTCGTGGCGTTCGGGCGGACCGTGGAAGGGCGGCCGGGTGCCACGCTGGTGGCCGAGGACGGCCAGGCGCTGGACGTCGTTCTGGGGCGTCTCGCCGCCGTGGGCGTGGAGGATCCAGGTGAGGAGGCGGTGGAGGTGGCCCGTATCGTGGCGGGCTTCCCTCGGTGGGGGAAGGAGATCACCGAGGACGCGCTGCCCCAGGAGGTGGGGCTCGCCGACGGCTGGGTGTCCTTGGCCAAGGGGTGTTACCCCGGCCAGGAGACCATGGCGCGTTTGCGGACCTACGGGCATGTCAACCGCGCGCTCACCGGCCTGCGCCAGCTCGACGGGGTTGCGGAACCGCCCCCGCTGCCGCTGGAGCTTCGCGACGTGGACACCGGCAGCCGGCGCGGGGTGCTCACGAGCTGGGGGCGGCACCCGCAGCTGGGGGGCGTGGGTCTGGGCCTGGTGCGTCGCGAGGTGGCGGCAGGGAGTTGCCTCGCCGGCGCCGAACGCCGCTTCCAGGTGGTGCCGCTGCCGCTTCTCCCCGGGGAGGCCGCTGGGGGTCTGCCGGAACCGCCCTGAGGGGGCGCGCGGTCACGGCCACTCCGTGTTGATGAAGTGCAGCGAGGCTGTGGTGAGCGGTTCCACCGCCTCGCGAATGCGCGCCTCCCCCTCGAGAAGCGGCTGGCGCCGCGAGAGGTGACTGAGGACCAGGTGGCGGACGGCGAGGCGGGGGGCGATGGCCAGCAGGTCGTCCAGGTGCATATGGCCGAACCGTCTTGCCCGGTCCCGCTCCTCCGCGGCGAGGAAGGTGCACTCGCACACCAGCACCTCCACCGCGCCGAGCCACGGCTCGCGCTGGAAGACCTCGGGTCCGGTGTCGCTGGTCGCGGCCAGGAGGGGGATCACCACCTCCTCGGTCACCGGCCGACCGGCCCGTCGGAGCTCCGCCAGTGCAGCAGCATCGAGACCGACGAACTCGGGCCGCAAGCGTTGCCTGCGCCACTCGAGGCAGCACCCCAGCGTCTCCGTCCAGTGGCTCGTGGCGAAAAAGCGGAGGGCAAAGTCCCGGCGCAGCGGCACCCGGGTTCCGGCGCTCACCCCCACGACCTCGACCCGGTACGGCGCGCCCCCCTCCAGGCGGGCCGAGAGGGCGAGCAGCTCAGCGATGTCCGCCGCGATCCCCCGCGGTGCAAAGACGGTGGCCGGCGGGAGTTGCTGCAACTGACGCTGGCTCGCCCACCCTGGCAAGGCGAGGAGGTGATCGGTGTGACCGTGGGTGATCACCACAACCGAGGCCGGTACCAGCGCCCGGAGCGGGTGTCCGGCGTCCAGGGCGAGGCGGAGCTGGGGCAGGAGCAGGACGGAGCCCTCGCCGGCCCGGGAGCCCCCCTCCAGCCGGAGCGTCCCCCAAGTCGTGGCGAGGTCGAGACGGCGCACGGCGGCGAGGGTGCCCGCTGCGTGGGGTATTGTCAACCCAACGGGGCGCCGCGCGTCTCCCCGTATATGGCGACGGCGGCGCGGACGGATCGGGCGGTGGGAGAGGACGCGGAGCGGGCACTGATGGAAGCGGCCATCGCCGGCGACGCCGGAGCGGCAGAGGAGTTGTTGCTTCGTAGCCAGCGCACCGTCTACCGGGTCTGCCGCCACCTGTTGCGGCGGGAGGACGACGTGGACGCGGCGGTGCAGGAGACGTTCCTGCGGGCCTTGCGGAACCTCAAGGCCTTCACGGGGCAGGGGAGCTTCACGAGCTGGATCGTGGCCATCGCCGTGAATCTTTGCCGCGACAAGCTGCGCCGCCGGCGCCTGGTGCCGTTCGTGCCGCTGGAGCACGCCGAGGACGAGACGCCGGGGCCTGTGACGCGCACCAGCACCGGCGAGCCGGATCCCGAACGGGTGGCCATGGCGCGCCAGGCCGCCGCCCTGGTACGCCGGGAGGTGGACCGTCTGCCGGCGCGGCAGCGCGAGGTGTTCACTCTCCGCTTTCTGGCCGAGCTGGAGTTGGACGACATTGCGTCGGCCTTGGGGGTGGACGTGGGGACGGTGAAAACGCACTTGCACCGGGCGGTTCACCGCGTGCGGGCAGCGGTGGAGGAGGCCATGCCATGAGCGGGCGACATCTCCAGGACGACGAACTGGATCGGTTGCTGGCCGGCGAGGATCTCGGCCGGGATGCGGCCGCGCACCTGGCGAGTTGTCTCCTTTGCCGGCACCGGCAGAACGCCTTCCTCGGTGCGGTGGCGGCGGCCCGGGCGGAGGCGGAGCCGGACGAGGCGGCGCTGGACGCCTGCCGCCGGGCGGCCCTGGCGCAGTGGGGGCAGAGCCGCCCGCTGCCGCGCCGGTGGTGGCTGGCGGCTGCGGCGGCGCTGTTCCTCGTTCTGCTGCTGCCGGCGACCCGGGGGTGGTGGGGGCACCGGCAGGCGATGGACACGGAGGCGGTGCTGGAGGCTGTGGACGCGACCCTGGCCCGTGACCCGCTGGCGGCAGTGGCGCCGGCGGAACTCGTCGAGACGGTGGTCGGGGGGGTCGAGGGCACCGCCACGGGAGGTGCGTCATGAAGCGGGCTACGTTGGTGCTGTTGGCTGGGGTAGCGGTGGGCCTCTGGTCCACCGCGGGGAACGGGCAGGTCCTGCCGATTCCACCGGGGCGCTGGTGGGAGCGCCCGCGGGTGGCGGAGGAGCTGGCCCTTTCGGCGGAGCAGCGGGAAAAGCTGGAGGAAGTGAGCGTCAGCCACGCGCGGGAACTCGTCGATCTCAGGGCGGCGGTGGAACGGGCGGAGATCGACCTGCGGGCCGTGGCGGACCGGGAACCTTTCGACGCCGCCGCCGTGCGTCGCGCCTTTGCCGCTTTCCAGCAGGCGCGCTCGCGCATGGAGGCGCAGCGGTTCGAACTGCTCATCGCGGTTCGCCAGACCCTCAGCGCCGCGCAGTGGGAACGGCTCAAGGGGCTGGCCCGGGAGTGGGCGAGAGAGACGGAACGGGGCAAGGAGATCCGCGAACGCATCGGCCCGCGGCCGTTGCGCCCGCGGCCGTGAGGCGATACGAACTATCGCAGAAAGGAGCGTGACGAGATGAAGCGATACGTCGTGGCAGCCGTAGTGGTGGCCCTGGCCATTCCGGCCATGGCCCAGGAGGGGCCGATCCGGGATCGGGGCATGGAGGCGGTGGCGCGCTTCCTGCAACTGACGCCGGCCCAGGTGGACCAGTGGAAAGGGCTCCTCGACACCCAGGAGGCGGCGTTGGCCCCCTTGCGGGAGCAGCTTCGCGCCGTGGAGGAGCAGCTCGCCGCCCTCCTCCGCACCGACAACCCGGATCCCGCCGCGGTGGGCAACCTCATCCTCCAGGGGAAGGCGCTGCGGGAGCAGATGGGGCAGGTCCACCGGGCGTACCTCGAGGGGTTCGAGGCGATGCTCACCGAGGAACAGGCCCAGCGCCTGGCCACCATCCGCCGGGCTGAGCGGTTGGAGCCGCTGTTCCCGGCGTTCCGCCTGTTTGGCTTGCTGCCGCCGGTGAGTCAGGGGCCGCGCTGAGGCGCAGGCGCCGCGTGGGGCAGGGGGCCGCGCCGCGAGGCGCGGCCCTTGCTGTCGGCGCCACAGGGAGACCGGCCCGCGCCAGCCCGCGACGTTGTGAGCGGGGCGGTATACTTCGCCGTCATGTTTCCGCTGCGCGACTCCATCCCCTCCTCCCGCCCACCGCTGGTGAACGTGCTGGTGATCGGCAGCTGCGTGGTGCTCTTCCTGTTCGAGTTGTCGCTGGGGCGGCACCTGGAGCGGTTTCTCACCCTCTACGCCTTCGTGCCGGCCCGCTTCTTTCACCCCGCCCTCTTCGAAGCCTCCTTCGGCTTCAACCTCGGCAGCCTGGTGTTCTCCATGTTCCTCCACGGGGGGTGGCTGCACCTCATCGGCAACATGTGGTTCCTCTGGGTCTTCGGCGACAACGTCGAGGACGCCATGGGCCACTTTCGGTACGCGATCTTCTACCTCGCGAGCGGCGCCGCGGCGGCGCTGGCCCAGGCGCTGGCGGCTCCCCACTCCACCGTGCCCATGGTGGGCGCGTCGGGAGCCATTGCGGGAGTGCTGGGCGCGTACTTCGTGTGGTTCCCCTGGTCGCGGGTGAAGACGCTTCTGTTCCTCGGCATCTTCATGACCATCACCGAACTGCCCGCGCCGCTGTTCCTGCTGCTGTGGTTCGTGGTGCAGTTCTTCTCGGGTACGCTGTCCCTCGCGGCGGCGGGGGCGGCCGGTGGTGGGGTGGCCTGGTTCGCGCACATCGGCGGTTTTGTGGCCGGTGCCGCCATCGCGCTTGCCCTGCGCCGCGGCAGGGGGGCGAGAGTTCCGCCGCGACCGCCGTCGCTTTGGAGCGAGTGATGAGTGAACACGACCCGATTCCTTTGTTCACGTTGACCCGGCAGTGGGAGCAGGTGGGGGACGAGGTGCGCGCGGCGCTGGAGCGCGTCTTCGCCACGCAGCAGTACATCCTCGGCCCCGAGGTGGCGGCTTTCGAACAGGAGTGCGCCGCCTACCTCCGGGTGCGCCGGGCCGTGGGTGTGGCCTCTGGGACGGACGCGCTGCTGGCGGCGCTCATGGCCCTCAGGGTGGGGCCGGGGGACGAGGTGATCACCTCCCCCTTCACCTTCTTCGCCACCGCCGGTGTGATCGCCCGGTTGGGGGCGCGGCCGGTGTTTGCCGATATCGACCCCCGCGATTTCAACATCCAGCCTGCCCGGGTCGCCGAGGCCATCACGCCGCGCACCCGGGCCATCATCCCGGTCCACCTCTACGGTCAGGCCGCGGACATGTCGGCCCTCCGCGAGGTGGCGGGCGAGATCCCCATCGTCGAGGATTGCTGCCAGGCCATCGGCACCGACTACCACGGAACCCCGGTGGGCGGCCTCGGCAAGGTGGGGGCGTTTTCGTTCTTCCCCACCAAGAATCTGGGCGGGGGAGGGGACGGCGGCCTCCTCACCACCAACGACGAGGAACTGGCCGAGCTGTTGGTGGACATCCGCGTCCACGGGATGCGGCCCAAGTACGTGCACCACACGGTGGGGGGCAACTTCCGTCTGGACGCCATCCAGGCGGCCATCCTGCGCGTCAAGCTGCCGCACCTGGACGCCTGGATCGCCGCGCGCCGCCAAGGTGCCGCCCACTACCGGCAGCTCTTCCAGGCGGCTGGGTTGGGGGACGCGGTGGTGGTGCCGGAAGAACTTCCCGGCCGCGGTCACTCGTACCACCAGTTCGTGGTGCGGGTGCGCGAGCGCGACCGGCTGCGGCAATTCCTCCAGGAGCGGGGGATCGGCACCGAGGTGTATTACCCCATTTGCCTCCACGAGCAGCAGTGTTTCGCGGGCCTCGGTTACCGGCGCGGCGATTTCCCAGAGGCCGAGCGGGCCGCCGCCGAGGTGCTGGCCCTCCCCATCTTCCCGGAGCTGCGCGCCGACGAGCGGGAACGGGTGGTGGCGGCCATCGCGGCCTTCTACCGCCGCTAAATGGCGAGGTGAGCCCCTACCTCCCCCACGCCCCACGCCTCGGACCCCTCCTGGCGGCGGGGGACGCCGCCGTCCTGACGCTGGCGGTGTGGTTGGCCCACCTGCTGCGCTTTGCGGGCCCGGTGCGGTGGGCGAAGCTTGCGGCCTTCGCCGACCGCGAAGGGTTCGTGCTGGTGGCGCTCCTCGGGGTCTGGGCACTGGCCGCGGCTGCCGAGCTGTACGAACCAACGGTGCTGCGGCGGGGGCTCGAGACGACGAGCCGGCTCGCAGTGGTGGCGACGTGCTGGGCAGCCACCCTCGCCCTCGTCACCTACCTGGTGCCCAGCTGGGAGTACGGCCGCGGCCTCCTGTTCCTCACCGGGGCGCTCTGGGCGCTGGGCGCCGGTCTTACCCGGTGGGGGATGGCGCGATGGCTGGCGACGCGGCCGCGACCCGCGCTGCTGGTGGTGGGGGAACCGTCGGCGGTGCAGGCAGTGGTGCAGGCGCTGGAGGAAGACGCCGCCGCCCCCTGGCAAGGGGTGGACGGCTCCGCCCTGGCGCCCCACGAGATCAGTGCGGCAGCGCGGCAGCGGGGCGCCGAGATGGTGGTGGTGGCTGGGCGGGGTGGGCTCGGTCGGGGCTCGGCGGAGCTCTCGGCCCTGCACTTTTCCGGGGTGCCGGTGGCGCTGGCGAGCGAGGTGGTGGCCTGGCTCGACGGGCGCCTGCCGCTGGATGAGATGACCCCCGAAGCGTTCCTCCACCAGCCTGGCTTTGCCGGGGTGCACTCGCGGACCTTCAACCGCCTCACCCGGGTGCTGGACGTGGTGATCGGCATCGTTGCTACGGTGCTGAGCGCTCCCATCCTGGCGGTGGCGGCGCTGGCGGTGCTGGTGGCCGACGGCCGCCCGGTGCTGTTCCGCCAGATCCGCCTCGGGCAGTACGGCCGGCCCTTCGTCCTCTACAAGCTGCGAACCATGCGCCGCGACGCGGAGGACAACGGCCCGGCGTTCGCCGCCCCCGACGACCCGCGCATCACCCCGGTGGGGCGGGTGTTGCGCCGGTTGCGCCTCGACGAGCTGCCCCAGCTCGTCAACGTGTTGAAGGGGGAAATGTCGCTGGTGGGGCCGCGCCCCGAGCGGCCGGAGTTCGTGGTCTCGCTGGCGGAGGAGATCCCCTACTACGCGTTTCGCCTGGTGGTGCCGCCGGGACTCACCGGCTGGTCGCAGATCAACATGCCGTACGCGCGCACGCTCGACGAGCACCGGCGCAAGCTGGAGTACGACCTGTACTTCATCCGCGAGCGGTCGTTGCGTCTCTACCTGCTGACGCTGCTGCGCACCGCAAGCGCGGCCCTGTTGGGGCGGGAGCGGTGAGCCGGGCCGTCCGGACGGTCGCCACCAACGCTGCCTGGCTCGCCGTGGGGGAGACGCTCCTCAAGGGTGCGCTGTTCCTGGCCGCGGCCCTGGTGGCCCGGGGCATGGGGCCGGCGGGGATGGGGGCGTTCACGGTGGCCTACGGCGCCGCTCTGGTGCTGACCCAGCTTCTGGCGGCGGGCCAGGTGGAGGTGGTCATCCGCGAGACGGCGGCGGAGCCGTTCTCGGGGCGCAGGTTGTTTCAGGCTGCGCGGCGCATCCAGGCCCGTGTGGCGTGGCTGCTGGCGCCGCCCGCTGCTGCGGCTGGTTGGTGGCTGGGTGGCGAGACCTACGGGCCGGCGTTGCTGGCCTTTCTGCCGTACGCCGTGCTGCGGACCCGGCTCATCACCGCTGCGGCGGTCTTCAAAGGCCTCGACCGCATGGACGTGGAGGTGAAGTACCGCGGCCTGGAGGTGGCGGTGGCGCTCGTTGGGCTCGGGGCGGCGGTGGCCCTGAAGCTCCCCGTCTGGACGGCCGGGGTGGCCTTCACCCTGGGGGCGGCGGTGGGATCCGCGGCGGCGGTGCATCGGGTCCGCCGGTTGGCCGGGGGCGGGGCCGCTGCCGAGCGGACCATGTGGAGCGAAGGACTCCCCTTCGTGGGGCTTGCCGCCACGAGCCAGCTCCTTGGCCGAATGGACGTGTTCGTCCTCGCCGGCTTCGGGGTCGCTGCCGCGGCGGTGGGGCACTACGGCGCTGCCGCCACGCCGGTGTGGGGGCTCGTGGCGGTGGCGCAACTGGTGGCGGTGGCCGTCTACCCCACCTTGAGCCGTGCCGCTCTGGCAGGCGGGCTCGGTGGTCGCCACGCCCTGGCTCTCGGGGTTGGGGGGGGAGTACTGGGGACAGTGCTGGCGGCGGGCCTGGTGATGGTGCGCAGACCGCTGGTGGCGCTCGTGTTTGGTTCTGCCTACGATGCCGCAATGGAGCTCCTTGCCGTCATGGCCTGGGCGTTGCCGGGGGCGTGCGGTGCCATGGTGCTGGGCGTGATGGTGGCCGCCCTGCGCCGACAGGGGTGGGCGCTGGCGAGCCAGAGCGTGCTATTGCTCGGGGCCGCCGGCGCGTACCTCGCCGTGGTGCCCCGCTGGGGGGTGGCGGGGTGCGCGATGGCCCTGGTAGCCGTGCACCTGACGGGCTTCCTCGCGGCGCTGGCCTGTGCCTGGGCGGCGGCGCGCTGGCCCGGCTCGGCCCGGGTGGAGAAGGTGGCGGTGTGACGGGGGATGGTCCTTCGCCCTGCTGCGCCGTTGTGGTCGTGCACTTCGGCGACCCGGCGGTGACCCTGAGGTGTCTGGCGGCCATTGCCAACGACCCGTCCGCAGTGAGGCGGGAGGTGGTGGTGGTGGACAACTCCGCAACCTTCCCGGCGGATCGGCTTGGCGAGGGCGTGCGCTTGGTGGTGCCGGGGCGCAACCTGGGTTTTGGGGCGGGCGTCAACGCGGGCGTGGCGTTCTTCCGCGAGGTGCTGCCGGAGACCATCGTCTTCATGAACCACGACGTGGAGATCCAGCCGGGCTTTCTCGGTGCGGCTGCGGCGGCGGTGGCGGTTCCGGGGGTGGGTGCGGCGGCGGGGCCGCTGTTCCTCGACGGCCCCGAAGGTCCACTCTGGTACGCGGGGGGTGAGGTGCGCCTGGCCACCGGCACCGTCTGGCAGTCCCGCCGGCCGTTGGACGCCAGCCGGGCCCGGGACGTCGGCTTTCTCACGGGCGCTGCCGCGGCGGTACGCCGGGAGGCGTGGCGTTCCATCGAGGGGTTCGACCCCGCTTACTTTCTCTACAACGAGGACCTGGATCTGTGCCTGCGGCTGCGCCGGCGGGGGTGGCGGCTGCGCTTTGCGCCGGGGATGCGGGCGGTTCATTACCTGGGGGCGGCAACCGGTTCCCGGCGCTTCTCCCCACTCTACCTCGAACAGCTCGCCAGCACCCGGCTGCGGCCCTTCAGGCCTTTGGCCTTCCGGCTCTACCTGGCTCTGGTGCACTCGGGGTGGGTAGCCCTTCGCGGCGCTGCGCTGGCCATCACCGGTGACCAGGAGGGGGCCGCGGCGCTGTTGCGCGGCCACCGCCGGGCGCTGGCCACCATCACCGCCGGCCCCCGCTAGCGGCGCGCTGCCTGGACGAGGATCTCCTCGAAGGCCGCGGACGCCGAGGGCAGGGCATGAGTGGCCCGCAGCCACTCCCAGGCCGCCACCGCCTGACGGTGCGCGAGGGCCGGATCGGCCAGCAGGCGCGCCACGCAGGCAGCGAAGGTCTCGGCGTCGGCGGCCACGGCCACGGCCTCGGCCGGGACGTCGTCCAGCCCCGCTGCCGCCCACGGCGTCGTCACCACGGGTACTCCCGCCGCCATGGCCTCCAGCACCTTGATGGGCGTGCCAGAGCCGGAACGGAGGGGCGCCACCGCCACGGTTGCTGCGGCCAGGAGGGGCGCCAGGTCCGGAGGGTTGGCCGTCACCGACACCCCCGGCAGGCGGCCGAGCTTGCGCAGCGAGCGGGGCGGACGCGCGCCGGCGAGCCACCACACCGCCAGAGGGGCAGCGGCGCGGATGCGCGGCCAGACCTGGCGGGCAAACCAGCGCGCGCCGTCCACCGTGGGGAAGTAGCCCAGGTTGCCGGAGAGGAGCACCACCCCCCTCTGGGGGCGAGGGGTTGGGGGTCGCTCGCCCACCGGCACCCCGAACGGCACCACGGCAAGGCGCTGGGCGAGGGAAGGGTCGGCGCTTGCCATGGCCTCCCGGTCCCGCTGCGACACCACCACGCCTCCGACAACGCGCTGGAGTACCCGCCGGTCCCAGGCTTCCATGCGTCGGGCCTCGAGGCGGAGGAACGGGGCGAGGAGCGGCTGCCGACTCGCCCGTTGCCGCATATTGAGGGCAAGCGAATCGATAAAGTCCACCACCACCGGCAGCCCCCTCAGCGTGGGCAGCAGGCTGCCCAGGCGGGACAGCACGAGCAGCACCACGTCCGGGCGGAACTCGGCGGCGGTGCGCCCCACCTGGGCCCGCAGAAGAGGGAGCGAGTGCATCGCCACCTGGGCCGGCAGCGCCGGGTGGGCCGCGACGGCCAGGGCCTGGGCCAGGCGGCCCGTGGCAACGTTCACTACCGTCACGCCCGCCGGTGGGGCTGCAGCAGGGAAGCCGGCGGGGTGGACGGAAACGACGGCTAGGTGGTGGCGTTCCACCAGGCGAGCCGCCAGGCCCGCCGTGCGGGCCTGGTCGCCGCGGCGGGGGGGCCACGGCGGGCGGGAGGTGACGAGGAGGATGCGCACGGTGCGCGCCTCGGCCGGATGGTAGCAAGCCCCCCTGGGGTGGAGGCGAGCACGACGATGCCGTGACACGACGGCCGAGCGGTTGACATTGTCCAGACAAGGCGTACAGTGGTGGTGGTTGGCCGATCCCGAGAAAGGGGGTGGCGTGTGAGCGCATCGAGGGAGAACGGGCGGTTGTGGAACTGGCCGGTGGGCGTCGCCGTCTCGGCGCTGCTGGTCCTGTGCGCAGCCCTGGGCAGCGTCACCGTGGGGGGCGCGGCCCGCCCCGACGGGGATGGCGGGGTGGGCGCCAGCGCGCTGGGCGTCGGCCCCCGGACCCAGGGGGGCGGGGGGGCGGCGCAGGCCACCGCCATCTGGGAGTTCTGGGTCACGACGGCGGCGCACCTGGCCGGGGCGGCAGGGACCAACTGGCGGACCGATCTGGAGGTGCACAACTGGGGCGGCACGCAGGTCTCCTTCACCGTGGAGCTTCTCAAACGGGACCAGGCCAACACCTCGCCGCAGTCCCGCACTTACTCGTTGGGGCCGGGCCAGGCGGTGCGCTACAACGATCTCGTGTCCTCCATGTTTTCCTTCAGCGGGGCAGCCGCCATCAAGGTGAGCAGCACCTACGACAGCCTCATCGTCACCAGCCGCACCTTTAACGACCAGCCAGGCGGCACGTACGGTCAGTTCGTGCGGGGCCGGCCGCTCGCGGAGGCCGTGGGGCCGGGGGAGCAGGGGCGGGTCATCCACCTCACTCACAACCGCTCCACCACCAGCGGGTACCGCACCAACCTGCTGTTCGTCAACGCCACCACCGCCTCCATGCAGCTCAACATCGACCTCTACACCGCTGCCGGTGCCTACCTCGGGCGGTTGCAACGCACCCTCTCGGGGTACGAGTACAAGCAGATCGACAAGGCCTTCGAGGGCGTCACGGGGTCGGATGTCGCGGACGGCTACGCGGTGTTCTCGAGCCCCACCTCGGGTGCGTACTTCTTTGCCGGGGCCTCGGTGATCGACAACCGCACCGGCGACGCGGTGTTCGTGCCGCACGAGAAGGTGCTGGGGGGCACGCCACCGCCGCCGACACCCTCCCCTACGGCGACGACACCCCCGTCGGGCAGCTACGGGCCTATCACCTTTGCCACCGGCGTCAACAGCAGCACCGGCGCCCCCATCAACCCGGGCACCTCTTTTGCGTACGGCCTCACGCGGCTGTACGGCATCTGGCCGTGGTCCGGCATCACGCCCAACACGGCGTTCCGCTACGACTGGTATCGCAACGGCACCTCCATCGGCGGCGGCAACAGCACCCTGCCGTACGCGTCGGGCGTCGCCTGGCAGTGGACCGACGGTTCGCCGCTACCGGTGGGGACCTACCAGCTGGTCATCAAGGTCAACAATGCGGTGGTGGTCCAGGGGCAGTGCCAGATCGTTGGTGGCAGCACGCCCACGCCGACGGCCACCTCGACGCCGCCGCCAACGCCGGGGACCGGCTCTCTGGCCTTCCGACTCACCTGGAACGGCACCAACGATCTCGACCTGTACGTGAAGGAGCCCAACGGCACCACGATCTACTACAGCAACAAGGGGCCCACCTCCACCGGCGGGAGGCTGGACGTGGACTGCAACGCCGGCTGCGACCCGGCGAGGATGTGCTCGTCGCCCATCGAGAACGTGTTCTGGCCCACCGGTGGGGCCCCGACGGGGACCTACGAGTTTTGGGTGGACTGGTATAAGACCTGTAGCGGACCCACGCCTACCAACTTCACCCTGACGGTCTACGTCAACGGCGCCGTGGCCCAGACCTACACCGGCTCCCTGAACGGGGTCGACAGCCAGCACTACACGTACACCCTCGGCGGCGGGGGCGGTGGGGGCGGGACGAACCTCACGATGGTGACCCCATCGGGGTGGTCGGGGTGCGTGGTGTGCAACTACCGCGAGGTCAACCCGCCGGTCTACGAGTTCCTCTCCATCTACTACACCACCCACGTGTACTGGGCGGTGCAGAACACTGGCTCCTCCGCCATCACCGGCCCGGTGAAGTTCGGTTTCTTCCGCGACGGGACGCAGTTCTTCACCATCAACTACCCCAACTCCAGCGGCTGGCCGGTCGGCGGGGTGCTGGGCTTCCACTACGCCCTCGACACCGGGTCGTACATCAGCGCCGGCACCCACACCTTCATGGTCAAGGCGGACGTGGACAACGCCTACGCCGAGACCAACGAGAGCGACAACACCTGCTCCACCACCAAGGAGTGGACCACCATCGTCTTTTCGCCCCCCGACGAGGTCGGCGGGACCCTCCCCCTGAGCGATGAGACGGAGGATCTTCCCATGGTCCGCCCCGAGGAGCTGCTGGTGGTGGACCAGGGGGAGCTGCCCAGGCCGCCCAAGGTGTAAGGCGCCTCACCACGCGGTTCCAAGCCCACCGGCGGGCCGCAAGCCCGCCGGTGGTGCGTTGGGGCGGTTGACGAAAAGCCCCGGCGGCCATAGCCTGCACCGGGAGGTTCGAAGAGGGGTCCGTGGGCACACGTCGCGCTCCCTCGCCGTGGTCTGAACGCCTGGGCCTCACCTCGGCGGTGCTCGCCGCGGGGGCTCTCGGTCTGGCCGCGTTGGCGGCGACGGGAGGGCCCGCTGGAGCGGGTCCGCCGCGGCTGCGCCTCTCCCCGGTGCCGACACCGCCGGTCTCGCCGACGCCCACGCCCACGCCGTTGCCGCCCACGCCGACCCCGAACCCCCGGCCCAACGTGAACCTGCTCTTCGTCACGCCCCCCGACTGGGCGGGTTGCGTGGTCTGCAACTTCCGCTGGCTGACGCCGCCGGTGTACGAGTTCCTCTCCGTCCTCCACCCCACCCAGGTGGCCTGGGCGGTGGCCAACGGCGGCCCATCCTCGGTGTTCGGTCCCATCGACTTCGGGTTGGTGCTGGACGGCAGGCGATTTCTCACCGTCCGCTACGACAACCGCTCGGCCTTCCTGCCGGGCACCGCGCTGGGGTTCCGGGTGGAGACCTGGGTCACCACGCCCGGCCGGCACACCCTCACCGTGGTCATCGACCCCGACGGGCGCATCGCCGAGACCAACGAAGGGGACAACGCGTGCGCCTTCGCCGGGCTGTGGCGCACCGAGGGCGTGACGCTGGCGCCACCGGCTCGGCCGGAGGAAGCGGCGGGGAGCGGCGGCCTCACGGTGGTGCCCCTGACCCCCCGCTGAACTCCGGCCACTGCCGGCTCCCCGCTTGCTGTTCGAGCCATGACCACCGCCCGGTGGCGACGTGGACCGCCGGTCCCGTGGCAACCCGTTGTATCCCTACCGGTGGCGACGGACCGGTCGCGGCACGGAGCGGGGTGAGTGGGTGGTGGTGAGCGGCTGGGAGACGACTGGCACCGCCGCAACGAATAGCCTGCAGACAATGAGTTTATGCGTCATGCTCGAACGGCCCCATCCGCCGGGAGCAGAACTTGACAAACAGCGACTCACCCCTTATGCTGTTAGCAGTCTCGCGCGGAGAGTGCTAACCGCCGCGCGGGGATACCGAAACAACAGGAGGAAGGGAGAAAAGCATGAACGTACGTCCGCTCAACGACAGGGTGCTGCTCCGGCGCCTGGAGCAGGAAGAGGTCGTCAAGGGTGGGATCATCATCCCCGACACCGCCAAGGAGAAGCCGCAGGAGGCCGAAGTCATTGCCGTCGGCCCCGGCAAGCTGGACGAGAACGGCAAGCGGGTGCCCTGCGAGGTGAAGAAGGGCGATCGGGTGCTCATCGGCAAGTACTCCGGCACCGACATCAAGATCGGCGACGAGGAGTACGTCATCGTGCGCGAGGACGAGATCCTCGGCGTGATCGAGAAGTGAGGGGGGTGAGAACATGGCTGCCAAGCAAATTGTCTATTCCGAAGAGGCCCGCCAGGCGCTGCTGCGGGGCGTCAACAAGCTCGCCGACGCGGTCAAGGTGACCCTCGGCCCCAAGGGGCGCAACGTCGTCCTCGAGAAGAAGTTCGGCTCGCCGGTCATCACCAAGGACGGCGTCACCGTGGCGAAGGAAGTGGAGGTCAAGGACAAGCTGGAGAACATGGGGGCCCAGATGGTGCGCGAGGTGGCCTCCAAGACCTCAGACGTGGCCGGTGACGGCACCACCACCGCCACGGTCCTCGCCCAGGCCATCTTCCGCGAGGGGACGAAGAACGTCACCGCCGGCGCCAACCCCATGGAGCTGAAGCGCGGCATCGATCTGGCCGTGAAGACCGCCGTGCAGGCCATCGAGAAGCTGGCCAAGCCGGTGGAGGGCAAGGCCATCGCCCACGTGGGCACGATCTCCGCCAACGCCGACGAGGAGATCGGCAACATCATCGCCGAGGCCATGGACAAGGTGGGCAAGGACGGCGTCATCACCGTGGAGGAGTCCAAGACCATGGACACCACCCTCGAGATCGTCGAGGGGATGCAGTTCGACCGCGGGTACCTGTCGCCGTACTTCGTCACCGACGCCGAGCGGATGGAGTGCGTCTACGAGAACGCGAAGGTCCTCCTCTTCGAGAAGAAGATCTCCTCCATGAAGGACCTGTTGCCGCTCCTCGAGCAGGTGGCCAAGCAGGGCAAGCCGCTCCTCATCGTCGCCGAGGACGTGGAGGGCGAGGCCCTGGCGACCTTGGTGGTGAACAAGCTGCGCGGCACCCTGCAGGTGGTGGCGGTGAAGGCGCCGGGCTTCGGTGATCGCCGCAAGGCGATGCTGGAGGACATCGCGATCCTCACCGGCGGCAAGCTGATCAGCGAGGACCTTGGCATCAAGCTCGAGAACGTCAAGTGGGAGGACCTCGGCACCGCCAAGAAGATCACCGTGAACAAGGACGACACCACCATCGTCGTGGACGATGCCGATCCCAAGAAGAAGGAAGCCATCGCCGGCCGTGTCAAGCAGATTCGCAAGCAAATCGAGGAGACCACCTCGGACTACGACCGGGAAAAGCTGCAGGAGCGGTTGGCCAAGCTGGTCGGCGGCGTGGCGCAGATCAAGATCGGCGCCGCCACCGAGACGGAGATGAAGGAGAAGAAGGCCCGCGTCGAGGACGCCCTCCACGCCACCAAGGCGGCCGTGGAGGAGGGCATCGTCCCCGGCGGCGGCGTGGCGTTGCTGCGGGCCATGGACGAGGTGGAGAAGCTCGCCAAGGAGCACAAGGGGGATGTTCGCACCGGCATCCAGATCGTGCTGCGCGCGCTGGAGGAGCCGACCCGTCAGATCATCAAGAACGCTGGCATCGACGAGGCGGCGGTGATCGTCCGCGACATCCGCAAGAAGGGCGGCAACTACGGCTTCAACGCCCAGACCATGGAGATGGAGGACCTGGTGGCCTCCGGCGTCATCGACCCGGCCAAGGTGACCAAGAACGCGCTGCAGAACGCGGCCTCCATCGCCGGGCTGCTCCTCACCACCGAGGCTTTGGTGTGCGAGCTGCCGGAGGAGAAGAAGGACACCCCCGCCACGCCGGGCGGCGGCATGGGGGACATGTACTGAGTCAATTCAGGGAGTTGTCGGGGGCACGGGGTCTCGAGGTCAAAGCCCCACCCCCGAAGAGGTGAGAGGGCTGCCGAGCCATCGGCAGCCCTTCCCTTTACGGCCGCAAAGTCACTGTCCCGTGTCCCCGTGCCGGTGGTCCGGGAGCCCGGTCCCTGCCCGCCGGCGCGGGCGCACCCCCACGACTCCCGCACGTCCGCGAGCGGGATGGTGCTGGGCGGCGTTGCGGGCGTGCTCCGCAACCCGCCCGCACGGGTGGGCCGTGCGGCCGGTGCAGGTAGGTGCGCCCGCCGGGGAGCGTGGCGGCATTGCTGGCCACGTTCCGGGTCGCGGGGCGTGGAGCGTGTGAGGTCGACGCGGTCTCGCCGGTCTCCCTCTAGCCCCCTTCGTACCCGGGGTGAGGACCGCCGCGGCACCGACGGTACCACGGGGGCGAGGGGCGAGCGGTTAGCTCTTGGGCTCCAGGCCCAGGGAGAAGGTGCCCTCACGATCCTGCCGGGCCAGGCAACGGAAGGCCACCAGGGTGGTGGTCCTGGCCACCCCGGGCAGGGTAGCGATCTCGCCGGTCACCAGCTCCTCCAGGCGCTCGTTGCGGGAGGTGCGGAGGATGGCCACGAGGTCGTAGGCACCGGCCACCGAGTACAGCTCGTGGACGCCCTCGCGATGGATGAGCGCCTCGCTGACGCTGCGCGTTTGACCGGGCTGGACGTTGATGAGTACCACGGCTTCCAGCATCCTCCACCTCCCTCGCGCCCGGGGCGCGCCCTTACTCCCGCTCCTTGATCACCACCTCGATGCCCGATCCCGCCAGGAGCTTCGCGAACCGCGCCGCGTCGGAAGCGCTGCCGACGATGCTCCCGTAATGCATGGGTATGGCCACCTTGGGCCGGATCGCCCGGGCGGCACGGGCCGCCTCCTCCGCGGTCATGACGTAGGTCCCGGAGACCGGGAGCAGCGCCACGTCGGGGGCGAGGCCGGCCATCTCGGGGATCTCGTCGGTGTCGCCGGCGTGGTAGTAGGTGACCCCGCCCACGGTGAAGACGTAGCCCACCATACCGGCGGCGCGGGGGTGGAACCTCTTGCCGGTGTTGTAGGCGGGGACCACGCGGATCTCGACCCCGGCGATGGTGCGCCGGTCCCCCGGCGCCACCACCTCCACCGCCGTCCCCAGCGCCTGCTTCACCGCCGCCGGGCCGACGATGACCGTGCCGGGGCGGCGGATCTTTGCCACATCGCCCTTCGAGCAGTGGTCGAAGTGCTCGTGGGTGATGAGGACGAGATCGGCGGGCGGTGCGCCGTCCCGGATCTCGTAGGGGTCCACGTAGACGACGGGCGGCCCGTCGATGCGAAAGGTGTCGTGCCCGAGCCAGTGCACCTGTTCCGTCATGACTCCTCCCGTGCCGGCGGCCGCGAGGGCCGACAGCAGCGCCAGCGTGGCGGTGACTCCCATGGGACGCCTCCTTACAGCTCGTCCGCCTTGGTGGAGATGGGCCCCCGGTAGTTGTTGACGAGGCGGACCTGGGCCACGAACGGCCCGAAGCCCCGGTAGGCCTGTTTGATTCTCGTAAGGGCGTTGGATTTCCAATCCACGTAGGGGTTGTCGATCTGGACCGGGTCGAGACAGCCGCAGAGGACCACCTTGGAGGACGCGCAAAAGCGGCTCATGAGCGTCTTGGCCAGGTGGCGATCCCCGTTCTGCAGCTCGTCCACCAGTACCAGGGAGTTCTCGATGTCGAGACCGCGCAGGAGCGAGGTGGACAGGAGGGTGAGACGCCCGGCCGCTTCGAGTTCGCGCTGGAAGTCGTGACCGTTGACTAAGGACACGGAGCGGATGGCCTGGAAGAACGGCTCCAACCAGGGGGAGAGCTTCTCCTCGTGGCTGCCCGGCAGGTACCCCATCTCGAACCGGCTGGACGCTTGCTCGGGGCGCAGCAGGATGAGGCCGTTGTCGTACCCCGGCGCGGGCATGGCGAGGGGCTGGGAGCGCTGGTGCACCTTCATGGCCGAGGGCTGGCCGAACAGGAGGTAGAGGGCCCCCACCACGGTGAGGCGAGTCTTGCCGGAGCCGGCCGGGCCCTCCAGCACCACGAGCTGCACCTCCGGGTCGAGGACGAACTCCATGGCCAACACCTGCCGCGGGTCGGCGGGGGTGAAGCCGAGGATGGTGCGGGGGGTCCAGCGTTGCCGGCGGCTGTCCCAGTACTGGGCGAAACGCAACTCCCGCGCCACCCCTGCGTCGCGATCCACCCGGGCGAGGATCTCGTCGTGGGGGGTACGGAGGACGAGGCCCTGGTTCCACAGGGGGTCGGGGAGCTGGTCTGCCAGCAACTCGAGAGGCACGAACCGTTCCCGGACCGGCCCGCTGGCCAGGAAGGTCTCGGCGACCTCCGCCCCGACCTCCAGCTCCGCCACGCCGTCGTACACGTCGGCGAGGCTCGCCAGCTCCAACTTGCCGTAACGCAAGGGCTCGGCGGCCAGCCCCAGCGCGTCGCAGCGCAGGAGCATGTTGGAGTCCTCCGAAATGAGGACCACGCGAATGCCGCCGTTGCCCCTGGCCATGGCCTGGATGCGCCGGGCCGCCTCGATGATGGCGTGGTCGCCGTTGCCGTTGCCGGGGGTGGGGGGCGGCGGTTCCCAGGTGAGCACCCCGCCCGAGGGGGTCGCGCCCACGGTGTCCAGGCTCACCTCGCCGCGCAGCATGCGCTCGGGATGGTGGTGAATGAGGCCGGCGTCGCGGTAGGCGAGGATCTTCCGGGTGGCCGACCGGGCGGCGGCCCGCACCCCGTCGGACTTGGACTTGCTGGACTGCAGGCGGTCGAGCTCCTCCAACACTTGGTGGAGCAGCACCACCAGGTTGCCGGGCTGGAGGAGCCGGTCCAGGGAGTCCGGGTTCTCCACCAGGGCGCTCGTGTCGGGGATGTAGACGTCGATGGCCCCCATCGCGACTATCAGCCTAGCACAGGCGTCGGTGGCTCACCGGGGGGAGCGGTGCGGGGCCTGGAGCAGGCAGGCAAAATAGCCGTCGCGGCCGCGCAGGTCGGCGAGGGAAAGGGTCGCGCCCTGACCGCCGCGGCGCAGACCGCGGTACAGCTTGGCGAGTTCGAAGCGCTGGCGGTACAGCCACGCCTCGAAGGGCTCCCCGTCCTTCACGTCCACGCCCTTCAAGGGCACGCGAAAGGTGTGGAAGAGGGCGTCCACCTCCTCGTGGAAGAGACCGATGAACCAGGCCCTGGTGTCGGGGGGTTCGATGGCGCTCACCACGCAGAGGTGGGGGTCCACCGCGCCTGTGGCCTCCCCTTCAGCGGTGCCCTCCTGCCCCTCCCGCCCGGCCAGCCGCTGGAGGGCCTCCAGGAGCGACGTCTGGGGTGGCAACGGTTGCTCGCCGGGGTCCGGCTCCTCGAACACGGCCATCTCGGCAAGGGGGGTGGGCTCGAGCCCTTTGAGCCGCGCAGTCCCGAGCAGACGCAGGGCAACGCGAGGGGCGGTGCCGCTCGTGGCCGGCAGGGGAACGAGCACCCACGAAAGCCCCCACCGCTCGGTTCGGTGCAGGCGCACGTCGGCGAGATCGGCCTCCAGCTCCCGCAAGAACCCCTCGGTGGCCACGCCCCCCAAGTTGACGAGTTCCTGGTTCTCGGCCAGGAAGGCGGCGTAACTCCGCTCGCGCACGTGATCCGGGGATCGCCGGGCGTGGCGGACCGGTTCGAGAAACTCCAGCACCCGGTGGACGTCGTACCCCGAGGCGATGAGGAAGTCCTCGATGTCCTCCACCTCCTGGGTGGTCTTGCCGGTGGTGAGGCGCGCAAGCTCCACGAGCCCGTGGCCCAAGAACTCGAAGTGCGGTCCCGAGCCGGTAGCCGACGGCAGCGGAAACAGGTGATAGGTGCCCACGTTGACGGCCAGGCGCAGCCCCCGGTCAAAGGGGAACCCCTGCCGCCGCAAGTCCTCGTACAGGAGGCGCAGCTCGGCCGCGGCGAAGAGCACCGCGGAGGGCCGGCGAGCCGAGAAGAACGCGCCGTCCCCCAGGAACTTCTCGAAGCGCAGCCGGTGCCGGCGCCGAATCGCGTCCACCCGGGCCTGGAAGCGAACCATGAACCGCATGGCCCGGTCCTCCACGCTGCGACCGCGCCGCCGCAGCTCCTCCAGGATCTGGGTGAACTCCACGAGGTCGTACAGAAGGCCGTAGCGGCGCACGGTGGACTCCACGACCCCGGGGGAGGTGAAGTCCAGGGGGCGGATGGAGGCGGACAGGCGTACCGCGTCCCCCTTCCAGGTGGCCACCAGGGCGTTGCCCCGCACCGCCACCGGCGCGAGCCGGCTGCGCAGGGCCGCCAGCACCTCGAACCGCTTCAAGCGGGCGCCGAGGGTCTCCACGGTGGAGCGGGTGTCGGCGGGCAGCTTGTGGGCGTTGCGGTCCTCCCAAGCCTCGAGCAGTTCCAGCACCTGCGGCACGAAGACGAGCTGCAACGAAGAACAGTGCACCGCGTCGGGCACCACCAGGGAAAGGGTGCGGGCAAAGGCGAGGTCCTCCTGCCGCAACTCCTCCAGCCAGCCCGCCGTCGTGGCAAGGCCGGTGTGGAAGCGCCCCGGCTCCAGGGTGAGGCGAAGCCGCAGGTACGGGTCGAGGTCGCTAAGTTTGCCGGTGGGCACGTCGAGGAAGAAGGGGAGCATGTCCTCCCGCATCTGCCGCCCGAGCGCCAGGACCTCCGGCGGGGGGTCGTAGTCCGCCTGGCGCCTGAGGCGGGCGAGCGCCTCGCTCTCGGCGCGGTGCAGGAGGTCCACCTGCACCTCCGCGAGGGCGTAGCGCAGCTGGGCCGGTTCCACGGGGATGGCGTCCCAACTCTCCACCTTGGCGGCCCGCAGCGCCAGCCGCACCCCCTCCGCCACCTGGCGGGAGAGGACGAGCCAAAGGATCTCGGGCAGGCGCTGGCCGTGGTCGTGGAGGATGGCGTTTTCGATGAGCTCGGCGAGGAGCGCCACCAGCGCATGACGCTGTTCCACGAGCCCGCGTTTGTCGGGCCGTTGCCCGGCCGCCACCGCGAGCCGGTACGCCGCATCGGCGTTCATCACCGCGGCCCACTCGCGAGTCACCCGTTCCCACGCGGGGGAGGCGAGGAGCGGCCAGCCAGGGCCGACGGCGGTCTGCTCGTCCTCCGTGAACAGGGGGTAGGGCTCCGGGACCCGGGGGGCCACCTCGCCAAAGGCCCGCCGCCACCCCCCCGCTCGCTCGTGGGGGGTCAGCAGGAAAAGCGGCACGGCGGCCTCGAGGAGAGCCTGCTCCACCGTGGTGGTGGCGACTGCCGTCCCCATGGCCTCCATTGTAGAGGCACCGTGCTCCCCCTTCCCCTCGTTGGGGCTTGGACCGATGGGCGACAGGCGCGGCGCCGCTCGCTGGCGGGTTCCCCGCCTACACGGGCCGGTCCAGGGCCCGGTAGGCGATGGCCTCGGCCACGTGCCGCGGCAGCACCCGCTCGCTCCCCTCGAGGTCGGCGATGGTCCGACCCACCTTGAGGATCCGGTGGATGGCTCGCGGCGACAGGGCGAGCCTCGCCACCGCCGCCTCCAGCAAGCGCTCCCCTTCGCCGTCCAGGTGGCAGTGGCGGCGCAGCTCGCGGGGCGTCAGCTCCGCGTTGGTATGCCGGTCGCTCCCTCGCAGCCGGGCGGCCTGCCGTTCCCGAGCGCGTACCACCCGCTCCCGCACCGCCGCCGAGCCCTCGGTCGCCGCCGGGCGCGTCAGGTCGCGAAAGGCCACCGCCGGCACCTCGAGTTGCAGATCGATGCGGTCGAGCAGCGGCCCCGACAGGCGAGCGCGGTAACGCCGCACCTGGAGAGGGGTGCAGCGGCACTCCCGCCGCGGGTCGCCGAGATGGCCGCAGGGGCAAGGGTTGGAGGCGGCCACCAGTTGGAAGCGGGCCGGGAAGGTGAGGGACGCGGCGGCGCGAGCAATGACCACCTGGCCCGACTCCAGGGGCTGCCGCAGCACCTCGAGGGCGTCGCGGCGGAACTCGGTGATCTCGTCCAGGAACAGCACGCCGTTGTGGGCCAGCGACACCTCGCCGGGGCGCGGCACCTGCCCGCCCCCGACCAGCCCCGCCGCCGAGATGGTGTGGTGGGGTGCACGAAACGGCCGGGTGCGGATGAGCCCGCGAGGCGGCGGGACGGCCGGGGCCACCGAGTACACCTTGGTCGTGGCCAGGGCCTCGTCATCGTCGAGATCGGGGAGGATCCCGGGGAGGCGCTGGGCGAGCATGGTCTTCCCGGCCCCCGGCGGACCCAGGAAGAGGAGGTGATGGCCGCCAGCGGCGGCGATCTCCAACGCGCGCTTGGCGCGTTCCTGCCCCGCCACGTCGGCGAGATCGAGGGGTGCCCCCGGCTCCTCCCAGTGGGTATGCCCGTTGCCGCCGGCCAGCTCGGCAATGGGCTTATCCCCGCGCAGGTGGGCGACGACCTCGGCCAGCGTGGCGGCCGGCACGATTCGCGCGCCGCGTACCACCGCTGCTTCCGGCGCGTTCTCGGCGGGGAGCAGGACGGCGGCCGAGGCGTTCGTGGCAGCCTCGACGATGGGCAGTACCCCGCGAACCGGGCGGAGGGCGCCGTCGAGGGAGAGCTCCCCGAGCAACCAGGTGCGCTCCAGGGGTTGGGCCGGCAGGCCGCTGGCGCCGGCAACGATCCCGGCAGCCATGGCCAGGTCGAGGATCGCCCCTTCCTTGCGCTCCTCGGCGGGGGAGAGGTTGACGACGATGCTCCGGGCCTCGAAGCGGCACCCCAGGTGGCGAAGGGCAGCGAGGACCCGTTCCCGGGCCTCGCGCACGGCGGTGTCGGGCAGGCCCACCACGGTGATGGCGGGCAGGCCCGGGCGCACGTCCACCTCCACCTGGACGGGGAGCGCCTCGACGCCTCGCGGCACGGCGGAGTTCACTCTCGAAACCATGGAAACCTCCCTTGGGAGGTGGCGTGGACGATTGACCTCAAGCTAGCGCCCCGGTCGGCCCGTGTCAAGCTCCGCCGGCAGCGGCCGTTGGCCGTGGCCCCACGCCCGCTGGTGGGCGCGAGCCGCCGTGCCGCAGCGGTGTGGCGCGACTGGGCGGCCCACCCTGCCGAGCCGCCGCACAGCGCATGACGACGTGTCGGGGACCCTGCAGAGACCGCCGCCACAACCGCCGCCGCCGCTGCCCGGCACCCAGCGGCAAGGTGGTGACGAGAGTGCGGTGTGCATGCTTGCCCCGGAACACGTCTGCACGCGGTCCTAGGATGGGAAGCGCCGCGGTAGGGGCTGCCCGCGCGGGGCGGCGAACGCTCAGTCGGGGGCCAGGAAGGTCAGCTTCCAGCCGGGGGCGCCCAGCTCGATGACGTCCCCTGCGGCCAACAGATGTTCCGCGACGTGGTGGCGGCGGGAGATTGGGGCAGAGTCCCACGCCGCGTCAGGATCGGGTTCCTGGTGTGGCCAGAGTTGGCTTATGGTGGCGGGGTGAGCGAGGACGTGGATCGGATGGTGCGCGAGCTGCGGGAGCGGCTGGAGGGGGAACTGGACCGCCGCCTGGCGCCCCGCGGGGGGTGCTGGCCTGCCGCGGTTGCGGTGGCGGGGGTGGCGCTGGGGGTGTGGCTCCTGCTCACCCGTGGCTGCGCGCCGTAGTGGTTTACGAGTGGTCCGCCAGCGATGGGCGGACCGAGGCTGGAGCGGCGGCGCACCCTTGACGGCGGGGATCCGCCACGCCGACGACCGTGCCGTCCCCGTCGAAGGCAATGGCGTTGACGCCGCCGAAGGCGGAGAGGTCGATGTCGCGGGGGGGGAAGCGCAGGCGGTACACCTGAACGAAGCCGCGGCGCTGCAGCTCGTCGACCTGAGCGTCGGTGATGGGAGGGGCGATCTCCACGTAGACCTTGTTTTCCTTGCGTCCCCCCCACAGGACGCGGGGGAAGGCCATGGCGTCGCGCAGCGACATCCCGCGGTCCACCACGTTGGAGATGACGTTGAGGATGGATGGGACCAGCCGCATGGTGCCGGCGCTTCCCAGCGCCAGCACTGGCTTGCCGTCCCGCAGCAGCATGGTCGGTGCCACGGTGGCGTAGGGGGTCCTGCCGGGACGGATGGCATCGGGATGCGCCGGGTCGGCAAAGTGGAAGGACTCGAGGAAGCTGTTGTAGGCAAAGCCGAGTCCGGGCGTGGCCACGTGGCTGCCGAAGGTCCGGCCCAGGGACTGGGTGAAGACCGCCACGTTGCCGAACCGGTCGGCCACGGACAAGTGGGTGGTATCCCGCTCCTCCCAAGGGGTGGTGGGCCTCTCCGCGATCTCGGCGTCCGAGAGGGCCCGGTCGCTCCTGATCAAGGCGGCGCGGCGGGCGGCAAAGGCCGGGGCCAGGAGGCTGCCGGTACGCACCGCCAGGGGGAGCCGCGCCTCTTCGCTGTCTGCCAGCGCGATGCGGGCCGCCTCCACCAGGAGGTGAAGGCGGTCCGCCGAATCACTGCGCAGGCGCTCGCTGGGGAACCGCTCGAGGATGTGCAGTGCCTCGATGAGCGCCACCCCGCCAGCGCACGGGAAGGAGATCACCTCGTACCCGCGGTACCGGCCGACAACCGGGAGCCGAGGGGTGGCATCGGCGCGCGCCAGGTCGGCGCGGCGGAGGAAGCCGCCCTCTCGCAGCATGTCCGCCTCGATGGCCGCGGCAATCTCGCCCCGGTAGAACACCGCGGGGCCCTCGGCGGCGATGCGCCTCAACGTGGCGGCCAGATCGTCGTTGCAGAACCGGTGCCTCTCCTCCCACAGATCCCAGCCGTCGCGAAGCAGTAAGCCGGCGAGGTAGGGGGACTGGCGGATGGTGCCCAGGTAGCTCTCCAGGAACGCTCGATGCGCCGGTGTGATCCCATAGCCGAACGTGGCAAGCTCGATGGCTGGTGCGAGAACCTGGTCCAGGCGCATGGTGCCGTACTGGGCGAGGACGCGGGCCAGGGCCGCGAGGGTCACCGGCGTGGCCACCCCCAGGTAGCCGAACGGCTCGCCCCGTTCCCGCGTCGCCTGCAGGGCCGCACGATTGATGGCGGCGGGGACGGTGGTGAGGCCGTCCAGGGCCACCAGACGGCCGTCGGCCAAGCGCACGAGGATGACGGTCCCGCCGCCCAAGCCCGAACTCCCCGGCTCGGCCACGCCCAGGGCGAAGGCGGCAGCCACCGCGGCGTCTACGGCGTTCCCCCCCGCCGCAAGGATGCGCGCGCCAGCCGCCGAGGCCTCCGGGGAACTCGTCACCACCACCCCCAACGGGGAGCGCACCTCGTCCGCCCAGAGGGCAGGGGGCGGTTCCCACTCCCCGGCGGCAATCGGGCAGGCCAGCAGCAACCCGCCCGCCGTCGCCCTCAGCCAGCCCGGCGTGGCCATGGCAGGAATCGTAGCACTGGGGCGCGAGTTCGCCCCCGCTGCGAGAGGGGACGGCGGTGTGACCACGGGGCGGGCGTGGCGTTGGTGGTGTGGGCCCTCACGGCCGCAGACGCGGCCGGCGTCCGGGGCGAGCCTGGGCGCGCAGCGCTGCGGCGGGAACCACCGCGGCGAGGAGCGCCACGGTGAGAGGGCCGGTGGGGAGGTCGAGGAGGAAGGAGAGGACGAGGCCGGCGAGGACCGCCGCCGCGGCAAGGGCGGGGGCGGCGAGGAAGGCGCTGCGCAGGCGGCCCGCAACCAGGAGGGCGGCCATGGCCGGCAGGACGAGGAGGGCAAAGGCGAGGAGGGCCCCGGTCTCGTGCACGGCGGCGGCGGTGGCGGCGCCGATGGTGAGGTAGAGGAGCAGCGTCCAGAGGGTGGTGTCGATGCCGACGGCCCGCGCCGTCTCGGGGTCGAAGACCACCAACACGAACCGCCTGGCGAAGAGCACGTGGACCGCAAGAACGACCGCGGAAACGGCGGCAAGGAGGAGTGCTTCGGCGCGGGTGACCGCAAGGACGTTACCAAAGAGGAGCCGCATGGCGTCGGTGTCGGCGCTGGCGGAGGAGGCGAGCACGAGCACCGTGCCGGCTGTGGCGGCGGCAAAGGTCCACCCCACCACCGCCTCGGCCGGGAGGCGCCGGGGCGCGGCCACGAGGGCGAGCACCGCAGCCCCGGCCAGGGTCACGGCTAAGGCGGCGGGTTCCGCGGGCAGGCGGAGGACCAGCGCCGTGGCGGCGCCAAAGGTGGCCAGGTTGGCTAGGGCGAGGCCCACGAAGACCACGCGCTTGAGGACCACATAGACGCCGAGCACGCCCAGGGAGAGTGCCGCGGCGAGACCGGCCACTGCCGCCAGGCGCATGAACTCGAGGCCGAACATCTCAGTCATCGCGACCTCCCACGACCAGGGTGCGGCGACCACCCACCTCGGCCACCCGCACCGGCACCTGGTACAGCTCGCGAAGTTTGCCCTCGTCCAGGACCTCCTCGGCCTCGCCGTAGAGGTGCCGGTCCCCCTCCAGGAGCAGGATGGTGGTGGCGGCGTTGAGGACGATGGGGAGCAAGTGGGTGACGAGGATGACGGTGAGACCCTTGTCGCGGTTGAGGGTGCGCACCAGCTCGACGATGGCGTGCTCGCTCGCCAGGTCCATGCCGTTGGTGGGTTCGTCCAGGACCAGGAGGTCGGGCTCGGCGGCCAGGGCGCGGGCGATGAGCACCCGCTGCTGCTGGCCGCCGGAGAGGTCGCGGAACAGGTGGTCGGCTAGGCCGGCCACACCGGCCTGGACCAGCGCCCGCTGGGCGGCCTCCCGGTCGTGCCGATCCGGTCGGCCGAAAGGGCCGAGTCGGGGCGCCCGCCCCATCAGGACCACCTCCATGGCGGTGACGGGCACGACGGAGTCAATGTGCTCCCGCTGGGGCACATAGCCGACGACCGGGAGGCCGGTGGCCTGGACGCGCCCGGCCAGCGGTCGAATGAGGCCGAGGATGGCCCGCAAGATAGTGGTCTTGCCGGAACCGTTGGGCCCGACGATACCGAGGAACTCGCCGGCGCAGACGTGAAAGGAGAGGTGCCGGAGCACTGGCACCCCTCCGTACCCCAGGGTCACGTCGTGGAAGACGAGCAGGGGCCGTTCGTGGTTCATCGGGCCACCGTGCGTCGCCCGGCGAGGGTTTCGGCCAGCCGCTCGACGATGAGGTCGAAGAGCGCAATGCGATCGGTGGCCCCCGCCTCGGCCCCCACCAGCACCGGCACCTTGACGAGGGACACGCCGGTGGTCCGGGCCAGCATTTGCGGTACCCGGTCGTCGAAGTAGGACTCCATGAAGATGGCGGCGACCTCCCCCGAGCGCAACAGCTCCTGCATGGCGGCAAGGTGGGTAGGGGTGGGCGGCACGCCCGGTTTCGGCTCCAGCTCGCCCACGAAGACGAGTCCGTAGCGGGCGGCAAAGTACGGCCAGGAACGGTGGAACGATACGAGTTTGGCGCCGCGGAACGGGGCCAGGCGGGCAGCCCACCGCCCCTCCGCCTCGGCAAAGCGCGACAGGTACGCCTCGGCGTTGGCGCGGAACGTGGCGACTCGCTCCGGCGCCACCCGGACAAGCCCCTCGAGGATGGCCTCGACGATGGGGCGGGTGTTGCCGGGGTCGAGCCAGTAGTGGGGGTTGCCAAAGCGGTGCAGGTCGCCGTAAGAGGCGTCCACCTTGAAGGTGGGTACCTCCAGGGGTTGGATGCGGGAGGAGGGATCCACCACGACGAGGCGGGCGTTGCGGGAGCCGTCGATGAGCTGTTGTGACCAGAGGTCCAGGTCCATCCCCACCTTCACGTAGATGTCGGCCTTGCGAATCTTCACCATGAAGGAGGGGAGCAGTTCCACGGCGTGAACGTCCCGGTTGCCGACGATGACGCTCTCGGCGTGTACCTCGCCGCCGCCGACGGCCTCGGCCAGGACGGCAAAGTCAGGGATGGCCGTGACCACGCGAATGGGAGCGGCGGCCGCCGCAGCCGCCACGAGCAGGCCCGAGAGGGCGACGACACGTGTGCGTTTCATGAGCGCAACCTCCTTGTCCCTCAGAACCAGTGGGCCTTGTGGGGGCCCAGGGAAAATACCAGCTGGAGGACGGCCTCGCGCACCGGCTCGGCCAGTTCGGTCCCGTCGGTGCGGCGCAGGAGCAAGCGCACCATGGTGGTCTCCTCCATCACCTGGAATCCAGCGAACACCCCGGCGCGCTTGCCGGTCACCCCCTCCTCCTCGGGGTGGTCGAACCGCTCGGCGATGGCGCCCAGGTTGAAGCGCTGCGCGAAACGGTAGTCGAAGAAGGCGAAGAACCCATTTGCGTTGCGCCGCTCCACCCCCGCCGTCTCGTCGTTTGTGGCCGACCGCGCGGCGGGGTGGTCGGGCAGCACGTCGCGCCGCGAGCGGATCCACTCCCCCTGAACGGTGAGCGAGCGGTACTTGTTGGGCGCCCAGCGGTACTTGACGTCGGCGCCCACGAGCCGCACCTGACGGTTGGTGCGGGTGTCGAGGTCCCCCTGGAGGGCGTTGAGGCCAATTTCCACCCCGGCGTACGTGCCAGTGGGGACGAACAGCGACACGCGCTGGGACGAGCCCAGGTCGGTCTCCACCGCTGCGGCGTGCGGCTCGTCCTGGGCCGCCGCTACGGGGTGCAGGAGGCGAATGGCGGTGTGGTCGTGGCCATCTTCGTCGTGGTCGTGGGGCTTGGCGAAGTCCCCCTTGAGCAGGTTGCCGGAAAAAGTGAGCGCAGCAGTGCCCAGGGGGAGCTGCCAGGAGAGGTTGAGCCCGATGTCAGCGAGCCCCTCTTCGCCCAGGTAGGCCTGGTGGACAAGCGGGGGGTCCAGGAACGAGTAGGCGTGGGGGTGAAGGAGGTTGAGCTTGCCGAAATCTACGCGGTACCTGCCGGCGCGCAGCTGCAGGCCGCCAGGAAGGCCGCGAAGGATGGTGGCGTAGGCTTCCTCCACCTCGAAGGATCCGTCGTGATAGCCGATGTAGACATCGGCCCGGGCGAAGGGGTTGAGGTACCCCTGGAGCGCCAGCTCGAGCCCGGTCAGGTCCAGCTGGAGCGACCCCTCCTGGGGGTCGTTGGGGTCGTCGGTGGTGAAGGCGCGTACGTCGCCGATCACCGAAATGTCGGGGTTCAGGCTTTGCGCCGTTGCTGGCAGGACCGGCCAGATGGCCGCGAACGCTGCCAGCAGGCGCCCGATGCGTTGCCGCATGGCGTTCCTCCTTTTTGTGAAACTTCCTCTTTGGTTGTGGTGCCGTTGGGAGGGAACGTCAGCCGACGGGCGGCGCGCGGGCGGACGGCGCCGGGAGCAACCAGATGGCTGGCGGCAGCACCGCCGTGGGTGGCACGGCAGCGGTCGCGCAGGGCTCGGGGAGCACCGTGTCGTGGCCAGGCGCCGCCTGGGCGGAGGGACCCATGGCGCAGGCCGGGCAGGCCGCAGCGCCGTGCTCCCGGGCCGGCAACAGCTCTGCCCCGGCGTCGCTTCCCGCCCGGGCGGGGGCGGCGAGCCCCACGGCCTCCGTGAAGGTGTGACGGTGAGCGTGGGGCGGCGCCGTCGTCCAGGTGGCGGCAAGGAACCCGAGACCCCAGATCAGAAGGGCGAGACCGCGTCGCATCTTCCGCAATGCTAGCCGTTGCCGGCGTCGGGGGTCAAGCCGCTAGGCTCCGGCGAGGCGGCCCGGCACGGCGCCCCAGCGGGAGAGCGGTCCGCCGGACCGGACGATGGTCTCCTCCCGGCGGGGGCCGGTGGAGACAATGACCACCGGCACGCCCAGGAGCTGCTCCAGCGCGGCGACGTAAGCCTGTGCGCGGGGGGGCAGCTTCTCGAAGGAGGCGCACCCGGAGGTGGAGGTCCGCCAGCCGGGGAAGGTCTCGTACACGGGCTCTACCGCCGTCACGTCCGCCACGTCGTCGGGAGGCTCCTCCAGGTGGCGGTCGCCGAGGCGGTACCTCACCGCCACCTTGATCTCGTCAAGCTCGTCGAGAACGTCCAGCTTGGTGAGGGCCACCGCCTCGATGCCGTTCCAGCGCACCGCTGCCTGCGCCGCCACCGCGTCAAACCAGCCGGTGCGGCGCGGGCGGCCGGTAGTGGTGCCGAACTCGTTGCCCCGCCTGCGCACCTGCTCGCCCAGGGTGTCGCCGAGTTCGGTGGGGAAAGGCCCGCCGCCGACCCTGGTGGCGTACGCCTTGAAGACGCCTAGCACCCCGCCGATGACCCGGGCGGGGAGCCCGCACGCCGGCGCGGCAAAGCCCGCCAGGCAGCCGGAAGAGGTGACGAACGGGTAGGTGCCGTGGTCGATGTCCAGGAAGGTGCCCTGCGCCCCCTCGAAGAGGATGGCCTCGCCGCGGCTCGCCGCCTCGAAGAGGGGCCGGGAGACGTCGTCCACCAGCGGGGCGAGCTGCAGCGCAGCCTCGGTGGCCTCCTCGATGGTTGCCGAGTCCGGTGGGGTCGCGCCGGGGTACAGCGTGAGCAGCCGTTCCAGCTCGGCGCTGGCGGCCGCGATGGCCTCGCGCAGGCGGCGCGGCGTGCGGGTCAGGCCCAGCCGCACGCCGGTGCGGCCGGCGCGGGTCTCGTACGCGGGCCCGATGCCCCGGCCGGTGGTGCCGATCTTGGCGTTGCCCTTGGCCAGTTCCCGGGCATGGTCGAGGGCCCGGTGGCCGGGGAGGACCAGGTGGGCTCGGGGGGAGAGGGTGAGGCGCCCGGCCACGGCCACCCCCTGGGTTTCCAGGGAGGCTTTCTCCTCCAGTATGGCCAGCGGGTCCACCACCACCCCGGGCCCTACCCAGCAGCGGCAGGTCGGGTGGAGGATGCCTGACGGGATCAGGTGGAGGGCAAAGTGGCGGTCGGCGAACCGCACGGTGTGGCCAGCGTTGTTACCGCCGTTGAAGCGCACCACGTGGGAGAAGGCCGGGCACAGCAAGTCCACGATCTTCCCCTTGCCCTCGTCCCCCCACTGACCTCCAACCACCACCACGTTCGCCATTGCCGCTCCTTGTGCGCCGTGCGCACAAACCCTCGCCTTCTAGCACAGCGCCGTCACCGGCGCAAGTTGGCGGCGAACCGGCCGAGCGCGGACGGGGCGCGCTCACGGTGCGGGGAACTGGCGCTCCAGCATCCGTTGCGCCTGCTGGAGATCCTCGGACAGCGGCCCCATTTCGGCGAAGAGCTGGCGGAAGGTGGCGGCCAGGCGCGCGTGGTCCTTGTCGCGCACCAGGGCGATGAGCCGGTTCAGGGGCTCGGGGAGCTGGCCGAGGAGGGTCAGGCGGCGTCGCTCCCGCTCGAGGATCAGGAGGACGAGGGCCTGGGTCTCCGCCTCGCGCTCCTCGGCGGTGGAGGTCTTCGGCTCGGCAAAGAGGGCGTTGAGTTCCTCGGCCACCTCTTCGGCGGCCTCGTCGCTCAAGGGGGGCCCCTCAGGGGGCGGCGCCGGCAGTGCCTCGGCGATGCCGCCCAGTTCGGCGCGGCGCGGCGCCGCGTTGTCGAGGGCGGCGGGGAGCTCCCGCAACTGGCGGCGGAACCTGCCCAGCATGAGGTACAGCTCGTCCTCCGAGGCGAAGTTGCCCACCAAGCGGGCCGAGCGGTCGAGTTCCAGGGCGTCCGACTCCTGGAGCATGATGAAGGCCTGCGCCCCCTTCTCGAGGATGATCTTCTTTGCCTTTACCCGCCACGCCGTGAGGGTACCGGCAATGAGGCAGGTGTCCGCTGCCTGGATGGTGATGGCCTCCACCCGGATGTTGGGGTCGATGCGCACCGAGCCGTTCCCGCACTCGATCATGGAGTAGTTGCCGGGGTTCTGGATGACCAGGTTGCCGGGCGTGCGGATGGACAGGAGCCCCTGATCGTTCACCGTGATCTCGGTGCCCCGGGGGATGATCATGGTCGGAAAACTGCGCTCGTTTTCCATGCCTCACCTCGCCTCCACCGTGGGAGGAAGCGGCTCGAAGGCCGGGCGCGGCGCGCTACGGCTGGCCACCAGGGCCATCTCCTCGTCCCTCCAGCGATAGTTTAGTACGAAAACGCGGGGATCCACCGGAACGAAATCTTCCCCCTCCTGGCGCAGCCGCACCTCGTAGTGCAGGTGAGGCGCGGTGCTCCAACCGGTGGTGCCCACCGACCCCACCACGTCACCCCGACCCACGCGGTCCCCGGCCCGCACCGCCACATCCCGCAGGTGGGCGTAGAGGGTGAGGTGCCGCGTGCCGTGGGCCACCACCACCAGGTTGCCGTAGCGCCACCAGTGGACGCTGGTACGCAACGGGATGCGACCGGCGAAGGTGACGGCGCCGGCCCCCGTTGCCATCACGGGGGTTCCCTCCGCGGCGGCCAGGTCGATGCCGGTGTGGAAGTCGGGCTCGCCGGTGAACGGCGAGGTGCGTTCGCCAAACGGCGAGGTGAGCACGAAGGTGTCCCGGGGCAGGGGGCTGACGGACGGGACCGCCCGGAGGATCTCGGCGTGCCGGGCCGCAAAGTCGGCCAGCTCCGCGGCAAGGGAGTGGAGCGCGCCGCACTCGCTCTCCAGCCGTGCGGCGCGGCGCAGCGCCTGCATCGCCTCGGGATCGGCGAGGTCTTCCCCCGTGACCGGGCCGTAGCCGCCCAACCCCACCTCCCGCTGCACCACCCCGAGGGCAAGGGCGATCCGGCGCTGGATGGCGCGCAGCTCGGCCAGCCGCCGCTCGAGGGCGTCGAGGGTGGCGAGCTGGTGCTCCAGCTCGGCCCGCGCCGCGCGTGCTTCCCGGCGGGCCATGGCCAGCTGCGCTGCCAGGGCCACTGCCCGGGCACCCCGCGGCGCCAGCGCCACGCCCACCACCACCAGACCGGCGGCCGCCAGCAGCGCCGCCGCGAGCCACCACCGCGCCCGCGCCGACAGGAAGAAGAAGCGGACCCTGCCGCGGATGGACGCCGGGTGGTACTGAATCTCCCACACTGCCTGCCCCCGTCTCACGGTAGCACGAGTAGCTAAGAGCTTGCGTGACCTGGCCCACGGCTTGGGCCATCGGCCAAAGCCGCCCCGCGGCCGCGGTAGGGGCCGGTGGTACGATCGCCGGCGATGGCCCGCAAGGTGCGCCTCGACCAGCTGCTCGTGGAGCGGGGGATGGCGCCGTCCCGGGCCCGGGCCCAGGCGCTGGTGATGGCCGGCGCGGTGCGCGTGGACGGCGCCGTGGTGGACAAGGCCGGCAAGTCGGTGGCTACCGACTGCGTGCTGGAGGTGGTCGCCCCGGACCACCCCTGGGTGTCCCGCGGGGGGGTCAAGCTAGCCGCCGCCCTCGACGCCTTTGGCATCGATCCGGCGGGCAAGAACTGCCTCGACGTGGGCGCCTCCACCGGCGGGTTCACCCACGTGCTGCTCGCCCGTGGGGCGGCGCGCGTGGTCGCCCTCGACGTGGGCCACGGCCAGCTCGACTGGGGCTTGCGCCAGGATCCCCGGGTGCTGGTGCGGGAGGGGGTCAACGCGCGCACCCTGACGCCGGCGGACGTGCCTGGCCCCTTCGAACTCATCACCGTGGACGTCTCCTTCATCTCTTTGCGTCTCGTCCTCCCCGCGCTGGCCCCGCTCCTCACCGCCGCCGGTGACGTGGTTGCCCTCGTGAAGCCGCAGTTCGAGGCGGGGCGCGCTGGGGTGGGGCGGGGCGGTGTGGTTCGCGACGAGGGGGTCCGCGAACAGGCCATCCAAGCGGTGGTGGACGCTGCCAGCGCCCTTGGGCTGCGGTGCCTGGCCCGGATCGCCTCGCCCATCCTCGGGCCGGCCGGCAACCGGGAGGAACTCGCCCACTTCCGCCGCGGCTGAGGCGTCCCTGCCAGACCGCGACCCGTCACTCCCTGCGGACGACGGCGTCCAGCATCGCGAAGCCGCCGCTCGGACCAGCGTAGGCCAGGCGGAGCCGGTGGCGCCCCGGGCCGGGGGGGGCGGGGAGTGGCAACACGCCAGGGGCCGCCCCCGCAACGGTCAGCCTCTGAGGCTGCCCGCCGTCCCAGCGCACGTCGAGCGTCGCCCCAGCCACGGCCCTCTCGAGGAGGTAGCCGGCCACCGCGTAGGTGGCGCCTGGCGCTACCCGCACCGGCACCTCCACCGCCTCGCCGGTGCCGATGGCCCAGCCGTTGGCGAAGCGAAAGCGGGACATTTGCCCGGCAGGGGGCCAGAGAACGCCGCCCTGCCGCTGGACGTGCGGCGACTCCATCTCGATGCGATCGTCGCAGCGCAGATGGAGGGTGGCGACGAGAGCACCCGCGGCGAGAAGCCACAACGCCGGCGCGGCGGCAGCCAGCAGGCGCCCCCAGCGCGGCCGGCGCTGCACCAACAGGGCAGCGAAGAGGGCGAGGGTCGCGGCGGCCAGGGGGAACGCCCAGCGCACCGCCGAGGCGCGCAGAAACGAGGGGAACAATTCCCAGGCGGCGGCCTCGAAGCGCACCGCCAGGGCATCGGCGAACCATGTGCCGCCGACGCCGGTGTTGACCAGCAGGTGCGGCCGAGTGACCGCCACCCAGCTCACCAGGAGCGTGGGCGGCACCAGGAGGCCGGCGAGCCGTCGCCAGCGCCGTGGTCGCACCAGAAGCATCGCGCCGGCGAGGGCCAGGCCCGGCAGGAGGACCACCAAGTAGCGGGCCGGCGGCGAGTCGCCGCCGCGCCACTCCACGTTGGCCAGCAGCCCGGCCACCGTGAGGGCCGCGCCCAGAAGGATCGCCCGCTCCCCTCGCCCGCCGCGCCGCCAGAGGGGGCCGACCCCGGCCAGTACCGCCGGCAGCAGGGGGGCCGAGAAGGCAAGCCCGCTCGCCGCGTCGAAGGCCAGTCCGCCGAGGGTGGTGAGCGCCTGACTGGGACTCGCCGGCACGAGGTCCGCCAGGCGTCGGCGGCCGAGGGGATCGAGGGGATCGCCGAAGGCAAGCCAGGCAAAACTCAACGCTGCCAGGGCTGCGGCCCCGGTGGCCGCGGCCAGGCGCAGGACGGCGGCCCGCCGGGAAGCGTCCGGCCACCAGGCCGCCACGGCCAGGGGGAAGAGGGCAAGGCCGAAGCGTGTCTTCAGCCACACGGCGGCCACCACCAGCGCCGACACGGGCCAGGGCCCCCCCGACGCCGCGGCCAGCCAGGTAATGCTGAGGGCCGCGGCAAGCGCCCCCACGATCTCGGGCCAGATCTGGGTGGCGAAGGTGGCGAGGGGGTAACTGGCCAGCAGGGCCGCGGCGAGAAGGGCGGTGCGCGAGGCCGGCACGCCCAGGGCTCTGGCCCGCCGGGCGAGGAGGGCCACGGTGGCGGCGGCAGCCAGGGCCAGGAGCAGGAGGGCCCCGGTGCGGCCGAGGAGGAAGTAACCGGGCAGGAGCAGTGCCGCAAGGGAAGGCGGCTGGATGAACCGGCCGGGCGGCGGCACGTAGGGGAGGTTCTCGGGGTGGTTGGGCAGGTCCGCGTCGTCGCTCACGTCCAGATCAAAGTCGCTGGCCAGCGACTCCAGGAGCAGCAGATGGTAGGGCTCGTCGCCCATGGGCCGAGCCAGGTGAGGGGTCGCGACGGCCAGCGGGAGGAGGAACGAGGCGGCGGTGAGGAACACGCGACCGCGCCGCAGCCACTGGCGTGCCGCCGGCAGCCAGGCGGCCAGGAAGGCGGCGAGGGCCAGGTCCACGGCGTGGCGTTCGCCGAGGAGGCGGTGCGGCTCCACCGCCAGGCGGGAGAACAGGGATCCTGCCGCAACGATGGCCCAGGGAACCCAGGCGGTTTCGCCGTGCCAGGTGCGGGAGATCCCTTGCAGCAGGGCCACGGCGACCGCCGCCGCCAGCAGCCAGGCGGGGAGCCCCCAGTCCCGCGGAGGGGTCGGCACGGCCGGGCCGGCGGTGGCGACCACCACGGCAGTCTCGGCGGGGAGCCCGTCGGCCCGGCGCAGGGCGGGGGTCAAGCCGGCGGGCAGTTCCCCCATCACGCGCCCGGCCACGCCCCAGAACGCGTCCCGCCCCAGGCCAGCGGGCCGGGAGACCACCGAGAGCGGCAGCGGATGGGCGACCACGGGCCGCACGTCGGCTCGCTTGTGCGCCCACTCCGCGGTGTGGATCCCGACCCGCAGCGAGAACTCCCGGTCGCCCAGGGTCACCCGGGCGGCAACCGTGCCTGCTCCCACCGTGGCCGCGTTGGTGAGGGAGAGGTCGGCCAGGTAGAGACCGCCGGTGGCGGTGGGTAGGGTGGCGGTGGGAGAGGCGGCGGTGAGAACGATGGCCGGTCGGTCCGGCGGGGGGGGTTGTGACGCGCCGAAGAGCAGCGTGGCGGCGAGCCACGCCGGGCCCGAAAGGCACGCTGGCAGCACCGCCGTAGCAACGGCAGTCAGCGCCACCACTGCTGGCGCTGCCCAGCCGGCGCCGGGGAAGGCCATCGCCGGGCTGATCCCCCCCCAGGGGGCGAGGGACGCGAGGAGGACGCCGACGGTTGCCGCGGCGGGCAGCCAGGAGCGGCCGATGCGCCGCATCACCGGGCCGCGGGGCAGCAAGGCCAGCAGGGCGAGGAGCGTGCCGCCGCCGAGGAGCGTGGCCAGGGGGTCACGTTGGAGGGGGAGTGTGCCGCCAACGATCGCGACGGCGAGGGCCGCGGCGCGGGAGAGGGGGACGGCCGCCGCGGCGAGGGCGGCAGGCACCAGCAGCGCCACCCCCGTCGCCCACGTCCCCTCGCCGCTGCAGCCGACGCCGCCGGCTGCCCGCACGGCGAGGGCCAGGGCAACCGCGAGAATGCGCGTGCCGCGAGCGCTTCCGCTCGGCCAGGCGACCCAGGCCGCAGTGGCGGCGGCGGCCACCAGCAAGGGCGGGACGGTAGCCTGGCGGAGTGGGGCGTCCCCCATCGTGACGAGGGCGTAAGCGGCTGGCAGCAGCAGCAGCTCAGCGCCGCGGCGCCGCCAGCCGCCGGGTGCGATCCAGCCGGAGGGGCCGTACCCCAGGAGCACCGCCAGAGCAGCCCACGCGGCCTCGGGGATGGGCACGGCGCCGACCCCCGCCAGGACGGTGGCGAGCCCGGCGAAGCCAGCCGGCGTGGCCAGTGCGGCAAGGCGGGCGAGGAGCACGGCGAGAGTATAGGAGACGCGCGCACCGGGGACTTCGGGCTACGGTGGGCCCGGCGCCGCGCCGTTACCGACTCGTGCCGATAACCCGGGCGACGCGCTCGCGGTAGGCAGCGACCTGCTGGCGCACCACACCCTCGTCCACCGTGAGCACCCGCCCCCCGGCCACCACCACCTGGCCGTCCACCAGGACGGTGTCCACGTCGCTGGCCTTGGTGGCGTAGACCAGCAGCGAGGCAGGGTCGTACATGGGGATCTGGTGGAGCCCGTCGGTGCGCACCAGGATGAGGTCGGCCCGCTTGCCGGGCTCGAGGCTGCCGATGCGCTGGCCGAGGCCCACCGCCTCGGCCCCTAGCCGGGTGGCCATGGCCAGGACGGTGCGGGCGGGGAGGACGGTGGGGTCGCCGCTGGAGACTTTGTGCAGCTTGGCCGCCGTGTCCATCTCCTCCCACAAGGACAGGTCGTTGTTGGAGGCGGAGCCGTCGGTGCCGAGCCCCACCGCCACGCCAGCGGCGAGAAGCGCGGGGATGGGAGCGATCCCTGCCGCCACCTTCATGTTGGACTGGGGGCAGTGGGCGACCCCCACGCGGTGCCGGGCGAGGAGGGCGATCTCGGCGGGGGTGGGGTAGATCATGTGGGCGGCGAGCGTCCGGTGGCCGAGGATCCCCAGGGAGGCCAAGAACTCCACGGGGCCGAGGCCGTGACGCTCGCGGATCGTCGCCACCTCCGAGCGCGCCTCGGCCAGGTGGATGAGGAGCGGTGCGTCATGCGCGGCGGCGAGACGGTGCGCCTCGGCGAGGTGTGGGGCCGAGACGGTATAGGTGGCGTGGGGGGCCACCGCCGCGGTGATGCGGGGATGACCGCGCCAGCGCTGGAGGAACCGCCCGGTGTATGCCAGCGCCGCCTCCCAGGTGGGGTTGTCGGGGGCGGGAACGTCGAGGAGGGTCTCCCCCACCACGGCCCGCAGGCCGGCGCGGTCCGCCTCCTCCGCCACGGCATCCTCGAAGTAGTACATGTCCACGAAGGTGGTGACCCCGCCGCGCAGTAGCTCGAGGCAGGCCAGGCGCGTCCCCCAGCGGACGAAGGTCTCGTCCACCAGGGCGGCCTCGGCGGGGAAGATGCGGCGGTAGAGGAAACCCTCGAGGTCGAGGTCGTCGGCGACACCGCGGAAGAGGGTCATGGGGACGTGGGTGTGGGCGTTGACGAGGCCGGGCATCACGATCCGCCCCGTGGCGTCGAGCCGGCGGGCGGTGGGGAAACGCTGATCGAGCGCCGCAGCGGTCCCCACGGCGACGATGGCGCCCTCCTGGATGGCCACGGCACCGGCCGGGATGACGGTGTCGGCAGCGTCCATGGTGACCACCAGGCCGCCGGTGACGAGAAGGGTTTGTCCATTTCCGGCGGCAGCGCCGGGTCCCGCCGCGAGGGCGACGATGGCCAGGGCGACGAGCCAGTGGGAATGGGTCATGATGGCCTCCGTGGGTCACGCCGAGGCGATGATAGCGTGCGGCCGCAAACCGACGCCCAGCTTGCGGGGCGGGGCGCGGCTTTTGACTTGGCCTCGCCCCTGCAATACGCTGCCGCCCGACGTCGGACGCGGGCGGTGGCTCGCCGCGCCCGCGGCGGGGGTGAAGGATGCGGTCGGAACCGTACAAGATCAAGGAGGTCAAGAAATCCCGGGCCCTCAAGCCGTACGAGCGATGGAACATCCTCAAGGCCGCAGGGTTCAACACGTTCAACGTGCTCTCGGACCACGTGGCCTTCGACATGGTGGCCCGGGGGATGTCGGCCTGGTCCCACTTCCAGAAGGCCGCGCTGATGGTCGGCGACGAGGCGTACGCCGGCGCTCGCTCCTACTACAGCCTCGAGGGCGCCGTGCGCGAGGTCTTCGGGGTCACCGGCATCGTCCCCGCCCACAACCGTATCGGCGCCGAGAAGCTGGTGGCCACCACCATGATCGCCGCGGGCCAGACGGTGCTCCACAACCGCGGCCAGGCCAGCGGGCTGGTGGCCGCCCAGGGGGGCGAGGAGGTAGACGTCACGAACCCGCAGGCTGCCACCATGCCGGGGCCGGCCAGCTTCGGCGCCGACGTGGATCTTAAGCGCCTGGAGGGGGAACTCCACCGTCTCGGCCGCCGCGGCGTCGCCTACGTGCACGTGGACCTGTGCCCCGACGGCTGGGGGGGGCAACCGGTGTCCGTGGACAACCTAGAGCGGGTGGCCGCCCTGGCCCGGACGCACGGCGTGCCGCTGGTGGTGGACATCTCCGACGTGTTCACGGTGGCCTGGTGGAACCGGGCTGCGGCGGAAGGCGGGGAGCTCGGGGAGGTGGCCAGGAGGTTGTTGGCCTGCGCCGATGTGGTGCTCATGGACGCCAGCCACGACGCTCGGTCCGACGTGGGCGGGTTCGTGTGGGCCCGCGACCCGGACACCAACGATGCGCTGCGCAACCAAGTGGTGGTCTTCGAGGGGTTGCACACCTACGGTGGGATGACCGGCCGCGCCATGGACGTCTTTGCCGTGGGGGTGCGGGAGATGGCCGGCGGCGAGCTCGCCCAGTGGCACCAGACGCAGATCGGCGAACTGGCCGACATGTTGTGGGCGGACGGGGTGCCGGCGGTGCGGGGGACGCGGGGGATCGTCCTGGACGCGGCTGCCTTCTTCCCGCAACTGGGCGCCGATGAGCACCCCAAGTTCGTGCTGGCCGCATGCCTGTACATCCAGGGCGGGATCCGCCCTCGCATCGACGGGACGTGGCGCGCCCACAGCGAGCCTCCCGGTTCCCGCTGGCTGCACCTGGAGTTGCCGCGCTGCGCCTACACCCGCAACCACCTGCGGGAAATAGCCGACGTGGTTGGGTCGGTGTGGGCGGCGCGTTCGGAGATCACCGGGCTGCGCCTGGCGAACCAGCCGGAGTTCGTGGACGAGGCGGTGTTCGAACCGGTCCACGAGCGGCTCTTCGTCACCATCCCTCGGGCCGAGCGGTCGGCACGACGGCTCTTCGAGCCCTACAAGATCGCCATCTTCGAGCCGCTCAAGGTGACCGACCGGCCGTACCGGGTGCAGGCCATCCGCGAGGCGGGGTACAACACGTTCCTGCTGCGATCGGAGGACGTGTACATCGACTTTCTCACCGACTCCGGGACCTCGGCCATGTCCTGCCACCAGTGGGAGGGGATGACCGACACCTCGGACACCCCCTACGGGAACCGGCACATCCAGGAGCTGGTGGAGACGTTCCGCGAGGTGTTGGGGTTCGAGCACATCATCCCCACCCACCAGGGGCGGGCTGCCGAGCACATCATGAGCCAGTGCATGATCCGGCCGGGGCAACTGGTGCCGGGCAACATGTACTTCACCACCACCAAGCTCCACCAGGAAATGGCGGGGGGCGTGTTCGTGGACGTCATCGTCGACGAGGCCCACGACCCCGGCAACGACTTCCCCTGGAAGGGGAACATCGATTGCGCCAAGCTCCAGGCCGAGATCGACCGGGTCGGGGCGGAGAACATCGCCTACATCTCCCACGAGTGCTGCGTCAACATGGCGGGGGGGCAGCCGTTCTCCATGGACAACCTCAAGGAGGTGTCGCGGCTGTGCCAGAGGTACGGCATCCCCATCATGTTCGACGCCACCCGCTGCGTGGAGAACGCCTGGATGATCAAGATGAAGGACCCGGCGTACGCCGATCGCTCGGTGCGCGAGATCCTGCGGGAGATGATGAGTTACGGCGACGGGTGCACCATTTCCTGCAAGAAGGACTTCCTGGTCAACATGGGGGGCATCCTGGCGTGCAACTCCTCCGAGCTGGCGCGCCGCTTCCGGCGGATGCTGCGGGTCTGGGAAGGGGAGGTCACCAACGGCGGGCTCGACACCAAGGATATCGTCGCCCTGACGCGGGGGCTTCTGGATTCCCTGGAGGACGACTACATCAGGATGCGCATCGAGCAGACCCAGGAGTTCGGGCGGAAGCTGCTGGCTGCCGGGATTCCCATCGTGGTGCCCCCGGGCTCCCACGCCATCTTCATCGACGCCAGGCGGTTCCTGCCCCACGTGGACCAGGACGAGTTCCCGGCCCAGGCGTTGGCCGCCGCCATCTACATCGAGACCGGCGTGCGCACTATGGAGCGGGGCAATGTCTCCAAGGGGCGGAACCCCGCCACGGGCGAGAATTACCGCCCCAAGCTGGAGCTGGTGCGCTGCACCGTGCCGCGGCGCGTCTACACCGCCTCGCACATCGATTACGTGGTGGAGGGGATCGTCCGCCTCTGGGAGAAGCGGGACGCCATTTCCGGTCTGCGTTTCGTCTATGAGCCCAAGGTCCTGCGCTTCTTCCAGTCGCGCTTCGAGCCGGTGCGCCCCTGGACCTTCTGAGGCGGGGGGGCAAGCGATGGGGAGATCGCGGCTCCACTGGTGGATCCTCCTGGGGATCGTGGCGGGCGCCCTCTGGGGGACGTGGCTCAACCGCGCCTACTACGCCGAACTGGAGGCCAGGGCCAAGACGGCCATCCTCGGCCCGAGCTGGAGTGCCGAGGCGGAAGCCGCAGCCGCCAAACGGATCCAGGCAGCCGTGGACGAGGGGATCAGGCGCACGTTCTGGGGCGGGGCTGCCTACGGGCTCGCCGGGTTGTTCCTGGCGCTTCTCAAGATGGTGGTCATCCCCCTGGTGGTCTCCTCGCTGATCTCCGGCGTGGTGGGGATGGGGGACTTCAAGCGCCTGGGCAAGGTGGGGGGCAAGACCGCCGCCTGGTACGTGGGCACCGGCTTCTTGGCCATTACCACAGGGCTCCTGCTGGTGAACCTCATCGGGCCCGGGCGCAGCGTGACGGTGCCGCTGCCCGAGTCGGGCGAGGCGCCGGCGCTGCCGACCTCGGCGTGGGACTTCGTCCTCGCCATGGTGCCGGAGAACGTGTTCAAGTCTGCGGCCAGTTTCGAACTCCTGCCGCTCATCGTGTTCGCCATGCTGTTCGGGGTTTTTCTCCTGGCCACGCCGGCCCCCCAGCGGGCGCCCGTGGAGGCGTTCGTCAACGGGGTGTTCGAGGTGATGATGCGGCTCACCGTCTTCGTCATCTCCTTCTCGCCGGTCGGCATTGCCGCGTTGGTGGCGAAGCTGGTGGCCTCCACCGGGCCCAAGGTCTTCGCCAGCCTCGCCGGCTACGTGGTGACGGTGGGGGCCGGCCTCGCCATTCACGCCTTCGTGACCCTGCCGCTCCTCGTCTGGCTCGTCACCCGCCGCAACCCGTATCGGGTCATGCGGATCGTGAGCCCGGCGCTGCTCACGGCGTTCTCCACGGCGTCCAGCTCCGGGACCCTGCCCCTCACCATGGAGCGGGTGGAAAACGGCGTGGGGGTCTCCAACAAGATCTCCAGTTTCGTCCTCCCCCTCGGTGCCACCGTCAACATGAACGGGACCGCCCTGTACGAGTGCGTGGCCACCATCTTCGTCGCCCAGCTCTACGCCCAGAGCCAGCCAGGGTTTGCCCTGTCGGCGGGGGCGCAGTTCACCGTCGTGGTGCTGGCTCTCCTCGTGAGCATCGGTGCCGCAGGGATCCCGCACGCGGGGCTGGTCATGATGGTCATCATCTTCCAGGCCGTCGGTCTGCCGGTGGGGCTCACGGCGCTCCTGTGGGCGGTGGACCGGCCGCTGGACATGGTCCGCAGCGCCGTGAACATCTGGAGCGACATGTGCGGCGCCGTGGCCATTGCTCACACGGAAGGGGAGATCGACGAGTCGGTGCTTGCCAGGGAGGCCGGAGCCTGAGCCCTGCGGGCCGCTGAACGTGGCGTCGGGCAGCAGCGTTGCCGACGCTACCGGCGGCAGGGTGGTGTGACGACACCCCGGGCGGCGGTCATGAGGGGGCGGGTCGGCACTTGAAAAGGCGGCGCCGAGGGCGTAGATTGGTAGTGTGGTTGTGAACGCTTTCACGCGACGAAGGGGGCGCCCATGCAGACCTTTCGTATGAACGAGAGCCTCTTGCCGAGCTTCATGGAGTCGCTCAAGCGGTGGGGGAGGCTCGTGGCTCCGGTGGAGCGAGCACCGGGGGTGTTCAGCCTGGAGGAGATTGACGACGTGGCTCGGGCGAGGCCGGACGCGCTGCGCACCATCGTGCCGTTCAAGAAGCTGTTACTGAAGCCCCGCTTTGCCATGCTGGAGGGGGTCGCGGGGGGACGGGTTGCGGCCTCTGACGACAACTTTGGCGGGCCGGTGGTGTACCTGGGCGCCCACGCCTGCGACATCCACGCCGTAAAGATCCTCGACCTCATCTTCCTGTCAGACTTCGTGGATCCTTATTACAAGAGGAACCGGGAGCAGCTCACCATCGTGGGCTTCGGCTGTTTTCCCGACGAGAAGTGTTTCTGCGACTCCATGGGGACGGGCACCGCCGAGGACGGGTTCGACCTGTTCCTGACCCCGCTGGAGGGGAGGTTCCTGGTGACGGTGGCCTCGGCCCGCGGGGACGAGATCGTCTGCGCGCTGCCGGACCTCTTCGAGGCGGCGACCCGGCAGGACCGGAGCGACTACCTGGCCCGGCTGCGACGGCGGGAGAGCTCGTTCACCACCAGTATCGACATCGACGACCTCCCCTACGTGCTGGAGCTCAAGAAGGACGACCCGGTATGGGAGGAGCTGGGGAAGAAGTGCCTCTGCTGCGGCTCCTGCTCCATGGTGTGCCCCACCTGCACCTGCTTCAACGTGATGGACGAGGTGCCGCAGGAGGGGACCCTGCGACGGGTTCGCACGTGGGACGCCTGCCTGTACGCCAACTACGCCTTGGTGGCGGGGGGCCACAACTTCCGCGCGGCGCGGGCGGATCGGGTGCGGAACCGCTATTACCACAAACAGGAAGCCTTCGTCCGCGAGTTCGGCAAACCCTCCTGCGTGGGTTGCGGGCGCTGCATCGACAACTGCCCCACCGGCATCAACGTGGTGGAGGTGTTCCGTCACGTGCGAGGTGAACTATGAGTACGCCGATCCCTGCGCCGCAGGCGGTTCGCGCGGCGGTGCGCACCGTGCCAACCGGCGACAACCCCTACCTGCCGGCACCCGCTCGCGTGATGCGGGTGGCCGAACTCACTCCCGACGTGCGACTCTTCGACCTGCGCTTCCACGCCCCGGCGCTGGCGGAGCGCTTCACCTTCCGCCCAGGCCAGTTCGTGGAGCTCTCGGTCCTCGGCGTCGGCGAGGGGCCGTTCTCGTTGCCGTCGTCGCCCACCCGGCGCGGCATCGTGCAACTTGGGATCCGCCGCGTCGGCACGCTCACCGACTATCTCTTCGACCACGTGGTGGAGGGGGACTTCGTGGGCTTGCGCGGGCCCTTCGGCAACGGCTTCCCGGTGGAGCTGTTCGAGGGGCGCGACGTGCTGCTGGTGGCGGGAGGGCTGGGGATGGTACCGCTGCGCGGTCTCCTCCAGTACCTCATCGATCTGCGCGACCGCTTCCGCCGCGTTCTCCTCCTCTACGGCACGCGCACGCCGGACCAGGTGCTGTTCCGCGACGAGCTGGAGTCCATGGCCCGGCGCGGCGACGCCGAAATCCTGCTCTCGGTGGACTCCACACAGGGCAAGCCCTGGGCCGGCCGCGTGGGCGTGGTCACCGAGCTGTTGGACCAGGTGAGCTTCGACGTGACCAGCACCTACGCCGTGGCCTGCGGGCCGCCGGTGTTCTACAAGTTCATGCTGGAAAAGCTCGTCAAGGCAGGCTTTGCCAAGGATCGCATCTTCCTGAGCCTCGAACGGCGCATGGAGTGCGGCGTGGGCAAGTGCGGACACTGCGCCGTGGGATACACCTTCACCTGTCTGCACGGGCCGGTGTTCTCGTACTGGGACGCCATCAACCTGCCGGAACTCATTTACACCTAGGGGGGCGCCATGACCGCGAGCAAGCCAAAGGTGGGCATCTTCGGCCTCACAGGGTGCGCCGGGGACCAGTTGCAGATCCTCAACTGCGAGGATCAACTCCTGCGCCTTGCGGAGCGCCTGGATATCGTGGACTGGGTCATGGCCCGTTCCAACAACGACCACACCTGCCGCCTCGATGTGGCGTTCGTGGAGGGGGTCGTGGCCACCGAGCGGGATCTGGAGACCCTGAAGGAGATCCGCGCCCGGGCCACCACCCTGGTGGCCATCGGCACCTGCGCCGTGTGGGGGGGGCTGCCGGCCATGCACAACGAGATCCCCCGGGAGGTGCTGCAGCGGGAGGTGTACCACCGCGACACGGCCTTCCTGGACACTGTCGAGGCCCGTCCCGCCACCCACTTCGTCCCCTTCGAGTTGCAGCTGCCTGGTTGCCCCATCGAGCGGGAGGAGTTCCTCAAGCTCGTGAACGCCGTGCTCCTCGGCAGCCGCCCGGAGCTCCCCACCGTGCCGGTGTGCTGGGAGTGCAAGACCAAGGAGAACATCTGCCGCGTCGTGCACTTCGGCGAGGTCTGCTGCGGCAGCATGACGCGGGGCGGCTGCGGCGCCCGCTGCCCCTCCCACGGCGTCGCCTGCGCCGGCTGCCGCGGTCCGGTGGAGGAGCCGAACTACGACGCCAACATCACCATGTTCGCCGACCGCGGCATTTCCTGGGTGGAGATCGCCCGGCGCATGAGCCACTTCTCGGCGCCGGTGTGGATGACGCACGGGCTGGAGAAGGAGGTGCAACGTGGCCGTCAGCGGTAGGAACATCGTCATCCCTCACCTGGGGCGCGTGGAGGGCCACGGCGGAATCTTCGTGAAGATCGTGGGCAACGCGGTCCAAGAGGTCAACATGGACATCTTCGAGGGGAGCCGCTACTACGAGGCGCTCCTCAAGGGCAAGCACTTCCTCGACGTGCAGGGGATCATCACGCGGGTCTGCGCCATCTGCTCGGCGAGTCACACGGTGGCGGCCCTCACCGCCATCGAGAACGCCCTCGGCGTGGAGCAGACGGAGCGGGTGCACGCTCTGCGGGGGCTCATGCTGCTGGGCGGCACCATCGAGTCCCACGCCCTCCACGTGTTCGCGCTGGCCCTGCCGGATTTTCTCGGTTTTGACTCGGTCATCTCGATGGCCGCCAGCTACCCGCAAGAGGTTGCCTTCGCCCTCAGGCTCAAGCAGCTCGGCAACCAGGTCCAGGGGCTGGTGGGCGGCCGGGCGGTGCACCCGGTGAACACGCTGGTGGGCGGCTTCGGCCGGTTGCCGCGCCACCGGGAGCTGGAGGGGTTGCGCCGGGAACTGGTGGCCGCCCTCGATCCGCTGATGCGCTTCGTGGACCTGGCGGCCACGATCCCGGTGCCGGAGTGGGCCGCCCAACCCACCGTGTACCTGGCGCTGCGCCCCTACACCGACGCCTTCCGCTTCCGCGGCCGCAGCATCTGCACGTCGCGGGGGGAGGAGTACCCCATCGAGAGTTATCGGGACGTGGTGCGGGAGTACACGGTGGAGCACTCCCACGCCAAGTTCTCGGCCCTGGCCTCCGGCGAGACCTACATGGTGGGTTCGCTGGCCCGTCTCAAGCTGTGGGGCGACCTGCTGCGGGGGCGTGCCGCGGAGGCGATGGCGAAGCTGTTCCCGAGCGGGGTGGTGGACAACATCCTCCTCAACAACTGGGCGCAACTCGTCGAGCTGGTGCACGCGGTGGAGCACGCCGCCGAGGTGTGCGAGGACCTCCTGGGCTTGCCGGAGGCCGACCGTGAGATGGTGGCGTACCAGGTCCGGGCGGGGCGGGGCGTGGGGGCCATCGAGGTGCCCCGCGGGACGCTCTTCCACGAGTACGAGATCGACGCCGAGGGGCGGATCGTCTCCGCCAACGTCATCACCCCCACCGCCCAGAACCTGGCCAACACCGAGCGCGACCTCCGCACCGCGGTGGAGCACCTGCTGGCTGCCCGGCAGGGGGACAACGACGCGACCCTCAAGCTGAACCTGGAGATGGTGGCGCGGGCCTACGACCCGTGCATCTCCTGCTCGGTGCACCTGACCCGGCTGAGCCCTGCCGCTGATTGACCGCCAGGCGCCGCTGACGGGCCGAGGGCGATGCGACGGCTCCTCGTCGTGGGTTTCGGCAACCCCCTCCAGGGGGACGACGGTGCCGGCCCGGCCGTGGTGGCACGTCTGCTGGCTGGGGGGCTACCGGCCGGCTGCCGCGCCGTGGACGGCGGCGCGGATGCCCTGCGCCTGCCGGATCTGTGGCGGGGGGAAGAGGAAGTCCTGCTGGTGGACGCGGTGGCGAGCGGTGCGCCCCCCGGCACGGTGCACCGACTCGACCACGAGGCTCTCCTGGGGGTGGCCCAGCGCCACGCCACCGCCCACTACCTGAGCCTGCCCGAGAGCCTGCGCTGGATCGCCTTGGCCTACCCCGACATGGCGCGGGTGCGCTACCGGATGTGGGGGATCGAGGCGGCGCGGGTGGCGCTGGGGAGCGGCCTGTCCCCGGCGGTGGCGGCGGCGGTGGAGCAGACGGCCGAGGAAATCGCAGCCGTCTGCCTGTCCTGGTCGGCAGCGGCGGACCCTTCCGGTCCCTAGACGCGCAGCAGCCAGCCGTGGCTGTCGGGGATGGTCCCGAACTGGATACCGGTCAGGGTCTCGCGCAGCTTCCTGGCCACCGGCCCCTCCCGGCCATCCCCGACGCGGTACACCTTCTCAGAGCCGTTGTGGTAGTCCACCAGCTCCCCCACCGCCGACACCACGGCCGCCGTGCCACAGCCGAAGATCTCGGTGCAGTCGCCCTTCTCGAGGCCCTCGAACACCTCCTCGATGTGAATGGCTCGCTCCACGAAACGGATGCCGAGCTCGCGGCAGATGACGCCGATGCTCTCCCGGGTGACCCCCTCGAGGATGGTGCCGGAGGTGGGGGGCGTGGTGACGACGTCGTCGAACACGAACATGAGGTTCATGGCGCCCACCTCTTCCACGTGGCGCCGCTCCACCGCATCCAGCCACATGACCTGCTGGCAACCGCGGCGTTCCGCCTCGACGCCGGCAATGAGGGAGGCGGCGTAGTTGCCGCCGGTCTTTGCAAAGCCGGTACCGCCGGGCGCCGCCCGCACCCAGTCCCGGGCCACCAGGATCCGTACCGTCCCGTTGCTCTTGAAGTACGGGCCGGTGGGGCCGGTGATGATGAAGTAGCAGAAACGGTTGGAGGAGTGCACGCCGAGCGCTTCCTCGGTGGCGATCATGGCCGGCCGCACGTAGAGCGTCCCGGGCCGCTCGGGGACCCAGTCGCGGTCGATGGCGACCAGGGTGCGCATGGCCTCCAGCTGCACCTCCACCGGCAACTCCGGCATGGACATGCGGCGGGCCGATCGGTTGAAGCGGGCGGCGTTGCGGTCGGGGCGGAACAGGTGCACCGAGCCGTCAGGGTGGCGGAACGCCTTCAGCCCCTCGAAGATCTCCTGCCCGTAGTGGAACACCATGGCCGCCGGCGAAAGGGAGAGCGGCCCGAAGGGGACGACGCGGGGGTCGTGCCACCCCCGTTCGCGGTCCCAGTCCATGAGGAACATGTTTGGCGAGAAATCCCGACCGAAGGAGAGCTGGCTGGGGTCCAGGGGGTGTTCAGGGGGGCGGGCGATCGACTGATCCCGGATGTCCATTGCTGGTCCTTTCCCGGTGCGTCTCACCGCTCGTTCGTGGCGCCGGCCGGCGGCCGGCACGCCGAGGGTAGACCATCGGCACCGACCCTGCCACCGGTTTGGCAATTGGGCGAATAATTTTTGGGAGTATGACGGCTATTCCGTCGGTTCGACGACGTCTCATCATACCGGGTTCGCCAGTTCGAAGAATCGGACCTCCAGGTCGAAACGCCGGGCCAGGAATTCGCCCAGGGAGCGGACGCCGAAGCGCTCGGTGGCATAATGCCCGGCCGCCACGAAGTGGACCCCCTCCTCGGCGGCGCGCTGCATCACCCACTCCCGGGCCTCGCCGGTGATGAAGGCGTCGAGCCCTGCCGTGACCGCCTCGCCGTAAGCGGCCGGCCCGCCGCCGGTGACGATCCCCACCGAGGCCACCGGGTCCACCTCGCCGGGGAACACCAGCGGCTGCTGGCCGCACACTTCCCCCACGCGGTGGAACAACTCCTCGGCCGGCAGCGGTGTGGGAAAGAGCCCGGCGTAGCCGATGGCCACGCCGCCAAAGGTGCCGAAAGGCTCGAGCCCCTCGAGGCCCAGCCGGCGAGCCAGGACCGCGGCGTTGCCGTACTCCGGGTGGCGGTCCAGGGGGAGGTGGTAGGCAATGAGGGACATGTCGTTCTCCAGCAGCACCCGCACCCGTTCGCGGAGGGCGCCCACCAGACGGCACGGGTCCTCCCCCCGCCACAGCAGCCCGTGGTGGACCAGGACGGCGTCGGCCCCCCACGCGGCGGCCTCCTCGAAGAGCTTCCGGGACGCCGAGACGGCGGTGGCAAGGCGCTCGATCTCGCGCCGCCCCGCCACCTGCAGCCCGTTGATGCCCACGTCGTGGATCTCGTCGGCGTCCAGGAGGTCGTCCAGGTAGGCGATGAGCTGGTCGCGGTCCATGCCGGCATTTCACCCCACTCGCCAACGCGATTCAAGTAGAATCGGGCCGTGCACAGCGAACGGCGGGCAGCGTTCCTGGCGGTGGGGAGCGAGCTGTTGCGGGCCGATCGGCTCGACACCAACTCGCTGCTGGCCACCCGCCTGCTGGCCCCCTGCGGCTTTTCCATGGTGGAGAAGCGGTGCGTCGAGGACGACGTGGCGGCCATCGGCCGGGCTCTCGAGGAACTCCTTGGCCGGGCCGAGCTGGTGGTGGTGAGCGGCGGCCTTGGGCCCACCGCCGACGACGTGACCCGGGAGGCGGTGAGCCGGGCCTTTGGCCTGGAGCTGGTGCGGGTAACGGCCCTGGAACAGGCGCTGGCCGCCCGCTACCAGCGGCTCGGCCGGCCGATCCCGGCCATCGCCTTCAAGATGGCCGACGTGATCGCCGGCGCCGAGGTGCTCCCCAACCCGCAGGGCACGGCCCCCGGCCAGCTCCTGGACACCGGTCGCGGTCTCGTGGTGCTTCTGCCCGGCGTGCCCGGCGAGTTCGAGACCATCCTGCGCACCCACCTGCTGCCTCGCTGGGCGTGCGACGGCGGCGTGCTCCTGCGCACGCTGCACCTGGCCGGCGTCTACGAGTCCCAGGTGGAGGAGCGGGTGGCGCCGCTCTACGAGCGGTTCGGGCGGGAGCGGGTGACCATTCTCGGCGCCCGGGGGCGGGTGGACCTGCTCCTCCAGGCGCGCGGGGCCAGTGCAGCCGCGGAACTGGCGGCAATGGAGGAGGCGTTCGTGGCGGTGGTGGGGGAGGACCTGTTCGGGCGCGACCACGACACCTTGCCCGGGGTGGTCCTCCAGCGTCTTCGCGAGCGCGACTGGCGACTGATCGTGGCCGAGTCGTGCACCGGCGGCGCCGTGGCCAGTACCCTGGTGGGCGTGCCTGGCGCCAGCGACGTGTTCCTGGGTGGGGTAGTGGCCTACGCCAACCGCCTCAAGACGTCGCTGCTGGGGGTCTCGGCGGGGCTCATCGAGGGGTGCGGGGCGGTGAGCGCCGAGGTGGCCGAGGCCATGGCGGCCGGGGCGCGGAAGCTGGGGGCCGACTGCGCCCTTGCCGTCACCGGCATCGCCGGGCCCACCGGCGGCAGCGAGGCCAAGCCCGTGGGCACCGTGGAGATGGCAGCGGTGACGCCGGGCGGGGTGCGGCGGGCCCGGCACCGTTTCCCCGGCGACCGGGACATGGTGCGGGAGCTAGCGGTGAACTTCGCCCTGGACCTGCTGCGGCGGGCGGTGGAGGCGGGGTAGTGCGGTTGTTCGTGGCCATCGAGCTGCCGGAAGGGGTGCGAGCAACGCTGGCCCGCGGGTTGGGGGAGTTGCGCCGCGCTCTTCCCCCGGCGCGGTGGGTGCGGGCCGACGCCCTGCACCTCACGCTGAAGTTCTTGGGGGAACAGCCCGACACCCTGGTGGAGCCGCTCGCCGCCGCCCTGGAGCGGGAGCTGGCGCCGCTGCCGGGGGTCACCGTGCGCCTCGGCGGGGCGGGGTTCTTCCCCCGTCCCGAGCGGGCCCGGGTGGCGTGGGTCGGCGGGGACGCGCCGGGGCTGGAGCGATGGGCCGCGGCGGTGGAAGCAGGCGCGGCGGCGGTGGGGGTCCCGCGGGAGCCGCGCCCCTTCGCCCTCCACCTCACCCTGGCCCGACTCGATCGACCGTGGGGCAACAGGGCGGTGGAGACCTTCGAGGAGCGGGTGGGGAAGTGGTCGCTGCCTGCGTTCACGGCCCGGGAGGCGGTGGTGTTCCGCAGCGAGCTGCGGCCCTCGGGGGCGGTGTACACGGCGCTCCGGCGCATCCCTGCGGGAGGTGGCTGATGCCCCCGGCGGTCATGCTGCTCGTGGGTTACCTCGTGGGGTCGGTCCCGTTCGCGCTGATCCTCGTCAGGTTGGCCGGGCGGGGCGACGTGCGTCGGGTGGGCTCCGGCAACGTGGGCGCCACCAACGCGCTCCGCGCCGCCGGCTGGAAGGTGGCGCTGCCCGTTGCGCTGGCCGACGTGGGCAAGGGGGTGGCGGCCGTGCTCCTCATGCGGCACGTCACACCGCAGCCCGGCTGGGTACTGGCGGCGGGCGTGGCGGCCGTGGTCGGCCACTGCTTCCCCGTGTGGCTGGGTTTTTCCGGCGGCAAAGGGGTGGCCACCGCCGGTGGCGTCTACCTCACCTTGGCGCTCTCCCCCGCCTTGGCCGCCGCCGCCGTGTGGGTCGTCCTGCTTGCGGCCTTCCGCATCGTCTCGCTGGCCAGCGTGGTGACGGCTGCGCTGTTCCCCCTGCTGGTCTTCCTGCTGGTGCGGCCGACCCCGGTGGAGATGGCTCTCACCGCCGCCGCAGCCGCCATCATCATCCTGCGCCACCACGGCAACATTCGCCGGCTGGTGCGCGGGGAGGAACCGAGGATCGGGGGGAGGAAGGCATGAGGGTTGCCGTCATCGGCGCCGGGTCGTGGGGCTCGGCGCTGGCCATTCATCTGGCAAGGGCCGGCTGCCAGGTGGCGCTGTGGGCGAGAGAGCCCGAGGTGGCGGAAGGGATCCGACGGACCCGGCGCAACCCCCTGTTCCTGCGGGAGGCGGAGTTCCCCGCGGCGGTGGAGGCCGACACCGATCTGGCCGTGGCCCGGGGGGCGGAGGCCGTGCTGTTCGTGGTGCCGGTTCAGCACGCCCGGGCGGTGCTTGGCGAACTCCGTCCGCACCTCGCGCCGCAGACCGTGGTGATCTCCGCCTCCAAGGGGATCGAGGTGGCCACGCTGCAGCGCATGGACGAGATCGTGGCCGAGGAACTGGGTTTGGCCAAGGAACGGTTCGTGGCCCTGTCCGGCCCCTCCTTTGCCGGCGAGGTGGCGGCGGGGTTGCCGGCGGCAGCGGTGCTTGCCGGGCACGACCGGGACGTCCTGCGGTGGATCCAGGAACGGGTCTCCACTCCCTCCTTCCGCCTCTACACCGCCTTCGACGTGGTGGGGGTCGAGCTGGCCGGGGCCCTGAAGAACGTCATTGCCATTGCCGCCGGCATGGCCACCGGTCTGGGGCTCGGCCGTAACACGCTGGCCGCGGTGCTCACCCGCGGCCTCCACGAGATCACCAGGCTGGGGGTCCGCCTGGGGGGGCGCGAGGAAACGTTCCGTGGCCTTGCCGGCATGGGTGATCTCGTCCTCACCTGCAGCCCGGGCAGCCCCTCCCGCAACCGCATCGTCGGCGAGCGGCTGGGGCGCGGCGAGGCGCTGGCGGCGGTGCTGGCCGGCCGGGAGGTGGCCGAAGGGGTCCCCACCACCAAGGCGGCGTCGCGCCTGGCCCGCCAGCATGGGGTGGAGATGCCCGTCACCTTCGTGGTGGAGGCGATCCTGGACGGGCGGCTCGACCCGCGGCAGGCGGTGGTGGCCCTCATGACGCGGGAGCTGAAGGAAGAGGCTGCCCTCTGAGGCGAGCGACGCTGCGTAATGCACGCCCCGCGCCGCTGCCGGGCGGTGGCGCTACCCGAGCCGCGGCGCCAGCGGCCCCGCCCCCTGCAGCCCCGGACCGTTGCCGCTACTTCGCCCCGGGGCCGATGCCCATCTCCTGCAACAGTTCGCTGGCCCCCACCACCTTCTCCAGGCACCACAACACGTAGCGGATATCCACGCCAATGGTGCGGGAGAGGGCGTCGGAGAACTGGTAGTCCGAGGTCATGGACTCGTAGTTGCCGTCGAAGGCCAGCCCCACCAACTCGCCGCGCCCGTTCAGCATGGCGGAACCCGAGTTGCCGCCGGTGATGTCGGTGGTGGCGAGGAAGCAGGCGGGGACATCCCCCAGGACCGGGTCGCGCCACCGCGACGAGGCGGCTGCCGCGGCGGCGGCCCGCAGCGGGGCGGGGGCGTCGAACGGCTCCACCCCGGTGTGCTTCTCCAGCACCCCGGCGAGGGTGGTGAAGGGCAGGTAGAACACGCCGTCCCGCGGGGCGTACCCCTTCACGGTGCCGTAGGTGAGCCGCAACGTGCCGTTGGCGTCGGGGTAGAGCGGCCGGTGGCGCCAGGCGCCGAGAGCTTCGATGTAGCGGGGGACGAGGGTGACACTGCGGCCGTGGAAGGCCTCGTCAGCCGCCTCGTTGGCCTCGATGTCGGCGCGCAGCGCCGCGGCAAACGCCAGCAGGGTGTCGCCCGCCGCCATCACCTGCTCGTGGGTGCCGTCGAAGAGCGCCAACCGCCGCTCCTGGTCGGCCAGGGTGCAGCCGGCGAACAGCCGGTCTACGGCCGCCGCCACCGCCTCCTCGCCGCTGGCGCCGGTGGCGGCCAGGGCGGCGTCCACGGCGGCGATGCGCTGACCCGCCGGCAGGCGGGAGGCCCGGCGGAAGAGGTACGCAGTAACCGCCTTTTCGCTCTCGAGGTCGAGGTTGCGCTGCATCGCCGCCAGGCGCTGGCGGAGCATGTGCTCATCGCGAGCCTGGAACCCAACCCTGCGTTCCAGGTCGGGCTTGGTCTTTTCGAAGGTCCAGCGCTCGATGAGGGAGGCCGCCCCCAGGAGGGTGGAGGACCGCCCCGGCGGGAGGAAGGCGAGCACCAGGCTGCGTTCCCGGGTTGCCTCGCGCTCGGCCTGGAGCGCGGCCAGGGCGGGCAACACGTCCCCCCAGCGGGCCTGGCGGGCAGGGTCGGCGGCGATCCAGGCCGCGAGCTCCTGCTCCTCGGCGCGCTTGCGGCCAGCGAGATCGCTCTTGCGCAACCCTTCCAGCATGCCCTGATTATTCTTGTAGGTGTTTTCGAGCCCTTTGAGCCAGCTCGCCAGCTTGATTTCGACGCTCCTGCCGCGCTTCCCCTGTTCGACGAGGATGTCGATGAGGTCCTTGAAGAGCTGGATCCGCTCGGGGTAGCCGTGGGAGGTGTCGGCCGCCACCTCGGCAGCGGTGCGGTAGCGGAAGGTCCGCCCCGGGTAGCCGAGGATCATGGTGAAGCTGCCGTCTCGCAGCCCGTCCCGGGCGATGGTGAGGAAGCGGTCCGGGTGGTAGGGCACGTTGGCGGGGGAGTAGTCGGCGGGCTTGCCGTCGGGGCCCACGTAGGCGCGGAAGAACGAGTAGTCACCGGTGTGGCGGGGCCACATCCAGTTGTCCACCTCGCCACCGTAGTTGCCGATGCCTTCCGGCGGGGCGTGGACCAGGCGCACGTCGCGGATCTCCAGCGAGCGGAAGAGGTAGTAGGCGCCACCGCCGAACATCTCCGCCACCCGGCAGCGGAACCCCTCAGTCTCGCAGCGTTCCACCAACTCCTTTTGCCGCTGCTCGATGGCCTTGTCGCGCTCCCGGGGCGCCAGGTCCCCCTTAAGGAGCGGCGCGAACTGGGCGGTGACGTCCTCGTACCCCTTGAACACGTAGACCCGGCTCATGGGGGACGGCAACTCCTCCGCCCTGCTGCGGGCCAGGAACCCCTCCTTGAGGTAGTCGTGCTCCGGGGAGGAGTTGAACTGGATCGCCCCGAAGGCGCAGTGGTGGTTGGTGATGACGAGGCCGTCGGGGGACACGAAGGAGGAGGAACAGCCGCCCAGGAACGGCATGGCGGAGGCCAGGCCGGAGTTGGTGGCTGGGTTCCAGAGGTCCTCCGGCGAGAGCGCCAGCCCCAGGGCCTTCATGGCCGGGGCAATCTCCGGCAGCTGGTGCAGCATCCACATCCCCTCGTCGCCGGCCCCTGGGTGGGCGAGGGAGAGGGCGAACGTGGCGATGAAAAGGGGAACGCGTCGCGGCATGCTCATGGTGGTCGTCCTCCGCGCCGTGGCGGCGCCGGCGCAGTATGCCACAGATAGAGGGTTCCGGGGTCGCTGGCGGGCTGGTACAGTTGCGTGGCGGAGGTGCGGTGAGCGAGAACGGCTGGCTTGCGGCGTGGGAAAAGCTGGTGGGGGAAGGGACGGCGGCCGCCATCGAGGAGGCGTGGCTGGCGCAGCTCGAAGGCGGCGTGGCCGACCCTGAGCCGTTCCTGGAGGCGCTCCGCCTGCTTCGGGCAGCGGGCAAGAAGGCGCTGGCTGCGACCTTGCTGGAGCTGGCGGCGGACCAGGCGCTGACCGAGGCGGCCTGGCAGGCTCGCAAGCGCTTTCTCGCCGAGCTGCTGCGTCTCGGTATCGGCGACGCCGCGGTCTGGCGTGCCGCCTTGGAGCAGGCGGTGCGGGAGATCTGGGCCGGCCGACCGTCTCTTGCCACCCTGCTCGCCCACTTCCGCCTGGCTGACTCGCGCAAGCCGCTGGAGACGCTGGAGCAGCTGGAACTGTGGCTGGCCCACGACGTGGGCGAGGTGTTCCTGATGGCCGGCCGCGGGCCCGGCCGGGTGGTGGAGGCGCACCCCCAGCTCGGTGTGTTGCGCCTGGATTTCGAGAGGGAGCGGCGCGTACCGGTCCCCATCGAGGCGGCCCCCAAGTACCTGACACCGCTGCCTCCCGGGCACTTCCTCCGCCGCCGGCTGGAGGAGCCGGGGGCGTTGGCGGCGGAGGTGGCCGCAGACCCCGAGGCGGCCCTCGCCGCAATCCTGGCCAGCTTCGACCGGCCGTTGCCGGCGGGGGAGATTAGGGCCGCCCTGGAGGGGTTGTTGCCGGCGGAGCAGTGGTCGGCGTGGTGGAACCGGGCGCGGAGGAACCCGCGGGTCCTCGCGGAGGGGAGCGGCGCCAAGGTCGCCTACCGCCTGGCCGCCACCGCCGACGTGGACGGCGAGGTGCGGGCGGCCTTCCTCGCCGCCAGCCTGGAGCAGCGCGTCGAGCTGGCCCGGCGCCGGGGCGGGGCGAGCCCTTCGTTGGACCAGGAGATGGCGGAGGCGCTCCTGGAGGGTGCGCGGGAAGCGGCGCACGCCGGCCTCGCGTGGGAAGCGGTGACGGCGGCGGGGCGGCTCGGCGCCGACGCCCAGGGCGTTGCCGCGGTACGGGCCGAGCTCGTGCGCCAGCACGGCGCCAAGGCGCTGCTCGACCGGGTGGTGGACGCGGGCCAGCGGGAAGAAGTGCTGTGCCTGGTGCGGCAGCTGCTGCCGGACTGGCCGACGGTCCTCGCGGAGCAGCTCAAGGTGGAGAGCCACCCGCGGTTGCTCACCCGCCTGGCGGGGGAACTCCTGGCGGGGGGGCAGGTGGGTCTGGTGGAAAGTTTCCTGGACGAGGTCTTCCTCCACCCCCAGCGTTTCCCGGCGGCGCTGGTGTGGGCTTGCGAGCCGCAGGCGGACGGTGCGGTGGAAGCGCTGCTGGATCGCCGCCGCACCGGGGCGTTGCTGGTTCGCCTCCCCGACCTTGCCGAACGGCGGGAGTTCGGGCCGCTGCGCAACCGGCTCAAGGAGATCCTGTCGCCGCGTGGTCTTGCTGCGGTGATCCTCCAGGAACGTCTCACGGTGGATCAGGGCAAGCGTTTGCTGCAGGTGCTGGAGCGGCCGGGGGACCTCGCGGACGAGCGACGTTGGCTTGCCCGAGCAGTAGTGGCGCGATTCCCGGAGCTGCGCACCGTACCGGCGGACGACACCGTTCCCGCCCTGGCCGCCACTGTGGCGCGCCTCCAGGAGGAGCTGCGGCGGCTGCGGGAGGTGGAGATCCCCGAGACCCTGAAGGCCATTCAGGTAGCCCGGGAGCAGGGGGACCTCTCGGAGAACTTCGAGTACCACGCCGCCCGGGCCCGACAGGAGTACCTCTCGGCCCGGGCCGCGGCGCTGCAAGGGGATCTGGCGCGGGTGCGGGTGGTGGACCCGAGCACCATCGCCACCGACCAGGTTCGGGTGGGCACGACGGTGCGGTTGGAGGCCAGGGATGGCGGCGGTGAGCGGCGCCTCACCATCCTCGGCCCCTACGAGGCCGACCCCGAGGCCGGCGTGCTGTCGTTGGGTTCGGAGGCGGCGCAGCAACTGTTGGGCCGCACGGTGGGGGAGGAGGTGACGTTGGCGGACGGGGTGTTCCGCATCGTCGAGATCGGTCGTGCTGCCGTGACCGATGCCAATCGGACCGGCCTTGACGCCGGCCCCCCGACAAAATAGGATCTCGTCTCATGACGGACGGCGAGGGGACCCGCCGCTTTATCTTTCCCGAATGGACGAATGCGCTGCGGCCGTGGCTCGCCGTGGCGGTGCTGGGGTTGCCGGTTTACCTGGTGGTCCTGGTGTGGTTGGGCGGCTCGCCCAAGACCACCGACGTGGGCTACGCCCCGCGCCAGCCGGTGCCCTACAGTCACGCCCTCCACGTGCGCGAGTTGGGCCTGGACTGTCGGTACTGCCACAACACGGTGGAGGTGGCCGCCAAGGCAGCGATCCCCCCGACCCAAACCTGCATGAACTGCCATGCCCGCATCCGCTCCGAAAGCCCCAAGCTGCTGCCCGTGCGGGAGTCCTTCGCCACCGGCATGCCGGTGCCGTGGGTGCGGGTGCACGACCTGCCGGACTACGTGTACTTCAACCACTCGGCCCACGTGCAGCGGGGTGTGGGGTGTGTCGAGTGTCACGGGAGGGTGGACACCATGGACGTAGTCTCGCAAGTGGCGCCCCTCTCCATGGGGTGGTGCCTGGACTGCCACCGCGACCCGGACCCCCGCCTGCGGCCGCCGGATCAGGCCACCTCCATGACCTGGACGCCGCCGGGTGACCCTCGGGAGGTGGGGCGGCAACTGCGCCTGGCGGGGCGCATCGCGCCCTCCACGGATTGCTGGACGTGCCACCGATGAGACGGGGACGCGGGGTGCGAGAAGAGAGAGGCAGCGCGGGGGAAGGCCCCGCACGGCAAGGTGGCGAGGCCGTGGCGCTTTCGGCGCACGGGCCGCACACCACGGAGCCCGCCGGCTACTGGCGCAGCCTCAATGAGCTGGCGGACACGCCGGCGTTTCGGGAGTTCGTGGCCGCGGAGTTCCCGGGGCTGGAGGAGGAGCTCACGCGAGGGGCAAACCGCCGCTCCTTCCTGGGCCTCATGGCCGCCTCCCTGGCGATGGCCGGTCTCGCCTCCTGCCGCTGGCCGCGAGAGCTGATCCTGCCCTACGCCAACCGCCCCGAGGGGACGATCCCCGGGGTCGCCGACCGCTTCGCCACCGCCATGGAGCTGCTGGGGGAAGGGGTGGGGCTGGTGGTCACCAGTGTGGACGGCCGCCCCATCAAGGTGGACGGCAACCCGCTCCACGTCGCGAGCCTGGGCGCCGCCACGTCGTGGGCCCAGGCGCTGGTGCTGGAACTCTACGACCCGGACCGCAGCACGACGCCCCTGCGGCGGGACGGGGGCCAGGCGGTGGCCGCGAACTGGGACGACTTCGACGCCTTTGCCGCCCCGCACTTCAAGAGGCTCGCCGAGAGCCAGGGCGCGGGCCTCGCTGTGCTGGGCGAGCGCACCTCCTCCCCCACCGTGGCGGCGGTGCGGCAGCGCTTTGCCCAGCGCTTCCCCCGGGCGAGCTGGACGGTGTGGGAACCCCTGTCGCGGGACAACGAGCGGTTGGGGGCGCGAGTCGCCTTCGGCCAGCCGGTGCGTGCCCACCCTCAGCTCGCCAGGGCCGACGTCATCGTCTCCCTGGACGCCGACATTCTCGGCTTCCACCCCGCCGCCCTCGCGCACGCCAGAGCCTTTGCGGCGCGCCGGCGCGCCGAGGACCGCACGATGAACCGCCTGCTGGTGGCGGAAAGCGGGCTTTCCCTCACCGGCGCAGCGGCAGACCACCGGGTGGCGCTTCCCCCCCGCGACCTCGAGCGCCTGGTCCTGGCGGTGGCCGTGGAGCTGGCGCGCCGCGGTGTCTTTCTGCCGTTCCCGGTCCCCGGTGACCCGGCGGTGGGGGAGCGTGGGCGGCGTTTTGCGGCCCTGGCGGCCCGGGAGCTGGCCATGGCCCGGGGGCGTGGGGTGCTCCTGGCCGGCCCGCGCCTGGCCCCGGAGGTCCACGCACTGGTCCACGCCATCAACTCGGCCCTCGGCAATATCGGCACCACCGTCACCTTCACCGCGGAACCCGAGGAGGAGCGCGACGGGCCCGAGGGCCTGGCGCGGCTGGCCAGCGAGCTGGCCGACGGCGCCGTGGAAACGCTGGTGATCCTCGGCGGCAACCCGGTCTACGACGCGCCCGCTGACCTTGCCTTCGGCGAGCGGCTCGCCCGCTGCCCCACCACCATCCACCTCTCCCTCTACGACGACGAAACCTCCGCGCGCTGCCGCTGGCACCTGCCCCGCGCGCACACCCTGGAATCCTGGGGGGATGTGCGGGCGTGGGACGGCACCGTGAGCATCGTCCAGCCGCTCATCGCACCCCTCTACAACGGCCGGACGGCGGCGGAACTGCTCGCCCGGCTGGCGGGGGAGGGGGGCAGCGCCCACGACCTGGTGAGGCGGACCTTCCAGGAGGGCGCAACGGAAAGGGAGTGGGAGGGGGCGTGGCGGCGGGCTCTGGCCGACGGGTTCGTGGCCGGTACGGCGTTGCCGACCGTCCGGCCGGCACTGGACGCGGGTCGGGTGGCGGATGCCGTCGCGGCGCTGGCGGCGAGCCCGGTGGCGGGCGGTCTCGCCGCGGTGTTCCTCCCGGATGCCAGCGTGCTGGACGGACGGTTCGCCAACAACGCCTGGCTCCAGGAGGTGCCGGACCCCATCACCAAGCTCACCTGGGACAACGCGGCGCTCCTCGCCCCGGCCACGGCAACCCGCCTGGGCGTCCGGGACGGGGACGTGGTGCGGCTTTCGGTGGCGGGGCGGGACCTGGAGGTGGCCGTCTTTGCCCTGCCGGGGATGGCGGAGGACACCGTGGGCCTGCCCCTGGGGTACGGGCGACGCCGGGCCGGGAAGGTGGGCACGGGGGTGGGCTTCGACACCTACCAGCTGCGCACCCTTGCTGGCTTCCACACGGCTTCCGGGGTCAGCGTGGCGAAGACCCGCCGACGCTACCCGCTGGCCTCCACCCAGGACCACCACGCCATCGACACCATCGGTTTCGCGGAACGGGCCCGGCGGCTCGGCGAGCTGGTGCGGGAGGGGACGCTGGCCACCTACCTCGCCGACGAGGAGTTCGCCCGCAGCCGCGACGAGCACGGCACGAAGATGCTGCCGCTCTGGCAGGAGGTGCGACTCACCGGCGAGCACCAGTGGGCCATGGCCATCGACCTGTCGGCCTGCATCGGCTGCGGCGCCTGCCAGGTGGCGTGCCAGGCGGAGAACAACATCCCGGTGGTGGGCAAGAAGCAGGTGGCGCGCGGCCGGGAGATGCACTGGATCCGCGTGGATCGCTACTTCGCAGGCCCGCCGGAGGACCCGCGGGTGGTGTTCCAGCCCGTGACCTGCCAGCACTGCGAGAACGCCCCCTGCGAGTCGGTGTGCCCGGTGGCGGCCACCGTCCACAGCGAGGAAGGCCTCAACCAGATGGTCTACAACCGCTGCGTCGGGACGCGCTACTGCTCCAACAACTGCCCGTTCAAGGTGCGGCGGTTCAACTTCTTCAACTACGCCAAGCAGCTCAAGCCGGTGGAGAAGATGAAGTTCAACCCCGAGGTGACGGTGCGGGGGCGGGGGGTGATGGAGAAGTGCACGTTCTGCGTCCAGCGCATCGAGGCGGCCAGGATCGCCGCCAGGAACGAGCGACGGCCACTGCGGGACGGCGAGATCGTCCCGGCCTGTGCCCAGACCTGCCCCACCCAGGCCATCGTTTTCGGCGACCTCAACGACCCTGGTAGCCGGGTCGCCGCGCTCCACCGGCACCCACGTTCGTACGGGATGCTGGAGGAACTGCTCCTCAAGCCTCGCAACCGGTACCTGGCGCGGCTGCGCAACCCGGCACCGGAGGGGGAGGGCGCATGAGCAGCGTGCCGTTCCCGCTGGACAACACGGCCGAGGACCCGCGGCGCCGCGCCCCCCTGGTGCTCGGCGAGCAGGACTTCACCACGGTCACCGACACGGTGTGCGAGATCGTCGAGCGCCGCACCCCGCCGCGGGCCTGGACGGTGGCCATCGGCGTCTCGGCGGGGCTCACCCTGGTGCTGTTCGCCATGCTGGGGTACCTCTTCACCACCGGCATCGGTGTGTGGGGCAACAACATTCCGGTGGCGTGGGCGTTCGACATCACCAACTTCGTGTTCTGGGTGGGGATCGGTCACGCCGGTACCCTGATCTCCGCCATCCTCTTCCTGTTCCGCCAGAAGTGGCGCACCGCCATCAATCGCTTCGCCGAGGGGATGACCATCTTTGCCGTGATCTGCGCCGGTCTCTTCCCCCTCGTGCACGTGGGCCGGCCGTGGCTCGCGTACTGGCTCTTCCCTGTCCCCAACCAGATGCAGATGTGGCCGCAGTTCCGCTCGCCGCTGCTGTGGGACGTGTTCGCGGTGTCCACCTACTTCACCGTGTCCCTCCTGTTCTGGTACGTGGGGATGATCCCGGACCTGGCGACCCTCCGCGACCGGGCCACCGGCACGGTGCGGCAGGTGGTGTACGGCATCCTCGCCCTCGGCTGGCGGGGCTCCGGGCGCCACTGGCACCGCTTCGAGAAGGCGTACATGCTGCTGGCTGCGCTGGCCACCCCGCTGGTGCTGTCGGTGCACTCGGTGGTGAGCTTCGACTTTGCGGTCTCCAAGCTCCCCGGCTGGCACACGACGATCTTTCCGCCCTACTTCGTGGCCGGTGCGATCTTCGGCGGCTTTGCCATGGTGCTCACCCTGCTCATCCCGGTGCGGGCGATCCTCCACCTCGAGCACCTCATCACCCTGCGGCACCTGGAGAACATGGCCAAGATCGTGCTGGCCACCGGCATGATGGTGGGATATGCCTACGCCATGGAGTTCTTCATCGCCTGGTACGGCGGCAACCCGGTGGAGGGGTTCACGTTCCTGAACCGGGCCTTCGGCCCCTACGGCTGGTCGTACTGGCTCATGGTGACGTGCAACGTTGTGGCGCCGCAAGTGTTCTGGTTCAAGCGGGCGCGCACCACACCGTGGGCGATCCTCGTGGTGGCGCTCCTCGTCAACGTGGGGATGTGGTTCGAGCGTTTCGTCATCATCGTCACCTCGCTGGCGCGGGACTTCCTGCCCTCTTCCTGGGGGAGCTTCGTCCCCACCCCGGTGGACCTCCTCACCCTGGCGGGATCGTTTGGGTTGTTCCTCACGCTGTTCCTGCTCTTCCTGCGCTTCGGCCCGATGATCGCCATGGCCGAGGTGAAGTCGGTGATGCCCCAGGGCGGGTTGGAACTCGGGCCCCACCGCGGTCACGGCCAGTACTGGGGCGAGATCCCGCACCAGCACGAGGGGCAGCACGAGGAGGAGCCATGAACCTGCGTGCTGTTCTCCGCGGGGAGCCGGCTGCTCGGGGCTCGCTCTTCGGCGTGCTGGCCGAGTTCGAGACGGTGGCCGAGGTGCTCGCCGCCGCCGAGCGGGTACGCGAGGCGGGCTACCGGCGCTTCGATGTGTACTCGCCGATCCCCATCCACGGGCTCGACGAGGCCATGGGGATCCGCCAGACCCGCCTGCCGTTCCTGGTGGCCGCGGGCGGCCTCGCCGGGGCGTTGGCGGGCCTGGCCCTCCAGTGGTGGACCAATGCGGTGGACTACCCGTACCGCATCAGCGGCATGCCGCGGGTGTCGCTGCCCGCCAGCATCCCGGTGGCGTTCGAGCTGACCATCCTCCTGGCGGCGCTGGGGGCAGTGCTGGGCATGTTGGTTGCCAACGGTCTGCCGCACCTCGCGCACCCGCTCTTCCGCGTGGAACCCTTCCGCCGCGCCACCGCCGACCGGTTCTTCGTGTGCATCGAGGCCGCGGACCCGCGCTTCGACGGCGAGAAGGTGCGGGATCTGTTGCGGGCGGCGGGTGCTCGCCGCGTGCTGGACGTGGAGGTGTGAGGCCATGCCCAGATGGTTCGCCCCCGCTGCGGCCGTTCTCGTCCTCCTCACCCTCGTCCCCCTGGCGTTGATCGCCCGCGCCCGGGCGGTCACCTCCGAGCAGCCCCGAATTCACCTGGTGCCGGACATGGACAACCAGCCGAAGTACCGGGCCCAGGCGGCCAACCCCATGTTCGCCGATGGCCGCGCCATGCGTCCCCGGGTGGCGGGCACCGTGCGCCTGGGCGACCGGGGGGAGGACCGGGTCATCGCCACGGGGAAGGTGGGCGAGGACTGGGTGGTGGCCATCCCGGTGCCGGTGACGATGCCGCTCCTGCGCCGCGGGCAGGAGCGCTGGGGCATCTACTGCGCCCCCTGTCACGGCCTCGCCGGCTACGGCGACGGCATGGTGGCCAAGCGGGCCGAGGCCCTGGCCGAGGGGACCTGGACGCCCCCCTCGTCGCTGCACACCGATCTCGTGCGGCAACGCCCCGCCGGCCACCTCTTCAACACCATTACTAACGGTATCCGCACCATGCCGGCCTACGGCCCGCAGATCCCGGTGGCTGACCGCTGGGCCATCGTTGCCTATGTGCGGGCGCTGCAACGCTCTCAAAACGCCACCATTGAGGACGTCCCGCCCGAACTGCGCGGGCAATTGAGGTAGGTGATGGACCACGCCCCCATCGACATCGCGAGGGAGAACCGGTTCCTTGGCCCGCGGGCGGCGCTGCTGCAGCGCCGCGGCATCGTGGTGGCGGTGGTCGGCTTTGCCGCGGCGGCGGCCCTCGCCGCGGTCGGGCACGGGGCCGGGCGGGACTTCTTCTTCGCCTACCTCCTGAACTACGCCTTTGCCCTGTCGTTGGCCCTCGGCGCCCTGTTCTTCGTCGTCCTCCAGCACCTCACCCGGGCCGGGTGGAGCGTCGTGGTTCGCCGCCTGGCCGAAGGGGTGGCGGCCACGCTGCCCGTGCTCGCCGTGCTGTTCCTACCGCTCCTTGCCGGTCTCCACGACCTCTACCACTGGTCCCACGCCGAGGCGGTGGCCGCGGATCCGCTCCTGGCCCACAAGGCGCCTTACCTCAACGTGCCGTTTTTCGTGGTTCGCTGGGCGGTGTACCTGGTCAGTTGGTCGCTCTTGGCGCGCTTCTTTCTTGCCCGCTCCACGGCCCAGGACGCCACCGGTGACGTGGCCGAGACCCACGCCATGCAACGGCGTGCCGCCCCGGCCATGCTGCTGTTCGCCGTCACCGTCACCTTTGCCGCCTTCGACCTCCTGATGTCCCTGGACGCCCACTGGTTCTCGACGATCTTCGGCGTTTACTTCTTCGCTGGTTCGCTGGTGGGGTTCGTGGCCCTCCTGGTGGTCATCGCATTTGCGGTGCAGCGGGGCGGGTTCCTGACCCACGCCATCACCCGCGAGCACTACCACGACTTGGGCAAGCTGCTCTTCGCCTTTGTGGTGTTCTGGGCGTACATTGCCTTTTCGCAGTACATGCTCATCTGGTACGCCAACCTCCCCGAGGAGACCGGGTGGTTTCTCCGCCGACAGAACGGCGGCTGGGGGTGGGTGGGGGTTACCCTGATCTTCGGCCACTTCCTGCTCCCCTTCCTGGCCCTCCTCTCCCGCCCCCCGAAGCGGCGCAAGCGCCTCCTCGTGCCGGTGGCGGTGTGGGTGCTGGCCATGCACTGGGTGGACCTCCTCTTCGTGGTGGGTCCCGAACGCAGCCCCGACCGATTCCTGCTGCTGGCGACCGACGTGCTGGTGCTCGTGGGGTTCGCCGGGGCCATGACGGCAGCGTTTGCCCACACCTTTGCCCGGCGTTCGTTGGTGGCGGAGGGGGACCCGCGCCTGAACGAGTCGCTCACCTTCGAGAATGCGTAGGCGGCAGCGGGCCGGAAAGGGAGGAGGACGATGACGCGAGAGGCACAGCACGGCGCAGCGGGCGCGGCAGAGCGGAGCGGCGAGGACCCCGGCGGCCCCAACGTCTCCGCCACGGTGGTGGTGGGCGTCATCGGCGCCGTCGTCCTCTTCATCGTGGTGGTGGTGCTGCAGGCCATCTACTTCAACGCCCAGCGGCACGAGCTGCAGCGCAAGGTGGCCACGGTACCAGCGGAAGGGCTCGCCCAGCTCACCGCCGAGCAGCGGGCGCTCCTGGACGCCTACCGTTGGATCGACCAGAGCAAGGGCGTGGTCGGCATCCCCATCGAGCGTGCCATGGAGCTGGAGACCTCCTCGCGGTAAGACCGGTAGCAACCTACCCGCGCTCGCCGGGCGATGTCGGGGAGGGGGAGAGTGCCGCCCTCGAGTGGCTGGGACCCGTCCCTTACCCGCGCCGCCGGGCCAGCGGGGCCTCGAAGCGCAGGGGCGACGCCCGGCGGGGCTGCCAGGGGGTGAGGAAGCGGCTCCTGGGGTCGCGATCCTCGGCGGCGGTGGGCTCGTACTCCTCGGGCGGGGCCCAGGGCTCGGCCCTGCGCCGCGACTTCACGTCCATGGCGTCGAGCTCCCGGTGGGCCAGCTCGCGGATGTCCTTGCGCAGGCCCTGGGCAGCGATCTCCTCGGTGAACTTCCGCCGGCCGTCCACCAGGTCGGCCACGTACCCCTCGATCTGCTCCTCGCTGTAGAACCCCCGCGGGTCCCACTGAGCAAGGTCGCCGGCCTCGCAGGCCACCACGTACTCGGTGCCCAGGCGCCCCCGGGCGTACTCGTTGGTGCCGCGCAGATCGCCGCGCTGGAGGGCGGCCATGAGGGCGATGGGCACCCGCTGCGCCTTGCGGACCAGCGTCTTTTTGCCGGTGGCCCGGTCCACGTCGATGATCTCGCCCATCCCGCCGGTGTTGTACTGGAAGAAGTGGACCTTGCCCGGGTAGCGGGCCACCAGGTCCATGACGATGTCGAAAAAGGCGTTCACTTTGCGCCCCTGGGCGCCGATGATGAAGTCGTCCATGCCGACGATGCGGACGGACTCGCCGGCCTTGGCGGGGACGGTGGCGAAGGAGTGGGTGGATTCCCCCCACAGGTAGGCCAGCACCCCCTGCTCGGGGGTCAGTCGCTGGGCAAACGGCATGATGGTGTTGCGGCGGGTGATGAAGGCAAAGACGATGCCGTCCAGCTCGTCCAGGGGCGGGGTGTTGATGGACTCGTAGCAGATCGACACCCACTTGCCGCCGCGCCGGACCTTGAGCTGCCGGCGGTCGAGCACACCGCGGCCGTTTTCCCCCAGGCGCTCGTCGGTGAAGTCGATCTCGCCCTTGTAGTTGATCATGACGTTCTCGAGCAGGGCCGAACGGTGCGAGAGGGCGCGGTACATGGCCTCCTGCATCTCGAGGGTGACGTCGGTTTTCACGTAGTAGTTCTGCTCGGTGCCGTAGGAAGACCCGTCCCGACGCAGGAAGACGATGTCGTCCTGGGCCACCCAGGTGCCCTCGCCGGCGTCGGGGTCGAGCCCCAACTGGTGGCAGCTCCACGTTGACTTGCCGGTGGCCGTGAGGCCGAACATGAAGACGGCGTAGGTCTTGAGCCTGCCTGTCGCGCGGTCGCGGGCACGCACCACCTTGGTGCCGGCGTGCAACCCCAGCATCCCCCGCTGGTCGGCCCGGAACATGGCCTGGCGCAGGAAGCCCTTCTTGCACTCGCCGGTGTAATCGGTGCCGAGGGCGATGTTGATGTCGTACTCGGGGATGGTGAGGATCTGCATGCGGAGCTGGTGCTCCATGGGGATGTCGATCATGACGAACTCGGGGCCGGGGCGCCCCTTCCTCACGTCCCCCAGCGTCCGTCCCCACTCGTAGGCCAGCCGGTAGTTCTTCTTGTCCGCAACGCAGACGTAGAGGTTGCAGATCGGGTTGAACTCGGGGTTGTCGCCCATCTGCCGGCGCACGTGCACGAACGGCATGGTGCGCATGAGCTGGAGCACCTTGTGGAGTTGCTCCGGCGCCTTGGCCACGATGGCCAATTGCTCAGGGCTGGGGGTGGGGAGGACGATGTCCGGACCGTTGCCCAAATAGACGGTCTTGGCCGCTTGGCGCGAGGAGATGGCCGACCACCACAGGGGCGAGCCGTTGGCGGTACGGACGGCGGTGGCCCACGACTTGGCGCGCAGCTTCCGCATGGACGCGTGCTCGATGTTCTTGCCGTCCAGCGAGCCGCGCAGGTTCTCGGCAAAGCGGCGGTACACGTCGGGATCGTACGGTCCTGCCATGAGCACCTCGGGCGGCACCAGGTGCCGCCGGGGCAGGATAGCCGCTTGTACGCGAGCGGTGCAAGCGTTGGGCCGGCCGGTCCGCGCAGGGGGACGCAGGGGCGGCAGCCGGTGACGCGAGGGCCGGAGCGCGCTAGCCTTGGCGGGGAGGGTCCCCAACGTGAGACATCCCCCCGCAGTGAGGTCGCTGGTGCGCCGGAGACGGCGGTGGACGACGTGGGCCGCAGGAGTGGCAACTGCCGCAGCTCTGGCGGCGCCGCTCTCGGCAGGGGTAGTGGTGGAGTCGGTGGACGAGGGCTCGGTGGCGGCAGCGGCGGGGCTGCGCCCCGGGGACGTGCTGTGGGCGTGGGTGCGAGAGGCGGCACCGCCCCGTTCCCGGACCGGCGCCGCCGGGGAGCTGCGCCACCCCTTCGACTGGGGGGTGCTGCAGACCGAGCAGGGGCGCCTCGGGACCACGGAGTTGCAGGGGCAGCGCGACGGTTTCGCCATGACCTGGCGTGTGGATGGGCCGGAGTGGGGTGCTGCCGTACGGCCGCTGCTCGCGCCGGATCTGGAGGCAGCATGGCGGGAGGGCATCGCGCGTCGGGGGGCGGGCGACACCGCAGGCGCCGCGCAGGCGTGGCGCACCGCCGCGAAGGCAGCCGCCGCCGGCGGTGAGCCGTCCACCGCCGCGTGGTTCTCCTGGCAGGCCGCGAGGCTCCTCTTCGACGGGGGCGACGAGGCTGCGGGTGAGGAGGCCATCGCCGCAGGCCTGGCGGCGGCAGGGGATGACGCGGTGGCGGCCGCGGCGCTGTGGGAGGCGCGGGGCGCTGCGCGGGAGGCGAAGGGCGACCTCGGGGGAGCGGCAGCAGCGTACGCAGAGACGTTGAGGTGGCGGGAGCGCGGGTGCGGGGAGTGCCTGTCGGTGGCGCGAACGCTCGTCGACCTTGGTTTCGTGGCGCAGGACTCGGGGGACGCCGAAGCTGCGGAGGGGTACTTCCGGCGCGCCGTCGCAATCCGCGAAAAGCTCGCACCTGGCACGCCCCTTGCGGCGTTCGCCCTCAACAACCTCGGCTGGGCCCTGAAGGCCAAGGGCGATCTCGCGGGCGCCGAGGCCGCCCAGCGTCGGGCCCTCGCGATCCTTGCGGGTCTCGCCCCCGAGAGCGCCGAGGCAGCGCACACGTTGAAGCTCCTTGGCGGCGTGATGTTTGCCAAGGGCGACCTGCGCGAGGCTGAGGCGTGCTTCCGGCGTTCGCTCGCGATCTACGAGAAGCTCACCCCCGACAGTCTCGACGTTGCTTCGAGCCTGTCCAACCTGGCGGTGGTGGTGCAGGATCTTGGGAAGCTCGAGGAGTCGGAGGCGCTCCAGCGGCGGGCGCTCGCGCTGCGCGAGTCCCTCGCGCCCAACAGCCTCGACCTCGCGGCCTCGCTCAACAACCTGGCGTCGCTCCTCCACTCGCGGGGCGACCTCGCGGAGGCCGAGCGCCTGCAGCGGCGGGCGCTCGCGCTACGGGAATCGCTCGCGCCGGAGAGCGCCGACGTGGCCGGCTCGCTGTCGAACCTCGGGACCATCGCGTACGACCGCGGCCGGTACGCGGAGGCCGACGGGCTGCTGCTGCACGCCGTCCGCATCCTCGAGAAGGAGGCGCCAGCAAGCGCGGAGCTTGCGGGGGCGCTCGCCAACCTCGGCATCGTCGCCCGGCAGCGAGGCGAGCTCGACGCCTCGGAGACCTACCAGAAGCGGGCCCTCGCCATCGTCGAGGCGCTGGCACCAGGCTCGCCCGACGTCGGCGGCTTTCTCATCAACCTCGGCAACGTGGCCTGGGAGCGGGGCCGGTTGGACGAGGCCGAGGCTGCCTACACGCAGGCCCTGGCCCTGTGGGACCAGTTGGCGCCGGCAGGTCCGCAGGCGGCCATTGTGCGGCTCAACCTGGGTTCGCTGGCCTTCTCGCGGGGGCGGTTGGACGAGGCAGAGGCGCGTTTCCGCGCCGCTCTTGCCATCCAGAAGGGGCTGGCGCCGCGGTCGGTGGAGGTCGCTTCGACGCTCGGCAACCTCGCCGCCGTGGCCCTGGCGCGCGGCGACCGCAAGGGCGGCAAGCGACTGCTCACGGAGGCGCTGGCCATCCAGCGACGGCAGGCGCCAGGCAGCGCCCTGGAGGCCGAGCTGCTCCACGAACTGGGGAAGCTGGCGTGGCAGGAGGGGCGCCGCCGCCGCGCCACGGCGCTGCTGCTGCGGGCCGTCGAGGCGCTGGAAACGCAAATGGCCCACTTGGGGGGCGCGGAGGAGGTGCAGGCGGCGTTCCGGGGCAACTGGACGGGTCTCTACCACGACCTGATGCGACTGCTGGTGGAGCGGGGGCGCGCCGGCAAGGCGTACTCGGTGTTGGAGCGCTCCCGGGCCCAGCTCATGCTGGCGCTGCTGGCGGGGCGGGACCTGGATCTCTCCCGGGACGTGCCGCCGGAGCTGGAGGGGGAATGGCAGCGAGTGGCGACGGCGCTGCGTGCGGCCCGGGCCGAGGCCGCGGCGGCCGACCCCGTGGCCGAGGGGGAACGGGCCCGGGCGCTGCGGCACGAGGTCCAGCGGCTCGAGGACGAGAGGGCCGCCCTGCTCGCGCGCCTGCGGCTGGTCTCGCCGCGGGCAGCGGAGATTCGCGCCCCCCTCCCCCTGGACGCGGCCCGGGCGGCACGGGTGCTGCCGGCCGACGCGGTGTTGTTGGCGTACTCCCTGGGCGAGCCCACCTCGTTGCTGTTCGTGGTGACGCCGGTGGGGAGGGTGGACGCGCTGCCCCTCGCCACCACGCGGGACGAGGTGCGGCGAGCCGTGTCGCGGCTGCGGGCGGCCATCGTCGGCGGGGTGCTGGGCGGCGCCGGCAGCGACGACTGGGTGGCCGAGGCGCGCTCCCTCTACGACCTCCTCGTGAAACCCGCCGAGCCGGCCATCGGGAAAGCCCGCCGCATCGTCGTCTCCCCCGACGGCGCGCTCCACCTCCTCCCCTTTGCCGCGCTGCTGCGGGAAGCGCCAGGGCGGCAGGCGCTGGTGGGGTGGCGGCCGCTCAGCGTGGTGCCGTCCCTGTCGGTGCTGGCCCAGCTCGGGCGAGTGCCTCGCCCCGGGGGGGACGGAGTGGTGCTCGCCGCGTTCGGCGACCCTTCCTACCCCAGTGGGGCGCCAACCAGCGGCGACCCGGTGGTGCGCTCGGTCCTCGCCCGCACCGGCGGGCTCGATCCGCTCCCCGGCACTCGCGCCGAGCTCGAGGCCATCGCCACGGTCTTCCCCGAGGCCGGCGTGCGCCTGTTCCTGGGGGAGGAGGCCAGCGAGGAGCGGGCCGGTTCGCTGCCACGGGATACCCGGCTCGTCCACTTTGCCTGCCACGGGTTCGTGGACGCCGACACGCCTCTGGATTCCGGGCTTGCCCTCACCATCCCCGCGGCAGGGACCGAAGCGGGGGAGAACGGCCTGCTCCAGGCCTGGGAGGTCCTGGAGCGGTGGCGGGTGGATGCCGAGCTGGTGACCCTGTCGGCGTGCGAGTCCGGCGTCGGCAAGGACGTATCCGGCGAGGGCCTGCTCGGCCTCACCCGGGCCTTTCAGGTGGGGGGCGCGCGGTCGGTGCTGGCGTCGCTGTGGCCGGTGGCCGACGAGTCCACGGCAGCGCTGATGGGGGCCTTCTATCGCGCGTTGGCGGCTGGCGAGCGGAAGGACGAGGCGATTCGCCGGGCGCAACTGCAGCTCGCGGCCCGGCAGGAGTTTGCCTCACCGTTCTTCTGGGCGGCGTTCCAACTCGCCGGCGAATCGAGGTGAGCAACGGGCGACCCAACCCTGGGGAGCGTCGGAGACGCGTGGAGGGCACCATGGGTTACGGCTGGGAGGGCGAGAAGGTGAGGCTCGTGCCGCTGGACAAGGAGCGGCACCTGGCGAACGCGCTGGCGTGGCTCAACGATCCCGAGGTGACCGAGTGGACCCTCGTGGGCGACATGCCCATCACCCGCCTCGCCGAGGAGGAGTTCTTCCACCGCGCCCAGCGCGGCGACCCCGCCGAGGTGACCTTTGCCGTCGAGACCGTCGCCGGCGAGCACGTTGGATTCACCGGGCTCCACCACATCGATCACCGGCACGGCGTCGGTTTTGCGGGGACGGTGATCGGGCGCAAGGACCTCTGGAACCGGGGCCTCGGCACCGACGTGGTCCGGGTGCGCACGCGCTTCGCCTTCGAGATCCTCGGACTCCGCCTGCTGCGCAGTGAGGTGATGGGCGGCAACACGGCGTCGGAGCGGATGTTGGTCCGCAACGGCTACCGCGAGGTGGGGCGGATCCCTCGCCGCTACTTCAAGCGGGGTCGGTTCCGCGACGCGCTCATCTTTGCCCTCGAGCGCCCCGCGTAGATCCGCCGCCGGGGAGGCGGGGCGGACCCCTGATCACCATGAGGTCAGTTCGGCAGCACGAGCCACTGGCCGGGGTAGATGGTGGTCCGCGCCGACATCCCGTTGGCGCCGAGCAGCGCATCGAGGCTCACGCCAGTCGCAGCGGCAATCCCCGCCAGGGTATCGCCAGGCTGCACCTGGTAACGGCGCTGGGCAGCACTGGGGAGGGTGAGTTTCTGTCCCGGTTGCAGGGCGTCGGAAGCGAGGTTGTTGGCCGCCTTGATGGCCGCCACCGTGGTGCCGGCCCGCCTGGCGATGCTGCTCAGCGTGTCCCCCGGGACCACCGTGTACGCACCGGCGGCGATGGTGGGCGCGGCGGGGGGGGTGGGGGAGGACGATTGCTGGCTGCCCGCCCGCACGGGGATCTCCAGGCGCTGACCGGGCCAGATCCTGTGGGCGCTGCGCAGCCGGTTCGCCCGCACGATGGCGTCCACGCTCGTGCGGTACTGGCGGGCGATGGAGGCCAGAGTCTCGCCGCGCCGGACGCGATGGGTGACGGTGAGGGGCTGGGGGGGGCGCCATTCCGGCAGCCGGTCCAGGGAGGCCACGAGGGCGTCCCCGGCGCCCGCCGGCACCTTGAGATCGTAGGGGCGGGGCGGGGTGGCGCCGTGGCGGAGGGCGGGGTTGAGGGTAGCCAAGGTGCCGGGTTCGAGGCCGAGGACGCCGTCCAGGGTCTCCAGCTTCACCGCCTTCTCCACCCGCACCGTGGCGAGGTCCGTGAGAGGGGGGAGGGGATCCGGCAAGGTCATCCCGTACTTGCCCGGGTCCTCGACGATGAGGAGGGTGGCGAGGAAGCGCGGCACGAACCGGCGCGTCTCGGTGGGCAGGAGGGTGTAGAGGTCCCAGAAGTCCTGGTACTCGCCGCTGCGCCGCGACAGGCGGTCCACCAAGGCCTCACCGCAGTTGTAAGCAGCAAGCGCCTTGTACCAGTCGCCAAACAGCTCGTGGAGGTCGGCCAGGTAGGCAATGGCCGCATCGGTAGCTCGCTCGGGGTCCATGCGCTCGTCCACCCAGCCGTCGCGGGTGAGGCCGTAGCGCTGGCCGGTGGAGGCGATGAACTGCCACATGCCCAGGGCCGAGGCGCGCGAGAGGGCGCGGTTCTTGAACCAGCTCTCCACCATGGGCAGCCACGAGAGCTGAGTGGGCATCCCAGCCGCTTCCAGCTTGGCCACGATCATCGGTCGGTAGAGGCCGGAACGGGCGTAGGCCTCCAGGAACTGACCCCGCTCGCCGTTGGTGAAACTGGTGATCTCTCGCCGCACGTAATCGTTCTCGACAAGGGGGATGGCCCGATCCATGGGGGTCCTGGCGGCGAGCGGGCGACGGGCGCCGTAGGCCCGCTGGAGGAGGTCCGCCACCAGCCGGCGAATGTCGTCCTTGGCCTGGAGGTTGCCGTTCCCCTCGTCGGGCAGCGAGAGCATCAGGGCGTAAGCGCGGTCGAGAGCCGCAATGGCGTTGTCCTCGTCCCCCACGGCCAGGAACTCCGCCGCCGACTGGCAACTCTCCAGGGCCTCCTGCTGCGCCTCCGGCACACTCCCCCCCGATTCGGCCTCCTCCGAGGGCGGCTCGGGGACCGGGGTCGGCAGTGGGGTTTGGGGGAGGGGGGTGGGGGTGCTGGTGGGGAGGGGGGGTTGGGGTGTTGGCGTGGCGACCGCCACCGTGGCGGGTGGTGGCGTGCTGGGCGGTGGGGTGGGGGGAGCGGTGCGGCAGCCGCCCAGAGCGAGGCTGCCGGCAACAGTGGCCAGCGTCAAGAATCGTGCGTAGCGGCCTCGACAGTCCATGGTCCTCCCGGTGGTCGGCCGGCGCCGACGGCCGCGCCATGATACAGGGTCGGCCGGGCGCTGCGGCGGCGGTGACCGCCGGCGGGTGCGCATCGTCTATCATGGGGCGCTTTGCACGATCGGACCGGCACGGCGCTTGCTGGTGGCCGGGAAGGGGAGGAAGGGCTCGACCATGGGGAACCTCAAGCAGCAGTTGTTCGCCCGCAAGCCGTTGGCGTTGCTCCTGGAGGAGATGAAGGGGGAGAACCGGCTGCGACGCATCCTCGGCCCGGTGCAGCTCTCGAGCCTGGGGGTGGGAGCGATCATCGGCACCGGCATCTTCGTGCTCACCGGCCAGGCGGCTCACGACAAGGCCGGCCCGGCCCTGGTGCTGTCCTTCGTGGTGTCCGGGATAGCCTGCATCTTTGCCGCCCTGTGTTACGCCGAATTTGCCTCCATGGCGCCGGTGGCGGGATCGGCCTACACGTACGCGTACGCCACCATGGGGGAGCTGTTCGCGTGGATCATTGGCTGGGACCTGGTGCTGGAGTACACGGTCACCTCGGCCACCGTCTCCCACGGGTGGTCCCACTACTTCCAGGACTTTGCCAGCATCCTCGGCCTCCACCTGCCGCACCGGTGGGGGTTTGCACCCTTCGACTACGACCCGTCCCAGGGGCGGTTCGTGGCCACCGGTTCGGTGATGGACGTGCCAGCGGTGCTCATCGCCGCTGTCATCACCGTGATCCTGGTCAAGGGGATCCGCGAGAGCGCCACCTTCAACACGGTGATGGTGGCCATCAAGCTGGCGGTGGTGCTGCTGGTCATCGGCCTCGGCGCTTTCTACGTCGATCCCGCGAACTGGAAGCCGTTCGCGCCCTACGGGCTGTCCGGCGTTTCCTTCTTCGGGCACACGGTGTTCGGGCAGACCGACGCCGGCGGCCACCCTCTGGGGATGCTCGCCGGCGCCGCCATCATTTTCTTTGCGTACATCGGTTTCGACTCGGTGTCCACCCACGCCGAGGAGGCCCGCAACCCGCAGCGGGACGTGCCCATCGGCATCGTCGCGTCCCTCGTCCTCTGCACGGTCCTCTACATTGCCGTGTCTGCCGTGCTCACCGGCATGGTGCCCTACGACAAGATCGACATCGACGCCCCGGTCTCCAACGCTTTCGCCCAAGCGGGCCTGCCGTGGGCGCAGTTCCTCATCTCCCTGGGCGCCCTGGCGGGGATCACCTCGGTGCTGCTGGTGATGATGCTGTCCCAGCCGCGGGTGCTCCTGGCCATGGCCCGGGACGGCATGTTGCCGCCGCGCTTCTTCGGCGCGGTGCACGAGAAGTTCCGCACCCCGTGGAAGTCGACGATCCTCACCGGCATCGTGGTGGCGTGCCTGGCCGGCTTCCTGCCGCTGCGGATCCTCGCCGAACTCACCAACATCGGCACGCTCCTCGCTTTCGTCATCGTCTGCGCCGCGGTCCTCATCATGCGGCTCCGTGAACCGGACGCCCACCGCCCCTTCAAGGCCCCGGGGGGGGTTGCCACGCCGATCCTGGGTATTCTCTTTTGCCTGCTCCTCATGTTCTCCCTGCCGGTGGAAAACTGGTGGCGCCTCTTTATCTGGCTCGGTGCCGGGTTCGTCATCTACTTCTCGTACAGTCGGTCCCGCAGCGTCATGGCAAGGGAGCGGGAAGGGGCCGCCGCCGTCGCCGTGGCGCCGGGCTCGCAGCGCTGAAGGCGGCCGGCGCGGCCCTAGAAGCGGAGCTTGAACTCGGCCGCGAAGCCGTAACTCACCTGCACGTCCTCGATCTTCTTACCGGCGAGCCCTGGCAGGCGGCTCCACGTGAGCTTGCCGCCGAGGCGCACCGCCGCCCCCATGGGGGTCTGCAGCGTCACCCCGGCCTCGGCCCGGGCGATGCGCTCGCGGGAATCGGGAATGGTTCCGGTGGCGCCCGTCCGCTCGAAGGACTGAGCCCACCGGGCCTGGCCGTCGAGGGTGACGAGGGTGACGTGTTCGAACTGGTACAGCGGCACCGCCCACGCCGACGTGAGCTCCCAGGTGGCCAGGCGGTTCTCCTCCACGGTGGCGGTGGTCCCCACGGGGTTGCCCGCATCGTCGAAGAGCGGCTCGACGATGGTGAACTTCTCCAAGTTGGCGCCGAGGCGTAGCCCCACCTCCAGGCGCCGGCCGTCCACCCGCTCGCTGGAGAAGCGGGCAGTGCCGCCGAGGTACGGGCTGGTGCGGCGGTCGAGGAAGTTGAGGCGGTCCTGGGCCCACTCGGCGCCGCCGGTGATCCCCAGGTCGACCCGCCCGAGCCGCGTGCCGTGCGCCAGGTTGAAGTAGGTGCTGCCCTCGAGGAGGGCCTCCCGCGTGTCCTGCACCTTGGTCTGGGGCAGGTCGCGGAAGCGGATGACGTGCCCCTCGTCGTCCCGCAGGCCGCTGCGGTTCCGGTTGAGGATGCGGGAGTGGTTGTACGCCAGGTTCCATTCCACGGTGCGGTTCTCGGACACCTCGTTGCTGTAGCCCAGGACAACCTTGGTGGGCCAGACCACCACCTCCTGGGTGGTGCTGCGGGTGCCCGTGTAGCTGGTGGCCAGGTCGAGCCGAACCTTGCCTTCCAGGGGTTGGAGCAGCCCCTCGGGCAGGTACAGGGTCACCGAAACCCCGGCGGGTGCGGTGTTCTTGGCGATGAGGACGCGAAAGCGCCCCACCTGCCGCACCGCCACCTTGCCCGGCGGGGTCAGCCCCACCGAGTCGAAGGCCTCGGCGAGGGGCCACCAGTAGATGCGCTTGACGAAACGCGCCCCCTGGGCGGCGTAGGCCAGCTTGTGGGCCAGCTGCCAGGCTGCAAGACGGCTCCCCTCGGGGAGCGTGAAGGCAATGACGGCAACCCCTTCGAGACTTTCCGCGGCGGGCGTGTCGAGCAGCACCTCCTCGGCAGCGCCGGCCACGGCCGGGGTCAGAACCCAGCTCCACAGGCAGCACAGCGTGAGGGCGAGCGATCGCATGGCGTCCTCCCGTCCCTGATGGGGAAGGGGCGCCAGGGCGCAAGCCCTGGCGCCCGGTCCGTGCTATTGCTTGGCGACGTTCTTGAGTTCGGTGGCGGTGGCGGTGCCGGCGTGGACCGTGAATACCCCGTCCACGGACACGGCCACGTGAGCCGCCGTGTACATGGAGCCGATGCCTTTGCCGGAGGCGTCCACGGTGAGGTGAATCACGCCGCCGGCAGTGCCCCCCGCGCTGGCCGGCCCCGCGCTGGCTTCCAGGGGCTTGGCGGTGAGTACCGAGACGGAGTACTTGGACCCCACCTGCCGGGAGCTGGCGGCGTTGATCTCGAAGGTGCGGTTGCCCAGCCTCACCGAGCCGTGACTGAACGAGGCCAACGTCTTGATGAAGGTGGCCGGGTCGGTGACCTGCGAGAGTCGTTGCAGCTCTTCCTGACTGGAGTAGCTCATGATGGCGACGCTCACCGGTGTGCCGGAGCCCAGGGAGGTGGCGCCGGTGCCCACCGCGCCGCCCCCCGGCCCGCCCACGCCGCCGGCCACCGCCGATGCGCCGAGCACCGCCGTGAAGGTCGCTGGAACGGGGAACTGGCCGGCGCTGGCCAGGCTTGCGACGAGCACGGCGGCCAGCACCGCGGCGGCTCGCCCCAACGTTGCTCGTGGTGTCGTGTTGTGCATGTCGTCCTCCTTTCCTGCAAACTGCCCCCCGGCAGCCGCATCCCAACGTCTCGTTGCGGCGCGGTGGCGGACGCACGGCGCAGCGGCGGCCTTGCCAATGCCACCGGCCTCGAGCCCTCCCCGCTCCCGGCTTACCACTCGGGTCATGACAACAATACTACCATCGTCACACCTGCCGCCTTGCCGTGGCGACGCGGCGGGGGCCCTCGGACGCCGCCCGGGGTGGCGCGTCCCGAGCTTGTGCAACGGCAGAACTTGTCGTAAGGTAGCGTCGCCCTCGCCGGTCGGGGGCGGAGGTGCCCATGTCCCTCGTGCTGCTTGGCGTCGTGGTGGCGGTTGTCGTGCTGGTCTTTGTGCTGTGGGCCGTGAACTACCGGAAGGTGGGCCCGAACCAGGTGCTGGTGATCTCCGGGCGCACCTCCACCGTGACCGAGCCCGACGGCCGAAAGCGCAAGGTGGGCTACCGCCTCCAGGTTGGGGGCGGCACCTTCGTCCTGCCGTTCGTGGAGACGGTGGACGTCATGCCGCTGGAGGTCTTTTCCATCTCCGTCCGCTGCCCGGAGGTCTTGACGGCCCAGGGGGTGATCATCTCCGCCGAGGCGTTCGGGCAGGTGAAGGTGGCGAGCGACGAGGCGCTCCTCCACCGCGCGGTGGAGAACTTCCTGTCCCGGGGCTCGTCGGGGATCACCTCGGTGGCGCAGGAGGTGCTGGAGGGGCGCATGCGCGCCGCGCTCGGCACCATGTCGGTGGAGGAGATCTACACCGAGCGCGACCGGTTCGCCGAGCGGGTGCGCAACGCTGCCGCCGACGACTTTTCCCGCCTGGGTCTTGAGCTCCTGGCCTTTTCCCTGAAGGACATCTCCGACTCGCAAGGGTACCTGCAGGCCCTCGGCGCCCGCCGCATTGCCGAGGTGAAGCGGGACGCAGCCCTGGCCCAGGCGGAGGCCGACCGCGACGCCGCCATTCACGCTGCGGCGTACCGCAAGGAGGGGGACATTGCCCGCCTCCGGGCCGAGGCGGAGCTGGCCGAGGCCACCCGGGATTTCGAGGTGCAGCGCGCCACCTTCCAGGCGGCCATCAACGCTAAGCGCGCCGAGGCCGATGTGGCTTACGACCTGCACCGGGCACGACTCGCGGAGGAGCTGAAGCGGCAGGAGTTCGCCGTGCGGCTGGCGGAGAAGGAGCTGGCCGCCAAGGTGGAGGAGCTGGAAATCGCGCGGCGGGAGAAGGAGCTGGAGGCCACCGTCAAGCGGCCCGCCGAGGCCATGGCCTACCAGGCCAAGCTGGAGGCGGAGGCGGAGGCGTACCGGAAGGAGCTGGACGCCAAGGGCAAGGCCGCTGGCGTGCGCTTGCTGGGGGCCGCGGAGGCGGAAGCCGCCAACGCCCGGGGGAAGGCCGAGGCGGAGGCCATGCGGGCCAAGGCGGGGGCGTGGAAGGAGTACACCGACGCGGCCTTGGCCGAGATGGTCATCAAGGAGCTCCCGGACCTCGCCCGGGCGGTGGCGGAGCCCCTTGCCAAGGTGGAAAAGATCGTCATGGTGGGGGACGCCGAGGGCACGTCCAAGCTCACCGGGCAGGTGGCCAAGGTGGTGGGCCAGCTCCCCGGCGTGGTGGAGGAACTGACCGGCCTCAAACTCACGGAGCTCCTCCGTCGCAAGGAGGAGGGGCGTGAGTAGCGCCGGGGCGACCGCTCCGCCGGCCGTGCCCCACACCTCGCGAGGCTGGACCGCGGCACGACCGGCCGGGGGGAAGGGAGCACGGAGCACGGGACGGGTTGGGGGCCGCCATGCTTTCTGAGCGCGTCAACCGCATCATGCTCTCGCCGACGCTGCGCATCTCCGCCCGGGCGGCACAGATGCGGGCCCAGGGGATCGACGTGGTGGACTTTTCGGTGGGGGAACCGGACTTTCCCACCCCCGAGGCCATCAAGCGGGCCGCCAAGGCGGCGCTGGACGCGGACTTCACCAAGTACACCGCCAACGACGGCATCCCCGAACTCAAGAAGGCGATCTGCGCCAAGCTGGAGCGTGAGAACGGCGTCCACTACACCCCCGACGAGGTCATCGTCTCCGCCGGCGCCAAGAACTCCCTGTTCAACGTGGCCATGGCCGTCTACGAGCCGGGGGACGACATCCTGATCCCGGCGCCGTACTGGGTCTCCTACCCGGACCAGGTGAGGATCTGCGGCGCCAACCCGGTGTTCATCCCCACCCGGGAGGAGGACGGCTTCAAGCTGCGGCCGCGGGAGCTGGCCGCCGCCATCACCCCCAACACCAAGGCCCTGGTGCTCAACTACCCCTGCAACCCCACCGGCGCCTGGTACTCCCGCGAGGAGCTTGAGGAGATTGCCGCCATCTGCGTGCGGGAGCAGATCCTGGTCATCGCCGACGAGATCTACGAGAAGCTCCTCTATGACGGCAAGCGCTTCACCTCCATCGCCTCCCTGGGCGAGCAGATCAAGAAGCTCACCGTGCTCGTCAACGGCTTTTCCAAGGCGTTTTCCATGACCGGCTGGCGGCTGGGCTACGCGGCGGGGCCGCGGGAGATCATTGCTGCCTGCTCGAAGGTGCAGTCCCACAACACCTCCAACGCCACCTCCTTTGTGCAGAAGGCTGCGGTGACGGCGCTTGCCCAGTGCGACATGGAGGTGGAGCGGATGCGCCAGGAGTTCGAACGCCGGCGCAACGCCGTGGTCTACCGGCTGCGCGCCATCCCGGGCATCTCCTGCGCCCAGCCCCCCGGCGCCTTCTACGTCATGCCCAACGTCTCGGCCTACCTGGACAAGGAGTTCGGCGGCGCGCCCATTCGCAACACCTACGGTCTCGCTTACTACCTCCTCAAGGAGGCCCATGTGGCAGTGGTGCCGGGGGAGGCGTTCGGCACCGACGCCCACCTGCGCATCTCCTTCGCCACGTCCATGGAGCGCATCGAGGAGGGGTGTCGGCGCATCGCCCAGGCTTTGGCCCGCCTGGAAGAGCCGCGTCGCCTGCGGCCGCGCGCCCTCAACAACGTGGTCACCAAGGTGGCGGACTACGTGGAGGTGCGGCGCGTCAGCGACCTCACCACCCGCAACGAACTCCTCGCCGAGTGCGAGAAGCATTTGCCGGCGGACGCCTACTTCGAGTGGAACGCGGCCATTGCCGGCGCGGTGGTGCAACTGCGCACCTCCTCACCGCACCTGGCCGATTTCTTCCAGGAGAACTTCTACCCCGCGGCCCTGGAAGGCGATCTGGAGCCCCACGCCCTCATCTACGCCGTCAAGGACGTACCGGGCCGCGAGGCGGCGGCGTTCGTGAGCCTGGAGAGCGCCACCGGCTTCGTGTTCAACACCGCTTTCTACGGCCAGGTTCGGTCGCTGGCCCTGCAACTGGCCGCGGAGGCGGCGGCCCGCTCGTCCGGGGCCCTCTTTGCCCATTGCGCCGCCCTGGACGTGGGGGGGGATGGGATCCTGGTCTGGGGGGGGCCGGGTTCGGGCCGCACCGCCATCCTCGGTCATGCGCTGCAGCACGACGGGGTGCGGCTGGTGGCCGCCGACGCGGTGCTGGTGCGGCTGGGCGCCGCCGAGCCGGTGGCCGACCTGCCGGAGCGCAAGCTCTACCTCAAGGCCAAGTGGACCCGGGCGGTGCCGGAGATCGAGAAGGCGCTGGAGCGGTCGAAACTGGAGAACATCGTCACCGACCGGGCAGCCTGCCACGTCGACCACCCCGACGACACCTGCCCCCTCGACCGGGGGGCGGCGGCCTGCGTGGAGGCCTCCAAGAGCGGCCGCATCGTCTTCGATCCCTACTGGCTGGGCGGCGGCCGGCGCCACGTGCGGCGGACCGTGCCGCGGGTCTGCGTGGCCCTTGTCGCCGATCCGGTCCTGCCCATGGTGCAGGAGGTGGAGCCTCGGGAGGCCGCCCGCCGCCTCGCCACGGGGGCGCTCCCCGGCACGACGGGGAAGCCGCTGCCCTTTGCCAACCCGCACCTTGCGGGTCTCGACTCGGCGCGGGAGGAGTTCCTGCGCACCCAGCACGAACGCCTCTTCGCCGCCACCAGGGTGGTGTTCCTCAACACCGCCATCGGCAGCCGGGAGGCGGTGGCGGCGCGTCTGGTGGGGCTGGCGCGCTGACGGCAGCGGGCCGCTCCCCCGGAGCCGCGGCGGGAACGAGCCGTTGCCTTCGCCCGGCGCCGGGGGCCGCCGCGCCCCCGTCCCCCCCGCCCCGCTGGCGCGCCGGCGTCATCCTTGGCGCCTGTTCCCCCGCTCCGGCCTCGCGAGCGGGAGGTTCGCCCGGCGCGACGGGGAGTGGGAATGCCGCTACCATGCGCTGGTGCGCGGGGCGGGCCACCAGCGGCGACACCGGCGGCTAACTGGGGCGAGGAGCGGGCCGTGAGCGTGATGAGCCCGGTGGAGATCGCGCTGCTGGCGGTGGCGCTCGCCATGGATGCCAGCGCTGTGAGTCTGGGGGTGGGCAGCTCCGGGAAGGCCGCCGGAGCGCGGGCCACCTTTCGCCTCTCCTTCCACTTCGGCCTCTTTCAGTTTCTCATGCCGGTGCTCGGCTGGTTCGCCGGCAGCTCGGTGGCCGGGCTGGTGGCCGCTGCCGACCACTGGATTGCCTTTGCCCTCCTGGCGATCGTCGGCGGCCGCATGATCCGCTCGGGGCTGGTGGGGGAAGAGCACCGGCAGGTGGCGGACCCCTCCCGCGGGGTCACGCTGGTAATGCTGGCGGTGGCCACCAGCATCGATGCCTTTGCCGTGGGACTCTCCCTCGCCCTCGTGGGGGTGAGCGTTTGGGTGCCCAGCGTGGTGATCGGGCTCGTCACCGGCGGTCTGTCCCTCCTCGCCCTCAAGGTGGGCGCCCGGCTCGGCCGGCTGTTCGGGCGGGGGATGGAAGCGCTGGGGGGGCTGGTGCTCATCGTCATTGGCGTTCGCATCGTGGTGGAACACCTCGGCCGGTAGGTGCGGGTTTACCGCCAGCGGTACCGGGCCGCTGCGCGGTTCCCCCTGCCCCGGCCGTGGAGGGCGGGGCTTGACAGCGGGACCTACACCGCCCATGGTGATGCCGGTCCCATGGGTTTCGGCGGCAGTGGAACACAGGATGGCGCGCCCAAGGGGCGCGGCGGCACCGACCCGCACCGACCCCCGCCGGTGGTGGCGGTGAGCGAGCGGGCAGTGCTCGTGCGCCTGGCCACCTCCCCGTCGCCGGCCAGCCAGCAGCGGGTGGCGGCGCTGGTGCAGGCCCTCGACGACGCCCGCCCGAGTTGGCTCGTGGACTGCGTGCCGGCCTATGCCACGGTACTCGTGGTGTTCGACCCTCAGGCCGCGTCCATCGAGCAGGTGCGGCGCACGGTGCGCCTCGCCGTGGCTTCCGCGAGATCCCGCCCCGACGTGGCGCGGCGCGTGGTGATACCGGTGTGGTACGACCCGCGGGTGGGACCGGACCTGGAGGAGGTGGCGCGGCTCCACGGGCTGTCCGTGGGGGAGGTGGTGGCCCGCCACACCGGGCGGGAGTACTTGGTCTACGCCCTGGGCTTCAAACCGGGTTTCCCGTACCTGGGCTTCGTGGACGACCGGCTGGTCACGCCGCGCCTGGCCACGCCCCGGGTGACGGTGCCGGCCGGTTCGGTGGGCATCGCCGGACGGCAGACCGGCATATACCCGGTGGCGAGCCCGGGGGGGTGGCGAATTCTCGGCCGGACGCCGCTCGCCATCTTCGATCCTGCAAGCGCCGAGCCGTTCCGGCTCAGACCGGGCGATCGGGTGCGGTTCGAGGCTATCGACGAGGGGCAGTTCGCGGCGCTGGCCGCGGGAGGCAGGAGTGAAGCGTTGCATCGACCTCAACTGTGACCTGGGGGAGAGCTACGGTCCCTGGCGGATGGGGCACGACGAGGAAGTCATGGGCTTGGTGACCTCCGCCAACATCGCCTGCGGCTTTCACGCCGGGGACCCCTCCACGATGCGCCGCACCGTGGCCCTGGCCGTGCGGGCCGGCGTGGCGGTGGGTGCTCACCCCGGTCTCCCCGACCGGCTTGGCTTCGGCCGCCGGGCCATGGCGGTGACGGCAGAGGACACCTACGCGCTCGTCCTCTACCAGGTCGGGGCGCTGGCCGCCGTGGCCCGGGCCGGGGGGACAGAACTGTCCCACGTCAAACCCCACGGCGCCCTGTACACGATGGCGTCCAGCGATGATGCCCTGGCGGAGGCGGTGGCGGCCGCCACCCGCGACGCCGGGGGCGGCCTCGTGCTGGTGGGGCAGCCGTTCTCCGCCAGCGAGCGGGCCGCGGCCCGCCTTGGCGTCCCCTTTGCCGCCGAAGTCTTTGCCGACCGCACCTACACCGCCGACGGCACGCTCACGCCGCGCCACCGCCCGGACGCCTTCGTGCGCGATCCGGAGGCAGCGGCGGCCCGTCTCGTGGAGATCCTCGAGACGGGGAGGGTGCTGGCGGTGAGCGGGGAGACGGTGCCGCTGCGAGCGGACACCGTGTGCTTGCACGGCGACAACCCCGAGGCCGTGGCCTTTGCCCGGGCGGTGCGGGCAGCGCTGGAGCGGGCCGGCATCGAGCTGCGGCCCCTGGGGCGGTGATGGCGGAGCTCTTGATTCGCCGGCCTGGCCTGCTCACCACGGTGCAGGACCTGGGGCGGCCGGGGCTGGGCCGCTTTGGGGTCTCCCCCTCCGGCGCCATGGACCCCTTTGCCCTGCGCGTCGCCAACCGCCTCGTGGGCAACCGCGACGGCGCCGCGGCGCTGGAAATCACGGCAACGGGGCCCGAGATCGAGTTCCTGGGCGAGGCGACTCTGGCGCTGGCCGGCGCCAACCTGGAGGCCACCCTGGACGGCGTGGCCCTGGAACCGTGGGCCGCCGCCGCGGCCCGCGCCGGCGCGGTGCTGCGCTTCGGCCGCCGCCGCCACGGGGCCCGCGCCTACCTGGCCGTGGCTGGCGGCATCGTGGTGCCCGAGGTCCTGGGCAGTGCCGCCACCGACCTGGACGCGGGGGTGGGTGGGGTGGCGGGGCGCCCGCTGCGGGCGGGCGACCGTCTGGCCCTCGGACCGGCCCCGCCAACGCCCATGCGGAGGGCTCGCCTGGCCGTGCGGCGAGTCTATGCCGACCCGTTCACCCTCCGTTTTGTGCCGGCACCCCGGGCGGCGATACCGCCGACGGTGGTGGCGGCCTTTGCCGGGGGGGTCTACCGCGTCTCGACCCGGTCCAACCGGACCGGCTACCGCCTCGAAGGGGCTGAGCTGCCGTTGCGCCGCCCCGCCGACGCCCTGTCGACACCGGTGCCGCCGGGGGCCATCCAGCTCCCCCCGGACGGCCACCCCATCCTGCTCATGGCCGATCGCCCCACCGTGGGGGGCTACCCCCTCCTGGGGTGCGTCATCGCCGCCGATGCCCCCAAGGCCGCGCAGCTCTGGGTGGGGCACGAGGTGCGCTTCCGAGCGGTGGGCGTGGCCGAGGCCCGGGCGGCGTGGCGCGAGCAGCAGGGCATCCTCGCTGCGGCGGTGACGCCATGATGGGCTGGTTTCGGGCTGCCGCTCCGGCGTCGAGGCGTGCCCTCATTGCCGCGTGGCTCGGCTGGGCGTTGGACGGGATGGACGTGATGCTCTACGCCATGGTGCTCGCCCACCTCATGCGCGACCTGGCGATGGGCACCGCCACCGCCGGCCTGCTGGCCTCGCTGACGCTGGCCTCCTCGGCGGTGGGCGGCGCGGTGGTGGGGGTGCTGGCGGACCGCCTCGGTCGCGCCTGGGCCATGCGGCTGTCTATTCTGGTGTACTCAATTTTCACCGCAGCCTGCGGCCTGGCCCAGAGCGTCCCGCAACTGGCCGTGTTCCGGGTGTTCCTGGGGCTCGGCATGGGGGGGGAGTGGGCGACGGGGGCGGCCCTGGTGGCGGAGACGTGGCCCGCCGCCCACCGCGGCAAGGCGCTGGGGGTGATGCAGAGCGCGTGGGCGGTGGGCTACGCGGCGGCGGCAGGGGTGACGGCCCTGGTGCTGCCGCGTTTCGGCTGGCGGGCGGTGTTCTTCGTCGGGGTGCTGCCGGCCCTCGTGACGCTGTGGATCCGCCGGCGGGTGGAGGAGCCGGCGGTGTGGCGGGCAAGCCGCGGCCAAAGGGGTACCGCTGGCGGGGGGAAGGCGTTGCTGCGGCCGCCGCTGCGGCGCTGGGTGCTCGTGGCCTCGGCGGTGAGCGCCGCCAGCATGTTCGCCTGGTGGGGGCTGTTCACCTGGATCCCCAGCTACCTGGGGCTGCCGGCGCAGGCCGGCGGTGCGGGCCTCGACGTGGTGACCACCTCCGCCTGGGTGATTCTGATGCAGGTGGGGATGTGGCTGGGGTACCTGACCTTCGGCAGTCTGAGCGACGCCATGGGCCGGCGACGGACCTACGCCGGGTACCTCTTCGTGGCGGCAGCTCTCGTGCCGCTCTATGGCAGCGTCCGCCACCCGGCGGCGCTGCTCCTCCTCGGGCCGGTGGTGGCGTTTTTTGGCACCGGGTACTTCGTGGGGTTCGGGGTGATCACCGCAGAGCTGTTCCCCACGCCCATCCGGGCCACCGCCCAGGGGTTCACCTACAACGTGGGGCGGGGGGTTAGCGCCCTCGCTCCTTTCGTGGTGGGCTCGCTGGCCGGGAGGTGGGGGCTCGGCTTTGCCTTCTATCTGGTGGCGGCGAGCTTCCTGCTGGCGGCCCTGCTGGCACTGCGCTTCCCGGAGACCCGGGGGCGGGAGATCACGGCCGGATGAGGGGCGCGGCGGCGCAACCCGGCGTCGTCGGCGTGCGTAGAAGCGGGCGATGGGACATCAGGCCGGGTCAACGTGGGAGCGGGGAGGAGGGGCGAGAATGACGTCCAGTGCAGGCGGCACGGTGGGCACGTTCCGGGAGATGCTGGAGCGGCGGGTGCAGGAGTGGCTCGCCAGCGAGGAGGCCAAGGCCTTTCCGTGCGCAGCGCTGTACGCGCATCTGCCGCCGCTCTTCGTGGCGCTGGCCGGGGCAGCCCTGGATTCGCGCCTGCCGCGACGCGAGCGCGGCGCCGTGATGAGCGCCCTCAAGTACGTGGTGGCCCCTTTCGACCTCATCCCCGAGGGCGTGGTGGGGACCTCGGGTTTTCGCGACGACCTGGTGCTTGCGGCCATGGTGGTGGATCACCTGGCATGCCGTGGGTTTGCGGGGCTGGTGCGGGAGCACTGGCCGGAGGCCGGGGACCCGCTGGCGGTGGCTCACGAAATCCTCGAGGCCGGCCGCCGGCTGGTGGACGACGACACCTGCGAACGGCTGCGGCACTGGTTGCCGCCGTCGAGCTAGCCGCGCGGCCTAGGACGGCGGCTGCCTGCGGCGGCGCCACCAGCGGCGAGGGGCGGTGTAGGCCCGCTTGATCTGCCGGGCCGCCTTCTCGAGCCAAGTGCGGCGATAGTGGGCGAGGTCCTCGGGGGTGGCGTCGGCGAGTCGCCCCCCGACCTTCAGCTTGACCCAGGTGTTGCAGTCGAGACGGGAGAGGAAGCGGAAGAGCCAGTGGTTGAGGGGGGCAAGCCCCTCACGCCGCACCACCGCCGTGCCGAAGTCCACGATGCAGGGGCGGCGCCCGTCCACCACCAGGAGGTTGTCCCGTTTCTGGATGTCGCCGTGGGCCACCCCCCGCTGGTGCATCGCCTGGATGACGGCCAGGAGCTCGGCGAAGAACGCCTGGCGGTCCGCGATGGCGGCCTGGTGGCGGGGGACGCCAGGGACGAACTCCAGCACCAGGTAGCGACCGTCGAGCAGGCCGAAGCAGCGGGGCACGCCGGGAAGGCCGCGCAAGCGTTGGTACGCCCGGAACTCCCGGCGCACCATCCAGGTGCGGATCAGCCGCAGGGGGAGCCAGCCCACGGCGGCCTTGATCACCACCGGCGGGTGGCAATCGCGCCACACGTACAGGGGGGCCTGGTAGCCGCGGCCGAGCAAGTTGCGACCCTCGGCCAGCGACGAGGCGATGAAGCGGCGCAGCGCGTCAGCGGGGGGGGCGTCGGCGGGCCACTCGCGGCCGGGCTCAGACAAGGCGCAGCCAGATCAGGTAGAGAAAGCCCACCAGCACCGCGGCAATGAGGGGTTCGCCGTTGGCCCTGAGACTCTGGGCGAAGGACCACTCCCCGCCGACTCGCCCCCCGTACGGGGCGAGTCGCGGGATCAGGGCGCGCGTGACCGCCCGCCACTCCTCCCAGTCGCGGCCGAAGAGATTGTGGAGCACCTGGTCCTCGTGGGCGATGGCGGGGGGGTAGAAGAGGAAGGAGATGGCGGCCCAGCCCAGGACGCTCCACCACAGCCCTGAGGCCATGCAGAACCCGACGAGGATGAGCTCGTTCCCCACGTAGAGCGGGTGGCGGACGAAGGCGTAGGGGCCGGTGGTGGCGAGGACCCTGTCCTTCTTCACGTGGCCGGAGGCCCACAGTCGCACGAGGATGCCGAGCCCGGCCAGTGCCGCGCCTGGCCAGAAGAGGTACGGCGCCCGCCAGGGCTCGGCAAAGGCCACCAGCAGCACCAGAAAGAGGATCCCCACGAACTGGCGGTGGCGCCAGCGCCGGTGGACGAGGTCCCGGGCGAACCGTCGCAGGTCGAACCGGGCTTCAAAGGTCGGTGTGCGAACCATCACGCCCCCCTCCGGCTGGGCGCGCCGGCGCGACCAGCCGCTGTCGGCAAGCGGCGCGACGGATCCTAGCACAGGAACCGGCGTTCCCTCGCCGCGGCGGGGCGAGCTACAATCCGACGGAGGCTCACCGTGGATTTTCGCGCCACCCTCCTCGTCCTGGAGCGACGATTTGCCGAGCGGGGCTGTCGCTGGGCGGTGATTGGCGGCGTGGCCATGGGGTTCTACGGTGTGCCGCGCGCCACCGTGGACGTGGACATCCTCGCCGATGGCGCCTTTGCCCCGCTCCTGGACGAGATGCTGGGGGACCTGGGCTACCGTCTGGAATACCGCTGGGAGGAGAGTTCGCACTTTGCTCCCACCGCGCCCGAACGGTGCCCCCTGGACGTGCTGCATGCCCGGCGGCCGCACACCCTGGGGATGCTGGCCCGGGCCCGCCTGCTCCCGCTGGGCGGCGACGGGCCGGCGGTACCGGTGGTGGACGCCGAGGACCTGGTGGGGTTGAAGGTGCAGGCCATGGTGAACGACCCGGAGCGGCGGCGGGGGGAGCTCGTCGACATTCGCGCGCTCTTCGAGGCGGCGGTGGCGCGGGGGGTGCGGCTGGACCGGCGGCGGATCGAGGAGTACTTTGCCATCTTCGGCGAGCGTGCGGAGTTTGCCGAGCTGAGCCGCGGGGTGGAGGATGCTTTCGCCTGAGGAGGTGGAAGGTTTGCTGGCGGAGGCCCGGGACGAGGGGCGCCGGCGGGCGCTCCGGGAGGCCCGCCGCCGCCGCTTGGCCGCCCTCCCCCCGGGAGCCTTCCTGGCGTTCCTCGCGGCGGCCACCGCAAGCTTCGGCACGCCCCCCCGCCGCCGACGGCCCCGCCCGGGCGCCCGCTACCTTCTCTGACGCACACCGGAAGGCGACGATGCCCTGACGGATTGCGGGCGTGGCTGCTCGCTCCGGTGCAGGTACCATGCGAGGGTGCGGACGGCGGAGTTCGACTACGAGCTGCCGGAGGGGTGCATCGCCCAGCAGGCCAGGCCACGCGGGACCTCGCGCCTGCTGGTGCTGCGGCGCCGCGACGGGACGGTGCGGGAGGGGCGCGTCGCCGAACTGCCAGCCCTCCTGGCACCGGGGGACCTGCTCCTCCTCAACGACGTGCGGGTGGTGCCGGCGCGCCTCGCGGCCCGGCGGGGGAGCGGTGGGGCGGTGGAACTGCTGTTGGTGCGGCCGACGGGGGGGCAGGTGTGGGAGGTCATGGCGCGGCCGGGCCGGCGGCTCAAGGCCGGGGAGAGGCTGGCGCTGCGGGCCGGGGCGGCGGTCCCCCTGGAACGGTGCGGATCCGGGCGGTGGCTCGTGGCCTTCGATCCCCCCTTGGACGAGACGCACCTGGAGGTGGCGGGGGAGGTGCCGCTGCCGCCGTACATCCGCAGGCCCGGCGGCGCCACCGCCGAGGACCGGCGGCGCTACCAGACGGTGTACGCCCGCACCGGCCGGGCGGTGGCGGCACCCACGGCGGGCCTGCACTTCACCCGGGAGCTGCTGGCGTCCATGGTGGAGCGGGGCGTGTCGGTGGCCACCCTCACGTTGCACGTGGGTCCCGGCACGTTCCGGCCGGTGCAGGTGGAGGACCCGCGCCACCACATCATGGACGAGGAAGACTACGAGATCCCCGAGGAGGCTGCCCGCGCCGTCAACCTGGCCATTGCCGCAGGGCGGCGCATCGTCTGCGTGGGGACCACCTCCTGCCGCGCCCTGGAGCATGCTCTGCTGGCGGGCCGCGGCCGGGTGCGGGCAGGGTTGGCCGTGGCCGACCTCTTCATCACCCCGGGCTACCGGTTCCGCGGCACCGGCGCGCTCCTCACCAACTTTCACCTGCCCCGCTCCACCCTCCTCATGCTGGTGGCGGCCCTGGCCGGCCGGGAGGCGACGCTGGCCGCCTATCGCACCGCGATGGCCCGGGGCTTCCGCTTCTACTCCTACGGCGACGCCATGCTGGTGATGTAGGGGCGGAACACACGAAACCGGGACCCGAAGGTCCCGGTTCCGCGCTTCCTTCCCCCCACACGCCCCGCCGCGGCGGGGCAAGCCAATTCTGTTCCGTGCGCTACTTCTTGGCGGCGTCGCCGGTGGCGGCCCCGTGGAGCTTGACCTCCACCTTCTCCTCCAGCTTGTCGTAGTACTCCTTGAGGATGGCGATGACCTCGGGCTTGGAGAACTCCTTGGGGACGGGCTTGCCTTCGCTCATGAGCTTGCGCAGGAGCGTTCCGGACAGCAGCAGGCGGGCGCCACCCTTGTAGTTGCCCTCCTCGTCGATGACGGCCTTGCTCTCGTGGGGGCAGGTCTTCATGGAGGCCATGCCGCCGCACTCGTAGCAGTAGAAGGTCCAGTCCAGCGGGAGGGGCTTGAGGACCAAGGCGTCGGCAGGGATCTCGTGGAAGATCTTCTGGGCGTCGAAGGGGCCGTAGTAGTCGCCCACGCCGGCGTGGTCGCGGCCGACGATGAGGTGGGAGCAGCCGTAGTTCTGGCGGAAGACGGCGTGGAGCAGCGCCTCCCTCGGCCCGGCGTAGCGCATGTCCAGGGGGTAGCCGGCCTGGATCACCCGTTCCTTGCGGAAGTACTTGTTGATGAGGGCGTCGATGGCCTTCACGCGCACGTCGGCCGGGATGTCGCCGGGCTTGAGCTTGCCCACCAGCTGGTGGATGTACACGCCGTCGCAAACCTCGATGGCGATCCAGGCGAGGTACGCGTGGGAGTTGTGCATGGGGTTGCGCAGTTGCAACGCCGCCACGGTGGTCCACCCGCGCTCCTGGAAAGCCTTGCGGGCCTCGGCGGGACGCTGGTAGAGGCCCTTGAACTGCTCGGGGAAGTAGGACTCGGAAAGGACCTTCACCGGGCCGGCCAGGTTCACGTCGGCCTGGGCCATGACCATCTTCACGCCGGGGTGGGCCTCGTCGGTGGTCCGGAACACCTGCTGGCACTCGTGGGCCTTGTCGATGGTGTACTTCTCCGTCACCTTCATGGTGGCCATGAGGGTGTTGGTCTCGGTGTCCCAGAGCGCCACCTCCTCGCCGATGGCGATGGAGTCGGCCAGCGTCTTCTCAGCGGAGAGGGTGATGGGGATGGGCCAGAAAAGCCCGTTCTTGGAGGGCATCTTCATCTCGTCGCAGACGCCCTTCCAGTCGTCGTGGCCCATGAACCCGTCCAGGGGCGTGAAGCCGCCGATCCCCATCATGATGAGGTCGCCGGTCTCGCGGCTGGTGAGGGGGACCTTTTTCATGGAGGCCGCCCGGGCGACCTCCGCCTTCAGCGCCTCCCCCTCCAGGAGCAGGGGCTTGAGTTCCTTGCTGCCGTGTGGCGGTACCAGGTTGCTCATGTGCATCCTCCTTGTTCGAGCGGCGCCTCGGCGTCGCCCGTGCCAGCTCTCACGTCCGCGGGAAGTGTGCCGTCGGCTCCAGCCCTGCCGGGACGACGGTGCCCTCCCTCGTTGCCGCAGCCGGACCCGGCGGGGGTTCTCACCACCGCTGGTGCGCGGCTTGTACACGCGTGCACGAAGTGCAAGAGGTGTACCAGTCGAGGGGAATTCAAAGTCATGAAGAAAAAAGATGTTGCGGCACCGAACCGGGCTCTCCTCGGTTCGGGGGTGTAACACGGCTTTTCCGGTGTTTCGTTTTCGTAACAGGAGTTTCCCAGGCTCTCCTCCCGCGCTACACTCCCGCGGTTGGGAAGGGAGGCACCGTGAGGACCGTTGGAGCCGTGGTGCTGGTGCTGTCGCTGGGGGGGGCCGTGGCCGGCCCGGCGATGGCGGGAGGGGACGTGGACGACCGTTACCGTTGGAAGCTCGAGGACTTGTACGCGACGCCGCAGGACTTTCTCGCTGCGCGTGCCGCCTTGGCCGCGCGGCTGGACGAGCTGGAGCGGGGCAAGGGGACGCTGGCCACTTCCCCCGCCGCCCTGAAACAGGCTCTCGACACGATGTACGGGCTGGGCAAGGAGCTGGCGCGCCTCTTCGCGTACGCCGCCATGCGTTCGGACGAGGATACCCGCGTGCCGGAGCACCTGGCCGCCCTGCAGGAGATGCAGCAGCTGGCCACCACCTTTGCCGCCAAGACCGCTTGGGTGGCACCGGAAATCCTCGCCATGCCGGCCGGGACGGTGGACGCGTTCCTGGCCCGGGAGCCGGGGCTCGCGCCGTACGCCTTCTTCCTCAAGGACACCGAGCGCCAGCGCCCCCACACCCTCTCGCCGGCGGAGGAGAAGCTGCTGGCCGAGGCGGGCATGCTGGCCGCGGCGCCGGCCAACGTGTACGGGATCCTGGCCAACGCCGACCTGCCGTTCCCCGAGGTGGTGCTGTCCGACGGCAGCAAGGTGCGGCTGGACCAGGCCGCCTACACCAAGTACCGGGCGGTGCCGGAGCGGGCCGACCGCGTCCTCGTGTTCCGGGAGTTCTGGGGAACGTTCAAGCGGTTCGAGCGGACCCTCGGCGTGGCTCTGGACGCGCAGCTCCGGCGGGACGACTTCTTCGCCCGGGCCCGCCGCTACCCTTCGGCGCTGGCGGCGGCGTTGGCCGCCAACAACGTTCCCGAGGCCGTCTATCACACCCTCGTGGCGGAGGCGAACCGGGCGTTGCCGACGCTCCACCGGGCGTTCGCCCTGCGCGGGAAACTGCTGGGCATCCCCGACCTCGCCTACCACGACATCTACCCCCCCCTGGTGCCGAACCTGGAGCTCACCTTCCCCGTGGAGAAGGGCAAGGCGCTGGTGCTGGAGGCGGTGGCGCCGCTGGGGGAGGAGGTGGTGCAGGTGACCCGGCAGGGGTTCGAGTCGCGCTGGATCGACTTCTTCCCCCGGCCGGGGAAGCGTTCCGGGGCGTACTCGCAGGGTGCAGCCTACGACGTTCACCCGTACGTGCTGATGAACTACAACGACGACTACGAGAGCGTCTCGACGCTGGCCCACGAGTGGGGGCACACCCTGCACTCGTACCTGGCCAACGCCGCCCAGCCGTACCCCACCGCCGACTACTCCATCTTCATCGCCGAGGTGGCGTCCACCTTCAACGAGGCGTTGCTGTTGGAGAAGATGCTCAAGGAGGCGGCGAGCGACGACGAGCGGCTGTTCCTGCTGGGCTCGTACCTGGAGGGGCTGCGGGGGACGTTTTTCCGGCAGACCATGTTTGCCGAGTTCGAGCTGGCCATCCACGAGGCCTGCGCCCGCGGCGAGGCGCTCACCGGCGCCAAGCTCAGCGAGATGTACGGCGCGCTCCTGCGTCGCTACCACGGGCACGACCAGGGCGTGGTGCGCATCGACGACCTCTATACCGTGGAATGGGCGTACATCCCGCACTTCTACCGCAACTTTTACGTGTACCAGTACGCCACCTCCCTGGCCGCCTCGGCGCTCCTCGCCCAGGAGGTGCTGGCCGGCAAGCCAGGGGCGCGCGAGCGCTACCTGGCGCTGTTGAAGGCGGGCGGGTCCCGTTACCCCTACGACCTCCTCAAGGAGGCCGGGGTGGATCTGGCCTCGCCGGAACCCTACCGCGCCCTCATGGCGCGCATGAACTGGGCCATGGACGAGATCGAACGGATCGTGGCCAGAAGGCAGCAACCGGCTGGCGCTGCCGGCACGGGCGTGCCGCACAGGCCCTGAGCCCGGGGGCGAGGGCAGAGGCAGCCAGCCGCGACCGCAGCAACACGAAGGGCCGGGCACGACGCCCGGCCCTTATTGCAGCGGCACCTTTACCGCAGCGGGGGACTCACCGGGGCGTGTCGATGCCGGTCATGCGGGCGTGCACCATGGCGAGGGTGCGGTAGAGCATGTGGGCGAACTTGGAGTAGGGGAAGGTGAGGAACAGCGTCATCACCGAGCCCAGGTGAACGACGTAGACGGTGAGGGCGAAGCTCGCGGCGTCGGCCAGCCGGGCCAGTTCCACGGTCATCCCGGTGGCGATCACCAAAACCACCACCCCCAGGAAGAAGGAGTCGAACGCGGAGGTGGTGCCGCTGGCGTTGCGATCACCGAGGCGATTGCCCACCAACATGGCGCCGCCGATGACGAGGAGGGCGCCGGAGACGTTGCCGAGGATCTTGTACGGGTGCGTGAGGGCCAGTGGCATGGCCAGGTGCTGGACGTACATGCCGACGATGAGCAGTCCCGAGGTCACCGCGGCACCCACGAACCCCCAGAGCAGGGTGAGGTGGCCGAGCTGGCGGGGTTTGGCGGCGCTGCAGCGGCCGAACCGCTTGTGGATGGCGATCTCCCCCAGCGCCGGGAGCAGGGCGGCCGCAAAGGTGCCCCGCCGCTCGCCGCTGGAGCCGATGAGCTTCCAGAACCGTCTGCCGCTCACGATGCTGGCGAGCAATACCCAGCCGGCCACCGGGAAGAAGACGCCGTAAATGAAGACGTGCGGTACGAGCAGCTCGTAGCCCCAGGCACCCGCGGGGAGGTCCGGGGGGACGGCGAGGTGACCGGTAAGGCCCAGGAGGGCGACCCAGAAGAGGAGCGGCAGCCCCAGCAGCAGCGGCCAGGTGACCCGGGCCCGGGCCACCAGCGTGCCCAGTAAGCCGGGGAAGGCCAGCTTCTCGATGACCAGCGAACGCACCGCCTGGAGCACGTCCCCAGGACGGGCGTTGCGCGGGCAGCGGACGGTGCAGTCGTTGCACTGGTGACACAGCCACACGGAAGGATCGGCGGCGAGCCGGTCCACGAGGCCCCACTGGGCCAGCATCATCTGCCGGCGCGGGAAGGGCGACTCGGCTGGGGCCAGCTCGCAGACGCTGGAGCAGGTGGCGCACTGGTAACACTTGCCGGCGTCCCCGGCGCCGCGGCGGGCAAGCTCCTCGCGCAGCGACGGGGAGGGCAGGAGGGCGGGGATGGCGGCCATGCTCTGCCTCCTCTCAGAACCCCTTCAGGGGGTTGGGACCGAGGTCCTCGAGGGTACTGGCGAACTCGTCGAGGATCACGGGGATGCGTTCGAACTCGTCGTGGGCCAGCTCCACCACGCGGATGCGCTCCGGCTCCAGGGCCAGGCGGGTGAGGGTTTCCTGCACGTTGGACAGACGGGTGTGGGCCAGTTCCGAGCCGCGCACGTAGTGGCACTGGTAGTCGTCGCCGTACTTGCAGCCGATGAGGATGACCCCGTCGATGCCCCGGGAGAGGGCCTCGGCGATCCAGACGATGTTGGTGGAGCCGAGGCAGCGGATGGGGATGACCCGCACCCAGGGGTTCCAGGTGGTGCGGCGGAGCGCCGCCGCGTCCAGGGCGGGGAGAGCGTCGTTCTCGCACATGAGGGCGAGGATGCGCGGCTTTTCCTCGAACTCCTCGGGAACGCTCATGGCTTTGATCATGGAGGCCACGGCGTCCACCGAGTAGTCGGGGAAGGAGATGATGCGCTCGGGGCAGGCGCCCATGCAGATGCCGCAACGGCGGCAGCGCAGCGGGTTGAGCTGCGGCGTGCCCTTCTCGTCCTCGTTGAGGGTGCCGAAGGGGCACTCCTCGGTGCACCGCTTGCACTGGGTGCAGCGCTGCAGGAAGAAGTCGGGGATCCCCTTGTCGCCGGAGCGGGGATGAACTGCCTCGCCGCGGCTGATGGCCTCGATGCACTGGACCGCCTTCATGGCCGCGCCCCAGCCGTCCTCGGTGGCCTGGGCGGCGTCCATGGGGGCGTGCACGGCGCCGGCAGCGTAGATGCCGGTGCGGCGGGTCTCGTAGGGGAAGCAGATGAAGTGGGAGTCGGGGAAGCCGTAGCGCAGGGCAGGCAGGTCCGGCCCCTGGCGGTAGACCAGGTTGAGGATCTCCGTCCCCTCGTGGGCGGCCAGCTTCTCGGCAATCTTCCTGGCCTCCTCGCGCTGGGTCTCCGATTCACCGGTCTGGGCCCGGCGCTGGGCGTCGTGGAGGGCGCGGATGGCCTCGCCGTCGGCGGCGTTGGGCACCATCCCCACGGCCAGCACCACCAGGTCGGCCTCCAGGCTCACCTCCTCGCCCAGCAGCGAGTTGGCAACGGTGACGGCGAGGCGGCCGTTGCCGCCCACCCTGGCCACCTCCCCGCGGGTGAAGAAGGAGCGGGGGTGGTTCTGGACCGCGGCGTAGAACCGTTCGAGCTGCCCCGGCGTGCGCATGTCGCGATAGATGACCGCCGTCTCCACGCTGGGGAAGTCCCGGTGGATGGTCGCCACCTGGCGAAGCGTGGTGCCGCAGCAGTCGGCGGAGCAGTACGGCAGGTGGTCCGGGTCGCGGGATCCGGCGCACTGAATGAAGGCCACCCGGCTCGGCAGCGCGCCGTCGGAGGGCCGGCGCAGCGCCCCCTCGGCGAGCATCGCCTCGAGCTGTTGCGAGGTGATGACGTCGGGGTGGGTGCCGTAGCCCAGGTGCGGCAGCTTGCTGGCGTCGTACGGGCGGGCGCCGGTGGCTTGGACGATGGCGCCGACGGTGAAGGCCTCGGCGCCGGCGGCGGTCTCCACCTCCACGGTGAACTGCCCGGGTTGGCCGGCGATGCGGGTGAGGCGGGCGCTCGTGAGGACGCGGATGCGGTCGTCCCGCCGCACAGCCTCCACCAGCTCGGGGATCCGGTTGGGGTGGAGGGCATCGAAGGGCGGCGTGTCGGGGAGGGCGTCACGGCAGGAGGCCAGCGCGCCCCCCAGAGCGCCCGCGGCCTCCACGATCACCACCGGGTGCCCCATGCCGGCGGCGGCGCGGGCCGCCTCGAGACCGGCCAGGCCCCCTCCCACCACCAGCACGGTGCGCTCGATGGTGTCGGTGAACGGCTTGGGGAACTGGGTCTTTGCGAGCCGAGTGTGACCCATCCGCACCAGGTCCTCGGCCAGCATCTGCGTGTCCTCGTCCTTGGGCGGGTGCGACCACACCACCTGCTCCCGCACGGCCACCCGCTCCACCGCCACCTTGCTGGCGTCGAAGGTGAACTCCGCAGTCTTGACGCGGGGGGAACAGGCGACGAGGAGGGCGCCGTCGATGGTGCCGTTGTCCACCGCCTCGCGGATCATGGCCACGCCCTCGGGGCTGCAGAGGGCGGCGTGGGTGGTGCAGGTGGCGCACTTCAGCTCGCTGGCCACGCCGGCGAGGGCCTGGGTGTCCAGGGCCTCGCCGATGCCGCAACCGGTGCAGATGAACGTGCCGATCCGTTCCATCGTCACACCCCCCTTCCCGCCGCAATGGCCTTGGCGGCGGCGCCGGTGGCATCCTGCACCGAGGCGGCCACGTCCTCCGGCCGGCGAGCCACGCCGGCGGCAAAGACCCGGGCCGCGGCATCGTCGAGGACAAAGCCGTCCTCGTCACGCAGCACGCTCACGGGCAGCGCCGCGGTGGCGAGGTTCGGCCACATGCCGGTGGCGAGCACCACCAGGTCCGCCTGGTCCTCCAGGAGCTTGCCGGCCTCCACGTCCTCCACCCGCAGCACGAGGCGCCCATCGTGCCCTTTCGCCACCTTCCCCACTTTCCCCTTGACCAGGCGCACGCCAGCCGTGGCCGCGGCCTTGACGAGGAAGTCCTCGTTGCGCCCCGGGGTGCGGCGGTCGATGTAGTAGATGGTCACCTCCGCGTCCGAAAGCTGCTCCTTGACGTACAGGGCCTGCTTGAGGGACGCCAGGCAACACACCGCCGAGCAGTAGGGCAGGTGGTTCACGTCGCGGGACCCGGCGCACTGCACGAAGGCGACCCGGGCGGGGGCACGGCCGTCGGAAGGGCGGAGGATCTTGCCGCCGGTGGGGCCGGTGACCGAGGCCATGCGCTCCATCTGGACGTTGGAGACGACGTCGGGGAGGACGCCGCCGCCGAGCTCCGGGAGCTTCTCGATGGGGTACGGCTGCCAGCCGGTGGCCACGACGATGGCGCTCACCTCCACCGTGGAGGTGGTGGGCTGGGCGTCCAGATCGATGGCGGCGTAGGCGCACGCGTCCACGCACGCGCGACAACCCGCCGGGCAGGCGCTGCGGTCGAGGACGAACCGCTTGGGCCAGGCGTTGGGGTGGGGCAGACGGATCGCCGGCACCTGGTTCATCCCCAGGTTGAAGGGATCGGCCACCTTGGCCGGACAGACGGCGCTGCACGCGCCGCAGGCGGTGCAGCGGGTGTTCACGTAGGCCGGCGCGTGCTGGAGGGTAACGGTCCAGCCGGCGCCGTTGCGCGATGCGCCGGTCACCGTCGTGGCGGTCATGACGGTAATGCGCGGGTTGCGCTCGAGCCGGCGGGTGTTGATCTCCATCCCGCACGACGGGGGGCACAGCTTGGGGAAATAGTGGTGGATGCGCAGCACGCGGCCGCCCACCGACGGCTCGCGCTCGACCAGGACGACCTCGCGACCGGCCTCGGCGGCCTCCAGGGCCGCCGTGACGCCGGCGATGCCAGCGCCGATCACGAGCAAGGGCCTGGGTGTGGGCTCGCTCATCGTGTCCTCCTCTAGGGTTTGGTTTCGCTCCGAACCGTCATGGTTGGCTCGCCGAACAGGGCAAAGCGCAGCCACCGGAATGCAAAGGCCAAGAGCGCTGCGTCGTCACTTCGCAGGCGTTCCACTTCCCCGGCGTCGAGGACGAAGCGGTGGAGGAAGCTGGTGCCGAAGACGAAGTCGCGGAAGCTGTCCAGGTCGTAGCAGGCCATGAAGAACATTTCCATGCGCTTGGGGTCGAGGGTCCGGCCGCCGATGAAGTAGGGGTGGGAAACGATCTCCCGGAAGCCGGTCTCCAGGGCCTCCCGCGCCGGCACGCCTTGGTCCGCCCGCCAGCTCTCCACCGTCCACTCTGCGGGTTCCGCCCGCCCCTGGCAGAAATCGTCCTCGAACAGGAAGTACACGGGTTCGGGTTCGACCCCGGCCCGCGCCGGCGGGATCGCCATGCCCACCGGGTACATCCGGCAGGCCCACGGGCGATCCTCGTACACGCCGCAGCCCGCGGGGGTGCTGAACGGGCAGCGCTTGTCCGGCTCCGGACCCATGCGCAGCATGACCACCGGCAGGTGGAGCTGCTTGGTGATGGGGACCAGGGCGTGGCGGTCGAGGAACTCGCGGGTCGACAAGCCGGTACGCCGAGCCAAGGTCAGCACGTCCACCGGTGTGAGGAGGATGTTGACGTCGGCGCAGCAGCGGTTGAAGCAGCTAACCCCGGGGTGGCAACCGAAGCGGAAGGTCTCCCCGGCTGCCAGGTTCCTGTTCTTCTTCACCACCTCCGGGAGATCCGGCTGGAGTGTGCTCATGTCGTTCCCTTCTGGCGCCGCGCACCAGCGCGGATCACGCGGCCCCCCCGGGCGGCGGCTCGCCCGCGGTTCGGGGGCGGGGGGACGGCCGCGTCATCCTCGATGATGCGATCTTTGATGGCGTCTTTGGACCACACGGCGAGGGGCGAGGCCGCGCCGGTGGTGGGGTCGATGCGGTAGCGGTAGGAGGCCTTCACGCCGTAGGTGTCGAACATCCACACCCACCCTCGGCGGAAGTACTCGCAGTCGTCGTTGAAGCAGGCCCAGTGGTAACCCCCGTCCCACCCGCCGCCGTCGGGCAGGGTGAAGCGGCGCAGGGCGGCACCGCAGTGCGGGCAGATGGGCGGTTGCTCCGGTGTTGGCATGGCGCCTCGGTGAGAGGGGGGAGCCCCAGGCGCCCATCGGGGCGCCTGGGGCCGTTCTCGCAACGTCACTTCACGACGTGGTGAATGGGCCGCTTCATCATCTGCCACTCGCCGGTCTTGGCGTCGTACTTGCAGTTGACGAAGCACAGCCAGTTCTTCTCGTCCAGCTTGGGCTTGTCGGCGCGGAAGTAGTAACCCGGCCACCGCGTCTCCTCGCGGAACAGGATCGACCGCACGTGGGCCTCGGCCTGGTACATGCGGTGGACGTTCTCCCACGCCCGCATGAGTTCGTGGAGGTCGGCAGCGCCCAGCTTGGCCGAGTCCTCCTTGAGGAAGGCGAGGAGCTCAAGAGCGCGGGTGAGCAGCTTCTCGGAGGTCGTGAAGTTGGAGGTGACGCCGCCCGCGTACTCGTCCATCAGCTTCTGGAGGCGCATCATGAACATCTTGGGCCGGATGTAGTTGGGGTTCACATCGGGCTGCGTGGTGGCGCCCTTGAACTGTTCGAAGGTGGCGAGCGGCTTGTAGGTCTCGGCCTTCAGCTTCTCGATGACATCGGCAGGCACCGTGGGCGCGGCCGGCTTCTCGTTGACGATGTACCGGATGGCCGACTTGGCGGCAATGCGCCCCTCGGCGTGGGAGCCGGAGGAGAACTTGTGGGAGGAGGCACCCGACGCGTCGCCGGCGCAGAACAGGCCCTTGACCGTGGACATGTTCTCGTAGCCCCAGAAGTAGTCGGCCTTGCTCTCGGCGGACTGGATGTCGGCGGGGCCGGAGACCCAGGCTCCGGAGGCGCCGGAGTGAGAGCCGATGAAGTACGGCTCGGCGGCGGCGATCTCCGAGGACTTCACCTCGGGCTCCACGTTGGTGGCGGCCCAGAGGATGGCCTGGGAGATGGTCATGTCCAGGAAGTCCTCCCACGCTTCGGCCTCGAGCTCCTTCAGCTTCTTCTTGGCTTCCTTCTCGTCGCCGGAGGACGAGGCGATCTTCTGGATGGCTTCCTCGGTGCGCATGTAGATCGGCCCCTTGCCCTCCATCACGTCGAGCATGCCGAGGTAGTTGCGCAGGTTTGCCGGGATCGGCTTGACGTGGCCGTAGGGCGCCCAGTTATCGAGCTCGGCCTTGCGCTCCACCATGTACTCGCCGCCGAAGGCGTTGGTGGCGCGAGACTTGAACAGGAGGAACCAGGCCCCCACCGGGCCGTAGGCGTCCTTGAAGCGGACCGGGATGAACCGCACTTCCTGGCAGGTCATCTCGGCCCCGGCCATCAGCGTGAAGTAAGCGGAGGCACCGGCGTTCCACGGCGGGTACCAGGCGCGACCCTGACCCTCACCGGAGGAACGCGGCTTGAACACGTGCACCGCGCCGCCCATGGCCACCAGGGTGGCCTTGGCCTTGAACACGTAGAAGGTGTTCTCGCGCACGGAGAAGCCATACGCCCCCAGGCACTTGTCGCCGTCCATGATGGGGCCGACGATGAACACGCGCTCGTAGATGTTCTCCTTGCCCAGCGCGTTCTTGGCAGCCTCGGCGACCACCACCTTGTAGGACTCGCCGTTGATCATGAGCTGCCAGCGCCCCTCGTGGACGTACTCGCCCTTCTCGTCCTTCCAGATGGGCAGGCCCCACTTCTCGAAGAGGTGCACCGTGGAGTCCACGTGCCGGGCAATGTTGGCCACCAGGTCCTCGCGGGTCACGCCCATGAGGTCGTTGCGCACGTAGTCCACGTAGTCCTTGACGGTGTTCTGGCCGTCCTTGAGGCCGACGTACTGGTTGATGGCCGAAAGTCCCATGGCCACGGCGCCGGAACGGTCCACCGCCGCCTTGTCCACCAGCGTCACCTTAAGACCGTGCTGCTTGGCCCAGTAGGCCGCTTCCACGGCGGCGCCGCACGCCGCCATGCCGCCTCCCAAGATGAGGAGGTCGGTGTCCACTTCTTTGACCTGGAAGTTCTGCATGTCCGCCTCCCTCTCCTAGCCCATGGTCCAGACCGCGGGAAGCCCCAGCGAGTCGGGTTCCGTGAAGAGCGTGGGACCGTCCAGCGACGGCGAGGTGTTCCAGCCGCCAGCCGGCTGCGCCTGGCCTTCCGGAGTGGTGCGGATCGGGAACTTGAAGCGCTTGAGCATGCCGTTGCGGAACTTCACGGTCCACATGATGGAGTCCGTGGAGCGCATGGGCACCACGGAGGCGCCCATCGGAACGAAGTCCGCGTAGCCGCGCACGTCGACCGCCTGCGTGGGACAGATCTTCACGCAGTTGTAGCACTCCCAGCACATCTCCGGTTCCTGGTTGTACGCCTTCATGGTCTCCTTGTTGAGGACCATGAGGTCGTTCGGACAAATGTACTGGCAGGCGGTCTTGTCGAGCGCCTTGCACCCGTCACACTTGTCCGGGTTCACAAAACTAGGCATAACTCACCTCCCCATGGGTGTGCGGGACCGTCCCCATGACGGCCGCGCCGTTCTTGCTCGTGACTCTGGTGAGAACCCCGCGGGTCCTCGGCTGGTGCGTCGTGAAAGGTTCGGAACGATTGCGCCACCTCCCGCCTCGAGATTCGCGGCCCTCGAACCGCCAGGTGCCACCGTCCCTGGGCAAGCAAGACGTGTGCCTAGATTCACAAGTAACGGACGCGCAGCACAGACAAGCGGTTACCGGGCCCCCCACGGGGCTCGGCCGGGCCCAGGTGTTACCAATTCCACCCTGTGACCGGAAGGGGTGGAGGGGGAGTGCCTGGCGGTTGTCGAAATACACCTAGATTCAGCCAGATGGCCTGTGTTACGCAGTCGAAACATGGCCCGCCGGCGGAGGGTGGCACAATGGCGGCGGCGGGAGGCGAGGGAACCATGAGGGGCGGATCGAAAGCGGTCGTGGCGCTGGTCGTGGGGGCTGCGGTGCTGGCGGCAGGGGTCGCCGTCGTGGTGGTGGGCGCGGTGCTCGTAGCTCGCCGCCTCCCCGGCCACGTCGTGCTCGCCCTCGACGTCGCCGGGTCCTTGCCGGAAGGGGGGCCGCGCCCCCTCCTGAGCGAGATGCTGGGGGAGCCGCCGGTGACGCGCCAGCAACTGGCGGACGCTTTGGCCGCCGCCGCCACCGACCCGCGCATCCGCGCCGTGCGGGTGCGGGTGGGCCCGCTGGAGGCCGGGTTCGCCACGGTGCAGGAGGTGCGGGGGTTGCTCGCGCGCCTCGCGGGGCAGGGGAAGGACACCGCGGCGTACCTGGAGACGGCCGGCGAGTTCTCGCCGGGTAACCGCGAGTACCTGCTCGCCTCCGCGTGTCGGCGGGTGGTCCTGGGACCGCTGGGCGACGTGAACCTGACGGGCCTGTCCGCGCGCGTGCCCTTTGTGCGGGGGACGCTGGACCGGCTGGGTATCGTCCCCGAGTTCCCCGGGGTCGGCGATTTCAAGACCGCGCGCTTCTTCTTCACGGAGAAGGACCTGACCCCCGCCGACCGGGAGATGACCGGCTGGCTCCTGGCCTCCCTGCGCGGCCAGTTGGTTTCGGGAGTCGCCCAGAGCCGAGGGCTCCCCCCGGCCCAGGTCCAGGACCTCATCGCCCGCGCCCCGCTCACCGGTGAGGAGGCGGTGGCAGCGGGGCTGGTGGACGGCATCGGCGACTGGCAGGAGTTCGTGGAGAGCACCCGGACGGCCGACGGGCGGCGGCTGGAGGAGGTGTCGCTGCGCCGCTACCTGCGGGCGGTGGGGCCGGGACCCGGTGCCCCGCTGGTGGCCGTGGTGGTGGTGGACGGCGCGCTGGTCCGGGGGGAGTCGGGGTACTCGCCGCTGCCCGTGCTGGGCGGCGAGTTGGCCGGCGCCGACACCATTGCCGAGGCGTTGCGCGCGGTGCGCGAGGCGGGGGCCGTGGCCGTGGTGCTGCGGGTCAACTCGCCAGGTGGGAGCGCGGTGGCGGCGGAGAGCATCCGCGCCGAGGTGGTGCGGACTGCGGCCAAGATGCCGGTAGTGGTGTCCATGGGGGACGTGGCGGCGTCGGGGGGGTACTGGATCGCCTGCGGCGCCACCCGCATCGTCGCCTCGCCGGCCACGCTCACCGGCTCCATCGGCGTGTACGGCGGCCACCTGGCGATGGCCCGCTTCTGGGAGGAGAAGCTGGGGGTCACCTGGGGGCGGGTGGATGGGGACCCCAACGCCGACATGTTCGGCACCCTGGACCCCTGGACACCGGCCCAGCGAGCCACCGCGGAGCGGCTCCTCCAGCGTGTCTACCAGGCCTTCGTGTCCCGGGTGGCGGCGGCCCGACGGATGACCCCGGAGGAGGTGGATGCGGTGGGGCGGGGGCGGGTCTTCACCGGTGCCCAGGCGCTGGAGAAGGGGCTCGTGGACGAGGTGGGCGGCTTCGCCGAGGCGCTCGGCACTGCCAAGGAGCTGGCCGGCCTCGGGCGGGAGGCCGCCGTGCGCCTGGAGTTCTACCCCCGCTACCCCACCGTCTGGGAGCGGCTCCTGGAGCGGCTGGGTGGGGCGGCGCGGGCCGGGTCGCTGGCCAGGCTCCTGGCCGAGGGGCGAGCGCCCCTGCCGGGCGTGGCGTGGATGCCGCCGATCCGGATCGAGTGACGAGGGCGGTTACGCCCAGTGGAAGGGGCCGCGCCGCAGGGTGATGAGGTCCACCTCGGGGGGGGAACCCCACCGCAGCGGGACGGCGCCGACCCCTACCCCTCGCGAGACGAAGAGGGCGTGGTGGCCGTCGCCGTACGGCCCGGCCACGTAGCGGGTGGTGAGGCGAGCCAGGTTCACGCCCTGAGAGGGGAAGGCAATCTGCCCGCCGTGGGTGTGCCCCGAAAGGGTGAGCTCGGCACCGGCTCGGCGGGCCCGGGCCCAGCCCCGGGGCTGGTGGCAGAGGAGCAGACGAAAATCGGCCCGATAGCGCTGGACGATCGGAAAGTTGGGTCCCTTCGGACTCTCGAGATCGTCCACCCCGGCCACCAGCAGGCAAGCCCCGCCCCGCTCCACCGGCGCGCAAGCGTTGACGAGGGGCGTCGCCCCCACGGCGTCCAGGGCAGCAATCCCGAGCTCCCGAGAGGCCAGGTGGTCGTGGTTGCCAAGCACGCCGAACACGCCCAGCGGCGCGGCGAGGCCGGCAAACCCGTGGACGAAGAGCTCGGCATCCACGGCGCGTCGGTCGAGCTGATCGCCGGTGAAGACCACCAGATCCGGGTTCAGCGTCTCCACCAGGGCGCGCACCCGCGCCAGGCGGGCCGGCGGCATGAAGGCGCCGGCGTGGACATCGGCAATCTGGGCGATGCGAATCCCCTCGAACGGCTCCGGCAGCAGGGGGTGGGAGAGGGTCGCCCAGCGGACCAGCGGGTAGTCCTCCTCCTCGCAGCGCCACACCGAGCGGGCGAGGACGGCGGAGCCGACGGTGGCGAGACGACCCCGGACGGAGGGCGAGCGGTGCGGGAGGTACGCGACGGTCTTCACGGTCAGCCCCGCCGGCGGCGGGAGATCGAAGTGTACCACGCCCGTTTGCTAGACTCGGTCCATGTCGCCGTCGCCGCACCCATGGCCTGGTCAACCCCTGTTGGTGCCGCGGGATTCCGCCCTCGGCATTCCCGTCGTCACCGTGGGCGAGGGGGAGATTCGCATGGGGCGAGACCCCGGCTGCCACCTGGTGGTGGCGGAGGCGACGGTGTCGCGCAGGCACGCCCGGGTCTTCTGGGAAGGCGGCGAGCTCGTGCTCGAGGACCTGGGCTCCTCCGGCGGGACCTTTTGCAACGGCGCGCGGGTGAAGCGGGCGGTGCTCCAGCCGGGGGACGTGGTGCGCCTGGGACCGCGGGTGGAGTTCCTGGTGGAGGCGAAGTCGCCCTCCTCCACCCTGGAGCAGGCGGTGGGGGAGGATGACGACCGCCGCACCGTCCGCCACCTGCAGATCCTCCTGGAGACGGCCCGCGCCCTCAACGCCGCCACGGTGCTGGACGAGGTGCTGGAACTGGTGCTGCGCACCGTCGTGCGGCTCATGGGCGCCGACCGCGGCTGCATGGTGCTGGTGGGGGAGGACGGCAGCCGCAGCGCCGTGGCCTCCTTCCCGGCGGCCGCCGAGGAAGGGCGTTGGGCGGAGCGCAGCTCGCTCCTGGACGCAGCCATGGCGCAGCGCCGGACGGTGGTGGCGGAGGCGTCCCTCTCCCCCACGACGTCGATGATGGTGCGGGGGGTGGAGCTGGCAGCGGCCACGCCGCTCCTGGTGGCCCGCCGCCCGTTGGGCTCGGGCAACGAGGCGTCCTTCGTGGCCACCCTCGAGGTGGTGGGGGGCATCCTGGTGGAGCGCCGCGTGCTCGGGGAACGGTTCTCGCCGGAGGACCTGGCGGTGTTCGAATCGCTGGCCGCCGACGCTGCCGTGGCCATCGACAGCGCCCGCCTCTACCGGGAGGCCCGCGAGAAGGCCAAGATCGAACACGAGATGGCCCTGGCCAGGACGATCCAGACGGCGCTCCTGCGGCCGCCCGCCGAGGTCCCCTTCGCCGAGGTGTTTGCCTTTTCCGGGGTGGCGCGGATGGTGGGCGGCGACCTCTACCACACGGCACTGCGGGGGGACGGTTCCCTGGCGCTCACCATCGGCGACGTCTCGGGGAAGGGGGTGGCGGCCTCCCTCATCATGGCGCTGGCCCAGGGGCTGCTGGACCTCCTCCACGACCTGGGGCAGCCCGTCGAGTCTCTCGTCCCGACCCTCGACCGCAGCCTGCGTCGCCACAACCCGGGTAACCGCTTCCTCACCCTCGCCAGCGCGCTGCTGGCGGCGGACGGGAGCCTCCGCGTGGTCAACGCCGGCCACTGCCCGGTCATGGTGGTGCGTGCCGCCGGCGGGGTGGAGAGCATCGGTGCGCACGGGCCGGTGCTCGGGCTCCTCCCGGCGGCGCGCTGGGGGAGTTCCCAGGGCAGGCTGGGGCCCGGCGACGCCCTCGTCCTCTACACGGACGGCGTGCTGGAATCGTTCTCCCCCGACGGCACCGAGTTCGGCGAGGGGCGCATCACGGCCGCGTTGGCCGCCGCTGCCGGGGGCTCCGCCCAGGACCTGGGTCGGGCGCTCCTCGATGGTGCGGCGGCCCACCGCGCCGGCCGCGAGCCGGACGACGACGTCACCGTCCTGGCGGTGCGCTTCACCGGGCCCGCGACGCCCCGCCGCCCGGGGGATCAAACGGCTGCCTGAGCGTCGTGCCGGCGCACGCCGTGACGCAACGTCCCGATGCCGGGGATCGTGACCTCGACGACGTCCCCGTCGGAGAGCGGCCCCACCCCGGGCGGCGTGCCGGTGGAGACGAGATCCCCTGGGAAGAGGGTCATGATCTCGGAGATGAAGGCCACCACCTCGGCTACGGGAAAGATCATGTCGGCGGTGGAGCCCTGCTGGCGGAGCTGGCCGTTGACGCGCAGCTCCACCTCCAGGGCCTGGGGGTCGCTGACCTCGGTCTCCAGCCACGGGCCGACCGGGCAGAAGGTGTCGAACCCCTTGGCACGGGCGTAGACCTTCTCCCGCCGCTGGATGTCTCGGGCGGTGACGTCGTCGAGGCAGGTGAAGCCAAGGATGTAGTCCAGGGCGTGCTGTGGCTTCACCCGCCGGGCGGTCCGGCCGATCACCAGGGCCAGCTCCCCCTCGTGCTCCACCTGCTGCGACGAGGGGGGGAGCGTGACGGCATCCCCCGGCGCCAGCAACGCCGATGGGGCCTTGAGGAAGAGGAGCGGCTCCTCGGGAAGGGGCTTGCCCATCTCGGCGGCGTGGGCCCGGTAGTTGAGGCCGACGCAGACGATCTTCGTGGGCTCGCACGGCGGCAGGAGGCGAGCCCCGGCCAGCGGCACCGCCCCGCCCAGGGGACGGGGGTCGAGCCAGGGGGGGGCGTCCAGCAGCGTCACCAGATCGTGATGGATGCGCCCCCAGCGGGGCGTTTCGGCAACGACGAGACGGCAGTAGCGCATGGCACGCTCCTTCACGCTTGCCCCGCAGCGCCCCGTTCGAAGGCGTCCAGATCGCCGCGGGTACCGAGCACCACCAGCAGGTCCCCGGCCTCCAAGCGCATCTGCGGGTCGGGGTTGGGGATCAGGGTCGCGCCGCGCTGCAGGCTCACCACCGCCACCCGGAAGCGACGGCGCACGTCCACCTCGGCCAGGGACCGGCCGGCCAGGGGTCCGGTTGGCGCCACGGCGAGCTGCTCCAGGACCAGCTGCTCGCCCCCCTCCGCCCGGAGCGAGACGTCGAGAAAATCCACCACGCCAGGTTTGGCCAGCATGTGGGCGAGGCGGGTGCCGCCCAGCCGGTAGGGGTTCATGACCCGGTCGGCACCGGCGCGGAGCAGACGCGCCTCGGCGCCCGGCTCGCTGGCCCGGGCAACGATGAACAGGGCGGGGTTGAGGGAGCGGGCGGTGAGCACCGTGTAGACGTTGTGGGCGTCGTCGTTGAGGCAGGCCACCAGCCCCCGCGCCCGCTCCACCCCGGCGCGGCGCAACACCGCCTCCTCCGTGGCATCGCCGGCCACGTAGAGGAGCCCGGCGGCGTCCAGCTGCTGCAGCTTGTCGGGGTGTTTCTCCACCGTCACCACCTCGCGCCGAGCCCGCCGCAGTTCGTCCACCACCGCCTGCCCCATCCGCCCCCAGCCGCAGACGATTTCGTGCCCCGACAGCTTGTCCAGCATCCTCGACCTCCTGGTCTGCCCCAGCAGGCCCCGCAGCTCGCCCTCCACGATCCCCCGCGCCAGTTCGGTGGCGGTGACGAGGATCACCCCGAACCCGCCGGCCAGCAGGAGCACCGTGAACACCTGCCCCCTCGTCGAGAGGGGGAAGACCTCGTGGAACCCCACCGTGGTCAGCGTGATGACCGTCATGTAGAAGGCGTCCCACAGGGGCGCCCCTTCCAGCGCGTGATAGCCCACCGTACCGAGGACCATCACGGCGACGAGGAGCACGATGTAGCGGCGCAAGCGGTGCACCACCGCGCCAGTCTACCCGAGCCTCGGTGAGCGCGGCCTACGAAGCGAGGAAGTCGGTTATTTCGTTGAGGAGCGGCAGTCCGCCTTCGGCGAGCACCGAGTGAGCCGCCTGGGGAACCTCCCGGTAGCGGGCGGTGGGAATGGCGTGGGCCAGCTCCCGGGTCGCCGCCGCGGGCACCAGCGGGTCCAGTTCCCCGGCCAGCACCAGGGTCGGGCAGGAGATGGCGGCGAGCCGAGGCCCGAGATCCCAGCCGCTGCGCAGGTGGGCGATTTGCGCCATGGCCCCGGGCAGGTCCTCGGGGTCGAGGGTCCACAGGCGCGCCGCCTGGTCCACGAAGCCGGGGAAGCGGTCGGCAAAGGCGGCACCGAACGCGAAGGCCATGAGCGCCTCGGCCGCCTCGGCGGGGGCGAGGCGGCTCAGCACGAGTTCGAAGAACCGCAGGACCCGCCGGTGGGACGGCGTCAGCCGGGGGGCGCAGGAGGCGACCACCAGGCGGGCCACCTTGTCCGGGTGGCGCGCTGTAAGGGTGCAGGCGATGAGGCCGCCCATGGAAACGCCCAGCACCCCTGAAGGCGCGGCGCCCAGGTGCTCCAGCACGGCGGCCGCGTCGTCAGCCGCCCCCTCCAGGGTGAAGGAGGCGCCCCGGCGCGAGCCGCCCACGCCGCGGTTGTCCGGGGCCAGCACCAGGAAGGAGCGGGCGAGGATGCCCGGCAGCTCGCCCCACAGCCGGGCCCGAGAGCCGAGCCCTGCCAGCAGCAGGAGGGGGCTTCCGCTGCCGCGCACCTCCACCGCCACCGGCCCGCGCGGGGTGGGGACGATCTCGCGCTGCGGCGCCGTCCCGCCGTCGCTCACCGGTCAGAGAAGGGCCTGCACCTTGCTGGCCAGGACCTTCCGGTCCACCGTGCCCACCACCCGGTCCACGACCTGGCCGTTCTTGAAGAAGAGTACGGTAGGGATGGACTGGATCCCGAAATTGCGCGCCGTGTTGCGGTTGGCGTCCACGTCCAGCTTGGCGACAACTACGCGACCGGCGTACTCATCGGCCAGGGCCTCGATATGTGGCGCAATCATCCGGCAGGGACCGCACCAAGCGGCCCAAAAATCCACCACGGCTGGTTTGTCGCTCTTCAGGATCTCGGCGTCGAAGGTCTGGTCGGTGACTACCGTCACGTTGTTGGCCATGCACCCCCTCCTGGCGCGCCAGCCGGCGCGGGGTTCGGGTATTGTAGGGCGATGGGGCGGGGGCGGCAAGGGTGAGCAGGCGACGACGGCTCGGCCAGCACTTTCTGGTGGACGGGCGCGTCGCTCGGGCCATCTGCGACGCCTTGCCCGACACGCCCCCGCGGGTCATGGAGATCGGCCCTGGCAAGGGGGCGTTGACCCGCGAGCTGCTGCGGCGCTTCCCGCGGGTGGTGGCCATCGAGGTGGATCCAACACTGGCCGCCGCTCTGCCCGCCCGGCTGCAGGAGCCGGCAGGGTTGGAGGTGGTGCGGGGGGACGCCCTGGAGGTGGACGTGGCGGCCTTCGTGACAGAGGGGCCGTGGCTGGCCGCCGGGAACCTGCCGTACAGCGTCGCCACCCCCATCCTCCGCCGCTGCCTGGGCCTCGGCCAGCTCCTCGCCACCGGCGTGTTCATGGTGCAGGAGGAGGTGGCGCGTCGGCTGGTGGCGCGGCCGGGGGAGCGGGCCCGCGGTCTCCTCACCCTGGAGGTGGAGGCCGCGGCCGCGGCGGAGCTCCTCTTCACGGTGCCGCCGCGCTGTTTTTCCCCGCCCCCCCGGGTGGTCTCGGCGGTGGTTCGGCTCTGGCCCCGAACCCCGCCGCAGCCGGCCGAGCTGGTCCGGCGGGCGCTGGAGCTGGCGTCGGTGGCGTTCCAGCATCGCCGCAAGAAGCTCGGCAACGCCCTTGCCGCCCTCCTCCCCCGGCAGCTGGCCAGTGGCGCCACGGCCGCCGCCGGCGTCGGCGCTGACGCCAGGGCGGAGGACCTGACCCTGGCGGAGTGGTGCGCCCTGGCCGCCGCCCTCCCCGCCGGCGCCGAGGGGGCGTGATGGCCGCTCGTCTCGTTCCTCTGGGCGGTGTGGGCGAGTTCGGGGCCAACGCCTTGCTCGTGGAGCACGAGAACGGCGAGGCGATCCTCGTCGACGTGGGCGTGGCCTTCTCCGATCTGGAGCCGTTCGGCGTCGCCTACGAGGTGCCCGACTTCGACGCCCTGCGCCACGTGTCCATCCAAGCCCTCCTCGTCACCCACGGCCACGACGACCACGCGCGTGGCCTCGAGGACGCGGTCCAGGCCTTCCCCGGCGTCCCGGTTGCCGCCTCTCGGGCCACCTTGGCGCGGCTGCGCCGTGCCGAGGGGGTGCCGGGGGAAGTCCAGTGGCTCGAACTCGGCGGGGACCGGCAGCTTCCAGCCGCCGGCTTCCGGGTGGAGGTGGCGCCGGTCTCCCACTCGATCCCCGGCACCGTGGTGAGCCGCCTGCGGGGCGAGAGCGGCACCCTGGTAGTGGCCAGCGACTTCCGTCTCGCCCCCTCGGCCCTGGGCGAGACCACCCCGCTGGACACCCTGCGCGGGTGGGGGGACGCGGGGGTGGACGTGCTGCTGCTGGACGCCACCAACGCCCTGGTGCCCGGACCCCTCGTGCCGGAGGCCACGGTGGCCGCCGCCATCGAAGAGGAGGTGGCGCACGCGCGGGGTGCGGTGGTGGGGGTCACGTTCGCCTCCCACGCAGGGCGGTTCCGCCAGCTGGCGCGGGCGGCGCTGGCGTGCGGCCGCACCGTGGTGCCGGTGGGGCGGGGCCTCGAGGAGACCCTGGCGGTGCAGGCGGAGCTGGGTGGTCTCGACCTGCCCCCCGGCGCCGTTCGCCCCCCTCGGGCGTTGACGCGGCTGCCGCACGAGCAGCTCCTCCTCGTGGCCACCGGCAGCCAGGGGGAGCCCGGCTCGGGGCTCGCCCGGGTGGCCGGGGACGCCGTGCCGGGGTTTCGGCTCGCCCCCGGCGACGTGGTGCTCCACTGCGCCCGGGTGATCCCCGGCAACGAGCGGCGCCTCGCGGACCTCTTCGACCACTGCGCCCGGCGCGGCGCCCGGGTGATCACCGCCGAGGAACGCCCCATCCACGTTTCCGGGCACCCACCCCGTGACGAGCTCGAGTGCGTCCTTCGCGCGCTGCGGCCGCGGGTAGTGGTGCCGGTGCACGGGCGGCGCCGGCAGTTGGAGGCGCTGGCCGAGCTGGCCCGGGGGGCCGGGTTCGGGGCGCAGGTGGTGGAGAACGGCGCCGAGCTCCTCTGGCGCGGCGGCACGGTGGCGCCCAGCGGGGTTCACCGCGGCATCGGCCGGTTGCTGGTGGGGGAGGGGGACGGCGCGGTGCTCGACCCGGTGACCCTGCGCCAGAGGCGCAGCGTGGCGGCGGGGGGGTTGGTGGTGGCCACGCTGGCGGTGGGGACCGCTGCGTCGGCGGGCGTCGGCCGGCCGCGAGTGCAGGGTTTCGGGGTGGAGGTGCCGCCGGAGGTGCGACGGGCGGTGGAGCGGGAGCTGGCCGAGGCCGTCCAGCACTCGGTGGGAACCGGTACGATCGACGCCGAGGCCTTGCGCAGTACAATGAGCCGCCGGTTGCGCCGGGAGCTGCGTCGGCGGCTGGGCAGGCGGCCGAGTACGCTGGTGGTCGTCTCGGAGTGCTGAATGACCGTGGTGCACGCAATCGCGCTCGGCATCCTCCAGGGGGTGACGGAGTTCCTGCCGGTCTCGTCGTCCGGCCATCTGGCGCTCGCCCAGCGCCTCATCCCTGGCTTTTCCCAGCCCGGCGTGGTGTTCGACGTGGCGCTCCACCTCGGGACCGTCGTCTCGGTGCTGGCCATGGAAGCGAGGCGCCTGCGCGAGGCGGTGCGGTACCGCTACGCCTTCCGCCTCGCCGCCCAGCTCGTGGTGGCCACGGTCGCCACCGCTGCCGTGGCGCTTCCCCTCCGGCACACCGCCGAGGCGGCGTTCGGTCAGCCCCTCCTCGTCGGCTGCGGGCTGGCCCTTTCCGGGCTGCTGCTCCTCCTGCTCCCCCGGGGCGACGAAGGCCGGGACGCGCCGGCCTCGGGCCTGCGCGACGCCCTGTTCGTGGGCCTCGTGCAAGGGGTGGCCGTGATGCCCGGCGTGTCGCGCTCCGGCAGCACCATCGTCGCCGGGGCAGTGGCAGGTTTGCAGCAGCGCTGGGCGGCTGACTTCTCGTTTCTCGTCTCGATCCCAGCGGTGTTGGGCGCGGTGCTGGTGGAGGCTGTCGCCCACCGCGACGCCCTGGCCGCCGACCCGGGCTTTCTCCTGCTGTGCGGCGCGGGGGCGGGCGCAGCGGCGGTGAGCGGGGCGCTGGCCATCACCGCGGTGCGGTTGCTCCTGGCGCGCGGGAGGCTGCGCGTCCTTGCCGCGTACCTGCTGCCTCTGGCCGGCGCTAGCCTGGTGGCATCGGTGCTGGGCTGGTGGTGATGCGCGGCGGGCGCGAAGGGCTGATTCGGGAGGTGGCAGGGACCATCCTCTGCCTGGCCGGCGCGCTGCTGGGCATCGCGATCGTCAGCTACAGCCCCCTCGACCCTTCCCCCTCCTCCGCCGGCGCGGATCAGGTGGTGAACCTGTTGGGGGTGGTGGGTGCCTTTGTGGCGGGGGTGGTGGTGTGGTTCTTCGGGCTCCTGTCGCTGGTGGTGCCGGCCCTGATGGTGGTGGGGGGGTGGCGGTTGCTGCGGGGCACCGAACCCCCGCCCATGGCCGTTCCCACCGCCGCCTGGACCGCGGTGGTGGCCTTTGGCGGGGCGCTCATCTCCCTGCTCGTCGGCCGGACACCGTACCGGGGGGGGACGGTGGAGTGGGGGGGGGAGGTGGGGCGGTTGGTGCTGGTCGGCCTGCGGGAGAGCCTCGGTCTCGTAGGGGCGGTGATCCTCTCGGCGGTGGCCTTTGTGGCCGGCGTTGCCTTCGGTGTTCGCGGTTCGCTGGTGGAGGCGGTGACGGGGGGGATAGCCTGGCTCGAGGCCCGGCGGCGGGGGTGGGTGGCGCGGCGGGCGCGACTCCGGGAGGAGCGGGAGCGGGAGCGGCGCCGCCGCGAGCTCATGCGGCGCCACCGCGACAAGATCCAGCCGTCGCCGGCGCCGCCGCTGGTGTTGCGGGAGGCCAGGGATCGGCACGGCTTCCGGTTCCGCCGCCTGCCGGCGGTGAGGGTGGAGGAGGACGCGGCGGTGCCTGCCGGCGAGGGCGGCGCGGCCGAGGCCGGCCCGCCTTCCCGGCGCGCCAGCCGGGTGCGGGCCGAGCCGGTGCAGGAGGTCTTCCGCTTCATGGAGGAGACACCGGCGACGCCGCTGCCCGAGCGGTCCATGCTCCTGCCGGCGATGCCCACGCCGGAGGTGGACTCACGACAGCTCGCGGCCATGCGCGAGATGGTGGAGGCCAAGTGCCGGGAGTTCCGGGTGGAGGGGAAGGTGGAGGAGGTGCTCCCGGGCCCGGTCATCACCACCTTCGAGTTTCGCCCTGCCGCCGGCGTTAAGTACGCCCAGATCGTGGCTCTGGAAGAGGATCTGGCCCTCGGCCTGCAGGTGGAGGCGGTGCGCATCGAACGGATCCCCGGCAAGGCCACCGTCGGCATCGAGGTTCCCAACCCCAACCGCCACACCATCGTCCTCAAGGAGATCATCGACTCGTCGCGCTTCGTCCACTCGGCGTCGCCCCTCACCCTGGCCCTGGGCACCGACATCCACGGCCGGCCGTTCGTGGCGGACCTGGCGCGGATGCCGCACCTCCTCATCGGCGGGTTCACCGGCTCGGGCAAGAGCGTGGGCATCAACGCCATGATCATGTCCATCCTCTTCAAGGCCACCCCGGAGCAGGTTCGCTTCATCCTCATCGACCCCAAGATGGTGGAGCTGGGGATCTACGAGAAGCTGCCCCATCTGCTGACGCCCATCATCTCCGACCCGAAGGTGGCGGCGCGGGCCCTGCGCTGGGCGGTGGCCACCATGCGGGAGCGGTTTCAGCTCCTGGCTGCGTGCAGGGTGCGCAACATCGCCCAGTACAACGCCCTGGTGAGCGGCGAGGCGGGCCGGCACGAGGCAGCGGTGGGGCCGGACGGCGAGCCGCTCCGCCCCTTCCCGTTCATCGTCATCATCATCGACGAGCTGGCTGACCTCATGATGACCTGCCCCGCCGAGGTGGAGGATTCCATCGGCCACCTCTCGCAGATGGCCCGGGCGGTGGGGATCCACCTGATCTTTGCCACCCAGCGGCCGAGCGTGGACGTGATCACCGGCGTGGTCAAGGCCAACTTCCCTTGCCGCATCGCCTACAAGGTTCGGACCCGCTTCGACTCCAGAACCATCCTCGACACCGACGGCGCGGAGTGTCTGCTGGGGATGGGGGACATGCTCTACCTGGCGCCCGGGACCTCCCGCCCGGTGCGGATCCACGGGCCCCTCGTACGGGAGGAGGAGATCCTCAGGGTACTTAAGCACCTGCGGCGCCTGGGCCGGCCCGAGTTCGACCCCCGCGTGGTGGAGGAGCACGAGCTGGGCGGGAGCCTCGACGGGGGGGATGTGGAAGACCCCATGTACGAGCAGGCAGCGCGTCTGGTGGTGGCCTCCCGCAAGGCCTCCGCATCGTACATCCAGCGCAAGCTGCGCCTGGGGTACGCGCGCTCGGCCCGGCTTCTCGATATGATGGAGCAGCGGGGCGTCATCGGCCGGGCCCCCGGTTCACGCGGCTGGGACGTGCTGGTGCCCCCGGACTATTTCGGCCCGGCGGACGCGGCCAGCGACGCCGAGGGAGCGGGGTACGACGATGATTGAGCTTTCCCTGGAGACTGTGGAACTCTTGCTCCTGGTCACCGGCGTCCTATTGCTGGTGCTGGTCGTCAGCGTCCTGTCCCGCCCGCGGATCTTCACCCAGTACCTCCACCACATGACCGGGATCCGGCTGTCGGCGCGGGACGTCTCGCGGGTTTACAAGAAGCGGGGCAAAGCTGGGGTCCGGGAGATGTTCTTGGACCTCATCATCCGCGAGGATCTCAAGGACGGCCCCCACATCACCCCCGATACCCCCCCGGACCGCGAGGTGTTGGTGCCGCTGGAGAGGCGCCGGTGAGCCCGTCGCGGTGGTTCGACGCGGCGACCCGCTCTGGGGTGGACTTCGTGGCCGGGGTCCCGTGCTCGTACCTCGCGCCGTTCTTTGCGGCATGCCAGGAGCTGCCGCCCACTGCCTTCCTGCGCGCTACCCGCGAGGACCATGCGGTGGCCGCGTGCGCCGGGGCGTGGCTCGGTGGCCGGACGCCCCTTGCCGTGATGCAGAATTCTGGGCTCGGCTACTGTCTGGAGGCCCTCGCCTCCCTCCACCTCCTCTACGGCCTCCCGCTGCCCATGTTGGTCTCCGACCGCGGCACCCCGAGCGACTTCGAGGAGCACCGCTTCCTGGGGCAGCGGACCCGCGCCCTGCTGGACCTCTTTGCGATCCCCTGGCTGGACGGGGTGAGGGGGCAAGAGGACCAAGCCATGGACTGGCTCCTGACCACCGCCGCCCGGGGAAGCCGGCCGGCAGTGGTGCTGGTGGGCCCCGAGGAGCGAGGATGAACCGCGGCGACGCAATCCGCTTGGTCATGGCGTATCTCTCCGCCGACGACATCGTGGTGGCCGCGGACGGCGCCATCTCCCGCGAGACCTACGCCGCGCTCGACCGGCCCCGCACCTTCTACATGCTGGGCTCCATGGGGCAGGTGGGCGCCATCGCCCTCGGTCTGGCCATGACTCGGCTGGAGCGGGTGGTGGCCTTGGACGGGGACGGGAACTTCCTCATGGGGGCGAGCGGCGCCCTCATGATCGGCGGGGTGAGACCGGCGAACCTCTTTCACGTGGTGCTGGACAACGGGACCTACGCCACCACCGGCGGTCAGCCCACCGTGGCGGCGGGCATGGACCTGGCCGTGGTGGCCGCGGGGCTCGGCTACCGGTGGGCGCGGCGCTGCCTCTCGGACCCGCACGCGCCCGGAGCGGTGGCGCAGTGGCTGGCCGCGCCGGGACCGGCGTTGCTGGCGCTGGCCATCAACGAGCCGGACGAGGAGCCGGCCGGCCGCATCCCGATGACGCCGGAGGCCATGGCCCGGCGTTTCCGCGCCGCCCTCGAAGAGCCGTAACAGCCCGCTGCTCAGCGGCCCACGGTCACGACCTGGCGTGCTCGCACGACCACGCTGTGGGGAGGACCGCTACCAACGGTAACGGTGTAGGTGCCGGCGGGGAGGCCGGTGATGCGACACGGTGTCACCCAGCGCATGCCGGCCACGCCGGCGAGGAGGTGCAACGGCACGCCACTGGCGTGGTTGAGCGCGACGGTAACGTCCGGTGGTTCGGGGATCTCCAGCGCACCGCTGGCGCTTGCAAAGGCCAGTTCGCACGGCGGCGCGGCAGGGCAGGGTGCGGCAGCAAACCCCAGGTCGGCTCGGTAGGCCGCTGCGGCCAGGAGCTGGTGGCCGCCCGGTCGGGCCAGCCCCGAGCTGTCCGTGAACCCCAGCCGCCACCCGGCTGCCGTGAGACCGAGCACCATGGCCCCGCCAACTGGTCGCCCCACCCAATCGACGATGCGTACCGCTGTCTCGGGGGAAGACTCCGAGACCACGACGATCCGTAGCCGGGCGAGCTCCCCAGAGCGGCAGGAGAAGGCGCCGCGGCCGGTGCCATGGGCCGTGCGTGCCACCGCTTCGTACTCCCCCGGGGCCAGTCCAGCCATGGCGAACTGGCCGTCGTGAAGGGAAGCCGAGCCCACCAACGAGGAGCCGGAAAAGATCTGGACCGTGCCGTCCTGAGGGGTGTTCTCTGCGTCCACCACCTCGCCGGCCACCCGGCCGCCGGGGAAGTCCAGCACCACCACCGTCGTCGTGTTCGCGAGGACCTCCACGGTCCGGGGGGGAGAAAGACCCCACGGGCCCCCCACCGTTGCCTGGTACCGCCCGGGTGCGACGGCCGTGAAGAGGAACCTGCCCTCGCCATCCACCGGGGCGAAGAGCTCTTCCGGCGCACTGCCCAGAACGGTCTGGGTGCTCGGTGCGGTTGCACCTGGGGCGCTGCTGGAGAGGATCACGGCGGGGGGCGCGGGGGAGCCCAGTTCGCGGAGCTCCACGACCCCCTCGTTGGCCGGGCGACCGTCCCAGCGGACCACCCCTTCCAACCGCCCTTCCTCCAGCTTCACCTCGACGACGGTCAACCGGTCCGTGGGCGCAACGGTCACCGCCCGCGTGGCGCGCACGGTGGAGCCGGCGCGCAGTTGGAGCGTGAGGTCATCGGCGGGCACCGACGCGAAGCGAGCCCGTCCGTCGCTCAGGTGTTCCTCGACGAACGCCCAGTCGTTGGCCTCTCCGCCGAGGAGGAGCAGCGCTCGGTCCCGGCAACGGTGGGCGGGGGCACAGTGCACCTCGAGAACCAGGTCCCGGTCCAGGGCGATGGTGCCGACCTCCACCGGTGCTTGCTCCTGCGCTCGCACCACCACCTCGCGAACCAGCCGGGGAGCGAACCCCGGCGCCTCCACGAGGATCGGGTGCCCGCCGGCGGGCACACCGCGCAGCTCGAAGGTTCCGCCTTCCCCGCTCGCGGCCTCGACGAAATCGCCGCGAACGGCACTGACGCGGGGTCCGAACTGATGAGGGCGCGGGAGCCGCAGACGGGCGTTGGCGATCCCCTCGCCGGTTTCCCGCGCCACCACGGTGCCGGTCACCGTCGCGCCCCGCTCCAGCACGACGGTGCCGAAGTCCCACGTCTCGCCGGCCGGCAACTCCCGCGGGGGAAGGCGCCGGGGGGTGGCACCGTCGGCGCGGAACTCCACCTCGATCCGACCGGGGGGCAAGCCGGCGAGCTCGATTCGGCCGTTCCCGGGCAACGGTTCATCGCGCGAGGTGCCGTCAGGCCATTCGAGGGTCACGATCCCCCCCGGCGGCGGTGTGCCGTCGGCAAAGGCGACGTTGCCGGTGAGGCGCACCGCTGGCGTGAGCACCACCTCCAGCTCTGCCTCGTCCTCCGCTGCGAGCAGCGCGCTGCCTTCCACGTACCCTTGGGCGCTGATCCCCAAGGTGACGGCTTCATCTGCCGGCACCGCCGATAGCCGCGCCACGCCGAGGGCGTCGGTGGTGCCAAGGGCGACGTGCGAGGGCTTGAGGAAGATCTCCGCTTGTGCGACGGGCCCGCCCGCCGCAGAACGCACCCTCACGATGCCCTGACGCCCGCGATCCAGCGCCACCGTGACCGAGGCCAAGGGGGGCGTCGCCAGGACCGCGACGGTGCGCGGTACCCACCCGTCTTTGGCCACCTCCAGCGTGGCGGGCCCCGCTGGCAGACCTGCCAGGGTGCACGAGCCGTCGTCACCGGTGAGGCAGCGCCGCTCCACCGCTCGAGGCGCGCCGGGGACCAGCAACAGGGTGGACACCTGGACACCGGCGATGGCCCGCCCTTCGCTGTCGGCCGCATGGACTTCGATGCGGACGCCCGGCGGTGGATCCAGCACCGAGCGCGAGGAGATGGCCGTGGCAAAGGGGGGCGCATCGTGCCCCCAGGCCAAGGCTGTGCCGGCGAGTCCCGCGGGCACCCAGACCCGCACGCCCTCGCCGGGGGGGATGACCCAGCTCCCCCACAGCCGTTCCCCGCGGGGCCACCACTCCATCCGGATCCACCCCGGGCTGGTCGAGGTGAACTCCAGCTCGTCCCCAGGGCTCGCGACGATGCGGTAGTGGCCGGGCCCAAGCTCGCGCCAGGGGGACGCCCAGGCAGCTCCGCTCACCCGGGCCCACAGCCGCTCCCCTGGCGGGGCGAGGAGCCGCGCCGTCCCGTCGGGGGCCGTGACAGCGGTGGGGAGGAGGTTTTCCGGTACCTCGCGGCGCATGGCGTCAGGGCCCCAACGCAGCTGCACGCCCGGGAGGGGCTCCCCGGCCGGATTGACCACGGTGATCCGCACCACCTCGCCCTGGCATGGCGCCGTGGCACCGTCCGCAGTGCTGCGAGCCGGCGCGCACTGGGGCGACCAGCGCCAGTGGGCCACGGCGGCAGGGTGCTGGGCAGCCACGGGGGCTCCCAGCGCGTCCAGCCAGAGGTCGTGGTCCTCCGCAGCAGTCGCGGCGGCGATCAGGAGGGCGATTAGGGCGACCATTGCAGGATGACGAGGGAGTTGGTGCTGGTGCGAACCTTGCGGGTGCGATCTGCCGGGTTTGCCGCTTCGCTCCACACGCACGCCAGGCGCGCTGCCCGTCCCTGACAGCGGAGGTGGGCCGCAAAATCCGCCGTGGCGACGGGAAGCGGGGTCGTGCGGGCGACCCCTTGCTCGTTGAGAACCCACAACTCCCAGTGCACTCCTTTCCTGTCGCCACAGCGGACCACGGCGGCAAACCCCTCCGGCGTACGGACCAGATCGTCCGGGTACGGCCGGGCGAGAACGGTCTGGTAGCGCGCAACCCAGTTTTCCCCCAAGGACCCCGAGAGCAACTGAAACACGCTGCCACCCAGCGTGAGCCGCGTCAGATCCGCAGCGAGGGTGGGGAGCGGGGTGCCGTCCCAGCGAAAGCGGTACACGCCGGGAGCCGTGGTGAGGAGCACCGCTACGCCGTCGGCGTCCAGGTGAAGGTGCCCGCTGTACAGACCCTGGCTGGCGTGGAACGCGGCAATTTGCTCTTCGGGCAACAGCAACAGGGGACTCAGCTTGGAAAAGTCAGGGGAGACTGGGCCCCACCACACGGCACCGCCGGCAGGGTTGCCGGCGCGCCCCGGCCCCTGCGACGGAAACCCGAGGACCACGAGCTGATTGCCAAAGATGGCCAGGTCGGCGACGGTGAAGTCGAAGTTGCGGCGGGCAAACACCCGGCGCTCGTCGCTGACGCGCCAGGCGTACTGTTCCCCGCCGAGGGAAGGCGAGCCAGCGACGGCAACGGTGCCGTCCGTGGCCACCGTAGCCACGAAATGCACGCCTTCCGGGGCCGGCTTGGCGGGCACGGGGCAGGTGAGAAACCCCTGCTGCAACGAGTAGCGGCACACGCCAAGCCCCCCTCCCAGCAGGAGCGTGTCGTCGTCCAGCCATGCCACCGCCGCCAGCGTACTGCGGTCATCCACCGCCACCACGCGCCGGAGGACCTCGCGCCACGTGCCTCCCTGGGTGGTGGCAGCGGCGGCCAACGCCACGAGGGCAACGCCGATCAGCCGACGACCGATCGGTTCTCGCTGGATGTCGCCCTGCCCCGATGCGCGGAAAGCACTCACCACCGAATCCCCAGGCGCGTCCCGGCGTCGTGCCTGCCCGGGCGGCGCCACCGCCCGGGCAGGGCCTCTAGGCTCAGGGTACCACCACGATTTCGAAACAATGTGGCGAGCCGGGTCCGCTACCTCCGCAATAGGAGGGCTGCCCGGGACCCGGATCAATGATGCGGGCATCGGGGAAGACGAAGCACCGCATGACGGCGTTCGCATTGGGCACGAAGGCGACACGCAGCATCGCCACGAGCATGACGACCAGTGCACCTTTTCTCATTTCCGACCTCCCTTCCTTCACTTCCGCCCGGGCCCGGCGCGGTTGTTGTTGTCGCATTCTCTCTCTCTTTCCTGTCAAGCCCCCCGGCCTCCGGGCGCGAGGCGCGGCAGGTCTCGGCGCCCCCCGGGGCCGCGCGACGGCGAGCGGCGGGCAGGCGAAAGGTCGGTGAGGGTCACGCCCAGCAGGGTGCCCGCCAGGAGCGCACGGGCGAGGGGGGATGGAGCCCACACCTCGCAGGACCGCGGCCGGTGGTGGGGGTGGTCCCTTGCGCAGGTTGACGTCGTGAATCAGTTCACATAAAGTGGTCGAGGGGGGACGGTGCTCGGCGCCAGGGTCACGATCATCGTCGGCCATTTCGGGAGCGGCAAGACGGAAATTGCCCTCAACGTGGCGGTGGCCAGGGCCGAACGCGGCGAGCCGGTGGCCCTGGTGGATCTCGACGTGGTGAAGCCCTACTTCCGGTCGCGGGCGGCGCGCCAGTTCATGGCGGAGCGCGGCGTTCGAGTGGTGGCGCCCGCCGGTGACACCATCCACGCCGACCTGCCCATCATCGTGCCGGAGATCCGCCGGCTGCTCAGCGATCCGCAAGCCACCGTGCTCATGGACGTGGGCGGCGACGACACCGGCGCCCGGGTGCTGGGCTCCCTTGCCGACGTGATTCCCCGGGAGGAGTCGCACCACCTGCTGGTGCTGAACTTCCGGCGGCCGTTCACGGAGGACGTGCCGGCGGCGGAGGGGATGCTCCGGGAGATCGAGGCGGCGGCGCGGCTGCCGGTGACCGGCCTCATTTCCAACACCCACCTGATGGCGGAGACCACCCCCGACATCGTCGAGGAGGGGTACCGCTTGGCCCGGCGGGTTGGCGAGCGGGTGGGGGTTCCGGTGGTGGCGGTGGCGGCCGACGAGGCCACCCGGGCGCAGTTGCGGGACGAGTCCTTCCCCTGCCCGATCCTCACCCTTCACCGGTACCTGGCGCCGCCCTTTGCCAACGGGCGGCAGCCGCGGCGGGTCGGGCCGCTGTTCGTGCTCAACTAGAGGGAGGTGAGCCGTTGGCGACAATCCTCATCGAACGCGACCTCTGCAAGGGATGCGAGCTGTGCGTGCACGCGTGCCCGCAGGGGGTGCTGGCAACGGGCACCGAGATCAATTCGAAGGGGTACTTCTTTGCCCGGGTGGCCGAGCAGAAGCGCTGCATCGGCTGCCGTCTGTGCTGCATCACCTGCCCTGACATGGCCATCCAGATGAGGGTTTCGGGCACCATGTACCACTACTTCGCCTACTAGGACCGCGGCGGGGGATCGTTCCATGACCGCAACACCGGCACGTGGTCGAGGGGAGACGCGGCAACGGGGAGGGGAGGTTGCGCCCTTGCTCCCGACATCCCCGCCGGAATGCGGACCTCAGCGCCCCGTTCCCGCCCCGGATGGGGCGGCGTGCGTCGCGCCCCGCGGGGCCGCAGAAGGAGCAGGAGATGGCTAAGAAGCTCATGAAAGGATCCGAAGCCATCGGCGAGGCGGCCATTCAGGCCGGCTGCCGGCTGTTCTTCGGCTACCCCATCACGCCGCAGAACGAGATCCCCGAATACATGTCCCACCGCTTGCCTCAGGTGGGCGGGACGTTCGTCCAGGCGGAGAGCGAGGTGGCCGCCTCCAACATGCTCTACGGCGCGGCGGGGAGCGGCGAGCGGGTCTTGACCTCCTCCTCCTCCCCGGGCATCTCCCTCATGATGGAGGCGATCTCCTACATGGCCGGGGCCGAGCTGCCGGCGGTCATCGTCAACATCGTCCGGGCCGGCCCGGGCCTCGGCGGCATCCTGCCCTCCCAGGGGGACTACTTCCAGGCCACCAAGGGCGGCGGGCACGGCGACTACCGCCTCCTCGTCCTCGCCCCCTGGTCGGTGCAGGAGGCGGCGGACCTGGTGCAGGACGCCTTCGACCTCGCGGACTTCTACCGCAACCCGGTGATGGTGCTGGGGGACGGGCTCATCGGCCAGATGATGGAACCGGTGGAGTTCCGCGCCGATCGGGTGCCGTGCAAGCCGCTGCCGCCCAAGCCGTGGGCCTCCACCGGGTGGCGCGGCGACCGGGCAAAGGCCATCATCAACTCGCTCTTCCTCGACCCCGAGGTGCTGGAGCAGCACAACCGCAAACTCAAGGCCAAGTACGACGCCATGGTGCGGGACGAGGTGCGCTACGCCACCTACGGTACCGACCGGCCGTACGACGTGCTCATCGTCGCCTTCGGCACGGTGGCCAGGGTCGTCTCCACCGCCATCGACGACCTGGGGGAGGAAGGCGTGCGGGCCGCGCTGCTCCGCCCCATCACTTTGTTCCCGTTCCCGTACGACGCGGTGCGGCAGGCGGCGAGGAAGGCCAAGGCGGTGCTGGTGGTGGAGCTGTCCTGCGGGCAGATGGTGGAGGACGTGCAGCTCGCCGTGGCGGGAACCCGCCCGGTCCGATTCCACGGCCGCCAAGGGGGGATGTTGGTGACGCCGGAGGAGGCGGCGGAGGTGGTTCGGGGGATGGTCGGGGCGTTCCAAAAGGAGGTGCGGCGTGGCTGAGACCCTGGTGTTCGCGCGGCCGGCGGCCCTCGAGCCGGTGATCACCCACTACTGCCCCGGGTGCACCCACGGCATCATCCACCGGCTGGTGGCGGAGGTCATCGACGAGCTGGGGGTCCGGGAACGCACGGTGGGCATCGCCCCGGTGGGTTGCTCGGTGTTGGCCTACAACTACTTTGCCACCGATTTCCACGAGGCGTCCCACGGGCGGGCCCCGGCGGTGGCCACCGGGATCAAGCGGGCGCACCCGGAACTCATCGTTTTCACCTACCAGGGGGACGGGGACCTCGCCTCCATCGGCATGGCGGAGATCATCCACTGCGCCAACCGCGGCGAGAAGGTGACGGTGGTGTTCGTCAACAACGCCATCTACGGCATGACCGGCGGGCAAATGGCCCCCACCACCCTGCCCGGCCAGGTGGCCACCACCTGCCCCCTGGGCCGCGACGTGAACCTGGCCGGCTACCCCATCCGTGTGGCGGAACTCATTGCCACCCTCAAGACCCCCGCCTTCGTGGCCCGGACCGCGGTCCACACGCCGCTCCGGGCCGTTCAGGCCAAGGACGTACTTCGCCGGGCGTTCCAGTACCAACTCGATGGCACCTGCTTCTCGCTGGTGGAGGTGCTGTCCACCTGCCCCACCAACTGGGGGATGCCGCCGGCGGAGGCCTGCCAGTGGCTGGAGCAGAACATGGTGCCGTACTACCCGCTGGGCGTCTTCAAGGTCCCGGGGGGCGCGGACCGGGCGCCCCGCCCGCTGGACGGCGAGGAGGTGCCATGCAGAACGACGTGATCATTGCCGGTTTCGGCGGCCAGGGGGTGCTGCTCATTGGCAAGATCCTGGCTTACGCCGGCATGCGCGACGGCAAGGAGGTGTCCTGGTTGCCGTCGTACGGCCCGGAGATGCGGGGCGGCACCTGCAACTGCACCGTGGTCATCTCCGACAAGCCGGTGGGCTCGCCGGTGGTCCAGCACCCGCGCGCCGCCCTGGTGCTCAACGTGCCGTCCCTGGAAAAGTTCGAGCCCATGGTGAAGCCGGGCGGGTTGCTCCTCCTCAACAGCTCCCTCATTCACCGCGACGCAAGCCGCACCGATCTGGCGGTGGTGAAGGTGCCGGCCAACGAGGTCGCCAACGAGCTGGGCAACCCCCGCGGCGCCAACATGGTGGCCCTGGGGGCGTACCTGGGCGCCAGCGACGCGCTCCCCCTCGCTGTGGTGGAGGAGATCGTGCGCGAAACCTTTGCCGGCAAGGACAAGGTGATCGAGGCCAACGTCGAGGCGCTGCGACGCGGCCATGCGCTGGGCGCGGCGGAAAGGAAGGGGGGCCAGTCATGAGCAGCGCGAGCTGCGTGGACACGAGGCCGCTCGAGGCGATCCTCGCCCGCTACCCGGCGGAGGAGGCCTCCCTCATCCAGGTGCTCCAGGACGTGCAGCGGGCCTACAACTACCTGCCGTGCGACGTGCTCGTCAAGGTGGCGGAGACGCTCGGGGTGCCGCTCGCCAAGGTCTTCTCCGTGGGCACCTTCTACAAGGCCTTTGCCCTCAAGCCGCAGGGCCGCACCGTCATCAAGGTGTGCACCGGCACCGCCTGCCACATCCGTGGCGCCACCCAGCTCGTGGACGAGCTGGAGCGCACGCTCAAGATCAAGCCCGACGAGACCACCCCCGACCTCCGGTTCACCGTCAAGACCGTCAACTGCGTGGGCGCCTGTGCCATGGCGCCGGTGCTCATCGTCGGCGAGACGTACCACGGCAACGCCAAAGCCGCCAAGCTCGGCAGCTACCTGGCAGCGAAGGAGGCCGGCGATGAGAATTGATTCCTCAAAGGCCTTTGCGCGGTTCGTGGCGCAGGCCAAGAAAAAGGCGGCGCAGCGGCAGCGCGAGGTGCTGGTGTGCTGCGGGACAGGCTGCCTCGCCAACGGTTCCGCCAAGGTGGCCGACGCCTTTGCGGCGGAGCTGGCCAACCGCGGCGGCCAGGCCAGCGTGGGCGTCTTCACCAAGAAGACCGGCTGCCACGGGTTGTGCGAGCGGGGCCCGCTGGTGGTGGTGCAGCCGAACGGCGTCCTGTACACCAAGGTGAAGCCCCGCGACGTCGCCGAGATCGTCGAGAAGTCGGTGATGGGGGGGGAGGTTGTCCCCCGCCTGCTGTACAAGGACCTGGCGAGCGGCCAGCGGATCGCCACCTACACCGAGGTGCCCTTCTACAAGAACCAGACGCGCATTGCCATGCGCAACATTGGCCGCATCGACCCTGCCGACATCGAGGACGCCGTTGCCCACGGCGCTTACGAAGGCCTTGCCAAGGCGCTCTTCACGATGACCCCGGAGCAGGTCATCGAGGAGGTGGAGATTTCCGGGTTGCGCGGCCGCGGCGGCGCCGGTTTCGCCACCGCCCGCAAGTGGCGCGCCTGCCGCAAGGCCAGCGGCGAGCGCAAGTTCGTCCTGTGCAACGGCGACGAAGGGGACCCCGGCGCCTTCAAGGACCGCTCCATCATGGAGGGGGACCCCCACTCGGTCATCGAGGGGATGGTCATCGGCGCCTATGCGGTGGGCGCCCACGAGGGGTTCATCTACGTCCGCGACGAGTACCCGCTGGCTGTGGTCCACCTCACCCTCGCCCTCGCCCAGGCCCGGGAGAAGGGGTTTCTCGGCACTAACATCCTCGGCACCGGCTTTGACTTCGACATCCGCATCTCGCGCGGGGGCGGCGCCTTCGTCTGCGGCGAGTCGTCGGCCCTCATGCGCTCCATCGAGGGGAAGGTGGGGGAGCCGCGGGCCAAGTACGTGCACGCCACCGACCGGGGGCTCTTCGACCTGCCCACCGTCCTCAACAACGTGGAGACCTGGGCCGACGTGGGGGCCATCATCGCGCGCGGCGGCGCGTGGTTTGCCTCATTCGGCACGGAGAAATCGAAAGGGACCAAGGCCTTTTCGCTGGTGGGCAAGGTCAAGAACACCGGTCTCATCGAGCTCCCCATGGGGACCACGCTGCGCGAGATCATCTACGGCATCGGCGGCGGCATCCTCGGCGATCGCCCCTTCAAGGCCGTGCAGACGGGGGGGCCGTCCGGGGGGTGCGTGCCGGAAAGTCTCCTGGACCTGCCGGTGGACTACGAGCGGCTCACCGAGGCCGGCTCCATGATGGGTTCGGGCGGCATGATCGTCATGGACGACCGCACCTGCATGGTGGACGTCGCCCGCTACTTCCTGAAATTCCTCACCGAGGAGTCGTGCGGCAAGTGCGTGCCGTGTCGGGAAGGGCTCCACCAGATGCTGGCCATCTTCGAGGACCTCGTGGCGGGGCGCGGTAAGCGCGGCGACATCGAGCGCATCGAACGCCTCGCCCGCGGCATGAAGCTGGGGTCTTTGTGCGACTTGGGCCGCTCGGCGCCCAACCCGGTGCTGTCCACCTTGCAGTACTTCCGCAACGAGTACGTGGCCCACGTGGAGCAGCAGGCGTGCCCGGCGGGGATCTGCCGCGACCTCACCGCTTACGAGATCGTCGCCGAGCTGTGCAACGGCTGCCACGCCTGCTTCAAGGCCTGCCCGGTGGAGGCGATCACCGGCAAGACCAAGGAATTGCACGTCATCCACCACGACAAGTGCATCTCCTGCGGGGCCTGTTTCGATGTCTGCCCGAGCGAGGCGATCCGAACGTTCCCCAAGAAGGAGCTGGCGGAAAGGGGGGTGGCATGAGTGCGGCAGAGAGGGACCGGCTCCCGGGCTCCGGGGCGCGGGGTGCCGAACAGGGAAACGCGCAACGGCCCACGGTGACGGTGACGGTGGACGGCAAGGCCGTGAAGGCGAGGGAAGGAGCGTTCGTCCTGGAGGCGGCACGGGCGGCCGGCGTCGAGATCCCCACCCTGTGCCACCACCCGGGCCTCGAGCCCTACGGCGGCTGCCGCCTGTGCGTGGTGGATGTGACCCGGCCGGACTGGGAGGGTTGGTGCAAGCTGGTCATCTCCTGCCAGTTCCCGGTCGAGGACGGCTTGATCGTCCTCACCGACACCGAGCGCGTCGTCGAGACCCGCAAGGTGGTCCTGGACCTGTTGCTGGCGCGCTGCCCGGAGACGCCGCTGATCCAGAGCCTGGCGGCCCGCTACGGCATCGAGAAGACCTCCTACCTGCGCAACCCCCAGCCCACCGACTGCATCCTCTGCGCGCTGTGCACGCGGGTGTGCGACCACATCGGCGTCTCCGCCATCGCCACCGTGAACCGCGGCATTGGGCGGGAGGTGGCGCCGCCGTGGGGGGAGGCCCCGCCGGACTGCATCGGCTGCCTCGCCTGCGCGGAGATCTGTCCCACCTCCTGCATCCCCTACGAGACCTCCGACCGCAGCCGCACCATCTGGGGGAAGACCTTCGAGATGCTGCGCTGCAGCCGTTGCGGCAAGGCCCGCGTCACCGTGGCGGAGGCCGATCACTTTGCCGGCCGCGGCGGGGTACCACGCTCGTACTTCGAACTCTGCGACACCTGCAAGCGCAAGGACATGGCCGCCACCTTCGCGAGGTTGTCGGCGGGCGCCGCCGGAATGGCGGCGGGGGCGTGAGGGAGCTGGCCATGGACATGATCTACACCGTCACCGTGGAGCGGTGCATCGCCTGCGGCAAGTGCGAGCTGGCCTGTGCCTTCGCCCATGGCAGCGAGGGCCAGCCGGCCAAGACGCGCATCAACATCTTTCGGCGCGGCCCGGAACTCGGCACACCCGTGGTGTGCTTCCAGTGCGGCGACGCCGCCTGCGCCGCCATCTGCCCGACCCAGGCCATCGTCCGCAACGAGCGCACCGGCGCCCTCGACGTCCACTACGAGCGCTGCATCGGCTGTCGCATGTGCATCCCCGCCTGCCCCTTCGGCAACATGCTGTGGGACGAGGCGTACCACCGGGTGGCCAAGTGCGACCTGTGCGGCGGCGACCCCAAGTGCGTGCCGTTCTGCCCCACCGGCGCGCTGCGGTACCTGCCCGCCGAGGAGGCCAACCGGCGCCCCGAGCCCCTGGTGCGGGAGGCGGTGTGACGGCGGGAGCTGCCAGCGTCCGACCCGACGGGGAGCGGGAACTCCGGGCTTCGGGGGACGGGGAGGTGTCCCAGTGAGCCAGCGCGAGGCAATTCTCGACATTCTCCGCACGGCGTACCAGATCGAGGTGGACGGCTACACCTTCTACTCGATGACTGCCGAGCGTGCCGACAAACCGGCCGTGCAGGAGCTCTTCGCCAAGCTTGCCGCTGACGAGGTGCAGCACCAGGCCTTCCTCAAGGAGGTGGCCCGCGACGTGGACGCCAAGGGCGCGGCGGCCTTTGCGCTCCACCGCCGAACCCCGGACATGCGGGCGATCTCCGAGCAGGTCTTCTCGCAGCGTTTCCGCGAGCAGGCCCGGGGGGCCACCTTCGAGATGGCGGTGCTGTCGGTGGGGATGACGCTGGAGAGCCGGGCCATCGCCTACTTCTCCGCGGCGGCCAAGGGGGCGAGCGAGCGGGAGGTCCGCGAGTTCTACGAGTTCCTCGCCGACTGGGAGCGCCAGCACCTGGACGCGCTGCAGAACCTCCACGGCATGGTGCGCGGCGATTTCTGGGCCGAAAGCAGCTTCGCCCCGTTCTGACGCTTGCCCCGGCGATCGCCAGGGCCGTTGTGTCCCGGCGGCGCGGCGCCTCGGTCTTGGGCAACCGCTCCTTCGCTCTGCGTTGGCGTGGTCGTCCGCTGCGGGCGCGCTCACGAGCCCCCGGGCGTGCGGCGGGTGGCCAGCATCTTGAGGCCCTCCCAGGCGAGCCAGCCGCGCAGGGCCAAGCCGTGGAGGGGGCCGCGGCGGTGCGTCATCCGCTCGACGCTCCAGTCCACGATGGTGGTGGGTGTCCGCGGCTGCTGGGTGGCCGGCCGCGGCGCCAGGGCGACGGCATCGCTCGGGCAGCTCGTGGCGCACAGACCGCAACCAACGCACCGCTGGGCGTCCACCGCCAGCCCGTCCCCCCCTGCCGCAATGGCCCCCATGGGGCAGCGGGCGGTGCACTCACCGCACTCGCTGCACGACTCCCGGTGGATGGTGGCGACGAGACTCGACGGGGCCAGCACGTAGGGGGCGCCGAACTCCTTCACCCCGCGGAGAAAGCCGCAGCAGCAGGAGCAGCAGTTGCACACGAAGAACGGGTCTCTCTGGAAGTTGTAGGTGCAGTGGACGAGCCCCTCCCGCTCGGCGAGGTCGAGGACGTCGAACGCCTCCTCCTTGCTGATCACGCGCCCCCACGGCGGCATCCCCTGGTAGGCCCCCTCGTCCCTGGCGAAGGACAGGCAGGTCTCGGCTGGGTGCCGGCAGGGTTTGCCCAGAAGCCCCCGCTCCTTGCGGCACAGGCACTCGGCCACGCGGAAGGAGCGGCAGGCGTCCAGCATCGCCCGCAGGTCCTCGTACGGCAGCACCGCGGGGCGCGTTTCGAGGCGGATGTTCACCGGCACCACCCGGGCGAGGGCCGGCGCCGCGCCGCCCAGGGTGGCCAACAACGTCGGGGCGTACGCTTCAAACAGTTCGGCCAGGTCGCGGTCGAGGCGCTGGAGCTGGAATTCGTAGATGCCGATGATGAACGGCACCAGCGCGTAGTGGACAACACCGCGCATCTTGAAGCTGGCGATGAGGCCGCGGGCCGCCATGGCATCGAGGGTGTCTCGCACCTCGGCCACCGGCACGCGCAGCCGCCTGGCAATGGTGGCGGCGGTTTCCGGGATGGGTTTGAGACGGAGCGCCCACGCCGCCTCCTCTGCAGTGAAGAGCTTGCGGAGGATGGCCAGCTCCACCCCGTCCGCCGTGGCCGGAAACCCGTTGGGCAATCGGTCGAGCCGCCTGGCGAGCCGCACGAAGACGTCGGCCATTGATCCCAACCCTCCGCTCCGCCCACCCTACGCCGTCCAGGCCCTAGGGGCAACTCGCTCCCCAAAGCCGCCCCGCGGCAGGAGGTCTCGTCGGTGGGAGCAGCGCCGGTGGAGGCCGTGGCGCGTTTCCGGCGCCCCGCGGCCATCGGGCGGATCCAGCGCCGGCTGCGGGGGTGGCAGGTGTCTCGACAGCACGCCACCGCGTCGAGACGCGACTGGCGGGTAAAATCCCACGAGGGGACCCATGCTCGCCGGTGTTCTGGCCCTTGCTCTGGTGACGCCGCCCTTTCTCGCCCGGGAGCGCTTTGCCGACGATGTGGCTTTGCTGCGCCCCGAGGCCAGGGACGTGCCCGCCGCGCTCCTCGTCCTCGGCGGGGTGGCCGCGTTGACCCGGATGGACGCCCACCCCTCCGCACAGGTGGCCACGCACGCGCCCGGAGTACTGTCTCGCTTCGAACCGCTGGGCCGTTACGCCGTGGGCAACGGGCTGGGCCTGGCCTCGCTGGGCGTGGGGCTGGCCCGTCACGACGGCCGCTGGGCGAGCGCGGGCGTCGCCTTCCTCGAGGCGAACCTGCTCTCCTCCCTGCTGGTCTCGGGCCTGCAGTCGCTGGCCGGGCGAGCGCGTCCCGGCACCCCTCACGCCGGAGAGTTCGGGCGCGGCGGCAGCTCCTTCCCCTCGGCCCACGCGGCCCATGCGTTTGCCGCCGCCGGCGTCGCCTACGCCAGCCTGCCGGAGTTCGGCGGGCGGTGGGTGTTCCCTGCTGTCGCCTCGCTCGTGGCCCTGTCCCGGGTGGCCGACCGCAAGCACTTCCTGGCCGATGTCGGCTTTTCCGCGGGCGCTGGGTGGTGGATCGGCACCCGCCTGGGAGCCTCGGGGCGCCGACACGGCCGGTGGGAGGTGGCGGTGGCACCGGCGCGTCTGGCGGTGCGCTGGGTGGGCCCCTAGGGACTCCTGAGCCGGCCGCAAGGGAGCCTGGAAGGCGCAGAAATCGCCAACTCGAGGGACGGGTGGCGGCCGGCTGGCATTGCGTCTCCACCGAGGTGGACGAGTGCCTCGACGGGGTGGCTCGACCAGAACGCCTGGGTTCGCACATCGAGGCGCTTCCGATTGCGCGCACGCACCAAGACGTGGAGCAGCTTCACCCCCCGCGACCAGCGCGGCGTCGCCCCAGCGTCCGCCGGCAGCGCGCTGCCGCGCTTGGCATTGGGGTGGACTCGTCCCGCCGGGCTGCGCCGATGGGGCTCGCCGCGCGGACAGGGACGGCTGTACGGCGCGCGGTCGCGGGCGGGGAGCCATCAGTGCGGGATCGGTTCTGCCTCCACCTGGGCGGGTCCAGCGTCAGGGCGAAGGACGGTTGCCCGCACGAGAAAGGCCCCGCCGGGGGTCGTGGTGCGTACGGTGGCCTCGGCGCCTGCCCCCGGCTCCGTGCCAGCCAGGATGTCGTGGAGCTGAACGAACTGCCATGGCTCCACGAACTCGTGGCGCGCGGTCCGGCTCCCACGGGCGGAGGACAGCTCGATATGCAGCTCGATCCGCTGATCGCAAACGTTGAGGAGGGCGAGATCGGTGCGGCTGCCGGCGGCGGGGTCGTGCGCGAGACCTAAAAGCCGCGCGGGCTTGCCGGGACTGAAAGCAGCGTCGAGTGGAAGGGCACGGTTCCAGGCGGCGTTGCGTTGCGGCTGCGACCCAAGATGCGTGGTCCAACGAATAGCCACCCCCGGCCGATCGGTGGTGAGCCGCAGGGCGACGACACCGTAGAAGCGCACGACACTGCCGAGCACATCGGGGATCGCCCGCACTTCTCGCGGGCGGAGGCAAAGCTGCGCAGGTCGGGCGGGCCGTCGCGCTGGATCGGTGGGGAGCACCTCGATCCTCACCGTGACGGTGGTCGGCCACGGGTTGGCAAGCTCCAGGTCAGTGCACCAGAGCCCGTTCCTCCCGCGGGTATGGGCCGCACCCAGGACGAACACGGGCTGGCTCGCTGGGGCAATGCGGGCGGTCGGTCGAATCGGCTCAGGCCGCCGCGGGCCGCCCCCAAGGAGCGTCCACGTGATGGTCACCCCTACCGCCAGCAGCGTGGTTGGCACGGCAAGGAGGAGGGCGCGGCGGCCCGGGTCCCCCTCGTCGCTGGCCAGCAGCGGTGCCAGGACGGCAAGGGGGAGGAGGACGCGGGAAAAGGCGTGGGCGTCCGACCACACCGCCCACCCCAGGCACCAGGCAAGGGCGGAGAAGAGCAAGTAGGTCGCGGCCGCACTGTCGCCCCACGGGCGGCGGAGGAGCGCCAGGGGCGAGAGGAGGATGGCCACGATGGCGAGGACCCCCACCACCTCCACCGGGTTGGGCCAGAGTGCCTCGCCCAGTTGCCCGGCCTTGCGGGCCACCCAGGCGAGGGGCAGGGCAAAGTTGTCCGTCCCGGCGTTGGGCCATGCCCCCAGGTGGTGGGTGAGCCAGGCCAGCCAGAGGGCCAGAGGCAGGGCAGGGAGGACCAGCGACGCCACGGCGCGGCGGAGGCGACCCTGTGCGACCTCCGCGACGGCGATGCCGAGCGCCGCGAGCCAGGAGGTCTCGCGGACCAGGACGGCGCCGGCAAGGAGGGGGAGGGCAGAGGATCGCCCGCCTCGGTGGGCCAGGAGCGCGGCCAGAATCAGCGCCGCCGCCGCGGCGTCCGGGGTGCAGCGCAGCACCGAGGAAAGGGTGCCAGCGCCAAGGGCCACCGCCAGCGCCCAGCAGAGGCTCCCCCAGCGAGCGAGGAGGAAGACGGCCACTGCTGCGCCCAGCCAGCAGAGGAGCTGATAGGCCACCACCGCTGCCGCCGGTCGGCCGAAGGTGACGAGCCAGGCGGCAGCGGGAAGGCCGATGCGCACCGCCCGGTAGGGGGGGTTGTCGAGGGCGTCGAGGGTTTCGCTGCGCTCAAGCCACGGATCGGTGGCGAGGGCTCCGTAATACTGGCCGTCGTAGCCGTGGTCCGGGGCGCGGGGAATGCCCGCCATGGCCGCCGGGTGGGGACGAGCTGCGGCCAAGTGGAGCAGGCCGCGCACGTCGCCCCCGAAGCTGGCGTCGGCGAGGCGAGCGGCGAGGGCCCCCCAGATGGCGGCGGCCGCGACGAGGGCGACAAGGCCGCGCACGGTGGGGGCGCGCAGCGACGCGAGCAGGGACGGGATGCTGGGGCGGGAGGGTCCGGCCATGCCCTGCGAGTGTACGTCGCCCGGCCGGGCTTGCGTCTACCCGGGAGCGTGAGCCGGCAGCAGGTGTCCGGGATCAGAGGCGGGCCGGGCGTGGTGGCGAGGGGATGTGGGGGTGGGCCGGGCAGGGCCTGGAGCGGGTGCCAGGGCCGGCGCCGCCGGCCCTACGGCTCGGCTTCCTCGGCGAGAGAGTCGTCGGCCGGTTCGAACTCGTCGAGCTGCAGCGGCTGCGGGCCCGGCACGATGCCGGCAATGTCCGGGTCCACACCGCCGTTGCGGTGGAGACGCTCCTGTTTGCTGGCCCGCCGCTCGGCGCGCTTGGCCTGCTTGTTGCGCTGTCGCTCCTGGCGCGCCCGTTCGCGGGCGCGCTTGGCCATCGTGGCCCCCCGGTTGTTCCCCATGATCCCCTCCCGCTGACGGCGCGCCGCCGCCTCGCGCCCGACCCCCGCTCCGCCTCCTGCCGTCGGCACGAGGGCGCGGGGCGGAGTACGGCGCAGTTCAGAAGCGCCCGCGCCGCCCCGGCTCGCGGCGGGCAAAACTCCGGTCGTCCCGCCGCCCGCCACGGAAGCCGCCGCCGAACCCCCGCGAACCGCCGCTCTCCGGCCGCGCCTCGTTGACCACGAGGTTGCGGCCGCCAAACTCCCGGCCGTTGAGCCCGGCAATGGCCGCCTGGGCAGCAGCGGTGTCGTCGTACGCCACGAAGCCGAAACCGCGGGAGCGACCGTTGGAGCGGTCCACCACCACGGTGACCTGCTGCGGGTCGCCGTACTCGCCAAACAGGTCGCGCAGCTCGTCCTCGCTGGCACTGAAGGGAAGGTTGCCGACGTACAGTTTCATGGACACATCCTCTCTCTGCCGGCATCCTGCCCCACGCGCCTGCCGCTGCCTCGTGTTCCCCCGTCCGCCGACCCGACGACGGTGCCGGGAGTGTAGCAGCTTGCGGGCCGGACGGGAACTCGCAACTCCCCGTCACTTTTCGGCTGCGGTAGGATGAGACGTGGTGTCAAGGCCGGAGAGCATCGGCAAGTACGAGATCCTCGCCGAACTGGGCCGCGGCGGGATGGGGGCGGTCTACAAGGCCAGGGACCCGGTTCTCGACCGCTTCGTGGCGCTCAAGCAACTGTCCGCGGAGGTGCTGGCGGAACCAGGGATGCGGGAACGGTTCCTGCGCGAGGCCCGGTCGGCGGCCCGCCTGCAGCACCCCAACATCGTCACGGTGTACGAGTTTGGCGAGGTGGAGGGAACGCCGTTCATCGCCATGGAGTTGCTGGAGGGGGGCAACCTGGCCGACGCCGTGGAGGACGGGCGGCTGCCGGATCTCGCGAGCCGCCTGGGCGTGGTCGTTCAGGTCTGCGACGCCCTTGCCTACGCGCACCGCCACGGCGTCATCCACCGCGACGTGAAGCCCAGCAACATTGCCATCCTGCCCAGCGGCGCCGCCAAGATCGTGGACTTTGGCATCGCCTTCCTGGAGGGCGGCACCCTGGCGACGCGCACCGGCATGCTGCTGGGAACCCCCGCCTACATGGCGCCGGAGCAGTTTGCCGGTGGTGGCGTGGACGCCCGCGTGGACATGTGGTCCCTCGGGGTGATCCTCTACGAGCTGGTGGCCGGCCGGCGCCCCTTCGAGGCGGAAACCGTCCTTGCGCTCATCTACCAGATCGTCCACAACCCGCCGCCGCCCCTCAAGGAGCTGGCGCCGGCTGCACCGCCGAAGCTGGTGGCCATCGTCGAGCGGGCGCTGGAGAAGGACCCGCGACGGCGTTTCCCGGACCTCGAGGCCATGGGGCGAGAGCTGCGGGCCGTGCAAGACACCTTGCCCACCCTCGTCAGCGTCGTGCCGCCGGCCATCGGGGGGGTGCGGGTGCCCGAGGCGCTGCCAGTGCGGCGCGCGGTGAGCACCATGGGCGAGTTGCACGTGCCGGTGTCGGCCAGCGCGGCGGCGGCGGGCCACACGCCGATTTCCCTCATGTCGGGGTTCGTGGACGACGGTGTGTTTGGCGAGGCGCGGCGCGTCCAGGTGATCGCCATTTCGCCAGACGACGCCGTCCTGGCGGCGGGCGGCACCGACGGTTCGATTCGCCTGTGGGACCTGGCCACCCGCACCAAGATCGCCACCCTGCGCAACCGCGAGCACTTGCGCACCGGCCACGGCTCCGTCACCACCGCCCTGGTCTTTTCCGCCGACGGCGAGCTCCTCGTCTCCGGACACCTGGACGGGGCCGTGTACCTGTGGGAGGTGGCGAGCGGTCTCGAGGTGGACGTGCGGCTCTCCCACGATGGGCCCATCGGTGGCCTGGCCATCCCCCCCGGGGGCGGCGTGCTGATCTCGGCCGGGGGCGACGCCACGCTGAAGTTCTGGGAGCTTGCGGGGCTGCGGCAGGGGGACGCCCGCCGCACCTTGCGCCGGCAGCCCGACGCCGCCACCTGCATGTGCCTGTGCTGGCAGGGGCGGGGTGTGGTCACCGGCCACGCCAACCGGGTGGTGCGAATCCACGACACCTCGTCGTTCCGGTTGCTGGCCACGCTGCACGGGGCACGGGCGCCGGTGAGCGTGGTGGCCGCCTCGCCGGACGGGGAGCGACTGGCGGTGGGAACGCGGGATGGTGCGGTGGGGGTGTTCGAGCTGGCGGAGCGGCGGGCGCTGGGGTGGCATCAGGAGCACAGCCGGGGGGTGACCGCGGCCACGTTCCTTGCCGGCGGGGGGCGAGTCGCCAGCGTGGCCATGGACGCGGCGGTGCTGGTGTGGGACGTGGCCGAGCCGGAGGTGCCGGTGGTGATCCAGGGCGCCGCCGACGAGAGCTTTGCCTCCCTTTGCCTCACCCGGGACGGCCGCCGCCTCGTCGCCGCCAGCGCCGACGGTCGCTTCCACGTCTGGGCCATCACCACCTGAGTCTCCTCAAGGCCGCGCGGGGGTGGGGTGGGTGGCGTCGAGGGGGACCAGCCGCGCTGCCGGGGCGAGGTGCGGGGGGTTGACAGGCGTCTCGGACAATTTTAGAGTTCTGGATCGGGAAGTCCAGAATGTTGTCCGCCACCGCAGCCCACGCCGTCCGCGCGCTTCTTTGCCTGACTCGCCGGCCGAGCGACGGCCCGATTCTCGCCCGCGATCTTTCGGCCTGCGCGCAGGTGCCCATGAGTTACCTTTCCAAGGTCCTTGCCGCCCTCGCACGAGCCGGAATCCTCCAGGCAGCGCGAGGGATCAACGGCGGGTATCGGCTGGCGCGCTCCCCCGCCGAGATCACGCTCTTTGAGGTGGTGGAGCTCTTCGACGGTGCGCAGAACGAGCTGCAGTGCGTGCTGGGCCCATTTCACCGGTGCTCCGACGAGGACCCGTGCCCTGCCCACGGGCGCTGGCAGGCAGTCCGGGACGAGTACCTGAGGTTTCTCCGCACGGTGACGCTGGCCGACCTGCGCGGCCCGCTGCCGTGGGCCGGCGCCTCCCCGGTGGGGGGCGGGGGATGAGCGGGTCGCCCGAGGTCCGGCTGCGCGTGGCGGTCCCGCAGGAGGGGTACCACCGGCGGCTGATCTCCTGCCAGCAAGGGTGCCCGGTACGGACCGACGCGCGCGGCTATGTGCGGGCCATCGCGGCGGGCCGCTTCGAGGAGGCGTACCTCATTGCCCGTGGGCCGAACCCCTTTGCCTCCATCTGCGGGCGGGTGTGCGGCGCGCCGTGCGAGGCCGCGTGCCGCCGGGGACGAATTCCGCGGGTTGACGAGACCGGCGCCTGGCTCGGCGAGGATCGGCCCATCGCCATCCGCGCCTTGAAACGCTTCGTCTGCGAGCGACACGGCGTGGACGCCATCCCCCCGGACACGGTCTGGGAGGCAGTGCGCACCTTCGTCCCCCGAGTCGCCGCCGACGCGGAAGAGCTGGCGGCGTTGCTCCGCGCCCTCGCCGGCGACCTCCCGCGCGCCGCCGGCCAACGCGTGGCCGTGATTGGCGCCGGCCCGGCCGGGCTCGCCGCCGCGCACGATCTGGCGTTGCTGGGCTTTTCGCCGGTCGTCTTCGAGAGCGAGCCGGTACCCGCTGGCATGCTGGTGCTGGGGGTGCCGGAGTACCGCCTGCCGCGAGAGGTGATCCGGCGCGAGGTGGCGGTCATCCAGGCGCTGGGAGTGGAGATCCGGTGTGGTCTCACGGTGGGCAGGGACGTGTCCTTTGCGCAACTCCGACGCGAGTTTGCCGCGGTGATCGTGGCGGTGGGCGCCAAACGCTCCCGTCAGCTGGGGCTGCCGGGGGAGCGCGGGCCAGGCGTCTTCGGCGGCGTGGACCTGTTGCGGGCCGTGGCGTTGGGCGAGCCGTTCCCGCTGGGTTCCGAGGTGGTGGTGGTGGGCGGCGGCAACGTGGCCTACGACGTGGCCCGCACGGTAGTCCGTCAGGCTGCCTACGACACGGCGCGCACCGCGGCACGGCAGCCGGGGCGGCGGCGAGTCCGGCTGGTGTCGCTGGAGACGCTGGAGGAGATGCCTGCCGATACCGTGGAGATCCTCGAGGGGGACGAGGAGGGGGTCGAGCGGTTGAACGGCTGGGGCCCGGTCGAAATCGTCCGGGACGGGGATCGAGTCTGCGGCGTGGTCTTCCGCCGCTGCCTCAAGGTCTACGACGAAAACCGCCGCTTCTCGCCGGTCTTCGACGACTCGCAGCGGATCACCCTTCCTGCGGACACAGTGCTGCTGGCCGTGGGGCAGGCCACCGACCTGGGGTTCCTCGCCGAGGGTGGCGAGGATGTGGAGCAGCTGCGTCCTGGCTGGCCCAAGGTGGATCCGGAAACCCTGGCAACCACGGCGCCCGGCGTGTTCGTGGCCGGTGACCTCGCCCACGGGACCAGGCTGCTCATCGATGCCGTGGCATCCGGCAAACGCGCGGCCCGGTCCGTCTACCAGTACGTCACCGGCCACACCCTGCGCGAGGAGTGGCACGAGCTCTTCGTGGAGCTTCCCGGCTACGTGCGGGAGCTGGGGTACGAACGGATCCCCCGTCAGGAGATCCCCACCCTCCCCGCTGCCGCCCGCCTCGCCGACGCCAGGGCTCTCGTGGAGCTCGGGTTCGACGAGGAGGCAGCGCGGAGGGAGGCGTCCCGTTGCCTGGACTGCGGGGTGACGCCCGTCTTCGACGGTAGCCGGTGCGTGCTATGCGGCGGCTGCGCCGACGTTTGCCCCACCGCCTGCCTGAAGCTGGTCAGCCTCGCCGACCTGGAGCCCTCGCCGGAACTGGCCGAGGCCGTGCGGGCGGCGCTGGGTGGCGAGGCGGACGTGGGCGAGCACTCGGCCATCCTGAAGGACGAGGATCGGTGCATTCGCTGCGCCCTGTGCGTCATGCGCTGCCCAGTGGCGGCCATCGCCATGGAGCGCGTCACGTTTTCCTGCCGTTGGAGGGTTGCATGAGCACGATCGACTCCCCGCTGCGTCACCGCTCGCGGCTGGACCCCGAACCGGTGCCGCGCCGGGACTTTCTTGGGCTCGCTGCACTCTGGTCGGCGGCTACCGCGCTGGGGTTCGCCGCACTGGGCGCCCTGCGACTCCCCAAGGCCGCGGTGCTGCCGTCCCCGTCCAAGAAGTTCCGGGTCCAACTCCCGGAATCGCTCCCGCCCGGCCAGGCTTTCGTTCCCCGGGGGCGAGCGGTGGCCATCTTCAGGGACGGGGGAGGGGTGTTCGCCGTCTCCACCGTATGCACCCACCTGGGCTGCATCGTCAAGCCCACCCCGCACGGCTTCGACTGCCCCTGCCACGGCTCCAAATTCGCTCTGGACGGCTCGGTGGTGCGCGGTCCAGCGCCGGCGCCGTTGCGCTGGCTGGCGGTGACGGCGAGCGGGGGGGAGATCGTCGTGGACGAGGGCACGACGGTGCCGGCCGGCACCAGGGCGGCCGTATGAGCGGCAGCGCGCCAGCGGGCGGGTTGCAACAGCTCCTGGCCAACCTCCGGGTGGCGCCACGCCGGCTGCGGGAGACGATGTTCCGCTCCGGGCCACCCGTGAGCGATCGGGCTCGCGCCAGTTTCATCTTTGGCAACGTCTTCCTGCACCTGCACCCGGCGCGGGTGCACCGGTGGAGCCTGCGCTGGTCCACCACCTGGGGGCTGGGGATCGTGGCCCTGTCCGCCTTTCTAGTCACCTTGATCACCGGCGTCCTGCTCATGTTCTACTACAAGCCCTACCCCGACGTGGCCTATGAGTCCATCAAGAACATCCATTTCGTCGTGCCCACCGGCCGCTTCATGCGCAACATCCACCGGTGGGCCGCTCATCTCATGGTGGTCGCCGTGCTGGCCCACATGGCACGAGTGTTCTACACGGCCGCCTACCGACGCCCCCGCGAGTTCAACTGGCTCGTGGGCATGGCGCTGTTGGTGACCACGCTGGGTCTCTCCTTTTCCGGCTACCTGCTGCCGTGGGATCAACTCGCGTACTGGGCCATCACCATTGGCGCCAACATTGCCCAGTCGCCGCGAGAGGTCACCGACGCCCTGGGCATCACCGCTTTCTTCGACCCGGGAGGCCTCAACAAGGTGCTCCTGTTGGGGGCCGAGGAGGTGGGCCAGGAAGCCCTCATCCGCTTCTACCTCTTCCACGTCATGCTGCTCCCGCTGGTCCTGGTGGCGCTGCTGGCCGTGCACTTCTGGCGCATTCGCAAGGACGGCGGGTTGGCGCGGCCCGATGACGCGACGCAACGGCTCGGGCCACCCCATCCTGCCACCTACCCGGTGTTCACCGAGGCACCGCAGAAGACGTACCACCTGGCGGCCATCGTTCGAGGCCGCACGCCGGCGGTGGGCAACGGCCCCGAGGGGACGGTCCCGGCCATGCCGCACCTGCTGTACGCCGAGTTGGCCCTGTTCATGTTGACCGTGGGCATCTGTCTTGCGCTCGCCGTGCTGTTCGACGCGCCGTTGAAGGAAGTGGCGAACCCTGCGGTGCCCGAAAACCCGGCCAAGGCCCCCTGGTACTTTCTGGGTCTCCAGGAGCTGGTGTCGTTCTCGGCGTTCATGGGAGGCATCGGCATCCCCACCATCGTGCTGGTGGGCCTCGGGCTGATCCCGTACCTGGACCGCGAGGAGACAGGCTCCGGGGAGTGGTTCGGTGGGCCTGGGGGGGGCAGGGTGGTGGCCGGTGCGGCCTTGTTCGGGTTGCTCTCCGCCGTGGCCATCGAGGCGTTTGCCATTCGTTTCGGTTGGGTGCGGCAGTGGTGGCCTGCCGCACCGCAGCTGCTGATCACCGCCTTCAACCCCGGCACGGTGCTCACGGCCGTGTACGCCGCCTACTCGCTGTGGCTGGTACGTCGCTACGCATCAACCCGGGCCGGCGCGCTTGGCCTGTTCACCTGCTTTCTCGCCGGGTTCCTCGTGCTGACCGTGATCGGCACGTACTTTCGCGGGCCCAACTGGGAGTTCTACTGGTCGCCGGCGCAGTGGCCGGGGCACTAGGAGGCGGCCATGACCGCACCAGAACTCTCGCCCAGGTCCTTTGCCGACGCCCAGCGCCGCTCACCCGAGCGCGCCAACAAGGTCCTTCTCCTCGTCGCCTCCCTCGTCACGCTGGCCATTCTGGGGTGGGCCGCCTTCGAGGAGAACCTGCTGCGCGACTGGCGGGTCCTGCAACGGGAGTACGCCGCCCACCTCCCGGCCGACGCCGCGGGGCCATTTCGGCTTCAGTTGCGGCAGATCGTCGTCCCCGCCCTGAGGACCACCGACCGTTGCGTCACCTGTCACGTGGGAATGGCACCCGGGGAGCAGGCCATGCCCGCTCCCCGGCTGTTTGCGGCGCACCCGCCGATTCCCCACGATCCGGCGGAGCTCGGATGCGTGGTGTGCCACGGCGGGCAGGGCCTGGCCACGGACACCGCCGATGCCCATGGCCGGGTCCCCTACTGGCCCGAGCCCATGCTGCCGGCGCGGTACACCGAGGCGGGATGCGGCAGCTGTCACACTCACCTAGCCGTTCCCGGCCTCTCTCAGCTGCGGTTGGGTCAGGCGCTCGTCGAGCGGTACGACTGCCTGGCGTGTCACGCGGTGGACGGTCGCGGGGGCACGATCCGGCCGGGCGGGGCTGCGGGTTTGCCGGCGCCGGACCTGAGCTACGTCGGCGCGCGTGGCTACGATGGGAACTGGTACGAAGGGCACTTCCGGCACCGCGAGGCTGCCACTAGCGGGCCGTGGCGGACCTCGTTCCGACCGATCCCCACCGACGAGCGCGTCGCCTTGGCGACCTTCCTGGACTCCCGGGTTGGCGCCCCGCGACTGGTGGAAGGGAAAGCGTTGTTTCACTCGCTGGGGTGCCGCGGCTGCCACAAGGTGGGCGGGGTTGGGGGGGACGACGGACCCGATCTCACCACGGTGGGGCAGCGTGACCCCGGGCAGACCTCCTTTGCCGGCGTGCCGGGCGAGCCGACGCTGAGCAACTGGTTCGCGGAGCATTTCCGCAACCCCGCGGCCGTGGTCGCAGGGTCGCAGATGCCCGCCATGGGGCTCGCCGAGGAGGAGATCGACCTCCTCGTGCTGTTCACGTTCTCGCTTCGTCGGAGTGCCTTCCCCGAGGCCTTCTGGCCGCGGGACCGCATCCGTGCCGAACGTTTCGGCGAGCGCGAGTTTGCCACCGACGGCGAGACGCTCTACGGCACCTTCTGCGCCGCGTGTCACGGGCGGCGGGGAGAGGGGATGCGGTACCCCGGCATGCCCTCGTTCCCTGCCATTGCCAACCCCGACTTCCTCGCCCTCGCCACCGACGAGTTCCTCGCCGCCACCATCACCCGAGGGCGGCCGGGGCGCCGCATGCCGGCCTGGGGCGTGGCCGAGGGGGGGTTGCGCCCCGCGGAGATCGCCACCCTGGTGAGCTGGCTCCGGCAATGGACGCGCGTGCACCCCGAGCCGGACCCCCGGCCTCGCCGGTGGGTGAGCGGGGACGCGAGGGAGGGCGAGCGGCTGTGGCGGGCTGCCTGCAGCGGTTGTCACGGCGCCAGCGGCGAGGGGGCGGAGGGGCCGGCGCTCGCCAACCCGGTCTTCCTCGCCGCTGCCACCGACACCTTCCTCACCGAGACGATCGCCCGGGGCCGGCGCGGCACTACCATGGAGGGGTTCGCGCGCCCCTCCACCACCCGGCCGATGCTTTCGGCGCAGGAGATTCGCTCCGTCGTTTCCTTCATTCGTACCTGGGAGGCCACACCATGACCCTCGCCCGACCGTCACGTCGCGATTTTCTCGCCAGTGCGGCGGCGGCTGGCTTTGCCGGCTTTGTCGCCTCCGTCACCCGGGCCTGGGGGCTCGGCGCGCTGGACAACCCCCTGGCTCACTACCCGGACCGGGGTTGGGAACAGGTTTATCGCGATCTGTTCACGTTCGAAGAGGTGTTCACGTTTCTCTGCGCTCCCAACGACACCCACAACTGCCTGCTCAACGCCTACGTGCGCTCTGGGGTCGTCACTCGTATCGGCCCCACCATGAAGTACGGAGAGGCCACCGACCTGGACGGCAACCGCGCCTCCCACCGGTGGGACCCCCGGGTATGTCAGAAGGGGCTGGCCCTCACGCGGCGTTTCTACGGCGACCGGAGAGTGCGGCACCCCATGGTGCGCAAGGGGTTCAAGGCCTGGGTGGAGGCGGGGTTCCCGCGCGGGACCGATGGCCGGCCTCCGAAGGAGTACTTCGACCGCGGCCGAGACGAGTGGGTGCGGGTGACCCACGCCGAGGCAGCAGCCCTGGTGGCCGCGGCGCTTCACAACATTGCCGCCACCTACTCCGGGGAAGAGGGTGCGGCCCGTCTGCGCCAGCAGGGGTACGACGAGGAGATGATTGCGGCCACCAAGGGGGCCGGCACCCAAACTCTCAAGCTGCGGGGGGGCATGCCGCTGTTGGGCATCACTCGGGTGTTCGGGATGTACCGGATGGCCAACACCCTGGCACTTCTCGACGCCCACCTTCGCGGGGTGGGGCCGGAAGCTGCGCTGGGCGCCCGAGGTTTCGACAATTACTCCTGGCACACCGACCTGCCCCCCGGCCACCCCATGGTGACCGGCCAGCAGACCGTGGAGTTCGACCTCAACGCCGTCGAGCACAGCAAGATTGCCGTGATCTGGGGGATGAACTGGATCACCACCAAGATGCCTGACGCGCACTGGCTCACCGAGGCGCGATTGAAGGGCACCAAGGTGGTGGTGATCGCCTGTGAGGTGTCCGCCACCTGTTGCAAGGCCGACGAAGCCATCGTCGTGCGCCCCGGGACCACGCCGGCCCTCGCCCTGGGCCTGGCCCACGTGGTGATGCGCGAGAAGTTGTTCGACGCTGACTACGTTCGACGGTTCACCGACCTGCCGCTGCTCGTGCGCACCGACACCTTGGCTTACCTGCGCGCTGCTGACGTTTTCGGCGCGCCGCCAGCGCCCCTCGCCAACCAGACGAGGGTACTCGGGGAGGGGGAAAAGGCGCCGCCCCCGGGTGTGCAGCGAGAGATGCTGGTCCCAGCCGGCATGCGCGCCGACTGGGGCGACTTCGTGTGGTGGGATCGCCGTGCCAACGCCCCCCGGGCCATCACCCGCGATCAGGTGGGCAAGCTCTCGCCAGTGGACGATCCGCTCTTGGAAGGTGCTGTGGAGGTTCGATTGCGGGATGGGGCGACGGTGCGCTGCCGCCCGGTGTTCGATCTGCTGAAGGAGTACGCTGCCCACTTCGACCCCAAGACGGTGGAGGAACTCACCTGGGCCCCGGCGGCGGCGGTGGAGCGGCTGGCCCGGGAGATTGCCGCCGCACCCGGTCGCACGCTTTTCGCTACCGGTATGGGGCCCAACCAGTTCTTCAACAGCGACAACAAGGACCGTGCCATCCTCCTGCTCGCCGCCCTCACCGGCAACATCGGCCGGGTAGGAGGCAACGTGGGTTCCTACGCCGGCAACTACCGGGTGGCCCTGTTCAACGGCGCTCCCCAGTACATCAACGAGAACCCCTTCGAACTCGAGCTGGATCCAGCTAAGCCGGCCAAAGTGAAGCAGTTCTGGCGCCCCGAGTCGGCCCACTACTACAACCACGAGGACCACCCGCTGCGGGTGGGCCACCGCCTGCTCACCGGCTCCACCCACATGCCGGCCCCCACGAAGGCGATGTGGTTCGCCAACGCCAACTCTATCCTGGGCAACGTCAAGTGGCACTACAACACGGTCATCAACGTGCTGCCCAAGATCGAGATGATCGCCGTGCACGAGTGGTGGTGGTCGGCGTCCTGCGAGTGGGCGGACGTGGTGTTCGCGGTGGACTCCTGGGCGGAGCTCAAGCACCCAGACATGACCGCCTCGGTGACCAACCCATTCTTGAACGTTTTTCCACGGACGCCGCTGAGGCGCATCTTCGAGACCATGGGGGACATCGAGGTGCTGGCATTGGTGGGGGAGAAGCTAGCGGAACGCACCGGCGACCGGCGCTTCCTCGACGCCTGGAAGTTCGTTCGCGAAGGGCGCGCCGACGTCTACCTCCAGCGAGTGCTGGACGCTTCCTCCAACACCCGCGGCTATCGTTTCGCGGACCTGGAGGCCAAGGCCAAGCAGGGCATCCCTGCCCTCATGCAGAACCGCACCTACCCCAAGGCCGTGGGGTTTGAGCAGGTGGAGGACTCTCGTCCCTGGTACACCAAGTCGGGGCGGCTGGAGTTCTACCGGGAAGAGCCGGAGTTCATCGAGGCGGGGGAAAACCTCCCCGTGCATCGCGAACCCATCGATTCGACCTTCTTCGAGCCCAACGTGATCGTCGCTCCGCCCATGGACGTGCTTCGTCCCGCCGGCCCTCGGGATTACGGCGTCGCAGAGGACGATCTCTCCTGCGAGGTGCGGCAGGGGAGGAACGTGGTCAAGCCGTGGGCGGCGGTCAAGGCCACCGCGCACCCTCTGGCCAAAGAAGGGTATCGCTTCATCTTCCACACCCCCAAGTACCGCCACGGTGCGCACACCAACCCCATCGACATCGACCAGATGGTTGCGTCGCTAAAGTTGTGTAGAAGACGAAAGTGACAGGAGGCGACGGATGGAGAAGATGGGGGAGATGGAGAAGAAGGAGCTGCGGGAGCTAACGCGGGAAGCGGTGCACGCCCGCATAAGGGA